>Ga0209646_1000003_pt1 | contig 1160860 bp, 877 predicted proteins | sample AraplaL_Col_mTSA_FD_184259 | JGI IMG/M metagenome (GOLD analysis project Ga0209646, IMG submission 184259) | Arabidopsis root microbial communities from the University of North Carolina, USA - plate scrape CL_Col_mTSA (SPAdes) (version 2) | ecosystem: Host-associated > Plants > Roots >...
CATTCAATTCTAAGATAAAAGCTTTTAGAAATACTATGAGAGGGGTCAGAGATGTAGAATTCTTCTTGTTCAGGTTAGCTAAATTGTATGCTTAAACTTATAATCCCCCAAGAATTCAACTTGATCCTATAAATGGGATCAAGATGAATTCTTGGGGGTAAGGTTAAAAAGTTGTTTTTTGGGATCAAGTTATAGAAATGATTATCAACACTAACACAAACCTAAAATAGATTTCTTTTTGTCTGTAAACGAAGAACTGCAAGTAACAATTTTTAACAAGTTGCGGTTTTTGAACATAAATATTGAAAATATTCACGTCTTAAATATCTGCAATTGAACATCAAATAATTCTTAAAATGAAAACAAAAAATAGGTGCTTTGTCTGCAGGCAACTCAAAGAAAAAGTATCCTTACAGCTAAATACCTATTCAGACCGCAGGCTCTTAACCGGGTTATTAAGCGCTATGCGAATTGTTTGAGAGCTTAATGTAAGCAAAGCAGTAAACAACATACCCACGCCGCTTAGCACAAAGATCCACCAGCTAATAGATGTGCGGTCTGCAAAGCTTTGTATCCAGCTATTCATAGCCCACCATGCCACGGGAGTTACAATAATAAACGATAGCAGTACCAGGTGAATCATTTCCATTGAAAGCAGCGTTACAATCTGCATCACTGTGGCGCCAAGCACCTTTCGCACTCCTACCTCCTTGGTGCGTAGGCTGGTAGTGTAGATGGCCAGCCCCAATAGGCCCAGGCAACTGATCAGGATAGACAAACCCGATGCCCATGCGAGCAAGCGGGAGCTACGCTGTTCACTCTCGTAAAACCGGGCGATGCTCTCGTCGTAGAAATTGTAATTGAATTCATCATCGGGATAAACCTCTTTCCATGCCTTGCTGATTGCGGCAATAGCCGTTTTCCATTCTTCACCCCCCGGTGTTTGCGGCCTCAGGGCAACATGGAACACGCTGCTATTCCAGGCTTCGTTGGATATTATGATTGCCATCGGCTTGACTGCATTATGCAATGATTCCTGCCTGAAATCAGCTACTACGCCTACAATCTGCATGCGCTTATCACCATTAAATTTCTCTATGTATTTTCCGAGTGCATCTGTAGGATCTTTAAAACCCAGCATCCTGCTATAGGTTTGGTTTATTACAAAGGCGGCAGAAGAATCTGATTTTCTAATATTACGTCCTGCTAACAACTTTATACCGTACAAATTGATGTAATCCGTATCCGCAAATTTCACATAAAGTTGCAGCTTGATGTTTTGCTTGCCATCGTAAAACTCGGCATCCGTTGAACTGGTTTGGTATGATGAAGGCGGTACTCCTCCGCGGCTGGTCATGCTGATCTGCGGTATTTGGCGAAGCTTATCGGCCAGCACCTGTTTCTTGCTTTCTGTATTGTTTTTCCAGGGGGTATTCATGAACACAATGGCATCTTTCTTAAACCCGAGATCCTTATTAAGGGCATAGCGGGTTTGCTTACTGACTATAATCGTAGCGATGATAAAGAACTGGGCAATGACGAACTGGCTTACAGTGAGCGATTTGCGCAGCCACATGTTCCGCGTGTTGCCGTTTTTCGTATGATTCTTCAGTATAGTTACTGGCTTAAATGCAGATAATACCATGGAAGGATAAAATCCGGCTAAAAGGCTCACTACCACTATCAACACCACAAGAAAAAGCAGGATTTCGGGTTGTTGAAGCGGGTTAAACCGGATCTCCGGAGCAATAAAGTCAGAAAATATCTTTAGCAGACTGGGAGCCAAACTAACCGAAATAACAACTGCGATCAATGTAACCAGGAACGTTTCTGTCAGTAATTGTCCGATCAGTTGGCCCCGGGTGCTCCCGATTGTTTTGCGGATGCCGATCTCTTTGGCCCGTTGTGACGATTGGGCGGTACTGAGATTGATAAAATTGATACAGCCGAGAATAAGCAGGAACGCTGCGATAGTCAACAGGCTATAGAGCGTTTTCCGGTTAGCTATGTGGTTTCCCTGGTAGTTTCCGTACAGGGCATTAAAGTGAACATCGCTCAGCGGCTGCAACCCGAATTTGCGCGTATTGCCCACGTCGTCCGGCTTGGGTGGATTATATTTTAAAGCTATTGCCGTAATGGCCCTTTCAACTGCCGCAGGATCTGCACCTGTCGAAAGCTTTACATAACACTGCGATGCCGATGAAGTACCACCCCAGTTGGTCAGTTCAAAGCCAAGGTTGTCGCTTATCTTTTTCGTGGTGGTAAGCGTACTCAGGGAAATAAAATCGCTGAACTTTAAATCTGTATTTTCTCTAAATGGAGCTACTACTCCGGTAACCTGCAAATTGATGGAATCGTCATATATGAGCGTCCTGCCTATAATATCAGCGTAAGAAAGCCCTGGAAAGTATCGCCTGGCCTTGTCTGAAGTAACCACAACCGCATTGGGTTGTGTTAAGGCGTCCTTAACCGATCCCGCAAGCCATTCGTATCTGAACACATCAAAATAATTGTTTCCGGCAAGAATGATCTGCTGCTGCCGTTTAAAGGTCTTTGCAGTACCTCCGGAAGGCGCCTTCACATCCATATCGTACAGGGTGATAAAAGGAGCCACTTTTTCAACACCGGCCACCTCCTGACGGATCGCCTCGGGCAATGGGGCGCTAACCCCCATATTGTACACCTTTTCGCCGGAAAAATCATAATTCGTAACCACGCGGTAGATCCGCTTCTGATCCGGGTGAAAGCGGTCAAAGCTGAAATCGTGGTTTACAATCAGGAAGATGATCAGCGACGCGCTGATACCTATGGATAAGCCGATGATATTGATCAGCGTAAACAGCTTGTGCCGTTTAAAATGCTTCAAGGCAATTTTCAGGTGGTTAGCGATCATAACTGCAGGTTATCTTCATGCACCGTCAAAAATATGCCAATCTGTCAACAAATTTATTTTCAACAAATTAAGGAATGTTACCCACGGCTTCCTGTTCGTAAACGAACAGGTTACTGTACGTTTACGTTACAAAACGGCAAAGCGTTATAACAGGCTTTTATGCGAAAAGCAGACGCCATCCGGAAGACGGCGTCTGCTAAATAAATTATCTCAATTTCTGGATCCTCATTGCATACACTGTAGATTCTCCGCAATCCCATTGCTGACTGCTGCCGGTATAAAGGTTAGCCTTACTATTACTGAAATTGATGGTAGGATACATACCAATTATCATCCTGCCGGATTGCCTGTATTTTGCCGCTCCTCCCGGGCAGGTAAGCACCCATCCCTGTGGGATAGTAACCGCAATGGAACCTTCATTTACTGACAGGCATTGAGGAACTAAGGTGGCAACATCAGATCCAATATCCAGCGTACCAAAATTGGGAATGTTTTTCATAATACCAATTGCATATGCCGTAATAGAAGCAGGTGCGCTTGTAATATGGTCTTTACTTTCAACATACCAGGCATTATCAGTACCAGCGGGATGGCTGTCGGTTAAAAAATTGCCGGCGCCACTCCAGTTCACTTTTGCGCCGCCACCTATCAACGTGTACCCGGTACCCGTTAAACTTGCAGTTGCCGATGGGTGGGCTGCTACACCCGATGTAGCGGAAGTGAGCCTGATATAATTTCTCAGGTCAGCGCTCGACAATCCTTCGATCTTAAGACCGATAGCATAACATGCCAGGTAATAGGGCGTTACACCCGGACGCCCTTTGGATTCTATATACCATGTTTTCAGATCGCTGCTGGGATAGGAGGCTGTGAGGAAAGAACCGGGTTCCCCCTGGTAATTATAGGCGCCGCCGCCTACAAGCACATAATCATCCGGCACTGTAACACTTCCCTGAACCAGGTCACCGGGGCCAAAATCCGTTGAGACTAAAACAACACTGACCTTACCTGACCAATCGGTAAATGGACCGGCTACACTCAGCGCACTAACGTTCTTTTCTGCTTTAACATTTTTTTCAGCAGCCTCAGACAGATCCTTACCGGTTTTAAGCTCTTTTCTGCAGCCGGCAACAGACAATGCTAATAAAAAGCATAAGGCAATTGATAATTGAATTTTCATAAAATGAAATTTAGGGTTTAAGGATTATTAACTCAAATAGGATATAAAATGCTTGAAAACATTTCCGGAAACTTGTGGTGAAATCCGGCAAATATCAAACTATGATCTGTTACAGTTTAGGTCAACAATTAAGTAATTAAAATTGAGGGAACTGCCATTATGAGAAACGTATAGGTTTCAAATTGTAGCCTGTTTATTTATGAAATGAAGATAACAAAAGTCATGATAAAAAAAATCGTTTATGTGTTGATTATATTGTTCATATTCATGTGCACTGCTAACGTATAGCATGCTTTATTTGTAATGGTGTGTCGTTTATATCCTTACAAGGGATACGGTTCATAGATACATGATAGGTGTTCCTGAAAAATGGAGATATTGGGTAAGTTCCGGCCCTGATGGCCGGAACTATTACTTCCCCTTCAATACCCCTGATTCTGCTCCAACACCGCACCCGTATTCTGCGTTATCTCAGTAGCCGGTATCGGCCAGAGATTATGGAACCGCTCAATCGTCAAACCCGACTTAGGATTGTACCTTTTATCACGGTCATATAACAGCCCTAAACGGGTAAGGGTTACCGCCCGGAACTCTTCCATATACAATTCCCGCAAACGTTCATCCAGGATGTAATCGATATTCATTTCTGCAGCACTGGCCTCGGTAGTTTGTGCCCTGCGCCGCAGCACATTAATATCATCTGCTGCCTGCTGTTTTTGTCCCTTCCCGATATAAGCTTCTGCTCTTAACAGATAGGTCTCTGCCAAACGGGCCATATATTTCTGCATGAACAAGCGGGAGGCGCCGTTTAACAAAAATCCGCCAAACGGATTGGTCACATTGGTGAGGATGGCCGGGCCGGCAGCGGATACGAAATCACCTGCTGATGGAGACGTTTTCCTGATCACCGGGTAAAAATTGCGGATAGTATCTCTAAAGTCTGCCGGTTGTACTTTGTCTTTGTAACCATCTTTTACATACCATTTACCGTAATCGGGAGAATTAGCCGGTACACCGGAAATACGGATATCCCGGACGATATTATAGGAAGAATTACGGATATCACCCGGTGTCCATATCTCATAAAAGAAGTGATTGGTAGGACGTATCCAGCCGATGCCATTGGAAGAAACGCTGTCCACGAACTTGGCGTTGTACAGGATGGCCATTTTAGTTTTAGTGGTGGATTCCACAATTCTAACACCCGTAAGGCTGGGAACTACCGCCCAGGCAGTCTGGTCGCCTACGGATGCAGAGTTGTTCAGCGTGGTTTGTATCACCAGCAGCCCTTCATGGTTGCCGGTGCTGTAGTTCTGGTTATTGTATTCAAACAGGTCCCGGTAAACATCACCGGGTAAACTGGCTCTTCTGCCAAAGCGGCTGGTCATCAGCGATAAGCCCGGAAAGTTGATCACCTCTGATGCACTTGCAATGGCGCCGTCATAATCCTTTAAAGAGATGAGCACTTCGGTGAGCACATGTTTAGCGATCTGTTTATTCACCGTACCATCAGGCACCTGGTTAATATCAGACAATAAGCCGATAGCCTGTTGCAGATCTTTTTTACATTGCTGGTATACTTCCGCCCGGCTGGAGCGTACATAGTCATACCGCGGACCTGAAAGCTCATTCAGTTCAACAGGCACTCCGCCGTACAGATTGGCCAGTACGTTATACGAATAAGCTCTGAAGAACAATGCCTGGCCAAGAAAGCCGTTCTTATCTGCATCGCTCAGCTGAGGAGCATTATTTAGCCGGTTGATGATCAGGTTAGCGTTCGTGATGATCTTGTAATATGCTGTCCAGATACCCGTTGGAATAAGATAGCTGGGCACCATGGTAGCCTTATAGGCATTTAACTTCGCGGCAGGATCATAATCGGTGGCGTTATAAGCAAAGTCAGTAGCATAATACAAGCCGAAATAAGTATCCAGGTTTATATTGCCCGTGTAAATGTTCCTGACGCCGTTGTACAGGTTGTTGGTAGCCTGCTGATACTGGATCGCTGTTTGCAGCGAATTGTCCGGTGTATAGATGGATAGCGGATCTTCATCCAGGAAGCTCTTACTGCAGGATGATAACACTGGGCCGATGCCAAGCAGGTATATGATGATTCTTTTTTTCATGTCTTAAAGTTTAGGGGTGAAAGCATTAAAAGGTCACATTTACGCCGAGTGAATAGTTTTTCATCACGGGGTAACCGTTCTGGTCCAGGCCCAGGCCACCGGGGATCCTCAATCCAAGTGAGGACCGCTGACTGGCCGGAGGGTTGGATTCAGGATCCCATCCATCCCACTTGGTAATGGTCAGAAGGTTTTGTGCATTCACGTATATGCTCGCTGCCTTTATTATTTTTAAACGGCTCAGCATCCCTTCCGGCAGCATATAGGTAAGGGTAATGTCCTGGAGGCGGATAAAGCTCCGGGCCTGATAAGGGCCAAAATTCTCACCCAGTGTGGCTACATAGGCAGCAATGCTTCTGTAACGGGCATTGGGATTGTTGGGCGTCCAGTAGTCGTATACAAAGCCGTTATTATTCCGGATATTGTCCGGGTTCAACAGCATAATACCCGGCGCTCCCAGGTAGCTATTCTTACCACCCTGAATGGTATTGATGGAGAATTTTAACTGGAATACCTTGTATTGAAAACTGTTGGAAATACCCACGCTGTAAGAGGGATCCAGCCTGCCCAGGATCTGTTTATCGGCCGGGGTGATCTGGCCATCCTTGTTCGTGTCTTCAATTTTATATTGACCGGCTTTGAATCCCTGTGCGGCAAGGCTGGCGGGCACCTCCTCTCCCAGCTGGTACATACCGGTGATCTTGTAGTCGTACACTACGCCGTAAGGCTGACCGGTAAAGTAGCTTAAGATGGGATCTGCGCCATTGATCAGATCTTTTTGGGTACCGTCTATATCCAGCACTTTGTTCCGGTTCCGGAAAAAGTTAGCCGTTACTTCCCACCTGAAGTTTTTGTTGCTAACCGGTACGCCGGTGATGTTCAGCTCCTGTCCCCTGTTCTGGATCTTCCCGATGTTGATAAGGAAGCTGTTAAAGCCCGTGATGGTAGGTGTAGCCCTTGAGTTCAGCAGATTTACGGAATTGGAGAAATACAGGTCCAGCGAACCAAAGAGCCGGTTGTTGAAAAATGAGAAGTCCACGCCGGTGTTAAAGGAGCGGGTAGTTTCCCAGCGCAGTCCGGAATTAGGCAGCTGGCTTAAATAAGAACCCAGCTGTGCGCCACCGGAGCTGCCGTACAAATAACCGTTCGCTAATCCAACACTCATCTGCGCAAGCGTTTGGTACCGGCCCACCGTTCTGTTACCAGTAGCGCCGTAAGATAGTCTTAATTTCAGGTCATCGACAAAGCCAACCTGCTGAAGAAACTGTTCTTCTTTTAAACGCCATGCAAAAGCAATTGACGGGAAGGTGGCCCATTTGTTCTGAGCAGAGAAGCCGGAAAAGCCATCCCTTCTCACAGTACCGGTTAAGATATATTTTTTGTCGAACGAATAAGACAGCCTGGCCATCTGGTAAAGCGCCGTTTCCTTCCAGGGCAGAATAGCCAGATCGTTTGAGGTGGTAAGCCGCGCAGGATCTCCTACATCCAGCCTGTTATAGGACAATCCACCATTGGTGATACCACCGGCAGAGGTGCTGGTGCCGTCGTGTGTATTCTTCTCTGCGCCATACAGCAAGGTCAGGTCTACCCCATGTTTTCCGAAGTCCCGCTTATAGGTAAGAATGTGATCCAGTGTTAGAAAATAATCCGTCATATAGGTTTTATAAGCGGTAGCCTCAACGGTAGGCGCATTGTAATTAAACCGGTTGGTATAGATGTAATTGTTTCCGAAGTTCACACGGTAGTTCAGCCCTTTTATATACGGAATGTCCACGCTGACGAAAAAATTTCCTATGATGTTCATGTTCCGGTCAACATCCCTGGATCTTTTGAGTATTTCCAATGCAGTAGGTGTAGTTGTTTGCGCATAGAATTCCAGCATCTGACCGGTTTTTGGATCAAAGGGCAGGTTGTATGGCTTCAGCTGCATGATGTCGGAAAAAGTGGGCGAAACGCCGCTGTAATCATTGATGGAAAGTCCCGTTTGAGCGCCTACTGTCAGCCAATCGGCGGGTTTGGCCTCCACATTGAGCCTTACACTGTTCCTCCTGTAATTATCATTCATAATAAGGTTCAGCTGGTCAAAATAGCCATAGCCCAGGTAAAACCGGATCTTCTTTGAACGTCCGCTAAGGCTGATGTTATGGTTCTGGATCCTGGGGCGGGAATTGGTCATTAATTTCCACCAGTTGGCTTCATAGCCGTTCTTGTAATTGTCGCCCTCAATGCCCGGCATTTTGGTTGTAGGATCCCAGTTAGGGTTCATCTTCGTCATGTCGTTGGGGTCCCGGCTTTCAGACAGGTACCAGTCGCCCAGCTTCTCTATGTATTGAGCGCCGGTGGCCGGCCGCATACTCTTTTTGGTCATTTCCTGTATAGAATAAGACCCGCTGTAATCAACAGTGAGCTTCTCAATACCGCTTGCTCCGCTTTTGGTGGTGATCAGCACTACCCCGTTCGATGCCTGTGAGCCATATACAGCGGCAGCGCTGGCGTCTTTCAAAAGATCGATGCTGGCAATGTCCGAAGGATTGATAGAAGTGAGCGCTCCTCTATAAATAAGTCCATCTACCACAATAAGCGGAGAAGTGGTGCCGGAGATAGAGTTCCTGCCGCGCACCATCAATGTTGGGTCGCTGCCGGCCCTGGTAACCTGGCCTACGGTGAGGCCCGGGACCGTACCTCTCAATGAAGACATAACATTTGCATTGGGAGATTGCTTTTGTACCTGCAGGTCCGCTTTAGCAACTGCCCCGGTAACATCCTGCCTTTTCCTGGTGCCATACCCGATAACTACCACGCTACTCAGCTCACTTACTGAGGATGATAGTGTAAAAGACAGCGCTGCATTATGGCCCGGAACAATTTTATATCCTGTAAATGATCTTGTATCATAGCCTACCATGTGCACATTAAAGGTGTAGCTGCCTGCCGGTAAATTTTTAAACGCGAAGTTTCCGGCGCTGTCAGAGATTGCGATATTCACACGTTTGCCGTTTGCCGAAGCTTCAACAGTGGCGCCGGGAAGCGATACGCCTCCCTGATCTGTTACTGTTCCGTTCACGCTGCCCGTATTATTTTGTCCGTATGACCGGGCAGATACAGCACAAAGGATTAGTATGACCGTAATAGTTGTTTTCACTATTCCTTTCATAAAATGATTTTTTGGGTGATAGTTGCCAGGGGATCAAGTGATGCGAAGCGGTAGCCGCAACTACCTTCATGTTTTGCTGTTGGGCAGCATTCTGAAGTTTTTTTCATAATGTGGTTTTTAACGTGAATTGATAAATGATTTCAGAATATGCAATCGTTTGCATTATTGCATCAAAAAAAAGCTCCTCCGTTCAGTTCAATTGTTGATTGATTATATCGTCTGTCATTACATAGTACCCTTTCAACCGCAGGTGTGGTTGTTTGTGAATGCATTGTTCTGGTTGATGATGTTAAGACAGTAATAGGTTCTTCTGAATCATGAACGTGTAACTTATATCACCGGCCTATGTTTTATAGGTCAGTAACAGGAAGTTATAGAATAAATAATATTGCCGGAGGCAAATTTCTCTTACAGATAAAATAATATCAGCAATTGCTTAATTTATATTTAAATCCTTTGTGGAAACGGGTCCGCCATTAATAGCGTATCATCTTTGAAGCTGGTATATAGGTTCATAGAGGAAGCATCACAGGTAATTTACGTTTTGGGTTATCTGCTTAAAGCATTTCTTATTTCGCCAAAGATCAGGTGGGCAATCCGTATTGACTCAACATCCAACGGGGCATTTTGAGATGATAACTTCGCGACAACGATCTGTTGAACAGGGTCCATAAACAAATTCTGGCCATATATGCCCATAGCGAAAATATAGCCCGGCTGATTGTGTACAATATAAAAATTATTACGGTATGACATGTCTAACCCTCCAAAGCCGCGGGCAAAATCACCGGTTTGCCAGGCCGTTTTATCGCCACCTTCACCCAGGTTACGAAGCCAGGCTGACGAAAGGATCTGTTTGCCTTTATATACGCCATCATTTACTATCAAATGCCCCAACCGGCCAAAGTCGCGGGTCGTGGTAATAATACCCCGGGTACACTGCGGAGCGCCTGAACAATCCACATTAATATAGGCATCCTGCTCTGCCTCCATTGGCTTCCACAACAATTCACTGACCAGATCAGCAAAGTGCTTACCGGAAACTCTTTCAAGGATCCACCCCAATAGGTCCGAATTAGGATTTACATAGCGAAATCCGCCGCCATGCGGTTGATCTCCTATCTGAAGCCCTTTGAAGAACGAGTGGAGCCCGGCCTGGGCGGAATGACCGGTTCCCGGACCCCAACCAACTGCTTTTTCGTATGCATCCAGCTGATCCTGGTTGAGAGCAGCTGTTCTCATGTCCAGCAGATCCCTTACCCGTGCAGCGGTATAAAAGCCGCCTTTAAGCTCCGGCAAATAATCCACAATAGCAGCGTCCGGATCTAAAACACCATTTGACTCCAGTATCCCTGCGATGACCGCAGTAACAGATTTACTGGCAGACATCAATATATGTTCACTTTCATGAGTCATGCCATTGCTGTAAAATTCATACACTAAATGCCCTTTGTGTAATACCGCAAATCCATCCGTTAACGTTAATGCAAGCAAATCAACGAGTGAGCTTTTCTGTCCATCCGGTGCATTGATCATTAACTTTCCTAATTCAGCTTCATGAGCGGGCAAAAAAGGTGATGCGGACGGATGATGAGCGATCTTCTTACAATTCAAAAACCCGGTCACATGATGGAATGCCCAGTGATTCAAAGGATCATTCCGCCAATCGGAACTACCAATCACAGCGCCATTCATAAGAGGCGTATTATTCATAACAGATCTTTCTTCAAAGATCATTATAGGATCATCAAAAAAAATTGCCATTTGGTGAGAAATCAAATGCGTCCTTTTCTTATACGGCTCAGAGAAGACGGTGTAATTCCTAAATAGGAGGCTACATGAAGGAGTGGCACACGGTTCAGTAACCCCGGGTGCTCATCCATGAACGCCCAATATCGTTCCTGTGCATCCTGTTCCAGCATACGGCGCCCCAGCTGCATTTTTTTGAGTAAAGCTGCAGTCATGATCTTTGAGAACAGATTGGCCAGCGGGGGAATGCTGACAAGAAGCATTTCATAATCCTTTTTAGATAAGGTCAGCAAAGTACATTCCGTCAGGGCCTCAAAATCAACGCGCGATCTTGTCCCGGTCCTGAAACTTTCAATATCAAGCGCAAATTGGTTTTCCGAAAGAAATAAACGGGTAACATCCTCACCGGCTGTATTTTTATAGGATATCCGCAGCACACCAGAGACAATAAAACCCATGGTATCAGCAACCCTGCCAGCGGTTGAAAAGAAACCACCTTTGGCTAATTGCAGGGTCTGCACCTGCTCAGTGAGCAGTTTGATGTGACGGTCATCTAACTCGCCGTACTGAAGTAAATAAGAGACAAATTCATTCACCTGGTAAAGATCAAAATTTTCCCGTTGCCGGCAAACTGTTTCTGTGAAAACTGCAGGCCTTCCCCTGGTAACAGGATCCTTGCTTAGAATGTCATTGGTGTTTAAAATATCCAACAAGATCATGCAATTAACCTATTTTTTTAGTTTTAGACCAAATGGTACAATACATTTACTACATTTGTGGACCAAATGGTACAATTAGACATGAAGAAATTAGAAAACAAAGTAGCCGTTGTAACCGGCGCTTCAAAAGGAATTGGCGCGGCCATAGCTAAAAAACTGGCGGCAGAAGGTGCTGCCGTGATCGTCAATTATGCATCGGCCGCAAAAGACGCCGAACGCGTTGTGGCTGAAATTGTGAGCCATGGCGGCCGGGCCATCGCAGTACAGGCGGATGTGTCAAAGACGAATGATATTGACCGCCTGTTCACCGAAACAATAAAACAGTTTGGTGCGGTTGATATCCTGGTTAATAATGCGGGTATTTATCAATGGGGCCCTATTGAGGATGTGACTGAAGAGGGATTCTACCATCAGTTCGGCATCAATGTACTGGGACCATTACTTGCCACCAAAGCAGCCGTACAATATTTTTCACACCAGGGAGGCAGCATCATTAACATCGGTTCAGGCGTGTCTAGCATGGAACCCACCGGCAGTGCCCTTTACACGGCTACTAAAAGTGCGCTTGACTCGATCACACGCGTGCTTTCCAAAGAGCTTGGCCCCAGGAATATCCGTGTTAATTCGATCAACCCCGGTATGGTAGACACCGAAGGATCGAGGGCCGGCGGATTTATCGGCAGCGAAATGGCCGGGATTATGGTGAACACCACTCCCCTTCGCCGGCTTGGAGTACCGGAAGATATTGCGCTGGTGGCTGCTTTTCTTTCGTCTGATGATTCACGCTGGCTAACCGGCGAGATCATACTGGCCAGCGGCGGTCTTCGCTAATACAGGAAAGCGCTTTCACAATAGCGCCTGATCTCTTCACATACTTGTATAAAATCAATAGCTTTGCCTGCTGCAGGTAAAGCTTTTTTGATTATGAGAACAAAAGATTTTAACGAGACTGACATACTGAGAAAGGCCATCACCCTTTTCTGGCAAAAGGGCTATCACGCAACCTCGTTATACGATCTCATTGAGGAACTAGGTATTGGCCGTTCCAGCATCTACCATGCTTTTGGCGACAAGCACAACCTGTTCCTGAAAGCGCTGGAACTTTACCAGCAGGAAGCCACAACAAGGATCCAGGGATTATTGAATAGCGCCCCCTCAGTGAAAGCGGCGGTGAAACAGCTGCTGCAGCAAGTTGTTAACGACGTTTTTACTGATGCCTGTCCTAAAGGATGTTTTAAAATAAACTCAGAGGTAGAGGTGGCCGCGAGTGATGAATTAATAAAAAAGCTGGTTGCTGAAGATGATCTGATCATCGAAAAGGCCCTATATCAGGCTATAAAAAAAGGACAGGCGAATGGGGAGATCAGCGCATCTAAAAAACCTAAAGCCCTTGCCCGCTTCATTTGTAATACAGTGGCAGGAATGAGGGTTTATGCAAAATTCAGGCATGACCGGCAATTCTTTGACGATATTGTTGAAACGGCCCTGGCGGTTATCAGCTGACAATTAAGCTCCCCTCATTGCCCCTTTTTTAGGTATAAGTTGAAAATAAACCGCAAGGCGTCATAATAGGCCTTTATGGGTTCTGTCATATGCGTCTCCTCTGGATAGTGAACATATTTATGGGCTAAACCCGCTATCTTCTTTTGGTTTATTATAGCGTCAAATCTTAAAAGATCTGTATGAAAGGCAGCTCCGTCTTCTGATGATCCTTCGTCCGCATCACTGTAAAAGATCATTTTATTTATTATCCTGTCACCCGTTAGCTTTTTATCAGCGAGGTTAAGCAAATATCTTCTGTCCCACCAAAATGAAGGGCTGATGGCTATATAAGCATCAAACATATCCGGCTGCGTTAGCAGGCAATTGATCGTGGTGATGCCGCCGAATGAATGTCCTGCAAAAATTTTAAAAGCCTGTGTTTTGTAGTGCAGGTCAACATAAGGTATCAGCTCACTACCAATGAACTGTAAAAAACTATTACCGCCACCGCTTGCCTTTAGCCGCGAGTTTGAGCTGGTATCAGGCTTTTCGTAAAAATCAAAAATGCTATGGCTGGGGGTAAGGTCCCTTACGCGGTTTGTATTAGGGATGCCAACAATAATCATCCCGGGCATTACATTTACGTCCTTACGGCTAAGATACCGGCAATATTCTACAAGCAGGCTAAAATGATTATCCCCGTCAAGAATGTATAATACCGGGTAGCGCTTACCGGGCATTGAGGTATCTGCAGGCGGTGCATAAATATAAATTTTCCGGTCTTCGCCCAATACTTTAGATGGGAGCATGATGATATCTGCGGATATGGGTTTAAATGGCGGGTCGCTTTGGGCAATTAAGCCGGTGGGGATTAACAGTACAAAGAAAATACATACTATGTTATACGTAAAATGGCGTTTTAAGCCGCTGCAGCAGATCATGGAAAATATATTTGGGAACCTGTCTTAATTTACAATGTTTTTTGGATTACGGGTAATGGAACAACAGGTAACATTTGTTTATATTGGGCCGTTATCCTCCCCCGGAACAAGAAAGAAAACTGAATTTGAACTCATATACATTCCATATTAACTTATATGACCTGGCCTTTCTTGGCGCAATATTTACAGGGCTCACCTTTGCCCTGCTTTTATATTTCACCAAAACCGTTAACCGTAGCGCAAACCGGTTCCTTGCCCTGGCTTTGGTCACCATGGTTTTATGGATGATGCGGATACTGGCCATTGACATCAGGCTTGAAACTTACCTGCCGTGGTGGAACCGGCTGCCCATGCAATTCCTGCTGGCGCTGGGCCCCCTGCTGTATTTTTATGTGCTGAAGATAACGCGGCCGGCATATCAGTTCAGGCGGAAGGACCTGCTGCATTTTAGCCCCTTGCTGCTGGAACAGGCAGCACTGGTACCGGAAATAAGGCAAAATAGCAGCACCGTGCTACAGCTGCTTACATTTATTTCTATCATCACCTATTTACACTTCTCTGATAAGCTGATACGGAATTTTTACCGGCGCCTGCAGCCCGTACTCATGGATCGTTCCCTTCTTGAATTCCGCTGGCTGCGCCGCCTGCTGGGAACCACCGCCCTGTTGTGGCTCCTGTGGCTGTTTTGCGCAGCTATTGACTATTTTGGCTATCGCAACCAGTTAGGCATACACGTTTATTACCCCTTTTATACCTTTTTCGTGATCATTATTATATGGACTGCGGCGGCCGCTTTCCTGAAACCTCAGGCGGCGGTAATGGCCCAGGCAACGGCAGTCAGTAAACCATCGGTGCCGGCTGAGCTGCGGGCAAAAGGCGCCTGGCTTAAGCGGGCCATGGATGCCAACCATTATCACCAGGACCCGGAATTAAGCTTAGGCTCCCTGGCCGAAAAACTCAGCCTGCCTCCCCACGAATTATCACGGGTCATTAATACGGTATTCAAAAAAGGCTTTAATGATTTCATTAATGAGTACCGGGTGATGGATGCCGTACGTAAAATGCAGGACCCTGCCTATGCGCATATCACCCTCCTGGGTATTGCGTTCGAAGCGGGGTTCAATTCAAAAACCACTTTTAACCGGATCTTCAAAGAAATGACCGGAAAAAGCCCTACAGCGTACAAAAAACACCTGGAAAAAGAGGGCCCAACTTATAAATTGGGGCGTCAGCCCCGGCCAGAGCTGTTAATATTGAACCGCGAACCTCCTCAAAAATGGGTTCCTGAAAAATTAAACAGCCGGTATATGTTCAGAAATTATGTAAAAGTTGCCATACGCAACCTGCAGCGCAATAAAGGTTTTACTGCCATTAACGTCATTGGCCTTTCCATTGGTTTAGCTACCTGCCTGCTGATCGTATTCTATGTGGCAGATGAATGGGGGTATGATAAGTATAATACCAAAGCAAATAACATCTACCGGGCCGACATGGAAGTAAAATTTGGCCACAATGCCAACTCCTATGCAGCAGTGCAAAGCGGGTTTGCTGATGAGGTAAAGAAGGATTTTACCACCGTTGAGCAGGTAGTAAGGTTAAGGCCCGCCTACGAGCAGCCTGCCGGTTTTCATGTTAAAAAGGGCAGCTCTGTGCTGCAGGAAACCAGTGTTATTTATGCGGACGCAAGCCTGTTTAAGGTATTTACCCTGCCTATGATAACCGGCAACCCTGCCACAGCCCTGGCAGAACCCAATGCAGCTGTGCTGACCGAAAGCCTGGCTAAAAAATTCTTTGATGCTGTAAACATTGTTGGCCAGACACTGGTACTAAACGATACACTCACTTTTAAAGTAACGGGCGTTATAAAAGACCTGCCTGAGCAAAGCCATTTCAATTATCATATGTTCCTGTCAATGGAAACATTGCCAAATAGCCGCAATCCTAACTGGGGCGGCGGTGGCTACAATACTTACCTGCTGCTCAAACCCGGCGCAAACACCGCAGCCATCAGCAAAAAACTAAGCAGTGTGGCCATGGAGTTCATGGCACCCTGGATGGGCAAGGATGACTATTTAAAATACACTTTAACGCCCTTAACCTCCATACACCTGCATTCAAACCTGCAGCAGGAGCTTGGCCACAACGGCAGCATTCAGTATGTATACATATTTTCAGCCATTGGCCTGTTTATCCTGCTTATTGCCTGCGTAAATTTCATGAACCTTTCAACAGCACGCTCGTCAAACCGCGCTAAAGAAGTAGGGGTACGTAAAGTGCTGGGCTCACCACGCAAACACCTCATTGCACAATTCCTGACAGAATCCCTGTTGGTCACATTTGCATCAACGATCATAGCTATTATAATAGCATGGCTGTTTATGCCCCTGTTCAGCCGGGTGTCGGGCAAACAGCTGGCGTTCAGCTGGCAAACATTTGCATGGCTTGTGCCCTGCTCACTGGTATTGACAGTGATCATAGGTTTTATCGCAGGATCGTACCCCGCGTTCTTCCTTTCCCGCTTTCAGCCCATTAATGTACTAAAAGGTAAATTCTCTGCCGGGTTTAAAGGGGGCAGCCTGCGTAGTTTTCTGGTGGTGTTCCAGTTTGGCATTTCCATCTTCCTTATTATCGGCACCCTGGTTATTTATAACCAGCTTCACTATATACAAACTACTAACCTTGGCTATAACCGTAAGCAGGTGCTTATTATAAAAAATACGGAGCGCCTCAGCAATCAGGCACAAACCTTTAAGCAACAAATAAAACAATTACCGGATGTTGAAGATGCATCGTTCTCCGGCTTTGTGCCAACCGGAACAGCCAGCAGTATTACGGCCCTTTTCCCGGATGTAACACTTACATCGCACACTTCTATGCTTACGGAGTTTTGGCCGGTTGACGAGGACTATATTAAAACAATGGGCATGCAGCTGAAGGCCGGCCGCAATTTTTCACCCGGCATGAGAACGGATTCCTCCTCCGTTATTATTAACGAAGCTGCCGCAAAATTCTTTGGCTTTAAAGACCCTCTAAATAAAACTATTTACCGCAACACAAATGGTGTGCAGCCGTTTAAAATTATTGGCGTGATAAAGGATTTTCATTTTAAATCGCTGCGCCAAAATATAACCCCGGTTGTGCTGTATTTGGCCGAGGATAAAGGCGCTTTAAATGTAAAGCTTAATACCGCCAGCATCAGCAACCTTATGGGTAAGATAAAAGATAAATGGAAAGCTGTTGCGCCTGACCAGCAGCTCACTTATTCATTTATGGATGCTGAATTTGATGCTGCTTACCGTGCGGAGGACCGCATAGGGGTAATATTTATGGCCTTTACATTTCTGGCTATTGTTATTGCCTGCCTGGGTTTATTTGGGCTGGCCACCTATGCTGCCGAACAGCGCACCAAGGAAATCGGGATCCGCAAAGTGATGGGCGCCGGTGTGCCTACCCTTGTTGGCATGCTGTCAAAAGATTTTCTGAAGCTGGTGCTGATAGCCATTGTTATTGCATCGCCCATTGCATGGTTTGCCATGCAGCAATGGCTGCATGATTTTGCTTACCGTACAACTATGCATTGGTGGCTGATAGCAGTAGCCGGCATAACTGCCATCGTTATTGCTTTTGCTACCGTTAGCTTCCAGGCAATAAAAGCATCGCTTGTAAACCCGGTAAAATCGTTACGGGCAGAGTAAAGCATTACTGCGGTCAATCTAAGCTTGTACAGGGCGGTACTACTGCTTCAAAAATTTTGGCGCAAGTGCCGTACCTGCTTTTATTTCATCTGTAGCTCTTATGAGTAAGGTATCCTGTTCCGACAGGTCCCCGAAGATCTCTGTTCTATCTCCCAGGCTCATACCATTACGCACATCTACCCATTCCGCCTTACCATTTTTTAAACGGATCACAAAACGCTTTTCCAGGTTGGTGGCCACTGCCGATGCCGGCACCAGGAAGGAAGGAGCTTTCCTGCCCAGCTTTAATATTGCATTGGCAAACATGCCTGATTTCAGCTGATGGTCACTGTTGCTGAAAAGGAACTCCCATGTTTCAGTTCTGTTAGCCAGGTTCAGGGCGCCTGCTTTACGGGATAATTTTGCCTGATACGTTACATCTGGTTGTGCATCCACCGTAAAGTTAATGGTAGATGTTTCCGCATTGGCGGCAGTATATGATTCCGGAACAGGCACCCGTAAACGAAGGGTGCTTATATTTTCCACTACCAGCAGCGGTTTTGGATTGCCCGCGCTTACCAGTGTACCTGGGTCAACATTCCTTTGCGTAACAATACCACTGAACGGAGCGCGGATGGTCAGGTAGTCTTTCAATTGCGCAAAGGCATTCGTTTTCGACCGGGTGGCATTCAGCGCAGCACTATCTGCCATCATCAGGCTCCTGGCCTTTTCCAGCTCCCCGGCAGCTATGGTCCCTTCTACCTTTGCAGCATTCACAATCCTCTTATAGGCATCCAGGCTGCCGAGATATTTAGAACGGGCGGTTTGCACATCTGCATTGGCCTGCGCATAGCTGGCCACTGTTTCCGGCGCTTCCAGCACTGCCAGCAGCTGGCCCTTGCTTACCTTATCGCCAATATCCACCTTCAACGTGCCTACGTAGCCGCTCACCTTTGCAAAGATCTCTGCCCTTTCCAGCGGGATCAGCTCCGCTGGAAAGGTAACCTGTTTGTTGACCGTATCTTTCCGGAGCAGGAAAATAGCCGCCGAATCAATACCTGCTTGCGCTGCCGCCTCCTTGCTGCCCTGGTTTTGCTTACAGGCCGTTAATATAACTATCAGTGATGCTAACCCTATGATAGAATTAAAAAATCTCATCGTGTATTTTTTATAGAAGATCTGTTTAATCATTGTTTGCCTCATAGTACCGGCTTTCTTTGTCCTCCGGGTGAAGGGAGGGGTTATGATATGCGCGCTTGCCCATTACACCGGTGTAAATAGCCGGCAGAAATACCAGGGTGCTGACCGTGGAAAAGATCAGGCCCCCGATAACAGCAATACCCAGCGGCGCCGTTTGATCAGCACCTTCACTAAAGCCAATGGCCATCGGGATCATGCCTGCAATCATCGCCATGCTGGTCATGAGTATAGGGCGTAACCTGTTACCGGCGCCCGTTACCGCATAACCCGGCGTAGCTTGTTTCCGGAAAAGTTCAGCGTTCGTGATCAGCAGAATAGCATTAGCCACTGCTACACCTACCGCCATGATGGTGCCCATGTAGGATTGAATGTTTAATGATTGGCCTGTTAGCAGCAACAGCAGCAATGCCCCGGCAATTACTGCCGGTACTACCGATAAAACAGCCAATGATAAACGGAACGACTGGAAATTTACCGTGAGCATTAAAAAGATCATCACAATGGCAATCAACAGCCCCGTTTCCAGCTCACTCATGGTTTGGCTAAGCAGGTCGGCCTGTCCCCGCAGCATAATCTTAACACCCGCCGGTAATTCACCCAATGAGGCAATAGTGCTTTTCACCTCCTTCACCGCGCTGCCTACATCTTTTTTATAAATATTTGCCGTGAGGGTAATGTATCGTTGCTGGTTAATACGGTCATATTCACCGGGCGATATTGTTTTTTGTGCAGTGGTCACATCCCGCAGGTAAACGGGATTACCGTTAGCAGCGGCCACCGGCACCAGGCCCAGCTCATCGGCACTGTTCACACGATACTGCGGATATTCTACCTGCACCTGGTAAGCAGTACCGGTATTTTTATCCAGCCAGTAGTTTGGCTGCGTAAAACGGCTGGAAGAAGTAGCGGCCACCGTTGACCGGGTGATCTGATCTACGGTTAATCCCAGCTGACCCGCTTTTACCCTGTCAATATTCAGCTTAACACCGGGGTACTCCAACGGTGTAGCAATCTGCACATCCCGCAGGTAAGAGATCGCCTGTAATTTTTTATTCAGCTGATTGGCGATCTTCCGGCTTTGAGAAAGGTTCTTTCCCATAACAGCAATCTCAATGGGGTTAGCTGTTCCCATGTTCACCACTTGTTCTACCATATCGCCCGGCTCAAAGGATAGTGTTGCTGTTGGTATCTCTTTTTTGACAGCGCCCCGTAACGCTTCTTTAAAACTTTCGATGGCAATACCAGCGCCGCTCTTCAATTTTATCTTTGTTACCGATTCATGCGGCCCGCTTGTCCACAGATGGATCAGGTTCACCGGGTAGCTGGATGGCTGTACGCCCACGAATGCAGAGCTGATCCCGATCTGGCCATTAGTAATACTGTCGGCCAGGTGCAGCAGCTGCTGGGTGGCTGCTTCCGTTCTTTCCACCCGGGTACCTGCGGGTAGCCGTAACCGTACCTGCGCCTGGCCGGCATCCGTTTTCGGAAAGATCTCCGTACCCAGGCAATAAAATCCAATCACCGTTAATCCTACCGCCAGCACCAGGTACAGCGGGGTTGTCCAGAACGCGTTCTTTACAAAGCCTTTAAGCCATTCCTCATAACGCATCCGGAAACGCTGGAATCGTTGGCTGGCATTAGTTTTCCCCTCTTGGATGCGGTCTTTCAGCAACCAGTGGGAAAATACCGGTACCACTGTTTGGGAAAGTATGAAAGAAGCGATCATTGCAAAACCTACTGCCAGCGATAAAGGCAGGAACATGGCGCCCGGAATGCCTGTCATAAACAGGGCCGGTACAAATACAGCGATCACACAAAGCAGGATGAGCAGCTTCGGCAGCGCAATCTCCCGGCAGGCATCCCAGATCGCTTTTGATTTTGATTTTCCCTGCTCCTGGTGATGATGTATATTTTCAATCGTCACCGTCGCTTCATCTACCAAAATACCAATGGCCAGCGCCAGCCCGCCCAGCGTCATCACATTCAGGGTTTGCCCCAAGAGCCTCAAACAAATAATAGCCGACAACAGCGCCAGCGGGATAGTGATCACCACAATAAGCGCACCCCGCAGATCGCGCAGGAACAGCAGCACCATTAATCCCGTCAGTAAAGCGCCGAGAATACCTTCCGCAGTCAGGCTTTTTAATGAATTGATCACATAGCCTGACTGGTCAAACGTATACGTTACTTTAATATCATCCGGCACCGCTGCCTGCATATCCGGCAAAGCAGCTTTCACTCTTTGCACCACATCCCAGGTGGCAGCATCGGCACGTTTGGTAACCGGGATATATACCGACCTTTTTCCATTAATGAGCGCATAGCTGGTTGTTACATCGGAGCCCAGCTCCACATTGCCTATATCCCTCACATACACCGCCGGACCCGCGCCCAGCTTCAGGGGTATATTCTCCAGCTCCTTCACATTCTCCACCACGGCATTCTGAGAAGTGATCAGGGTCTGATCGCCCTCCCGGATATTACCGGCGGGCGTAATGCTGTTAGACCTGGCGAGCGCCTGTACTACATCATCCGGCGACAGGTTGTAGTTCCGGATCTTTTCCGGATCTACTTTTATGATCACTGTTTTCTGGTTACCTCCAAAAGGCGGCGGAGCAGATACACCTGGCAGCGTTGAGAACATGGGCCGTACCTTAAAGAGCGCCAGGTCCTGGATCTCGCCCAGGGAGCGTGCTTCAGAAGTGAACACCAGCTGTCCTACCGGTACGCTGCCCGCATCAAAACGGGTAATAAAAGGGGGCACTGTACCGGGAGGCATGAATGCGCGGGAGCGGTTCACATAACCCACCACCTCCCCCATTGCCTGGCTCATATCGGTACCCTCGTTAAATTCTATTTTGATGATGGCTGCCCCCTGGATGGATTTTGATTCAACATACTTTACCCCGGTTACATACAAAAAATGGTATTCATAGTACGATGTAATAAAACCTTCCATCTGTTCCGGAGAAAGCCCGCCATAGGGTTGGGCCACATAGATAGTGGGCAATCCCATTTTAGGAAAAATGTCAATTTTCATGTTCTTAATACTCAGCCACGAGAAAAAGACAATCCCTATAAAGCTCACCACCACCGCCAGCGGCTTACGCAATGCCATTGCTATTAATCGGATCATAACCTTGCTAGTTAACCTGGTTTAAGAATAAATTGAGATCCCCATTCACAGCAGCTTTATACAACAGCGCTTTCCACACAGCCATATAAGCGGTTTTATTATCCGCAGCTGCTTTTACCAGGGCATATTGCGCCTGCATCAGGTCCGCAAAATTGGCCAGCCCGGATTGGTAGCGGGATTGCATGGCCCTGTACGAGAAGCCGGCAGATTCGTAGTACAGCGGTGTTTCTTTCGATATCAACAGCGCGGTGCTAAAGGTGGTATCAGCCAGCTGATCCTGTTTCCTGACCTGCAGCGTTACCTCGTTCAGCTTTTCTTCACCGGACCGGATCAGCATATCCTGCTGCCGGACCTGTGATCTTATCTTTGCAAACTGCAGGATGGGAATGCTTAGCTGCAAGCCTACACCGTAATTGTATCGTTGAAAAGCCAGGCCGTCTGCAGCTTTCACATTGCCGCTATAATCAATTCCCGAACCTCTTGCATAGGCAGTGCCCCACATGCCCAGGGTGGGCATAACCGTTTTTCCCAACACTTTTTTGCGGGCTTTACTCAGTTCGATGTTGGAGTGATAAAGGGAAAGCAAGGGGTTTTTCACCGTGTCTGCAGGTACATAAGCAGTGGGTATCTTTGTAAAATAACTGGTGTCGGTAACAGCCGGCACATTGTCCGTAGCCAGCAGTCCCGAAAGCGTTATGATCGTTTGCTCCTTATACTTGCGGCTGTTTAGCAGTTCCACCTTTGCCTTTGACATTTCTGCTTTCAGCAATGCAGTATCTACACCCGGCTTGATGCCGTTTATCACCAATGATCTGGCGATTGATAAAGTTGCTTCCGTACGGGCAAGGTTTTCCTGGTACACTTTTTCCAGTTCAGCCGCAGTAATAATATCGAGATAGGCATTGATCACCCTGATCTTATGCTGAAATATTTCATTCCCGGCATCTGCCTGGGCATACTGCATACCTGCCTTTGAAAGATCCACCTGGGAGCTTCGTTGTCCGAAAGTCAGCGGCTGCCAGTTCAATAACAAGCTGGTAGCGCTGCCAAATACACCATCATAATGGTTAGCTGCAGCCGGCGGGCCGCTGATAGGTACCAGGAACTGTGGATATGCCATACCCGTAATGTTATTATAGGTAGCATAATTCACCTGGTAGGCGGCATCCAGTGAGGGAATAAGCGTGTTTTTGCTGGTGGTGACCGCCTTTTCGGCTGCCTTTACCTCCCATGCCTTGGATCTTAATAATGGATAGTTGTCCTCCGCCAGCTGCAACAGTTCCTTCAATGTACCTGTTGACGATTGCGCAAACGCTATCTCCTTGTTCATCAACAGGCAAATGAAACATAATAATAGCCTCAACGGCATGCTGTACATATTCGTTTATTTAAAAGGCAGTGATCATTCATCAAACTTTTGGAAAAAGCAAACTATAGGGTAAATGCGTTACACTGCGGTAATGGTGGTGAGCGCAAATATTGCAAATAACCGCACTGTTTTATGGTATATTTGAAAATATTGTGGTATTAATATAAAATTAAAGCGGTATCAGTGTTGGTATAATTGAAAACATTACGGTATTAACCGTTCTTCCGGAATGAAAGGGGAGTTTGCCCGGTTTTGCGCTTGAAGTATTTAACGAAGTGCGACGGATCATTGAAATCAAGCAGAAAGGAAATTTCTGCGATCGTGTTATCTGTATACAGGAGCAAGCGTTTGGCTTCACTGATAATAAATTCTGACAGCACATCCTCCGAAGACTGGTTAACCGCTTTGCGGCAGGCCGCATTTAAATTTTGCGGAGAGGTACTAAGCTTTTCCGCGTAGTAGTGTACTTTGTTCTTTACTGTTTGCTCAGCGTCCAGCAGCAAAAGGAACGACTGGTACAAATTAGAGGAAACCGCCGCTTTACCGGTAAGGGGTTCCACATCTTCCAGCACATGAGCCAGCAGGGCTTTCAGCAAACCTTCCGTTATGTGAAAAGCATATTTGCCTTCCTTTTTATTTGTTGCTGTAAGCAGCTCAAAAAGCATATTGGTTGTGGCGCTATCTTTTATGAAAATGCAGCTTTCCCGGCTGATCTGCGTAAAGAGGGATTTCAGCTCACTGTCCAGGCTTTCCTCTATGAATGCCTTTTTAATGATGATAACAAACCCCTCCGGCTCACTCTCCAGCTCCCAGTAATGCACCTTGTCTTTCCGGATGAAATACATAACCGGAGGCGCCACCTCAAATTTCCGCGAATCGATATAATGATAGCCGCTGCCCTGCGAAAGGTACAGGACTTCAAAGTAGTTATTATGCTTATGGGGCGTAGTTTTCCTGATCTCTTTCCTGAACGGGGCAATCTTGATCGGCTTACCGGATTCGCTTTTATCTTTTACCTGTAATTTAGTACCCATATAAATTTGCTCACAAAGAGATACCGCAAAACGCTTTGACGGGTCAATTTACAATGTTTTCCGGGTTTCAGGTAATGGAACAAACAACGCTAAATAACCGGCACATTCCTGCTGCTTATTTAGCGTTGTTTATTTACAAAATATGGTTAAGAGACAGCTCTTAGTTGGAAACCAGGGTGGTTATGCTGGATGCAGGCAGGTTGATCCCGAAAGCATTATTTGAAATGCCAAGGGTGCTTGATGCCAGGTTAGATGAGCTGGTGGTTACGTAACGATTGAAGCTGTTAACCGTTACCCCGCTGATGGTAAAGGGCTGATAGGTAACCGCGGTATTGGTATTAATGGCAACGATCACAATTTTTGAACCGCTCTTGTAAGCAGTGGTATATATACCGGTGGTGGGATTCGCGGGACAGGCAATTTTCGTATAACCCGGACGGATATACCTTGCAAAGTGCGCCATAACATAACCTACTTTAGTGATATTGCTGCTTTCATCTATTGGCCCATAGAACCGGCGGATGTACCACCACACATAAGCAGCCCATCCGGCCGTCATACAGTCGTGGATCTCTTTGGCCGCATTCATCGCGTTCGGCCAGTCGTTGCCGCTGATGGAGGAATTCGTGTAATGCTCCGTCATCCATACCGATTTACCGATGCTGCCTAAATTATACGGGGTTTTACCATAAATATGCCCGCTTACAAAAAGGGTTTTGGACTTTGCTGTAGCATTGCCCAGATAAGTATTAATAAAAGTCTGGTCCATATTAAATGGCTCGGGGCACATAATAGGTGCGCCGCAATTATCGCCCTGGGCCGCTACAAAATTAGCGATCTCCGTGGCAGAGGCATGCATCCAGCCGGAGGCCATATAGTTAGGCTCATTCCAGGGCGACAGCGCATAAACGCCTCCTACAGCCTGCGTATAGGCCTTTAAGTGAGCAGCATAATCGCCCCATGCGCTGGCTCTCAGGTAAAGCCCGTCCATCATAGTTGAAGGTGCATTCCAGGCAGTGGCAATCACTTTTGCTCCATAACTCTTGGCTGCATCAATAGTGGGTTTTTCAGCGGCAAACTGGCTGCTGGTAGTGGGTACCATTACCCGCAGAATGCTCATACCAATGCCGGTGCTGGCCGAAAAGGCTTTTGTCCGCTGGTCTGCGGTTAGGTCGCCTATCCATATGGGAACGCTCATACCGCCAAAACCCTGGATCGTTTGTTGTGCCGTATTGGCATCAATTGTGGCAGTTGCCAGTATGCCAACATCAGCGCTTTCCGTAACATCTCTTTTTTTACCATTGGGGCCTGCTTCATTTAAATGCTGCTTGGTGCAGGAGGAAACCAGTAAGCCAAAAAGGAGTGAAATTGCCAGGCTGCTGAGGAAAAGGTTTGTTTTCATAGTTAATTTGTTAATTGGGTTTTCTTTCATGGTTTTTCATTTTTGAGGTTTGTAATTCAAAACGTGAAGGTGTTATAATTGCCGGCGGCAGATCCGCCGGCAATCCGGGATATCAAACTATGGATCGTTAGATACGCTATCGTGCTTCCTGCTTAGTTCCCATACCAGGGGTTCTGCGGAAATGCAGGGCCTTCAGTTACCAGGTCTATCTGCTGCTGGGGTATGGGTCTTAACATGTGCTCCGGTACAATGTTGGCTGCCGCTTCATCATTATACTGTTTAACCCTGGCAACAAGTGTTTTCGTCCTTGAAAGATCGTACCACCTGTTACATTCACCATACAGCTCCCTTGTACGCTCGTCGAGGATAAAGTTCAGCGTTACCTGGGCAGGCGTAATAGTTTGTGCAGCCACCGCAGCGGCATACTGGGCAGGTGTTTGTCCGGGTTTTAACGCGGCTCTGATCCTCAGCACGTTCAGCATATCGGCAGCCTGCTGTAGCGTGCCGCCGCCTTTCAGCGCCGCTTCAGCTGCGATCAGGTACACTTCCGAAAAACGGAACAGGATATAAGGTCTGTCGGAATAATCATTCATATCAGCTCTTGTGGAATCATCCCATTTGCGCAAAGAGGGGAAAAGCAGGCTGGTATAAGGCACGGTTGCGCCGGGAAGATAATCAGGCTCAAAAATAATTCCTTTAAAGGCTGCTCTTTCGGCCGGCGTAACCACCCGGTCAACCATCCAGATGGCTGTATCAACGCCATTGGTGAGTGTACCACGTGGCGTAGCCGCACCCGTAGTACCTTTAACAGAACCCGGTACACTGTTGGATAGCCAGATGGTTTGAAAAGTGCCATCATACCGGGAATCAGTAGCCCTGTTGGCAAAAGCCACATCCAGCACATAGCGCATATTGGGCCTTATCCTTTGCCATGGACGCCCGTTCTGCACATCGCGCACGCAAACATAAGCACCGCCTGCGCCGGGATAGTTGGCATTCACGGTAGGATAATTCGGCCGGAAAAAGAAGTTGGATTTATTCTCTTTCAGGTTGCTGGCGCCGGTACCTGTCTGGGAATTCTCACCAAACTTCAGGTCTTTATTATGGTCAATGACCATGATAGTTTCCCGTCCGTATTCATTGCCTTCCAGGAAGCCCTGTGCAAAAACAGGCCAAAGGTCAAGGCCATAAACACCTTTATTATCAATAATGCTTTTAGCTGTATTAAACGCATCGGTAAAGTCAGTTCCTTTGGCAGCAGCAGACCATCCACGCCACAAATACGTTTTTGCCAGCAGGTACAGCGCAGTGGCCTTATAGGCTGGTTTGCCCAATCCGGGAGCCGGCTGGTCAGGCAGCTGTGCGGCAGCATCCTGCAGATCCTTTATGATCGCATCATACACTTCGGCCATCGGCGACCTGGTATCGGCGGCTGTTACTTCAGTACTGAAAGTAAGATGCAAAGGCACATCTCCAAAGGTGGTCACCAGCTGGAAATAACAAAATGCGCGAAGGAATTTTGCCTGGGCCAATAGCTGCGCTTTCTTGCCTTCATCCATCTTCGCATCCGGGCCATATTGAAGCACCCCGTTTGCAGTGTTAATGTCTATATACATACTGTTCCAAAAGCCGCTATAGTCGTTGGTATTACTCTTCATCAGGGATGAGTAGGTAAAGTTGTGCTGCACATCAGCCGCACCACCCCTGATCATCTCGTCAGTTCCACCATTGAATAATTGTGTAAAGATCTGCGTGCCCCAATGACTGCGGAAAGAAGAGTAGATACCGGCAACTCCGCCATCCAGGCCTTCGGGCGTTTTGAAATAAGCGGGATCGATGGTTGCGCGGGGCTGTTCATTCAGCACTTTCTTACATCCGGCCACCATCGTCAGCAATGCTGCCGTCAGCAGCCACCCTGTTTTTATATTCAGTTTCATATCAAGCTAAGTTTCTGGATTAAAATTTAACGTTAACACCAAACATATACTGGCGTGTGGGAGGCGTGCCCATGCCCACGGTAATGGCCCTGCCCACTACCGGTGTACCTCCTGCGGTAGAACCCACTGCATTGCCATTGCCGTTACCTTCCGGATCAATACCCAGCCCGTCATGCACCAGCGGAGCCCAGAGGATAAACGGGTTCTGGGCCGCCAGGTATAAGCGCAGCGAGCTAAGGCCTATTTTATTCGTGATCTTCGAGGGCAGGCTATACCCCAGGTTAATAGACCTTACTTTTATAAAAGAGCCATCGCGGTAAGATAAGGTGGAGGTGTACTGTAATGCATCCCTGCTCGCATCAGGCTGTGGAAAATCATTGGTGGGATTGTCCGGCGTCCAGTAGTTCACTTTATATTGGTTAACACGGCTGTTCATAAAGAAAGGATAACCGGCTGCGCCGCCATCGGCCGTCAGATAGGTAACTACTACTGTTTGCCCGATACGCCCGAACGTTACAATATTCAGGTCAAAGTTCCTGTAGGCAAAACGGTTGCTGAAACCAAAAACAAAGTCCGGCTGAAAATTGCCGATCACCTGGCGGTCTTCAGCACCAATGGTTCCATTGCCGTTAACATCCTGGATCTTGATGTCGCCGGGCGCGGCGCCGTACTTGCCTGCTGCATCTTTTTCACCCAGCTGCCATATACCGATCTTTTTCACATCATAAATTACTGTCAGCGGCTGCCCTACATACCAGCCATTGCCAACATCCTGGGTAAGGCCCGGCTGAAGGGCCACGATCTTTTCCCTGGCCATGGAAAAATTCAGATCCGTATTCCAGGTAAATCCGCCGCGGCTTTTTACATTCAGGCTGCTGAGCGTTATTTCCAGGCCATGACCGGCGGTTTTTCCCTGGTTTACAAGTACGGAGTTTGCGCCCCTGCTTCGCGGCAGCTCCTTGCTTAATAGTATATCCCTGGTATTAACATTATAATATTCAATGGCGCCGCTCAAACGGTTATTAAAGAAACCGAAGTCCAGCCCTATGTTGTATCCCCTGGTGGATTCCCAGGTGAGCTTAGGATTAGGCAGTGTGTTCACCAGGTAGCCCGATACATAGTTTATGTTGGGAGATGTGCCGGAACCGTAGTTGTAGAAATTGGAAGAGAGGCTTCCTATCGTTGTATAAGGCGCAATGGTTTGATTGGAGCTGATGCCCCACCCTACCCTCAGCTTAAGATTGTCTATCCAGCTTACATTGCGCATAAAGCTTTCGTTGCTCAGGTTCCATCCTACAGACAGCGCGGGGTAAGTAAACCATTGATTGCCGGGAGCCAACACGGAAGCGCCATCGGCCCTGACGGTGGCTGTTAACATATAACGGTCGTCATAAGAATAGAACGCACGCCCCATATAAGACAGCAGGCCCCGGTTGCTGTAGCCGGATGCGTTTGCCGTGAGCGAATTGGCCAGCTGAAAATTGTAGTCCTGGATATAATCTGTTGGTACGCCCTGCCCGTTGAACTGCTGGCTCTGATTAAAATTCTTTACTACTTCATGCAAAGCCGTTACCTGGATCTTATGCTTTTCCGCAATGGTTTTGTCATAGGTAAGCGAATTGTCCCAGGTATAGCTCCATGTTTCATCGTTTGACTGGCTTAGGGTGGCGCCGGCCGTGGTAAGGTTCGTATTAAATACCGTGCCCGGGCCGTTGTAGTTATTGTTCATGGTCTGGATCCAGTCAAGCGCCAGGCTGGTTCTGAGCTTGAGCCCTTTAATGATCTCCAGCTCACCATACACATTGGTTAATGTTCTGAAACGGCGGGTGCGGGCCCTGATCTTCTCATTATTGCCAATGGAGGTGAGCGGGCTTATCTGGTTAGCGTCATTGGATTGCTGGAGAGCCGGCTGAAAATTAATACTGCCGTCAGCGTTATAGGGAAGATACAAGGGGCTTAGCCTGGTTGCCGAGCCAAAGGCGCTGGTGTTAACACGGTTGGCCCAGCTCATGGTATTGGTAGTGGTTAACCCTACTTTTATGCGTTGGCTCATCTTGTGATCAAGGGCAATATGAAATGAGCCACGGTCAAAACGCTGATCCGGTATAATGCCGGTTTCGCGGAAAACGCCGAACCCGAAACTGTACAGGGTTGTTTCATTACCGCCGGAAACGCTGATATTATGGTCTGTCCGGATAGCTGTTTTCAATAAAAGCCTCTGCCAGTCTGTATTAACACCATTGGCCAGGTTTTCCTGCTCAATGGGGGTAAGCGCATTGGGATGGGGATTGTTAGGATTGGGCTGCCCTTGTTTTGCAGCATCTTTGAAGGCGGCATACTCCTGACCGTTAAAGAGGCGGTAGGTATCCATTGCCTGCGAAATCCCTACATAACCGTCATAGCTGGTGATGGGTTTTCCCGGCCGGCCTCTTTTTGTAGTAATAATAATAACACCGCCGGATCCCCGCGACCCATAAATGGCGGTAGCGGATGCATCTTTCAGCACATCAATATTTGCAATATCGTTGGGATTTATATCGTTGATACTACCGCCTGAAAGCGGGATCCCATCGATCACCAGCAAAGGACCGTTCTGGGAGTTATTGGCGTCTGAGCTTGATGCAAGGGAACGATTGCCCCTGATCCTGATCTCCCCGCCGGTGCCGATACTGGAGCTGTTATTCACAATATCAATTCCTGCCGCCCTCCCCTGCAGCTGATTGTAAACATTGGGAGCTCCTACTTCCCGTAACGTTTCCCCCTTAACGGAAACGGTTGCGCCGGTAACATCCTTCTTTTTTGCCGTACCATATCCTATTACCACCACCTGTTCCAAATCGCTGACTGCGGATTTTAGTGTCACGTTGACAGTTGTTTGACGGTCAATGGCAATTTCCCGCGGAACAAACCCCACCGAAGAGATCAGCAGCGTTCCGGTGGCGGGTGCAGTGAGCTTAAAGAAGCCTTGAGGATCAGTGAGCACACCTGTTCTGCTGCCTTTTAGCTGTACGCTGGCGCCGGGGATCCCGTTTCCATCGTCGCCGATAATACGTCCGTTAAGTGTAATGTTCTGCGCCCTGGCAGCATAGATTGTCCCAAAAACAAATAATAAGGTCAGCATCGTTTTCCCCAATAAGAGCTGGAAGAAGGTTGACGCTTTTTGTAGGTTGTGCGTAACCGAAATTTTCATAATCGTGGATTTATTTCAATTTGTGCATTACTGACACCGCATTGGTATATTAATGATGGGTGTAGCTACGTGGAAAATATCATCGCAGCGAATGTAGTATGACTGCTACAGGGGCTATGGTTGATTTGTAAAAATGAATAGCACAAATGTTTAAACAGGGGATTAATTTAGCCGGCAGACTGCCTGTTCAGGGCCTGGTACTCTGAGGGTAAAAGGTTGAATTTAGCTTTGAAGGCCCGTGCAAAATAATTAGGGGTTGAAAAGCCGACCGCGTACCCGATCTGCGCAATTTTCATATCGCTGTTCTTCAAAAGGTCGGCTGCTTTGTTTAGCTTCATGGACCGGATGAATTCTACCGGCGTTTCACCGGTCAGCTGAACGATCTTATTATACAGGGAGGCCCGGCTCATAAAAAGGTGCCTGCTTAATTCCTCCACTGTCAAATTATCACTGTTGATGTTGGCCTCAATATACTGGGTAACCTTCAGCAGTAATTTCTCGTCCTCCGATTCCACTTCCGCTGCAGGCATCACCACCTTCAGCTGGCGGGTATAGGTATCTTTCAGGGTTTGGTTCAGCTGCACCAGGTTCCGGATCTTGAGGTTTAAGATATCAAAATTAAAGGGCTTGGTGAGGTAATCGCTGGCGCCGGTTTCCAGGCCCTTTAGCTGAGAGGCATCGCCGGTAAGGGCCGTTAACAGAATGATCGGGATATGGCTGGTCCTTTTATCTGATTTGATCTTCTGGCTCAATTGTATGCCATCCATATAAGGCATATTAATGTCGCTCACAATTACCTGGGGATGAGCGAAAAGCGCCTTTTGCCATCCTTCTCTCCCATCGGAAGCCTCTACTATTTTATAAAAATGCTTCAGATTATCTTTCAGGTAGTACCGGAAATCATCATTATCCTCGATCAGCAATACGGTCAGCTTTTCGCCGGCCGGTACAACGGCCTGCTCCGCCGCCGCGGGCTGCTCAGCATTAAGAGGCTCACTTTCAGCGTCAGGCGCCGGCTCCGTATCTTCAGCCGGTTCCGGCAGCTGTTCCAAAGGTAAATGAATGGTAAAGAGGCTTCCCTTGCCGGGAATGCTTTCAACATCCACACAGCCGCCATGCATTTTTACGAATTCGAGGGTAATGGAAAGACCAATGCCGCTCCCCTGGTTGAGCACAGCGGGATTAGCATCTCCCTGGAAAAAGCGGGTAAAGATCTTCTCCTGCACCTCCTTTGGCATTCCAATGCCGGTATCAGCAACGGCTATCTTCAGGCCCAGCTGCTCGTCGGGATCAATACTAAGCGCTATCCGGCCGCCTTTCGGTGTGAATTTGAAAGCATTCGACAAAAGGTTGAACAAGATCCGTTCAATCTTATCCCTGTCAAAGCAGGTATGAAAACAAGCCAGGGTGCTTACAAATGAAAAGCTGATCTGCCTGCGCTCGGAAATATCTTTAAATGATTCCACCACTTCTCCTATAAAGGAAACAATGTCACCCTCTGTAAGAACCAGCTTCAGCTCCCGCTCTTCCAGCTTACGGAAGTCCAGCAGCTGGTTCACCAGGTTCAAAAGCCGCCGGGCATTGCGTTTCAGAAGGTTCAGGTGGCCCAGCTTTTCAGGGCACACTTCCTGCTGTATCAATTTTTCAATAGGGCCAACGATCAGCGAAACCGGCGTCCTGAACTCATGGCTTAAGTTGGTGAGGTATTTGATCTTCACCTGTTCAAATTCCCGCTGCCGCTCGGCTTCCCTCCGCTCCATTTCCATGGCCTGCCGTATCTGAAGACGCTCCTGCTCAAGGGCAAACCTGTTCTTCAGTTTACGGATGCCGCGGTACCGCAGCAGCCATAAAATAGAGCCAGCCACCATCACGTAAAAAATATACGCATAAACAGTCAACCAGAAGGGTGGCCTTACATATATATTAATGGTGGCTTCCCCGGTGTTCCATGATCCATCGTCGCTGCTTGCTTTTACCCGGAACACATATCTGCCCGGCTGCAAATTGGAAAATACTGCGGTCCGTGACGCACCCACATCATTCCAACCCTGATCAAAACCTTCCAGCTTATAAGCATACCTGCTCTCCTGCGGCGCGGTATAATTCAGCGTTGCAAAGCTGATGGAAAAATTCTGCTTATAATCAAGCCTGATCTCCCCGGCCACTGAAATATGCTCGCGGATCGCTGATCTTTCACCGGGCGTAACCGAACTATTGGCGATACGCAGGTCTGTAAGCACTATTTTCGGTACGTTGCGGTTGTAGTTCAGCGCCCTGGGATCGAAATAATTAAATCCATCCAGCCCGCCAAAGAACAGCTCTCCGTCGCTTGTTCTCAATCCCGCTCCCAGGCTGAATGTGCTGCGCTGCAGGCCATTATAGGAAAAGTAGTTTTTGAATTTCCGGGTCTTAGGGTCAAAGCTGCTAACCCCTTTATTAGTGCTTACCCACACTTTGCCTGCATCATCTTCCAGGATCTTGTAGATAACGGCATTGGACAGGCCCTGCTGTTCGGAGTAACAAACAAATTTTCCGGCGGTGCTGTCGAACAGGCATAATCCACCACCCGGCGTGCCTGCCCACACCCGGCCGCTCCTGTCAATACAAAGGGCCTGTACATCGCTGGAGGGCAGGTTACTGTTTGTCTGGTTCAGCACCCGGATCTTGTCATAGGCCGGGTTATACACCACTAATCCGGAGCCTATCGTTCCAATCCACATGTTACCGGATCTATCCTCTTCAATTGCCCTGATGAAACCCCTGCTGAGCACTTTTATATCGTCGGGGTAGCTGTGTCCCTCCTTGAACCCGCGAAATGTTCCCGTAACAGGATCGTAAACGTTCACCCCATTTCCATTGGTGCCGATCCAGATCTTTCCTTTGCTGTCTTTTTTAAGGCAAAAGATATCATTACCGGAAAGATCTTCCGGGCCATTACCTTTTACATAATGTTTTACCCTCCCTGATCGTGTATCGAGCACATAAGCGCCCTGCATAAAAGTACCGATCCAAAGCTCACTGCCTGCACGTTCCAGCGCAAGCACAGCGGGCGGCTTTCCCTTACCATGAAATGCAGGATGGTCGAACAAACCGGTTTTCCTGTGATACAGGTTAATACCGCCGCCATCCGTTCCAACATAGATATCGCCATTGCCGGCTTCGGAAAAAGAAGTGACGATCGGCGCTGTTAATCCCTTTGGATCAAAAGGATTGCTTTTCCGGAGATTGAAGAAAGCAAGGTTCTTATCATATTTATTAACGCCGCCCTGGTAGGTGCCGATCCAGTAAATACCTTTCTCATCTATATAAATGCAGCGGACCGACTTGCCGTGCAAACTATATTTATTCCTCACATCATGCTCCAGCCTGCGAAAAGTTTGTTTCTGCAGATCGAAGATGTTCAGCCCTTCCTCCGTGCCAACCCATAAGCTATTCGGGCTCTCCGGTGTGATGGCAAAAACCCGGTTGCTGCTCAGGGTTTGACCATCAGTATCGCTATGCCTGTAACTGCGGAACCCCTTTCCATCGGGCCGATACATACTTAAACCGCCGTCATCGCTGCCAATCCACAAATTACCATTATGATCCTCCGTTATTGCCTTTATTGAATTGTCGGAAATAGACAGGGAATCGTCCGGATCATGCGCAAAATGTTTAAAATCACCGGTACTTCTTTGATAAAGGTATAAGCCGGAATTTCCGCCTATCCATAACCGGCGCCTGCTGTCTTCAAATATGCAGGTAACGATGTTGGATACAAGCTGGCCAGGCTTGCCGGCATCAGCACTATACCGGGTTGTTTTTCCCGTTCGCGGATCAAACATAAACAGGCCAACATAACTTCCGATCCACAGGATGCCTGCATGATCCCGGAAAAGCGCCCGTGCCGTATTTCCCAAGGTGAGCGGGTAATTAATAAAGCAATTCTTTTTACGGTTGTACAATGACAGCCCCCTATTTGTTCCTACCCAAAAATTGCCAAACCGGTCTTCATGCATTGCCAGTATTGAATTAGCCCCAATGCTGGCTGTATCACTGTCATTATGCCGGTAAACCGTAAAATTAACGCCATCGAATTTGTTAAGACCATCATCCGTACCAAACCACATATACCCATACTTATCCTTCAGCACGGTAGTAACGGTGTTGGAAGAAAGGCCATCTTCATTGCCGAAATTAACGAAGTTAAGATCCCGTTGCCGGGAAACGGCTACCCCGGACCCTAAGATCAAACAGCATATGAAAAGCGCATATTTCACAACAGCTTGCAAAATTAACAAGTCAATATAACGTGGTTCATAACGGATCAAATTACTTAACGGCTATGCTTAAATGTCAATCTGACGATTATTTCATTAAATTTAGCGTAAATATTTCCCACTTCAGCAAGAAGTTCAAATATACCTGAAAACAAAAAATGCCCATTGTTTTATCAATGAGCATTTGGAAAGCACTTCTTATGAACCCCGGTCCTGTCAGCTTACAATGTTCTTAAGCTCCAACATCGCCTGTAACCACTTCTCCAGCCCGCTTGTAATTGGCTATAATAACGCCTTTTGATGTAATGTGGCTTTCTGTTAATATAAATGCTGCCGGGATGGCGCCGTTATCGAACAACCTTTTTCCTTCTCCCAGAATCACCGGGTAAATTTTGAGGCGAAGCTCGTCCACCAGGTCATGCTTAAGCAACAGCTGAATGAGCTTACTGCTGCCCCAAACCTGGATGTCGGCGCCCTCCGTATCCTTAAGCTTTTTAATATCTTCCGCACTTTTGAGGAAAACGGTATTTTTCCAGTCCGATTTTTCTCTTGTCTGCGACAGCACGTATTTGGCGCCGTCATTGATGCCAGGCCAAAAGTCAGCATGCTGAGGCCAGTAGGGTTCAAAGATCTCAAAGGTTTCCCTGCCCAAAAGATATTCTGCCGGTTTCAGCTCTTCTGCCATGATCTTGCCAAAAAGCTCATCGCCATAAGATACCGTCCAGCCGCCATATTTGAAGCCGCCCGAGGTATCTTCCTTAGGTCCGCCAGGTCCTTGAATAACGCCATCTAATGTGATCATTGACAAAACAGTTATCTTTCTCATTTTATTTGCTTTTTTATAATTAAGATGAATGTTACTATGCTATTACTTTAAAAAACTGTTCAGGTAGTTCAGGATCGTTGTGGTCTGCATCATCAGGCTCACATGACCCTGCGAAGGAACAATGGCCAGCTGCGATTTGGGCATGGGCATAAAATCAGCGCAGATACCGCCTCCCAGCAGCTGATAGGTTTTTATCAGCTCAATTTTATCCAGGCCGTCATTGTCGCCGGATATAATTAATACCGGTGCTGAAATCTTTGAAATATTGGATTCACCCAGGTCAAATGGCGTTCCGGCGGAAGCGATCATCTGCTCCATGAATTTTGTCCATTTTGTTTTATCAGGCGCCACAGCATCGTATGCGGTTTTCATCGGAGTGTTCGTGAAAAATTCAGGCTTCATCATTTTAAACCCTTTGTTTACTTCGGGCAGCCAGCCGCTGCTTTTATAGGTAGCAGAAATGATCACTAATTTTCTTAGCCGTTTAGGGCTTTGTATAGCAAACTGGTAAGCTACAGCGCCGCCATAACTATATCCGGCTACATCTGCGCTGTCAATTTTCAGGTGATCCAATACGCCTTCCACATCACTTGCCAAAGTAGCGTGCGATAATTTCCGGTCTGAAAACTGTGTATGTCCATGTCCCTGCAATTCAATGGCGATCACTTTCCTGTTTTTTGACAGCTCAGGGATCAGCTGGCCCCAGTTCAGCCCAATGGTCATAAAAGCGCCATGCAATAAAACTAAAGGCCGGCCCTCGCCATATACTTCGTAATAAACTTTAATGCCATTAACAGCTGCGTAACCACTGTCGGAAGGTTTGAGCTGTTGTCCGTTTGACCGGGATGCTGCAAACAGGATAACTGCAATGAGTAATATTGATCTAAGGAGGTTACGTACTTTGAATAAATTTTTCATACTGCTGTTTATATTTTTGTTTGAATGTTATTGACAGTACAAAGATGGAATTCATTTCATGATTTCATCCGGTGTAAAAACGACTTGTTAGGGGGTAAGTTCGGCCAAGGCATGTATGCCTTAAAAAGAAAGGGTCCGTTTACCATAAGTTGCTGGTTCCTGCCATTGTAACGGCACCTAAAATTGCTGCTGATGGCTTAAAAAAAATGGTTTCAATTGCCCGAGTGTCTCATCCGGAAACTCTTCAGGAAAAAAATGACCGCCTTTTACAGCACTTCCTTCAACCGTATCTGCCCATAGCTTCCAGATCCCAAGCGGCCCTCCTTCCTGCTTATACCAGCTGTTTAACCCACCTTCAGCTGACCAGTTCACCAATACCGGGCATTTGATCTTTATCCCGGCTTCGCGGTCGTCCTGATCATGATCGCGGTCTAACGTAGCGGCTGCACGAAATTCTTCACAGATAGCATGCACACGAATGGGATCTTCCAGTGTTCTCTTATATTCGTCACGCACAAAGGGATCAAATGCCGGGAATGATGATCCCCACATCGTCAGCGAATTATCGATGACCGCGGCAGCGGAAGATACCACCAGCTGTTCCGGCAAGGGCGCTGGCTGCGACATAAAAGACCAGGGCCAGAAGGCCAGCATAACTTCCGGGCTCATTCTGTTCCACACCTCTGAGCCGGGAATAATATCCATTACAGCAAGGCTGGTAATTGTTCCGGGATGGTCAAGCGCCATCCGGTAAGCAACACGTCCTCCCCGGTCATGACCGGCTACCATAAAATGGTTAAAGCCAAGCTCCTTCATTAAAGCAACCATATCATTTGCCATGGCACGTTTGCTGTACCTGCTGTGTAATGGATCCGATTGGGGACAGCCACTCTCACCGCAGCCAATAAGATCTGCGCAGATAACGGTAAAATCTGCTGCCAGGGCCGGGGCTATATCCCGCCACATCATGTGCGTTTGAGGAAAACCATGCAACAGTAAAAGAGGATAACCTGCGCCTGATTTCCGGATAAAGATCTGTGTATCCCCTACGGGAATTAATAAAGCGTCAAAGCCGCTGAATAATTTGCTTTTCAATTGTAGGTTTTGCTTTGATCTGTGAAATAATGATGCTTCAGAATAATCTTTAGGTAATAATACTAAGCTAATGTATTTTTCGTCGCCGTGATACACCTTTTAAATGTCGTATTCACCCACCATGGGTACGAAAAAACACTCCTATTTTTACATTAATTTGAACGCTGATGAAAATTAAAAACCTTTTGGAGCTGTTTGCGCTTCTTCCTGAAGAAGAAAGGATCATTGTAGATGTGTTGCGGCAGATCATCATCGAAGAGCTTCCTGAATATTGCAAAGAGAAGATCTCATACAATGTTCCATTTTTTTATGGCAACAAAGGGATCTGTATTATCTGGCCGGCAGCTATTCCAAGGGGAGGGATCAGAAAAGGAGTGCTGTTAGGTTTTTGGTATGGGAACCGGTTAAATGATCACGATCACTTTCTGTCTCACGGAACTAACAAGCAAATTTTCTATAAGATCTACGAAACGGCGGAGGAGATTGATGAAAGGCCAATAAAAAAACTTTTAAAAGAAGCGGTTAAATTAGACAGCACTTTCAAAAAAAGGCCCTGAGCATATTCAGGCTATAAAAGAGGATGTATCAAAAATAAACGAAGGCGCTGAGACCAGAACCATCTTCCGGTAAAGCATATAGGATCTAAAGAGCAAAGTCGTTCTGATCTTTCACAGTAAATTCGTTCATTAGGGCCTGCTGCGGTTGTTTACCTTCTGCTTCAGGTGCGCCGCCCATTCGTTAATCTGGTCAAGCACAGGCTTTAATGTAAGGCCATCTTCCGTCAGGCTGTATTCCACTGTGATCGGTACAGTGTTAAAGGTCTGCCTGTATACGATTCCCGCCGCTTCCAGGTCTTTCAATTCCTTGATGAGCATTTTTGGTGAAATAGTGCCTATTTCCCGTTCCAGTTCCTTAAACCGTTTCTTGCCGAAATACAGGATGGCAAGGATATGTAATTTCCATTTTCCGCCTAAAACCTGTAAAATAAACTGCAGCGATTCAAGGTTTGGTAAACAATTTTCCATGTTTTTTTTATTTCAACTTAATGATTATCAATTACACTATCTTTTTGTAAATTAGAATACTATTTGGTAACTACTTTCAAAAATAAACCTTCCTCTCTACTTTTGCTTTCATTAAAGTATAAAAGAATGCTAAAAGATAGAACGATTTTGATCACGGGCGGCGGATCGGGTATAGGGGAAGCCCTGGCAACGATTTTGTCTGCAGAAAATAAAGTGATCATTAATGGAAGAAATGAGGAAAAACTTAAAAAGGCTTCGGCAGCCGGCAAGCACATTTCCTATTACGTCGCCGACCTATCAAAGCCCGATGAAATAGACGGTTTATTTAAGCGCCTGAAGGCAGACAATATTGTTGTTGATGTGCTGATCAATAATGCGGGGGTAACAGAGCCTTATTACATAGACAAAAAAATCATGACTTCATCGCAGATCTTTGAGAAAATAAATACGAACCTTTCCGGGGCTATCGCAACTACGCAACAATTCATCGCGCAGGCAGATCGCGCCGCGAGCAATTTGATAGTGAATGTCTCTTCCGCAATTGTAGTTTTCCCGGCGCCCAGCCAGTTGTTGTATTTTTCTTCTAAAAGTGGCTTACATGCCTTTACCCGACTATTGAGATACCAACTAAAAGACACCAATTTTAAAGTGGTTGAAGTTCTGCCGCAAGGGGTAGATACCGAAATGTCGAGAGGCCTGGGATTTACAGGGAAAGCTCCCCTGCCATCAACCTATGCCCGTAAAGTCATACGTAGTATAAATAAAGGTAAAATTGAGCATGCCTTCGCTGGCATCACTCCGGCCAGGCTGTTTAATGCATTGATACCAAATGCTACATTACGGCTGGTTGATAAAATGTCCCAAAAACTGTTTAAGCACCAGTAATTAAATGGTTCGCCGGCATTTTGGGCAATATGAACGCTGACCTCACTCAAAACGTAGTTTGCTATAAATCCAACCCTATAAACTTTATGATCCGCTATAAAATAGAAAAAAGGCCGCCTCTTACTTTTGAGGCAGCCATTTCTCTTTTTACTTTAACCTTTTACTGTTTCACAACTTTCATCGTCTTGCTTTGAGCGCCTTGTTTGATACTGATATAATAAATACCAGGTTTCAGGTTTTGACCAAGCTGGTAGTACTTACCGGCATTTACTCTTGTAGAATAAACTATACTGCCGGCGTTATTAACAATGACCAATAGCGCGGGCGCTTTCGAGGAAGAGGTCATTCTTACATTAAACACACCATTGGAAGGATTAGGGAATAAGTCCGTTGTAAAATCCAGCTTACCCCCGGTGCTTAATTTGCTGCCGGCTACTGCCATCATGCTTTGATTTGCAGTCATACTTTGCAGGGTATCCCCGGGCGTCAAGTTCCACACTTCAATAGCCGCTATGGAACCGCTGTAAGGATCATACAATCCTTTCTTGGGGTAAAAGAACACCTGTATCAACCCTGCGTTGTCTGCTTTTGCCCGGATGGTTTTTATAACAGCGGTATTCAGCTTGTTGCCTGCGGCCTGGTAGATGTTGAAGTCCGTAAGGCTATCCAGGCCATTGGTGGCTTTTATGCTGAAGATCCTGTTATTTTTCTGCGCATCCTGTGGTTCAACGAAGTGCAGCCGGATAGTATAGAACGTATTAGGTGTAAGCCCGCGCAGGTAATAACGCATCTGCGTAACATTGTCTTTGAACATGCGCAGATACTCATATACCTGCGGAGGAGCGGGATCAGTTACATGGGACACATCTACGGGCGCATCCACCTTTTGTACCCAGGTGTAACCTGCATGCCAAAGTTTATCCGTACCCGTGGGCCCTTCCGGAACATATTGCGCAAAGGTGGTATTGGCGTACGGACCAGCAGGTGTTTGCGTGGTGCCTGCGTTTATACCATAAACAGCCGATTTATTTGTCTTTAAAATTTCTATGCAATAATCATCCAGCCATACCGTACCGGGGCCTAATTTAGCCATCCAGTAGGTGAGCCCTGTTGCACTGTCAGGCACGGTAAGGGTATCTCTTATCTGGGCCCAGTTGTCCTGGTAGGCAGCTACATTATACACATCTCTTCCATAGGTGGCGCCCGTAGCAGCACCCTGGTTATCTGCAAACCCAACTCCATATCCTGCCCACCAGGGATAGCCATCAGTGCCTCTTTCTACTTTGATCCATTGGGTAAATACGATGATGCTGCCGCCTCTTACAGGTATGGCGCCTTGTATGTTCACACTGGTTTTAGTCGTGGTGAAACCCAGTGTGGCGGCTTTATCGCCGGTGTGGCCTTTCCCGCTAACAGTGTACACAGCGCCCACAGTAGGGGTCGTATCTTTATAAGCTACCCAGTTGATCATGCCACTTTCAAAACCATGGTTGGGTATGCCGCCACAGGAATCAAACGGTACCACCGTTACTGGCAAAGTAGCTGAAACGCCCGAGCCGTCCTGTGTATTAACGGTAATGGTGAGCGTACCCTGTTTAAGAGCCGTGATAAAACCGGTACTGTCAACCGTGGCCAGTGCAGTATTGGAGCTGCTCCAGGTTAGTTTTTTAATGGAAGTATTAGCCGGCAGGAAGGTAACACTTACCCGCAGGGTATCCCTCTCCCCTATGATGGCCGGGGATGGCTGCAAGGTAAGGCCGGTGGCCAGTACATTCGCTACATGAATATTGGCCTGTGCAGCTATAGCTGAATTGTCTGCCGACGTGGCTTTTATTATTACATCACCTTGTTTGATACCGCTGATTGTGCCGTTGCTGCTTACTTTGGCTATGGTTGTATCTGAGGAGGTCCATACCACTCCTTTATTGCTGGCCTTTGCCGGGTTGATGGTGGCATTCAGCTGCAGGGCAGCCCCTACAAATACATTGGCAGCAGTGCTATCCAGCGTTAAGGATGTAACAGGCACATAAATAACCGTATAGGTTTTGGTTGCCGTAAAGCTGCTTTCCACAGAGGTAGCGGTAATGGTAACGGTGCCCGCAGCTTTTCCTGTTACCACCCCGTTCAGATCTACCGTAGCTATGGCGTCATTGGATGACCGGTATACCAAATTCCGGTTGGTGGCATTGGCCGGTGTGGTAGTTAGTTTCAGCGTGTCTTTATAATTTATATAAAGATTGCTGCTGTCTGACTGAATGCTGATCCCCTGCAGTGGGATAATACTGGCTTCAAGGGCGGCTATAGCAGCACTGTAAGGATCATTGGTGATCCCTTTGGGAATAAAGTTCACCGTTATTAAGCCTGTATTGTCTGCTTTTGCCTGCAGGTTGCGGGTGATCACCGTATTCAGCTTATTACCGGCTGCCTGGTAAATGTTGAAGTTGATGAGGCTATCACTGTTGGTCTTCACGTTAAAGATCCGGTTGGCTTTGTCAGCATCACTGGGCTCAATAAAGTGCAGGCGCAGTGAATAGTTGGCATTGGGGATCAGGTTGCGGAAATAATAACGCAGCTGTGTTACATTATACCTGGATACGCGCATATACTCATATACCTGGCGGGGCGCCGGCGATGTTACCTGGCTCAGGTCTACAGCTGCGGTGATACGGGTGCTTCCTGTATACCCTGCATGCCATAGCTTATCCGTTCCGCTGGGTCCTTCAGGTACATATTGGCCGATGGTGGTATTCTGATACGGTGTTGCGGGATTCCCGGTTGTTCCTGCGTTGATGGCTGTTACAATGGTGTTCACTACCAGCTGTACGGTTTTGGTGAAGCCGCCGTCTGCTGCGGAAATGGTGAGGGTGGTAGCGCCCAGCTTTAAGCCGGTGACCACGCCATTGGCATCTACACTGGCAATGGTATTATCCCCCACTGACCAGCTCAGGGTTTTATTAGTGGTATTGGATGGTATAACAGTAACGGCTATTTGCCTGGGCGTATTCATGGGACCATATACCACACTGTCTATTGTAATACCGGTTGATATTGTTGGTGGAATGACGACGATCTGCCGGGTATTTGTTTTTCCTCCATCGACCGATGTAACGGTAATGGTGGCGGCGCCCGCGTTGATGCCGCTTATATTCCCGAAAGGATCCACTTTAGCGATGGCCGTATCAGAGGAGCTCCAGGTAACAGATGGATTGGCAGGATAAGTGGGTGTAAGCTTCACATTCAGCTTAACGGAATATCCTTTTACAATGGTGTCTGATGCGGAGTTGATTATTTCCACTGACTGTACCGGGCCTGCTGTTGGGGAGCCGAAAAAGATGCCATTCCCGTGAGCGGAAATAAACATTCTTCCCTTGTTGTCTGCTGTAATATTCGGCGCTACGCCCGGCAACCGGTCCAGGATGGTAGTCCAGGTACGGCCCGTATCGTCTGAGCGGAAAGCGCCATAGTAAATGCCGTTGATGGGCAAGGCCTGGCTGGTCGCATACAAAGCCAGGTGTGCGTTGGGTGTGGTGTCGGACATGGCGGCCGCTATCCATTTCGGTTTAAAATTATCGCCGCCTACTTTGGTGAATGTTCTGCCGGTATCTGTGGTATGATAGAGCGCGCTGAACTGGGGATATGCTTCATTGTGATATGCGATCCATACATCCCCTGTTTTACCGGGCGTTACTTCAACATTGGAAGTAGTGGCATATGCTGAGCCGTTTGAATTGTTGCCTGCGTTGGCGGTAAGTCCGTCGGCAGCTGTTTTCTGGAATGATCTCCCGCCATCTGAACTTACAAAGAACGAGCCGCGGTCCCAGACATAAAAATAATCGCCATTCACCTTATCCGCTACCAGATGGTTTTCCCCGGGATACAGGGTCCACTGCGCGCCCGCAGGTAAGATACCGGAAGCAAGGCCGGTGGATTTTGTCCAGCTGTAGCCCAGGTCCTCCGACCAGTACAGGTTGCCCAGGCTGTTGCCATCCATTTGGGTTAGCCAGAGAATATTTCTGCGGTTAGCGGATACGGCTACACGTCCGCGTAAACCAGGCGACTTTGCAAAAAGCGTGTAGGTATCGCCGCCATCGGTGGAATAGCCTGCGCGTGATTTGCTGAGATCTGTAGTTTCAGGACCGTCGCAACCAACGCGAACAACAAAATCGGGATCGGTATACTGGAAAGCCACCCCCTGCATATTAAACGCTGAGAAGATGTTGCTGTTCAGGGCTGTGTAGGAAACTGCGCCCTTGTTCAACGGTTCGGTAAGGGAACGGTGGTGGGCGCCTCCAACATCTGCGGTCACCGTGAGCAACAGGTTCTTGCCGCTGGGAGGAACCACCATGGGGCCCGTTACCATGATCTCTTCCAGGCCCACTACGCGGATCTTCCAGTTAGTAGGCGATGCAAAGATATTATCAGTAGAAAGCACATCCAGCATATCATTGATCCATACCCTGTCAGGGTAAAAAGGATCCCAGGTGAAACCGTAAGCATTATGCCCCGGGTCGTTATACGGCAGGCCATCATTGGGTGAGTGCGGCGCCTCTGTATTATCGCGGGAGATTATTCCCGGTGTATAGGAACCGGGCGCGCCTCCTTTGGTTGACATATAATAAGGGTCTTTTTGCCAGCTGCCGCGGGTACCTACAATGATATCATCTGAATTGGCAGGGTTTACCGCCACTTTAATGAAGTATCGGTCGCCTTTAACCGGATCGGGTTCTAAAGTTACAGGAGAAATATCCTGCCAGCTGCCGTTCTTATACTTGTAAACGCCTTTTTGTAAATTCTCTGCCCCGGCAGTTACGTACAGGGTCCCATCTGCATGAATGGCGGCCCGCGTAGGATACAGGGGGCTGTTGCTCATCAGCGTGAAAGAACCGCCGCCGTCTTGTGATACATATACTCCTGCAGAACGGCCGATATAGATCCTTTTGGTAACATTCCGGCCATTGACGGTAACCGTGCCGGAACTTTTGTCAAAAAGAATAAAAGCGCAGGAACCCGGCGTGGTGATGTCACTTACCTGCGACCAGCTGCTGCCGGCGTTTTCTGATCTCAGGGCGCCATTCTGATCTGTAACAACCCATACAATATTACTATTGGCGGGATCCACCTGTATCCGTTCTCCATAAGCCTGCGTACTGTTGGGGTGTACAACAATGGGCACATGCAGATCGGTCCAGCTATCGCCCCTGTCGGTACTTTTCAGGATGGTGCCCACCGCATTTGAACCTTTGCCAGGGCCGGAACCGGCGCTGTTCTCCACAGTAGCATACAGGATGTTGCCGGTAGCATCATTCGGATCTACCCCGATGCTGCCGCAACGCTGGCTAAATTCCCAACTCCAGTAGTTGACCGGTAGTTTTTCAAATAACATTAAATGTTCCCACTTCTGCAGGTTCTTATTCCACCGGTAGGGGGTGCCCACATCGGTGGTGATGAAATAAAGGTCGGGCACTTTGGGATGCGCTACAAAAGAGGGTAATGCGCCGGACCCTCCTATCCGCACCTGGTTCCAGGTATATGTTTGTGCACGTGCTCCCTGCAAAGCGGTGAGATAAAAAAATGTTAGCAATAGGAGGTAGTAGATCCTTTTCATGTTAGTGGAATTTTTAAGGGTTTGCATAACGTGTTCATTACAAGCGTATATTAATTCCAGCCATTTTGAATGTCTTTAGCTACGTTGGGATTATAATTTTTCTCTACATCGGGAATAGGGAACAGCAGGTGCTTATCCTGGAAAGGTTGTGTGCCCACGCCGGGTTCCGCAGCTTTTTCCGCGTTGATGGTTTGTTTGATGATCCCCCATCTCAGCAGGTCAAAATACCGGCATTGCTCCCCGCATAGTTCCAGCTGGCGTTCGCGCATCAATATTTTCATGGCATTATCCTTATCGCCTAATGTGGTATACAAAAAGGCATGAGAGCGGGCGCGCACACTGTCTATCAGCGCCAGCGGCGCATTGCCTGTATTGCCTTGCTGGATCTGTGCTTCGGCCAGCATCAGCATCACATCCGCCAGGCGGATCACCTGCCCGTTAATAGGACTTTTCGGATCGCCATATTTTTCCACCAGGTTGTAATACTCATATTTCTTCCAGCGATAATCGCCCTGCGGATCAGTAGCATCAAAAGGAAATGCTTTTGCACCGGTAGTGCATTGCTGGCAATACAGGGTATCACCGCCGGAAGCGGCCGTACCGTAGAAGGTGGAGCTGGCGCGTGGATCGGTATACAGCTGGCCCGTTGCGGGATTGGTGTAGGTGAATGCTTTCACAGCAGAATTGCTGATGTACACGTTCTTCCAATCGTTCCAGCCATATTCCATTGCGCGGCCGCTATGCGTTTGTTTACCAACCTGCTCTGCACCATTGCCAAACATGTAGTAAGGCGATCCAATGCCCCAGTCGGTCCACTGCTGGTTCATGATCTGGAAAATGTTTTCCGGCGTGGTCTGATTGGTAGTGCTGAAAACATTGTCAAATGAGGGATCCAGCTTGTACGCATACGGGGCGCCCATCAGCTTTTCAAATTCGGTTTGTGCAGGCCCCCATTTTTTCTGGTACAGGTATACCTTTCCCAGCAGGGCTATCACGGCGCCTTTGGTTACCCTGCCTAATTCTGCAGCAGGATATACGGTGGGTAATTCCGTGGCTGCTTCGGCTTCTGTGAGGTCTTTTTCTATCTGCTTCCACACATCGGCAGCAGGGCTGCGGGATAAATAGTTGTTATTAAGTGTGGTTTGATAGTCGATATATAAGGGCACATCGCCCCATAAGGTTACTAAATGAAAATACGCATATGCCCGCAGGAACTTTACCTCTGCAAGGTATTGATTCAGCTTGGCGCGATCAGCCGTGGCCGTGGGATCCCAGGCTGCTGCCCGGTCTATCACCAGGTTGGTCCTGAAGATCATGCGGTAAAGGGAGCTCCATAAGGCACTCTGATCTGCATTGTTAGTACCAAAACTGTAATCGCCCAGCTCCTGCTCCGCGCCCAGCAAAAAGCTGGCGCGTTTGGCTTCATTCCCCATCAGGTCAAAAATGTAATAATACTCCCTGGCCCACAACCCGGGATGCAGCAATGTAGCGTAACTGGCAATGGTGGCCTGGTTCAGCGCACCGATGTTGGTGAAATAGGTATCGTATGCGTAAGCGCTCTGGTCCACCAGGTCAAGGCGCGATTTTTTACACCCGCTGGAGATGGTCACCAGCGTAGCTATCAGCAGTAATTGATGTATATGCTTCTTCATAAGATCACGTTTAAAAAATTAAAACCCTAATTGAATGCCTGCCAGGAAAGTTCTTGGCTGCGGCACCTGTCCCTGATCAATACCGCGTGCAAACAGGTAGTCGCCTGCCACTTCCGGATCATAGCCGGTGTAGTTAGTAATGGTAACTAAGTTTTGCGCTGCTATGTAAATGCGCAGCGATTTAATGCTGCCCTTAATCACATTGTTTAACATGGCTACCGGGGCGTTGTATCCAATAGTAATGTTCCGTAAACGCAGGTAGCTGCCATCTTCCAGCCACCAGTCGGATGGGCGGAGGTTACCGTTACCGGTCACGTTCTGGCCTATACGGGGCAAAGCAGCTACATCGCCGGGTTTACGCCAGCGGTCGAGAATATCGGTACTGGCATTGTGCCCGGTAGACATGAAGCTGGTATTTAATTTTAAGCCATTCAGGAGCTTTAATCCGCTGATGCCTGACAATACCAGGTTCAGATCAAAGTTCTTATAAGTGATACCGGCATTAATACCGTAAATATATTTGGGGATGGCATTGCCTAATATTTCCTGGTCCTTTGCGTTAACCACGCCATCGCCATTAATATCTTTATAAATAAAATCGCCCGGCAGCAAACCATCCTGGTAGGTGGCATCCGGCCGGCCTGTTTTTTTTGCTGCTTCCTGGTTAAGGGCAGCTATTTCAGCTGCATCCCTGGCCACATGATCCATCCGGTAGCCGTAGAAAGAGCCTATGGCATTGCCTGCAGCTGTATAAGTGGTGGCAGGTACCGGCGTAAAGGCGCCGGCCTGGATAGGCGCAGAGAACTGATCGCCTAATGACAATACTTCGTTGTGGTTAACAGAGCCGTTTACGCTTACATTAAAGCTAAGATTGTTGCTGATCTTATCCGCATAGCCGATAGTAAGCTCAAAACCTTTATTCCGGGCATTGGCTGCATTTACGGTTTTTCGTGGCTGCGTACCCGTAGGGCTTACACCGATACTGGCAGGCAGCAGGGTGGTTACCAGCAAACCGGTACTTTTACGGTCATACCAGTCCGCTTCCACGGTGAGGCGGTTATTCAGGAAGCCCAGGTCAATGCCTATATCCGTTTGCGTGGTTTGCTCCCATTTAAGATCGGGGTTGCTTAAGGTGGTTAGCGTGGTGCCGGATACAAATGTTTCCGTACTGCCCAGGGAATACACCAGTGCGCCACCGGGTGTGCCCTGGTATGTTTTTGCGGTATTCAGGAAGTTGGGGATATTGTTGTTGCCGGTTTGCCCCCAGCTGGCGCTCAGCTTACCGTTTGACAATATGGGCAATGCGTTCTTCACAAATGCTTCTTCTGAAAAGCGCCAGGATAAACCTACGGCAGAGAAATTACCGTACCGGTAGTTGGAACCAAAGTTGGAAGCACCATCCCTACGGTAGCTGGTGGTCAGGATATATTTATCATCATAAGTATAATTCAGGCGGCCGTAGTAGGAGATCACTGAAGGGCGTGCATAGTTGGAATAGCTGTTGGTAACAGATTGGGAAGAGGCTACTCCCACATTGGGAATGTTATCATTAGGTTGCCCGGTGCCCCGGATGGTAGAGCCGTTCGTGATGCCCGGATCAATATAGCTTTGCCCTGCGATCAAAGAGAGCTGGTGATTGCCAAGCAGCTTTTCGTACGACAAATAATTTTCCAGCATGTAGTACGAGTTCTCTGTAAAACCCAGCGTTGACTGGCGGGCCTGGTTCAGGAAATTGGATGCCTGGTATTGTTGCTGATAGCTGTTGCTCCGGCTGGAGTTCACCTCTGCTGCGAACTGTGAACGGAATTTTAATCCATCCATGATCCGTACTTCACCTGATAGCTGCGGGAAGAAAGCCAGTGATTTGGTTGTTTGACTTCTCATGGCAATCTCCTGCATTGGATTCACGGCATTGCTGAAGTCATCGATGTTGGAGAGGATGGAATATCCGCCCTGGATGGATGGGTCCAGGATAGGCTTATAGGGGGCGTATTGTATGGCATTAAGGATATTGGCGTAGTAGCCTTTGGCTACATATTGACGTACGATAACATTTTGCGTAAAGCGGAAGCGGCCCAGCGTTTCCTCGAGGCCTATACGTGCCTGGAACCGCTTGTTGGTAGCATTGTTTAAGATGGCCTGCTGATTGATGTAGGTGGCAGAGATGCTATAGTTCACCCTTTCGCCACCACCGCTGATGTTCAGGTCATTTTCAGATACCAGGGCCGTACGGAAGATGGCATCCTGCCAGTCGGTACTGTCCTGTAAAACTGCCGGGGTGCTGAATTTTGCCGGCAGCACCGTATTCTTGGTAACGGCAAGATCCTTCAGCGCATCCACATATTGTGCTGCATTCAGCAGTTGCAGCTGTTTCCAGGCTTTTGCAAAGCCCCATTGAGAGGTAAAGCTAACACGGGGCGGCCCGGTCTTTCCTTTTTTGGTGGTGATGATCACCACACCATTGGCGGCTGCGGAGCCATAGATAGCGGTGGAAGCTGCATCTTTCAGGATGGTGATACTTTCTATATCCTGGGGATTGAGCGTATTAAAAAGGTTTTTGGTGCCCTGGATACCATCCACCACATACAGGGGATTAATATCGGTGAAGCTACCGGTACCCCTGATAATGATCTGCGCATCGGCACCGGCGCTGCCGCTGCTTTGCAGCACCTGTACGCCGGCAGCTTTGCCAATAAGCAGCTGCGAGGGATTGGTGGCATTTACCGCACCAGCTTCTTTCACCGTTACTACGTTAAAGGCGCCTACCACATCTTTCTTCCTGGCAGTACCATAACCAATAACAACAATGTCGTTCAGGGCCGATACGGTTTTAACAAGGCGCACAGAAAAGGTAAGCGTGGCGCCTGATCTCAGGGATACATTGCTCAGCCGCTGGGTTTCAAAACCCACGTAAGATACGCTGATGGAGTATTGCCCTTCGGGCGGTAACCCGGAGAAACGGAATACGCCATTGCTGTCGGTTACCACACCGGCGCTGTACTTTGTTTTTTCATTGAGCGCCACTACAGAGGCATTAGGGAGCAGGTCGCCCTGATCTGTGCGCACGGTGCCGGTTACCTGCATACGGCCCTGCGCCTGGGTGATTATTGAAATGCCTGATATCAACATGACAAGTATCAGGAAAAGCCCCCATTTTGGTCGATAGAACATCTTCATAACTGGAACGTATTTTTAAAGTGTAAGGCATAGCAAGCCCCAAGGCGCTAAAGGCGCCCATTGTGGAATGGAACTATATTGGTGAATTATTTCCTCTTAATTATAAATCCGCTATCGTTCCGGATCAGCTTCAGATTATTGGGAAGCGTTAGATCAGTCAGTATCTTCTCCAGCGAGTCTGTTTTCTCAAATTTGCCATCGAAATAGATCTCCGTCACGTCTGAAGGATAATAATAGATGGCTGTTCCATAGTAATTACTCAGCTGGTCCAATACCTGCGACATTGGTTGATTACTGAATTTATACCAGTCAGGTTTCGTAGAGCCAGCAGCGTTATTGCCCGCTTTTACTAATACATCCGCGCCCCTGGTATTGAAATCAGACACTAAAGCTTTTCCTGTTCTGCGGTAATATTTGAGCTCTTTACCGGGCGTAAGCACTACATCATTGATGACTTTCTTTTTATTAACACATCCCTGTACCAGCACTTTCCCGCTGTTGAGCCGTACGGTGATCAGATCGTCCCCCGGAATGGCTTTCACATGAAAAAAGGTGCCCAGCGCCGTCGTATATAGTTCCCCGCTATACACAACGAAGGGGTGTAATTTATCGGCAGCTACTGTAAAATCGGCTTCTCCTGTAAGGTAAATGTTCCTGTTTTCCCTGAATTGTTTATTGTAGATCATGGTGCCTGCCGGCAGCAGCCGTACTACAGAACCATCCGGCAATACAATGGCCATAGCTTTCCGGCTGGTGTTGGTGGTGAGCTGCTGCAGTTCGGAAGGTATTGTTATGGTCATTTCCGGGTTAGCGGCAGCCATTTTTTGCTGGTTGCGGTTAAGCAGCAACAGGGCGCCGCCAACCAGCACACCGGCTGTTATTGCAGCAATGGCCAGCCGTTTAATCCATACCCTGCGGCTATTGGCCGATACTGTTTGTTGATGAATATTTTTCAGCCACAGCTGGGAAACGATCTCCGGAAAGTGGCCGTCTTCCTGTAATTGCAGGAATTCCTCTTCCGGCAGGTATTGCTCCAGCAGGTCCGGATGCTCCTGCAGATAACTGGCTACCCTGCGGGCTTCTTCCGGTGTGCATTGATTGCTGAAGAACCGTTTCAGTAATTCATCATTGATCATAATATACGGCTGATAGATAAGTAATACGTTTGTGAAGCGCGAACTACGTAGTGTGATCCAAAAATATTTTAAAACCGGCCCAACCAGGCCAGGAGAGAGATGATGAGCCCGAGATAATGCCGGATCTGTTTAATGGCCTGGAAAATATGCGTTTCCACTGTTCTGGATGACAGGGATAGCTCATGTGCGATCTGCTGGTAGCTCATGCCTTTAAAACGGCTCATTTCAAATACCTTGCGGCGCATCGGAGGCATTTCATTTAATGCATTTGCCAGCTTTGCCTGCAGCTCTTTTTCCGCCAGCTTTTCCCAGAGGTCATCTACCGGCAGGGTATACTTGTCTATTACGTGGATCACCTTTTCCTTGTAGATGGTTTCCTTGCGGAGAAAGTCGATCAGGGTGGTGCGGGCAATGCGGAACAGCTGTAGCTGTATATTGAGGTCTTCCGTGAGATTTTCGCGGTAGTTCCAGCATTTAATGAATGTGAGCTGCGTTACCTCTTCTGCAATGAAGGATGACCTGGTTTTCTGGAGAATAAAATAGTATACCCTTTTGTGCCAGGCATAGTACACTTCATTAAAAACCAATAAGTTACCTTGCTTCAAAGCAGCGATAGTATTCAAAACGTGGCCATTTACCGCAGCAATTTAAATAAATAAATGTGGAAATTCCTAGGGGTGCGGGTGCTGCGGTCCCGGGGAAAAGTGAACTTTTATGCCGCTGTTCCGTTTTGTACAATTTTAAGGATCCCCACGGTCCTACCTTTACACCATCGATCACAAATTAAACCGCCAAATATGAAACCGAACATTTTTAATCAGTCAAAGAAGCTGCTCCTGGTAGCAGCACTAGCTATCTTTTCGCTCTCTCAGGCAACGGCAGCAACCAGCGAAGAGCTGATCAGAGCATTTAACCACACCTTCCCGGATGCCCGGTATGTAAGATGGACGGAAGACCATGACTACCAGGTTGTTTCTTTTACACTGAATGAAACCCAGTGCAAAATATGCTACAGCAAAGAGGGCGCAATTGTTTATTCATTAAAATACATGCAGGAAAACGATCTGCCTTTAAAACCGCTGATGGCCGTGAAGAAGAAGTATAAAGACAAACAAATTGTAGGTGTTGTGGAGCTAACCAATGCAAACGGCGTACTGTATGAGCTTACAATCAGCGATGATAAGAAATGGTACGTAGTGAGAGCAGATGCCCAGGGCGGCATAGTATATACCAGGTATGCTTTTAATAAACCGGCGTAGGATCTGGAGAGGCAATACATTAAGAGCCGGAATATCCGGCTCTTTTTTTATCAGCAAATAACTATTAAAAGTTGACATCTTCAGTCGATATCCAGCTGCTATCCAGCGGAATGGATAACCCTGCCCCATCTGTGGGGATCGTTACATTAACATTTACGAGCACATTGCGTTTGAAATTCATTTTCGCTGTTCCCAGCACCACTATACTGCCATTTGGTTTTTCCCATTTCACGGTCATGTCCACGGCATATTCCAGTATGGTATCAACCCAATAGAAATCGGCAGCAGTATAGATGTAATTCGTAGAAGCAGCATCTAAGGGCGTCAGGTATTTAGCAGGCATCATACCATTAAAATCGGCGATCAGCCTTCCGCTGGTGAAGCCGGATGCATTGTACCTGAAACCAAACGTCAGCCTTCTCACCGGGATCGTTATTACAGGCGGCATTCCTGCACTGGATAAGGTCACGCTTCCGCTGTAGGCATCCACTTCCGAGATCTGCGTCTGGGTAAAGGTAGTGGTATCTGCCGGGTCAAACACAGGTATGTAGGCTAACGTACCTGTACCGTCATCCGCATTAGCAAGCTCCATTCTGTTAAGCAGCGAAGCCCTGATGGGATCCGGGAAATACTGGTGGCCATTGTTGTCCCAGCTGTAATACAATCCGGCGCCGGATCCTCTTCTGATAACGGTAACGCCTATAGATACCGGTCTGCTTGCAGGTACCTGGACAAAGATCGAGTCAGGGCGGTTAAACACACCCCTGTACACGGTGCTATTGCCCTGTCTTACTTCCACTACATAAATAGTGCTGTCATTTAATGTTCTCGCATGCTGATCTGCGTTCTTTGATCTTCTCCCCAGGGGAGATTCGGTAATACTGAAGTCACCGCCCAGTTTAAGCTGCACTTCCGTAGTGGAACTGTTGGACACAGCCGGAGGTGTTACGGGGGTACTTTCGTTACTCTTTTTACAGGAAAAAATAGTGACCAGGACATAGGCCAACAAAAACAATTTTGATCTCATAGCTGGGATGTTTAGGGCGTTAAGATTTGGGTTTAACAATTCCTAAACTTAGGATAATTTCTTTATTACAAAAAAAATAAGCAGCTAGAATTTATTAACATTCTTGCTGCTCAAAAATTAAATAATATGTAACTATAAGAAGATGTTCGCCTGTCATTGGCTTATGAAACATAAGATCTACTACGTTCTGTATGTTCCGGTGATGACGTGCTTTTTCCCTTATCAATGTGTTATTTTCACGCCACCAACTTTCCCTGTGAAAGCCTGCTTTAAATAAATTTTGCCAAAGCCATACTGTTTATTATCTTTCGTTAACGATCCCCGCCAGGGGATATTAGCATACGGCTTAACGGCCGTTTCAGATGCTGCAGCAATCATCATCAGCACTTATCCGACCTTGTATAGTTTTACCGCAACCATGTTACCATAACATTGCCGCGTAAAAGCAGTGAACGCCTATATTATGTACCAGAAAAAACCGTTATGACAAGAATTTACTTTTTACTTGCATTAACCTGCTGCTGCCTTATATCCTGCTTCAATAACGGACCCTCATCCGCCTTTTATCCTGTTCCCGAACCAGATACCACAGCGCGGGTGTTCTTACCGGGTATTGTTTCCATTGATACGCTTGATTTCAACGCAGCTTTTTCTCCGGACGGTAAAACTTTTTATTTTTCAAGATCGCACAACAGGAAGTATCTTATTCTTGAAAGTAAATATAACGGCAAGGCCTGGACGCCCCCTGTCCCCTCCCCTTTGTTTGATACAAGCTACTCCAATGCAGACCCCTTCTTTTCACAGGAGGGAGATCTTTATTTTATTTCCAACCGGCCAAAAGACCCAACCGATACCACCAATGATTACGATATTTACCGGTTGCCTAAGAACGGTAAGAACCCTGAGCGGCTTGATAAGATCAATAGTGACAGTACCGAATATTATGTTTCCCTTTCCAATAATGGCAATATCTACTTTGCATCCTACCGCGATGGTAACCTGGACCTGTATATGAGCAGGAAAACAGCCGGGCAGTATGAGAAACCAGTGAACCTGGGCCCCACCGTTAACTCTATTGCTGATGAACATGACCCACTGATAGCCCCGGATGAAAGCTGGCTGGTTTTTACGTCCACCAGGCCCGGCGGGCTTGGAGAAGCCGATCTGTATATCGCTTTTAAAAAGAACGGTCAATGGCAGCTTCCCCGGAATATGGGCGAACGGATCAATACAAAAACCTATGAGTACTGCCCCAATCTATCGCCGGATGGAAAATACTTTTTCTTTAGCAGTGAATCCGACGTTAAATGGATCAGCAGCAAAATATTGAAGAATTATGCTGCACCGTTTTCCTACTGACATACTGTTGTCATAACCTATATTGAAATTTGCTATAACAAACACAAACCCATGAAACAGCATCTGCTTTTACTAGCTGCCATTTTCATTGCCGTAACCATAAATGCACAAACCAAAAACAACAACATGTTCACTGTAAAGCCTTTTACGATCAATGTACCTCAAACTGTACTGGATGATCTTCAAAACCGCCTCCGTCAGACCCGCTGGCCTGATGCTCCCGAAAACATTGGCTGGAAATACGGTACTGATCCCGTATTCCTCCAAAGCCTGGTTGCCTACTGGCAAAATGGGTATGACTGGCGCAAGCAGGAAGCTGCGTTGAATCAGTTCCCGCAGTACACGGTTGAAATAGACAGCCTTACTATTCATTTCCTGCACATCAAAAGTAAGAATCCGAATGCCAGGCCCCTGCTGCTTACACACGGGTGGCCCGATTGCTTTTACCGCTTTTACAAAGTAATTCCCCTGTTAACGGACGACTACGACCTGGTGATACCTTCCATTCCCGGTTTCGGCTTCTCAAGCCATGTAGCCCTTACGGACGACGGTACTGCAAAGGTTTTTGCCACACTGATGAAGGATGTACTTGGCTACAAAACTTTCTTCGCAGCCGGCGGGGACATGGGTAGCACCATCACCAAATCAGTGGCCAATCTTTACCCCGGGAACGTAATAGCTATCCATCTCACAGATGTGGGATACCCGAACGGATCAGAGGATTGGAGCACCATGTCTAAAGCCGAACAGGAATTCGGGCAGGTTATCCAGCGGTGGTGGTACCAGGAAGGGGCCTATGCCATGCTGCATGCCACCAAGCCGCAAACCCAGGCCTATGGCTTAAATGATTCCCCTACTGGTCTTGCATCCTGGATCGTTGAAAAGTTCAGCACCTGGGGCACACCGGACGGCACTATTGAAAATCATTTCACAAATGATGAGCTGCTCACCAATATCATGATCTACTGGGTTACCCAAACGATCAACTCCTCTATGCGCAGCTATGCTGTAGGCGCTTTTCAGCAGCTGGCTTCCAGCCAAAAGGTGAATACCCCCACCGGTGTGGCAGTATTCCCCGGCGATGCCCCCACACCCATAGAATGGGCTCAAAGAAAAACAAATGTAAAACGGTTCACTAACATGGAAAGAGGCGGCCACTTTGCTGCGCTGGAAGCGCCGGAATTGTGGGTGAAGGAAGTGAATGCATTTTTCAAAAGCGATGCTGTGAAGTAATCTTCATTAGCATAAATAAAAAGAGGGTGTATCAAAAAAATCTGATACACCCTTTTTTATTAAATAGGCGTGGCATTTTCAAAAAAAACGAACATTCGTGTCCCCATTCCTGGTCTTCAGTCGTTATGGCCATAAACCTACGATCTTATGACAAAGAAGACAGCTTTGCACATTATTTCCAGTGCCCGGGAAAGCGCTTCGTATAGTAAGGGCCTGAGTTCGGCTATTGTTGATAAATTAGCCAGGAAGCATGAGATTGACACTGTAATTGAACGGGATCTGACAAAGGAATTTCCACCATTTCTGAACGGAGATCTGACCGGCGCTTTTTATAAGAATCCCCGGTCTGTAACTGAAGAGGAACGCCGCTTGCTGGAATATGCCGATTCTGTGGTGAATGATGTAAGCAATGCAGATATTTTAGTACTGGGTACCCCTATGCACAACCTGGGAATGTCGGCCTTATTAAAAGCCTGGATGGATCAGCTGGTGCGCTTTGGGGTAACTTACGGTTATGATGAAAATGGCGTCCGAAAAGGCCGCCTGAATGGCAAAAAGGTGTATCTGGCTATAGCCTCCGGCGGAAGGCTGGAAGATTGGCCCAACGGTAATGAGTTCATTGCCTCGCATGTCAATGCCGTGTTTAACGCGTATGTTGGGAGCACAGAAATTCATACATTCAGGGTTGAAGGAACCGCCATGCCCGGCTTTCAGGCAGACTATGAAAAGATCTTAGCGCATTTGTAAAAAAATCAAACCATGAAAGAGTTTACATTAATATTCCGGTTAAACGACATCGCTGATTTTAAACCAACGCCTGAACAGATCCAGGAACGTATGAAATGGTTAGAAGGTATTGCTGCCCGGGGTAAGTTGGTGGACAAGGGAAACACCCTGCTGCCTGCTCCCGGAAGCGCAAAAACGGTAAGGGCTGATAATGTGGTCACTGACGGGCCTTATACGGAGATCAAGGAATTTATTGTTGGCTATGTGATCGTTAAAACAGCAGATATAGATGAAGCGGTGGCAATGGCGAAAGAGAACCCGATCTTTAAAATTGGAGGATGTATTGAAGTGAGGGAAGTATTAAAGCGGGACTAGCCAGGGGCAGCACGCTCAAACATGTCACATCTGCAAGGCCACTCAGCATTATAAGATTAAAAGGGATCACGCGGCAGGCCTGCTGGACAAGTATAGGCGGGTGCCTGTAAGTACAGCTATTTAAGGATCCGGAACTTTAGATGCGTTACACCCGGCGTATCGGCCACTGCAATTTTTTCCAGCTTAGCCGGTGCGATCATAAGCAGGTCGAATAATTTCGTGCCGGCACCAAGTAAAATATGTACAAGATGAAGGTGTATCTCATCCAGCAAGCCGGCATTTACATACTGCTGCACCGCATTAGCGCCTCCCATAACGATAATATCCTTGCTGCCTGCTGCTTCCTGCGCCTGTTTGAGCGCGCTTTCAATACCGTTGGTTACAAAAATATATGAAGTACCACCCTGTTTTGTTATCGTATCATGTGGCTTTCCCGACAATACGAAACAGGGGGCATGAAAAGGCGGATTATTCCCCCATGGGCCGATGCCAAGATCAAACGTGCGTTTGCCCATAATAAACGCACCGGTATTTTTAAAGAAACCGGCTATAATAGCTTCCAGCTCACCGCTGCTTTCGCCGCTAAACATCCAATCGTGCAACCTTTCGCCGTTATCTCCCATAGGCTCTTCGGGCCGGATGTTTGGGCCTGCAACAAAACCGTCGAGTGACATACTTATGTTTAGAATAACTTTACTCATCGCCTGCTATTATTCCGCCTACAAAATACGATATTTTAAAATATCTCTATATATAATTAACAGGGTAACGGTGAAGCATAAATGCGCTATAATCAGCAAACCCGGAAGTACTTTACTTCCGGGCTTGCTTACAAGCGCATGAATGCTATTTTGCTTTTATAAATTTATAGCTGTTCATGATACGGCCATTGTTCGATACCTGTACCACGTATAAGCCAGGGGAAAGTTTTGAAACATCCAACATTATGCGCTGGCTGCCCCTGGCAACCGCATGTCTTGAGCTGGATACCATAACTCCCGAGGCGGAAACGATCTTCAGGATAACCGTACCAGCCGCTTTTGCCGGCACAACTACATTCAGCGTATTATTAACCGGGTTGGGATAAACGCCGGGTGGCTGTACCTTTTCCGTATTATTAACCGGGCTGGTTGCTGTAATAGCCTGGCGCGCTGAATTGTTTTGGTCCGTGGTGCTGCAGGTTTCATCTATATATGCGCGGAAGGCCGCACCCGGGGTAGCGCTGAAGCCATTACCCAATACTACCTCCACTCCTGCCCGCAGCGTAAGTGAGCCGCCTGACTGTACGGCTACACTGGTTTGGGCGGTTAAATAGTTCAGCACATCATAAAGCACGGTAACGCCTGAACCTACCGTAAGGCTGCTGATGGTTAAAGTATTGGGCACCAAAATATTCTGCAGCAGCGCGCTGTTGGCGATAGCGGTCCGCATTCTTGTGCCCTGGCCGGCGGTGAATAACTGCATGCAGTTGGGTGGTACATAAGCCATTATTAAGTTGGTGGCCGGGTTATAGGGCGCGCCATTGGCATCCGTATTCCCTATACCGCAGTTACCGCCATTCCATGAGCAGTCGGGGTTAGTGCTGAACGTTTGGTTATCAGGCCTGGTATCGCAAACAAAATCGCCGCAGGAGCTACAGTTGCTGCCATTTACCAATTCGCGGCAACCGCTTTCACACATGCCATGGAAGGTATGGTACAGTCCAATACAATGGCCCAGCTCATGTGAGAGTACGTGGGAGCTCACCATATTAATACCTGAAAAATTGCCTCCCAGTGCAAGGGAGGTGGCTACTATATTGGCGGCTATGCCACCCTGCATATTGCCATCCGTACCCAGTAAGTAAAGATCAACCGCATTGCTGTGGGAGTTAGGCGAAAAATTATCAAACTTGCCATCTCCATTATTATCAATGCTAAAGTTAGTCATGTTATAATAGGTATCATTCCAGATCTCATCAATGCCCAGCAGGGATATACAGATACCATGGGGAAGAAAGTCTGCTGCTACTATATTCAACCCCTGTATCACGGCTGCCTGTGTTTGTCCTCCTGTGCCGTTGGTTCTGCGGATGATATGTGCATACACCCGCAATACATAGTTAGAGGAAGGGGTGGCAAACTGCTGCGGCGGTATCTTTTCCAGGAAGTTGGGAACCTGTTCCGGTGTGGAGCAAATAGTCTGGCCACGGGCCGCTGTGCTCAACACCAGCAGAAGTGCGTAGTAAAAGAATATTTTTTTCATAAGCGTAGGGGTTAACGTTGTTGTGATTGTTTGAGCGTTTCTATCTTTTTATTCAGCTCGATAATGTAAAGGGTTAGCTCTTCAATCTTTTTGAGCAGGGAAGCATCCATCGCAGACAGGTCGTATCCATCCGCTTTTATCTCTGCTGCTGAAGGAATACCGGGCAGGTGCTGATGCTGGCTAATAAACGTTTCCTGCTCTTTCAGTGAAGGCAGCTCATACTCCGGCGTAAAAACATAGTCGGGCCATGGGTTGGTATTGGTTACCCGTACTTCCCGGGCGCCAATTTTTCCTTCAATAGCCAGTTTAAATGTACCGGGTGCAGTTGTTCCAATGCCCACATTTCCATTGGAGCCAATATACAGATCTGTCGTAAAACCGGTAGGCGACAGGATAGTACCGCTTACCCGGCCTATTTCAAACAAGGCATCAGGATTTCTCCATATGCCGCCATACTTTCCGGAATATTTCATAAAACCTATGCGCTGAAGGCCTTGAGCGTCTACAATAAAGCCACTGCCTTCCGCATCAATTGTAACATTGCCATTTCTGACAATTCCTCCTGAGGTGGTGCTGCTTCCGGACCATTGTTGCGCGGAAGCCAGGTTAACAGATAAGAAAAAACAAATGAGTGATGAAAAGAATACTTCTTTCATAAAACGGTTTTTTTGAGGGGTGATAAAATAAATTCAAAAGATAAGTAACAAGATGATGCCGGGTTTTCTTATATCATAAGGGATAACTTTTCCATGGGAAAACAGGGTTATAGATCCATTGTACAGAATCATCGGTTGACGTGTACTAAGGTAATGAAATAACTTTCAAAACAATTACGCATTTTAGCTTTACCGGATAAAAGCAATGGCTGGTAACATTATTGGGAGCATATACGTTATAGCAGCGACAATAAAAAGTTTGTACCTATATTTACGCGCTAAAATATACTGAATGTTCAACCAAGGAATGAAAAGAGCGATCTTTCTACTCGCTTCTTTTCTATTGCTCCGGCCATTTGTTCATGCCCAAACACCTGGTAAGATAGATAGTTTGACCCATGTTATCCAAAATGCAAAAACCGATACCGCCCGGATCACCGCCCAGAACAGTATAGCAAGGGAATACCTGATGCAGAATGATTCTGCCCACGCATTTCAGGCTGCCTATAGCGCCCTTGCACTATCAAAGAACACTTCTTCCCTGATCCATAAGGCGCGTACAGACCAGATCCTGGGGTATTTGCACACGGTATTAATTCATGCGGACAGCGCCATATACTATAACGATAAGGTAGTTGCTGAATTGCAGGGGCAAACGTCCCCGCAGGCCATAAAATATACGGTATATGCAGTAAATAACCTGGCAACAATATATGCTACCAACGGAAATATTAAGAAGTCCGCTGAGCTGCTGATCTCCAACCTGCCAAGATTTGAAAAGATCCAGGATCGTTTGGGCTATGAAACCACGCTCATGAATATTTCTACAAGTCTTAGCAACCTGGGCGCATTCCAGAAAGCATACCCCTATATGCGGGAAAGCATTGCCCTGGCGGAGCGTGAAAGTAATCCTCCTGAACAAAAGTTTGCCCCCTACCTGAATGGTATCTGGATTATGTACAGTATGGATAGCCTGACCAGGATGAAGGAATATATGGATAGCATGAAAGTTTGTCTTGATAAGATCGGGCATCCCATTCCCTTCTCCGGCAGATATTATGCATATGCAGCCCGTTATTATGTGAGGGTCAATAAACTGGATGCAGCAGAGGCCATGCTATCCAATGCAATGAAGGAGCTGAAAACATTCGACATCCGGAGCAATTACTATGACGTTTACTTTTCGAAACAGGAGCTTGCAATTGCCAGGAAAAACTACCGGGAGGCAAGAGAGGTGGCATTCTTTTTATATAAAATAGCCATTGAAGACGGGCATGATGAAATCATCCTTGGCTCGTCAAAAGACGTTGCAGATCTTTCTGAAAAGCTGGGGGATTATAAAACCGCTTACCAGTATTTAAAGAAACATACCACCTATGGGGATAGTGTAAAGTATAATCAAACGATCCTGGAAGTGCATGATCTTGAAACAAAATATAAGACTTCCGAAAAGGAGAAACAAATTGCCCGGCTGCAGGTTGAAAAACAACAGGTGTTACTGAAAAATAAAGATCAGCAGCTGCTCAATTGGCTGCTGGGCGTGGGCGTGGGCACGCTGCTTCTCATTACCGTGTTTCTGATCTATATTTACCGGAACAGCAAAAAACAAGCGGAGCTACAGCTCCGGGAAGTAGAGCAGCAGCAGGAGCTCAGGCTTACCCAGGCCATGCTGGAAGGCGAGGAACGGGAACGTACGCGTGTAGCGCGCGACCTGCACGACGGACTTGGCGGGGCCTTGTCTGGTATTAAGCTGAAGCTTTCGGGCCAGCATAAAAATAATACCCCTGTTACAGGGGAAATACTTCTTCAACTGGAGGGTTCTATAGGAGAGCTGAGACGCATTGCCCGGAACATGATGCCGGAAAGCCTGATGCGGCTGGGCCTTGAAACGGCATTGCAGGACCTTTGCGCTGCTATGGCCGACAAAAACAGGAAAATAGAATTCCAGGCAAACGGGATCCGCAAAGAACTGCCGCTGACCACCCAGAGCAATATTTACCGTATTATACAGGAACTGCTTTCCAATGCTATCCGGCATAGCGATGCTACCAGGATCATTGTACAATGCATCCAGGATAACGAAACCTTCCTGATCACTGTTGAAGATAATGGCAGGGGATTTAATGCCGATAACACCCAACACACGAATGGGATGGGTTTGAGTAACATTTACAACCGGGTAAATTATCTTAAAGGCAAAGTGGATATAACCTCTGCTATTGATGAAGGAACATCCGTAAACATTGAGCTCTATGTCTGAAAATAAAAAAGTGCTGGCTATTGTAGATGATCACCCCATTGTGATCGAAGGCATCAAACATCTGCTTCAAACCGATCTGCAATACACGGTGCTGAGCTTTATTAATGCAGGCAGCTTTCTGGCTTTTATTAAGGAAAACGGCGTAGATATCGTTTTACTGGATATTACGCTGCCGGATGGGAATGGCGTGGACCTGTGCAAACAGATTAAAACGCTGATGCCGGGAGCATGCGTTCTGGGAATGAGCAACCTGGCCGAACGAAGTACAGTGTTGAACATGCTACAGAACGGCGCTGCAGGATATATGCTGAAAAGCGCGCCTGCAGAGGAAATCCTTAATAACATAGCATTAGCTCAACGGGGCATAACCGTGCTTAGTCCTGAAATAAAGGAGCTCATTATTGATGCGCTGGTAAAGGGCGCCAAACCTTTACCCACGCTTACTAAAAGGGAAAAACAGCTGCTGCAATTGTTAGCGGAAGGCAAAACAACGGCTATGATCGCAGATGAATTATATTTAAGCCGCTACACAGTTGATACCTATCGCAAAAACCTGCTGCAAAAATTTGAGGTAAAAAACACCGCCGAACTTTTGATGTTAATGGTACAGGAAAAGCTGCTTTAGCTGCTCAAGCCTCTATACCTCTATAATTAGGAGGGTAAAAAAGCCTGTTTCCCGGTATTGTCCCCGGTAGCACTCCCATTTACCTTTGCGTTAATTAATCACCTTTAACACAAGGAAATGGAAACTAAAAAAGCAAAACGCATCATTCTTTGTTTGTGCCTGGTAACAATGATCAGCTTTATATTTACCGGCTGTAGCGACAAAGACGATCCCAAACCCAATAGAGTATCCATGAAATTCACCCTTACCGTAACAGGCGCTAACCTGGATGACCAGATCGATTTCGCAGTAGGTGGGGGAAATCATGATGCCAGCCAATACGGCTCTGCTACCTGGAAAGTAAACGGACAATCACAGGGTAATGAAACTACGATCCTGTTAGATGAGAAAAAATTTACCGGCAGCACTAAAACATATATCGTTGAAACCATTAATCCGCTTGATTTTGGCAGCCTGAGTGTGGGTTATTCCAATACAGAGGGCGGGGGCCCCATCACCATTAGCTATAAGGCCGAAATAGGCGGTAAGGTGGAAACAAATGTTGAGAATCTTGTAGTCGCTGTTGGGCAAAGCGAAAATAAAAACTTTGCATACCAGGGGAAATAATAATTTATCTGGCTCCGCCTTGCCTGAACCTCAAAGAGCGCAAGTAGATCTTGCGCTCTTTTTATGCCCCCGGCGCCCTACAATCCTACCGGAAAAGAAGTAGTTTGGCATTTCATGAAGCAGTATGTATTTTTTTATACAGCTAGCTCGTTACTTTTAAATTTTGAATAAGTCCATCTTTTATATCAAAATGAAATTTTAAGATAATTGGACTTCCATCAAATGTTCCTGAACACTCTGCAGATAAAACGCTTGTTTTACCTTCATGAGCTATTGATAGAGGCTTCATTACCGATTTATACTTTTTATTTGATTCGTCGATCCATTTGTGGATAGCCTTCCTTCCATTATGCGTTTTTCCTTCGTCAAACACAACGGCTGTTTCAGAAAAACAGTTAGCATAAGCTAAACTGTCAAATTCGTTTTGAGCTGTTACTAAGTCAGCTATTACTTTTGGTAAATTCATGATTTATTATTGGTTATTAAATTGTTGGTAGTGTGCCGCCATCGATAACGAATTCTGTCCCTGTTAAATAGTTCGCTTTTGGAGAAACCAGAAATCCAACCAGTTCAGCTACTTCTTCGGGCTCTGCCGGTCTTCCGAAGGGTATTCCACCCAAGGCATCTATAACGCTTTGTTGAGCCTCCTCAATAGAACAATTTGAACTCTTGGCAATCCGTTCCAAAAAATATTTGACATTTTCAGTCCTGATCCATCCTGGGGAAACTGTCAGTACCCGCACCCCTTTAGAGGTCACTTCTTTCGACAACCCTTTGCTGTAATTGATCAGGCCAGCCTTAGCTGCAGCATATGGAAGCGTTGCATCATATAAGGGAAGCCGCCCCTGAATAGAAGCAATGTGAATGATCACCCCGTTTTTCTGCTCAAGCATTTGCGGTAAAAATCCACGGTCTAATCTCACCGGCGCCAACAGATTTGTTTGCAGGGTTTTCTCCCAGTCTTTATCGGTTAAAACCGAAAAACCACCGCCCGGGGTTTCCGACGCTCCCAGGTTGTTTACAAGGATATCGAGTTTTTTGTGTTTTGACAGGACTTCATCCACCACTTTTTGTGTTCCCGGTTCCGTACTCAAATCGGCTGAAATAAAATGCAGGTTTTGGGTAAGATTTTCAGGTGTGTTTCTTGCGGTAATAATAACCGTTGCGCCCGCCTGTAGCAGCCTTTCTGCAATTGCCCTTCCGGCTCCCTTTGTTCCTCCTGTTACCAGGGCAATTTTCCCCTTTAACTCATTGTTGTAATTCATATTGTTTTCTTTTTAGAATTGATACTGCGAATTTCAGACGTATGAGCTGCTAAAACAATTACGGATAATCGAATTGCATAGGGATAAATTTGTCCCATATTGTATTTATAAGAGCATTAGGCTAATTTTATACAATGCGCGAAAGAAAAACTCCTTTAAATTTGAATTGCGGCCTTGACCTGATAGGCGAGGTTTTGTATGGCAAATGGAAGATCCGGTTACTTTGGTTTATTAACGAAGGGCATAAACGTCCGAGTGAATTACAAAGAAAAATTCCGGATGCCTCACGAAGAGTGTTGAATGTACAGTTAAATGAACTCGAAGCTCACGACTTAATTAAAAAGAAAGTTTTCGCAGTGGTTCCTCCAAAAGTGGAATATTCCCTGACACCTTTTGGAAAAACAATAATTCCTGTGATCGGGGCTTTGGGTAAATGGGCTGATGAAAACGAGAACAGGTTACGTGATGTTATCCTAAATGCCAAAATAAAACTGCCCGAAGAAAACTGATGATGGTATTCTCCTGTCCATAAAAAAGCTTTCTTTGTAACATCATAACCTCAGGAACAGCATGGATACCTTGTCTAAAATTTCAGCGCTTACGAAAGACCTGCTCTATTATTCAGAATCGGAGCACCCTTTTTCTGTAGAGCAATGGGAGCTTACTTCATTGGAGGAGCTTCCTGCTAAAATTGCATCCTTGACGCAAACAGATCCCAGTCAGCAGCGTGTGATTGCGCATGCGGACTTTTTCCATAAAATGACCAGGATCGTTGATCCCAATGATAAGCCGATGATCGTGAATGCACAAAAAGCAAGAGAGCTCTATCAATATTTACAGGAGGAGTTTAAAACCATCCAGGTGATCCGCGTGGAAGGCAATAGCGTGACCCCCATTTTTATAACAGGTATGCTGCCTGGCGGCAATTGTGTTGTATTGCGCACTACGGCTATAGAAACCTGATGGAGGGCTACCGCTCATTCCCTTCTCCCGTCCCTGCCCCATTCACATCCTGCGGGATCTTAAAACATTTCCATAAGATCTCATCTGTAATATTTGCGGGAGATATTTTGTTATTGGCTTTATTGGCCATTACAATCACATAAAGCTCCTGTGAAGGAACGATCTTGTAATCGCACACACTTCCAATCCCTGTACCGCCACCGCCTTTATGTATAACCATATCAGGGCCGGCCATCCTGGAATGCCAGCCGGGTGTATTGGATAATTTCGCTGAATAAGGCGTCCACATAAGCTTTGTTGTCTTTGCATTTAACAGGGTATGCTTATCTAATGCCTGGCTAAGTTGAATAAAGTCTGTCAGCGTTGTTTGTAAACCGCCGGAAGGTATGCCATAGTCTCCGGGGCGGAAATGTGAGGTGATCTCTTTCCATTGCCCATTCTTCAACAGGTGGCCCATGGCTGCATTGCGGGTGCTAACGCCAACCCCGCTGCGGTTCATTTTCAATGGCTGAAAAACGGCCTTATTCATATACTCCAGGTAGCTGATCCCTGAAACCGTTTCGATGAGCTTACCCAGGATGGCAAAATTGAAATTATTGTACTGTTGTTTTTTGCCGGGAGTAAAAGCCATTGGTAATACAGCTGCGCCCTTTAAGGTTTGCTCAAAGGAGGCATCATCCTTTTCTCCTTTGAGCTCCGGTATGCCGCTGGAATGGGTCATGAATTGCCGGATGCTGATGTCGCCCCAGGCTTTGGGCAGGTTCTTCATGTATTTTTTAATGGGATCGTCAAGGCCTATCCTGCCCTGCTGTACTAACAGCATAAGCCCAATGCCGGTGAATGCTTTTGATACAGAACCAATGCTGAAGATGGTGTTTTCATCTACCGTTGCTTTCTGCTTGCCGGAAATAAAGCCGTATGCTTTTTCAAACAGTATTTTATCATGCTGTATAACGGCAACGGCCATACCCGGAAATGCTTCCTCGGCCATTGCTTTGGTAATGATCTGATTTACTTTCTTATCTATTTCTTTTTGTGCGTACAGGCTTGTGCTTAAGCATACACAGATAAACAATAGTCTGAGCGGTAAAGGGATCTGCATGATGCATATTTATATATTAATGAGAAACTGATTTAAGGCCAACGATAGATCCTATTAAGGTTGCTATAAAGAACAGCCGCCAGAAATGAGCAGGCTCGTTAAATACAAAGATCCCCATCAGGGCAGTACCCACAGCGCCAATACCTGTCCATACCGCGTAGGCTGTGCCCAAAGGCAGGTTTTGCGTGGCTTTCATAAGCAAAAGCATACTGGCCACTAATGAAAACAGGAAAGCGCCATACCATAAATACATAGCTAAGCCGGTTGTTACCTTTGCTTTTCCAAGGCTGGAGGTAAATGCTACTTCAAACAAGCCGGCGATAATTAAAATGATCCAGTTCATGCTGATTGATTTTATGACTGCAAGTTCGCATGTTACCGGGAGTAAAAATTTTACAAATGATAAAAAAACAGCCGGCTATTTTAGTTCAGCCCGGATCCTGCTTAAACTAACCTGCGTCATGCCAAGGTAAGAGGCAATATGGCCCAGTTGAACCCGCTGCAGTAATTCAGGATCGGTTGCCATCAGCTCCTTGTAACGTTCTGTGGCGGTTCTGCATTGCCGGAAAATAAGCCGCTCTTCTACCTTTACCAGCTCCTGCTCCGCAAACTTCCTTCCCCAGTTGGCAATATAAATATCTTCGTTAAACAGCCTGCGCAGGTTTTCGGCTCTCATTTGATATAACTCGCAGGGTTCCAGCAGCTCTATATTTTCATATCCTTTTTGATCGTGCACATAGCTTTTCATGGAGATCACCGTATCTCCTTCCTTGCCGAACCAGAAAGTGACCTCGTTATCGGCCGTTTCTGCATAAGCACGCACCATACCTTTTTTTATGAAGTAAATATCTGAACTAATCTTGTTGACTTTAAACAGGAAATGCCCCCTGGCATAAGTTACTTCCGAAATGCCTGCTTTCAGGCGCTCCCTGGACTTTGCGGGTAGCAGGTATACATTGTCAATGATAGCATCGATATCCATTAGCGCATGTTTAAAGGTAAAAATACGGAATACAAATAAAGAAGCCGTCCCATTCATTGTGAGACGGCTTCAATAAATAGCTTTCCAGCCCTTGCTGCAGTTACAGCGCTGAGCAGGTATTGCCTGTTAAGGTAGCTCCGGCGCCATTGGATGCTGTTACCGCTGCTTTTACATTGGAAGCATCGAGTATTGTAATATTGTAAGGTGGCGTAAATGCAGTAACGCCATTGCCCGCAGCAGTACCTGAAGTGCCGGTTAAAGTATTGCCTTTCAATTCCACGGCAGTAGAAGTTTTATCCATCAGGTCAACCGGGTTTTTAACGTTCTCAAAAACGTTGGCCTCTATTAACAGGTTTGCTTCAAAACCTGCCTGTACGCAGCTTTTGCTGGCAGTGCTGTTAAAATAGCTGTTCACAATATGGACCTGGCCAAAACGTACGCGCGGCATTCTTGCCACACAGCCTGCGGCCCACCAGCATCTTGCAAAAGTAATACGCAGGTGGCCCCTGTCGGCAGTAGCGCCATCACTGGATCCGATCAGGTTAGTGAACCTGTGATCATCAGCACCGCCTGAGCCGCCGGCCTTTGGCGGTTTTAAATAGGTGAACCTGCAATAGGAAACCGTAATGTAGTCGGAGGCATTCTTAATATCAAAGTCGCCGTCTACCCCATCCCTGAATTCACAATGGTCTACCCATACATTATTACAGGCATCCAGCGTGGCATTGTCCCAGCCATCCACATCATATGCGCCAGGCCCTTCAAATACCAGATTGCGGATAATGATGTTATTGCATCTCTTGATATAGATAATCCCTGAGTTATCTTTGGTTTGGTCTGTTGAAACCAATTTCGCGTTTGCGCTGCCAAAGAGGGTTTTGCCGGTCTGGTCCTGGAGAGAGAGCCGGCCTCCGGAGGGGATGGTAATGGCGCCGTTAACCTGTATCACTTTAACACTTTTATCCTGAATAGCGGCTTTTAAAGCATCATAGGTAGTAACAATGGTGGGCGCTGCAGCGCCTCCACCGGTAGTGCCTCCGTTCAGGGATGCCCAGGCAGGTGCGGAACATGCTGCTGCACTTACTACCGCGGGATTAACAGGCTCCGGATTTGCCTTGCTGGTATCTGAAGTTTCGCTTTTGCTGCAACCGGTAAAAATAAATGTCATTGTAACGGTTAACACTACACGTTGTAAATAACTGGTTTTCATAGATAAATGGTTTTCTTAATTTAAATTGTCACTGTATCTGAAGGGTTATTAAAGCTATTGCGGATGAATGTACAAAGAAATGATATAATAATAAGTGTAAATATAACACTAAAACATTCCGGCTGCGAAGTAACTTTCCTGTGAGACTTAATAGTAAAAGTAAAGGGCTGGTCTTTCAGGCCAGCCCTTTTTAATTAACTAGTATCCCTTAATATCCCGGGTTCTTTTTCAGGTTTGAATTAACCGCCAGCTGTTGGCTGGGAATGGGGAAGATCAGGTTCCTTGGATCATCCGTAGGTTTTTCCTGCCAGGGTTGCAGGAACTTACCAAAGCGGATGAGGTCCAGGCGCCGTGAGCACTCCCAGTAAAATTCCCTTCCTCTTTCATCCAGCAGCAGATCCAGTGTTACGGCTGCCAGGGGGGCTGCACCACGGGCTGCGCGCACCTGGTTCACCAGCGGCAAAGCAGCGCCTGCATTGTTCTGGCGCAGCAGCGCTTCGGCTTTCATCAGCAGCACATCCGGATAACGGTAGTATACAAAGTCATTATCTACTTTGCCGTTCCCGTCGTTCACATAGTCAGGGCTGTATTTCACTACCCTGATACCGGTCACTTCCAGGTTGGCGCCGGTTTCAATGCTGTTCACCTCCGGTGTAAATACCAGTGGAGCGCCGGTTCTATCCTGCAGGGGGGCATCGGTGGTAAGATTATACTGCTGCCCTATCAGAAAACCCACATTCACGCGTTTACCGGGGTTAGCAGGGCCGCCGGTACCGGTAGGGTAAGCAACCCCTCTTCTCACATCGCCGGCTGTAAATTTGCCATAGAAATCTGAGAGCGTGGTCCAGCCGTTCCATCCGGGAGGCGACTGATTATAATGCATTACCGTATGCCAGATGGCGTTTAATCCGCCGGCATCCACCCCACCCTGGTTTTCAGCAGTGAAAATGTTCTCTTTGGATAAGCTCCCATTATTGGGCGAGAAATTATCAAAGTAATTAGTGCTGAACGTATAACGGCCGCTGTTAATGATCTCATCGGCCAGGGTTACTACTTTCGCCAGATCTGCATTATCAAACGTAGGCGCGGCCCTGTTCGCAAATACGCCTTTGTTCAGGTAACACTTCATCAGCAACATTCTCGCCGCATCTTTATTGGCCTTGGTAATGTTGTTCTTTGCAGTAGCTACGTCCGGCAGGTTGGTCATTACATCATTCACCTCACTGATAATATAAGTCAGCGCTTCTGAGCCTACTCTTACTCTTGCAGCTTCCGTTACTTTTTCACCGGGATCGCGGTAAGGCACCTGGTCAAAAAGATCCAGCACGCTAAACATGGCAAAAGCCCGCAGGAACCTTGCTTCCGCTGCCTGTTGGGCTGAAGGGTTAAACTGCAGGATGTTGGTAGCGGTATACACTACCCCGCCCAGGTTATTGAAAGCATCCCGGATATGAATGTTATCGCCATCCCATTGGTGTGAATGGATCACACGCCATACACCATTATCGTCCCAGTCACCGCCACGGGTAGGTGCTATCAGTTCATCCGTACTCATTTCAGAAAGGGCAAATACCTGGTCGTTACTCTGGTAAGGCAGGCGCATAGAATTATATACTCCTTTCAGCAAAGCCTCTGCAGAGCCGCCACTGCCGCCTACCTGCGCATCTGTTGCTTCGCCCTTTAGTTTTTCATCCAGTTTGGTACATCCCGTCCATAACAGGATACCGGAGACCAGAAATAATATTTTCATGTAGTTCATATAAGCCAGTTTTTTTGATTAAAGGGAAAAGTTAACACCAAGCGTAAACGTACGGGCAGAAGGATAAGGCTGATACTCTATACCTGCAGAGGGTACCCCGCCGGAAGTGGACATCCCGGTTTTGGAATCTGCGCCTGGCGCGCCACTGCTCTTATCTACGTTCACTTCAGGATCAAATCCTTTGAATTTGGTAATTACAAACAGGTTCTGCCCTGTTACATAAATATTCAGCCCTTTTACCACATGGCCAATATCGCCTAAAGCATATGTAAGGGTTACGTTAGCCAGCTTCATATAATTCCCGCTCTCAATAAAACGGGAGGAAGAGGTAACGCGGTTTGACAGGGATTCCTGCTGTGCTGCGCTAAAGAAGTCTTCCGCAATGTTACGGGCGCCCCTGAGGTTACTTACATTCACTACGTTGTTAAAGGTATTATTATAGATCTTATGCCCGAAAGCGCCATTCATGTTGGCGGTGAGCGTTAATTTCTTATATGCAAGCGTAGTGCTGATACCCAGCAGCTTCGTGGGGTTCGGATTTCCCTGGTAGCTTAAGCTGTCGCCATTGGGATAGATGGATTGCCCGTCTTTATCCATACCGCCATAAGTGCGGGTGTAAAATCCATTAATGGGCATATCATTGTAAATGATCTCTACCAGTGTTCCGGATACGCCCTGCCCGTTCAGCTGGCCGGTGTAAATTGGCGCGGCCATGCCGGTAACGTTATTCTTCAGGAAGGTAACATTGGCGCCCAGATCCCAGCTGAAATCCTTACCCTGAACGATGCTGGCATTCACCATGGCTTCCACGCCCTTGTTCACGATCTTACCATCCAGGTTCTTCCAGGTTACTACAGACTGTGATGCAGCCGGCTGTATGGCAGTAGTAGGATACAGCAGGTCGGAAGTTGTTTTATGGAAATAATCCACAGAGCCTGTGATCCTGTCTTTTACCAATGCAAAGTCAAGCCCTATGTTATATTGCTTGTCTGACTGCCATTTAAGATCCGGGTTGGCATTGGATTGCTGCGATACAGCGCCGTTGTTCTGGAAAGCCCACCGGGACTGTGAGGCGCCGGAAGGAAATTCCTGGTTACCGGTTTTACCCCAGCCGCCACGCAGCTTCAGGTTGGTAACCACTCCCTTGGTGAAGAAGCTTTCGTTGCTGATATTCCAGGCAGCTGCAAATGACGGGAATACACCATAACGGTTATTGGAACCGAATTTGGTGGATCCATCTGTTCTCACAGTACCGGTTATCATGTAACGGTCTTTCAGGTTCAGCGTTACCCTGCCGAAATAAGACTGCAGCTCTGAAACCGGATCCGCAAATGAAGTAATGTTACGGCCTGCGGCGTTGGAGAACTGTATATAGTCTGTGAGGTCCAGCCCATAGTTACCGAAACCGCCTGCCTGTGCAGGGCCCAGGCCGTTCATATAAGCGCCCTTGTTCGTGAACTTCAGGTACTCATAACCTACCAGCGCATTCAGGTGCAGGTCTTTATTTATCTCTTTATTATAGGTGAGTGTATTGGTGAACTGCTGGGTGGCCAGCTCATTCTGGCCGATGTTGGCCCAGCCCAGGCCTGAAGGCGGATTGGCGTTGATGCCGAAAGTGTTCAGGTTAATATTGCCATCCACCGCTGTTCTCCTGATACCGCTGCTGTAGTTGATACTGTATTGCATGCGGTATTCCAGGTCATCGGTGATCTTGTAATAGGGAGAGATGCTTCCCAGGATAGTGGTCACCCTTGACCTATCGTGATATACCTGCGACATAGCCACGGGATTAACCGCAGCGCTTCCCTGCTTAATGTTCAGGCTACCATCTGCATTATACAATGCTTCTGTAGGGTTCCACTGTAATGCCTGGCCCATAAGGCTGTTGCCAAAACCGGCATCGTTGGTGATGGGCGGAATATTTTCCTGGTACTGGTTGGCAATAATATTCAGGTCCACTCCCAGCCTTTTATTGTTCAGGAATTTAAACCCTGCGTTAAATGCAGCAGTATATTTCTTAAAATCAGATTTTTTAATGATACCCTGCTGGTCCAGCATACCGGCTGAGAAGCGGTATTTGGCATTGTCACTGCCACCGCTAACGCCTACATTATAGTTTTGAGTAACGGCTGTACGCAGTATAGCATCCAGCGCATTTACATTGGCGCCTTTATCATTGGTGTTACCCAGGTTCCATTTCTGTAATGCCTGGCGGTACTGATCGCCATCCAGCACGTTAATGCGCCGCATAATATTACTGATACCAACGGAAGCGCCTATATCCAGCTTAGGTTCGCCTGCCTTCCCTCTTTTGGTGGTGATGAGCACTACGCCGTAGGCAGCCCTGGAACCGTAAATGGCGGTGGCGGATGCATCTTTCAATACATCTACGGAAGCGATGTCAAAGGGGTTAATAAAGTTCAGCGCATTACCTCCGGGAACGTTCCCAAGCTCAGGCACATATAAGCCGGGCCTGGCAGAACGTCCGTCCAGGGGTACCCCATCCACTACATACAGCGGCTGGCCGGTGCCGGTTAATGCGGCATTTCCCCTGATGCGTACTGTAGTGGCTGCGCCGGGCTGGCCGCTGTTTGAAACAATCTGTACGCCGGCAACCTTACCCTGGATAAGCTGGTCAGGAGCGGTGAAAGTACCTTTATTAAAATCCTTGGCCTGAATGGAGGCAACGGAGCCGGTGAGATCTTTTTTACGAACGGTTCCATAACCTACTACTACCACATCGGTTAGCTGGGTGCTGCTTGTTTGTAAAACAACGTTTACGTTCGTTTTGCCGCTGATGCTCACTTCCTGGCTGGCAAACCCTACGTAGGTAATTACCAGCGTGGTGGCATTTTCGGGGGCATTAAGTTTAAATGTACCATCCGGACCTGCTGCTGTGCCGCTACTGGTGCCTTTTATCTGAATGGTGGCGCCTGGAATCGGGTCACCTTTTTCATCTGTTACCTTGCCGGCAACAGCTCGTGTCTGTGCGTTAGCCATACCTGTTATCAGCAATAATAACAAGCACAACGTACGCGCCCTGCGAAATAGATCTTTGTTCATAAGATGGATTTTATTTGTTTGTGGAATATTGACGTGTAAAGCAATAAGCTCAGAAGCTGCCTGCTTATGATGAGGAAACCTTTTTCGAAACGTGAATGACTATACTTTAAACGGATATTGGTTTTTAGTTTAAAAAAATGGATAAAGCGGCACTAATAAACAGACGTGTATTTTCATAACGGATCATTTAGAGTTTAATACACAGATTTTGGTAAAACAACATTGCTAATGGTTCAAAATAAAATAGGTTTAAGCACGGTTGCAATTTATATTGTTAATATATAGAAAATATTGACAAAATAGCTGATTCATTTTAAAAAATAATTCCTGACAATCAATATATAAATATTAATATTAACGATTTCCATATACAACGGCTATCCGGGGTAAAGTATTGCCTGAGCCGGGCAGAACAGCAGCCGTATATTGTCGGTGCCTGCTATCCAGGTCCCTGGCTTGAAATAATTGTATATTGTAAATGGTTCCCATCATTCCAAAATGGTTAAATCACGTTTTTTTAAGGCAACCGGAAAACAAAAGCCGCCCCGGTATAATCCCAGCGGCGGCTTTTTATAGAATGTTGTTATTACCCGATCTTCTCTAACCTGGATTCAAGCTTTTTGTCTTTTTTGAAGTACTCCAGGATCATAACGGAACCTGCCTTGGCCGGCAGCACCTGCATTTTGCTGGCTTTTGACTTTAATTCAATTTTATCCTTTGTGAATTTCTTGCCATTATAACGAAGCGTATTAAAGGTCTGGCCTCTATAATCGGAGCTTCTCACCCAATCACCATAACAAATGGAAAAAGTATTATTATCTGCATCACTGGTGGTAAACTCATAATCAAAGCCACCGGTTGCTTTCAGGAGCAGTGCAATAGCATGCTGACTTTGGTAGTCGCTCAACAGAAGGTCTGCCGTGTTATTGGTTTTATCGTAAATGGTGGCATCGGTCACCTTATATTTATCATCGAACTCCATAACTACCATATCGGTAGTCACAATTTTGGTTGTGCTTGTAGTACCATAAGAACCGGCTGCTGCGGAAAGCATGGTTAAAGCTATACCACCGGCACTGACTTGTCTTTTATAGCCTTCACCCACTGCGAAGATCTTACCGTCATTGGTCCGGATCAATTTATGGATATAGAGGAACCCAACCTTATCCAGTTTGCCTTTATTACCGGTAGGCAGGTATTTAGCGAAATCCTTACCCCAGGAGTTATAAGTTTTGGAGAGTACATTTCCTTTGCTGTCTATCTCATAAATGGCCAGCCCTTTGCTGAAGTCCTTTACAACATTATCATTCTTATCAAAGTAGCTTCCCATTACCAGGATCCGGCCGGTTCCTTTTATGGGTATCACATTGGAAGGTACCAGCGTGTAGGTATCATCCTCTCCGTCCAGATCAAAAATTTTCTTTTTGTTAGCAATATCAATGCCTACCAGGTGCGCTGTAATCTTGCCGCTCATCATTCTGTTCCTTTTCATTACCTCTAGTATAACCAAACTATCTGTGCTGCCCAGAAATTCAGCATTGGCATAACGTTCATCATCATCTGACGGAATATATGTCCAATATTTTTTTGAAGTTGATGAATAATAGTCTACCTCATAACTACGTGTTTTACCATCTCTCAACGGCAGCACAGAGGCATATCCCTGCTCACCCAGGTCAAATACATTCTGATTGGTTCCTTCATCTGTATGCATGGTCTCATACCTTTTCATGAGATCATCTGTTTTCTTGGTGTATTCCCGGCTGTATGTATATTTTAGCTTACCATCAATTCCATACACTTTCATGTCCAGGGTTTTGTTGTCCTCATTTTTGAAAAGAAAACACAAACTGTTGCCGTTGTAGGCAGCTTCCAGCAAGCTTAATTTTTTTGAGTCCTGGAACTTAATGTCCTTCACCTTATTCAGGTTTTCATCCACTATCTGCAGGGTATATTCATTGGTGCGTCTGTCTATTTTATCGCTCTGGTAAAGGAAAAAGTACCCTTTTATCTGGTTATTTTCCATAATAGTACCACTGTTTTGCAGGTACGCGGCATAAACATTATCTATGCTTAATTTACTCTGGGCATGCAATGATGAGGCAAAAAGGAAGAGTCCAACTGTAAGCAGGTGCTTGATCATAATTTCAATGTTTAGGGATCAGTTTAATTTGTTTGCTATTGTTTTATGAGATGACTACTTGTGATATACTCTTTCTTAAACTCCGGATAATAGTTAAGCTGGGGGGAATATTGATGCAGATAATGATAACTGATAGCTGCAAAATCTTCCAGGTAAAGGTTTTGTATAAACTGTAACAGCAGGTTGTAACCCGGGAAAAAACCCGGTGATGGCAGCTCTACCTGCCTGCCAAGCATATGCGCTTTCTGAGCCGTGTAGCAGCTATTTAGTATTCGTCCCACCTGGGTTATCAGCCAGGCATCATCCGGATGTTCCTGCAGCAGGGCTATTGAATAATAGAGGCTCCTGGTATAGTTATCTGAACTGTAAGCATACTCCGCTATCTCGTATTGAAAATTGGTTTTCAATATTTCAAACTTTGCTTTATTCACTACAAAGGCAGACTTACCGGCAGCCTTGTACCTGGTTACCAGGGGCGTTAACAGCTGTACTCTTAGCTTACAGTCAGGATGTGTTTTCAGGGAATCTTCCAATTTATCATCGTCCTGTAATTGCGCATGCCCGCCCAGGAGCCCTTCCTGTTTGGCGATCCATCTTTTCTGAAAGGGATATGCTTTTGCATTGAACAGGCGCTCCAGGCATACAGCGGTGTTCAGGGTATCGGTATCAATATTGTCGAGCAGGTTCAAGGCAGTGACCACACCTGTGATGTCAAACCTGGTATTGTGCATGAACTCTACGGCCATTGAATCGGCCTGCGCTTCATGATCCCGGCTATGCCGGCGGCTGTTGAAGGTGATGCCTTTCACCAGGTTTTCCAGCTGCGCGCGTTTTCCGTATTCGGAACTTTTTATTTTACGCAGCTCCTGCTGAACAGCCTTACTATTGATCGTAGTTACATACTTTGAAATACTGTTCTCGCTGTGCTGTAAAAAGTAGTGTGCAATTTCATGACAAATAACAAAAGCCGCCTGGCTTTCATCCTCCAGCTGCCGGAACAGCCCCATATTGAAAAGGATCAGACCTTCACCAATATAGCTGGCATTGGGAATACCGGAACGCGAAAAATAACAATGGAAGGCACGGTTTTGCAGTAAAGGATTTGTTTTCACAATTTCCTCCACCATAGCATCCAGGTATTGCTGGGCTTCAGGGGCAGTATAAAGCTCCTGCTTATCAAACACCTCTTTTATATGATCCCAGCGCAGCTGATAGATCTCTTCATAACTTTTTTTATTTTCAGCGGGGAGGTTGGTTAACCCACTCCGGTAATGCTGTTCATACTTTGTGAAAAGGGACGATAGCAGCTGCTTATCTTCAGCAGCGGGGCTAAACACCATTGATTGTCCGGTTGTTATGTTGGTAAGCGTAAAAACAAATAGCCCGGTCAACAACAATAGACGTATCAGTAATGACAGCTTGGGTAAATGAACTGGCATAAGGAACATGATGGTATAGGAAGCTGCAAGAAAGGAAAAATTCCGGTAAAAAACAAATAAGCCGGCTCAATTCAGCTTGATTAATTTAGCTTTATGAATTAGATTCATTCGTAATAATAATCCTTGCTGCGGGTTTCTTCCGGAAGAGTTTTTATTCGATTGGACAAGCCATACGAATAATCTGTATCTATAAAAAAAGATCCCGCATCGCAGGAACAGATGCTTCCTGCGCACGAACATCGTTAACAATACTCATGTAAAATTAGATCGTAGCTATCACCTCATACTTTTACCTTTTGCAATAGCTTCCTGCTTTCTTTACTCACAAATGTGATCGGCACAAACTTATCCGTTGGTGCGCCAATATAATACACCATCCACTCCGGATCATGATGTGACAGCATTTCACTGATGCAATCTGCCCGGTGCCCCATGGGATTAGAACAATCGTCCCAGTAAAACAGCTCTACCCGGTAATGCAGCTGTTGCTTCTGGTTGTTGATCGTTACTTCAACTTCTATTTCCTGCTTACCTGGTAGTGGTGGAATAGGAATAACAATGTGGCTCATAATCTTAGGTATTATGCAAGAGCCGCTACAAGAAGGCTGCCATATCTGAGCGGCATGCAAGATGCATCAGTTACATATTATTCTTTTTTATACCTGTTCAAATGTAAGCAGCTGGCGTCCGGAAACGGACATGTAAGTTTTAGTAAGAGGTTACTTGCCGGATGCAGAGGTGTAAGCCTTTACAATGGCGTTGATCACCAGCGGAGGATTGTCGTTAAAGATAAAATGCCCGCAACCGGCTGCCAGGATGCCTGTGCGGTTGGATGACATGGCGGCAAATTCCCGGTGACAGCGCTTCCAGTCATTGATCTCAGTGCTATCCTGGAAGGGAGGATGGTCTGCAACAAAGTCTGTTACCGGGATTGTGACTGGAAAGGCAAATTTTCTCATCTGTTCGATGTTGTTGCTAAAATCAGCTCCCTGGTAATAAGCTCCGGGATTCGATGCCTTTAGTTTCTCAGTATTTTGATGGTTGATCAATTGTTGCGTTACGGCTAGTCTTTTTTCATTGTAGAAGCAGGTTGTTGTAACATCGATCAGTACAGCGGCTTTAACCTTGTCAGGATGCCGGGCGGCGTACAGTTGGGCGTACAGGCCTCCCTGTGAGTGGCCCACCAGCATGATCTTGCTGTTGTAACCTAATTTTTTTAAGCCAGTTTCCAGGCCTGCCATTCCATTCAGGATCCCATGCCTGGTGGTGTCGAATGTGCTTTTGCCAAAACCTGCTCTGTCATACGTTATTAAGGTAGCTGCAGTACGTTCTGCAACAGGCCCGATAATCTTATTCCATGTTGTAGCGTCTTCGCCACCCCCTGCTTCAAAGAGGATCGGTATGCCTTTGCCTTTTAAAATAACAAAATGCAGCTTATAGCCACCCACGTCGATCAGGGTGTCCAGCGTTTGTGCCTGAGCTGAAAAGCAATTAAGAACGGTGAATGCCAGGAGAGAAATTGTTAACGCTTTCATGGTACCTTGAAGCCTTGAATGTGGAAGATACCATTTTGTGAAAAGCTAACAAAATCAGATCCTCACTATTAATTTTAACGTCTTTAAGTCGTAAAGTAATATTTCGCTTTTGTCCGTCTTATCGTATTTGCCATTTTTATTAGTGTCGGTATGTCCGGTAATAACAATCGTTCCGGTTTGGCTATTGATCAACCAGGTTCTTGCAAAAAAATTATCTTCGGTTAATTGTGTTTTTTCCTGTCCGTCTGTTGAAAGAATAATGATCTGGGTGGGATCTCCCCAGTCAATTCTTTTGTCATTATCAAGATTCACCGTGTGGGCTGTTACCATTACCTTATTAATTTGAAGGCTATCTATTTTGATCTGCTCGATCTTCTGGACATAAGCGCCATCAGGAAAATCAATTTGTTTTGACTGCCCGGTCCTGGTGTTCAGGAATAAAAGAGAAGTACTATTTATAGTAAACATTTTTCCAACACTTTCAATGGTTGCCAGCACGTAGTCTGTGCCACTGAGCTCTGTGAGCTTGTTATAGTAAGCATGACTGTATTTGTCTTGCCCGTAAGCTGAAATGGTAAGTACGGAGAGTAACAGGATAATGAAATGCTTCATTTTTATAAGGATTGGGTTTATGTGATCAATAGTTAGCTAAGACGACTGTGCGGGAGAAAAGTTGCAGGCAGGGGGAAATTAGTCGGATAACAATACCTTTCACCCAAAAAATGCAGATCGGTTTTATCGGCGTTGGCAAGATTTAATTAAAAAGATATCATATGCAACAACCCTAAAAAGCGGAGCGGTTACAATGTCTGCTGTTTTGTTTTCCTGTTATTTCCCAAACGCTATAAATTTTTATTTGGTGATTTCAATCGCACATCGTAATATTGCGATATTACAATAAGAGACCAATGGGAGCTACTAAAACAGACCTCTTCACGAAACAACAGAATGATATAGCCACTATGGCTAAAGCGTTGGCGCATCCGGCCCGTATTGCTATCCTGCAATACCTGGTTAAAAAGAATGCCTGCGTTTGCGGCGACCTGGTAGATGAGCTGGGGCTGGCACAAGCCACTACCTCCCAGCATTTGAAAGAGCTGAAAACAGCCGGCTTAATACAGGGCACCATTGAAGGCGCCAGCGTTTGCTACTGTATAAATCCCAAAGTATGGAAACAATACCAGCAGCTGTTCACCGGCTTCTTTAAGGAAGTAGACCTTAATGGCCCCTCCTGCTGTTAAAAATTTTTTACCAATATTAATCGCAATATTGCAATAATAAGATAATAAAATAGTACCTTTTATGGCTACAGATGATCAAATAAAGGAAATGGTGCAACAGAAATACAGTGAGATCGCCTTGCAGGAGAAAGACGTAAACCAGGCTTCCTGCTGCGGCTCCGGCTGCTGCTCCACAGAAGTATATAACATCATGAGCGATGACTATTCCCGGCTGGAAGGTTACAATCCTGATGCAGACCTGGGCCTGGGCTGCGGCCTGCCCACACAGTTTGCCAAAATACAAAAAGGCAACACAGTTATTGACCTGGGATCAGGCGCCGGCAATGATTGCTTTATAGCCCGGCAGGAAACCGGTGAAGCGGGGAAAGTGATCGGCATAGATTTCACGCCGGCCATGATAGAGAAGGCCCGTGCAAATGCAGAAAAGCTGCAGTTCAATAACGTAGAGTTCCGCCAGGGCGATATTGAGCACATGCCCGTTACCGCCAACACGGCCGATGTAATTGTAAGCAACTGCGTATTAAACCTGGTGCCTAATAAGGATAGTGTTTTTAAAGAGATCTTCCGTGTGCTGAAACCCGGTGGCCACTTCAGTATTTCCGATATTGTGCTGGATGGCAGCCTGCCGCCCAAAATACAGACAGCGGCTGAAATGTACGCCGGCTGCGTATCCGGGGCTATACAAAAACAGGATTACCTGGGATTGATAACAAACAACGGCTTTACCGGCATCACCATTCAAAAGGAAAAAGTAATTGCTATTCCTGATGATATACTGGCCCAATATTTAACCGTGGATGAAATAGCGCAATTTAAAACCAGTAACACCGGCATTTACAGCATTACGGTGTATGCCGAAAAACCGGCCGCTGCCGGCTGCTGCGGTCCTGATTGTTGTAAATAATGAACACTATGCAGATCATACCAATGACAGCGGATCACTGGCCGCAGGTAAAAGCAATTTATGAAAGTGGTATTGCTACCGGCAATGCTACTTTCCAAACTGCTGCACCGGAATGGGAAGAGTGGGACAAGGCACATGTAAAAACCTGCCGGCTGGTAGCCATTGAAAACAGCCAGGTAATAGGCTGGGCGGCCCTTACAGCAGTATCCGGCAGGTGTGTATATGCAGGTGTTGGAGAGGTAAGCGTATATATACATCCTGAAGCCCGTGGTAAAAATGTTGGTACACAGCTGCTGCAGGCTTTAATAACCGAAAGTGAGGCAAACGGCTTCTGGACACTACAGGCCGGCATCTTCCCCGAAAATATTGCCAGCATAAAAGTGCATGAGAAATGCGGGTTCCGTTTAGTAGGGCGCCGTGAAAAGATCGGGCAAATGAATGGCCTGTGGCGGGATACACTGTTACTGGAACGCAGAAGCCTTATAACGGGCAACTAAAATAAATGCATGAGCAATCAAAATTGCAACCCTGCACAAAGGAAAAAATTGGGTTTCCTGGATAGGTACTTAACCCTGTGGATCTTCCTGGCAATGGCAGCAGGGATCGGCTTAGGCTGTTTCTTTCCGTCATCCGCCACCTTTATCAATTCCTTTTCTACCGGCGCCACCAATATACCGCTGGCAGCAGGCCTCATTCTCATGATGTATCCTCCGCTGGCAAAGGTCCGGTATGAAAACATGGGAGAAGTATTTAAAAATACCCGCATACTATCTGTATCCCTCGTATTAAACTGGATCATTGGCCCAATCCTCATGTTTGGCCTGGCAGTACTGTTCCTGCATGGTTATCCTGAATATATGACCGGCTTAATACTCATAGGGCTTGCCCGTTGTATTGCGATGGTTATTGTATGGAATGAGCTGGCAGATGGTAACCGGGAATATGCCGCCGGGCTGGTAGCATTAAACAGCCTGTTCCAGGTGCTGCTATATAGCGTGTATGCCTATGTGTTCATCACCTGGCTGCCCACTGTTTTTGGTATGAAAGGTATTACCGTTCCGCTAACTATTGCAGCAATAGCCAAAAGCGTAGCCATATACCTGGGCATTCCTTTCCTGGCCGGCATTGTGAGCCGCTATGGCCTTATAGCCATAAAAGGTGAAACATGGTTCCGGGAAAAATATGTGCCGCTCATCTCCCCTGTTACACTGATAGCCCTGCTGTTTACCATTATGGTCATGTTCAGCCTGAAGGGAAAGCTGATCGTACAGATCCCCCTGGATGTATTAAGGATTGCAGTACCACTGGTAATATACTTTGCCATCATGTTCCTGGTTAGCTTCCTGTCAGGAAAAGCGATGGGTGCAAACTATTCACAAAACGCTTCCATTGCCTTTACGGCAGCCGGTAACAACTTTGAGCTGGCCATTGCGGTAGCCATTGGTGTATTTGGCATTAACTCCGGTCAGGCATTCGTAGGAGTAATTGGGCCCTTAGTAGAAGTGCCCGCCCTTATAGCACTGGTAAACGTTGCATTCTGGCTAAGAAAAAAATATTATAACAATCAAACATTACAAAGCGCCTGATTAAAATGAAAATTGCACTCTTCAGCGACATTCACGCAAACCTGCCTGCACTTGAAGCATTCTTTAAAGATGTGGAAAGCCGTAAGCCCGATGCCATCTATTGCCTGGGCGACCTGGTAGGCTATAATATATGGCCTAATGAAGTGATACAGGAGATCCGCAAACGCGGCATCCCTACTATTGCCGGCAACTATGATTTTGGAATAGGCCGCAGCAGCAATGATTGCGGCTGCGCGTATAAAACAGATGATGAAAAGGCAAACGGCGCTATTTCCATATCATTCACCAATGAAATTATAAAAGAAGAAGAACGTCAATACCTCCGCACCTTACCGGCCCACATTAAAGTGGAGTTCCAACTGAACAACGATCAGCTAAACCTGTTGCTTGTGCACGGCAGCCCACGGAAAATAAACGAGTACTTATTTGAGGACCGGGACGAAAAAAGCCTGCTCCGGATTATGCAGGATGCGGATGCAGATGTGATGTGTTTTGGCCATACCCATAAACCTTATCACAGAGTTATCGTTGAAGAAGAGAAGCAGCGTTTCCGCCATGCCATTAACATTGGTTCTGTTGGCAAACCAAAAGACGGCGATCCCCGGGGTGGTTATGTATTACTGCATATCAATGAGAACAGCAGCATTTTAAATAAAGCTGCTGTACAGGTTGAATTTATCCGCTTTGCCTATGATGTTGAAAAAGCGGCAAAAGCCGTAGAGGCCAGCCCGTTACCAAATGCCTATGCGGAAAGCCTGCGCAGGGGCGTATAACATCAGGTGCTTAATAACTTTGCAATGCTGGATTCCAGCACATCATAGGGCCGGTAACCGGTTAGCAGCAGCTGCCTGGTACTATTCTCAGACCTGATCAGTAAAGCAGGGAAACGGGAAATATTCCGTGCTTTTACTTCCGCCAGGTCTTTTTTAAAACTTTCCAGCACCTCCGGCAGCTCTAATCCCCGCTCAAAAGCAGCAGCGCTAAACAGCCGGGGATCTTCGGCCTCCGTTTCCCTGGCAATTGCCAGCAATACTTCCTTACGCGCAATATTCTGCCCATGGATCATAACAGCAGTCCTTACGTTTTCAAGATAACGCTCACCGGCCAACGCCGACTGCTGTTCCGCACATTTAACGGCCAGGCAGGCCGGGTACGATGATGCCGGCGGATCTGTAAACCAGATCCGGTCATTTAAAGTACAGCCGGTGAGCTGCCGCACCTCTGACCATACCGGGCCCATTTGAACCGGCTTACTAACAGAGCGGACCGCATCATGATAATGCTCCCAGCTGGAAAGCATGCCACCCATACAATACCGGATAGTCAGCTCGTAACGCGGATCGGCACGCAGCTGCTTCCACACAGGTTCAAATGCCCAGCTCCAGCAGCAAAGCGGATCGGTATAATAAGTGATATCCAATCTGCTCTGCTGCTGCAGGGTTTCAGTATTATTTTTTAGTTGAACTCTTTTTTCGGCTGCCACTGGGTTTAGATTGATCTTCTAATTCTTTTTCTGACTGGCTCCATACATTCACACCTATCGGCACTGCCATTTTTATTTCTTCGCTGCGTTCCTGGCTCAGGTCCTGATCCAGCTGACTTACTCCTTCCAGCGTTCTTTCTGTTCCTTCCGGCTGCACATTCAGCAATCCATTTGTTTCAAGCACATATTTTACAGGATCATTAATGAACTGCCAGGTTTCACCGAACTGGGTGCTTTCGCCCTCATTCCATGGTCCCCTTACATCGGCGCCGCTGGACATATTAAAATATAGGTTGCTGTAGCGTGGATCAGATTGCAGCACACCCGGCGGGAAGTTAGGCTGAATAGAATCCAGCGCTGCTTCAAACATCTGGAAGTGCGCCACTTCGCGCGTCATTAAAAAGTTCAGCGTATCTTTTACATAAGGATCATCTGTGAACTGCAACAGGTACTCGTAGGTTATTTTAGCCCTGGATTCTGCTGCTATATTAGAACGCAGGTCTACTGTCAGATCTCCGTTACAATCGCCATTGATATAGGCTGCGCTCCAGGGTACACCCTGGCTGTTGGTGTAAGCCGGTCCTCCCCCGCTGGTTGTTAAGAACTGCGGAGCAACCAGGGCCTGGTGTATGAATTGCTCTTTGGCCTTTTTACCATCCAGCAGCTGCATGATCTCTGATTCATCTGCAGCTTTCTTCAGATCGCCATTGATACCTTGCAGCAGCATTTGAATAGTGGCGCCCACAATTTCCAGATGGCTGAACTCTTCAGTAGCAATATCCATTAAAAGGTCATACTTGTCCGGAAACGGGCTCCTGGCGCCGAAAGCCTGGCCAAAGTACCTCAACGCGGCTGCTAACTCTCCATTAGCACCGCCAAATTGTTCTAATAACAAAGTAGCAAAAGCCGGGTCGGGTTTGCTGACCCTTGCATTATATTGCAGGTCTTTTACGTGGTAAAACATATAACTGAGTTTAGTTGCGAAAAAAGATTGTTTCAGTGTCAGGGATACAAATAATGTTCCTGCACAGATCTTAGTTACAACCTTTCCAATTCATGTATAAGCCACGTAGAAATACTTTCCCAAGTAAGGCATTACTTACCCGGTTAACATTGCGGCATGCCTCAAAAGATTTGTAATTACCTGGTTGCGGCTGCTTCCTCGTTCATGGAATACACCAGATAGCTTACAGGGAAATAGGCATAAAAGCAGGCGCCTTTGCCCGGCTCGCTGGTCGCCTGCATAAATCCTGAATGATTTTTCATTATTCTTTTACACATGGCCAGCCCAATACCGGTGCCTTCATATTTATCCCTGGTATGTAATCTTTGAAAAATAGCAAAGATAACCTCTGCATACTGCTGCTCAAAGCCAATACCATTGTCCTGGAACGATAATTCAAGAAAATATTCGTGCTCAAGATCAGCGGGCGGGTTTTTAATATCTTCTTTCCTCAAAAACCTTGAGGCGATCTTAACTACCGGCTGCCCGTCACAATACTTTAAAGCATTGCCTAAGAGGTTTGTAAACAGCTGGCTAACCTGATCGGGGTAAACGTCAATTGCAGGCAGCGGCTTATGCAGGATGATCGCATGCCGTTCCTGGATCATCAATTCCAGGTCAAAACGTACGGATTCCAATACCATATTCAGATCCGTATGGACCTTGTGCTTTACTTTATCCAAACGGCTGTAATCCAGTATTGATTTGATGAGCATGCTCATCCTTTTAGCGGAAGTATTGATTTTGGGAAAATACTTATCTATAATTGCCTGGTTTTGGGGATTGCTCTGGATGATGTCTGTAAAGGTTTGAATTTTCCGCAATGGTTCCTGCATGTCATGTGAGGCAACATAGGCAAATTGTTCCAGCTCCCAGTTCTTGTTCTCCAGCTGCATTACATATTCCTTCATCTTGTCTTCCGCCAGCTTCCGTTCAGTAAGATCGCGGGTAACTTTTGAAAATCCAATGATGGAATTATCCCCGCCATGAAGTGCGGTGATGGTAATGCTTCCCCAGAACCGGCTGCCGTCTTTCCGTATACGCCATCCCTCATGAGTGGCTCTCCCGGTTTCAACTGCAATTTTAATCAGCTTTTCAGGCAACCCGGCCTCTTTGTCCCTGGGTGGATAAAAGATGCGGAAGTTAACGCCGATGATCTCACTGGCATGGTAACCTTTGATCCTTTCCGCGCCTATATTCCAGCTAATCACATTTCCCTGCTCATCCAACATAATGATCGCATAGTCCTGTACCTCCTGCACCATTTTATGATAACGTTCCTCACTTTTCCGCAGCTCAGAAATACTGCTTTTCAATTCTTCAGAGGAGCGTTTCAGCTCGTCGTCAATTAATTTCTTTTCAGTAAGATCGCGGGTAACCTTTGTAAAGCCTATAACAGCCCCATCGCCGTCATGCAGTGCGGTTATTACAATGCTTCCCCAAAAAAGGCTGCCATCCTTTCGTACGCGCCACCCTTCGTGCTTCGCACTGCCTGTACTTCTTGCATGCTCAATTAATCTCTGCGGCAGGCCGTTTGCCTGATCGGCGGGTTCATAAAATATTGAGAAATGCTTTCCAAGTATTTCTTCAGCCTTATATCCTTTGATCTTTTCGGCGCCTAAATTCCAGCTTTTAATGACGCCATTCACATCCAGCCTGATGATGGCGTAATCCTGGATCTCTGCAATCATTCCCTGGAACATTTCACCACTTTCAGCAAGAGCAGCCACAGCGGGTCCCCTGCGTTCTGCTGCTGCTTTTTCCCGGCCCAGGTCCTGCGTCAGCTCAGAGAATCCCATCAGCTGTTCCTGCTCATTGTAAAGGGCTTTCAGAGAAATGCGGCCCCAGTATTTTGACGCGTCTTTACGCATACACCATCCTTCATAAACGGCTTTACCATCCTGCAGGGATGCTTTCAGCAGGTTAGCCGGAATGTTCACTTCGCGGTCTTCTGGTAAAAAATTCAGATCAAAATGCTTACCTACAGCCTCTGCCTTGCTGTATCCCTTAATGATCCCGGCCCCTTTATTCCAACTTTTTATAATACCTTCCTTATCAAGAAATATAAGCGCACACGTTTCCTGCTCCTCTACAATTTTTTGAAAAAGCCGCTCCTCATTTGCCTGACCAGCTGTTTCGTCCTGAAAAGCTCCTGTATTTTCTTGTTTAGTTTCTATGGTACCCATCTGTAGTCTTTACTGTGCACTTTATTGTGTTTCAAGGGGCTGCAAGTCAACAAGCCGGATGTTTTCCCTTTATATCAATATACCATTATGGAATTCTAGTAAAACCAAATATAGTAAAAAATAAAAATAGCAGTTGAAAGCAGCACCATGAGCATACCTGAATGGCCCGGATTTGGCTGTATGCTAAAATATTAAACGCATTTTTTATGCCATGGTATAATGGAGATTATCCGCCGTCCTATAAAAATCAGCCGGTAGCCCTGCGCAAAAAGGCTGTTGAGATCGCTAATAAGCTGCTGGAAAACGGCGCTGAAGAAGGAATTGCCATTGCTACGGGCTTAAAACAGGCGCGGGCGCAATTAAAAAAAGAAAAACAACCGCCTAAAAAAAATCTTCCTTAATACACCCGGACCTTTTTTGACAACGAGGTTGCAGACAGCAGCTTTACCAGGCCAGGTAATCCTTTATTGCTTTTATCTGAAGTTTGATTTGCTTAATTTTGCCGGATGGCAGCCCGGCACTTACCTGAAAGTTCAGCATTTAGTACTACAGACCTAAGCTCAAAAGGGTTTAAGGTACATGAGATCTCAAAAGCGGTAGACACCCTGCATAATCACGCCAGGCGGGATTATTATAAAATAGTGCTGGTAACCGGCGATATGATCCTGACCTATGGTGATAAGACCATCGAAATAAATGGTACGGTCTTATTTTTCGCCAATCCCCATGTACCCCATACAGTAGTACATCGCTCCCAGGAAAAAAAAGGTTATGGCTGTCTTTTTACCGAAGCTTTTATTGCGGGCAGGGAACGCGCGGAGATCTTACGGAACTCTCCCCTGTTCCGTATTGGCGCCCATCCTGTGATCCCTGTTAACAGTGAACAGGCTGCATTTTTAAGCAGCCTTTACCGGGAAATGCTTTCTGTGCACCGTGGTGATTATGAGTATAAGAACCAGCTGCTCAGGAGCTGCATAGAGCTTATCATTCACGAAGCATTAAAGATTCAGCCGGCCCAAAACGGGCTAAAGCAAAAAAATGCAGCTACCAGGATCACCCATTTATTTATGGAATTACTGGAAAGACAATTCCCGGTAGAAAGCACGGGAGATCCGCTCAGGTTAAGAACTGCGCAGGATTTTGCCGGCGCGCTCTCTGTACACATAAACTACCTGAACCGGTCGGTAAAGGAAGTTACCGGCAAACCCACCTCTGTACACATAGCGGAACGTATTGCCACAGAAGCAAAGGCCCTTTTGCAGCATAGCAACTGGAGCATTGCCGATATTGCCTATGGCCTGGGCTTTGAATACCCCACCTATTTTAACAACTACTTCAAAAGGGTAACCGGCGCTACCCCCAGATCCTTCAGAATAAGGAAAGTTTGAAAATCATACTTTTTGGTTTGATTCTCTTTTAAAAATGAGGCCCGTTTAATTGAAACTTTGTATTCATAAAAATTGAATGAAGACGGTCATAAAGACTGTGCTGCACTTTAAATTATTATAAATACAAACATCATGAAAAAGAGAAAACTGAACGGGCTGGAAGTATCTGCCATTGGCTATGGCTGTATGGGACTGAGTATGGGATATGGTACTGCGCCCGGGAAAGCCGAAGCGATCCGGCTTATTCACCAGGCCTATGAGCTGGGCTGCACCTTCTTTGATACCGCCGAGCTATATGCAATGGGCGCCAATGAACAGCTGCTGGGCGAAGCATTAAAAGACATCCGCGGCCAGGTGGTGATTGCAACAAAGTTCTTATTTCAGAAAGACTGGGAAGGTAATTCCAGCGCGCGTTTAATGCAGGAGCTCAGGAGCCGCCTGGAGGCTTCTTTGAAAAGATTGGGCACCGGCCATGTTGAGCTGTATTACCAGCACAGGGTGAACAAAGATATCCCGGTAGAGGAGATCGCATACTGCATGGGCGAATTGATCAAAGAAGGCAAGATCCTTGGCTGGGGCCAGTCACAGGCCACGGCAGAAGAAATAAGGCGCGCACATGCAGTTACACCATTAACCGCTATACAGAACGAATACTCTATTATGGAACGCACATCTGAAAAAGAGGTGATCCCCCTGTGTGAAGCGCTGGGTATAGGCTTCGTACCCTTTTCTCCCTTAGCAAACGGATTTTTGTCGGGAAAAGTTGATCCGGAAGCCCAATATACCGGGCTGGATGCGCGCAGAGTGATCACCCGGTTCGATAAGGATAATATGATCGCCAACCAGCCGCTTTTGAATTTACTGAACCAGTTTGCAGCGGCAAAAAATGCTACAACAGCGCAGATCTCACTGGCATGGATGTTACATAAAAAAGATTTTATAGTGCCCATTCCCGGTTCGAGAAAGCCTGCACGTATTGAGGAAAATTTGGGGGCTGCAGCGGTAACCCTGACTGATGGGGAGTTTGCTGAGATTGAAGCGGCGCTTGGAAAAATTGAAATTCATGGTAACCGTACGGATGAAGACATTGCAAAGCTAAGGACACTACAATAAAAGCTCAATGATGGAAAAACGAAGGAGGGTGTGCGAGACACCCTCCGATACATCCTCTTTAGTCATTCATTGGTTCCAAACAGGCCTGGTAAAACAATCCGGCCAGTTATATAATTTACCAACGCTCACGCATAAACTGCTATTGAAGAGCTTGTTGTTTTAGCGTTAGCAATTTTTTCAATAACTTATATCTTCCTTATTAAGTTAAGGAGTATAAGGATAGCTATCATTGCTCAGGTATCAACCTGGGCAATTTTAAACTACCCGCGCATTATTTTTTATCAATCACCATACATACTACCCCCATGGCAGGGATCTTAACCCTTACACCATTTGCGGCTGCAGCAGCATATGGCTTTAAAGCAGCATAGTTTTCAGGCCCGCCAATTTCGCCGGCCGGCCCCAGGCCATTCACCAGTACCTTTCTTGAAAAGTTACCGGCTCCGCCAGCCAGCTCATACCAATAGTAACGGCTGCCGGGAATAAAATTCTTGAAGGACAGCTGAACATCGTGTGCTGAGGATGATTTGTTAACCAGGGTAACGGCCACCTCTCCTGAACTAAAGGTAGATGCGTACGATTCAACATCCGTACTGCCGGAAACCGTTGAATTAATGAAGCGGTCGCCCAGGTAATGCTGAAAAAAGTACAGGTAATAAAAAGCCGGCCGCGGCGCCCACCTGGCCTCACCGGAAGCCCCCTCGCCCTGGCTGAACAGGCCATGATCATTCCCGTTATCCCAGCTATTGGCAAGGTTCCAGCGGCTGGCCATACCAAACTTATTCCTCAGTAATTCCCCCAGCACCATAACAGCGTGTATACCGCTCACCTGCGATACCATTTGCTGCGAGCCGGTAGCAAAAATGTTCCATTCCGTTAAGGCCAGCGGCTTCATGGGAACGCCGGCGTTGGCAGCAGAAGTGCTTACATGCTGTATCATTTCAGCTGTTACCGAATGAGCGGATTCCAGGATCTCGGCAGGTGAAGAATTGGTTTGATAGGGCGTATAATAGCTGTGCACAATAAAGAAATCTGCGGCATTACCTGCCTGGGCCAGCACCCCGGTATTCCAGGTTTGATCGGTTTGTGTTTGCCAGGTTGCTGCCGGTTTTTCCAGCAGCTGCGCGCCCACAAAGATGGTTTTCCCGCTGGCTGCTGCCGCCTTGTGCATGGAATCTGCAAAAACTTTAAAATGCTTACCATACAGCTCCCCGGTTATCAGCTGCGGTTGCCCGTCCTTATTCTGCGACTGGTCTATCCGGTAGCCTGCCTGCCAGGTGCCGTTGCTTTCATTACCCACCTCCCAGTATTTCGTACGCCCGTTATCGTAACGCACCCATTCTGCAGCTAAATGCGCGGCTGCAGCTACCGGGTCATTAGCTGTTCCATAACGTGCATAGCTGTAGTTAACGGTGATAATACCCTGGTTGCCTGTTTGTGCCAGCATGCTATAATAGCTGCTCAGTGACAGCGTCCAGTCAACCGTGTTACCGCCATACCAGTATCCTGCATCACTGCTTACCCCATCTGCATTCAGCAGATTTGCAGGCGCATCTGCCGGCGGGTTGCCGGGAGCCCTGTTCCAGAAATAAACACTGCTAATGTTGCCGCCCGGAAAACGTATAATACCGGGATGCAGTTTGGTAATATGGCTGAGCAGCGTGGGCTGGTTAACCATCTGCGACATGTATGGATTGCTGTTGTTGCCAAACAGCGCCGGCGATATTTTTGTTACTACCGTGGAGGCATCCAGCGTTACGTTAACTGAAGCGGATGCCGGAATGCCTGTTTCCGTATAAGCGCCGGCTGTAAAGCTTTTTGGCGCCCATTCATTCAAAAAGAAACCAATCGACTTTGCCGTTTCGGGATCCGGCGGAGTGACCACTTTCGTGGTGATAGTATCCGTATCGGTTTTAGTGCTGTTGCTGCCGGTGGTGCGCTTACTGCACGCAGCAGCCGGCAGCAGCACTGATAAGAGTATCAGCCGTGAAGAAATGCTCATATTTAACCTTGCTGTTTAAATAAATACCCGCTTTATGTTACTTTATTTTTACTATCCTGAAATTGTCAAAGGCAGCGTTAAACACCTCTACCGGGTCGCTTTCCGTAATAAAGCGGTAGCCAAATGAAACCACCCCGTTTGCGCCCAGCACATCGCCCATAACAGCTGCGCTGGCGCCGGTACCTTCCACACCGCTGTCTGCTTTTTTAAAGCTGCTAATGGGTATGGTGATGGTCTGCCATTTGTTACCGGTACCAAAAACCTTGTCGGTGGTACTTTGCCAGGGCATAAAACGGTAAGCAAAACCGCCATCTCCTTTCAGCCGTATAACGCAAATACCGGCTTTCCAGTCTTCTTTGGTATTTATTTCAAACTTCAGCGCATAATTAGCGGCAGACTCACTCATAACTGCAGCGGTGAACAGCGGCACATCATTGAAATTACCTGAGCGGTTACCATTCCACCAGCCACCATCATTGGCGCCTACCCCGCCAAAAATATTCTGCAGGTAATAGCCGCGTGTGCCCGGGAACAAACCAGCATCATTGGTTCTGTTGGCGCCCCACCAGGCCCAGTTGAAAACGCCGTTCTCCCCTGCTTCTCCTGATGCGGTAAGGTTGCTGATCACATCCCCGCTTTGATAATCGTTTAAAGGGCCATTGGACATGGCTGTCCCATATTTACCCCTGATCACCAGGCGGCCGGTATCCGTACCCAGGCCGGGCATTACAAATGCCACGCGTGTACCCGCTGCATTCGCATTAAAATCCTGGATCTCCCGGTTGCCTGGCAGCGTAATTTTTTCAATGAGCCACAGGCTGGATCCCCACACAATTACCGAATCACCGGCCAGCGCATTTTCATTGGAAATACTTTCAATGGACGGTGGCGGAATATCAATCACAAATGCGTAGGAGGTTTGCCCATGCGTGGTAACGATCCGGATGGTGTTGGGCACCTTGGGATCTGTTGCCTCTGTAGGCGCATTTGCGGGAATGTTTACGATCAGGTGTGTGGAGGTGTTATAGGTAGGGTTAAAGTACGCGGACACCTCGTTAAAGAAAATATTGGTAATGCCGTCCAGGTTTTTACCTGTGATCAGCAGCTGGGTATATGGCAGCGCTTTTGTGAAAGCACTGTCTACCTTGGATGAATCCAGCAGGCTTACCTTTTCAATAATGGGCGGTCCTGAAACATTATCTTTTTTACAAGCCCCTGCCAACAGGCAGCCAACGAACAGTGTAAGCATTAACGTTAGCAGCCGGCCCTGGAATATATTTGAATTATAACGTGTCATATGATTGCTTTTATGCTGGTTAAAACTGGTAAGGAACCGGTGGCTTCCTTAAGTTTGGCGCTGCCGACAGCTCGGCGGCAGGATAAGGCAGATAGAAATTGCTTTCCGTTACCGGGTAATAGGCCGGTACATCAGAGGTGATGGTCCAGGAAGTGGCATTCTGCGCTGCATTGGGCACAATACGGTACGAGCCTTTATCCTGGTTATTCATAGTGGAAAGCGCTTTGGCCGGATCAAAATAGTGCAGGCGCACCAGGTCGTACCAGGCCTGCCCTTCCATCGCAAATTCCAGGCGGCGCTCATTATAAATATCATCCAGCGTAATGGTTGTTTTGGCGGCCAAGCCAGCCCGGGTGCGTACGGCGTTAAAATACTTCAGCGCCTGCGCATCGGCCGTGGCGGCCTGGTTAGCCAGCACCCCTTCTGCGTAGGTAAGATAAACATCGGCCAGGCGCAGCATGTAGGTATTCATTTCTGTATGCTGCTGCGTTACTTTCCCGTCATTATCTTCAGGGCGGCCTACTACATATTTTTTCACCCATGCCCTGGTATTGTAGCGCTCAGTGCCAACAGAATTCCAGGGTACCTGCAGCTGCTGCGTTATTTTTTTACCGGGATTATTCGGATCATCTATCTGCTGCGTAATGTAGCTGTAATGGTCGCCGGGGTACATAAAGGTTGCCTTGCGCCGTTTATCCAGCACGGAATATTTTTTCATGATGTCGAGCGATGCGCCCAGGTCGCCACCCCAGCCATCTGCAAAACCCGTGATCTCAGAACCATATGCCAGGAAAGCCTGTACACTGTTCTGGGTGCCCCAGTCGCCATCGTACTTCCATTGCAGGGAAAACAGGCTTTCCGGGTTGTTATTATTCTTCATCAGGTACAGATCTTCATAGTTATTCATTAAACTGGCGCCGCTGTTCTCTATTACCCTTTGGGCAAAATAGGCCGCGCTGTCAAGATCTGTTTTGCGGCGTGCACCTGCGCTGGTGCCCACTCCTGCCCTGGTCAGGAACATTTTTGCCAGCATGCCTTCGGCTGACCAGCGGGTGATACGGCCTTTCTGCAGCGGTGCATTCGGCAAATTATCCGCTGCATAATGCAGGTCGCGGATAATAAATTCCCATACGCTTTCCACGGTGTTACGTGAAATGCTGGTATCATTCAGCAGCGCGTTATTGTTGGTTATTACGGGAACAGGCCCCCAGTTCTGCACCAGGAAGCTGTAGGCAACAGCGCGCATAAAACGGCCTTCTGCAATGCCGGCTCTTTTAACCGTTTCAGAAACAGCAGGGCCTGCATATTTTTCTATATTGTTAATGGCCAGGTTTGACTGTGCTATTACGTTAAAAAAGGAGGTCCAGGAGCTATATACCTCACCGGTAACATCCGTGGTTTGCAGGCGGATGTTTTCCACCTGGTAAGAGCCCGACATCAGATTACCGCCCCTGCCATCGCCAATGCCATGGGATGCCTTATCATTGTAGGCAAACCACACAATGTTATACAGCGGCGCCGTACCTGCCAGGATCTGATCATCACTTTTATAAAAGTTGGCATCTACGATCGCATCTTCCGGCGGGCGTTCCAGAAAGCTTTTGCTGCATCCCGTTAAAATACCCAGCAGCACAAGGTTTATAATTATTAGTCTACGAGTAAGCGTTTTCATTGACCTGATAATTTAAGTTGATTAAAAATCCACCCCAATGTTAAAGGTGTAATACCGGGTAAGCGGATACCTGCCGGCATCTACCCCTATGAACTGGCTGCTCACCTGCACTTCTTTTCCCAGGTAAGCGCCTACTTCAGGATCATAACCTTTGTATTTGGTGAAGGTGGCCAGGTTCTGCACCCCTGCTGCCAGCCGCACTGCTTTTACAACGTTCTGGGCCCTTAGCCAGCGGGCAGGTATGTTATATCCCAACTGCACATTCTTAATCCTTACGTAGGAACCATCTTCCACATAGATATCCGTAAAGCGGTTGGCATTGCCATTCACATCCGAGCCTACAATACGTGGTATATTGGTACCGGGATTCAGCAAGGTTGCTTTATCATCGGCCCCGTTAGAAACCCTTGCATAACCAAAGGATTCGCTGAAAAGGTTACGCCCAAGATTGATGTTGTTGGGATTTGAATTCTGGTAACGCAGGTAATTATAAATATCATTTCCCTGTGCACCGGTGATCAGGATGCTCAGATCAAATCCTTTAAAGGCAAAAGCATTCGTAAAGCCAAAGGTGAGCTTGGGCCAGGGGTTGCCAATAAAGGTCTGGTCGCGGGAATCGATCACGTTATCGCCATTCAGGTCTTTATATTTACGGTCGCCTACCCAAACGCCGCCATCCCGCTGTACGGGCAGCCTGCTGCCATCGGATTGCGTGGGTATAGCGCTGTTATTGATCTCGTCCACTGACTTAAAGAGGCCTTCAGAAACGTAGCCGTACATGAGCCAGGGCGCCTGGCCCACCACAGAGCGCTCTTCAAAATTATCCATATACCAGGCTGATTTCCGGAGGAATGCGTTATCGGAATTTAACTTGGTGATCTTTGTTCTGAAAGAAGAGATATTGAAATTGCTTCTCCAGGAAAAGCCGGCCTTGTTATCAATGTTCACGGTATTCAGGGTAATCCCAAAGCCTTTATTCTGCAGGCTGCCGATGTTCACGTTCGGCGCTCCTATGGCCCCTTCCCCGGAAGTACCCATATATGCAGGCAGGCCAAGCGACATCAAAAGGTTGTTGGTATGCCTGATATAATAATCGCCTTCCAGCTGTATGCGGTTCTGTAAAATGCTCAGGTTAAAACCAATGTTCTTGGTTTCGGTAGCCTCCCATTGTATGTTGGCATTACCATATTGCGTAGTACGGAAGCCGGTGCCCAGCGGTGTGGTTACAGGACCCAGCGGTGAGTATTGCCCGCCGCTGCCGTTGTTACCTGTTTTACCCCATTCTGCACGCAGCTTTAATTCGTTTATAAAATCGATCCCGTTCATAAAGGATTCTTCCGTAACACGCCAGGCGGCTGATACAGAAGGAAAATATCCCCAGCGGTTGGCCGCCCCGAAGTTGGAGGAAGCATCTGCCCTTCCTGCCAGCTGCAGTATATATTTATTGTCATAGCTGTAGTTAATGCGGCTCAGGTAAGACTCCATGGCCCAGGAGCCTTTAAAGCTGCCGGTTGTTTGCCCCTCCGCATCACCCAGGTTAAAGGAAGGAATATCATTGCTCACAAACCCCGTCCTGGTACCTGAATAACCCTGGTAGCTGCCGGATTGCGCTTCATGGCTTACCATAGCGCCTATGCTGTGACGGCCTATATCCGTGTTATACTGTAACAGCTGGTTCAGGTTCCAGTAATAGTTCTTTGAAGTATTAAAAGACAAACTTGCTTTTTCGTTGCGGATATATCCCAATTGGTAGGTGGGCGTAAATTTGGCGCCTTCGCCGGTTTCAAAGTTGCCATTGAAGCTGCCGCGGAAGGTAAGCCCTTTGAGCAGGGTTACTTCTGCACTTAATGAACCCAGGCCGCCTACCTTTTTAAAATCGTTATTAATAAGGTTGGCAATGGCAATGGGATTTACAGGCGCATATTTTGCATTGCCACCGTATTCATTTTCCGTGGCGCCGCCCCAGGTGCCATCCGGATTTTTTACCGCTATGTTGGGCGCCAGCGTAATGGCGTTGCGGATCACATCTTCACTGGTGGATGACAGCTTTTCCTTGGTTTGATAGTAGTTAAGGCTGGTGCTTAGCTTCAGCCATTTAAAAGCCTGGTTATCTAAATTCAGCCTGAAGGAATACCGGTTAAATTTGGAGCCGATAGCTACCCCTTCCTGGTTGAAATACTCGCCTGACATATAATAGGTGGTATTTGTAAGCCCGCCGCTCATAGTAACCTGGTGCTTTTGAAGGGGGGAAGTTTTAAACATGGCTTCCTGCCAGTTGGTACCTTCTCCCAGCACAGACGGGTTTTTAAAGTCATCATTGGGCGTGCGGTTCAGCTGCGCGGCAATTTCATTATTCATGATGGCAAACTGCTGCAGGTTCAGCGTTGGTAGCGCATCCGGCTTACCCTGTAAGGAGTACATATAGTTATAGCTCACCTTCACCTGCCCTGCTTTACCCCTTTTGGTGGTTACCAGCACCACACCGTTGGTGGCCCTGGACCCGTAAACCGCTGTGGCGGAAGGACCCTGCAGTACTTCCATTGATTCAATATCCGCCGGGTTAATACCTGCCAGCGGGTTAGTGGAGCTGGTATTGCCATAGCTTACGAGGGCCGGCTGGATCTGCACCCCATCGATCACGTACAGGGGCTCTGTAGTGCCGGAAAGGGAGCTCACCCCACGGATATTAACGGAAATGCCCCCACCCGGCTGGCCGGAGTTCTGAGTTACATACACACCTGCAGCCCGGCCCTGTAAAGCCTGATCAATGGTGGTATTCACCGTTCTGTTTATGTCCGTAGAGGAAATAGATACCTGTGCGCTGCTTTGATCTGTTTTCTTCATTTTACCGTAGCCAACCACCACTATATCATTTAGCGTGCTGTAATCTTCTTCCATTACAATGGTTACTGTAGGCGAGCTGCCAACCGTAACATGCGCTTTGGCAAAGCCAATGAAAGAAGCGTCAATTTCCTGACCCGGCTGGGCCATTATGGCAAACTTTCCCTCCCCATTGGTGGATGCCATAATTTTTGTACCCCGTACCGTCAGGTTTGCCCCCAGGATAGGCTGCCCTGATTTTTTTGAAATAACAGTACCGGTGATCTTGCCGGGGCCAGTTTGCTGGCAATACCCGGCCATAGGAAGCATAATAACCCAGCACCCCAGTAATAGAAGGGAGTACCAGCGTTTTACCCTTGCTTTTGAATGTCTCATACACAAACAGTTAAACAGTTTTGGTTTGGAATTTTTCTGTCCGGAATTTTGGTTGAATGACAAGATTTGTGGATTTTGGTATAGTTGCCGGCAAAAAGGAAGTGCACGGCCCTACATTTCAGGCATAGCAATCAATTTTCATCGTGGAACCAGTGGTTTATAGTCTGCCTAAAATTATGGCTGTTAATTATGTTTGGGGGGAGTAAAACGTATCTCTATATGGATATAATGTTAAGCAACCGGTATGTTTTGTACAAATGAAGGGTATGTTTGGTTAACCGCCCGAAAAGAATGTAAAATTTCAAATATAAAATTATGAATGTAAAAGTGGAATGCAGTCCCTTATCCGCTGCATTCCACTTTTACATTATCCCGTTCATAAAGCCTTTTAAATGGTCTCTATGAACCTCCTTCGTCGGTTTACATTTAAAATTTTACATTTTACCTTCTTAAAGGCTGGCCTCTTTCCTTTTTTCCGCTGCAAAAACGGAAGGCAGCATGTGGAACATTTCCTTAAAATAGCGGGTAAAATATTTAGGATTGTTATAACCTACCTCATAAGCTACCTCTGCTACAGTCATTTTTGTTTTTTCCAGCAGCTCTGCCGCCCGCTGTAACCTGGTAGAGCGTATGAACTCACCCGGAGTTTTACCAGTAAGCGCAAACAGCTTTTTGTACACGGAAACACGGCTCATGCACATCTCCCGGCTCAGGTCCTCCACTGAAAAATCGGCATTGGAAAGGTTCTTTTCCACTACGGTGATCACCTGGTGAATGAACTTGTCGTCCACAGATTCGATCTTTAAGGGGTGCGTTTTAATATCCACCTGGCGGGCAAAGGTTTTCTTCAGCGCTTTTTGCTGGGTAAGTATATTCCGTATGCGCGACAGCATGATCTCGAAATTAAAAGGCTTTACCAGGTAGTCTGTGGCGCCTGTTTCAAGCGCCTTTAGCTGATTCTCCTCACTCACCAGCGCGGTGAGCAGAATAACCGGTATATGCCTGGTGCGCTGGTCTGCCTTGATCTTATGGCAAAGCTCAATGCCATCCATTACCGGCATACTTACATCGCTCACCACAAGGTCGGGGTGAACAGCCAGCGTTTTCTGCCAGCCGTTTTTTCCATCTGCTGCTTCTGCTATCTCAAAAAATTCTTTCAGGTTATCTTTCAGGTAAAAGCGGAAATCTTCGTTATCCTCCACGATCAATATTACCGGCTTTGTACCGTTGGCCTTATTCTCCGCCACGGCAGTGGAGAAAATGTTGCGGTCTTTTTCCAGGGTTCTTTCTGCTATGGCAGGGGCTATGGCCGACTGTGTATCTTCCATGATCCGAAAGGGAATGAGGATGGTAAAGCAGCTGCCTTTGTCCACCTCACTTTCCACCTTTATAAGCCCATTATGCATTTTAATAAATTCACGGGTAATGGCCAGGCCAATACCACTGCCCTGGTTCACCAGTGTGCCGGGTATTTCGCTCTGGAAAAACCGCTCAAAGATCCTTTCCAGCTTATCCTCCGGGATGCCGATGCCGGTATCCTGCACTTTTATTTCCAGCACGGCCTCTGCACCTTTGATGCTGGCATCTACCTCAACAGACACCTGGCCGTTTTCCGGTGTGAACTTAAAGGCGTTCGACAACAGGTTAAAGAGAATGCGTTCTATTTTGTCGTGATCAAAAGGGGTATACAGCCGCTGGCTGATGCTGTTGTAGGAAAAGCGGATGTTCTTTTTTTCTGCCAGATCTGAGAAGGAATAGGATACCTCTTCTATAAACCGGATAATATCATCCGGTACAGGATTCAGCTTCAGCTCATTGACTTCCATTTTCCTGAAATCCATCAGCTGGTTCACCAGGTTAAGCACCCGCCTGCCATTGCGGTGTATCAGCTCTAACTGCGCTCTTTCCTCATCGCTGCCGGCATTCTTAATAAATTTTTCCAGCGGCGTAAGGATCAGGGAAAGCGGGGTGCGGAACTCATGGCTTACATTGGTGAAGAATTTTATTTTCATGAGATCCAGGTCGTGCAGGCGCTGCGCTTCCAGGCGTTCCTGGGCAAGGGCAAAGCGTGCATGCGCCCTGCGGATGGTGAGCCGCCTGGCTATGAAAAGTACCACAACGGCAAAAACAATGTAGCACAGGTAAGCCAGCGGTGTTTTCCAGAATGGCGGCAATATCGTGATCTGTAAACGGATGCCTTCATTATTCCATACCCCATCCTCATTAGCTGCTTTTACATGCAGCACATAGGTGCCCGGATCCAGGTTGGTATAGGTTGCGCGCCGGGTGGTGGCATCGCTGAAAAGCCAGTCTTTATTAAACCCTTCCAGCCGGTAAGCATATTTATTCTTACCGGTATTGATATAGCTCAGCGCTGCAAAATCTACAGAAAAATCGTTTTGATTGTATTTGAGCACTATTTGCTTAGTGGTGGCAATAGCTTCTTTGAGAATAATACGCTTGCCGGTCTTTTGATTAATGCCTACGGCCTTATTAAATACCTGCAGGCCGGTGAACACAATGGCAGGCGGGGTATTATTGCGGCCAATGGTTGCCGGGTTAAACAGGTTAAAACCATTGGCGCCGCCAAACACCAATTCGCCGGAAGCCATACGGAACCCCGCATTATCATTAAATACATTTCCCTGCAGGCCATCTGCCTCATCAAAATTCCGGCAGGAGACCGTGATATTATGCTGATGGTTTTGCACGCTTATTTTGCTAAGACCATTAGCGGTGCAAACCCACAGGCAATGCTCCTTATCTTCTACAATGGAAAAAATGGTATTATCCGGCAAACCATCTGCTACCTTAAAAGCTTTAAAGGTTTGGGATTGCTCATCAAATACACAAAGCCCTTCCCGGGTGCCTATCCACATCAGGCCCCTGCTGTCGCGGAGCATGGCATTTACATTATCGTTGCTGAGCTTATGCGTGCTGCTTAAAAAGTGTATAAAGCTGCCTTTTGCCTTATCAAACAGGTCAATGCCGTAGGCGGTGCCTATCCACAGGTTACCAGCCCGGTCCTCCGCTAATGCGGAGATAAAATCGGAGTGAATGGAATTGGGCATGTTTACCTTGTTATGATAGAACACTTTTTTTTCCCGGTCAAAGCGGTCAAGCCCGCCACCCAGCGTGCCTACCCATAAATTACGCTGGCTGTCCTCATAGATCTCCCAAACGCTGTTATCCGCAAGGCTATGCGGGTTTGCATCATTGTGCCGGTAATGGGTGAACTTTCCTTTTTCATAACAATCCATGCCGCCATAAAAATAACCGATCCAGAGTTTGTCCTGCCTGTCGAGGTACAGGCTCACCACTACATCCGCGCTAATGCTGTTATCATTATCCTGCTGATGGCGGTAGCTGGTAAAGCGGTTTTCCCGGCGGTCGTAATATATAAGCCCTCCGCCGTTGGTACCGATCCAGAGATTGCCTTTTTTATCTTCTGTAAAACAATTAATATCATCATACTCCGGGCCGTTTGCACCCGGCTGCTTCCGGTGAAAGTGCCGGAACCTTGCCAAACTTTCTGCATAATAGCTGATACCGGTTTTAAAGGTGCCGGCCCACATAATGCCCACATCATCTTTATACAGGCAGTACACGGCATTTTCTCCCAGGCTGCTTTTATCATCATCCCGGTGCGTAATAAAGGTGCTGCTGAAATCTTTTTTGTTGATGATGTTGATGCCGCCATGATCTGTTCCTATCCAGATAAGGCTGTCGTTATATTGCGAGATCGTACGTACGAGATCGTTATTCAGAATGTTATTCTTTTTAGAGAGCTGGCGCAGCGCGCCTGTTGCCGGGTTTAAATAAGCTACGCCCGTGCCGGCGGAGTATACCCAGATACCATCCTGCGCATCATTAAACAGGCTCAAAGCAGCTGTTTTGCCGCCCAGCAGGTCGCGCACGGCTGTAGAGCGGTAAGTGATACGGATAGTTGCCGGATCTATTTTTTCAATGCTGCCATTATCATACAGCAGCACAAGCCGGCCGCCTGCATCGGTTCTCATGTCTGCAATTTTGCCGGAATGCAGCTTTATTTTACGGCTGCTGCCCTGCCGGTTTACCCGGTACAATCCTGAATCAGCGTGTGCAAACCAGTAAGCGCCGCCTGCTTCTGCAATAAAAAGCGCTCCAAAGGTGGGCATACCCCGCTGATACAGCCAGGCGGATGCATTGGTAAATGTTTCGGTACGCGGATCGTAAAAGTTATTGCCATTCCTGGTTTGTACAAAAAGCTTCTCTCCCGGCGCAGGTGATATGGCAATAATGTAGTCATCTGTAAGGCTGAGTGAATCGGCTACATTGTGGTGAAATACCTTACAGGAATACCCGTCATACCGGTTTAGCCCGTTCATAGTGCCGAACCACATGAATCCCATTTTGTCTTTGTAAATGCAGTTCATCTGGTTACTGGAAAGCCCCTGCCCTATACCAATGGAATTAAACCGGTAATTAAACTGGCGGGCATAAGAAACCTGTGAGCTGACGAAGAAGAGGATTATAAAGCACAATCGTGGAAACATGCAGTCAAACGAGATTTTTGTCAATAACAAGTCGTACGTGGAGGAAGATGGTTGTTCATTATTACTGTTCTGTTCTGTTACTCTCTACGTGCAATCGGTATGATAAATGACTATGTGGAACCCTGGCAACCATGCTGTTATGTACCTGCATGGAATGTTTGCCAAATAATAAATAAAAATTCGCTCTTCCCTGTTAGGAAAGGTAAGTTTTTTCCCCCTTATATTGCAACAAACTGCTAAAACGCGCCTAATTCTTCTTACGCTTTTTATCCGCTGCCTGCTGCAGCTCATGTGGTAAAGGCGCTGCATTGGCTTTCCGCTGGTTATCTGCTGCCCCGGTAACAATTTCACCACGGCTGTAAGTTTCCTTTATCATTGTCCCGTCTTCATCATACAGGCGCCATTCACCGTGGCGTACGGAGTTGCCTTTGCGCACCACTTCCACCCGGGATTCTTCCTGGGTAACAGGATCTATTACCAGCACGGTATCTATTTCCCCTTCAATATCCATGGCCAGCATATTACCGGCAGCACTGAGCTTGCCGTTGTCATAAAAGTATTTGCAGGGACCATCCAGCACCCCGTTATGGAAAGTTTCTTCTGCAATAAGATCGCCGGTAACGTTATACTTTCTCCAGATGCCTTCCTTACGGTCTGTTTTATACACGCCTTCCCAGCTGTAGCCGGGCTCTCCGCGCAAAGGCTCCACCTGCTCAATCCAGGGGCCCTGCTTGCGTTTTTTGGCATCCCGCTGGTTGGTTGTTTGGGCCTGTGCAAACAGTGCAAAACAGCTAACGGCAATAAGCAGCATGATCTTTTTCATAGGTTCCTGGTTTGTAGTTCGTACGCAAAATAACAATTTAGGATTGCTTAACCAATAACACGGTTATGTATATAAAATGGGGTTGATAATTATGTTGTTATGCGTGCGGCAGCCCCCACCCTGGTTTATGAACCGCTTTTCTTTTGCGCGGTTAATTCAGTGGGCGTATAACCAAAATGCTTTTTAAAAATGTAGGTAAAATGCGATAGGTTCTCAAAACCCGCCTCCACATATACTTCGGAAGGTTTTCTCTTTTGTTCGCTAAGCTGGTAATGGGCCAGCTCCAGCCGCTTTTGCGTAAGCCATTTCTGCGGTGTTGTGTGAAACAGGTTCTTAAAATCACGTTTAAAAGTGGTAAGGCTGCGCCCGGTGAGATAACCGAATTTATCCATGGTCATATTGAACATATAATTCTGCTCCATAAAACCGGCCAGGTCTATTTTGCCCGGCTTATCAAAATTAGCCAGCAAACCATCAATATTCTTATCAATTAAACGAAGGATGTTAACAGCTTCTTCAATTTTTATAGTGATCAGGTTTTCCGGCACCGGCACTTTCAGATCAAAATAAGGCAGCATGGATGCCAGGCAATTCTCCAGCAACGGATGCTTATCAAAAATACGGATCTTATGCGGGTACAGCTGCCCTGGTGCAGGCTTGTTCTTAGTATAAAAATCCTGCAGCCGTTTTATGGTAAAGTGCATGGCAATAGCCTTGTGCGGCAGGCCGCTCTTTGCATAATTGATGTTAGTGGCCAGCTGGTTGCGCGGAAATAAAAAGATATCGCCGGCTTTGAATATATACGTACTGTCTGCCAGCACAATCTTTGTTTCACCTGAAATGATCCATACCAGGGAATGATGTTCCAGCTGCACTTCTGCCCTGAAAGTTTTTTCTTCTATACAGGACAGCTTAATATCCGTGCTTAAATAACGCGTTTGATTAATCATAATGGATCTGCCACTAAGCTACAAAAAACAAAGGGTTGCTACTGCCTGAATTTCGTGGTACGGCGCCCGCAATGGTTAGCGCGGGGGCTAACCATTTATACCGGCAGATTTCATTCTGCCGTAAACGTTAGCCCGGTCAGCTCCTCGCTCAGCGTCCATAACCTGGCTGCATTTGCCGCATTTACCGAATAAGGCATTACCCCACGCAGTGTTGATGGCTCTTTATACAGGTGCTCAATATTGCCCAGGTCCGGCTCCGCCACATCCGCATTCTCACAATACACACCGCCAATATTGTTTAACAGTGGACTGGTAGCGCACCAAAGGGTGGTGGCAGCTCCCTGCGGGATGGTCTTTAGCTTTTTTGCCACCTCCGGGAAAATATTTCCATCTGCATCAAACATGCCCATTTGCTGAAACAGCGCTATAGGCGCATCCCTTCCCAGGTCAGTCCCATTTACTGAGCCAGGATGCAGTGAATAGGCCCGCACACCAAATGCCTGCCCGCGGCGGTCCAGCTCCACGGCAAAAAGATTATTGGCGGTTTTAGACTGTCCGTAAGCCGTTAGCGTTTCATACTCCCGCTGCTCAAAATTAGGGTCCTCAAAATTAAACGGCGATATCTGGTGCCCATAGGACGATACATTGACCACTCTTGCACCCCCGGCCTTTTTCAGGGCAGGCCAAAGCCTGGCGGTGAGCTGGAAATGTCCCAGGTGATTGGTGGCTAATTGCGATTCATAACCCCGCGCATCCCGCTGTAAAGGCACCCACATAATACCTGCATTGTTAATGAGCAAATGCAGCGGGCTGCCGGTGGCCAGGAACTGCTCCGCAAAGGCATCGATCGATACCGGATCCATAAGGTCCATTACTTCAATACTCACCTGCCCTATGCCTGCCAGGTTCTTTGCGGCCTTGTTACGGTCGCGCGCAGGCACTATTACCTTTGCACCTGCTGCTGCCAGCTTGCTTACAGTTTCCAGCCCTATGCCGGCATAACCGCCGGTTACAATGGCTGTTTTACCGCTAAGGCCTATACCTTTCATTACATCTGTTGAGGTTGAAGTGGCTGTAAACCCTGAGCCAATTGGTTTTTGCAGGGCTCCGTTGTAGTTGCCTGCAGTAATTACCTGTTCCATAATTGTAGTATTTATTTTTACTGCAACAAAGGTAGCCCGGGCAGGATTTGGGGATTTTGTTTTAAAGGCCTATTTCTTTTGTTTTAAAGACCTTTTACCTGCGGCAAAAAAAGGCCGCCTCAAAATTCCTTTTGAGACGGCCGTTAACTTCAATAGAATAATGTTCCTTATTCTACCACCACTTTCTTACTGGTGTTACCTAATGAAATGATATAAATGCCTTTAGGCCATTTGGAAATATCTATCTGCAGCTGGTTAGCATTGCCGCCAAGCCTTGACTGGTATACTTCACGGCCGCTAAGGCTGTAAACCTTTAATAAAGATTGTGCAGCAGCACCTTTATACTGCACGGTAAGGATGTTGGTTGCCGGGTTAGGAGAAACGCCTAAGGTGAACCGGGATCTGCCATCCGTACCATCGGTTACCGTGTTAGGCAGGGCTGCTGTTTTCCTGGCTGCTGCCAGTGCCGGTGAGGCTGTATACACCTCAAACTCCCAGATAGAATAACCGTAGGGCGTAGCTCTTTGCACACCCTGCATTCTGATATAACGGGCGCTAACAGCGGGGAAGCTAAGATCTTCCGTACCACCGGCGCCGGCGGTTACTGTTTTCTGAGCCGTCCAGGTTACATTATCAGTAGAGGTTTCAATGCGGTAAGCGGTAGCATATGCATTCTCCCACTTCAGCACCACTCTGGAAACAGATTGTACACTGCCCAGATCAGCGGCTATCCATTCATTATCCGTATAGCCAGATGACCAGCGGGTTGTAGTAGCATCGCCATCAAAAGCTTTATAGGCTTCAAAACCGGCTTCTTCTACAGAAGATGCAGTAATGGTTTTGTTAAGCGCAATGTTATCTGCGGCTGATGTAAAGTTGATCCAGTTAAGGTTAAATTCGGCATTATCAACCACAATGCGCAATACCTTGGTACCAGCAGTTAAGGCAGGTGTGGTTACGCTAACGGTTGACCATGTTTGCCAGTCGCCGGTATTGGGTATGGTAATGGTGCCAATGGTTTGCCCATCCAGCTCAACATGGAATGATTTGCCGGCTTCATTGGCAGCCACTCTTGCCTGCAGGGTATACGTGCCTGCCGTAGCTACATTCACTGTATATTCAAACCATTCGCCTGCCTGTACATAACCCAGGTTATACCCACCTTCTGTGCAGGTTTCAACATCTACCGCTTCCGTAGTGCGGTACTGGCCGCCCTGGTTGGTTGGTGTTAAGTCGTGATAAGCCACGCCTTCGCCGCCATTATCATAATTCTCAGCTTCTATTTTACCGGGAATGGCCCATTTGGTGCCGCCGTAAGGTGTTTGTGCAACAGCGGTTGCGCCATATACTTCCAGCTCATAAATAGAAATGCCGTAAGTAGTAGCCCTTGTTACACCAAAGATCCTTACATAACGGCCGCTGGCAGTTAAGCCGGTATTGTCATTCACCAGGGAAGTATTGCCGGTAACAGATTTAGCGCGGTCCCAGGTGCTGCCGTTTGTTGATACCTCAATACGGTAAGCGCTGGCATAAGCAGCCTCCCAGGTAATTTTAACGCGGTTAATATCATACACAGCGCCCAGATCCACAGATACCCATTGTGAATCGGCAAAGGTAGAAGACCAGCGGGTACCATAGCTGCCATCTGTAACATTGGATGCCACTACGCTGGTAGTGGTATTGGCTTCTGTAGTGGAGGCCGTGGCAGGTTTGCCGCTGGCCAGGTTCTGTGGCACAGGATTGTTGTTGCCGCCCTGGCATACATTGCCCAAGGTGCTGTAAATAGCATTGATATCACCATACTCTGAAGCAATATCCCAGATCATGATACCTCCAGCAGTTGTTTTAGCAAGATTGGCTTTGCGGATATGCTCTGCGCTGTTATTATCGGCACTGTAAAAAGGCACGCCCAGCATTCTTTTGTTCTGCGGTACGCCGCGTGAGGTCCAGTAAGCCATAGAGCTGCTGGCCAGCGCATCGCCGCCGTAGCACATAATATTCACCAGGTCTAACATGGTTACGTTATCATAATTGTTACCATTGTTACTGGCGCTTTCTGATACGGCAGCGGTGAACAGCTTACCCATACTATGCAAACGATTGCCTAAAGGGACAGCCAAAGCGTTCCACCGTGCCTTTGTAGTGGGGTATTCCCAGTCAAGGTCAATACCATCCAGGTTGTATTGCGTAACCAGGTTGGCGCAGGCATTTACCATGTTGTTGATGGATGTTGCGTTAGTGGAGATGGCTTCAAAAGGCGTATTGCTGGGTGAAGAGGATAACCAGCCGCCGATTGACAACAGTACTTTCACATTGGCTGCATGGCCGCGGGTTACCAGATCCCGCAGGGTGGAAGCGCCATCCACACCGCCAATATTACCATCGTTACCGGGAATGGCAAATGCATAACAGATGTGCGTGTACTTGCTGTAATCAACTTTTGATGGTGAGTTAATGTAATAATTACCACCGGCTACCCAGGATGGATAATACCCTACTATGTTGTAGCAGGATACCTGTGCAAAGGTAGCTCCTGATAAAATAAGGAGGGCAAAGAGAAAAAGTAGTTTAATTTTTTGCATGATGACATTTGTTTTTTGTGAATGTTACGGTTCTGAGATGTATAAAGAAGAAGTTTGGCGATCATACAGTGCAATAAACGGCCGGCACCAACGGCGAATCGTTGATGAATAATAACTAATCCTGAATGTGCAGTAGTAAGGAAGCGGTAGATCCCCGATGGGCATTATACATTGCCCTATTCATGGCCGTCCCCATTGAGAAAATGCGGAGGCGTTAATAGATGACGTGGTTCATTAAGATCCCTGTAAATGCCCTGTGCAGAACGCTACTGTCCTAGAGTAGTTGCCAGGATTAAGGTACTATGGCTAATGCCGGTTTTTCACATTGGCTATTTTAAATAATGAAAGTTTAGGTTTTCAAAAAGTACAGGACATGATTTATGAGAGCAACAAATCCTATTTCGTACTAATTTATGGTTTTCATATTATAAAAATATACCTAATCCGGATGCTTTACAATACGACATATATCCTATAACAAGATCTCTTTACAAAAACGGGAAGCGGCCATGGAGGCTTATTCTGCGGAACTTATTCAGAGCGTGGGGGTTATACTAATTAAATGATTGCCGGAACTCAACCGGGGATACGTTTGTTTTTTGCTTAAACAGCTTATTGAATGATTGCGGATGCTCAAAGCCAAGCTGGTACGCCACTTCCGCAACGGTGCTGTTACCGGTGCTAAGCATTTCCTTTGCTTTTTCGATGAGCTTACCGTGGATATGCTGCTGGGTACTTTGGCCGGTGAGCTGCCGCAGCATATCACTTAAATAACCCGGTGATACATTGAGCTGCGCAGCCAGGCTTTTTACCGTTGGCAGGCCCTGCCCATTGGGGTTGTTAAAATGCGCATTCAGCAGCTGCTCCATTTTCTCCAGCAGGCTGCTGCCGGCATTTTTACGGGTAATGAACTGCCGGTTGTAAAAACGGTTACAGTAGGTTAACAGCAGCTCTATATGGGATACTATTACATCCTGGCTGAATTTATCAATGTTCAAACGGTATTCCTGCTGTATGCTGTCGAAGATGCCTTCAATAACCGCTTCTTCTTTCTGAGAAAGATACAGCGCCTCATTAACGGCGTAATTGAAAAATTCAAAGCTCTTTATGTTTTTGCCCAACGCATAATTGCGTATAAAATCAGGATGGAACAAGATCATGCTGCCGGCACGGGGCCGGTCCGAAGGCTCCTCCTCAAAACAGAGCTGACCCGGTGCAATGAAGCTCATAACCCCTTCATCAAAATCATAATACTGCTGGCCATAACGCATTTTGCCATTAAAGTCTTTCTTAATGGCTACCATGTAAAAATTAAAAATAAACCCGGTGCTATAGTCAATAGCATCCGTACTGAGATCACTAAACTGTACAATGCTTACCAGCGGATGCTCCGGGCCCGGAAGTCCCAGACCGCGGTGCAGCTCACTGATGGAATTGAGGATGGCCACCTGTTTATTTTCCTTTTTCATGTTATTAAAATTAGCGCAATTATTTTAACGTGGCCATATCTATTACAAAGCGGTAACGTACATCACCTTTCAGCATTCTTTCATAAGCTGTTTGAATGTCTTTAATATCTATGAGCTCAATATCAGACACAATATTGTTTTCAGCGCAAAAGTCCAGCATTTCCTGTGTTTCAGGCAGGCCGCCTGCGCCGGAACCGGCTACTACCTTATTACCGGTAACCAGTGTAAAAGAAGATAGCTGCCATGGCTGCACCGGCATGCCAACATTGATATACACACCATTGGTTTTCAGCAAAGCCAGGTAGGGATTAATATCATGATCGGCAGCCACCGTATCAATGATATGCGTAAAAGAGCGCTGCACGGCCTTCAGCTCCTCCTCATTTTTCGTAACCACAAAATGGTGGGCACCCAGCGCTTTTGCCGCTTCCCTTTTGCTTTCGGAGGTGCTGAGCACTGTAACTTCCGCACCAAAAGCCACCCCAAATTTCACTGCCATGTGACCCAAACCACCCAGACCTACCACTGCCAGCTTGTGGCCCTTGCCTACCCCCCATTTACGCAGGGGTGAATAAGTGGTGATGCCCGCGCACAGCAAAGGCGCAGTGGCGGCAAGATCCACACTATTGGATACCTGCAGCGCAAAATGCTCCGGCGCCACAATGTTATTGGCATAACCGCCATAGGCAGGCTGGCCGCTATGATCCAGGTTATTGTAAGTAACTACCGGGCTTACACTGCAAAACAGCTCCTGACCGTTGCGGCAATCTTCACATTCCATACAGGAATCCACCATTACGCCAATAGCAGCCCGGTCGCCGATCTTAAACTTTTTTACATGGCTGCCCACAGCGGCAATCTTACCCACTATTTCATGACCAGGCACCATGGGGAAAATGCCGGGAGCCCACTCGTTGCGGGTAAGGTGGATATCCGTATGGCAAACGCCGCAATATTCAATGGCTATGAGCACATCATGCGGACCAAGGTCCCGGCGTTCAAAATTCCAGGGAGCCAGTGGGCTTTCCGGTGTTTGTGCTGCATATCCTTTAGAGGCTATCATAATCTTTATTGGTTTTAATGATTGTGTGTTGCTGTTAACGGTCACAAAATTGGCGATAAGCAACTAACTGCAATTAGCCATTTTAATGGAATGTGTAGCCGGATTGAGGAAAAATATGGAACACTGAATGCCAGGAAGCAAGGCATAAATCCGGCAGAGCGGGCATACCTGGGATGCCTCCCTGGTAACACATGATAGTCGAAGTGGTGAACCAGGACAATAAACACCAGGTTTTAAACAATGGACTATCTCCCAAATAGTTAGCAAAGGCCCATGCCCGGCTAAATTTTACTGCTGCTGCCGCTGGCCCCAGGGAAATTATTCCACAAAACGCCCTTTTCTTTTAGCATATAATTAACTACCTGGATGCATATACGGTTAATTTAATATCAATTTGTATGCTGATTATAACCGGTCTGATTATTGAATATCGGTAGTACGAATTGAAACGTACATGGAGTATTTATCATTTATAAAGCAACGCCTGGAAAATGCAGGATGCATAGATGCTGACAGTCTACCGGAACTCAGGGCCCTTTTATTGGATACTGCTACTTTTCTTACCTGCCAGTACAGGGCCTGCCTGGCTACTAAAGGCGAACGTACCAAATCGCAAAAACTGCTGCATGCTTTTCAAAATATAAAAGAGTACTACCATATACTTACCAATGCCAGGGCCAATGATGTAAGCCTTTTAAAACAGGTGAGATCACTTTTTATAAACGACCTGGACGACCTGCAAAACCATGCTAAAAGCAACGTGTATATTATGCAGCAACCCGCTTCACTGAGCATAGCACGCTAATACTGGCTAATTAATCTTTTTAACAATAACGGATGCTGCGCGGTGGCTTATAACCGTTACTCCAGCTTTACCGTTACTATTGCCTTCCTCTTTCCCGATCAGCTTACGTAAAGCAGCTTTACCGGCAACTATGGGCGCCGTTCCCAAACCATAAAGCCAGGGCACAAAGCAGAAAGCTAAAAACAAAAGGCGGAAAGCTTTTTGCTTTATGCTTTTAGCTCAAGAAGCATTAAACTTTCGGCGCTATATTTGGTCAAACAAACCTCATAAAACAGCTCATTTATGAAGCATATTTACTCTTTACTTTTTTTACTCATTACCGGCTACTGTGCGCACGCACAAGAGGAGCCCCTGCAGGAAGGCGTACATAATTTTACCCTGCAATGGATAGGATGGAACACACCGGGGAAAGTGCAGATAGACAAAAAGGAGAATGATATTTACACCATTAAGGGAGAACAACGCAGCGTGGATAGAACTGAATTTGCCACCATTAACGGTACCCTGCAGGTACTCTCTGCACGCGAGCTGCTTTTTGAAGGTAAGATCCAAACCAGGACCAATGATAATAACAATGGAGAGGTTTGTGACAAAACCGGTATATATCATTTTTTAGCTAAAGGTGACCGGAAATACTGGCGCTTACAGGAAATGGATAATTGTGAAGGCAATAATGTAGTGGATTATGTAGATATCTATTTTTGAATGCAAAATGATAAATGTAAAATACAAAATGTAAAAGTGGAATGCAGCGAGTAAGGGGCTACATTCCACTTTTACATTTTACATTTATGATTTGAAATTTTACATTCTCTTATTCTCCCTTTTGTTCCGCCAGGAAGCTCACCACATCGCGGATCTCTTTTTTGGAAAGGATCAGCTTCATATCCGGCATGCTGGACTGTGCATATTCCTTTTTCACGATCTGGTCGGCGGGGATAGTACGCACCGGCTCTAAACCTTCTTTTACTTTTAACCCTGCTTTACTTTCTTCCTGTAAGATGGCTGTAAGCTTTTTACCGTCCTTCAGCTCAAGGGTTACCATGCCAAAACCAGGCGCCAGGCGTGCGCTGGGCGATATGAGCGCCTGCAATATCTGATCCCGGGATATGCGGTTGGCTACCCCGTTCAAACGTGGGCCGGCATTGCCGCCCCTATCGTCATACGAATGGCAGCGCATACACTGTGAGTTCTGGTTGTTAAAAAAGATCTGCCTCCCCCGGTGAGGATCCCCACCTACCAAACAGCTGCTGTAAGAAGCCATGAGGTCATTGGTAGATAGCTTGCTGCTGATCTCTTTATAACGCGCTATTAAAGGTTGTGAGCGGCTGCTGTCAATGGCTTCACCCAGCTCCAGGTAAATATCCGGGCTTAGCTTGCCGGTACCCATTTTATTCAGCAGATCTTCAAACGTTTTGCCGGTATAGGTAAGCGGTAATTTACCCAGCGTTAATACGGCGGCCTGTTTTTCTTCCATTGTTTTGGAGCTGATCACATCTGTGAGCAGGCTTACCATCAGCTCTTTGGGGATGTTCATTTTCTCCAGCAGGTCCAGCCCGGCTACCCGTACTGTTTTTTCTTTATCCGCTATAGCCAGCTTAATGGCCTGTTCTGCAGCGGGGTCCTGTAAGGTTACCAATGCCTGCAGCACTTCCACGCGCATGGCAGGTTCCCGGTCGGTTTTCAGTACAGCCAGCAATTCAGGAGCAGCCTGTTTAATATTTAGCTTACTGATGGCTTTTGCTGCACTGAGCCTTACCGGCAGCTCTTTATTCTTTAATAAGGCTGTAAGCGCATTTGCAGATACATTTACCACTGGTGCTGCATTTCTTTTGATCTCTCCTCTTAAACGTCCGTCCACGCGGTCCAGCACAGAGGGCTTTGCCCATACGCTTAATGCATCAATCGCTTCTGCCCGCATAGCTGCAGGGCCGCCTTCCTTAAGCGCGTAATGCACCAGTGTTTTCATAGCCGTATCGGTGCCTACGCGCAGGTTGGCATTGATCACACGGCGCAGCAGGGCTTCATTGGTGAAGCGGGTGGTATTTAATAAGCCGGCCAGGGCGGGCAATGCATCTTTAATGGAAAGATCATCATTAATAGCGCGGGCCGCTTCTGTTACCACAAATTCATCGGAATCGTTCAGGAAGCTGGTTATGCCTGGATTAGCCATTCTACGCAGCGTTACCACGGCGGCTATACGTAATGCCCGGGAAGGGTTGGTGGACAATGCGATCACGGGCTCCGCCTTGCCAATACGGGCTAAAGCCAGGCAGCCTGCGTGCCGCAGGTAAGTATCTGCATCATTATTATCTGCCAGCATCCCGATGATGGGCTGTATAGCCGGTTCATACTTTATTCTGCCCAATGCCTCTGCTGCAAAAAAACGTACACGGCTGGCCGTATCTTTTAATAACGGTACCAGCGCAGCGCCGGCATCCGTGTAACGGATATCTCCCAGCCATTTTGCCGCCTGTGCCCTGATCTCGGGATCATTATCTTTCAGCACCGGCACCAGCACCGCAGCATATTTTTTATCCTGCCGGCCCAGCTGGCTAATGCCCCAGATAGCGTGTACCCTTGCCAGTTGGTTATCTGTTTGTTTAAGTGCCTGTTCAAAGATGGCCTGACCCTTATCCTTACGTTTTACCAGCTCAAACTGTGCTTTCAGCCGTACCCGCATATCGGGGTTCTTCAGGATGCCTCCTAATTCGGCTTCTCCGCGTTTGCTAAAATCTTCGGCCAGTAAAGCCTTTACTTCTTTACGTATAGCCGTGGTTGCCGCATCGTTATCGTCCAGCTTCCAGATGCGGCCATAGTTATGCGTATCCCATCCATCGATCCAGTCGGCTACGTACAGCGCGCCATCCGGCCCAAAATCCAGTCCGGTGGCCAGTATACCGCCCAATACCTTTTTATGTTCGCCCAGCTCAAATGTGGCGCCTTTAGGGTTTAGCTTAAAACCGTGGATGCCGGAACCAGCGGGGTTACCCACAAATTCTGCTACAAAAAAGGTGTTCTTATATGCTGCACCCAAAGCAGTGCCGGGGTTATATACAAAACCTGCAGGCCCGCTTACAAAATTGCTGATACAGGGGGTGATGTAAGCTGCCTGTCCTTCAAAATGGGGCAGGTACATTTTTTCATCCATCCATACCTTATAGGTATTATTATCCTGGTCGCGGTATTTACCGTATTGCCAGTTGCTGCGCCAGCCGGCATCAGAGCCGTTCACAATGTAAACCAGGCGCTCTTTTTCACCAGGGTGATCACCGTCATTATCTTCACTGATCAGGTTCCCGTATTCATCAAATGCAAATTCGTGCGTATTGCGCACGCCATAGGCAAAGATCTCAAAGTCGCTGCCATCGGGGTTGGAGCGGGCTATTACCCCGCTGTTGGGGTGTTCCCATTTTTGCCCGTCGGGACCTTTGCCGTTAAAGCCAATGTCGCCTATTTGCCAGTAAATGCGCCCATCCGGGCCCATTTCAACGCCCGACATGCCATGCCCGCTAAAGCCTACATGTACGCCATAACCGTGCGAGATGGATGTTTTCTCATCCGCTATCCCATCATGGTCCTTATCTTTCATACGCCACAGGTCCGGCGCTACGGCCACATACAGGTCATCGCCCTCGCTTAGCACGCCGCCGGCAACATCGGTCACCTCATCATGAAAATCATCTACTACCAGCTGCGACAGATCGGCCACTCCATCACCGGATACATCTTCCATGCGGTACACATTTTCCTTTTCCACGGTCAGATCGCGCCAGTCATGAGAGCTATCGCCATTCAGGTCATCCAGCCAAAGATTCTTTTTGCTGTTCTCCGGCGACAGCTCTTTATGCAGGAAGGCACGGCGGTCCTCCACCGTTTGCAGGCTAATGGAAGGTATTTCCCAGTCGCGGTGGCCACGGATATCAAATTCAGAATGCTTTTGCCGGTTGGTGGTGGTGTAGTATAACTTGCCCTGATCGTCAATATCAATGGCAATCGGTGAGATCACCAGTGAATCAATGCCCCATAGCTTAAGGCTAAGCCCTTCTGCCAGCTCAGGTTTTACAGCAGCGGTAATGGAATCCGCCAGGTGTGCGGTTAAGGCAGTGTCCATTTTTTTGATCCGTTTGTCAACAGGCCCCTGCTGCTGCTGGCAACCCGGCATAATTGTTCCGGCGACAATTAAGGCGCCCAGTGCGAAATTTTCAATTTTTCCAGGCAAAGCGATCGGTATTTTCATTTTAGTGGATTAAAATATAAGTTGGGTCTTTATACAATAATCGCATAAAATAATATTTTTCACTTAGACCTTTGAAAGAAAATGATGAATGGGGTTATAATACCGGCACCCATTTCCTGATCTTATACATATCCGCTTTCAGCGGCCCCCTGCGTTGCATGCTCCCATGGCCATTTTTCCAGGATAATGTGATGAGGTTATATTTCCCCTGCTTATAGGCGAATGTTTCACCATCATCTTCCAGCAGGGCTGCTGTAGCGTTGCCCGGGCCAAAAGCATAACAGGTAATATTGAAGGGCTGTGCAGCATCCAGATAAGGCACCGGATCGGCCAATGGCAGCAAGGTGCCGGACTTTATAAAAACGGGCAGCTGGTTAAAGCCGCAATGAATGGTATACGTTTGGGCGCCGCTATATTTCCGGTGGGTATTAAAGTCGTACCAGTCCCCTGCCGGCAGGTATACGGCGCGTACCGAATCGGTTCCGGTAAGCGGCGCTGCCAGCAGGCTTTCGCCTATCATATACTCATTGTCTACATTATATACATTGGCATCCTGCGGATAGTCCACTACCAGCGCGCGAAAGGGCGGAATGCCATTGTGTGCATACTGGAAGAACGCATGATACAGGTAGGGCACCAGCTGCATGCGGAAGTTAAAGAGCCGGCGGATGGTTTGTTCTGTTTGGGTGGCTTCGGGCAGCAGACTGTCGGCATTATTACGCGCGGTATTATATTGCAGCCAAGGCGGATTTTTCAGGTACCAGCTGTTAAATACTGTTTGGGCAGACATTACCGCGGTTTGCGTACGCCGCACCAGCTCTGTTACTGAGCCGGATTCCCGCACTTCCGGCGACCATAAGATGCCGCAAAAACCGGAGTTCGGGATCATGCGGATGTAATCGTCGTGCTCATAAATATCACTATACAACACCGCGGGGTAAGCAGATGCAAAAGCGCCCAGCTGGCGGATATCAAAGTAAGAACGCTGATCATGCTGCTTCATAAGCCGGTAAAAGCTACGGAAATACAGATTCCCGAATACCTGGTGCATTTGTTCTCCCGTAATGCCGGAAGGGAAAGTGCTGGCCTCCGGAAAGCTCCAGGTACGGTCTGCGCTGCCCAGGTCAGAGTTGTCACATTCATCCAACTTAAAACCGGAAACACCTTTGCTTATTATGGCGGTATCATGGTAAGCGGCAAAAATGTTACGGGTAAGGCTATCCGCAAAATCAGGCACCAGCCCTTTCCACACCGGGAAGTCGCCCGAACGCTGCTCCAGCGGTTTGTATAACGGTGATAGCGGGTTTACAAAAGCATGCTCCCATAAGTTCACATGCAGGTGCTGTTGCCGCAGATCTGCAGTCAGCCGTTCAGGCTGCGGAAATTTTTTGGTATTCCATACGTAGGAGCAGGAATAAGAGGCTGTTTGCCAGCCGGGCTCCAGCCCAAATACATCACAGGGAATTTTATGATCGCGGAAGTAAGCCGCCATTTTCAGCACCTGCTGCTGGTTAAAATCCGCTTTCACACGGTATTTGATACCCAGGCCCCAAAGCGGAGGCAGCACACCGCCGCCGGCATACAGGTTATAGCGCCGTATGGCCTGTTTCATATCAGGCCCTGCAAAGATGTATATTTCAATGCCCCGGGCGCCGGGAACATCCACGATCATGTTTCCCTTATCCTGGTCTTTACTCATGTAAAGCGCATCCGTGCTGAGCGCCGGTGTGTTATTCCCTGCGCTGTTTGCCGCGGCTATTTCCCTGCGCCGTGGGTTGCTGCCGCAATAAAAGGTAGTATAGCGCAGGGTATTGATCAATATTGCATATCCTTTATTGGATACATACATAGGCACCGGCGCATGTGTGTAACCTACATTACCCAAAGGGCTGTCATTTGTAACCGGCCGCACCCTTAGCCCCCGCTGGTTAAATGAATTGATCTGCATGCCAAAACCGTACAGCTGCTCATCAGCGCCAAGCGGAATTTCCACCACGCAGCCCCGTTCTGTGATGCGGATGTTAATATCCGCCGGGTTAAAAGGCAGGGTAGCTGCGGGCAGCTGCTGCAGGGCAGCCATCACCGGCGGCTCAGGAACAAACCTTTGCGGGGTAAAGGCATCAGGGTTTCCTTTTGAAATAACCTGTATGCCGGGTAAAGACTGGGCATAAAGAAGAGGAGTATTTATAAAGAGGCATACCAGCAGCATGCCCTTTATTACATAGTGTGTTCTCATCGGTCCGGGTTTGCGGATCTTTTACCCGCAATCTTCCTGCCGGATAATCCCCGGCTGCTGTTTATTTACTTTTCACCGGGCGGTAATACAGCACCAGCACGCCGTGGTCGAGGGTTTTGGTTTCTACCAGCTCCAGGCCCTGGAACAATCCATCCTCGAAAAAGCGCCTTCCTTTGCCCACTATAACCGGGTGCACCAGCAAACGGTATTCATCCACTAAACCGGCTTCCGCCAGGGACCTTACCAGGGTGGCGCTTCCTTCTACCTGAATCTCACTGCCCGGCTGCTGTTTCAATTGCGTGATGGCAGCTGCCAGGTTATCCCTAATAATAGTGGAGTTTTCCCATTCCGCTTTTTCCAGGTTGGCAGATACTACGTATTTAGCCACACTGTTCAGCTTAGCGGCTACGCCCATTTCATTATTCTTTTGTGCAGACCAGTAAGGGGCCAGCATTTCAAAGGTCTTGCGGCCGAAGAGGATGGCATCGCTGCCCAGGATACCGTCACGGATATACGTTTGCCGGCTTTCACTGTCATAAGGGTTAAACCATTGCCCCATTGTTTCTGCATCAAAAATACCGTCTAAAGACATCCAGGTTGATACTACTAATTTTCTCATATGTTTCGTTGTTTTATGCATACAAAGTAACAGTACCCTGCGTCCCTGGGATAGAACAAACCCGACATTTTTGGAAAGGGGGCTTTTTAGCCGGCAAAATCGCTGGCACCTTTTAAGTATTCCAGGGGAGTATGATTGGTGAATTCTTTAAATGCGCGTATCAGGTGGCTCTGGTCTGCATAGCCATTTGCATAGGCAATATCCGCCATGCCGGCGAACTTACCCCGGCTCAATTGCTGCAGCGCTGAATGGAATTGGCAAATGCGGCTGAAGGTTTTGGGGGAAACGCCTACATGCAGCTCAAACATGCGCTGCAAGGTACGTTCTGTTACATACAACTCCTTCTGTACATTTGTGAGGGATACCAGCCCTTTGCTTTGCTGTATCACTTGCGTGGCAAAGGAAATGGAGTTATTTACGTCGGGGTTGTTAATACCGCTAAGCTTTAATACATAACTATCCATAAGCTGTAAACGCTGTTTTAAAGTAACGGCGTTCAGCAGCTGTTCTTTGAGGCGTATGCCCCTGGCGGGTTCTGAAAGGCTCAGGTCAATCCCCAGGTCTGTGAGCTCCCGGGCATGCCATCCGAATAAGGGCTTTAATACAAAGGGGTACAGGAAATAGGCGATCATGGTCACCTGTCCGGCTATATGTAATTCAATAGGCTTAATGTTTTGTCCGTATAGCACCAGGTTATCAAGTTGCTTATGGCCGCCCGTAAGCTGGAAGGTGATGCTGGGATACCCTCTGGCAATGAGCGGCAGCACGGTTTCATGCCGCACATGATCATGTTCAATGACCACAATATCACTTACATAACGGGCAATGGAAGGAGGAGGAAGCAGGGTTTGTATATTCATCCCCGGTTACATTTATAATTTTTGCTAATTTAAACATATCAGCCGAAAAAAAATACCGTAACTATGTGGCGCGGGGTGCCCTGCGGGCTTATGTCACAACCACCTGAACTGTAGAATAACTTACTCAGTTTAAACATCTTACCAGCCTATAACCCTGTAAATGCCGGCCTTTGCAGGAATGGTACATGAATTGCCCCTTAGTATTTATACATCTACCTAACACCTATTCAATTGAATAAAAAAACCACAAAGGAATCTCGCGTTAAAAAGTTCCTGAGAATATTGGGGCCGGGATTGATCACCGGCGCCAGTGATGATGATCCCTCCGGCATTATTACCTACACACAGGCCGGTGCAGGTTTTAAGTTCACCACCCTGTGGACGGCCCTGATCACCTTTCCATTAATGGCTGCAATCCAGGGCATGTGCGCCCGCATTGGCATGGTAACACAGGAAGGGCTATCCGGCATTCTCCGTAAACATTATCCCCGGGTTATATTATTTGCAATGATGCTCTTCAGCTTCCCGGCTATTCTTTTAAACATCGGTGCAGATATACAGGGCATGGGCGCTGTGGCAAACCTGCTGCTGCCGCGTGTTCCGGCATGGGCATTCAGCATCATCTTTACAGGCATCCTGCTGTTCGTGATCATTAAATACCCCTATGGCAAAATTACCCGCATTCTGAAATGGCTGTGCATTACCCTGTTCCTGTACATGATAGTTCCTTTTATGGTGCATGCCGACTGGAAGGATATTGGCAGGCATACTCTTATTCCCACCTTTCATGCAGATAAGGAATACCTGCTTATCCTGGTAGCCATACTGGGTACTACTATTTCACCTTACCTCTTTTTCTGGCAGGCCACTATGGAAGCGGAGGATATGAAACACGAAAAAAAGGTGATGGTGAATAAACGCATCCTCAGTGATATGACGACAGATGTGAATACCGGTATGTTGTTCTCCAACCTGGTAATGTTCTTCATGATCGTTACTACCGGCGCTGTGTTGTATAAAGCAGGCGTGCGGAATATTACTTCCATTGACCAGGCGGCCAAAGCGCTGGAACCACTCACCGGTAAGCTCACCTACGTACTTTTTAGCCTGGGAGTGCTGGGCACCGGCTTCCTTGCTATCCCGGTGTTAGCAGGCTCTATGTCGTATGTGCTGGCAGAAGCTTTTAACTGGCAGCAGGGGCTTGACAAAAAATTCCAGCGGGCCAAAGGTTTTTATATTTCCATTATTGTTTCGCTGCTGGTAGGTTTGCTGCTGGAATTTTCAGGTATCAGCCCGGTGCATGCCTTGCTGTACACGGCAGTGTTGTATGGGTTAACGGCGCCGGTGATGATCGCTATCATTATCCATATCTGCAACAATAAAAAGATCATGGGCAAACATACCAATACCACTTTATCGAATGTGCTGGGGGTATTAACTTTTATACTGATGCTGGTGAGCGCCGTAGCGCTGGTGTATTACCAGTTTAAATAAGTGTGCTTAATCCACCAAACCATCTTCCCTTAATTTTTCAAACGCTATTAACACACCCGGCACCTGCTGCGGCTCTTTTCTATAATCCGCCAGGCTGAAATATTTAACTGCGCCGATCTCTGAAGATGGTACCGGTGTTTGTGTAAGCGTATGTATGAAACAGTCCTGCTGCATTTGCAGCGCGTTTTCGCCAAAAGCAGGTGCGGAAATATGATGATACCATTGCAGCTCGTCCAGGGGGATATGGATATTCAGCTCTTCCGCCACTTCCCGTTGCAGCCCGTTCACGGCGGTTTCACCGGCATCCACCTTACCACCGGGCAGGTACCAGGCCCGTTTGTTATTGCTGAAAGCCAGCAGCAATTGCCTGTCTTTTACAACGATCAATCCCGCGCAATGCAATTCCTTTTTCATGAGTGCAATTTTATAACTTAAAGCTGGATCCTGCAAGCCCGGAGATACATGAAAATATTGTCTATATTGCAATGCTTTAATTTTAACCCATGAAACTCAAACATTTTATTATTCTCCTGTTTATCAGCTTTCTCTTATATTTCACGGCTGCGGTTTTCAGGATCCAGCATTGGGTGGGTTCAAGTAACCTGCTGATGGCTGCCTGGATCTCAAACATCCTGGCTATTGTGGGTATACTTTATAAATTAATTACCCATCCGAAAATAAAAAATTTTCTGAACTGGTAAACAGGGTGGTTGGCGTGTATTCCGCTGTGCCAGTCTGTTAATGTTTATCGCTACTCCACGTCTAAACCTACCTGCTACTAAATCCGGCCTTTTATCACCATCTTTGTTCTATAGACGGACAGCCTAATTAAAAGCATCAAAAAATGAAAAAAATTATTTTAAGCATCCTCACGGTATGTACGGTACAGGTTACATTAGCCCAAAGCCTCAACAAAATGTTATGGTTCAATGAGCCGGAAAAATGGGATATCAAAAACAATAGCCTTAGCATGACGGTAACGCCGCAAAGCGATTACTGGCGTATATCCCATTATGGATTTACGGTAGATGACGCGCCCTTTTATTATGCCACTTATGGCGGTGAGTTTGAAGCAAAAGTAAAATTAACCGGCGCTTATAAAGCCCGTTTTGACCAGATGGGGTTAATGATCCGTGCCGATCATGAAAACTGGATCAAGGCAGGCGTTGAATTTGTGGATGGAAAATTAAATGTAAGCTCCGTAGTTACGCATAAAACCAGCGACTGGAGCGTGATAACACTGGATAAAGTTCCGCCCTTCATCTGGATAAAAGTTGTACGTAAATTAGATGCAGTAGAGATCTATTATTCTTTTGATGATAAGAACTATATCATGACGCGCAATGCGCCGCTGCAGGATAATCACCCGGTAATGGTAGGGTTAATGGCTGCCTGCCCGGATGGCAATGGTTTTGATGCTACATTTGAAAGCTTTACGGTGAAGCATTTGCCGGATCAGCGGAGGGTGGAGTGGTTGAAGAAACATGCGGAGTAGCAGGAGAATGTAAAATGTAAAATTTTAAATCATAAATGTAAAAGTGGAATGCAGTCTCTTTTTTGCTGCATTCCACTTTTACATTTTGCATTTTATATTTATGATTTTACATTCCTACTTATCCGTAAAACACCCCGGGTACTCCGCTCCTTCCCCACCCGGCATGCTAAGCCCCATTAAATGCGCTACCAGCGGTGCAATATCTTCCAAACCCATTGCAGGAATGATCACATCCTTTTTCAAACCAGGACCGTAGGCAATAAAGCCGGTTTCTATATTATGAAAGTCCGGGAAATACCCATGGGTGCCACCTTTGGCTGGCTTCAGCGGTTCTCCGCCGGCAGCATCGCTAAAGGCAATACCTTGTTTGGCGGCCAGCGCCAGCTGCACTTCCGGATCAGCGCCTATTTTGGTAAGCTCCTCTTTTTCTACTATCCTGAACAGTTTTTGCTGTGCGGCCGGCATAGATCTTAACACCTCTTTTACCTTATTCAGCGTTTGCTGGTCGTTCCTATCTTTCAGGTACAGGAAAGTGCTGCCTCCTTGTGCATGAAAAGTTGCTTTCCAGCTGCCGCGGTCTTTCTTATCCTCCATCAGGCCGGCTTTTGCCAGCCATACATTGGGTGCAAATAAAGTGTGAATGTCCACAAAACCATGATCCCCTACTATCATGATCACGGTGCTGTCTTTAATGCCTGCTTTTTCCACGGCTTCCATGATGTGCCCTACGGCGCGGTCGGCATTGGCAATGGCCCGGTCCACACCCAGGCCCTGGCGGCCGCCCAGGTGTTCAAAATGGTCTACACAAACCAGGTGCACGGTGGTTAAAGTAGGCTTATAGCTTTGTACCAGGTAAGATGTAAGGCGTGCAATATCCTCGTCCAGGCTCAGGAAGTCGCCGCCTATATCTGCTGTATCCAGCCTGCCAACTGCATTCTTCTCTGCTTCTTCAAACAAGCCTTTTGGTGTGGAAGGGTCGCGCATAGGTTTTAAGGGATCTTCACCCGGCTTGCCTTTGGGCGATTCCGGCAGGTTATAATCTATATAGGTAGCGCCTACAGTTACCGGCCAGTGTACCGCAGCAGTGGTGCCGCCTTTTTGCTTAACGGCCTGCCATAAAGTAGTTGTTTTGATGAGGTTATTTTCCCAGTTCCAGCGGCCGGTTTGCCCGTCGCGCTCAAAAGGGGTATTGTAATAGATGCCATGGCGGGCAGGCATTACGCCGGTCATAATGGTGGTGTGGGATGGATAGGTTACGGTGGGCAGCACCCCTCTTACCCCGTCGGCAGAAACGCCTTGTGCCGCCAGCCAGTGCAGGTTAGGTGTAGGCCAGGTTGCTTCACGGTAAAAGTCGGGGCGCAGGCCGTCAATGCTGATCATCACTATATACTTTGCCTTTTGCGCCCGGGCTGCAAATGAGCCGGCCAGCACCAGCATTACGGCCAGGGCTATACGTTTACAATTCCAATTCATGATACAATAATTTTGCTACGTTTATGTATTTAAACAGAAGCGGCCAAATTACTGCAAAATGAAAGTTGGCTAAGTTATCATTATGTTATGAATCGGGTATTGTGGCTCAGAAATCTACCGGCTCCATCTTCGGCGTAAGCCAGTGGATCAGCAGCCAGGCAAGCAAAAAAGAAAGACTGCAAAAGATGAATATAATGTTATACCCTGCGGTAATATTATCCAGCGCTTTATAATGGTCCAGCACGGCGCCAATACCCATGGGAAACAGCACCCCACCTATAGCGCCGGCCATGCCTCCGATACCGATCACGGAGCTTACTGCCTTAGCCGGCAGCATATCAGATACAATGGTGTAAATGTTGGCGCTCCACGCAGCATTACCGGCAATGGAAAGACTGATCAACCCAACCACCACCCAGATATCCTGCGTATACCGCGAAGCAAAAATAGGCAGCACCGTTAAGGCAGATACCAGCAGCGCATACTTGCGCGCTTTATATACCGGCCAGCCTTTTTTTATGAGCATGGATGAAAGATAACCTCCACCCAAAGCGCCTACTGTAGCGGCGGTATAAATAATGATCAATGGCGGCGTAGGCTTTTTAAGGTCCAGGTGAAAGGCGCTGGAAAAATAGGAAGGCAGCCAGTACATGAAAAAGTACCAGATAGGATCTGTAAAGAACTTACCAATAATGAATGCCCAGGTTTGTTTTAGCCCAAACAGCTTAAACCAGGAAACGCCCTGCCCCTGCGGGGTTAGAGGATCTGCATCACTTTCAATATAAGCCAGCTCCTGTGAGGTTATTTTTTTATGTTTGGCAGGTACCTCATACATAAACAGCCAGGCTATTAACCACAAAATGCCTAAGCTACCCGTAATAATAAAAGCGGCCTGCCAGCCATAAACGCCCAGCAGCCAGGGTATTACCACCGGCGCCAGTACAGCGCCAATGTTAGCGCCCGAATCAAAAAAACCGGTAGCAAGCGCTCTTTCTTTTTTAGGGAACCAGGCTACCACTGTTTTAATGGCGGAAGGGAAATTACCCGATTCGCCCAAACCCAGGCTGGCCCTTACAATACCAAAACCCAGCGTAGTTTTTACCACGGCATGCAGCATGGCGGCAATGCTCCAGATGGCAATAGAAATGCTGTATCCCAGCTTGCTGCCCAGCTTATCTATCACGCGGCCAAACAGCAGCAGCCCAAAGGCATAGGCTGCGGTAAAGGCCATTACTATATGGCTGTAATCTGTTTCGGTCCAGTTAAATTCCTTTTCAAGTATAGGTTTCAGGTAGCCCACCACCTGCCGGTCCAGGTAATTGATAGTGGTTGCAAAAAACAGCAGGCTGCAAATAGCCCAGCGGTAATGGCCCGTTTTGTTAGTCATGTAAGGTTATTTAGCTTGTTTCTTTCCTGCATTGCTGTAATAGACCAGGAACCCGTATGCCGGTATTAATATACAATAAGCGTATTGATTGTTAAATACAGTTGCCAGCCATCCATACAATAAAGGCATCAACGCACCGCCGGCAATGCCCATGATCAGCACTGCAGAGCCACGGGCCAGCGCTTTACCTTCCAGCCCTTTTAATGCCTGCGGCCAGATGGCAGGCCATAACATGGCATTGGCAAGCCCCAGCAACGCCACGCCTGCAATAGAGGCTTTTGCCGGTAAAAGTATAACCAGCACCGTTAGCATTAAGCCCAGCCAGGTAGATGCATAAAAAGCCTTTTGCTGCGATACATAACGCGGAATGGCCCACACACCTGCAATATAACCTACCATCATGCAAAACAATGCATAGGAGGTAAAGTTCTTGGCTATGTCCAGGCTAATGCCGTGGTACAGGCCATAATTGCCGATGGTATCACCAGCCAGCACCTCCGCGCCTACGGCAAAAAAGATGGCGGTAAACCCCGGCAGAAAACGCATACTGCCCGTAACAGGTACAGTAGCAGCTGCTGCCGGCGCTGCCGGCTTAAGATCCGGCAGGTGTGCAAAGCGCAGTAAAATAGCTACCAGCACCAGTATAGCAGTGAGTATACAATACGGCAGTATTACATCATGCGCCAGCTCATCCAGGCGCAGCTTTTTTTGTACTTCGCTCATTTGCGCCAGCTCGCTGATAAGGCCCCCGGAATTTTTCAGGATAATGCTGCCCATGATCAGCGGCGCCAGTATACCGGCCACCTTATTGCAAATGCCCATAATGCTGATACGGCGGGCCGCGCTTTCAGCAGGACCTAATAGAGTAACGTAAGGGTTAACGGCTGTTTGCAAGAGCGTAAGCCCCCCACCGGTTAAGAACAAACCGGTCAGGAACAGGCCATAGCTGCGGCTAAGCGCTGCCGGTACAAATAGTAAGCAACCGGCCGCCATAATGTATAAACCGGCGCTCATACCTTTGATCATACCGGTTTGCTGCAGCAAACGGCTGGCTGGTATGGCCATGGCCGTATAGGAAATATAAAAAGCAAAAGTAACCAGGTAAGCCTGCCATTCCTGCAGCTCACAGGCTATTTTCAGGTAAGGAATTAAAGTACCGTTGATCCAGCTGATGAAACCGAAAATAAAAAAGAAGATCCCGATCAGCAGCAGGTTCTTCCTATAGCCGCTACCGGTAGTGGTGCTGTCTTGTATGCTTACTGCTACTGCCATACGCTTGTTTACAGGTTTGTTAATGCCGCCTGCACGCTGCCGTATTGCAGCAGCAATGCTTTTGCCTTTTCATAATCAGCGATGCCGCTGGTTTCCATTAACATACGTGTACCACGGTCCGTTAATTTTTCATTGGTGATCTGCATGTACATCATCCGGTTATCATGCACGCGGCCCAGGCGTATCATCAGGGCGGTAGAGATCATGTTCAGCACCATCTTCTGCGCAGTGCCGCTTTTCATGCGGGTGCTGCCGGTGATAAATTCGGGTCCTGTTATTACTTCAACAGGATAATCTGCATGGCTGGCCACCGGCGATCCGGGATTGCATACAATACAGCCTGTAGCAATGTTATGCTTCCGGCATTGCTTCAAAGCGCCTACCACGTAAGGTGTGGTCCCGCTGGCAGCAATACCTATTACAAAATCACCGGGTTGGATGTTGTGCTGCTGCAAATCCTGCCAGCCGGTTTCATAACTATCTTCTGCATCTTCGATCCCAAAACGCAATGCTGCATCCCCGCCGGCCATCAAGCCGTTAATAATACCGGCATCCACGCCATAGGTAGGCGGGCATTCACTGGCATCCAGCACGCCTAAACGGCCGCTGGTACCGGCGCCCATATAAAACACGCGCCCACCTGCTACCAGCAGTAAGGAAGCGGTTTCTATCAGCGCAGTAACAGCCGGTAATACTTTTTTTACTGCCAGCGCTACTTTCTGATCTTCTTCATTAATAGAACGTACAATTTCCTCAGTAGACATCTGCTCTATATGCCGGTAAGGCGAGGGCGATTCGGTGATCCTGTTCTCCTTTTTCATGCAAACGGATTAAGGTTATACCTGCTGTTCAGCAGGGCTTTCATGTAAAGGTTTATATCCCACTGACTGGCTACCGGCTGCTGTGTGTAAGGCAGCAGCGGCATATAAGGGGATGGTCCAAATTCAGCCGTTACCGTTAGCTGCTGCTGGCCGGCCTGTTTGTTAATGCGCACTATTTCATCCCAGCAATCCAGGTGCACCTGTAATGCGGCTTCCCATTCCGGCGCACGCGGGTCGCTTACCTGCGGCCCCTGGGTATGCCCTACCCTGGCGTGTATATGGCGCGTACGGCTAACAGCCAGCGCTACGGCCGGCTGCTGCTCCCGCAAAAAGCTTTCTGCTACCGCTATCCAGTGGGAAAGGTCCAGCGTTAGCTGCAGGCCGGGAAATTGCTGCAGGTATGCTGCGGTAATATGCGCGGCAAAACTGAACTTGCTGCGGTGTGTTTCATGATATACCGGTATACCTGTTGCTGCTGCCACCTGCGCCGCTGCGTTTATTAATTGCCCGTTCTGCTCCATAGTAAAAAAATCACGCCCGGTTTGTGCGTTTATGCATATGGGTAATACGGCAGCCATGCGCTGTAGTCTTTCCACATAAGCTGCCAGGTGCGCATCAAAATCCGGCGTTACGGTTTCCCAGTGCTGGGCTATCAGCAGCAGGCCGTGTTTTGTAAGCGCTTCCAGCACCTGTTCCCGCTCCTTTTCATCTGCCGGTATATCTGTCTCTACGCCATCATACCCCGCTGCTTTTACCTGTTGGACAAATACATCCCAGGGTACATGCGCGTGCCCCCAGCGGGGGCAAAAGAATAATATTTTCATCTAAACCTTTTTTACAGCTGTACCGCCGGGTCAAACAGCAGCGGGTAAAACTGTCCTTCCATTTTTTTTCCTTTGGGTATGCCCGGCGTTTTAGGCAGCAGCTCCTGATCTGAGTTGGATAAGGTACCATCTGCAAATACATTCAGCACAAACGCCCGCCGGGAACGTTCCGACTTATTCGCATACGATCCATGCACCATTAAAGGATGATGGAACGCAGCGTAACCTTTCTTCAGCTCAATAGGAACGGGTTTAAAAGCGGCTTTCTGCTCCGGCGTCAGGTAATCCAGCACGCCTTCCATATCGCCTGCCAGCTCCGGTTTGTCAAGCAAACCCCAGTGCTGGCTGTATGGCACGTAATACAGGCAGCCGTTTTCCGTGGTGGCATCATCCAGCCCTACCCAGCAGGTTAAATGCTGCAAGGGAGTGGTGCGTGTCCAGTAGGAGTAATCCTGGTGCCAGGCTACTACCCCGCCATGCCGGGCCGGTTTGCAAAACAGCTGATCGTGCCAGAAACGTACGGCCTTATTGCCCAGCAGCTGGCTGGCTGCCATTACAAAAGCAGGGTTCCACAAAATATCGTGAAACCCTTTTGTAATGCGCCAGGCGCCCAATGCATGAAATAATACCGTGTTGGCATCGGATGATTCGTTAGAGGCAAACTCGTAAAACAATTCATTGCCGGGATGCGCAGGATCTGTGATGCCTGCCAGCTCTTCGTTCAGCTGATCCACCTGCCACTCTTCCAGCAATTTTATATTACTCACATAACCATACTCATTAAAATGCGCTACCTGCTCATCTGAAAGCCGGTATTGCGCCCATTCAGCGGCGCTTTGCGGCCATTTGAACAAGCTGCTGGTCAGCTGGTGATACACTGACAGGTCTTCAATTAAAGGCTGTTCCATGTATGTATTTTTTAAGGTTTCCTGCTATTAAATTTCATGCTTCTGCAGCTAATAATCAGCGGGCTGTGCCTGCAGGCACAATCCTTTCTGCGCTGGGCTTATCCAGGAACAGCACTGCGTTGGCATGCGTTCTCAGAATGGTGGATGGATATTCTTCTGAAATATCATCGTTCAGCGTATGAAATACCGCTTCTGCCTTAGAAGTGCCGGGCACCATGCAAAAAATGTAACGTGCTTTCAGCAGGGCCGGTATGGTTAACGTAAACGCATCAACGGGCACCTGTGCGGTATTCTCAAAACAGCCTTCATTTACCTGCTGCTGCTTACACGCCTCATCCAGGTCCACGATCTTTACCAGCTGCGGATCGTTAAAATCCGCTACATGCGGGTCATTAAAGGCCAGGTGGCTGTTCTCGCCAATGCCCATGCAGGTAATATCCACGGGGTATTGCTGCAGCAATTTTGCATACCGCTCACATTCCGCTGCACGGTCAGCAGCCTGCCCGTTAATATAGTACACGTGTTTGAAGGGCACCTTCCCAAAGATCCTTTCCTTCAGGAAAATACCGAACAAACGGCTGTCGTTTTCCGGCAGGCTGGTGTATTCATCCATATGAAAAGCCTGCACCTGCTGCCAGTTAATGTCCTGCTGCACCAGCACTTCCAGGAACTCGTTCTGGGATGCTGCTGCGGCAAAAATAATGTTCACTGTTCCCTGCGTTTGTAACAGTTCCCGGATGCAGGCAGCTGCCATTTCTGCTGCTGCCTGCCCCATGGCTTTCCTGCTCTCGTAGATCTGTACTTTTAACTGTTCCGCTAATAACTCTGTCATGGTTTTACGTTGTGTTATGTGTCTTGAATGGATTTGCAATTACATCCTGAATTTTACACCTGCCCGTCCCCAGTAGGAATAAAACTGTTTTTCGTAGATGCGGTTCTTTTGCCCGAAATAGGCCCGCTGCGGCGCATTGGTAAGGTTCTGCGCTTCTACGTATATGGTAAACCGTTTGCTGATCTGGTAAGATGCGTTGGCATCTATCTGTGTGCGTGCATCGCGGATCACATCTGTTTCCGCATCTTCGCCCAGGCTTACAATGTAAGAGCCATTGTAGTTCAGGTTACCCTGAATGGTAAAGCCTTTCAGCGAATATGCCAGGGATGCGTTGGCCGTGTGCGTGGCCTGGCCCGGCAGGCGCAGGTCCTTGCGGAACTGGGCATCTGCATTGGAATGGCTGTAAGTATAGTTGGCAAATACCGTGAAGCCTTTCAGGAAACCGGGCAAAAAGGTGAGGTTAGCCTGTGCATTCAGCTCTAAGCCGTATACATTAGCGGTGTTACCGTTCAGGATCTGGTAATAACGCCAGTTGGTATATTTATCCGCACCGTCAAATTCATTACCGTTAAGCGTGGTTACGCTGTTATACTGGAATTTATCGATCTTCTTATAAAAAATACCGGCAGAGAGAATGCCGAGGTTAGATAAATATTTTTCCGCCATCAGATCCAGGTTAGTGGAAAATGCGGGCTCCAGCTCCGGGTTACCATCGGTAATGGTTTCGTTCAGGATGCTGACAATACGGCCCGGCACCAGGTCTACAAAGTTAGGACGGGAATAGCCGAATGTTAAGCCGCCGCGGATCAGGGATGATTTAGTAAGATCATACTTAGCCTGGACATTGGGCAGGAAACGGGTATAGCTGTTCTTTTTCTGCGTAAGCGTGGTGGATTCCCACAGCTCATCTGCATCCTGCGTAATAATATTGCCTTTATAATCCACAGATGTTCTTTCCACACGCAAACCGGCCAGCAGCATTACCCTGTTGAACTGGATACGGTTCATCAGGTAACCGGCGGTAACGGTTTCCACAGCATCATAATAATAAGCATCCTGGCTAATGCGGGTACCGGAAGCATCCTGTGTAAAAATGCCATTGTCCAGGTTCTCGTTTTCGTTAAAGTAGTTGATCGTCTTATCACGGTCTACCCCCAAACCAAAGTTCATATTCCCATCCAGCAGGTGATCATCTACCTGGGTAAGGCCGGAGAAGTTACTGAGATTACCGGCTGCCTTATCACCGGTATAAGCGCTTACAATGGTATTAGGCAGCTTGTAACGCTGGTTGTGCATGCGTTTTACCTTAGCGCCTGCCTTGAAGATGGCTGCATTGTTGCCGATCTTATAAGGGATCTGCGCATTCAGCTTCGCCACCAGGTTCTTGCCTTCTGTGTTCCAGTAATCCCGCTCAATGGTATTATAGGTAAAAAGGGAAGGGTTATTCCGCCAGTCGGTACCGGTTGCCAGCAGGTAATCGCTGGAAATATCTGCTGTGCGCAGGGGAATATTACCGGTAATAAAGTTGAAGGTATTAGCGCGGTTCTCAAACTTTGAGTTGCTGTAAAACACGCCTGCATCCAGCTTTACACGGCCTATCTGCGTTTCACCCTGCAGGTTGTAGTTAATGTTCATGTTATCTTCCGTGGCAGCTTTTACTTCGTTGTAGGAACGGCCTTTGGTAGTTACAAATTCTCCGCTCGCATCATCAAAGGTGGTGCTGCTGGTTTGCATGCGGGTACGTTTGCGGTAACGGGTAATATCATTATCACGGTCGCTGTACATGATGTTAGCCACAATGCTGGTCACCGGGCTAAAGTTGTAATCAATGGTAGCAGATGCACCGGTACGGTTACGCTGGTTCTCTACAAAAAGGTAACGTACATCTGTGGGGAAATAGATCTGCCCCTTGCTGCCGCCAAAATCCTTTTGCTGCCATACCTGGGCATTCACCTCATCATAACCATTGGTGGTGCGGTAATAACTGCCTGTGAGCATGACACCCAAACGGCCGTTGGGATTGGCTTCGTCCTGGAAAAAGCGTTTGCCTACAGCCAGGTTGCCAATACCGTTCGACTTTTTACGCAAGCCGTTATAACCCAAACCGGCATCTACCGACAGCTTGGTTTTGAGTGAGGTGGCGGTAGGAGATTTCATGTTAATAGCACCGGCAATAGCATCGCCGTCCAGATCGGGCGTGAGGGATTTTACTACTTCCATGGAAGATAATACGTTGGTAGGTATAAGGTCGAGGGTGGCGTTACGTTCGCCGTTTTCGCCGGTGCCCATGATCTGTTCGCCATTTACATTAATGTTGGTAAAGTTGCCGGGAGTGCCTCTGAGCTGCACGGTGGAACCTTCCCCGCTGCTGTTACGGCCAATGGTAACACCTGGCAAACGCTGCATGGATTCTGCTACGTTCAGATCCGGGAAGCGGCCCATTACATCTGCTGATACCACCTGCTTGATGTTATCGGCATTCCTTTGCTGGTTCAGCGCTTTCTGCTGTCCTTCCATTACGCTGGACACTGTTACGGTAGAAAGGTTGGTGGCTTTGGACGACATTTTAAAATCCTTTACCACGGTTTTACCGCCGGTTACCTGCACGGTTGCTTCCAGCGACGTATAGCCCATGTAGTTAATAACCAGGGTATGGCTGCCTTCTTTGATACCCTGCAGCTCAAAATTACCAGCTGTGTTGGTGGATACGCCCTGGGTAGTGCCTTTTACCTGTACAGAAGCGCCGGGCAGGGCATTTCCGTCGTTGTCGGTGACCTGGCCCTTAATGTTGCCAATGGTTTGCTGCGCGGATACGTGGAATGCACAGCACATCAGCAGCGCCAGTAAAAATACCGGCAATAGCGGCTTGTGGAGACCTTTTTTCATTTGCTGATAGTTTTGGATTGATAAAATGAATGACATTACTTATTTGTACTTGAACCCGAGGTAATCTGCAAAGAACCTTACTGCAAAAGAGGTCCCGATATCCCGGTTGGTGAGCCATATTTTTCCTTCTTTGGAACGGGTGCGGGTTTCCAGCACCGCGCCCCGCAGGTTCGGATCCGGATGATCCTGTGCATAGCGGTTCTTCATTAACCACACTGCTGATTTTTCTATATTCTTATCAAATTCCTTATAGCCGTTTTCCGACAGCGCTATCCATACAATACCTGCCAGCGCAGCAGCAGAACCGGTAGCAGAGCCTTTATCGGAAGCGCGGCCATTGGTATAGTTATCGTAGTAGATGGTGCCGTCTTTTTTTTGCGCTTTTGCAAAAGTGCGGGCGGTGTGCGCAGCGCCTTCCAGGTATTTTTTATCACCGGTAAGCTTATACGCTTCTATCAATGATTCAGCATACCAGAGCGAAAAACGGGGATGAAAAGAATGTTCCTCTTCGGAGTTCGGCATAAAGCGCATCCATACCCCATCCGGCCCCTGCAGCTTCAGCAGGCTGTTACACAGCACAATGAAGGCATTACGGAAAGCCGTATCCTTTGAAAATTCATAAGCATCTTTAAAAAGGGAGCCTTCTGTATTAGGGCGCGATACATCATATAGCTCCTGGTCCTTCATGGCCTTCTGCTTCCAGAAAGGGCTGTATTCTTTCAGCACCTCGCCTGTTATTATATTCAGGTTATCGTAACAGATGCCTTTGTCCTTGTCGTACATGTTCTTCATCATCCAGGCAGCCGCGTTGGTGGCTACCTGCGCATACTTCGGATCTTTGGTTACTTTAGACAGCTCATAGATGCCGGGGGTGCCATCTGATATGGTGGCAAATACCACAAAATCCGGTCCCAGCACATCGCCATGAATGGCCCTTACCATGCCGTTCAGCTTAGGATTGTCTTTTATTTCCATGCTGATCCAATAGTTACCGCCTTTTTTGGCAGCAGCCAGGTAAGCTTCGTTATGTGTAACTTTATAAGCTGCCAGCAGGGCGTTCACTGCCTGCCCGGTATGCCAGGGCACTTCGTAGGGATACCACTTGCCTTCTGTAAGGTTATAATCACAGCGCGATTTCCCTTCTTCGTCCAGCAGCACACCGGATACATAACCGGCGGTTTCATTAATTGCGGTAATGATCTCCTCTTTCTTCAGCTGCCCATTCACCTGTTGAGCGCCCAGCAAAGCGCCTGCCATGCAGGCCGTACATACCGTTTTATTAATCCACTTCATATTTGGTGCTTTTAGCATTCAGCTGGTATTTATGTTTATGATTGGTGACCGTGATATTATCCTGCAGGCGGAATGTAAAATTCCAGGAGCCCTGCCGGTTATTAGCTAGTTTAATAAGCACATGGTTCACACCTTTCTTTAAGGATAGCTGTACCTCGCGCTCTGTACCGCTGCCAGTGCTTTTGCAGGCTATGCCGTTGCAGTATAACACAGCATTGTTGCCGGCATCCAGGAATGCTTTCACAGTGGCGGCGCTGTCTGTTTTGATCTGGCAATAGGCATAGGTGATAGCAACGCCGCCTTTATAGTGATAGTTTTCGTCCAGGTCCACAATGCCCCCATCCATGGAGGGAAATTTTTGCCAGCGGTAGATCTTATCCTGGTAATGAATAAAATCCCCTGGCGAGGGCGGCACATCCTCTTCCTTTGAGGGTGCATATAAAAAACCGGGTATCACACCATATTCTTTTACCGGCAAGGGTCCGCATAACATCCAGTTCTTAAAATAAGTACGGTCTGTAACCATAATATTTAAGCGTGTTCTGTTAATGGGTGGCAGCTTGGCCTGCGTTGCGGCCTGCCGCAGCTGCTGTTCCAGCGCAGCCAGGGCATTGATCTTTTTCTCATACGGCTGCATTACTACGTTTAACCAATAAGGCTGGTTTTCCTGCAGCCAGGCCTGCTGAAACCATTGGGCCGCTGCTTTGTAGCGCTCATTCAGCGCATGTAAAGTATCCGCACAGGCTGTAACGTTTGCCACAGCCTGCTGACGCGGCATATTGGTTGACGCACTATATTTTTTAACGATGTCCGCTATGATCAGGCGGGTAGCGATCATTAGTTTGTACTGCTGTATGGCAAACTGTAAAGTGCTGATATCTGCTGCATGGCTGCGCGGGTTAGCGGCTGCAATATAATCCCCTGCCTGGTTAATGAGCAGCGATGCTTCTGTGGCCGATACATTGTTCAGGATCAGTTTTTTGCCGCTGTCCGGTAATATCTTTTGCTGCCATAGCTGATCGTTCAGGTTATAGGTAAGCGGTAATGCCCGCAGCTGCATCAGCGTGAATAAGGCTTTTACATAATTGCCGTTGCTGCTTTCATAAGCGCAGGTTTCATAACGCTGATCAAACGAGGCATTGTTTGCAGTGTCCAGGTTCCAGCTTTTTTCTGCAGATACATACACGCCATACCAGTCGGCCGAGAACAGGTAAGTGCCGCCATCATCCCAGATGGTGGCAAAAGCGCCCGTAGCGCCATCCCGCTTGCCCTGCCGGTAAAAGCCGTCGATGTTGGCTTTGGCCATTACCATATCAGGAAACATGCGGTATGAGTTGAGGATGCCGGAACATACCATAAACTCCAGCTTACGTTTGGCAAAGGGCTGTGTCCAGGCATCGTAGTTCTGTTGATCGCCATACTCCCAGCTCAGGTAGATCACGTCTTTAGGCAGCATATCCAGCACTTCCTCATGCTGCAGGGCAATATCGCCCCACATCATCATTTTCTTGCCATGCTTTTTTACTACATCATATAAGAACTGCAGGTGATCTGCATAGTATTTTGCTATGCCTACGCTATCTACATACGCTTTTGAATATCCTTTCCCCAGGCCGAATGTTTCATCACAGTTCACATTAAACCAGGGTGCGCTAAAAGCATCGCATAGCTCCCCGATCACGTCTGAAAGGAATTGCCGCGCCTTAGCGCTCAGCGGTGATATTAAGCTGGATGTTTCGCCCATGGAGCGGTACTGCGGCAGTGAAAGTATTTTTTCAAAATGCCCGAACGACTGAAAGCTGCCGATCAGCTGCATATGATAAGTGGCTGCATAAGCGCTCAGCTCCTTGATCTGCGCAATGGTCAGCTTCCCGTTCTCCGGCGCAAAGTCAGGATGAGAAAGCGGCTGCACCACATGCTCTATGTAAAAGGAAAGGTAGTTGATCTTCAGCTCCGCCATCCGAACTATCTGCTCTTTTATATAGTCTACGGTGGAAATGGGCCCGCGGCTGATATCATCAAAGATCACGCGGCGGCTGTATGCCGGCCAGTCAACAATTGTTAGTGCAGTTTGCCAGCCGGCGCGTGTAAGCTGCTTAAGTGTTTGTAAGCCGTAGAACAAACCGGTTTCCGTATTGGCGGCAATGAAACGGTACTGTTCATTCATTACCAGTATGTATCCCTCCTGCCCGATAGTTTTGATGGCAGCAGCTGCATACTGGCGCACCAAAGCGTCTGCGCCTTTATCTTTACCCAGCAATACCAGGTTAACCGTGGTGGTAGCGCCTGTTTTTGCGGTAGCGGCAAATAATTTCCAGTGAGCATCCAGGCGGGCATTCATCAGCGCATCTGTTCCGATACCGTGTAAACGCAGCTGTGCGGGAAAATCCACTTTCTCCGGCCCTATGCTTACCTGCTGCGGATAAGGCAGCACCGGCAATGTCTCAGACGTGGCGTACATTCCATGCAATAGCATGGCCAGTAATAGAAATATCTTTCTATAAACAGTCATTACTTAAATGTCCTAAATTTTTACTTCGCTGATTTAGTTGTTGGCGCGATTCCGGTAAATTTAAAAATGTCCCCCCAATCTATTGTAATACTCCGGATCAAAAAAAGAAAAACCTCCTCTATAACTCGATAACTCTAATATAAAACAATTTTTCGGTAACGTACCCGGAAATTACAAAAAACATAGAAATATTATTCTTTCGTGTGATCATCTGCCGTAAAATATAACGCGGCTTCGTTATTCAACTTTGTAATTTCCGGTTGTTCTCCCTCAACTTTAATCCTTACCAAATACTTTCCGGCAGCCGCTTTCCATTGAAACAAGATCTGCTGCGTACGTGCTTTCAGATCATCAGGCGCTTCCAGTAAAGTGATCACTGTACTGTCTCTCACTACCTCATCTACATAAAATTTTACCCGGCTGTTTACAGCTGCCGCATTTCCAATATTATGCAGCGTAACCTGTACCACGTACATGTTATTTCCGGCGCCTGGTTTTATCACAATGTCTTTAGCGGTAAGCCCGGGATCTGCCTTAGGCGCAGCACTGCGGGGGTAAGCCTGCAGTTGTTTTACAGCTACTATCAATAACTGTTTGCCGGGCAGGGTAAGGGAAACATCTTTTACCCGTTCTGTAATGCTAATGGTATCTGTACTAAGCACTGTATCTATGCTATCGTCCCCATTCTTATCAAAACCAGTACTTACATAGTACCTGCCGGGTTGCAGCTGCCAGGTACGTAATTGCACGCTTCTATCCTGCCCAAAATTGTATAAGGCTGCCTGTAAAAAGTGCTGATCGCCGCCATTCACAAGAATCGCTACATCCTTACCGGTATTTTTCCAGGATGCCAGCAGGCTGGGATATTCATACCCTGCGCCAAAATGACCCAGGTACATACCGGACAATAAGCTGTTGTTGGGAATGTATACACGGTCCGTAAATTTTACTTCGCTGGTCAGCAAAGGAAAATTGTAACGTAAGCTGTTCAGCATTTCTTCAAGTCCCTGCACAATTACTTTTTTATCATGGTGCAGTGTATACCGGTTATAATGTGCGCCGTATTGTTCTACCAAGGCATCATAGCGGCTGTTGTTACTTAACTGCCGTGCCATGGCGAACAGCTTGCCCATTGGGTTGTTGCCGGCTGCGTGATCTATACCACCGCTAAGCAGCTGTTGCTGCACCCAATATAATGAGCCGGCTGTAGTATCTTTTTCGTACAGGGGCTGCGTCATTAACCTTGCATTGGTGTTAATGGTCTGTAAAAAAGATTGCTTTTGCGTAAGCGCATATAAGCCTGTCAATAAATATTGCAGCTCATTCACATGCCCCAGGTGATCCCAGTTGTAATAGGTATAGGTAAGCTGCGGGTTATACCACTGTGGGGAATGGCCTCCTATCCTATCCTCCTGAAAGGCCACCGCCGACGGGATCACTCCCGCCGGCTTACCATTGGTGGCCCTGTTGGCATCGGTTATCCATGCCTGTCCCCATTCACTCAATAATTTTATTAACGCAGGATTGTTATTATACCAGGCGGCCCATAAACCGGGCAGCAGCGCCCTTGCATTCATAGCTACATCCACATCATACGGATAATATGCTGATACTGCTGTTGCAGATAAATAGTAAGAACGGAAATGCCGGTGCCCCATGGAAGTAATGCCCGTCCACACATCCCTGAAATTTTGCATGCTGATCAAACACCTTTCCACGTATTCCGGATCACCGTACTTGATCAGGAACATACCGGGATGTGTATCCCGGAAGAGCTCTGCTGCATGTTCCACGTCGTCTATTCTTTTTGCAAAACCACGTTCCAGCACATCGCTGTTCCATACACCATCTGCCAGGCGGGTATAGCCCACACGGGCCAGACTGTCATCTGCGCCCAGCACCGGCGGCAGCCACCAGCGGAGCATCTCCACATCATCCCCGTATTTGCCGCCCATTTCTCCATTAGCGGTTTGTTTTACGCCTACCCACCAGTGAATGATCTTTAGTAAGCGGTACATCACTTCCCGCTGGTACACGGCCCATAAAGGTGCATTCTGCGGGGCGGCCGGTATATTGCAGTTATCGGCTACTTTTTGCCCGGTGTACATTTTAAGCAGATCATTATCCGGGTAGCTTTGCTGTAATCTTTTAAACAGCTCCCGGGCTCTTGCCTGCTGCCAGCTGTTATCATCTTCTTGGTCCAGCCAGTAATAGGTGCGTGCCAGCAGGTACAGGGCACGGTTATACAAGGGATCATCCGTATCAGCAATTACCTGTTCCAGCAGGCCGGCTGCGGCATTCATACGGTATATTAAACTCAGCCCGGTTTCATGTACGGCCCATGACCAGCCGCCACCCTCAAAGTATTTGCAGGCCAGCAAATATTTGCGGCACATATCGGCCTGATTGGCAAAGGCTACATCGTTGCTGTCCGGCTGTTGCAGGAACGCTCGTACAACAGCAGTATCTTCTTCCAAAGGTGTATCAAACTGTATATCACGGTTACGGGTGCACGGTCTAAATTCCAGCGCATACAAACCCACCGGCGTGCCCTGCCCCTTAATGCTTATGACTGTATTCCCTCCATTCACTGTTATCTTCCGGCGTAAGGTATGGTAAGGTAAGCGGTACAGGGGTGTGTTAATAGTATCCGGCAGGAGCCTGTGATCCACGGTCACCGTCATTTTCAGGTCCACAGAATCTTTGCAGCCCAGGCTCACGATCATAAAGTAATCACCGGCCGGCAGGTTGGCCCGGAATACCAGGCTGTCTTTTGCCCATACGCCGCTGCGGAAAATGGAGCTGTATAATTTTTCGTTGGCAGTATCAAATGTACTTGCCGGGGCCTGCAGCCATCCAAAACCCTTTTGCGCATTGTACTGCATGGCAGGCGTAATACGGGTATAACCCGGTGCTGCGGTCTGTTGTTCACTGCCCATATCAAACAGGTAGTTCTGCGGCGGCTTTCCGCAGGCGCAAAGGATCATGATCCCACACAGGTATAAAAATGTTTGCTGCAATGAGTATTATGGTTTAAGTTCCGCGATCGCTATTCCTGCCATGATCACCGCGCCCAGGCCACGGGGATCGTTATTGATCGTTTTCCGGTTTATATAGAATTTTTCATCTGTACCTATTTCCGTGCCCTGGCAAATGCCATGCACCACACCGCTGCTGTCTATTTTAGCAGCAACTCCTTCCCAGGCTTTCAGCGCATGCGGTTTATAACCCGGGGCCAGCCAGCCATGCTGTATGCCTTTAGCCATGGCATAGGCAAAAATGGCGGTACAGGAAGTTTCTTCATAACTGGCCGTACAGTTTATAAGCTGGTGCCACCTGCCGCTTGCTGCCTGGTAGCGTAACAAGCTGGCCATATGCTGCTGAAAGCATCTTAATATTTTCGTATAGGCGGGATGTGTAGCCGGCAATGCTTCCAGCAGCACTACCGTGGCCCAGGCTATCCAGCCATTGGCGCGGCCCCAGTAGGCTACCGACTGCCGGCCGGTAGTGCTGAACCAGCCATGTTTGTATAAGCCGGTTTGCGGGTTGTACAAATATTTGCGGAACTGCAGCACCTGTTTTACAGCATCTTCCAGGTATTGCTGCTTACCGGTGGCCTGGCTCATGATCACCAGGAAGGGCACGCTCATAAACAGGTCGTCGGCCCATACTGTATATTCAAGCGGCTCCGGGCGGCAAAAGGTGCTATCCGGTAAGCGTACCTGCTTATCCGTTATATACTGCAGCAAGGGGCCCAGCAAGGTGTTATAGCACGTAGCATCTTTCTGCTGTTGGTACAGGGCCGCAAAAGGCAGGGCAGCCGCCCCGGCATCATCCAGCATCGTGCGCCGGAATACGCGGTGGTAGCTGCCCCGCCAGGCATACAGTGAATCGTATTGAAACTGAAGATTAGAATAGTTATCGAACAAGAACCGGGTATATCTTTTTACAAAGTTGCCATAAAGGCTGTTGCTTGTTGCCTGTTGTAAAGCCAATAAGGTCCATACAGCCGTACCGTGGGAGTAATGCCAGTTAGCATAAGATTCCCGCTGGTAGGCTGCAGTACTGTCTATCACCAGCTCCGGCAGCCAATGTTGCGGTGCTGTTTGCCAATACGTATAGGCGCCCTGCGGGTTAAATACAGGTTGTGCAGCCTGCGTAGTGTATAACCAGGGCTGTGCGCTGAATTGCACAGCAGCTTCCTCATCACCGGCAGCTGTTATTGCGCGTAAAAAAGTAACCGCCTGCGAAGGGGTATGGATCAGTATTTCATTTTTGCCTTTATGCAGCGGCGCGGTAAAATATTTATTGAAAGTAAAACGGTTGTACGCAATCTCTTTGGGATTTAGCACGGCAGCCCTATCCTGTTCATACACGGGCTGCCCGTTGATCCATACCTGTACCGGGCCTGCAGTAGTAATGCCAAAGCGTACCAGCGTATCGGCTGTTACATTGGCAAAGCGCAGCGCATAGGCGCCCTGCTGCGTATTCAAAAACCGGGGATCGATCACCTGCATGCCTAACACTTCTTTTTGCGGTTCCCAGCTCCATTCAAAACGGGTATCCTTCATAAGCCTGTCAGCCACTTTGCAGGCCAGCTCCAATGCAGGCGCCTGCTGCGCTGCCGCGGTATGCAGCAGCAATAAAGCCATGCCTAACAGGCCTGTTATTTTACCTTGCTGCATCATCGGATTTAATGTTGGTGGATTGTTGATCCTTGATCCATACACGCTGCACCGGGTAAGCATTACGGCTGTTGCTGATAACACCGTCCCTGCTGTTATTAATGTACACCGCGGCAGACGTACTGCTGCCGGTTTGCACATCCAGCGCATTCAGGCTGAACTGCTGCGTTTGCGCTACCACTATACCCGGGCGGTTTTCCTTCCCTGCATTCCGCAGTGTAATATCAGATAAGCGCACATCTTTTGCATAGCGGATAAAGAATCCATAAGATGGCAGGTTGCCAAACATAGTAGCCTCCGGGTATTCTGTTTCTTTTTCTACTACCGGCGCATACAGGTTCACCTTTGCTCCATCGCCTTTGGTTTCGATGTAAATATGTTCCAGTGAAATATTCTCAAGGGGAGCTTTTGCAATGCCGCTGATAGAGCAGCCTGTTTCATCTGCGCCGGTAGCCGTGATGTTGGAAAGGTGAATGTTACGCGCACGGCCCGGGGCAGGTACCGGCGCCTCTTTTGTATGCGGCCTGGCCCTGTTGCCCAAACGTACAAACAGCGGCACCTGCGGCCCTTCTATCACGATGTTGCTTATGGTAATATTTTCCATGATACCGCCATCCACCATTTCCAGTGAAATGCCGCTGTTACCAGCCGGTTTGCCGTAAATGGTGCTCAGCTGCGCAGAGGGCTTGATCACACAATTGCTTACGGCAATATTCCTGAAACCACCGGTTGATTCGGTACCGAACTTTAATGCATTACAATGGCTGCTGATAACGCAATTGGTAATGGTAATATTCTCTGAGATATGCGGAGAGGTGCTTTTAATGGTAATACCATCATCATCTGAATCGCCGGTTACATTGGAAATATGCACATTCCGGCAACCGTCAATATCCATCATGTCATTATTCTTGTTAGAGTGGTTCCAGATGCGTATACCGTCTATCCACACAAATTCACAACCCAGGTAATGCTGCATCCAGAAGGCGGAGTTACGCAGCGAGATCTCCCGCACCTTTACATTTTTGCAGTTGATAAACCAGAGTAAATAAGGCCGGTCGCGGTAACGGTCCGGTTTTTTATTGGTGGTTATTACAAATGCACCACCCTGCCCGTCAATAGTGCCGCTGCCTTCAATGCCTACATTCTCCTGGTTCTTACAAAATATAAGGCTTTGCTTAGCCCACTCATCTCCATAAAAACGGATGCCGGCATCCTGGCCGGGATATTGTTTTGTATCCGTATGCCCTAAAATAGTAGCGCCTGCAGCCACATGCAGGGTTACATTACTTTTCAGGTAAAGGGTAGCGGTTAAAAATTTCCCTGCAGGAAAATATACTTTTCCGCCGGTAGCAGCACAGGCGTCTATTGCTTTTTGTATGGCTTTTGTATTATCTGTTGTGCTATCCCCTACTGCACCATAGCGGGTTACATCATACCACTGCGCTTTTACGCCACCGGTAATGCCTATGAACAGGCAGCATAGGAACAGGACGTGGAACATTCTTTTGGTTACGGGAAACAATTGCATTACGTTTTTCACTTTTAACAGATAAAATAAGATCTGATTCGAAAATAAGCATTTTTCGGGTACGTACCCGTTTTTGATCATTTTATTTGTCCGCTGGTGTATTTAACACCTGCAGGCAATAGGTTACACTGGCAGAAAAGGCCTCTCCTTCCGGCTGTATCTCCAGCTCAAGGGGCCAGGCTTTCAGCGCGGGGTAAGGCGTCCAGTAACGGGCGGCCTCCCGCCCTGCGATCCAGCGCGCCTTACCGGATAAGATCCTGAGTGCCCATTGTTTCCGGTCTGCATGGATTAATATGGTATGATCATCTTTTTGTTCAAAGCTCATACCTGCATATTGTATAATAGGCTCAATTACATGCACTATGGGCCAGGCATCATGCCAGGTAACGGTAACTGTTTTTTGCAGCGCGCTGTCAGTGAACAGGTAGTTCAGCTGGTACCCTACCCCGCCGGTAAGCCCGTTCTTATCTTTCAGCTCACCCGTAACCTTTACCCCATACTGGTTTTTTACTTCTTTATTGATCAATAAGCGGCTGTCAAACTCATACAGATTGGTGAAATAGCCCGCGCTATCCGTATACTCTATCCTGGGCGTAAGCGGCAGCACGCCCGGCGCTTCGGGGAAGCTCATGGGCTCCGGCCGGCTGTATACCGTTGGGCTGGATGCAGTTATAAAACCATGCCCTGCTGCCCACAGGTGGCTGATAGCGCCACCATCAGGACGGTACATGTATTTACCTTTGGCGCCTGCCGGATCTTTATAACGGTAACCGGTGACCGTAGCCATAAATTGCTGTGTGCGCACTTCAATAACATCCAGCGTAGTAAAGTGTTTTATCCAGCTGCTGCTGTCAGCCGGAATGGCTGCTAAAGGCCTCGTGGCTTTCGTTTCCAGCGTATAGGCCAGCGCCAGGTTCTTGGCTTTGGCAAAGGTGGGATAAATACAGGGCAGTGTATTAAACAGCTCCGCATGCTGCGGGCCATAACCTACCAGGCCGGCGGTAATATTACTGCGCAGGAATTGCAAATTGCGCAGGGAAGCATTGGCATAACGCGGATCTTCATCTGCATACAAACAGAATAAAACCTGGCTGCCGTCAGAGGTGGCGCTGCCATAACCGGTCCATTTATTGGAACGGATGCCCCAGGAAGCATCCAGCGAACCATCGGGATAAATAAAATATAAATGATTTTTTAAAGCTCTTTTTACATAGCCATCTACCAATGTATCTGCCGTCAGGCGGGCGTATAAGCCCAGGCCCCATAACGACATTTCCATATCATAACCCAGGTCCACTCCCATTTTATTACCATGGCTGCGGCCTCCTTCGCCGTTCAGGAAGCCATCTTCATCCATTTTGGCAACCGTTCTGCGGGCCAGCTGCCGGGCCTTTTGCGTATAGGCATGCTGGTGCAGCACCAATCCTGCTTTGGCCAAAGTGGCGGTAGTAGTGGCTACATAATTAATACTGGCAAATTCCGGCGTCATTACCCGGTTAAGATAAGCGGCGGCTTTTTCCATGCTGCTGCGCCATTGTGCTTGTTGTGCGGTAGTTAATTGCGGGGATAATTTTTCGTAGGTCAATAATAACATTAACAGCTGGTCGGTAGTAGTGCCTGTCCATTCTTCCGGTGTTTCTTTCCAGCTGCCATCTGCCTGCTGCTGGCGAAAAAGCCAGGCGGCCGCGCGTTTTGCAGCCTGCACATAACGGGTATTACCGGTAATATCTGCAGTAACTACAAAGGGGTACACTGCTTCTGCTGCGCGGGTATGCCACACCTTGCAATGCACACACCAGATGCCGCCGGCGTTATTCCCGGCGCTGTCTGCTGCCTGCCGTTCCAGCAGCGCATTGGTTAAGGCTACCAGCGTGGCGGCATATTCTTTTTTTGGTGATAGTTCCTGCGCACTGGCCGGAACAGCTATTCCCGGCAACCCTGCCAGTAAAAGATATATAAGAACACGGGTCATAAGCAATTGCTGTTCACACCTGATGCCTTTATATACCCCTTACCGTTAGTTGCGGTAAAAAAGGTAGTTTTCCCTGGTGATGATATCAATAGGCATCAGGTAGCTTTTCTCTATAACATTGGAATATACCAGGTGCTGAAAAAGCGTCATAATACCCCGGTACCCCTGTTCCTGCGGCTTTTCGCAGATCAGGAAATCTATATTGTCTGCTTTAAGGTGTTGTACATTATCGGTTGTAAAATCATAACCTAACAAAATAATATCCGTACGGCCGGCAGCTTCGAGGTAACGGGCCACCAGCGATACACGGGAATTGGTGACAAAGATGGCGCCTATATTCTGTTCCTGTTTTATCAGCTTTGCCAGCTTACGCGATACCCCGGCATATTCTGTTTCCTTGGAATCCAGCGTTAGCAGCGGATTTTCCAGCTTACGGTCTTTAAAATAAGCCCTGAACCCTTCTTCCTTACGCAGAATGGCGTAGTTGGTGCTTATTTCCCGGGCTATTTTAGCGATCACTATTTTCTTATCCCTGGCCGTGCAATAGTGTACCAGCTGGGCTGCCAGGTAACCGCTGTGAAAACTTTCAGGCCCTATATAACACATGGCATCATAGCCCGGAATATCAGTATTGATCAGCACATACGGGATACCGTTCTTTTTGCTATGCTCTGTGAGCTGCACCGCCGGATCCGGAAAAGTGGGCGTAAATAATATGCCCTGCGGTTTAAAGCGGATGATCTTCTTCACTTGTTTTTCAAACGTGCTTTCATCATTCTGATCAAAATAAAAGTAGTGAATGTTCACCCCATATTGTTTGATCTCGCTTTCCGCTTTACTGATGCCATCCCGTGGCGCCTGCCAGAACTCCGTTTCCGGAGATATCACCGGCAGCAATACCGCCAGGTTAATAGTGCCGCGGGTGGCCAGGGCCAGGCGTTGCGCCAGCACATTGGGCTGATACCCCAGCTTATCGATGATAGCCTGTATCTTAGCTTTGGTTTTTTCCGACACCCCTTCCCTGTTGTGGATCACCCTGTCAACCGTGGCAATGGATACCTGTGCAAGCCTTGCTATTTCCTTTACGCCGGCAGCAGCTTTGGCATTATTTTTCTTCATAAAGCTTCAAACGTATGTAACAAATATAGAAAAATAATCAGCCGCCCGGTTGTTAACGTTAGTCTTTGGCGCTCGTATTACGCACCTCCCGCTCACCCGTGTGGTCAAAGCCACGCTCCCGCTCAAATTGTATCATGGCTGCAGGCCTGAAGTTGTTAATGAAAGCACGGCGGCGGTTACCCGTACTGTTACCGCGGCTGTAATGCAGCGTAGCGCCCTGGTGCCATACGCAGGAACCGGCTTTTATTTCTACCGCTACGCCTTCCTTTTCTTCCGCATCACACATCAATGCACCACCGCCACTGCCGGCCGGCCGGTGTGCGCGAACCGGCTGTTTGTGCGAGCCCGGTACATACCACATGCAGCCATTATCCTTCACCGCATCATCCAGCGCTACCCAGCAGCTGGCAGCGCGTGTGTCCGGCATGCTGATCCAATATGCACAATCCTGGTGCCAGGGTGTAGGCGTATTGGTGAAAGGCGCCTTATCTATCAGCATATCAAAATCCATATCCATATCGTCCCCTAACAGCTCTCTGGCAATTGCCAGTGTTCTTACATGCAATACCTCATTCAGCAATGAGGGCAGCAACCTGCCCGGCAACATGATCTGCGTGATACGCTCGCGGGTAGCGGCAGACCGGGTGCCATCGGAAAAGCCGCCCAGGTCTGAACGGAACTTACCTGTATTGATCTTGTCATCCAGGAATTGCTGGTAGATCTCACGATAATAGTTGATCTCGTCCGGTGTCAGCAGATCGTTCATTACCAGGTAACCATCGTGGTTAAAGGCTTCGATCTGGGCTGCAGTAATAACCCCCATATATATATTTTTTTGTCCCTGTTCAAATGTACTATTGTATATTTAAGAACTATTTCAACATAGTACTCCAATACTATTTTATACATGGCAAAACGTACAGTATTAGATATTCATTCCACCGCAGAGCGCCATATCATTGACTTCCGCCAATGGGGCTGGAAGGATATTGCCGTGCTGGGGAAATATCATTACAAGCAAACACGCAGCTCGCTGGATGCACACGCCCACCGGCATATGCTGGAGATCTGCTTTTGCAGCAAGGGGGAACAGGTGTATAAAGTGAATAAGGCCCTGTATAAAGTAAAAGGCGGTGAGCTGTTTGTTACCTATCCCGGTGAATTACATGGCAGCGGTGAATTTCCGGAAGAAAAAGGAGAAATGTACTGGATCATTATTAACATGGATACTCCCCGCAATGCGCGGCGTTTCCTGCATTTTGAGGGTAAGCTGGCTGCTGAATGGAAGCGGCAGCTGCTACAGCTGCCCCGGCACTTTAAAGGGAACAGTCGGCTAAAAACCACGCTGGAACAGGTGTTTCACCATCATGCACAAAACAGCTCCCTGCTGGATCAGATCCATGTACAACATCTGCTGGCAGATTTCTTACTGTCTGTGATCAGCTGCTCACAATCTGCTACCGTGCGCAGGATAGAGGAACGGATGGATAAGATAGACGCCTACATCCGTGAGCACCTGGATGAACCGGCCGTATTACCGGAGCTGGCCGCGCAGGCAGGTTTATCTCTCTCCCGCTTTAAAACCTGGTTTAAAGAAGCTACCGGCACTACCCCGCTGGACTATGTACTAAAATATAAGATACAAAAAGCGCAGGAAGCCCTGCTGAAAGGAAAGCTCTCTATTGCCGGTATTGCCTATGAAACCGGCTTTCAGAATGCGCAATACTTTGCTACGGTATTTAAACGGTTTACAGGCCTTACACCCGGCGCCTATAAACAACGTGCAGGCGGTAACGTTAAAAAAGACTAGGGGTAGCTATATAAAAACAATCCACAATTATATGTCAGTTAACAAAAAGATCTTAATCATCAATGGATCTGTAAGAGGCAAGCAGGGAAATTCAGGACGCATTGCAGCCAAAGCCCTGGCATATCTCGATGGCAAAAGGAACGTCATTACAACAATCCTTACATTAACGGATGCTATGCAGGATATAAAGGCGGTGTACAACCTGTTAGCCGAACATGACGGCTTTTTGGTAATAACCGGCGTTTATTGGAATAACTGGAGCTCTCCCTTACAACGGTTTATTGAAATAGTAAGCGTGTTTGAAAATTCCCCTGCTTTTTTCGGGAAGCCGGTCGCCTGTGCGGTTTCCATGGATTCTGTAGGCGGTATTGAAATTGCAGGCCGTTTGCATGCAGTGTTCTCCGGTTTGGGATGCTGGAGCCCGCCCTGCTCCACACTGGTTATATCGCGGGTTGGACAAGCAGCTGTAGATGCTACAAAAGGTACCGCAGATGATCCCAATGAAGATGTATGGCGTTTGGATGATATTAAAGTGGTATTGGATAACCTGGTTGTTTCAACACAAATAAATGGTCAATGGATAAGCTGGCCGCATGCTGAGCTTACTATAGAAGATGGCCCATGGCCGGATACAGGCGCTGTTGACCTGGGATCACCTAAGTTTTTATAACTGTTATGAGATTAGCGCTTTTCTGAGTACATTAGATCAAAGCGTCATACAATGAAGCAACTGTATTTACTGGTACTTTCCCTCTGCGGTATAACGGTAATGGCTATGGCCAAACCATTGCCCCGTATTGCCATTACCGGGCTGGCTATAGAATCCAGCACCTTTTCACCCGCATTAACCAACGAAGCCGCATTCCATGCAAAATATGGTGAGCAGATCTTTACCTCTTACCCCTTCTTTGCACCGGATTCCTCCTTACGGAAACGGGCGGTATGGCTGCCTGCGGTAATGGGCCGCTCCTTACCCGGCGGCGCAGTTACACGCGAAGCCTATGAATCATTGGTAAAACAAACACTGGAAGCGCTAAAAAAGAACATGCCCTATGATGGATTGTTCTTTGATATACATGGCGCCATGAGTGTGGTAGGGCTGGATGATCCGGAAGGAGATCTTATTACCCGCATCCGCGCAGTGATAGGCAAGCAAACACTTATCTCCACCTCCATGGACCTGCATGGCAACGTATCCTGGCGGCTGGCTGAAAATACAGACCTCATTACCTGTTACCGCATGGCGCCGCATGAAGATGCCATGGAAACCAAACAACGCGCTGTAACCAACCTGCTGGAAAGGCTGGAAAGCGGTAAAGGCAAACCGGCATACAAAGCCTGGATTCCCATTCCCATCCTGCTGCCCGGTGAAAAAACAAGTACCCGTATAGAACCGGGTAAAACCGTGTATAAGGCTGTGGCGCCGGCTTCCAGGCAACCCGGTATTATTGATGCCGCCATCTGGATCGGTTATGCCTGGGCCGATGAACCGCGCAACCATGGCGTAGTAATGGTAACCGGCGATGATAAAGCGGCAGTGACCAGCACTGCAGAGCAATTGGCAAAAGGCTTTTGGAATGCCCGTAAGGATTTTGCTTTTGTAGCGCCTACCGGCGATCTTAAAGAATGTTTGGATAAAGCGCTGGCCAGCGATAAGCATCCGTTTATGATCAGCGATTCCGGCGATAACCCAACAGCCGGCGGCGCAGGGGATGTTACCTGGACCATTACCCAGATCCTGGCGCGGCCTGAATTTAAAAATGAGAACGGCCCTGCGTTAATTTATGCGTCCATACCCGGCCCTGAGCTGGTACAGCAAGCCCTGGCAGCCGGTGTTGGCGGCCATGTGGATGGCTATGCCGGCGCAAAGGTAGATGCACGTTTTGCCCCGCCGGTACATTTAGCTGGCACCGTTACTGCTATTAAAAAAGGCGACCGGGATGCAGAAGTAGAAGTAGTGGTAAAAGTGGGCAGTGTAAGCGTGATCGTTACCCAAAAAAGAAAACCCTATCATAAGGAAAAAGACTTTACCGATCTGGATCTGCAGCCCCGCAAAGCGGCTATTGTAGTAGTAAAGATCGGTTACCTGGAACCGGACCTGTATAATATGCGGGGCGACTGGCTACTTTCCTTAACACCCGGTGGCGTGGACCAGGACCTGGAACGCCTGGGCTATAAACGTATTCAACGGCCCATGTTCCCATTGGATAAAGATATGCCTGAGCCGGACCTTACAGCGAAGCTGGTGCCGGCTTCGGATAAAACGAAGTAGGATCAAATGAGGGAAGAGCTAGGACGTGGATGCGAGGTGTAAAACCATAGTCCCTGATCCGCGAACCATGGACCATGACCATCGGCTATTCAATAATTACGTAAATTTAACTTTAGTTAAAATTTCTTACCTTTTATTTTACCACCTTTACATCCATAAAATCACATAATATGAAAAGAACAGCAAACGCCCATTGGACGGGCAATCTCAAAGAAGGCAAAGGAGAAATATCTACACAAAGCACCGTATTGAATAAAACACAATACTCCTTCAATACCCGTTTTGGCGATGGTGTAGGCACCAACCCTGAAGAGCTGCTGGGCGCCTCTCATGCAGGATGCTTTACAATGGCTGTGAGCGCTGCGCTTACCCAGGCTGGCTTTACTGCCGGTACCCTGGATACCAAAGCTACCGTAGAACTGGATCCTGCTGCTGGTCCCAAGATCACCAATATAAAGCTGGAGCTTACCGCTTCTAAAATTGAAGGCGTATCTGAAGAGCAGTTTAAAACCATTGCCAATGGCGCTAAAGAAAACTGCCCCATTTCAAAAGCACTGAGCGCTACCCCCATTACCCTGGAAGTAACTTATCAATAATATTTCCACTACCAGGAAAAAAGAAATTGCCCGGCCTGCATAAATGCGGCCGGGCAACTGTTTTATAAAATAATGGTTATATTTATACGCAGCAGTATCTTACATGTAGCCATCTTCACGAAGGCCGGTTTCCATCGTCCGGTCTCCTGTTCATCATTGCACGGCAGATGTGGTTGATAATTACAAAAGAAAGCACTGCTTTTAGTTTATTACTTATTACAATTCTTTAAGCTTATGCCCGTAAGTGGTCCTTTTCTTATTATTGACAATGACCTGGAAGACCAGGAATTTATTTCAGCCATCCTGCAGGAAATAGATCCGGCCATTAAGACACACTGCTTTCATGATGGGCAGGATGCACTGGTTTACCTGGTTTCAACACCCCAGCAGCCTTTCCTGATCCTTTGCGATGTTAAAATGGAAGGCATGAACGGCCTCGAGCTACGTGCACATATAAACGAAAATGATTACCTCAGAAAAAAATCTATTCCCTTTGTATTCTTCAGCGATTACGCAACGCAGGACAATGTGGCTAAGGCATATGATCTTACTGTACAGGGCTTTTTTGAAAAAGCCAATACCCATGATGGTCTAAGGGCGCAGCTGGAGCTGGTTATTAATTACTGGAAAGCCTGCCTTCACCCTAACCGCTATTTCATCACCTGATGTTAGCCGGCTGCTGTTGCCGCCTGCTTTAATAAATTCAGCTGTCCCATATGATAGGTCATATGCGTAATACGTCCCAGCAGCACATTCAGCTTATTCCGTTTAGGATCCAGCGCAAAATCTTCTGCAGAAACACGCGTATGCCGTTCCAGCCACTGTCCGGTAGTGAAGCGGGAGAAGTAGTTGGTTAATGTGCTGGTCACATCTTCCCAATAGCTTTTTAATTCTTCAAATGAAGGCAGCTCCGTATCCGGCAGCTGTTTATCAGGCGTGCCCAGGAAAAGGGATTCCAGCTCAGGATGCAGCCGCTCACCCAATCCCAGCATAGGCAGCAGGCTATCGTTAGAAGCGGTCAGGTGGCCCAGCAGGTACACTGCACGGTTACGGCCTGCCGCTACTTCCTGGTAATAAAAATCAGCGTCGTATTTGTTGAAATAAGCGGTAACAGCTTTCACCTGTACATTCCAGGCATTCTTTATTAAGCCGGTCACTTGTTCTGATAAGAGCAGATCTGACATGGTAAGATCAAATTTAGTGTGTGGTGATTAAAGACGGGATTGCTTATGCCAGCTTACCGCCGCCCGAATTTTGCAACGGTTTGCTCAACCAGATTTTGTACATCCGCTTCTTTGTAAAAGCTCCGGTTTAGATGTTGTTTTCATTTTTTACGATCTTATTATTGTCAGAAGATATTAGTTTATCTGCAGGCGCTTTGGCCACATACGGGTGCAGCAGCTGCAGGTATGCTTCAAAGCGGCTCTGATTAATACGGTACCGGGTGGTACGGCCTTCTTTTTCGGCTATTAACAGGCCCGCATCCACCAGCTGTTTGGTATGGTGCGAAACCGTTGACTGCGCCAGGTGCAGCATATCCGTAACAGCAGCGCACTGCATCCATCCTTCTTTGCGGATGGCCTGCATAATCTTCAGCCGGTACGGATCGCCCAGGGCTTTAGTTATTTTTTCAATTTCACGGTTGCTCATATTACCTGCTTTGAATAGAATAGCGGCTCTTACTCATTTATAAATCGAAATAAATCGATAAATAAATCCAAAGAAAAGGGCCGGTTATGCCAGTTACGCTTTCACCGGGCCCTTTTTCACTATCCCTTATAGCTAATTATCTAAACCTATCACATCTCTCAACTTCCATGCTGCCGCTTTTGCTGATACAAAGCTATACAAACAAATCGACAAAACGAAATATTTCGATTAATTAGGGTAAAAAATTTTACCGCTCAAACTTCCTTAAAAAATCCACATAGTCGTTAAAGCCTTCCCGGTTCACCTTATACTTCGTGCAGCGGCCATCCTTTTCCATATGCAGCAGCTCAGCGTCTACCAGCTGTTTTAGGTGGTGGGAAACCGTAGACTGCGCCAGGTCCAGCATATCCATAACGGCAGCGCACTGCATCCAGTCCGGCTCTTTTTTAATGGCCTCCATGATCTTGATCCGGTAAGGATCGCTTAAGGCTTTGGAGATCCGCTCAATCCGCTTTAGGTCAAATGATGTATTCATTATTGCAAATTTATCGATTTATGGGCAAAAGACCAAGCCGTATCAGCATCGTACTGATGTAGGATATTTTTCCTACTGACCACCATCATAGGCCAGAAAAGAACGGGGCATTAAATTGCCATGAAAACTTTCAATAAGCAATGAGAAACGGAAAACCCGGGGAGCTGATCGCGGATAACGAAAACTGGAAAAACGAGCTAAAAGTGCTGGAAGACGGCATTATACGTTTTAAAACAAAGCTGGCAGGCATCCTGGAAGCTGATCTTCAACCGTATGAGCTGGAACAGCTGGAATATTTCCAGAACAAGTTTCTTAAAATGGACGACCAGATCAGCCTGTTGCGGCATGAAGTAAGGGAGCAGCTGCACCTGCTGCAGCAGCTATCGCAGTCCAACGGCCCCCAGCTGAAAAAGATCCTGGACCTGCAATACAGGCTGGAAGTGAAGATGATCATTATCCAGGGGAACTTTGATCTGCTGAGTGCGGAATTTAGCGGTTACCTCCAAAAAACCTGTTCTTAATACAACAGGGTACCCAGCTTTTTTTCATTGAGGATGATGATGGCACCATCTTTTATATCGATCAGCTTTTCCTCCCGGAAATCGCCCAGCGTGCGGATCAGCGATTCGGTAGCCGTACCGGCAATAGCGGCCAGGTTATCACGGCTGATGTCAATGGCAAACGGCCCTTCTTTTTGCCCGCTGTATTTTTTGTGCAGGTGCATTAAAGCCTCAGCCACTTTTTTGCGCAGGGAGTTATACGCCAGGCCAAGCAGCTGCTGCTCTTTGCCGGTAATATTGCGGGCCAGCAGCCGTATGAACTGCACGGCTACTTCGTGGTTGTTATGCAGCAGCTCTTCAAAATCTTCACGGGGAATAACGGCTATTTCACATTCCTCTATGGCTTCTGCAGTTTCTTTATATACGGTGCCTTCCAGCAGGGCTATATAACCCAGGAAATCGCCTTCATTATACAGCTCAACTACCAGCTCCTTACCATCTTCATTCCGCTTAAAGGTTTTTACTTTTCCTTTTTGAATATAGAACAGGTGGGCAGGATGATTCCCTTCCATGTAAATGACCTGCTTCTTTTTAAACTTATCCGTATTACGGCCTTCAGACAGCAGCTGCAGCGATTCTTTGCCGGTAGCGGCCTGCATCAGCTTATTCAGCCCTTCCGGGTTAGAGGCAAATTCCTGTTTCTTCAGCAGGGCTTTTTTCAAACGGCCTTCTATAGCATGCAGCAGCTCTGTACCGCTGAACGGTTTGGTGATATAATCATCCGCCCCCATTTCCATACCTTTACGGAAATCGGTGCGTTCTGTTTTAGCCGTCAGGAAAATAAAGGGTACATCCTGCATATCATCATTGCGCTGCAGCATATGCAATACGCCAAAACCATCCAGCACCGGCATCATAATATCGCAGATCACCAGGTCGGGCTTTTGCTGTAAAGCCAGCTCCACACCCAGTTTTCCGTTTTCTGCGGTTAATACTTTATACCCGGCCAGGTCCAGGATCTCTGCTGTGTTTTCCCGGATGTCTGTATTGTCTTCTATCAGCAAAATGGTTTGCATATTAATAGCTGGCTGTTTCGTTATGTAAAGAAAAATCAATGGTAAAGGTAGTCCCTACGCCTAATTCACTCTCACAGGAAATGCGGCCGTTCATCAGCTCACTGTACTTGCTTACAATATGCAGTCCCAGTCCGGTACCCTGTATATTGCTTACATTGGCGCCGCGGTAAAACCGCTCAAACAGGTGCTGCTGGTCCTCCTGCGACATGCCTATCCCATTGTCCTTTACCTGCAGCTGAAAGCTGTGATGGTCTTTTTTAGTATAAATACCAATGGTGGCGCCCGGGCCGGAGAACTTGATGGCATTGCCCAGCAGGTTCATGATAATATGCTTCATCAGGGAAGGGTCCAGCAATACTTCCGGAGAGCCGGTATGAAAGTAGCTGATCTCCTGCCCTTCCTTGATCATGCCGTGCATTTCCTGTATTACGGTGTTAATATTATCTGCAATATCAAAGCTGCTCATGCGCACCTGGATCTTACCTTCCTCGATCCTGCCTACGGATAAAAAGTCGTTCAGGATATCCGTGAGCAGGTTCACGGAAGTGACTATACGTTGTATGTGCTTGTTCCTTTTAGGCTGATCAGCCTCCGCGGCATATTGTTTTACTAAAAAGGCGGATGACAGGATGGTGCTGAGCGGAGTGCGGAACTCATGGGAGGCCATGGACACAAACCGGGTCTTTAGCTCGTTCAGCTCCTTTTCCTTACCCAGGGCCAGGGTCAGCTCCTCTTTGGAAAGCTCCAGCTGTTCCAGCGCTTTGCGCAGCTGCAGCGTGCGGTCCTCTACCATTTGTTCCAGCTCATTGTTCAGCCGCTCTACTTTTTCTTCCGCTTTTTTTCTTTCGGTAATATTATTTACGTAGGCGATCACAAAAGCGCCTTCTTCATTCTGGTAGTGGCTCAGGCTTATTTCTACGGGAAACTCTGATCCATCCTTCCGCACAGCAAACAGGTCTAAACCTATCCCCATAGGGCGGTTCTGCGGGTGGTCATTAAAGCGGTCGCGGTGGCCCACATGCCGGCCATGCGCACGGGCTGGTATCAGCACTTCCACCTTTTGCCCGGTGAGCTCCTGCCGCTGGTAGCCAAACTGGTTCAGCGCAAAATCATTGATCAGTACAATCTCCCCTTCTTTATTCGTTACCAGTATGCCAATGCTGGCATAGTCGAACAAAGCTCCGAAACGTTGCAGCTCCTTATTTAACTGCTGCTGGTGGCGGGTATCTGAAGGCAGGGTCGTTATGCGGAAAGCACAATAGTCCTTACCTGCATGCCTGAATGAAATATCATCATACGAACCTGAAAAGGTTACCCCTGCCAGGGTGGTCCACTGCCGCTCTTTTAACGGTTCGCCTTTTTCAGTACCGGGCCTGCAGATGCCTAACGCATGTTTATCCAGGATAGCCTGCAAGGCAGCATGATCTTCGGTGCCCAGCATTTTCATACCGGTTTCATTAATATACAACAGCTGCCCGCTTCCCTGCTCCCGCACAGCCACCAGCCCGGGCTCCCGCTCCAGCACCGCCGCAAAAACAGAAAGCTGGAAATTAATATCAAGATCGTGAATGGAAAAGTTCATAATAGTAAAGTAGTGTGAAAGTTACAGTTTTTCCTGCTGTATTATTACGGTCCAAAATGCAAAGATTTTCAGGAAGGATATATGATCACAATCATTACCGGGGCTGACAACCATCATTGAGGGGCCTCCAGCAGCAGCTTACATTGCAGCTTATAAACCTTTAACCATGGAGATCTATATAAGCGAGGACGCTACCATTGCCACCCTGCAGCATGAGTTCCGGGAGGCTTATCCTTATCTGAAGCTGGAATGTTACCGGCAGCCCCACAGCGAAGGCCAGGCCTGCGCCGTGGCCGATAAGCTGCCGCCGGCAACGCCCATAGAAGAGATCCGTATGATGCACAATTTTGGCTGGCTGGATATTAGCCACCACCGCACGGCAGCAGCTGTAGAACTTGATTTTTTCCGCAAATATGGTTTGAGCGTACAAATACTGCGCAAGTCCGGCGACCTGTGGCTGCAAACCACTGCCACCGATAACTGGACGCTGGGACAAATGAATGAAGAAGGACAGCTGGCGGAAAAGAACATTTTTTATTACCCGGAAGAACCGGTGGGATAATTTTTACCTTTTCATAATCTATGCTTTTAAAACCGGTTTTGCTGTAAAGCAGCCGGTTTTTTTTTGTTGTTTTTTCCCTACCTGATAAATATCATCCGTACATATGATCCCTGTCATTGCCGCCCCTGCCCCCTCCCTTTACTTTTGAAGCTATAACCGAAAGGCATGATCACTGTTGAAACCAGCTGCTACCATTGCGGCGAAACCTGTGAAAATACACTCATTCTCCTGGACGATAAACCGTTTTGCTGTGAAGGTTGTAAGCTGGTATTTGAGCTGCTGAACGGCAACGGGCTTTGTACCTATTACCAGCTGAACGGGCAGCCGGGCGCCCCCCAGCGCAGCCAGGCAAGGCCCGATAAATTTGCCTTCCTGGAAGATGAAAAGATCCGGCAGCAGCTGGTACAGTTCCGTAATGATACCCATACCCATGTTACCTTTTATATTCCGCAGATCCACTGCAGCTCCTGCCTGTGGCTGCTGGAGCACCTGCATAAGCTGGATGACGGCGTGCAGAGCGTAACGGTGAATTTTGCGCGTAAGGAAGCGCAGGTGATCTTTCAGCAATCCCAAACCTCTTTACGTAAGGTGGCCGAGCTGCTTACCAGCATTGGGTATGAGCCTTACATTAGCCTGCAGGACCTGCAGCATAAAAAACCGGCAGTGAACCGGCAGCTGATCTACCAGCTGGGCGTAGCCGGCTTTTGCTTTGGCAATATTATGCTGCTTAGCTTCCCCGAATATTTTTCAGGCAACGGCGGTATGGATACTCATTTATTCCGTTACCTGAACCTGCTGTTATCCTTACCGGTGTTCCTGTACAGCGCGCAGGCATTTTACCGCTCGGCCTGGGGCGGCCTTAAACATGGGTTCATGAATATAGATGTACCTATTGTACTGGCCATTATAGTCACCTTTACCCGCAGCCTTATTGATATTGGTACCAACAGCGGGGCAGGATACTTTGATGCTATGACCGGTATTGTGTTCTTCATGCTGGCAGGCCGTGTGCTGCAGGATAAAACCTACCAGGGCCTTTCCTTTGACCGGGATTACACCAGCTATTTTCCCATAGCCGTTACCGCTATACATGGTAAAAAGAATGTGCCCGTTGCCCTGCCGGATATAAAGGAAGGAGAAACTTTGCTGATCCATAATAATGAGCTGGTACCGGCAGATGGGATTCTGGTAAAAGGCAGCGCGCTGATCGATTACAGCTTTGTAACCGGTGAGGCCGATCCTGTGCCCTGCCTCACGGGAGATCTTATTTACGCCGGTGGCCGGCAGCTGGAAGGTAATATACAGCTGCACACCATTAAAGCCGTAGCGCAAAGTTACCTCACCAGCTTATGGAACCGGCAGGAGCTACAGCAGGATACGCACAAACCACCCTCTTTCATACACCTGCTGGGCCGCCATTTTACCTGGGTGGTGCTGGGCATTACCGTGCTAACGGCCGCCTGGTGGGGTTTTCATGACCCGGCAAAAATATGGCCATCTGTAACGGCTATACTAATTATTGCCTGCCCCTGCGCCCTGCTGCTGGCAGCATCCTTTACCAACGGACATATTTTAAGCATCTTAAGCCGGCATAAATTATACCTGCGTAATGCAGGCGCTATTGAAAGGCTGGCTGCCACAGATCATATTGTATTTGACAAAACCGGCACGCTTACAGATAAGCAAAAAGCTGTTACTGTTTTTAACGGGCCGCCGCTTACCCGCCATGAACGGCTGCAGGCAGCAGCTTTGGCAGCACAATCCACCCACCCGCTAAGCCGTATGGTGCGCGACTTTTGCGGCAGCAACCACATACCTGTAAAAGATTTTGAACAGGTAACAGGCATGGGCATCAGCGGTACGGTTATGAAAGATAGCATTTGCCTTGGCAATGCAGAATTTACCAACGCAGCAGGTATTGCCGCTACAAACGGCAGCGTGGTATACCTTTCCATTAACGGGCAGGTACGCGGTTATTTCAGCATCCGTAACGGTTACCGCAGCGGCATACCATCCTTAATACTGCAGCTGCGTAAAAAATATCAGCTCACCGTACTCTCCGGCGATCATGCACGGGATGAAAGCACCCTGCGCAAGCTTATGGGAATAAAAGCCACCCTGCGTTTTTTACAACAGCCGCAGGATAAGCTGGATCATATACTGGCCCTGCAGCAACAGGGACAACGCGTGCTGATGGTGGGCGACGGGCTGAATGACGCCGGCGCTCTGAAACAAAGCGATACCGGCATTTCCCTTACAGAGGACAGTAATAACTTTACCCCTGCCAGCGATGGTATTTTAGCAGCCGCCAACCTGCCGCTGCTACCCCACTATATACAATTATGTAAAACCAGCAAACGCATTATACTCGCCAGCTTTATTTTCTCGCTGGTATACAATTTCACCGGTTTGTTCTTTGCCGTACAAGGCAGGCTATCTCCCCTTACGGCAGCTATTTTAATGCCCGCCAGCTCCATCAGCATTATACTGCTTACCTGGAGCCTGAGCGCAGTGGCCGGCAAAAGGCTGCACCGCAAAGCATTACAGCTCACAACTGACGAAGATCAGTCATTTGCCTGCGCCAGGTCATAGTGGCCGCAGACCGGGCATGCTAATTTTGAACTATTCAAAACACATATCCATGAGTGTTATCATACTGTTGCTGGGGGCCAGTCTTACCGTAGGGATCATTTTCCTGGCAGCCTTTTGCTGGGCCGTAAAAAGCGGGCAGTTTGAGGATGATTATTCACCCGCCCACCGCATCCTGTTTGATGAGCAGGCAAACGACCAACAACCATAAACCGGATAAAACAACAAGCTATACTTATGTCTCTGGAAAAGTTTTCTTATGACAACCGCACCGTAAAATGGTTTGCTTACGCTGCTACCTTCTGGGGGCTTATTGGCATGCTGGCCGGGCTTTGGATAGCCCTGGCGCTGGCATACCCTCCCCTGAACCTGGGTTATGCACCTACTACCTTCGGGCGTTTGCGGCCGGTGCATACCAATGCCGTGATCTTTGCTTTTGTGGGTAATGGCATTTTCATGGGCGTATATTATTCTTTACAGCGCCTGTGTAAAGCCCGTATGTTCAGCGACCTGCTGAGCAAGCTGCATTTCTGGATATGGCAGGCCATTATAGCCGGCGGCGCACTTACCCTGCTGTTAGGTTATACTACCGGTAAGGAGTATGCGGAGCTGGAATGGCCTTTTGACATAGCCATTACCGTGGTTTGGCTCATATTCGGGGCCAATATGCTGGGCACTATTTTACGGCGCCGGGAAATGCACCTGTACGTGGCCATCTGGTTTTATATAGGCACCTGGGTGGCTATGGGCATGCTGCATATTGTAAACTCCTTTGAGCTGCCCATATCCCTGTTTAAAAGCTACAGCTGGTATGCCGGTGTGCAGGATGCGCTGGTACAGTGGTGGTACGGGCATAATGCTGTAGCCTTTTTCCTTACCACGCCTTACCTGGGCCTCATGTATTATTTTATTCCAAAAGCGGCCAACCGCCCTGTTTATTCCTATAGGTGGTCCATCATACATTTCTGGGCGCTCATATTTATTTACATATGGGCCGGGCCACATCACCTGTTATATACTGCCTTACCGGATTGGGCGCAATCATTGGGTACGGTGTTCTCCATCATGCTCATTGCGCCCTCCTGGGGTGGTATGCTCAATGGCTTGCTTACCCTGCGCGGGGCCTGGGACCGGGTACGGGAAGATGCTATCCTTAAATTCTTTGTGGTAGCGCTTACCTGTTACGGCATGGCCACTTTTGAAGGCCCTATGCTGTCACTGAAGAACGTGAATGCGGTAAGCCACTTTACCGACTGGACCATTGCACATGTGCATGTAGGTGCGCTGGGCTGGAACGGCTTTCTCACCTTTGGCATCCTGTACTGGTTAATGCCCCGCATTTTTGCCACACAGCTGTACTCACGTAAATGGGCCAACGCACATTTCTGGTTAGGCACCCTGGGTATTATCTTTTACGTAATACCTATGTACTGGGCCGCTTTCACACAAAGCATGATGTGGAAAGAGTTTACCGCAGAAGGCCAGCTGAAATACCAGTTCCTGGAAACGGTAACCACCATTGTACCCATGTATGCGCTGCGTGCCGTAGGCGGTATGCTGTACATCAGCGGTGTGGCGCTCATGATCGTGAACCTGGTAAAAACCATCCGCAGCGGCTCTTTTGTGGCCGATGAACCTGCAGAAGCAGCGCCCCTGCCTAAAACAGCGCCTGCTGTTACGCATGGCAAAACACACTGGCATAACTGGATTGAGCGCAGGCCCCTGCAAATGGTAGCCTTTAGCCTGGTAGTAGTAGCCATTGGCGGTATTATAGAGCTGATCCCCACTTTCCTGGTGCGCAGTAACGTACCTACCATTACCAGCGTAAAACCCTATACGCCGCTGGAGCTGCACGGACGCGACATCTACATCCGTGAAGGCTGTTATACCTGTCACTCGCAGATGATACGCCCCTTCCGTGATGAAGTAGCACGTTACGGGGAATATTCCAAAGCCGGTGAATTTGTATATGACCATCCTTTCCAATGGGGCTCCAAACGTACCGGGCCTGACCTGGCGCGTATTGGCGGCAAATACCCTGATAGCTGGCATTATAACCATATGCTGGACCCGTCTTCTATGTCGCCCGGCTCTATTATGCCCTCTTATCCCTGGTTGATGGACGACCGGGTGGATAAAAGCGCTACGCCTGCCATGATCAATGCCATGCGTAAGCTGGGCGTGCCCTACCCTCATAAATATGAGCTGCTGGCCAACGCAGATATGGAGAAACAGGCAAAGGAAATAGCCGCTTCCCTGAAAAAAGATAAGGTGGAAACACCGCCGGACCGTGAGATAGTAGCACTGATAGCCTACCTGCAAAGAGTAGGAAGGGATATTAAGGAAGCGCCGGCCAAAACCGTCCTGAAATAACTTTTAAAACAAACAGCATGAAATTCATCAATTATCTGCAGAGCATTACCGGTGTAAGCGTGTACCCGTTAACGTCATTGCTCCTGTTCACTGTATTTTTTACCGTGGCCAGCATATGGGCATTCAGGGCTGATAAAGGAATGATGGATCACGTAAGCCGTACACCATTAGACCATGATGATTCTCAAAGCCTATAAACACATTTGTATATGAACAAAAAGCTGCTCTGTTTTTTATACCTGCTGCTGCCAGGCGGTATTACACCGGCGCTGGCGCAAGGGCCGCCACAGCCCTCTTCCCTGTTGGATAACGCAGTAGCGCAGGTATTGCTGGCCGTGATCTTTGGTTTGTTCATTGCCATTGCCGTACTGGGAAATGTGGTGATACAGGCCATGGACCTTTACCGGGAGCGTATTAAAAAAACTGCGGATAAAACATTACTGATCATTGGCATTACCATCACCGGCTGTTTATTCAGCAACAACACTATGGCGCAAACCGCAGTAAAAGAAACCATCAACGGGCTTTCACCCACTGCATTCTATGTGCTTACATCCGTAATAGCGCTGGAGCTGCTGGTGATACTGGTATTGCTCTATGCCCTGCGCATACTGGCAGGTATTGAATCAAAACGTAAAAGCAAAGCAGCTGCTGCCGGCAAACCCGCTATCAGCTGGTGGGAGCGGGTGAACAAAACCCGCAGCGTGAGCGCGGAAGCAGAACAGGAAGCGGATATGGGCCATGACTTTGACGGTATACGCGAGCTGAACAATCCTACACCGCCCTGGTGGAAATGGGCCTTTTTCCTCAGCTTTATTTTTGGCATCATTTACCTGTGGGTATACCACATTTCCCACAGCGCACCGCTGCAGCTGGAAGAGCTGGCCATTGCAGAAGCGCATGCCGCTGAAGCTAAAGAAGCCTACCTGGCCAATGCAGCTAATAATATTGACGAACATTCTGTAAAGCTGCTAACAGATGCCGCTGACATAAGCAGCGGGCAAAAGCTGTTCAGCACCAACTGCGCGGCCTGCCACGGCGCAGCCGGGCAAGGCATGGTAGGCCCTAACCTTACCGATAACTACTGGCTGCATGGCGGTAAAATAAATGAAGTGTTCAGCACCATTAAATACGGCGTACCGGAAAAAGGGATGAAGTCCTGGAAAGATGATTTCTCACCCAAACAGATCGCGCAGCTGGCCAGCTTTATTAAAAGCATACATGATACCCACCCTGCCGGCGCTAAAGAGCCACAGGGCCTGGTATCGGAAAACTGAGTTTTATGAAAGATGAAGGAAGCATACACGGAACCATTCAGGAAGATTCATTCAGAGACCATATAGCCACGGTTGACAAACAAGGTAAACGCAATTGGGTATATGCACAGCAGCCCAAAGGAAAGTGGTATCAGTACAGGAGCTACCTGAGCTATGCTTATTTCCTGGTGTTTTTCAGCCTGCCGTTCATACAGGTGAATGGCAGGCCCTTGTTCCTGTTCAATGTAGTGGAAGGGCAGTTCATTTTGTTTGGCACCTCTTTCTGGCCGCAGGATTTTTTCCTCTTCAGCTTAATTATGCTGGCCTTCATCCTGTTTGTTACCCTCTTTACCATGGCTTTTGGCCGCTTGTTCTGCGGGTGGGCCTGCCCGCAAACCATTTTTATGGAAATGCTGTTCCGGCGCATTGAATACTGGATCGAGGGTGATGCCCCTGCACGCCGCCTGCTGGATAAAGGCCCCTGGACCAGCGATAAGATCGGTAAAAAAACATTGAAGCATGTTATCTTCTTTGCCTTATCTGTACTTATAGCTAACCTGTTCCTCTCTTATGTTATAGGCGTACATGAATTAGGGCGTATTATCAGCGGCCCTTTTGAAGCACATGTGGGTGGGTTCATTGCCATGCTGGCATTTTCCGCTGTATTCTATGGCGTGTTTGCTTTTTTCCGCGAGCAGGTATGTACTACCGTATGCCCTTATGGCCGCCTGCAGGGAGTTTTGCTGGATAAGAACTCCGTATTGGTAGCCTACGATTATGAAAGAGGCGAGCCGCGCAGCAAATTCAAAAAGAACGAAACCCGTACTACCGGCGATTGTATTGATTGCCTGCAATGCGTAAAGGTATGCCCTACGGGAATAGATATACGTAACGGTACCCAGCTGGAATGTGTGAACTGCACCGCCTGTATAGATGCCTGCAACTTTATGATGCAAAAGGTGAACCTGGCCGAAGGACTGATACGTTACGCTTCAGAGAATGGTATTGCACAAAAGCAGCCTTTGCGTTTTACCGGGCGCTTAAAAGTTTACAGCCTGGTGCTGCTGCTGATCCTGGGCGGCATTACCTATCTGCTGGCAAGCCGTGCACCGGTAAGCGGCACCATTATACGCACAGCCGGTATGCTTTACCAGGAGCGGGGTACAGACAGCATCAGTAATTTATACCGTATTAAGCTGATGAATAAAACGCCAACGTCCATGCAGCTGCACCTGGTGTTAAATGATGTGCCCGGGCAGATCATTATGATAGGCCAGCCGCAGATCAACATTAAACCCGGCGAACAGGGCGAAGGCACTTTTTTCATTGTATTGCCGCGTACCGTTATTACCAAACGAAAATCTACCCTGCACATCAGCCTGTATGCAGGCAATAAAAATACCGTTGTATTAAAAACTACTTTTTTAGGACCCATTCATGTTAAAAATTAGCAATGATGAAAACCATTCACTGGGGACATAAGATCATACTGGTATTCCTGCTTTTTGCGGCTGGCATTGTAACGCTGGTGGTAAAAAGCTTCGGCACTAAAATAGATATGGTTACCACCGATTATTACGGCGCAGAATTAAAATACCAGCAGGTAATAGACGGGAGGCAGAATACCGCCACATTATCCGCGCCTGTTAGCATTACTCAGCCGGAAGGCCTGGTGCTGCTCACTTTCCCGGCAGAGCTGCAGGGGCAAAATTTGCAGGGGCATGTATTGTTTTACCGTCCTTCTGATGCGCAAAAAGATCTTAGCCTGCCTTTAACGCTGGATGCCCAGGGCCGCATGCCGGTAAGCAAACAAAAATTTATACCCGGCAGCTACCGCGTAAAAATTCAATGGACCGTGAACAATACACCTTATTTCCAGGAAACTGCTTTATACATACACTAACCATGCTGCTCCTTTTATTATCCGCACTTTCGCTGGGTTTTGTAGGCAGCTTTCATTGCGTAGGCATGTGCGGGCCTATTGCATTAACGCTGCCGGTACAGCATTTAAGCGGGTATAAAAAAATGGCGGGCATCCTGCTGTACAACCTGGGCCGCATGAGCGCCTATGCCATACTGGGCCTGTTATTCGGCTGGTTAGGCAGGCAGTTTTACCTGGGTGGCTTACAGCAATGGCTATCCATCGCATTGGGTTACTTATTGCTGGTAATAGCAGGGCTGCAATACCTTACCAAAAGGCGCTCTGCCTTTTTTTCCGGCCTGGGAGTATTAACCAAAGGCCTGCAAAAAGTACTGGGCAATTTATTACGCCGGCAGCAGTTCCGCACCCTGTATGCCATTGGCTTTTTTAACGGCCTGCTGCCCTGCGGGCTGGTATACCTGGGTATTACCGGCGCTATAGCCACAGCCCATGTTTACCAGGGCGCCTTATTCATGGCAGCTTTTGGCGCAGGCACTCTACCGGCTATGACCACCGTGGCCTGGTGCAGCCATTTGCTGAGCTTACGTGTACGCAACCGCGTTAGGCAAATGATACCACTCGTAATGGTTATTATGGCAGGCCTGTTAATTGTGCGCGGGTTAAACCTGGGCATTCCCTATTTAAGCCCTGCCATGAACACGCGCGCACACAACATTATTGAATGTCATAAACCGTGATCTATGAACCTGCTTCGCAAATACAATGTAGCGGCGCCCCGTTATACCAGCTACCCCACTGTACCTTACTGGGATACCAACAGCTTTGACCTTACCCGGTGGCAGCAGCTGTTAAAAAAAGCCTTCCAGGCCACCAACGGCAAAGACGGCATCAGCCTGTATATACACCTGCCTTTTTGCGAAAGCCTGTGCACCTATTGCGGCTGTAATAAACACATTACTGTAAACCATGCGGTAGAAGCGCCTTACATAAAAGCCCTGTTGCAGGAATGGCAATTGTACCTGCAGCTGTTTGCGCAAAAACCCCGCATCCGGGAAATACATTTAGGCGGCGGCACCCCCACTTTTTTTCACCCGCAGCAATTACGTTTTTTGCTGGAAAGCATTTATAAAAGCGCTACCCTGCTGCCGGATGCATCTTTAAGCTTTGAAGGCCACCCCAACAATACTACCCCCGCGCATATGCAAACCCTGTACGACCTGGGTTTCCGCCGTATGAGCCTGGGCATACAGGACCTGGATCCCCGCGTGCAAGAGATCATTCACCGCATACAGCCTTATGAAACCGTAGCCAGGGTGGTAGAACAGGCCCGGCTGATAGGTTATAGCTCCATTAATTTTGATCTTATATATGGGTTACCCCTGCAAACTGCTGCCGGCCTGGAAAACACCATCCGGCAGGTAATGCAGCTGCGCCCCGGCCGTATTTCATTTTACAGCTATGCGCATGTGCCCTGGGTAAAAGGTGTAGGTCAGCGTCTGTTCACCACCGCCGACCTGCCGGACGAAAAAACCAAACAGGGCTTATATGAGCTGGGCAAAAAGCTGTTTACCGGTTACGGTTATACGGAAATAGGTATGGATCATTTTGCATTGCCGGATGATGCTTTGCACCAGGCCTATAAAAAAGGGCAGCTGCACCGCAACTTTATGGGCTATACCGTTACCCATACCTCCCTGCTGGCAGGCCTGGGCGCCAGCTCCGTTGGCGATGGCTGGTATGCCTATGCGCAGAACGAAAAACATATAGCTAGCTACCAGCAATTAGTGGGTAAAGGGCAGTGGCCGGTAGTACGCGGGCATCTGCTGGATGAAGAAGACCTGCTGTTGCGCCGCCATATCCAGGCGCTGATGTGCCGCTTTGAAACCGCCCGCCTTAAATCAGATCCGCAGTGCGATGCTGTTATTGAAAGCCTGGAACGGCTGCAGGAGCTGGAAAAGGACGGGCTGGTAGAGATCTTACCCGGGAAGGTGATGGTTACCCCTAAAGGCAAGCCTTTTATCCGCAACATTTGTATGGCCTTTGATGCGCGCCTGTGGCGCAAGCTGCCGGCCACGCAGCTGTTTAGCCAGGCTATTTAGCTGAATTGTTTTCAAATTGTTAATCTAATTGCACTACTAATAATTTTAGCATATTTTTACTAAAATTATTGGTGAATATGAAAGAGACGATAGGAATGCTGGCGCCCGCCAGCCTGGTAATCCCATTCATTGATACAAATGCCGCATACCGCGAGCCAGCTTCCCACGATACCGAAAACCTGCTGGACCTGGGACAAATGCTGCAACCCCACCCCGGCAACAGCAGTATGCTGCAGATCAAAGGCGACAGCATGCAGGATGCCAACATGCCGCATGGCAGCTGGGCCGTGGTTGACCGTATCACAAAACCTTCTTCCGGCTCCATTGTAGTGGCTATGCTGGATAATGAGCTAACGGTAAAACGGCTGGTAAAAGCAGGGCGTAACTGGGTGCTGCACCCGGAAAATGCTTTTTATAAACCGGTGATCATCACAGAGGAAATGGATTTCCGGGTATTGGGGGTAATAACACATGTAATAATAGATATGCGGAAATAACCGTCACCCCTCCTGTTTTGCCAGCTGCTGCAGCCAGTAAATGTTTTCCTGCTTGCCTGCATTCAACAGGTTACGGCAATAATCCGTATAAAAAGTATGCGCCTGTAAAAAGCGCAAGGTGCTCTGGTACCAGTACGGGAACTGCCTGCCGGTGCGCAGCTCCATTTCTTTTCTTACCAGCGGATCTGTTTTCCGGAACATGGGTGTGCCCAGGTGGTAAGTATCTGCATCGCAAATAACGGATTCCAGGAAATTGCAGGGATGGGATGGAAAGCGGGTAGCCATAATACAACCGGCTATAAAAGGAATGGATACACCTGGCAGGCGGTGCTGCTGAAAGTACTCCCGCATCAGCTGTACTCCCCTCACCTCGTGGTCCTGTATACCGCCGGTGAGGTGGCCTATATCATGGAACCAGGCCGCTGTTCTTATAATAAACAGCTCTTCTTCGCCCAGGTTATAGGACGCAGCTATTTCCGCCGCATGCTTCACTACGCTTTGGGTATGCAGCAGGTTATGATAAGGAAACTGTTCCTTAGCATGAAATTCAAAAAAACCGGTCACATATTGTCCGATATGAGCTTCAGCTTCATTATAGTCCATAATACCAACCCGGGGAATACAGCTAATATCTCAAATGATTCTGTAGAGATTTTGGATACAGGGCTAAAAACGCTGAGGGGCACTTTCTAGTGCTCATCAGACGTTTTAAACCTTTCCAGGCCTTCCTTCCTGCGCTTTTCTTCTTTCTCTTTTACTTCCTTTTCCTGCGCTTCTTTTTTCTTATCATCATCCTTACCGCCAAACAGCCTTTTAAAGAAGCCTTTCTTTTCATCCTGCGGCACTTTCGATGCGGAGCTGATGTCGATCTCATTATCTACGCTAGGCAGCAGGGCTTCAATAAAAGCGTTCTTCAATACCTCCCATACCGCCCCCATAATATCCGTGTGTGAATCATGAAAACTGCCTTCCACATTCACTTTGGTGGCCACCTGCTTTTTCTTTGGGTTCTTCAGCACATGGGCCGCAGCATCTATCACAGTTTCTTTAGCCTTCTGCAAAAAAGGATCGTGCTTATCTTCCGTACCTTTTACCTGCAGCTCTTTGATGATGGGTTTTACATAACCTTTAAAATTACCGTTATCTGCGGCAAACTCTGAATAAAGGGCCAGTGATCCTTTACTCACATCAAACTTACCATAAGCTTTAAAAAAGTCATTCAGGTCTACCAGGTTGGCGCTGGTCATTTGCGCCGTCAGGTCAAAGGTGGGTTCTTTCGCAAGCCCGTCCAGCTTCATGTTCAGTGAAAGATTGCCGCCATAGGCATTTGCGCTGGCAACTAAGCTGGAAGGCAGCTTTTCTTTTTTATCAGAAGTGTTCTTCAGGTTACGGGCCAGTATATACGTATTCTTCAGGGAAATATCCACTTTAGGTGTAGAAGTGCTGTCCACATAATGAATGCTGCCGTTGTGCACTTCAAACCGGTTCACCTTCAGCGGCATAAAATCTTTCAGCACCTTGCGGAAGTCGTTGGTGTCTTTGGCTACCTGCCCTATTTCCGCTTTATCTTTTGTAAACACCAGCTTGGGGGAAAGCAGCTCCAGCTCGCCCGCAAGAGATCCCTCAAACAAGGCCCTCCACTCTACCGACAGGTCAATGGTTTGCGCTTTGAAAAATTCAGTTTGTTTGCGTGTAGCAGTATCCAGCTTGTTAATGTAAATGTTATTCAGCTGATAGGCGCCGCGGTACAAGGCAATATCAATATCCTGCACATGCCCGTAATAACCATTCATATGCGCCAGGGTATTATTGGCATACCGCAGTACAATGTAAGGCAGCAATAAACGTAAAATGATCAGCAGCAGGATGATGCTGCCAATGATGATGTATCTCTTCTTTATGGGCCACGCTCTCATGATACCCGTTTAAGAAACCTTTACAAAACTCAAACCACTTTTGGTATCTTTATTTACTGCTTATGCTCCTGTCTGCTATAAACCTGCCATCAAACCATGAATGTGCTCAATAACGCCACCCCGGCCCAATTAGAACAAGCCGTAGCAAATAATCACCGGGAACTGTTTGCCCTGAATGCCATTGCACAAGGCGGTAAGGTATACGGTCATAATAGTCTTAGCTGGACCTATGCCGGGCCTGCTAACAGCTCTGTGGTGCTTTTTCCTGCTATGGATGCCGCCACTGCCGGTACCCAGCTGGATGAAATGATGGACCACTACCGTGCGCAGCCGCCTAAAGACGCCGGTTGCTGGTCACTGGCGCCCACACAGCCGCTTAACCTGGGCGTACTGCTGCTGGCACGCGGCTTCCAGCCGGGCTGGCGCCCCCAATGGATGGCGCTTGACCTGGAAGCCATGCAAACGGAACATGCGCGGCCGGCCGGCTTGCAGGTACAGGCAGATAATGTTACCCCCATTCATGATATTAAGGATCTGCCTTACGCCAATACCAACAGCCTTTCCCATGAGCTTAAACAACAGTACCCGGAGCTTGGGCAGCGTTTTATTGCTAGGCTCAATGGGTCGATAGTAGCGCATAGCGAAGTATTCTTTACTACCGGCAGCCATGGCGTGGCCGGCATTTATAGTGTTGGCGTGGTGCCGCATGCAAGGGAAAAAGGTATTGGCAAAGCCGTAGTGCTGGCTGCCTGTTTGTATGCAAAGGAAAAGGGTTATCGTTACGCGGTATTAAACGGCACCGGCCGCCGTATGTATGAGCAGATAGGCTTTAAATGCATAGGCTTCGGGAATACCTGGTGGCTGCAAAACCAGCGCTACCGCACCAACCCGCCTACGCGGCAGCAGGTAGCCCTGGCCGAAGCGGTAGGTAACGGGGATGTACCTGCCTTAAATGAGCTGGTTAAAAAATTCAATACCGGCGACCTTAATACGCCCCTCAACAACGGCATGACGCTGATGCAGCTGGCCGTGCATACCAAACGGGCTGCCGCTGCAGAATGGCTAATGGAACAGGGTGCAACCTGCACCGTATTAGATGCCTGGGACCTGGGCAAGCGCAACCTGGCCGCTGCCATGTTAAAAGCACAACCTGCCCTGGTAAACAACCAGCTGTATGGCGAGTGGGATGCCACGCTGCTGCATGTAGCAGCTGACCGCAATGATGTACACCTGGCGCAGCTGGCGCTCAGCGCACATCCGAACCTGGAAATAAAAGATAAAATATATGACGGCACCCCGCTGGACTGGGCGCTGCACCTGCAACGGACACAGATAGCGGAGCTGATCCGGAAAAGCACGGCCTCTTAATAAAAAAAACTGCCGGCAACCCAAAGGCCACCGGCAGTACCACTAAAAATTCTTACATTAAATATGCTTCAGCACTTCTTCGCCAATAGCGGCTGTGCCTAAGATCTTATCTGCAGTGGTTTGTCCATCCGCAATATCGCGGGTACGGAAGCCGGCTTTCAGCACTTTATCTACCGCGCTGATCACCGTTTCGGATTCCGCTTTCATGCCAAAAGAAATATCCAGCAGCAGCGCAGCTGACAAGATAGAGGCTAAGGGATTAGCCACACCTTTACCGGTAATATCATGCGCAGAGCCATGAATAGGCTCGTACACACCGGTGCCATCGCCTATGGAGGCAGAGGCCAGCATACCCATGGAGCCGGCTATCTGCGAAGCTTCATCCGTTAGTATATCCCCAAACAGGTTAGCAGTTACCACCACATCAAAACGGCGCGGATCTTTGATCAGCAGCATAGCGGTAGCATCTACAAACTGGTGTTCCACTTCAACATCCGGGTAGTCCAGCGCTACTTTCTGCACCACTTCACGCCACAGGCGCGAGGTTTCAATTACATTGGCCTTATCTACAGAACATAATTTTTTTCTGCGGGTACGGGCTGCATCAAAGGCTTTGCGGGCTATACGCTCTACTTCGTAACGGCTGTACTCTGCAATATCAAAGGCAGTATCTCCATTATTCTTACGTCCTTTTTCACCAAAATAAATATCGCCGGTCAGCTCACGGAAGAACAGGATATCTGCTCCTTTTAAGATCTCCGGTTTAATACTGGAAGCGCCCAGCAGCTCATCAAACAGCTTAATGGGGCGCAGGTTAGCATACAGCCCCAGCTCCTTGCGCATTTTCAGCAAACCCTGTTCCGGCCTTACTTTGGCAGATGGGTCGTTATCATATTTCGGGTGGCCTACTGCGCCAAATAATACCGCATCTGACTTACGCATTTTTTCCAGTGATTCATCCGGTAAGGGATTACCGGTAGCTTCAATGGCTACGTGTCCTATCAGCGCTTCGTCGTAGGTAAAGGTATGTCCGTATTTAGCGGCTATCTTGTCCAATACCTTTTTACCAACGGCCGTAACTTCCTGTCCTATTCCGTCGCCCGGAACAATTAAAATATGCTTGCTTGCCATGCTTTTGTGGATTGTTATGAAGATTATATTAGGTTCAACATTTTTTGTGTTGCCTTAATGGCCGATACCGTTTGATCACTATCGAGCCCCCGGGTTTTAAATTCCTTATTATTATAACGCCAGGTAATAACAGTTTCACATAATGCATCACTTTTACCACCGGGCGGAATGCGCACTGCATAATCGGTCAGCACCGGCAGCTCCTGTTTAAGCTTTTTATATACTTTCTTCAACGCATTCATGAATGCATCATACTGCCCGTCGCCCTGGGAGTGCTCTTCAAACAGCTCTCCTTTAATAGAGATCTTCAGGGATACAGAGGGATGCAGGTTCTTGGAATGGGTAAGCACATAGTTCTCTATGCGCACCTTTTCCTCAATAGCTTTACTGTCCAGTATATCTGAAATAATATAAGGCAGGTCGGCCTGGGTTACCACTTCTTTTTTATCGCCCAGCTCAATAATGCGCTGGGTCACTTTTTTCAGGTCCGGCTCACTCAGCTGAATGCCCAGCTGCTGCAGGTTGTTCTCTATATTGGCTTTACCGCTGGTTTTACCCAGCGCATAACGGCGTTGCCGGCCAAAACGCTCCGGCATCAGGTCACTGAAGTAAAGCTTGTTCTTCTTATCGCCATCTGCGTGTATGCCTGCTGTTTGGGTAAATACATTCTCCCCTACCACCGGTTTATTGGCCGGTATGCGAAAACCGGAAAAGGTTTCCACCAGCTTGCTTACACTGTACAGTGATTCTTCTTCCACGGCGGTTCTTACCTCCGGTAAAAAATCATGCAGCACAGCTATGGCGCTGGCCAGGGGCGCATTACCGGCACGCTCGCCCATACCATTAATGGTAAGGTGCACGCCATGGGCGCCGGCTTTTACGCCTTCCAGCACATTGGCGGTGCCCAGGTCGTAATCATTATGCATATGCACATCAAAGTGCAGCTTGGGATAGCGCTGCACAATGGCAGAGGTATATTCAAAAACTTCAGACGGGATCAGGATACCCAGGGTATCCGGCAGCATAATACGTTTAACGGGCTGCGTTTGTAAAAAGTCCAGGAACTGGAATACATAGTCGCGGGAGTGGCGCATACCATTGCTCCAGTCTTCCAGGTACACATTACATTCCAGGCCTTTCTTTTTTGCCAGTGCTATTACCGCTGCTATTTCTGCAAAGTGCTGTTCGGGTTTCTTTTTCAGCTGGTGGGTTAAATGGTTCAGTGAACCTTTGGTAAGCAGGTTCATAACCTTGGCCCCTGCCTGCTGCATCCACTGCACGCTTACATCGCCATCCACAAACGTCAGCACCTCCACCCTGTTCAAAAAGCCGTTGGCCTTAGCCCATTTGGTAATAGCCTTTACGGCCGCAAACTCGCCTTCAGACACGCGGGCAGAAGCAATTTCAATACGGTCTACCTTTACTTCCGTTAACAATAACTGCGCAATGGTTAATTTTTCCGAAGGTGAAAAAGAAACGCCGCTGGTTTGCTCCCCATCCCGCAGGGTGGTATCCATTATTTCTACATAGCGTCCGGCAACTGGCATAATAAGTGGTGGAATGTTTTAGTACATGCTTTTGGCAGCGAAGCTCTGGATCTCGCTCTTCATGGCTTGCAGGTAATCAATATCATCATAACCGTTCTGCAGGTTATGTTTCTTATAACTGTTAATATCAAATTTTTCGCTTTCACCGGTGGCTATAATGGTAATGGTCTGCTCCGGCAGGTTTACTTCCACTTCCGCTTTGGGATCAGCTTCTATGGCAGTAAAGATCTTATCTAAGAACTCAGCGCTCACCTGTACGGGCAGTATGCCAATGTTCAGGGAGTTGTTCTTAAAAATATCGGCAAAAAAGCTGCTTACCACGCAACGGAAACCATAATCATAAATGGCCCAGGCCGCGTGCTCACGGCTGCTGCCGCTGCCAAAGTTCTTACCAGCTACCAGTATTTTACCGCTGTAAATGGGATTGTTCAGTACAAAATCTTTCTTAGGCGTATTATCATTCTCATAACGCCAGTCGCGGAACAGGTTATCGCCAAATCCTTTACGCTCCGTTGCTTTCAGGAAACGTGCAGGAATGATCTGGTCAGTATCTACATTTTCAATGGGCATGGGCACCGCTGAACTCCGTAATACAGTGAATTTATCGTAAGCCATTTTTAGGTCGTATCTCTGTTAGTTAATTATGTTGTTGATCGTTTATACGCGGGCGTTATTAATCCGCCATCAGCACGCGGGGGTCTGTTACCACACCGGTTACCGCTGCTGCAGCTGCTACCAGGGGGCTTGCCAGCAGCGTTCTTGCGCCGGGGCCCTGCCTGCCTTCAAAGTTGCGGTTGCTGGTGCTCACGGCATATTTACCCGCCGGTATCTTATCATCATTCATGGCCAAACAGGCGGAACATCCGGGCTGGCGCAGCTGGAAACCTGCGTCTGTTAAAATATCCAGGATGCCTTCTTCCCTGATCTGCTGCTCTACAATATGTGAGCCGGGCACTATCCAGGCCGTTACATGATCTGCTTTTTTACGCCCTTTTACAATGGAGGCAAAAGCGCGGAAGTCTTCTATACGGCCGTTGGTACAGCTGCCTATAAATACATAATCCACCTTTTTGCCCAGCATGGATTCATCTTCATGAAAGCCCATATAGTTCAGTGACTTTTCAAAGCTGGCCTTGCCGCTGCCGGTGGCCTGTGCAGAAGGTATGTGCTGGGTAATGCCTAATCCCATACCGGGGTTGGTACCGTAAGTGATCATGGGCTCAATATCCGCTGCATCAAAAGTATGCTCCTGGTCAAACTTAGCGCCTGCATCGGTTTTCAGTGTTTTCCAGTAAGCCAGTGCTTTATCCCATGCTTCACCTTTAGGGGCTTTTTCACGGCCTTTGATATATGCAAAAGTAGTTTCGTCCGGTGCTATAATACCGCCACGGGCGCCCATTTCAATGCTCATGTTACAAACCGTCATACGGCCTTCCATGCTCATGTTCTCAAACACATCGCCTGCGTATTCCACAAAATAACCGGTAGCGCCGGCTGCAGTGAGCTTGGCAATAATATATAAAACCACATCTTTAGGCGTAACTCCTTTACCCAGCTTGCCATTTACGTTAATGCGCATTTTCTTGGGCTTGGGCTGCATAATACACTGGGAGGATAATACCATCTCTACCTCAGAAGTGCCAATACCAAAGGCAATAGCGCCAAATGCACCGTGGGTAGAGGTATGCGAATCGCCGCATACAATGGTCATACCCGGCAGGGTAATACCGTTTTCCGGACCTACCACGTGCACAATGCCGTTCTTGGGATTACCCAGGCCCCAATGGGAAATGCCGTATTTGGATGAGTTGGTTTCCAGCGCTTTTAACTGGTTGGCAGAAAGCGGGTCCTGCACCGGTAAATGCTGGTTAATAGTAGGTGTATTATGATCTGCGGTAGCAAAGGTTTTTTCGGAGAACATCACTTTCAGCCCCCGGCTCTCTAAACCCAGGAACGCTACCGGGCTGGTTACTTCGTGAATAAAATGGCGGTCAATAAAAAATACATCCGGACCGTCTTCTATTTTTCTCACAACATGTGAATCCCATACTTTATCAAATACGGTAGTAGGTATTTGGCTCATTTTTTATAATTTAAAAAGTAACTGCAAAATTGTTAAAATATATCCAGATATTCTGCTTTTTAGTCAGATTTTTTCTAACAGGAAACGTTAAAAACCGGGGGCTGCAGATGAACAAGGCTTTGACCGTACGGGGACGACCAAAGCCTTATAGTATTGATTATAAATATTTTACAATACAATCACAGCGCTTACTGCACACCTCAGGCATCCACCGCATCATACACGATCACCTTTTCCCAAAGGTGGCTGCAGTTCTTAATAAATTCCAGGTGAATGGGATCTGTTTGATAAGCAGCCTGTCCGGCCAGGTCGGCAAAGAACATCAGCTCAGATACCGCCCAGCTGTTATCCACCACATCCCGTTTTTCGGTGCTGGCTACTACCCCTACCCGCAGCTCTTTTACGGTTTTGATCCTGGCCAGGGTTTTAACACCCGCCACCAGCTTATCACGGTCTTCCGTGGAACCGGGATTTTTAAGCCAGAAGAATACATGGTGCACCACGGGGTATTTGGGGGCTGCTGCCTGCAAGGGCGATGCTGTGGCGGCCGCCGTACCGGCTAAAATAGTGGCTGCCGTGCCCAGGAATTTACGTCTGTTGGAATTTTTCATGGTTAATCGGGTTGATGCCCTCAAAATAGTAAAATATACTGCATAAAAAAAGGCGCCTTCCCGGTAGGGAAAGCGCCCATATACATCTTTATTCCATCTTACTTACTGGTTGGCCTGCTGTGCCTTTTTCTTCTTGGCATGGTCCACAATGGCGCCTGTACCGGCACCTACACCTGCACCAATTACGGTACCAATGGCAGCGCCTTTTAAGTGGTCTTTATTCACCAGGGCGCCTGTAATAGCACCTGCGCCAGCGCCAACTACTGCACCTTTAGCAGTATGGCTCCAACCCTTTTTCTTGGTAGTGGTGGTGGCTGCGGGAGCGGAGGCAGTAGCATTATCAGCGGAGTTGCTATTGCTGTAGCTGCCACCGTTTGACGCCTGGCTGCTATGACTTTTATGTTTTGCTTTTTCAGCTTTTTCTGCGTTTACAGAATCAATTACCTGCTGTTTTGCTACACTTACCGCGTTCATTGAATCGATGGTTGCCTGTTTGGCATCCCCTATAGCGGCCGCCTTCTCGTCATTGCTCTGGCAGGATGCAAAGATCAATGCGGATGATGCGATGGCTATAACTAAGTTTCTCATGGCTTTAATTTTTAAAATATTAGGTCTGCCCTTCCAATAACGAAAACTGTGCCATTTGTTACTGAAGGAAATGGCCGGAGGCCCTAAAGACCTCCGTACCATTTACTTATAGTTTAACAAATTTTTTCCTTACTACTTTTTTACCATCCCTGAACTCAATAATATAGGTACCGGCTGACAGGTTGCCAAGGTTTAGGGTACCGTTCGCTGACTTCATCCTGGTAACCTGTGAGTTGGCCACGTTGATCACGTTTACCATCCCATCATTCTTCAGGCCGCCAATGGTCAGGTTGCTGGTTACCGGGTTGGGATATACCTTAAACTGGTCGTTTGTCTCCGGCAGGTGGCTTGCTTTGCTCGCCAGCGCTGCGCTGGTAAACTCAACCCAGTTAATGTTCCAGTCGCCGCTAACTGCATAAATGCGCAGGGTTTGATCGCCGGCAGCCAGGGTTACCGTGGTAGTAACCGTGGTCCAGGCCTGCCAGCCGCCGGTAGCAGGTACGTTTACCGTAGCCAGTATGGTGGCGCCGGAGCGCAGCTGCAATTGTTTGCCGCCATCCGGGCTGGCTATGCGTAAGTTTACGGTATAAGTGCCTGCTGTGGTTACATTTACATGGTAATCCATCCAGTCATCCGTATTTATCCAGCCCACATTTTCACCGCCGCCGGTATCTGCACAGCCTTCTGTTCCAACGTCGGATTTTGCATCAAATGCTTCTGCTTCTATTTTACCGGGAATGGCTTTAACTGCCGTTACCGGGTTTACGGTAATGGCTATTGGAGCCGATGTAGTGGTTAAACCGGCATTGTCCGTGGCTTTGGCCGTAATGGAATAAGTGCCTGCAGGTGCGCCTATCCAGGTATACTGGTAAGGACTGGTAGTATCTTCTCCCAGTTTGGCAGCGCCCTGGAAAAATTCCACTTTGCGCACATTGCCATCTGCATCTGCTGCTGTTGCCGCCATATCAATATCCGCGTTGTTAAAGAAGGTGGCATTATTGGCCGGGGCAGTAAGGCTTACAGTAGGCGCGCTGCCGGTACCTGTGCCGGCAAGGGCAAAGCTCAGGTAGTTAATGTTCAGATCTGCTGCATCCATGGTTACCCGTAATACTTTTACGCCGGTGGTTAGGGCAGGCGTATTCACAGTAATGGTTTGCCATGCCTGGAAACCGCCGGTTTTGGGTACGGCCAGGGTTCCGCTGATGTTCACACCATCCAGCTCCACATGGAATGCTTTGGCATCGTAAGGTGTGGCTACGCGGGCAGCCAGGGTATATACGCCGGGTGTGGTTACATTCACGGTGTATTCCAGCCACTCGCCGGTAGCTACATAACCTATGTTAAAACCACCGCCGGTATCTGCGCAGCCTTCCAGGTCCACCCCTTCGTTGGGCCGGTAACCGTTACCCTGGTTAGCAGCAGAAGCATCGTGGTAGGCAATACCTTCGCCACCGGTATCATAATCCTCTATTTCAATTTTACCCGGTATGGCAGCCGGTACGCCCTTGTAGGGATTTTGTAAAGATGCGCTCACCTTATAATTAGCAGTATAGGTGGTGTTAACAGCAGGCACGCGCAGGTTTTGCGTAACTGCCCCGCCATGTGCCCAGGAAGTAAATTCATAAGCGGTATCGCCCAGGGTTTGCGGGCTAAGCGCCTGTATGGTGAAGTTGGAATTTACCACAAAGGTTTTAGTAGCCGGCGCAGTTACCTGCGAGCCTAATACCAGCTGTAGCCCGGGTTTGCTGGATGTGATGGTGAGGTTCACCTTATTGGGCTGAATATCTACAGAATCCACGCCGGTACGGCCCTGCGAATCGGTAACGGTTAAGAGTATACGGAACCAGATGTTGGGTGATGTTTCCCCGCCATTATCCGCTACAAAGGTGCCGGATTTAATGCCCGCCGGTATTACCGGGCCGGGATGATAGTGCTCGCTGGCAGCATTATCCTTATGGTAAAAACGTACTTCCCATTTGTAGGCAGATGCGGGTAAGGTACCATCTTCCTGGTCCGTGGCGCTGCCGGAAAAGCTCACCTGGTCTAATACGCTCCAGGTAAGGCTGGCCGTTGGTGTTAAGATGTGCGGTACCGGCCGGGCATTAAACGGCTGTACGGTAAGTACTGCGGCCGTGCTGGTATCTGCACCCAGGGTATTAGCCACCAGGCAGCGATAGCTGCCTGCATCTGCTGCTGCGGTTTGCGCAATCGTATAGGTGCTGGCGGTAGCGCCGCTGATGTTTACGCCATTCTTCTGCCACTGGTAAGTGATGGGCGTAGCGCCGGATACGCTTACGGAAAAGCTAACCGGATCGCCGGCTACCACTGTTTGGCTGGCAGGGTTGTTCACCACTTCCGGTTTCTGGTTGCTGTCAAACTCAATACGCCATAAGCTGCCGGTGGTATTATATTTAATGTAGTAGATATTACCGTCAATGCCTACACTGGTTCCCAGGATAGAGCCAAAGCCGCTGGGCGAAAACTCCTGTGCAGCGCCTGTACCGGGGTTTACCGCATCTACGCTGCGGAACCACTGGGAGCACCAGTCAGAAAAATAAAAACGGTTGCGGTACTGCGCAGGGTAATTGGTGGCCGGCGGGTTAAAGAATACGCCGGAGGTAATGGCGCATCCCCAGTTATCATGCGGGTAGGCAAATACCGGCAATATGGTATTAGCCGCCTGCTGCGGGCCGGAGCGGCCGTTCTGGTCCCAGCCATAGTTATAATTTTTGGCAGCATCCGGTGCGGTAACATCATTGATCTCCTCATAGTCGCCACCCACATTTACTACGAATATTTTACCTGAAAGCGGGTCCAGCGCCATTTTCCAGGGGTTGCGCATCCCAATGGCCCAAATGCTCCGCTTCTGGCGGGAGGCGCCGGCCTCATTGTAATACGGGTTGCCCGGCGCCGGCTGTCCATCTTCCGTTAACCGCAGTATTTTACCACGATAGGTATCCAGCTTGGTAGCTTCTGCCGGAGAGTTGCTCTCACCAATAGCTACATACAGCAAGCCATCTTTAAAAAGGATGGCGCCGCCGTTATGGAAGCCGTTGATGATAGGATCAAACTCCATAATACGGGTAGTGGAGGTTACCACGTTTGCAGTGTTTATCACCACTGCATCCAGGTAATGCACCGTCATAGCCGGGTTAGTGTAAAAAATGTAAAACCTGCCGTTCGTGGCAAACTGCGGGTGCAGGGTAATACCCAGCAGGCCCTGTTCCGAGCCGGTAGTAGTGCTAACGGTATGCACCGTTGATACGTTACCGTTCTGGAACACTTTTACATTACCGGAACGTTCTGCAATAAAGATGCGGCCATCCGGTGCATGCACCATGGCAGTAGCTTCATTAATGTTATCGCCGGTAAGCTTTTTCTGAATAAATCCTGCGGGCAGCTGGCTATAGCCATTGCCGGCAAAGCCGCACAGGAACAGGGCAATGCCCAGGCATACTTTCAATAGGCGGGCACGCAAAAATTGCTGCATTTTTGGTAGGTTTCTCATCATGCAAGAGTGGTTTTTTTTGGATAAAGATTGTTGTTATGTTAATGGATAATGACGTGCGGAGTTTAAGGTGATCAATAAGGTGTTCGGGCTATCCACAGTAATAATGTAAATAATGCATATAGGGCATCTCTTTCACAGCGGTTTTAATGACATGGCTTATAATTAAAATAGGCGGCTAAAGTTAATGCTTTTTTTCCTTTAATTGTTTCCAGCGCTCATACTTAAACCAGTAAACAGCATAGCCTCACAGCCCGGCAATGGTGTGCTGGCAACGGTTTCAGGGAAATGGGTATAAAATGGGTAGAACAGGGGTATACCCTGCAAACTATTTGCAAACCAGGTATTTACATGGGAGTAAGATAACAGGTTGCTAACGCATACAGTACACATTAGCAACAGGCTGTAACATTATAATTGCCTGCTGCGTTTTATTGCTGTTAACTTTTTACGTAGCAGCTGTTCACATTAAAAAGGGACCAATCGTTTCTCTTAATCCATTATTTAATTACTGATCATTAATTATACCTATTAAATGAAAAAGCATCTTTTGTTATTAACCGCGGCCCTCTCCTGCGGAGTGTTCTCTTATGCACAGGTTTCCTTTGGTGTGAAAGCCGGTTTTAGCCTGGCTGGTATGAGCTCCAAATACGACAATCAATTTATCAAGCCTAACACAAAAACAGTTCCCGCATTCCATGCAGGTGTTATTGCAGACATTTCCCTGGCTGAAAACTTTTCCCTGCAACCCGGCCTGTTTTACAGCGCCAAAGGGGCTAAGACGGAGCAAATCGTTCCCGGCCCGGCAGATGGACCGGTGAAATTAGAGTCTACTGCCCACCTCAATTACCTGGAGCTGCCTGTTAATTTCCTTTATAAACATGAGCTGGGTCCCGGTAAAATATTTGCCGGTTTTGGACCTTACCTGGCGTATGGTGTTGGTGGTAAAATAAAAGTTAACTATGGTGGCGAGGAAGCCCAGGACATTGATATAAAATTTAAAAATGAACGGCGCGATTCTCTGCTGGATGTAGCTTATGTAAAGCCCTTTGATGCCGGCGCCAATTTTATAGCCGGTTATGAATTTAAAATGGGTTTAGTGTTCAGCGTAAATTACAGCCTGGGTTTAACCAATACCAGCCCGTATGATGGTGAAACTGAAAAGAACCATTACCTGGGCATCAGCGTAGGTTACCTGCTGCATAAACGTAAATAAAAAAGCAGCTCCATTGGAAGCCACCGCGTGGAAACAGGGTGGAGCTGCGGTAACAGGTACTGATGCTTACCCTACAAGTATATGAGTTATAGATTTAAAAAAAACGTATATTTGCGCCCGCTAGCGGAAATGTAACATTTTCGCCCTTGTTCCGTTTTACGGAGCTGCAGCTATCATTTAAAGGGACAAGCATCAATTTACCTATAATTTATCCATAATCATCTATACCCATCATGAAAAAACATCTTTTGTTATTGACCGCAGCCCTCTCCTGCGGATTGTTTTCCTATGCACAGGTCTCCTTTGGTGTGAAAGCCGGTTATAGTCTGGCCGGTATGAGCACCAAGAACGCCATCACAGACAATACTCCTCAGCAGGCTCACACAAAAACAGTTTCCGCGTTCCATGCAGGTGTTATTGCCGACATTTCCCTGACAAAGGACTTTTCACTGCAACCCGGCCTGCTCTATAGCGCCAAAGGAGCTAAGGTGGATCAAACAGTTCCCGGTCCTGCCGATGGACCCGAGAAAGTATCCTCTACTGCCCGCCTCAATTACCTGGAGCTGCCGGTTAATTTCCTGTATAAGCGCGCGCTGGGTCCTGGTAAAATATTTGCCGGTTTTGGCCCTTACCTGGCTTATGGCGTTGGCGGTAAAATAAAAACCGACTATGAGCATTATGGACACGTGGAAAGCGAGGTGAAATTTAAAAACAAAAAGGATATTGAGGCTAATATAGCTTATGTAAAACCTTTTGATGCCGGCGCCAATTTCATTGCCGGTTATGAGCTTAAAATGGGCCTGCTGTTCAGTGTAAATTACAGCCTGGGTTTAACCAATACCAGCCCGTATGACAGCGAAACTGAAAAGAACCACTACCTGGGTATCAGTGTAGGCTACCTGCTGCATAAGCATAAATAAGAAGGATAGTTTGGCCTTATATCGCTAACAAGACTATTTTAATCGCATTTTAAGCTGGGCGCATGGGGGTAAGATTTAAATTTGGCGTCTAGTACATAGAAGAGTACCATTTAACCTAACAATATGTATTACATTACCAGGCGGCTGGCTCCATTGGAAACCAGCCGCCATAGATGGCGAAATAAGGTCATCATCCCTGCTGCTATTGAACAATACTCCCAGGCGCATTGCCGCTATTTTTTAACGCCCGGTATTCCCGGCGCTGTACATGTCTTCTCTTTTTACCAGCAATCGTCATGTAAAATTCTGTGAAATGCACATAGCAATGTCTGAACCTATAACTGTACTAAATCAGGCGCCCGGTGAACCGCATAATGAGGTTCACAACCGGTTCGATCTTATTCTTCCATGCTGTAATCCCCCCGGTGCATGGACGTATCAGCTGATCGAAGACTTTCATTTACTGCAACATCTGCTGCCGGATACCTTCATACAGCTTATACTTGTGAATGATGGTTCTGTAAGGAACTTCACCGCCACGCAGATCCAGGAGCTGAAAGATGCTATTCCGGATATCCGCATCATCAATCACCCGGTGAACCGGGGCAAAGGATATGCCCTGCGGCTGGGGGTGGCCCTGGCAGAAAGCCCTTACCAGATTTGCAGCGACTATGATATGCCCTTTGGCGTGGAAGCCATTTGCCGGGCATACCATCAGCTGCTGCGCGGGAGCGATGTTGTTGCAGGTGTGCGGGGCAGGCAGTATACCAACCTGCTGCCCATTCAGCGCAGGTTCATTACCCGTATTAACCGCCTGCTGAACCATTATGTGCTGCGCTTACCGGTAGCTGATGCACAGGCAGGCCTGAAAGCCTTTAATGGCAATGGGCGAAGGGAATTCCTCTCCACCCGCATCAACGGTTTTTTATACGACAGCGAGTTTGTGCACCGCAGTGGTAAGAACCGGCAGCTGGCTATTACCAAGATCTCCATCCGTTGCCGGAAAGATATCCGCTTCTCCGATTTCAAGCTAAAGACCCTGTTCAGGGAATGCTTAAATTTTGTAACCATCCTGTTGATAGATTGACATGCAGAAAAAGATCCTGATCAGTGTAGATGTAGAGGAATTTGATATTCCGGAGGAATATGGGCAGGCCCTGGAGATGGAGCAAAAGCTGGCAGTATCCCGTAACGGCCTGCTAAAAACACTGGAGCTGTTCAATACCCTGAACATACGCGCCACTTTTTTCGTTACCGCTTACTGGGCGCAGCAACATCCGGCGCTGCTGCAGCAGATCGCTGAAAAACATGAGATCGCGTCGCATGCATTTTATCATGACCGGTTTGAAGAAGCCGACCTGTTACATTCACGGCTAACCCTGGAAGCTATTTGCGGTAAGCCGGTAAAAGGCTTCCGTATGCCGCGCCTGCAGCCGGTAAGCCTTGCCGCATTACACAAAGCCGGGTATCTATATGATGCTTCTTTAAACCCCACCTGGCTGCCCGGCCGGTATAACAATTTACATCGCCCGCGGCAGGTGTTCCGCGAGGAGGAGCTATGGATAATGCCGGCATCCGTAACACCGGTATTACGCCTGCCTGTTTTCTGGTTAAGTGTTAAGAACCTGCCTTTATGGTTCAGCAAAGCCTGTATACGGCGCATTTTACGGAAAGGGGATCATTGCTCCTTTTACTTTCACCCCTGGGAGCTGGAAAACCTGCATAGCTACGAGCTGCCCTGGTATGTAAAACGGGTATGCGGCCCGCAGCTGGAAAATAAGCTGGCTGCACTTTTCAGCTGGCTGCAAAAAGAAGGTACGTTTATTTCCCACGCGGATTATTTGCCTGAACCTACACATGGAGAATGCGCAAGCATATAAAATGTAAAAGTGAAGTGCCGTACGCAGCATTTCGCTTTTTAATTGTTACTTTTTTACTTTTTTACAGCGTTATTTTGAATACAAGCCGGGAGCCTGTCCGTGAAACGGTGAACGGGTGGTCTTCGATCTTCGGATCCGTTATACTGATATAATAGGCTTTACATTTATCGGTGGTCTTCTCTTCCCTGGCAGTATAAGATAGCGTAGCACTGCCTGCGTTGACAATATCTATTTTATATTTGAACATACCTTCTTTCGTATCTGCAATAGCAAACACCAGCGCTCCATACATGGGTGCACCCGGCTGTTTTACGATCACACCCCGTTTCAGATCTGTTGGTTCCGGTGTAATTGTGATGGCTGCCGTATCAATACTTTTTGACAAAAGAATATTCTCCCCCGTTTGTGCATCCAGGAATGTCAGTACCACCTGGGTTGGCATTCCTTCATTCAGCACACCATCGCAGGGATCAGGTTCTGATGATTTTTTACATCCGGATCCCAAACTTGCAATAAACAGGAATATTAGCGGCAGGTAATAAAATCTCCTGGTAAGGGAATGGGTCAACTGTTTTTTTTCCATGAACTATCTTCTTTTTAATACAATATAGGTTATTGAGTGATCGCTTTGGCAAAAGCTTCTTCATGAATAAATCTACAAAAAAATTTATGGACTGTAAATAATTACAATAAAAAACCCCCGCCGGTAAAAACCGGCAGGGGTTTCGTTGTCAATCAAAATCTAAAGTCAGTCAATTCTCTCTTCTATCAATCATAACTCCAGGAATAGTTGCAGGACAGGTTTTATATAGGATAGGAATATTTATTTGATCGCAAACTTGCGCGTGATCTTATCATTCATCTCCCGCAGGTGTATCCTCGTCATATTATCCAGCCCCGGGTTCAGCATATTCTTTTTGATCAATGCCTGCTGCTTTTGCAGCTCATCCCTGAATATACCCTGCAGGTCAGAGTACGTGGGGTGAAATGAACCCATCGTAACCGTGTATTGGTCATCAGGTGCAAAAGCCTGTTCCAGTAAGCGGTTCAGGTAGGTTTGCTGCAAATTGCGGCGGTACACATCCACATTCTTACCCTGGTACAGTTCCGTATAAATAGCCTTATCCATATCCGTGAAAAACTCCTGCACGCCATAAGCTTTTTTACCTTCTTCAATTTCTGCGGTCAGCAGGCGGCTTAAGCGGTTACGGCTTACCAGGGTGTTGATACCGGAGATCTGCAGCTCAGATAATTCCTGCGTAAAATTCACCTGGCATCTTTTAATCAGGCTCTTTTCGTTTAGCCACACCGGTGTGGTAAAAAATTCCTTCTTCAGAAATTCCATAGCCTCCAGCTGTTTGGCTTTAGGCACAATTTCCTCAACAGGGCCGGGCTCCGCGCCTACTTTGGGTGTATGGTACACGCCGCCAATGTATTTTATTACATGGCCGGTGTAGGTTACATACTGGCTCCATACTACGCCTAACATCTCTTTTGCAGCATCAGATTCTTCCTGCGGTGCGGTGGTCCATGCGGCCAGCTGCGGCAGTATGCGTTTCAGGTTCTTAATACCGTACATGCCGGCTTTCATAGCATTATCGCCCAGGTCCTCGTTCTGGCTGCGCGGGTCTGCAGGTTCCATCTCATTGCCAAAAAATAAACGGTGGTTCTTTTTCACGCTGTCGGTTACCATTTTAGTAAATGCCAGCTGCTCTTCCCAGGGCGATCTATATTCCGGATGCCAGCGGTAGCCCCATGCAATGGCCCATTTATCATAATCGTTAATACGGGGGAACAGGCCTGCTTCGCTGATATTATCTTCCGGCTGCGCTACATAGTTAAAGCGGGCATAGTCCATAATGGAAGGTGTGTGGCCATACTTTTCCACCCAGCGTTTATTGCGCAGGCTATCTACCGGCACGGTGGAGGACGCGCCAAAGTTATGACGCAGGCCCAGCGTATGCCCTACTTCGTGGCTGGATACAAAGCGGATCAACTGCCCCATCAGCTCATCATCAAACTCACGTTTGCGCGCACGGGGATCAACGGCGGCGCATTGCACCAGGTACCAGTCGTGCAATAATTTCATTACATTATGGTACCAGAAAATATGGCTTTCAATGATCTCGCCGCTGCGCGGGTCTGCCACGCTGGGGCCCATGGCATTCATGATCTGCGAAGGACGGTAAATAATGGCGGAGTGGCTGGCATCGTCCAGGCTCCAGGTGCTGTCTTCCTGCTCTGTTGGCGCCATGCGCGCATACACGGCATTTTTAAAACCAGCGCCTTCAAAAGCATTTTGCCAGTCGTTCACACCCTGTATCAGGTAAGGCACCCATTTTTTAGGCGTAGCAGGATCAATATAAAATACAATGGGCTTAACCGGTTCTACCAGCTCTCCCCTTTTATATTTTTCAACATCTGCCGGTTTGGGTTCCAGGCGCCAGCGTTTTGCATATACTACCTCTTTTACACCCTGCGGGTTGGCATCAAAATCACGGAAGCCGGTGGCAAAATACCCCACGCGCTCATCCAGCAGGCGGCCCTGCATGGGCTTCTCAGGCAGCAGCACAAACGATGAGTTCAGCTCCATGGAGTAGTTAGGGCCGGAAGGGTTGAGCCCTGCTGCATATGTTTTCAGGGCCCGCACCTCCAGGTTTGTGGCATAGGTATGCACGTATTTAATATAGCTGCGGTCGTTCTGCTGCCCGCTTACACCGGCCCGTTGCTTTATTTTATCGTTATAGAAATACAGGATCTCGTTATCGCTGTTCAGCAGGTCTGTTACATCTATCACCAGCGCGGTGGAATCGGGGTTAAAGGCGGCAATGGGAAAGGCATATGCAATAGGCTGCACGTTGTTCTTTTGCACCGCGTTAAACATAGCGCGGGAACTGTCTGATGTATATTCCGTGAACGACAGCCTTCTCATAAACAGCTTGTTGGAAGGGCCTCTTTCAAAGCTGTAAATGGCCTCCCCTATTTCATCGCCCGCCAGGCCCCAGGGCCCGTTACGCATGTCAACAGAGGCTTTGGCAATCCTGTTCACCGTCATAATATAGCGGCCGAACAGTGAAAAGGGTATCTCGAAATAATACTTATCCTCTTTGGTATGCACAGTAATAAAACCCTTACTGCTGCGCATGTCTTTGGTGATCACCTCCTCATACTTTTTAACAGGCTGCGGACCGGTTTTCTTTTTAAGGGAATCCGCATTGTTCTTGTCAGCCGCAGGAGCAGCTGCTGTGGTGTCTTTTTTATGCTTCTGGGCTATTGCCATGCTGCTCATGCTCATTACAGCGCATAACAGCAGGGCTGCAAAAGATCCGGTTCTTCGTTGCATCATAAAATCTATTAATGGTGTTGTGTGTGAATTATCTTGGGTTAGGTGTTATCTCAGGATTCAGTTTTATGTACACATTGCTTATCTGGAACACATAGCGGTTGCTGTTAGGCGCCAGCGTATAGGTTTGCCCGCGGAAATTATTCCGGGTTACTGTGGTGGCAAGGTCTGCTTCCCGGTTCAAACGTTTCTGGTCAAACCAGCGGAAACCGCGGCCCATCAGCTCCCTGCTGCGTTCATTCAATACCTGGCGCAAAGCTGCTTTTGCATCTGTAACACGCAGGTCCGTATAGTCGGCAGGTTTATAGCGGTGTTTGCGCAGCTCATTCAGCATATTCAGCGCAGGGGCAATATTACCGGCGCGCGCTTCGGCTTCTGCTTTTATCAGCATCATTTCCGGCACACAGGGGCCGGTATACACACCCTGGCTGCTGATACGCGGGCGGTAATAACCGCGGCCAACAAAACCATTTCCGGGAAAGTTGGCCCCGTCTGCTGTAAACAGCGTATAACGCAGGTCGGTATTGTCCAACAGTGCCAGCAGCTCATCGCTTAACGGAAAAGTAGGCAGCGTAATGGTCATTGATTTCAGAAAAATGATCTCAGGGTCCTGCAGCTTCAGCGGCAGCCCGGCGGCATTATCAGCATAATCCGCCAGGTTTAGCAAGGTGTGCTGCCTTGCCAGCGCACTATCCGCATACTTGCCTGCATCGGCATACAATCCCTGCTGCAGGCTGGCCCTGGCCAGTATAGCATATACCGCTGCGCGGGATGGCGTTGAAGAATAGGACGGTACATCTGCCAGCTCAGGCAGCGCTGCCTGCAGATCGTTCTTTACCAGCTCATACACCTCTTTTACAGATGCCCTTTGCAGGCTGCCGGTAAAATCAGGCACCGTTAATACCGGTACACCGGGGTCACTAGCTGCAGTAGCAGCATCATACTGTTTGGCATAAATATTCACCAGCGTGTAAAAGGCATATGCACGGTGCACTAACGCCTGTGCATATATGTTCCTTTTCTCTGTTTCTGTACCGCCATCACTGTTCAGCACACCGGCGGTTACCAGGTTGCAGTAATACACCTGTTTATAAAGCCCGTCCCAGTCGCCGTCGTTTACATCAATAAAAATATCAGGCGCCCAGGTATAGGCTTTTACATCCAGGTCGCGCATATTTTTCTGGTAGTTGGTATCGCTGATATTCACCTCATCAGACGCCATCTCCGGGTAATAGTAGGTTCTTTCCATTACCTGCGAATAGTTCAGCAGGGCCTGGAAATCTTTTGTATAATGCAGGGTACGCGTGCCCACCTGGTCTATCTCTACGTATTTGCGGCAACCGGCTCCTATGAATAAAAAAAGAGCTGCCACACTTGTATATATGATCCTGTTCATTATTGGCAAGTATTTAGAAAGTAACATTGACGTTGAAAGAATAATTCCTCACCGGCGGCCAGCTGGTATAAGATCCTGAGTACATGTAGTCCGGGTCTATATGCTCTTTGTTCTTACGCCAGATGATGCCCAGGTTATTAGCGGAGGCCCGCACGCTCAGCGCCTTCATTACCTTTATGCGGTTCAGCACTGTGCTGGGCAGCGTGTAGCCCAGCGATAGCATCTGCAGGCGTATATGATCACCATCGATCACATTCACAGACGACATCATGTAGCGCTGAATGCTGGTGCCGTTGAAGTTCATAAGGCCCGGCACATTGGTAAAGGCTTCATCGCCGGGTTTGCGCCAGCGGTTCACCAGGGTTTTGCTGGTGCTAAGGAATCCGCTGGATTGATCACCGGTAGGGTAATTAGCAATATTGATATCATTTCTCAACACCTTGTACCCCATGTAATAAGAGAGCTGCATACCTAGTGAAAACTGCTTCCAGCGCAGGTTCTGCGAAAAGCCGCCAAACCAGGGCGCGGTAGTGCGCCCGGCATATAACAGGTCCTCCGGCATAAGATCCGTTGTTTCGGAAGAAGGAATGACCTTACCGTTACGGTCATAGATCTGCGACTGGCCCTGGTTATCCAGGCCTGCCCAGCGGTATACAAACAGGTTATCCGTAGGGTACCCCGTGACAACTACCGGTGATCCTGTAGGCGAGGTGATCTTATTCGGGAAACGGTTGTCCGTTACTTTATTGGTGCTGTAGGTAACATTAAAGCTGGCATTCCAGTTCCAGTCCCTGCTTCTCAGCACATCCCCGCTTACGCTGAATTCTACACCATGGCTGCGCATATCCGCCGCGTTGTAGGATAAGAAATCCCAGCCATAGGTAGGATTAATGGGCAGGCTGGATAAGATGCCGTAAGAATGTTTGTTATAAATATCCAGGGTTACCATTAAGCGGCTTGCAAACAGCATTACATCTGTTCCAAAATTCAGGGTACGGGTAGTTTCCCAGCTCAGGTCGCGGTTGGCAGGCAGCCCTACATATGCGCCGGGTTCCGCCTGTGTAATGCCATCAGGAGCCACCAGGCTAATGATCGCAAAAGGTGTGGCCGACATGGGAATGGTGCCGCCGGTGCCCAGTGAAGCGCGTACGTCCAGGCCATTTACCCAGTGTACATTCTCCAGGAACGATTCGCGTTTCAGGTCCCATTTCAAACCTGCCGACCATAATGGTTTGGCCCTGTTCCGGCGCTCCACACCTACCAGATTATGATCATCAAACCGCAAACTGCCGGAGGCCGTGTAACGGTAATCATAGGTATAGGAAGCATTGCCGTAATAAGAAAGGTAACGCGCCTTGGTCACCAGTATGTTGGATTGTTGCGCGCCAATAGTAGCAGTGCTGCCATAAAATGTTTTATAAGGCGTAGTAGGATTTACGGATACGGAGTTATAGGTATCTTCATCAAATCCAAAATGCCCCTGGCTGTATCCGCTGCCGCTGGATTGGCGGATCTCTGTACCCGCAATCATATTGAACTGGTGCTTTTCGTAAAATTGTTTGTCAATGCTTAGCTGTCCGCGCAAAGAATAATCTTCCGTTGCCGTATGGCTGGTATACATAATGCCTCCCAACGGAACGCCGTAAACAGGTTTGCCATTGGTGAAGGAAGTGCCGGTGTTAATAAGGCTTTTCACTACATAGGAGTTCTGCTTCTGCAGGTTGCTCATGTCTACCAGGTTGCGCTGGTACATACCGGAAAAGTCAAGGTGCAGCCAATCTGTAATATTACCCCTGATCTGGGAAGTAAGGCGGGTTGCCGTGGTTTTGTAAACGTTGCTGGATTGCAGCTCTTCGAAAGGGCTGTAGGTCCAGGGGATCATACCCAGTTTGGTAAGGCTGTCTATCACATGCGGCATATAATCAATGGCGCGGTTTATGGGTTTGCCCTGCTCATCCACCAGCATATCATAAGGCCGCAGGCCCAGGTTACCGGTGCTCATGGCTGTTACCGCAGCATTGTTCACCATACGGTCGCTATACACCTGGTTTAAGCCGGTGGTAATGGTCAGGCGCCTGTTAAAGAAATCGTTGGTAAGGTTGGCCAGCAATGAATAATTCTTGCTGCTGTTGTTCTTAAACACCGGCGAGTTGGCGGAGTAGTTGCCGGAAATATAATAGTTGGTATTACCTGCGCCGCCGGAAAGAGAAAGGTTATATTGCTGTGTAACTGCCTGCTGCATCAGGTATTTCCGGAGCTGCCCAAGATTGTTGCGCTGTGAAAGCTCCTGCAGCTTTGCATCCAGCTGTGCAGGGCTGATGTCGCCGCGTTTTGCTGCATACATGGCAAGTACCGCATCATCCACATTTTGATAGCGCCAGTATGTGGTTGGATCGGATTGAAAATATCCCTTATCATACAGCTCTTTCTCAAAATCCACATACTGCGCGCTGTTCATCATATTGGCCTTGCTCATATCCGGGGTAGATGAAACGCTGATGGTGGAGCTGGCCGTTACGCTGGTACGGCCTTTCATACCTTTTTTAGTTTCGATCACTATTACACCGTTAGCTGCCCTGGATCCCCATATAGAGGCGGCTGCAGCATCTTTCAAAAAGGTAATACTCTGGATATCGGCAGGGTTAAAAATGCTTAATATGGTAGCATTGCTGATCGGTATTCCACTGCGGGAGTTGGGGCTTACAGCGCCTTCACCCAAAGGAGAACCGGGATAGTTAGCCAGGTTCTGCTCAATGGCAGGGAAACCATCAATAACGATCAGCGGCGTGCTTACATTTCTATCGTTCCCGGTGGCAAAGTTATTGGCGCCCCTGATCTGGATGCGGTTATTGGCCAGATCAAAATGTACGCCGGGCACTTTACCTTCCAGCCTTTCAGCCAGGTTAATGGAAGGGTTGGCATCAATTTCCTTTGCCGTGATGAGGGTGTAAGACCCGGTGGATGTATAACGGTTGATCTTCTGGTAACCGGTGCTGGCAACGCTTACCTCCACGGCTCCCAGATCAAACCTTTGCTTGTACATCACCAGGCGCAGGTCTACCGTTTCCCCTTTTACCTTTATTTTCTTTTCCAGTTTGGAAAAGCTGATGTGGGTGACCACCAGTGTATAGGTACCGGGCGGTACTTCACCAAATGAAAAGCCGCCTGCATGGCCTGTTACAGTGTGCAGGTTCAGTGGCTGTAAGGTCAGGGAGGCATCTTCAATCGGCTGGCTTTCCTCGTCCAGCAAACTGCCGAAAATATACTGCGGCTTTTCCTGTGCGGCGCGGTCCAGCAGCTGGTTTATGACCGACTTTTTGCTGATCACAATGGTGCGGTCCTTAAAGGTGTAGCTTAAAGGCAGGTCCTGCAAAGCCTCATTCATAAAGCTTTTCAGCGGCTGCTCCTTTGCGTTGAGTGTAACGCCCTGCAGCGTATCCACCATGCCCTGGTCATAAAAAACCACGTAGCCGGTTTGCTGTTTGATGGCTTTAAATACATTCACTAACGACTCATTCCTGCAGGTATAGGTAACGGTCTGCGAATAGCTGCTGGCGCTTACCTGCAAGCAGGCGGCCAGCACGATGATGGTTGATAACTTCATAACACGCAGTGTTAGAGTACGTAACCGGCGGTTGTCCTTTAAATTGTCGTCCCCCGACAACCGGTTACTGCTGCCTACAGGCATGGCAATAACCTCCCGGTTACAAAAAGTCTTAAAATGCATACTTTTGTAAAGGTTTTTGGTTGATTATAATAATTGTGTCTTTCAGCAGACCTTATTCTAAACCGGCCAAACGCTCTGCCGTTCTACCTCCCCGTAGAACGGCTTCTTTTTTAGGCGCGGTTTGCCCGTAGGTTAGCCGGGCAATACGATTAGCTTCTTTCCATTTTCTATTTTAAATTTCACATCCATTGTTTGCAGTATTTCCAGCACTTCGGCCAGCGGCAGGCTGCGTTGTATTTCCCCGCCGAACTTGCGTACCGGCACTTTGCCGCTGAACACCACTTCTATATCATACCAGCGGGCCAGCTGCCGCATTACTTCCGGCAGGCCTTTGCCGCTAAAGTTAAAGCTGCCGTTCTTCCATGCTATAGCCTGGTCGGTATCCGTATGGTTCAGCACCTGCAGGCTGCCACTGGCAGTAGTTTGCGCCTGCTGGCCGGGTTGCAGCACCTGGCCTGCGGCACCGGCGGTTACTTTAATGCTGCCTTGCAGCAGGGTGGTATTTATTGTGGCTTCATCCGTATAGGCGTTTATGTTAAAGCTGGTACCCAGCACCTGTATGGCAGTATAGTTGGCGGTTACCATAAAAGGCTTGTTGGCCATTTGCGCTACTTCAAAGTACACCTCCCCCGTTACGGTTACACTACGTTCCGCACCGGTAAAGGCCGTGGGGTATGTAATGGACGATGCGGCGTTCAGCCACACGCCCGTACCATCCGGCAGGGTTAAGCGGAACTGGCCGCCCCTGGGTGTTGTAAGGGTATTATAGCTTAACAGCGCACCGCTGTTAGCTGCATTATACAGTAAGTGCCCGCCCTGCTGGCTCACCGTGGCATTGCCCTGCTGAATGGTGCGGTTACCGGCGCTATCCAGCATTACCTTGGAACCATCTGCCAGGGTAAGTACGGCTTTATTGCTGCCGGGCAAAATAACGGGTACTACTGCCTGGCTTATTTCGTGCGGGGTGTATAAGCGCTGCTGCCAGATAATAACACCTGCTATCAGCAGTACTCCTATTACCGCTGCAGCGGCCCAGCCATAGCGGTACAGCGGTATTACCCGTTTTTGCGGTGCGCCTAAAATATTCAGTAATAAGGGCCGGCCTGTTTCCCGGTTAAAACGCTCATCTGCTACAGACAGCGCTTCCCATTGCTGCTGCAGCAACGCTGAGAGCTGCTCCGGCGAGCCGGGATCGCTGGCCATTAACTCCATCAGCTCCGCCTCCTCTTCCGTGGTGATCCTGTCGTTGTAGTAAAGCTCAAATAAATGTTGAATGCGTTCCCTGGATGTCATGGATCAGATTGGTGGTTTGTATATAAGACAAAACGGGAAGTAAAAAAGTAGATATGGGGCAGCAAAAAAACTATAAAAATTTCCGGAGCAGCAATAAAGGGATGGTAATCAGGGGGTGGCGCTCTTTTATATAATCGCTGATGGCGGCAACGGCCAGCTGCATATATTTTTTAACGGTAGGCACGGTAAGCCCGGTTTGGGCGGCTATTTCGGCCTGGCGCAGGCGCTGCCGGCGGCTCAGCAGGTATACTTTTTTCTGCTGGGGCGGCAGGTGGTGAATGGCTTCATCTATCAGGGAATGCAGGGTGTGCAGGTCGTCATCCTTTTCTGTTTCCGTATATTCCTGCAGGTAAGCAGTACGGTTACTTCTTTCCCGGGCCGTTCTTTGTAAAGCGTTCAGGGCCCGGTTCTTAGCCATTACCCACAGGTAGGGCCTGAAGGCAGTAATATTACCAAGGCTTTCCCTGGTCATCCAGATCTTGAAGAATACATCCTGCACAATTTCTTCCGTTTCAGGTAATGAGCGGGTGATGCGGAATACATGCGTAGACAGCAGCGGATAATATAGGTTGAATAATACCGTAAAAGCAGCTTCGTCCCCTGCCGACACTTTTTTCAATAGTTCCTGCTCTTCCGCTAAAGGCGCCTCTTCTGCACTCAAAATTACCTCCTGGATTTACTTTACTACCGGATAAAAATAGTAAAAATGAAATTCGGGAAAAGATAAAATTCGTGCTATTTACTCCGACCTTAAGGATTGTATAGGATTTACCAGCGCGGCTTTTATAGACTGGAAGCTGATGGTGAACAGGGCCACCGCCACTGCCAGCAGGCCGGAGAGGGCAAACACCCACCACTCCACCGTAGTGCGGTAAGCAAACCCTTGCAGCCACTGGTACATGGCATACCATACCACCGGCACTGCTATAATAACCGCTATGAGCACCAGCTTTATAAGGTCTTTTGAAAGCAGCGTTACTACATTCAGCACAGAGGCGCCCATTACTTTGCGGATGCCTATTTCCTTGGTACGCTGCACCGTGCTGTAAGCTACCAGGCCCAGTAAACCCAGGCAGGACACAAAAATGGCCAGTATGGAAAAATAGAAGAACAGGTTACCAAAACGTTCCTCCCCCCGATACTGCTTGTCAAAAGAAGCATCCAGGAAGTTATAGGTGAAAGGCCGGCCCGGTATCAGCGCATTCCATTGTTTTTCAATGGCGGCCATGGTATTGGGCAGGTCCTTAGCAGTTACATGTACGGAAAGCTGCCACCAGCTATCAGGCTCAATGCGCATGGTTAAAGGTTTTATTGCCTGCTGCAGGGAGCGTACGTGGAAATCTTTTAATACCCCTATTATCTTTCCTTCCCGGCCCCATTGGCTAAAACGCCTGCCTATGGCCTGTTGCGGAGTACTGTATCCAAGCACCTTAGCAGTGGTTTCATTAATGACCATGGCCTGGGTAGAATCTGTAGGCATATCCAGCGAAAAAGCGCGGCCTGCCACCAGCTTCAGCTTATATTGATTGATATAATCAAAGTCTACGAAATAGAGATCCATGTTGGATTCCTGCATTTCACTGTTCACATTCTCCAGTTTCGTATAGGCGCTGGCATTGCCGCCGCCTGGTACGGCGCTGGAAAAGGTAGTGCCCTTTACCCCTTTCAGGCGGCTGATGGCATCCCGGAAAGCATACTGCGGCTTTTCTACAAAAGTGCTGATCACCAGCATCTGATCTTTTTGAAAACCCAGATCCTGGCTACGCATATAGGTCATTTGCCGGTACACAATTATGGTAGCAGCTATTAAGGTCAGGGAAATGGTGAACTGCGTTATCACCAAACCTTTTCTAAGCAGCACACCTTTACCGCCGGTAACAAACCGCCCTTTGAGTACCGTTACCGGTCTGAAAGCCGACAGCACCCATGCCGGGTAGCTGCCTGCCAGCAAGCCAATAACCATTGCGCCCAGCCACAGGCATCCGATGGCGGGCCAGTTCTGGAAAAGGCCTTTACTGACTGTTTTACCGGCCAGCTGGTTAAATAAGGGTATCAGCAGGGCTGATAGGATCAGGGTTAGCACAAAGGCGCAGCAACAAAGTATAATGGATTCCCCGATGAACTGCAGGGAAAGCTGCCGCCGCAGGGCGCCCACCACTTTGCGGATGCCTACTTCTTTTGCACGTTCTGCTGCACGGGCGGTAGTAAGGTTAATAAAGTTGAAACAGGCTATGAGCAGTATCAGCACCGCTACTACGGAAAAAATATACACGTTGCGTTCGCTGCCATCCACGCCGCTGTAGTCTCGGTTACCAAAGTGCAGGTACACCTCTTTCAGCGGGTGTAAAGTAAGCGTGTAATACATTTTGTTCTTTGCCATCATTTCACCGATATGGCGCTCGAAAAAGGCCGGCAGCTTTGCTTCCAGCGTTTTAGGATTGGTATGCGGGTATAGCAGCAGGTAAGATGCGGGGTGATGATTCGTCCAGTTATCCGCATAATTCTTTGCATACACCTGTATAAGACTTGGCATGGATAACAGCATGCTCGCCTTTATCTGCGAGTTCTCCGGGAAGTCCTCCATTAAGCCGGTTACCGTAGCTGTTCTTCCGCCATCCTCTGTATCAAAAGTAAGTGTTTGCCCTACCGGGTCCTGATCGCCAAAATATTTTTTTGCCGTGGTTTGTGTAAGCACTACGCTGAAGGGCGCCTGCAAAGCCTTATCCATATCCCCTTTCAGCAGCTTAAAATCAAATACGCGGAAAAAGGTGGAATCCACTGCGCGTATATTAGTCTCCTGGAATTTAAGGTTCCCTTTTCTTACCAGCACCTCCAGGTCGGCCACCCGCACATAAGATTCCACTTCCGGAAAATCATTTTTAATAGCCGGTACAACCGGGATGTTGGTGATACCGCTGTGTATAACCTCTGTAGGCGTTTTCACATCAGTGGCCAGCCGGTAAATACGGTCTGCCTTGCTGTGAAAGCTATCATAGCTTAATTCAAAATGAACGTACAGGAAAATGAGGAAACAGGCTGTCATACCCACCGCCAGGCCGGTGATGTTTATGAAAGAGAATACTTTGTGTTTCCAGAGGTTGCGCAGGGCAATTTTCAGGTAATTCCTAAGCATGTGCAGGTGCTTTAGCGGTTGGGAACGCAACAAACCTGCCAACAGGGAATAGCTGCTACCAGCGCGGGTTACAGGTTTCCGGCGCAGGTAAAGCTGTCCGCCTGCGGACGGGGCATTGTTCATTTACGGACAAAAAAGCTAACACTTCGGGCACGTTAATTGCGGCCCTCGTACAACCGCACGGATAAATATAAGCAGCTGATGATGAAGCGTATAGTTGTACTATTAATGTTATTAATGCCTTGCCTTAATGCACTGGCGCAGTTTAGCGATTCTACCCACTATTATGTAAAATATGCCTCTACCGGCTCTATTAACCGTACGAACGACGGCAATTCTTATTTGCTGAACAATATGGCAGCTTTTAAGGTAAGCAAGAAAAAAGTAGTGCTGAATGCCGGCGCCAGCTACGTATACGGGCAGCAGGATAAAGCGCTGACCAATAATGATGTAACCGCAGCGCTTGACTTTAACCTGTACCGGCAGAACCGCCGCTTTTTTTACTGGGGACTGGCCACTTATGATAAAAGCTTTTCCCTGAAGATCAACGACCGTTTCCAGGGAGGCCTGGGCGTGGCCTATGATATCATCAGCCGCCCCAATGCCACGCTCACCTTAAGCGACGGGATCCTGTTCGAGAACAGCGACCTTTTCCTGAAGGATACTATTCCGGATGTATACCACACTTTCCGTAACTCCTTCCGTGTTACCTATAAATGGACCATCAAGAACATTATTGTGCTGGAAGGCGCCCAGTATTTCCAGCAATCCCTTCAGAACGGGGAAGATTTTATTATTAAAAGCAATAACTCCCTTTCCCTGAAGCTGAGTTCCTGGCTGGCTATTACCGCCGCCCTTAGCTATAACAAGCTAAATCGTACCGACCGGGAGAATCTGCTCATCAACTACGGTGTAACAATAGAGAAATATTTTTAGCACGCGGTACAATCATTCAGATTTTTATTAATTTGTCCACAGAACAAGGATGCCAACTATCTTATGAGTCGTCAACACCTATTTGGTATAATCAAACAAGTGGTAGATAAGTATTTTGATTTCATGGAGGAGATCCGCGGCAACCAGTACATAGCAGAAGAAGTACCGGATGCCATGACAGACCACCGCCACCTCCCCGATGATGAAGAAATAACCTACTGGAAACCCCTTCCCAGCACTGTAACAGATACACAGCTGTATTTGCTGGAAGAGTTCTTAGGCCACCAGCTGCCCCCTTCTTACAAAGCCTTTTTACAGTACCTGCATTTTATTGAGCTACCGCTGGGCCTGCCCCGGATCTCGTTCTTCAAAAGCATTCCCGATGATTGGCTGGATAGCATGAAAGAATGGATCATTGGCTACCCCGCAGAGCTGATGGACCATGGCTACCTGCCCATAGCAGATTACAGCGATTATGGCGTAGTATGTTTCGACAGCCATGGCACTACCCAGCCCAACATAGATTACCCCCTGGTATGGCTGGATCATGAGGATAACTACACAAAGCCAAGGCCCTTAGCTGCAAACTTTGTGGAGCTGTTTGAGAAGCTGGATGTGCAGCTGGATAAATGGATTGTACGGAAGCGGGCGGAGAGGGATAATTGATAATTAAGAATGAATCATTAATAATTGAATGCAGCGGATGTGCTATTGCCCCTTCTCCGTTACTTCTTCATAGATGCCCCTTTCTATGGTAATGCCGGCTTGTTCTAAAAACTGCAGCATGTTAAAACCTATCCTTTTGTACTCCGCCTGCACAGCGGCTTTTGCGTTGCTGATCACGGTTTCATTTTCCCATACCGCTATAGTTACAAAGATTAAATTCCCTTTTTCATCCCTGTGCTGGTAAGCAGCATCGTGTATAAATCCCGGTAGCTTCTTAATGAAATTGCGGTTATAATTTACCCGTTGCATAAAGGTATCAATAGCGGGCTGCGGTACTATGAACCGGTCGATCAAAGTTTGTTGTGTCATAACTTTTTTATTGTTCTGTTGTCCGGAAACCTGGGTGAATGCCAGTAGCAGCAATAAACACAGGCAGCTGAATTGTTTCATATTTTTAATGCAAAGCTACTAGGGAAATAAGAGGCAGGATTGTAAAAAATCATTGATTAATATCGTAAGATGAATATTGTAGCATATAACCCGGTTTTCCGTGATGCCTGTATGGCTATTTTTGAGAGTAATGTGCCTGCGTTCTTTGCACCGGAAGAAAAGGCCTTATTTACAGACTGGCTGGATAACCATACGGCAGCAGATTATTACGTAGTAGAAAAAGATGGTAATATCCTTGCCTATGGGGGCGTTACTTACATTCCGGCAAAACTGGTAGCTGTACTTACCTGGGGCATGGTGCATGCGGATCATCATCGCCGGGGCATTGGCAAATTATTTACGCACTATAGACTGGAATTGCTGCAAAAGCAGCATCCGGGAGTGGTTTGCAGGATTGAGACCAGCCAGCACACGAAGAGGTTTTATGAAGGCCTGGGATTTGTTGCAAAGGAGGTTGTAAAAGACGGCTTCGGGAAGGGGCTGGATAAGTGGGAAATGGAGAAAATGCTGTGAGAGGCTGGTATTCAGGCAGCGCGGCGTTTCGTTTATTACGTGTGACCAAAAATGGGTACTTTCGTATTGATTCAACAGTATTTTAACCCATGGAACAGAATACAGGGGGTGCAAATGGCCTCAAAGCGGCTGCTGATGCAGCGGATTTAACGAACTACCTGGAGGAGATCCATATATTAAACCTGTTGCCGGCAGCGGTATATGTATGCGACAAGTATGCCGTCATAAAAAAGTACAATGAAACAGCAGCTGAAATGTGGGGCAGGCGTCCTGTTCCCGGTGATGAGAGTGAACGTTTCTGCGGATCATCCAAACTTTATTATCCTGACGGTACCTATCTTCCCCACAACGAAAACCCGGTGGCAGCCTGCCTCAAAGATGGTATTGCCAGGAAAGATATAGAGATCATTATTGAACGGCCTGACCTTTCACGGGTGTATGCACGGGCAAGCGTTGCTCCCATCCGGGACGCCAACGGCAACCTGGCAGGCGTTGTATGCTGCCTTTATGATGTTACCGGGCAAAAGCAGGTAGAAAAAGAGCTGTTGAAAAAAACCGTTGAGCTGCAGGATTATATTGACAATGGCAATGTAGGCCTCCATTGGGTAGATAGCAATGGTATTATAAAGTGGGCTAACAAGGCGGAACTGGAAATGCTCGGTTATAGTGAAAGCGAATATATTGGCCAGCATATAGCCCGGTTCCACGTAAAGCGGGAAAAAATTGAGGACATCCTGGCAAGGCTAAAGCGTAACGAAACCCTGGATCAGTATGAATCTGAGCTGCGATGTAAAGATGGCAGCATTAAGACGGTTCATATTAATTCCAGTGTTTACACGGATGAGGGAAAATTTGTACATACCCGTTGTTTTACCCTGGACGTTACAGAGAAAAAGCGCCTTTTTGAAGAGCTGGTTAAGAGTCAGGCCCGCTACAAAGAATTGATCCATACCCTGCAAACCCCTTTGTATACTACAGATGCTGAAGGACATATAACCTTATACAATAAAGCCGCCGCTGACCTGTGGGGAAGACATCCGGAGATAGGCAAAGACCTCTGGTGCGGCTCCTATAAGATCCTGAACACGGACGGAACGGAGCTTCCGCTCGACTGCTGCCCGATGGCTGTATGCCTGAAAGAACAACGCGCTGTTTACGGTGAAGAGATCCTGGTAGTACGCCCCGATGGGCTTATCCGGCATGTAGCTCCTCATCCGCAACCGATCATTGACAGTTCGGGTAAAATAACGGGGGCCATCAATATGCTCGTTGATATAACTACTATAAAAGAGGCCGAAAACGCTTTGCGTGAAAGTGAAGTACGGTACCGTAACCTTGCCATCTCACTGGAGGATAAGGTCCGGGAACAAACACAGGACCTCAGGGAGAGAACGGAAGAGCTCAGAAAGAGCGAAGAACGTTATCATAAAATGGTGGAGCAGGTGGAAGATTATGCCATCATTTTCCTGGACAGGAATGGAACAATACAGAACTGGAACAAAGGCGCGGAAAAAATAAAAGGCTATAAAGAAGAGGAAATAGTGGGAAAGAATTTCCGTGAGATCTATTTGCCGGAAGACAGGGAAAAAGGGCTTCCGGAGCTGCTTTTGAAAGAGGCTACGGATAATGGCAAGGCCATTCACGAAGGATGGCGGCAGCGGAAGGACGGCAGCAGCTTCTGGGGAAGTATTGTGCTCACAGCCCTGCACGATGCGCAGCACAACATTATCGGCTTTTGTAAGGTAACGCGTGACCTTACGGAAAGGAAGATCGCTGAAGACAGGATGAAGGAATACCTGGCCAGGCTTGAATTTCAGAATAAGGAGCTTGAACAGTTCACCTATGCCGCCTCCCATGACCTGAAAGAACCGCTAAGAAAGATCCATCTCTATAACGACTTTGTTGCAGGTAACCTGCACAATCAGCTGGATGAAAGATCCAGGGAGTATTTAAACAGGTCCGTTCAGGCTGCCAACAGGATGAAATTGCTGATCGAAGACCTGCTGGCATATTCAAGACTAACGTCAGATACGGAGAGTTATCAGGAGGTGAACCTCAATACCGTCGTTGATGAAATAATACTGCATTATAAGGATGAATCTGAACAGAAAAAGGTACTTATCCAAACCAGTGAGCTCCCTGTTATAAGGGCTATCCCTTTTCAGATCAAACAGCTATTATTCAATCTCATCGACAACTCCGTTAAATACCGGCATCCCGGCAGGCAGGCGCTTATTAAAATTGAAGCAGGACTGGTGGATGGTGCTGAAATAAAAGACCCCGGGAATCCGGCGGCCGGGCAGTATTATGCGATTACATTATCGGATAACGGTATCGGGTTTGATTCTATTTTCAAAGAAAAGATCTTCGAGATATTTCAACGGCTAAATAAGGATACAGAAATAAAAGGGTCCGGGATCGGGCTGGCCATTTGCAAAAAAATTGTTCAGAACCACAAGGGCTATATACAGGCAGACGGGAAGCCCAATGAAGGCGCCTGCTTTACTATATACCTTCCTAAGCTGGCTTAATCTTTTTTTATAGTAGGTAAGCAGCCTGTCTGCAACCCCTTATTCTACGCACATTATGCGGAGAATAAGGGGTTGCATCCTCCGTTATAAATCCCTATTTTAAAGCCCAATATATAAGCTTACACACGTCCTCAATTGCTGAAACTATCAACCATGACCATTCAAAAATTCTCAAAGCACATCATTGCTGCTTCGCTCATAATACTGCCGCTTTTCTCCATAGCTCAGCAAAGAGACCAAAAGCATTTCAAACTATTAAAAGGTGAACGCTGGTATGGGGGAACGGTTGACGAAGGCAACCTGGCTCCTTATGAACCAGGTTATAAGTTTGATCTTTCGGGGAACAATAACGGTAACCAGTCAGCGCCACTTTTGGTTTCTACTGCCGGAAGGTACATCTGGAGCAACCAGCCTTTTAAATTCACCCTTTCGGAAAATGAGCTATTGATCTCAGATAACCCCGACAGTGTAAATATTTATAACGCCGGTAAAACCCTGGCCGATGCCTTCACATCCGCCAGCAACAAACATTTCAAGGCCACTGGCCAAATGCCCGACAGCCTGCTGTTCAGCAGCCCCCAGTATAATACCTGGATAGAGCTGGTTTATAACCAGAACCAAACCGATATTCTTAAGTATGCCCATGCTATCATTGACAACGGTTTTCCGCCTGGCGTTCTGATGATCGATGATAACTGGGCCGACTATTACGGCAAATTTGAATTCCGGAAAGACCGGTTCCCCGATGCCAAACAAATGCTCCTTGAATTACACCAGTTAGGCTTCAAGGTTATGATCTGGGTATGTCCGTTCATATCACCGGATACGCAGATCTTCCGTGAGCTAAATGATGGCCGCTACCTGATCATGGATAGCAAAGGCAATGAAGAATTGAAATGGAAAGATGCCACCCAACCGGCGATCATTAGCTGGTGGAACGGTTATAGCGCATGCCTTGATCTCACCAATCCCGGCGCGCAGGCCTGGTATAAAAAGCAGCTGAATAATATGAGCTCCCAATACGGGGTTGACGGTTTTAAATTTGATGCCGGCGATATTGAATTCTATACCGGGAATATACTCACCTATGAAAAAAAGAATGCCAATGAACAGTGCGAGCTCTGGGGAGTATTTGGCACTTACTATAAGCTGAATGAATACCGCGCCATGTGGAAAAGAGGCGGCCAGCCCCTTGCCGAACGGCTCCGCGATAAAAAACACAATTGGAACGATTTGAGAAAACTGATCCCGAACATGATTGCTGCTGGCTTATTGGGTTACCAGTTCACCTGTCCGGATATGATCGGTGGCGGAGAATACGGTTCGTTCATTGGCCTTGCTAATTTTGACCAGGATCTGGTGGTACGTTCTGCTGAATGCAGCGCATTAATGCCCATGATGCAGTTCTCTGCTGCACCCTGGCGTATCCTGGATAAGGAGCACTTCGCGGCTGTGAAAAAAGCTGTGTTGCTCCGGAAAAAATATACGCCCTACATCCTTCAAACAGTAAGCGCATCAGCTAAAAGCGGAGAACCGGTTGTCCGGTGCATGGAATATGTTTTTCCTAACCAGGGCTTTTCAGCTGTCAAAGATCAGTTCATGCTGGGAGACCGCCTGATGGTAGCCCCGGTGCTTGATAAAACATCTACCAGGACCGTATTATTTCCCAAAGGCAAATGGGCAGGGCAAGATGGAAAGGTATTTACCGGCCCGTTAAAAGCAGCCATCCAGGCCCCTATCGGCGAGCTGCCCGCCTTTGACAGGATAGATTAACAGCATCATGGCTCATTTGCTTTTGCTAAGGAAATTAAGCCACCGGTGGCGCCCAGGTTCATGGAATCCAGTGCGGAGCTGGGCACAATTACCATGGATCCCTTTTCCTTCAAACCTTCAAATAACATATTCATTGCTCTGAGGTGCAGGGCTACAGGATTATTAATATACTGCTCACTTGCTTTCGCAAATTTTTCAGCGATCTCAGTTTCAGCGGTGCCCAGGATCACCCTTGCCCGGCGCTCTCTTTCGGCCTGCGCTTCCTTACTCATGGCATCTGCTAATGTTTGTGGAATAATAATGTCTTTTATACCTACATTCTGGCAGGTGATGCCCCATGAATTGGTATGCTCATCCAGGATCTTTTGCAGCACTTCCGCTACCTTATCCCTTTCCTGCAACAGCTCTCCTAATTCGTGCTTCCCGATCGTATCCCTTAACCCGGTTTGGGCAATGTATGAAATGGCTACTTCATAATCCTGCACTTCCAGTGCTGCCTTTTCTACATCCCACACGGTCCAGTATACTACGGCATCCACATTTACCGGCACCGTATCTTTGGTAAGCGTTTGTTCTGCTTTAAAGTCAGTAACCCTCACCCGCTGGTCAATATAATTATCTATTCTATCAACGATGGGAATAATAAAAAAGATGCCGGGGCCTTTCAAACCTACGTACTTACCCATTCGCAGGATAACAGCTTTCTCCCACTGATCTGCTATGTGTATGGAACTAGCAATGAATAAAGAAATAAGCAGGGATATAACCAGGAACGGAACATTCAAGAACCCTAAATAATAAAGACCGACAGCAGCTCCTGCCAACACAAAAAAGACTACCCTCGAAATGGGGTTCAACCCTAATTTTATATTCTTTTTTGTTCTCATTATACTGTTATTTTTTTAGTTGTTTAATGATATCGTCTATTGAAAAGCCATAGCTAAATGCAATAGCGGTAAACTCGTTACAGATATCCTTTAGCTTGTTCTTCTTCTCTTTATCCGGGATTTGAATTTTCATTTCACTGATGAAGGTGCCGGTTCCCTGCTGGGTTTCCAAAACACGCTGAATTTCCAGCTCCTTATACGCTTTGGCAATGGTATTCAGGTTCACCTTTAAATCCACGGCCAGTGCACGCACTGTTGGCAGCTGCTCTCCTGCTTTCAGGTTTCCTGCCGCAATACCGAATTTGATCTGATCAATAATTTGCCGGTAAAACGGGGTACCTGTCTTTGGGTCTAGTTTAAAGTCGATCATACCAGTGTCTTATTGTACTATACATATAGTACAAATGTACAAGTATTTCCGGATCTACAAAATTTAGTTTGGAAAGAGTATCATTTAAAGATTGTAGATTTAATCACCTTAAATCACTACGATCTTGAAAGCCAGTATAACATTGCTGAAATCCCTGCTGTTAAATGATTACCCCTCCGGTTCCGCTATTAACTATTATGATGGCCACCTGTATATTATTGGCGATGATGCAAATACGCTGCTGATACTGGATAGTAATTACACTGAAGTAACTACAGTACCGTTTTTTCATTACGAAGAAAAACGGATCCCCAAAGCAAAGAAAACCGACCTGGAAACGGCCGTAATACTGGATGTTGATGGTCAAAAGAGCCTGTTGGCATTAGGCTCCGCAGCCACAAAAGAAAGGGAAATGGCAGTATTGCTGCATCTCCCCTTCACGGATAGCCAACCTTCTTATATTTCATATGCTCCCTTTATAAAACGCCTGCAACAGATCACCGGAATAAATATAGAAGGCGCTACCCTGGCAGGCAGCCATTTCATACTCAGTAACCGTGGTAATGAGAGCAATCCTGTTAACCATCTTATTATTACGACTCCCGATTTTTTGGAGCGGCAGGATGAGGCTGCGATCCGTATTTCAAAGCTTGTTATTCCATTCCCATTAGCCGGATTTTCCGGCGTTTCTGAGCTGTGCTACGTTGAGCAGGAAGATGTATTGCTCATCATCCTGTCAAGCGAAGCTACCGGCAATACTTATGACGATGGCGCTATAGGAGATAGCTACTTCGGCTGGGTAAAACATATCAGTCAAAAGCTGGATGGCCGGGATGTGTTGCTGGATGGCATTGTTAACCTGTCCGGCGTTGATCCTTCATTCAAAGGCGAAAAAGTGGAAGGCGCTTGTTTGTCGGCTATTACGGATCCAGCATGGTACCTTCACCTGGTAGCTGATAACGACCAGGGAGCAAGCACATTATTCCATATAAAAGTGGTAATGGAAGATTGATCTCTTTACCCCTGATAAAAAACAACGGACAGGTATACACCTGCCCGTTGCTGCTAAAGGGAAAAAGGGGGACTGCTTTATGTTAATTATTAAGGTTTGGGTTATTCTGCTCTTCAGCCTGTGGTATAGCAAAAATATAATAAGGGCTGTTGGGCACAAAGGCCGTACCATCTAAAAAAGTAAGTGCGGTGTGGTACTTGGCAACCACCTGTTTGGTAGTGCCATCCGGCGTTACCACCGTTACCTTTATATCGTCGCCATTGGCATCCACATAAGGCTTACGCACAACGGCCAGCTGGTTGCGGATAATATCGGAAAGGCCAAACCCTTCTCCCCACAGCTCTTTTCTTCTTTCAACCAATATTTCTTTTACCAGGTTGGCCTGTGTTGCTCCTGCGGGATCAAAGCTGCGGGCGCCCCTTGCAGTACGCAGCTGGTTCAGCGCATTAATGCCTTCCGTAAGATTGCCTGCGCGTGCATACCCTTCTGCTTTGATCAGGATGGCTTCCGCGCTTCTCATCAGCACCAGGTCTGCCGTCTGGTCGGCCCTGAACTTGAATTTTTTATACTGCAGGTACCCCTCCCGGGCAGCAGCAGAACCATCCCACGAAAAAAGTGTTTTACGTATATCACCCGCTTCAAACAGCTCTCCAAAGAAAGGATCGGCCATAAAGCTATAGTAGTAGGATGTGGAAGAAGATACATCCAGGAAATGGAAGCTGTAGCTGCCATCGCTCTGGCTGGGAATTTCAGGATGCCCCCAGATCCATTCTGTATTGTTCACATCATTGAAACCCTTGCTGTACTCAGCAGGCGCCATTAAAGGATAATCGCGTTGCGCTTCGTCAGCCGCAGCTGCCGCCTGCGCCCATCTGCCCGTATTCAGGTAAGCACGCGCCAGCAAACCGTTCACCACATCTGCATTGATCTTGTATTTGGCCGGGCGGTCATAACCGGTTAGCAGCGTTTTTGCCTGCTGCAGATCAGAAAAGATCAGCTCATAGATCTCTTTCAGGGAAGCCTTCGGGTTACCCGCTGTAGCAGCGGTGGTAGGCTCCGTGTAAATGGGCGCTGTTTTAGTCAGGGAATCTTTCAGGTAAGAGAACTGGTAAAACGAGGCAATGGTCAGGTAGGTATGCGCCCTTAATGCCAGCGCTTGTCCTTTGGCCACGCTCTTTGCAGTGGCATCGCCATCCACCTTATCTGCATTGGCAATGATAATATTGCTGTTGTTGATGATCTTGTACAGCTGGCCCCAGATAGCGCTTACGCGTGCCTGCGTTTTATCGTTCAGCTGCGTAAAACGGTAAGCAGTAGGGAAACCGTATTTGGTGGTGATCAGCGCCACATCATTTCCCATAGCATCGCTGGTAAGCGCAATGGTCTTGAATCCCGGGTTACTGAAGGTGCCCCCGTAAAAATCATCCATCATGGCCGCCCAGGTGCCTTCTGAAATAGTATTAAGGTTATCGATATTCTTCAGTACAATATCTTCTGATACCGCATTGGAAGGAGCGGTATCCAGCTGCTTGTTGCAGGCCGACAAACCAATGATCAGCGCTGCGGCATATGTATAAAATCTGCTTGCTTTCATTTTCATTCAGTATTAAACGTTACACATTAGAGCCCTACCTGTATGCCCAGTGAAAATGTTTTCATGGCAGGATACTGGTAGTAGGTAGTGCCATCTATAGACTGCTCAGGATCCATGCCCTTGTGGCCGTAAAAAGTAAGCAGGTTCTCACCCAGCGCATATACTTTCGCGCTGCTGATACCTATTCTTGACAACAGCTGTTTAGGCAGCGAATATCCCAGCGACACTGTTTTCAGGCGCGCATAGGTAGCGCTGTACAGGAAGCGGGTTGAGGTAGAGGTCCAGTTCAGGTTATCCGTGGTAAGCTTAGGCACATCTGTATTAGTATGCTCAGGCGTCCAGCGTTCCAGCAGCTCTGTAGACCAGTTGCGGCCAGGGCTGGAACCGCCGGTCAGCAGCGATACGTAATCCAGGTCCAGCACTTTACCGCCTATGCTGTAAGCCAACAGGAACGACAGCTCAATATTTTTGTAATTAAGCGTATTGGTGAAGCCGCCCGTAACATCCGGCAAAGCGGAACCTGCATAATACTGGGTGGCGGATGCATAGTTGCTGGTGGTTACTTTTTTACCATCTGCACCGCTCTGGTACCAGAGCGGGTTACCGTTCTTCGGATCCACACCGGCCCATTCACGCAGGTAAAATTCATAGATGGAAGATCCCACGGTGAGTTTTTTGGTACCGCTGATAATTTCTTTTTGCGGCAGCTCCGTGATCTTGTTCTTGTTATGTGCAACGTTCAGGCCTATACTCCATTTGAGGTCGCGGGTGCTCACCGGGATCACATTCAGCTCCAGCTCCACACCGGTATTGCGCAGGGCGCCGATGTTGGCGCTGATAGAGCCAAAGCCGGTGGACGGCGCCATGGGCTTTGCATACAGCAGATCCTTGCTGGTTCTGTTATAATAGTTGATGGTACCATACAGGCGGTTATCAAACAAGCCAAAATCCAGGCCTATGTTCAGGTTAAGGTTGCTTTCCCATTTCAGGCCCGGGGTTGCCAGCCTGGAAGTGATCACGCCACCGTTGCCCAGGTTGTTCTGGATATCAAAAAGCGCCAGGTAAGCATAATAGGTGCTCAGGTTATCATTACCGGAAGCGCCATAGCTGCTCTTTAATGTAAGGGCATTCAGCCAGCTCACAGAGCGGAGGAACGCCTCTTCTGCAATACGCCAGGATGCACCGGCAGACCAGAAAGTACCCCAACGTGAATCCGGCGAGAAACGGGAAGAGCCATCCCTTCTTACAGATGCGGTGAAATAATACCTGTTCAGGTAATTATACTGGCCCTGGCCAAAGAAGCTCAGCTTCGCATAGTTATCTGAAATACCTGTAAAGTCATTTAACTGCGAAGCAGCCGCAGGCTCATACAGGCCAGGTAATGCAAACTTTTGCCGGTTGCCGCTCTGGGTGCTGTAATTGTAATAATAGTATTCATGCCCGGCCAGCAGGTTCAGGTGATGCCCTCCTGACAGGTCGGCATCATAGGTGAGTATGTTGTTCCAGGTATAACTCAGCTCCCTGTTATTGGATTTGGTGATGGCGCCGCCTATCTCTGCATCGCCACCCACCGTAGGGTTGGTATAAAACAGTGAGTTGCCGTTCACATAATCAATGTTATAGCTGGTTTTGAAGTGCAGCGCTTTGGTGAGCGATGCTTCCAGGAATGTTCTGGCAGATACGTTCTCATTGCTGTTCCGGTTCTTATCCAGCGGTAATGAGCCTATCAGGTTCTCACGGGCCAGGGCTGCAGAGGGGCGGTAAGCGCCGTAATCAAACTGCTTTTGTCCATTGGCATCCAGCTTGTAGGAACCGTCGGGGTTACGCTGGTAAATGGGATAAAAGCCGGGAACCGTTCTGCCAAACAGCACTACGTTATCTGTACGCGAATCGGAAGATGCAGGATAATCCTGTGCAGAGCTGGAACCACTCAGGTTCACCCCTGCTTTTAACCAGGGTTTAGCCTGTAAGGTGAGGTTGCTTCTGAAATTATAGCGTTTAAAACCGGAGCCTATGTAAGCGCCTTCATTATTCACATAACCGCCGCTAATATAATAGGTAGACTTATCACTGCCGCCGCTGAAGCTCAGCTGCGCCTGCGTATATTTTCCGGATTGCTGGATGCCTTTTTCCCAGTCATCATTCCACAAAGGCCGTGCACCGGCTACTATCTTTCCGTCTGTACCTACCGGCTGCAGATAATTGGGACCATATGGATTAATACCCAGGTCAGCTACCACGCGCGCGCTGGCTGTTGCAGCTGCCTGCGCAGGCGACTGCCCGTTCGTGAGCTGTTTGTTACGCAGCGCTTCCCAGTAAAGCTCAAAATACTGGTTGGTGTTAAGCTTATCATAGTCTTTTACTGCGCGGCTGCTCCATCCCTGGTTAAAGGTAATGTTCACTGCAGGTTCTCCTTTTTTGCCTTGCTTGGTGGTAATGATGATCACCCCATTGGCGGCCCGTGAGCCATAGAGGTTGGCGGCAGTAGCATCTTTCAATACGCTGATGGATGCAATGTCTGCTGCATTGAGTGCATTGATGTCGCCCTCATACGGAGCGCCGTCCACAACAAACAGCGGCGCGCTGGAAGCGTTGATAGAGCCTACGCCGCGTATACGTATGGTGGAGCTGTTGCCCGGCTGCCCGTTAGACGAAGTAGTTTGCAGGCCTGTTACCAGGCCCTGTAAGGCATTGGTAACATTGGGCGTAAGCCGGTTATTGATCTTGTCTGAGCTTACAGTAGATACGGCGCCCGGATACCCTGAGCGTTTTACATTGGTATAGGCCACTGCCACCACTTCATCCAGGGTAGTATTGGCGGGCTTCAGGAGAATAGTGATGTTTGCATCCTCCTCGCGTACTTCTGTTTCTACTGCTTCCCTGCCGATGAACGAAACGGAAAGCACTGTTTTACCGCCAGGAACGTTCAGCTGAAAACGGCCATCCTGGTCGGTAGTAGTACCCAGTGTGGTGCGGTTGATCTTTACGGTCACTCCGGGCAATGGCTGCTTGTTCTCCGCAGCGAGCACCTGCCCCCGTATTTGTTTTTGCTGCGCAAAAATCACTGTGCTGAACAGCAGCGCAAGCACGAGTGTTACATTTTTCTTGAACATGCGTGTTTAGATTATAAGAATGGAAGGAATACATTGCCTTCAGGGCAATAGCATATCTACCAGCTGCCGGGAAAGCAACTGGTTATGGTTGACGTATTATCTGCGCGAATTAAGCGTTGCTACAATAACAGCTTATGCTTACAAATAAGGGTTGTGAACAGAATAAAGCTGGTAAAAGTAAAGTTGATCTTCTCATGGTTTCCTGATTCTTGATGTCATTATTCCAGGCTATCAGATAATACTGAAATATGTATCTGGCAGCGCAAAAATAGAACAAAAATTTAGTCCACCAAAATGATAGGGTAATCTTTTCAGACAATTTCGAATATCTTATCTTGATATGATGTATCTTCTTTTGTTTTCTCCGTAACTTGCCTCCTTGTTAGCCATACTTTAGTTGTAAGATCCATCAGTTGAAATTAATTACGATCCCTAGCTGCCTGTTAGAATGACAAAGCCCTGTACACTATTGTTATTATTCTTATTTGTTAGTTTGCCAGCCTTCGCCCAGTATGCTGATTCCGGCGCCGGTGTTTTGAAGAACGCTGTATGGTGGTTTAACTGGAACGGTTTTACCCTGAGCAATGGCGCCAGCAAAACATTCACTACTACCGATGGTTTGAATGTTACTATTACTTTTTCCAATGTATCAGGCCCAACGCCGGCTCCTGCTACAATGAATACCTGGTCCGGCGCAGTGCTGCACTTTTTATATGATTTCACTGACCCTAATATCAGGCCGGCCATATTAAGCACCTCTACAACACAGAGCGTTGCTTTTACCATGGCAATAACAGCCACCCGTAATGGCATACCTGCCCCCTTTACTTTTTGCGCGGCAGATGCGGAAGCCAGCCTTAAACCGGTGGAAAATACAACGATGGTCACCTCGGGCAGCAGCTGGAATATCCTGGAGTTCTTTCGCAATTCACCCCAGACCAGCAACCCGGTAACAGGCTGCGGCACACAAACGATAATCATTACTGATACATATGAGCCTACTGCGTTTCCCGGCGGCCAGGCGATCGGGCAAAATCCGCTCATGGCCACCAACGCCTCTGTTTCCGGCACTTTACAGGTAGAAGTGCATATGGACAGGACCGCCCAGGGTGGTATGGCGGTTGCCTTTGGCATATTTGCTCCCGTGGACCGTGGCGACCTTCCCGCCAGCTATGGCCTGGCACAACATCGATGGGTATACGCTTCCAACGATCAATGCAATTATAATCCTCCTTTTCCGTCCATCAGCCAATCTGCTGCCCTCAAGCTGGGTAACCTGCCGGGGGACGCAGACCCTACCAGCAGCCTGGATGATAATGCCGCCGGCGTTGATGAAGATGCGCTTACTACCTTCCCTGATTATACCGGCAGCGGCAATTACAGTTTAGACGTTCCCGTTACTAACACTACCGGCGTTAATGCATACCTTTCCGGCTGGTTCGACTATGACCGCAGCGGCACCTTTGAACCGGGTGAGCGGGTAATAGTAACCGTACCGCCCCTGGCTACAACGGCCCATCTTGACTGGACAGGGCTTCCCGCTAAACTCACTCATGGCGCTGTGCGGGATTTTGGTTTCCGTTTCCGCATCTCCTCCGACCAGGCAGCCGTATCATCTGCCTCCAGCGTAGCCACAGATGGAGAGGTAGAAGATTACCTGGCCCATCTCAACGTACCCTGCGATATTGTTTCCTTTCCTTCGGCTATCGTGAATGTATGTGAAGGCGCTTCCGTACAGCTGAATGCCACACCGGGATTATTAAGTTATAACTGGACGCCCGCTAACGGGCTTTCTGTGACAGATGTGGCAGATCCCGTGGCTACGCCCGCAGCCAACACCACTTATACGGTGATGGCCACAACGGACGACGGCTGTCAGGGCAGCGCTACCATTACGTTGAATGTAGCCCCCCTTCCTGTCATCACCAAAAACGCAGATGCCAGCATTTGCGCCGGCGGCAATGCGCAGCTGTCAGCGTCCTCCAGTGCAGCCAATACCACGTTCAGCTGGGCGCCGGCTACTGGCCTGAACAACCCGGCAATCGCCAATCCAATAGCCGCCCCACAGGTGACTACCACTTATACCCTTACGGCTACCAGCAACGGATGCGCCGTTCAGGAGAACGTGATAGTATCGGTGAGGCCTAAACGTATACCTGAAGTGAAGCCTGCCATTAAGGATATCTGTAAAGGAACATCCCTTATGCTGGAAGCCTCCGGTGGCGATACCTACCAATGGCTGGACCCTGATAATGCTCCATTAGGCGCCAATGCGCAGCTCCAGGTATCCCCCGGGCAAACAACTGTCTATACTGTAAACATCACAGATAATGACTGCGGGGGTACCATTACCCTGCAGGTACCCGTTACCGTTAGTGAGCTGAATGCCGCTGTGACAAAGTCAAACGATATTAACTGCTCCACCGGCTCCGCCATACTTACAGCAAGCGGCGGCGCCCAATATCAATGGGAACCAGCCCCTGGCCTTACCAATCTTACGGAGCCCCGGCAGGTAGTAACACCACAGCAAACCACTACTTACCACCTTACCATGACCGATGGCGCCTGTTCCCGGAAAGATTCTGTTACCGTAGCAGTGGACCTCACTACCGCCATCAGCACATATCCTATACCAACAGCGTTCACTCCTAATCGTGACGGGCAGAATGATTGCTTTGGATTGAAGTATTGGGGACCGGTTATTTCCCTGGAGTTTAACATTTACAGCCGCTGGGGCGTACAGGTCTTCTCAACCCATAATCCGCAGGATTGCTGGGATGGCAGCTATAAAGGCCAGCCTTTGCCAATAGGGGCTTATGTATACTGGATAAAGGCAAAAACCCTCTGCGGGGAAGTGGAAAGAAAAGGTGCTGTAACGTTGTTGAAGTAAAAAGGCCTTATTGCAGCAGCTAAAGGGAGATAAGTATGTACCAACAAAATATTGTTTTTTTATATTATATAAATTAAAGACCACAAGCATCAACTCTGCAAATCAAACATTTCATGTTACATTTGCATACTTAAGCGCCATTTTACTCTGCAAATCGAACATTTTATGTTATATTTGCAGAGATGATACAGCGTAGACTCGAAAATAAGATAAGGGAATCCCTTCAGCGTAGTCCTTCGGTTGCACTCATGGGGCCGCGTCAGATTGGCAAAACAACCATTGCCCTGAATATCTCCGAAAATATTCCTTCGGTCTATCTTGACCTGGAAAACATGCTTGATTTGGAAAGGGTGCGGGATATTACTGCTTTCCATGCAGAAAACAGGGAAAAGCTGATTATCTTGGATGAAGTGCAACGTAAGCCGGAAATGTTTGCTTCACTACGGGGCATTATCGATAAGGAGCGCCGAAAGGGCAATAAAGCCGGGCAGTTCCTTTTTTTGGGCTCAGCCTCAATTGATCTTTTGCAGCAATCCAGCGAATCGCTGGCGGGGCGGATCGCCTATATTGAGCTGCATGGCATCGATGTCTTAGAATATGCCGCAAAAAATTCCGGATTGATCACTCAGCTTTGGCTGCGGGGTGGATTTCCCGAAAGCTTACTGGCGGCATCCGATCAAAACAGCCTGGAATGGCGCCGCGATTTTATCAAAACCTATCTTGAACGCGATATACCTCAATTAGGGCCACGCATTCCGGCCCAAGCTCTTGAGCGTTTTTGGACGATGCTTGCGCATAACCAGGGTGGAGTAATGAATGCCGCGCAATTGGCACGAAACCTGGAAGTGTCTGCCGTAACAGTCGGGCGTTACCTTGATCTTATGGTCGATCTATTACTTGTCAGACGTTTGCAGCCTTGGACATTCAATGTCGGCAAGCGTCTTGTACGCGCTCCAAAGATCTATGTACGCGATAGCGGCATAACGCATGCTTTGCTTAATATTTCCGCTTATAATGATTTGCTGGGCCACCCCGTTGTGGGAGGAAGCTGGGAAGGATTTGTCATTGAAAATCTTCTTTCCGTTGCACCGGCCAACGCTTTGCCTTTTTATTATGGTACCCCAGGCGGGGCGGAAATCGATCTTATCCTGGAATTTTCAGGTAATGAAAAATGGGCCATAGAAGTAAAACGTAGCTCCGCCCCTTCTTTGTCGAAAGGCTTTCATATCGCTTGCGAGGACATAAAAGCCGACAGGCGCTATGTTGTTTATTCGGGCAATGAAAGATTTTCCATACGTGAAGGTGTGATTGCTATTCCATTGCATGATCTTATGCAGGAACTTTTGAATACCACAAAGTAATGCTGATTTGTCTGCTTGGTAAAGCACTAAGGGCTGGCAAATTTTCTTAATTGAAAGCAACTCTGTTAATCAGCTATTACTTCCCTATAAAACTCGAGATAACATTCACACCTATATCCCTGGCTAAATCAAATACCCATGGCCCTAATTTCTTTAAATACCCTGTCAGGGCCTGACCGTCTTCACAAGACGCCGCTTCTTCTGCCCTTATAATATCTGATAGGGCAAGTATTTGCGCGTCACTTGGTGGCATGGAATAGAGTATGTCTTTAAGCTTTTTAATTTCCTCAAGCATTACACTGTAATCATAATTTCCAGATGTTGACGTTACATTTCCATAGTTAACAGCGCCTCTTCCTACCGCACCAATTGCTGAATTATGTATACTTATTTTGTCTCCCATGACTTCATCATTTTTTTTCATACTGGCATTTAAGGATTATTGTTGAAAGATCCCATCTTATCAATATTGGAGTCATTGACCTCGTATTTATCGCGTGCCACATGATCACCGAATATTATCTTGTCGCTGTTAAAGTTTACCGTTGTATTGACTGGCTTGTCACTTGTCATAGCCGAAGTGATCCTTCTATGAACTTCCTCTATCCCGGCCCTATCTACACTGCTAAATATATGATGATAGGAAGAATTCAATTCAATAATAAGAGCATATAATTTCGGACGAAAAAATTCATAGATTCCATATCCTGCAATTGCAGCAGCGATAAAGGAAATAAAACCTAAACCTTTCCAGGTTAATGACAGAAAAAATATTATTATGGATGCTATCAGTAATATAGGAGAAATCTTATGAGTTCGCTTAACTTCACGCGTTCCAAACCTTGTCACATTTCTTAGTTGAATAGTAGTGCCATTAAATGCAAGGGTATGATTAGTGAAAATTAACGAACCCTGATACGGACTTTCTCCTTTTTCTCTGCTATTAATATTCATGCTATTTTTTTTAGGGTCAAATAATATAGTAACGCGGAAACTATGCTGAAAATACGAAAAAATATTTCATTGTAATCAATATCCTGCTTTGCTAAACGCATAGCACATATGTATTATATTATTAAGCTGCCATATTACAAAGCGCCGCATGATGCTGCACATGCCGCATGTTATACAATAATATTTCCAGCACTGCATAATTCATGTCCCCTCCATCCTCTATCCACCGTTCTTCCAATTGTGCTTCCGTTAAGCCTGTAATTACCTGGCGGCACTTTTCACGGGTTAATTGCAGATAGTTCAGTAGTTCATTTTTACTGTAAATGCGGTCAGGCATTATATCGTCCAGCGCATCGGGGTCTATTTCGTCCTCAGATGCTGCAAGCGTAAAGGGCAATGAGGCTGGATGGTTCTTATGTGGAATGGTGAGATAACAATCCATTCCTTCCCCCCTACTCCTTCCTGATCCTGTCTCTTTCATCCTTTGCACCCTCCTCCTTCCTGGCAACACTCTTCACCCCACTCCCGCCAAAAGACCGCGCATACGTTAACCTGAAAACCGGCCGTACCGTAGATTCTGTATGAATAAATACATCATTTACTATATCAAATGCCTCCCTGGTAAGCGTACCATATTGGGTATGAATACTAAAGCTCCGCAGCACATCTGTTACGGATAGCTGCAGGCTGCCGGCATTATTATTCAGCTCCTTTTTAATACCGGCGTTTATTGCACCAAAGCCATCCACCTTTACAGAGCCGTTGTAAGAACGGGCATTGTACCAGCCGGATAGTTCAGCGGAAAAACGTTTGGGCAGCTGAAAGGTTTCACTGAAGTTAAAGGAATAGCCCAGGTAGGTTTGCTTCACCGGCTGCAGGGTATGCACCACTTTGTAATTGTATAATGCACCGGTTAAGCTATAGCTCATGCTCCACCAGTCATTCACCTTTACCGGTACATTCGCCTGGAAGGCAATGCTGTTCAGGTAAGCCATGTTCTGCGGGGAAATGTATAACAGGTTGGCAGCTGCGGTTTGGCTGATCTGGTAACGGATAATGGGATCATTATCCCGGCTGAACAGCAGGGAAAAAGTATAACCTTTATTGTTATACCCCAGCTTTATGTTATGGCTAATGGTGGGCCGCAGAAAAGGATTGCCTGTATACACGGCAGTAGGATCGCTATAGATCACATAAGAAGCAAGATCGTTGTAAGAAGGGCGGCTGATCCTTTTGCTGTAGGCCAGCTGCAGCTCTGCATCCTCACCTAACTTGCGGGAAAGGGATATATTGGGAAATAACACACCCAGCTTACGGTTCAGGGTACTTTCACCGGTTTGCGGGTTATATATACGGGTATGGGCATATTCATAACGTAAGCCGGCTATCAGGCTGGTAGCAGGGTTTAGCTGCACATTAACGGAGGTATACGCTGCACCAATGCCCTCCTTCATTAAAATATCATTCAGGGTTTCAGAACGGTTCACCCATTTATCATTGATCAGGCTTTCAATGCGCGATGTGCTGGTGCTGCGTGTATACGTTCCTTTTATGCCGGCTTCCAGCTTAATGGCGGCATTCAGCTGCCTGGAATAATCTGCCTTGGCTACCCCAACCTGGATGGCAGTATTGGCAAACCCGCGCTGCAAGGGCGCAAAAAGACTGTCGTTCTCCCCCGCTCTTGCGCCATGTTCATTTACAAACTGGCTGAATACTTCTGAAGGATTGTTATTCTTAAAATACAGGTAATCCAGATCCAGGTTCAGCTGCTCCTCCGCCCTTAATTTCTTTTCCAGGTAAATGGATGATATCAGGTTTTGCCAGCGGTTACGGCCATTTACAAGGCCATTGTATTGCAACAGCGAATCGGGCAGCACATTGTAACCCGCATTGGTAACGGTAGTGGAGCCGGACCGGCTGCTGTTATAGGCCACATTAGCGCCAAGAATGGTTTTATCATTCAGCTGGTGATCTATACCTGCCGTAACATCATGATTGTGCTGTACCTGGTGGGTGGTATCGCCGGAGATCACCTCCATACGTCCGCCCAGCACCGGCATATCCTGCGCGCTGGTAATATACAGGTCTGAATAAGTTTTGTTCATAGAGTAGGTATAAGATCCATACAGGTTGGTACGCTTAGTGTTATGCGCCAGGTTCACGCCGCCAGTACCTTTTTGCCGCCAGCCATAGCCGCCGGTAACGGAAAAAGATCCGTGAGTACCCTGGCGCAGGTCTTTCTTCAGCACAATATTGATCATACCGGCACTGCCATCAGCATCGTAACGGGAGCCCGGTGTGGTAAGCAGCTCTATTTTCTCAATGTTATCCGCGCTCATGCTGCTTAACAGGCTCACCACCTGGTCCATAGACATGCGTACCAGCTTCCCGTTGATCATTACCATCACCCCGCTTTTACCGTTCAGCATAATGCCGTTGTTGCGGTAATCGATCATTACCCCGGGCGAGCGTTCCAGCACATTCAGCGCAGAGCTGCCTTTGGTTAACAGGCTGTTTTGCACATTCACCACCATACCGTCTGTACGGGGCTGAAATAAGGGTTTCTCCGCCCGTACCACTACCTCGCCCAGCTGGCGGGTATCTTCTGCCAGCGCCAGGGTGCCTGCATCTTTTTGCGGCTGCGCAGCGCTTAGTATGAACGGGGCCGATGTAAAAACCTGATAACCTATATTGCTGTAACGCAGCAGGTATTGCCCGGGTGTTACAGGCGCTATGCGGTAAGCGCCCTTTTCATCTGTTAAAGCAGCTTTTACCAGCGAGCTATCGCTGCTTTTTAGCAACAGTACATTGGCAAAGGGAATGGGCTGCCCGGCAGCTGTAGTAAGCCGGCCGGATACCTGCCCAAAGGCAGCCGGTATAAAACCGGATAATAATAAGCACAGGTGTAAGATCTTCATATTGCAGGCTGTTTAGAAAGTTCTCCAAAGAAATACCCGCCTGCACACTAAAAAAAAACGGAATGACCACCCGCTGCCACTAATTGATGAAGCGCAGCAAAAGCCCATAAAACGGCCAGCAAAGCCACAACACAGGCAAGGGATGCCTTTCATATACCACTGGTTGCAGCTGGTCAATTATTTAAGCCTGTTTACATAGTACCGCTTTCAAACTGGCGGAAAGTCCTGTATCTTTAAAAGAAGCATCTGTCCTTAAATTTTATACAATGCAAGCTGCCCATCCGCACTGGTTTATCCGGTATAAGCTATATCACCTGCCGTTCTGGCTCCTGTACCATTATATCTGGTGGGTAGTAGCTATCGGCAATCCCTTTAAGGCGGCAGACGCCATTCTGCACAGCACCTATGCCATTAAGTTCAGCTTTTACATTGTGTTCCAGGCATTGGCAGTGTATTTTAACCTGTATTTCCTGATACCCCGTTACCTGGAAAAAGGGCGGTTCACGGTTTATCTCAGCTACCTGTTATTAACAGTGATCTGCGCCACAGCGCTCATTATACCAGGCTATTATTTAACTGCTTTTGCGGCAGGTCAAACAGTGGGAGAATATTATAAATCAGACGGCAACTGCATTTACCAGTTCATTGGCGCGGCCTTACCCTCTACCCTGGCCAGCATGACCCTGGGCATGAGCATTAAGCTGGCCCGTAACTGGCTGCAAACACAAAGAAGGCAACAGCTGCTGGAAAAAGAAAAGCTGGAAACAGAGCTCAACTTTTTGAAGTACCAGTTTAACCCGCATTTCCTGTTCAATTCCATTAACTCCATCTTTTTCCTGATCCATAAAAACCCGCACATGGCATCGGCCTCACTGGCCAAATTCTCTGACCTGCTGCGGTATCAGCTGTATGAGTGTAACGATAAGCAGATACCGCTCAGCAACGAGATCGCTTACCTGGAAAACTTTATAGAGCTGGAAAAGCTGCGCCAGAACGATAACCTGCAGGTGACCTTTAACATACAACAGCAAAGCACAGCCCACCTGATGATAGCGCCCTTTATACTCATGACCTTTGTGGAGAATGCTTTTAAACATGTATCCAAACATACGGATACGCCTAACTGGATCAACATGCAAATGCATATGAACGAACAGCAGCTGGACTTTACAGTCACCAACAGCACCTCTGACAATGCCTCCAAAGATGTGCTGCACTATGGCGGCATCGGACTAAAAAATGTGCAGCGCCGGCTGGATCTGTTGTATCCCGGCCAGTACCAGCTGGAGATACAAAGCAGCGATACGCGGTTTAGCGTGCACTTTCAGCTGAATGTATCTGCGCAGCAACAAATACAATCTGTACCGGCATTAGCCTTCAACTATAAATAGTATGATGAACTGTGTAATTATTGACGATGAGCCCCTGGCCCGGGAAGGTATGGCCAACTATGTACGGGAAATTGATTTCCTGCAGCTGACCGGCACCTGCGAAAACCCGGTGGAGCTGATGAAGCTACTGGACAAACATTCTGTAGACCTGGTGTTCCTGGACATACAAATGCCCAAAATGAATGGTATTGATTTCCTGAAGATCGTGCAAAAGCCGCCCATGGTTATTATTACCACCGCCTTTCCCACCTATGCGCTGGAAGGTTTTCAGCTGAATGTGCTGGACTATCTTTTAAAACCCATCACCTTCGACCGCTTTTTCAAATCAGCCAATAAAGCCAAAGAATACCATCAGCTTATTACCAATGCCAGTATACCGGCCCCACAGGCAACAACAGAGGGTACCGATCACTTTTTCATTAAATGCGGCAGTAAATACGAAAAGATCTACTTTGATGATATTTTGTATGTTGAAGGCATGCAGAACTACGTAACCATTTACACACGTAAAGGCAAGTATGTAACCCTGCTATACCTGAAACACCTGGAAGAGAATTTAAACCGCAACTCCTTTATCCGCGTACATAAGAGCTACATTGTATCCATCCAAAAGATAGAAGGCATTGAGGGTAATGAGATCTTCATACAATCGCACAAAATTCCTATTAGCCGCAATTACCGGGAGCAGGTGATTGAACAGGTGGTAATGAACAGGCTGTGGGATAAGATTAAGTTTTCGTGACCACCTCAACTCTGTTTCGCATCAATGCCATAAAAATTCTGTTAATCAATCAATTACACATACTAACCGGCCATATACAGACAGCTGATTCAAAATTCATGATTCATGAATCATGAATTACGTATCTTAGAGGTATGAATCAGCATAATGGAATGCGGCCGCAAGACATTGCCGTATTGTTAAAAATAGTCGTATCTCCTTCAAATTGGATGAACAAAGACATTGCAGAAGCATTGTTTTTAAGTCCTGCTGAAGTAAGCTATTCCTTACAGCGATCAGCCCTTGCAGAACTTATTGATCCCTCTAAGAAAAAAGTTATGAGAAAAGCATTCCTGGAATTCATACAGTATGGGTTGCCTCATGTGTTTCCTGCTATTAAGGGCTCTATCGCAACAGGCGTACCAACGGCATTTTCATCTCCCGTTATGTCCCGGTACCTTATGACAAACCAATCAGGCGAAATGGTTGTATGGCCCAATGCTGAAGGCGAAGCCAGGGGGGAATCTATTACCCCACTATATCCTAATGCAGTGAAGGCTGCTCTCAGGGATCCCGAATTGTACGAGTTACTTGCTCTTGTAGATGCAATGCGTTTGGGAAAAGTCAGGGAGAAAGAAATTGCCCTTAAGCTATTAAAAGAAAAATTCAGCCCGCACCATGCATGAAAATCTTGTTCGGATTAAAGCAGTGGCCAATATTCTGAAGGGGCTTGATCAACCTTATGTATTTGTTGGAGGTGCAACTGTTTCTTTATATTCAACGCAAAAAGCATTGGCCGAAAGTATTCGTCCAACAGATGATGTAGATGTTGTAATAGAGCTTGCTTCTTACGCAGATCATTCTAAAATGGAGGAAAGGCTTAGAAAGCTGGGGTTTGTTAATGATATAGAATCAGGAATAATTTGCCGCTATAAAGTACAGGGGATTATTGTAGATATTATGCCCACTACCTCACAAGGGCTTGGGTTCAGTAACCGCTGGTACCCTGATGGCTTTCAGAATGCAATTCCCTACAAGCTGGATAATGAAACAGAGATCCGGATCTTCTCTCTGCCATATTTTCTGGCATCCAAATGGGAAGCTCACAAATCCAGAGGGGCAAATGATTTACGGACAAGCCGGGATTTTGAAGACATGGTGTACGTTTTTGAGAATTGCCGGGATTTCGATGAACAACTTTTAACAGGTCCGGCTCCTGTTAGAGAATACCTCACCCAGGAGCTTTCATCGTTCCTCAAACATCCGGATTTCGAAGAGGCGCTGTATTGTCACATGGAAAGTGCCAGGTATGGTGCAAGCGTGGGAAAGCTGATCGCCAGGTTAGAAGCCGGCCTGATGAATCCATAAACGCTTTTGCCCTATTTATGCATCATTACATTTAACCCAAGCCACCCGCAAACCACGACCATGACCCTCAGCAACAACTTACTCTTTTTCTTCAGCGCATTGGGAGCATTTAACGGTCTCATTGTGGGCACCTACTTCCTTTGCTTCACTGCAAAGAAAACCCTCTCCAATTACTTCCTGGGCGCCCTGCTGATCGTGCTGAGCATCCGTATAGGAAAATCCGTCGCGTATTTTTTTGACTATAATTTACCGAAAACCATCCTGCAGCTTGGGCTAACGGCCTGCCTGTTCATTGGTCCTTTTTTATATTTCTTTGTGAAAACAGAAATGCAGCAGGTCCGAAAACTGCCGGCATTGTGGAGCATACAGCTGGCCGGCTGGTTAGCAATGATCCTGGTAACCGGTTTGGCTTTCCCCTATGTACGCTTCCCGCAGCTTTGGACGAGTTACATTATCCCGGTGATCTATCTGCAATGGGGTATTTACATTGGCCTCACGCTAGTTTTGGTTAAACCGCTTTTTAAAAAGATCCGGAACAGGGAAAAGCTGAAACCTTTTGAAAAGTGGATCCTGACGATCTGCACAACGATATTTTTAATATTTACGGCCTACGTATGGGCTTATGCAAACATCACCAAAGGCAGCTATATTACAGGACCTTTGTACTTTTCCCTGGTAACTTATCTTGTTATATTCATACTGCTGTACCGGAAAAAAGCAAATGATCTATCTTCTCTGACCGGCCAGAAATACGGCGACAAGAAGCTGGATGAAGATGAAACCCAACAGATCGTTGCCAGATTGCAAAAGGTCATGAACGAGCAAGAGCTGTTCCGGAACCCCAGCTTAAAGGTGGGCGACCTGGCCCGCGAGATCAATATTCCCAGCCACCAGCTGTCAAGGATCCTGAATGACAGCCTGCAGAAAAATTTCACCCTTTTTGTAAATGAATACCGGGTTAATGCGGCCTGTAAACTGCTCTCGTACCAGAAAAATTTCACCATAGAGGCCATCGGTGACGAGGTAGGATTTAACTCAAAGTCTACCTTCTTCGCCGCCTTCAAAAAAATTAAAGGCCTCACACCCAATGCATATATGCGGGAAACTACTCCGGATTTGTAAATCCGTACTAATGTCTGAAGGCTTTGGCGCCCCGGAAATACAGGAAACTGCATCTTTGGCTAAACGCTTTTTAAATGAAAAAAATAGCCCTGTTGCTGAACTTATTATTCACCTGTTTTTCCGCATTTTGCCAGGATACTCCTGCCTGGATGGCGGAGGCAGAAAGGAAGATTGATTCCCTGTACGCCTCTTACAACCCGCAAACACCCGGTGCTGCCGTAGCCGTTGTTAAAGACGGTAAAGTTGTTTTCCTGAAAGGATATGGAATGGCCGACCTGGATCATGATATCCCCATCACCCCCCAAACGGTTTTTAATATTGCCTCGGTATCAAAACAATTTACTGCTTTTGCCATATACCTGCTGGCCAGTGAAGGCAGCATCTCGCTGGAGGATGATGTGCGGAAATACATCACTGAGCTGCCGGACTACCATACTGTGATCCGGGTGAAACATTTGCTGGGCCATACCAGTGGTTTAAGGGACCAGGCGGCCATCTGGTCATTAGCCGGAAACCGCTCAGCCGACATCTCAACAACAGAACAAATTTTAAAGCTGATAGCCAGGCAAAGAAATTTGAATTTTACACCCGGCACGGCATTCGGTTATTGCAATACCGGCTATACCCTGCTTGCAGAGATCATACACCGCGTAACCGGCCAATCATTTACAGCCTATACGGAAGAGAAGATCTTCAAGCCCCTCGGGATGAGCAGCACGCAGTTTTATGACAACTACGGGAAAGTGGTGAAAAATAAAGCAGCATCCTATGACCTGATAAATGGCATTTATTATCACCGGCCCTTGAATGTTTCCAATCCCGGCCCGTCCAATCTCCTGACCACCGTGGAGGATCTGGCCAAATGGGTATTGAATTTCGAGCACCCCGTGGTGGGAACACCGGCATTGATACAAGCATTCAATGAAGCTTCTTACCTGGATAATGGCCGGAAAGTAATATTGAGGATCTCCGGAGATGGCGACACCATCTTTCATGCGAAAGGACAAAACCTAAGTAATTATAAAGGTGTTAGTATGATCACACATGGAGGACATGCAGCCGCTTTCCGCACTTTTATGGGCCGTTTCCCCAATGAGCATTTGGCTATTATTGCCCTCAGTAACGATGAACACAATGAAAAGCTGAATGCCCGCTGGCAGATCGCTGACTTTTATATAAAAGACAAGCTGAAAGCGGAAAAGCCGTCTGCCACTGCGGCCGGCCAGTCCCAATCAATAGCTCAAACTACCGAAGCATACCCCAACAATCTAAAGGACTTTGAAGGCGAGTATTACAGCGATGAGCTAAGCACCAGCTATACGTTCTCCGCGCGTGGGGATACCCTTATCATGAGCCACCTGAAGCTGGATGATATTGAATTGAAGCGGACGGGTGGCAATAAATTTTCAGGCTCCGGGCCCGAAACCTTTGCATTTGAAATGGAGTTCCTGCAAAATGAAAACCAAGCTGTAACCGGCTTTTCGATCTCGAATTTTGGGGCAAAGAATTTAAAATTCAGCAAAGTGAAGTAAGCAGGTGCAAGTTTTATCACCCCACTGCCGCTATTACCGCACAGCCTCTGCCCTTCACTTCTTCAATTTCATTGGCCGTTAAAGGTTTGCCCATTTCAAGCCCTATAAATAACAAAAAGGTGGCTGTTTCATCCCAGCCTTCCGGAAGCTCTAAAGGCAGCTCCACCCGCCGGGCATTAAATACCTCCTGGTTACCATACCACTCCGTTTCAGTTGAAAAAACAGCCGGTAATGGTTTAGGGTTGTACTCCGTATAATTCCTCCCGTTATGCTTTATATCGGCAATGGCGCCCATACCCAATACAAAACGGTATAGCGGCGGGTTTGGTGGCAGCATCAGGTTTATGCCGGGTATTAGCTCCGGCAGCTGTACCACGCCTTTGCCCGTAGCACGGTCAATAGAACAAACCGGCGTTTGCCGTACTACGCTCTCAAACGGATTTTTCAGGTTCAAACGAAAGCCCTGTAATAAGGCTGCATGCTGTGAAAATAAAAGGCCCCGCCTGCCTCGTTCACTTATGGTATCCCGTGGCTGCATTCCTGTTCTCAATAAGGAGCTTAGTGTAGATATGAAATTGTGATCTGCCACATGAATTACAGGAGACATCATTTTCCTGATCTGGCCAGCGGCCTTTCCGCATATGCCAAACTCAGAATTGTTCTCACGCGTACGTTCAAACCTGGGGTCATTTGCAATGCGCTGTTTGGTTGCGCCACCCTTACGGCGAAGGATGATCTTGTCTGAACCTTTAATAGTGTAAGCGGAGAGGTTGCCCACGCTTCCGGTAAACTGTATACCGTCTTTCAGGATTCCCATAGGATAAAAGTTTATGATTTTGGTGTATGAAATAAACTACGGCTGCAATAATAAGTAATACCAAAACTCTCAACAACATATTTATAACACGTATATAAGCCCCCTCTTATAAGAGGGAGCTTATAGGGAGCGTATATGGGGAGTATAGGGAGCTTATATGGGGCTTATCTCTTTTATGCAACCGGATGCAAAGCGAAACGAAGTACTGAAACTGCTAGTATACTTTAGAGCTAACAGTTTTAAAAAACACAAAGGCCTGACAAGTATTTTAAACCTGTCAGGCCTTTGTTTGTATAAACATCCAATAAATTTACACCATCACATTACTGAGACTGATGTCTCCTTCGGGGATTAAAACAGACACGTGTTTCATATTACAAAGATAATCATCACTATCTTTGGCGCAATAGTACCGTAATAATGCGTAAAAAAACGACCTCCATTCCTGTAAACCATTTTGATGGCGAGCTTAACTCAGGTATTTTTATTGAAAAAATATCTTTCAAAGACTTACCCAGCTTTGAGGAATTGGGGCAGCCGGAGCGGCATGACCGTCATTCATTTTTCCTGCTTGAAACTGGAACCATTACGCTGGAAATTGATTTTAAAAAACATAGAATTAAGTCTCCCTCTGTCATTTACATGCATCCCAACCAGGTGCATCGTATCTTAGCTTTTGAAAACGTAATGGTTAGCACTTTAGGGATCAATAATGACAATCTTAATCCTGCCTATTTAAAATTACTGGAAGAAATTACGCCCGCAAAACCATTGCTGTTAAAAAAAGGAACGTTTTCGCTGATTTCCGGTCTGGTAGCTCTCTGCATCAAATTCTCAAAAAGAAACCCTGACAAGCTCTATCATTCCTTGCTAAAGGATAGCAGCAACGCATGGGTCGCGTTAGTGATCTCACTCTATTTAGAACAATCCAGACCAGCAGACAGCCTTTCACGGTTTGCCATTGTTACCAAAGCCTTTAAGGAAATGCTGGAACATAATTATGCTGCTGTCAAACGCCCGGCAGCGTATGCCCAAAAACTAAATATCTCTGCCCCTTACCTGAACGAATGTGTAAGAAAAACAACCGGCTACCCGGTTACCTATCACATACAGCAACGTACAATTTTAGAAGCAAAGCGTTTGCTTTATCATTCCAGCAAATCGGTAAAAGAAATTGCATTTGAGCTGGGTTATGATAATTACTCTTATTTTTCACGGCTGTTCACCAATATTTCGGGCATGACCCCATTGACCTTCCGGAATAAAAACCTCGATTAGTATAATACCTACTTTCTATTGTTATTGTTCACGTTGATTGTACGATGTTCCTTTGCAGCGACAAAAGATCGTATAAAAAATGGAATCACTAAAAAGAGTGCTCGTTTCCGGCGCAAGCTTCGCCGGCCTTTCAACTGCTTACTGGATGAATAAGCTAGGTTATAAGGTAACGGTTATTGAAATTGCAAACGGGCTTAAAATGGGCGGAACGCCCGTGAATATAGAGGGGAATACCATTAACATTATTAAGCGTATGGGGCTTTTCGAGCAGATCAGATCAAACAGGCTGGCTATGGAAATGCTGGAATTTAAAAATGCTGATGATGTTACGGAAGGAGCCATGATATTAAGGAAAGAAGGTGAGGAATTGCCGGGTGATGAATGCGAAATTGAGCGGAACACCCTGCTCAATATGCTATTTGATACTGTTAAAAATGATGTTGAATTTATTTTCAGCAACAGCATCACCGCTTTAAATGAAACAAAAGACAATATCGAAGTTACCTTTAAAGATGGCTCACAACAAGCTTTTGACCTGGTGTTTGGCTGTGACGGCATCCATTCGGCTGTAAGAAAGATCTGGTTTGGCAACGAAGCGGAATACTCGCATTTTCTGGGGCAATATTTTTCCATCACCATCGTAAACAAATTGCTGATAAAAGAAAACACCACGCAATTCTATAATGTGCCGGACAAAGCTGTAATGCTGAATGCCTACAACAATAAGACCGATATAATTTTTTGCTTCCGTTCCGGAAAAGAGATCCCTTACGATCACCGGGATGAAGCGCAACAAAGAAAAATTATCCTGGAACAATTTGCGGGGCAAAGCTGGCGAACCTCCGAATTATTGGAAGAAGTAAAGGGGTCAAAAACATTTTACTTCGATAAGCTTTGCCAGATAAAAATGCCTTCATGGACCAAAGGCAGGGTAGCGTTGGTGGGCGATGCAGGCTATTGTGCTTCGCCGGCTGCGGGAAAGGGCGGATCGCTGGCAATAGACGGGGCTGCCGCATTAGCGGATGCTTTTCAAAAACACAATGGAAATTTTGAATTAGCGTTCCAGGATTATAATAAAAACTTTCGCCCCTTTATTGAGGAAGTGCAGGCAAAAGTTGTAAAAGTGGGATTAGAGATACTTGTTCCGGGAACTGAAGAAGCTATCCGCAAAAGGAACAAAGAAGGCTTTGGCGCTGACTTTTAATATATACATTTTAGTGAGAAGAGCGGTGATATAGAATATTGTTACTTTTGATGCCTGGATGCACAAGTTTCTTTTACCTGCACAATTAGAGAACATACTTCGCAGCGCAGGCAGGCTGGGGCCGGATACCCGCATCCTGTCCGTAATGCCGGAAGCCCTGCAAGGCGGCTTAGTAGGGAACGTGCAACGCCTGTATGTTAGCTATGCGCATACACCGGGGCCAGGTACCTTCATCCTTAAGCTGCCCTCCTATCAATTAACGGAAAGTGCTGCATTCAGCCAAACAGAGGCCTGTTTTTACCAGCAGGCCGGCCATTGGTTTCCCGGCATTCCTGCTCCTGTTTGTTATGCGGGTGATGAAAATTACCTGCTGCTGGAAGAGCTGCACAATGGCTGTTTTGTAAAACAGCTGGCAGGTTGTAATGCGGCACAGGCGCAGCTGGTCATCCGGCAAATAGCGCAGCTGCATGCACAATGGTGGGATCGTGACCTGCCTGCCGGCCTGCATTGGGTACAAGCGCTTAACACAGCGCCTGCCGGTATTTTTTGCACCCAACGCCTGCAGGCATATAGCGGTGAATGGCCTGCATTACTGCAAGCTTATCTACCCAGGATCACCAACCGGCTTAACAAGCTGCAATCCCTGCTGCTGGCAGCGCCACGCACTGTAGTACATGGCGATTACCATAGCCAGAATATTTTTTTCAGGGAAGATAGTGTTACGCTGATAGACTTCCAGTTTATGCAGCAGGCCTGCGGTATGCTGGATGTAGCGCGGTTTATAGCTACCAGCCTTAGTACGGAGCTGCGCCGCAGCATAGAGCACTCTTTACTGGAAGCCTACCGGGCATGCTTACACGCACAGGGCATTCTTTACCCGCTGCAACAATGCTTGCAGGATTATAAAGCTGCCTTATTATGGAACCTGCTGCCACCGGTGGCCCTGCACCTGGTGAATATGGAGGCGGGAAAACCATGGCCCGCGCAGTTCCCCATCCTGCAAAAATGCATTGCAGCTATTGAAGACCATGAGGCTATGCAGGTACTTTAAAATGCTTCGCCCAGGTTAATGTAAAATACATTGCCAAACTTGCTAAAGCCATAATCCAGCGCTATGTTGGTATTGGAGCGTTTGTTGAACTTAATGCGCAGGCCTGCACCGGCTGCGGGGTGAAAGCCGGTAAAACGGTACTTATCCCTTTCCGTTACCGTATTCATATTTGCAAACAGGGTAAAACCCAGAAAGCCGCTGGGCAAAATATCGCGCCGGTACTCTGCTTCCAGGTCTATGAGGCCCTTGCCACGAAAGCGGTTCTGGTCTATACCCCGGCCACTGCGGTTGGTAGGGTCCCAGCCTATGCTGGGCAGATCCAGGTAAGGTGTTTTACTACTAAGCGTGGTCCAGTAATAACCCCAAAAAGCCAGCACATTCTGCATTCTTTCCGGGCCAAAATGGAAATAACGCCGGTAATCTACATACAAAGATTTCCAGTTGTCGTTACTGCCCAGGAAGGTAGGGTTAATACGGAAAATAGCATTTACATAATACCCGGATTGGGGGTTAATGGGGTTCGCCCGCGTATCATTCTGCACGTTCAGCGAAATACCCGAAGAAACCGATTGTTTGCCCGGCGCTGTACCATAATCATACTTCACATAATCCGGCAGGTACAAAGAATCATTACTTCTTACCTTAATGGCCGAATGCCAGTCCAGGTGATAACCTATCCCAGCCAGCAATCCTGGCCTTATACGCTGATAAAAAGTTTCGTAGAAGCGGAAATAGTTATTGCCCAACAGCTCGCGGTCATCGCCCGCGCCGCCTTTGCCCAGGCCCCAGGTATATTGCGGGTTCACAATAAAGCGTACATCGCCCACAATATTGCGGTCGTTACCCTCAAACCATAAGTTGGGGCGCACGGAAAAAGAGAACCGGCCTGAAAAGGAAAAGGATGGTGCAAATGTTACGTTGGAGATACGCGTGGTGCGCCGGGGGCCCAGGTAAAAGGCCGCCTGGGTAGAGGTTACCAGCGCACTACCGCCACCCGGTATATTCGTGGGAACAGGTATTAATGAATAATACACCTTCCCGTTTCTTTTGGGGACATTATGGGACTTTATGTGGAATAAATCGTTGAACAGGTCTATCACATCCAATCGTGGCACGGTATCCTCGTCGGGGTCGTAGTTCCTTTTCTGCAATGAATCCAGGCCCTTATTCTGTGCTAGAACACAGCAGGGGGAAAGTAAGAGTATGATCAGCCACCATTTTTTCATTCGGGTACGCGTTCTTTTATGGGCTATACAGGCCCTCAGTTACACAAATAGATCTGTTTATATAAACAAAATATTGTGCCAGTACCCGGCTGATGCATAAATGGAGTGCCGGGGCCTGGCCCTGCAAAATACAGGAGCACCTAAGGGCCTTATAATTTTAACTTAAATTAAGTATATTCAGGTTCCCTTTTACACAACGTTATTTCACGTTCATAAACAAACACACTATGCACATTTCAAGAAGGAATTTTCTGCGTACCGGCGCTTTAGCCGTTGCAGGTACCACGTTATTAAGGAACGAAATATTTGCGGCCGCCCGCGCCAAAGAAATACTGGGCATACAGCTCTACTCTATCCGGGATGATATGAAAAAAGATCCTTCCGGTACCTTGAAACAGCTGGCCGGTATGGGTTATAAATACGTGGAGCATGCCAACTACATAGACCGCAAATTTTATGGCTATTCCGCCACGGAGTTTAAAAAGCTGCTGGATGACCTGGGCCTTTTAATGCCCAGCGGCCATACTGTAATGGGCAAACAACACTGGGATGCCGCCAAAAAAGATTTTACAGACGCCTGGAAATATACCGTGGAAGATGCCGCTACCGTAGGCCAGCGCTATGTGATAAGCCCCTGGCTGGATGAAGGCCTGCGTAAAACCTACGACGATTTTAAAGCCTATATGGATGTGTTTAACAAAAGCGGGGAGCTGTGTAAAAAATCGGGTATGAAGTTCGGCTACCACAACCACGATTTTGAGTTCAGCACCAAGCTGAATGGGCAGAAACTGTTTGACCTGATATTGCAGAACACCGACCCATCGCTGGTAGCCCAGCAGCTGGATATTGGCAATATGTACCATGCAGGCGGTATAGCGCTGGACATTGTAAAACAGTATCCCGGCCGTTTTGAGCTGATGCACGTGAAAGATGAGATCAAAGCTGCCAAAGGCGGTGAAATGGGCGGCGCCTATGAAAGCACTGTGCTGGGTAAAGGCATTATACCGGTAAAACAGGTAATAGACCTGGGCAAACAGTCGGGCGGCACTAAGTATTTTATCATTGAACAGGAATCTTACCAGGATAAAACCCCGCTGGAAAGCGCTAAGCTGGATCTGGCGCAGATGAAGAAGTGGGGGTACTAGAATTAATAATGAATAATTAAGAATTAATAATTGAATGCAGCGGATGGATTGGTGACTTCGATTAGGAGCCTGTTACAGAAAGTGTGAAGCCACTTTTTGTAACAGGCTCATTTTTTATTTGTAAAAGCGTACACCCGCTGTGCGTTTTTGAACGATACACCGGCACAAGAACACTCATTATCAACACATTATGCAATTGGCACGTATTTTATTCAATTGATAGCCACTATAGTGCCTATCTCAAAAATATCATACGTGCATGTTTAAGACTTACTTCAAACTCGCTTACAGGAACATCATTAAGGATAAAGCTTACTCTATTATTAATATATCAGGTTTAGCAATAGGCCTGGCATCAAGTATCCTGATCTTGCTTTGGGTACAAAATGAATTGAGCTACGACAGATTCCATAAAAATGCCAGCCAGATCTATCGTATCACCGGAGATTTTGGTGATCTTAAAATAGCGTTAAACGCAGAAGGGATGCCTGCCGGGTTAAAAGAAGAAATGCCCATTATAAAAAATACTGTCAGGCTAAGCGAAATTTCTAAAGTGTTACTGGAAGCAGATAACAAGAGATTCGAGGAAGAACGTGTGTTCTACGCGGATCCGAGCTTCATGGATGTATTTTCTTTTCCCCTTGTACATGGTGATCGTGCTACAGCATTAAAACAACCGGATGGTGTTTTAATAACGCAGCAAATGGCGGTTAAATACTTTGGAAGCCAAAACCCGATCGGTAAATTTTTACGAAAAGATAATCGTGAAAATGTGGTAATAACGGGCGTTCTGGCCAACATTCCGGCTAACTCAGACCTCCAATTTGACTTTATTTTTCCGATGGCCCCGGAAGGAACGAAAGATGCGCAGCGAAATACATGGGAAAGCTTTAATGTTCACAGCTATATTCAATTAGATAAGGGTTTTGATCCTTCCCCTGCAAATTTAGCAGCGCTGGAAAAGCAAATGAATCAGATCTTTCATAACCATAGTCCATTCCAGGTTGTGTTCCAGCTGCAGCCTTTAACCAACATCCATCTGGCGCCGGCAAGGCTGGGAGATATGCCAGGCCATGGGAATGCACAATATGTAAATATCTTTTTCATTATTGCTATTTTAATACTGATAGTAGCCTGTATCAATTTTATGAACCTGGCTACCGCACGTTCAGCCCGGAGGGCAAAAGAGATCGGCTTACGTAAAGTGGCAGGCGCGGTACGCAGGCAGCTGATCCTCCAGTTCTTAAGTGAGTCTGTTCTTATTTCATTTCTTTCCCTGGTTCTTGCGCTGGGGATTGTCTGTTTATTTCTGCCGGTATTCAATGGAATAGCGGATAGAAAACTTGCCATTCCCGTTTCAGATGCCAGGTTTTGGTTAAGTCTTTTGGGCGCAGCTTTACTGACCGGATTGATCTCCGGCAGCTACCCGGCATTATTTCTTTCCGGTTTTAACCCGGTTAAAGTACTCAAAGCAAACGTAAGATCAATGGGCGGAAATCTGCTGTTTCGTAACGCCCTGGTAGTAACCCAGTTCACCGTATCCATTGTATTGCTGGTAGGTACTGTTGTTATCTATAATCAGCTTACATTTATCAAAGACCGTAACCCCGGTTTTGAAAAGGCCAATCTTTTGTATATGCCGATAACAGGAGACCTCTGGAGCAGGCAGCAGGCCTTAAAAAATGAGTTAAAACAAAATCCGCTTACTACTGATTTTGCCATTACTTCTGACCTGCCCACCAACCTGGTTGCCGGGAACTTAGGTGCAAACTGGGATGGCAAGGATCCCCACTTACAGATAGTTTACCAGTTGATGGATGTCAATGAGGATTTCATACGGGTATTTAAGCTAAAGTTGTTAAATGGCAGAAGCTTTTCGGAATCCTTTCCGGCCGATTCAAATAACTTCATGATCAACGAAAAAATGGCGGGTATTATGGGCTTAAATGCAGCGGCAGTAGTTGGTAAGACCTTATCATTTACCGGTTATAAGGGTAAGATCGTTGGCGTTATAAAGGACTTTAATTTTAAACCGATCCAGCAGGCTATAGAGCCATTGATCTTACGTTACAATAAGGATGGCGGCTTTGTAGTGGTAAGAACATTGCCAGGTAAGACCGATGCAACTATACAAGCCCTGTCAAAGGTAAGCCGGCAGCTGAACCCGGCCTACCCTTTCAAATTCGATTTCCTGGACCAGGATATGGCTAATCTTTATAAAGGAGAACAACAGATGGGCAACATCTTTAACCTTTTTGCGCTACTGGGCATTTTTATCTCCTGCCTGGGTCTATATGGTTTATCGGCCTTTATGGCGGAGCAACGTACCAAGGAAATTGGAGTTCGCAAAGTTTTAGGCGCATCTGTGTTAAACCTTGTCTATTTATTATCCTCCGGGATCACCAGGTTGATCCTGATTGCCATAGTTATAGCTATCCCACTTTCCTGGTATGCTGTAAACAGTTGGTTAGCTGGTTTTGCTTATCATATAAATGTTAGCTGGCTGGTATTCTTTGCGGCATCCCTGGCGGCTCTTGGGATTGCCTGGCTAACTGTTAGCTATGAATCTATAAAAGCAGCAGTTGTTAATCCTATAAAGAGTTTAAGAGCTGATTAATTAATCATCACCACTACTTTACCCACCGTTCTGCCGCTTTCTATCTGCAAATGCGCCTGATCCATTTCTGCAAAGGGGAAGGTTTGTGATACATGTGACCGGAGTTTACCCTGTGCCAGCAGATCAGCAAGCGTTTTCATATCCTCTCCATTGGATTGTACCAGTATAAACGCACCGCGGATGCCTTTTGCCTTTGCCTTTTCCGTTACCTGCTCGCTAAGGCCGGAGGGAATACTCACCAGCGTGCCGCCGGGCTTAATTACTTCCAGGGATCGGTCAATATTATCACCGCCAATAGTATCCAGCACAAAATCAATATTGCTAACTACCTTCTCAAATTGCTGAGACCTGTAATCGATATGCTCATCAGCCCCCAGGCTTAATACAAAATCCCTGTTAGCGGCAGAAGAGGTGCCTATTACATAAGCGCCCAGGTGTTTGGCTATTTGCACGGCGTAGTGCCCTACCCCACCGGCAGCTGCGTGTATAAGTACCCGTTGGCCTGCTTTTACCTGCCCAAATTGCACCAGGGTTTGCAAAACGGTTAAAGGCGCCAGTGTAGCAGCAGCAGCTTCCTCATGTGAAATGTTGGCCGGCTTTAATGCCAGGTGCGCGGCAGGCGCTGCTACGTATTCCGCATAGGCTTTACCATGGCCGGGAAAGTTAACCATCCCGAATACTTCATCACCTGCTTTGAACTGTGCGGAGTTGGAAGCAGTAACCACGCCGGAGATATCCCAGCCTAGAATTAAAGGGGAAAACGTCTTCAGCCGTCCGTACATCCCTTTGCCGGCACGGGTCTTCACATCTACCGGGTTAATGCTGATGGCCTTTACCTGTACCAGCACTTCGTTATCGCCAATAACAGGAGTTTCTATTTGTGTGTGGACGAGGTTTTCTACCCCTCCGGGCTGTGCTACGATAATTGCTTTCATGTGGCTCATTGATTTAATAACACAAAATTATACAGGCAAAACGGCTATTTACTGGTATAACTTTTCGCTTTTTCTGTACATTTGTCACATGATAAAGGAAAACCTGTACGAGCCGTTTGAAATTGTGTTCAAAGAGCTGGATGAGCTGCCGAAGTACGAGCATAAACATACCTTCTTTGAGCTGGTGTACATTGTATCCGGCACCGGTACGCAGTGCATCAATAAACATTCGTTCAACTATCATCCGGGGCATATGTTCCTTATTACCCCGGACGACTGCCATTCCTTTGATGTAAAAAGCACTACACAGTTCTTCTTCATCCGCTTTAATGATATTTACATCCGCAACAACAGCATACCAGCCATTAACCGGGAAAAGCTGGAATTTATTTTACAGAATGCCAACCACCAGCCGGGCTGCATTCTCAGGAACCAAACGGATAAAAGCCTGGCAAAACCTGTTGTGGAAGCCATTATACGGGAATATGTGAACCGGGACGTTTTTAATAAAGAGCTGATCCAGCAGCTGGTGAACACCCTTATTATAGTGGTGGCGCGCAACATTGCCAAGTACCTGCCGCAGGAAGTAAATGAAGCTACGGATGAAAAAGCGCTGGATATACTGCAATACATTCAGCGGCATATCTATGCACCGGAGAAGCTGCGTACGGAAGCCATCAGCAAGGAGTTTGGCGTATCAGCCTCTTACCTGGGCCGCTATTTTAAAAAGCATGCCAATGAAACCATGCAGCAGTACATTAACAACTATAAGCTGAAGCTGATAGAAAGCCGGCTGCTGCACAGCGACCTGCGTATTAATGAAATAGTGGCGGAGCTGGGCTTTACAGATGAAAGCCATTTGAATAAATTCTTCCGCAAGCTAAAAGGCATCAGCCCTTCACAATTCAGGAATAAGAAACACCAGGCTGCGTGAAATAATCTTCATTTACTTTTATTGGCACGATAGCTAAACACCGTTAACACAGCTCCCAGCAACACGATCAGTGCGCCCAGCCAGGGCGTAGCCGGCAGGCCCAGGGCCGCGCTGCCCACTGCCTTACCACCCACATAAGCGCCTATAGCTACTCCGAGGTTAAAGGCAGAGATGTTTAACGAAGAGGCAATATCCTCTGTCCCCGGTAAATATTTTTCTGCCAGCTGCACAATGTATAACTGTAAGCCCGGCACTGTAGCAAAAGATAAGATACCCATTGCAAACAGGGTAACCACTGCCGCTACTTTAAAATACACCGTGAAAGAAAATAACAGCAATACCAGCGCCTGTAAAAAGAACATGCTGATCAAAGCCTTTGCAGGATTGGTGTTGGACAGCTTACCTCCTATTACATTCCCCAGGGCAATAGCCAAGCCATACACCAGTAACAGCAGGCTTACCGATGCGGCAGAGAAGCCGCTGATCTTTTCCAGCAGCGTAGCCAGGTAAGTGAAGGTTACAAAGGTACCGCCGTAGCCAAAGGCGGTAATGGCCAGCACCAGCAGGATGGGACCACTTTTCAGCACCTGCAGCTGCTCTTTTAATTTCAGCGGCGGGCTGCCTTTAAGGTGATTGGGAAGCAGGATCCAGGTAGCTGCAAAACCAACAGCGCCTAATAGCACCACGCCCAAAAAGGTAGCACGCCAGCCAAAATGCTGGCCAATAAAGGTACCCAGCGGCACGCCTACAATAATGGCAATGGTAAGCCCTGCAAACATAATTGCAATGGCAGTGGCCTTTTTATCCGGTGCTACCAGTGTGGCTGCAATAGTGGCTCCTACCCCAAAGAACACGGCATGCGCAAAACCTGAAATAAAACGGGCTATCAGTAAAGTAATAAAGCCGGGGGCCATGGCAGATGCAATGTGCCCTGCAATGAACAAGCCCATTAAACCTACCAGCAGGGGTTTGCGCGGCAGCCTGCCCGTGAGCGCGGTAAGCAGGGGGCCGCCAAGCGCTACGCCCATGGCGTAAATGCTTACCAGCAAGCCTGAAGTGGCAACGCTTACATGTAAGCTCTGTGCAATGGTAGGCAGTATGCCTACTGCTACAAATTCTGTGGTGCCAATGGCAAAAGCGCTGATGGTTAAAGCCCATAAGGCAGCGGGTAACCCTTTCCCGGTGCGGGTTACAGCGGCCGGTGTTATGACCGCTGCTTCCATGTTGGTATATTCCATTATGCTGTTGATTTGATTTCCGGAACAAAATTACCCCGGGTGCAATTATTAGCATAATAACTTAAATAGTACCTTTGCATCATTAAAATAATAGATTATGCTGTTAGACCTGGAATGGTTCCGTACCTTCAAAACTATTTATGAAACCGGCTCACTTACTGCTACTGCGCAAACATTATACATCTCACAACCGGGTGCAAGCCTGCATCTGAACTCGCTGGAAGCGTATGTGGGATATAAATTATTTGACCGGTCGGCACGGAAAATGGTGCCTACAGACCGCGCTAAAGTGCTGTACAACTTTATTTCCGATGCGGTGAACAAGCTGGAAACAGCGGAAGAGCACTTTCACAAAAGCGCTGATACCTATAAGCCCAACATTAACATAGGCATGTGCCTGGAAACATTCCAGTTCACGCTGGAACAATATATTTCCGAGCTGCCCTTTAACGTAAGCATTAAATTCGGTGAATACCCGGAAATGCAGCATGAGCTGGACAGCGGCCTGCTGGACCTTATTATTACCCCGCAAAAGGGCAACCAGCCTAACCTGGAATACAAGCCATTTTCCAAAGAGCGCATTGTGCTGGTAAGCGGTGAAAAGCAGGACAGCAAGCCCTTTGAGCAGCTGGTTAAGAAAAAGAAGTATGCAGACGCTGCCCACTGGCTTAAACAACAGGTATGGTACAGCACTGCTACGGATATGGAGAACCTGCGCAAATTCTGGCAAACAAATTTCAACAACCACCCGGATTTCAGACCCAATTATATTGTGCCCAATAAATGCTCTATTGTAAGATGTTTGAGCAATCGTACGGGCTTTGCCGTGATACCTGATTTTTTATGCCGGAACGAGCTGCAAACAGGTAAGCTAAAGCTGGTGTGGGAAGGGAACGGTGTGCTGGAGAATACGTTGTACTTTGGGAAAAGGAAGCGCACCATGTTTGCAAAGGAGATCAGCCTGATTGAAGGATTTTTTAAGGAGCAGGCGGTGTAGGGGATGATCGATGTATGACAGGCGGAGAAATGGATAATTATGAACTATTATATGTTAATGAAGTATTAACTACAGTTTTGAATAGTAAGTGGTAAGTTAACCACCAGTAGTAAGATTAAGTTTCACCTTGTTGTGTATAAAAAATTTTAACCATCAAACCATTGTACCAATGGATAAAAAACCACGGATTGTTCCAGAAGAAAGGATTATGCAGCGAATCGTATTATTAAGGGAGGAGAAAGTAATACTTGACCTTCATCTTGCCGAATTGTATGGAGTAGAAACCAGGGTGCTTAAACAGGGAGTAAGACGTAATATGGAACGCTTCCCGGAAGACTTTATGTTTGAATTGACGGAAGATGAAATAGCATCAGTGGTATCACAGAATGTGATACCACACAAAAAATACCTGGGTGGCGCCAGGCCATTTGCCTTCACAGAAACAGGCGTAGCCATGCTATCGAGCATTTTAAAAAGTGATACAGCAATAGAAATGAATATTGCCATTATGAGAACCTTTGTATCATTGCGTAAGTTGTCTGTTAACTATAAGGAGGTGATGCGGGTGCTCGAAGAAATGCGGGCACAGTATGATCATCAGTTCGAGGATATTTACCGGGTGTTAGAACATCTGATCACCCCTCCTCAGGAGCCGCGTAAGATGATTGGTTTTACCAGAAATGATGAAACTCAGCAGCAGCGCCGATAAATTTTATAAAGTTTTTTTAAGGAGCAGGCGGTGTGAATGGTAGATAGTTTGTCTATGTTTGTATTATTACCATTTACAACTATGCTTACAAGATTATTTCAACTCACTTTACTGATAATAGCCCTCACGTTAACCCACCTCTGCTCCCATGCTCAAAATCCCGCTGGCGCTTTCACCCCGCCGGAAAGCTGGTCGCAGGATTATGCACCTTTCAGGATTGCCGGCAACCTGTATTACGTAGGCAGCTATGAGCTAGCCAGTTATCTTATTACCACGCCCAAAGGCCACATACTTATCAACACCGGTATGCCGGGATCTGCGCCCATGATCCGCTCGCATGTGGAAGCATTAGGATTCAAATTTTCCGACATCAAAATATTACTGAATAACCAGGCACATAATGATCATGTAGGTGCAATGGCGGCGATAAAGAAAATGACAGGCGCTAAAATAATGATCAATGAAAAGGATGCACCTGTACTGGCAGACGGGGGAAGATCTGATTATGCGCTGGGTGGCAATCCTGCCTTTGAATATACCCCTGCTAAGGCCGACCGGCTGCTGCATGACAAGGATACAGTAACGCTTGGCGGCATGCAGGTGATAGCACTACACCATCCGGGCCATACAAAAGGGGCCAGCAGCTTTTTGTTCACGGTTAATGATACAGCGCATACCTACCGGGTATTGATTGCCAATATGCCTTCTGTGCTGGAAGAGACGAATCTTGCCGGCATGCCTACCTACCCGGATGTTGCTAAAGATTACGCCTATACGCTTGATGCAATGAAAAAGCTGGAATTTGATCTCTGGTTCGCCGCCCATGCAGGCCAGTTTGACCTGCATGAGAAACATAAACCCGGCGATGCCTATAACCCCGCAGCATTTGCTGACCGGCCGGGTTATGATTCCTTCTTAAGCTATTTGCAGGAAGCTTATCTTAAAAAGCTGGGCAGCGTGGGGCATTAAATTGTGCTGCGGTAACTATATTTAATACGTGAACAACGATCCGGAAAAATTATATGATGTAATTGTTATTGGCGGCGGGCAAAGCGCGCTGGCAACCGCCTATTACCTGCGCCGAACAAATCTGCGCTACCTGCTGCTGGATAAGGAACCCATCCCTGGCGGGTCCTGGCCGCATAACTGGGATTCGCTGCACCTGTTCTCTCCTGCTCAATGGAGCTCATTGCCCGGTGTAATTATGCCTGGCGGGCCGGACTACTACCCTACCCGGGATGAGGCTATCAGCTACCTGCAAAAGTATGAAGCACGCTATTCCTTCCCGGTAGTGCGGCCGGTAACTGTACAAAGCGTAACAAAACAAAATGATGTATTTGCATTAGCCACCACCAACGGTACTTATTACACCAAAGCCGTGGTAAGCGCTACCGGCAGCTTTACAAATCCATATATACCGGGTATCCGCGGCAGGGATATTTTCAAAGGCCAGGTGCTGCATTCTTCCCAATACCAGCAGCCGCAACCCTTTAAGGGTAAACGGACTGCCATAGTAGGTGAAGGTAATTCCGGTGCGCAGATATTGGCGGATATAGCCACAGTAACAGATACCCTCTGGATCACGCGGGAGCAACCCTCCTTTTTACCGGATGATGTAGACGGACGTTATTTGTTTGACGCTGCCACACAGCTTTATGAAGCTAAAAAACAAGGCAGGGAGCCTGATCAAAAACCTCCACTGGGGCAAATTGTAATGGTACCGGCAGTAAAGGCCGCGCGGGAGCGCGGTGTATACCAGGCCTTACCTGCCTTTGATTATTTTTATGCAGATGGTATTGGTTGGGATAAGGGACAGGAGGAGCCTGTGGATGCCGTTATCTTTTGTACCGGCTTTCGCCCGGCGCTGGAGCACCTGCGGCCATTGGGCGTTATACAGCCGGATGGGGAAATATCTACCAAAATAACCAAAGCATTAGCTGTAGCTGGCTTGTGGCTGGTAGGCTACGGCAGCTGGACGGGTTTTGCATCGGCCACACTGATAGCAGTGGGCAGAACGGCTAAACGAACCGTTGAGGAAATAACGGCCTTTCTGCAGGCAGGGTGATCCAACTAACTCTTAGGCCCCATTACCATCCTGAATTTTATACCGGCATCATCCTGTTGTTTCTGATCAAAGATGTGTAACAGGTAATACTTGCCCTGCACCCAGTCATTCACCGCATTATCATAATAGGGACTGCCGGGGTTACCGCTTTGCCCGCCGGGATAAATACCATATGCTTCCGTAGTAGCGCCCAGCTGCACCACCATACGCCAGGAAGGGCCATGGTTAGCCTTGGTGGCATTTACCACATGCGTACCGCCACCGGTGTACAGGTGCATACGGCTAAAGGCGGGCAGGCTGCGGGTAAGGTGGCGGATATCCGTACCACGGAAACGGCCCCACTCCAGCTCCTGCCGCTGATCCAGCTTTTGTGCGGAATCTGCGACCTGCGCAAAAGTTTGCAGCACCAGGTCTGTTAATGTTTCTTTTTGCGGAGTATGCACATCATCTACAAAACGCATGGAGGAATCGCGGATCAGCCATAACAGGGAGGCATTATCCTGCGGATACTCCAGCTCTGCACTGTCGGTACGGTTCATCAGCTCATCGTCCCAGATACGGTGCTTAAGCCCTTCCCACAACATATAAAAAATGGTGGCGCCTTTACTGGCAGGGCTGTTCTGCTGGTCCCATACTTTCAGCAGCTGGTAGTAAGGCTGCTGTGCAGGTTTAAGATCGGCCTCCGGCAAATGCCTGGTAAGCAAGGGTATGGCGGCACGTGCAAACAGGTTGGCATTATCGTTCTGCAGCTGCATCATATCCTGCGTGGTGATCTGGTTCATGGCGCTTAAACGCTCATTGATCCGTTTACCCCGGTACAGGTCATAATAGCCAAAGTAATAATAGGGATAAGTGCTGTCTGTTGGCTGCTGGTTGGCCGAGCTTACAAAACCGCGTGCGGGGTTTTTAATATGCGGCACTTCGCCGTGCGGAATATATCCCTGCCAGGCAAAGGTGCTGTCGCTGCCGGGCATGATCCATTTGCCCTGGTCTTTCCAGCGCAGCGGGAACACCCCGTTATGCCATACAGCAATGTCACCGGCTTTGGAAGCAAATATAAAGTTCTGCGCAGGGCAGGTATAATGTTCCAGTGCAGCCAGGTAATCGTCGTAATTACGGGCATGGTTCAGCTTATTGAAGGTAAGCAGCTCATTGGAAGGGTCATGCGCTTTCCAGCGCAGGGCCAGGAAAGGCTGCCCGGGAATATTATCGTGAAAAGTATTATCGAACATTACCGGCCCCCATACGGTGTAGGCAACGGTATCGTAATAAGAATGCTGGCCGCGGATCTTAATTTCTTCCACGCGCTGCACTGCATCGCGGTACTGGCCGTTGAACAGGTATTGCTTACGCCCGTTGCGGAACTGCACAGCGTAATAATCCATCACATCTTCAGAGCCATTGGTTACGCCCCAGGCTATGTTATCATTAAAGCCTATAATAACGCCGGGCGCGCCGGGCAGACTGGCGCCATATACATTCATGCGGGGTGTATGGATCTGTACCTCGTACCATAAAGAAGGCAGGCTTAAGCCCAGGTGCGGATCATTACACAGTATAGGTGCACCGCTGCGGGTTTTGCTGCCGCTTACAGCCCAGTTATTACTCCCGTTATCGGGGTCGGGTTTGTCCTGCTTAAAGTGCAGCATGGCGGCTGCTTCCTGCAGGGCGCTATCGGCGGGCATAACGGCATTCTTCACCGGTTTATCAAAGGCGGTGCCTTTGGGTATTACCGGGTCTATGCTATCGTTACGGTCGGGGTACATATTATTAAAGTCCGAATGGCTGAACAGGCGGCGGGCATTGGTATATTCCAGGTCGTTCACGCCACCGGCCAGGTCGTACGACATATACTTCAGCAATGCAGCGCATTTCACTGGGCTCCAGGGTTCGGGGCGATAGTCCAGCAGCTTGTATTCCACTGCCAGGTCACTGTAAGAAAGGGTGCTGATATAGGCATTGATACCGGCGGAGTATGCTTCCACCATCATTTTGGTAGTGCTGTCCTTTAACATGGCGGCTGCAGATGCTTCTGCGGCGTATCCCATGCCCAGGCGGCGCTGGCGGCGGTCGTACTCCAGCAGCTTAGGGCCCAGGATCTCACTTAAACGCCCTTGTGCGGCCATGGTCTGCAATTCCATTTGCCAAAGGCGGTCGCGGGCATGCAGGAAACCTTCTGCATAGTAGGCATCAGCTTCCTGCTCTGCAAAAATATGCGGCACCATACGGTCATCCAGCCATACTTCTACTTTGCCCTTGAGGCCGGGCAGGGCCAGCTCCTCGTTATAGTCTTTGCTGATAGCTTCTGCATTTTGCCAGAACCCTTCCTGCGGGCTTAAGAACTTACCTAAGGGCGGGATGGATCCCCATTTGCGGTTCAGGGCTCCAATTAAAGCAAGGGTAATAACGGCGGCTATAAGAAAGGGTATGAATCTCATAAAAATATGCTGGTGTGCAGATGTGCAAATATGCAGATGAAATTACTGTAAAATTATGAATCCGGTAGTGTATGTACGCTTTTTTCCATTTGCGCATTACCCCATCAGCATATTGGTACACTGATCCACTTCATCAAACGTATTAAAGCTGTGTAATACAATGCGTAAACGTTCCTGGCCCTTGGGTACTGTTGGGTGCAGGATGGGCCTTATATCTAAATTAGCGGCCTGTAAGGCGGCTGCCTTGCGGCGGGTAAATTCATTACCGGGTGTAAGTACGATCTGGATGGGCGTTTCACTGGGCAGCACCTGCAGGGTATGCGTGGCCTGCCGGAAGCGGGCAATGAGGGCAGCCAGGTGCGTGCGGGCCTCTGTCATATAAGGGAATAAGTTATAGCTGGCCATAATAGCGGCAACAGCGGTAGGGGGTAACGCAGTAGTATATATGAAAGCGCGTGAAAAATTAACCAGGTATTTGCGCAGCTCATCAGCACCTAATACAATGGCGCCATGGCAGCCCAGGGCTTTGCCAAAGGTGTGTACACGGGCAAAACATTTACCGGCTAACCCCAACGCCTGTACTAAACCTTCGCCCTGCGGGCCTACTACGCCTGTGGCATGGGCTTCATCTACAATTAAATGTGCACCGGCCTTTTCACAGGCTGCCGCCATTTCTTTAAGCGGGGCCATATCCCCATCCATAGAGTATACCGATTCTACAGCTACAAATACATTACCTGTAGCGCGCTGCAGCTTTTTTTCGAGGTCGGCCACATCATTATGTAAAAAAGAAAAAGCCTGTGCGCGGCTGAGGCGAATGCCATCGCGGATAGAGGCATGGATCAGCTGATCATAGATCACCGTGTCTTCCTTTTGCGGTACGCAGGAGAACAAACCTACATTCGCATCGTATCCCGAATTATAAATGAGGCCTGCCGGCGCGGCATGAAAGGCGGCCAGGTTCTGCTCCGCTTCTTCTATCCACGCATAGTTACCGGCCAGTAAACGGGAGCCAGTGCTGCCATGCATATAAGGCCTTTCCATTAAGAGGGTATGCACTGCTTCCTGCATAGCTGCGCTGCGCGCAATGCCCAGGTAATCGTTGGAACAAAAATCCACCATGTGCGGGGCGGGCAGTTTCAGCTCCCGCAAAGCATGCTGCGCCTGGCGCTGGGATAGCTGCGATAAAAGAAAATCTTCCTTCATCCGTCAAAGCTAAGGAAAAGATCATTCAGGAGATGTTGCTGCGCTATGAACGACCTTTCCTAATACAGGATCTTGAGCATGCTGCGCCTGTTTTCCCTATGCTGGCTTTCATTACAGGGTACCCCGTTACCACAGGGGTTCACCAGATCGCGCTCACCCAGGTTCTCATAGTACATGCGTTTAGATGATACTCCTCTTTTAATCAGGTATTCTATTACGGCATAGCTACGCTGGGCGGAAAGATCAATGTTATACCGGTCGGAACCGCGGCTGTCTGCATAAGAACGCACCATCAGCTTCCAGTCAGGATGCTGGTTCAGCACCACGGCTACCCGGTCCAGCAGGTCTTTGGAGGCTGTTAGCAGCACGGCGCTGTTGTAATCATACAGGAAATATAATTTTTCCAGCTTGTTCACGATAGCGCTGTCTGTTTTAGCAGGCGGAGGCGTAACGGCAGCAGTATCAGGCTGCGGCTGTTTGGGCGCTGCCGGTTTCCCGGCATTGGGATCCTCCAGCTTTTCCGTTATATGCGTATCCATGAAATGATAGATATCATCTCCCCCGCCACCGCCGCGGCGGTTAGAGGAAAAGTATCCTTCATACTGATTGCTTTTTATTACAAAGCCCAGGTCATCTGCACCGGAATTAAAGGGACGGCGCAGGTTACGCGGAACGCTCCATTGCGCACGGTTACCAGTAGTGCGGAAAATATCGAACCCGCCCATGCCCGGGTGTCCTTTGCTGGAAAAATAAAGCGCGCCTTCATTAATGGTGGGGAATCCTTCTTCAAAGCGGGTATTGATCACCGGTCCGCAGTTGGCGGGCGCTCCCCAGTGACCGTCTGCCTGTTTCTCGCTATACCAGAGATCTGTTTTGCCCTGCCCGCCCGGCCGGTCTGATACAAAGTACATGATGTTACCATCATTGCTAAGCACTGCGTTACCGGTAAAATAGCCGGCCAGGTTCAAGGCCGGAACCGGCTCCAGTGGCGACCACACAGAGTCTTTTTTCACAGACCAGAACAACGACATTAAACGTTTTCCATTCACGGCGCCTTTCTTCACCCTGTCCGACATATCTTTTTCCCAAACATTCAGGGTCACATACAAAGTGTCCTCCCGGCTATTGAAGCAAACCGGGCCTACATGGTAAGGGATCTTTCCCAACAGCTGCGGCAGCACTTCTTCCAGCACATTATTCACGATGCCGCCTTTTGTATATTGTTTGAACACATAGGCTTTAAAGAAAGGCTGGTTCACCCGCGGATCTGTAGCGGGGTTACGTTCGGCGCCGGTGCTTAACGACATTTTACGGTAACCGTTGGATACTACCAGCAGCCCCGATCTTATGATGCCGCTAACCCAGTCGGCGCCCTGTGAGCTTAGCTCTTTTATATTTTCAACGGCCAGGTTCAGCGTATCTTTTTTCCAGAGCAGCGCACTGTCGCAACCCGCCAGCAGCATGTTCTTCCATTGCATACTGTCTGCAGCGGCGCTTTTAAAACGGCTTAAGTAAAGCTTTGCCGTATCGTACTCCTCCACATTCTTTTGGATCTCGCTATACAAAAGCCGGATCTCTGCCGGGCAGCCGGGGCGTTCCATCATTTGCAGGTACCAGTAACCTGCTTCCGTAAAACGCGCCATTTCAATATAGCACTGCGCTGTTTTTCCCAGCAGCTTTAGCGATGCCTTGTTACCTTTTCTTTCCGCCAGCCTGCTATAGAGCGTAGCTGCTACCGCATACTCCTGCCGTGCAAAAGCGTCATCCGCCAGCTGCGGCAGGCTTTTTTGCTCTTGTGCAAATACAATCACCGGACAGCAGCAAAAAACAATTAACAGGTTGGTGTAAAAACGTAACATATCAGAACCGCTTCTTTTAAAAATATCTTGGATTGGATGTGCTGTAATGTTTTGACGGGAATAACAGGCCGATAGATATTTCGTGCGACCCGCCCTGGACGCCGGCCAGCTTGTTAATGTTAAGATCGTAGGCATAGCCCATGCGCAGCCTTTCTGATGCATAATACTCTACCATAGCGGTGGCAGCATTCACAGCTTCCAGCCCGGAAGGCAGCTGCTTATTCCATATGGGCACGCCTGCACGAAAAGAGCCGCCTATCCAGAGAACATTTTCAATAAGCAGCATCGCATTCAGATCTATGTTGGTAGGCCCTTTAAAATCATCCTTGAGCATGATGGATGGCTTAAGCTGCACATGTTCCGATAGCGGCAGCATACAGCCTGTTGCCAGGTAAATGTGCTGCGTTTTACGGATGTTCTGGTAGTTATAACCTTTCCAGTTATATGGTGTGCTGGTATAACGGGAAAAGAGGTCCAGCACAGACAGGCTAAGGAAAAAGGAAGGTGTGTGATAATAGATACCGAACCGCGCATCGGGCGAGTAAGCATTTACACCTCCCTCCGGAAACACCGGGTCATTTGCATCCAGGTACTGCAGCGCCTTCCCATCCAGCCGGTACTGTGTAACGCCTAAGGCTATACCCAGGCAAAGGCGGCGCGTGTTTTCATCATCCAGCGGAATGCGGTACGCATAGGAGCCATAAAAAGAATATGACTGCTGCGGTCCCAGCATATCTGCCATTACCTGGAAGCCCAAACCTATTCCTGCGCCGGTTTTCATGGGGCGCACAGGGCCATCTATGGACACCCCTCCTGTATGCGGCGCACCGGGAAGGCCGGTCCATTGCTGCCGGTAAATAGTGTTCAGGTACCAGGCATCCTTATACCCTGCATAGGCCGGATTTACACTTAACCCGTTAAAGGCATACTGGCTAAACTGTACATTCTGCTGCGCCCTGCTATTCAGGGCTGCCAGTAGCAGTATTACGATATACCATTTCTTTCTGCTGCACATAACTGTACGTTTACGAATTAATTCCTTTTTATCACTACCCATCCTTTGTATAATCTTATGCCTGCTGTTTCTCTCAATTCCAGCTTATAGAAATAGGTGCCTTCACTTAAGCCGGAACCATTCCAGTCGTTATGATATTCTTTTGACTGGTACACCATGCTGCCCCAGCGGTTAAACACATAAAGCGCAGCCTTGCCGTATTTTTCCAATCCTTTAATGATGAAGTATTCATTTTTACCATCCCCGTTAGGGCTCATGGCATTTACAAAAAACAGTCCGCCATCGCTTCCGTCCGGTATGGTTTCGATCTCCGTACCCGGGTGCCCGTTACAGCCCGCCGATGCAGGATCGCAGCCGGATGTTGGCACCGTAACGGTACCATCTGAAACATATGCTGTATTAGTGATCACAGGTACAGTACTATCCAGCCCGGTGTTTACTTTTACTTTAAAGCTTACATTGGCAGTAGCACCTAATGCCAGGTTGCTTACGGTCCATTTTATTGCATTGGCAGCCCTGTCATAAGTACCGCCATCTGTTGCGCTTTCAAAAGTGGTATGCGCCGGTATGGTATCGGTAATATTAATAGCCGGTATGGTTACATTCCCTGTGTTCCGCACCTGGATGGTGTAGGTTAATATTTCCCCGGCTTTTGCCCTGGGATTTCCGCTGGCCGTGGCCACTGTTTTCCAGGTATCAAATTTTGTGATCTTGCCCACCGGTATGTTGGTGGCAGGATCGCCCGGATTAGGATGTGGATGCGGGTTATTGGGATCACCGGGATCCGGCGGCGTGGTAGGATCTTCTCCTTTACCATTGCCGTTATCTACCGCTGCGGTATTAATAATGCTGGTAGCGCCGGTAAGGTCTTTTACCACCCTTACTTTAAAGCTGCGGGTTACATCCGGTGCGCCTACTGCAATAGTGGCAACTGTCCAGGAAAGCTTACCTGTAACATCCGGCCCTATGCCGCCTTCTGCGCTTATAAATTCCGTATAGGCAGGTACCTTATCCGTAAGCTGCACATTGGTTAATGTAACGCTGCCGGTATTGCGTACATGAATGGTATAGGTGATCTCGTCGCCGGTGGTTACGGCGCCGCCTGTACCTGTGCCGGTATAGCTGGCGCTTTTCCAGTTAGCGGAGTTCTTGCCATTATCCACCGGCACCTCTGTAGCCGGATCATTGGGATCCGGGTTGGGCTTGGGCTGGTTAGGATTGCCATCATCTGCCGGCCCGGTAGGATGATTGCCGTTGCCGTCCCCATTATCTACCCAGGCTGTATTAACAATATAGGTTGCGTTGGTAAGGTCGTTCGCTACTCTTACGGTAAAGCTGCGCGTTACATCTGCACCGCCTACCGGTATTTCTGCAATGGTCCAGGTAAGCTTAGCGGCTGCATCCGGCACAATACCACCTTCTGCGCTTACGAACTGCGTATAGGTGGGTATGTTATCCGTGATCACTACATTGGTGAGCTTTACATGGCCGGCGTTGCGTATATGAATGGTGTACGTGATCTCATCTCCTGTTTTTACTGCGCCTGCAGCACCGGTGCCGGTATAGCTGGCGCTTTTCCAGTTAAGGGAGCTTTTTGTTTGATCAACCGGTACGTTGGTAGATGGATCGCCAGGATTATTAGGTCCGGGGTTCGGGTTATTAGGATTTCCTGGATCCGGCGGTGTGGTGGGATGTTCTCCTGATCCATCGCCATTATCTACTCCTGCGGTGTTCAGGATACCGGTGGCGCCGGTAAGATCATTTGCCACCCTTACTACAAAACTGCGGATAACATCCGCTGCGCCTACCGCAATGCTTGGAATGGTCCAGGTTAATGTACCGGTAGCATCCGGTACAACACCGCCATCGGCACTCACAAACACTGTATAGGCAGGTATTTTATCTGTTATTTTTACGTTCGATAAGTTAACGTTGCCGGTATTGCGGATATGAATGGTATAGGTGATCTCGTCGCCGGTGGTTACCGTGCCTGCAGCACCGGAGCCGGTATAACTGGCGCTTTTCCAGTTAGCAGATTTTTTGCCGTTATCTACCGGTACGTTGGTAGATGGGTCGCCAGGGTTATTGGGCCCGGGGTTCGGGTTGTTAGGGTTACCGGGATCCGGCGGTGTGGTGGGATGCTCTCCTGATCCATCGCCATTATCAACGCCTGCTGTATTAAGGATACCGGTAGCGCCGGTAAGATCATTCACCACCCTTACCACAAAGCTGCGCGTTACATCTGCTGAGCCAACAGGTACCTCGGTAATATTCCAGGTAAGCTTGCTGGCGGCATCAGGCACAATACCACCTTCTGCGCTTACAAATTGCGTATAGGCGGGCATGTTATCAGTGATCACTACATTGGTAAGCTTTACATGTCCGGTGTTACGTATATGAATGGTATATGTGATCTCATCTCCTGGTTTTACCGTACCTCCAACGCCGGTACCAGTATATGCTGCGCTTTTCCAATTAGCGGAGCTTTTTGTTTGATCAACCGGTACGTTGGTGGATGGATCTCCCGGGTTAGGGCTGGGATGCGGGTTATTGGGATCACTGGGATCCGGCGGTGTGGTGGGATGTTCTCCTGAACCGTCGCCATTATCTACTCCTGCTGTATTAAGGATGTTAGTGGCCCCTGTAAGATCATTTGCCACTCTTACCACAAAGCTGCGGGTAACATCCGCAGCGCCTGACGCAATAGCGGGAATAGTCCAGTTTAATGTACCGGCAGCATCCGGCACAATGCCGCCATCTGCACTCACAAACTCCGTATAGGTGGGTATCTTATCCGTTATTTTTACGTTCGATAAGCTAACGTTGCCGGTATTGCGTATATGAATGGTATAGGTTATCTGGTCGCCAGTAGTAACAGTGCCTGCTGCGCCGGCGCCGGTATATGCTGCGCTTTTCCATTGCAGGGAAGAGATCACATCATTATCCGTAATAGTAACGGTAGCAGGATTTGGCGTTCCTATCAGGATAGCGGGGCTGCTGGACGGGCTGCCCGGTATAACAGCAGTAAGCGTCATAACCACGGTTTCAGGCCCTTCTACCAGATTATCATCCAGCACAGTTACCGGTACATCAACATAGCTGCTGCCTGATGGGATAAAAGCGCTGTTAGCCATCGTATAGTCGTTACCGGCGCCTTTTGTAGCAGTGCTGCCTGTGGTGCTGAAGTTAACGATCAGGCCTCCTACCGGGGCCCTGGCGCCATTAGACCACCCGATCCGGAAGCTGCCGTTATTGCCTGCGCCTCCGGGCTCTTTACCATCTGTAGTGCTGATAATAGCGATGGATGTGTTATCATCATCTGCAATATCTACAACTGCGCTTTTGCTGGCGGGATCCAGGGAGAAGGCTACTACAGGCGATCCGGTGGATGTGCTTGCATTGGGCGTTAATGAGATGCTGACGGTTTCTGTTGCTTCTATTATTTTATCGTCGTTCACTTTTACCGGCAGTAACACGCTGTTTGATCCTGCTGGTAAAATGATGTCGCCTGTAAGCGTTGTATTATCATAGTCAAAGGCTGTGCCGGAGCCGCCTGTTGCAGTGCTGATATTATCTATGGTATATTTTACCAGGATGTCCTGGGTAAAGGTGAGCGCGCCGGGTAAGCTGATCCTGAATGCAGCATCATTGCCGGGGCCTCCGGGCTCAGTGCCGTTTGTTGCACGGCTGATGCTTAAGCGGTTGTCGTTATCAACAATATCTATTCCGCTGCCTATGTTAGGCCCGATGGTAAACAGCACACCGGTTGCATCTGAAACGCTGTTTAACTGAATGGAGAGGTCCTCATCGCCTTCTATGTCATTATCATCTATGGCTTCTACTACCAGATCCACTTTGCTGGCGCCTGCGGGCAGTATAATGGAATGGGGCGACAGGTTCTTATAATCCACACCTTCTGTTGCAATGCCAACGCCTGATCCCTGGATGGTATAATCGATGGTAATATCATTTGCAGCTGTTACACCAACGGGCAGCTCAAAAGTGAACTTACCGTTTGCGCCGCCTTCTTCGGCGTTAATGGCGGTGCTGCTGATGTTTATGTTATTATCATCGTCCGTAATAGATACGGTTGCGCTGCTGTTAGCGGTATTAACCGGTACCGGCACTGCGGGCGATCCGGTGGCAGCGCCTGTAATGGTTACTACTACGGTTTCATCAGGTTCAATGGTTTTGTCGTCTGATACACTTACCGGGATCTGCACGGCATTTGTATTAGCGGGCAATACGATAGTACCGGATAAAGCCGTATAATCACTACCTGCCGTGGCGGTACCGCCTACTGTATAAGAGATGGTAATATCTTCAGGGTGCGTGGTTCCCAATGTTAAGCCAACGGAAAAGTTACCGGTGGTACCGGGTTCTCTTGCACCGGCAATGGCGGTGATGGCCACTTCCAGGGCATACGCGGATGTTGTTTTATGCAGAGATGTTGTTTGACGGTTTACCGGTGTCCAGCTGCCGCACAAGATACAGGTGGCTATTAGCAGAACATATTTTCTGCTTCCGGTATACATAGCAAGGATGCGTTGCTGCATATATGCAGGATTGCACCAATAGGGAGTATGATTTGTGTAACGCATTACATTAAATTGTTTGCGCTGAGAGGATAGGTTTTCCGGAATGAAGGGGAATTAAGGATGCATAAGGGGGTATGATGTGTTGTGTAAAACTACTCATAGGTTAAAGGCATTGGTTATAGGATAGTATTCTGATACATAAAATTAAGACATTTATATGTAAACAATCATTATGTGTTAGTGTATTTCACGACAATCTTAAAAAAAATCGTATGTACGTTCGTGTTATTATCATCCTACAGACATGCCACTCCCATTCAGCTGTGGCAGCATGTTTCAATAGCTATTACAGATAAATACTTTACGTTCTTCCTCCGGAGAGAAAGAACGTAAAGTGTGTTTTATACCTGATACTTTGTACGTGGTATTACCACTTGGCCAGTATCAGCTTGGTGGAATATATTTTCCCGTTTGCACGGATCACGCAATAGTGTATACCTGGTGGAATGCCTTGTGCATCCAGGAACAGCTTGTATGTAAGCCCTGCCTGTGCATTGCTTGAGAACAGTACTGTTTCTCTGTTGCCAGTTGTTCCATAAATGGTCACCTCTACCCTTCCGCTCACCGGTGATTTGAATGTGATGCAGGTCCTGTCCACGAAGGGATTGGGATAGGCCTTGTATTCAAATGCCGGTTCTTCTGCTGCTGCCGTATTTGCGGTTTTAGCTGATGTTGTAACCAGGGTTGCGCCGGCTGCTGTTGTCAGTGTTAAGCTGGCATTGTTCTGGCAACCATTTGTTTTATCTGTTACCACCAGCTTAAATGTGCCGGAGGTTCCTGCATTTCCGGACATGTACACCACGCTTGATGCATCTGCACCTGATACAACAGACCATTGGGGATCTGTAGCTGTAAGCGTCCAGGCGTAGGCTACATTGGTTACATCCTTTGCTGTTAATACATTAAAGGAAAGGGCATCCGGCGCTGCTGCCGGCGTATTGATGACACATTGCGGTATAGTTTTGTTCTCTGCTACAATGGTGCTCTTTGTTGCCGTACAGCTATTACCCGGATCGGTAACTGTTAATGTATAGGTACCTGCTTTGGTGGTAACTGCTGTAGATCCCGGCACATCAAAACCGTTGCCATCCGTCCACCTGTAAGTAACTCCTGTTGTTGAAGAGCTGCCTGTAAGGGTAACGCTGGTTTTGGTACATGTAAGCGGGCCATCATTGCTTGTTATCAAGCCTAACGGAGCGGTGTTGTTCTGGATCACCTGCGTGCTCTTGGTAGATGTACACCCGGTAGCTGTATTCGTAACCGTGAGCGTATAGGTGCCTGCCACACTTGTAAATGCTGTGGCAGTAGTGGCGTTATAGGTGTTGGTTGCGTTCGTCCATCTGTAAGTAACATTTGACGAAGAGGTAACACCTGTAAGCGTTACGCTGGTTCTTGCACAGGTTAGCGGGCCGTTATTGGTAGCATCTACCCCCAGCGGTGCGGTGAGGTCCTGCGCTACGGTTACTGAATCCTTATTAGTGCACCCGTTTACGTTATTCCTAATGGTAACAACGTATTTACCAGGTGCAATCACACTTACCGGGTTCTGGCCGGCGGTGAAGCCGGTCCAGGTAATGGTAGTGTTGGAGGTGCTGGTGCCAGCGTTCAGGCTGATGGAAGTATTAGTACAGTTTAATACTCCTGGTTGTGTGATTGTCAGATTTGGCTTAACGATATCCTGCGTTACGATTACGCTATCTTTTTGCGTACAACCATTGCTACCTGTAGCTACTGCGTAGTATTTACCAGGTGCGGTTACGCTTACCGGGTTTTGACCGGCGGCGAAACCTGTCCAGGTGATGGTAGTCCCGTTAGTGGCAGCTGTGAGATTTACTGCCGTGGTAGCACAAGTTAATACTGCTGGTTGGGTGATTGACAGCGTTGGCTTGGTGATATCCTGCGTTACAGTTATGCTATCTTTTTGTGTACAGCCATTGCTACCTGTAGCTACTGTGTAGTATTTGCCAGGTGCGGTTACGCTTACCGGGTTTTGGCCGGCGGCGAAACCTGTCCAGGTGATGGTAGTACCGTTAGTGGTAGCTGTTAGATTTACTGCCGTAGTAGCACAAGTTAATACGGCTGGTTGGGTTATTGAAAGCGTAGGCTTGGTAATATCCTGCGTTACTGTTACGCTGTCTTTTTGTGTACAACCATTGCTACCTGCGGCCACTGCATAGTATTTGCCAGGTGCGGTTACGCTTACCGGATTTTGACCGGCGGCGAAACCTGTCCAGGTGATGGTAGTACCGTTAGTGGTAGCTGTTAGATTTACTGCCGTAGTAGCACAAGTTAATACTGCCGGCTGTGTGATCGCCATCGTAGGCTTGGTAATATCCTGCGTTACTGTTACGCTGTCTTTTTGTGTACAACCATTGCTACCTGCGGCCACTGCATAGTATTTGCCAGGTGCGGTTACGCTTACCGGATTTTGACCGGCGGCGAAACCTGTCCAGGTGATGGTAGTGCCGTTGGTTGTGGCAGCCAGGTTCACGGAGGTGGTAGTACAAGTTAATACTGCTGGTTGTGTGGTTGAAAGCGTAGGCTTGGTGATATCCTGCGTTACAGTTACGCTATCTTTTTGTGTACAACCGTTGCTACCTGTAGCCACTGCATAGTATTTGCCAGGTGCGGTTACGCTTACCGGGTTTTGACCGGCGGCGAAACCTGTCCAGGTGATGCTTGTGCCGTTAGTGGTAGCTGTTAGATTTACTGCCGTAATAGCACAAGTTAATACTGCCGGCTGTGTGATCGCCATCGTAGGCTTGGTAATATCCTGCGTTACTGTTACGCTGTCTTTTTGTGTACAACCATTGCTACCTGTAGCCACTGCGTAGTATTTGCCAGGTGCGGTTACGCTTACCGGATTTTGACCGGCGGCGAAACCGGTCCAGGTGATGGTAGTACCGTTAGTGGTAGCTGCCAGGTTCACGGAGGTGGTAGTACAAGTTAATACTGCCGGCTGTGTGATCGCCAGCGTTGGCTTGGTGATATTCTGCGTTACTGTTACGCTGTCTTTTTGTGTACAGCCATTGCTACCTGTAGCCACTGCGTAGTATTTACCAGGTGCGGTTACATTTACCGGGTTTTGGCCGGCGGCGAAACCTGTCCAGGTGATGTTTGTACCGTTAGTGGTAGCGGCCAGGTTCACGGAGGTAGTAGTACAAGTTAATACTGCCGGTTGTGTGATTGACAGCGTAGGCTTGGTGATATCCTGCGTTACTGTTACACTATCCTTTTGTGTACAGCCATTGCTACCTGTAGCCACTGCGTAGTATTTACCTGGGGCGGTTATGCTTACCGGGTTTTGGCCGGCGGCGAAGCCTGTCCAGGTGATGGCAGTGCCGTTAGTGGTGGCTGTTAAATTTACAGAAGTAGTGTTACAAGTTAACACTGCCGGCTGTGCTAATGACAGATTTGGCTTGGTAATATCCTGCGTTACCGTTACGCTGTCTTTTTGTGTACAACCGTTGCTACCTGTAGCCACTGCGTAGTATTTACCTGGGGCGGTTACGCTTACCGGGTTTTGGCCGGCGGCGAAGCCTGTCCAGGTGATGGCGGTACCGTTAGTGGTGGCTGTTAAATTTACAGAAGTAGTGTTACAAGTTAACACTGCCGGCTGTGCTAATGACAGATTTGGCTTGGCGACATCCTGCGTTACTGTTACACTGGCTGTTGTAGAACAACCGTTCGCGGTTGTTGCGGTGGCGGTATATGTACCCGGAGCAGTTACACTTACAGGGTTCTGGCCTGCTGTAAATCCAGTCCAGGTGATAGTTGCACCATTAGTAGTAGATGCAGCTGTTAAGTTCACAGAGGTAGTGGCACAAGTTAACACTGCTGGCTGAGATACCGTCAGATTAGGTTTGGCGGCATCCTGCGTTACCGTTACACTCGCAGTAGTTGAACAACCGTTCGCGGTTGTTGCGGTGGCGGTATATGTACCCGGAGCAGTTACACTTACAGGGTTCTGGCCTGCGGCAAAACCGGTCCAGGTGATGGTGGCACCATTAGTGGTAGATGCAGCTGTCAGGTTCACGGAAGTGGTAGCACAGTTCAGTACTGCCGGTTGTGATATCGTCAGGTTTGGCTTGGCATTATCCTGTGTTACGGTTACACTGGCGGTAGTAGAACAACCGTTCGCTGTTGTGGCGGTGGCAGTGTATGTACCGGGAGCTGTTACACTCACAGGGTTCTGGCCTGCGGCAAAACCGGTCCAGGTGATGGTTGCACCATTAGTGGTAGATGTAGCGGTCAGGTTTACTGAAGTAGTTGTACAATTCAATACTGCTGGCTGTGTTACCGACAGGTTAGGTTTGGCATTATCCTGTGTGACTGTTACACTCGCTGAAGTAGAACAACCGTTCGCGGTTGTTGCGGTGGCAGTATAAGTACCAGGTGCTGTTACACTTACCGGGTTCTGGCCTGCTGCAAAACCGGTCCAGGTGATGGTTGCACCATTAGTGGTAGATGCAGCGGTCAGGTTCACAGAGGTAGTGTTACAAGTTAACACTGCTGGCTGTGTTACTGTCAGGTTAGGTTTGGCGGCATCCTGTGTTACCGTTACACTGGCTGTTGTAGAACAACCGTTCGCGGTTGTTGCCGTTGCGGTATAGGTGCCAGGTGCTGTTACACTCACAGGGTTCTGGCCTGATGCAAATCCAGTCCAGGTGATGGTTGCACCATTAGTGGTAGATGCAGCTGTTAAGTTCACGGAGGTAGTGTTACAAGTTAACACTGCTGGCTGTGTTACCGTCAGGTTAGGTTTGGCGGCATCCTGTGTTACCGTTACACTCACAGTAGTAGAACAACCATTTGCTGTTGTTGCCGTTGCGGTATAGATGCCAGGTGCTGTTACACTCACAGGGTTCTGGCCTGCGGTGAAACCTGTCCAGGTGATGGTTGCACCATTAGTGGTAGATGCAGCTGTTAAGTTCACGGAGGTAGTGGTACAAGTTAATACTGCTGGCTGTGTTACCGACAGGTTAGGTTTGGCGGCATCCTGTGTTACCGTTACACTCGCAGTAGTAGAACAACCGTTCGCGGTTGTTGCGGTTGCGGTATAGGTGCCAGGTGCTGTTACACTCACAGGGTTCTGACCTGCTGTAAATCCAGTCCAGGTGATAGTTGCACCATTGGTGGTAGATGCAGCTGTTAAGTTCACGGAGGTAGTAGTACAAGTTAATACTGCCGGCTGTGATACCGTCAGGTTTGGCTTGGCGGCATCCTGTGTTACCGTTACACTCGCAGTAGTAGAACAACCGTTCGCGGTTGTTGCTGTTGCGGTATAGGTGCCAGGTGCTGTTACACTCACAGGGTTCTGGCCTGCTGTAAATCCAGTCCAGGTGATGGTTGCACCATTAGTGGTAGATGCAGCGGTCAGGTTCACAGAGGTAGTGGCACAAGTTAATACTGCTGGCTGTGATACCGTCAGGTTAGGTTTGGCGGCATCCTGTGTTACCGTTACGCTAGCAGTTGTTGAACAACCATTCGCTGTTGTTGCTGTTGCGGTATAAGTACCAGGAGCAGTTACACTCACAGGGTTCTGACCTGCGGCAAAACCGGTCCAGGTGATGGTTGCACCATTAGTGGTAGATGCAGCGGTCAGGTTCACTGAAGTAGTAGTACAAGTTAACACTGCTGGCTGTGTTACTGTCAGGTTAGGTTTGGCGGCATCCTGTGTTACCGTTACACTGGCTGTTGTAGAACAACCGTTCGCGGTTGTTGCGGTGGCGGTATAGGTGCCAGGTGCTGTTACACTCACAGGGTTCTGGCCTGCTGCAAAACCGGTCCAGGTGATGGTTGCACCATTAGTGGTAGATGCAGCTGTTAAGTTCACGGAGGTAGTGGCACAAGTTAACACTGCTGGCTGTGATACCGTCAGGTTAGGTTTGGTGGCATCCTGTGTTACCGTTACACTGGCTGTTGTAGAACAACCGTTCGCGGTTGTTGCTGTTGCGGTATAGGTGCCAGGTGCTGTTACACTCACAGGGTTCTGGCCTGCTGTAAATCCAGTCCAGGTGATAGTTGCACCATTAGTGGTAGATGCAGCGGTCAGGTTCACAGAGGTAGTGGTACAAGTTAACACTGCTGGCTGTGATACCGTCAGGTTAGGTTTCGCATTATCCTGCGTTACCGTTACACTGTCTCTTTGTGTACAACCATTAGTTCCGGTGGCAGTCACATAATATTTACCAGGAGCGGTTACACTCACGGGGTTCTGACCTGCGGTAAAGCCTGTCCAGGTAATAGTGGCGCCTGTAGTGGTGGTAGATGCGGTCAGGTTTACAGAAGTGGTAGTACAGTTCAGTACTGCCGGTTGTGATACCGTCAGGTTAGGTTTCGCAACATTCTGTGTTACTGTTACACTCGCAGTAGTAGAACAGCCGTTTGCTGTTGTTGCAGTCACAGTGTATGTACCAGCAGCAGTTACACTCACAGGATTCTGACCGGCAGCAAATCCAGTCCAGGTGATAGTTGCACCATTAGTGGTAGATGCAGCCGTTAAGTTCACTGAAGTAGTTGTACAATTCAACACCCCAGGTTGTGATACCGTTAAATTAGGTTTGGTAACATCCTGCGTTACTGTTACACTGTCTCTTTGTGTACAACCATTAGTTCCGGTGGCAGTCACATAATATTTACCAGGAGCGGTTACACTTACCGGGTTCTGACCAGCAGCAAAGCCGGTCCAGGTGATAGTTGCACCATTAGTAGATGATGCAGCGGTCAGATTTACAGAAGTAGTATTACAAGTTAACACTGCCGGTTGTGTTACCGTCAGGTTAGGCTTCACAATATTCTGAGTTACGGTTACACTGGCTGTGCTGGTACAACCATTCGCGGTTTTCGCAGTTACAGTATAAGTGCCGGGAGCAGTAACTGCTACCGGGTTCTGACCAGCGGTAAAGCCGGTCCAGGTGAATGTAACGCCATTGGTGGTAGACGAAGCCGTTAAGTTCACAGATGTAGTACCGCAGGTGAGCACAGGAGGCTGCGCTATGGTCAGGTTAGGCTGAGCAGCATCCTGCGTTACCGTTACACTGTCCATGCTGGTACAACCATTTGCAGTATCCTTCACCGTTACATAATACTTACCAGGTGCAGTAGCTGCTACCGGGTTCTGGCCGGCGGTAAAGCCGGTCCAGGTAATAGTAGTACCGGTAGTGGTAGTAGCTGCTGCCAGGCTTACAGAAGTAGTGGTGCAGGTAAGCACTGCCGGCTGTGTTACCGTCAGTTTAGGTTTAGCAATATTCTGCGTTACAGCAACTGTGCTGGTGGCTGTACAACCACCCGGAGCAGTAACGGTAAGGGTATAAGTCCCTGCAACCGTTACTACCGGGTTTTGGTCTGTAGATGTAAAATTGTTAGGACCGGTCCAGCTATAGGTTACGCCGGAAGTATTGGAGCTACCGGAAAGCGTTGCCGAAGTGGCCTTACAGGAAAGCGGCCCGCTTACGCCGGCGGCAGCATCTACACCTGTCACTTTCACATTATCCACGTAATAAAATTCATCAGTACCGGTAGCCCGGGCCCTGATCACCAGCTGCAAGCTGGTACCGGTGCTTAGGCCGGTCAGGGATACGTTAGAATAGGTGGTGCTGTGATTATTGATCGCAGATTTCTTTTCTGCGAATAATACTTCGGCGCCGCCGTTCAGCTTATAATAGAAACGGAGATAATCTGCATATTCGCCGGTTTCATTCATTACGGCGCCGCTGGTTACCGCGCTGCGTACGTTTGCAGAAAGGCCAAGACTGGTTTTACCGGTAATATTGATCACACCGGAAGTCCATACGCTTTCGCCGGTAGTACCCTGGCCACTGATCTTAAACTCGTTATTGTTTACGCTAAAGGTACTGCCGGAAGGTGTTTGGGTGGTCCAGCTGGTAGCGCCATTGTCACTGGTAGCGCCGTTGGCAAGCGTAAAGTCCTCTAACCAGAATGAAGCAGTGTTAGCGCTAATGCTCACTGTGACTGTATCTTTTGCAGTACAGCCAGTAGTGGAATTAGTAACTGTTAATATATAATCACCGGCTACGCTTACCTGTGGGTTCTGCGCAGGGGAGGTGAAATTGTTCGGACCCGTCCAGCCATAAGTTACACCTGCGGTGGATGAGCTGCCTAGCAATGTTACCGTTGAGGTGCCGCAGGACAATGAACCGTTTACACTAGCGGTAATATTCGGTGCTGTAATATTACGTACGACCGTTACAGTATCCGCTGCGGTACAGCCCACGGACGGATCAGTTACTGTTAATATATAACTGCCCGGAGCTGTTACAGCAGGGTTCTGCGTGGTGGAAGTAAAGCTGTTAGGGCCTGTCCACCGGTAAGTGGCGTTACTTATATTTGAACTGCCTGAAAGTGTAACAGAAGTACGGGTACAGGTCAGGGAATCTGTTACGGATGCAGTAGCGGTAATGGCACTGGTTTGATTAGCGCCGGTCAGCTTCACATCGTCAAAATAGTAACGTTCTGTTGGATCTGAATTCCGGGCTTTGATGATCACCTGCAAGGTATTGCCGCTGATGGCTGCAGAGCTGACAGTGGTGCTGGCAGTACCGGTAGTGGTATTGCCAATGCCTGCTGCGTCGTCATATACCAAAACTTCTGCACCGCCATTCAGTTTATAATACACGCGCATATAATCGTCCGATTCAAAGGCGTCGTTGGTAGATGCCGTTTCGCTGCGCAGATTGGCTGAGATCACTACGCTGCTTTTACCGGAAATATCCACCACACCGGAGGTCCATACTGCTTCTGCTGCTGTATTATAGGAAACCTTAAACTCATTGTTTTGTACAGATATAGTGCCTGCGCCGCTATTGGTAAGGGTCCAGCTGGTGGCGCCGTTATCAACAGTGGTGCCGTTTGCCAGTGAAAAATCCTCCCACCAGAAAGTGGAGGGCGCGGCGGCGCCACTCGTTACCTGTACAGATTGTGTGCCCGTACATCCGTTAGCGGGGTTCCTTACTGTGACCGTATAAGTACCTGCAGTGTTTACTGAAGGGCTTGCAGATGTGCTGCTGAAATTATTAGGGCCTGTCCAGCTATAGGTTACACCCGACACAGAGGAGCTGGCGCTGATAGTAACACTGGTTAAACATCCCAGCGCGCCACCGGTTGCCGTAACATCCGGCGGTGTTTTATCTTCCGTAACGTTTACCGATGCTGATACCGTACATCCACTGGGTAAGGTACCTGTAACATTATACTGCCCTGCTGCTGTTACAGTAGGGTTTTGTGTAGTGGAAGTAAATCCGTTGGGGCCTGTCCATGCCCAGGATGATACCGTACCACTGGGTGTTACGGTAATAACGGCATTACTGGTACAGGTTACCGGTCCGCTAACAGCTGTTGCCAATGTTACTGCGGGATCTACCGCCGTTACCCTTACATTATCGAAATAATAGAATTCATCTGTTCCGCTGGCCCTGGCCTTTACAATGATCTGCAGATTGCTGCCGCTTAAACCGTTTACCGATACGTTGGTATTGGTAGTGCTATGATTATTGATGTTGCCGATCTTTTCAGCGAACTTCACTTCCGAACCGCCATTGAGCTTATAGTAAAACCGGATGTAATCCATGTACGTACCGGATGTATTCATATCCACGCCGGAGCTACGGGTATCTATTGATATGCTGACATTGGTTTTACCTGAAATAGATATGCTGCCTGAAGTCCATATGCCATCGCTGCTGGTACCAATACCGCTTACCCTGAATTCATTGCCATTAACAGCAAATGTGCTGCCCGAAGGGGTTGAGGTGCTCCAGCTGGTGCTGCCATTATCGCCGGTAGCACCATTGGAAAGCGCAAAATCCTCTACCCATGTATTGGTAACGGCAGCGCCGGAGGTAACGCTCACGGTTTGCGAAGCCGTACAGCCATTCGCAGGATCCCTTACGGTAACTGTATAATTGCCGGCTGTGCTAACCGTAGGATTTTTTACTGTGCTGGTAAAATTGTTAGGGCCTGTCCAGCTGTAGGTTACATTCGCTACAGAAGAATTAGCATTCAGTGTAACGCTGGTGGCGCCGCATGACAGGCTGCCGCCTGTGGCAGAGAGGTCCGGCGGTGTTTTATTTTCCGTGACCGTAACGGAAGCAGTACCTGAACCTGATGAGTTAGTACCTGTTACGGTATAAGTACCGGCCGTGCTTACAACCGGGTTTTGCTGCGTAGAGGTGAACCCGTTAGGGCCTATCCAGCTGTAAGTTACACTGGAAGCCGTAGAGCCGGCAGACAGTGTAAGGGACGGGTTAGCACAGGTGAGCACACCGCCATTACCCGCAGTAGCCGTTACCGTTATCCCGGTAGCGGAACAAGGGCCCTTATCTTTAAACACACGGTATTCCTCAATATAATATTTGGAGGTTTGCGAGCCTCCATTGTTGTAGTTATAGATCTTCACTATCAGCTGCACATTGTTACCATTCAATGCGGGTGATATAAAATCAATTGTACCGAAGTTGCCGGTACGCTGATCCAGCAATACTTCACTGCCACCATTTACCTTGTAATAGATCTTTACATACTCTGAGCTATTCATATCCCCTTCCGAAGATACTTTTACTGCTACCTGCCAGCCGGAATATCCTGCAGTAGAAAATACTCTGGAATACCAGATGCCTTCACCTCCCAGCTCCTGCGCATGCAAGCGGTTTGATTTAACCGCAAAGTAGCCGGTGCTAAGCACGTTAGATGCATCCAGGTACCAGCCGGTAGCGCTGTTATCAACAGTAGTACCGTTTGCCGCGGAGAACCTTCCCGTTACGATCGGGCATTCGGGAGTAGCAAAAAGATTGTTGCCGGTAAATAACAGTAATAGCAGAACGAATGACATAAAATGCCCACGTCCTTTCGTTGGTAAAATTTTCACGATAAGGTTGGTTATGGTTTAAGTGATTACTTATTGTTCAATAGATACAGGCTCGCTACAGGTACACACAAATTAAATTACGACGTAATATTAGTGAATATTGACATACTACATATAGTATGAATGTCGTATCGACAATTAATCTGAAATGAATAGTCGGAACGGAGGAAGATCAATTTTTGTACAGCACCTATTGCAAATAACTGACTACTAATTATAGTAAGCGGTATTTAATAGCAATGGTACTGCTCATTGCGGAAGAATAAATAACCATAATGGACAAAAAATAATTTGCCCGTAAGCACAATAAATAGCGTTTACCGTGATTTACCGGAACATTCATCTGCGGGTTTACGTACTTTTTATGCTGGTTATACGCTCCCCTGCCCTTCCGGTATATTATAACTTTGTAACTTGCCACGGTATCCGGAAACCATGCCTGTTATGATAACCGGCCGGGGACCTAAACACCTTTAGTTTCATTACTATGCCCAAAGTATCCATTCTTGGCCTGCAGTTGCCTACAGACCCGCGCTGGGTGAACCTGGCTTCCATTTCCCTGGAGGCCGTATTAACCGATCATGCTTTTTGTGAACAGAAGGCCGCTACGGCCTGCATATCGCTGATACAGCGCTATCCTGAAAAAGACCGGCTGGTGCAGGACCTGGCGCCTATTGTTACGGAAGAATGGGGCCACTTCCGGCAGGTGCTGGCAGAAATGAAAAAAAGAGGTTTTTCCCTGGGTAAACAACGCAAGGATGCTTATGTAAATGAGCTGATGCTGCACCAGGTAAAAGGCGGCACTGCCGAAGAGCAGCTGCTGGATAAGCTGCTGATATGCGCCCTTATAGAAGCCCGCAGCTGTGAGCGCTTCCGCCTGCTGAGCGAAGGACTGGAAGATGAATACCTCCGTGATTTTTACCGCAAATTCATGATCTCCGAAGCCGGGCATTACCGCCTGTTCATTGACCTGGCGCATGAATATATTCCTGAAGAAAAAGTAGGCCCGCGCTGGCAGTACTGGCTGCAAACAGAAGCGGAGATACTTAAAAAAATGGAAGTTCGTGGGGATAGGATGCACTAATAATGTGCGGATGTGCAGACGATGTGCTGGTGTATGTTGTTTATGAACGGGTAGGATTACGCACAGCCTATTTCAATATTGTATTCATCAATTATTAATGCAAAAACCGGCACATCAGCACATTAGAAATTGAATCCAATGTTTACATAGAACTTCAACCTCCCATCCTGATCATTGTACATGAGGGAACCTTCTATGGGGCCCAGGCGGGAGCTATAGCCGGCAGTAACGGAGTAGCCGCTCAGGTAACGGTAACGGGCATTTACATCGCCATTAAAATCATACAGGCCCACACCTATACGCGGCAGTATGAACAGGTTCCTGAAAAGCTCATGCTGATAAGCAACTTGCGCAATAGCTGCGCTGGATGTTATTACCTCACCTTCATACAATCCCGGGAACGTTAATTGGTTATGCGCTACTTTGCTTAAGCCTCCTACCAGGTAGCCATTGATCGGGGATTGATTATAATTAAAATTCATGCCGCTACCCAGGTTTACCTCCAGCGCACTTCTGCGGCTAAACGGAAAGTAATATTTCATTTGCAGCATAGCATGCTGATAGTTCGGGAACTCTAATCCGGTACTATCTCCCGGTACCATCTCTCCATCTTTATACAGGCGGTAGCTGGGATTTTGGTTATACACCCAGCCTGCTTCCAGCTGCAGATCCATTCCTTTGAGCGGATAGATCTTACGGTCCAGGGAATTAACGCCATAATACATATAGCTATTCAGCTGGTTACCATCTCCCTTCAATTCTTCTGAGGATTCAAAGCTGGGCCGGAAGTGAAAATACTCCCAGCTGGTGCCAACGCCAATGGTCATAATACGGCTCAGCGCATATTGCATATGTACATTAGCGTTAGCATACTTGGTACGGTATTGCTGCTGGCGAATGAAATTATCGTACACATTCAACCCGTTATTTTCAAAGTACAGGCCCATGCCAAAGCCAAAGGCGCGGTTCCAGCCCAGGTATTTGAAATACTCTGCCTCTACCCGCGGGTTTTCACTGATAGCTACGGTTACGAATGAACGGGAATTAGGTACGATAAAGTTCCTTTGCGTAATGTTAATAATGGCGCTGGCATTGGTGAAGGTATTGTACTGCAATGCAAATTTCACATAGGTAAGAGGGTTCTCCTCCACCTGTATATTCATGGTGCCTTTTGCCGGGCCATCCGGTGTAAGGCTGTAGGTGATCTCTTTAAAAAAGCGGGTGCCAAACACATTCTGTACGGCGGCCTTTAGCTGTTCGGGATTATAACAGCCGCCGGTTTTGAGGCCCAGGCGGCCCCGGAAGAACTTTTCGTCGGAGTGCACCAGCCCCGTTATGCTGATACCCGTTAATTCTATGTCGGGTACAAAAGGCAGGCGGTTCTTTTGAAAAGGTGCGGTGGGGTACAGGGCGTTCAGCGAATCGGCCAGGTGTTTGAACACCGGGTACATTTCCCGGCCCTTTTGTTTGCCTTTTTCGATAATAGAATCCACGCTGCCAAAGCTGGCGGCGGAATATTCCTCCATATCATGCCGGATATAGATATCGCAGGCTTTGCGGGCTTCCTTAAAGTCAATGGCATCTTTATAAAACCCCAGCTGGTAAATGATATCAAATGGTGTGGTCAGCTGGTCGGCTTTGCGCAGGCCGCCGCTTACATTGGAGCCTATCACAATATCCGCTCCCATTTCTTTGGCGGTGATCACGGGGAAGTTACGTACTACACCGCCATCCACCAGCTTGCGGTCGCCGATCTTTACCGCGGTAAAAATAGATGGGATGGCCATACTGGCCCGTATGCTGGTAATGATCTGCCCTGTGTCCAGCGTCACAATTTCGCCGGTGGCAACATCCGTGGCAATACATTTAAAGGGGATATTGAACTTTGAGAAATCCTTTATATCCCGCGCCGGCCAGCACAGGCGGGCCAGCTCCAGCCATAGCTGCTCACCGGTGATGACACCGGAAGCCAGCTTGGGTTTGCCGTACTCGAACGGGATCTCTATTATATACTTATCGTATTCGCTTTTTTCTTCGTAGGAAATATCTTTCAGGGAGGCCTGGTTGGCAAACAAGTTGTCCCAGTCCAGCTGGTGAGCCAGCGTTTCAATGGTATCGCCGGAATAGCCCATGGCGTACAGGGAGCCTACAATGCTGCCCATGCTGGTGCCGGTGATATAATCGATCTTCAGCCCGGCGCTGTCAATAGCTTCTAGTATGCCTATATGAGCCAGGCCCTTGGCCCCGCCCCCGCTGAGTGTGAGCCCTATTTTAGGACGGCCTTTGTCTGACTGGGCCTGTACGGCGGCAGGGTAGCTACAAATTCCAAGAAATATAACGGCTAGTATTACGCTTAAAAACCTCATAGTAACTGTCCACTGACGCAACAAAGTATTGTCTAAAGTTAACGGATTCATCTGACAGTAAAGACGCATACCGGGGTTATTTCCCCTACAAAAGATTTAAATACTGTAATAATTTTTTATATCTTCTCCCCTGTTTTTATAAATCCTACGAATGAACAACTCGAAAAATGTACAAAATATCTGGCAGGTGATCTTTGCATCTTCTGCCGGTACCCTTATTGAGTGGTACGACTTTTACATCTTCGGCAGCTTATCCGCCATTATCTCTGAAAAATTCTTTCCGCCTTCAAACCCTGACCTGGCCTACATTGCCACGCTGGCTACCTTTGCGGTAGGGTTTATTGTACGCCCTTTCGGGGCCATTATATTCGGCCGCCTGGGCGACCTTGCAGGCCGTAAATACACCTTCCTGCTTACGTTGCTGATCATGGGCGGATCTACCTTTGCCATTGGGCTGGTACCGGATTATAAAAGCATTGGCGTATTTGCGCCTATTATTGTACTGGTACTGCGCCTGTTACAGGGCCTGGCCCTGGGCGGTGAGTACGGCGGCGCTGCTACCTACGTAGCGGAACATGCGCCGGACAACCAGCGCGGGTATTACACCAGCTTTATACAAACCACGGCTACACTGGGTTTATTTGTATCGCTGGCAGTGATCCTGATCACCCGCAATACCATGAAACCGGATGACTTTAGCAGCTGGGGATGGCGGATCCCGTTCCTGCTGTCAATCGTGCTGGTGATCATGTCTTATTACATCCGCATCCGCCTGCAGGAATCGCCTTTGTTTGCACAGCTGAAAGCAGAAGGTAAAACCTCCCGCAACCCGCTTAAAGAAAGCTTTGGCAAAAAAGAGAACCTGCGTATGGTGCTGCTGGCCTTATTTGGCGCTACCATGGGGCAGGGCGTGGTTTGGTACACCGGGCAATTCTATGCGCTTTCGTTCTTACAAAAGACCATGCAGCTGGAATTTGTACAGTCCAACGTGATCATTGCCATTGCGCTGGTGCTGGGCACCCCGTTCTTTATTTATTTTGGCAGATTGTCTGATAAAATAGGCCGTAAGAAGATCATGATGGGCGGTATGCTGCTGGCAGCACTGGCATACTACCCTATTTACAGCGCCATGGATAATACCGTGAACCTGCAAAAGAAACAGGAGCTCACCGCGCAATTCCGGATAGAAAGTAACCTGAGCAACAATAACGGTATCAGCACAGAAAAAACCACGCGCATTCACAGCTATTCGGATGGCACGCAGGTAAAGGAGATCACTACGCTTACACAAGGCAAAACAGAAACCAAGAAAGAGATCACGCTGAACTATTCTGCTATTATACTGCTGGTAATGCTGGTATTTGTGCAGGTCTTGTTCGTAACCATGGCCTATGCGCCTATTGCGGCTTTCCTGGTGGAGCTGTTCCCCACACGTATCCGTTATACCTCCATGTCATTGCCGTATCATTTGGGCAATGGGGTGTTTGGCGGTTTATTACCTACTATCTCTACCCTGCTGGTTACGCAAACCGGCAACCACCTGGCGGGATTGATATACCCGATCGCTATTGCGCTGATCTGCTTTGCGGTGGGCATGGTGTTTATAAAGGAGAAGGGACTGAATGAGTATGAGATAGCGGCGGAGTAATTATCCTGCGAAGTACTTTTCCAGCGCACTCCAATCCAGTTGTGCGTGTTGCTGTTTTAGCTGTTCCACCTTGCGGGCATAGGTTTGCAGGAATTGTTTATGCTGAGGGCTTTCGGGATTAAAGGGTTTATGCTGCCGGGCGCGGTTCAGATCATGGATAGATCTCAGGAGCTGCTGGCTATCCGGGTGAATGCAGTTATTTACGAACTGCTCCCATACATAATGAATAGCAGTTTCATTCGGGTGCACCAGGTCGTCTTTATAAAAACGGTAATCACGCAGGTCGTCTATCACCAGCTCATAGGCCGGGAAGTAGAACAGGCGGTCAAATTTATTTACCAGGTGATGCACGGCCTGCAGCAATATGGCTTTGCTGAGATTATTTTCCACCACTCCATCCCGCACATAACGTACAGGGCTGATCGTAAACAGGATATTAATATGCCGGTTACGGAAGAACAGCCGGTGCATCATGTTATCCAGGGCACTGATGATCTCATCTACCGTAAGCAGCTTTTTATAAAAAGATGCCATGGGTACTTTATGGCAGTTGCCGGCCAGCTGCCCGGTTTCCTTTAATACATAAGCATGTGCAGAGCCCAGGGTGATCACCAGCCAGTGGGCTTCTTCCAGGCATTGCGCGGCCTGTGTCTGAGCGGTATTGATATTTTGCAGCGCAGCAGCGGGTGTGAGTGCGGAAAAGCGGCTGTGATGATCCCAGCTATGCCACAGATCATTATGCTGAAAAAGATCTGCCTCTGTATACTGTTTACCATCCAGGTAGCTGTGTATGGCCTGGGTAATGCTCAGGGGGTTGTATAAAATACCATGCGGGTTCACCAGGGTCCGGAACAAATGCTGTTGCAGCTGCACACCCATTTCTTCCGCAAAACAGGAACCCATCAGCAACAGCCGGTCGCGGTAGTCGATAGGCGGTTCTATGGGCTGAATGGGAAAAGTGAGGCGGAAGTGCATGCTTGTAATTAACAATGAAGAATTAATAATTAATATTATAGCGAAGTAGTAAAGATCTTTTCCGCTAAACGCTGTGCAGCTGCTAATGCAGGCTGCTGTAGTGTTAGCAGCTCATGATGCTCATTACAGAACTGCAGCAGGTTTTCTGTGGCCAGGTTGCCTACCAGGTCGTCCTTAGCCATGGGGCAACCGCCAATACCTTTAATGGTGCTATCGAACCGGCGGCAGCCCTGCGCATAGGCGGCTGCTACTTTCTCCTCCCAGTTATGCGGGGCAGAGTGAAAATGCGCGCCAAACTCCACCTGCGGGTAAGCAGGTATAAGCGTGGAAAACAGTTGGGTGATGTTATCCGGTTCTGCCACGCCTACGGTATCTGCCAGGGAAATAATGCCAATGTCCATCTTTGTCAGCTCATCTACCCACTGCATAGCAATGCCTGCATCATACGGATCGCCATAGGGATTACCAAAACCCATGGAGATGTATACCACCAGCTGTTTGCGGTTCTTAATACACAGCTCCTGCATGGTTTGCACCAGCTCCAGCGATTCTGCAATAGTTTTATTGGTATTGCGCAGCTGAAATGTTTCTGATATGGAAAAAGGGTAACCCAGGTAAGTAATTGGTTCGCACATCACCGCTTCTTCTGCCCCCCGCTGGTTGGCTACAATGGCCAGCAGCTTACTGCCGTTTGCCGGAATATCCAGGTGCGACAGCACTTCTGCCGTATCCGCCATTTGCGGAATAGCCTTAGGCGATACAAAGCTGCCAAAGTCGATGGTATCAAAACCTACCTGCAACAGGGTATTGAGGTATTGGATCTTACTGGCCGTTGGAATGGGGTGATGCCATCCCTGCATAGCGTCGCGCGGACATTCGATTAGTTTCATGATCGATGATTTGAAACCGGATGCCAGATGTATGATACCTGCATTTTACTTCCTGCATCATACATTGAACGTCCGTTGCTTCATGGCTTCATATAAAATGATACCCGCTGCTACGGATACATTGAAGGATTCAAAGTTACCGGCCATGGGTATATGAAAAAGCGTATCTGCTGCTTTTAGCAATGCAGGATACACTCCTTTATCTTCCGAACCCATGATCACGGCTACCGGCTCTTTCAGATCACAGTCATACAGCTTGGGTGTGGCTTCCATTTCACTGGCCATTACCTTAATACCGTTCAGGTGCAGGGTATCAATAGCTTTCAGCAGGCTGTTAACCCGGCAAACGGATATTTTTTCCAGGGCGCCGGCAGAGGATTTAATGGCTTCCTCATTCAGCGCTGCAATCCCTTTATCCGGGATAATGATGGCCTGCGCGCCACAGCAAACGGCGCTGCGGGCAATGGCCCCAATGTTACGGACATCGGTAATACCGTCCAGGATCAGGAACAGCGGCGTAAGGCCCTGCTCTGTGGTATGGGAGATCACATCCTGCAGGTCCAGGTAGCTGATCTGGCCTGTAATGGCAATAATACCCTGGTGATTAGCCTGGGTAAGACTATTCAATTTCTCAACCGGTACTCCGTTAATGGGAATATTGTATTGTGCGGCGAGCTGCTTTATTTGCGGAATAATGTCGCCGGTGGCGTTGCGCAGCATGAAAATGCGCTCAATGGCCTTACCGGATTGTATTGCTTCTACCACCGGCTGCCGCCCTATAACCATGGAAGAGGCTTTGGGCTTGGGTGCAAAGGTGCGGCGGGTAGCGTTTTTACGAAAATCCATGCTGCAAATTACGAACTAATGTGCTAAATCTCCTTTTCCAGCATCATCAGCTTTATTTTCTGAATGGCGGCAATAGAGAGGGAATCGGTGATCTGGTGGTTTTTCACCATCTGGTAGGCCTGCTCAAAAGGAATGCGCTGCGTTGTGAGCTGTTCGGTCTCTTCCGGTTCCGGCGCACGCTGCTCCAGGCCCCGGGCCAGGTACACCATGCCTTTTTCGTCAGATACTGAGTTAGACAGGTGCATGTGTACAATAAGGGACCAGTCTTTGGCTACCAGCCCGGTCTCTTCCAGCAGCTCACGCTGCGCAGAAGCCAGGGGCGCCTCATCCAGGGGGCCGCCGCCTTCCGGTATTTCCCAGGAGAACTGTTCCAGCGGAAAACGGTATTGCCCTACCAGGTAAATATATCCTTCCTCATCCAGCGCTACCACGCCTATCGCCAGGTTCTTGAAATGTACCACGCCATAAATACCGGCGCCGCCATTGGGATTAATGACCTGATGTTCTGTAAGCCGGATCCATTTATTATCATACTGTACCTGGCTGGATAATATTTTCCAGGGGTTGTTGTGCACTGTTTCCATGCTATAAAAATATCAAACGCTCAGGTAATAGTAGTAGTAAATATCATCTTTCTCAAAACCTGTTTTTTCATACAGGGCCTGTGCGTTCACATTGTCGTTATGCGTTTGCAGCATGATCCATTTGGCATTGGTCGATTGGGCCAGCGCTTTGGCGGCGTCTATCAGCGCGCGGCCTACGCCGGTATTGCGGTATTGCTCCCATACATACAGGTCGTTCAGCACCCAGGCCCGCTGCATACCTACGGATGTGAATAACGGGTAAAGCTGTACGAAGCCCAGCAGCTCCTCCCCTTCCTGCGCCAGGTAGATCACGCTTTCCCGGTTGCGGATGCGGTCCGCTATAAAGGCTTCTGCGCCCGGCAGGTCCGGCGCCTGCTCATAATGAATACGGTAGGCATCAAACAAAACTGCTACGGCAGCGGCATCCTGTAAGGTGGCTTCTCTGATTGTCATACTTAAATGTAAGATTTCCCGGTAAAAAAAGATGCCCGGTCTGGTAAATACCAGCGGGCATCGTGTCATACTTCTATCTAAATCGTTCAGGTTGAATAAGTCACCTGCGCCTGCCGCAGGTGATGGTGTAAGTGCACCAGGTAATCCTCCACTATATATTCCAGCGTTACCGGTGCGTGGGCGCCTATTTTACAGGTTTGCTGTAAAGCGGCTGCAGGGATGCGTTGCATTACCCGTACCAGGTGGCGGTTCACTACGGCCCATAACAGGATGAGCGTTTCCCAATCTGTTTCCTGGTAGCCCTGTGCGGCTACCCAGAAATCCTGCGCATATCCCGGCAGCTCCAGCGGCCCTTGCTGGGCGCGTATAAAACGTTGATGGTTGTTGAGCGCAGAATCTATCAGGTGACCCAATATTTCCTTTTTGCTCCACTTTTCAGGAGCCGGCTTAAAGGCGGCTTCGGCCTCGGTATACTTCCGCAGGTTGGGTACAGCTACCGTTAATGTTTGTTCCAGCCCGCGGGCGGTTGCCTGTGCAGTGGTTTGCTCAACTAAGCTCATAGCGTTGTTCTTTACTTTTATTTACGGCTGTATTCACCATATACACCCCGGTTAATGTTACCAGGCATGATAAAGCAGTGATCCAGTTTAATTGTTCATTTAAGATCATCCATCCCAGCAGCACTGCTACTATCGGGTTAATGTAAGCATATACGGATGCCAGGGAGGGCGGCAGGTTATTGAGCGTGTATACGTAAGCGGAGTACCCTAATATAGACCCGAAGAAGATCAGGTATAGCAGGCTGCCCCATAATTCGCCGGTGAACTCCGCATGGCGGAACTCCCCGGTGACCAGGGTTATTACCAGCATTACAATGCCGCTGAATAACATTTCAAACCCTGCGCCGTACAGGTAATTCACCTCTATTGCCCATTTGGCTGTGAGCACAGAGCCCATGGACCACGACAAACAGCTGATAAGCACCAGGATAATACCAAAGCGGAAATCAGGGTTCATCAGATCTCCCAGGTAATCGGAAAAAATGCCCGCCACGCCAATAAAACCAATGATCATACCGGTAATTAACAGCGGCGATACCCGGTTCTTTTGCTGCACCAGGAAAAAGCTGAAGATGGTCATCCAGATAGGTACGGTGGCGGCAATAATGGCGCCCAACCCACTGGGTATGTATTTCATGGCCCAGGTAAGCAGGCCGTTGGCGCCTACCAGCATCATCATACCAATGATAAACAGGCGCGATAATACTGCCTTGCCGGGCAGCTTATACCCTTTCAGTAAAAAGAAGCTTACTAACAGCACCCCTGCCACGCTTTGCCTCAGGCCGGACAGCATAAGCCCGTGCATATGCCGCACCCCTATCCTGGAAGCCAGGTAAGTAGTGCCCCAGAAAATACTTACTATGACCAGCGCCAGGTAAGCTTTTGTATGTTTGGATTGTGTCATTTTCGTAAAGGTTAAAGCTTAAAGCAAAAAGCCCAGCAGCTTGTCTAACAGCGGTTTTTCCCTGATCTCTTCTCTGGGCTTTAAGCTTTGTGCTATTTCTTCCATTTCTTTCCACACCCTGCGTACATCCTGCTCCGTAGTACGCCAGCTCACCAGCGCTGCGCGGATGGCCGGTGTATGCAGGTATACCGTAGGCGTCATAAAAGCTACGCCCCGTTCAGCCAGTATTTCCAGGAAACGGGTGGTGGCTTCATCCAGCTCGTTTAAAGGTTTGGTAAGCGTAAAACAAACCACGCTCAGCTTCACCGGCGCCAGCAAGCGGAAGTACGGGCTGTCGGAGATCAGCGATCCCAACAAATGTGCCTGTTGTATATTGGCCTCTACTATATCCTGGTAGCCTTTTGCACCATAAGCCTGCAGCGAGTACCAGGCTGGTAAGGCCCGCAGCCGGCGCGAGTTTTCCGGCACATGATGAATGAAGTTAAAATCCTTTGCAGGATCGCCCAGGTAGGCAGCGCCTACGTTCTTGAACACGGCAGCCTGTAATGAGGGGTGCCTGCAAAAGATCATGGCTGCATCATAAGGTACGTTCATCCATTTATGTGCGTCAATGGTAATGCTGTCGGCCGCTTCCCAGCCTTTTATCAAATGCCGGTGCTGCGGGCTGCAGGCGGCAAACCCGCCAAAAGCAGCATCCACATGTAACCAGAAATTATATTGCTGCTTTAAACGTGCCAGGGCAACAAGATCATCAAAGTCAGTTGTATTTACAGTACCTGCGCTGGCAACAAAGATCACCGGCCGGCCTTTATGCTGCTGCAGCCAGGCCTCCAGCGCGTCTATGTCTACTGCTTCCCGTTGGGGCAGGGCCGGTATCTTTACCAGCGCATCCCTGCCTAAACCCAGCATAGAAAGGCTTTTAGCCACACTGGAATGCGGTGTGCAGGCAAGCACCGTCGGCTCCTGCAGGGCGCCTATACCCTGCTGCCCTACATCTACCCCCTGCTGTTCTCCCAGCCATTGCCTTGCCACGGCCAGCCCTGCAAAGTTTGACATAGTAGCGCCGGAAACAAAGCTGCCTTCAAAATCATCCGGCAACCCAAATAACTGCCGGAGCATTTGTATGGTGGCTATTTCAATGTTAAAGGCGGCTCCGCCCTTATCGGCTGCATTCATGTCAATGGCGGAAGCTATCCAGTCGCCTGCTAAGGCGGCAGGCGTTACGCCACCGGTTACAAAACCCCAGTAGCGCGGGCCTGCGCCTGCAGCGAGATAAGGGCCATATTGCTGACGGAACTGCTGTAAGGCAGCCATAGCGCCAATGCCCTGCTCCGGCAGTAAAGTAGCATTGCCTGGCGGTGGCATGTACTTACTGGCCGGTAGCTCATCTATATTGGATAAAAAGTGAGTACTAAAGGTTTGTGTTGCTGACAATAGATCATTTATCTGCGCCAGATCCTGTTCCAGTTGCGCGTTCATCTTACTAACGTTTAGAATAACGGTTGAGACAACAAAATTCATATAAAAAACTTATCTAAAACAGATGCAGTTCTGTAAAAATGAACCAGATCAGATAGCTGTTGAACCAACTTTCGTGATAAGTGTCCTGGGGACAAATTATCCTTATTCCTGCTACTATTGGCCAATGGCAAGCGGGCCAATATACTATGAAAGGAATTGCAAAAACAAACAACCAGATCAGATGGTCTTAAACTAATCGTGTAAGCATATCACTTATAACAGGCTTTCCTTACTACCACGGTACAGATACGGGATGGGATCATCAAACATATAGGCGCTATTGCCCCTTAAAACAACTCCTGTGTGCCATACTTATGCTTCCATTCATGCTCCAGCAGCCACTTTTTACGCCAGATACCGCCGCCAAAGCCTGTAAGCGAACCATTGCTGCCAATTACACGATGGCAGGGCACCACGATCGGCAAATGGTTGCTGCCATTGGCAGTGCCCACGGCACGGATGCTTTTAGGATTGTTGATCCGTTTAGCCAGCTGCAAGTAAGAGATCGTATTGCCGTAAGGGATGGCTAACAGCTGTTGCCATACTGTTTGCTGAAAATCTGTACCGCTTTGCTGCATGTTAAAGCTGAAAGTACGGCTGCTGCCGGCAAAATAAGCATCCAGCTCTGCCATGCATTGCAGGAAAATATCCGGCAAAGATTGCATGGTGACCAGCGTACGCGGATCAAAAATGATCCCGGTGATGTGGTCATCATTTCCCGTGAGGCCCAGTGGGCCGATGGGCGATTGGTAAGTGTGGTGGTAGAGATCCATGACAATTACGAATTTTCAATTACGAATTACGAATTAGAATGCAGCGGATTTATGAATGCTATTGAAGCGGAGCTTTGCTTTATTCACCGGATAAGCTTCTCCACAAATAAAAGGTGGCATAAGCTGCATGCTGCTGCCAATGTGCAGTATAGTCTTTTACGGCTACCAGGGGCGGTTTGGCCGGTAGCTGCAGCTGGCGGCGCAGGGCGTTGTGCAGGCCGGCATCTTCCAGCGGTAATGCTTCCGGGAAACGGCTGTACTTCATTAACACATAGTTAGCCGACCAGTTGCCGATGCCTTTCCATTGCAGCAGATATTCCCTGGCAGCAGTATATTCCATTTGCTGCAGCTGTGCTGCTGTTAACCGCCCCTCTGCCATAGCGGCTGCTATGCCTATAATATAATGGGCCTTGCTGCGCGAGAACTGCATGGGGATCAGATCACCCGGCTGTAAGCCGGCTACCACTGCAGGATGCGGGTAGGTGTAATGATCTGCACCCTCTATCTGTGCATGATAACCAAAAGCCTGTATAAAACGGCGGCGTAATGTATAGGCAAATGGTAAACTGATCTGCTGCCCGGTGATAGTCCATGTAATGGCTTCAAACAGGTCAGGTATACCAATGAGGCGCAGGCCGGGGTAACGCTGCACCAGCGGCGCTAATACCGCATCCTGCGCGGCAAAGTTGTAAAAGGATTGCATATCGGCATCCAGGTGCAGCCAGTGTGTAACAAAACGGCGGATGCCGGCTTCATTCACCGCTGCCTCCCAGGGATTTACCACCTGCACTTCCAGTGCTTTTTTATTGGCCGCTTCGCGGATCTTCAGCAGCAGCGGGGCGCCATCCTGCACGATCATACGCTGCAGGTAACCGTCTTTCACAAAATGCAGGCACTCCCGGTCAGAACGGCTGAGGAATACCAGGCACTCTGCAAAGGAAAATTGTTCAGGATGTAATATAGGTACTGTGATCATGTGCTTATGGTTTACAACGCTTACAGGCGCGAAAACCATTCTTCAGGGCTTCATCGCGGTTAGCATAAAAAATAACATTGTCAGGCCGCGGATTAGCGGAGCAGGATGGTTTGCAGAAAATGCCGGTAGTTTTTACGGCGTTGTAAAAGAGGGTATCAAAATCCTTATCCTTGCTGAGCATGGCCTGCAGCATTACAGGATAAGTTAGCGGGGAACCTTTCTTGTAGGTAGTACGTTCCAGGAATACACCATGATCGTTTTTAAGGGAGCGCTGATCCAGGTTCAGGTATTCCTGCAGCCAGTCTTTCAGCTGGTAAAAAGCCGTTTTGTTCAGGTAACCATAACGTTCCCTGCCGGCCTGGTAGATCCTTATCCAGCCGCAGTCTTCCAGCACACTTACATGTTTGGAAACGGCCTGCCGGCTAATATCACTAAAATGCTCGTTGATCTGGTTTACATTCAATGGCTGCTGTAACAGCAGCTCCAGTATTTGCCTGCGAACCGGATCAGCAAGCCCTTTAAACAGCTCATCCATTTGCGCAACATTTAAGTTGCACGAAAATAGCGCAACTTTTTAATTGCACAAAAATTAATTAATAATGAAGAATGAATAATTAATTCTTCATTATTAATTATTCAGCGTGGCTGTGGAAGAGTTCGTGTTGAAACAACAATACGGTTCCAGCCATTAATAGTTACAATTAACAGGAGCAGCTGCACCAGTTCCTTTTCGGAAAAATGCTGAGCGGCCTCATTATAAACATCGTCCGGCACATGGGTGGCAGACACCAGGGTAACTGCTTCTGTAAGCGCTAAGGCAGCCCGCTCCTGCGGCGTGAAAAAGGGTGCATCCCTCCAGCCGGCCAGCGTGTACAGGCGCTGTTCTGTTTCTCCTATCCTGCGCGCCTCAAAGGCATGCATATCCAGGCAAAAGGCGCAACCATTGATCTGGGAAGCGCGCACTTTAACCAGGTCCATCAGCTTTTTATCCAGACTGCTGTTGCGCACATATGTTTCCAAAGCGCTCATAGCCTTGTAGGCTTCGGGGTCTACTTCTTTCCAGAGCATTCTTGTTTTCATCTGCTTATAGGTTTTGATTCCGGATACAAAATAACCACAACACAGCACACCAAAACAGATACAGAATTTATTATTTTTGACCATAACAGATAGCGTTATGCCTAAAACAGATGATTTTTTATACCAGCAGCTGGCTGATAAAATTGAGCTGCTGATTGAAAAAGGTGTGTATGCAGCGGGTGATAAACTCCCCTCGGTACGGGAGCTGCACCAGGAACATAATATCAGCATCAGCACCGCTTTACAGGTATATACACAGCTTGAAAAAAGGGGCTGGATAGCTGCCCGTGAGCGCTCAGGGTATTATGTGCAGTATACGCAGCGGCAACGCCCCCGATTGCCGGCTATAACTACACCCCGGGATACTATTACCACGGTAAAGGTAAATGAGCAGATGCAGCGCATTCATGATGGACGGCAGTACAAGGGGTTTATTTCTTTAGATGCTGCGGCGCCGGCCAGTGAGCTGTTCCCGCTTAACAAGCTGCACAAAGCCCTGCTGCATGCAGTACGTTCGCATAAAGCGGCCTTTGTGCATTACAATGATCTGAATGGTTATGAACCGCTGCGAAAACATATTGCCCGGCGGACGCTAAGCTGGAAGGGAGCTGTTAATTCATCGGACATTATTATCACCAATGGCTGCATGGAAGCCATTAGCCTGTGTTTGCGGGCAGTAGCCAAAGCGGGGGATACCATTGCCATAGAATCTCCTACCTTCTTTGGATTGCTTATGACCATTGAAAGCCTGGGCATGAAAGCGCTGGAAATACCTACTGACCCGGTAAGCGGCATATCACTTGAAAAGCTGGAAGATGCCTTCCGTAAAAAGCGGGTAAATGCCTGCCTGTTCATCAGCAATTATAATAACCCATTAGGCAGCTGTATGCCTGCTGCCGGCAAAAAGGCGCTGGCGCAGCTGCTGCACAAATACCAGGTGCCGTTAATTGAAGATGATACTTTTGGAGAGCTGCATCACGGACCGGAAAGGCCCGCTACTGTAAAGACTTTTGATAAGGATGGATTAGTGCTGCACTGCTCTTCTTTTTCCAAATGGCTGGCGCCCGGCTACCGCCTTGGATGGGTTATACCCGGCAGGTATTATACCAAGGTACAGCAGCTGAAATTTATGACCACCTTTTCTACCGGCCTGCTGCCGCAGCTGGCTGTATACAGTTACCTGGAGCATCAGCGCCCGGATCTGCACCTGAAACAGCTACGGCATGCGCTGGCCCTGCAAACGCAGCAAATGGCCCGCGCCATTCAGCAATACTACCCGGATGATACACAGCTCAGCAACCCCGAAGGGTCCTTTAACCTGTGGGTAGTGTGCAATAAAAGAACAGATACCTGGGAGCTGCACCGGCAGGCGGCCGCACAGCATATTGGTATTATGCCCGGCACCCTGTTCACCAGCCAGCAGAAATATAAGAATTGTATGCGCCTCAGCGCTGCGCTGCCCTGGAATGAAGACCTGACCCGCGCCGTGCAAATCACCGGAAAGCTGATCCGGAAAATGCTATAAGCTACTGCGCATGCGCCAGCTTAAAAATGGAGAACAAATGATGCGCTTCATGCAGCAGGAAGAACTCTGTCCACTGCAGTATGTTCAAACGGCCATACCGTTTGTGCACACCTACCCGCTGTAATTGTTCCTCCGGAAGGCTTTGCAGCAGCTGAATGATCTTTTGCCGGTCGGTTTCCAGCTCTTCCAGCAAGGTATCCATCGACTGGCGGCGCCAGTACAGGAACACGGGGTCATCGTCTCCTACATACGGTTCAAACAGCGGGTCCTGCGTATCCAGAATACGATACACCCTGCTCAGGAACGCCGGCTGATAGCTCACCAGGTGCGCTACCTGCTCCTGCACCGACCATTTGCCGGGCAATGGCTGCGCCAGCAGCTGCTCCTGTGTTAAAGCCGATAGCATAGGCGGTAGTGCCTGATACTGGTTCAACAGACGTTCCAACAATGATGGATAAAACATATTGGCGAAAGGAGTTAGATATGGCTGCAAAATAAATAGTTTGCAGGTTGCCAAAACAGATGCAGTTTTAGTAATTTTGACCAGATCAGATCTTTAAGCCATGTTAAAAACCGCGGAGCATTTATACCTGCAGATAGCAGACCGTATAGAACAGCTGATAGAAAAAGATGTATTGAAAATAGGCGACAAGCTACCTTCTGTACGCATGCTCAGCAAGGAGCAGGGCGTAAGCCTCAGCACTGCTTTCCAGGCCTATTATCACCTGGAGGGCAAGGGATTGATAGAGCCCCGGCCCAAATCCGGCTACTATATACGCTTTAGCCCACGTAAGCTGCGCGATATTCCCAAAACCTGCGAGCCGGTAAAAAAGGCATCGGAAGTAACGGTGCATGAAATGATAGACCGCGTGTTTGCCCACATGGCGGCAGATAACATACTGAAGTTCTCCATTGCGGCCGCTTCCGATTCCCTGCTTCCGGCAGCCAAGATCTCCAAGTCAATGGTGCAGGCCCTCCGTAATATGCCCGGTAACGGTATTGGATATGAATCCATACAGGGAAATCTGCAGCTAAGAAGGCAGATTGCCCGCATGAGTATTTTATGGGGCGGCGTGGTAAGTGAAGAAGATGTGGTAACCACCAATGGCTGTACCGATGCCTTAACCCTCAGCCTGTGTGCTGTAACACAACCCGGTGATACCATTGCATTGGAAAGCCCCTCCTACTACGGCTCCCTGCAGCTGGCTGCCAGCCTGGGTTTAAAGGTGCTGGAAGTGCCTACCAACCCTGTAACCGGTGTGGAGCTGGATTACCTGGATAAAGCCATTCCACGGCATAATATTAAGGCCTGCTTATTTGTAACCAACTTCAATAACCCGCTGGGCTCCTGCATGCCGGATACGCATAAACGCGAGCTGGTACATATACTTGAAAAGCATGGTATTCCCTTAATTGAAGATGATATTTACGGGGATATTTATTTTGGAAGGGAAAGGCCTGCCCTGTGTAAAACCTTTGACGAAAGCGGTATTGTGCTGGCCTGCAACTCCTTTTCCAAATCCCTGGCGCCCGGCTACCGCGTGGGCTGGACACTGCCCGGGAAGTATAAGGAAAAGGTGCTGCGCCTGAAACGTAACCACTCCATTGCCTGCGCCTCACTGCCTCATGCAGCGGTAGCGCACTTCCTTGAAAACGGCCGTTATGAACATCACCTGCGCAGCATGCGCAAACAGCTGCATACCCAAAGCCTGCGTTACTTACAGGCGGTAGCGGATTATTTCCCCGAAGATACTTTGGTAACAAGGCCTATGGGTGGCTTTGTACTATGGCTGGCCCTGAATGAGAATATTAATACCTATGAGCTATATGAGCTGGCGTTAAAGAATAAGATCAGCTTTGCTCCGGGCCGTATTTTTTCCCTGCAGGACCGCTACCGTAACTGTATGCGCCTGAGCTATGGTAACCCCTGGAATAAACAGGTAGAGGAAGGCATTAAAACATTGGGGAAACTGATCCGTAAGTTAAAAGGCTAAGCATAAAAAAAGCCGGAGCAGGAATACTCCGGCGTGCTTAAACCTACAACTGTTACACTGTAACAGACACTAAAATCTTATGTTGTTTTCCGGTAATTCCAGATAGCAATGCCATTCATCACCAGCGCATATACCAGCATAATAAGCAGGTATATTTGTATGTTGGCCCAGCCACTGCCTTTGAGCAATACCATACGTATCACCTTTACAAAGTAGGCAATAGGATTAAACCAGGTGAGCACCTGCGCCCAGTGCGGCATATTCTCCACCGGGGTGAACAAACCACTCATAAGTATAAAAATGATCACAAAGAACCAGGCAATGAACATAGCCTGCTGCTGCGTTTCCGTAAAGGTGGAGATCAGCAATCCCATACCCAGCATCACCCAGAGGTAAACGGCGGCAAACAGGAACACCAGCCACAGGCTGCCTGCCATGGGCAGATGAAATACCAGCTTTCCTACCAGCAATCCCAGGGCCAGCTCAAACAACGCTACGATCCAGAACGGGATCAGCTTTCCTAATATAAAATGATGTTTATGTATAGGAGTTACGTTTAGCTGCTCGATGGTACCAATTTCCTTTTCTTTCACGATATTCATCCCTGACAAAAAAGCCCCGATCATAGTTACCAGCACCACAATAATGCCCGGCACCATAAATACTTTATAATCCAGGCGGGTATTGAACCAGTTGGAATAGGTAACCTCAATTACGGCAGGTCCGTTGCGGCTATCCAGCGCCAGCCACTCCATGCGGATGTTCTGGTTAAAGCTGCGGATAATATTATTGGCATAGCCATTTGCCAGCCCTGCCTTGCTGCCGTTAATGGCATTTACCAGCAACTGCAGGGAGGCTTTATCTTCCCGTACCAGGTCGCGCTCAAAGTGCCGGGGTATCATTAGTACAATGTCTGCTTTATCCAGCTGCAGATCTTCAAAAGCGGCTTTTTCATTAAATGTTTGCCGGTGCAGCTTAAAATAACCGCTGGCTGTAAGCTTATTCACCAGCCGCTGCGACCAGGAGGAATGATCCTGGTCCACTACATCAATAGCCAGGTTCCTTACTTCATAGTTGGCAGCATTGGCCAGTACCAGCAGCTGGATAATGGGCATCAGGAAGATGATGGCCACCATGCCCCTGTTCCGGAAGATCTGCAGGAACTCTTTTTGCAGTATAAAAAAGATGGTACGCATCAGCTTAAACGGATTTTGAATTTACGTATGCTTATTGTTACAAATAATAACGTCATACCGCACAGTACAAGGCTTTGCGGCCATATATCCCGCAGCCCGGAACCTTTGAGCATAATATCCTTGAGGATAATAATGAACCATTTGGCCGGCATTACATTAGATAATAGCTGCAGCGGAAGGGGCATGCTTTCAACAGGAAAGATGAAGCCGGACAGCAGCACGGTAGGCATCAGCAAGCCCATCATAGAAGCCATCATGGCGGTTTGCTGCTTATCCGTAACGGTGGATATGAGAATGCCTAAGCCCAGAGAGGTTAGTACAAACAGCGCGCATTCCAGCAACAGCAGCACAATATTACCCTTAATGGGCATACCAAATAACCAGACGCCCATGCCCAGGATCACCAGCGCATTAATGAACGCCAATGCAATATAAGGCACTACCTTCCCTGTTACGATCATTGCCGGCGGCAATGGCGATACCAGTAATATTTCCATGGTGCCCAGCTCTTTTTCGCGGGCAATGGTGATGGAGGTCATCATGGCAGATACCAGCAATAATATTAAGGTCATTACACCCGGCACAAACAGGAACACACTTTTTAATGCCGGGTTGTATTGCATGCGTACCGTGGTATTAATGGTAAGCGGCATTGCCTGCGGCCCGTTCAGCTGCTGCTGGTAATTGCCGATAATGGCCCGCGCATAGTTAATGAGCGTGGTAGCGGTGTTAGGATCGCCGGCATCTGCCAGCAGCTGCACCTGCGCTTTATGTAAATGGAAAAATGACTCCCCGAATTTAGGCGGTATCACTACCACCATTTTTATACGCCCTTCTTTGAAGGCCGCTTCAATAGCCTGGTGGCTTTGCAGCTCCTGGTCTATTTTAAAATAGCTGCCTGCCTGCAGCTGCTGTACCAGCCGGTTGCTGTAATAATCCCTGGATTGGTCCAGCACAGCGATTTCTGCGTTTTTGATCTCATTGGTAATGGCAAAACCAAAAAGCACGATCTGCACCACCGGCATTCCAAAAAGAATGAGCAGTGTACGCTTATCGCGGAAAATATGGTAAAACTCTTTTCGGGCAAATACAAAGAATTGACGCATGAGATTCAATTACGAATTATTCAATTACGAATTACGAATGGCTTAGCTTTTGTTGATTGCTTTTTACTTCTTACTTACTTTCCTCTTGCCAGTTTCAGAAATACATCATCCATTGAATCGGCCTGGAACTGCGCTTTCAGCTGCCGGGGCGTATCCAGGGCTTGTATACGGCCATCCACCATAATAGAGATCCGGTCACAATACTCCGCTTCATCCATATAGTGCGTGGTTACAAATACCGTTACCCCGCGGCCGGCAGCTTCATAGATCAGGTCCCAGAACTGGCGCCGGGTAACCGGGTCTACCCCGCCGGTAGGTTCATCCAGGAACACAATGGACGGATCATGCAGGATGGCCACGGAAAAGGCCAGCTTTTGCTTCCAGCCTAATGGCAGCGCGCTTACCAGCTGCTCGGCTTCTGCTTCCATTTGCAGCTTTTGCAGCAGCTGTTTTGTTTTTTCTTTGATCACATTATTGCTTAATCCATAAATGCCGCCGTAAAAGCGGATGTTCTCTTTTACCTTCAGATCTTCGTACAGGGAGAAGCGCTGGCTCATGTAACCGATATTTTGTTTTACCTTATCGGCCTGTGTGTACACATCAAAGCCAGCCACCTTAGCTTCCCCGCTGCTGGGCCTCAACAGCCCGCAAAGCATGCGCATAGCGGTTGTTTTACCGGCGCCGTTAGCCCCCAGGAAACCGAAGATCTCTCCTTCCTTTACTTCAAACGTAATGGCGTTAGTGGCTATGAAAGCACCGAATTTTTTAGTAAGCTCTTTAGTAACGATGGGATGCATAACTTAAACTTTTTCGCTTTTCATCAGCTCCATAAAACAATCTTCAATGCCGGCCTGTATGGGATGTATGCTAAGCTCCTCATGCCCTTTGGGCTGCAGGTAAGCGTGTAGCTTATCCAGGTCTGCCTCCCCGTGTTTGAGCGTAAGGTGCAGGTACTCTCCAAAAGCATAACAGCTCTCTGTTTCCGGGAAACTACGCAGGTCCTGGATCAGCGGGTACATACGTTTAGCGCGAACGGCCCACATTGGTTTGTTGTATTGGGAAATGATATGCTGCGGCGTATCAATTTCCAGCAGGCTGCCATTCTGGATCAGCGCTACCCGGTCGCAGAGCATAGCTTCATCCATATACGGTGTGGATACCAGGATGGCAATGCCTTTTTTACGCAGGCGCTGCAGCATTTCCCAGAACTCCTTGCGGGATACCGGATCCACACCAGTAGTAGGTTCGTCCAGGAACAGCACCACCGGTTTATGCACCAGCGCACAACACAGCGCCAACTTTTGCTTCATACCACCGGAAAGCTTCCCTGCCGGCCGGTCTTTGAAAGGCGCTATCTGCACATATATTTCTTCTATCAGCTCGTAGTTGGCGGCCACCGTGGTATTAAAAATGGTGGCAAAAAAATCCAGGTTCTCCTGCACCGTCAGGTCCTGGTACAGGGAAAAACGGCCCGGCATGTAACCCACTATTTTGCGGATGGCTTTGTAGTTCTTTACCACATCCAGCCCATTTACGGTGGCCTGTCCTTTATCGGCCAGCAGCAGGGTGGTAAGAATGCGGAACAGCGTGGATTTACCGGCGCCATCCGGTCCAATAAGCCCGAACAATTCCCCTTCATTCACCGTGAAAGAAATATCGTGCAGGGCTTTTACCTTGCCGAAGCTTTTATGCACATCCTGTACAACGATGGGTGTTTCCATGAGTTATTGTTTTGCCAGTTTCAGCTCAGCGGGCATGCCTATTTTCAGGCTGCCATCATTCTGTACTTTCACTTTTACGGCGTATACCAGGTTAGTCCTTTCTTCTTTAGTTTGTATTTCCTTGGGGGTAAATTCTGCTTCGGCAGATACCCAGGTTACGGTGCCGGGCCACTCGTGGTATTTACCATCCGGCAGGTCGGTGCGTACGGTTACCTGCTGGCCTATCTTTAACAGCCCTAATTGTTCCTCGCCCACATAAGCCCGCAGCAGCAGGGAGGAAAGGTCGGCTACCTTATACAGCGGTTTACCATAGTTCACCACCTCGCCCTTTTCCACATACTTGGTAAGTACGGTGCCGCTAACGGGGTTCACTATACGCGACTGGCGCAGCTGGTCATTAAGCTGCAGCACCTGTGCTTCCAGGGGCTGTGTTTCGCTGCTGTAGCCACTTACCTGTGTATTGAGGGTGGAGGCCAGGGAGCGGTATTGTTTTTCCAGCACAGCTACCTGCGCATTAACATCATCCAGCTGTTTGGTGGTGGCGGCGCTGGCCTTTACCAGGTTCTGTATACGCAGCTGCTCCCGTTTTTGGGTGGCTATCTGTTCGCGGATCACTTCCAGCTGGGGTGCGGTTTCCGGTATCTTACTCAGCACGGCTTTAATGTTAGCCTTTACCTGCGATTTTTTCAGGGAAAGCTGGGTAGAATCTATCCATCCTACGATGGTATCAGCGGGTAAGGTCATTCCTTCCTCTACTGCAAAGGATAACAGCTTACCGGTGCCTTCTGCTGATACCACTGTTTCTATGGCTTCAAAATTCCCATAGGCGTCTGCGTTATCATCATTAGAGCGGCAGGCCGGCAGCATAATAGCGAGTACTATAACATTGAATACAGTACGCATGGTGCAAATGTTTTTGAGTACAGGTAACATATATTTAATAACCTTTTATAAGTTGATAATTAATGCGGGCCAGCGCAAGCTGCACCTGGTGTGTGCTTTGATCCACCCGGGCCTGCATTACGGCATTCAGGTCGGTAACGTAATCGTGCACGGTAATAACCCCGTTATCCAGCTGGGCAGCGCTGGCATCTTTTACCCGGGCGCGCAGGGTCAGGATATCGTTATCCTTTTCCAGCGTTTGCTGCAGGCGGCCTATTTCCGTTTGCTGCTGCGCCAGCTGTACCCGGGTGTTAAGCGTGAACGTTTCTGTTTGCTGGTTAATGTTCTGCTGCTGCAGGCGCAGAATGTTTTGTTCCGTGCGGTTATAGCGCCAGTTCCAGAGGGTCCAGTTCAGGCGGATGCCGCCCACATAAAAGGGAGTAAAATCATTTTTCAGCATATTTAAACCCGGCCGGCCGTAACCGCCCTGCACAAAGGCGCTTATGCGGGGCAGGGGCTTGGTGGCGGTAAGCCTGGCCTGCTGGTTAAGGGCAGCAGATTGCAGCTGGTATAGCTGCAGCTCCGGCCGGTTAAGTGTATCCGTTGTAGTTACCTGTGCTGCTGCGGGCAGGGAAAGTTTTAACGGCCCCGTTGCTTCATACCCGGTAAGCAGCTGTATCACGGCCAGGTTAGCGCTGCGGGAGGCATCAGCAGAGATCTCCTGCTGGCTTGCCCTCAGCTGTTCTGCCTTTAGCATATCTACATTCGAAGGCAGCACCGTACCGTTCTGTACCCCGGCATTTAACCGGTCTATCCGCTGTTGCAGGTCCTGCTGCGTTAAGCGGGCAGCCTGTATGTATTCCGCGGCCAGCAAGGCATTGAAATAGGCCTGTGTTATCTGTTGTTTTACTTTATACAGCTCCACTTCCACCTTCTGCTGCTCCGTTTGTTGCTGTATGGTTTGCAGCTCCCGCTGCTGGCGGGTGGCGCCGCCATCGTACAGCAGCTGCTTTACATCAATGGTAGCCCGGTATTGGTCTTTGGAAAATTCCGGTATGCTTACCCTCGGTACTTTAAACGGAAATTCTGTAACGGCGCTTTGGTAGGTAGCCTGCCCGTTCAGCTCTGCCTGCGGCAGGTAAGCGGTATTGGTATTTTTTACCTGCAGTTTTAAAATGCTGTCCAGCACCTGCTTTTGGCGTAGCAAAGGGTAATGCTCACGGGCCAGCTGCTGGCATTGTTCCAGGGTAAGCAAGGTGCTGTCCTGTGCATACAGCTGCGTGGTGGCTAACAGCCACACCCAAACGATATACTTCATTGTTAACTATTTTATTTAACTATTTGGTTAATTCAAAAGCAAAAAAAACTACGGTGTAATGGCCGCTAAAACAAAATCCGCCACAAACTGTTTCCTTTCTTCTATCAGCAGCTTAAACTGTACTTCATCTATACCTGTAACGCCCTTCAGCAAAGGCTTTGCCGCAAAGGGGAATACGCACATCGACAAAATATTCAGCATTAACTGCAGGGGGCTTACCTTTTTAATGATCCCCTTTTCCCCTGCCACGGCTATTTCCATAAGGAACTGCTGAATGTTCGGGAAGTTAGGCTTGGTTTTGAACTGCTTTACCAGCAGCTCCGGCTGCTGCTGCAGCTCATTCAGTACAAATAAAGGGAGCTGGGGATTTTCTATTAATCCCTCAATATAATTCTTAACGATCGCCCGGATCTTATCCGGCAACGGCATATTAGCGTTAATAACATTGCTCAAACGGTCCAATAGCTTATCCAGGGCTTCTGTGAAAACTATTTCAAACAGTTTTTCCTTGCTGCGGTAGTAATAATGCAGCATGGCTTTGTTAATGCCTGCTTCGTCTGCAATATCCTGCATACGTGCGCCTGCCAGTCCTTTTGTTGAAAATATCTTTTTAGCTGCTGCTATGATCTGTTCCTCCGTATTCCTTTCCTGAGACATAAACTATTCAGTTTAACCATTTGGTTAATGCAAAGGTATGAAAAGATTGGAAAGCGCAAAATAAATTTTGTTAGGGGGAAACCTGCCTGCAAGGGGCCTTATGGCATAATGAATGTTGCAGGGATTGCCTAAAAGGGCTTTATTGGCATTTGAATAATGTTGGCATTTGACTTTTGTGCAACCATAGATGGCAGTACCTCATTATTTATATACCCATTTGCAACAGCGCCTGGTATACCCATATGAGCCATCCGGGAAAAATGCCTTATCTTACCAGGCGTAAAGAAAAAGAGGAAAGGTTAACAAACAAGGTGCTGACAGCCGTTATCGGGTGCTGCCCTTACGTTTTGGGGTCAAACGCTATATGCAGAGAAAAGTACAATCGCTTTAACAGTACAAATTTACTACCGGCCGGCCATGGGGGCAAGCGAAGTAACACCTGAAAAGATTGCGTATTTATACTTGTTTTTTCAGGCAATTCTACGACGGGGTTTGTAGGGCATATCGGCTATTTTGCAGCTCAATTCACCAAAAAAACCTCATACTCATGAAAAAAAGCCGCTTTACTTACATTGCCGCCCTGGTGGCAATTGTTTTGTTAAATGCATGCCAGCAGCCTCAGGGCCCCATCCCTTTTGATCCCCAAAAGGCATCGATCCACACCATTCCCATAGACGAAGCCGCTAACCTCACCAGAGATTTCCGGAATACCCGGGACCGGCTTATAAAAAGCGTTAAACTTGATTCGTTCCTGCAGATACCCACTGCCGAAACCTTCAACCGCGACGCCTTTGCCGTATTATTAAACCAGAAAGATGCACAGGGCATCCGCATTTATTATGGCCGTGGTAAGAATGGGGAAGTAAAGCTGGTAATGGTACCGGTTAATTCTAAGGGTGAAGATATCATTGTAAAACTGCTGGACGGCAAGAACAGCAGGGACGGGAAAGCCGTTGGTTTTATACCCGGTATTTCCACTGCCCAGGCGCAGGGCAATGATGCACAGGCCATGGAAAACGGCCAGCGTTGTGATCCCCCACCCTGTGTTGCCAGCAAGCTAACCAGATAATCTACCCAATCTTTTTCAATGATCCCTGACCATATTGCCAGTTTCCTGTTAAGCGAAACAGTGGCTATCCCGTTGATTATTGGGGTGGTACGCTTTTATAAGATCAATACCAGCTACCACCCCTTTATTCTTTTGTTACTGATGGCCTTTACCTCAGAGGTCATCAGCTTTATCTGTATTAACTTCCTGCATGCCAATAATGCGATCACGGTAAACCTGTACGCATTAATTGAATGCCTGATCCTGCTATTCCTGTTCCGCTCCTGGGGCTTCCTGCAGCGAAAGCAAAAGCTGTTCTTGTTCCTGATGGCTGCGTTTATTATCATCTGGATCACGGAGAACCTGGTGTTCTTTAAGATAGAAACCTACAGTCCCTTTTTTAAAGGCGCTTATTCCTTTGTGATCGTATTGCTTAGCATCAATGAGATCAATTATATGATCGTACAGGATAATAAACAGCTGTTTAAGAACGCCAAATTCCTGATCTGCCTGGGCTTTATCATTTATTTTATTTACCAGATCATTTACGAAGCATCCTATTATGTGCTGGGGAAGGATAATGTGGTAAGTGTAGCTACGAAGATCATCAGTATGTTCGGGTATATGAACGCTTTTGTAAATTTGCTGTATGGAGTGGCCGTGTTTTTAATCCCCGTAAAAAAGAACGATCTTTATTTTAACAGACACTTTGAGTAGATGAAGGAGGAAGTATCAATTTTTCAACAATGGGAGATAAGATCTTTTATACCACCGTCTTTGTTTCTTTGCTCATTGCAATTATCATCGTTTTTTTTGTAGTATCCATTATCCTGTACCACCGCCGTTATATTAAATTACAAAGGGAACGGATCACTGCGGAGATCACCATACTGGAAAACGAACGCAAACGTATTGCCACAGACCTGCACGACAGCGCCGGCCCCCTGCTGTCAACCGTAAAGCTTTTCATTAACAGCCTGGATGTACGTACCGATGAGGATAAACAGATCATAGCCCGATCCAGCAAGTATATTGATGAAACCATTACCAACCTGCGGCAAATATCCCATAACCTGCTGCCCAATGCGCTGGAACGAAAAGGGCTTACCGAAGCGCTGCGCGAATTTATCCAGCAGATCAGCGAAAAACAGCCCCTGCACATTGAGCTGCGCACCAACGGCGACATACAGATACAGCCGGAAAAGGCCATCCACATTTTCCGCATTATCCAGGAAATTATACAGAACACCCTCAAACACGCACAGGCCAAACAGCTGCAAATATCCCTGAACAAGGAAGAAGACCTGCTGCTGTTACTGATCCGCGAAGACGGCGCCGGTTTTGATGTGAAAAAAGCAAAGGCCAACTCCACAGGCCTGGGCATGAAAAGCCTGGAAATAAGGACCGACATTATGCATGGCTCCCTGGCCATTGACTCCGCACCCGGACAAGGCACCAACTACCTGATAAAAATACCGGCCTGAATGCAGGCCCTTTCCATCTCCCCTGCCATCTGAACAAAAACTGCCGGAAATTTGTATATTTACCTCCTCAAAAGAGGCACTTATCCACCCCAATATTGCAGTTCGCAATTTTCAGTTGGGGCTTGTGGGGCACGCAACGCTTGTACGGCGATCATTATCACTCCTGAAACAATGGCTCAACAAATCAGATTATTAATAGCAGACGATCATGAGATCTTCAGGGACGGACTGGCACTGATGCTTTCCAGGCAGCCCGATATTCAGCTGGTAGGCCAGGCATCTGATGGCCGGGAGCTGGTGGACATGCTGGAAAATATGCAGGCGGATATTGTACTGACCGATCTCAAAATGCCCCGTATGGATGGAGTAACCGCTACCCGTTTGCTGCTGCAAAAAGATCCCTCGCTCAAGATCATTGCCCTTTCCATGTTCGATGAGGAAGACCTGATCGTGGAAATGCTGGAAGCCGGCGCAAAAGGATACCTGCTTAAAAATGCAGACAAACAGGAAATACTGGAAGCCATTACACAGGTGTATGCAGATAATATTTTCTACTGCAAACAAACTTCCGCTAAACTGGCCACCATGATCGTAAAAAGCCGGTTTGACCCGCAACGCAATAAAGAAAAGATCTCCTTTACGGACCGCGAAAAAGAGATCATTAAACTGATATGCCTGCAATTCACCGCACAGCAGATCGGGGAAAAGATCTTCCTGAGCAAACGCACGGTAGAAGGGCACCGCACCCGCATCCTGGAAAAAATGAATGTGAAGAATACCGCCGGCGTAGTGGTATTTGCGTTGAAGAATAACCTCATTAAAGAAGAAGACCTGCTATAGGATTTTAAATTCCCTTACAATTACCATAGGCTATGAAAAAAGCACTTTTCTTTTTCCTCGCGTTATGGAGCTGTGCGCCTGCATTAACGGCGCAAACCATTCAGCCCCCGGACCAGTTATATGGCCCCCTCTTTAAAACCGTACAGTTATCCGGTATTTTCCGCGACAACAAAACCTTTGTAGATGCCGTACCCAAAGAAGATCCCAAACTGGTAATGGCGCAATACCTGGCTGCCGGGCAACCAAAAGATAGCGCAGCTCTACGGGCATTTGTACAGGCGCATTTCCTGCTGCCGGATTCTATTGCCGTTCCCCCAGCTTTCAACGGGCACGAAGCCTCTGTAACAGCCCACATTAACCATTTATGGAATGTGCTGCAGCGGGATACCACCCATGCCCTGCCCTACAGCAGCCTGTTAAACCTGCCCTACCCGTATATTGTACCGGGCGGGCGTTTCCGGGAAATATATTACTGGGATAGCTACTTCACTATGCTGGGGTTGGAAGAAAGCGGGCGCATTACCATCATAGATAACATGGTTAAAAATTTTGCGTACCTGCTTACCCGTTATGGCCATATTCCCAATGGCAACCGTAACTATTTCCTGAGCCGCTCGCAACCGCCTTTTTTTTCGCTGATGCTGGATATACTGGCCAAACATAAGGGCGATAGCATTTACACCGCTTACCTGCCGGTGCTGGAAAAGGAATATGCTTACTGGATGGACAGAACAGCGCCTACCAAACACGTAGTAAAAATGCCGGATGGCAGCTTGCTGAACCGCTATTACGACCAGGATAATATTCCGAGGCAGGAAGCTTATAAAGAAGATATAGCGGTAGCTAAGCTTACCCCCTATAAAGATATTTACCGGGAGCTGCGTTCCGCCGCAGAAAGCGGCTGGGATTTCAGCAGCCGTTGGTTCCGGAACACCAAAGACCTGCACACCATTCGTGTTACCTCTTTTGTACCAGTGGATCTGAATGCCCTGCTATTTCACCTGGAAAATACCCTGGCACGCGCCCACCAGCTGGCCGGGCATGCACAGAAAGCCACACAATACAAGCTGCTGGCCGCCAGACGCCAACGCAGCATGGAAAAATATTGCTGGTCGGCCGCGGCAGGCTGGTATGTGGATTATGACCTGCTTACCCACCGCCCGGGTACCGCATTAACACTGGCCGGTATGTACCCGCTGTTTACAAAAGCAGCTTCAAAAGCGCATATTAGCATCATACAACAACAGATCAATCAAAAATTCCTGAAAGCCGGCGGAGTAACCACTACCCTGAAAAATACCGGGGAGCAGTGGGACGCCCCTAATGGCTGGGCGCCGTTACAATGGGTAACTATTGCAGGACTGGAAAACTATGGCGCATCTGCGCTGGCTAAAAAAATTGCGGAACGCTGGGTGGCGCTGAATATACAGGTATATCATAACACCGGTAAGCTCATGGAAAAATATAATGTGATGGATCTGCAGCTGGTAGCCGGCGGTGGTGAATATCCCACGCAGGATGGTTTTGGCTGGACTAATGGTGTGTTGCTGAAGTTACTGCAGCAGTATAAACTAGATGCTGAACGCTGAACGCATAATGCTGAACGCTGCCTACGTTATGTTTAAGATGCTGATAGCATTTCACATGAAGTGCTAAGCGTTAAGCGTTAAGCAGGTTTTCCGCAATGGTTTTCAACGCAGGCAACAATTCGGGGGCATTCCATACGGCGCCCATCGCAATACGGATGTAGCCCTGATCGCCCTGCACAGAAAAACTTTCACTGCTCATTACATCAATACCTTTCTCCCTCATTTGCGGCACAAAAATGCCGGCCGGTAAATGTGCAGGCAGCTTTACCCAAAAATGGTAGCTTCCGGGAAATATATTATAGTTTAGTCCTTCAAAGAGGGTAGTTATTTTTTCATATAATGCCAGCGCTATCTGCCGCTTTTCATGGATCACCTGCGGCAGCAGATTATGCTGTAGCAGGTGCTGCACAAAAGCATGGAATAATGCGGAGCTGCCGCTGGTAGTGATACTGATGATACTATCAATACCCTGCAGCAATCCTTTGGGATAAATAATATAAGCCAGCCTTACAAAAGGATTAAAGATCTTGGAAAAGCTGCACACATAAACAGTACGCTCCGGCATCAGCTGTAAAAAAGCCGGCGGCGGTGAGGGATGCAGGAAACGGTAGGCATCATCCTCTATTAAATACACATCCTTAAAAGAGCGGATCACCCTGGCAATGGCTTCCCTCCTTTGCAATGACATTACACTGCAGGTGGGATTATGCACCGTAGGCTGCACATACACGAGCCTGCTTTTACCGGTTTGCAGGTATTGTTCCAGCGCATCGGGCAGCATCCCTTCCTCATCACAGGCTATGGTTTGAAACTGATAGCCAAGCGCCTGCCCGCTCAGCTTAAAATTGTTGTAGGTAAATTCTTCAATAGCTACTGTTTGCTCCGTATGGCGCAAAAAAGAAAGAATGCAATACCCGGCGCTGTTTCCGCTGGCAGTGGTGGTTACATCCATTTGCTGCTGAAGGGTATCCGGCGGCAGCTGCAGCCACTGGCCCAGGCGCTGTAAAGCCGCAGCATTAGGCGTCATAGGGGCCGGCGATAACAATGCAGCTTTTTCCTGCTCCGTTAATCCATTTACATACTGTTGAAAAATATCAGCCTCCTGTTTAACCGCAGGGTAGTTCAATCTCAGATCCAGCATAAATTAAAATTACCTCAAAAATAAAAGATCCGGCTTATCCGGTTTATTTTTTATAAACGTGTAAAATTGACATTCATTTTTTTTACTTTTACTTTACATGAAACCTCTTATTTAAGAGTCTCGTTACAAAGCACTATCAGCCCGGACCATATTTTTTATCAGCCATCAAAAATTCCCGTATGAGAAGCCCATTTCACCTCATTGCTATTGAACCCAGGTATCTTCCCGGAACGGATCAAAATGGAGGTAAGCATCGTAAAAAACTTCATAAAGAACCACCATCCGCTGCATGTTTTACCTAGCAGTTTAAACACTTATCAAATATAACAACGTATCACCGGGGTACATAACCCCGGACGGTATTATTTCCTTTACCCTTTAAATTAAATTCAGCGTTATGAGATCACTATTACACTTCCTGCACAGGAAGCGGCTGTTGGCGTGCGCACTGGTGGCAGCCATCATCAGCATGTTTCCGGCCTATGCGCAACAAGGCAATCCGCAAACCTACCGTGGCACAGTTACAGACTCGGCCGGATTGCCCATACCCGGCGCCTCTGTTATACTAAAGAACACGAACCGCGGCGCCATCACCGATCAGAATGGCGTTTTTAACCTGCAGGCCGCGCAGGGCAGCACTATTGTGGTAACTAACGTTGGTTACCAGAACCAGGAAATTGTACTGGGCGGCAGCAACGCGCTGCGCATCCGTCTGGCCCAGGCATCCAGCAGCTTAACAGATATTGTGGTTGTAGGTTACGGCACACAACGAAAGGCTACAGTGAGCGGCGCTGTAAGCTCCGTAAAATCAGAAGACCTGGTACGCACGCCTGCCACCACGGTATCTGCCGCACTGGTAGGCAAAATGCCGGGCCTCACTGCCCGTGCTCCCGATGCAAGACCCGGCAGGGGCACCAACATACAGATCAGGAACCTGGGTAACCCCTTGTATGTAATAGATGGCGTGCCCTATACCGGCAGCCCCAATACCACTGCATTCGGCTTTACACAAGGCTCCGGACAGGATGTGTTTAACAGCCTGGGCATAGAAGATATTGAAAGCATCACCATCCTGAAAGATGCTTCTGCATCCATTTACGGCTTGCGCGCTTCCAACGGAGTGGTATTGGTAACCACTAAAAAAGGCAAGCGTGGCGGTAAACCCAACATTAACGTTTCCGGTTATTACGGCCTGCAGAACTTTACCCGTTACCCCCACCCTGCTAATGCCGGGCAATATGTGCGCGCGCTGGTGGAATCTGAACAGAACCTGGGCCGTGACCCCTCCCTGCTGTACTCCCCGCAGGAGCTGGCTAAATGGGAGGCCGGCACAGAAAAGGGTTATAAGAGCTATGATTATTATAAAGAAACCTTACGCCCCAATGTACCGCAGTCTTACCTGAGCGCCAGCGCATCCGGCGGCGGGGAACGTTCTACCTATTATTTATCCGTAAGCCGTATTAAGCAGGATGCTATTGTAAGGGATTTCAGCTTTGAGCGCACCAACCTGCAGGCCAACCTGGAAAGCAGTCTGGCCAAGGGCTTAAAGGTAGGCACACAGATCAGCGCCCGCCTGGAAAAAACGCATAATGTAGGCGTGCCGGGCCTGGATGATTATTTTAATCCTTTCCTGAGCATTTTCAGCATGTGGCCAACAGAAAGCCCATATGCCAATGATAACCCCAACTACATTAATCAAACGCATAACGTAAACGTGAACCCCGCCACGTATAAAGATGATGTTACCGGTTACCTGGATGAGTGGTGGCGCGGCATTAACGTGAACCTGAATGCACAGTATGATTTTAATTTCGGGCTAACGGCAAAAGGCATTTACTCTTACAACTACATGAACGAAGATTTTGACGGGTTTGAATATACCTGGGATGCTTATAAGTATGATGCTAACACCGATACCTATAACACCCAGCCCGGCTTTGGCAACCAGAACCCCTGGCGCGAAAGGCATAAACGGAACGTGATCTCCCGTTACGGGCAGTTCCAGCTAAGCTATAACAAGCAATTTGGCCCGCATGCCATATCAGCAGTAGCGGCCTATGAGCGGTCTGATTATGATAACTCTTATTACGTAGTACATACCATTCCTACTAACAACTACATCCCTACGCAGTATTTATCGGAACAGGATTATTTATCGGATGAATGGACTACGGAGGCCCGTGCCGGTTATATCGGCAGGGTTAACTATAACTTCAAGCAAAAGTACCTGCTGGAATTACTGGGCCGGTATGACGGCTCTTACCTGTATGCCAAGGGCCACCGCTGGGGCTTTTTCCCCGGCGTATCTGTAGGCTGGCGTATTTCAGAGGAACCTTTCCTCAAAGATAAGCTGGGCACCTTTTTAAATGATCTGAAGATCAGGGCATCCTATGGTGAAACGGGCAGCGAGATCGGTTTTCCGAATGGCGATCCTCCCCAGCCCTTCAGCTACCTGGCTGGCTACAACTTTAACCAGGGCGGGGCTGTGCTGAATGGCGCCTACGCGATCGGCATCCGCCCGCGCGGGCTGCCTATTACGCAGCTTTCCTGGGTAAAGAACCGCTCCACCAACATTGGTATTGACTTCACCCTGCTGGATAATAAGATCAGCGGGCAGGTAGATGTGTTCCGGCGCAAACGTACCGGCCTGCCGGCAGCCCGTTATGATGTGCTGCTGCCCAGCGAAGTAGGTTACACCTTACCCAATGAGAACCTGAATTCAGATGCAACCCGCGGTATAGAAGGCATGGTTACCTACAGCGGCCAAACCGGGCAGGTAAATTATTCCATTGGTGTAAATGCCACGTATGCGCGGCTGAAAAGCGTAAGTACCTATAAGCCCCGTTTTGGTAATGAGTGGGATAAGTACCGTAATTCCGTAGAAAACCGCTGGTCCAGCATTACCTGGGGATACCATGTAACCGGGCGTTTTGAATCGCAGGAGGAGATTGATAACTATGGCATTAATAACGACGGGCAGGGCAACCGTACCGAGCTGCCCGGTGATTTTAAGTATGAGGATGTGAACGGAGACAAGATCATAAACGATATGGATCAGCGGCCCATTGGCTATGCGCAGGGCGCGCAGCCGTACGTAAGCTTTGGTATTAACGGCAGTGTAGGTTATAAAGGCATTACCCTGCGTTTTGATTTTGCAGGCGCCACTATGCAGTCTTACCTGCGCGACTGGGAGTTGCGCTATCCCTTCCAGAACAACGGTTCCTCACCCGCCTACATGTTCACCGACCGCTGGCACCGCGAAGATCCGTATGATCCCAACAGCAAATGGATTGCCGGTACCTACCCTGCCATCCGGAAAGATAATACCACGCATGTGAACTACCGGACCAATGATTTCTGGATCACCAATGTGCGGTACATCCGGCTCAGGAACCTGGAGCTGGGCTACAACTTTCCCAAGGCATGGCTGAACAAGATCGGCGTGAGCGCCTTCCGCGTGTATGTGAACGGCACTAACCTGTTCTCCCTGGACAATGTAAAGAAATATGAAATTGATCCGGAGATCAGCTCCAGTAACGGGCTCGTATATCCACAGCAGCGGCTTTACAACTTTGGCTTTAATCTTTCCCTTTAATAACGACAACTATGCAAAAGACATATAAATACATACTATTGGGCCTTTGCCTGCTAACTACCGGCGCATGCAAAAAAGACTGGCTGGAGCGGCAGCCCCGCACCATATTGCTGGAAGAGCAGGTATGGAATGATCCCAAACAGATCGTAGCCCTGCTGGCTAATTTCTATGACCGCCTGCCGGTACAAACCGGCCTGCAGGATATTAATAATAATGGCGACTTAGACGGCCGCATAGCCCAATGGCGCGATATGGCCAATTTTGATGATGCCATGTGGTCCGGACAGTCTAATGAAGACGGGCGTAATAACATTCCTGCTTATGGGTTTGATAACTGGCGTTTATGGAACTACTCCTTTATCCGGGATATTAACCTGTCGCTGGAAAATATAGCCCAGTATGGTGCGCGTTTAACAGACGATCAAAAGAAACAGTTCACCGCTGAGCTGCGTTTCTTAAGGGCTTACGATTACTTTGAGCTGGTAAAAAGAATGGGCGGTGTGCCCCTGGTTACCAAACAGCTTGTTTATGATTACAGCGGCAATGCTTCTCCCTTGCAGGTGCCGCGTGCTAAAGAGGAAGCCGTGTATGATTTTATTGCCAGTGAGGTGGATGCTATTAAAAACGATATGGGTAACGACGGCAGCGTATCCCGCGCCAACAAATATACCGCCCTGGCGCTGAAAAGCCGGGCCATGTTGTATGCCGCCTCCATTGCCAAATACAATAACCTGATGCCGGCGCCCATCAGCACCCCTGGCGGGGAAGTGGGCATTCCCGCATCCAGGGCAACGGAGTATTATACCAAAGCGCTGGAAGCCTCCAAAGAGATCATTAACAGCGGCGTATATACGCTGTACAAGGTGAACCCTAACACGGGTGAGAACTTTTACGAAGCCATCACCAAAAAATCCGGCAATAAGGAAGCCATTTTTGTAAAGGATTTCCTGACACCGCAAAAACGGCACTGGTTCTCTTATGACAATATTGTGCGGGGGATCCGTGAGGATAACCTGGGCTCCTCTTCCATAACACCTTCCCTGAACCTGGTGGAAAGCTATGAGTACTTGGATGGTACGGCCGGCGCGCTAAAAACCCGTACTGCCGATAACAGTGATTTTATTTATTATACCAATATTGGTGATATATTTGCCAATAAGGATGCACGTTTATACGGTACCGTTATATACCCCGGCGCCACCTTCAAAGGTTTGCCGGTAGGTATACAGGCCGGTGTAATGGCCTGGAATGCCACCCGTAATGCATATGATGTAGTAGAAGGCAGTGACCTGAACACTACCTACACAGATGGCAAAACGCTTACCGGCAGCTCCGGCCCGCACCGTTCCATACAGGAAGTATCCAACACCGGTTTTTACCTGCGTAAGTATATTGATGCAGGCGCGCGTACCAGCACCCGCGGTATACAAAGCGATATCTGGTGGATCTGGTTCCGGTTAGGGGAAGTATACCTGAATGCAGGAGAAGCCGCCTTTGAGCTGGGATTAACCGGCGAAGCGCTCACCTACATAAACGCCATCCGTGAACGGGCAGGTTTTGGCGCTAACAGCCTTAGCACGCTTACCCTGGCCCGCATACAAAACGAGCGCCGCGTAGAGCTGGCCTTTGAAGACCACCGCCTGTGGGACCTGAAGCGCTGGCGTATTGCAGATAAGCTTTGGAATGGCAATGTGAGCAACCCGAATGCCATGGTATATGCGCTGTACCCTTACCGCGTAGTACGCGCCGGGGATGCAGCCCGCAACGGCAAATATGTATTTGTGAAAATGATAGCACCACGGTTCAGGGCGCCAAGATTTTTCCAGCTGGGTAATTATTACTCCTCCATAGACCAGGCGGTGATCAATAATAACCCGTTAATTGTTAAAAATCCCTTTCAATAACTCAATATTATGCAACGCATCATCATCTCATTCCTGGCAATCGCATTCATAGCGGCAGCAGGATGTAAAAAAGATAACTACGAGGAGCCCAAGGCTACCCTTACCGGCCAGATTGTGTACGATAAACAACCGGTAGGGCTACGCTCCAACGGCGTACAGCTGGAGCTATGGCAGCATGGTTCCGCCCTGTTCACCAAAATACCCGTGTATGTAGCGCAGGATGGCACCTTTTCCGCATCCCTGTTCAACGGCAGCTATAAGCTGGTGCTGTTACGTGGCAACGGCCCCTGGGTAAACAATTCCGATTCGCTGGATGTAACGGTAAATGGTAATACCAGCGTGGAGGTACCGGTAGTGCCTTTTTTCATTATTAAAGGCGCCAACATAGGCCAGAGCGGTACCAATATAACAGCTACAGTTACCCTGCAGCAGGTAAATAACAGCCTGCCGCTGGATGCGGTATCCATTTATCTTGGCTCCACTACCGTGGTTGACCAGGTGAACAGTGTGGCTGCAACTTCAATAGCTGCCACGGACATTCCCAATGTTACGCAGCCGGTTAATTTAACGGTGGCTATCCCGCCCTCCCTTATTGCCAAGGGATATGTGTATGCACGGGTAGGCGTTAAAACCGCCGGTATAGCGGAATCACTGTACACCATGCCACAAAAAATTGAGCTGAAATAACAATAACACCTGCCACTTTCAGATGGCAGCTTTTTCGCCGTCCGGTTTGTATTAATTATCTTTAGTACAACCCGGACGGCTTTTTTAAACGGACAGCCATAACCGCCGGAAATTTTACAGCATGAACGACGCAGCATTACAGGGCATTGCCCGTCAGTTGAGCCACCCGCAAGGAGAAGAAGGACTTAAAATAGCCGCCAACATGAAGGTTGGCAACGGTGGTATGATCCAGCGCACTATTGACCTGCTGGCCTGTGAGGACCATAATACCGTGCTGGAAATTGGCCCGGCAGATGGTGGTTATGTGCCTTACCTGCTTTCCCGCGCACCGCAGTTAAAGTATTATGGCATTGATATTTCCGAAACCATGCTGGCGCAGGCCCGGCAGCAGCATGCGGCGCTTATTACCCACGGCATGGCTTCGTTTACACTGGGGAATGGCCGGGAGCTGCCTTATGATGATGATTTCTTTGATAAAGTATTTACTGTTAATACCCTGTACTTCTGGGAAGAACCTTTTGCTTTGTTAGCGGAAATTAAGCGGGTATTAAAACCCGGCGGCCGGTTAGCCATTGGTATACGCAGCAAAAGCATTATGGAAAAACTGCCCTTTACACAATACGGCTTTGAATTGTATGATACTGCCAAAGCCACTACCCTGCTGCAAAAGGCCGGCTTTACTATTCAGCAGATAGCAGAGGAAAAAGAAGAAATGGTGAAGATCATGGAAAAGGATTTTCAAATGGACAGGATTGTACTTGTAGCCAGCAAGTAAAAAAATTAATAATTAAGAATGAAGAATTAATAATAATGGAGGCCGGTTCTTCACCTGAAGTACAAGCCCTGCGATTATTAATTATTAATTCTTCATTATTAATTACTTCTTGAGCAATTTATTCTTCAGTATCCGCTCCATCACCGCATCCTTCATGCTGCGCGAAACCGGCGCCTGGTGCTTGCCCAGCTCAATCAGGTTCCCTTCAATACTGGTAATTTTAGCGGCGTTGATCACAAAGGATTTGTGTGTTTGAATAAAACCGGGATCCGTAATACATTCCAGCACAGACTTCAACGTAGTATGCGTAATATAGCGGGTTTGCGCTGTATAAATGCTTACATAATTTTCCATTGCTTCTATGTACACAATATCATTAATGGAGATCTTTACCAGCTTATCATCTGTTTTAATAAACAAATGGTCGGATGCTGCGGGCGGCGCTGAGGTTTGGCGGAACAGATCGTACACACGGTTCACCGACTTCAGAAAGCGCTCAAAGGAAATAGGTTTCAGTAAATAATCCACTGCTTCCAGCTCAAAACCCTTTATAGCATACTGCTCATAGGCGGTAGTAAAGATCACCTTGGGCGGATTGTTAATACTTTGCAGCAGCTCCAGGCCATTGATGTAGGGCATTTCTATATCCAGGAACAGCAGGTCCACCGGCTGCTCACGCAGCAGGCTGTTTAATGATACCGCATCTTCACAAACACCTACCAGCTCCAGGAAATCCACTTTTTCCACATACCCTTTAATGCCTTTGCGGGCCATTGGCTCATCATCCGTAATTACACATTTAATCCTGATCATAATCCTATATTTAAATTAGCCGTAAAGCTTTGCCCGTTATCATGAGTGTCCAGCGTATACCGGTTTGGGTATAGCAGGGCCAGACGGCGTTGCAGGTTATCGAGCCCAATGCCGCTCCGGCCCTTTCTCTCCGGAATGATCTCCGGCTTTGCATTGCTTACCTCAAATTGCAGCTGCCCGTTATTTAGCCTGGCAGAAATATTGATCCAGTATTCACCACCGGCGTATTTAAAAGCATTTTCCACCAGTGGCAGCAAAAGCAGCGGGTACACCTGTTGCCCATCCAGCGCTTCATCAAACTCCACCTGCAGGTTAAGATGATCATTCATCCGGCTTTTTTGCAGGTGAATATACGATTGCAGGTACTGTAATTCCTGCCGGATGGAAACCAGCTGCTGCTGGTCGTACAGCTGGTAACGCAGCAGCTCGGAGAGCTCTTCAATGGTTTGTTTGGCCCGGCTCACATCCTCATCCATCTGGAAATATACCGTATTCAATGCATTGAACAAAAAGTGCGGATGGTACTGCGCTTTCAGAAAACGTAATTCTGTTTGCAGCTGGTCATTACTGATCTTTTCTATCTGCAGCTGCTGCTCATAACTTTTTCTCATAGAAGCATTTCCCCTTATAAAAGCGTAGTAAAACAATAAGTACAGCAGTGGTATCAGGTAAATAAGCACTGCATCGTACCAGGTGATCCCGTCATCCGTAAAGGTGGCCATAGGCGTTATGCATACAGTGCTCACCAGCTCCACATACAAGGCAACAACCGCAAACTCCTTCAGCAAACCCCGGTTACGCACGGGTGCATTAAATTGGCGCTGATGCCTTTCCAGTAATTTATGAATACCCCATATGTAAACGTAGCTGGTAATTATTACCACGGTTATTTCAGTAACATTCAGCGCCAGGGGCCGATGCCAGAAACGGGTACCGGTGATCACATCATTTATCAGGCGGATGGTCACATAAATGAGCAACCCGTAAAAAACCGGAAATATCAAACGCCACCATTTATACTGCATAGTCATGAAGTTAAGCAAAGATCAGTAACTTTTTATGATACAACCAGCTCCGGTGCTACCTGCAAGGCCGGCTGCGGTACCGGCGTTTCACTTACCGGGGCCTTTACCTTTTTCTCAAGCGGCTTCATACCAAACAGGTAACGGGTAAGGGCAAACGGTTTTATAAATACATGGTAAATGCCCATGCTCACACATAAAGAGGTGATTACAATAAAGCCGTACTTCATGCCAATGGTATCATTGGTTTTTACCACGTACCAGGCAATGATCACGATCACGGTTTGGTGCAGGATGTAAAAGGGATAGATGGCCTGGTTAATATAATCCATCACCTTTACTTTCCGGTTCAGGTATTTTTTACCATACCCTATCAGCGCAAATACCCAGAACCAGGAGTTTAAAGGCTGCCTTGCCAGGTACGGGTACATGTACCAATGCTGATCCCAGTCCGGGACCCAGGTGCTAATTCCTACATTATTCCAGCGCAGGTAGTTAATGAACCCCAGCATTACCAGGGCCATGGCCAGCGAAAAGCGGCGGTTACGTTCCAGGCTGTCCATCAGGGCAGGTTGCAGCATGCAAATAAAGCCTGCTACCAAAAAAAGCATCCAGTACACAAAAAAGCAGTAGTCATGCACCAGGTCACCGGTCATGGGATATTTCAGCACGGTTAATGAAAACCATGTGGCGGAAGGAAGCATTAACAGGTATACATTCTTGCCCCGGGCTAAGAATTTCAATTTTTCAACAAAGCCTTTGGCTTTAGGGGAAACAGCCCATCCGAAAAAAGGCGTCAGCAACAGGTCAAACACCAGCAGGTAAGCAATAAACCACAGGTGATGCCAGCTGGTATTACCATGCGGATAAGGTCGCATCTCAAAAATGGAGGGGTAAAAATTCCAGAAGCTGCCTTTAAAACCCTGGTTTAACCGCTCCATATAGATCTGGGGCGGCACAATCAGCAGCATACCTACCAGCAGGGGAATGAACAGGCGCTGGAAACGCAGCCACATAAAACCGCGGGCGCTTTTTTTGCTAACCATGAACCAGGAAACCGTTCCGGAAATAAAGAACAGCAGATGCATGCGGAAGCGGCTAAGCCAAAAGGCAAACTCCGTGAGCACATTGCTTTGAGTGGCATTGTTCACATGCCAGGGATCATCTATCATAAACGGACGGGCGGAATGGAATAACAGCACGCCAAAGATCGCTGCGATACGCAGCCAGTCAAGGTAAGTTTGTCTATTTGTAGGTTGCATCTTTTTTTTTTTACAAACCTAACAACTGCAAAAGCGTTACAGCCCTGTGTTTTGACCACCTGCAGTTTTGGGGTGACATCCCGTACACTGCTACCCTGCCGCAGCAGGCTACTTGCCCTTTATGCGAATTAAAAAAGTTAGTATATTGATTATGATAAATCCTATTTCTGCACTCAAATCCATTGAAAGATGAAGAAAACCTGTATTTTCCTGGGCTTTGCCCTGGCAGCCGTATGTAGCTGGGTACCTGTTAGCTCTACCCCCTGTGAGGTAAGTCCCACTTTTTTGAACGGGAAATGTAAAGCCGAGTACATTGAAGGACACGCGTATTATTACTGTGGTTCTCCAATAGCAACAGAAAAACCCAATTGTACGGCTTATGTACAATAGGAGAAATTATCAGTGGGCTACCGTAATGGTAGCCCTGCTGTTTTGTATAGCCACATCCTGTAAAGAAACCGGGGCACCGGTTGTTCAATCCTGCACCACTGTTACAGACAGCCTTATTCCCCTGAAGATCAATATTGGAAAACCTTTGAACCTGTACCTGGATAGTATGCTGGTAATAGGCGTACAAACACCGGTGCAATACCTGGAAAAGGAAAATGCCCTGCTGATAATGGATACCTATGGCAAACGGCTGCTGCAATACCCGCTAACCGCTGCTGATACCATAACAAAGCCCAGCCGGGCGCAGGCGCTGCACCTGAACGATAAGGTGATGTACATGCATTACCTGAACCGTGATAGCCTGCTGTTGTATACCTATGGCCTGTTCCGCCTGTCTTATTATAATTTGGATACAGATACGGTATATAAGACCCTGCCCTTTTACAAAAAAGTAAAGACCAGCTTTGCATATAATCCCGCGCCACCCAATGCCAGCAATGCGGCGCCTATTATTTTAAAGGGCAATGACATTATTGGTACCGGTTATTTAATGGGCGAGCATGACAGCGAAGTACCGGCAGGGCGTACGCTCTTCTCCATCCTTCATTTACCGGATGGCAGCCTGCAGCACAAAGTGCCTTACTCCGCTATCTATAAAACCGGTAACTGGGGCGGCTCCCATATGCGCACCACTTATTCGGCGTATAACCGGCAGCAGGGAACATTATTGCTTAGCTTACCGGCAGACCATTACCTGCAGGTGATTGACAGCGCATGGCACATAACTACCGTATATGCAGGCAGCCGGCAAAAGCTATGCATAAGCTCCATGCCCATACCAAAGAACAGCCCGCAGCTGCAGGATCCCGATAACGCCCTGCGTTATTTTACTAACACGCCTGCTTACCGGGATATTATTTATGATGCTTACCACCAGCGTTATTACCGGGTATTACAAACTCCGCCTGCCGCCGCTGAGCTGAATGCGCAGCAGCTGGGGGAAAAACATGCCACGCTGATCGCTTTTGACAATGCCTTTCATTACCTGGGAGAAGGCCCCTTACCCAAAGGACTTGCGCTGGATAATTTTTTTGTAACGGAACAAGGCCTGTATTTTCTGAATGTAGCTAACCATGACCAAAACATTGGGCAATATGTACACATCAACCCGGAATTATAAGATCTTCCTATATGCATTACTGTTATATTTTACAGCTTGCTCCGCACCGCCGGACCAGCTGCTGCAGGCCTTACATGCAGTGGATGCAAAACCTTTGCCGGCGGGGCATTACGTGGTAATACCCAACCAGGGCTGTGAAGGCTGTATCAGCACCGCAGAAGATTTTGTAAAAAGGAATTATACCCGGTTCCCGCAGGCGAAATACATTTTTACACGGGTACAATCCATTAAACTATTACGGATAAAGCTGGGTAATGAAGTAATGAATAATAGCCGGGTATTAATAGACAGCAATAATATGATCCATTATCCCGAACAGGGAAAGGACATTTATCCAATGATCGTTACCATTAAAGGAAATGCAATAAAAGGGATCACTTATCAAAGCCCGGGGTCAGACGGGTTAGCAGAGCTGCTGCGGGCGCAATGATCAGGGCTGATAAGGCCCACCGGGTTCACCCCATCCCCATTTAGGCATGGGCTCACCTTCTTTAACAGGGTTTTCAGTGGTGGTGGAATTCATTACGGCAATACGGCTGCCCCATTCCAGGTAACCTACCAGCGCAGCACGGAACTCCGGGTCACTGGCCAGGCCTACCTCATCCGCAGCTTCCAGCAAAAGGGTCATCCATCTTTTGCGTTTAGTCTCATCCAGCATTTTACCTACATGATGGGCCACCATAGATGCATGACTGCCATTATCCTGTTCTGAATACAACCTGGGACCGCCAAAAACTTCGGCAATAAAATGCGCAACATGCTTGCTATGATCGCCGCTCATATCTTTAAACACCGGGTACAACAAGGGATCTTTAAGCACCTTATCATAGAATACTTCCGTTAGCTTTTCCAGCGCTGCCTGTCCGCCGGCCCATTCATATAAAGTAGGGATTATTTTTTCCTGCGCCATAATACCGGTATAGATTATGGGCGAATATATGGAGACTTTTCTTCACAATGTAGCCGGGTTTACTCAATCTTTACAAGTGCAGGTACACCTTGCCATTATCTTCCGTTAAGCGGTATATCACAATGCCCTGTTTTGCCGGCCCTGCTTTCAGCTGCCCGGTACTTACATCAAACTGGGAGCCGTGCCAGGGACATTGCACAGTACCACAGATCATAGCGCCGCCTGCCAGCGAGCCGCCTTTATGGGTGCAGGCATCGTCAAAAGCAACGTAACCGGCTTCTGTTTTGCCGATGACAATGCGTTTGCCCTGTACATGCACCAGCTTCATCTGGTCGGTCTTCAGCTCATCACTGTTAGCCACCTCTATGGGTTGATGGTCACCGGTAAAACGCTCTTCTTTCCACTTACCACCGCCCGCATAACGGGTAAAAACGCCTATCTGGTTGCGGTACACCAGCGTACCACCCATCCAGCCGGCAAAGCCCAGGAGCACAATCCCTGCCATTTCCAACAGCAGAATACCAAAGGCCGGTATGTAAGGGTTACGCTTCAGCAGCCAGGCGGTAAAGAACAGCACCAGGTTCAGTACGTTCAGCACTCCATGCCGGGCAGCCCGTTTTTTACCGGAGCTTTTAGGGGGCACTGTAAATACATAGTCAATAATACCGGGTACAGCAGCCAGCAGAGCCGTGGTGATGCCCGCTATTTGCATACACGATGCCACAAAGGCAAAATCATAACGGTCGTTCACTAACGCCATTATATCAAATAAGAGCGTGCCTATAAAAAAGGCTATGGGAAAAGTAACCAGTATAGGATGAAGCGGATGCCCCTTAATATGCGCAGTACTTTTCATGGTGGTAAGATTTTGTTTTGGTATATAAAGGCTCTATCAAAAAGTTTACCTGTTTATGGATGGTAAACCGGCCCGCATAACTTACATTTATAATATTTTTATTATATCCCCTATAAAACTCATGCGCATGTTACTGTTTGCGAAGATCCTCATAGGCCTGGTAGCCCTGGAACACCTGTATATACTTTGGCTGGAAATGTTTGCCTGGACCACGGCGGGTAAAAAAACCTTCCGCTCTTTGCCGGCCCACCTGTTTGAGGAAACCAAAACGCTGGCTGCTAACCAGGGACTGTATAATGGTTTCCTCGCGGCCGGCCTGATCTGGTCGTTATTTATTTCAGATGTAAGCTGGAGCCGGAATGTGGCCTGCTTTTTCCTGGGCTGTGTAATAGTAGCGGGCATATATGGCGGGCTTACCGCTTCCAGATCCATTTTCATAAAGCAGGGTTTACCGGCTGTTATTGCATTGATCGTATTATTGCTGGCCTGATAAATTCATTACTTTGCGGCCTGTTTGAATAGTACAACCTGCATGGCAAATAACAGTAAAACACTGGTGATACTTATACCCGGCTTTCCGGAAAATGAGGCGGATACTACCTGCCTGCCTCCGCTGCAGCTGCTGGTAAGGTCCCTGAATAAGGTGTTCCCCGGATTAAAGGTGGTGGTGGTAGCATTTCATTATCCCTTTTTTACCCATACCTATCAGTGGCATGGCAATACCATCATCAGCATGGGTGGTAAGTACCGCAACAAAGCTCATCTCTTACACTCGTGGTGGAAAATATGGCGGCAGCTGAAAAAGCTCCGGCAGCAACATGATATAGCAGGGATTTTCAGCTGCTGGTGCGGCCCCTGTGCGCTGATAGGCCATTATTTCGGGAAGCGTTATAACATACAACATCATACCTGGCTACTGGGGCAGGATGCAAAAAAATCGAATAACACAGTACGGTATATACACCCGGCCCCGCAGGAGCTGATAGCCATATCAGATTTTTTAGTGCAGGAGTTTAACCGCAATCACCACATTAAGCCACAGCATGTAATACCCATCGGGGTGAATACCGCTGACTTCCCCCCTGTTGCTGCACCGGTGGATATTGATGTACTGGGTGTTGGCAACCTGGTACCGTTAAAGCAATACGAGATCTTTATTGAAGTTATTCATGCCATAAAACAGCATTTCCCCAATATTAAAACCGGCATATGCGGTAAGGGAACAGAAATACATCGCTTACAGGCGCTGATTGCCCAATGGGGCTTACAGGATAATATACAGCTCTACGGCGAGCAGCTGCACCGCGAAGTATTACGGCTTATGCAACGCAGCCGTATTTTACTGCACCCCTCCTCTTATGAAGGTTTTGGTATGGTTATGCTGGAAGCATTGTATGCAGGCGCACAGGTGGTAAGCTTTGTACAACCCATGCAGGCTGCTATTCCCAACTGGTATATTGTAAAAGATAAAGCGGCGATGGTGGAGCAGGTACTTACCCTGCTGCGCCAGCCACCTGCACAACGGCAGGCGGTATTACCCTATGAGATGAACGGCAGCGCCAGCGCCATTATGCAGCTATATGGCTATAATGAGGCAATGACCTCCTGAATTTTTTTAGCAATAGCCTCAAAAGAAAGCTGTGATTGAAACTGCGCTAATACTTTACTGCGTTCTGCGGCTACATCCAGCATGGCAACCTGTAAAAGTGCCTGCAGCAGCGCGGCCTCATTACCCGGTTCGTATAATATACCACAGTGGCCGTTATTAGTGATCAGCTGAAAAGAGAGGATATCTGTAAGCACGGGGATACATCCGCAGGACATAGCCTCGCACACTGCTATGCCGCTCCCCTCATAATGCGATCCGGAAATAATAAAAGGTACGCTGTTATACCAATACAGCAGCTCTTCATGCGGCACCTTTCCCACTAAAACAATTTTGTCTTTACAGGCGGTCTCACTTTGCAGCAGGCTTTCAATTTCCGGCAGCAATTCCGTAGTATGATAGATCATATACAAGCGGGCCTCCGGATAGTGCCGGGTAAATTGCAGGAAGGCGCGTACCACTGTTAACGGATCTTTATTATCATTTAACCGCCCTACCCACAGGAAAGCCGGTGTACCCTGTACGCCCGTTTTATCCCTTGCCTGGGATTGCGCTACCGGGTAAAAAACAGACGAGCCTTCCATGACCCCATGGATTTTACCGGTGCTACGGATATGCGCCTTTTTCATCCAATCCAAACCCATAGGCTGAGAGGTGAACAGATAGGCATCAATACAGTAAGCAGCCAGCTGCTGCAGATAACGCTTAGGCCACCGCGACGGTTTTTCTGCATGGTGCTGGGCAATGATCTTTACCCGCCGGCCTAATTGCAGGCGCAGCTGAATTACCTGCAAGGCAAAATGTAAACCGTGCACAAATACTACATCCGGCTGCAGGGCTTTTATATAGCGGTGCTGCTGCCGGGGAAAAAGAAAGGTCTTTTTACCAAAATCCATAAACCGGTAGTCGACCCCGTTTTGCTGGTAACGGCCTTCATAGTCAATCTGTTCAATAGAAATAACCTCATTTTCCCTGCTTAGGGCCTCCGGTATGCCGGTATAAAAATTAGTGCGCTGCAGCCAGTCCTCCGGGCTTTTAAAACCGGAAGAACATACATAACTTGCAAATACGATCCTCATAAAAAGCCGCCCGGTGGTAAGTTAAAAAGATGGAGCAATGATAGGCTAAATTCCGAAGACAAATTTTTTCATACCAGGCAACCTTTTATGGTAGTGGTACGTACTGTAACTAACTTATATTACTAAAATAAGTTACGGATAAAAATATATTGTCATTCAATCCAGTACATATACATGAGACGTGTTGTAAAATACCTGGTCACCCGCTTTTATAAGCCTTTACTGGTCCGGTACCTTTCTAAAACAAGGAAGTATACCTATAAAGGGGTACAGCTTTTAATTCCACCGGAGGTATTTCACCCGGCCTTCTTTTTCAGCACCAAGTATTTACTGCGTTACATCAGCGGCCTGCCCCTGCAGCAAAGCTCTTTCCTGGAGCTGGGCGCGGGCAATGGCCTTATTTCCATTTTTGCAGCCGGCAAAGGGTCAAATGTAATGGCTACAGATATTAATCCTGTTGCCGTTGAATACCTGGAAAAGAACGGGCGCGCCAATAATGTGAAAATGGAAGTGATCCACTCCGACCTGTTTGAGCAGATCCCTTCCCGTACCTTTGACATTATTGCCATTAACCCGCCTTATTATAAAAAACAGCCACAAACCTTTGCTGAATATGCCTGGTATTGCGGCGAGAACGGGGAATATTTTGACCGCCTGTTCCATTCCCTGCCGGACTATATGCATGGGCAATCCACCGTGTTAATGACGCTGAGCGATGGCTGTGATGAAACCATGATCCGCAACCTGGCCATTAAGAATGGCTGCCGGTTAAATCGCGTACATTCCATGCAGAACCTGATGGAAGAAATTTACATTTTTAAGATTGAGCGTAATTAAACAATAGCTGCATGAGCCGTATACTTTTTTCCCACTCGTACTTTATGCGTTTTGATCCTAAACAATGGTCAATGGGGCAGCCGTATGCACCCCTGGGCACCATGTATGCAGCGGCATTAATGCGGGAAAAAGGTTATGAGGTATCCATATTCGATACTATGTTCGTAAGCAACCCGGATGAAGTATTGCCCAGGATAGTAGCCCATCAGCCCAACTATTTTGTGATCTATGACGACGGGTTCAACTATCTCACCAAAATGTGCCTTACCAACATGCGGGAAGCCGCTTTCCGCATGGCTAAGCTGGCAAAGGAAAGAGGTTGTACCGTTATTGTTTCCAGCTCAGACTCCACAGACCATTATGAGCAATACCTGGATGAAGGCGCTGATTTTATCCTGATAGGGGAAGCAGAAATGACCCTGCTGGAGCTGGTAACGGCCCTTGATAATCATGCAACAGACCATTCCGGCATTACGGGCCTGGCCTACAAGCAAAACGGCCATGTAGTTAAAACGCCCGGCCGCAGCGTAATGCGCGACCTGGATGCTTTGCCCATGCCGGCCTGGGACCTGGTGGATATGGAGCCTTACCGCCAGTCGTGGCAAAAGCATGTGGGTTATTTTTCCATAAACATGGGTACTACCCGTGGCTGCCCTTTTAAATGTAACTGGTGCGCCAAGCCCATATATGGCAACCGTTACAACTCCCGCTCCCCGCAGCATGTAGTGAATGAAATAAAATACCTGCGTAAGCAGTTCAACTTTGACCACATCTGGTTCTGTGATGATATTTTTGGTCTGAAACCGGGTTGGGTAAATGAGTTTGCCGACCTCGTGGAAAAAGAACAGCTTTCTTTCCGGTTCAAGATCCAATCCCGCGCCGACCTGCTGGTGCAGGATAATTATGTAAAAGCATTGGCCCGCGCCGGTTGCGAGAACATCTGGATGGGCGCTGAAAGCGGCTCACAGAAGATCCTGGATGCTATGGACAAAGGCACTACCATTGAGCAGATCCATAAAGCCACCCATCTATTAAAGGAGCACGGTATTAAACCTTCCTTTTTTATACAGTTCGGTTACCTCGGTGAAACCAAGGAGGATATTAATAAGACCATTGACATGATCAATGAGCTGCTGCCCTCCAGCATAGGCATTTCCGTATCCTACCCGTTACCGGGTACTGTATTTTACGACAAAGTGAAAGCCGACCTGAAAGAAAAAACCAACTGGACAGATTCTGATGAGCTGGCACTGATGTTTGAGAACACTTACCAGCCGGCCTATTACAAGCAACTATACCGGTATACACACAGGAGCTATCTTAAACACCTGGCTTTTGCCAACATTAAGCACTTGTTCACCCACCCTGGTAAAGCCACTAAAAAAACTTTACGCAAAGCCCTTTCAGCGGCCTATTATATACCGGCGGCCTTTATTGCCAAACGCAAGCTGCATACGCTGGAAAAACCTTCTTCTTCAAAAAAATAATTACCCGGCATGGTACAGGGTGAGCAACATACAATGGATGAGCAACAGGCGGCAGCTGCCTTTAGCAAGCAATCGGCTATATTTGACGCCATTTATACGCCTAATAAGATCATTCAATATAAACGGGCACGTGTACGGGCGCAGGTGGAACGTTTCCTGGCGCCGGGCAGCCGCATCCTGGAGCTGAATGCCGGCACCGGGGAAGACACGGTATACTTTGCAGCAGCCGGCCACCATGTGCATGCCACTGACCTGGCCGAGGGCATGCTGGAAAAACTGGCGGCAAAAGTAAAGGCGCACCAATTAAATGACCACGTATCTGTTGAAAAATGTTCCTTCAACGACTTGCCGGCCTTACAGCATAAAGGCCCTTACGATCTTATATTCTCCAATTTTGCCGGCTTGAATTGTACCGGGCAGTTAGGGCAGGTGCTGCATTCCTTTGGGCCTTTACTGAAACCCAAAGGGCAGATAACCCTGGCCATACTGCCGCCCTTTTGCCTGTGGGAAACCCTGCTGGCGCTGCGCGGCCATTTCAAAACAGCTTTCAGAAGATTTAACAGTAAGAACGGCGTAACCGCTTATGTAGAAGGGGTACCCTTCACCTGCTGGTACTACAAACCTTCTTTTATTACCAAAACATTGCAGCAGGATTATGAGGTGCTGGCCATAGAGGGCCTGTGCAGTATTGTACCGCCTTCTTACCTGGAACGCTTTCCGGATAAGCTGCCCCGCTTGTACCGCTTTTTAATGAGGCTGGAGAACCGGTTCAAAAGCCGGTGGCCCTGGAAGTATATCGGGGATTATTACATTATTACATTGAGGAAGAAGTAGGCCGGTCAGTCCATTACTAAAATATACTTTGCCTTGATGGTGTTTACATTTTCCTGGTAACGGGAAAGGATCTTTTGCTGGAAGTGATGGGGAATAGGTTTGCAATAGTGTTTGTCGGTTACCACGCTGCCTTTTATAAACCCTGTGTGTGTGGCTCTGTTCAGCGCTAATAATTTTTTCCATCGTTTGGTAAAAAAGTGCATTATCCGGCTATCGATCCGGTCGCCCAGCTTACCATTCAGTAATCGCTCCATTCCCTTTTTAAGGATAGGATCGGCTAACTCCTGCAAGGGTGCTTCCTTAAAGCTGGCATTAGGCAGGTAATTATAGATCCATTTATTGGCTGAGGCAAAAGAATTGAAAATTTGTTTACCCTGCGCCGGCAGTAATGTTACCACCTCTACGGCGGTAAAAATATTATGTTCTCCAACTTCCAGCATGTGCTCGTCTATATAGTAGTTCAGACAGCATAGCCGGCGGAGCCCCAGCCAGGCAAAAGGTTTAATAAATAAATGATGCAAAGTCCTGGCAATCCACAACCGGTTGGCGGCTGTGATAATAAAAAAATCCAGGTCAGATCCTTTATAGGCAAAGTTCTTGGACAAAGATCCTGAAATACCCACCCCCCGCACATAGGGGAACCACGATAATACCCGTGATACCCGCATGGCCTGCTTCAACTGTTTCACCGCCATCTGGTTGCCCTGCTTTCTCCGCTCAACTAATTGCGGATCGCTCTTACAGCTATAATAATGGCCATGCTGCCATAGTAATTGTTTATCCAACAGGGATTTCAGGGCAGCAGGCAACACATCTCCATGAACCGGCTGATCCAGGAAATGGCGGATCTCTTCCTGTGTAACCGGGTAGTTAAACAGGTCAAAATAAGCCACCACCTTAAGTATGCTCTCTCGAAGTTGTACCATATATGGGAAACGGTCTATAAAGTATACGGAGAGTGACGCTTATGGGTTGTCTGCCAGCTTAGAAAATATTAAAAAAAACGGATGCCGTGCCGGCAGGCGCACACAGTACCAAAAATACGAAAGGGGAAGCATTCCTGCTTCCCCCCTGCTTATTTTACAACCTTAAAAATCACTGATCGTATAGGTCACCGGATTTGACCACGGGCCAAAACAGGTATTAGCCCCTGTTCCATCCACATTGCGCCACCGGAAAGTGAAGCTGGCCGGGAAGGTGGTTGCATTCGGCACATAATCCTGCAGTTGTTTTATGTACCTTATTTCCCAGTAATAAACATATCCATCTGTTGTATAAGTGGTGGTGCCGGGCGATTTCGTTTGTATGTTCCGGTAATTAGCATCCGGATCGCCTGTTTTTTTCACCTGTACCTGGCTGGCCATATTAGGCGTATTATTCTGACAGGGGCCGGGGCTGCCAACTACATAGCTGCCTGCAATGGAGCCACAGTCATTAACCGAGGGCGGAGGGCTTTGCGCAGTAGCAGGGTTAATGTACACCTGGTCTACCCGCTCGCACGGATTCAGGCCAATGCTGGGCGCAAATGCAGTCACATACGACGTGGTAATAAGGTAAGTGGGATAAGGGTTTGCACAATCCGAATACGCCACTGCAGATACCTCTATGGAAGTAAAAGCTCCCGGGGCCAGGTATTGATGATCAATATTATTCTTAGTGTACACCAGGTGATACAGCTTTACGCCGGGTTCATTAGGATCATTGCCTGTATAGGTCAGCGTGGTAAGCGGAATACTCAGATCCTGGAACGTAACAGTGGTACCGGATTTAATCCTTAACCGGCCTTTACTGATCTGTGAAGGTGTAGCAGGATTTGCATTCACCAGGTCAAAGGAGCTGCGGATGGTCCAGTCAACAGTAAGGGAGTGTTTAATATTCTGGCAGTCGTAAAGCGTGTGATTCACACCATTCAGGGTATGAGGGCCCACCACTGCCAGGGAAGGATCATCGCAGATCTCATCCGGCGTAGTTAATATCCTGGCCGTCCTGCTGGTTTTAATCTCATTTCCCTGTGCATCCATCAGGATACCGGGCACACTTTTGTTAACAGGTATATATACTGTATGCCCCTGCTCTTTTATTAGCCGGATGAGCTTTTCCGATAAGCTTTCTTTAGGCGCCGGGGCAGTAGCATCTTTCAGATCGCGCTGACAGCTGCCGGTAAGGAATACAAAAAGAAGAAAGGTCAGGAAATTTCTTATGTGTACTGCACATAAAGGAGATAAAGTTTTCATAAAGGAATTTTTAGTTAACAAAGCCAGTAGCTAAATAGGATATTATAACGGTTTAGGTGCCCAGTGCAGTGGGCGGTTTGATCCTGCTTTCTTCAGCAGGGGAAACCTCCTTTGATACGCCGAGGTCTTTAACGCCGTTTTTAACACAGGCAGTTAAACCTAAAATGCACAGGAATGCAAGGATAGGTAAATTGAGTAGCTTGTTCATAAAAAAAATTTGAACTGAATTTACTCAAGGAACCTTATATACACATTGTTTTTCTTTAGTTAAATTTAGCTAAAACGCTTACTGCAAAAGGATTGCAGCGTCACTGATCAAAACAGATAACTGGCGCTGAGCTTCAGGTAAAAGGGTGTACCTGGCGTAAAATGGATCTCTGAAACCGGGGCTGCTTCATATTGCAGCCGGCTTTCTGTATCAAACTGTGTTTCTTTCCAGCGTACATCAAACAGGTTCTGAACAGCCAGGCCAATTTCATATTTGGCACGTACAAAGTTCAGGTAAGCATCTGTTACAAAATAACCTTTTGCTACTACGCTGTTATCTTCATTGGCCGGCCGGTTGCCCATATAACGGTAACGCAGGCTCGCATTAATGCCTGGTTTTGTTTTAAAGGTAACACCGCCTATGCTGGTAAGCACCGGCGCCAGCGGCAGGTAATCAGCGCCTTTAGGTTCGCCCGCCGCACGGCCATTGGAATAGTTCAGATCTGCATCAAAATACAGCCAGCTTATGGGCTGGTAACGGGCAGAAACATCAAACCCCAGGCGGCGGCTCTTACCGCTGGGCTCTACCACGCCCTCATCTCCTACATATACAAATTCCTGGTCAAGCCACAAATACCATATGGCGGCATTTAACAGCAGGTCTTTGGTTGGCTTCAGCACCGTACCCAGGTCGGTGCCATAAGCTGCGGGTAAGATCTCTAATCCTTTTTGCGCCACCACCACGCGGGTATCATTGGAATGGAATCCCCTGCCGGTGCTTAAATATATCTGCGCTTTATTATTGACATGGTAGTAAAAGTTCAGCTTGGGACTTAAGATCCCTGCATTTGCCTTGCCAATGGTATCATTACGCAGCTTGTCCTTATATTTATCAAAGAAATGGTCATAGCGCAGGCCGGCGTTCATGGTAAAATGCTCCGTGAACTTAAATGTTTCATTAATATAGCCGGCCACGTTAGACCCGGAAATATCCCCCAGCTGCAACGGATCGGTAGTAACGCTGCGGTCTTTGGTGCGGGACAGCTCGGAATTGCTGGTCCGGTCCAGGCGCACATTAGCCCCGGCTTCTGAAGTTAAGCAGGTGTTGCCCAGATAGGTGATCTTTGAATAGCTGCCATTATATCCTAATAAATTACGGTGCTCCTTTTGCCGTATCTGGTCGCCATTTACGGGATCGTTCAGGTAAAAGGTGAAATTGGAGTACAGCTCAAAATCATACAGGGAATAATATACCTGGTTCTTTAACACATCGCCGTTTGCGAAGGTAGAGGTTAGCTGGGCATTTACATTGGTACGCGATGTTTTACCGCCTTCATTGGGGTCAATGGCTCCAAAATAGTCCAGCAGCCCGGCTTTTACTTCCCGGTCGGGTATTTGCCCGGAGGCATTCCATTTGCTGTAAAAGGTAGATGCCGCAATGCTCAGCACATTATTTTCATTGAGCTTACCATAGTATTTTCCAAACAGGTTAAACCGGTTAAAGTCTTGCGGATGGTCAAAATAACCATCTGTGTACATATACTCTGATGCAATAAAGGCGGATTGCTGTTTAGCGTTTGCCTTTTCGCCCAGCAGGTTCACCATCCCTAATGCACGGTAAGTATCAAACATGCCCGCTTCCAGCTTTACCAGGTTATTGGGCAGCACATTAAACGTTTTAAAATCCACGTAGCCGGAGGTAGTGAAGTTGCCTTTTTCCGGGTAATAGGTCCCCTTCCTGAAATATACATTCTCTATCAGCTCCGGTATCAGGAAATGCAGATCGGCATAACCCTGCCCGTGCGCATGGGAAACCATATTAACCGGCATGCCGTCCACCGCAATATTAATATCCGTACCATGATCCAGGTCAAAACCCCGCAGGAACATTTGCTCCGCTTTGCCGCCGCCGGCATGCTGCCCTATGAATAAGCCCGGCACCATGCGCAGCACTTCCTGGGAATTGTTGATGCCCCGCATTTTTATATCCAGCTTGCTGATAGGCTTATACTGGTCTGCAGGATTACCCGCCACGGTTACTTCGCTTAGTTGTATATTCTTTGGCGTCATTACCACAGCCGCACCATGCTGCAGCGCTTCAAGCGCCAAAGTTTGGGATGCATATCCAATAGCAGAGATGGTTATTTGCTGCTGTGTATTACCGGGTATCTTAAAATAGAACTTACCATGATCATTGGTAACCCCACTCCGGTTAGCCGGCATTACTAATACTGTAGCGCCTTCCAGGGGGAAACCCGATTTACCGTCTATTACGGTGCCGCTGAGTGTACCCGCCTGGGAAAAAGATAGTTGTGAAAGGAATGATAATGCTGCTACCAGTAAAGCTGTTCTCATAATGTATACCAATGCGTGTAAAGATAATATCCGGAACTGTTTTATGGAAACCGGCTGCTTTTTATGCTTGTTTGTTAAAATGATATTCCAGGTACAGGTTGGCCAGCATGCCGGCGAAATTTAAGTATATTCGGCCTCATAATTTGCTTATGCTTACATTGAAAAATTTTGAGCTTCAGCTAAACGAAACCATTTTAAACCGGGGAAAGCAATACTATGAAGATGGAGCTGTTACTGATCTGGAAGAAACGGGCAAGAATATCTGGCATGCAGAAGTAGCAGGTTCCACAACATATACCGTGGAAATAAAGCTTATTAATAAGAACAAAATAGAAGAATATTCCTGTGACTGCCCTTATGATGGCGACATGTGCAAACATGTTACTGCTGTACTTTTCCTGCTGAAAGAAGAATTGGTAAACGCACCTATCCGGACAAAGCAGCCGGGAAAAACCGATTTCAAAACATTATTGCAAAAAATAAGCCTGGAAGAATACCAGGAATTTATACTGACACATGCTGATAAAGATAAAAACTTCAAATCTGCATTTGAGCTATGGTTTGCTGATAAGGACAGCCGTATTGATGCCGGTAAAAAATATACTGACCTGATTAAAAGTATTATCCGGAAAAATACAATCCAGGGTTATGTTGATTACCGGGCTGCCAGCAGCCTGGCAAACGAGATCAATAAATTGCTTGACAGGGGCGACGATCTTATCCTTAAGCACAACTTCAGAGATGCGTTTATATTAGCGCGGGCAGCTTTAAAAGAAGTGATTGAGCTTGTTACTTACAGCGATGATTCTACCGGAAGCATTGGAGATACCATCAACAGGATAATGCACCTGATAGAAAATGCCGCACAAGCCAAAGGCGCTGCAATAGCTTTAAAGGAACAAATATTCAGTTTTATACAAACAGAGCTAGGCAACCAGGTCTACTTTGATTATGGCGACTTTGGATATGAGATGATAAATATTTATCAACATCTTGCCATACAGCTGAATAAAGAAGAAGCATTTCTCAGCTACATTGATGCCCGGCTAACAAAGCTTTCAACCGAAGAACATGCGTATAGGAAAAATGCCTTCCTGGTATTGAAGACCGGGTTTTTGAAGGCAATTGGGAAAGCGGATGAAATAGCTGAACTTGTTCAGCAAAACATGGATATCGTAGAGATCAGGCAGGGAGAAGTGGATAGCGCTATTGATAAGAAAGATTTTTCCCTGGCAAAAAAACTAATAGCAGAAGGGATTAAAATTGCCAGACAAAAAGGCCATCCAGGTGTTGTTTCTGAGTGGGAAAAAGAATTACTGCGTATTGCTGTTTTAGAAGAGGATCAGGAAACGATCAGGCATTATACAAAGTACTTTGCTTTTGACCGTTGGTTTAACCGGGATTACTATATTCAATGGAGAGAAACATTTACAGCTGCTGAATGGACAGAGGTGATAGAAAAGCACATTGCAGAAAAAATAAACCAGATAGAAGAACAATACCAAAAAAACAAAGGAAAAGTCTGGTATTCACCTGATGTTCTTTTGCTGGATGCCCTTGCACCCATTTATGTTGAAGAGAAATATTGGGACAGGCTGCTGGCGCTGCTCAGTAAGGATGCTGATTTAGACAGGATCTTACAATATCACAATTATTTAGTAAAAGAATATCCCTCAGAACTATTAGCAATATACCTGCCTGCATTTGAGCAAAAGGGAAATACGGCAGGCAATCGTGGTGACTACGCCAATTTAGCCGGCAAAATGAAAGCAGTAATAAAAAGTATCCCTGAAGGGAAAGAAAAGATCATTGCGGTTGCAAAAAATCTAAACCAGAAGTATCCCCGCCGGCCCGCCATGGTGCAAGAATTAAATAAAATTATTGCCATGGATCAAGAGTGAAATAAGCGCCATTACGTTTTCCTCAACCGCAAAAACAATATTGCGGAAATAAACGTCAGCACTGCGCAAATAACATACGGCAATCCTTTATGGATATTATATAAAAAAGCAGCAGTAACGGGCCCTATTACCCTGGTTAATGATTGCAACGATTGATAAGTTCCCTGCGCTCTCCCCTGCTCATTATCATTAGCGGTCTTAGAAACCAGGGAGCTCATAGATGGCTCAAACAATCCTTTGCCGAAAGCATACACCAGGTAAGCGATATACACTTCAAGGGTAACATGAAAACGCATGAATGAAGCGAAGACCAGGTACATAACCCCTGCAATGCTGATACCGGTCACGGATAGTTTTCGCTCATCAAAAAAATGATGCAGCCTGCCTGCCAGGTATCCCTGCGTAACAAGATCTCCAATGCCGACCAGCAAAAATATGATGCCCATTTGAGCCGTATCCCACGATAGCTCCTCTTTAAAATACACGGTAATATTCCCCTGCAGCTGCGCAAATGCTATAAAATGAAATACTGACGCCAGCAACAAGGATCGCAGCGCTGCATTGGACCGGAGACCGTTAAACGCTGCCAGGGGATTAACATCTGCCCAACGGAACCGAGTATGTACGAATTGTAATGATACGGTTTCGGGTAAGGCAAAATAAGCCCAGCCCAGGTTAAACAGGCACATAGCAGCCGCTATGTACATGGGCGCGGACAGGCCCCAGCGGGCGGCAAAGCCCCCTATTGCCGGCCCTATAATAAAGCCCAAACCAATGGCACCGCCTATCATCCCGTAGCGCTTTGCCCTTTGCTCCGGTGGAGTAATATCTGCTACATAGGCAAAAATGGTACTGATGTTCCCCGCCGTTAATCCGTCGATGATCCTTCCCAGGAACAGCAGCCATAGTGTTTTACCGCAGCCCAGTAATAAATAACCAAGTGCCGATCCTGCCATACTTAACAGCAATACCGGCCGCCTTCCGTACCGGTCGCTTAATAATCCCAATGCAGGAGCTGCCACAAATTCGCAGAAAGCAAATAAGGCGGTTATAATACCTACATAAGATGCCATGTGCGTATGCGTGTATTGCCCTACAAGAAATGGCAGTACAGGCTGTAATACGCCGATGCCTAACAGGTCAATGAATGTAGCTAACAGCAATACGGGGAAAGGGTTGGCTGGCTTTATTCTTAATAATCGCATTTACAGGGGATGATATTACTACTGCTTTTAGTTACCTTATTTTTTATGCAGAGCTGTGTAAGACAACAGCTCATTTTATTACATTTAATTTAGCCAAGGGGTTCGGGAACCCCGCCCGGCTCCAGGATAACCCTGGGTATGGAAAGCGGGGTGAGTGTAAACCCCAGTCTTTCATAACATGCTGCCGACATTTCCAGGCTGGAATTAACTAACCCGATATGATGCAAAAAATCAGTTGTATCCCTTGTGGCGCTGATCTTCCCTTCTTTCATCCTATAATGTTTTTGTATGCTGCAAAGGTAAATCGGCCATAATAGCGCAGTCAACGCGAACGGAAGCGGGATCAACGCAAAAGGAAGTATTATGGAAGTGACATTTATCACGCATATTATTTGACAAATATCCTCGGAAGCAAGCCCCCTGTTACCTGAACTTTGCCGTGATAAAAATAAATATCATGAAGCTAAAGAATAAGGTAACCGTAATTACAGGAGGTAACAGCGGCATCGGGTTAGGCATTGCAATGGCCTTTCAAAGTGAAGGCGCTGTAGGGTCAATTGTGGGAAGGAACCAGGAAACTATAGACCGCTCTATTGCAGCATTAGGCAATAATTTCATTGGAATAAATGCCGATGTAACAAAAATGGAAGACCTTGACCGGATCTTCAGGGATACCTCCGCAAAATTCGGGAAGATAGATAGCCTTGTTGTAAATGCAGGTGGTGCAGTTGAAGGCGTAAAAATGGGATCGGTAGCCGTTATCAGCGAAGCGGAATATGACCATTACATGAACCTTAACCTGAAAAGTGTATACTTTACGGTACAAAAGGCATTGCCCTACATGAAAGACGGAGGTACTATTGTTTTGATTGGCTCTATAAGCGGGCACCGGGCATTTCCCGGCCAATCAACTTATGCCGCAGCTAAAGCAGCCGTAATTTCGTTTGCACGCGGATTTTCTCTTGACCTGTTAGACAGGAATATAAGGGTAAATGTACTTTCCCCCGGTACCATTGATACGCCTGTATTTGATAAATTCGTAGCCGCTGAGCAGGTTGATCATGTCAAGAATTTGTGGACCGGTCTAATCCCTATTGGCAGGATCGGGCAGCCAGCGGATATAGGAAAAGCAGCTGTATTCCTGGCATCAGACGAATCATCCTTCGTCGTGGGGACCGAAATTATTGCAGATGGCGGTGTTATAAACATAACAGTCCTGAAATAACTTATAAATATTTTTAAGCCTCCAGAAACCCCATACATAATGGGGTTTCTTTTCTATTGGCCGGTTATTCCGTTACTTTGCAATAAAGTAACCGGCAATGTTTGAAAATTTTGCGCAATACCTGAAAAAGAATGCCTCCCTTACAGATAATGAAATAGAGCAGTTCCGTGCTAAGACTATAACAAAAAAGCTTCGTAAACGGCAATATTTGTTGCAGGAAGGCGATATTTGCCATTACAATTCTTTTGTTGCAAAGGGCTGTATGCGCTTATACCGTGTAGGCGATAACGGAGCCGAACACATCTTAAGATTTGCAGTAGAGAACTGGTGGATAGCTGATTACGAAAGCTATAATTCAGGAGAGCCGGCAAAGAACAACGTCGATGCTTTGGAAGATAGTGAGCTAATATTGATCCGGAAGAGCGATCTTGACGATCTTGTAAAAGCCATTCCCAACTTTCAGCGTTTTAAGGAGAGACTGGATGCACGGAGCTTTGATGCCAGCCAAAACCGCATCCTGAGCAACATCAGTGATACTGCAGAAAAGCGCTATGAAAACTTCATCAAAAAGTATCCTGACTTTTTTAATCGTGTGCCCCTGCACATGATCGCATCTTACCTGGGCCTGACACGGGAAACCTTAAGCCGGATCAGAAGCAATTATGCAAAACAGGAAAAGTAATTAAAGAGAACCTAAAAACTCTTTGTAAAGCGGAACACTCTTTTCAATCCATTCATCAGAAGCGTTTAACTCAAGGCCATAGTAAGCAAACAGCGGTTTATAATCCGCTTTTACATAATCAAAAGTCAGCTCAAAAGGCCGCGTTAATTCTGCCAGGGTATATTTGTATCTTTCACCCTGACGATATTCCTGCTCATCAACTCCTGCTGAAATAGCCAGGGCAATCTTCTTTCCCGAAACCCTGTAACCGCTTGTACTTCCATAAGCCCAGCCGTAAGCAAGAACTTCATCAAACCATTTCTTTAAAAGCGGAGGGCTGCTGAACCAGTAAAAGGGAAATTGAAATACAATTTTATTGTATTGCTCCACAAGTTTTTGCTCTGCCGGCACATTAATGCGTTCATCAGGGTAAGCTTTGTATAGCTGATGGATAACATATTTGTCAGGAAATTTACTCAGCTCTTCCACCCATCTCCTGTTAATAACCGAACTTTCAATATCGGGATGTACGACGATCACCAATGTTTTCATTTTACGAAAGTAAAGCGGTTAACCTAAATTTGATATTTTAGCAACCAGTTGTATGGTACTATATAAAATGTAAGTAATGTCAAAAATTAAGACGACCTCAACAAACTTTGCTAACAAACAGGCATTAGCCGATGAATGTTCAGAAGTATATGCCGCCAACATTATTGGCGGGCAATGGGCTTTAGCTATTTGTTCCTGGCTGGTGAACGGTAAACTGAGGTTTGGAGAATTAAGGAAACGCTTACCCAATATCACGGAACGGATGCTTACCTTGCAGCTGCAAAAATTAGAGGAAAACAAAATTGTGAAACGAACGGTTTATGCAGAAGTTCCTCCCCGGGTTGAATACGAGCTAACCCCTATTGGCTACGAGCTAAAACCCGTTATTGAACAGCTCGAAAATTGGGGAAAGAAACATAAAGAGCTGAATAAGGGAAATAATACCCTTAGATTTTTCGATCCTAGCGGCCATATAAAACATTGATTATAAAATATATAGTTTTAAAACCGGTTAGATTTTCTTACCGGGTGGGGTTATTGCTGCCCATCCCGCTCCATTAGTGATTAACTTAGCCCCGTCCCTTAAAATGTCGTAACCTATATTACCCAATAATGAAAATTCCACGTTTTATGTTCATAAACCAGGTTGTTATACCCAAAACAATCCTGCGATTATATGAAGGTTAATGATAACCGCCTGAGTAGCCTTATTGCTTCAGATAGTTGACCACGTTATGTAAGCATTCTCCATCGATAATATATGTTCCTAAACAATTAACCAAATCTTAAATGTTATGAAAAAATCTACAGCTCCTAAACCCAAACAATGGTTACTGATAATGCTATGCATTACGGTCTTTTTCTCACAATGTGTTAAGGATGAACAAAAACCCGCCCCTTCTCCTGCCCCAAAAGCTGAAAGCACAAATTCAAATCCTTTGGCAAGAGGCGGTATTGATCCGGGTATTGACGACCAGGTGTACGATGGATGGCTAAGAGCCTACCTGATCCGCTCAGGTGGTCAAACCTATTTCTGTAACAGCTTAACGGACCGGTCAAGAGCTTTCATGTGGGGCCAGGCTTACATGATCACCGGGGTAGAGGATTTCTACGACAAGACCCAAAGAGCGGATGCCAAACAGCTGATCATTGATCTGCTAAACACTTTTATAGCCAATGAGATCACTCCCGCAGCCACCAAAGACCTTTCATGGGATAGCTGGAACGATGACATTGAATGGGCCATTATCGCGCTGATCCGTGGCTATCAGATCACCGGCAATACGGCATACCGCGATGCAGCCATCACCAACTGGAATGTAGTGTATAACCGGGGCTGGAATAATGTTTACGATGGCGGCATCTGGGAGAACATGGAAGATGTGCCGAACGGCGGCAAAATTGCCCTGAGCAATTATCCCTTCATTATTGCGGGCTGTATGATCTACAATGCAACCGGTAATACGGATGTACTGAATAAATGCATTGCAACCTATGCCTGGGCACGCAGGCTTTTAAACACCACTACGGGAAGGCTTTATGAAGGCTGGGGCCCCAATGGACTGAATGTTGCTTCAGACGACAATATCTATAACAGTGGATTGTTTGTTAACGCAGCCAACGCACTCTACCAGATCACCAGAACGGCCTCCTACCTGGATGATGCAAAATTTGCAGCTGCGCATGTTATAAATACGTGGCCTATCCTGAACCAGGACAAACCAGCCAACGGTGATTTTGGCGCTGATCAGTTTGTGCGTGGGTTAAGCCTGATGGCCACCCAGAATAACCTCTGGGGTACTTACCGGGAGTATCTTACCAAACAATGCCTTGCCGCGTGGAGCTGGAGACGTTACGATTACAATGTTTCCTGGAATGTATGGTCTGCAGCAACTCCTACAGGCGATGTTCGTGCTATGGAAGCAGAGGGTTCTGTTGTTTTACAGGCTGTAACTCCATCTGAGCCCTATGAGCCGGTTGCCGATGGTACTTACCGGATCGTTAACCGCAATAGCGGTAAGGTGCTGGATTGCAGGGATGGCAATACCGCAAATGGCACCATCGTACAGCAGTATACCTGGAACGGCACTAACGCCCAGCGCTGGACGATCACCGGCTTAGGCAACGGACAGTACAAAATTATTAATGTGGGCAGCGGAAGGGCGCTTGACCTGAAAGATGTATCTACAGAACCTGCGGCTATCGTACATATCTGGGATTATGTTGGCTGGAATAACCAAAAGGTGTCTATTACTTCGCCGGAAAACGGGTATTATACGCTCAGCTTCGTTCATTCCGGTAAAGTGCTGGATGTGCTTAGCGGCTCTACTGATGAAAGGGCAAGTGTTATTCAATATGGTTACCACGGAGGTAACAGTGAGCAGTGGCAGCTAATAAAACTATAAAATACAGCACCCCTCAAACCACATCTTTGCTATGAAAAAACTATTTCTTTATTTACTGATCTTTTGCCTGGGTACGGTTAATACGTATGCCCAAACCCTCAGAACGTTTTATATTGATTTTGGACCCAATGATGTTACGAATGGTAACATCACCAACAGTCCTGACGTAAATGGCAATTACTGGAACAATGTAACCAATACCAGCACTACAGCCGCCCCGGTATACCTGTTAACCAGCAGGAACGCATCGTCCGGCGCATTTATAAACATTACTGCGGGGTTCAGCTCTAATGGTATTAACAATGGCGGCTTATTAGCACCTGATGCAGCGCTCTTAAAAGATCTTGCAATTAATACCGCTACGCAGGATTATTTTCATACGGATAATACTGCGGCTTTTGTAATAAAGGGCCTCGATGTTAGCAAGGGCTATGTTTTTAATTTCTTTGCCACCCGCAATGATCCTGAGGTACGTAAGTCAAATTATACCCTCGCCGGTAAAACTACCTACAGCGCTACTCTTCAAACCTCCGGCACCAATTTAGGAGGAGCCGGGTACAATGGCAATAACAGCACTATCCTGGTTACGGGTACCATTGCCCCTGATGCAAAGGGCCAGATAGCCATTACGGTAAAAAGAGAGCTGGGCAGCTTCGCCTATATTGGCGCGCTGAAAATTGAGGAGGTAAGGCTGCCTGTTACCGCTTTAAAAACAGTGTATATTGATTTTGGACCCAATGATGTGAGCAATGGCAACATCACCACCAGCCCTGATATAAATGGCAATTACTGGAACAATGTAACCAATATCAATACTACCGCGCCCCAGGTAAACCTGGTGGATAAAGCGAATGCAGCAACCGGTGCGTATCTTAAGATCACTTCAGGATTCCTTTCCAATGGTATTCAAAACGGAGGCTTACTATCGCCGGATGCCGGTTTACTGGGTGATCTGGCTATTCCAACAGCTACGCAGGATTATTTTCACACCACCGCATCTTCCAGCCTTTCTATAAGAGGTTTGGATAAAACCAAAGGCTATGTTTTCAATTTATTTGGAAGCCGGAATGATCCGGAGAAACGAGTTACCACATATTCGTTAACGGGTGCTACGTTCTACAACGGAACTTTGCAAACCTCCGGAACCAACCTGGGAGGAACAGGTTACAATGGCAATACGAAAACCATTTTAACCTCCGATATCATAATGCCGGATGATAATGGCCAGATAAACCTTACCCTAACCAGAACGGAAGGATCATTCGGGTACCTGGGAGTGATGAAAATGAACCAGGTTGATCCGGTTGCGTTTGAGCCAAGCTGCCCGGCAAAGGATCTTAGCCGCATAGCCATTATGGGGTCTTCTGTTCCATCAGGAACCGGCGCCACCAACAACCAGGGATATGCCCAGCTCTATGCGCAGCTGCTTACTGCACGGGCAAACAGCGGCGTAGGGCAAGCCTGGAATGTATCGAATATTTCAGTACCGGGCAACAATACCATTAGTGTTATAAACCGATGGGATAAGGATCTGTTACCGCTTTGCAGCAGATATGTAATTTATGCGCTTTCATTAGGGAATGAAGGGATTACTACCGGAGGGCAAGCCACCTTCAACCAGTTCAGGGATAATTTGCAATTGCTTATCAACAAAGCAAGGCAGCAAGGCATTGAGCCCATTATAACCAATTGCTACACCCGTGAAGATTACACGGCTACGGAGTACAATTTTATTAAGCAGATGAATTTACTCATCCACTCCTGGAACGTGGCCAGTGTAAATTTGTTAGGAGCAATTGATAATGGTGCGGGCAAATGGGCTACGGGCTACAAATATGACGATCTGCATCCCAACGATGCCGGGCATCTTGAGTTTGAGTATGCAATGGTTCCTTCCTTATTCGATGCCTTAAAAGCAGGGAAAACCCAGCCTTACCGGGTGGATGGCACCTCGTTAAGCTTAAGCCCGGCCAGCGGCTATAAGCTTCAGATCAAACCGGAAGAGATCCTGCATTCCTTTACCCTTTCTTATGACATACAAACTTCATCAACCGGGCAGGCGGCAGAGCTGAGCACCGCTGCAGGGCTGAATAAATTAGTGATTAATGCTTCGGGTAAGATGGATTACTCTTCGGCTTCCTCAACCGGCATTCCCGGCATTACGGTCCTCAATGATAACCAATGGCATAAAGTAACGCTCACGCATTATTATGCAATGGGTAAAACATTCCTTTATATTGATAAGGTACTGCAAGGCTCCATAGCCGAAAAAATTGTTACCACCACCTTTGACTTAAACGGAGCAAATGCCCCGGCGGCAAATTACAGGACCTTACTCCTTTATCGTGCCGGTATGGTGGCCGAAGAAATAAACGCCATGGTGGATGGCAATTTGCTGAAATCGAGCCTGGAGATTTACTCACCGCTGGATGGCGCGAATGTATTTAGCGCAGACCCCATCGTAAACCTGGCACAGAGTACCAATAAGGTAAGGAAAGTGAATCTTATTTCAGGTACCTATTACCTTCAGAACCGCTTTAGCAGGTTGTACATGGATGTAGATGCCAATATGATCACACAGGATGGCGGTAATATCCAGCAATGGGGCTTTATGGGCAGCACCAACCAGCAATTTACGTTCACGCATTTAGGGAATGATGTTTATAAAATTATCTGCGTTGGATCCGGTAAATCGGTTGATGTATCCGGGGTTAGCACTGCAGATGGCGCCAATGTACATCAATGGGGCTATGCAGGCGGCGCCAATCAGCAATTTCTAATGGTGCCTGTTGACAGCGATTATTATAAAATAGTGGCCAAACACAGTGGTAAGCTGGTAGAAGTTTCTAATTTCAGCACGGTTAACGGAGGCAATGTTCAGCAATGGACGGATGCGAATCAAAGCAGCGGTCAGTGGAAATTAAGCCGGTTAAGTGCAGCGATGCCGGCCACCATTAGCAGCACTATGATGAAAGACGGTATAGCCGGTATTTCAGTGTATCCTAATCCGGCCATGACCACGCTTTATACTGTTGGAATTAAGAACCCGGTGAATATTGAAGTGTATAATAGCATAGGGCAATTGCAGCTATCATCCTTTGGAACATCCATTGCGGTTGAGGGGCTGAAGGCCGGCGCGTATTATGTGCGGTTGAGATCAAAGGGAAAATACCAGGTGCTTAAGTTTATCAAACAATAAGAAAATTATCAGGCAATGAAAAAGGGGCAGATCATCACAAGCATGATCTGCCCCTTTCAGCATAAGAAAAGGTAAAGCATCGGGAGCCATATTAGATATAAATAGTATTGTTACCTGGTTTAGTCCATCTTTTATAATTTAGGCCAGTTTTAATTCTAACCCGTAGATCCGATTTTATTAATGAATAATAATGACCTGGCCACCAAGCCACACTATCCTATATTAGACGGCCTTCGCGGTATTGCGGCCATTATCGTCGTTACTTTTCACCTCGCCGAGCCATTATCTACCAGTAATTTAGATAAGCTTGTCAATCATGGATACCTGGCTGTTGATCTTTTCTTTTTGTTATCAGGTTTCGTAATCGGCTATGCGTATGACGACCGCTGGCATAAAATGACTGTTAGCAGCTTCTTCAAACGCCGCATCGAACGCCTTCAGCCAATGGTGATCCTGGGGATGACCCTCGGCGCCATTGGATTCTATTTTACAGATTCTACGCTATGGCCGCTCATTCATACCGTACCGGTCTGGAAGATGCTGCTTGTGATGCTGATCGGTTATACCATTCTTCCTGTGCCCTTATCGCTTGATATACGCGGCTGGGAAGAGATGCACCCCCTGAATAGCGTGGGATGGTCATTATTCTTTGAATACATTGCCAACATTCTTTATGCTATCGGGATCAGGAAATTCTCTAAAACGGCATTAAGCATTTTAGTGCTCATCTCTGCGGCCGCACTCGCACACCTGGCCATTACAAACGGCGATGTGAGCGGCGGCTGGACGCTGAATGTGCCACACGTACGCATTGGACTAACCCGTACCATATACCCTTTCTTTGCCGGCCTGTTACTTTCACGTATAGCAAAACCAACCCGCATTAAAAATGCCTTTTTGTGGTGCAGTCTTTTAGTGGCCACTATACTCTATATGCCACGCATAGGCGGCGCTGATCATGTTTGGATGAACGGGCTCTATGAATCCGTTTGCATCATTATTGTTTTCCCGCTGATCGTTTACCTTGGCGCCAGCGGGGTGATACAAACGCAGAGAGAGAACAGGATCTGTAAATTCTTGGGGGATATTTCCTACCCACTTTACATGGTACATTACCCGCTGGTATATTTTTATGTTGCCTGGATCAGCAACCATAAAGGCATAACCATCGTACAGGTGTGGCCGATTGCGTTACTCATCTTAATTGGCAGCATTATGCTGGCCTATGTTACATTGAAATGGTATGATGAGCCGGTTCGTAAATGGTTGAGAAAGAAACTTGGATAGTAGTTAAGGGGCATGAATGCTTACCCTACGGACACATTTCAATCCTTCAGACATCATCCGAAGGTTTCAATTTTTTGCTCGCCCCAAAGGCCATTTTGGTACAGGGAAAAGGGATGCTTATTGATCTAATGTTTCATTTTGCTTGCTGACTTTATCATAATTATCCTTTTTTAATTCTGCCAGCTTTTCCCTCAGCGAGCTGTTACTTGTGGCGAGTATCTGCACTGCCAGTAAACCGGCATTACGCGCACCATTAACTCCAACTGTAGCTACGGGTATGTCCCCTGGCATCTGCACAATAGATAAAAGGGAATCCCAGCCGTCAAGAGAGTTTGAAGATTTTATTGGTACACCAACTACCGGCAAAGTGGTAATAGCGGCAACCATGCCCGGCAGATGTGCTGCACCACCAGCGCCTGCGATTATGATCTTTAAACCACGTTCTTCAGCAGTAGCTGCATACTCAAACATTTTCTGAGGGCTACGGTGTGCAGATACTACACTAAATTCGTACCCTATTTCAAACTTTTTTAAAACCTCTATTGCCTGACGCATAATAGGGGCATCGGAGCTACTTCCCATAATAACGCCTACCTCTACCTGTTTCATAGTTTTTAATTTAAAAATTTCCGTATTGCTTCAGCTTTTGAAATTATTTTTTCAATTGTGCTGTCTGTGATGGTGATATGACCTATTTTCCTGCCGGGTCTTTTGCCGCTTTTGCCATACCAATGAAGATGTACTCCTTGCATGTCCAATAGGCGCTGTAGTTTTTCCTGTTTATTTGAACTCAGCGATGGGCTTTCCAGTATATTCATCATTAAAGAAGGGAAATGAAGGCCAGGGTCGCCCAGTGGCAATCCCAGTATAGCGCGGAGCAGTTGTTCGTACTGTGATGTAATGCTGGCTTCTATCGTGTGATGACCGCTATTGTGTGGCCTTGGAGCCAGTTCATTCACCAATACTTTATTATCTTTTGTGACAAACATCTCTACTGCGAGAATGCCAACTAACTTGAGCGCATCTGCTATCTTTTCAGCGAGTGTAGTGGCTTCTTTTAGTATTCCTTCATCTATTTGAGCCGGGGCAATCTGGTAATCAAGTATGAACTTTTCTTCAGAGAACACCATCATCACAGGATCATAACATCTTACAGCGCCCTGTTCGTTTCTTGCTACGATTACAGAAAGTTCTTGTTTTATATCCACCAATTCTTCAAGTACACATGGCTCATCAAAGGCCGCTGCAATATCTGCCGGTGTCTTCAAAACCATCACCCCATAACCATCGTACCCGTTGCGCCGTTTTTTAAGGCAGAGGGGCAATTTGTTTTCATATCTGTACAGGTCATTTTTGCCCTGGATGCCTTCGCCCGGCACGACCGGTATATTATGTAACTGTAGAAATTCTTTTTGGGTCAATTTGTCCTGAATTACTTCAATAGTATCGGGAGTTGGAAAAACTTTTACCCCCTGCTTTTCGAGCTGGCGTAAAGCGGCAATATTCACAGCCTCCATTTCAATAGTAATAACATCCAGGCCCTTGCCAAAATCCAGAACAGCTTCATAGGAATTGGGATCTGCACAAAAAAAAGAAGAAGAGTAACGGCTACAAGGCGCATTAGCGTTTTTGTCCATTACCGAAACGTTAAGGCCAAGGTCAATGGCATGCCGTATAAGCATAGCTCCTAATTGCCCGCCTCCTAAAATCCCCATTTTCAAAGTTTCCAGCATAATAATCAATTGGCTTGCAAAGGTATGAAACTATTGCAAATGATGAAATACCGACGCTTTATGACCTGGTATCCCAATGCCTGCACATCAAATGATTGGTGGCTGTTTACTTGCTCCAAAGTTGTCAACGTGGAGTGCAATGCGCGTACAGGACATGTGTAGCGGAAGCCTATATACCAGGCTTTAGAAAGACCGCCTTCTTTATGGAGATCACTTTTGTAGGAGAATAATTTGGGGGTTGAGTAACCTTGTTCCGGCATGACCAAATGTTTGAACTTTTGTTTGAACTTCAACATTTGGCACTCCGCATTTTGCCTGAAATCAAGTGTAGTAAAGAGAGCGGAGGAAGAGGGATTCGAACCCCCGGACCTGTTACAGTCAACAGTTTTCAAGACTGCCGCAATCGACCGCTCTGCCATTCCTCCGGCGCAAAAGTATAAAAGGAATTTAATTTAAAAAATTTATTTTTCTGAAAGTGCCTTATCTCCCATCCACAGGGCATTTCAGGGCAAAAAAAAACGCCGTACCTGCGTACGGCGTTCCTGATTCCTTGCTGTTGTATCTTTTTCCTTTTCTATTGTTTAATATGTTTCAGTCCATGGTCCACTATTTCCATCCACCACCTAAAGAGCGGTACAATTCCACTCCGGCGCTCAGCTGCTGCCTAACAATATCTACACGGGTCAGCTGGGCCTGCAGGGAGTTACCTTGTGCGGTGATCACCTCCAGGTAGTTGGCCAAACCGCTGCGGAACAGCAGGCGGGCCTGGGAAATGGCGGTATCCAGCGTTTGTACCTGGTTGTTAGCTATCTCGCGCTGGCTTTGCAGCTTATCCAGCGTTACCAGGGCATTACTTACTTCGCCAATGGCGTTCAGCGCCTGCTGGCGGAAACGGATGGCTGCTTGGTCGCGCTGAATGCGGGCTAATTCCAGCTGGGTTTTCAGCAGGCGGCGGTTAAATACCGGTTGGGTAATTCCGCCGGCTACAGTACCGAACAGGGAGTTAATATCAAACCATTTGGCTGCTTTGTAGGAGTTTAACCCGCCGCTGCCCGTAATGGTAAGGGCCGGGTACATGCTGGCCTGGGCCACACCTACCTGCGCGTTGGCTGCTACCAGCTCCATTTCTGCAGAACGTACATCCGGGCGTTTGCTGATCAGCTCTGCCGGTACGCCGGTGCTCAGGGAGTTCGATAAGCTGATCTCTTCCAGGCTGGCGCTCCGTGTAACCGTACCCGGGAGCTTGCCTGCCAGGATCTGCAGCGCATTTTCCTGTATGGCTATGCCTTGTTCCAGCTGCGGTACCAGCAGGGCTGCTGTTTGCTGCTGTGATAATGCTTGTTGTACGGCCAGCTCTGTTACATCGCCGGAAGTTTTCTGCAGGCGCATCATCTGCACAATAGAATCGCTCAGGGATACATTACGGCGGGCAATCTTTAATTGCTCATCCAGCATCAGCAGGTTATAATAGCTGTTGGCTACATTGGCTACCAGCTCTGTTTGTACGGCGCGGGCGCCTTCATAGCTTTGCAGGTAGCTGGCCAGTGCCGCTTCTTTCTGGCGTTTGATCTTACCCCACACATCTATTTCCCAGGAAAGGTTAGCGGACAGTGTATAATCCTCAATATGATCCGTTTTCAGGAAGCTGCCTAAGCTAATACCATTCAGGCTGTTCTTGGAAGGATGGCTGGTATTGGCGGTGGCCTGTAAATTTAAAGAGGGCAACCAGGCGGCTTTGGCCTGTTTTACGTACTCCTGTGCACTTTCTATATTCTTTAATGCATACTGCAGGTCGTAGTTTCCTTTCAGCGTACTGTCTATCAGCTGCAGTAACACCGGGTCCTGGAAGAACTGCTTCCACTCCACCCCTGCTATGCTGCTGTCTGAAGGCGCCTGCGTTTGCCCGTTGAAGTGCTCCGGCAGTACCAGGGCGGGCCGCTCATAATTACGACCCACCCGGCAGGCTGCCAGCACTACAACTATCAGAAAAAATATTGGTATGAAAATTCTCTTTTGCATGTACAATTTATTTTACGCTTAATGCTTAAGGCTGAATGCTTAACGCTGCCTGCATTTTGCGTTAAGCGTCAGGCATTCAGCCTTTGGCTTATTATAAAGCTGGTTCTTCCTCCATCTCTTCTTCATAGACCCTTAAGCCGGCGCGGCCTGTTATCCTTTCCTGTAAGTATTGGAAAATAACGTACAGTACAGGAATAATAAACACACCTAATATTACACCGGTAAGCATACCGCCAATGGCGCTGTAGCCTATGGAATGGTTACCAACGGCCGATCCTTTCTGCACAAATACCAGGGGTATCAGACCTACGATAAAGGCAAACGAAGTCATTAAGATAGGACGAAGCCTTGCCCTTGACCCAGCCAGTGCTGATTCAAGAAGGCCCATACCATTGCGTCTTCGCTGCACGGCAAATTCTACGATCAGGATCGCATTCTTAGCCAGCAACCCTATCAGCATGATCATCCCGATCTGTACATAGATGTTGTTATCCAGCCCGGCAAAACCGATGAAGGTAAATACACCCAGGATACCTGTTGGAATGGTCAGGATAACTGCAAGCGGCAACACATAACTTTCATATTGCGCTGCCAGCAGGAAGTACACGAATATGATACTGAGCATGAAGATGTAGATCTGCTGATCGCCCGCCTTGATCTCTTCACGGGTTGAGCCCGTCCATTCGTAACCATAACCCTGCGGAAGCGCCTGTTTGGCAGTTTCCTCAATGGCTTTGATGGCATCACCTGTACTATACCCCGGTTTAGGCGTACCGTTGATGGTAACCGCATTAAACATGTTGTTGCGGGTTACTGTTTCCGGGCCATATACACGTTTTAATGAAACGACTGATTTTACAGGCACCATTTCATTTGAGCTATTCTTCACATAAATACCATCGAGCGAATGAATGTCGTTACGGTAAGGCACATCTGCCTGTGCTACCACGCGATAGTATTTTCCAAAACGGTTGAAATCCGAAACATAGCTGCTACCAAAATAGATCTGTAAGGTTTGCATCAGGTCACTGATAGCTATGCCTAATTGCTTGGCTTTAAAATTATCTACTTCTACTCTGTATTGCGGGTTGTTAGCGGAGAAGGTAGTAAAGGCTGCACCGATCTCTTTTCTTTGCATCAAAGCGCCGATAAATCCCCATGCATTCATGCCCAGCTGGTCCAAAGGACGGCCCAGCCTATCCTGCAACATGAACTCAAAGCCGCTCACGTTACCAAAACCCTGTACTGTAGGGAAGGTGAAGAAGAAGGCGCTGGCATCTTTCAGCTGGCTTGCCGGTCCATACATCATTCCTGTAACCTGGTCAATATTCTTTACAGCTCCTCTTTCGTGCCTGTCTTTTAAGCGTATGAAACCTGCAGCATAAGGAGATGCGGCGGCATTACTGATGAAGTTAAAACCATCCACCGTCCATGTATGCCGTACTGCCGGGTTTTGACGAAGCATCTGGTCCAACGTTTCTGTAGACTTATGCGTTCTGTCCATTGAGCTGCCCGGAGGTGTATTTAAAGCATATAATACAAAGCTCTGGTCTTCCGTAGGAATAAACCCTGTAGGTGCTCTGCGGGCCAGTATAAAGGCGCCGAGTGTTATAATCACCAGAAGGGTTATGGCAATCCATTTACGGCGGATCAGAAAGCCGATGCCCTTGATATACCGGTGTGTCATTGAGTTAAACCCGGCGTTAAAGGCATTAAAGAACCGGCTTCCAAAGCCAGTTTTCTTACCATGCTCACCTTCTCCGGATTTTAAGAACAATGCACATAAGGCGGGGCTCAGGGTCAAAGCGTTGATAGCCGAGATCATGATCGCAATGGCCAGCGTAAAGGCAAACTGCCGGTAGAATACACCTGCAGGGCCCTGCATGAAACCAACAGGTATGAACACCGCCATCATTACGAGGGTAATAGATATGATAGCGCCGGATATTTCATCCATTGATTTAAGGGTAGCTTTTCTTGCCGGCCAGTGTGTTTGTTCCATTTTGGCGTGCACGGCTTCTACCACCACGATCGCATCATCCACCACAATACCAATGGCCAGCACTAAGGCGAACAGGGTAAGCAGGTTGATACTAAACCCAAAGAGCTGCAGGAAGAAGAACGTACCTACAATGGCCACCGGCACTGCTATGGCCGGGATCAGGGTAGAACGGAAATCCTGCAGGAATACAAACACTACCAGGAACACCAGGATAAATGCGATCACAAGTGTTTCACGCACCTGGTCAATGGAAGCGTCCAGGAAGTCCTTGGCGTTGTACATAACTTCCGTCTTCACGCCCTTGGGCAGTGAGGCGCTGAATGGTACCAGCAGCTTCTCTATCTGGTCAATGATCTCGCTGGCGTTAGAGCCGGCTGTTTGAATGATCGCAAAGCCTGCAGCGGGTTTTCCGTCCAGCAGGTTGTTAGCGCCGTAATTCAGCGAACCGAATTCTATACGCGCCAGATCTTTTAAGCGAAGCATGGATCCATCACTGTTCGCCTTTATCACAATATTTTCGTAGTCCTCGTTCAGGTTCAGCTTTCCTTTGTATTTCAATACAAATTCAAAGGTTTCCTTGCTGCTTTCACCCAAACGGCCCGGAGCCGATTCTATGTTCTGATCCCTGATCGCGTTCAACACATCCTGCGGAGAAAGATTATTCGCTGCAAGACGGTCGGGTTTTAACCATACGCGCATGGAGTAATCCTTGGCGCCAAAGATCTGCGCCTGGGCTACACCCGGTACACGCTGGATCTGGGGGATAAGATTGATCTTGATATAGTTTTGCAGGAACTTTTCATCGTACTCTTTGGGATCTTCACTATACAAACCCATGAACATGATGAAACCGTTCTGCACTTTTTGTGTGCTGAGGCCTGCTGTTACTACTTCCGTAGGTAACTGGCTGGTGGCTTTGGATACCCGGTTCTGCACGTTTACGGCAGCAATATCGGGATTGGTACCCTGTTTGAAAAAGACCGTTAACACCATACTACCATCGTTACTGGAGTTGGAGGTCATGTAGGTCATATTCTCCACCCCATTCACTGCTTCCTCTATCGGGTTCGCCACAGAGCGGGCCACTACTTCGGCGTTGGCGCCGGGGTAGGAAGCCGTAACCGTTACGCTGGGCGGCGCAATATCGGGAAACAAGGTAACAGGCAGGGCAAAATAAGAGATAATGCCCAGCAATAGTAGAATTATGGACACTACCGTAGAAAGTACCGGCCTTAATATGAATCTTCTTAACATGATAAGTTCACTTTTTGATTGTAAGTAAAATCGATTTTTGCATGGTATACTTTACATTAAAGTATAGCCTGCCACTTACAATGGTTTTGACTTGAGCACACTATCTGCTGATACCGGCTGAGGCGTAATTACTGCGCCATCCTTTAAAGTACCGGTTCCGGATATAACTATTTTCTCGCCTGCTTTCAGCCCGTTGCTTACAAAATAGTAGTTGGCTGTTTTTCCGGCAATGGTAATAGGCTTGCTCGCTACTTTGTTGCTATCGGCCACGGTGTATACAAATACTTTGTCCTGTATTTCAAAGGTGGCTTCCTGCGGTATAGTAATGGCAGCAGGAACTTCCTGTGTTAATCTTACTTTACCTGTGTTACCGGTACGCAATACGCCTGCGGCATTGGGAAACGTTGCGCGGAAACTAATAGCGCCGGTGGTTTTATTGAACTGGCCTTCTATGGTTTCTATTTTCCCTTTTTCGGTAAATGAGGTATTGTCGGCCAGGATCAGCTCTACAGGGGGCGCTTGCTTTAATTTCTCTTCAATCGTCTTACCCGGAAAGTTGTTCTTAAATGCAATGAAATCGGGCTCGCTCATAGAGAAGTAGGCGTACATTTCACGTACGTCGGAAAGCACTGTGAGCGGCTGTGCATCATTGTTGCCTACAAGAGCGCCTATTTTATAGGGGATCCGGCCAATATAACCGCTTACCGGTGCATTCACCAGGGTATAGCCTACATTGATACGGGCGCTGCCTACTGCTGCTTTAGCCTGGGCTACGGCAGCTTTTGCCGCTTCATAATTTGCTTTGGCTGTTTTCAGCTGCACGTCGGAAACAACGTTGTTGGCCACCAGCGGAGCCAGACGGTCCATTTCAACCTGCGCCTTGTCCATATTGGCCTGGGCAGCAAGCACGTTTGAATTGGCGCTGTTCAGCTGTTCGGCATATACCTGCGGATCTATTTTAAACAAAGGCTGGCCTGCTTTTACGTAGGCGCCTTCATCTACAAATATTTTTTCCAGATAACCAGATACCTGCGGGCGCACATCTACATTCACCTTTCCTTCCAGCGAAGCGGGAAATTCCAGGTAAGCAGTAGCCGGTGCTGATGTAACTGCCATAACGGGCAATTGAGGCGGCGGCGGCGGCGGTGGAGCTGCCTGGTTTGAAGCACAGCTATATAATACTACAGCCAGCATCAGAATGCCGGAGAGGTAGGCGAGTGGCTTGCGTGTGATCATTTTTTTCAATAATAGTTCCATTTGTTATAGTGTTATAATATGTAAAGACGTTCGAATACCTGTCAACGGGACAAAAAATGCCTGTTTTACTTTTCAGCAATTAAAAGGTTGTTTGTTTTAGTGACAGCTTCGGGTAGTAGTTTTAACAGAATTGGCCAACAGTAAGTTTCGACATGGTTGCACCCGCCGGCGTACCCTTATACGGATCAGCAAGTTGTTTTGTTACTGTTGCTAAAAAATAATTTAACAAAACAGGGCGGCGGGCATGTTTACAATCATTTTCATATGCTTATAAAATCAATACAAAAGTAATACAAGGCTTTAGGTTTCCTGCTTAACAAATCGCGGTATTAATTGTACTTTTCCCGGATACTCCGCTGAAACATAACGGGTGTTTGCCCGGTGTGTTTTTTAAAGAAGCGGTTAAAGTATGCATCATCCTCAAAGTTAAGCTGCCAGGCTATTTCCTTCACAGAATGATCTCCCCAGAACAGCAGGCGTTTGGCTTCCATGATCCTTTTTTCATCTATAACCTGTTTAGCGGTTCTGCCCACGGCGGCTTTTACGGTATCATTCAGGTGCCCTGGCGTAACGAACATCATATCTGCATAATTGGCAACCTGGGTCTTATCCCGGAAGTGCTGGTCAGACAGCTCATTGAACTGGCGTACCATACGGCTTTGAGCGGTATCCAGCTGCATGTAGGCTACATTGTGCTGTGGCAGCCGGCCGCAGGCCATGATCAAAGCATTCAGCAGGTTACGGATAATGCTGTCCCGCATAGGGCGCATGCTGCTGTATTCCCGGAGAATGAGACCTGCAAAGTTCATCAGCTCCTGCATCTGGGCTGCCTTTACCGGAATGGCCCGCTTATCAAAGATGCACGCCCAGCAGTTGAGCATACCCTGGCATTCTGCCATCAGGAACTCCTTATCAAAATGGATGTATACGGATTCGCAGATGGAATCTTCACTTCCATGTTGATGTACCTGGTCTGGCGCCAGCAGGATGACTGCCGGTGCGGCAACGGTATACTTTTCAAAATCTATGTACTGGGTCATTTGCCCCGATAGCAGCAACGTAATGGTGAAACCTGCATGCCGGTGCGGATGTACCGCCCCTCCTGCGGGCATGTTCAGCGAACGGCCAATAGTAAACCCCGGCATTTCAGATGCTCCAGGCATTTGCGCGCTGATATCATACACGGGTATTAACACATTGTTCTTCATCAGAAAGGCGTTTTTTCAGATCAAATGCCGGTGGAGGATATAAAGGCAACGCTATGATTACTACAGTTACAGTACAACAAGTTCAATCACATAACTTCTGCCAACAAATTTAAAATATCCTTCCAGCAATTTTCTAAATAATTACAATTAATTCTTCAAGACAATTATACTAGATAAGTATTTAGCCAGCTAACCATATTATGACAAGTTGCTCAATACCTGCATTAATAACCGCTTTAATAACATCCGCTCTTCCGTAGTCAGGTTATCTACGGTTTCCCGTTCCAGCACCTCCCACATTTTCTGTTCTACCGCATCTACGGCAGCTATCCCTTTTTCCGTAAGATACACTCTTACAGCACGTTGGTCGAATGAACACCGCTCCTTTTTCAGGAATCCGTTCTTTTCCAGCCGCTCTACCGTACGGGTTACCGTTACGGCCGACACGCACATGCCGCAGGTAAGCTCATTGAGGGTAATGCCCTGCTGCTGGTAGATCTGCTGCAGCAACAGCTCCTGCCCTGCGTGCAGGTTCAGGGACGACAGCAGCTCGTTTGCCCTGTTACGGTGCGCTTTACCGATCCTTGAGATCAGGTAACTCACAGTTTCTGACACCGGTATCTTATTCATGGGGCCAAAAGTAGAAATAATTAGCCAGCTAAACAAGTGGGGGTAATATAGATATCTTTTATAGGGGTATAGATGGGCAACGGCGGAGCCATCGAAGTCCATGGTCCACAGTCGATAGTCCATTGCCTGCACCATGTTGCAGGTGTTCGCGGTTGTTACAGGTTGGGATAGTCCATGGGGTACAAGGGGGATGTTAATTCAGTGTTACATTTATATATATCCAAATAGTTTGAAATACGGCGATACATACCAGGCAGTGGACCGTGGCCCGTGGTCGGTTGAGTAGGCGGCGCCTACTCAACTTTCAAACTCTTTACCGGATCGGCTAGGGCCGCCTTAATAGATTGGAAGCTGACGGTAATTAAAGTAATAGCAAGTGCCAGCAGGGCGGCAATAATAAATACCTCCGGCCCTATAGTAATACGGTATTCGTATTTTTCCAGCCAGCCCTGTAAAAAATACAGCGCCACCGGCGTGGCAATACAGCAGCTAATGCCTACCAGCCATACAAAGTCTTTGGACAATAACAGCCATACCTGGGTTACAGAAGCGCCCAGCACTTTACGAACCCCTATTTCCTTGGTACGCTGTTCTGCTATATAAGCGGCCAGCCCAAACAATCCCAGGCAGGAGATCGCAATGGCCAGCACCGCCAGGATGCCGGATAGCTTGCCCATAAGCACCTCCTGCCGGAACATACCGTTGTACTGTTCATTAGCAAAATCATATTTATAGGGAAAAGCAGGACTGTACTTATTAAAGATCGTAGTGAGCTTGTCTACCGCAGTGTGGGGGTTTACGCCGGCGGCCAGACGGTACATCATATAACTGTTGGGCGTACCGCTGGGCATAAACATCGTAGGATCTGCCGCTGCAAAGGGCGACGCCATTAAAGCATCCTTTACCACGCCAATGATCCTGCGCTTTTTATCATCAAGGGTGATCAGCTGGTTCAGGGGCGCGGTTAAGCGCAGCCTTTTTACTGCAGCCTCATTTAACAGCACATCCAGCGAATCAGATGGATAATAACCGGTAAAATCCCGTCCGCTTTTCAGCTGCATGCCCATGGTCTTAAAATAGTCGGCAGCTACTTCTATCATGCCCATTTCTACCGTCTCCCCGGCATTTTTGCCCGGCCAGCTGTCCAGGTCAGAGTGCCACTCTATCCAGGTGGCTGGGCTGGAGGCGCTGGTAACGGATTGCACTACCCTGCTTCTCAGCAGCTCGTCCTTCAATGCCGTATAATTTAGTGACAGATCTTCATTTACATTCGTGATCATCAGCTGGTCCACCTCGTAACCTGCGGGCCGGTCTTTGGCATATTGCACCTGCCGGTACACCACAATGGTGCTGATAATAAGCGCCACAGAACAGCTGAACTGTACTACTACCAGCACTTTCCGGGAAAACACCGCAGACCTGCCGGATTGCACCACCCCTTTTAATGTTTTAACGGTGTTAAAGGAGGAAAGGTGAAATGCCGGACGGCTGGCGGCCAGCAAACCAATTAATATCCCGCCCCCGGTTACCAGCAACCAGAAAATAAAGCTGCTGTAAGGTATGCGGATAGTGCTGGCGGTTAATGCATTAAAAGCGGGTAATGCCAGCAGCACTAACAGCAACGCCAATACGAATGCAAAAAAGGTAAGCAGGAAAGATTCTGTAAGGAACTGCAGGATGAGCGCATGCCGGTGTGAGCCAATAGCTTTGCGGATGCCTACTTCCTTTCCCCTTTTGGCAGAGCGTGCCGTGGTAAGGTTTATAAAGTTGATACAGGCTATCAGCAACACCAAACCTCCAATCACACTGAAAATGCGTACATATTCAATAAAACCGCCGGCTGCTTTCCCGTTCTTATACTTGCTGTATAAATGCTGGTCCTGGAAAGGCGTCAGGATCACATCGGAGTTTCTGGCATTAGGATTATCCTCGCTTTTTTCAATGTCTTTTATTTTAGCGGCCACCTTCGCCAGGTTTACACCGGGCCGCAGCTTTACAAACTGCTGAAAGCTGTTTCCCGTAAAGTTACCGGTACGCGCAGCCTTTACGTAATCCCGGGTTTGCTCATAATAGCTGAACGGCACCACATATTTAAACTGAAAGGTGCTATTGGCCGGCAGGTCTTTGAGAATACCGGTCACTTTCAGATCATGCTGGTTATCTATGCGCACCATTTTGCCTACGGCATTTTGATTGCCGAATAATGCTTTGGCGGTAGATTCCGTGAGCACGATGGAAAAAGGATCTTTTAACACGCCATTAGCCGTACCTTCCTGCAGGGGAAATTTAAAGATCTTCAGGAAGTCGTTGCCGGCTACGGCGCCCCGCAGGTACATCTTCTGCTCCCCGGCCATCAACCCGTGAGGGCCCATCCAGTCAGTTTCTGCCAGGTATTCAATTTCAGGGATATTGTTGCGGAGCACATCGGCCAGCTTCAGGGAAGTAGTGTTGAAGGTAAGGATCTCGCCATTACTGTTAAAATTGCGCTGTACCTGGTAAATGCGCTCATAATCGGGCAAGAATTTATCGTAAGTATATTCCTTGTATACCCATAATGCTATCAGCAGCGTAACGGCCATGCCCAGGGCAAGGCCCAGGATATTAATTGCGCTGTACACCTTATTATTGACCAGCTGCCGCCACGCAATTTTAAGATAGTTGGAGATCATGGGTAGGTTGTTTACCCGGGCACTGCACTAAGAAGGTGCCAGATAAAAAGAAGTTGGAAGTCAGAGGTTTAGATATTGGGGAGCAGCATGAACTGTCCGGTTTTGATACAAGGGGTGTCCGTTTATGTGTGCCACACCTTTGAGGTGTGGCACACGTATTACGCTTCTTCTTTTGCCTTTTCCTTCACTACCACCAGGTCCGACATTTTTACGTTCATGGGTAAATTGCCGATCTTCACAATCACCCGCTTGTCGCGGATCTCCAGCACCTTACCTACCTGGTTATTGGTAATGATCTTAACCTGGTCGCCTACCTTACACTGCCCGCCTATTTCCTGGAACCTGTCATTGATCTTTTTCTCCTGTTTCTCGTTGATCTGTTTCTGGCGCTTGTGGAACAGCAGGGCCTCTGCCTGTTTCAGCACTTTCTGCTTATCATCGGTACGCTTCCACTCCACTACTATCTGCTTCATTTTGCGCTCCATATCTTTCAGGTACTGCAGCTCATCTTCCCGGATCTTGTTCTGCAGCTTTAACACGGCCTGTTCCTGCTTCTGGCGTTCCTTGTCCGACAGGATCTCGTATTCCTTTTTCAGACGTTCGTTCTCCTTTAGCAGCTTTTGCAGGTCCTTTTCTTTTTGCTCTACTTTTTGCAGGTCCTGCTCTGCTTTGTTCAGCAGCTTATCCAGCCGGAAGTGGCCTTCATCCACCAGCTTGCGGGCGCGGTTTATGAGCCCGGGATCCAGGCCTATGCGCTGCGCAATAGAAAAGGTGTAGGAGCTGCCGGGCTTACCCACCATCAGCTTATACATGGGCAGCAGGTTTTGCTCATCAAACCCCATGGCGCCGTTAATAATGCCCTTTACCTTGTTGGCCATTATTTTCAGGTTCAGGTAGTGCGTGGTTACAATGCCAAAGGAGTGCTTACGTGCCAGCTCTTCCATGATCACTTCCGCAAAAGCCCCGCCCAGGTTGGGATCAGAGCCGCTGCCCAGTTCATCTATAAAAAACAGCGTTTTGCCGTTAGCGTTCTCCATGAAGTACTTCATGTTCTTCAGGTGGGAGCTGTAGGTGCTTAGCTCAAATTCCAGCGACTGCGTATCGCCGATGTGGATCATGAGCTGCCGGAAAATGCCCAGCTGTGAGGTGGGGTGCACCGGCACCAGCAAACCGGCCTGCAGCATAAGCTGTATAAGGCCTACGGTTTTCAGCGTTACGGTTTTACCACCGGCGTTCGGGCCGCTGATCACCAGGATGTGCTGATCCTTATCCAGGGTAACGTTAATGGGTATAGTAGGTTTGCTGTTCTTACGGTTGTAAAGTAACAACAGCGGGTGATACGCATCTACCAGATGCACCTGCGAGTGGGCGGTGATCATGGGAAAGTTACCATCCATATCCAGCGCCAGCCGGGCTTTGGCACGTATAAAATCGTACAGGCCCAGTATGTCGTGGTAATTGGTGAGCAGCGGTGCATGCTGGCTTAAGGCAGCGGTAAGGTTGCGCAAGATGCGGTATACTTCCTTCTCCTCTTCCCTTTCCAGGGAAAACACCTCGTTATTGATCTCAATGGTTTCTTCCGGCTCAATGAAGGAGGTTTTGCGGGTATCGGATTCTCCGTGCAAAATGCCTTTTACCATGCGTTTGTGCTCTGCAAAAACAGCTACTACGCGGCGGGTGTTCAGGAATGCTTCTTCAATATCAGCCAGGTAGCCCTGTTTGTTCAGCTTTTGCAGAATGCGGTCAAACACACGGCGCAGCTCCGTACGCTTGCGGAATAACGACATGCGGATCTTTGCCAGCTCCGGGGTGGCGTTATCGCGTACCTGGCCGGCATCATCCAGCACCTCATCTATCAGCGCCGTTATCTTTTTCTCATAATGGGTGTGGGCAATTACTTCGTACATACCGGCGTACTGGATGCGGCGGTCGTGGTCAAAAAAGCGGAAAATGCCGTGCATGATCTCTGCCAGCTTGCGTACCTGCATCAGCTGCTCTTCCTTTAACACAGCACCTTGTATGCCCAGTAAACGCAGTTCTGTTTTCAGGTTCAGTACCGGATCGTTGGGAAAATATTCCTGTAATAATAAAAGCTGTTTGTACTCGTGCGCCTGTTGCAGGGCCGACCGCACATAATCGATATGTGTATGCAGCCGCAGCTCCTCTGCCATTTGTTTGCCCAGCTCCGTTTTGCAATGCTCTTTTAATAAAGCCTGTATTTTGTCAAACTCCAATTGCACCAGGGCCGAATCGGGAAAATATCTCATGTAAATCGTTCGTCTTTTTATTGTCAGACGGAACAACCCGGCAAAGAGCCAGGTTGTTCCGTCCCGTTGTATCTAAAAGAATGTTAAAGTTACTTAACTTGGCCGTTCTAAGCATCGCTATTGTTGTAATTTACGTATCTGGAGTAAAAATTTTATGTTACGATATACCTTGTTAAGTGGTTTGCTGGCGGTTACGATGGCCGCCTGCGCCCAAAATGGACCCACCAGTACGGAAAAAGTTCCCGATGATATGGACACATCCAATATTTCCCAGGTAGAAAAAGCCACTTTTGGCGGCGGTTGTTTCTGGTGCACAGAAGCGCAGTTCCAATACCTGGATGGCGTAGTAAAGGTAGAATCCGGTTATGCCGGGGGCACCGTGGCCAACCCTACCTACGAAGAAGTATGCACCGGCACCACCGGCCATGCAGAGGTGATACAGGTTACCTACGACCCGTCTAAAGTCAGCTATGAGGAGCTGCTACAGGCTTTCTGGCAAAGCCATGACCCTACCCAGCTGAACCGGCAGGGGAATGATGTGGGTACGCAGTACCGCTCTGTTATTTTTTATCATAATGAGGATCAGCATAAGAAAGCGGAGTATTACAAACAAAAGCTGCAGGAATCCGGCGCATATGATAAGCCGGTGGTAACGGAAATTGCACCCTTAACTAATTTCTATGCAGCGGAAGATTATCATCAGAACTATTATAATCAAAACGGTTCACAGCCTTATTGTACGTACGTGATAAAGCCGAAGCTGGAGAAATTCAAGAAAGCATTTAAGGATAAGCTGAAACACTGATCCGCATAAGAAAATCCTGAAGGCCGTTACGTTTATGCGTAGCGGCTTTTTTTATAAAAAGCATTCCGGGAGCCTTAATTCACTACACTTTATCGAAAATATTTTGTAGCTTATACGGAAAGCGTTACCCCATGAGCCTATTGCCAACTTTACAGGCTATCATGAACCATCCACTGAACAGTGGTAATAAAATTGGTTCCATATTGCTTTTTTTGAAATGGCAGATAAGTGCCCGCCTGATCCCGTATCCCATTATTTACACCTTTACCAGCCGGGCCAAACTGATCATACAAAAAGGTATGAAGGGCGCCACCCAGAACCTTTATTGCGGGCTGCATGACTTTAATGATATGGGCTTTCTGCTGCATTTTTTAAGGAAAGATGACCTGTTTGTGGATATTGGCGCTAACGTAGGCAGCTATACGGTGCTGGGCGCAGCCCATGTAGCAGCATTCACCATTTCAATAGAGCCGGTGCCCGGTACGTTTAAGAACTTACTGCAGAACATCTGGCTTAACCAGATACAGGAAAAGGTAAAACCCCTGAATATTGCGCTGGGCGGCGCTGCCGGCAAAGCATACTTCAGCAGCCAGCTGGATACTATGAACCACGTGGTTTTAGACAAAGAGGAAACAGCCATTGAAGTAGCGGTACATACCCTGGATGAAATACTATCAGAACAATCCCCTGCGCTGCTGAAAATTGATGTGGAAGGATTTGAAACCGAAGTATTAAAAGGCGCTGCCGCTACTTTGCAGAAAGAGAGTGTGAAAGCCATTATTATTGAGCTGAACGGGCTGGGAAAGCGCTATGGCTTTGACGAAGGCTTTATTCATCAGCTATTATTACAGCACCATTTTTTACCGCATATTTATGATCCGTTCCAGCGGCAGCTAACCCCCTGCCCTACTTTTGGCACCCACAATACCATTTACATCCGGGACATCCCCTTCGTAGCTGAAAGGATCAGGACCGCCGAAAAGATCCAGCTGCGGAATAAACTGATCTGATCACCCCGCACCTGCATCCCTCACTCCCATTTAGATACAATTTAAAAAAATACATCAAGAGTTACCGAATGTTAAAAACAGTGTCAATAAAACAATAAAATAGTAACTTGACGGGGTTATTAGCTGTTACCACTTACCACGTTTTAAAAAACTGAACAATCTATGCTTGAGCAGTCTACCACTACTACTGGGAGCATCTACAGCGCCATTGAAGAAAAGACCATTGATCTTTGCCTGCGGAAGGGCATGATAGAAGGCATAAAGTATTACTGGAAGGAAAAAAATCAGCAAACTGGCATCCGGCAATCCTTACGCCTGGCCAAAGAAGATGTGGAAACCTTATTGCGCACCCGTGGCCTGCGCGATGCTGTAAAACAACCCAAGAATAAAACATGGCTGGTGATGGTGGGCATCATCCTGCTGAGTATTGCTGTGGCCATTTACTTTTATTTCAGAGCCCAGATACATTAACCCATCTTCACAGAAGTCATTGTAAAAGACCCCATCACTACCTTGTCATTAAAGAACACAGGCTGATCTTTTGCGCCCTGCAGGCCCAGTGTGTACAACAGCGGATAATAGTGATCCGGTGTTGGAATGGCCAGTTTGGCGGATTTGCTTAACTGTTCATAATGGATCAGCGCCTGGTGGTTACCTTCTGTTATATTTTTCTTAAACAGCTCATTCATCTCCAAAGACCAGTCAAAGGCAAACTCCGGGGTATCCATTTTATCCCAGGCTGCCATGCGCAGGTTATGTACCATGTTACCGCTGCCCATGATCAATACGCCTTTTTTGCGTAAGGCGGCCAGCTCTTTAGCCAGCTCATAGTGGTAAGCCGGCGGCTGGTGATAGTCAATACTTAACTGCAGCACGGGTATGTTGGCATTGGGGTACATATGCCGTACAATGGTCCAGGTACCATGGTCAAGACCCCAGTCGTGATCCAGGCCCACATGGGTTTTAGTGATCAGCTGCTGCGTAGCTACGGCCAGCTCCGGGCTGCCCGGGGCCGGATATTGCACGGCATGCAGCTCCGGTGGAAAACCGCCAAAATCATGAATGGTTCTGGGATGTTCCATGGCTGTAATATGCGTGCCTCTTGTTAGCCAGTGTGCGGATATAACCAGTACGGCTGTTGGCGTGGGGATCTCTTTCCCCATTTGCGCCCAGCGCTGGCTAAAGGCATTATCTTCAATACCGTTCATGGGGGAACCATGCCCTACAAATAACACCGGCATGGTAGTATCCTGTTCGTTCAGCCCATCTGTAAAGTTCCTGAACGATTGTAATGAGATCATAGCTGCTGCTCCTCCTATTAATTTCCCTATAAAATCTTTTCTTTCCAAAGGGATAATGTTGTGTTTTTTACCCTGCAAAGGTACGCCTAAAACACGGGTGCGAGGTACCAGCTAACCTGGAGGTAAGTCTTTGGCGCTTACATATTTCATTTGCCGGAACACTATCCTAGCAGCAGTGATCATGGTTACGGATCATAGGGAAAGTATGTTAAAGAAAATGCCACATTAACAGCCCATTCTGCTTCAATGTATTACATCAGTAAGCATGATAAAAACTGTTCACTTCAGAATACCAGTGTTCGTTTTTATAGTCACAACTACCTAAGTATTTTCGTACATTGGCAAAATGGAATCCAATACTTTCCTACTGTATGGCGCCTATGGCTATACCGGTGAATTAATTGCACGTTATGCTACACAATATGGGCTATCACCAATCCTGGCCGGCCGCCGCGCCGCTGCATTAGCCCCCTTAGCTGCTCAGCTGGGTTTGCCATATGTGGCCATTGACCTGGACGACACACCTGCCCTGCTGGCTGCGCTGCGCCAGGTAAAGGTAGTGGTGAATGCTGCCGGTCCCTATAATTTTACTGCCAAACAAATGGTGGAAGCCTGCCTGAAGACCGGCGCCCATTACGTGGATCTGAATGGCGACCTGGATATTTTTGAAAAGATCAGGCAGTACGATGCGAAGGCCAAACAGGCAGGCGTAATGTTATTACCCGGCGCTGGTTTTGATGTGGTGCCTACCGATTGCCTGGCACTGTTCCTGAAGAACAGGTTACCCGATGCGGTGGACCTGAAGCTGGCATTTACCATCCGCGGCAGCGGCCTTTCACACGGCACTGCTATCAACACGGTTCAAAAGCTGGGAGAACCGGGCGCCGCCCGCATCAATGGCCGTATAGTAAGTGAGCCTGTGGGTAAAAAAGCTATGTGGGTAAGCTTTGGCGGCAAGCCCATATTGGTACTTAGCCTTCCCTGGGGCGATGTAGCTACTGCCGGCTACAGCACCGGTATTCCTAACATACGCGCCTATACCAATATGCCGGTGATAGCTTATTGGTTACTAAAAGTACAGTTCCTGTTCAACTGGCTGTTGCGCAGCCCCATTGTACGCAGCCTTATTAAACGAAAAATAGACCGTGGCCCTGCCGGCCCGGGAGATGTAATGCGTACCCAGGCCACCAGCTATATGTGGGGCCAGGCTACCAACGCCAACGGACAAACGGTTACTGCGCGCCAGCGCACGCCGGAGGCTTATGACCTTACAGCTTATGCCACCTTACTTATTACACAGAAAATATTACAGGGAAATTTTACAGCGGGGTATCAGACACCGGCTATGGCTTATGGTGAGAACCTGGTGATGGAGCTGCCCAGGGTACAGCGGGAAGTGTTGTAGATCTGCTGGTATGCAATTGAATGAGTACATGTGAAGATGGATCTGACATAGGTAGAACCAGGGGTTGACATAGCCAGGACATGGGAGTTACCTGGGAGGAACACGGGAGCGACACGAGAGTAACATGGGGTAAAAGCGTACTTAAAGTGTAGTAAAAGCGTTCGTAACACGGGTAATGTACGAATAAGCGGGGCTTTCATTTATATTTCTGCAAAATACGTACATCGAAACCACTTGCCTGTGCCCGTAAAATCCATTAACTTCATAATGTAGCAATGCCACTATAAATAACACCTCAACCGTGTAGTTGTTTAACCTTAACCACGTAAAATTCTGACTGCAATGACCTTCACCTCCCGTAGAGATGTATTGAAAACACTGGCTGTAGGCAGCAGTGTGCTACTGCTTTCCCCCAACGTACTGTTAGCTGCCACCCGCCGTAAAAAAGACAAGCTGGGCGTAGCGCTGGTAGGCCTGGGATATTACAGCACAGATCTGCTGGCCCCTGCCCTGCAGCAAACTAAGAACTGTTACCTGGCCGGTATTGTAACCGGCACCCCTTCAAAAGCAGAAACCTGGAAAAAGAAATACAACATCCCCGACAAAAACATTTACAACTACGAAACCTTTGACCAGATAGCCAATAACCCGGATATTGATGTGGTGTACGTGGTGCTGCCGCCCTCTATGCACAAAGAATATGTGATACGCGCAGCCAATGCCGGCAAACATGTATGGTGCGAAAAACCCATGGCTATTACGGAAACGGAATGCCAGGAAATGATCACCGCCTGCCGTAAAAATAAGCGCTCGCTGGCTATCGGCTACCGCCTGCAGCACGAGCCCAATACGCAGGAATACCGCCGCATTATAAAAGAGCAGTTGCTGGGCAAAGTAAAAGAGGTGAACTGCGCCGCCGGTTACCGCGATGACCGCACCAACCACTGGAAACAGATCAAAGCCCTGGGCGGCGGCGTAATGTACGATATGGGCGTATATGCCATACAGGGCGCACGCCTGGGCAGCGGTATGGAACCCATAGCCGTAGTATCTGCACAAACCTCCACCACAAGGCCGGAGATCTATAAGAACGGGCTGGATGAAACCGCCATTGCCACCCTGGAATTTCCCGGTGGTGTGCTGGCACATATTAAAACCAGCTTTGGTGAAAATGTGAACTTCATGAACATTACCTGCGAAAAAGGCGATATTAAACTGGCGCCTTACTCCGCCTATAACGGCGTAAAGGGCAGCAGCCCTTTGGGTGAAATAAACCATCCCTATGAAGTGCCCTGGCAGCAGGCCAAACAAATGGATGATGATGCCCAATCCATTATGCAGAAAAAAGCCATGCAGGTGCCCGGTGAGGAGGGCCTGCGTGATATTCGCATTGTGGAAGCCATTTACCGGTCGGCCGGTAGTGGTAAAAGGGTGATGATATAACCACTATTGCAAAACCCGGCACGCATTTTAGGCTCCTTTTTATAAAAAAGGAACACATGCCCCGTACAACCGCCGCTGCCAGGCCCGTCAGCAAAGCTAAAGCCAAAGCAAAAAAGGCTGCTAAAGCGCCCGTAAAACGGAAGGCGCCGGGCACACCCGCAGCTCCCAAGAATGCGCCTAAAAAGCCGTTCCCCGCAAATATAACCCCTATGCTGGCTACGCTGGCCGACCAGCCTTTTGACGATGCCGGCTGGGTGTATGAGATCAAATGGGATGGCTACCGTGCCCTGGCCCTTATGCACAAAAGCATGATGGAGCTGCGCTCCCGCAACAATAAATCTTTTAATGAGCAGTTTTACCCGGTGTATGAAGCCATCCGCGAATGGGGCATACAAGCCGTGGTAGATGGGGAAATTATTGTGATAGATGATAATGGCAAGGCGGACTTTAGCCTGCTGCAGGGTTGGCGCAGCGAGGCCGATGGCGCCCTGATCTATTATGTGTTTGACCTGCTGTGGCTGAACGGCCACGACCTTACCGGCCTGCCGCTTACTGAACGCAGGGCCATGCTGGAACAGCTGGTACCCGCCAGTGGTATTATACGCCTGAGCGAAAGCTTTGCCACTTCCGGCAAAGAATTTTTTGAGATAGTGAAGAAAATGGGGCTGGAAGGCATTATAGCCAAAAGGGCGGATAGCCTGTACCTTCCCAACCAGCGCAGCAAAGACTGGCTGAAGATAAAGACCAGCCAGCGGCACGAAGTGGTGATCGGCGGCTACACGCGCAACAAAGACACCCGCAAACCTTTCAGCGCCTTACTGGTAGGGCTGTACGAAAATGGCAAGTTGCAGTATACCGGTAAAATAGGTACCGGCTTTAATGATCAGCTGCAAAAACAATTACTGCAGCAGTTCAAATCTTTAGAGACGGAGAAATGCCCATTTACCACGGTGCCGGATGTTAACAAGCCCTCCCGTTTCCGGCCCAATCCTCCGGAGGCCAAGGCCTTTTGGTTAAAACCCCGGCTGGTATGCGAGGTAAGCTTCCGGGAAATGACATCTGACGGTGTAATGCGCCACCCTTCTTTTGAAGGGCTGCGTACAGATAAGGAGGCCACCCAGGTAGTGGAAGAGCAGGAAATACCGGCGAAAGCCCGGGTGAGAACAAAGGCCACAGCCACCGGCACAAAACTGCTGACACCCGCCGGCAAAGCCGTGCGCAAAACCATGCTGAACCCAACGGATAAAACCCAGGTACGGCCAGTGGGCGGGCATGCGCTTAAATTCACCAACCTGGATAAGCTGTTCTGGCCAAAGGAAAAGATCACCAAACGGGATATGCTGAATTATTATTATCAGGTAGCGCCGTATATGCTGCCCTATATGAAAGACCGGCCACAATCCTTAAACCGGCACCCGAACGGCATTACCGGCAAAAGTTTTTACCAGAAAGATGTTACCGGTAAAGTGCCTGACTGGATTGCCACCTTTCCCTACCACAGCGATGCAGATGGCCGTGATAAGAATTTCCTGGTGTGCACGGATGAGGCCAGCCTGTTATACATTGCCTCTTTGGGTTGTATTGAAATGAACCCCTGGAGCAGCCGCATACAAACGCCCGATAACCCCGACTGGTGCCTGATAGACCTGGACCCGGACAAAACCACTTTTAACCAGGTGATTGAAGCTGCGCAGGTAACAAAAGAAATACTGGATGCAGCGGATGTGCCCAGTTACTGCAAAACATCCGGCTCCACAGGTTTGCATATTTATATTCCCTTAGGCGCTAAATACACCTATGAACAATCAAAGGAATTTGCCCGGGTAATTGCTAAGCTGGTGCAAAAAACCATTCCGGGTTTTACTACCATTGAAAGGGCTACGGCCAACCGCAACCGTAAAATGTATATAGATTTTCTGCAGAACCGCCCGCAGGCTACCCTGGCGGCCCCTTATGCCCTGCGGCCCAAACCCGGCGCCACCGTATCTATGCCGCTGCATTGGGAGGAAGTAAAAAAAGGTTTGCAAATGAAAGACTTTACCATTCACAATGCAATGGACCGCCTGAAGCAGGAAGGCGACCTGTTTAAGCCGGTTTTAGGTAAAGGCATTAATATGGAGAAGGCATTGAAAAAAATGCAAAACCTATATGCATAGCCGTTATACATTCATGCTCACGATCCTTGCAAATCCTACATCGCTTATAATATGGGGGCCGTACGGCCGGTCCACTAAATGGAACTTCACCGTTCTTCCTACATTCTCTTTGGCTTCATCCAACTGATCGAAATAAATTAAGGCTGAAAGTAATTCATCGCCCCGCTTGAATTGCACATGCGGTAATTCAGACACCGGGTGCAGTACGATAGTACCTGTTAACGTTTTTTCCACTTAATACACATTTTCAATGATAGCATGATCGCTCTCACCCACGATTTGTCCCCCTAACATTCAATACAGCTGGAAACTAATGTTTTTCCGCATTATTTCCATCACTATTTTGTACAGGCGGCTGAAATGTTATGCCGGCGCCGGCCCCTTCCCCATTAAATATCAAAGGATAAACCTATACTTGCAGCATAATTGTTTGTATATGATAGAAGGTACGGATGTGCGTATTGGCAACCTGGTATGGTATTACGATTATAATATGACGGAGACGGTATTTCGCGTAGAAGGCATACTGGACGGGTATATACACAACACGCTGCTGCCCAGGAATAAATTACCGTTTAAGGATGTACACCCTATTAAGCTGGAAACAGATCACCTGCTGGATTTTAATTTTTTGCAGGAAGAAGGCGCGCATCATAATATTTATGCGTATAAATATAACCGGCAGGATAGTATTTATGTGCGGGATGATGGTTATTCTTTTCAACCGGTTGCATATTCAGCCGGCAGCGGGTTTGTAGCTTATGGACGGCCGCTGGCGCATGTACACCAATTACAGAACCTGTTTTATGATATTACCCGGGAAGATATTTTTATTGAATAAAAAACGTGCAGACCTTTTTGATAAGTACTGTAATAATTATGATATTATATGGATCATTAGCGATGCACACAGCAGATACCCGCAGTTGTTTGATCAGTACCCAGCACGGTTCAAGGAACGCCAAAGCCCTGATCGTAAATAACAAAGAAATATGAAGATCCACATTTCCGGCGCTTCCGGAAGTGGCGTAACCACATTAGGAAACGCACTTTCAGCAGCACTGCAGCTCCCTTACTTTGATAGTGATGCTTATTTCTGGGAACCCACCACTCCCCCTTTTACACATAAAAGAGCGCCCCGCTTAAGGAATGCCGCTATCCGGGCCGACCTGGATAAACAAAACAGCTGGGTGCTGGGCGGCTCCGCGGTGAACTGGGGCAAGGATGTTTTTCCGCCATTTGACCTGATCGTGTTCCTGTGGCTGCCGCCCGCCATTCGTATGAAAAGGTTAAAGGCACGGGAGCTTGAACGTTACGGGGAAATTATTTTTACGGATGCACAAAGGCATCAACAATACCAGGCATTTATGGCCTGGGCAGCAGACTATGATAACTGTACCGGTATTGCCGGCCGTACCATACAGGTGCATGAGCAATGGCTGCAGCAGCAGACCAGCCGTGTACTGCAAATACGCGGCGATCTCACCGTGGCAGAACGCCTGGCCTTAGTGATGGAGGCCATTGCCCAAACGTAGTGGCACTGTTGTTGAGCAACAACCGGAAAATAGCTTTATGAACAGGGATATAACCGGAAAAACAATTGTGATCACAGGTGCGTCCAGCGGCGCCGGCAGGGCTGCTGCGGTGGAGCTGGCTGCCAGCAGGCCCTCACTGGTACTGGCCGGCAGAAATACCGTTTCGCTGGAAGAAGTGGCTGAAGAATGCAGGGAATTTGGTGCAGACGTACTGGTGGTGCCTACAGATGTAACCGATGCTGCTGCCATGAAAAAGCTGGCTGCTACAGCGCATGACTGGGGTTTAGGTATAGATGTATGGATCAATAATGCCGGTGTGCTGGCAGCAGGTGATTTTGATGAAACACCCCTGGAAGTGCATAACCAGGTAGTAGCCACCAACCTGCTGGGCTATATGAGCGGCGTACATGCTGTACTGCCTTATTTTAAGCAGCAGCGCCATGGTATTATCATCAACAACATTTCCATTGGCGGCTATTTGCCGGTACCTTATGGCGCAGGGTATACCGCCAGTAAATTCGGACTGCGCGGCTTTTCAGAGGCGCTTAAGGGCGAGCTTAGCCAATGGCCGGAGATCTATGTCTGCGACCTCTTTCCCCATTTCCTGAATACGCCGGGCATGCTGCATGCAGGTAATTATACCGGTAAAGTATTAAAGCCGGCGCCCCCGGTACAAGACCCGGTTAAAGTGGCCAGGTCCATTGCCGCACTTATTAAAAATCCAAGGTCTACCAGCTATACCCTTCCTTCGCTGATCTTTAAAGCAGCGCATAGCGTATTCCCCGAACTGACCACAAAAATCACCGGTATGGTGATCCGTAAATACTTTAGCTTAGCAGAACCCATTGCCCGCACTAACGGCAACCTTTTTAATACGGTGGGTTATGGTATGAGCACCAAGGGAATTTTTCCGGCAGCTGCCACTATCAATAAAGCAAAGCGCAAAGCTACGGCCATTGGTTTCCTGGCAGGTTTTGCCATTGGCATTTATTTGTTGTCAAAAGGAAGCTCAAAATAAAAGCGGTTAAAATGATTGCATCTCACAGCAGGACAACAGGCATTTTATATACCTGCCTTGTCCTTTTTTTTGCTGCCTGCTCTACCTCAAAAAGAGGATTATTTACAAAGCAAACAGCCCATGAGCAATATGCCAGCCGCCTTACTGATGCCGGCCTTGCCGGCAGCGCCCTGGGCAGCTTATGGTTTGCGGCAGCAGAAAAGGCCCTTGCACATCCGCTAAGCATTACTTTACCTTATAAGGAAACCGGCTATTTTGCGGCGGAGAAGCCGGATGCAGCAGGTTACCTGTTCCCGGCCCGCCGGGGCGATGTGCTGAAGATTGCAATAAACGGGAAACCCACCGGCAGCTTCAAAATTTTTGCAGACCTGTGGCAGCCGGCAGCCGCTAATGAGAAACCTACCCTGCTGGCAGCGGCAGATACCACTTCCTGGACCCTGCAGCATGAAGTAAAGGCTGATGGCCGCTTTTTACTGCGCCTGCAACCTGAATTATTACGCAGCGGGGAATACACCATTACTATTACTACGGCCCCCTCCCTGGCTTTTCCGGTGCCGGGCAGCATGCAGCCCCGTATTGGCAGCTTCTGGGGCGCGAACCGTGATGGTGGCAGCCGCAGCCACGAAGGCATTGATATTTTCGGCAAATTCAGAACACCGGTTATATCAGCAGCCAATGGCTTTATCAGCAGCACCCGCGAAAACAAGCTGGGAGGCAGGGTCATCTTCCTGAACCCGGATGGAAAACCTTACAGCTTATACTACGCCCACCTTGATTCAGTGCTGGTACATGAAGGACAAAAAGTAAAGCTGGGCGATACCATTGGTTTAATGGGAAATACCGGTAATGCCCGCAACACGCCTACCCATCTGCATTTTGGCATTTATACCAATGGAGGTGCTATAGACCCTTTCCCTTTTGTGAACCGGGACCGGCCTGCACCTGAGGAAGTAACAGCATCTATCACCCTGTTACAGCACATGATCCGCAATACCGGCACCGCCTCCCTGGTTGCATCTCCTGTAAAAAACGGTACCCTCATAGAAAAGCTGCCGGCCAACCGGGTAATGCAGGTAATGGCTGCTACCGGCAGCTGGTATAAAGTAGCGCTGCCGGATAGCCGCGAAGGATTTGTGGAAAGCAAAACAGTATCCGCACAGCCTTATAAAAGGCAGCTGGCTAAGAACGCCACCCCTTTGCTGGATGCACCTGATACCGCAGCAGCGGTAAAGCTCACCATTCCAGCAGGCGCTGATATAGATATTTTAGGTGAACAGGGCGCTTTCCGGTTTATAACATATGGGGAGCAAAAGGGCTGGATGCAGCTGTAACCATAATTACTTTTTACTCCGGTATAAACAGCAGCGCATCTGCCAGCAGATCGCCCTGCACGCCAGCCGGCAATGCAATGCTCACATAAAAAGGGCTGCCGCTGCTGTATTCATAAGTGCCCAGCGAGATCCATTCATTGCCATTTTCCACTAAAGAGGGGGTAACCGTTTGCTGCCCGTTGGCAGCAGCAATTGTGAATGCTGCAGTAGCTGCTTTATTTGCACGGGTTAAATTGTAATAGTAGATAGTATAACGCCCGTTAAATTGCATGGGCGGGTTAAAACGTACGCTGCTGGCAGCGGAGCCAGGCGCCACGGATAGTAGTATCGAGGTGGCGTACTGGTTGGCTGACCTTAATCTTTGCCAGGTACCAGTAGTGCGCACATAAGCAGTATCTGCATCATCTACCTGCACCTCAGGTATGCTGCCATCTGCCAGCGGGTCCTGTTTTAACTTTTGCTGCACGGCGCTAACATCTATATCCTGGATAGCCTGCTGGCTGTCAATAGCCTGCACAGCGGCAACAGCGGCCGACTGCCCCAGCACCATAAACACAGGCTCCATGCGTATGGAGCCATAAGCGATATGTGTGGCAGATAAGCAGACCGGTACCAGTAAATTCCTACACTCTGCTGCTTTGGGTACTATTGAACGGTAGCTGATGGCATATGGGTTTAGCACGCCTACCTGTACATCCCCTTCATTTTTCACCATACCGTTCACCACTATACGCTGGCAGTTATGGGAATCCATAGAATAAGCGCCCAGGCCAATACCGTCTGTTACCTTCACGCGCCCCTCGCAGTTGGCCTGCGTCATTACATAAGCGCTTACCATGCGGCGCGCTTCGCGTATATACAGCTGAAAGGTCCAGTTACCATTGTCTGTATACTCATCTTTGGGGTAACCCCACTTTAACATCAGCGGGCGGATGTTAGCCTGTACCCGTGGGTCGTGGCCCAGGAAATACAACCATCCCTTTGTATAGTCCTCATGCATTTTAAAGATCTGCCGCCGGGTCATGTAATCTGCTTCTGCGTAATCATAGTTCATGCCGATCATGTCTGTTGAAAAAGGACCGTTGTTATTGATGTCTGTTTTATTATTGGGCATGGCATCAACCTTTAAACCGCCCATCAGGCTGGTCCAGGGCGTTTTGGCCATAGAACGCAAGGCCAGCTCATAACGCGTGGAATCATAGTTATCGGGGCGGGTAATAGGTATCATATTGGCTGCCACATTGGTGAGGCAAATACGGAAGTTGTAGGCCTGCACCTTTGCATCGCCGCTGCCGGGTGCTGCCAGCGGCGCCGGGCTAATACCCCATAACAGGCCGCTTTCCGGCTGGCCGGGCGTTCTGTAGGGATCTATACTGTCTGCAAACTGGTGCTTATCGCGCAGCTGTACGCCGTTGTAAGTTTCCTGGTACTGGGTATTGGCTTCGCGGCCCACGGTATAGCTTACGCCGGCTTTGGCCATCAGGTCGCCTTCATAGCTGCAGTCAATGAACATTTTTGCAGTGATGGTCCTTATTGAATCGTTATTGCAGTCAACTTTAATAAGATTAATGGATTGTATGCTGCCCTGCTGCATGGTGGCCTGGGTAAGATAATAGCGATACAGCACAGGTATTGCTGCAATTTCAATATAGCTGTTAATGAGCGCTTCCGCTACATGCGGCTCAAAGATCCACTGCTCAAATTTTCCGTAATAACGGCCAATGCGCCGGTAAAAATTCCGTCCCAGGCCGGTGATGGCGTATTTGTTGCCAATGTCTGTCATACCCAGGCCGCCGCTGGTCATGCCGCCCAGGTGACTGCCCGGTTCAACCAGCAGTACGGTTTTACCCATTTTTTTTGCAGTATAGGCAGCTATTACCCCTGCGGCGGTACCGCCGTAAATGCAAATATCATAGCTGTTTGCCTGCTGTGCAGTCAGCGGTTGTGCGGGTATTAAAAAAAGAAGGGTAACAAGCAGTGAAATACCTGCTTTTTTGAGGGTACATTTTTGTGTGATCATTACTGTTAGTTTAAATTTTTGAGGGGATCCCTGATGCAGGGATGAGGGAGCAGGCGTATCGGGTTACAGGTATAGTGCTTTATTTAAGGTACGGGTTTTAACTGCGGCGCCGGTTCAGCCGGCAAAACATCCTATACTAAATATTTTTCCCGGATAAAGTTGCAATGATGCTGGTTATGCCCTACTGCCATCCAGCCTAAGCTGCGGGCGGTGTAAATTACTTTCTTGTCCGGGAAATCCTTAAAATCCAGCATTGCGGGGGTCATGCTGCTGAACAGGCTTATAGTGGCATCGCGGATGGTTATCAGCTCATCCCGGATATCCGCTAAGGTACGGTTAGCCGCATGAAAGTCATTAGGATAGATATCCCCTGCCGGCATTACTTCCAGGTCAACATCTATTTGCCGGGAGTAACAAAAGGCTTTATAAGCGTAGTAGCGTTCATCATCGGCCACGTGAATAAAAACCTGCTTTACCGTCCATTTGTCTTCCGCGTATCTAAAATCCTCCTTTGACACCGGAATGGAGCTGATCAGGTCAAGCATCTGCTGCTTATTCTGCTGCAAAGCTGCTATCAGGTCATCGCCAGGCGCCAGGTTAAAGAAGTAAGGATACCAGTCAGGTGCATCATCAACATTTGGACGGCCGATCTTTAACATATGGTTGTGCTTTAGCTGATAAATTTAGTACATAGCCTTCTACTATTAAAGTGTGATACCGGAATAGATGTAAATAATACCTTATTGCTTTTTCGGGAAAAAACTTATATTCGTCTCAACGAACAATGAAGAGATTTCACAAGTTTAATTATCAACCAATTAGGCCTTAAATCGTATAGAAGAATTTCCTGTACTTATTATAGTTGCTATATATAAGCACGATACAGTGATCATTTTTGCCTGATGATGTTGTCCAGGATCTAATCCGTCAATACCGGAATGATATCTTATGGAAATAATTCGCTGACATAAATCAATACCATGAAATTTTTTACGATGATGTGTGTATGCATCTTCATGGTTTGCCGCCTGCAGGCGCAAACAGATATGGATGCTATTATGCTGAATAAAAATGTACTGTGCGTGGGGGGTATGTACAGTCATAACAGCTGGAAGAACTACTGGGAAGGCACCTATAAAAGGGACAATGAAAACCTGGGTACAGTAAGCACACAAATGATGGGGGTAATGGGTAACTATGGCATTACCAGTAAATTAAATGTGCTGTTTAACCTGCCCTATGTGCAAACCAAAGCAACCAACGGCACCCTGAAAGGCCTGAAGGGCGTACAGGACCTTGGGCTTTCCGTAAAGTATAAGATCCACACCTTCCCCGTTGGGCAAAAGGGTAAGTTAGCTGCTTTTGCCATCGGCAACTTTTCGTTCCCGCTCACAAATTATGTAGCTGATTTTTTGCCTATGTCCATTGGGCTTCACAGCAAGAACCTTACTTTCAGGGGCATGCTTGATTACCAGCTTGGTAAATTCTTCACCACTGCATCCGGATACTATACCTTAAGAAGCAATATTAAAATAGACCGCACCTCTTATTATGATACGGAAATGCATCTTACCAATGAGGTGGATATGCCAAATGTAGCCGGCTTTAATGCAAGGGCAGGTTACAGAAGCCGCACCTGGATAGCAGAAGCGGTTTTGGATAATATGAATACGCTGGGCGGTTTTGATATCAGGAAAAACGATATGCCATTCCCAAGCAATAAGATGAACGCCACCATGGCCGGTGCTAGTTTCAAATATTCATTTGCCAAAGCCCTCCGCGGCCTTGAGCTAACAGCCGGTGCAAAGTATACGGTGGCAGGCAGGAATGTGGGCCAGGCCACCATAGTGAACGGCGGCGTTTTTTACCTGATGGACTTTTCAAAAAAACATGCAACTTATGAAAACTGATCTTACCTATAAATTACTGATGGTAACGGTGCTTACTGCGCTGGTATACTGGTCGTGCTCAAAGGACCTGAATGACCGCTCCGACAGTTATCCTGCGCTAACACCCGCCAGCATTGACCTGGATGCCGGTACCTGGAAACCTGTGCTGCTGACCGCTGCCGACGAATTTGCCGTTGCAGCACCGGTGGCCACCACCACCCCCGCTTATATAGCAGAGCTGAATGAAATAAAGGGTTTGCAGCGCAACCTTAGCGACAACGATAAAAAGATCATTAAATACTGGAGCGCCGGTGCGGTATTAAGGTGGAACGAAATATTACGTGAGCTGGTAGCAAAGTATAACTTACCTCCTTATCAGAATCCTGACAATACGTATCCCGCACCCAGTGCGGCTAACCCGTTTGCCTATCCTTATTTTCCGTTTGCCAATCCGCCCTATGCAGCGCGCGCCTATGCCTACGTAAGCGCAGCCCAGTATGATGCGCTGGTAGCAACCTGGCATTACAAGAAATTATATAACCGTGCAGCGCCGTATAAAGTAGATTCACTGGTAAAGGCCCTGGTTCCAAGATCAGACCTGCCCTCTTATCCCAGTGAAGACGCAGCCGTTGCCGGCGCCGCTATAGAAATGCTGAAATTACTATTCCCCGGCGAGGTGGCTTACATTCAGCAAAAAGCCGATGAGCAGGAACGGTACCGGATCATGGCAGGGGCTAATGTACGCAGTGAAATTGAGGCCGGTGAAGCATTGGGCAAGCTGGTGGCGCAAAAGTTCACTGCCAGGGGAAGGGCCGACCGTGCAGGGCAGGCCATCGGGAATCCGGACATCTGGAAAAAATTTGAAACCGATACGGAAGCAAAGGGAGAGGTTTGCTGGTTTAGCCTTGAATCGCCCAAAAGGCCGCCCATGCTGCCTTTATTTTCAAAAGTAAAGGGCTTTTTATGCGATTCCATGGATATTATTAATATGCGCCCGGCGCCGCCGCCCTCCACCTCCTCACAGCAATTCAAAGAGGAAACAGAAGAAGTATTATACTATAGTCAGCATGCTACCCGCGACCGGATACGCATTGTGCATTTCTGGGCCGATGGCGCAGGCACCTACGGCCCTCCCGGGCACTGGGATGCCATTGCAGCCGATGAATTTGTAAAAGAGCACTACAGTGAAGTAAGATGGGCCAGGAACTATGCGCTGATCAATATGGCATTAATGGATGCTGCTATAACCTGCTGGGATGCCAAATATTTTTATTTCAATCCCAGGCCTTCGCAGTCAGACCCCAATATTAAAACATTAACAGGCGTGCCTAATTTCCCTTCCTATACATCCGGCCACTCAACGTTCAGTGCTGCGGCGGCCACCGTGTTAACGCACCTGCTGCCCGACAGGGGCTCCAAATTCAATGACATGGCTACAGAAGCTTCTATGTCGCGCTTATACGGCGCTATCCATTACCGGAGCGATTGTACTATGGGGCTGGAAAGCGGTAGAAAAGTGGGCGAGCGTGCCGTGTTAAGGGCACAAACAGACGGGGCGGAATAAGCTGAAGAATGTAAAATGTAAAACTCTAAATCATAAATGTAAAAGTGGAATGCAGCGGCCGGGGAAGGGTATCGCTGCATTCCACTTTTACATTTAAAATTTTACATTTATGATTTTACATTCTTTTAGCCATCTTCGCTTTATTATGCAAATTTGCCGGGACCTTTTATATTTGTTACCGTCTGACAGTTACCAGGCTACGCTATGAATGAACAGGAACGCATACCGCAGGGCGCCGGCACGATTGAAGGGATCACCATTTTCAGTGAAAAGGACAGAGCGGATTATACCGCCATGATCAATAAACCTTTTCGTGCAGAAACCGGCGGTTTCCTGCTGGTTACCAGTGGTACTTTCCGCCTGCAATGCAATCTTGAAACTGTTACCTGCGCCCCGAACAGCATATACTTCATTATCCAGGGGTTCATTTATACGCTTGAAACGGTATCGGAAGATTGCCATTTTACCGGCATAACCATGGACACTAATTTTCTTATGAAAAGCGGTATCCATGTTACCGGCAGTGAACTGTTCCAGATGACGTCCTCCGACATCAGCCATCAGTATAGCATCAGCAAGCAGGAAATGGAAATGCTCAGCGCTATGCTGGATATATTAAATGTGAAGCTTACCAATAACAATTCCCTTTATTTTCAGAAAGAGGTGCTCCAGCATCAGCTCATAGCATTGCTCTATGAAACCGGGGCTATTTTCAGAAGGTACACCGACTTTCAATCCATAAAGCTTAACCGCAAAGAAGATCTTACCGCCAGGTTCCTGGATCTTTTACGGCTGCATGTAAAAAGCGAACGCAGCCTCCAGTTCTATGCCAGCCACCTGTCTGTAACAACCGGCCATCTTACAAAGGTTATTAAGCAGGTGATCGGCAAACCAGCCGGTGAGCTGATAGATGCGGCGGTGATAACAGAGGCCCAGATCCTGCTCAGCAACCCAGCAGTGAGTGTGGCGCAGGCAGCGGAAGAGCTGCAGTTCAGTGATCAGTCTTTTTTTGGGAAATACTTTAAAAAGCATACCGGCTTCTCCCCCTCCTCTTATAGGCAGGTAGTTAAAAATGGAAAAAATAACCTGTTTTGACCAATTTTGGCTGTAATCAGACCTTTTACACCCTTCTTTTTTTATCCAATTTTGCATCGTCAGTTTCTTATTCAACTGACCTGTGAGAAATGGGTAACAGCTTATCACATAAAATTGCACTTGTTGTTGATGGAACCAGTTATGTAGGTAAAGGCATTGTACAGGCTTTTCTTGAAGAAGATGCAACGGTAGTGGTACCGGCTTCCAGTGTGAGTGATATTGCCGGCTTAAAAGCCGCACTGCAAAGCGTTCCGCAGGATAAACTGGTTACCTTTCTCACAGATATAGCAGACTATGCGAAAGTGAAGGATTATGCGGATATGCTCTATAACCAGTTTAAACGTATAGACCTGGCAGTTACCTATATAAATGCCAGCCGTAATACCCGCTCTTTCCTGCAAACTGATATTGAAGAATGGCAAACAATGGGCAACAGCCTTACCGCTTACTTTGCAGCCAGCAGGGCGCTGTTCTCTTTAATGCAGGACCCCGGCAGCATGTACGTTACCATGAGCAATGCAGACCACCTTGCGCGCAGGCCGCATACCAGCCTGCACCACCTTGCCAGCCTGTTTCAAATGGAAATTGCAGGCCTGTTCGCGCGGGAAAAACACAAAATCAAAACCAGGTACCATCATGTGTATATTGAAAATGTTATTGCTCCTGTAACGGTTGGGCAATTCATTATAAAACTGTACTGTGGCCAGGCAGCGGAGCTCGGGAAAATATTTCAATGCTGCAGTGTTAAAACCTTTCATAACGAAATAATACAGGCTATACTGAAGGATTAAGCTATGTCATAACACAGCTGCCATATTATACTCCGCTATGGAGCGGCTATACTATTGCCTGTGAGGTAGCGTAACACTAAATATTTAATTATACGAATAATGAAAAAAACAACAGCTGTAAGGACAGGAACTACCGGATTGGTCTTATGTCTTTTAATACCAGCATTAATGATCCAGGGATGCAAGGGAACAGCCGAAGGGCAAAGCGCTACCGGCGCGCCTCCTCAAAAGTTGCCCGTTATTACCATACAACCCGCACAGGCCAGGGTTACCACTGTGTATAGCAGCACACTGGAAGGCGTAGTGAATGTTGAGGTAAGGCCCCAGGTATCCGGCAGCCTGCTGAAAATTTATGTTGATGAAGGCGCCCTGGTACGGGCCGGCCAGCCACTGTTCTTTATAGACGACCGGGTGTACCGGCAGCAGCTGAACACCGCCATCGGCACCTTACATAATGCTGAAGCCAACATGGAATCTGCCCGCATAAATGTAGCAAAAACAGCAACCCTGGTACAGAACAAGGTAAGCTCCAATATAAACCTGGAAACAGCGCAGGCAGCTTTTGCTGCTGCCAAAGCGGTGGTAGAACAGGCACAGGCAGCAGTAGAGAATGCACGCATAAACATAGGCTATTGCACCATTACCGCCCCGGTGAGCGGTTATATAGGGCGCATTCCCTTTAAGCTGGGCAGCCTGGTATCCCCTACCGGTACCACGCCGCTTACCTTATTATCAGACACGCATAACGTGAACGCCTACTTTAGCATGGGTGAGCGCGATTTTGTGAACTTTGAAAAGCAGCACCCGGGCGATAACACGGCGCAAATGCTGGATCATGTTCCCCCTGTATCCCTGCAATTACCGGATGGCAGCCTGTATGCGGAGAAAGGAAAAATAACAGCGGTAGAAGGTCAGTTTGATAAAGGCACCGGCTCCATTACTTTAAGGGCCACTTTTCCCAACAACAAGTCCATACTGCGTTCCGGCAACACCGGTAAAATACTCATAGATCAGCAGTTTGATAATGTGCTGTTATTACCCATTGCATCTACAATGGAAATACAGGATAAAATCTATGCCTTTACAGTAGATAACGGTAATAAAGTAAAACAGGTGCCTTTACAGTCATCTGGCAAAACCGGTACAGATTACATTATTACCGGCGGCCTGCAACCCGGCGCCAGGGTGGTAAGCCAGGGCTTTGAACGCCTGCAGAACGGAATGACCATTACGCCGGATGTGGCAAAATAAATTCAAACAAACCAGGCGATCTTTTAAACCGTTGAGTGGCGTTTGCATATGCTGCTTTTAACGCAGCGCATTGCAACATAAAACATGTGATTTATTATGCTTAAAAAGTTCATAACAAGACCCGTTCTTGCAACAGTTATATCCCTGATAGTGGTAATACTGGGTATTGTGGGTATGACCTCGCTTCCCATTACACAGTTCCCGGATATTGCGCCGCCCTGTATAACGGTAAGCACCGTGTACCCCGGCGCCAGCAGCGATGTAATAGCCCGCTCTGTAGCGCCCCCGCTGGAAGATGCCATTAATGGCGTGGAAGACATGACCTACATGACCTCTACTTCCAGCAACGATGGCACCCTTACCATTAATGTATATTTTAAGCTGGGCGTGAATCCCGACCAGGCCGCGGTGAATGTACAGAACCGTGTATCCCAGGCTACCAGCCAGCTGCCGGCAGAAGTGGTGCAATACGGCATCACTACTTTAAAGCAGCAGAACAGCACCATTATGTTCCTGGCAATAACAGCCACCGATACATCATACGATGAAACCTTTCTGCAGAACTATACCAAAATAAATATAGTGCCTGAAATAAAACGCGTGAATGGTGTGGGCCAGGCAAACGTATTTGGTAACAAGGATTATTCTATGCGTGTTTGGCTGAAGCCGCAGATCATGGCGGCTTACGGTATTACGCCGCAGCAGGTAGCTGCCGCCATACAGGACCAGAACCTGGAAGCCGCACCGGGCCGGTTTGGGCAAAGCTCGCCGGAGGCCATGGAATATGCCATTAAGTACAAGGGCAAACTTTTTACCCCGGAAAGTTATGAGAACATTATTGTACGCGCCAATACAGACGGCTCTGTATTAAGGTTGAAAGATATAGCGCGGGTAGAGCTGGGTGCATTTAACTACACCACCAACTCAACCTTCAATAAAAATAAAACGGTGGTAGCCGGCATTTATCAAACAGCCGGCTCCAATGCCAATGAAATAGAAACACAGCTGCAGGCAAAAATGAAGGAGCTGTCTAAGTCTTTCCCGCCGGGTATTACATATGAAATACCCTACAGCTCCAAGAAATCGCTGGATGAATCCATTAACCAGGTGCTACACACACTTATTGAAGCTTTTGTGCTGGTGTTTATTGTGGTGTTCATCTTTTTGCAGGATTTCCGTTCTACATTGATCCCTGCTATTGCAGTGCCGGTATCTATTGTAGGTACGTTCTTCTTTATGAAGATCTTTGGCTTCTCCATTAACATACTTACGTTGTTTGCACTGGTGCTGGCCATTGGTATTGTGGTGGATGATGCTATTGTGGTGGTGGAGGCCGTGCATGCCAAAATGGAAAAGCGGAAGCTGCCTGCCAGGGCGGCCACGGTGTCGGCCATGAGCGAGATCACCGGGGCCATTGTATCCATTACCCTGGTAATGTCGGCGGTGTTCTTACCCGTAGGTTTTATGGATGGGCCAACCGGCGTATTCTACCGGCAGTTTGCATTAACACTGGCCATTGCCATCCTGATCTCTGCAGTGAATGCGCTTACCTTAAGCCCTGCGCTTTGCGCCCTGTTCCTGAAGGATGCGCATAGCCATGCTACCGGTGAAAAAGAGGAGCCCCCCCAACAGAAGACCAGCTTTGGCAAACGCTTCTTTGCAGGGTTTAATGCCGGTTTTAATAAGCTCACCAACCGTTACGGCCTCTCCGTACTTTTCTTAATAAAAAAGAAATGGGTAGGTTTTACAGCGCTGGCCGGCGTTTTCGCCCTGCTGGTGTTCCTGGCCAAAACAACGCCTACCGGTTTTATACCGGATGAAGACCAGGGATTCCTGATCGTGTCCGTTTCACTGCCTCCCGGCGCTTCACTGGAACGTACCAACGAAGCCATGGTAAAGGGGCGGGATCTGATCTCCTCATTCCCCTTTGTAAAGAATACCGTATCTGTTTCCGGTCTTAATATTTTAACGAACAGCGCCAGCTCCTCTGCCGGGTTACTGCTGGTACAGCTGAAAGACCTGGAAGAACGCGGAAAAACAAAAGATATTAACCAGATCCTGGGAATGCTGCAAGGCACGCTCATGGATGTAAAAGGCGCCTTCTTTTATGTGCTGGCATTACCTACCGTACAGGGCTTTGGTACTACCACCGGTATTGATATGGTAGTGCAGGACCGTACTGCAGGCAGCATAGATAAATTTAACCAGGTGACCCAGGGATTTCTTGGGGAACTAATGAAACAGCCGGAAATAGCCCTTGCATTTACCACCTTTAACACCGGGTACCCCCAGTATGAGATGGAAATAGATGAAATGAAGACCAAACAGCTAGGCGTTAATGTAAAGGACCTGGTAACGGTAATGCAAGGGTTTTACGGCAGTATGCAGGCATCGGACTTTAACCGCTTTGGCAAGTACTACCGCGTAGTGCTGCAGTCAGCAGCAGAAGACCGTGCAGACCTTTCTTCGCTGGATGGTATTGCGGTATCTAACAACGCAGGACAAATGGTGCCGGTGAAAACCCTAATCAACATGAAACGGGTATACGGTACAGAAACCGTTGACCACTTTAACATGTTCAACTCTATCAGCGCAACGGTAATGCCTAAACCGGGATTTAGCACCGGCCAGGCCATTGCAGCTATTGAGCGCGTAAAGGCCGCTAATTTACCAACCGGCTACACTACCAATTGGAAAGGGCTTACCCGCGAAGAACAATCTGCGGGCGGCAAAACCATTTTCATATTTGCATTGTGCCTGGTGTTTGTGTACCTGCTGCTAAGCGCGCAGTATGAAAGCTACCTGCTGCCGTTCTCCGTTATGCTCTCCATACCTACCGGCTTGCTGGGTGTATTCATTGGTATAAAGATCGGCGGTATAGAGAACAACATTTATGTACAGGTAGCCCTCATCATGCTCATAGGCCTGCTGGCAAAGAATGCCATTCTTATTGTGGAGTATGCGGTACAGCGCCGGCGTGCCGGTAAAACGCTGGTGGCCGCAGCGGTGGATGCTGCCAAAGCAAGGCTGCGCCCTATTATTATGACATCGCTAGCCTTTATTGCAGGCCTTTTGCCGCTGCTGCGCGCCGTAGGCCCTTCTGCCCTTGGTAACCATTCCATAGGCTGGGCGGCTGTTGTAGGCATGTTAAGCGGGGTGCTGCTGGGCATCTTCATTATACCGGTATTGTTTGTAGTGTTCCAATACCTGCAGGAGCTGGTAAAGCGGCCCTCAAAACAGGAGGCGTATGATGAGTACGGACAAGCCATACCCGGGCATATTTAAAAACATTTTTACCTGGTGGCGGTAATGGCCGCCACCAGCTTTTGATCTTATAAACAGTGGCAGATATGTATAAGTATAAACGGAGCGTTCTTTTTCTTTGTGCAATAGTGCTCACCGCTGCGGTTAATTCCTGCGTAACGCAGAAGTACCAGTCCCCGGCCCTGAACCTGCCGGCGGCTTTCCGCACAGACAGCACCGGTAATATGTCTGATTCAGGCATAGCAGTTATCTCTTACCATACCTTTTTCAGCGACCCGGTGCTGCTGCAATTAATAGACAGCGGTATAGCACGCAACTATAATTTACAGGTGGCCATCAAACAAATTGATTATGCTGCGCAGGCCTTTAAACAGGCCAAATGGAACAATGTGCCCACGGTTAGCCTTACCGCAGGACAGACCTCTATTTCCCGACCTTCGGATAACAGCCTGAATGGGCTTACTGCCAGCCAGTTCCTGGGGCAGAGTTATATAGCAGACTATACCACCGGTTTAAACATCTCCTGGGAAGCAGATATATGGGGTAAGATAAAAAGCCGGAAAGACGCTGCGCTGGCCGATTACCTTGGATCACAGGAGGCAGCAAAAGCAGTGCAGACAAAGCTGGTATCTGATATTGCGCAGGGGTATTACAATTTGCTGATGCTGGATACGCAGCTGGAAGTAACCCGTAAAAGCATTGCTTTATACGACAGCTCTATTGCCGTAACTACCATGCTGCGGGACGCCGGTAATGTAACCACACTGGCTATACAGCAGCTGGAAGCCTCGCGCGAGCAGGCAGCATCCATGTTGCCGCAGCTTGAACAGCAATTGGTGGCGCAGGAAAATGCGCTGTCTGTGCTTACCGGAAAGAACCCTGGTAAAATAGACAGGACAGCAGGCATCTCCTCTCTATCACTGCACGAAAAATTATCAGCAGGCATTCCCGCAAATATGGTAAGCCGCCGGCCGGATATACGCCAGTCTGAAATGACGCTGATGCAGGCGCATGCTATGATGAATGTATCCCGCGCCAGCATGTACCCCTCTTTAACCATTACCGGCCAGGGTGGGTTGAATGCTTTTGATGTGGGTAACTGGTTTAAGATCCCCGGCTCCCTTTTTGCAACGGGCGCAGGTTCATTAGTGCAACCCATCCTGCAGAACAAACGATTAAAAACACAATACGAACAGTCAAAGATAAGCCGCGAACAGGCGGAGCTGCAGTTCAAACAATCGGTATTAACAGCGTTGGGCGAAGTATCCAATTCCCTTTCACAGATCGTTAAGCTAAAGGAGCAGGAGCAGCATACCAGCCGGCAGGTGCTGGTATTGGAGCAGGCGGTAAAAAATTCAAGCCTGCTGTATGATACCGGTGATGCCAGCTACCTGGAAGTATTGACAGCACAGAATAATAAGCTGCAGGCAGATCTTAGCCTGGCAGGTGTACAACGGCAGCGTTTGAGTGCGGAGGTGGTATTGTACCAGGCTTTGGGCGGCGGCTGGAAATAGATAGTGTTATGTTACAGTATGTAACAGTTGTAGGTTTTAAATCGGCCGGGGCATTCTTACCCTGGCCTTTTTATTTGATACTTTTTGCTGCCATCTGCCCGCCGCAGAAAATGCTGTCTGTAAAAACCCTTGTAGGCAATACCGACAGTACCTTCGTAATAACCATTACCAAGCCGGCTGTTCGTTTTTGAGAAACCAGTGGTGGCATACCCGGTACTTATAAAAACCGAAAAGAATTGAAATTCACTGATCCTGAAATATTTGTTGATCGTTACGCCTGTTATCAGCCCGTTTGCAGTTGGGATATTATACGACCGGTGCAGGTCTTTTTCATTAATGACTTCAAATACACTGCTCGTCCACCCGATGTAGGGCTCCACCGAGATATTGTGCGGGAGATCTATTGAGTAGCCAACATAATAATCCAGCTTAATGGGGTTAAGTTTTGCCGACCGGGTTAAAGTATCGCTCCCAAAAGCAAGGTCTGTTTTAGGTGTTACGGTCCAGGGTTTAAATCTAAAGCCTACGGTAAAGTTCTTATAAGCCACTGCAAGGCCTAGTGATCCGCCGAAATGATTGCCAAGCCATTGTTTCGTTTTATTGTTATAAGCGTATCCGGAAACGCCTATTTCGGCCCGTAGTCCAAATTCCGAAACCTTTGTACAGGCAAACGCGGGGTAGGGTTCATAAAAAGAATACCTGGTAACGGTATCGGTACCACATATTATTTCACGGCTGTATTGCTGACCATAACAACAGGCTGTACTGAAAGCAGCAGCCAGGAGGAACAGGTATCTTTTCATTCTAGCGCGTTGGGGTGTATTATTGTCCATTGGCTAAATTTATAAACTGTTCCGGCTTTTAGCAATTGGATATGTATATGAAGTTACAGGGGCTTGGGCGATTTTTTTGTTATGTTTAGCATGGAAAATACCAGGGGTATAACCGTACAAAATCTCCAGGCCGCCCGCCTCTATTTCCCTTAACAAAAATTAAATGCCAACCAACAATTTTTTCATGTATCTTGCTGATGCGGACTTGTTTGAAGCCATATATGCCACTACATTAATTGCAAGTTCAGACCTGACTTCCCCATGTTTCTATTTAGTTTTAAAGGCCCATGTTGAATCCCCGTGTTGTTGAATGGCTGTGGCCTTCCGTTTCAATAACTTTATTACATCAATACTTTAATGATCTTTTATGGGAAAAATCTACTCTTTTGTATTCCTCCTGTTATGGAGCCTGTCTTCTTTTGCGCAAAACCGCTTCCTGCAGCCGCTTTTCACTACGCCCGACAGCACCTACATATTGGACTACTCTCCCACCTGGGATAGGGTATTATCGTACAAACAAATTGGAAACAGCTACACGTATTACCTGGCCAACCTGGCCAACGGCACAACAGCAATAGTTCCCTACAGCGGGGGATTTAACCGGGGCCGTAATGAAGGGGTAAGGGAACATCCACATGCATGGGTTACTGCCACCGGCGTATTAATAGAAGGTGAGCCGCTTGACTCATCCTCTGACCTGGCGCCATTATACGAGTGGTACCAGTATGATGGTACGCTGACCAAGCTGGCTGATTCCGCCCGTTATGTAAGCACGGACGATCTTTACGCAGCATTCTACTCGCAGAACGGCCCCAACTCAGGTCTTATGCTAAAACACCTGGGCGGTCCCGGACCACAACGGCTGGTTGACAGCACTGTGTACGGCGTAGCTGTTTACAGGGGAACCGTTGTTTACTCCACTGGTAAATACCTGTACAGTTACCGCCAGGCGACTCAGCTGCTTGACCAATTAACGCCCTCCAACGGGGATCCCAACCAGCCAGGATATTTCTACAGCCTTGCTATGGACAATACCAGGGTTTTTTATCTGAGCCACCGGCAAGGCAGTCCAACCAGGGTACATACTGCCTATGCTGATGCACCAAACTCAGGACAGGTATTATTTACAGAAGGCGATGCCGGAGGAAATGCTGATGTGTCAATGGAAATTACCAGGCCGGTGCTGGATGAAGGCCGTATTGGCGGAATTAATCTAACCTCCCCTTACCTGAATAACATCCGGGGAGATGTATATACGCAAGCTCCAACACTTGGGTTCCGCAATGTGATGCATATACAAACCGGCACCAATATTGAATTTGCAAGGGTGGTGGCCGTAAACGACCTGGGAGATATTGCTGTAAAAACGCTGGGGCAGGGTAACGCGGGCACCTACATTATTAGCCAGGATGGAAGTTATAATAAAAAAATAGCAGACAGCACCAACTGGTTGTGGACCAGAGGTCCTTACTGGACAGCTGCTATAGGCCCTACGCTATATAATATAAAGACAGATACCGCTGTTGTTCACCATGCTACTCCTATCTACAAAAAGGGATATACGCGCAACAAAACACCTATACCGGGCAGTGACTTTGCAAGCCATATTTGGGTGGAATACCCGAACACCGGTGTAGATTATTCACTGCAGTTTGTACAGATTGTTAAACGCCCGTCACATGGTGTGCTGTTAAATAAAAATAACCAGCCCATTTACAATAATACTATGATTGCAAGAGCCGACCTGGATACCCTTAAATACAGCGCTTCCAGCCTTCCTGGCAAGGATACCGTAGACTGGCGCGCTTTTGATGGTACCGGCTGGACAAACGTTGCCCAGCTCTATTTTGATATTGCACAGGCGCCCGATACCATAAAACCCTTTGAACGTAATACTTTCGAAGGAACGCCCATCCGTTTCTGGGCCAGTCAGTTCAAACAGCACTATGTTGGTAACTTAAGAGCCATAAGGGTGAACCGGCTGCCCGCCTATGGCAAGCTTACTATTGGCGGCAAACAGCTGTTCTATGAAAGAAGCACCGATGTATCGCTGGCAGAAATAGACAGTATGTATTATACGCCCTATCCAAATATAACAGGTGTAGATACCCTGCAGTGGATGGCCTATAATGACACGGCGCTCATAAGAAGAGATACCCCTGTAATACTGCGTGTTTACCCGCACCTGAACACTCCACCTGTTTTAAGAACGCTGGAAAGCAGCTATAGCAAAACGGCTGATCCGGACACCATTCTCATAGTCAATTATCCCAGGCCCCAGGCGCATACAGATGTATTGGTGTGGGTAGATGGCACCCGTATGCTGCCCATTGCACCCGGCAACACTTTTGTGCTGGATCCGGCTACGTACAGCACCGGCGCACACCAGCTGAAAGTAACCTTCAGGCATCCGCTGGATAGTATTAGCCTTACACGCAGCTTTACTATCACCGATGCGCTGCCGTCGCCCATGATGGCAGGCCCGGGTGAACATATGCTAACAACAGGTGATATTGCGGGTGAGCTGAACGTGCTGCCTAATCCTTTTAGTCAGCAGTTAACCATTAACGGTTTATCCCCGAACAGGAGTTATGTGCTGCGTTTGTACGATGCACAGGGTAAACTGGTGCTGGTGGAGCGTTCCTTTAACCAAAGCAGGAAGGTGTTACAACCAGGTAAAGGCATTGCTGCAAAAGGCGTTTACTATCTGCAGGTGTATGATATGCAAAGCAAAACAGTAATAAAGACCATTAAGCTGCTGCATTTGTAGACGGTAGTGGTGAATTATTGACAGCCGGTACTGTTAACAGATAAACAATACCGGCTGTCAATACTAATTGGGTGATCACTCACACAAAGCTGCTGCGAATTTTTTTGTAGTATAGGCTTTCAGCAATTTTCCCGCGATCGCCAATGTTTGAGTAGTTCTGCTATCAGGCTGTACGATCTTCTGGTCTTCCATGCAGCGAATGGCTGCACCATCTTTTGCGTATACACGATACTCGCTTTGGGTTATTTCTCCACCGGCAGAACCACCAATAAGTTTTTCATAGGAAAAGATAAAGTTACCGGATTGGTAATAGTATTCTTTTTTCCAGCTGCCATCCCCGATACTCCCGGATTCTATGATCTTTACGATCTCTTTGCCTTTAAAGAAGTATTGCACATTGCCATCCTCCACGCAGCCATCAGCTTCATACTTGAATTGCTCCTGTTTCAGAGGTAGTGTGTTAATCTCTTTGAATGCAGCACGGATAGCTGCAATATCCGTTTCAATATTTTTCTGTTGCGCATGAAGGTTCAGAACAGGGAAAGCAATGGTAAATAACAGGGTAATTATAATCCGGTTCATTGATCTGGGAATTTCGGCAGTAAACATATTAAATTTTAATAACACAAGATAGCCGGTCAATATTATCCGGATCTCTTTGGTGAAGTAGCATCCAGGAATTATATTTAACTACCTGATAAAAAACAATATGGAAACAAGATTTGAAAAATTTTTTACGGATTTTTTCAAGGAAGAAGGTGCAAGTAATGCCCTGATTGACGAAATAAGTAAACAATTAGATTTTAGGTTGCCCAACGACTATTTAGATGTAATGAGGGCTTTTAACGGAGGCGATGGAGAAATTGGCGAAAACAGCTACCTGGTATTGTTTCCCATCAACGAACTTATTGAAACAAATAATGACTATGAACTGCTAATGAAGCAAATTCCCGGTTTCTTTCTATTTGGAAAGGATGCTGCGGATACTGGTTACGCATTCCGAAAGACTGATCTGTCCTATCATTCTTTTGGCTTAATGTCAAATTTCAAGACAGATTTTATTAACTATATCAGCAATGATTTCGAAGGGTTTCTAAACTTTCTTTATAAACAGGCTTGAGTGTGCATAGTTAACTTAATAATTCCCAAAAAACGCGGATGTGGAACTGCTGGATTATTTTTGGCGGAGAACAAAAAGTAAATGGGATTTGCCAGCTTATATAATGAAATACATTTTTTTCGCGCTGCTTTGTTTTTATTGCCTTGGAGCCGCGGCTCAAACAACCGTTAAGATCCTATCCTGGAACTTAAAAGATTTTGGAAGGTCAAAGGATGACGCGGAAATAAATTTTATTGCAAGTACAGTAAAGTCATATGATCTAATTGCCATTCAGGAGGTTGTTGCTGGCATTAGCGGCTCACAGGCTGTAGCCCGCCTGGTTGATGCGCTTAACAGGAGGGGCGGCAAATGGGATTATGCAGTGAGTGAGATCACTTCCGGAAGCTCTTTGCATAAAGCTGAACGGTATGCTTTTATATGGGAAGCGAAAAAAGTTACAAAGGTTGGCCGCCCATGGCTTGAGCAAAAATATGGGCTTCTCATTGAGCGTGAGCCATACTACGGCCGGTTTAAAATTGCTGACAGAACATTCACACTGGTGAACTTTCATGCAATACCCAAATCCAGGCAGCCGGAGACTGAGATCAAGTATTTTAAATTCCTGCCAGAATCCTATCCGGATGATAATCTGATCTTTTGCGGTGACTTTAATGTTCCAGCGTCTCACACAGTATTTAATCCTTTGAAAAAGATGGGCTATACCGCTATGCTTAAGGGACAAAAAACATCACTTAGACAGCAGTGTATCAATGGAGATTGTTTGGCCTCTGAATTTGATAACTTTTACTTTAACCCCTCAATGATCAGGTTACTAAATGGCGGCGTGATCCATTTTTACAGAGATTTTACAGACCTGAAGGCAGCGAGGAAACTTTCTGATCACATTCCGGTCTTTGTTGTCTATCAGCTTTGATATTCAGTTCACTTTAACGTGCATGGCACCAGGCAAATGTCTGGCGCCATGCACGTTTTTTGGGTGCTATGGCAATGGCCAAAAAATTATTGGCTGCCCTATGGCACAAAATCCGGAATAGTGCGTAAGCCTATACCCGTGACCACACCCATTAGCTTTACGCCAATTACATCACCCAAAAGCCGGTTTTCAAAAAAAATTAATTGTTTAACTGACAATTTTATAAATTGTGGAAGGAGTATAACGGATCTTTGTCATTTTCAGCAAATTCCACAGCAGCATTATGAATCAAACCTTTTCCGGCTATTCTGATGAGGAAATATGGTCTGTCTTTCTTACCGGGGACAGTGCTGCCCTTGACTGCATCGTCAAGAAACACTATAACCTGTTGTATAACTACGGCAGGAAGTTTACGCAGGATACGGATCTTGTAAAGGACTGCATCCAGGAGCTTTTTCTTGCATTATGGAAAAACAGGGCCGGAACCGGCAATACGGCCTGTGTGAAGTACTATCTGATGAAATCCCTCCGGAGAAGGCTGGCCAGGGAACTCTCAAAAACCGGCAATATAACCCCGGAATCCCTGGAATTCCTGCAGCTTAATATGCAATTACCTCAATCGCCTGAAGTACAAAAGATCCAGGAAGAGCGGCATGCTGAATTGTCCGCAAGGGTAGTTCAGGCAATATCCGCTCTCTCCAAACGGCAACAGGAGATCATTTATCTCAGATTTTACTTAAACGCCAATGCTGCGGAAATCGGGCTTATCATGAACCTCAGCCGTCAATCCGTATACAATCTGCTTCAGCTGGCCATTTCACGGCTTCGTGAGATCAGCGACACCGTGTTCAAACATGATATCGGGTACCTACTCCTGCTATTAGCGCTATTCCATTAATTACCTCAAAAAAAATAAAAAAAACTTCCCAATAACCAGGTAGATTTTCCGGTGCTGTGTGTATATACATATAGAGGAACATATACATGCACAATTTTGAGATAAACAGTATCGACGACCTGGTTGCAAACGCATCTTTCCAGCAATGGATACTCTCCAATGATGAAAAGGAGGGCGCCTATTGGAGCAGGTGGATAGCCGACAATCCTGAAAAGCTGGAATGGGTTGCAGCTGCAAGGTCGGTGATCCAGGTGCTGGCCGCCAACACGGTAGCATTGCCGCCGGATGAAGTGGCCGCTGCCGCTGCAGCTATTCAACATAAGATCCTGCTGGAGGAAAACCAGCACGTTCCCGGCTTTGACCTGCACAGCGGCAGAAAAATCCGTATAAATTCACTCCCTGTAAGATTTAAATGGGGAATAGCAGCCTCCCTCCTGCTGGCCATATTTGCCGGTACCCTGATAGTACAAACGGCTAAAGTGAAAAACGCCCGCGCCTATGAAAGCATCCTGGATAAAGCAACAAAAGTGGGAACTACCTACCGTAACAATTCCCCCGGCGCACGGCGTATTTATTTACCGGATGGCTCTGAAGTAGATCTTCAAACCGGAAGCAGCCTTATATATATGGTTGAAGATGCCGTTGCAAGAAGAGAGATCTTTTTGACCGGAGAGGCATTTTTTAACGTGGCCACTGATCCCTCGCATCCATTTATTGTATACACTTCCAACATTGTTACAAGAGTGCTCGGCACCAGTTTCCGGATAAAGGCGGTACCTGATGAAACGGTTGCCAGTATAACGGTATGCACCGGCAAAGTATCCGTATATAAGACCGCCAGTTTTACCAGTCAGGACGCTGCGGAAGGCTTTGTGCTTACACCCAACCAGAAGGCGGAGTATGATATTAAAAAAGAGCAGATCAGCAAAGCGCTGGTGGAATCACCACAGGTTACCAAAAAAGATCCCGGAGATTTTAGTTTTGAGGGCGCCCCGGTGATACAGATCTTCAGAGAGCTGCAGGATGCTTACGGCATTTCCATCGTATTTGACGAACAGACATTATCAACCTGCTCTGTTACCGCTGTACTGGACGATAAAAATTTCTACGGAAAGTTAAACACGGTCTGCAAGATCATTAATGCCACATATGAAATAATTGACGGCACTATTGTGATTAGTGCCAAAGGATGCAAAAGCTAGAGAACAATAATATTTATTCACAACCAAAACCACAGCTGCGTTTATTAAAACAAAAAAGGGAGACAATTACACAAAAAGAAAAGACCTGTCATGTTGGTAGCATAACAGGCCGTTAATGCTGCACCGGTTAAATTCCTAGTGCCCGGTACAGCTTGTTCAGCAAACAATTCAGTTCCACTAAACTATTGCAAGTTATGAAAAAAACAGGCATTTCAATTGCTATTGCCATTATGAGACTATCTGTTATTCCACTATTGATACTGGTTACCTTCCTGAACGTTTATGCAGCCAAAACACTTGGACAGGAAGTGCTTGACAGGAAGATCACAATAACTGTGAATCAGCAGGCGCTGAAGGATGTATTGAAGGAAGTGGGCAGGAAAAGTAAGGTCAGATTCTTTTACAGCCCTGAAATGATCGGGACGGACAGAAAGATCTCCGCGGAAGCAAAAGACGAAACCCTTGCGACCTTCCTTGACAGATTACTTACGCCGTTAAGCATCAAAATGGAAGTCACTCAAAAGGGAGATATCTTCCTGAGCAGGACCTCTTTTGAAAAGAATGCACAAACGGCAGGGAGCGGAACCGGCCAGGAAGCCCCGCCTCCTAAAACCATTTCCGGTAAGGTGCAGGCTGCAGATGGTACCATACTCGTAGGAGCCACCTTACTGGTGAAAGGCACCAGCAGGGGAACCACCACCAATGAAGAGGGAAATTATACGCTCGCTGTTCCTGAAGGCGTAACAACCCTGTTAGTAAGCGCGGTGGGATATGAAACAAAAGAGGTGGAGATAAGCGGAGAAAATGTTTACAACATTACGCTGAATATTTCCACCAGTAATCTGAATGACGTGGTGGTGGTAGGTTATGGCACGCAAAAAAAGGTGAACCTGACCGGATCTATTTCTACAATATCATCCGCTGATATTGAAAACAGGCCGCTTACACAAGCCTCCCAGGCGCTGGCGGGTATTGCAAGCGGCATCACCGTTTCACAAGGTTCCGGCCGGCCGGGCAATGATGGCGCCGCCATTACCATACGTGGTTTGGGCACTTTTTCCGGTGCAGGTAACAGTCCCCTGGTGTTGGTAGATGGGTTGGCATCTTCCATTAACGATGTTGACCCCAATAATATAAAAAGCATTTCTATCCTGAAAGATGCCGCTTCAGCAGCCATTTATGGTACAAGAGCGGCAAACGGCGTGATCCTGATCGAAACCAAACGCGGACAGAAAGGCAAAATGCAGGTGAGCTACAACAACTATATAGGCTGGCAGAAAGTGACCGAGCTGCCACAGTTCCTCCCCTCCGCCGACTATGCTACGCTAAGGAACGAAGCAAACACCAATATGGGCAGCGGGCCTGTATATACCGCTGATGAGATCAACAAATTCAGATCCGGCTCCGATCCTGACAACTATCCCAACGTGCCGCATTTAAAAAACCTGCTGCACTCGGGCTCAGGCTTCCAGACAAATCATAACCTCAGCTTTACAGGCGGAGATGCCAGGAACTCTTACCTGTTCTCCCTCGGATACCTGCACCAGGACGGTATTGTAGCAAAGAACAACTACAACAAATACAATTTCCTTTTAAACGTAGACAGTAAAATAAAGGATCACCTGACGCTGAAAGCCAGCTTAAGCGGGAACGCCGCTACCACTAATGAGCCGCGGCAATACGATGGTGAGATGATAAGCATGATCGGGTTTGCGGTACGTGAAGGGCCTATATTCGCCGGCAAAAAATCGGACGGCACCTATGGGTACCAGGATAATTATAGTCCTGAAGCTTGGCTGGACAGCCGGTCTTTCGTTAACAGGAAGAACAGATACTTCCTGGGTGGCGTGGAGCTGGCGTGGGAGATATTCAATGGCTTTACCTTAAGCGGCAAAGCCGGTTATAACTATAACAGCTATACGAATAATAGCTATGCCGCATCCTTTACTTTTGACCAGTTTAAAACGGTTGGCCCGAACAACCTTACCGTGAGCTCGGGAGACAATTCATTAATTACGTTGCAGTCCCTTGCCCAATATGTAAAGAAAATTGGGGGCCATAATTTTAGCCTGCTGGCAGGTTTTTCCCAGGAGCAATACCGCGAGGACTGGACAAGCGCATACCGCGATAACTTCCCGAATAATGCACTCTATGAATTAAATGCAGGCGCCTCCAGCAATATGCAGGCATCCGGTTCAGGATCAGAATGGGCGCTCCGCTCCTTTTTCGGGAGGTTGAACTATTCCCTGAACGATAAATACCTCTTTGAGGCCAACGCAAGATATGATGGTACCTCACGCTTCCCCGCAAAAGGCCGGTGGGGCTTGTTCCCTTCGTTTTCTGTGGGCTGGCGGGTCTCCGAAGAACCTTTCATAAAAGAGAACCTCAGCTGGGTGGACAATCTCAAGCTTCGCGGCTCCTGGGGCAAGCTGGGTAACCAGAATATTGGCAATTATCCATACCAGAACTTACTGAACCTGGGACAGAACTACACTTTTGGCGGCACCCTTGCTTCCGGCGCCAGGCTAACAACACTCTCCAACCCGGACATTACATGGGAAAGTACACAGATCACCGATATTGGCCTTGACCTGGATATACTCTCCGGCAAGCTGGGTCTTGTAGTTGATTATTTCGCCAAAACCACATCCGATATTCTTTATAACATTTCAGTATCAAGAATACTGGGATTGAATACTTCGGAGGTGAACGCAGGCCAGGTAAAGAATACCGGGTTTGAAGTACAGTTGAATTACCACACCGCCATACGCGGGTTCCGGTTGGGCATTACCCCTAACTTCTCTTATGTGAAGAACAGGGTAACAAAGCTTGCCGGCGGCCTTCAGCAGGATATTGCCAAAGGTCTTTTTGTAGGCCAGCCGCTGAACCTGATCTATGGATATGTTGCAGACGGTTTATTCGTAAGCAATGATGATATTGCCAAATATCCCGCTCAACCCTACTCCGCAGAGCCCGGGTTTGTGCGCTATAAGGACATCAGTGGTCCGGATGGCGTACCGGATGGAAAGGTAGATGCCACCTATGACAGGACCATCATCGGATCCACCTTTCCTAAATACTCTTACGGCGTTACCATCACAGCAGACTATAAAGGTTTTGATCTTTCTATACTGCTGGGCGGCCTGGCCGGTTATGAAAAACAGATGGGTTCCTACCAGGCATTTGCATTTTACAATGGCGGACAGATACAACAATGGCAGGCAGATAACCGCTGGACAGCAGAGCATCCGGATGCAAATGCAAAATATCCAAAGCTCACCAGCCTGAATATGGGTAGCGGCACTATACAAACCTCTACCTACTGGAACAGGAATGCCAGCTTTATGCGTTGTAAGAATATACAGTTAGGTTATTCTTTTTCACATGCGCTGCTTCAGCAGATTAAAATAGACAGGCTCAGGGTGTTCTTCAGCGGACAGAACCTGTTTTCCCTGAATCATTTTTATAAAGGGTGGGATCCGGAAATGGATCAGTCAACCGGCGACAATTCGCCTTTTTATCCGCTTACCAGCGTGTATACTTTCGGCCTGAATGCCCGGTTCTAGCAGCAGGATCTGCGCAATACTGATCATCAAAATCACGACAATGAAAATGAAATACTTTAATAATACATCAGCATATACCTGCATCATTTTTTGCCTGTTCATTATTGCAGGCGCAGGATGTAAAAAGGATTTTTTCGATAAACAACCGCTCGATGCAGTCTCTGATGCCACCTTCTGGCAAACGGAAGGAGATGCACAGCTGGCCCTTGTTGGATGTTACTACACGGGCGCTGGCTGGAGCGGTGAAGACTTCTGGACGGCCAGGTCACTTCTATACCTGGACCTGATGGCAGGGAATGGATCTGAAAAGGAGCTGATCCCCGACCATATGACGGATGGCACACTCACCTCCGCCTATTGGGTGCCCGGTGCATATTGGCAACATGCATATGAAAAGATAACTACCTGCAATAATTTCCTGGACCATATCGGGAACATCAATATGGACGCCGCTAAAAAGAACATGATGATAGCCGAAGTACGGACGATCCGCGCATACCAGTATTTTAACCTTGCGCTCTATTTCGGGGATGTTCCATTTCCACAGCATGTGCTAACCGTGGCAGAGGCCAACAGCATCAGCCGGAGCCCGAAAGCAGAAGTATGGGCATTTGCCGAAAAAGAGCTGAAGGAAAGTTATCCCGTGCTTCCCGTTACCCGGTCTGACAATGAGAATGGCCGTATTACCGCCGGCGCAGCACTTGCCATATTGGGGCGTTTGCAAATGGCGGAGAAAAAATGGAGCGACGCCGCCGCCTCGTACAAAACAATCATTGACAACAATGTTTATATCATTGATCCGAAGTTCAAAGAGTTATTCAGCCAGGCCAGTGAGCTCAGTAAAGAGATCATATTAAGCTCGCAATACCAGCAGGATGTTTACGGTCATGTTTTGCTGCAATACCTGTATCCTGAAACATGGGGCGGATGGCACCAGTTCTCTCCCTATAATGAGCTGGTTAAAGCATATGAATGTATTGATGGCAAAACCATTAATGAATCGCCGCTTTACAATCCTGATAAGCCTTATGACAACCGGGATCCCAGGTTAGATTACACCATCATGATCTCTGACCGCACCGTCTTTAAAGGGCAAACATTTATATCCCGGCCCAACAGTTCCTCACCGGATAGGTTCAACAGGTATAACTGGAGCGGGTATTGCATTAATAAATTCATGGACGCGAGTTTTGATGGTAACCTCATGAACTATGGCGGTAACTGGATCATGATCCGTTATGCGGAAGTACTGCTCAGCTATCTTGAATCACAGCTGGAATCCGGCGCAGCAATTGATCAGCAGCTGCTGGATCAAACCATTAATAAAGTCCGTGCACGCGCCGCTGTGAATATGCCGCCGGTAACTACCGTTGATCCAACCGCATTAAGAACAATTATCAGGAGAGAACGCAGGGTTGAATTTGCTTTTGAAGGGCTGAGATACTACGACATCCTCCGTTGGGGAATTGCTGCCGAAGAGCTTAACCGGCAGTTTACAGGCATGAAGCTGACCAATGACCCGGCCAACTACAAGGATTACCCGGTGGATAACGAGGGATATCTGAAATACCAGCAAAGGAATTTCAAAAAAGGTGTCAATGAGTTATGGCCGGTTCCGCAAACAGAAAAAGATATCAATAAAAACCTGTCGCAAAATACCGGTTATTAATTGCTAAAACTGAGATAAATTCATTCAATGCAAAGAAGAAAACTAATCAAGGGAGCAGCCGCCGCATTGCCGGCCTTGTGGTTAGGGAAGTCCTATGCAAACGTCTTACCCCATATCGCAGCCGGCTTGTCCGGAGAACCTATGGCAAAAGGGCCGTTCAAGCCTACCTGGAGCTCATTGAAGCAGTACCAGGTACCTGACTGGTACCGCAATGCGAAATTTGGCATATGGGCACATTGGGGGCCGCAGTGCCAACCGGAACATGGCGACTGGTATGCACGCGGCATGTATGAGGAAGGCAGCGCACAATACAAATCCCATATAGCGGAATACGGCCACCCCTCAAAATCTGGCTTCAAGGATATCATTCATAAATGGAAGGCAGAGCGCTGGGATCCTGAACAGCTGCTGAAACTATATAAGCAGGCCGGCGCACAATACTTTGTTGCCCTCGCTAATCACCACGATAACTTTGACAACTATGACAGTAAATACCAGCCATGGAATGCTACCAGGCTGGGGCCTGAGAAGGATCTCATTGCCGGGTGGGCAAAGGCAGCACGCAGCCAGGGTATGCATTTTGGCGTGAGCGTACATGCAGCGCATGCATGGACCTGGTATGAAGTAGCGCAGCGTTCCGACAAGAACGGGCCGCTTGCCGGCGTTCCATATGATGGTAAGCTCACAAAGGCAGACGGAAAGGGCAGATGGTGGGATGGTTTAGATCCGCAGGACCTCTATGCGCAAAACCATCCGCTGAGCAGGAATTCGGAAGATAACGGCAACATTCACAGGATCTGGGGCTGGGATGCAGCTGCAGGCTGCAGCATTCCCAGTAAAGCATATTGTGAACAATTTTACAACCGTACCGTAGACCTGATCAACAAGTATTCACCAGACCTGATCTATTTTGACGATACTGCGCTTCCTTTGTGGCCTGTAAACGACGCAGGCCTTCGCATTGCCGCCCACCTGTATAACCACAGCATTCAAAAGCACGGTCAGCTGCAGGCGGTGCTGAACGGAAAGATCCTGGATGAAGAGCAACGCAAATGTATGGTGTGGGATATAGAAAGAGGACAAAGCAACCGCATTGAACCCTTTGTATGGCAAACAGACACCTGTTTGGGCAGCTGGCATTATGACCGTGATATCTTTGAAAAGCACCGCTATAAAAGCGCCCAAACCGTGATCCATACACTGGCAGATGTTGTTAGTAAGAATGGCAACCTTTTGCTAAGTGTTCCGGTACGCGGCGATGGTACTATTGATAGTGATGAACAAAGCATAGTAGAAGGTATTGCTGCCTGGATGCAACAGAACAGTGAGGCGATCTATGATACCCGTCCCTGGGAAATATTCGGAGAAGGACCCGCCATTGATTCAGCGGCGCCTTTATCTGCCCAGGGATTCAATGAAGGAAAAGGAAAGCCTTTCGGAACAGAGGATATCCGGTTCACCCAAAAGGGAAACGCGCTATATGCGATTGTATTAGGCTGGCCGGCCAATAAGCAGGTGATCATTAAATCACTGGCAACAGACAGTGCATATTATAAAAAGCAGATACAGCGGGTAGCATTACTTGGAGGGGAAGCCCCTCTCGCTTTTGAGCGAAAGAGCAATGGCCTGGTTGTGCAGCTGCCGGAAAATAGCCGGGAACAGGTAGCCGTAGCATTAAAAATACTATCATAGGCTCCAGTTATCCGTACGGAACGGCGCAATGGGCAACCCTTCACGGCTGAAGGTGTTGCCCATTGCTGCATCCCGGAAGCCATAACGCACGGCTACGGGGGCTTTCACCATTTTGCTCCATACCGTCACCGTATGCTGGTGTATCACTACTGTTGCCGGATAGAATATTTTATCTTCCCCGGCAATCATCCACTCTGTGGCAGTTGCACCTTTTATCATCAATCCGTTATCTGCATGATCGAAGGTGATGATGGCCTTGTTCCTGTGGATCTGCATGCTGCTGAAAACCGGGCTCTGAAAAGGGATCCCCTGCAGGTAATAAGTATCAGCCAGCGCAAAATTGGCTAAACGAAGCCCTACATCATGTTTGTTGGCGGGATGAACATCATTGGTGTCGGCCACCAGGTCGGTGATCACCACCATACCCGTTTTGTGATGTGCCGCGCTTTGCAGCTGCGCTTCCCGCAACAGGGCGCCGCTGTTTTTTACCTGGTACCTGAAAGGAGCGATCTGCACAAAGTAAAAGGGAAAGTCCTTTTTCCAGGCGGCCCGCCAACCGTCTATCATGGCCGTGAACAGCTGTTTGTAGGTACGCGCCGTACCGGTATTGTTCTCTCCCTGGTACCAGATGGCGCCGGCAATCGTGTAAGGCGTTACCGGTGCTATCATGGCGTTAAATGCATATCCGGGCTGATGGGGGCACATACCACTGGGAGCTATTTTGGCCGCCGCCTGTTCCAGTACAGGATCTTTGTGCACAATGCTGTCCGGCGTCCATACTTCGGCCGTAGTGCCGCCCCAGCTGGCGGCGATCAGGCCAACGGGAACATTGAGCGCTGTGCTTAAACGTTTGCCGAAAAAATACGCCACTGCGCTAAATACCTGCAGCGTGATACTGTCGCAGGCAGCCCACTCTCCGGCACAATCATCCTGCGGGTATAGTGCGGTTGCTTTTGGAATGTGAAAGAAACGGATGTTGTTAAGGTGCGCAGAAGGTAGTTCTGCCTTCACATCCTGCAGGCCTTTTTGTGCGCTCATTTCCATATTACTTTGCCCGGAACAGATCCAAACTTCACCGGTCATTACATTATTCAGCACAATGGTGTTCTTCCCTTTGATAATGACGGTATGCGGACCACCGGCGGCAGGTGTTGCCACCTTCACTTCCCAGCGCGCATCGCGTGAGCCGGTGGTCTTATAGGTTTGCTGGCTCCATGAGGGCGTTACCGTTACCTCTTCATAAGGGTCTGCCCATCCCCAGATCTTTACACTGTCGTGCTGCTGCAATACCATGTTGCTGCTGATGATCCCGGGCAAACGGATATTACCGTAGCCGGAAAATGCCATGCATAATAGCACTGTAATAATTATTCCCCGCATATTCCTGTATTCATTTAAAAGCCGGAAGAATGTAACTGTAAACGTCATATCTCAATTCGCTCCACGCACTCTGGCGGGGGAACGGATGGCCGGGATATAATTCCTGCGCGTTGGGTACAAAGGTGATTCTTACCCTGATAGCATCCCGGCCTTTTGTAAGCGCGGCGGGGATAAGGAACTCATCGTCCCGGAAACGGCGGTTCGATGTTTCCACCTGGTATTGCCGCGGCGACAGTTCGCCGGGCGGCCTGGATATCACATAGGTATTGGCGCCCGCCAGATACCAGGTGCCGGCCTTTTGCCAGTTGTCTGACCCAATGGCCGCAACAAATACTTCCGCGGTCTGATTAGGATAACTATAATCCAGCGTTCTGCGCAACAGTGCGCCCATATTGTCTTTGCGGAGATGCAGTGTGAATTCGGAGGTACCAGTGGTAGTGCGGCCATCTTCCACATGCGCGGGATAGATCTCTTTTCCAATGAACGCTTTATAGCCCGGCCTGTTTTGCAGATCATAGCCCCAGGCATGAGCGGGATAGGCATCCGGACCCCATTCGTATCTTGAACGGATCGTGTCTACTCCTGAGGCTTGCGGTGAATGATAATTGTACTGCTGTTCATCGGCCGGCAGGCCAATATCCAGGGAATCGGTTTTAACCAGTGAGGGAACGGGCAGGCCATACCAGTAGCACACGGTTTCATAATGCTCCTGTGCTACATTCTCGTTATGCTCAAAGCGGATCACGGCGCGCTTGCCAAAGGGCATCAGGTCGGCCAGCAAAAAGCGGTAGGCGGATTGAATGAGATCCTTATCATTAACGGCTGTTTTCTTTTCCGTGGCTCCGCAGGGATGCCCTGCCAGCGGAAGCGTCATGTTCTCTCCTCCCCAGTAATCGCCTCCCCCCGCCCACTCTTCAGTGCCGGTGCCGTATGCCTGCGGTGTGCCGCTGTCATCAAAAAAGAAACGCGGGTCACCCTCCAGCGTACTCAGGTTGGCGTTGTGAGAGAATATAAAAGAGGTGCCCAGGAAACTGCCGGACCATTCCTGGCGGCCTTCTTCGCCTTGTGTATCCAGCCAGGTCATATCCTGCCCCAGCTCTGGTTTTGGAAAATCGCGGTAAGTGGCATGAAAATAAGCGCTTCTATTTGCGGGTATCTTTGACCGTTCATAACGGAGCTCATAACTGATCTCCGTATCATCCGGCTGTATACCGGTAAGCTCAAACTTAGCTGTTTTAAAAAAGGGCATGGGATAATAGCAGGCCAGCTCCACCTTATTGCCCGTATAGTCGTAACAGATATTAACGGGCAGGCCTTTTACGAAATATGTTTTGTGCTCACGGTTGTAAAAAGTACCTGCACCGAAGAACAAACACAAAGGAGCGTCGATGGAAGGATGCGCTGCATTGTCCCAGGTTACACGCAGCCGCACGCGCTCCAGCATTTCTGCCTTTTCCAACGGCAGGGTGAGCTTTAAAGCTCTCAGGGAAGAGGATGCGGATGTAATGTTGGCCAGCAATACAGTTGGCTTATTCAGCTTTACGCTGCCCTGCACTTTTTTAATATTCTTTGGTGCAATATCAGTGCCTGCGCGGTTGAGCAGGTCTGTTATATCGCGATCGGGGGTTTGCTCAATGTTCCAGCTGCGCAATGGTTTAGAGAGCGCATTTTGATCGGCATACAGGTGATAGATGTAATAGCCGGTGCCGTAGAATGTTCTGGAATAGGCGATCCGCAGCGAATCGCGGAAAGTCATTGGCACCCAGATCAGGTTAGCGCCTTTGGTGGTGCCCCAGGTCCAGGCCAGGGGCTCAGGGAACGCAGCGGCGGGAATAAAAGCGGTGCTTTTGAATTTTTTTACGGCATCCACCGGGCTGTCAGTAGCGGTTTCAGATACCATGTTGTCCTTCCCGTCCACCATAAAATGCCATGGGCTGCCATGCCAGTGATTGGCACGAAAAAAATACAGCACGCCGGCGCCTTTTACATCCAGCGTCACGTTCTCATTTTCTTTATTCATAAAAAGAAAATTCGAAGCATCGTATCCACCGCCGGTGCGGGCATAGGTACTGCGCATATACGCGCGTACGCCAATGCGCTGCTGCGGCAACTTTTCCCATGAACGGAAAGCATCGTAACCGGTGGGTACTTCGTGCTGCTGCGCATCCGCATACAGCGGTACACAAAAAAGCAGCAGTAATAAATTCCGGAGTGCGGTCATATAATTGCCGGTTTGAGCGTTTATGTCAGTTAGCTTTTTTCCATTTTAAGGGTGCGAGGTAAAGGCCCTTTTTATCCCATCCCGTATTTGAAATGAACCAGCCTTCTTTTTTATCGTATATCACTTCGGCCGCATGCACCGGCAGGGTGCATACAAGGTTCTCTACCGGGAAATTTTCAGGGTCTTCGGACCAGTACACGGCCGTGAGGTTATAAGCTGTCATAGCCCTGCAGATGAAGAGATAGAACAACCCCTTATGCCGCACTACAAAAGGGCTCTCCGCATCTCCTCCCCAATAGATCTTATAAGGCTGTATATGCGCTATGTGCGGGCCGCTCCAGTGTAGCAGGTCAGGGCCGGTGCGCACTGCTACTGCAGAACGTAGGTCCGTTTCCGTTAACACCCTGGTATAATAATAATAGTATTTGTTCTTGTATTTCATGATGTAAGAATCCCGGGCATGCCCCGGATCACTGAAAAGCGGGTTACGGTCGTGCCGCGTCCAGTTAAAAAGGTCTTTGCTGGTGGCCAGGCGCAGCTGCCCCCATGATGCATAATCCGGCGCATTGGTCTGCATATTGCCGGTGTTGTAGAACATATAATACATTCCCTTTTCACGGATGGCATGCGGCGCCCACAATACGCGCTCTACGCCGGGTTCGGCCGTCATGGCATAGCCATGGTCCTCCCATTTGGCCTGTTTAATGGAGGCGGCGGATATATGAAAAAGCCGGTTTTCATCCCAGGGTTTTACCGGCAGGTGGTGAATAATGCCGTAAGCATGCCAGGTACCATCGCTGCCTTTGATAAAGGTATGGTCATTGGTGTACCACGCGCTGTCGCCCTCTTTGCGTGTATCGTTAGGATCGAAGATGTGCACGAATGGGCCGCTTATTTCCGGAACAAGATAACGGGTCTTTTGACCGTAAGCAGAAAGCGTGCATGCCAGTAAAAAAATGAGTTGAATTTTCATACGATAGCGCGTTGTATGGAGATGAATGGTTTATTTTTCCTCCACTGTTTCTTTACCGTACCGTTTTACACGTAATGCGGCTTGTTCCTTATGGCCGGCAAAACCTTCCAGCTCGCAAAGGCGCATAGCGTATTCGCCGATCATAGCGCTTGCCTCCGGCGTACAGCGCTGGTAGGTGCAGTTCTTCAGGAATTTGCCTACCCATAAGCCCCCGGTATACCTGGCGGCTTTCATTGTAGGCAGGGTATGGTTGGTGCCGATCACTTTGTCTCCGTATGCAACATTCGTTTCTGCACCCAGGAACAGCGCGCCGTAATTAGTCATGTTATTAAGGAAGAATTGCGGGTCTTTTGTCAGCACTTCCACATGCTCATAGGCCAGCGCATCTGCTTCGCGCAGCGCTTCTTCCTGATCGTCTGCAATGATCACCGATCCGCAATCCCGCCAGGCCACCCGCGCAATATCTGCTGTGGGCAGGTGCTGCAGCTGCCTTTCGATCTCTGCCAGCGTTTCATGGGCCAGTGCTTCGGAAGTGGTGATCAGCGCAGCAGGTGAAGTGGGTCCGTGTTCCGCCTGTCCCAGCAGGTCGCAGGCCACCATTTCAGCATCCGCAGTTTCATCGGCGATCACCAGTATTTCCGTAGGGCCTGCAAGGAGGTCTATTCCTACCCTGCCGAACAGCTGCCTCTTTGCTTCTGCTACATATGCATTGCCAGGGCCTACGATCATATCCACCGGTGAAATGGATGATGTGCCGATAGCCATTGCGCATAATGCCTGCACACCGCCCAGGATATAAATTTCATCTGCGCCTGCAAAGTGCATCGCGCATACGGTGGCTTCCGGAATGTTGCCGTTGATGGGTGGCGTACAGGCAATAACCCTTTTTACACCGGCCACCCGCGCGGTGATAATGCTCATGTGAGCTGCCGCCACCATAGGGTACCTTCCACCGGGAATGTAACAACCCACGCTGTTCACCGGGATATTTTTATGACCGAGGAATATGCCGGGCAGCGTTTCTATTTCAATATCGGAAATGGAGGCCCGCTGCTGCTCCGCAAAAAAACGGATCTGCTGCTGTGCAAAACGGATATCATCTTTCACCTGTTGGGGCGTGCGGTCTACGATCGTTTTGATCTCGCTGTCCGTTAACCGGAATGAAGCGGGCGACCAGCTATCAAATGATGCTGCGTATTTCCGCACGGCAAGGTCGCCATTCTCTTCAACATCCCGGATGATCTTCTCAACGGTTTTCCGGATGTCTGCATCTGCATTCTTAATGTCGGATTCACTTTTCCCTGTTTTCAAATACCTCATTGGTTTAAATTTTTCGCCCGGAGGCCTGGTTAACTTGTATGATCAATTTCCCCACAAGGTGGGGGCATTCCCTTTGCTTTTCCGCCATTCGTTCCTCCAGCGGTGTATATCCACGGGCCCTATAAGCGGGCGTGGCCTGCGGGCCGCAGCATCAGGAATAGCGGGGATCCGTGATGCAGTGGACTGGTACCAGTATGCCACGCTGGCCAGATCCAGCGTCATTACGTTCATGCTGCCATGTTCGATGGTGAACCGGAAGGAGGTGTTGAAATAGATCGGGTCCTGTATATGGAAACGGTAGATATGTGTCCGGCCCAGAAAACCTTTTTCACCGTTTATTTTCGGGTAGCCGAAATAGGGCGTGGAATACGGTTTGTCGGGCGCTCCCCAGGAGGTGTTAAAATAATCTTCGGTACCGGTGCCATACAGTGCAGGGCGCTCCTGTCCGTCAATAAATATCATGTCGTCCCCCTCACCATACCAGAACGGTGTGGGGGAATGCACGTAATAGTTAACGCCCACGAAATGCCCCTTTCCTTTTATGTCGGCTATCAGGTAATTGTTCCTGCCGGTTTTGTTGGGCTTACCGGGACCGAACATCCAGTGTTCATTCTCCACGCTGTCTTCTGCGCCGGTCAGCGCTTTATTGTACCAGGCGTGGAACCTGCCGGTCTGCGGTGGCAGCTGATCCATTTCTACATAGTCGATGTAAAAATATAAGGTGCTGATCTCAGTGCCGGACTGGTTCTCGATCTCTATCCTGGCGCCATTTGCGAAGGGCATGGCAAAGTAGCTGACCAGGCCCATTCCGTTTGTGGGCGTTGCAGCCAGCGGGGCGGAGGTAAAGAGATAGGAGTCGTTCCAGCCCTGGCCAAAGAAGGGGCCAATGGGAGATTGTACGGAAGGATAATCGTTCCCGTCCCAATACATGCTGATGATAACATCGTTGCGGCTTAGTTTATCCGGTTCCGGCCCCATGGTGAACCAGATGTGCTGGATGATGCCGGCGCCTTTTACATCAAAGATGGTGCGCTTCTCCCCACTCGCAATATGCTGCAGATTGTCGTGGTTGTCGCCGGACCGGTCGTAGCTGCTAACGCGTTTTGACCGCACGTTTTCCCTGATGCGGGTAAGGTCCGTCATTTCCTGCGCATATAACTGCGTTGAGAAGAACATGCATATGATGATGTACCGTATTGTTTTCATCCGTTTATTACCTGTTTTATTTAACGCCTGATGATGCACAGCATTAATTGCCCCACAGCTGCGGGTCGTTGCCTTTGCTTTTTCTCCATTCATTTCTCCAGCGGTGAAAATCTCCGATGTTGATAAGGGGTTTTGGCGCCCTGGCTTCCTTGCCTGGTATAGGCGGCACGGCAGTGGCTTCGCTCTGGTACCAATAGGCCACACTTGCCAGGTCCAGCGTTAGTACGTTGTTGTGGCCATGCTCTATGGTGAATTTAAACGACGTGTTGAAATACAGCGGGTCGGTAATGTGAAAGCGGTACAGGTGTGTTCTGCCCAGCCATCCCATATCGTTATTCACGCGCGGATAGCCATAGTAGGCGTGCTGAAAAATGTTCTTCGGGCAGAACGCTGTGTTAAAATAATCTTCCGTGCCTGTGCCGTGAAGTGTGGGAGAAGGCGAACCATCAATGTAGATCATGTCATCGCCCTCACCGTACCATACCGGGGTAGGACAATTCACGTAGTAATTCACGCCTACAAAATGGCCCTTCCCTTTTATGTCGGCAAATACATAGTTGTCTTTACCAGTTGTGTTATTCCCTGTTTTACCAAGAATGCCCCATTCATTTTCACCACCATCACCCGCGGAACCGGCGAGCTGTTTGTTATACCAGCTGTGAAAGCGCCCGGAGTTGGCGGGCAGCTTGTCCATGGCCACATAATCCACGTAATAATAAAAATTGTCGATGGGCCGTCCGGCCTGGTTCTCTATTTCTATTTTTGCGCCGTTGGCAAAAGGCATGCTGAAATAACACACCAGCCCCTTGCCCCTGTCTGGTCCTGCAATCAGCGGCAGGGAGCTGAATTCATAAGATTCACCCCAGCCCTGCCCGAAGAAAGGGCCTATGGGCGATACTACAGAAGGTGCTGCCTTACCGTCCCAATACATCCGGATAATAATATCGTTCCGGTTCAGCGCACCCGGCTCGGGCGCCATAGTGATCCAAATGTGATTGATAATGCCTGCGCCTTTCACGTCGAAGATGATCTTCTTTTCATCTTTTCCTATGCGGATAAAATCATCGTTGCCGCCGGTCTTGTCATAACTGCTGACCCGTTTGGAGGTCATACCCTGTTGCATCTGCGACAGCGCAGCCAGGTCGCTGACGGGTGTTTGCGCCTGCGTGTATATGGCACACAGACATAGGAAAATGGTTGCTATTCTTCCTGTCATGTTTTTTTATTTACGCATCATTGATTCAATAACGGCATTAGCCGGTTTCCCGATCGCGGAATTTTTAGTGAGATCCCAGAAATTTTCCCGCTGCTGGATCTGCGCCTGTGTAGTAACGATCCAGCTTTGGATCCATCCTGTGAGTGTGCACCATGCGCCCCAGCCAGCATCGGAGTTAGAGGCCCAGTAGTCCCAGCGTCCGTAGTCAAAAGCCCTGAACCAGGCCCCATCCACATCTTTATGCTTTTCACTCTGCACCTGTATCCTGGTCAGAAAATCGGAGAGCTTATTGGCGGCATCGCGGTACCTTTTATCGCCGGTTGCAGCGGCAGCCTCATTGAGGCTGAACACCGCGAAGTTGCAGGTGTACAGCATACAGGCTACTTTTTCACCGTTGCGGAAGATCAGTGATCCTTCATCGGAACCATAGTCTTCATTTTTTTTCAGCTCCCTGAACATGCCTTTGCCTTTACCTAATTCCTCCATGATGACGCCACTTTCATCCTGGTATTTCAATATTTCATTCACCATTTTATCCAGCCATTGGCGGTGCTCCGGGGTATCTTCCACTCTCACCAGCCAGGCCAGCGGCAGTATTATGCGGGCACGCTGGGTTTGCATGCTGCTGCCCCAGAGCCATTTATCAGGATAGCCTTCCATCGTGATCCGGATAGCTTTTTTTGTTTGGGATAAAAGCGGTTCGTATTTCGTTTTATCATACAACCACAGGTAACAGGCCCACATCCAGGATTCAAAATGCGGCGAAATGTGAACAAGATCGCGCTGCTGGTAGAACGGCCAGCCATTCTTGATAATATCCGCTTCCTCCAGCCGCTCTCCGCGGAAACCCAGCTTGCCGGTGGTTCTGAAGTTGCCCATGATGGCTTCAGCCAGCTCTTTATCCCAATTACTTTTGTTGAGATACGATGCTGCACCGATAGCGCCGAGAATAGCCCGGGAATTATCGTCGCCGTAGAATGTACCGGCGTTAGTAGTTGCCCATCCTATCAGGCCATAAGCAGGGCTGGCAGGATCGTTCTTCGGGCCTGCGCGCATATTGGAGGTATGGAACATAAAATCGATCAGGCGGGCCGATTTATCTTTATACGTTTGATTGTTGAACAGCCGTCCTGCTGCTGCCAGCGCCATACTGGCTTCGCCCTGCACATCAGCGCGCATCCAGTACCGGTATTGCTGGCTGCCATCGTAATAAATGGTGGAGGTGTGTCCTTCAATAATGCCCAGGCTACCATCGCCGTTAGGCTTACCTGCAGGTACCGGCGGGCCTACCGGTGTAGTGCCGTTCCTGCCGTCGTGTTCAAGCCAATACTCCTTCCAGGCAGGATGTATAAAAAAGCGGCCGTTATCGAACCACGCCGCTCCTTTGCGAATGCTGTTAAGCCGCGCACCGGCAGGTAAGGCTGCTGTTTTGCTGTACATCGGGCGCACATCTTCTTCCCACTTATTCAGGGCAATGTTTTTTATACCGGTGATCCTGGAAAGTATGTACGTCCACACCGATCTTATGGAGGCCTGTGGCCCGTAACGTCCTGTCTGAAAATTGCTCAGGCCTGTCATACAAATCAGTGCATTCTCCTGTTCAAACACCAAGGGATATGTTTTGGTATCGGCCAGCCCGTATTCCGCTTTATCAAAGCCCACTACTTTTGCCAGCACTATCAGCGGGTTGCCGGCGGTAACAGGCAGAATGTGGCAGTTGTGAATACCCAGTAAGCTCATAGGCGCCAGCTCTGCACCGAAAACATCCGCGGTTATAACGCCGCGTTCAAACTTTGTTTCAAGGGGCTTTGCAGGAATGTTGAGGCCCGGAAATGATGCAGGGTATTCAATATAAAGCCGCAGCGATTTTTTGTTTGCTTCATCCAGCAGCTGGCGGGTAATGCGGTTCACCGGATCTGCCTGCGGATAGCTGCTGGCCAGTATCAAAACGCCTGCTCCCTGTGGAGCAGCCTTCACCGCGGCTTCTGGTGTGCTGTATTTGCTGATGGTAAACCCCTCGCGCTGCAGCAGCCGGTACAGGTCGTTCTGCACATTGCCGTAGAAATACACTTTCCTTCCTTTTTGTGCATAGGCAGTAAGCCCCGTACAAAGCAGGATGTATATCCAAAGAAAAATTGTTGCCTTTATTGTTTTCATCCGTTAATATTGATTTTTTTACGGGATGGATAGCCTGCCCCGCTAAAGCGGAGGTACTTCGATCAGTTAGTTATTGGAATGTGTGTTCCGGATAATGCTGTCAGCAGCTGTTGCGCTTCTGCAATAATGAGCGCTTCCGCTTCTTTCGCCAGGTAAGACCATTTGCCCGGGCCCGTTTCATAACCACCTTCTTCAAATGCTTTTTCCATTGGCACATAGCCAATGGTGTTCTCTGCATAGGCTATTACAATGGTGTGTTCAAAAGGTGAATCCCGTTCAATGGCAAAAGCGGTTACTGTAAAAGGTTCACCGGGAATAAATATCAGGGCCAGTGAGCCGATAGCAATGGCATTGAACCTTGCAAGAGCCTCTGCGGCCTGCATTACGCCTGCTTCCGGCCGCACAGGTAATTGCACTTCACTATGCACATACCGGAATACACCGGCACACAAAACGCCCCGCTCCTGCCCTGCCAGTGTGGCCAGCGCCCTGCCATGCTGTTGTGCATACAACGGCCCGCCGGATACAGTGGGAGGATTAATATCACCTGCTGCTCCATTCAGGAAAAGCGGCATGCCGTGCTTACCGGATGCTTCCAGCGCCAGGCACATTTCACCTGGAAACTCCGCTGAAATATGCGGCATGCACATTTCATGCACAGGGTGGCAAACGGCATGTACCATTGTGGCAATCACATCGCCATCCTCACTTGCTAACGTTAACGTATGCACGCGGCGGTCAACAGGCTCCCGGTTAAGCAGCTCCGGTGTTATGGGCTGCATGGCATCTGACATCATGATCCCTTCCGGTGTTGGAATGCGGCGTTGCAAAGAATAACCTTTCAGCGTGGCAACAGCTACCGACGCATGGCAGGGCCGTGCTGCAGCAGCTGCCTGCTGAATGGCCTGTTTGATCTGCTGCTGCATACCTGCCAGCCATTGTTTATAAACCGGTGTGCGGTACAGTCCTGATAAAGCCACCGATTCCGGGCCATTATGTGTATGCGTGCACGTTATAATGATCCTTTCCGGCGGAATAATATCAGACAGTCCTTTTTTGAACTGCTGCCATCCGCCGGTTGCTGTATCGTTCAGCGCCAGCAGGTCCAGCGACACCACCGCCACCAAGTTATTCACCGTGCCCAATACCAGTACACGGGCTTTCAGCGGCAGCCTTACTGATTGAAAAGGTTCATACAGCCCGTGTACGGAGGAGGTGAGCAAACCTACTTCCAGCGGCGGAGTAATATCTGTTACCGAAGTACCGGCCAGCAATTGCAATGGTTCCATATAATGGCTAAACGCCCTGTTTTTTTACCCAGTTAAGCGACTGCTGCCAGAAGGCATCATAGCTGTCCCACAATTCAAAATTTAAACCCCAGTGCGGTGCAGGATCAGACATATAAGTAAGGATGCGGCCTTTCCCATATTCTCCCGCCACCACCAGCGGATCACCGGTTTCTTTCACACGTACCAGCACTTCCCCTTCCGGTTTTGCGGTCACCTCGTTATAACCGAAGATGGGCGGAAAGGTATCCCAGCTCAAGCCTTTTACAGCCGGATGATCCGGCACCAGCAGCTCTGCCGTGAAGCCGGCAGAAGATTCAACAAGATCCTCTGTAGCGAGGCACTGCACCGGCAATGCATTGGAGAAGGAGCTTCTTCCCCAGCCGCCTTTGCCGAATGCACCGCTGAATGACAGCCATCCGCCAAGCATCAGCAGGCCGCCGCCGTCTGCGATCCAGTTCTTGATAGTAGTAAGCCGGTCAGGGAAAGTAACCACAGTATCCTTGCGTTGCGCACGGTCAAAAAAGCTGGGGAACAGGTGAAAACATTTTGCTTCCACATCACTGATGATAAGACCCGTGGAGGTATCCAGTATTTCCTCAAGCCTGCCGGGCTGCATACGGTACAGTTCCCAGTTGGCCATGCTGGTTACATCCACCACCGGATCAATGGCTTTTACCAGTCTTTTTCCATAGAAGTGGAGGTCTGCATCTTTGGTTTCCGTTCCGAAAGGTGTTTCAATAAATAGCGGCCCCACGCTGAATACCCAGTCGCCGAGGTAAAGAATGTGCTCCCGTTTTACGTCAGTCGCTTGTTTCATGTTTTATCTGATTTTTATAGTTAATTTATGTTGTTCATGACCGGCTCGTCCCCTTTCACGGCTATAAGCACAGCATTGTCTGCAGCCCGTAATGCCAGCACTGCCAGGTATTTTTTTGCCAGTTTCCAGAAAATAAAAAAGGTGATAACCGCTGCTGCAACGGTCAATACTCCTTCGGTATACCGCGCAAACCAGGCGTGGGTAAGCCCCAGCATAAGCAGCGACACCGATATGGTTCCCAGGATGGCTATGAATATGCCGCGGAACACCAGTTTGAAAGAGCCCGTATGGCCTTGTTTATCCAGTGTTTTGTAGGGCGTCCAACAGCCCAGTGGATGCGCCCTGACATAAAATTTACGCAACAGCTCATCCGGATCCGGTTTGGTAAGCAATGCCACTACAACCCATAATACGGTAGTGAGCCCCATTACCAAAAGCGTTTGCCAGTACCAGGGTATCACTAAACTGTTTGCCCAGGGAATATGCAACAAAGCCAGTAGCCTGGGACCTAATACCACCAGGCAAAAAATACCGGCGCCGCCAAAGGAAGCTGTTACACGTGCAGGACCATTGAACCGCCACCACCACCATTGCGCCCAGTTGGCGGGCAGCTCCGCTGCGCTGAGAGAGAGCATAAAAATGGCTACGTCTGTTATGATGAGCACATTGAACACAACTGCAACAGACAAGGCAAGAATGATGATCATGCCCAGCTTTCCCATCAGCATATAATGACTTTCTTTTGCCTGGGGTACAAACCAGCGGCGGTAAATGTCGCTCACCAGCACCTGGCTGCCGAAGTTGAGATTATCACCTACGGTGGACATGGTGGCGGCCAGCATGGCGGCTACCATTAATCCCATAGCGCCGGCCGGCAGCAATGCTTTCATTAACCTGCCGTACACCAGCTCCCGGTCAGCACCGGCTTCCCGCAATTCAGGCCACATTACCGCTGCACTGATACTGGGTAATGTAACCAGCAATAACAGCAGGAACATGCTGATAGCTGTAACCACATACATGGTTAGCGCTTCTGCCGGTGTGCGCGTGGAAAGAATGCGCTGCCCCTCCATGGCGCCACCCATAGGAGCCGCATCACCGCCATAGCCGATGCTTTGGCCCAACAGCCAGCCCAATGCAGCAGCAAGGGGAAACACAGTATGATCTTTTGGTGGTATGGAGCCGAGTATCTCTGCACCCGAGGGACCGAACTTAGTTTGAATGGCGGTTACCATTGCCTCAGCGCCGCCGAAATGCCGGAGCGTAAGCCAGGCAAGCATTAATGTGCCGATGAGAAAAATGATCATCTGTATAAAATTCGAGATCACCACACCCTTGTATCCTGAAGAGAATACAAAAAGAAGTGAAACCGGCACAACGAGATATAATGTTTCCAGTTTGGAAAGGTTAAAAGCCGGTCCCATGATCTTACAGGCAGCCAGCAGCGTAATGCCCGTCCACGCAGGCATAGCCACCATGGAAGTACGGAGGGCGATCCACAGCCGCATTGCGCCCGCAGCGCCTTTTGGGAAACGCAGGTCATAAAATTCAAGTGTTGTGAACAGATTTAGCCGGCGCCAGAAAACAGCAAACAGCACGCCCCCGAGAAAAAGCGCCAGGCCAAACCGGCTCAGGTACCACCAGCAAATGAAGCCGCCGGTTGCCACTGCCAGGCCGCCGTAACCGGTAGCTGCATCTGGGCTCACCAATGCTGCCGTATAAGAAATTCCGTTTAGCCATCCGGGTATTTTACGGCCTCCCAGGAAAAAATTATCCATGCTCTTGTTGGCGAAGCGGCGGTGCCAGAAGCCTGTGCCAAGCATCAGCAAAATATAGATCCCTACTATCCAGATGTCTATTTGGTGCCAGTTCATATGTGATTCCGGTTTATTAGAGAACGCCTTTTAATCGTTGTTCGAGTGGCGCCAGCGGTGGCAGGTTGTTCTCCGGTTTGTCCAGGTAGAAATAAGCGGTGGCGGAATAATTGTCCACGCGGTAAAAATTCACCCATTCATCTGCCGGAAACCGGTCGTCCATCAGATCAGGATACGAAGGCTCTTCCAGTAGTTTTATGAGCCCTTTCTGTGTCATCACAGAAACAGGCTTCACTTTGCCGCCTGCTTTTGCAATAGCCCTGATCTTGTCCCTTCCGCCACCGCCCATTTGCTGGATGGTTACCTTACAATCCGTCTGGAAGTAAACGGGATCAGGAATGTGATAGCGGTAAAACGCATACTGGCCTTTTTGTTTATCAACAATGGGCGCACCCTGGTACAAATGTGCAAAAGGCCCCAGGTTCCATGCAGAGCCTACGTAATCTTCGGTACCGGTGCCAACAAGCGTTGGATATTGTTTATCTCCATCCAGGTACATTTTTATCTCTCCTTCACCAAACCAGGTATCCCCGTAAACCTTATCCGGGATGATGCTTAGGTTGGTGCCTAAAAAACGCCCCTTCCCTTTTACCTGCGGTAATATTTCAAAGTCATCACCCAATTTGCCCTCTGCACTGCTGGTCCAGCATGCATGGAAATAGGCGATCTCCTGCGGATGCTTTTTCACCTTCGTCAGGTTCACATCAAAAAACAGCAGCTGATCGTGTTTGGATTCATTCACAAAAACGATCTTCGCATGTTTCTTAAAAGGCATAGGGACAAAACAGTTAAATGATTTGCCTTCAGGGTCAGAGAACAGCGCACTTTGAAAAGCCGTTCTGCGCCCAAGCCCGATGCCGAAGAAATCTCCCAGGGGTACTGATACTGCGGGTTTGGCAGCGCCATCCCAGTACATTTCGATATAAATGGAACGGAGCGAAGCCGGGCTTCTTTCAATAACGGTCATCCATATCCGGTTGATCACTCCTGCACCGTTGTAATCCATCAACACTTTCTGCTCGCCTGCCTTTATCCATTCTGATGCATGCCCTTTTGCGCCTTTATTTTCCATGCCGCCCTTCCCTTTGCCAGCAGAAACATTTTCCAGGCTTACCCATTGCGTTTCAGCGCCGGCAGGCAGCTCATATAGTTGCTGGCCATGCGTGTCCGCGAAAAAAAAGCAGCATAACAACAACATGCATCCGCAGTTGAATAATCTTGTCATTTGTATTGGTTATTTGATGATAGCTTACCAGCCCGGGTTTTGCACCAGGTTCCTGTTCTTTTCAAGCTCGCGCTGTTGAATGGGCCACAGATAATGTTTCTTTTCGAACACTCTTTTTTCCACCACTTTTCTTACATAAAACGCGTCGCTGGAAATGTTGTAGCCGTCTGTCAGCACATCCAGGCCATAAATATTTGCATTGTCTATTTTCTCTGCGATCTTCCAGCGATGCGCATCAAAATAGCGGTGTGTTTCAAAAGCCAGCTCTATCCGCCGTTCATGACGGATCCTTTCCCGCATATCTGACTGTGAGAGGCCCGGCGGCAGGCCCGGCAAGCCTGCACGGTCACGGATCAGGTTCACATATTTATACACATCCGGCAGGGGCCCCTGTGCTTCATTCAATGCTTCAGCGTAATTAAGATACTGCTCACCCAGGCGGAAAAATATCCAGGTTCTGATGGGCCCTGCTTTGGGCTGCATAACATACGAGGGGTTCGTTAGTTTTTTCATAAGATACCCTGTTTCGCTGAAATTTGCACCGGCGTCGAACGGCCGGCCATCAAGTCCTCCTTTCCAGAATTCCAGCGGTGTGTTCCTGTTCTGCGGAGGGCCGGTTTTAAACTTTGCGCCTGTGAAATTGATGCTGGCATAAAAGCGGGGTTCCCGGCCTACAAACATTCCGCGCGTACCGGCATAATATTGATCAGTGGCAGCAGCAGCCTGGCTGCTTTCATTATAGCCGGAAAGGGGGTTGATAATGGGCGTCATATCTGCATTATATCCCAGGATGGGGCGTATGCCATTCGCCATTTCATAATCATCCACAATATTCTGCGTAGCATTCTGCAAAGGCCAGCCGGCGCCGGGCATTCCCCTTGGTTCGCTATAGGCATCTATGTTCAGATAGTCAGGATCATTGCTGGTAAAAAATACTTCTTCGTTAAAATTAATATAGAAGACTTCCTGGTAATTTTTTACAGGATCGGTGCCGGACCGGTGCAATTTATGTCCGGCAGATTCTGCCAGGTCTATACAGGCTTTTGCTGCGGTGGCAGCAGCCTCCCATCTCGCTGCCTGAAAATCGGGGAACAGGCGCATGCCTTCCTTGTCTGTAAATGAGGCATAATCTGGATTGCCGTTCCACAGCGGGCTGGCCATGTATAACAGCGCCCTGGCTTTCAGCGCCATACAAGCCACTTTGGAAGGTTTACCGTAATCAGTAGTGGCCGTTATGCGCAGTGGCAGCAGTGCGGCTGCCTTGTCGCATTCACTAACAATAAACTCCACACACTTATCAATGGGCTGACGTTTAAAAGCAGTGAGGTCCTCATCCAGCAACAGCGTTCTGTCTATGATCGGCACCGGGCCGTAAGCCCTGATCAGGAAAAAATGATTAAGCGCGCGCAGGAACATAGCCTCTCCTTTCCAGTTGGTGATCTTGTCTTCCGCTGCTAATTCGGATGGCCTTAGCCTGCTGATGTTTTCCAGGAAGATATTCGCCTTGCGGATGGCAAAGTAGCTTTGCGACCAGATATCCTGCACATATGAATCGGCATTCCAGTTACCGTTGTTCATAGCGTTGGTGAAGTTGGGTTCATAGCTGATCTCCAGCTCATCTGTGGCAGCATCGAATGTATTATTGACCGGGCATCCATTACAGGGATTATCCACCATTGCCAGCTCTTTCGGAAGGTGTGAATAGATATTGGCAAGATATTGTTCGGCAAAAATAGCGTTGGTGAATACCTGCTCCAGTGTGAGGTCTTCATCCGGTGTTTTCTCCAGGTAATCCTTTTTACAGGATGGTGTTGTAAAAAGCAATATTACGGCCAGCAGGAGAATGATATATGATTTCAATTTCATAATACCCGATTTAAATTGACTAAAAATTGGCTTCCAGCCCGAAATTGTAGTTCCGCGGAATAGGATAACCGCCGGTACCAAAATCCGATTCAGGATCGATCACCTTGATCTTATCCCAGGTAGCGAGATTGGTTCCCTGCACAAATACCCGGATGCTTTTCAGCGCGACTTTTTTGGTGAGGTTCACGGGGATGGTGTAGCCGATCTCCGCATTCTTGATCCGCAGATAATCGCCGCTTCTTTGCCACAATGTGGAACCGGTGTAGTTGTTGGTACTGCCTGCCCTCACTGCCGGAAATTCCGCATGTTCATTATTACCGCCTACAATAAACCGTTTATCATACACCTGCTGCATCACGTTGTAATAACCGGCCTGACCGGAAAAGGCCCAGGCGGTCCACCCCTGCGTGAAAAAGAAATCGCGGTGGGCTGCTCCCGTAAAGAAGATGGTGGCGTCAAACCCTTTCCAGGCTGCGGTGGCCCCAAAGCCGTACATGATCTGCGGCTCGGAGCCGTAGCTGCCAATGATCACACGATCGGCTGAAGTGATCTGTCCATCTTTATTAACATCCTCATATTTAATATCGCCCGGGCGTATCACAGACTGCAATGCGGTTTGTGAAGGGCTGTTGTCTATATCCCGCTGATCCTGGAAAAAGCCCAGCGCGCGATAGCCCAGGTTAGCGCCAATGGAGCTTCCCCTGAAGTCCTGGTAAGGATACAGCGATGGTGGCGCATCGTTTTCAATGATCTTATTTTTAGCGAAGGTGAAGTTGCCGGTGAAGGAATAATAAAACCCGCCTTTAGTAGTATTCCTGAGCTGTAAGGTGCCTTCAAATCCTTTGTTCTCAGTGATGCCTACGTTGGCGAAGGGCACCGTGCCGCCGGGGTAACCGGCGTAAATGGGAATGGTTTTCCGTTCCAGCAGCTGCCCTTCGCGGCGCTCGTGGAAAACGCTGGTGGACAGTGTAATTCTGCTGTCGAACATTTCGAGATCAAATCCCAGGTCTGTTTTATAAGCGGTTTCCCAGGTTACATTCATATTCCCGATGCGGGCCTCGCTTTTACCGCCGGGATTACGGTTCTGATCCAGGCCAAATACATAACCTGTGGCTGATTTGTTATAAGTGCTCTGGTACAGAAAACGTGCTCCCCCGATACGGTCGTTGCCCACTATGCCGTAGTTGCCCCGCAGCTTAAGCAGGTTCACTACATTCTTGTTCCAGAATTTTTCGTTGGATACTATCCAGCCCGCGCCAATAGCCGGAAAAAAGCCATACCGCTTGCCCTTTGGAAAGTTCTCGGAACCGTTGTAACCTGCGCTCAGCTGCAGCAGGTACCTGTAGTTATAATGATAGGTGAGGCGGCTGATAAGGCCCTGCCGCCGTTCGGGCAGATTATCAATAGAATTGGTGGCATTGACGTTCGTGAATTCCCTTCTCTCCGCCGTGAGCATACCAGTAACATAATGATTGCCAAAAGCGCGTTCATAATCGATGCCTGCCTGTGCATACATCGTTCTATATGTTTCATTCAGATTCCGGAAGCCCAAAGGTGATTCGGTAGACCATTGCTTATATGTTTCAGCGCCCGTTACCGGATCTTTCGCATAAGAATAGGTAGCCGGCATCTTTTGCCGGATATTCTGCGTAATATCCACCACATCAAAGGCCACCAGGCCGCGGGCAGATAAGCCCCGTGTTACATAGGAAAGATCCCATTTGGCGGAAAGGTTGCTCACCAGTGTATTATAGAATTGCTTGGTGTAGCCTGTTTGAGTAACCAGCGCATAGGGGTTCAATAACAGATCGCCAAAAGCACCGGGCTGGCTGCCATCGGGATTTTTGACGGGATAAGTGTTCGGTGCGGTGAGCTTCAGGCCCGTGAGGATCCTTCCGGCATCGGTACCCGGGAAGTTGGTATTGGAAATAATCCCTGAAAGGCCCAGTGCCAGTGAAAACCTTTTACTCAGCTTAACATCTATATTCGACCTGAAATTGTAGCGCTTCAGCGCCGCGTTGGTCTTATAGCTGTTGGCAGGATCTTCGTTATAAATACCTTCCTGTATGGTATAGCCCAGGTTCAGATAATACTGTACGGTTTCCGTACCACCGGATACGCCAAGATTATTCATCATTTGCCGGGTTCTTTTTTTCAGCACCACATCGTACCAGTTCACATTGGGGTACAGGTAAGGGTCAGAACCATCTTTATACTTCTGGATCTCTGCCGGGGAAAATTTTGGCGGTTCGCCTACATTGGCAAGGGCTTCATTATGCAGTAACGCATACTCATACCCGTCGATATTATCTTCAATGCGCATGGGCACCACAATGGCGGCCTCTGAGCGAAAGGTGACGTTCGGTTTGCCTACGGCACCTCTCCTGGTGGTGATCATGATCACGCCATTGGCACCCCTGTTGCCGTATACTGCGGTGGAAGCGGCATCTTTTAATACGGAAAAGCTTTCAATTTCCTGGATGTTCATGGTGGTCCAGTAATCCTGTAATTCGCGCTCCACGCCATCTACAATGATGAGCGGTTTGTTGTTGCCGCTTTGCGATACCAGGCCGCGGATAAATACCTTCGCGGCGTCATATCCCGGCTCGCCGGAGGTTTGCCGTGTAATAATACCCGCCAGCTTTCCACCAATGGCATTGGTAAGGGAAGGCGTGGAGTACTTCTGGATCTCCCTGGGTGATACAGAAGAAACGGCGCCAACCATGGTGATCTTTTTTTGCGTCCCATAACCAACTACCTGCACTTCGTTCAGCTTCTGGCTTTCTTCGTCAGGCATAAGCTTTACAGTAATGGTCCTTCGGTTGCCTGCTCTGACGGTGGTGTTGTAATAGCCCATGAAACTGAATACCAGCGAATCTTCCTCATGCTCCACTTCGATCATAAACTTCCCGTTCACATCAGTGGACGTGCCTTTGGAAGTGCCTTTAATACGCACGGTTGCACCGGGCAAAGCCGCATCGGTTTCATTGGTAACGGTACCGGATACCACAAAAGAGCGCAGCTGTGCAATGCCCTGGCGCCCCGCATCCGTGGCATTGTTACGGGCCGTGGCTTTAAGAGCAGCCGGCGCCATATTGCAGATGAGCAGTAACACTGCATAAGTGATGAAAAATCTGGCGGCAGAAAAGTACCTGCCAGGGATTTTTCCGAACAAAAGATCGGTGAACCTGAATCCCGTGGAGAATTGCATAAATAATAGGTTTAAAGGGTTCGGCGTTTGTTCAATTTTTCTATGACGTGAAAACAAGAAAGCCCGTGGGCTGGCTATAGGTCTTATCCTTTCTGTGGAACATACATTGCTTCATAGCATGGTATTGCTATGGAGATTTCTGGCTGATATCGGGCGGAGTGCCTGTAACGGATCACCGGCCCATCGCTGTATTAGGTTAATAGTCGAACATTACAATAATGAATACGTATTCAAAAAATAAAAGGGCAAAAAAAATGCTACTTCCTGGATCTTACAGTATTGCGCACCACCAGGTGTCCTTTCATCATCACGATCTGCGGTTCAGCTTTGGTATCGCCGATCTCATTCACCAGCAGCTCAACGGTAGTGTCTACCATTTCTTCCAGCGGCTGCTCCCAGGTTGTAAGGGAATAGGAAGGCCATTCCGTCATACGGATATTATCAAAACCTACTACAGACACATCTTCGGGGATCCTGAGGCCAATAGTTCTGATAGCATCCATTACACCCAGGGCTATAATATCATTGCCGCAAAAGATGCAATCAATGTTCTTATTCCTGGTCATCAGCTCCTGGGCAGCTTTAAACCCGCTTTCAAAAGTATAATTACCGGGTTCTATCATGAAGTTGGTGATGCCCCTCTCCTGCAGCACTTCTTTAAAGCCCTTTAACCGGTCGATGGTGGTGGAAGTATCAGAAGGACCGGAAACAAAAGCGAACGACTGATGGCCCAGCTCTACCAGGTAGGTGGCGATCTGTTTTGCGGCCAGGTAGTTGTCGCAGAATACAGCGCTGCTCTCCAGCTGTTCGGTATACCTGTTGAACAGCACTACCACAATGCCGTGGCGTTTGAATTTCTCGGAAGCGGAGGAGGATAATAAGGCATCTGTAATGATCACCCCTTCTATATTATATTCCAGCAGCTGCGTGACCTCACTTTCCTGTATTTCTTCGTTTTCTGAATTGATAAAGATGAGATGGTATCCCAGGGCTGATAAGCGGTTATGAAAGATCTCCAGCACTGCGGAATAAAAGGGATTGCGGATATTGCGCATCACGATGCCGATCATCATGGTTTTGCGCGTGATCAGGCTTCTGGCATGCGCATTAGGCTTATAGCCCAGCTTTTCTGCCGCAGCAAGGATCTTTTTCCGCTTTTTCTCCGATACGTTTGTATTACCGGCAAAAACCCTGGAAACAGTAGACTGTGAAACGCCTGCTACTTCCGCCACATCTTGTGAAGTGTAATTCTTTTTTTCCAAGGCTTGCTTTTAACTGGAATAAATTAAAAATGAATACGCATTCATTTCTACAAATATAATTGCCTTTTTGAGAAAAAGGCAATTTTTTTTAAAAAAAAGAGTGGGAGTTGTGCTTTTAGCGACCGGTCCATGCCAGATCCCCCTCATGGAACTACGCAAATCATTATTAACACATCATTTGTCATATTCTCTTAAATGGTTTAAAAAAATGCTATAGAGGCCAGCCCCAAAGTCGGCCTCTATAGCACAAATCAGCCCAGGCGCTTGTTATCGTTTCAACACCTTATATTTTTCCATGATTGTTTTGCCGTCTCCAATCTCAATAATATAAATTCCCGGAGGGAAGGAAGCAATATTCAATGATATCTTGTTATTGCCTTTTACAAGCGGGCTTTTGTTTTTGTACACATGTCTTCCGGACATATTAGCAACATTGATGGTTACCAATTTCAAATCGGGAGCATTTAATTCAATTTGTATAAGCCCTTCAGTTGGATTAGGATATATCCTTCCGGTAAAGGGCTTATTTTCTTTTACTTCCTCAGAAGATGGTAACTGGGCGACTCTTGCTCCGCAGTTACTGGAGGCTGTAGCCTGACTGCTGCTAACATAAGCGCCGTCTGTAATAGTTCCGGTATAAGCGGTTCCCAATTCTGCAGTTGCCTGTGTGGGAACGGCGTTATCGTTCAATGGCCAGTACAAGACCAGGTTAGTAATATTGGGATGACAACTGCCCAATAATTTATCTTTCCATGCGGTGATTGTACTGGATGATAGTGCTGTATTCCACACGCGCACCTCATCTATAGTGCCATTCAGATAACAACAGCTTGGTTCTCCTCCTGCAATAAAAGAAGCAGCGTTGGTGCTGCTAGTGCTGGCAGGAATGGGAGTGGCAGAGAAGCTGAGTGTTTGTTGAACACCATCGATGTACAATTTAAGCCGGTTCGCATCGCCTGTTTGAGTACCATCAAATACAGCTGCAATATGGTACCATGTGCCCGGGCTTACTGCATTGGCGCCGGTAATGCCATAGCTGTTACTGCCGTTGGCCACTACCAGGTGAATGGAATTGTTGTTGGGGCCTATGTGTACCATGATCCTGTCGGTAAGGGAAGTGCTTTTACGGATAATGGTAGTATAACTGCTAAGGGTCGCATCATATTTGAACTGCGCCTCCAGCGTAAACTTAGACGCACTTTTGAGCTGCACCACATCTCCGGTTGTTATTTTGCCCGATGATGGCGAAATAGCTACCGCCATTGCATTACAGCCGCTGGTGTCAGTGGCCTGGTTACTGCCGGCATAGCTGCCGTTTGTAATGGTACCTGTATAGGCTGTTCCTAATTCGGCAGTTGCCACTGCCGGATTGGAGTTATTATCCAGCGGCCAGTACACGACCAGGTTAGCGATGGCAGGATGACAGCTGCGCAGTAATTTATCTTTCCATGCATTGATGGTAGCAGCTGAAAGCGCCGTGTTCCATACCCGAACCTCATCTACCGTCCCATTCAGGTAACAACAGGCGGGTTCTCCACCTGCCATGAACGGAGCCGTGTTGATGCTGCTCGTGGTGGCGGGAATTGAGGTAGCAGAGAAGCTGAGTGTTTGCTGAACCCCGTCGATGTACAATTTAAGCCTGTTCGCATCACCTGTCTGGGTGCCGTCAAATACAGCAGCAACATGGTACCAGTTACCTGGACTTACCGCATTTGCTGCCGTATAGCCATAGCTGTTTGCGCCATTGCCTACCATTACGTAAATGGAATTATTATTAGGCCCTATATGCAGCATGATCCTGTCGGTAAGAGATGTGGCTTTCCGCATAATGGTCGTCCAACCGCTAACAGTTGCATCATACCTGAACTGCGCCTCCAGGGTAAACTTAGATGCATTGTTTAGCTGTGTTACATCTCCTGTAGTTATCCTCCCTAAGGAAGACATTGTTACTGCTTTGCCCGGACTGCAGCCGGTGGTGTCTGTAGCCTGGCTACTAACTACATATGCGCCATTTGTAATAGAACCGGTATAGGCTGTTCCCAATTCTGCTGTTGCTGTTGCGGGGTTAGCGTCATTATTCAGCGGCCAGTACACAACCAGGTTAGCAATGTCGGGATGGCAGCTGCCCAGCAATTTATCTTTCCAGGCAGTAATGGTACCTGCAGAAAGCGCCGTATTCCATACGCGCACCTCATCTATAGTCCCATTCAGGTAACAACAACTTGGTTCTCCACCTGCCATAAACGGAGCCGTGTTGATGCTGCTGGTAGTAGCAGGAATGGTGCCAGAGAAGCTAAGTGTTTGCTGAACACCATTAATGTATAATTTTAGACGGTTCGCATCACCCGTCTGCGTGCCATCAAATACAGCAGCAACGTGATACCAGGTACCGGGGCTGACCGCATTGGCGCCAGTGTAACCATAAGTATTGCTGCCATTGCCCACCATCACATAAATGGAGTTATTACTGGGCCCGATGTGAAGCATAATTCTATCGTTGAGTGAAATCCCTTTACGCATGATAGTCGTCCAGCTGCTAACAGTAGCATCATATTTAAATTGGGCCTCCAACGTAAACTTGGAAGCATTATTAAGCTGTGTTACATCGCCTGTTGTTATCCGGCCTGAGGACGAAATTGTTACCGCTTTGGAAGCGGTATTAACAACGGTGATGGTCAATGTATCTCTGGCGATCGCCGCCCTGTTGTCAACAACGATCAATTCGTATTTATACACGCCGGGTGTTGTCAGACCCGATATGGTTGTCGAGCTGGCAGCACCCAATGGGGTTGCGATGGTGCCTGCCGCTGCGCCGATTTTTTTCCATACATACCTTACAATAGTGCCGTCTGCGTCCGTAGATGCACCACCACTAAGCGTGGCCGTGCCTGTGGTAGTGGAAATGGTTATGTCGTTACCAACATTGGCTACCGGAAGACTATTGACAGCAAGGCTTTTATTCTGTCCCAGGAACCACTCGTAGATATTGATAATGCCCTCATAACCATAAGCATAAGCTGCGCTGTCAATATTATACACTCTGGGCCATATGTAATGCTGTCCATCCGGCATGAGTGTGAAAAGAGCTTTTACTTGTGGATTCAGTGCATTGACGCCGTTGATAGAATTCTGCGTCACGGTGTAGCTACCATTTGATGTAGGATCATCTATCGCGTGGAAACCCCATAGGGGCAACTTTGCATTGGCAACATAGCTTTGTCCATTGGAGTTAAGACCAGTTAGCCAGGCGCAGACCGGAGCGGCGGCGGCTAGTTTCTGGACGTTGGCAAGAGAGCTATTTAAATAATTAAAAGTCCCTCCCCCACCATAACTAAGGCCTGTCAGATAAATTCTATTGGTATCCACTTTTAAGGAGTCCCTTGCATAATTGATGATGCCCTCCACATACTCCAGGGGCCAGACATTGATTTGGCTGCCTTGATTAGGTGCCGTCCGTTTTGTTAGCCGGGACATGGGGGATATCACTATAATTGAATCGACCTGCCCATTCCAGGTAAATGCCATTTTGTGGCCAAGCCGTACAAGGCGGGAAGGCCCGAAACCGTTGAAAGCACCGCTCGAAGACCCGGACCCCTGCAAATTCCAGACGGGGGCGCCAGCAGCAATGGATGGATTATCATTTCTTTCACCACCACCATGCAGAAATATGATCAAAGGATATTTCCGGGTATTGCCCGGCGCATTGTGGCCGGCCGGTTTGTATTCGAGAAATGGGACCGAATCACCATTACTCGCTGTAATGCGCTTTGCAATATTTTGTGCATTTAGATGTGTTGGTAGACTAAAGAAAAAGAGGGAGAGGGCCAGGCATGAGCCTGCCAGGAGGGTAAATGTTTTCATGGAATTAGCATTTTAGTTTAAGGAGTTACTCAGTACTTGATCTTGCAGGAAATTTTAATTGTTAAAAAAGGGTGTTACAGGAAAAGAAGGATGTGTAAAATATTCGGGGATATCGGATAACTGGGTATGACTACAGTACTTGCGCCAGGCTTTGGGGTATTCATCTTGTTAACTGTAAGTTAGGATTATAAATTGTAAATGCAAAGTCTATTGCCCGGATTAAAGAACAATCATACATCACCAGATCCGCACCAATCCGTTGAATGCCTCTTCAGTGCAGGGATATGGTCATATTGCACTGCAGGTACAGGATGTTCACAAGGCATTTGACTTACTGCTAAAAAACGGAGCCACACAGGTGGTGCCTCCCTCCCCTGCCGTAAAAAAGGGAGATTTATATGCTTATGTTAACTAATCAGCCTGTTCTCACAGCCAGCCGGTACTAAAGTGCCTGCTGTAATTCAATCTAATGTGGATTTGTGCCCGTGTAGCACTTCCTGGCGATGAGCTGCCGCCCATTCGATCAACTTATCTATCAGGGGGGCCAGCGCTGTGCTGTACACAGTAAAGCTGTAGGTAACAACCGGTGGAAAATCATCAACAATCTTGCGCTCGATGATATGGTTGGCCTCAAGTTCTTTAAGCTCTTTACTCAGCATTCTGGTGGAGATCTTCGGCAGGCTTCTCTGAATTTCTCCGAACCGGCTGTTACCTTGTGCAATAGCGCGGATAACCAGCATTTTCCATTTTCCACCCAGCACATACAGGCTATCCTGAATGAAGCGCAATTCATCCGGCGTGTATTCCTTATTACATTTCGGTCCCATAATCAAAGCTTAGTATACAAAAGTAAAGCATGCTCATGGCAGGTAGCAAATTTCATTTGTTTTGCAGAACAAAAAATGAATGATGGAATTAGAAAAGAAAGTACAGTACGCGCTGGACCGGTTTGAAATCCAGGATGTGATTACGCGCTATTCATTCGGCCAGGATTTACACCAGGGTAATGATAACAATATCCTGGAAACATGGAAGGATGTGTTCACGGCAGATGCTGTATTGGACTACCGCGCGGCGGGCAGCGAGCCAGCCTCTTACGGGGAAATGGCGGTGATCATTCGTGGCGATGGAGCCAATCCGGGCAATATGAGCAGCTTTAGCAACTGGCAGCATTTGATGGGTAATCCGGTAGTGACTATCGAGGGCGACAAAGCGGCGGCACGCACAGATTTATAGGCAACCCATAAAGGCAAATCATCAGATGGAAAGCCGGGCACCTCACTATATGTGGCGGGTGCTTTTACAGATGAACTGCATCCTTAACAGTGAATTTTGACATTCTAAGGCCTTTCTTCACCTCCCCCAATGCGTGATTGTCCCTCATAAACAGGATGCGCCCCCGCTTGTGTTGGAACAATCACGGAGGAACGCTTCCTATATTAGGCCCTGTTACCCTTGTTCTTCAACTTCACATGTCTATTTTTTATTGCGTTTCAGGAAAACACCAACCGGTATCTCACCAAATTCCGGTGCAAACACTTCTTTATGCAGATGAAAATCCACCAAAGGACAATACAGCTTCGCTGACCTTCTGGTGCTTGCTAGAATGAAGGGTACATCATATCCTTGTTCTTCATAGTAATTAACTGTCTGTTTGAGCAGATGGCTCATATAGCCGCGTCCCTGCGATTCCGGCAACACCGCCCCGTAATCGGGCAGCATACTTCTTTTAAGCTGGCCTTCATCCAACTCCAGCTCACCAGCCTCATACAGCCAGTAATAACGCTTTACACCCTCGGAGTCCAGGACATCATACCAGCGTTGCTTCCATTCAGTGGGCGGTTCGAGCGTATACCCAAGCCTTGTCCAAACGAGTACCGCCTTGCGGTCAGGACTGCCAAACACTCCACCCCCCGAGCTGAGCGTATCTTTCACAACTGCCTCAAAGAAGTCGCATAACACTTCTTCATTTGTTTTTTTACCCAACCAGAAATTTAATGTGGGATCAGGAAGGAATGCTTTCGCCAGCACTTCCCATGTCCAGGGTTCAGGTGTTGTTATTTTTACAGGATCGCTTAGCTGTGCTTTGACGGGTAATTGTTCTACTGTTTTGTTCATAGGATTTGTTTTTATAATGATTAATTATTGAAGGAGTTCCGAAGAAGCAAGTGCGTTTGGGAAATATTGCGTATTCAGCAATTCTTCGATGAAATCATCGATCATATTCTTTGTAATGCCGGGCATGCAGATAAGATGTGAAGATTCAGCTTCACTCGCCAGCTGCCATTTACAGCAGATCGTATCCGCTGGTTTGGGAAATATTACGGTGATCGCTTTTTCATTGCGCCAGGCTGATACGCCTCCTTCCTTCAATTTTTGTTGTGTATAGGCTGCCAGCCATAAGCATTCTGATGCCCTTTTCAGCAAACCTTCTTTTCCCAGAGTTTTAATAGCATACCACAAGAATACCGGGCTGTGGCCGTTTCGTGATCCGGCGATCGTACTATCGAATGATCCTATGTAGGATACAGGGCGGCCAATACGTTCCTTGTAATTTTTCTTTACGATCACCACACCGCATGGAATAGGAGAACCAATAAACTTGTGGCCGCTACAGGCAATGCTATCTGCTCCATGTGCAAAATCAAATTTTGGATCATTATCGAGTAGTGGCAGATATGCCCCTGTCAGCGCAGCATCACAATGAATATAGTGCGAGCTGATCGCAGCTTGTTGCAGAATGCTCCGGATTGTGCGTACATCGTCCTTGGCTTCCGTCATGGTAGTGCCGATATTAGCAACAACAATCGCGGGTTGGTGCCGATGCAGTGCAATAGAGGTCTTCAGGTCATCATAGTCCATTTCGCCATTCGGGGTGGAGCGGATTACAATCGACGGCATATTCAGCAGGTGGATACTTTTCGGTACACTGTAATGCGTGGACGTTGAATAATAAACCATAGCTTGTGGATACAATTCCCTGGCAACATACAATCCATAAAGGTTACTTTCGCTGCCTCCATTGGTTACATACCCCCAACTGTTATGCGCAGGGGCCCGGAATAGATTGGCAAAGAATTCTATCACTTCTCTTTCAATGGTCCGGGAACTTACATCGTAGGTAGATTCAATGAAGGGATCACCCAGGTTATTGAGCGCATATCCTAGCAAGGGATATAGCTCGCTGTAATTAAAATCTGTGGCAAAAGGGTAACCTATGGAGGTTGCGGCCTTTTCACCGATCAGGCCCATATAATGGGCCAGGCGGTCTTTGTCGTGGAAAGTCATAGTTCGCGATCATTAATGGTTTAAACGATAGCATCAGGGCATGGTAAGGCTTGCCTTGCAAGCTAAACCCATGGCGGTGATAAACAATGCAGCTTATTGGCGATTCACAGCATTCGATGTGGGAATAGACTCATGGTGATAAGAGGTATAATGGTTATTTAAAGTGCAAGTACACACGTCTGCGTCTTGTATTTTATACGGGCTTTCAAAGGACCGGGTTATATTTGTAACATGTTCATGTTTACGATTCAAAGATAATTGCCTTTACAAAGAACACATGACGATTTGTTACTAATTTTAAGTAGAATAATTACTACAATGAGGTAAAGTCAAATAGTACTTAAAAAAAGTCAACCGGAATTTATCTCCTAACCGACAACCACAATTTTTGGTCAATTCCCACTTTTAAATCTTCCGGGCATAGCGTATATAATTCCTGATAGGACAATCCAGTAAAACAAGCAAATACAACAATGTCACGAATGGTGTTCAGCTTTTCAAGCTTAAAATTCCAATCCCTCAGCCTTTCCAGCTCCTCCATGGTAAGCCAATCGTGATCCGGATCGTTATAAGTAACGGCGAATAATGAAAAAACATTCGAATTCATCCAGCTGTTGGCGTGTGCACGAGCCATAATTTCCTTGAAGCATTGTGCGTATTTCATAGCAGTATTTTCCACCACCTGGTAATGTATCAGCATATAGTTTGTTAAATTGGAAAGAAATGAGAATTCGAGATCAGCTAGCTGAATATCGGAGACTTTATAGCGATGGGCTAAAAATTCAAGAAAGCGCCTTTTCCTACCAATCATTTTCTCCAGATGTTCATCTATAGCCATCACAAATGTCTTTGGAAGGTCTTTAATATCATAAACCGCATATGCCTGCTTAGATACAGTTTCTATGCGCTTTAATATCTTTTGCTTATCTATTGTCAATATGCCAATTTTCTCTGTTCGCAGGGGTTCCTGGTAATTCATTGCCTTCCTGACATGTTTACAATATGCTATGTAATCATCAATAAGGACATCAATGGCTTGACTCACTTGAGTCACTTCATTTCTCCATTTGTTGGATAGTTCGAAAGCAGTTGGTTGTTTATACGACCGGATTATTAGAGTGGGCGTCACAGTTTCATGCTTAGCCACCATCAGGTCAAAATGCCGTTCAAGATCCGTACGCATTTGCGCGATCTGCTTATTTATAGACTTTGCAGCTGGGCATTATTTGAAACACTTTTAGTTTCATTTTGCCAATATTGTGGATGAATTTTGATACCCATCGAAAATTCGTCTTCCATGCCGGTGATAGTGAGGCGGACATAAATTGGGACCATGCCGTCCTTTGATGCTTTTTTCCTTTTCAGATAGATAAGGATAGATAATTGTTGTCTTACATTCATTACTTCACATTTAAACGTTTTCAAAACGTTCTTTCAAACTCACTGTAAGCGATAATAAGCCTCGGGGGCCAACAAAGATAGGTCCCTGAAAAGGCCCCTGCGCAAAGGCCATTCATCTTGATATAGAATGATTACATTAACATGTCTTTTCCGCTAAAACGCAGACTGGGCATGCATTTTAAATAAAAAAGGCGCAACTTGTGTTGCGCCTAAGTGAACCGGATTGGATTCGAACCAATGGCCTGCTGCTTAGAAGGCAGCTGCTCTATCCAGCTGAGCTACCGGTCCAATATTATTACTGCGTTTATTCAATCTCTTCTAGAACCGTTGGCCTTCCCGACTTTAAGGTCGGGATGCGCTATCCAGCCACCCTCACACCCCTATTTTTCACCCAAACTAAAATAAACACTATATTTATCTTTCATTTTGGGAGTGCAAATTTATATAAAATTCATCCAATAATTCAAATTTAGCCGTTTTTATAATACAATAGCCATGGACGTACAAATAGAAGCCAGTTGGAAAGAAGTTTTAAAGGACGAATTTGCCAAAGCCTATTTCGGAGAGATCGTCATGTTCCTCAAACATGAAAAAGCCCTCGGCAAAACCATCTATCCCCCCGGTAATCTCATTTTCAACGCATTCAATACCACCCCTTTCGATCAGGTGAAGGTGGTAATACTGGGACAGGATCCTTACCATGGCCCCCGCCAGGCACACGGCCTCTGCTTTTCCGTACAGGATGGGGTGCCCCCGCCCCCGTCGCTGGTCAATATTTATAAAGAAATGAAAACAGACCTGGGCCTTACCCCGCCCGGTGGTGGCAACCTTACCAAATGGGCAGAGCATGGTGTACTGCTGCTCAACGCCTTCCTGACCGTACGGGCCGGCGAACCCGCCTCCCATAGCAAAATAGGCTGGGAAAACTTTACCGATGCCGTAATACGTAAGATATCCGATAAAAAAGAAAATGTAGTGTTTCTGCTCTGGGGTAAGTTTGCCCAGGATAAACAGGTGCTGATAGATGCTACCAAACACCATATCCTGAAAGCAGCCCACCCCTCCCCCTTTAGCGCCGACAAAGGCTTTTTCGGCTGCCGCCATTTCTCAAAGACCAACGAATTATTATCCAAAGCAGGCCTGGAACCGGTTGACTGGCGGCTGGAGTAAGCGCTCATTTTCACCTTGATACATTATGTATTAAGACCGAAACGGTCATCCAATGCTGGAGCAAGCACTCATTTTTTAAGATCGAACCGCTAACCAAATGCCTGATTAAGCAACATTTTCGTGTTGATATATTAATTAAATTTATCCCTTAATACGAAAAACAAACGGCCTCCAAAGCCGTGGTTCTGTGAAATACTGACTGTCAATTGTTTATGAGCAGGTTAAAGAATATTCTTGGCCGGTTATACGCTATTTATGGCTCATTGGTATTTGCCGCCAACATCCTGGTTATGTTCCTGCCAATGTGGGTGATCTCCCGGCTGCCGGAGCCTGAAAGAACACGCCGTTTTTTTCCACTGGTGCGTGCATGGATGAAGGTATTTATGCCGATGCTTTTTTGTCCCGTAAGAAGAAAAGGGCTGGAAAATTTTGAACCCGGCGCTACCTATGTAGTGGTATGTAATCACAACTCTTTAATGGATGTACCGGTCACCACGCCCGGTGTGCCCGGCTACCATAAAACCCTGGCCAAAATAGAAATGGCCAGTACGCCCCTGTTTGGTATTATGTATAAGATAGGCAGTGTGCTGGTAGACCGTAAAGACGAAAGCAGCCGCCACCGCAGCTACGAGGAAATGAAAGAAGTGCTCAGCAGGGGCATGCACATGACCCTATACCCCGAAGGTACCCGCAACAAAACCAACGATCCCCTGAAGCCTTTTTATGATGGCGCTTTTGCGCTGGCCATAGATACGCAGCACTCCATTATGCCGGCTGTATTATTTAACACACGTAAGATCCTTCCGCCGGGCCGCATCTTTTACGCGCTGCCGCATAGGGTTGATTTTCACTTTCTGCCGCCCATCTCCACAAAAGGATTAACCAAAGATGACCTGCCGGCATTAAAAGAAAAGGTATTTAAAATAATGTGGGACTATATTGAACAGCATAACAGCCAAAAGAAGTAACCGCTCCCAATCCATTAACACACCACCAGCACATTAGCACATCGAAAACTACAGATCATAAAACTGCCGCGTTCGATTTATACGCAGATCCCGCAGCAGCCCCGATTTGGGACTAATGGTAATACTAAACTGCCGGTACGTACCAAAGGGTATCAGGTTAATTGACATTTGCCAGCAGTGCAGATCGCGGGAAATATACATATTCGTATAGGCAATTGCGTGATTAATGAAATCATAGCCGCTGTTCAGGCCTATCTTCCACTTGGGTGTTAAGCTGAAATCGCCGTTAAAGTTCACATACTGGTTAAAGTTCACCACCACCCCGCCGGAATCCGGTATAATAGATTTACTGTAGGTTAAGCTGTAAGAAAGATCAATACGCCAGGGAATATCAAAATCCACATACTCACCCGGGTTGTTACGCACCATTTGCAGCTGCCGTTGCTGCGCCTGCATAGCAGCATCGCCGGTTAGCTGGTTCTCAATATCATCCTTCGTTTTCTCCTTTTCCTTGCTTTTTTTATCGGCCGACTGGAACGAGGTGCTCATGGTGATGTTCGCATTCGTTAAGCGGCCCAGGCTCAGCTTACCTGCCTGCCATACATACTGATCCAGCCGGTGGCCCCGCTGATCTACAACATACGGATCAATATTACCGCTGGCAGAGATGTTCAGCTTCTCAAACAGGTTGGTACGCGCATAAATGCTAAAAGTGCTCAGCTTAAAGGAATCCGCTATCAGGTTATAGCTGCCGTTAATACCAAAACCATCCAGCAGCTTAATCTTCTTTTCTTTATTGGCAGAGGTGTCCTTCTTGGAGGCCACCTTCATTTCCAGGTTGTTATCCAAACCAAACGATATTAACCCGGCCCTCCCTTCGCCAGGCACGCCCACTACAGATCCGTCAAAATAAGATACACGGCTTACATCCTCCGGCTGAAAACCATAGCGCAGGGAATCGTATGCACTGCGGGCCAGGTTAGGCTGGTAGCTTAAGCTCATGGTGGGGCGCATCACATGGCGGATGGCCTTTATCTTGGAAGTCTTTTTAAACACATACATCCCGTACACCGCGGTAGATAATGATACGCTGGCGCTGGCCTGCCGGGCGGCAAAAAAGCCCGTCTGGTAAGTGGTATCTATACCACCCAGGGTATCGGTAGCCGGGTTAAACCGCTTGGGGTTCCAGCTACGGATCATTTTACGGGTATACCAGTATTCTGAATAGTTAATGCCGGGCGATAAGGTGAACGTACCTACCGGTATGGAAAAAGAGATGGGCACCGTATGCTGCATACCGGTTTGCAAACGGTCAAACATTTCCTTTTTCAGGAACATGGTATCCTTGAAGTTCACACTGTTACGCAGCACCGTGCTGTAGGAAACCCCTATTTTCTGGTACCACTTGGGCGTACCTACCAGCTCCTTGGGCTGAAAAGGATAAATGGTATTTACGTTAAAAGACGCGTCCGGGAAAGAGATAAAGATCTCTTTGCTGGTAAGGTTCTGCTGGTGGTTCAGGCTTACGCTAAGATTATAGGGTTTGCCCTGCCAGGTTTTGGAAAAGCTGATGGACGATCCTATGTTGTTATTTACCCTGGTATTATAATCAAATACGTTATAGGTATTATAAGAAGAAGTACCAAAGTTCACATTGGCGCCAAAGTTTACCCCCGGCCGGGCCTTGCTGTCCATACTATGGTTCCAGGTTACCCGGAAGTCACGGGAACGGGTAAACTCTGATTTCACTGCAGGGTCGCCAAAACGCGTGGTGGCAAAGCTCAGGTTCAAACCACCATTATAGCGGTACCGTACGCGGTAGGTGGGGCTGGCCGTTAAGCTCCAGCTGCCGTAAGAATATACATCGCCGCGCATGGTCAGGTCAAAATACTCCCCCAGGCCCAGGTAATAACCGCCGTTTTCAAGGCCTACGCCTTTTTGTGCATTCACTACATATTGCGGTGGCAAAATGCCCGAACGCTGCCCCTGTGTGATGGGAAAAATGGCAAATGGTATAAATAACGGTGTGGGTACCCCTTCTATTTCCAGGTTGGCCGGGCCGGATATAACCAGTTTGTCCGGTATTACCTTTATCTTGCGGGCGCGGAACTGGAAGTGAGGGGTATCCAGGTTACAGGTGGTATAACCATTCTTCCAGCCGAAAATGCTGTTATCCGCCTCCCTTTTGGTTTGCTGGCTGTGAATAAAGCCTTCGCCATACTGGGAACGGGTATGATAGATCTTAGCTCTTTGCGTGTTGAAGTTGTACCGTAAGGTGTCGGAATCAAAATTCTGTTCGCCATCTTTCAGCACCGGCCGGCCATAAGCCTTACCGCTGGTATCCTGTGCAGTGGTGGCTTCCAGCACACCGGTAGACTGGCTAAAGTTCATCCGTTCTGCTGTCAGGTCCACGGTTTTGTACTTGGTATTAGCCGTACCATATAAATAAAAGCGTTTGGCAGGTACCATCAGTACAATGGAATCTTTGGCCTTATAGTTCACCGGGGCATCCAGGCTGTCTTTTGACAGTTTGGGCATATACAGGGTGTCTACCACGGTAGTGTCAGTAGCGGTGCTATCAGTAAGCTGTGGTAAGGTATCCCGTCCGGCACGGGTGGTATCCTTTATCCGGGTCCTCGAAAGCGGCACTGTAGTTGACTTTCCTGGCACGGTATCTGTGAAACTTTTGTTAAAATTCACAGTTCTGTGTGGCCCGGCCCAGGCAAATGCATCTATAATAAGGATAAAAGCAAAGACGGCACCTGCCACGAACAGGTACTGTCTGAAAAATTTTTTATAATTATTTTTGTAGTCAGGGATCATGTGTCAAGCGGGCACAAACCTACATGTTTTTATACAAATTATTATCATTCGTAAAACGAAAAAGAACGCCTGGGGATACACTGGTTTTCTACAATTATAAAAGTATTAACGATTTTGGATGATTATCAAATTATGAATTGTCAATTACGAATTGAGTAGAGCGATGGATCACAATCTCCGTTACATTATAATCCGTAATTCATAATTCCGTAATTGGTAATTAAACTAACTAAATGCCCATTAAACTTTGAAACATGCGCTGGAACCGATTTTGGATCTTAGGATGCGGAACGCTATTTATCTTTACCTTATTTATCCGGGCTACGGACAAGCCCTTTAAAAGAAAGCAGGACAAACCTCTCCGTACCATTGTAATTGATGCAGGCCATGGCGGGCAGGATATTGGCGCCCGTGGCAGCTACTCCACCGAAAAAGAAGTAACCCTGGATGTTGCTTTAAAGCTGGGAAAGATCATAGAAGAGAATATGCCGGATGTAAAGGTGGTGTATACACGTAAAGTGGACCGCTTTGATGATCCCCGCCGCAAAGCAGAAATTGCTAATGATGCACGAGGCGATCTTTTTATATCCATTCACTGTAATTCGGCCCCTAAAAGCCGTCACGTAACCGGGTATAAAACCGTGTACCGTAAAAAGGGAAAACGGAAAATAGCTGTGAAGCAGCCTATTTATGAATATTCCCCCAGCCAGGCACAGGGTACGGAAACATATGTATGGGCTACCAGTAAGAACAACGCCAAAATGGAATCCCTGAAAACCAGCTCCGTAATGGTGCTGGACGGCAACTCTGAAGAAGCCAAGGAAGTAATGGATGCTGCCGACCCGGAAACCTTTATTATGCTCAATACCCTGCGTAATGCCTTTTTTGATCAGAGCCTGCGCTTATCTACTATGGTGGAAGATGAATTTACCAAAGTAGGCCGCATTAGCCGCGGCGCCCGCCAGCGTAATGAAAAAGGTATCTGGGTGCTGCAGGCAACCGCTATGCCCAGCGTATTGGTGGAGTTAGGCTTTATCAGCAACCCTGATGAGGAAGAATACCTGAACTCTGCCAACGGGCAGCAGGAAACCGCCCAGTGCATTTTTAAAGCCATAAAACGTTATAAAGAAGAGCTGGAACGTTTTGGCAACTTTAAAGAAGAGCAAGCCGCACCACCGCCGCAACCGGCAGTACCGCAGCCCGTCGTGCAGCCGGTGATTGAAACCGGTTACAAGCAACCCAGGAAAACCTCTGCCACTGCGGCTTCCTCCTCCCTTATGTATAAGGTACAGCTGCTGGTAAGCGATAAAAACTATTCTGCCAAGTCCCCCATTTTCAAAAAAATGGGGGGCCCTATAAAACAGGAGCGGGTGATCATTAACCGGAAAAAATTTAACAAATATATATGGGGCAGCTTCCGAACGGAACCGGAGGCCGGGGCTGCCTTGCGAAAGGCCAAGCGGATGGGCTTTAAAGATGCGTTCATCGTCCCATACAAGAATGGCCTGAAGTTAGAAGCACAGATGTAATGTAATCCCCGACCAGCAAGCACCCCAAGTAATAATTACCCCTATCCTTTTTACCCTATCACCTGATCCTTACTAAATTATAACTAACCGCCGGAGCTAAAAATTGGAATTTGGTACCGGGAGTTGGATTTTCGATTACTTTTGCAGCAACGTATACGTATCTCATGATAAAAGTATCTAATGAAACCAAAGTGGGAGTGCTAACTGTAGTCGCCATTGTCCTGCTGGTATTAGGCTTTAATTTATTGAAAGGAAAAAGCCTCTTTTCATCCGATAAAACTATTTACGCTGTATACAAGCAGGTGAATGGTTTACAGCCCTCTAACTTTGTGCAGGTCAACGGTTTGAAGGTGGGAAGCGTATCAGACCTTAACATCCTGGATAACAACGCCGGCCGCATCCTGGTAACCCTCCGCATCACAAAAGATGTGGAAATACCCCGTAACTCGGTGGCCCGCATTACCGGCGACCTGTTAGGCACTAAAGCCGTACAGATCGACTTTGGTAACGCCAACGATTATCTGAAATCAGGCGATACCATTTACGCCGCTGTAGACGGCTCCATTACTGATGCCCTCAAAGAGCAGCTGAACCCCCTGGTTAAGAAGCTGGAAACCACCCTCTCCGCAGTAGATTCCGTATTACTAACGGTGAACGCTATATTTGATACTACCACAGAAGGCAATCTTCGTGTAGCCGTGGCCCACCTGAAAAATACCATGGGTAATTTTTCTGCCACCTCCAGCTCACTGAACCGTATGATGGACCCTGAAAAGGGCAATGTGCAGGCTACTTTTAATAACCTGGCCGCTATTTCCGAAAATCTGAAAAATAATAATGATAAGATAACCGGCATTCTTACCAATGCCGAAAAAGCCACCGGTACCCTGGCCAACGGGCAGCTGGATTCTTCCCTGCAGGACCTGCAGCATACCGTGGCCAACCTGAACCAGATGACCAGCAAGCTTAATAGCACAGATGGCTCCCTTGGGCTGCTGATGAATGATAAAAAGGTGTACAACAACCTGCAAACCTCCCTGGGCAACCTGAATAAGCTGCTGGAAGATCTGCGCGTAAACCCGAAACGGTATGTACACTTCTCGCTGTTCGGCAAAAAAGATAAAGTAAAGCCCCTCCCTTCTGATACGGTAACGGCTCAATGATGATTTGTAAAATGCAGCACTTTATAAGATATGGCCTTGTTCTCATTGGCATTTACCTGTTGGGAATAATGGGGGCGGCAGCGCAGCAGAAAACCGGGGACAGTACTTCCGTTATTCACATCCTGCATGCAGATACGCTGAACAATATTACCCGCGATTCCGTACAGCTGGCCCGTTTTATCGGGCATGCCTCCTTCCGGCAGGGTAATACCATTATTTCCTGCGACAGCGCTTTCAAGAACAGCCTCTCTAACCAGCTGGATGCCTACGGTCACGTACATATTAACCAGGCCGACAGTGTGCAGGTGTATGGTGATTACCTGCATTATGAAGGCAATACCAAGCTGGCTACGCTGAAAGGGAATGCCCGCTTAACAGATGGTAAGGTGAACATCTCCGGCCCTGAGCTGCAATATGATATGAATGCCCGCATTGGTACCTATACACAGGGCGGTAAATTAATTAACGGCACCAGCACGCTTACCAGTAAAGAAGGTTTTTATTATGCAGATACCAAGGATGTATATTTCAAATACAACGTGCTGCTGGTAGATCCCTCCTATACCCTTACCACCGATACCTTATTATATAATACCGATACCAAAATTGCCACCATGGTAGCCCCTACTACCATTAACGATGGTAAAACCATTATGTACACCACCTCCGGTTACTACAACACGGAAAGCGGTTATGGCAATTTTGGCAACCGCCCCACTATTGTGGACAGCGCCAGCACTATTACTGCAGATAATATTGAAACCGATAAGGTTACCGGTTACTCTTACGCAACAGGTAACATGGTGTACAGAGATACTGCCAATAGAATGTCGCTGCTTTCCAACTACGGCAAGGTGAACCAGGCTAATAAAACCGTGCTGGCCACCCAGCACCCCCTGCTGATATTGGAACGTGACAAAGACACTTTATATATGGTAGCCGATACCCTTTTTTCAGGCGTAATGCGGGGCGACAGCATTATAACGGCGCCGGTTAAACGCCCGGGCGTAGACAGCCTGGCCGAGGATACTGCCGCACCCAGGAAAATAAAGGCGCCCAAACAATTACCGCCGCCGGATTCCCTGCAGGAGTTTGCGCAGATGGATTCAGCACGGCAGGCTATTACAGATTCACTGACCACCGCACCGCAGCAGGTGGATACTGCCTTAAAACCTACACTCAAAAAAAATAAAGATACCCTTATCACCGGCAAGCCTTTACTCAAAAAGGATACCGCGCTGGTTACCCGTGGCCTCAAAGGCCCGGATTCACTGGCGTTAGCGCCCCCTAAGGATACGGTGAAACCGGATACAACGGAAAAACGCTACATACTGGCTTATCACCATGTACGCATTTATTCCGATTCCCTGCAAGGTGTGGCAGATAGCGTATACTATTCCTCCCGCGATTCTATTTTCCGTTTTTACCGCGATCCCATCTTATGGGCCAATAATACCCAGCTTACCGGCGATACCATTTACCTGTACACCAAAAACCAAAAGGCCGACAAGCTGGTAATGCAGCCTAATGCATTGATCGTAAATGAAGCGGAGCTTAACAAGCCGCTGTACAATCAGATCAAAGGCAATATTATTACCGGCTACTTTGCCGGTGATGCGCTGGATTGGATGCATGTGGATGGCAATGCAGAAAGCATTTATTATGTGAAGGATGATGATGGCGGCTTTATAAGCGTAAATAAATCACTCAGCGCTATTATTAATATTCACTTCACTGCCGGCGAGCTTAATAAAGTTGTGTTCATCAAAGACCCGGAAGGTACCATGTACCCTTTTACACAACGGCCTAAAGATGAGATGCTGCTGGAAAATTTCCGCTGGGACATTAAGCGCAAACCTAAAAGCAAGTATGAGCTAATGGGTAAATAGCTGCCACAGGTTATATTTCGTAATCTAAAACACCTTGTGAATGGCAACCTCTGTAACACATAAATTCAAAAGGCTACTCTCACCCCTGTACGAATTTCTGAAGGATAGCCGTGCCGTAGGCATAGTGTTAATGGTATGCACTGTTATCTCCCTTATAATAGCTAACTCACCTTATCAGCAGGCCTACATTAATTTCTGGGAAACAGCCGTACACATGCCGGATGGCTGGCACCTGCCTCACACCCTGCTGCACTGGATCAATGATGGATTAATGGTGATGTTCTTTTTCCTGGTAGGTATGGAAATAAAACGGGAGCTTACGGTAGGCGAACTCTCCTCCATTCAAAAATCCCTTTTGCCGGCGCTGGCAGCCCTGGGTGGCATGATATGCCCCGCATTGATATTCCTGGTTTTTAACGGAGGCACCGCCCATGCACATGGCTGGGGCATTCCCATGGCCACAGATATTGCATTTTCATTAGGCATCTTATCCCTGCTGGGAAAGCGCATACCTATCACGCTGAAAATATTCTTAATGGCCCTGGCTATTATTGACGACCTGGGCGCCATACTGGCCATTGCAGTTTTCTATACCGCTACCCTGCAGCTCACCTGGTTGTTATGCGGCGCAGGGGTAATGGTTTTACTTGTTATCCTGAACCTGCTGAAGGTACAGCGGCTTATCTTTTACCTGGTACCCGGCCTAATATTATGGTACTGTATTTACAATTCCGGCATTCACGCCACCATTGCAGGGGTACTGGTAGCCTTTTGTATACCGCTTACCAAAATAGCCGACCTTATTCATCACCTGCACGATCCGGTTAACTTTATGGTGATGCCTATTTTTGCGCTGGCTAATACCGCTATTGTTTTTCCGCAGGATCTGATGCAGGCTTTCACATCGCCGGTTAGTTATGGTATCCTGGCCGGGCTGGTGCTGGGCAAGCCGCTGGGTATTTTCTTATTTTCTTTTATAGCGGCCAGGTTAAAATGGGCCGCCCTGCCGCATAAAACCACCTTGGCACAGCTGCTGGGCGCCGGTATGATAGCGGGTATCGGGTTTACGATGTCTATTTTTATTTCAACGCTGGCGTATAAAGAGGCGGAGCTGCAGATCATTTCTATTATGTCGGTAATGGTGGCTTCCCTGATGGCCGGCCTTATTGGATTTATTTACCTGAAGCTGCTGAAACCTAATAAAGTATAATAAGCGGGCGCATCCTTCGTTATTTATAGGCTATCTTGGCATTGTTATTGTTAAATCCTCATACCAACATGAAAGCGGGCATAACAACACATGGTTCAGGGAACAAAAAATGGTATCAGCTGCAGGTTTACCAGCGGTTTATATTATTTACCCTGATTTTAACCGGATGTATGTACGGTCTCAAAGCACAAACAACAGCATCGAAAAGCCCCCAGGTAGGTATCCGTTTAGGTTTACCACTGGGCGCTACCGCACGCTATTTCTTTACCGATGCCGATGCAGTGGAAGGCATTGCCGGCATTTACAATGAAACATTTACCGTTACAGGCTTATATGAACGCCATTTCGATCTGTCGGCGCTTACCGTACAGGGCTTTGCCTGGTATGCAGGCGGCGGGGCGCATATGGGCGTACGGAAATATGAGGGTGATACAAAATTTATAGCAGGTGTGGATGGGATATTGGGATTGGATTATAACTTTGCGGCTATTCCGCTGAATCTGAGTCTTGACTGGAAACCGGCTGTACATTTCAGCACACCTTCTGACCTGGCCTCCTTTGCAGTATCTGCCAGGTATATTTTAAACCGGAAGTAACCATTTGATCTTTACAACTATAAAACCAAACAATAGTATCAAAATGAAAAGAGCGGCATTAATCCTTGGCCTGGTTGCCCTGCTGGCAGTACAGGCAAATGCACAAAAGTTGAGAAGAGGCGCCGAAGCACCTGCTAATTATGGAACAGCCATCGGTATCCGGATGAACCCCTGGATCGTAGGTTTTACCATTAAACACTTCATTTCCGGCCCTCACGCCATTGAAGGATTGGCTTTCACCAACTTCGACAAAGGCAGCAACGTTACTTTTACAGGTTTGTATGAATATCACTGGAACGTGTTCGATAAACCCGAATTCCTGATGTACGCCGGTGGTGGTGCACACGTAGGTATTTACGACCGTTTTGACTATGACCGCGACCGCTGGTTCCGCAATGGTGACGGTACGTATGTTACCGCTGGCCTGGATGGCATTTTTGGCGTGGAATACACTTTCAAAAAGATCCCGCTGAGCGTGAGTGCTGATCTGAAACCGTTCTTTAACTTCTCCGGTGGTACCCACTTCATGGGCGAAGAAATAGGCGGCGCATCTGCACGGTATACTTTCTAATAGTGGCCACACTATAAATATGAATTGGTTGAAAAGCCCCGGTTTAAAGCCGGGGCTTTTCTTTTTGATCAAAACTTTCCCGTATTTTTATACACTACGTGTATGAAAATTTTTACAGCTACACAAATACGGGAAGCAGATGCTTATACCATACAGCACGAGCCTGTTAGCAGCCTGCAGCTAATGGAAAGGGCAGCCACAGCCTGCGCGCAATGGCTGTTCCGCCACTTTGATGCCCGCAAGCCCTTTTACATATTTTGCGGGATGGGCAATAATGGGGGCGATGGGCTGGCCATCACCCGCCTGCTCCTGAACAACGGGTATAAAGCCACTGCCTGCATTATCCACCACAGTAACAAAGCATCTGCAGATCATACGGCTAACCGGCAGCTGCTGGAACAGCAATATCCCCAAAGCATATACGATGTGGCCGCAGTAGCCGACCTGCCCACCCTGCCGCCTAAAAGCATTATTATAGACGCTATTTTTGGCACCGGCCTGCGAAGCGCCATAGAGGGCTGGATGGCCGGCCTTATTCACCAGCTGAATGATCTGCAAACGCGGCATACCCTGGTAGCCATTGACCTGCCTTCCGGTATGCTGGCAGATGCTTCCAGCGCGCATATGCCGGTAGTGCACGCCAGCATTACCCTTAGTTTTGAAGTATATAAGCTGGCCTTTCTGCTGCCGGAAAATGCAGCGCGTACCGGCCAGGTGCACATTTTACCTATAGGTCTACACCCTGATTATCTTACGCAAACGCCTACCCGCTTTCACGTAACGGATGCGCATATGATGCGCACCATTTACCAGCCCCGCCAGCCCTTTGCCCACAAAGGCACCTACGGGCATGCGCTGCTGGTAGCCGGCAGCTACGGCAAAATGGGCGCCGCCGTGCTGAGCGCCAAAGCCTGCCTGCATGCCGGTGTAGGGCTGCTCACCTGCCATGTGCCGCAATGCGGGTACCAGATCATCCAGATCAGCGCGCCCTCCGCTATGTGCGTAACCGATATACAGGAAACCTACAGCAGCCACTTTCATGAAAGCGCACCGCAAACACGAGGATTGCAACAATATAAGACCATTGGTATAGGCCCGGGGCTGGGTACCGCCACCGGCACGGCTAAAGCCCTGGAACAGCTGCTGGAGCAGTACCGGCAGCCAATGGTGCTGGATGCGGATGCCCTCAATATTATCAGCGAATACCCGTTCCTGTTACCACGCATACCGCATGGCTCCCTGCTAACACCCCACCCCAAAGAGTTTGAGCGTATATTTGGCAGCAGTGATAATGATTTTGCGCGGCTGGAGCTGTTATCCCGCCAGGCAGTGAACCTGCAGCTGTATATATTGCTGAAAGGGCGGTTTACGGCCATGGCCTGCCCGGATGGCTCCGTGTACTTTAACTCCACCGGCAACCCCGGTATGGCTACCGGTGGCAGTGGCGATGTGCTAACCGGCATCCTTACTTCCCTGCTGGCGCAGGGTTATGCGCCTAAAGCCGCTATATTGCTGGGTACTTACCTGCATGGGCTGGCCGGCGATATTGCAGCCGCCCGTATGTCGCAGGAAGCGATGACGGCAGAGAGCATTATAGATTGTTTGGGACCCGCCTTCCTCCAGCTATGATGGTGAAAAACAGTATGCTATTCCATGTTTTCCGCTACTGGTACGGCTTTCGGGCAAATGCCGGCACATTAAATTCACATTAGCAAAAGTAGTTTGGAAACATTATTTTTGTCAACCTTGTATATTTTAAAATCGCTTATATGAGTATCGTGTACCTTGTTCCATGTTTTGGATTAATTGCATTACTGTTCACTGCTGTCAGAAGCGCCTGGGTTGTACGCCAGGACGCCGGAAACGAAAGAATGACCGAAATAGCCAAACATATCGCTGAAGGCGCTATGGCATTCCTGAAAGCCGAATACAAAGTCCTTACCTACTTCGTAATAATCGCAGCCTTATTGCTGGGTTATATGGGAGCTTCGCATGAAAATTCCGACTGGACCATTGCACTGGCATTTATTATGGGGGCTGTATTCTCAGCCACGGCCGGCTTCATAGGCATGCGTATTGCCACTAAGGCAAATGTGCGTACTGCGCAGGCCGCACGTACCAGCCTGGCCAAAGCCCTGCAGGTATCCTTTACCGGCGGCTCTGTAATGGGTATGGGCGTAGCTGGTTTGGCCGTACTGGGCCTGGGTAGCCTGTTCATCATACTCAAAACTTATTTCGGCGCTGCTGCCAACACGCCGGAAATGATCAAAACAATTGAAGTGCTCACCGGCTTTTCACTGGGTGCAGAAAGCATTGCGCTGTTTGCCCGTGTAGGCGGTGGTATTTATACCAAAGCAGCCGACGTAGGCGCTGACCTGGTAGGTAAGGTGGAAGCCGGCATCCCCGAGGATGATCCACGCAACCCTGCTACCATTGCAGATAACGTAGGTGATAACGTAGGCGACGTAGCCGGTATGGGCGCCGACCTGTTTGGCTCTTATGTAGCCACGGTACTGGCCACCATGGTGCTGGGCGCTGAAACACAGTCTGTAGACAACTTTGGAGGTATTGCCCCTATCCTGCTGCCTATGCTGATTGCAGGTATGGGTATCATCTTCTCCATCATCGGTACCTTCTTCGTAAAGATCAGCGACAGCGCCGGTTTAAATACCAGTGCCGTGCAAAGAGCGCTGAACATGGGTAACTGGGGCTCTATAGTGCTTACCGCTATTGTAGTATATTTTATGGTACAATGGCTGCTGCCGGAAAGCATGCTGCTGCGCGGCCATGAATTTACAAAAGGCGGCGTGTTTGGCGCTGTGGCCGTGGGTTTGATAGTGGGTACGCTCATGAGCCTTATTACGGAATATTATACGGCCATGGGTAAACGCCCGGTGCGCTCCATCATCCGCCAGTCGGCTACCGGCCATGCTACCAATATCATTGGTGGTTTATCTGTAGGTATGGAATCTGTTACGCTGCCCATTCTGGTGCTGGCAGGCGGTATTTACGGTTCTTATGCCTTTGCAGGCCTGTATGGCGTAGCCATTGCAGCTGCAGGTATGATGGCCACTACAGCCATGCAGCTGGCCATTGACGCTTTTGGCCCTATTGCCGATAATGCCGGTGGTATTGCTGAAATGAGTGAGCTGCCTAAAGAGGTACGTGAAAAAACAGATATACTGGATGCAGTAGGTAACACAACTGCTGCTACCGGTAAAGGTTTTGCCATTGCATCTGCTGCGCTTACCGCCCTGGCGCTGTTTGCCGCTTTTGTGGGTATTGCTAAGATCAGCAGCATTGATATTTATAAGGCCAATGTGCTGGCCGGCCTGTTCGTAGGTGGTATGATCCCCTTCATCTTCTCTTCCCTGGCTATTGCAGCCGTAGGCCGTGCAGCCATGGCCATGGTGGAGGAAGTACGCCGCCAGTTCCGCGAAATCCCCGGTATTATGGAAGGCAAAGGCCAGCCGGAGTATGAAAAATGCGTGGCCATTTCCACGCAGGCCTCTATCCGTGAAATGCTGCTGCCAGGTGCTATTGCATTGATCATGCCGCTGATAATAGGGTTTATTTTTGGTCCTGAGGTGCTGGGCGGTTTCCTGGCCGGTGCAACAGTAAGCGGTGTATTAATGGGTATGTTCCAGAATAATGCCGGCGGCGCCTGGGATAATGCAAAGAAGTCTTTTGAAAAAGGCGTTGAAATAAACGGCGAAATGTACTACAAAAAGTCGGAGCCGCATAAAGCCTCTGTAACCGGCGATACCGTAGGCGATCCTTTTAAAGATACTTCCGGCCCGTCTATGAATATCCTTATTAAGCTGATGTCTATTGTATCTCTGGTAATTGCGCCTACCCTGGCACAGATCCACGGTAATAATGCAGATACCGTAGCTAAAAAGAAAACACAGCCTGTAGAACAGGTAGCGAAGACTGAAAAAGCCGCTACACTGATCGTGAAAAAATAATCTGACGTATAATAATATGCAAATGTGCAGATGTGCTAATGATGGCCATCTGCACATTTTGCATATTTGCACATCCTTTCATTAATCCCTATCTTTGTACTGTAATTTCATTAATTACAGAATGGTTAAGAGTAAGTTTGCAATATCAGTACATATTTTAAGCCTGCTGAGTACCGGCGGGGAAGAGTGGTTATCATCCGACTACATTGCCGGTTCTATGAATGCCAATCCTGCCCTGGTGCGCAAAGAGCTGAGCGCATTAAGAGCAGCAGGGCTGGTAGAAAGTAAGGAAGGTAAAAGCGGTGGCAGCCGCCTGCGTAAACCAGCCTCCCAGATCCGCATGGCTGATGTGTTTCAGGCGGTAAAGGAAGATCATGTATTTGGCTTCTCCCCCAACCTGCCTAATCCCGACTGCGCTGTTGGCGCAGGCATTAATGATGCGCTGGATGAATTGTTCACTGAAATAGATCACACTATTTATAACCGTCTCAAACGCATGACCCTGGCAGCTTTCACAAAGCAGGTCATTAACGCACAAGCCTGAGTTTATTACGAATTACGGAATTACGAATTACGAATTCGAGTGGTGCAGTGGATGAATTACTTTCGCTTTATTCCAATAACCAGTAAAGACCGGTCACACAATAAATTCATTATTAATTACTCCGGCGGGCTCTCCCCGGGCTGATTCCAAATTTTTTACTGAAGGCATTACTGAAATGCTGGGGAGATGAGTAACCCAGTTCATGGGCAATATCCGTAAGGGGTTTATGCTGCTGTTGTAATAAAAGCTCCCGCGCCTGGTCCAGCCGCTGATCATTCAGGTAACCAAATACCGTAGTAGCAAATACCTGCTTGAAACCGGCTTTCAGCTTAAACTCATTCAGCCCGGCAAGCCTTGCCAGCTCGCGCAGGGTAGGCGGCTGCTGTATAGCGTTCATTAGCAGATCGCGGGCATAGTACACCTTTTCCCGGTCAGTGGCCGATAAGGCGGTATTTACAGGTGTGCATCCATTCTCCGACCGTTCATATTGCTCACACTGTAAAGCCAGCAGCTCCAGCACTTTAGATTGCAGGAACAGCTTTTTAATGCCGCCTATGAACTGGCAGCTGCGGATCTCTTCCAGCACCTTTAACATTTGCAGAGTAATGGGCTGGTTATTATGCTGGTTCAGGAATACCATCTTATTGCCGGCTACCTGCTCTGCCAAACGGTCCATTACGCGGCCGTTATTTTCTGCAAACTCCAGGAAACGCTCGCGGGCAAAGCTAAGCGACACCATTTCTATAATATCCTGTTTCTTTATTTGTGCATTTTCTGATAAAGTAGGGTTATACAACAGGTTATGCTCCAGCCGGGAAAAGTTGTAGTTGCGCTTACCGGGTAAATGGCTTTTGAAATTACCTTGCAGCACAAAAAGCTGGGACACCATAGTGGGTGATTCCGACGCCAGCTCCACCGCTACATTCAGGTTTTCATATACATGCGCACTGCCAAAAGCAATATGCAGCCCGTCAAAATACATTTCCCGGAAATTAGCGGTCCCAAAAGTAAACTGCATTTTCATCTCCTCTTCTATAATGCGGGGGCTTAGTAACTCCTGTGAGGTGAGCAGTTTATCTTCCCTATGCAGCACATTCCGGGAATCATTCGTGATAACTACGGGCATAAAAAATCCGTTTAGTGTAAATTTTAATCCTTTAAATGCAACAGTTAGAAATAGGCAGTTCCCAAATTTGCACAAAAATATTCCGAATATAAAAATATAATATCCATGATTGGAATATTTAGAACGAATATAGCCACCCAACATGATAAGAAAAGGGTCATTGGGGAAATAGAAGCTAACTTTAACGTAGTGGCCTGCAGCATAGATATTGAGGACTGCGACCGGGTGTTACGCATTGTGGGTCAGCAGGTAATGGAAGACGCCATCATGAGTTTTGTGAAAAGGCTGGGCTACCATTGCGACCTGCTGGATTAAGGGCCGGAAATAACACGGGAACCACGCATGAAACGTCTTCTGCCACTTAGGTAGAGGCGTTTTTCAATTTTATGGACCTATGTAATCTTGTTACAACGTACATGCACCTCCTTACATTGGTAATTAAAAATTTCCCCTCCAATTTAGGGGTACACTAATTAACTCCCGTCATATATGCAGAAACACAAAAATTAATACTGTGTTCCTAAAATAAAAAGGTAGCTGCTACCGTCTTACAATGCACATATATATAAATCTTATATGAGAAAACACCTGATTCTGCTCATGTCGCTGGCCTGCTTTACACTGCAAGGACTGACACTGCACGCACAACAACGTTTCACAGTTAGTGGTTACGTAAAAGACCAACAGAATGGAGAAAGCCTGATCGGCATCTCTGTATCCAAAGCAGGCACCAGCCTGGGAACGGTTACCAACGAGTATGGATTCTTTTCACTCACCCTGCCCGCCGGGGAGCATGAGCTGCAATTTTCCTACATTGGCTACACTCCGATTAAACAAACCATTACGCTTAACCGCAACCAGCAGCTGAACATTAAGCTGGAAAAATCCAGCAGCCAGTTAAACGAAATAGTTGTTAACGGTAAGCAGGAAAAAGCAGTTAATACACTGAATACCAGTATTAACCGCCTGGATATTGCACAAATGAAAAAGATGCCCACCTTCCTGGGTGAGGTAGATGTGCTGCGCTCCATACAAACCCTGCCTGGTGTAACTACCGTAGGGGAAGGCGCCAACGGTTTTAACGTACGTGGTGGCGCTACCGATGAAAACCTCATTCTGCTGGATGAAGCCCCCCTGTACAACTCCACGCATATGCTGGGCTTTTTCTCCGTGTTTAACCCGGATGCCGTAAAAAGCCTGAACCTGATCAAAGGCGGGTTCCCGGCAGAATATGGCGGCCGTACATCCTCTGTACTGGATATTCGTATGAAGGATGGAGATAACCAGCGCCTGGGCCTTACCGGTGGTGTCGGCAACATTTTCAGCCGCCTGGCCGTGGAAGGACCTATCAAAAAAGACGAATCCTCTTTCATAGTAGCTGCCCGCCGCTCTTATGTGGATGTGCTGTTCAAACCCTTCCTGAAAGGCGACATGGCAGATACCAAGCTGTATTTTTATGATGTTACCGCCAAAGGCAACTTTAAGCTGAATAAGAACAATACGCTGTTTGTAAGCGGTTATCTTGGCCGCGATGTATTTGGTTTCGGTAAAGACATAAATATGAGCTGGGGTAACACCACCGGTACTGTACGCTGGAATCACGTATTTAACGACCGCCTGTTCCTGAACATGACCACCTTTTACAGCAAGTATGATTACAGCCTGAAGTTCAGTAATGAGGATAAAAAAACGGGCAATGAGCCGGATCAGAATTCCTCCTGGACCTCCAATATCATTAACTATGGCGTAAAACCTTCCTTCACCTACTACATTAGCACCAGCAACAGCCTGCACTTTGGGGTACAGGGCATCTATTACACCTTTAAACCTGGTAAAGGCGGCGGCACGCAGGACAATCAGGAAAGTGAAGTGCTCCTGAAAGACCAGCACGCACTGGAATCAGCCGTGTACCTGGATCATGAGTACAAACCTAGCAAGAAGTTCGGTATCCAGTACGGTATTCGTTTCTCCGCTTACCAATACCTGGGTAAAGGCACTGCCTATTACTACAACGATACTACACCAGGTGTACGCAGAAGGCTGATAGGTTCTAAAGACTATAGTAATAATGAGCTGATAAAAGGTTATTACTATTGGGAGCCCAGGGTAAGCGCCAAGTATAACATCAACGACAACCATGCTGTAAAAGTGGCTTATGCACGCACTACACAGTTCATGCACCAGCTGTCAAACACAGCCTCCCCTACCCCGCTGGACATTTGGACGCCCAGCACTAATAACATTGAGCCGCAAATAGCCGACCAGTACACCTTAGGTTATTTTTATGATGCGCCTTCCGGCTTACTGGAGCTGAGCGGTGAGCTGTTCTACAAAAAAATGGATCATCAGGTGGATTATATTGACAATGCCAACCTGCAGCTGAACCAATACATTGAAGCAGACCTGCTGCCCTCCAAAGGCCGTGCATATGGCTTGGAATTAATGGCTAAAAAAGAAGTAGGCGCCACCACCGGCTGGATAAGCTATACCTTATCCCGCTCTGAGCGCCAGACTAATGGCATCAGCAAGAATGAATGGTTCCTGAACCGTTACGACCGTACACATAACATCAACCTGGTTGTATCCCACGATTTCAATAAACGCAGCACTCTGTCCGCCAATTGGGTATATGCTTCCGGTACACCCGGTACGTTTGCAGACAGCCGCCTGGAATACCAGGACTGGGATATTCCGTATAACAGTACTGATGAACGTAACAACTATCGTTTGCCAGCCTTCCACCGCCTTGATCTTTCGTTTACCCGTAAAGGTAAGCAGCACAAACGCTGGCAGGGCGAGTGGGTATTTTCTCTGTACAACGTATATGCCCGCAGGAACGCCTACACGATCTACTTCCAGCAGAATTCAGATGATCATTCCAAGAAAGACGCAAAACGCCTGTCTATCATAGGTTCCATACTGCCGGGTATTACATACAACTTCAAATTCTAAAACAGGCAAAGACAAAAAAGATACGCTACAATCTGCCGTAAGGCAAATGATAAATACAAAAAATACGCTCATGAAACATATTCGATTCGCCATATTAATCACCCTCGCAGCAGCTGGTTTTACCGCCTGCGAGGACACCATTGACCTGAATGTGCCCAATGGCAAAACGTATCCCGTGCTGGATGCATGGATCACTACAGAAGGCGGCCCGCAGTCTATCAGGCTTACACAGTCCGTTACCTCTTATACCAACAATACACCGGCGCCGGTGCTGTCCGATGCCACCATTACCCTGCAGGATCTTACGGATGCCAAGACGTATAACTTTGCTTTCAGCAATGGTGCGTACACCTACGATCCGGGTGGAGATCAAAGCATTGGCAAAGTAGGCCACGTGTACAAATTAACCGTGCTGTATAAAGGTGAAACCTTTGAAGCTACAGACACTATTAAGCGCGTACCTGAAATTGATTCCATCACTTACGAGTTCAAAAAAGCAGATGAAGCAGCCAGTGGTGAAGAAGGTTATTATGCCTACATGAATGCAAGGGATATTGCAGGTGGTAATGATTACTACTGGATCCGCTCTTACCGTAACGACCGCCAGCACCGCAATACAGATGTATATGCCATCAACGGCGCCTATAATGACGATGTAGCAGATGGCTGGGTATTTATACAACCTATTAAAGAAGGCATTACGGATGATGATAAGCCTTACAAGAAAGGTGAGAAAGTAATTGCCCGTATCGCCTCTCTCTCCCACCCCAGCTATTATTTTATTCAACAGGTAATTGACCAGTTAAACAGCGGCGGTTTGTTTGCCAAAGTGCTGGAAAACGTAAAACCTAATATGGTCAATGTTACCAACGGCGGCCAGCAGAAGATGCTGGGCTGGTTTGGCGCCTCTGCAGTAAGCTTTAAAGAAAAAGACATCCAATAATATTTACAAAGAAGAATGAATAATTAATAATCGCGCAACAGACAGGCACAAGGGACTTCAACGCTATCATCTATATACGGCAGGTTTTATTCATTATTAATTATTCATTCTTCTTCTCCTTCCTCCGCTAAAAAATAAAATCTAAACAAGATGAAAAAAATAGGACTGGCGCTGCTGGTGCTGATTACAGCACAGCAGGCATGGGCACAGCATGCCCCGATCGAATCACTTTTCAGCAACAATCGTACAGAAAAGAAAAAGGTAACAGTAGGCGCTTATGGTACTGCCATCGGCAAGCTTACCCCTATCAACGGCAAGCTGGGCGTGCTTACCGGCTTACAGGGCGGTGTGCTGCTGAATAATAAATGGATGTTGGGCGCCGGCGGTTATGGTTTAGCCAACAGCATTAAAGCGCCTAAGCTGAATGTGGCAAATGAAAAGGATGAATACATACAAATGTGGTATACCGGCCTGATGGCGGAGTACACTCACAATTCCAATAAGCTGATCCACTGGTCTGCCGGTGCATTGTTGGGCGGTGGCGGCGTAGGCCGGGATGAAAGGCACCATGGCTGGCATAATGACGATGATGATCATCACCACGGCTGGAATGGCGGCAGCGGCTTTTTTGTAGCAGAACCTTTTGTTGGTGTGGAACTGAATATTACTTCTTACCTGCGCCTGAATGTAGGTGGCAGCTACCGTTTCATAAGCGGTTCCGAAACACCGGGTTTAAAAGATAGTGATCTGAGTGGCGGTGCTTTCCATGTAGGTATTAAAGCTGGTAAATTCTAAAGTTTTTACCCATATCCTGGTATGCTTAACACTGATGTATGAATGCTTGCCTTTCTGCATCGGATGTTAAGCATACTAGTTTAAAGCAGTGACAACCGTATTGCTCCCTCTATACCCTAACTCCGTAACTTTCTGCTTTTTCGTGCGTACTGTATTTCCGCTGTAATCTATACGCCCACATCCCTCCCTCAATGTTCCTACCCCCGTGCCCTTTCCAGCTTTTTCGTGCGTACTGCATCCCAGCTATATCCACACAACGCTATCCCTCTCTTCATCTGTACCCCCATAGCCAACTCAACCGCATTTCCACATCTCTCACTCCATATCAGTTCATCCATATACTTCAGGTTTTCCTGCATACCGTATCCCTGCCATAACCCGCTCAACCGCGTTCCGCATTCCGCCTTTTTCCGTAAATTACAGTATGTACCCCGACCTTATACACTACGCTATTCCGGGTTTTGTGCTGCTGTTACTGGCGGAGGTGATCTTTTCTGCTATTGAAAAAAGGGACTTTTACGAAACCAAGGATGCTGCCAGCAGCATTGCAATGGGGCTGGGCAATGTGTTCCTGGGATTGTTTACCAAAGCTATTATTTTCGGTGTATACACTTTTGTATATCAGTACCGGCTGTTTACTCTGGGCTTTGTATGGTGGGCCTGGGTGTTATGCTTCTTTGCAGATGATCTCAGCTATTACTGGTTTCACCGCGTAAGCCATACCGTACGCTTTTTCTGGGCTTCGCATGTCATTCACCACTCCTCCCGCAAATACAACCTGGCAACCGCCCTGCGCCAGAATTGGACGGGTAACTTCACGGGTACCTTCCTGTTCTGGGTGTGGATGCCTTTGCTGGGCTTTCATCCTGCCATGGTAATGACCATGCAGGCTATTAGTTTATTGTATCAGTTCTGGATCCATACAGAAGCTATTCATAAGCTGCCCCGGTTTATAGAATGGTTCTTTAACACCCCCTCTCATCACCGTGTGCACCATGCTTCAGATATTAAATATTTAGACCGTAACCATGCCGGTGTGCTCATTATCTGGGATCGCATGTTTGGCACCTTTACCCCGGAAACGGAACGGCCCATTTATGGCCTTACTAAAAACATTTACACCTATAACCCGCTTCGTATTGCTACCCATGAGTGGGTAGATATCTGGAAAGATCTGCGCCATAGCCGTTCTTTTAAGGATGCCTGGCATTATTTATTTGATGCCCCCGGCTGGAGCCATGACGGTACCCGCAAAACAACCAGGCAGCTGCGCCGGGAGCACCCACTCTCCTAACCATTCATCCTCTCTTACATTCAGATCACCCTTTTTATTTGCCATTCCCGCCATCTTTTCAAGATTTGATTTTGCATTTACGAAAACTATCGTACATTTGTTTACGAAGATATTCGTATATTCATTGAAAGTATAGTATTACATTGATTATGAGCGCAGGAAAACAATTAAAACCTACAGAAAGCGAGCTGGAAATTCTGAGGGTACTTTGGGAAAAAGGGCCCAGTACCGTTCGGGAAGTGCATGAGATTCTGGAACAAAGTAAAGACGCGGGTTATACCACCACCCTGAAGCTCATGCAGATCATGCATGAAAAGGGATTGCTGGAAAGAGATGCCAGCAGCAAAACACATATTTATGCTGCGGCCGTATCACAGGAAAATACCCAGCGTCAGTTATTGGATAAAATGATAGATACCGTGTTCAATGGCTCTGCATCCCAGCTGGTGCTGCAGGCTTTGGGCAATCATAAATCATCGAAGGAAGAGCTGGAGAAGATCAAACAGTATCTGAACGAAATTGAAAAGCAACAACGCAAGTAGTTCGCCTTTGCAATAATCATTTTAAATCATGGCTGCAATGTTCCTCCCTTACACTACAGACCTGGTAACAGCCCTTGGCTGGGCCATTCTGCACTCCATCTGGCAGGCCCTGCTCATATTTGGCTGCCTGCGTATCGTGCTCAAATTATGGCCCGCTGCTACGGCCAGCACCAAATATAACCTCTCCTTTATTTCACTGGCAGGTATATTCGGCTGGTTTGTAGTTACCCTGTTCCAGCAGCTGGATGCAGTTACTCCCTTTCACACTATCGCCAGCCCTGCTGCTGCTGCTACATCGCCCGTATTACTTAATATGCAGGCAGTGTATCAGCGCCAGCAGGAGCTTACCGGGGCTTTTCCGAACCTGGAATTTTGTTTTCCCATATTGGTAGCCCTGTATATGACCGGTGTAGGTGTAATGTGCATTAAGCTTTTTGCAGACCTGGCGCAGCTGCAACAGATCCGTAAACAACAGGGCTTGCCTGCAGATACTGCCTGGGAACAATACCTGCGCAAATTGTCTAAACAGCTGCAAATACCCCGCAAGGTAAAGTTGCTGGTATCCCAGCACATACAGGTTCCTGTGATGATGGGTTTTCTGAAACCGGTAATACTGGTGCCAATCGCCATGTTCAACAACCTGAGCGCCGAACAGCTGGAAGCAATCCTGCTGCATGAGCTGGCGCACGTAAAACGCAATGATTATATACTGAATATCTTCCAGTCCATTGTAGAAACAACCCTTTTCTTTAACCCCTTTGTATGGTGGATCTCCAAGTACATCCGCCTGGAAAGGGAACACTGCTGCGACGATATGGTAATAGCCCATACCGTACAGCCCCTGCACTATGCCAAAGCCCTGGTAGCGTTGGAAGAATACCGGTTCACGACCAACCCGATGGCAATGGCGGCTGCAGATAATAAACAACATTTGTTTTACCGCATTAAACGTATCATGGAAATGAAAACGTCCCATCTCAACTATAGTCAAAAATTAATGGCAGTTTTAATCATTGCCGTTGGCTTAACCGCCATAGCCTGGATCACTCCTTCCGCCCGGCAGGATAACAAAACAACAGCAACTGCCGGAAAGCCGGTAATGCCGGCTGCTCATACTACTACCCCGGCAAACCAGGATACTGTGCCGGCTAAAAATGGTACGCCTGCCCCCGTGCCCACACCAACCACCACGGACGACCGGGATAGCAAGGCAGACACTCCTGCCCCTGGCAGCTCCGCCGGTCAGGCAGACTTTGATTATGACAATGACAAGGACATGAAGGATGCCAAAGAAAAAATGGATGCTGCTCAGGAGCAAATGATCATAGCGCAGAAAGCCATGCAGCAGGCCATGAAGAACATTGATTGGAAAAAGATCAATGAGGAAACAGCAAAGGCAATGAAAAATGTTGACTGGAACCAGATCAACAAGAATGTGAATGAGGCCATGAAGAACGTTGACTGGAAAAAGATCAATGCGGAAGTAAATGCAGCGATTAAAGAAAGCCAGCAGTCCTGGGACCCTGAAGTAATTAACCAAAGCGTGCAGCTGGGCTTACAAAGCGCTAAGGAAGCAATGGCCTCCATTAACCTGGAAGAGATCATTAAGAACAGCATGCAGGAAGCCCAGGAGGGCATGAAAAGAAGCCTTAGCCCGGAAGAAAAAGAATCTATGCGTAAAGAAATAGCTGCGGCCCGTAAAGAGGCAAGGAAGGCACAGGAAGAGGCGCTGAAAGAAGTGCGGAAAGAAACCCGGGAAGCAACTAAAAAAGCCAGGGAACAAATGGCTTATGCCAGAGCCGATGCCATGGCAGATGCAGCCACCGCCCGCAAGCAGGCAGAAGTAGCCAAGCGCAAAGCTGAAGTTACCCGCGCCCGGTATAGTGAATTGGTTAAAAAGATGGCCGCCGATAACCTGCTGGATCCCAACAAAGCTTATTCCATCGAAAAAAAGAATGGCCAGCTTTATATTAACGGTACACAACAACCCGGCGCAGTAATGGATAAATACCGCTCCTACCTGAGTGAAGGTAACTCGATCATTCTCAAGGGAGAAAAGGATAACCTGAACATTAATATACAGGATTAAGGTAGCTCCATCCTGGAACTACATTGCCAGGAACGCAAAAGTTCCTTAGATCTTCATACCCGCTTATCTGCCTGACCGCCATCTGCAAATAAGCATTTTTAAACGCTACTGCCGTTCATACAGCAGTAGCGTTTAATTTTGGCAGTTACCCTATCTTTAGGATTATTAAACCCTTTTTTTCACATGCGTGTATTAGTGATCGTATTAACCGTACTCTGTGCAGTACAGGTGAATGCCCAAACCAATGAAATTATTGTTCAGAAGAAAAATGCGGCGACGGCGGTAAAAAACCAGGCACAAACCGGCACCTGCTGGTGTTTTTCCACTACTTCGCTGGTAGAATCAGAATGTATCCGTAAGGGAGCACCCAGCCCGGACCTCTCTGAAATGTTCACCGTGCGTAATATGTACATGGAAAAAGCGCTGAACTACATCCGGCGCCAGGGTGCTGCCCGTTTTGACGAAGGCGGCCTGGGGCACGATGTGATACATGCCATGGCTACTTATGGTATTATGCCGGAAAGTGCCTACAGTGGCCTTATTAATGGCCAAACGCAGCATAACCACACCCAGCTGGTAGCTGAGCTGCGAAGCTACCTGGATAGCCTGTTGAAAGTTAAACGCCCTATTCCGGATAACTGGCAGGAGCGCGTTACCGCCATCCTGGACCAATACCTGGGTAAACCGCCGGCCAGTTTTGAATACAATGGCCATAGCTATACACCGCTCACTTTTGCCAAAGAGGTAATAAAATTTGATCCGGCAGATTATGCCTTCTTTACCTCCTTCAGCCACCACCCTTTTTACCAGTCCTTTGTAGTAGAAGTACCTGATAATTTTTCCAACGGCGCCTATTACAACGTACCCTTAAATGAGCTGATCAGTCTCACCAAAACAGCTATACAAAACGGCTACACGGTAATGTGGGATGCAGATGCCAGTAACCGCGGCTGGATGCCCGGCAAAGGCTATGCCCTGGCCCCTGCAGAAGATGCACCTATTATGGGCAGCACCATAGATCCCGATCAGCAGGAACGGCCTAACTCACAGGAATACCGCCAACGCCTGTACGAAGAGCTGGTTACCCAGGACGATCACCTGATGCATATTACTGGCTTAGGCAAAAGTCCTAAAGGCAAAGATTTCTTCATCGTTAAAAACTCCTGGGGCACCAATGGACCGTTGGGCGGCTACGTAAATGTATCCGAACCCTACTTCGCGATCAATACTATCACGATCATTGTACCCAAAGCAGCACTGGATAAATCAATAAAAGAAAAGTTGGCAATAGCTATGAAGAATTAATGGGTCAACTATATTTTGATAAGTGCATATGCGGATATACAACGTATGAATGAATACATTAGCTCTTCTCAAACAGATTGCTGTATAATTTTAACAAGACAGGCAACGATAGTATAGTGGTATAAAACAGGCCAGCCCATTCGGGGTCACTCATAGTAGCGGCAAATGCTGCATGGCAGCCCGCCAGCGTGGCATATACATTCACTTTCACACCGTTGCATATCCGCATATTCACTTAACGTACTACTTCAAATTTTGTATAATGTTGTACAGGTGCATCTGTCAGCTCCAGGGCGCTCACTACAGCATGAGGCGGTCCCTGCCGGCACCAGGCAATAAAAGTTTCCATGGCTGCAGCCTCGCTTTCCGCAGCAATCCACACACTACCATCCGGTAAGTTTTTCACCTGCCCCGTAACTCCCAGCTGCTCTGCAGTTTGCTTGGCACTGGCCCTGAAATAAACACCCTGTACCTTTCCTTTTACAATTATCTGCTTGTGTATCTTAGCCATAGATTGCATTTTATGAACTAACCATCAACATAGATACCAAAACTACAAATAATCTAAGATCTGGTATGCCGTTGCATCCATCTCAGGACCTTTCGCTAAACAGTAGATCATTCACCAAAGCCACAATGGCCATTCCCGGTACCACTCTTCTATTAATATTATCAATCGTCTAACATTCATCAATCACCGCTTTCGGCAATATCTTATCCGCATTTACAACATGCCTGCCGGTCAAACCAGGTAACCCTTCCCGCCCCCTCAACACACGCACCACACAAAAAAAGAAAAAGCATAGCAATACACCCACCGTAAAATTAAATACGATCGTAGTACAACTGGTAGCCCGTGCCGTGCGAGTGCTACGAGAGCCGCCTCCGGAGCAAGAATCCTCAGACACTATAAAGCCCACAGGCATTACAAAGCCTACAGATATTCAAGAACCCACAGGCATTATAGAGTTACCTGGTATTGACTGTTACTATCACATGGCAAGCAGGGTTAACAACAATACAACAGGGTTAACAGGGGACATTAATTTTCCGGTTACATTCATGGTTACTGCTCTTTGTCAAGTCAGGCGTAATCAATATAGATATGGTGAAATAAAAACTTTATAGATCAGGCTGCGTAGTTAAACAAGGTGCGGTTCTGCCGCGCCTCACCATCACCACCAAACGTAAATTCCTTCACCAGCTCATAAGCACCACCGGCAGCGGGTTTCCTCAACAAAGAAAAGCTTCTGCAATTGAAGCTGCGTACAAACAGCTGATGATCAAACAACGGATATACCTGGTCAAACTCACGGGTGCTGATGGCCCTGGCCACCGTAATATGGGGCTTGTAATCATTCGGCTTCAGCTCAAACTGCTGCAGGATCCTTTTCCGTAACTCCGTTATGGGTTTGGGATTGGCCACATTTACATAAATAGTACGTTTTACGTTACCGTGATCAAAGTGATCAAATTTGGAAGTGTACACCGTAAAACCCGATTGTTTGCGGGCAATTTCTTCCAGCAGGTGAATACAATCATCCTGGAACTTTTCCGGGAATACAGAACGGAATAAAGAAATGTGTGCTTTGGAATAACGGCTGGTAAAAATGCCCAGCTCCTGGGCTATTTTTTCTTTGAAGCCACGTACTTCATTCGCAGTCCGGGCATCCGGGTTAATCACCACCAGGTAATCATAGAGGGCCGTTTCTTCGGCTGTTAATAGGATCTGTGTTTGCATAACCAACAACTTTAAACCTTCACGATTGTTGACAACACAAATATACAACCTTTTTTCAGAATTACTAATTTTTTTAGCATTAAATACTAATTTTTTGCGCAACCTGGTTGCGCAAAAAATTAGTTTATTGATTAAGCCAGTTTGGATATAATAGCTGTGAAATCGGCCGCTATCAAGGAGGCCCCGCCAATAAGACCACCATCTACATCCGGGCATGCAAACAGCTCGCCGGCATTCCCGGGTTTAGCACTGCCACCATACAGGATGCTCAGTCCTAAAGCAGCTTCTCTTCCATATTTTTCTGCGATCTGCGCACGGATGTACGCATGCATATCCTGTGCCTGTTGTGCGCTGGCAGTTAACCCGGTGCCAATAGCCCAGATAGGCTCATAGGCAATCACCACCTGCTTCAGCTGCTCTGCAGTCAGGTGATACAGGCTTTCTTCCAGCTGTTTGGCTACATAAGCATTTTGTGTTTCCGCCTTCCGGATCTCTAAAGGCTCCCCACAGCAGAAAATAGGCTTTATACCGTAAGCCAGCGCTACATCGATCTTCTTAGCCAGCATAGCATTGCTTTCCTGGAAATATTCCCTTCTTTCAGAATGGCCCAGTATCACATAATCCACGCCGATAGATTGCAGCATTTCTGCAGATACTTCCCCGGTATAAGCGCCGGATTTTTCAGAATAACAGTTTTGTGCAGCCACATAAAAACCCGGGTAGTTCTTCAACAGGGCCTTGGCTTTTAACAGGTAGGGGAACGGGGTGGCAACCACTACTTCCTGCCCGTCCTGTAATTTAATGCCGGCCTGCAGAATATCATTGATCAACTGCTCCCCCTGTGCCAGGGTGAGGTTCATTTTCCAGTTTGCCGCTGCAATTTTTTTTCTCATGATGCTGTATTAAGTTTAAAAAGAGTTACGCTTTTTCAATCGGGGGCGAAAATTATTAATTATTATCCTTAATTACTCATTTTTAACAACCGTTTCATAAACAGCCCCTAATATTTTGCGTTCCGCTTCTGTGATTTGCCGGCCTTTAAAGCCCATCCAGGCCACAGCATCCCGTGTAGCCTCCTGCAGGCGGTACACGGTGGTTCCCTCTCCGCCGCCCCAGGTGAACGAAGGCATGAACTTAGGCGGAAAACCACCGCCAAAGACGTTACAGGACACGCCAATGACCGTACCGGTATTTAGCATGGTATTAATACCACAGCGGCTGTAATCGCCTATTAAAGCACCGCATTTGCGCCCGGCAGCCCAGGCTTCTTTACGGGCTTCCATCCAGATCTTTACTTCGCCGGCATTGTTCTTCAGGTTAGAGCAGGTAGTATTGGCGCCCAGGTTACACCACTCACCTATTACCGCATCGCCTAGGTAACCATCATGCCCCTTGTTGGAGTAACCGAACATCATTACATTTTTGATCTCTCCCCCGCCCGTACAGCCGGGGCCTAAGGTAGTAGCGCCATACACTTTGGTGCCCATCTTTAATACCGCCCCTTCTCCCATAGCCAGCGGCCCTCTTACCAGGCAGCCCTCCATCAGATGAGCATCCTTTCCAATGTAAATAGGGCCGGTACTGGCATTCAGCACGCAATGTTCTACCATGGCGCCTGCTTCTATAAAAATATTTTCAGATGCAGTTACCTGATTAGAGGCGGGTATAGGCGCAGAAGTACGCCCGGCAGTAAGCAGGGCAAAATCTTCCCGGATGGCTTTATCATTCAGGCCAAAGATCTGCCAGGGCAGGTCCAGGGTATCTACCGGTCCGTTATAGTTCTTACGGTCCTCGGCGGGCAGAGTAAGGTCATTACCAGGCACTATCTTTACCAGCAGGTGATTCTTCTTATACAGCTCCTGCCCGGCCTTCAGGGAGGCAATGGTAGCAACCAGCGCTTTATCCGGCACAATATGCCCGTTGATCAGCACATGCTCAGTATTGGCGGTACCTAACCGCAGGGGATACTTTTCCTGGAGGTAAGACATTGTAAAGTGGCATACTGGCGCTTGGAGCCACTGTTCCCATTTTTCCTGAATAGTAAGGATACCGACCCTGCAGGCAGCTACAGGTCTTGTGTAGGTGAAGGGATATAAAAGATCGCGGGCGGGCGTGTCAAAAAGAATATAGTTACGCTCCATACGGGAGCTAAAAATAAAAAAATCCCACCGACAAAAGCCAGTGGGACGGAAAATATTTGTTAAAAAGCTTATTTAGCGCTTTTAGCGTAGCGTTTGTTGAATTTATCGATACGGCCGGCAGTATCAACCAATACGTTCTTACCAGTGTAAAAAGGGTGAGAAGTGTTGGAAATTTCCAGCTTAATCAACGGATACTCATTACCGTCTTCCCATTTAACAGTCTCACGGGAGGGAGCAGTAGAACGGCTTAAAAAGCTGAATCCGTTAGACATGTCTTTGAATACTACAAACCTGTAACTTTCTGGATGGATACCCTGTTTCATTATTTTATTTGTTTTTGCCAGACGAAACGATGGTTTCATCTGATTGTTATTTTTTATTTAATACGGACGGCAAAGGTAAACAGAATATTTTAAATAGCCAATACCGGGCGCCCGATTTACGATTTCATGTTCACATACTGCAGGGGAATACCCAGGTTAGCCTCCTTGCACTTTTGTATAACATCCTGCAAATCATCTATTTTCTTACCCGTTACGCGTACAATATCGTCCATAATGGCAACTTGTACCTTTAAACCGGAGTCCTTGATCATTTTCACGATCTTCTTGGCATCTTCCTGTTTAATGCCGTTACGTACAGGCACCTCCTTCTTATATACTTTACCGCTCTGGTAAGGCTCCTTGCTCTGGTCGTAAATAGTGGCATCCAGCCCCTGACGCATGGTACGGCTGATGAGCACCTCTATTACCTGGTTCAGCTTCATATCACTTTCCACTTCCAGGGTCAGTACCAGGTCTTTTTTATTCAGCTCAATGCTTACGTGGGAATCCTTGAAGTCAAAACGGGTGGTGATCTCCTTCTTTACCGTGTTAATGGCATTATCCAGCGTTTGCAGATCTATTTTGCTAACAATATCAAAGGATGGCATAATTGAATACTTTAATAATTGATTCCGGCAAATATAAAAAAAATTCCCGCCCTTGAGAGGGACGGGAATAACCGTTAAATATTAAACTTGTTATCCAACTACCTTACCGGTAGAGACCGGCATAGGTTTAGCGCGTTTAGCCTTCCTTTGAAATTTTGCCCATACCGGAAACCGACTGGGAGATCGCAGGATTGCCTTTATACTTTACGTTCCCCATTCCGGAAACGCCTACTTCTAATTTTTTGGCTGCATTTACACTGGCATTTGCGCTGCCGGAAATACCAATGTGTACATCGTCTGACTGCAGGTCAAAAGCCGCAATATCTGCCTTGCCGGAAACACTGTAATGCGCTGCAGTGGAGCTGCCTTTCAGCTTTACATTGCCTGCGCCGGATACCGCTACTTTCACATTCTTTGCATCCACATCCAGGTCTGTATCTGCCGCGCCGCTTACGGAAATTTCAAGCTCGTCGGTCTTCAGCTTGCCTTTGCTGTAAAAGCCACCGGAACCGCTGGCTGCCAGCTCATTAACCTGCTCCATGGTTACATATACCTTTATCGGTTGAGTGGGTTTAATGGAGTAACCTTTCTTCACCTTGATCTCCAGCTCTTTTCCATCGATCTCTGTTACAATGTAAGGCAGCAGGTTGCTTTCGGCTTCCACTTCTATGGAGTGGGTACCACCCTGCTGTATATATACCTTAAACTCACCGGAGGTGCCAATGTCTTTAAAGGCAGATGCCGGACGTTTTTCCTGCTTTACATCGCCATTTCCTTTCACACGCTCCCGCTCCTGCCGTACAACAAATGAGGAGAACACCACAATAGCAGCCAGCAACGGAATGCTCAGGAACCATATAGATTTTTTCATGACTAAGAATTTTTAAGATCGGTGAATGTTTTTGGTTTATACAAAGGTTTTGGAATGAGCGTATATACGTTAGCGTTATTTCTCTTTCATATTTACATCGCTCTGTGAGCCATTGATATTGAGCATAGGCGATTGTTCGCTGCCACTGGCCGTGGTAGCGCTGTAAGCCAGGCGGGTATTCTTTTTAACAGAGCTTACATTTTTTACCGGAAGCCCGTCTATGCCCAGGTCTCCATAGTTTAAATTAATACTCAGGCGCAGCGCCACCTTAGGTGCAAAGATCAGGTCTATATCAGTATAATTAAGCTGAATATCCCCGCCTTTAAAAGCGCTCTGGATCTCTTTTACTTTCATATCTCCATAAGTAAGCCGCGCATCCAGGTTTTCCCGCAGGTTGGCAACATTGAAGTCGCTGTAATTGGCAGTAGCACTCAGGCTGCCCACCTGCCGTATCTTATAATCGCTGTAATTGGCTTTTGTGATCAATGTTCCCACACTGCCTAAGGTATAATCAGAGTAGTTGGATTTGGTATCCAGCTTATCGGCTGCATCACAGCGTATATCTGAATAGTTAGCCTTGATCTGCAGGTCAGCGGCTTTATCTATTTTGCCTTTATTGCAATAGTTCAGGTCCATCTCCAGTGTTTTGCCCGCTTCTCTTATCGCATAAAAACAGTAGTTTAAATGCATCTTGGCAGCAAAGGGCAGCTCGTCCGTGATCACATCGCCAAAATTATTTTCCAGTGTAAGCAGGTTTAGATTTTGTGGTACATACAGTTCGTAATCAATGCTCACATAATCCTTTGAATCTTTACGGTTACCCCAGGAGAACCACTTACTTCCCTTACTGGGATTGTAGCTGGTTTGCATACTCACAGCGCCGGCGTCTGCATTGGTTTGTATGTCTACGCCATTGGCAATTTCCTGTGCTTCTGACGAGCTTTTACCATAACCGGTGATAATAACGGTTGCCTTTATCTGGTTTTTAGCCCAGGTGTGTACGATGATCTTGCCATACTTATTGTACACATCCAGCTTGGCATTGCTGTTTACGGTAAATTCTTTTGCTACAGTGCGTTTGAACTCAATGTCGCCCTGGTGGGCGCAGGCCCACAACGGCAGTAAAAGAAAGAGTAGAATTTTAGATTTCACGTTCATGATGATTGAATGTTTTGGTTCCAGGCTGTTTAGCCTGCAGTTCTTCCAATATTTTATCTAACAGGTCCAGCTTCATTTGGTAATAGCGGACCATTGCAGAGCGGATGCGTTCATTACCCGGGTTGGCTTCCAGCTCTTTTTCCAGCAGCTGGTAAGTATCATTGCGCAGCTCCAGTTCCCTGCGGGCAGTGCTGTCCAGGCCCAGTGCCTCCGGAGAGTACTGGCGAATGTCTTCCAGCTTCTGCTCTATCTGGGAGGTATAGTACAATTTTGCTTCCTGCAGCTCCGGTGAAATGGTACCCAGGTCCTGCTGCTGTTTCTTAAACTGCAGGAACTGGTATATCATAACACTATTTACCACCAGTACCAGCACTGCTGCAGCTTTCAGCCAGTGGCGCTTTAACAGCTGCACCACCTTAGGGGTGTGCGTTTGCTGCGCTTTCAGCTGCTGCTCCAGGTCTTTCCACACACGGGCGTTTGGCCCCGGCTCCTCAAACCCGGCCCTGTGCTGCCGGATAAAATCCTCAAAATTGTTTTCTGACATGCCTTATCTGATTTTTTGAAATAGAAGTGTGATCATTACTTCTTATTTCATACTTCATAATTTCTGACTCACCATCTGCCTCACTTTCTCTTTTGCCCGCATATACTGGGTCTTTACGGTAGATTCCGATATATCCAGCATGCCGGCAATTTCCTTGTGGGAGTATTCTTCAAACAGGTACAGGTTCAGCACAGTTTTATACCCTACCGGTAAAGCTGCAATGGCCTCTTTTACAGCATTCACCGTTCCGGTAAAGCCCGCCTCATCTATGGAGGGTTCCTCCTCTACTTCTACCCGGTCTACCTCTTCAAAGTATACCTTCTTACGGCGCAAATGACTCAGACAATGATTCACCACGATCCGTTTAATCCAGGCAGTTACACTGCCCGCCTGCTCCAGTTTGCCAATGTTTCCGAATACCTGCATAAAGGCCTCCTGCAGAGTATCTTCCGCATCTGTTATATTACCTGTCATTCTAAGACAGATATTATACATGGCGGCGGAATAAGCATCGTACAGCTCTTTGAAAGCACGTACGTCACCCTTTTTACATCGGGCCACTAGTTGGTCTGTTGCGGGCGTTGGATTCAAGTTGTCGGTTAATCTTTGCATTATAAAGACGATAAGGTGAGAAAAGGGTTGCATGCCCACCGGAAAAAATTTCGTGAAATAGAAACGCGGCCTACGGGGCCGCGCTTCTTCCATCCTTATATATACCTAAAAACCAGTTGGCAGTAGCTAGTGGGCAGTGGGCAGTTTACCAGGCACTTCGGGGGCGGATGAAATTATTTGATTGATTACTAATCCCTTACCTGATTTCTTAAGAATGGCGGTTCTTTTAACTGCCAACTGCTCACTAACAACTGCCAACTGATTAATTACCTCCTCCTTTTACGCGGTTCTGCTCATCTTCCAGGCCGGTTTTCCGGTTACGGGCGGCTTTTACATTGGTGTTACCAAAACGATAGGTGAAATTGAGGCGCACCTGCTGGCTTTCCCACTTGCTGCTTACACGGGTAAAATAGCCGGCATTATCAAACGTACCCTGGAAACGCTGGTTGTTGAAAACGTCGCTCACATTCAGCTTCACCGTACCTTTCTTTTTCAGCACTGATTTGGAGATACCCCAGTCCAGCGCATACATAGCTTTCATTTTAAACAGCCCTTCCTGTGATACCTGCGGCGACATATAGAAGAACACCAGCTCTGTGCTAAAGCCCCTGGGCAGGGTAAAGGTGTGCTGGGTGCGGCCAAAGAAACCGGCAGCATCCACATTCACCAGGTTGTTATTCACCACCGTCTGGTACTTACTGTAGTTGCCTGACAGGTTGGTGAAGCTGGTCCACCACTTGGTAATGGGCATGGGTACTGAAATGTTCAGGTTAAAGTTGTCTGACTTGGCTACGTTCAGGTACTTATACTTCATTACAATGGTATCGCCGGTTACAGCATCACGGTCAGCTTCCAGCATCTGGGTAATCATATCCTTTGTATGGCTATAACCTACAGAGGTGATCAGGAACTGCTTGAATGTATGAGTGATCTCAAAGTTATTGGAATATTGAGGCCGCAGGTACGGGTTACCGGATGCCTTGGTATAACGGTCCAGGTAAAATTCAAACGGGTTCAGATCTTCATAACTGGGGCGCTGTATGCGGCGGCTATATGAAATACCCAGCTGATGATTCTTACCGGCAGCATAACTTACAAACACACTGGGAAACAGGTTAAAGTAGGTAGTATCATTTACGGTGTTCAATGTTAAAGAAGTACCTTTTACATGCGTTTGCTCACCACGCAGGCCCAACTGCACTCCTACCTTTTTAAACTGCTTGTTGAAGTTAATGTAGCCGGCATTGATGTTCTCTTTGTATATAAAGTGGTTTGAGCGGTTAACATCGTACACCCAGTTTGTGTTCCGCAGGGAATCAAAGCGGGCATCATTATCAGATTCTACAAAGCTCACCTTGAAACCGGCTTCCAGCTTGGCCTGGTTCTTCAGCGGATTTGAATAATCCGCTTTAATGGTTTTAATATCTATAGTAGAAGGCTGCAGGTTGCGGGAAGTATCGCCGCGCAGATAGCCTTTATTATTACCTTCAAACGTAGAGGCGTAGATGTTGGCATTTTGCCGGGATGTGTTCCTTGCATAGTCCAGGTCCACGTTCAGCTCTTTACCACTGCTGTCCAGTACTCCTTTATAGTTCACGTTATAGGCCCAGCGGTCCCATTTGGAAGCATTTTGTGTGCGGGTGATCAGTGTTGAATCCACACGCTGGCCATTGCCGATCAGGGTAGTTGCCGTACCCGGGCTGCCCCACTTGTTAAAAGAAGCATCTACCATTACACCAATTGTGTGGTTCTTGCTTATAAAGTAATCTGCACCGGCTTTGGCTGAATGATAGTCGGATTCGTTCTTCATAAAGTTGTACTGGTCAAACACATTCAGCTCTCCTTTGTTGGTACCGGTACGATACAAGCCCAGGCGCTGATCGTTTGCACGGTGATTGTAGTTATAGGAGCCAAACAGGTTCACCTTGGCAGCACGGTGGTTCAGGTTTAAACCACCGTTGTACTTGGAGCTGCGGCCCTGTGCAAAGCCCAGGTTCAGGCTACCGTTAGTACCGTAGCTGCGGTTCTTTTTCAGCTTAATATTAATGATCCCGGCGTTGCCTGCTGCATCGTACTTGGCGGAAGGATTAGCAATGAGCTCTATCTGCTCAATATTATTGCTTGGCATATTTTTCAGCATCTGGGCAACGTCCTGGGGACTCATATTCGTAAGCTTACCATCGATCATGATGATCACACCGTTCTTTCCTTTCAGGGAAATGTTATCGTCTTTATCAACGGTAATACCAGGTGATTTTTCCAGCACTTCCATGGCAGTACCGCCGGCAGCTACAATGCTGTTTTCCACGTTCACCACCATTTTATCGGCTCTTTGTTCTATAAAGGGCTTCTTGGCAGTTACATTCACCTCTTTCAGATTCCTGGTATCTGCTGCCAGGGTAATGGAACCCAGGTCTACGGACTGACCGTTCACTTCAAACGGTTTTCCGTAGGCTTTAACCATCCCTACATTAGCGGCAGCTACCAGGTAACGGCCCTGCTTAATATTCTCAAATTCATAGCGGCCATTCACATCTGCTATGGCTCCTTTTACCAGGGAGGAGTCTTTTGCTTTTAATAAGGTAACGGTGGCAAACTCTACCGGTTTGCTATCGGCCTTTACTACCTGGCCGTTCAATTTTACGGGGTTGGATGATTGTGCTAAAACTGGTTTTAGGGGAGCGCTGCCGATGATGCTACTCAAGGTTAACAGCGCGATCAAATGTTTCATATAAGGCGGATTTAGATTTATAAACTTTTAATCATTAACGGTTTTTAGAATGCTATAGTTCCTTTCTTTATCAACTACAGTGTAAAAGTAGGTATTATGCATTACACAGTACATAGTATTACACAAACGGTCGCTATATGGGGACGATTGGTAAAAACATTGAAAAGGAACATTACAAAGACGTTGATGCTACTATTTTGTTACAGACGATTTTATAAACTACAACCTGTTGGTAGGTGGAATAACCCTTTTGTTACAGCTATGTTTCACTTTATTGTACTCATAACACATCAAAGGTATCCCTGCTAATGGGTTAGTGCAAACCCTTTTAGGTAAAATGAGGTTTTTAACCGGTAAGTGGCAGCCGGTAGATAAGTTGCGGTAAAAAAGGCGGTAAAATTATTTGTTTTCCCAGCGGATGCTGTCCAGCAGGGCGGCCTGGCTTTGCTGCAGCTGCTCAAAGAACACCCTTTCTTCCTTACGGATATGCTCCTCCAGGCTGCGGGCCAGCTGGTCCATCGCGCTTTCCAGGTCGGTTTGCTCGGTAAGGGCGCTGTACATTCGGGAGATCTGCTGATGCTCCAGCACCAACTCCTGTATTAAAGCATCCAGGGCCGGGTCTTTGCCGGCGTAGGCTTCAAATAAGTACTCTTCTTTCTGGATATGCGGTACCATTACCTCCTGGAACACTTTTACTATATACTCCAGTTTAGCAGGTATTTCCAGAGGAAACCCTTCATACGCGGCGGCATCTTTTTTCAGATAACGGCATACAAATAACAGGCGTTTGTGCTCCTGTGATAATGGCACTAAGGCTGCATGACGAACCATAAGGAAATCAGGAAATGGTTTTTGCGGAATAGGCTTTACGACGGCTATACCAGATGAGCAGCGCTCCTCCTATTACCATGAGCGTGGAGATGATCTCTGCCTGTGTAGGATGGAAACCAAAAATGCTATACCGGGTGTTCACCCTTATTTTTTCAATAAAAAATCTTTCAATACCATTCAGGATCAGGTAAATACCAAATATTACACCGGGTACGGTAATTTTTTTACGGATGCTCCATAACACCACAAACAGCAGCAGGCAGGCAATGATCTCATATAACGGTGTAGGATATACGGGCGGTGCCAGCATGTGGCAGTACCGGCCGTCACAACCGGGAATGGGAATACCTTCATTCACTACATTGTGGGCATAATTAAAAGACCAGGCCCAGTCGGGCAGCCAGGAGAAAGGATTAGGATGCGTGTTCACAATACCCCAGTCGCCATCACCTGCAAAGTGGCAACCCATACGGCCCACGCCATAGGCCAGCATTAAAGCCGGTGCAGCGCTGTCTATTAAATGAAAAGTGTTGATCTGCTTTTTGGCGGCATATCTTATTATAACAATAGCCGCTACTATTAACCCACCATAAAAAGTAAGCCCGCTGAAAGATATCAGGGAACCGATGGGGTCCTGCACAAAATCATTCCAGTTCTCCAGGTTATGAAATATTTTGGCACCTATTAACCCTGCTATAGCGGCCATTACTGTAAAATCCGGCACCCGCTGGTGCGGCATTACCATGATGGTTTCTTTTTTAGGCGTTGGTAAGGTTTTCTTTTTCCGGTTATTATATTTTAACCACACAAATAGCGCCGCCAGTACAATACCGGCTGCCCAGCTGCCCTGTGCAGAAAAGATAAAACCCTGCAGGTCCTGGGAAACGGCCTCCTTGGCGAGAATAGCACCTATTACCTTAAAGCCCAGCAAAAAACCCAGTACCCCGTTCCATACCAGCTCACCGGTGCTGGCCGGTTTACCTACCTCTATTACATCCGGTACCCCATGCAGCCAGCCAAGCTTTTCCCTTCTTCTTAATTCAATGGTTAATACATAGGCTGCTGCCAGGAAGGCAATAGCCACAAAAAAACCAAATGTTTGAAAGATTTTCAGGAAAGGGAGCTCAACGCCTAACAGGTCCTTAAAAGCGTAATAAAGATTAGGATACATAGCAGCTATAAAAAAATTTGGTGATTTGAGTTTTCCTATGAACAAAGCCGAATTAATCAAAAGGAAAATCAAACCACCAAAGTAAGTTGGAAAAATCGCAATTTCCAAATTCCCCCTGTTAAGCGGAGGGGAATTTTTTAGCAGTACTGTTCAAAAGCGTCTGCCAGGTTAGCGGCGATCATCTGGGCCGGACGGCCTTCGATCATATGACGCTCAATGAAATGTACCAGCTCGCCATTCTTAAACAATGCGATGGAAGGAGAAGAAGGCGGGTAAGGTAACAGGTGAGAACGGAGCTGTTGTACAGCAGCCATATCAAAACCTGCAAAACTGGTTGTTAAACGGTCCGGCTTTTTTTCGCTGTGGGCTACTGCCATCAGCACACCAGGACGTGCGCTACCGGCTGAACAGCCACATACGGAGTTGATCACTACCAGGGTAGTGCCCTCTTTCTTTAAGATCTCGTCCACTGAGCCAGGGGTCAGCAGTTCTTCAAAGCCATTATCTGTTAACTCTGCCTTCATTGGCAATACTAATTCCGCGGGATACATATCACTATAATTTTTTCTGGTTTTTAAAGATTTATTGCTTCCACAAAGTTAATTATATAGCATCACTTTTTAAAAATCATTCAAAAAAGACTTTTTGGCATATAAAACCACTCTATACGGACAACCTGTCATAACACCTATATCGAAAACTGGCAAAATTGCCTTTTTTAAGGCATGGTATTTCATTTGATTAGGTAAGGGCGTTGAACAAAACAACAAATGGTTAAACTAAAAAAAATTAAAACTTAATAGCTATGACATTCGTAAAATTCAATCAACACCCGGCTCACAGAACCTTAGGCGGTCTTATGGATGAAGTATTTAACAATACTTCCAAATTATGGAAAGATGATATTTTAACCAGCGACTTCTTCGGTACCTATCCCCCGGTGAACATTACTGAAAACAAAGAAGCTTATGTACTGGACATCCTGGTACCCGGCTGGTCTAAAGAAGATTTTAAGCTCAACTTAGAAAACAATGTGCTGACCATCAGCGCAGAAAAGAAAGCTGAACAGAAGGCCGAAGATCAGAAACAGATCCGCCGCGAGTTTAACTTCCGTTCCTTTAAACGTTCCTTTACCCTGGATGAAAGCGTAGATGCTGATAAGATCCAGGCTAAATACGACAATGGCGTGCTAAACCTGCAGCTGCCTAAGAAAGAGCAGGCACAGCCTAAAACCAAATCCATTACCGTTGCATAAGTGTTGAGAATGAATAGATTTTAGTGGATTTTGCACAGTCCCGGAGCCTTAGCGGCCCGGGATTTTTTCTTTTATATAACACGAAATAGTACCCACAATTCACACAAACGTTTAACAGGTATGCTATTTTAATATGATAATTTGCCCTCTGAACCGAAAATTCTATGGCACCTAAAGCCAAATATAGGTGGGCAGTCCCCGGAAAACTCTATGTTACAGTTGAAAAAGCTGTAATAGGTATAGCGTTGAGAAAGACCCTCGACAGCCGGGAGCACTATAATATTAAACTCATATTCGACTACCTTTTCTTTCATATTTTGTTGATAGTACCGGAAGTGTTCTTTACCCTATACTTTCAGAATACAACCCAGCTGATGTTATATCCCTTTTTCCTGGCCATGTGCCTGCTGGGGATGAGCATGCTAAAGAAAAGAGTAGCTACCCAGTCCGTTGGTGCCCTGGCATCTTTTACCACCCTGATATTTGCCATGTTATCCTCTTTCCTGAACAACCAGGATATCTCAGTAACATATGGCACCATCTGGATATTAAGTATCCTTTTCTGCTACCTTACCACTAACCTGCCTACCACCCTGCTGCTGGGCAGCCTGCTGTGCGGGTACCTGGGACTGGCCGCATATATAAAGGTGCATCATGTAATATCTTTTGCAGCACCCGGCTATTCCCTGGAAAATTCTTACGGCGCCGCTCCCATCACCTGCGCCCTGTATATCTTATTTATTATACGGGTAATAGGCCGGCACTACAATAATATTATGATCCTGGAGCAGCGCATAACGCTGCAAAAGCAAAAACAGCATGCAGCCCTCATCCGGCAGAACCTTACCAAACAGTTTATACTGGTAAAAGGCCTGTCACGCTCCGGCAAAACAAAATACCTGGAAGGAAACCTGGAACTGCTGGAAGCCTGCCTTACCGAGATAGAAAAGCAGTGTGAAACCGCTATTGACCTGCTGCAGCATACCCATAAAACATTAGAGGTGGAATCCAATAAAAAAGCTCCTCATTAACTGAGGAGCTACTCCAAGGCATAGGCTAAGAAATTCATTTCATAGATAGAGCGGAAAAAACGTTCCATTCCATAGGATAGACAAAAAACTGCATTTCACCAGGTATAAGGGAAAATAGCATTTCAAAAGGTACAAGGTAATAGTGAACTTCACATGGTACAAGGAAAATAGCACGCTTCACAAGGCATACAGGGAAAATAAGACGGGCATATTCGGTTAGAGATACAAAGATAGGGAACCCCAGAAACCCCGGTAATACCAAAAAGTTGTAATTTTTAACATTCCTTTCACTCCTCATTTATAATAATATGATGTTATTCAATGTTTATCGCCTCCTGATAATTTTACTGGCGTGTACAGCTCCCGGTCATTCAAATACAGCACCACCGCAGGAAAGCGAGGAAGCTGCCGTGAAAACCACTATCGGGCAACTGTTTGAGGGCATGCGTAAGGGTGATAGCACGATGGTAAAGGGCGTCTTTGCCCCCGGGGCTATTTTACAGACCATTGCTTCTCCTCCCGGGGGTGGTACCCGGCTACGCACGGAGTCCCTGCAGGGTTTCCTGGAAGCGGTAGGAAAGCCTCACACGGACGTGTGGGATGAGCGGATCACCTATGGCCATATTGCGATTGACGATAAGCTGGCCGCGGTGTGGACGCCCTACGAGTTCTACCTGGGCGGGCAATTCAGCCACTGCGGGGTAAATTCTTTCCAGCTGGTTAAGCTGGATGGCCAGTGGAAGATCGTGTACCTGGTAGATACCCGGCGTAAATCATGTAAGTGATGGAAATGAACGTGTTAGAATGCTGATATTCCCTGAAATGAGTAGGGACAAAAAATAAACCCCTCGAAGAATCGAGGGGTTTTCAGTGGATTACTAACCCATTTTTTTAATAACCCAAAATCTTTAACATACTCTGGGCAGTTTGCTCTTTGGCATATAGCCAGTCTTTAAGCTGCCCGTTTTTGTCGTATCCTACAATAACATGTTTCGGTGAAGGGATCAGGCAGTGTTTAATGCCGCCATAACCGCTCAGCTGATCCTGGTAAGCGCCCGTATGGAAGAAGCCAATGTACAAGGGCTCCCCATTACTGAGCTTGGGCAGGAACACTGCGTTAATATGCTCTTCCGAAGTGTAAAAGTCATATCCGTCGCAGGTAAGCCCTCCCAGGTGCACCTCCTGATACTCCTGGTCCCATTTGTTAATGGGCAGCATCAGGAACTTTTCTCCTATGCCCCAGGTATCCGGTAAGGTAGTAATAAAAGAGCTGTCTATCATATACCAGTTCTCACGGTCGTTCTGCATCTTCTCTCCTATTACACTATATATAACCGCGCCGCTTTCGCCTACGGTATAAGAACCAAATTCTGTGTAGATGTCCGGTACGGGCACCTTGTTCTTTTTACAAACACTTTTAATAGTGGCTACGATCTCATTTACAATATAGTTATAGTCGTAGTCAAAACCCAGTGAATGTTTAATGGGGAATCCCCCTCCTATATTAATACTATCCAGCTCCGGGCAAATCTTCTTTAACTGGCAGTACAGGTTCAGCACCCGGTTAAACTGGCTCCAGTAATAAATATCATCCTTAATACCTTTATTCATGAAGAAGTGCAGCATTTTCAGCTCAAACTTCTCATTACCCTTCAGCTTGTCAACATAAAACTCCAGTATATCACGGGAGCGTATGCCCAAACGGGAGGTATAAAAATCAAAGGTAGGCTCTTCTTCAGCGGCTATACGCAGCCCCAGCTTCACGGGTTCTTTGGTGCGTATATGCTTCTGGTATTCTTCCAGCTCCTCCTTATTATCCAGCACAGGTATCACATTTTTGAAACCGCTGTTGGCGAGGCGGGAAATAGCCCGGGTATATGCTTTGGTCTTATAACCGTTGCAAATTATGAAGGTTTCCTTATTGATCTTCTTCCGTTCGTATAATTTATTGACTATATCAATGTCATATGCGAAAGAAGTTTCGATATGCACCCCTTGCTTCAGGGTCTCCTCCATAATAAAGGAGAAATGGGAGCTTTTGGTGCAGTAGCAATAAAAATAGTTTCCGTCGTACCGGTTCTTTTTAATGGCATCCTGGAACATCTTTTTAGCCTTATTTACCTGCATTCCGATCTTGGGCAGGTAAGTGAGCTTGAAAGGCGTACCATATTTGTCAATCAACGCCTTGATGTTCAAACCATTAAATTCCAGATAATTATCGTTCACCTCAAATCCTTCCTGCGGAAACTCAAAGGTTTGATTCACGAGATCTGTGTAGGTGTTGTTCATCTAAATCTGCGAATGAATTTTAGGTTAGTAATAAAATTTAAACTCAGGTCTAGCTGGAGAAACTCCTGGTTTACACACCTACGTCAGTTCGAAACCCAGCAAAATTGGTTGCAAAGCTAAATATTTTGTTCTATTGCAGAAGCAAAAAATTTGGCGCTTTTTACAGGGAAACGTCATATCAAAGTAAATAATTACGAATCAATTATTTAAGGGGTGTGTTAATTTTTGATTGTTGATGGGAACAACGCTGGTTTTCACCCTGCGACGATACTAATATTTTGTAAATCAATTAATTAAGGATCCTTGCCTTTCCTATGGCCTGTTTGGCCAGTCCGATTTCTTAAATTGTTAATAACCAGCTAGTTACATTTTTACCGGTCATCACATTCCGGCTGGTAAACCAGCCAGGCACTACTAAAATAAGTAGCGCAAGTATGTACCTGATGCTTAAAATTTAAATAATCTATTGATAAGCAAACCTTTATACCCAAAAAAGCATTAAAAGCGCTTACCAGCCCCATGGTTATTTCTGGTGTTTATGTGGTCATTCCCAACCTTAATGTTCAGCCGGCCCGGATGTCTCCAATAGTGTTAAGCTGCGTTTGCCTTCGCAAAAAAGGAGGTCCAGGATACTGAGGTTAGGCAGAAAACCGGTGCGGTCCTGGAACACCTGGGTGTATTCCGGTCCCTCCCAATTTTGTTCCCGCTCACCCGGCTTAAACTGGTCCCGGGCATCGGTGATCCCGGAGGCAGGGTCAACCTGCTTTTCAAACCGGTCGGTAAAGATGGGTGTACAATTATATCCCATTACCCGGTTAGCCCATTCAAAGCAAGCCATGTTCCAATCCAGCAAAAATTGGTGGGGCTGCTCAAATAATCCCTGGAGGTCCTCCTCATAATATTCAAACCATGGGGAACGCCGGTAAGCGGAAACCAAAGTCTTCCAATGCAGGGCCTGCCACTTCTCCTCATTACTGATCCGCACATCCTTCATAATGGTACGCTGATTTTTTCCTTTGGCTAAAGGAACACTGAGCAGGATGGTCCCATTAGGCCCCGCAATGTAACAACGGTTACGATAACTGAGCTTTTGATAGTGTTCATATCTCTCTATCTGTAATATGGAGTGATTAATTAAAGTTTTATAGTAAGAAATTGATGGAAAGTATTGTGATTCAATTAATAAAGTTTCATTTTTTTGTGCTGCTGTCATAATGTCAAAATTTGGTATCTGCTGTGTAAAAACCAATGATGTCAGTTGTTGAAGTAATTACCATTTGCTACTTAACAATTAATTATAACTACTTCTAAAACAGTTCATAGAAAAATAAAAAATATGCTATTTAAATTAGCATTTTACCGTTTAAAGCAAAATTTAAGTTACATACAAAAATACTAAAGTAATTAGTAGTTTTTTTGTTCATTTTCAAGGCCTTTTTGGCTGAAGTAAAATGTAAAGCAGCGTTAGTTGAAATGCCACTTATACCCCACCGGCCCCTGGGCAGAAAGTTGAAAAACGGAAGGATCGTAAAAATGGAAAAGGCATAAAATGGATGGGGCCGCAAGAAAAAGGCCTATCAAAAAGAGAAATTTAAAAAGGAATAGCAGTTACAAAAATCAAACATTTTGGAATACCTTATTTTAAGAAAAGTGAAATGGGAAAAGTGTCAATTTGGAGTGCGGATGAATTTTACGAAACGGCAGACTCAGGATAAAAATAGGATTTAATGATGGGGGCGCTTTAGGCTCAATTTTTAGGAAAACGGCTTTTTTGTAAATCCTTAATCCTGGAAAACGAAACTTCGTAGCCTGAATTTTCAGAAAAGTCCATTTTCCGGATAGGTCAAAAACCGGAAAACAAGCGCCTGAAAAATCACTTTTGGGGAAATTATGAGATGGAATCACATCCCAAAAGCGACCGGTGAGATGACCTAATTTCCGGATGGTTAAAAATGAGATCCCGCATTTTGAGGGTAACTTTTAAGGCGCTGTTTAGACAAAGGCATCAAAAAAAGCAGACCAGTTCCGGCGCTAAAAAATGGAGCCGGGGGCGGCTGGCAACTGCATTTTTTATTACTTAAAATAGTAGTCCCTGATTTGTTTAGATTTTGTGAATTTATTAGCCGGCTTAGCCCGGAAAAATGTATTTCGCTAATTTTGCCTCATGCAACAAATAACCCGTTTTACTCAATATATACGCCTCTCCGTTTTAGTGCTGCTCACCTGGGGTATGGCCAGCTCCTGCGAAAAAATGAAGGACCTGGAATTTATCCGGGTAGCCGGCGTTAGCTTTGACGAACTGGGTATGAGCACCAGCATTGTACGCATGACCCTCGCCTATTATAATCCTAATAACTTTAACCTGCAGCTGAAAGATGCCAATTTTGACCTGTTCTTTGATGATACCCAGGTAGGCCATTCCGTGCAGGATACCCTCATCCGCATACCGGCTAAAGACACTTTTTACTTTCCTGTAAAGCTGGAGGTAAGCATGGCCAATGTGTTCAAAAATGCCTGGAGCGCTTTTTCCAATAAAGAGGTAACTATTAAGGCTACGGGTAATTGCAAGGTGGGTAAAGGCGGGTTATATTTCCCTTTCCCTATTAAGTGCGAGACCAAACAACCGCTGAAATTCTTCTAAAAAGACAGCCTTCTTCAAAAACGGGCAGCAGCCTACCAGCTGCCGGTTACTAATTCCATAATGGTTAAAATATGCCGGCTTTCGGAAAGGTCTTTTATAGGCGGCAGCTCCACCACAGCAGCGCGTACCTGGTTCAGGGCCTGCAGATCAATTTCTTTTATTAATCCATGCTTATAATAGCTGGCCAGGGCTATGGCGGTTTTTAATACCGTGGCTTTTACCCGTACGGAGTGCGGGGAATAACGGCCGGGGTGCAGGTGAATATATTTGCCGGTTTCCTCCTGCCCCATTCTTAATATCCAGGTGGATTGGTCGGATAATGTAAGGGACTGATAGCCCTCCTCCTGATCCAGCCAGTGGGCGTATTCTGCCAGGGTATTAATGTCCCGCTCCCACAGGGCATCCAGGGTTTCCTGGCCAATTTCTGCTACCTGCAGGTGGCCCAGGTACAGGTCCATCTGGGAATTACCCAGCACCTTCAGGTGTTGGGTAAGCGCTGCTACCGGGCAGGTAGCTATAAAATTACCTATGGCGCCCAGGTGGTGCTTGAGCGCATTGAATTGTATATTATGTAATCCGGCGGCTTCCATCTAAAAAAAGTCCCGTTCCGGAGGGCCGGAACGGGAGCTATTCAATTTACAGTTACAAGAAATTTAGTGTTTTTTGTCGGGATGCCCGCCACCATCTTCAGGTTTCTTGCAGCAGGTGGGCAGCTTGGCGTATGTTTCCGGGTTAGCGGTTACATTATCCGCATCATAACCTGCATTGGCAATGGCTGTTTTTACATTTTCAATATTGGTGCGGTCCGTGAAGAACTTTACCGTAGTAATGTGCTTTTTAACATCCACTTTGGTAGAGGCAATGCCTTCTTCCTGCAGCATGTATTTTTCAATCCTGGCCTTACATTGTTCGCATTGTACGGTCGGTGTGCTGATCTTTGCCGTTACGAGGGTGCCTTTTTTGGATTGCGCCATGGTAGCGGTGCCTACAGCAACCAGCAGCATTACCATTACGAGCTTGATGATACGCATAAAAAATTGTTTTGATACCCGAATGTAAGAAAAATTATGAATGTGCTGACGTGCTGGTGTTTGATATTTGCATATTAGCATATTAGCACATTGCAAATTATTTCCCCCATTGATCCGGAGCGGTACGCCAGGATTGCAGGGTGGATTGTTCTGCGGCAGATACCATCCCTTTTTCAACTGCCAGCTCTATTAATGCATTATAATTACTGAGTGAGCGGAAGGGTACACCGGCTGTTTCAAATGCCTGCACTGCTATATCAAAACCATAATTAAAGATAGATACCATCCCTATTACCTCCCCGCCTGCCTGGCGAATGGCCTGCACAGCTTCCAGGCTGCTTTTGCCGGTAGAGATCAGGTCTTCTACCACCACTACAGGCTGACCTTCCTGCAGTACGCCTTCGATCTGGTTGCCCATACCGTGTTCCTTGGGTTTGGAGCGTACATAAATGAAAGGCAGCTTCAGCTGGTCGGCTACCAGGGCGCCGTGCGGTATGCCTGCGGTTGCTACGCCGGCTATTACGGCTGCTTCCGGGAAGTCGCTGAACACCATGTTGGAGAGCTCTGATTTAATATAGTCGCGCACGTAAGGAAAGGATAACAGCTTACGGTTATCGCAATAAATGGGCGATTTCCAGCCGGAAGCCCAGGTGAAGGGCTCGGCGGGGCGCAGCTTTACGGCCTGCACCTGCAGCAGCTTTTCGGCTACTTGTTTTTCACTGATGTTACTCATGGCCGCAAAATTAGGGGATCGGTTAATGATTATCAACTCCTACCTGTATATCTACGCATTCCCAACAGTATTTTATACGTAGCTGCCCCATCGCGGATCATACGGAATTTATCACAAGGGCTACGCATTCGTCGGTTACCGTTACCCACTTTGTTCACATATAGCTATTTTTGCCGTATGGAACAGACCAAAACGATATATATCAACGAGAGACCCCTCATCCTATCTGCCAATCAAAGAGAGATCCCGGCCGGCTTTACAGAAGCGCCGGTGTGCCCTAAACCAGATGCTATTACCATCACCCAAACCCTGCTGGCACTGGAAAAGGGCGAGATACCGGCGGCTGTTTTTGTACAGTCAGATACGCAAAAGCTGCTGGATGCCATTAAAAGTCACTTCAGCGTCTTTGTGGCGGCGGGTGGCCTGATCACCAACCCGGCGGGTGAAATATTGCTGATGTTCCGCCGCGGCAAGTGGGACCTGCCCAAAGGCAAGCAGGATGAAGGAGAAAGCCTGGAGGACTGCGCTGTACGCGAGGTGCGGGAGGAAACCGGCCTGCAGCACATAACCCTGGAGCATAAGCTCACGGAAACGTACCACTATTACCCGTTAAAAGAGAAGAAGGTGCTGAAACATACATACTGGTACAAAATGCAGTTCACCGGATCAGAGCTTACGGTACCGCAGATAGAGGAAGATATTATGGATATCCAATGGATCAGGCCTGAAAATTTAGGCAAGTATCTGAAGTTTTCCTATCAGAATATTGTGGATGTGTTTGAGAAAGCGGGATACACAAATAGCTTTTAGCTGTTAGCTGTTGGCTTTTAGCTGTTGCGGCCATCCTTTAACTAAAAGCTATAGCTAAAGGCTAACGGCTTATTTATCTTCTCGCTTCGGCAGTATAGCCACTGTTAAGCGGCTGATACATACCAGCTTATGCTGATCGTCCGTAATGCGGATGTCCCATACATGAGTAGTAGAACCTAAGTGCAGGGGCCTTGCAATAGCATGTACATAACCATCCCGCACGCCTTTTATATGGTTGGCATTGATCTCCAACCCTACGCATATTTGCTTTTGAGAGTCTATCACCAGCCCCGATGCCATACTCCCCACCGTTTCTGCCAGGGCTGCAGAAGCTCCACCGTGCAACAGTCCATAAGGTTGTACGGTACGGTGGTCTACCGGCATCATCATCCGCAGGTAATCCGGGCCTATTTCCGTGAACTCCATACCCAGGCAGCTGCCCATGGTATTATCGCCCCATTCATTTAGCTGATCCAGTGAGATGTCGAGGGAGTGCCAGATTGGTTTCATTATTAATTTTTAATTATTCATTATTAATTGCGGGGCTGCTCTTTTTCCTGAGCCAGTGTTTGCAATACTGCTTCCGGTAAGAACTGCGATACATTGCCATTATTACGGATAATATCCCGCACCAGGGTAGATGCAATGCTGGTAAACTGGGGGGTACAGGTAAGAAAGATGGTTTCTATACTGTTATCCATAGCCCGGTTCACATCTGCAATAGCCTTCTCATATTCAAAGTCGTTCACGTAGCGGATACCCCTTAATATATATTGCGCATTTACCTGCCGGCAAAAATCCACCGTAAGCCCTTTGTAAGAGGCTGCCTTGATCTTAGGCTCATCCTTGTAGATATCCCTGATCCATTGTAAACGCTGCTCCAGCGCGTACATAGGCACTTTGCTGGAATTTACACCAATGGCAATGATCAATTCATCAAACAGGTTTATAGCACGGTCTATTACATCTTTATGGCCTAAGGTGATGGGATCAAAGGTGCCTGGAAATACACATATACGCATGGAAACAATTTAATGGTCAAATAGTTGCATACCGGGCTTTTAGCTGTGCTGCCGCAGCTCTTCCCGGTTAATGAAAATAGAAAATATGGTAGTACCGTAATTGCGTTCCGTACGGTAGTAGTTATAATGTTTGTAATTGTTACGTGGTGTATGTTCCAGCACCAGCCAGCCTTCCGGGTTCAGGAGCTGCCGTTCAAATATTACCAGTGGCAGCTGGTCTATGGTGGTAAGTGCGTAAGGCGGGCCGGCAAAAATAAAGTCGAACTTATCTGTACACTGCTGCAGGAACTTAAATACGTCCATGCGGAACAGCTTCAGGGTATGAATATCCAGCGCCTGTGCTGTTTTCTCAATGTAGGCGGCCATGTCCGGGTCCTTTTCCACAATGGTTTGATCTGTGGCGCCGCGGGAGGCCAGCTCGTAGCTGATACTGCCGGTACCGCCAAAGATATCCAGTGTTTTAAGGGAAGGTATATCCAGGTTATTTTCAATGATATTAAACAAGCCGCCCTTGGCAATATCCGTGGTGGGCCGGGTATGGGGCATGTTGGCAGGCGGCTGAAACCTTCTTCCTCCATATGCCCCTCCTATTATACGCATAGGGCCAGGGCATACAGGTTATGAAAATAGTAACCGGGCATTTCCTGCATTTTGCCAATGTACTGGAATTCCGGCAGGCGCTGCACCCATTCCAGGTGGGGTACAAACTTATGCAGCTCCTGGTAAATATCTGAATCCTTGGCCAGCGGGCCTCCCAGCTTTACCTTTACCTTTTGCTCATCCAGGCCCAGTACCCGTACGGCATTTACCAGGTGATATACTATATCCAGCCCGGATTGGTAGGGCAGCTCCTGCTGGTTCAGCAATTTGCCGGCGGCATATATGGTGATAGTGAACCGGTTGCGCTGGGCCATAATATAGGCTACGCCATCGTGGTTACGGAAATCAAAATCATAAGGGTAGGCCTGCAGCAGTGCGGAGTGTGCGTGCACTACACGGTCTGTAGAGAACTCTTTGCGTAAAAAGCCCAGCAGGTCTTTATCTACCGCATACACATTCACTAAGGACATAGGTGGTGGCAACACATCGGCCAGCACGGCTTCCTGCAGCTTTTCGGGATATACCATGTGCAGGAAATCCTTTTTCAGCTGGGGGCTGTACTGGTTTTCGGGCACCAGGGTGCTTACAGAGGCGTCAAAGGCCAGCAATACGGATTTGAAAGCGGTAAAGAGCAGCTTGTCTGCATCAAATACCCGCTCGATCATTTCCAGGTCGGCCACGGCCAGCTTTTGCGGTTGGAAATTATATGACTTTAACGCCAGGAATTTTCCTCCTGCAGGATCAAATACTACGTAGCTGAAAGTGCCCTGGCCTACCAGCACCAGCAGGTGACAGGTGGTAAGGTCCGTTTCCAGCAAAGAGGCATCGTCTACTGCAAATGCCGGCTGCATATTATATGTTACGGACATATTGTACTTGTGAATGAAGCAGCAATTTAAGGCGAAAAGTGCTGAATGCAAAACGCTGAATGCTGAATGCTGCCTACATTTTGCCGTAGTGCCTGATGCACATGAAGCATGAAGCGTTAAGCATTAGGCATTGTGCATTAGGCCTGCTCTACTGCAGTTCCTCCAGCATTTTCTTGCACTCTGCCTTAATACCGGGATCGTCCTGGGTTACAGGGCGCAGGGTGACGGCTTTGCGCAGCACATCCATGGCCAGGGTTTGCTGATCATTCTTATTATAGGCGCGGGCCAGTTCATAATAGTTCAAAATAAACCCTGGATCCAGCTTGCGGCATTTTTCATAATTGGCAATGGCCTGGTCCATAGAACCATCCGGCAGCCCGCCGAATAAGGCTTTGGCGGCATTTTTTTCCAGGAAGCTAAGGTTGGCCACCTCATAGTTCCATTTGCCCAATACATGGTATGCCTGCCCATAGTTCGGGTTGAACTTAATGGCCAGCTCCGCATACTTCTTTACGTCGCGGGAGGCGGCTACTTTTTCCTTGGCGCCGGAAATTAGCGCCAGCCGGCCCATGGCTACGGCCATTGCATAGTTGGCATTGGCATCGTTAGGGGCGGCTTTCAGGGCCTCTGCGGCGTATTCTTTTGCTTCGTTAAAGTAACGGGTTTTATCTTCCTTCTCTTTCTGGCGGTTGCCTTCGCGGGAGCTTAGCTCACTGGCGCCTATAAGGGCTTCCAACTGAGCGGGTTGCGCTTTTAGCACTTCCTTGTATTTAGCCAGGGCCTCTGCCTCTTTCATTTGCTTTTCCAACTGTTTGGCCTGTTCCAAGGTTTCATCCACGTTCTGGGCATATAGGGCGCCGGTGCTAAAAAGCAGGCAAAAGGCGGCCATCATGAACTTTTGTGCCATAGGATGGGTTAGTTTATTTATTTATATAAAAATAATGATAATATTTAAATAAAGCGAAAAGCTTAAGGCTGAAAGCATAAAGCTGCCTATGTTTTGCTGTTGACGGTTTCTTTGAAGGCCCTTTTTGGGGCTTTTTGCTTTCTGCTTTGCGCTTTATGCTTTATCCTTTCTGCTTTAAGCTTAGCTAGTATTCTTTTTCCAGCGATACCAGGGAGTTCCTTACCTCTGCACCCATGGGCGGGTTCATTTTACGGAGGGTTACCACCGTTTTTTTAACCCGGGGGTACCTTTCCCGGATGGTGTGGCTGATGCCGGCCACCACCTGCTCCAGCAGGGGTTGTGGAACGGCCATTACCGCTTTTACAATGGTAAAAATGTCCTGGTAGTTAACAGTGTCCGACAGCTCATCTACCGGGATGGTATCTGCAATCGTAACATACACATCCAGGATAAAATCATTGCCAATGATCCGCTCTTCAGGATAAAAACCATGAAAAGCGCGGAATTTAAGTTGTTCCAGGGCGATTGTTAACATACGCAAATGTGAAAATATGCAAATGTGCAAATGATAAGATGCTAACATCTGCTCATTTGTACACTGCATATGAATGGATATACGAAATTGCCGGCGGGCCAGGTTTTACACCCGGTGGTATCAGCAAAAGACTTAATTACTGTGTTCCAGCTGGCCTGGCTGCAGGGTGCTGTGCTCCAGCGCGGATAAGTATCTTTCTGCATCCAGGGCGGCCATACAACCGCTACCAGCAGCCGTTACCGCCTGGCGGTATATTTTATCCTGTACATCGCCGCAGGCAAATACCCCTTCTACATTGGTGCAGGAGGTGCCGGGGATGGTTTTTATATATCCCTGCTCATCCATCTCCACAAAGCCATTAAAAATACCAGAGTTAGGCTGGTGGCCAATGGCTACAAAGAATGCGCTTACGGGAATATCGGTTTCTACATTCGTCTGATTATTGATCAGCCTAACTGCCTCTACCTTTTTATCGCCCAACACTTCCTTGGTTTCGGAGTTCCAGTACACGATAATGTTGGAGGTTTTCATTACCCTGTCCTGCATAACCTTGGAGGCGCGCATTTCATGACGGCGCACGATCATATGCACGGTGGTGCACATTTTGGAGAGGTACAGGGCTTCTTCTGCTGCGGTATCGCCGGCGCCTACAATGGCTACCTCTTTACCACGGAAAAAGAAACCGTCGCACACGGCGCAGGCGCTTACGCCGCTGCCGTTCAGGCGCTGTTCAGAGGGAAGGCCCAGCCACTTGGCGGATGCGCCGGTGGCAATGATCACGGCGTCGGCAGTGATCACCTTCTCTTCTTCGATCACCACTCTATATGGACGAACGGAGAAATCAACGGAGGTGGCCATACCATAACGTATGTCGGCTCCCATGCGGGCTGCCTGCTTTTCAAAATCCACCATCATTTCCGGCCCCTGTATACCCTGGGGATAACCCGGATAGTTCTCTACTTCTGTAGTAATAGTTAGTTGTCCGCCGGGCTGAATCCCCTGGTACAACACCGGTTTCAGGTTGGCCCTGGCTGCGTAAATAGCAGCGGTATAACCTGCCGGCCCGGAACCTATGATCAAAACATGTACATGTTCCTGCTGTTGTGTGTTTTCCATACTAAATACTAATCTATATTATGTCTACTATTTCCTAATTCTAATACTTCTGTAGGTGGTTTCATAACCGCCCCAGTAGCCTAATGCGCCTTGTATATTGCCTCTTACCTGTATGGGGGATGCGAACACATTCCCGTTACTGGCATAAGCAAAGTCCAGCGAGCGCCAGAAATCAAAAGTGGCTTTGTCAATGTTGCTGAACTCTATACGTACGCTATCTCCTTTATTAAAGTAACCGTAGGTATCATAATTGATCTCCTGTGTTCTGTCGTGCCCGGCTTCCAGCATAATATTAAAATGAGTGCCGTTCACGATCTGATCATCGATGGTAGAGTTGATACCTGGCCGGAACACTCCTCCATTCTTCGCGGTTTTATAACGTACATAATTACCACTTTGCGGCGGGTCCGATATGCGGGCCATTAGCTTGGCCAGGTTATCGCCCTGGCTGGTACCGGTTGACCAGAGCGAGTCTATAACCATGCCGGTGGCCGGAATGGTGGTAACTGCCTGGTACACAGTATCTGCTACGACTATACGAAGTGTATAACTGTTACCGTTCACTCCTTTAAAGGCGCCCGCCTGTGTGGTGTCTGCGGCATAATAATACCACTTTACCTTATTGGTAGTGTCTTTAGAGAACTCCTTCAGCTGCATGGTGTTAGCACCATCTGATATGGTAATAACGGCGCCGTGCACAAAGGCTGCTTTGAGCTGATCAACTGTAATATGGCTAAAATAACTGAGGCTGCGCGTAAGTATCACTTCCGGATACTTACTGGTGGCTATTGTTCCTTCTATTACCATTTGCGCCTCTCCCTGTGGAAGGTCCACTGTCACGTCTTTTTCACAGGCGGCAAATGCGCAGCAACCAACAAGGAACAAGGTTTGGATACGCATATAGCTTACAAAAATACGGTTACGCAGGGTAATAAAAAAACACCGGCCATGATATACAGCCGGTGTCTATATTTTAGATTGCAGTTCCTGGATCTATGATCTGATAAAAGCGTAGTGTTTTCATCAAATCTAAGATCTGAAATCTACCATCGTAAATCATCTTTATCCTAAATAGGATTTCAATGAGCCACTGTAACGGGCTTTCTGGAGCCGTTTAATGGCGCGTTCCTTGATTTGGCGGATCCTTTCCTTGGTCAGATCGTACTTTTGTCCGATCTGTTCAATTGTTGCTCCGTTTTCACCATCCAGACCAAAATAAGCGTTCACGATCTCTGCTTCCCGCGGGCTCAAGGATTTTAAGACCCGGCGAATTTCTTCGCGCAGTGAATCCCGCATTACATCATCATCGGTAATATCGCCTCCTTCCAGCAAGTCGCCCATGGCTACATCTTCTGCCTCGTGTACCGGGGCATCCAAAGACATATGGCGGGTATTGCTTTGAAAAATGTTGTTTATTTCCGATTCGGACATTTCCAGGATCTCTGCCAGCTCCTCTGTAGAAGGCTCTCTTTCATTCTCCTGTTCAAATGCCATGTAAGCTTTGTTCGCTTTATTATAAGTGCCAATTTTATTTTGAGGCAAGCGGACTAATCTGCCCTGCTCTGCCAACGCTTGTAAAATGGACTGGCGGATCCACCATACGGCGTATGAGATGAACTTGAAACCTTTTGTTTCATCGAATCGCTGTGCAGCTTTGATCAACCCTAAATTGCCTTCATTAATAAGGTCACTGAGGCTCAGCCCCTGGTGTTGATATTGTTTAGCTACAGAAACTACGAAACGCAAGTTTCCGGTTGTAAGTCTTTCAAGAGCTTTCTGGTCACCCATTTTAATACGTTGTGCCAAAACAGTCTCTTCCTCAGGTGTTAACAAAGGGATCTTTGATATTTCCTGCAGGTATTTTTCTACCGCCTGCGAATCACGGTTTGTGATCTGGGTGGCAATTTTAAGTTGCCTCATATTAAAGTGAATTGGTTTATTAAATAATTAACAGCGTAGCGTTAATTTTGTTGCAATTGAGAAATTTTATATCTTGTAAAATTTCCTATTTCGCTAAAATAGCCTGCAAAGATCGTGCTAATACTCCACTCTACCAAATTCCTTACAGGTGTTACTTTGCTGTTAACAAAATACTCTATTATAACGGATTTTAATAGCCATTTAGTGGGTAATTTTGCCAGTTTATACAATTTTTAACAATTGATAATAAACCACCTTTAAATTAAAATCTTAACTAATTTATACTTAATTCCATTGCAAACCATTTAACGAAAATGACCATAGATTACAGAAGCGATACCTTTACCCGCCCTACTCCTGGTATGTTACAGGCCATAGCGGAAGCAGAAACCGGCGATGATGTGTTTGGAGAAGACCCCAGCGTAAACCAGCTGGAAGCCATGATGGCAGAATTTTTTGGCAAAGCGGCAGGCCTGTACTGCCCTTCCGGCACCATGAGCAACCAGGTAGCTATTAAAGCCCATACCCTGCCCGGCGATGAGGTGATCTGCAGCCACCAGGCGCATGTATATATTTATGAAGGCGGTGGCATTGCTTTTAATGCCGGCGCCCAGGTACACCCTATTCATGGGGAGCGCGGAATGATCAATGCTGCCGAAGTAGCTGCGGCTATTAACCCCGATGATGTACATAAAGCCCGCACTTCCCTGGTATGTTTGGAAAATACCTCTAACCGGGGTGGCGGCTGCTGTTACGACTGGGAAGAAATGGTGAAGATCAAAAGTGTATGCGAAGAGAATAAGCTGGCCCTTCACCTGGATGGCGCCCGCCTGTTCAATGCCCTGATCGCTACCCGGCAGGATCCGAAAGCCTACGGTAGTGTATTTGACACTATTTCCGTTTGCCTTAATAAGGGCATGGGCTGCCCGATGGGATCTGTGCTGCTGGGCAGCGAAGCATTCATCCGCGAAGCGCGCCGCATCCGTAAAAAATTCGGCGGCGGATTAAGGCAGGCCGGATATATGGCGGCTACCGGCATTTATGCGCTGGAAAATCATTTGCAACGGCTGGAAGAGGATCATATACATGCCAAACAGATTGCCAATGCCTTACTGGAAAAAACTTTTACCGGGCACATGCTGCCGGTGGAAACCAACATCCTTATCTTTGAGGTATTGGGCGCCTGGAACCCTGTATCTTTTACAGAACACCTGAAAAGGGAGGGCATTAAAGTAATGCCTATTTCCAGCACACAGGTAAGAATGGTAACCCACCTCGATATTACGCCGGAAATGGTTGCCAGGACCTGTGAGGTAATTGAGGGGATGGCGTAAGGCGGCCTTCGGCCGCGTCCATGGTCCATTTCATAGAGCGTGGGAGGAGTGGTGCGGAGTATTTAGAGCAGGGAATGAGTAGTGCGGAAAGAGACCTTTATGCGCTTTTACCCTGAATGGTATGCGCTTTTAATAGGGAGTGCATGCGCTTTTAACATGGGATGCACTAGGGATTCACTAGGGAAACACATGGGATTTACCAGGGAAACACATGAGAAACACATGGGAAAGACATGAATAACAATAGAAAAGCCGGGTCATGAGACCCGGCTTTTTGTTTTATAGGCAGGTAAGACGGCTTGGCTTACCACCAGCCTAACTTATGATATTTGAAATTGTGAATGTAATTGGGGCTAATGTACACCTGCGATAAGCTGGTGGTATTGGAGCGCAGCATACCAAACCAGTTGGTGTTGTAAATGAAAAGATCATCCCAACCGGAGCCGCCATTGAAATTGGTAACAGCCAGCTTATCTACACTGCCCAGGTTCCAGCTGCCTATCCAGTCCTTTTGCCAGGTGCCGCTTAAGGTAGTACCATTAGAGGTGAGGATGCCCAGGTACTCTTTATCCCAGTTGCTGGTATTATAAATGTACAGGTCCTTTTTACCATCGCCATTGGCATCGGCAATGTATAAACGATCATTGGGGGCCATTTCCCAGCCGGGTATTACGCCATCAAAACGTTTTACGTAAGAAAGGTTGCTGCCGGTGGATTTCAGCATCAGCAGGTATTCCGGGTTCCAGTTGGTACCGTTAAATACATACATATCTGCTTTACCATCTCCATCAAAATCACCTACCAGGTGCTGGTCGTTATCGGCCATGGTCCAGCCGGGCAGGGTGTTATTAAACACGCGGATACAGTTCAGCGTGGCGCCGGTGGATTTGAGCATACCTACATAATTGGTGGTCCAGTCTTTCAGGTTAGCCATATACAGATCGGCTTTTTTATCGCCGTCAAAGTCGCCAACATAGAACTTATCGTTCTTAGCCATGATCCAGTAGCCGGGTGCGCCCAGGTTGTTATCATACCTTTTTATAAAGCTCATTTTGTTGGAGGCGGCTTTCATCATGCCTACGTACTTGGTGCTCCAGGTGGTGGTGTTCACAATGTAGAAGTCTTCTTTGCCGTCGCCATCAAAATCGCCTACATAAAAATCATCTCCGGCGGACATTTGCCAGCCTTCCAGGGTTTTATCGTAGCGCTTTACACAGTCGAAACCGGTGCCGGTAGAGCGTAATAGGGCAAAGTAAGGGCCATAGCTGCCCCAGTCGCCGCTGTTAAATACATACAGGTCTTTTTTACCATCGCCATCAAAATCGGCTACATAAAACTTATCGCCGGGCTTGAATTGCCAGCTGGATCCGCCGGTGTTCACCCTTTCAGTGCCGGTGAATACGTGGTTCATTTTACTGCCGTCGGAGCTGTACATGGATATGCTGTTGCCATAATGCACTACCAGGTCGCCCTTACCATCGCCGGTAAAATCACCTGCGTAAGAGTTGTTGAAATTATAGCTGCGGTAAGGTTTTACCCTTGTTTGCATCTGGTTATAACATACCGGGCAAAACAGGGGCGAGTTACCTTTCATACGGCAGTTATAGGCCGGGCGGAACTTGCCAAGGCCGGTGTATTGGGCGCCTTCAAATACGCCTGCATCTTCATCGGTATCATTACCGGCAGGGTTAGCAGCGCTGCAACCTGAAATGGTGGGTACAGGGCGGGAGGCGGGTACAAAATTCTTCCACTCCCCTTTTAAAGTAGCGCGGTTGGTGTTCTTGGTTACATTTACCTGGGCGGGTTCTTCGCTGGTGTAGTTATCGCAGTTCACGGTATACTCATCTGCCAGCAGGCCTACCATGTGGCCCATTTCATGCGCTGCGGTTGACCATCCCGGATCATTATCATCTGCGCCACGGGTAATGGCCAGCTTGCCGCCGCCGGCGCAGCCGCCAAAGCCGGTTTCATTCAGAATAATGAACACATAGTTGTACTGCGGCACCAGGGTGGTGAGCAGGTCATTGAGGCGGGTGGCGGTGTTGGGACCGGGCTCCATCCAGCAGCGGTCCCAGATGCCGCTGTAACGGTAATCCAGGGCGGTATTGCGGGCAGTGGTTACGGTACCGCTGGCATTCACCTTGGTTACACCGGACTGGGCAGAGTTTACGTTGATGCGGTAAATGTTATACGCATCCATTGTTTCATCGTACAGATCTTTGCTGAAAAGGTTCTTTACCAGGTTTGTTACGTGGGTATTATACGCGGCCTGGTCGGCGGCGGTAAACCCATCGCCTATGATCACCAGGTTTAGTTTGGCGCCATTGGAGCCGTTGCGCAACACTTCTGTTACGGTTTGCGCTTTTATGGCTGCGCTTATAGTGCAGCATATAAATATGCTGAAAAGGATCTTTTTCATGACTTGTTTTCTTTGGGGTATGTGTGGTGGTTACAGGTTATTTTCTTTGTATTACTTTTTGCAGCGCTTCGGTGCTGATGAGGCCTTTGCGTTGCAGTGTGGTGGCCTGCAGCATTTTTATGTTGCGGTTCTCCGGCACTACTTCGCCGCGGATGCGGGAAAATTCCAGGGTAGGCGCTGCTACTGCATTCTTGTCCAATACCTGTTTGGGAAGGGTGATGTTAATGTAGGTTTCTTTGGCCTGCAATATTTTGTGGCTGCCATCAGGGGAATAGCTGTGCAGCTCCAGCGGATCATCAATAGCGGCGGTGTATACATCCCTGCCATTATCCTTCAGCTGGTACACAAAATCGCCGGAGGCGGTGCTGTCGTTCACCAGGCTGCCCTGCACCTTAGTGTAGCTTACCGGTTCATAACCATTGGGGGTTACTTTAACGGTTACTTTTACATAATAGTCATCTGTTTGTTGGGGTAAGGCTACCAGCTGCTGTGCGCGTATGCCTGCTACCTGTGTGGGCATATTACCGGCCCTGCTGGCTATGATGGCGGTGCGGGCGGTTCTTTTTTCTGTTACACCTGTTTCTGCCGGTTTAATGCCCATGGCTACCGGCTGGGCTTTCAGCTGTGTTTTAATGGCGGTGGCGCTGGTAATACGGGAGCGTATCTGCCGGGCCTCCGGCTTGCGGTCTTCCACTTCGGTGCTGCCGTTCATAAAACGGTAAAAGAAACGGGCGGATGGCGGCAGTGCTTCGCGCAGGGCATCGTCAATGAACTTGTCCTGCACATCGCAGGTAACTTTAGTATCCATAGATACTTCCATTACGAACAGGCGGATGTTGTAGGCGGCTTCCAGCTTGCTTACCAGGTCTGACAAAGTTGCGTCGGTGGCTTTGATAGACATTTTTCCGCTTTTGCTGTCATACCGGATGTTCACCTCTGCCCGCAGGTGGTAAGCGGCAGCCGGTGTGGCGTTGTGGTGCGCTGCCGTGGCCGGATAAACCAGGGCGCTGCATAATACGGCCATTAATAATTGTTTGATCCGGTTAGGGGTGGTGTTCGGTGTACGGTTGGTACCGTAGTGCAGACCGATGCTGTTGAAAGGTAGCACAGGGCTACGTTTGCTTGCAGCAATGGGGCTGTAGAATAGCTGTTTCATGCTTTTTGTTTGGGGTAAATGAAAAAAATTGAAAAACAGTACATTATCTAGTTTGCAACATGCTCTCTTAACAAACCAGGGGTTATTAAACTTGTAAACATATATGCAATATTAGCATGCCTAAAGATATTGGGAAAAGGGAAGTTCGCATTTGGCTAGAAAACTTTAATAAATGGTGGATTTACAATGATAATTGCTAAAAAAACATTTTTTTAGCTGACGGGGAAGGCGGGGTGATTTCCATCTATGCCTAATCTCCTTTATTTTTGCAGACTTATATTTGAATGCATGGAAGAATTATCAAAGAATTACCTGCCGGCAGCTACGGAAGAGAAATGGTATCAGCACTGGATGGACAAAGGATATTTCAGGAGCCAGCCGGATGGCCGACCTGCTTTTACCGTGGTAATACCGCCGCCTAACGTAACCGGGGTATTACACATGGGGCATACCCTGAATGAGACCGTACAGGATATACTGGTACGGCGCGCCCGCATGAGCGGGTTCAATGCCTGCTGGGTGCCGGGTTCTGACCATGCCTCTATTGCTACGGAAGCCAAGGTGGTGGATATGCTGAAACGGGAAAAGGGCATCGAGAAATCGCAGCTTACCCGGGAAACCTTCCTGCAACATGCTTTTGAGTGGAAGGAAAAATACGGTGGCATCATTTACCAGCAGATCAAAAAGCTGGGCTGCTCCTGTGACTGGGACCGGGTAACCTTTACCATGGACGACCATTATTACCAGGCTGTTATAAAAGTATTTATAGACCTGTACCGGAAAGGGCTGATATACCGGGGCGCCCGCATGATCAACTGGGACCCGAAGGCTAAAACAGCCCTGAGCGATGAGGAAGTGGATTATAAGGACCTGCAGGGTAAGCTGTATTATGTGAACTATGCTATTGTAGATAGTGAGAACAACCCTACCGGCGACTATATTACCATTGCCACCCAGCGCCCGGAAACTATTATGGGCGATACCGCGATCTGCGTGAACCCTAATGATGAGCGTTATGCGCATCTGAAAGGCCGCTATGCCGTGGTGCCACTGGTGAACCGTAAGGTGCCGGTAATATTTGATGAATATGTAGACCCGGCTTTTGGTACCGGTGCGCTGAAGGTAACGCCGGCGCATGATATCAATGACTATAACCTGGGCCTGAAACATAATTTAGAGATCGTAGATACGCTAAATGAAGACGGCACCCTGAGCGCTGCTGCCGGCGTATTTATTGGCGAAGACCGCTTTGTGGCCCGTAAGAAAACCGTGGCTGCATTGCAGGAACAGGGCTTGCTGGTAAAAGAGCAGGAATACACTACCCGCCTGGGCTACAGCCAGCGTAACCCTGATACGGTGGTAGAGCCGCGCATTAGCACCCAATGGTTTGTGAAGATGGCTGAAATGGCCAAACCGGCCCTGGATGCGGTGGTGAACGGAGATGTGCGCATACACCCCGGCGACCGTTTCCTGGCTACCTATAAATACTGGATGGAGAATGTGAAGGATTGGTGTATATCCCGCCAGCTGTGGTGGGGCCAGCGCATACCCGCCTTTTACGCACCGGACGGCAGTTTTGAAGTAGCGGAAACTGCGGAAGAAGCGCTGGAGAAATTACGGATCACCAATGCCGGATTACGAATAGAGGACCTGCGGCAAGATGAGGATGTGCTGGATACCTGGTTCTCCTCCTGGTTATGGCCTATAGAAGTATTTAACGGCATCAGCAAGCCGGATAATAAAGATATTAACTACTACTACCCTACTTCTGTACTGGTAACCGGGCAGGATATTATTTTCTTCTGGGTGGCACGTATGATCATGGCCGGTCTGGAATACAAGCAGGTAAAGCCTTTCAGCGATGTATACTTTACCGGCATGGTGCGTGATAAGCAGGGCCGTAAGATGAGTAAATCATTGGGCAACTCGCCCGACCTGCTGGAGCTGATCCACCAGTTTGGTGCGGATGCCGTGCGTTTTGGGATCATGATCTCGTCCCCTGCGGGTAATGACCTGCTGTTTGATGATGCCAGCTGTGAGCAGGGCCGTAACTTCTGTAATAAGATCTGGAATGCGCTGAAGCTGGTGAAAATGTGGGAAGGCAGGCAGTCGGCAGTGGGCAGTGGGCAGTTGGCAGTTGATAACAACTTCGCGGTGAAGTGGTTCGAGCAAAGGTTGAATGAAGTGCAGGGCCAGGTGGCTGACCTGTTTAAAGACTTCCGTTTGAGCGAAGCGCTGAAAACCGTTTACAGCCTGATATGGGACGATTTCTGCAGCTGGTACCTGGAATGGGTGAAACCCGGTTTTGAACAGCCTATTGATGCCGCAGTATTCCGCAAAACGCTGGACTTCTTTGATCAGCTGATGCAGCTGCTGCACCCCTTTATGCCGTTTGTAACGGAAGAAATTTACCAGCAGCTGCAGGCACGCAATGCCGGTGATGACCTGATCGTAAAACAATTTGTTAAACCTTCCGCCCCGCACCATGCTTTGCTGGTAGAAGGCGCGCTGGCCAAGGAAGTGATCAGCAGCATACGCGATGCGCGTAATAAACACCAGATAAAACCTAAAGATCCTATTACGCTGCATATTGATACCGTGCACGAAAATGCCTTTAAACAAATTGAAAGCATTTTGGCCAAACAGGTAAATGCTAAAGCTATTGTATATACGAAAACAGCAGTAGCCGGCAGCATTACGCTGGTGGTGCAGAAGGATAAGTTTTACCTGGAAACAGAACATACCCTGGATACCGGCGCGCAGAAAGAGCAGCTGGAAGCTGACCTGAAATACCAGCAGGGCTTTTTGGAATCAGTAGAAAAGAAGCTGGGGAATGAGCGTTTTGTATCGAATGCCAAACCGGAAGTGGTGGCCGCAGAACGGAAGAAGAAAGCAGATGCGGAAGAGAAGATACGGGCGATCACGGAGAGTTTGAAGACGCTGTAAATCTAATGTGCTAATGTGCTGATATGCTAATGTGCTGGTTTGTGTTAGTGAGTAGGATCCTGATATATTAACGTGTAAATAGTTTGTTTTAAGAAAGCCGCTACAGTCTTTGATTGTAGCGGCTTTTTAGTTTGATCAGGATGGCTTTTTTCTGAAAATGATAAAGCTTAATAACGCTAATGCCCATACGCCGATACCGCCGTATAACATAACCCATTCAAAGCCGTGCGTAAAGGCTGCATGAACAGTAAGTCCTGAAGGGTCTAATGAGGAGAGCTCGGGATATTGGTTTTGCAGGCTTTCAAAACCGCCTGCTGCTGTTGTTTGAGACAGGGCATATAAACGGCCCATAGTGAATGCCCCATGGAAAGCGCCTTTCAGATGGGCCGCAATCCCTTCTACCAATATAAATCCCATTACGGCAATATTAATGGCCAGCGTTATCAGGCGGGCGCTTACATCAATGCCCGAAGCCATACCGGCACGGTCGGCCGATACAGAACCTGTTGTAGTATTGGTGACAGGCGTATTGGTTAAACCAATACCGATACCTGCCAGCAGAATGCCAGGCAGCATGGTCCAGCCATTGGCATGCGCTACGCTTCCGCCAAATTTCATTAGTATAAAACCCAGCCCAATGGTGAACAAGCCCAGGGGAATAACGATCTGCGGCCTGTAACGCAGCAGCAAACGCTCTGCAACAGGCGACATCACAAAGTAGGGTATTGTATAGGCCAGCAGGAACAAACCGGTGGTAATGCTGTTGTAGCCCAGGCCACCCTGAAAGTAGACGGGCAGGTAGATCATCAGGGGCCAGAAGCTGAAATTCATTCCTATACATCCGATGATGGCGCCTGAAAACTCGCGGATCCGGAAGACGGAAAAATCAAACATGGGATGAGGGACTTTTTTCTCTACCCAAATAAAAAGCAAAAAGCTAATGATAGCGGCTGCCAGCATACCCAGGGCAGATGCGCTGCCAAAGCCAAGCTGCGGCCCTTGCGTAATGTAAAAGGCCAGGCCAAAAACAGCCAGTGAGAGTGTTATAATACCCCATACATCCAGCTGCTGCGCCAATGGATCACGGGATTCCTGCACGCCTGCAAATGCAGGGATCAGTGAAAGGGCGGATAAAGGAACAAATACCAGGAAGATCCATTGCCAGTTGGAAATAGCAACAATAAAACCACCTATGATGGGGCCCAATCCCAGGCCAATGCCGCTAACAATACCCCATATGGCAAAGGCTTTACTGCGCTCCTTCCCTTCCCTGAACTGGTGCGAAAGAATGGCTATAGAGCAAATGAACATAGCGCCCCCAGCCAGGCCCTGAAAGAACCTGCTGATGATAAGCCCCAATACCTGCTGCGACAAACCACAAAACAGGGAGGTAATGCCAAAGGAAATAATGCTGATGATAAATACCTGCTTGCGGCCAAACCTGTCTGCCAGGGTGCCGGTGGCCATCAGCACCGTGGTGCATGCAATGGTATAGGCATTCATTACCCATTGCATGTCGCTGAATTTGCCATTCAGCACTTTTTCAAGAGTGGGTAGTATGACCGGCACGCTGGATATTTCAAGACCAAACATGAGCGATGCCAGGCATACGGCTGCCAGTGCCATTTTGTTGCTGCTGTGAAGTGTTCCATTCATAAGTTTATCTGTATTTCACAAAAATAGACTGATAACAGGCCTGCATATCAGTACATTTCTATGATAAAATGGTACATTTACGCCATGGTCAGAGAAAACATGCATCAGCTGGTGGAGGTGGTACGCAAAACGCTGGACGGGCCACCCATGAAAGAAACGCTGTTCAGCTTTTTCCAGATGGCTTATGTGATTTCCGGGACAGGCATTGTACAGATGAATGATAACCGGGCCTTTTATAAGGAGGGGGCTTTTATTCTTATGAACCCCAGTGATACGCATGCCTTTGAGATCTCAAGCCCAACCGACCTTTTGCTGATCCGGCTTAACAGCAGCTATGTAAAAGAATACCGCTGGAAAAGCCTGGATTGCCTGGAATGCCTGCTGTACTATGCCAGCCGCGTATCGGGCTGTGTTATGCAATGCAAGTCAGATATGGTACGTGTAAGAAAGATAGTTGAGCTGCTTTTATTGCAACAGCAGCAGCAGAATGATCCCTATTACCAGGACCTGACCATGCATTTTGTAAATGCGCTGATCGTTATTGCTGCCAGAAATATTTCGATGATGAAGCCATCGAACGTTAAACCCAACAGTGATCAGCGGATCCAGGAGATCATCCGTTACATACAGAACAATATCTATGACCCGCAAAAGCTGAAAGCTGCTACCATAGCCAAAGAGGCAAGCTTATCGGAAGCTTACCTGGGCAGCTATTTTAAGAAGCAGTGCGGCGAAACAATTCAGCAATTCATTGCGCAGTACAGGATACGGCTAATCGAACACCGGTTAAAGTTCAGTGATAAACTGATCAATGAGATCGTAGCGGAGTTTGGGTTTGCGGATGAAAGCCATCTTAATAAGTTCTTTAAAAAGCACCGTAACATGAGCCTGAGCGCGTACAGAAAAACAGTCATGAGCGCGGCATAAATGCTGTATCTTGGGAGGTAGGATGTGAGGGTGGATAGATGAGTAGAGATGGGAAGGGGATGATAAGGATGAGTAGAGGATGGGACGAGGGATAATTGAATGAGTAGCTTATACTTTTTATAACCGGCTAACGTTTTATATAATCAGCGGTTTGCAGGGTCGGCCGGAGAAATTGTTCCGGGCGCCAGCTGTACCGCGGGTTGAGGCAATAAATGCCGCAACTACACTGATCCATTATGCAGAAAACCTTTTTAATTTTCAGTCTTTTATGCGCGGCGGGTTTATCACTGAACGCGCAATCTAAACCGGGTAAAGACAAAACAGCATCCGGCAAAACGGCTGCTGCCCCTACCGGCACAACGGGCAAAACCAACCTGCGGTTCCGCACCAGCTGGGGCATATTCCTGAGCGATACCCTGCCCCGGCCCGAAGTGCTGAAACTACTGGATTCTGCCCTGGTAGTACGCGATCAGCAGAACCACACTTTCCCTGTAGTATCGTTTGACTTTACCTACGAGAAAAAAGAAGCTTACCTGAATGATACCACTGGCCAGCCGGGCGTGTATTCTGATTTTACCGGCGATAATTTTAAGGCTGATAAACTTCCTTCCCTCTGGAGCAGCCGACTGAAAGAAGTACTGCAACGGAATGAGGTGTTATATTTCGATAACATTATCATTAAGTATACCGGCGATAAGTATTATAGGGTGCCGGAATTGAGGATTGTTGTTAGATAATCAGTAACTGAACAGCTGCTGCAGCGGCAATATAAAATCAAAACGGTTGCGGGTAGCCTCTACAGGATCGGGATCCAGGAGGTGGCTGAAGCGCACGCCGAATGAAAAAGGAATGGTATTGCCTATTTTGGTATCAAAGAAAAGCTCTCCGCCTGTTGAGGCAAAACGCCGGCTGGTCTTAGTCCGGAAATTATAGGCCTGGCTGTAATCGTAAAACGCATTGCCCCTCAAACGCATCAGATAGATAAGCTGCGCAAAGCCCCAATCAGGATAAGCAATAGGAAAATGATAGTTAGCGCCCAGCTTATAAATATGCCCGTAAAACGGCTCATTATACCCCCGCGCATACACGAAGTTATCTGTAAAAGAATAGCGCTGCATAGTATCCTTCTGCTGATAAGCGGCCTGTAATACAATGCTGTGATTGGGGAATAACCCCGGCAGATACAGGTCAAAACGGCCATAGAACTGCTCGGCCGGCACTTCATCAATGGAGTGGGTGTATTGCAGGTACAGGTATTGCCCGAAATGACTATAAATATTCTGTGGCGCTTTAATGCGCTGGTTGCTAAACACCAGTGTGTTGTTTAAATATTGTATGCCCTCATCCCGGAACTTAAAACCATCCGGGTAACTGCGCAGGTAGTGATAGTTGGAGCCTACGGATAAGCTGCGGCCATACTTACCGGACGACAGCAGCAAGGGAATGGTAATGCCGCCGTGCCAGTCCAGCTCTTTCCAGTACAAACGGCCAATATCCTTTACCAGCGCAGAGCGGTTAAAGGTATAATCCACGCCGGCCTGCAAATACGGGAACCATCCACCGAACAGGAAATTGGCGCCTATGGCAGAACTACCTTCATTGCGGTTATAGGTATAACCGATGGCGGTAGAAGTGGTGTTCAGGATATTGTTACCGTAGAGGGTTAAGCTATAATCCGGATCGTCGAAGGTAGGCACCCAGCTATGCAGGTTAAAAGGCCGCGTAAGCTGGGGATACTTTTTTACCGGGTAATCGTTATGCGGTACAATGGGCAGTATGTTACCGCTTTCTTCCAGCTGTGGTTTTAACCATGCGCTGTGCGCATCTACGGCCGTGTCAAGCGGCCTCCACTGGCTGGCTTGCAGCGGCGCGCTGTATAATTTATAACCATCAGCGGTAAATTCGCTGAACACCATTTGCTGCTGCTGTGCATCTACTGCGCCGTGTAATATGCTGTTAGGACGGTCTGTTACCTGGTAGATCTTTTTATCAGCTAACGTAAACGCGTATATGTTATTTACATCTTTCCAGCTGCCCGTAAAATACAGGGTATCCCCTGCTATTACAGGCGCGCCTATTACATTAAAGCTAAAAGGCGTAAGCAGGGTGCTTTCCCCGCTGCTAATGGATTGCTGCACCAGTGCCATCTGCCCTAAACGGTTGCGCACAGGGCTTATCACGGATTGGCCATCTGCCGTAAAACGGGGAAAGCTGTAATACCAGTTCTCCGGGTTAGGCAGCACCTGTTTTACAGCGCCGGTACGGGCATCCAGCAGGTGCAGGCCGTATTGTTGTTTAGGTGTGGTAAAGGCTACGATGATGGATTGCCCGTCATTTGTAATGTCGGGGGAAAAGTATTTGGTGCGGTGTGTGATGATGGCGGTGTGGCCGCTTGCGCGGTCGTACAGTTTGATGATGGAATAATCTTTCCATACCCAGCGGGCATCATACCGCGCTTCTGTCCATAAAATGCGGCCGTTGTTATAGGTAAAAAAGTCGTCAAAGCTATTACCGGGGCGGGTAAGCAGCTGCTCATGGCCGGTACTGTCTATCAAATAAAAACCGGGTATACGTTGGTAGCTGCTTTTCAATGTAACCCATTGCCCGGGCCCTGCGCTGTACACATACCGGTAATTGGTAACTATGTTTGCCGGTGCGTTTAAGGGCTTTGCGGGCGTAATGGCCGGCCTGTTCGCATACTGCTGCCATGCCTGCTGGTACTCCTTCATGGTTGCCTGGTAAAAGCCCGTAATGTTATAACCTGTTCTGCGGCGTATGCTTTGCGATAAGGGATAGAACACTCCGCGGAAACGTACGGCATCTGTAGTTACATCGCGCCAGAAGGTTTGCCCGTAATGCGTGCGGCCGTATACGCTCATGAGATAGCCCAGCTCATAATGGTTAGGTACATAATCCCTGTAGGATCCATTGCGGATCTTCATGTAGGAATAATGTTTACCATCCAGCATTAAACCGCGGAAGCCGTCAAAAAAAGCGGGCAGCCGTCCCCTGCCCTGCGGGCTGAGGGCTGTTTCCATGGTTACGGCATCGCCTTCCCAGAACCAGTTGGGTACTGCCACATTGGTGATGGCGGCCTGTCCCAGCTCACCGCCCAGATAAGAAAATGCTTTTGAAATGCCCTGGCGAAAGTTCATATTCTGCAGCACGTGCCGGTATTCATGCAGGGCCAGCTGCTCGTCCCATTGCAGGGATCCCAGCTCCAGGGAAGAGGGTGGCGGGTTCAGATAAAACTCTGACCGAAAAGGCCCCAGCTGTACATAACCATTGGATTCCAGGGTTTGATTCTGTAATACAATGTTCACTTTTTGCTGGCGGTTGCCAATAGAATTACGGGTATGCTGATTCAGGTAATGTACGATGTTGGCTACACGCTCTCCCTGGGCTTCCAGGCCGGCGGGGAAAATAACGCGTACGGTATCTGTATTGATCTGCCGCCATTTTAAGGATGGCGGGTTGCCCCCAAAGTTTTGCGCGGAGGCTGCAAATATGCAGATGTGCAGATATGCAAATGTGCAGATGAATGCCCTTATAAATGTGCTAATGTGCTGATGTGCTAATATACTGGTATTTGCGGGAAGGGCGTTGCAGGTGAATTTCATAATGGGCAAATGTGCTGTATGCTAATATAATATATTAATGCGCAAATGTATATTTGAAAACTATTTTCTTGACATAACCAGCACATTAACATATTAGCACATCAGCACATTGCTCAGCATTCCGGCAAACTAATGGGAATATTCACGGCCAGGCCGCCATCGGAGGTTTCCTTGTACTTGGAGTTCATATCCAGCGCAGTTTCCCACATGGTTTTTACCACGGCATCCAGCGATACTTTGGCCAGCTCGGGGTTGCTTTGCATAGCCAGCTGAGAGGCGGTAATAGCTTTAATAGCGCCCATGGTGTTACGCTCTATACAGGGTACCTGTACCAGCCCGCCAATAGGATCGCAGGTAAGCCCCAGGTGGTGCTCCATGGCTATTTCTGCTGCCATTAATACCTGGCGCTGCGACCCGCCCAAACATTCGGTAAGCGCTGCTGCAGCCATGGCAGATGATACGCCTATCTCGGCCTGGCAGCCCCCCATGGCGGCGGAAATGGTAGAACGTTTTTTAAAGATGCTGCCTATTTCTGAAGCGGTGAGCAGGAACTGGATGATCTTTGCGGGGGCATAGCCATCACAGAACGTAATATAGTATTGCAGTACTGCGGGTATTACCCCTGCAGCGCCATTGGTAGGCGCCGTTACCACGCGGCCGAAGGAGGCATTTTCCTCATTCACCGACAGTGCAAAACAGCTTACCCAGTCGAGCGTATAGGCGAAATGGTTACCGCCGCCGCGGATGGCCTGGATCCAGGTATCGTAATCGTGATAGGTACGGCCCTGTAATAATTTTTTGTTAAGCGCGGCGGCCCTGCGGACTACGCGCAAACCACCGGGCAGCTCGCCGGTTACATGGCAACCGCGGTACATGCATTCCTGCATTACCTGCCATATATGCAACACACCGTCTTTGGTAGCGGCTTCTGAACGCCAGGCCTGTTCATTTTCCATTACCAGCTCGGAAATGGAGTAACCGGTTTTAATACACCACTGCAACAGCTGCTGCGCCGTATCAATGGGAAAAGGCAGCTCCACCTGGGCCCCGCTACCGCCGGACTGCCCTCCTTCCTTTACCACAAAACCGCCGCCAATAGAGTACCAGGTAAATGCCTGCTGCTCCCCGCCTATAAAGGTTACCAGGAAGGTAAGCGCATTGGGATGGTAAGGCAGGGTTTCATCATACAGGAAATCAATATTTTCCAGGGGATCAAAATCAATGTTATAGCGGCCGGCGAGTGGCAGCTTTTTGTTGCGCCTTATGTCCGCTATTTTGGTATGAATATTATTTACGTCGAAGGTTACGGGATCATCGCCGCAAAGGCCCAGCTGCACTGCAATATCGGTACCGTGCCCATGGCCGGTTTTAGCCAGGGAGCCGTATAGCAGCACGCTCACCTGCTCTACTGCCGGCAGGCGGCCGCTGGTTTCCAGTTCAGCTAAAAAGCTTAATGCTGCCCGCCAGGGGCCTAAGGTATGAGAGCTGGAGGGGCCAATGCCTATCTTAAAAATATCGAAAACGGAAATGCATTCCTGTGCCACTTGCTTTGGTGTTTAGCCTTCAAAGATAGGGAAAACAGTCGATGGTCCATGGTCGATGGTCCATGGACCCAAGCAGCCCTCCGGGCTACTTAAAATCCACCAGCTCGGCTTCGCACACGAGGATGGAGTTGGCGGGTATCTTATCAACGGCTATTTTGCCAAAACCCAGGCTGGAGGGGATGATCATGAGTATTTTACCGCCTTTGGTGATCTTTTGCAAGCCGATCTGCCAGCCGGCGATGTGGTCTTTGAGCTTGCGGCCGTCAAAATCGGTGGCGCCTATAGAGCCATCAATAAATGTATTATCCATGAGGCGGCGGGTATAGATCATGTAGGGTACATTCTCCAGGGTTATCCGGTGAATGCTGTCGCCATAGTTTATGATCTGGTAATACAGGCCGGAGGGATCTTTCTGTGCTTTAATATTATGGTAAGCAAGGTATTGCTGGATCTGGATGTCTTCGCCGGCAGGCTCGCCGTTCACAGCATCGTACAGCGCCGAATTTTCCTTTTTGGCGCAACCGGCCAGCAGGCATAGGAGGGTAATGCAATATAGACAGGCTTGTAGATTCCGCTTCATATGATATAAAACGCGATACCGGGCGGGAATGTTACATTCCGGGCGGGTGGCTTATAAAAAAGCTCCGTTCCGGAATACCGGAACGGAGCCTATAAAAAACGGGTGTGTTTTTCTGGAAACTATTAATAGTCCATGCCCATACCGTGGCCGCCCGGCATAGCAGGTGCAGCTGATTTAGGCTCGGGTTTGTCAGCTACCACACATTCGGTGGTCAGCAGCATACCGGCAATAGAAGCGGCGTTTTCCAGTGCAATACGGGAAACTTTAGTCGGGTCAATTACACCGGCAGAGATCAGATTCTCATAAGTTTCTGTGCGGGCATTGAAACCGTAATCGGCCTTACCTTCTTTTACTTTCTGTACTACGATAGAACCTTCGATACCGGAGTTAGCGGTGATCTGACGCAGGGGCTCTTCGATAGCGCGTTTGATGATAGCGATACCGGTTTGCTCGTCGTTGTTATCACCTTTCAGGCTATCCAGGGATTCGATGGCGCGGATGTAAGCTACACCGCCACCAGCTACGATACCTTCTTCTACAGCAGCGCGGGTTGCGTGCAGGGCATCGTCTACGCGGTCTTTCTTTTCTTTCATTTCCACTTCGGTAGCAGCACCTACGTACAGTACAGCTACACCACCGCTTAATTTAGCCAGGCGTTCCTGTAATTTTTCGCGGTCGTAGTCAGAAGTGGTTACATCTATTTGTGCACGGATCTGGCTGATGCGGGAAGTGATATCTTCTTTCTTGCCTTTACCGCCTACGATCGTAGTGTTGTCTTTATCGATGGTTACGGATTCTGCTTTACCCAGGTAAGTGAGGTCTGCATTTTCCAGTTTGTAACCCTGATCTTCGCTGATCACGATACCACCGGTGAGGGTAGCAATGTCAGTCAGCATTTCTTTTCTTCTGTCGCCAAAGCCCGGTGCTTTTACTGCAGCTACCTTCAGGGTACCGCGCAGTTTATTCACTACCAGGGTAGCCAGTGCTTCACCTTCCAGATCTTCAGAGATGATCAGCAGGGGAGCGCCTTGCTGGGCTACTTTTTCCAGGATGTGCAGGATATCCTTCATAGCGCTGATCTTTTTGTCGTAGATCAGGATGTAAGGGTTCTGCAGCTCAACCTGCATTTTTTCGCTGTTGGTGATAAAGTAAGCGGACAGGTAACCGCGGTCAAACTGCATACCTTCTACTACTTCTACGGTAGTGTCGGTGCCTTTTGCTTCTTCAACGGTGATAACGCCGTCTTTGGTTACTTTATTCATTGCTTCAGCGATCAGTTTACCGATCTCGGCGTCGTTATTAGCGGAGATAGCAGCTACCTGCTCGATCTTTTTATTGTCGCTGCCAACTTTTTCAGATTGTTTTTTCAGGCTTTCTACTACGGATTTAACCGCTTTGTCGATACCGCGTTTCAGGTCCATCGGGTTTGCACCTGCGGCTACGTTCTTCAAACCTTCGCCAATGATAGACTGGGCCAGTACGGTAGCAGTGGTAGTACCATCACCTGCAACGTCGGCAGTTTTGGAAGCTACTTCTTTTACCATCTGGGCGCCCATGTTCTCAATTGCGTCCTCCAGTTCGATCTCTTTCGCTACTGTTACGCCATCCTTGGTTACGCCGGGTGCGCCGAATTTCTTTTCGATCACCACGTTACGGCCTTTAGGACCCAGGGTTACTTTCACCGCATCGGCCAGGATATCAACGCCCTTCTTCATTTTGTTGCGGGCATCGGTGTTAAAGAATATTTGCTTTGCCATAATTGTTAGAAATTTTTAAAGTTTTAGAGGTGGAATTGTAGGTGCGCTAACGCTGAATTAAACAATTGCCAGAATGTCGGATTCACGCATGATTAAGTAATCGTCGCCTTCAAAGCTGATCTCAGTGCCGGAATATTTACCGTACAATACAGTATCGCCTACCTTCACGGTTACAGGCTCGTCCTTTTTACCAGGACCTGCTGCTACTACGGTACCTTTTTGCGGTTTTTCTTTGGCAGTGTCGGGAATAATGATGCCACCGGCGGTTTTTTCTTCAGCGGCTGCAGGTTTCACGATTACCCTGTCAGCTAAAGGTTTAATACTTAAATTCTTAGCCATAATGTGTATATTTTTTAAAAAAGGTAAGATGATTTTTTGTGTCAGTTCCGCCCACCAGAATAATGCCAATGGGTTTTTCGGGTCAAATTTTCAGTCAGTAAGGATCGCAAAGATAAGGAGGACGGATATAAATGTCAATTTTTCAGTGGAAATGTGACAAAATGGGTGAAATGTCCATGGACCATGGACCGTGGACCGTGGACTCTTTTTGTGATTATGAACAAATTGCTCTAGCTTTGCGCCCTTATTAGTTCTTGTTATACGATATAAAAGATGATCAGCAGAAGAAACATCCGGGTAAAGGTTATGCAAACCCTTTACGCCCTGGAAACCATGGAACCAGGCACTATTAAACCAGGAACGGCTACCAGCCTGTTAAAAGAAAAGCTGGACCAGACCTGCCAGATCTTTACTTACTTACTTTACTCGCTGGTACGGGTGGCACAATACGCGGAGATAGATGCGCAGGCCCGTGCTTCCAAACACTTACCTACGGCGGAAGACCTCCGGGTAAGCACCAAAATAACCGGGAACGAATTCATAGACCAGATCTCCAGTGACAAAGGTTTCCAGGTGAACCTGGACCAGTGGAAAATGAAACACATGCCCGACCAGGAGCTGATCCGCAAACTGTATAACAACCTGGCTGCTACCGACACTTACAAATCCTACATTAATACGCCCGAACGTTCCAAAGCTTCTGAAAAAGAGCTGGTGGAATTTCTGTATAAACAGGTGCTTATTACCAATGAGGCCTTTTTACAGCATATGGAAGACCAGTTCCTGCACTGGGGTGATGATGCGGATATGATGGGCATCCTGATCAATAATTACATGAATAAACCGCACCTGTTCAACTTCCTGCAGCTCATCAGCCAGGAAAAGCTGGAATATGCGCGGGAGCTGCTGCTGACGGTGATGGATAAAAAAGAATACTGCCTGGAGCTGATAAAGCCTAAATTACAGAACTGGGACCCGGAGCGTATTGCTGCGGTGGATATGCTGCTGATGGAAATGGGCGTATGCGAATTCCTGTTCTTCCCTACTATTCCTACCAAGGTTACCATCAATGAATATATTGACCTGGCCAAAGCCTACAGCACGCCGCAAAGCGGGCAGTTTGTGAACGGCATACTGGATAATATTCTGAAAGACCTGGAAACGGGGAAGCAAATACAGAAAATTGACCGTACAAAAAAATAATTACTTTTGGGACACGGAATGCTAAACGCTGAACGCAGAACGCTTACTACAAAATGCGGGCTGCAACAGTAAAACATGATCAGCGTTAAGCATTAAGCGTTAGGCATTAAGCGTTTTATATGAAACAACTGTTCTATACCCTTATCAGCGCCGGTGTACTGTTCACTGCCTGCCAGTCACAGGCTTCTAAAGAAGCGGACGGGCAAACGGCTGCCAATGTATCCGCTGCTCCTGACAGTGTTAAAGCCGGGGCTGCAGAAATGACCTTTGAGCAAACCGTGCATAACTTTGGGCAGATCACCCAGGGCGAAAAGGTGGAATATGCATTTAAATTCACCAATACCGGTAAAGAGGATCTGGTGATACAGGATGCCATATCCAGCTGCGGCTGTACGGTACCGGAATGGCCCAAGGAACCGGTAAAACCCGGGCAAAGCGGCTACCTGAAGGTGGTATTTGATAGTCATGGGAAAGAAGGATATACCGAAAAAGAGATCAGTATAAAAGCAAATACCAATCCTCCTTTTATACAGGGTCCCAAGATCCAGTGTACGATTGTGAAGAACTAAGGAAATTTGCTGATGTGCTAATGTGCTGGTTTTTACTGAATGGAGAGAATAAGTGAATGGAGAATAATACAATTAAACTACTAAACAAATAATACGATTTACAACATGAACAACATGCTGAACATTTTGTTGATGGCATCACCGCAGGGCGGCCAGGGTGGCGGCTCTCCCATGGTGTCTTTACTGTTCTTTGCGGGTATGATAGTGGTAATGTGGCTATTTATGATCCGTCCGCAAACTAAAAAAGCCAAATTACAGAAACAATTTGGCGAAGGATTACGCGAAGGTGATAAGATTGTAACCATTGCCGGTATACATGGTAAAATAAAGAAGATCAACGATAACAATACTATCCAGATGGAAGTTAGTCCTGGCACTTTCTTCACCATCGAGCGTTCTGCGGTTAGTATGGAATACACCACTGCGCATAACAAGCCTGCAGAGGAAAAGAAGTAAACGATTGGATGTGAGACACGTGTGATCTGAATTTATGCAAATTATTATAAGGGATCCTGTTCCGTAGCCGGAACGGGATCTTTTGTTTTTAGACGGATACGTATTTTCTTATTTTCCTATTTTCCTCCTAACTTGCCCGGATGTTAAAGATCGGCATAACAGGCGGTATTGGTTCCGGCAAAAGCACAGTGGCAAAAATATTTGAGCTGCTGGGTATTCCCGTATATTATGCGGACGCGGCTGCCAAAGATATTATGAACCGTGACCCGGAACTGAAAGCCCAGGTGCAGCAGCATTTTGGCGCGGATGTGTATGACAGCAACGGGCAGCTGGACCGTAAACGCCTGGGTAACATTGTTTTCAATGACCAGGAAAAGCTGCAGCTGCTGAATTCCCTGGTGCACCCTGCTACCATCCGCGATTCTGAGCAATGGTCTGCCAGGCAAAAATCGCCTTATGTGCTGAAAGAAGCAGCCCTGCTGTTTGAATCAGAATCTTTTCATTACCTGGATAAGATCATCGGCGTATCTGCCCCGCAGCCTTTGCGCATATTACGTGTAATGCAGCGGGACAAGGTTAGCCGTAATGAAGTTTTTGCCCGTATGCATAAGCAAATGGATGAAACCATTAAAATGCGTTTATGCGATTACGTGATCTATAACGATGAACAGCAGATGGTAATACCGCAGGTGCTGAGATTGCATGAAGAACTGTTAGCAGTGGGCAGTTAGCAGTCGGGAGGTACTTCAGATTGCAAATTGCTCACTAAAGTGAGAGTTAAACCAACCACTTGAAAAGCTTCTCCATACTGCCCACTGCCGACTGCCAACTTAAAGATTTAAAAAATGGCTGAGAAAAAAGATCCTACAGGAAAAACCATTATCATTACAGAAGGCGCCGGCAAACAAACCGTTACACCGGTGCTGCTGCTGGAGCTGGATAACGATGTTAGCCCGGCAGTAAAGATCAGCGCAGGCCTGCTGAAAACCGTGCAGGAAGAGCGCAAATGCCAGCGCATGCCGCTGCAGGACAAAAAATCACTGGCCATTTTCAATAAACTACCGCCCGGCGTGCAGCACCTGCTACTGCCCTGCACACAGGAAGCCATGGTGCATAAGGAGCTGCAGCTTAAAGAAAAATTCCTGGCCAACCCAGTAAAAGAGCAAACCTTACAGCAATATATACAGGAAGGCATGCTGCAATACCTGTATCATACCCTGCAGCAATTGCGGCCCCTGGCCCCTCTCCTGCCCTGGTACTGCCAGGTGGTGGAACATTCCCTTGAAAAAAAGATACGGCCGGTAGCTGTTAATAACTATAATCCTTTACTGTCGTTTGAGCTGGTGCGCACCAATAGCGGCGCGCTGCGGCTGCTGGCATTTGTAACGGTTAACGGGCAGTCGTACCCCCTTTCTGAGTTTGAGCAATATGGCTTTTTATTGCGCAGCCGCGGCGAGCTGTTTATACTGCCGCCGGCAGATGCGCAAACGCTGGAACAGTTTAAACAGGGTTTTATGGAGGCGCCGCGCGGGCAGGAAGGCCCTTTCCTGCAGCATACGCTGCCGGCACTGGAAGCCCGTTACCCGGTTAACAAAACCATTTTGTTACAGAAAGAGGAAGTGGATGTGCCGCCGCAATGCAACATATGGCTGAGTGAGCTGAATAACAGCTTCCTGATGCTGCGTATTCAATGGCAGTACGACCGCTTTACGCTGGACGCTGCTGCCAAAGACCCCGTGGTATGGATCACAGAAGGTGATGTGCAGTATGAAATTAAACGGCACCCCGAGGCTGAAAAAGAAGTTACCGCTTTTGTGAGAGGCCTGCATGCCCGCTTTGCCCAGCAGAACAACGGTTATTTTTACCTGCCCTTTGCAGAGGCAGAAAAAAGCCAGTGGCTGGTGAAATGTTACCGCAAGCTAATGGACCGTAACATTGGCGTGTATGGCATGGACGAGCTGAAACATTTCCGCTACAATACCCATATACCGGTAATGGATATACGCTGGCTGGGCAGTAACAAAGACTGGTTTGACCTGGAAGTAAAAGTACATTACGGCGACCAGCCCGTAGCCCTGGCAGATATACAAAAAGCCCTGCTCCACCGGCAACCGCACCTGCTGCTGAAAGACGGCACCATAGGCGTTATCCCCGACGACTGGCAACATAAATATGACCTGTTATGGAAACTGGGCCAGCTGCAGAAAGACCAGCTGCGCCTCTCCAACCTGCACTTTACCGTGCTGCAGGAAATACTGGAAACGCCCGTAACTGCACAGGAAAGTATTAAACAGAAATGGGAACGCCTGCAGCAGCAGCACTTTCCCGTACCTGCTGAAGTGCAGGCGCAGCTGCGTGATTACCAGAAAGCCGGCTTTGAATGGATGTGCCTTTTGGATGAAATGCGCTGGGGCGGCTGTCTGGCAGATGATATGGGTTTGGGCAAAACACTGCAGACCATTACCTTTTTACAGCACCTGTGCACTAAATATCCCGGCGAAACCCACCTGGTGGTATGCCCTACCTCGCTGATCTACAACTGGGAACACGAGCTGCAAAAGTTTGCGCCGGGTTTAAAGTACGCCATTTACCATGGCGCCAACCGTACGTTTGATGAAGCGCAGTGGCGCCAGCAGCAGCTGATTATTACCAGCTATGGCACGGTGCGTGGCGATATGGATACTTTCTCCAAATACATATTTGGTTATGTGGTGCTGGATGAAAGCCAGGTGATCAAAAATCCTACCTCGCAAACCACGCGCGCCTTACAGGTGCTGCAATGCCGTAACCGCCTTATTCTGAGCGGTACGCCCATCCAGAATAATACCATGGACCTGTATGCGCAAATGAACTTTGCGAACCCGGGCCTGCTGGGCAACCAAAACTTTTTCAAAACAGAATTTGCCTTACCGATCGATAAATTTTCCGACGGCAGCAAAGCGGCCGACCTGCGCAAGCTCATCTACCCCTTCCTATTACGCCGCACCAAAGAGCAGATTGCCAAAGACCTGCCGGATAAAACAGAGATCATTATGTGGTGTGAAATGGGCGATGAACAGCGGCAGGTATATAACCAGGTAAAAGCCCTGTTCAAAGAAAAGCTGATGAGCCGCATCCAGGAGGAAGGGGTGGCAGCCAGCGCTATTTACATACTGGAGGGCTTAACCCGCCTGCGGCAGATCTGTAATGCGCCGCAGCTGGTACCGGAGCAGGCCGGCGGTATCACCAGCTCGGTAAAGCTGGATGAGCTGATGCGGGAAATTGTTGAGAACACCGGCACGCATAAGGTGCTGGTATTTTCCCAGTTCACCGGCATGCTGCAGCTGATATCACAAGCCATGGAAACACAGGGCATTCCCTTCCTGTACCTGGATGGCGGCACCAAGGCAGAAAACCGCCAGCAGCTGGTAGCGCAGTTCCAGCAGGATGAAAGCCAGCGCGTATTTCTCATTAGCCTCAAAGCCGGCGGTGTGGGCCTTACGCTTACGGCCGCGGATTATGTGTACCTGGTTGATCCCTGGTGGAACCCGGCTGCAGAGCAGCAGGCCATTGACCGGACGCACCGTATTGGCCAGCAGAATAAAGTATTTGCCTACAAAATGATCTGTAAGGATACTGTGGAAGAAAAAATATTGGCCCTGCAGCAACGTAAAAAGATGATTGCAGATGACCTGATCAGCGAGGAAACCGGGTTTATGAAAAAGCTAAGCGAGGAGGATGTAGCCTTCTTATTTAGTTAATTTTAATATAACTTGGGGAGAAAATCCACAATAATGGTCTGATATTTGCCAAAATTTGACCTATGTTCCCAGGGAAAGTAATATTATACATCACGCTACTAATTGCCAACGTGCTGTTTCCTAATGCTTTATGGGCACAGGATAAAGCGGACAACGGCCCATTAGTGCTGCAGCGCGGCACCAACATCAGCCACTGGTTATCCCAAAGCCGCTTACGTGGCAAAGACCGGGCTGCCTTTTTTACTGAAAAGGATGTGACCTTTATTAAAGAGCATGGTTTTGACCACATACGCCTGCCGGTAGATGAAGAACAGCTCTGGTCAGAAGATAATACCAAGAACAAAGAGGCTTTTGAACTGCTGCACCAGGCCATGCAATGGTGTTACCTGCACCACCTGAATGCAGTAGTGGACCTGCACATTTTACGCAGCCATTATTTTGACGCCCGTGAAAAACCGCTGTGGACACAGCCGCAAGCGCAGGAACGTTTTCTGCAATGCTGGCGTGAGCTGAGCGATGAGCTGAAAAGATACCCGGTATCCATGCTGGCGTATGAGCTGCTGAATGAGCCGGTGGCCGACAGCGCCGATCAATGGAACGATCTGCTGGCCCGCGGCGTAGCGCTTATACGCGAGAAAGAACCCAAGCGTGTGATTGTGATCGGTAGTAACCGCTGGCAATCCACCACTACTTTCCCGCAGTTAAAAGTACCTGAAAACGATCCTAATATTATTCTCAGCTTTCACTTCTATAACCCTTTTGTGTTTACGCACCATATGGCCAAATGGACCAAGATCCGCGACTATGACGGGCCGGTGCATTACCCCGGCGCTACCATCACCCAAAAAGAAATGAATGCCCTGCCGGCTTCTATCAGCAACCTGTTATACGGCGGGGAAAAAGTGTTTAACCGCGATACCATGCAGGCGCAGCTGCAACCGGCCATCCAGCTATCCAAACGCCTGAAGCTGCCGCTGTACTGCGGGGAATGGGGCTGCCTGAACACCGTACCGCGCAAAGACCGCCTGAACTGGTATAAGGACCTGCGCAAAGTACTGGAGCAGAACAACATTGCCTGGAGCAACTGGGATTATAAAAGCAACAACTTTGGTATTGTTGGGGATGATGGAGAGGCGGATAAGACCTTGCTGAAGGCGTTAACGAAATAAGTAAGCTTATAAAAAACAAATGCAGCGATCAAGGTCGCTGCATTTTTAATTTCCTGCACCAGTTACTACTGAACACCGTTGGCGTTGTTCTGTTTTCTCTCCTGCATTTTCTCCTTCATCTTATCCTTCATTTCTTCTTTTACCTCCTGGTACTTTGCAAACTGCTCTTTACTGAGCACCTCCCGGTATTCAGCCTCTTTTTGTGAGTTGATCTTTTTGGCTGTACGCAGTTTAGATAACTTGCCGCTGTTGCCCTTTAGTACAGGATCCATTTGCCGGGCATACTTCAGGTTTATGGCGCCTATCTTTTGGGTTTGTGCATCATCCAGCTGCAGCTGGTTTTTTAAATAAGTGGTTTGCATTTCCGCACGTTTTTCAGGCGTGCTTTGTTTCATGCCGTCCTGCGCCAGCAGTATGGCTGGTACCAGGGTTAAACAACAGGCCAGTAAGGCCTCCCGCAGTAAGAATAGTGTTCTTTTCATATGTTTTTTGCTTTTGTGTTTATAAGGTAGTTTCCGCCCGGTTTTACCATTGAATGTTATAGGTGCCACCGCTGGCAAAAGTAAGCGTAGCAGTTTTGTTGCCAGTGAACACCAGCGTGCCGGCGTATTGGAAGCTGCGGCCACCGCTGGTAGCGCCGCTGATGGTTACACTGGCGGTACCGGATTGTACCAGGTTAGTAGCTTTGCTCACTGCGATGTTTGTTCCGGTTACAATGATAGTGCTGGTAAAGCTATGTTTACGCAATATTTTGGATACCTGGCTGCCTTTGCGGCTAAGGTTCATATTCAATGTATAGCTGGGGGCAGCTGGTTCAAGGCCGGTAACTGACAGCGTAGCTGACAATGAATCGCTGGAGGACATGCGCGGCGCATCGTACGTGAGATGGCTTGCCAATGCATAGTCAAAACGTGCGGCGGGAGCGCAGGTCAGCGTCCAGTGCCATTGGGCCGCCGCATTATAGGTTACTACGGCGCCGGTTACACTGCTGCGTACAATGGCTGTATCTTTTGACATACCGCACATCGTGCTGTAGGTATCAGCCATAACAGCTGCATCAAACACTGTTACCGCCAACCCGCCGCTGTTGGCTGATACGGTTTGGGTTACAGCTTCGGCTACCTCTTCTTCATCTACCGCATCTACCGGGGTGGCGTCATTGTTCTTTGCGCAGGAAAATAAAAAAGTGGTTCCAAAAAGCAGGATACCTGCTGCTAATAAAATAGATGGTGTTGTTTTGTGTTTCATAGTGCTAGTTATTTGTTTTGCGCTTATTGGATGACCTGCAGGGCGCCGGGTTGCGGCCCACAGGGTGAAGCTGAAAAACCAGCGGGTGAATTTGCGGGCTTATTTCCCTTCCGGAAAAGCTTTTTAAACCCATATGCCATCAGTACCAAAGGATTATGGCTAATAAAGCCTTCTGTAATGCCATACTGCACTTTTTCCGTTTCCGGCTGGTAGGTTTTAAACAGGCGGTCCCAGATCATGAACACCCCGCCGAAATTCTTATCGATGTATAACGGATTACTGCCGTGATGTACGCGATGAGCAGAGGGGGTATCCAGAATACCTTCTACCGGGCCTAACTTACCTACCGCTTCCGTATGCATAAAAAACTGATAAAGTAAATTGAGCGCATATGCGATTATGATCAGCGAAGGCGGAAAACCCAGCAACGCTGCAGGTACAAAGAACAATGGGCTGATGAGCGCATTGAACCAATTAAGCCGGTAGGCTGTGGTAAGGTTCATTAATGGGCTGCTATGATGAACGAGGTGAAAGGCCCACAAAGGTTTCCAGCTATGGGATATGCGGTGAAACCAGTAGTACAGAAAATCTGCTACGACAAAACAAGCCGGGAACACCCAGCCACTGGCCGGCAGGTGAAAAGGCGCCAGGCCGGAAAACCAATCCAGCAGGGCTAACTGGTAACCGGCAAATAATAGTTTGGAAAGCTGAAAACCTATGAGTATGCCTATGTTGGCCAGGGTTTCTTTTAGCTGGTATGCTTTTTTATCCTTCCTCCAGCTCCAGATTATTTCTGCTATCACCAGCAGCACCACAAATATAAGTACGCTGCCCCTGTAATGTCCCATTCCTGCATGTTGCATAAAAAGTAGTTTTGATTACTACTGCAAGTTGCGCCGGAATACGTTTTTTAAAGGGCTTAAAACGGGTGAAACGGCGAAGATGAGGGTTGAACTGTCAGGCATTCATCCAGGCCTTAAAAGCGGGTACACGGGCTTTACTGATGAGGATCTTTTCCGCGGCTTCCGGGGTGGTTTTTACCAGCAGGCGGCCGTTGAAAAAGAAATCTACTTCCTGTATGGCTTTGCGCTGTACAATAAACTGGCGGTTGGCGCGGAAGAAAATATGCGGATCCAGCTGCTGCTGCAGCTGCTCCAGGGTAAAGTCAATGGTGTATTGTTTATGTTCCAGCGTGCAGGCCTGCACTACTTCGTTGTTGGTATAGAACCAGGCGATCTCCGCAGCTTCCAGCGGCAGCATCTTTTCCCGGAAGTGCACTAAAAAAGATTGTTTGTATACCGGCTGCTCCTGCATACTTTTTAACAGCTGCAGCATTTGCTCCCCGGCGCCGGCGTTCAAATGTGCGCCGGTAAGCTTACGGTATTTTTGCAGGGCGCGGCTGATCTCCTCCATGTCATAGGGTTTAAGCACATAATCAATACCATTGGATTTAAAGGCCTGCAGTGCGTAATCATTATATGCTGTTACAAAGATCACGGGCTGCTCTACTTTTGTTTTCTCAAAGATCTCGAATGATAAACCGTCTGCCAGGCGTATATCCATGAAGATGAGGTTACACGCATTGCTGTTTTGCTGCAGCCAGCTTACTGATGCTGCTACCCCGGGTAAAATAGCGGCGATGTTAATAGCGGGGTCAATGTCCTGCAGCATGTGTTGCAGGTTGCGTGCGGTAACGGGTTCATCTTCGATGATAAGGATATTCATTGTGCTGTTAATTATTAGTAAGCGGCAGCTTCACCAGGAAACTATCTGCAGTGCATATAATACTGATCTCTTTTTTCAGCAGGATCTTAAAACGTTCATTCAGGTTCGCCAAACCCAGGCCTGTTCCGGATTGCGGAAAGTGTACCGGTTGCAGGTTATTTTTTATGCACAGCTCATCCCCCTCCACATATACCTGCACCTTTAACGGTTGCGCAGCTATGGCGCGGTTATGTTTGGCTGCATTTTCTATAAGCAGCTGTAAAGATAAATGCGGTAACAGCTGCTGATGATACTGTGCCGGCACATCTACCGTAATTACAATGCCATCTTCAAAACGCATTTTTAATAGTTCGGTGAAAGAGTGCAGCTGCTGCAGCTCATCTCTTAAAGGGATCAGCTGTTGCTGCTCCTGCAACAGGTTCCGGAAGGTACGGGAAAGGTGCCCGATGAACTGCTGCGCCTTCACGGGGTTTTCCCTTACTATACCGGAAAGTGTGCTGAGCGAGTTAAAAAAGAAGTGCGGGTTCAGCTGCTGTTTCATCAGCTCCAGCTCTGAACGCAGATAACGGCTCTTGATCTGCTCTGTTTCCAGCTCTTTAGCCTGTGCCTGGCGCAGCAGATATATAATACGGATCACAAGCATTTCCACCACCATACATAACGTAAGCCGACCCAGGTAGGTAGCGCGGAAAAACTTTAGCGGCAAATGATTGGTATCTACAGACAAGCGCCGTTGTACACCGATGCCTATCATGCAAAAGATCATCAGCAGCAGAAAATTCCAGAAGGGATAAATAGCGTAGGTATTGGCGGGTTTATTTTTGCGCAGTTTCGGGAACCAGTGCAGGTTCAGCTCAAATACCATCCAGCAGAACAGGTAGGTCCAGGCAAACTGGAAGGTAAATTCCCAGGGGTTAAAGGTGGTGAATTGGCTGGCCCAGCTGCCGCTGCGCGCCTGCAGCATCTTAGGCAGGTTTACCAATAAGGTCACCAGCAGGGCGCTATAGCATACGATCTTTTTTTCAACAGCCAGCTTCATCTTTCAAAAATGAGGAAAAACGGGCAGATTGTTACTTATTTGGGCGGTGAAGCTGTCAATTGGAGGGGTGAAATGCGGCCATTTACTACAAAAGAAAAGGTCCGGTACTAAGCCCGGACCTTTTGTATCAAACATTCAAGCTGAATTCTTATTTCTTTACTTCTGCAGGTGCAGCTACTTTCTTATTAGTAGTGGGTATTACATCGCTTTCATTTGCCAGCTCGTTCTTATGGTCAAAGTCAACCAGTACAGGAGCAGCTACAAAGATAGAGGAGTAAGTACCGGTGATCACACCGATCAGCATTGCAAAGGCAAAACCGCGGGTTACCTCACCACCAAAGATAAACAGGATCAGGATGGTCAGGAACACCGTGAGGGAGGTCATTACCGTACGGCTCAATGTATCATTGATAGCGCGGTTAATGATGGTATTGCGGTCGCCGCCTTTCTTTTCACGGAAGTACTCACGGATACGGTCAAATACGATCACCGTATCGTTCATGGAGAAGCCGATCACCGTTAGTATAGCTGCAATAAAGTGCTGGTCTATTTCCAGGGTGAAGGGTACAATATCTTTAAAGAAAGAGAATACTGCTAATGTTACCAACACGTCGTGCAGCAGGGAGAAGATAGTACCGATAGAGTACTGCCATTTGCTAAAGCGCAGCAGTATGTACAGGAATATCACTACCAGCGACAGTACCGTGGCCTTGATAGCGCCGGCACGCAGATCGTCCGAAATAGTGGGCGATACGGTTTGTGAGCCTACTATATAACGGTTAGATGAAAATGCTTCATACGTAATACCTGCATCGTAGTATTTTTTCAGGCCCTGGAACAGTTTCTCTGTTACTTCCTTATCAACGGCCAGGCTTTGTTCTTCTATTTTATAAGAAGTAGTGATGCTCAGCTGGTTGCTGCTGCCGCCGATGGTTTTCACATAAGGCTCTGCACCAAATACTTTCTGCAGGTCTTCGCGTACTTCTGATTCATTTACAGCTTTATCAAAACGAACGGTAAAGCTGCGGCCACCGGAAAAGTCGATACCGTGGCGGAAACCATGGAAGAAGGAAGCAACGCCCATCACCATTACCACCGCAGAGATCATGTATGCATACTTTCTTTTGCCTACAAAGTCAAAGCTGGCGTGCTTGAAGATCTTACGGGAAACGGGGGTAAAGTATTCAAAGTGTCTTTTCTTGTTAGTCCACCAGTCGGTTACGATACGTGATACCAGGATACCGCAGAACAGGGACAGCAACAGACCGATGATCTGTGTGGTAGCAAAACCCAGTACCGGGCCCAGACCGAAGTATAACAGGATAATGGCAGTAAGCAAAGAGGTGATGTGACCATCCAGCACCGGCGCATAGGAACGTTTGTAACCGTCCTCAATGGCCTGCTGGTAGGTTTTACCGCGGCTTAGCTCATCTTTTATCCTTTCAAAGATAATTACGTTCGTATCCACTGCCATACCAATGGTAAGTACCAGACCGGCAATACCAGGCATAGTAAGCGTAGCGCCCAGTGAGGCCAGGATACCTACGGTGAACAGCAGGTTCAGGATCAGGGCGATGTTAGCTACCCAGCCACCGGTGTTATAGTACACCAGCATGAGGGTGAATATAATAATAAAGGAGATGATGAAGGATTTAGCGCCTGCGGCGATAGATTCTGCACCCAGGGTAGGCCCTACGATCTGTTCCTGTACGATCTGCGCAGGAGCCGGCATTTTACCGGATTTCAGGATGTTGGCCATATCCTTGGCTTCTTCCACGGTAAAGCTACCGGTAATGGATGAACGGCCACCGGCAATTTCACCCAAGATAGAAGGAGCGGAATATACGATACCATCCAGTACGATGGCTACATAGTTAAAGGTAGAGCGGTCGTCCGGATTGGTGGGGGCCAGCTGGCCGGTCAGTTTTTTCCAGTCGCGGGCGCCGGTGTTGTCCATGGTCATGCTGATCTCAGGGCTGCCGTTCTGGTCAAAATCCTGGCGTGCATCCACTACCCTTTCGCCGCTTACCGGGGGCGCAGGGTTAGCGGGGTTCACTTTCAGCGCGTATACTTCCATAGCGCCATTGCGGTCTGCTTTATTTTCCTGTCCGTATACAAATACCAGGTCTTTTGGAACCAGGCTTTTTACAGCGGGCATTTGCAGGTAACGGCGGAAGGTAGCAGTATCCTTAGGCAGGATCATACCTACTATGGGACCGGGTACGATCTGTCCGTCCTGGGAAATATAAGGACGCATTACAGAGAACAGCGGGTTGGTTTTAGCGAAATCGCGTTCCAGCTGCGCCTGTGTCTGGGCAGAATCGGCTTTTTTACCTTTACCGCTACTGTCTTTAGCCAGGTAGCTATCCAGGCTGGCGGTTTTGGTGGTATCATCTTTAGCGCCTTTTACGGTATTGCTGGATGCCAGTAAAGCAGAATCGCTTTTAGCGGCAGTGGTGTCAGCTGCGTTCTTACCACCCAGGGCGGCTTTCAACGCATCGTTAACGGGCTGCAGCACACCTACTACAAATTCCTGGTTGTTCTTGTAAGTTTCGCGGAATTCCAGGTTGGCGCTGGCCTGTAAGTATCTTCTTACACGGTCAGGGTTGTCAACCCCGGCCAGTTCCACGGAGATAATACCTTTATTTTCATCCAGGCTGATGTTAGGCTGTGCTACCCCGAACTTATCGATACGTTTTTGCAGTACCAGGTAAGTATTCTTGATGGCGGCATTGGCCTCGCGACGGATCACGTTCAGCACCTGCTGGTTGGTAGAGTTAAAATTCAGATCTTTTTCGTAGGCATTGGCGAAGATAGTGGCCAGGCGTCCGTTGGGCTGTACTTCTTCATATGCAGTACCGAAAAGGGATACGAAATCAGACTGGCTGGTTTTCTTGCGCTGATGGGCCAGTTCCAGGGCTTTATTAAAAGCAGGATCCTTGGATTGGCCGCTCAGGGAACGGATCACATCTTCCACGCTTACATCCAGCACCACGTTCATACCACCTTGCAGGTCCAGACCCAGATTCAATTCCCTGTCTTTGGCTTTGTTATAAGTCACGTACAAAGGAAACCCTACGATCTGTTTATTGCCCACACTGTCTAAAATCTCTTGCCTGCGCAATTTGATCAGGTCGTTCAGGGTATCCTGGTAAAAAGCCTGTTGCTCTTTGCTACCCGGATATTTCTGTTCAGGTGTAGGGTATTGTTTGGTCACATCGTTCTTAGCCTGCGCCACTATTTTCTTCTCATAGCTGCGCACCACGAACGTAAAGGACAATTGGTACAGCGATATAAGGATCAGCGCCGCCGCAAAAATTCTAACCAGTCCCTTTAGTTGCATATTCTTTCGGGTTTATAAATTTTTTTTAAGAGTTGCAAAGATAGAATTTAAATTGATATATTAAAGTCATGTCCACCATGGGCCTTTCGTGCTATTTTTTGTAGATCCAATCTGTTGAGCTATGCGTTGTTTCTGTATCCTTTTAATGATTCTGGCTGCCTGCAACACTGACAAATATATGCAAACCCGCCATTATCCGGCAACAGATAATTTTTTAGATACCCTTTTACAGGCCAATGCGCAGCGGCTGGGACCGGTATTTGCGTACCCGGACAGCTTTCAGCTGCAGATCATTTACACCCGGATAGACCGGGATGCCCATAACCGCCCCCATTTCCGGGACTTTTACTACCATGTTGATACCAGCCGGTATTTTTACCCTGCCTCCACCGTAAAGCTGCCCGGGGCCGCACTGGCCCTGGAAAAGCTGAACGACCTGCATATTCCCGGCCTGGACCGCAATACGCCTATGTATATAGACAGCCTGCCCGGTGTAAGCCCGGCGGTGTATGAGGACCAGACTTCCGCCAACGGCCAGGCCAGCATTGCCCATTACATTAAAAAGATATTCCTGGTAAGTGATAATGACGCCTTTAACCGCCTGTATGAGTTTGTGGGCATGGACGCCATGAATGAACGCCTGTGGCAGATGGGGTACCCCCATGTGCAGCTGCGCACCCGCACCGGCGTGGGATTTCTGCCGCCGGACAGTAACCGGCATACCAATGCCATGTACTTTATAAACAACGGGCAGGAGGTATACCGGCAGCCGGACCAGTACAGCCGGCTGGTTTTCAGCCCCCGGCATGACAGCGCCGGCAAGGCATTTTATGACCGTAATAAAGAGCTGGTACCCCGGCCCATGAACTTTTCCAAAAGTAACCGCCTTTCCCTGCCGGATGTACATATGATACTACGGAGCCTAATTTTTCCGGAATCTGTAACAAAAAGCCGCCGTTTTCGTTTAACGGAAGATGATTACCGGTTTTTGTACCGCTGCATGTCGCAGTACCCAACGGAAACAGCCTACCCGGCTTATGATCCCACGGAGTTTTACCCGGCCAAAGTAAAGTTCCTGCTGTATGGCGGCGACCGGCGGCTGCAAATACCACCCTACATCCGCATATTCAACAAACCAGGATGGGCTTATGGATATTTAACGGATGTGGCCTATATTGCGGACTTTTCCCACCAGGTAGAGTTTATGGTGGCAGCCACGGTATATGTAAATAAAGACGGCATCATTGGCAGCAACTATCAATTTAACAAAACAGGAAAACCATTTATGGAGGCTTTAGGCCAGGTACTTTATCAGCATGAACTACAACGGAAAAGAAAATACCTGCCGGATCTTTCGCGTTATAAGTATTAAGACTATCAACTATCATAAACTGCTAACACTTAAAAATCAATAAAAACAATCAGTGTGATGAGGACTAAAAAGTTTCGTTTATGGGCAATAGCCGCCCTCGTTGTAACCGTAACCGGATTTACGGCCTGTTTAAAATCAGACCCTGTGCAGCCGCAGCGGCCGCAAGCCTACTTCATGTTCATTGGCGCTTACAGCAGCAGCCTGACCCTGGATGTATATGACAATGGCACCAAGCTAAATTCATCAGCATTGCCTTTTGACTTTGTTGCACCTTACAATACAGTGGGAGGCCCGCATGTGTTTACTTTTAAGAAAAGCGGTGTGGATAGTATCATAAGAGAAAATACCAACCTGTATGATTCTCTGCAAAGCTATACCCTGGTGCTGCATGGAGACGCTACTACCGGCGCTAAGCTGACCTCTATTCATGACGACTACTCTGCTACCAGCACCTCTAAAGTGAATTACCGCTTTTACAACCTGAGCCCCAGCATAGGCCCGGTAGACCTGTTCATTAACGACACTAAGCTGACCAGCAATGTGAACTACGCAGGCCAGGGCGGTTTTTACAGCGCCTTTACCACTACAGATGCTACCGGCAGCGGTAACGTATCTATTAAAATAAAAGCACCCGGTAAGGATTCTGTAATTGCACAGAAAGACAACGTACCCTTAAGCGTAGGTTACCCCTACACTATTTACCTGAAGGGTGAAAAAAATGCGCCTACCGATGCACGCAAGCTGAGCGTAGGTATCATACAGCATAGCTAATGCAGCAATGCAACTACAATAGACAAATTAACTGATGGCAATAATGGGCTGAACAAATGTTCGGCCCATTTCATTTATACCCTTCCACTAATATTGTGTTGCTTTCACTTTTTTACTGTAGGTTTGTCGAGGTCAATCCATATCATTTATTCTATGACACAACTCGCAGAAAGATTATCCCGGATATCCGAACCGGAAACCATTAAAATGGCCAAATTAAGCCGTGAGCTGAAAGCACAGGGCATTGACATTGTAGATCTGAGCATAGGAGAGCCGGATTTTGAAACCCCTGTACACATCAGGGATGCAGCAAAAAAGGCTATTGACGAAGGCTTTACCCACTACACACCGGTAGCAGGTTATGCAGACCTGCGCCAGGCTGTGGCACACAAATTAAAAAGGGATAACGGACTTGAATATACGCCGGAGCAGATCGTGGTATCTACCGGCGCCAAACAAAGTATTGCCAATGCAGTGCTAAGCATTGTAGACCCGGGTGATGAAGTGATCATTCCTACCCCCTACTGGGTTACCTATTCAGAGCTGGTTAAGCTTTGCCAGGGCGTTGTAAAATTTGTACCCTGCAGCATTGAGAATAAATATAAGATCACGCCGGAGCAGCTGGAAGCCGCTATTACGCCTGCTACCAGGCTGTTTATGTTCTCCAGCCCCTGCAACCCTACCGGGGCGGTGTATTCCAAAGCAGAGCTGGCGGCCCTGGCCGAAGTATTTGCCCGGCACCCGGAGGTGTTCATTATTGCCGATGAGATCTATGAATACATTAACTATGTAGGCAAACATGAAAGCATAGCGCAGTTCGGCGACCTGAAGGACCGCACCATTATCATTAATGGTTTAAGTAAAGGGTTTGCCATGACGGGCTGGCGCCTGGGTTACCTGGCCGCCCCCCCTGCTATAGCCAAGGCGGCGGATAAGATCCAGAGCCAGTTCACTTCTGCCACCTGCTCTATTACCCAGCGGGCGGCCATTACTGCCCTTACCGGCGAGCTAACATCTGCCATGGCGATGGTAGCAAAATTCAAGGAAAGGCGGGCATTTATATACAAAGCCCTGTCTGAAATTCCAGGCCTGAAAGTGATTGAGCCGGAAGGCGCTTTTTATATGTTCCCGGATGTAAGCGCCTTTTTTGGCACTTCTTACGACGGAACTACCGTGAAGAATGCGGATGACCTTTGCATGTATCTGCTGCATAAATCCAATGTTTCTGTAGTAACCGGCGCTGCCTTCCAGCAGCCGGGTTGCATCCGTATCTCTTATGCCAACAGCATGGAAAAGCTGGCAGAAGGGGTGAAAAGGATGGCGGATGGATTGGGAAAGCTGAAATGATGTGCTGATGTGCTGATGTGCTACATTTGCAAATTAATTATATATATTTGCGTGAAAATTATCGCTGCTACATGCCTTCTACTCAAACGCTCCTGTATATTGTAATTACCATTGGCGCCATTGCGCTGATCTACATGACCATCAAAGACCTGATCAAACCTAAGAAGGATGAACCGGCTGCAGCCCCTAACCCGGGCGCCAGCGCTGCCGTACTGCCTTTACAGTTGCAGGCCTATGAGCGCCTGGTTTTGCTGGTAGAGCGTATTAACCCGCAAAGCCTCATCAGCCGCCTGTATATGCCGGAAATGACGGTGGTAGATATGCAGATAGCACTGATACAAACTATTAAAGCTGAATTTGATCATAACATATCCCAGCAGATCTATGTATCGCCTGCTGCCTGGGAAACCGTGAAAACATTGAAAGAGCAAACCATTACGCTCATTAACCAGATCTCTGCCCAGTTACCGGCCGATGCGCCGGCCAAAGAGCTGAACCGCCCTATACTGGAAGCTTTCCTGCAGGCCGGAGAATCGCCTTCAGAGCTGGCCAGCCAGATATTGAACGGGGAAGCGAAGAAAATTATGAGATAATTTTCAATTACGAATTACGTAATTCTACTTCTCCACCATGCTTACCCGTTTCGGGCGTATCACTTCATACAACAGGTATCCTCTTCCGTTAAAGGAAATATATAAGGGCTCGCCCATGTACCAGGGTGTATCTTTATTGGTTTTGGCATGCGCCTGAATATGCAGGTGCGGTTCAGAGCTGAAACCGGAATTACCTACACAGCCCAGCGCCTGCCCCTGCTGCACCCATTCATTTTCATGCACCACCACGCTGCCTTTTTTCATATGCGCCAGGAAAATGTAGCTGGAATCAGTTTCCAGCAGTACCTGGTTGGTATTTTGCGGACCGCGGTCCATGTTAGGCGGAATGTTATCGGGGTTATCGCTGTAGGCCCGCAGCACACGGCCGCTGCAGGGCGCATAAATAGTGTCGTTGAATATTTCATAATCTTCCAGCCGGCTGCTGAACACTTTGTTGGCACGGCCGCCCCAGCTGTTGAGCTTCACAATGTCCATTGCATAAATGGCGCCCCGCAGGCTGAAGTGGAACAGGTTGGTAGGCAGGCCTTTACCGCCCTGCAATACAAAATAGCGGCCTGTTTTCAGTGGAAAGGCCAGCTCTACCCGCTTTTGCTTTAAGCCGGTAGTGCCGGTGAAATAGGTGATACATAAAAAGCCCAGAATGCCCACCCATAATAAAGACAAGGCCCTTTTCCAGGCCTGCGGCCGCCTGGCATCTGGTTTTTTACTGCGTACCAGCGCGGATAGCAGGCATAATAACAGCAGCACACCAAACACATACTTGGCATGTACCGTAAGGTACACCCAGGTGCCATACAGGTAAATGAACAAACCAAGGGAGAGTGCCAGCAACCCCTGGGACCAGCCATAGCGGAAGGATTTTCCGGTGGCCCTAAACATGAAATACAGGCTTAATAACGCTAATGCCAGGCTAAGTGACAGGATTCCGTAAATGAACATATAAATATAATGTGCTAATGTGCCAATAGCTTATGTGCTTGCAAAGGTATGAACCAATTACCGATGTATCTTATACATCAGCACATCAGCAAAATTATGTAACATTGTTTATGGAAAAACACGTTACAGATGCCGGTATCACCATACAACCGGTATATACGCAACCGGTAGCTATGCAGGAATTACCGGGACAGTTCCCTTTCACCCGCGGCATACACGCCTCCATGTACCGCGACAAGCTCTGGACCATGCGGCAGTACGCAGGTTTCAGCACCGCAGAAGCATCCAACCAAAGATATCATTATCTCCTGCAACAAGGCGTTATGGGTTTAAGCGTGGCCTTTGACCTGCCTACCCAGATAGGATACGATTCCGATCATCCGATGGCGGAAGGCGAAGTAGGTAAAGTAGGCGTGGCTATTGATTCCCTGGAAGATATGGAGCGTTTATTCAAAGGCATTACACTGGAACAGATCTCTACCTCCATGACCATCAATGCCACCGGTTTTATTTTATTAGCGCTCTATATAGCCCTGGCAAAAAAACAGGGTGCAGACCTGAAAAAAATATCCGGTACCATACAAAATGATATACTCAAAGAGTATGCCGCCAGGGGCACTTTTATTTATCCGCCCCAGCCTTCTATGCGGCTGATCACCGATATTTTTGCCTATTGCAGTAAAGAGGTGCCGAAATGGAACACTATTTCCATCAGCGGGTACCACATCCGCGAAGCCGGCGCCAATGCCGTGCAGGAGCTGGCCTTTACCCTCTCTAACGGCAAGGCATATCTGAAGGCTGCGCTGGATAAGGGGCTGGATATAAATGTGTTTGCCCAGCGCCTCTCCTTCTTTTTTAATGCGCACAACCATTTGTTTGAGGAGGTGGCCAAGTTCCGGGCAGCCCGCCGTATGTGGGCCAACATCACCAAATCACTGGGCGCAACAGATGCAAAGGCGCAAATGCTGCGCTTCCATACGCAAACCGGGGGCAGCACCTTAACGGCGCAGCAGCCGCATAATAATATTGTGCGGGTAGCCGTGCAAACGCTGGCCGCCACACTGGGCGGCACCCAATCACTGCATACCAATGGTTTTGACGAAGCCCTTTCCCTGCCTACCGAAGAAGCTGCCCGTATTGCGCTGCGCACACAGCAGATCATTGGTTATGAAAGCGGCGTGGCTGATACCGTAGATCCGTTGGCAGGCTCGTACTACGTGGAGGCGCTGACCAATGAAATGGAAACCCGCGCCTGGGAGCTGATGGGGAAGATAGATGCCATGGGCGGCGCTGTAAGCGCCATAGAGCAGGGTTTTGTGCAGGAGGAAATTGCCCGCAGCGCCTACCAGTACCAGCAGCAGATAGAAAGGGGCGAAAAGGTGATTGTGGGAATGAATAAGTTCACCATGGAGGATACCGGCTCGCCGGAGATATTCAGGATAGACGACAGCATCCGCAAGGTACAAAGCGACCGCCTGTCGGCGCTGCGCGCCAAACGGGACAACGGGCAGGTGCAGCTTTTGCTGCAACAACTGGAAACCGCAGCCCGCAGCAGCGATAACCTGATGCCGCTGGTAGTAACGGCGGTGGAGCATTACTGCACCCTTGGAGAGATTGCGGATACGCTGAGAAAGGTGTGGGGGGAGTACCGGAGTTAATTACGAATTATTCAATTACGAATTACGAATTGAATGCGGCGGAGATGATATTGTGTTGGGATGGGGAGGGCTGCTTGAGCCTTTTGCTTTCAGCTTTCAGCTTTACTTTTTATTTTTGCGCATCCAACAGGAGACCGTAAACAGAAAACTTGCATGAGTTTAATCTACTATAACAGCTGCCCGCTTTGCGGGTCGTCCAACATCAGAGAGGTACTTACCGCACAGGATTATACCGTATCGGGGGAAAAGTTTGAGGTATGGCAATGCGGCCAGTGTACCGGGCGTTTTACACAAAATGTACCTACCAGCAGCCGTATTGGCCGCTATTACCAGTCGCAGGAATATATTAGTCATTCAGAAACCCGCAAGGGCCTGATCAATCGTTTATACCACAGCGTTAGAAAGATCACTTTACGCTCTAAGGCCAACTGGGTAAAAGCCGCTACCGGCCTTAAACAGGGCGAGCTGCTGGATATTGGTTCCGGCACAGGCGCTTTTCTGCATTATATGCAGCAGAACGGCTGGAAAGCAAGCGGCCTGGAACCGGATGAACAGGCCCGGGAGAATGCACAAAAGATCTATAAAGTAACGGCGCAACCCGTGGAGCAGCTTTTTTCCCTGCCGCCGGCCAGCTTTGACGCTATTACCATGTGGCATGTGCTGGAGCATGTGCATGAGGTACATGCCTACCTGCAGCAGATCGGTACTTTATTAAAGCCGGAAGGCGCTGCGCTGATAGCAGTGCCCAACTATACTTCCCCGGATGCAGCCCATTATGGCCCGGCCTGGGCAGCGTATGATGTACCGCGCCACCTATACCACTTCTCCCCTGCTGCCATGCAGCAATTACTGGAACAGCATAACCTGAAGATCGTGAAAAAGCACCCCATGGTGTTTGATGCGTTTTATGTAAGCCTGCTGAGCGAGAAATACAAAACAGGCCGCAGCCGCATGATAGCGGGCGGCTGGAACGGGTTTCTTTCTTACCGCAAAGCGCTAAAGGAAACGGATAGGTGTAGTTCGATCGTGTATGAATGCCGGTTACGCTGAACGCCGAACGCTTAACGCTGATTGAAGCGAAGATTATAAATGCAAAACGCTGATTGCCTGAATTACTTCCGCAATCAGCGTTTTGCTTTATAACTATGCATATTGTGTTTACATGCTACGCATTCAGCATTACGTCATCAGCGTTAAGCGTTCGGCGTTCAGCATTCAGCGTATCGCGCGTTTTGCTTAATACAAGTAGTTCAATGCAATGATGTCATTTGCATTGAAAGTGCGGTTGCCGCCGTTAGAGCAGGCCAGCATCCAGGAAGCTGCATCAGGACCGGAAGGAGTACCGGGGATGCGTACAGCGCCTACACCGGCAGAACCTTCGTTACCACCGCTGCCGCAGCTGTAAGCGCGGTTCATATAATCAGTATGACGGAAGCCAATGCAATGGCCAAGTTCATGCTGTATTACGGAACCTACATAGTTTACATTCGGGTTGGAACCGTATGCAGCTGCATTGGTGTTCATGCTGATAGAGTTATACGGATTGCCGCTGCTGGTGGGGAAACCGGAAGAACCCAGTGTGATAAAACCACCGCTGGGGCCCTGGTTAAAACCACTGATAGTGATGTTGGCGCTACCGCTGGTAACACGGCGGAAGGTAAGCTGCAAGCCCTGTGCGTTGTAACGGGAAATCGCCAGGTCAGTGCCATCAATAAAGGGCTGGGTTAAACCGGTTACGCGGATGGTGATCACGCGGGGTAAGCCGGTTACAAGGTTGTTGGTGCGGTACTGTTCTACCTCTGCTATGCGCAGGTTAGGAGAAGAGGATACAGCTGCCAGCTCCTGTTCGCTCAGCAGGATGTCGCCTTCTACCAGGTAACCGCCTGTTACTTTGTGTACATCGGCTGTGCTGAAACCTTTGTTGCTGATCTTTTGCAGCACATCCTGGGAGATCTTTTGATTTTGTTGTTGTTCTGTGCCCGCATTGTCCTTCTGACAGGAAATAAACAATGCGCCTGCCATCAGGCAGCCCATGAGGCTACGGGTTACTTGTTTGAACATAAATGTGGATTTTGGGTTTTGGATATTTGATTGATTTGCTCATGCATAGTATATCTGTATTTAATAGCATAGCTATAGCGGCTGCAAAATATGCAGGCACTAACGGGTTTGGATAAATGTAAAAGTCTGTGAATAATGAAAGCTAAAAAGTGAAGGAAAAACGATTCCTGCACTTACAGTTAAGTTTCAATTTTCACCAATAAAAATTCCGGAAATTAATGCTCCGGGTTTAACAGATCTTGCTCTAATAAAATTTGTGCTAAAACGCTCTGGTTCAGATTTTGCTTGTTTTCAATTTAGATCCTGGTTGTGCCGGTTCGTTCTTCTTCTACTTTCAATATTACAACATTAGCATAATTTAAAAAAAACATTTTCAGCCCTGTTTATAAAAAATTGGGATGCTGCTTTAATTGCATTAGTTTTATTATGTACACTGCAATTATATTCCGTTACATGATACACATCATTGCCAGATCAGTATGGGTGCTGCTGTTCCTCTATGCCCCCCAATCGTTACAGGCCCGGCAAGCCACTGGTAATGATACCGTGTTGCAACGGTATGGGGTTTTACCAGCTGCTAAAACCGTACAAGACAGCAGCCATAAATCCGTTTTTTACCTGGTAAAGTTTCGCGTATATCCCGGTGTTTCTTCTTTGCAGCCATATGGTGTTGTAAAAACCATTAACCGCTTTTATTACATCCTGCAACAACCGGTTACGGATACCTCCCTATTACGCAAGGTAGTGTATACTTATGCCGCCAATGATAACTGGAAATGCAGTGAAGGATTGTTACAAAGGCTTGAAAAGCTGCGCCCGGCTGACAGCCTGGCCCTGCAGGTACAGCTGGACAGCAGCGGGCAGCAACCGGCCTATTGCAGGGTACAGCGGGTATTGGCCGGGCGCTTTGCAGTAGTAAAAGTAAAACAGGCCGACTGGCAGCGCTTTATATCGCAACCGGTGATCCGTTTTGCAGATGCTTTGCGCAGGCCTAAAACAGAGATCATTATTCCCAGCAATGATATGACCCTGAACCGGGTAAGCACCGTACAGCAATTGTACCCTAATCTGCAGGGGCAAAACATGACGGTATCCATCAAAGAAAATATTTTTGATACTACAGATACAGACCTTACCGGCCGGTACACGGACGGGGGTATAGCAGCTACGCAGGTTGATATACATGCCACTATTATGGCTACCATTATTGCCGGAGCAGGCAATACCGGCCCGGAAGGCAGGGGGGCGGCTGTGCGGGCGCATTTAACATCCTCTGATTTTAATACCTCACTTTTACCGGATGATGCAGCCTTGTACGGGCAGCTGCATGTGCGCGTGCAAAACCATTCTTACGGTACCGGCATAGAAAATTATTATGGCGCAGAAGCGGTAGCCTACGATGAGCAAACCCTTAACATGGACACGCTGCTGCATGTATTTTCTTCCGGTAATGACGGGAACCAGGCGCCTACAGATGGCGTGTACAGCGGTATAGCCGGCGTAGCCAACCTTTCCGGCACCTACAAACAGGCCAAGAATGTGCTGGTAGCCGGCGGTACGGACGGAGAAAATAACCTGCCTGCGCTTAGCGCCAAAGGCCCGGCTTACGACGGGCGTGTAAAACCGGAGCTGGTGGCATATGGGCTGGATGGCACCTCCAATGCAGCGGCGCTTACCAGCGGCATAGCAACCCTGGTGCAGGACGCCTATATACAGCAGTATGGCAGAACGCCTGCAGCGGCGCTGCTGAAAACCATATTGATCAACAGCGCAGATGATATTGGCGCCCCGCAGGTAGATTACCAGACCGGCTTTGGGGCTATTAACGCGCTAAAAGCCATTAACACGGTAAAGGAGCAGCGGGCTGCCAGCGGTGTGGTGGTTAACGGCGCTACCCAGGACTTTTTTATTAATGTGCCGGCCGGCATACAGCAGCTAAAGGTAACCCTGGGTTGGGCCGATCCTGCTGCGGCAGTAAATGCGCCCAAAGCGCTGGTAAATGACCTGGACCTTTGGGTAACTGATCATTCCAATATTCGTTATGATCCCTGGGTGCTTAGCAGCTACCCTGCTGCAGATTCCCTGCTGGCGCCCGCCCGCCGCGGACGCGATACGCTGAATAATACGGAACAGGTAACCGTGGATAATCCTTCCGGGGGCGTATTTATACATGTAAACGGCCGGGCCGTGCCCCGCGGGCCGCAAACCTTTTACATTGCATATGAATTTATTCCCCGGCAATATTTCCGCTGGGATAACCCGGCCCCGCAAAGCAATTTTAGCGCGGGCACTAACGTGCCGCTGCGCTGGGCCACTAACCTTAGCGGCAGCGGCGATCTTTCGTATAGCCGGGATAGTGTTAGCTGGCAGCCCATCGCCCTGAACCAGCTTTTGGCAAGCGGTACTTATAACTGGCAAACACCGGGCACTTTTTCCAAAGTTTGGCTGCGTATGCAAACTACCGATACTGCTTACACCAGCGCGGCTTTTTACATTTCCCCTGCACCGGAGCTGCATGTAGGTTTTGATTGTGCTGATTCTACCCTGTTATACTGGCCGGCCGTACCGGGTGCAGCTGAATACGAGGTATATGCGCTGGGCGCACAGTTCCTGGAAACGTACCTGCGTACCCGTGATACCTTTGTTTTAATTCCCAAACAAAGCGTAAGCGCTACCTGGTTTGCCCTAAGCGCCATACACCCCGATGGGTGGACGGGCGTAAAAAGTTACGGCCTTGATTACCGTAACCAGGGGCTGAGCTGTTATGTATCAGGCCTGCTGGCCGACCCGCAGGATAATGCGCAGGTGCGGCTTACGCTTAGCCTGGGCAGCCTGTATAACCTGAAAACCATCTGGTGGGAGCGGCTAAGCGGCAATACGTTTATGCAGCTGCAATCTACCCCTGTGAGCGGCAGCAATGATTATACGATCTCTGATACCTCGCCGCGGGAAGGTGTTAACTATTACCGCGTACGGCTGGAAACCCAGGATGGGCGCATGTTGTATTCTGATACCGTACAGGCGCTTATTATTGGGCCAGCCAATGCATTCTTATTATTCCCCAACCCTGCCACTACCAGCCTGCAGCTGGTAAGCCGGGAGCCGCTGGAGCGTACCTGCCAGATCGTGGATATGAGCGGACGGCTGGTGCGCAGGCTTATTGTGGCCAACCTGCAGGAAAGTATTGATGTGAGCATGCTGGCGCCTGGCGGGTATGTTTTAGTAGTTTATGAGGGTGGGAAGAAGGTGTTTGTGAGACGCTTTGTGAAAGTAAATTAGCGTACCATAATTCAATAAAAAAAGGCGCAGATGATCTCTGCGCCTTTATATTTTGATCTGCTTTCTGATCTCTTACAGGTGGATTGCTTCGCCGTAAGCCACTTCGATAGCGTCTTTAACAGATTCGCTCATAGTGGGGTGCGGGTGAATAGAATCCAGCACTTCCTGGTAAGTGGTTTCCAGCTTGCGGGCGGTTACGGATTGTACAATGATCTCTGTTACGTTAGCACCGATCATGTGTGTACCCAGCCACTCGCCGTATTTGGCATCAAACACCACTTTAATGAAACCTTCTGTTGCGCCGGCAGCAGTTGCCTTACCGGAGGCAGTGAAGGGGAATTTGCCTACTTTAACTTCGTAGCCTGCTTCTTTGGCTGCTTTCTCTGTATAACCTACAGATGCAATTTCCGGTGAGCAGTAGGTACAACCCGGTACATTGTTATAGTCAATGGGTTCCGGTTTGTGTGCGTATTTCTTTTCGTTGTAGGCAATGGCTTCTACGCAAATGATGCCTTCTTTGGAGGCTACGTGCGCCAGGGCCTGACCAGGTACCATATCGCCAATGGCGTATACGCCCGGGATGTTGGTCTGGTAGTATTTATCTACTAATACCTTTCCTTTATCGGTTTTAATGCCCAGGGCTTCCAGGCCTAAGTTCTCGATGTTGGCAGTAATACCTACCGCGCTCAGTACCACATCTGCTTCCAGGGTTACCTCGCCGGTTTGGGTTTTTACTTTGGCTTTTACGCCGTTGCCGCTGGTTTCTACAGCTTCTACGGAAGCGTTGGTCATTATTTCAATGCCTTTCTTCTTGTAGATCTTTTCCAGCTCTTTGGAGATGTCTTCGTCCTCAACCGGTACTATGCGCGGCATGAACTCAACGATGGTTACTTTAGTGCCCATGGTGTGATAGAAGTAGGCAAACTCCACGCCGATGGCGCCGGAACCTACTACGATCATGGATTTAGGCATCTGGGGCAGCACCATTGCTTCACGGTAGCCGATCACCTTTTTGCCGTCTATTTTCAGATTGGGCAGCTCACGGGCGCGGGCGCCGGTGGCCAGTATAATATGCTTTGCTTCGTGGGTGGCAGTTTTGCCGTCTTTGTCCTTCACTTCGATCTGGCCTTTACCTTTTACGGTGGCAGTGCCCATGATCACATCTATCTTATTCTTCTTCATCAGGAACTGAACGCCCTTGCTCATTTTGTCGGCAGAGCCGCGGCTACGCTTAACTACGGCGTCAAAATCCGCCTGCGCACTACCTACGGTAATGCCGTAATCTTTGGAGTGTTGTATATATTCAAAAACCTGTGCTGATTTCAGTAATGCTTTGGTTGGGATACATCCCCAGTTCAAACAGATACCGCCTAAGCTTTCCCGCTCAACTATAGCCGTTTTAAATCCCAGCTGTGAAGCCCGGATAGCAGCCACATATCCGCCGGGGCCGCTACCTATTACGATTACGTCGTATGCCATAATGCTTAATTTTAAGTCAAAAACTTGCCAAAGATAGCAAAAAGCTGAAAGGATAAAAGAAAAAGCTGATTGAGGAAGACATCTGTCTGTCAATCAGCTTTTTGCTATATATTTTAAGGACTATATTATCGCAGGTCTACTACTTCTACGCCGGGATACTTTTTAGGATCAAAGGTGAAGGTAGCATCTGTAATGGCGGTGTTGGGTGTAAAGTTCGTGATTTCGTAAGTATACTGGTTACCGTTCTTTTCAAACACCTTCATTTTGGCTATGTTCTGGTTCTTTTTATCAACAGACAGCACCACCTTAAAGATGTTCTTGGATTTGTCGGTGGGCGTCATTTCTATATTCTGGAGGGTTTTACCTTTTTCGGTGCTCTCCCCTTCCAGGCGATACAGGAAATCTTTGTCGTAGAAATTAGTGAACAGTTTTGCCGGTGTAATGGTGGTGGCTGACTGGTCTACGTTATTGATGGTTACTTCGTTCACGTCTTTTGCGTAGGTCCAGGAGGTTTTATTATCGCTGATAATTTCCTGGCCTTCCATGCTCACTTTATATTTAGATCCTTTCAGGTACACGGTACCTTTCTTGGAATCGCTTACGCTGTTGTTGCCGCCCTGTACTTTCAGCACAAAGTTGGCTACGACGGTTTTAAGGGTTTGAAATTTCTTGCTCACATTATCCAGCACCGTCTTTGCTTTCGGATCATTTTGCCCCAGGCTGCCGCGGGTTTGGGCCGTACCACTTAATACCACGCCTCCCATCAACATACCTATTAATACAATTTTCTTCATCATTATCTTATTTAATGTAATATTTCTAAGTCAAATGTTATGCCATCAGCAGTAGCCGGCTGGCGGCGACCGCGAAATTAGCTGTTAGCGTCCTTAAAATTATGTTAAAAGCTGTTCAGGATCTCTTCCAGGTCGGCTTCCGTCTTTACCAGCACGTCTCTTGCTTTGGAACCCATGTTAGGGCCTACGATGCCGGCGGCTTCCAGCTGGTCCATTAAACGGCCGGCGCGGTTGTAGCCCAGTTTCATGCGGCGCTGTAACAGCGAGGTGGAGCCCTGCTGGTTCTGTACTATAACGCGGGCGGCTTCCTCGAACAGCGAGTCGCGGTCCTGCAGGTTGAATTCTTTGCCTTCCAGCTCTTTTTCATCCACATACTCCGGCAGCATAAAGGCTTCGGGGTACCCGCGCTGCTCACCAATGAACTCTGCTACTTTCTCTACCTCCGGCGTATCTACAAAGGCGCATTGCAGGCGCACCAGCTCCCCGTTAAAGGACACCAGCATATCGCCCTGCCCTATCAGCTGCTCGGCGCCGCCAATATCCAGGATGGTGCGGCTATCTATTTTAGAGGATACCTTAAAGGCAATACGGGCCGGGAAGTTGGCCTTAATGGTACCGGTAATAATATTTACAGACGGGCGCTGTGTGGCAATGATCAGGTGAATACCTACGGCACGGGCCAGCTGGGCCAAACGGGCTATGGGCATTTCCACTTCCTTGCCGGCCGTCATGATCAGATCCGCAAACTCATCTATCACCAGCACTATGAAAGGCAGGTAACGGTGGCCTTTCTGCGGGTTCAGGCGGCGCTGCACGAACTTGGCGTTGTACTCGCGGATGTTACGGGTGCCCGCTTCTTTGAGCAGATCGTAGCGCACATCCATCTCAATACATAATGCATTAAGGGTGTGGATCACCTTTTTGGTATCGGTGATAATGGCATCTTCCTCACCCGGCAGCTTGGCCAGGAAATGTTTTTCAATGAGCTTATACAGGCTTAATTCCACTTTCTTGGGATCCACCAATACAAACTTCAGCTGGGAAGGATGCTTTTTATACAACAGGGATACCAGCAGGGTGTTAATGCCCACGGATTTACCCTGACCGGTAGCACCGGCCATAAGCAGGTGCGGCATTTTTGCCAGGTCGGCAATAAAGTTTTCGTTATCAATCTTTTTACCGATGGCAATGGGCAGGTCCATATTGTTCTGCTGGAACTTTTCAGAGGCCAGCAGCGCTTTAAGGGACACAATGCTCTTTTTCACATTCGGTACCTCAATACCAATGGTGCCTTTACCGGGTATGGGCGCAATAATGCGGATACCCAGTGCGGAGAGACTTAACGCAATATCATCTTCCAGGTTCTTGATACGGGAAATGCGCACACCGGCGGCGGGCACAATCTCGTACAAAGTAACGGTAGGCCCTACTGTGGCGCTGATCTTCTGGATAGAGATATCGTAGTTCTTGAGGGTGTCAATGATCTGGTTCTTGTTCTTATCCAGCTCCGTGGCATCCTGCACAATCTTTTCATTGGCATGGGTATCCAGCAGGTCCAGGGCGGGATACAGGTAATCGCGCAGGTCCAGCAGGGGATCGTAGGGATCGGCGTGCACCGGTTCCCGTTGGATCTCCACATCGTCGATTATTTCTTCTTCCTCGTCCCGGAATCCTTTTATTTCAAAGGCCACTTCTTCGGGCGGGGTGCGTTTCTTTTTGGGTGTGGGTTCTACGGTTTCCTCTATGTATAGGAGCGGCCCCGGATCTTCTTCTTCCTCCTCCTCTTCTTCTTCCAGCTCTTCCTCCTCTTCCTCTATTACCGGCGGTATGGTTGCTGCAGGCGGAATATAAGTGATACCGGATTTAGCTTCTGCCCGCTCTACCAGCTGCATTTCCTCTGCTTCAGGATCTGTTTCTGCTGCGGGCGGAATTACCATCACGCCGGCGTCGCCCTTCATGCCATTTTTACGCTTGCCTTTGCCATTGATCACCGGCGCTTCTTCCATTACAGGTTCCGGCTGCGGTACGGGCACGGCTGCTTTTTCAGGACGGGGCTTACGCTCCGGCCATTTGAAATCGAAGTTGAACTTCCATACCAGCCAGGAAAGGCCGGCCACCAGCAGCATGAGCGCTGTACCGGTTTTGCCGATGAAGCCATTGCTCCAGCGGTTGATGGCATCGCCCACGGCGCCTCCCCAGGGGAAACCGTCGTGGATGGCAATGAAGGCCATTACACTGCTGATGAACAGCAGGCCGAATAAGATATGCTTGATATTGCGCCATACGCGGAATACGCGGCGGCCTACAATAAAGTTGATTCCCAGTATAAAAGTGAGGTAGCAGAAAAAGTACGAGGCTACGCCAAACCCGCCATAGAAGAACCAGTGGGATACAAAGGCACCCAGCCGGCCCAGGAGGTTATCGACCTTTACATCATTCATAAACAGCACATTGGCTGCATAGCGGAATACTTTGTCCTGGTCTTCTTCCCAGGTGAACAGGTAGGAGGTGAAAGCGATGAAAAAGTACACGGACAGCAGCAGGCATATCATTCCCAGTACCTTATGTGTGCGTTCATCTTTGACCAGCTCTTTGACCTTTACATCGGCCTCTTTGTCTTTTTTGAGCACATTCACATCCGGTTGTTCCTTGCGCGGCGGCTTTTTACTGTCAGGTTTTTCCGTTTTTAATTTATTTTTTGACATAATACGAGGTCAAAAATAGGAAGAAAATTTAATGTGGAGATATGCAGATGTGCACATGTGCAAAGATGCAATGTGCAGGACTATACTTGTTATGTGCTAATTTGCTGACGTACTAATGTGCTGGTACACAGGGCTGAATGTGCTTATGTGTTGATCTGCTGCTGTACTGGTTGCTGTGGAAATGGATATCATCTCCCTAAAACGGCTATATAATTAATATAGTATCCGGCCTGTTAACAAATACCCCTCCATCTGCACATCTGCATATTTGCACATCTGCACATTAATTCAGGTTTACCACGGCCTGTACCCAGCGGGTAATGAAATCCAGTACGGCCGGGTCCATGGTTTGGTCTAAAGTAACGTATTCGGAGGTGGTGCAGGTTTTACATTGCTGAAAAAGGTGGTTCAGGCCATCCAGGCTATGGGCGGTGATCTGCTGGTTGCCGCCGGTAAGCACTGCTTTTTCAATGGCGGGCAGCTGCAGGTTGGCATCCATTACAATATCCCGGCTGCCATTGAGGGCCAGCACCGGGCATTTGATCTTTTGCAGCCAGGTAAGCGGATCAAACCGTACGGCGGATAAGCTGTGCGGGGTGGTTTGTATGGCGATGAGCCGCTCAATATACTTCTCCTCTTCTGCCGGCATGGGATTGCCTACCAGCTTATGGTACATATCCTTTAACAGCTCCCGGCTTTTTTGCTGCGCTACATCCGGATCGGTTTCCGTGGCCAGCATCTTAAACCAGGGCTGGGTATATTTTATATAACGGGTGATGGAGGAATCTCCTTTTTGTGGCATGGAGGCGCGGAGCACTTCTGCCATTTGCACTTCCTGCAGCTGGCGGGCGGGTAAGCCGGCGCCGGCCAGGGAAATTACAAATGCAATGCTGTCTTGCGGCCGGCTTGCTGCCATGGCGGCAATGGAGGCGCCTTCCCCGTGGCCCAGGAGGCCGATCTTGCTATGGTCCACATCTTTGCGCTGGCGCAGGTAAGCAATGGCGGCGTGTACATCGGCTGCCAGGTCGTCGAAGGTAGCATCATCATAATCCCCTTTGCTGCCGCCTGTGCCGCGGTCGTCCCAGCGCAGCACGGCAATGCCCCTGCGGGTAAGGTAATCGGCCAGTACGCCAAAAGTTTTATGCCCGACCGTTTCTTCATTACGGTTCTGGGGGCCGGCATCGCTAAGCAGGATAACCACCGGATATTGCCGGGCGCTATCGGGGCGGGTAAAGGTGCCTGACAGGGCAATGCCTTCCTCTTCCTGGCTGGTGAACATCACCTCTTCCTCCCGGTAACCCAGGGGCGCTTGCGGATCCTGTGGGCGGCGGTATACATCGGCTGCTTTGATCTGGTCCTGCGACAGGTTTAAGGGCGCCTGCTGCCCGCCCTGGGTAAGGGTGCCGCCAAAGCGGCGGTTAGCGGCGTCCCATCCTCCCTTGAAGCTGATATCAACCACGTTTACCCGGAACCGTAGTGTACCGGCGGTATAATCTACGCTATCCATGGGCAGTGAAACATCTGTTCTGTCGGGGCTTTTGAGCTGGCCTTTGTAACCATGTTTTGTTTTTTCCAGCACGATCATGAGGCGTTGTTTTTCGCCCATGGTGTTACCGGTCATGCCGTACCATGAACCGGAAATGTTGTGTTCATTTTCCTGGGCGGAAGTAGTAAGTGCAAGCGCGGTGAATAATATGAAGAAGGTATACTTGAGCATGATCTTAATGTGCTGGTGTATGCTAATGTTTTACTAATGGTGTATGGTATGATAATGTGTTGAGGATACATGGAGATGAAATAACATTCATCAAATATACCAGCACATTAGCATATTAGCACATCAACAAATTAACATTTAACATTATTTTTTCAGTATTGCCAATAACAGGGAGACCCATCCGGCAATGAATACCAATCCGCCAATAGGCGTAATGATACCAACACCGCGGAGGCCTACATTGTTCGTCATTTTCAGGGCGGTTAAAAGATACAGCGAGCCTGAAAACAGGATGATACCGATTATAAAACAACGCCCGGCCCAAATAAGCTGCGGGGCGGGAATGTGTGCGTATAATATTCCTACTGCCAGTAAGGCAAATACGTGATAGAACTGGTAAGTAACGCCTGTTTGGAAGGTGCTAACGGTTTCCGGCGGTACCAGCTCTTTGAGCTTATGCGCGCCAAATGCGCCTAAGATAACGGCCAGCGCACCTAACGCTGCTGCCCACACTAAAAAACCCTTATGCATCATGCTTTAATTCTTTTTCAAATGTATCCAGTGATATATGATCCGATTCTATGATGTGCTTTGACTGCTGGTAAAAGGGCTGCCGCTCTGCCAGCTTTTTTTCGATGAAGTCGGTGAGGTCTTCATCTGCCAGGTCCTGTATAAGGGGGCGTTTATACTTTTTGCGTTGCAGGCGCTCTACCATAACGGGTACGGAGGGATTGAGCCATACGGTGGTGCCGTTATTGTTCATGAAGTCCATGTTATCCTGGAAGCAGGGCGTTCCTCCACCGCAGGATACCAGGAAGGCCTCTTCCCGTTGTACCAGCCCGCGCAGGGTGGCGCTTTCGCGTTCGCGGAAATAGTCTTCTCCTTTGGTGGCAAAGATATCGCTGATGGCCATTTCTTCTTCTGCCACAATAATTTCGTCCAGGTCGTAATAGGGTAGGCTCCAATGCTCTGCTAATTGTTTGCCCCAATAAGATTTTCCGGCGCCCATGAAGCCGATTAGAAATATTTTCAAGTTGATAGAATTTAGTAAATAGTTGCCAGTTGGCAGTTTCCAGTTTGCAGTCGCCTGCGTTATGTTCAATTGACCGTTTTATTGTAGTAGTTGTTAGCGGACTGCCAACTGGCAGTTAGCCGTTCGGTGCAGTAGTTGTTCGCTGACTGCCAACTGCCCACTGCGGACTGCCAACTATTTCCTCCTCCTTCGCCGTCCAGGCCAGACACAACTCCCCTTCCACTACATATTGCAAATATAACCGTGCATTTTTATCTGTCCTGTTAAAATTAGCAGTAATGAAACCGGCGGGGCGGAAATCGAAGGGTTCCAGCTGCATATGTTCTTTAAAATCAACGCTTCCCAGGCCATACCATTTATAGATGGCCTCTTTGGCGCTCCAGCAAACCGTTTGGTGTGCCAGGGTATGTTCCCGGTCTATAAAGGCCTGTTCTGCGGGGCCCAGGAACTTGTGCGCTATCTTGCCCACCTTGGGCTGCATAGCTTCTATATCTATGCCTACAGCATACTTTTTACTGACGATGGCGGCCACATGATCCCTGCAGTGGGATATGGAAAAGTGGAAGCTATCATCGGGCAGGTAAGGCTTCCGGCTTTTCATGAGCCGGATGTGCTGCACAGGAAATTCCGGGAACAGCTCCAGCAGCAGATAACGGCCGGCAAAGTGCTGCAGGCGTTTATGCGGGTGGTGTATTTCCGGCGAAATATTGACGCGGGTCCGGAAGAATGCCTCTTGTTCACCAATTTTCCACACTCCCAGCCGGGTAGCCTGATCCATTTGTATGGTACGTATTAATGGCATATCTTGGCAAATTAAAGCAAAAATGCTTAATGCTGAATGCCGAATGCTTAACGCTGATCATGTTTTGCACCGGGCGTTGAGCGTTTAGCATTAAGCGTTAAGCATTCTGATCAAACTAACCACTCACTTATGATCCTGTCTGATACACGTATCCTCGAGGAAATTGAAAAGGGCACTATTGTTATTTCGCCTTACGACCGGAAATACCTGGGCACCAATTCTTATGATGTGCACCTGGGGAAATACCTTGCTACCTATAAGGACCGGGTGCTGGATGCGCGGGCGCATAACGAAATTGAGCATTTTGAGATACCGGCAGAAGGTTATGTGCTGCAGCCGGGTACGTTGTATTTAGGCGTTACGGAGGAGTATACGGAAACGCATGCGCATGTGCCTTTCCTGGAGGGTAAAAGCAGCACCGGGCGCTTAGGGATCGATATTCATGCTACGGCCGGTAAAGGGGATGTGGGTTTTTGTAATACCTGGACGCTGGAGATCTCGTGTGCGCAGCCGGTACGGATCTATGCAGGTATGCCGATCGGGCAGCTGATCTATTTTGTGGTGGAAGGAGAAGTAAAGACGTTTTATAATCAGAAAGGGAATGCGAAGTATAATGGGAGAACGGTGAGGCCGGTGGAGAGTATGATGTGGAAGAATGAGTTTTAAAGGTTCTTCATCCTTGTTTTCCTTGTTTCCCTTTTTCCCGCAGGTTCGAAGACGAACTGCGCCCGCCTGTTTGGATGGCTATTGGGCGTTTGGTTGTCGTGGGGGCTGCGGGAATTTTTTTGGGCGGTATCAAGCGTGGCACGCCGGCCAAAGGTTCGTCTTTCGAAACCTGCGGGAGGCGGAGGATGAAGACCTTTGTGGTGGGGGGGGCGGAGGATTAGCTATTTCTTCACTACGCTTACCAAACTCCTTTACTGCGCTGTTGCTTCCTGCCACTGGGTTTCCAGCTCGGGATTGTTGGGCCAGCCGCCGCTTTCTTTCATGGCAATGATGAGGTAGCGTTTGGCTTCTTCGAGGGAGCTGGCGCTTCCGCGTACCGTGGCGCCGGGCCAGGGAGCCTTTTCGGTTGGCATCAGGTATTCAAAATAGATCTCTTTTTGTCCCAGGCAGCTGATGATCACCCACCAGGTGGAGTAGGCATCGTCGTTGGTTAACAGTACCAGGCGGTCGTGCGAGGTAAGGCCCCAGAGCGGTGTTTCTGGAAAGGTTTTGTTGATCAGCTCCAGGAAGGCTAACATCGTGTAGCCGATCTCGGCCCATACCGGGCTGTTGGCATCATTTACCAATGCTGAATATACGGCTTCCAGGGACTGCTGTTTTTGTAATGAGCATCTCGTTATAGGCATCAAACAGGATTTGGTTGGTTCTTAATGGTTGATTTACACAAAATAGTATTTCTTGGGTTGGTTTTAAAATTTGCAGCAGGTTTTATTTATTGCCGGCATTATGCTGCTCCATTTGTTTGATGATGTTAGTTACCTCTGCCTCTGTTGAGCGCAGCTTTTGCTGGCAAAATTCAATGAGCACGGCCGCCCGTTTTACTTTCTCTGCCAAAATATCTACCGGTACGGATCCGGTTTCGATATCGGCGGCGATGGCCCTTAATTCATTGTAGGCGGCTTCATATGTCAAATGCTGTTCCATTGGTTTCATTTTTTTCGGTTACGGTGGCGTTGAGCGTGGCGCCGGTTAATACGACCTGGATGTTGCTGCCTGGCTTGATGGTATCTGGGTTGGCCGTTACTTTACCATCCTGGTACACCAGGGCAAAACCCCGTTTTAAAATGCTGGCAGGGCTCATTAAGCGGAAAACGGTTTTGTGATGTTCCAGCTCACTGCGTTTGTTTTGAAAATACATCCGGTTGAAGGATGTAATATTGGCTGTTATATTTTCCAGCTCATTCCGTTTATGCGCTACCATGATGGTAGGTTTTGACAGTACCTGGCCGGATACGGCCAGCAGTTCCCTGTGTTTGTTTAACAGGATGGATTGCGTGGTATTGATAACGGTTTGGTTGTACCCCTGCAGCTGATCCTTATGCCTGGATAACATGGTGCGGGCCTGGTTCACGATCATGCTATTGAGCGCTGATAAAGACTGGGAGCGGGCAGAGAACAATTGCTGCGACTTTATCAGGATAGTTTTTTGCAGATTGATCACTTCATCTTCAAATGCCTTATTGTGGGCAATAATGAACTCTGCTGCTTTTGTGGGCGTTTTAGTAGGGCTGTGCGCCATGAGATCTACCACGGTTTCATTTTTCTGGTGGCCGATACCGGTAATAATGGGTATGGGAAACCTGGCCACTGTTTTGCCTAAGCGGTAAGTGTCAAAAATGAGGAAATCTGTTTGGGCGCCTCCTCCCCTGATGATCACTACTGCATCGTAAGGCGTACCGGTATTAAAAATATCTATGAGACGCTGTTGCAGCAGCTCGGCTTTTTCTTCGCCCTGTACTGCCGTGAAGTACGGATGAATGATAAACCGGTACCCGAAACGGTTATTGTCCAGCGTGTGCTTAAAATCCTGGTAACCGGCGGAGTTGCCGGAGGATACTACGGCTACCTGCTGGATGACGCGGTTTAAGGCGAGCCGATTATTGCGGGTGATGTATTGGTCGCCGGCTTTCTGAATGAATTCAGGGTTTTCTGTTAGCAGCCTGGCTAATACTGCCTGTTTCTGCTGTGCCAGTAAACCGATGGTGAAATTGGCGTCTATATCCAGCACGGTTATCTGCAGGCCATATTGGTTGTGGTAGTTCACGGATACCTTTACCAATACATTGATGCCGTTCTGAAATACCTGGCCGGTGATACGTTCAAAATCTTTGATCTTATCGGCGCCGGCGCCCCAGGCTACGGCGGCTACTTTTGCAATGATGCCGGCAGTGCCTTCCTGCTTTTCTACGAGATCAAAATAGTGATAGCCTTTTTGCTGGTAGTAAGAGTAGTTGGTAATGTCGGCAATGATCCAATACGTTTGCCCGGCAAAGACACTATTGATGGCTTGCTGGATCCTGTTGGTAAGGTCAGATAATCGGATGGGCGGCGTATTGGACATGTACTCTAAAGGTTGTTGGCATTCTGCGGGTACAAATAAAGGGATTTTTGTTGGAAATATGGGGATCAGTTTGAAGACCTTACAAGTGTATCAAAAGTATGCCCTGACACGGCCTTCACCCAACCTTCACACGGGAAAAACACGGGTTTTAATAGGGACAGACACAAGTTTCACGCGGAAAACACACGACAGAGAATGCCAGGATTCATTATGTAAGGGTTTCCATTACCAGGTCTTCCGGTATGCCGGTATAGAAACAGAACTCCGGTATCGTTACGTAATCCGTTTCTTCTTTACCCAGGTGTTTACGGATGTTCTGTAATAACCTGCGGGATGACTGCGGGCTTTTGCCCATTAAACGTTCCACATCTTTGGAATAGATCACGAGTCTTTTACAAACGTTTTTTTTCATTTTTATTAGGTACTTTTTAAATGATCACTATCACTCCTTTTGATCATCTGCGCTCCCAACGATCAATCCCGCTCAAAAGGGACAATATGTTACAATATGTTATCAAAGCGCTCACGACATTTTTTTAGTGTTTTAATCCTCTTTAGTATTGCATTGTCGACTTCAAACAACTACCTGCTTACAGTAATACAGCGCTGATTAACTCTACTGTACAGGGCTCCCATCATGATGAAGGCTTAAACGGTATGTGCCTGATAACATGCTGCTATTACTTCATTTCTTACAATCATTTTTTATGGACAAAACACAGAAAAAAAAGTTGCGTAAACGTATTGAAACCGATGAAGGCTATGAGCGCGTCCGGGAAAATATGAGTGAATTTGGCCGGTCCGGCAAAGCCAGTAAACTATTACGCAACTCCCTCCGTACACTCATCAAATACGCCAGCGACCGCTATACTTTGTCGCGCCTGGTGAAGGAGATGTCCAAGGTGATAAAGGCCGATACGGTAAGCGCCCGTGGTGAAAGAACATTGGCGAACGGCGACCTGCAACTTTTAAAAGGGTTTGAGTTCAACGAGGGAGCTACCCTCAGCTCGATCTTCTTTGCGCAGTATACTTCGACCATTGACCGTGCTACCGGGACCCTTAAAATTGACATCCCGGCTTTTGTGCCAAAGGATACCATCAATGTACCTCCCGCCACTACGCATTTCAAGCTGATGTCTGCCGCATCGGAAGTAGACTTTACAGCAAATTCGTTCAATGCTGCTGTTACCGGCACTGCGGAAATTGCGTATGGTAAACAAACGGAAGCTGCTGTGAGCCTGAGCCATACGCTTACCGCCAACAGCAAGCAACCCCTGTTCCTGGTACTGTCTATCCGGTTCTATCAACTGGTGAACGGAGTGTTCTATGAACTGTACACCGATAAGGTGAATGCCGCTGCGCTGGTACAGATTGATACCGTCGCTGCCACTCCTCCACCTGGTGAATAAACAGATCCTGTAATCATTTAATTGTTTCATTTAAACATTCTTTAAAATGAATATTATTCAAAGAATTATGGCGCCTACCCCCCGGTTCTTCCGGCTGCTACGAAATGCAGGGCTGGTGCTGACGGCTGCAAGTGCTGCGGTTATTACCGCGCCGGTAATAATGCCAGAACAGCTGATGCAGGTAGCGGGTTACCTGGCCATGGGCGGCAGTGTGCTGAGCACCGTAAGCCAGATGACCGTGGAAAGCAGTGTATTGCCAGCACCGGTAACGGCGGGTGTAACACTGCCTGCGGAACCGCCAGGTACGCCTGCCATGCCGGCACTTCCGGTAAACGGAAAGGGAAAAGACAAGCGCCTGAAAACAAAGGATGATTTAGCCTGACCGTTATGGATTACCATAAGGTACATTTGCCACACCTCCGGGTGTGGCATTTTTTCATTATATCCTTTTATCCACGCTGTCCTGCGGAAATGCCACCAGGTTAAACATCTCTCTCATACGGCTGCGGATACGGCTACCATAACGGCGTTCTATTTCAACACTGTTCAGGTTAGTGGTGATATGGGTGATCATCTGATGCTCGATGAATAACTCATACCGCAGGGACAGGATATCGGCCATGGTGTTGCAGGTAATGCCATAATAGGGCATATTCTCTTCGCACCCCAGGCCGTCAAAACAAATGGTACGCGGTTTATTGTAGAGGCAAAAAGAGCAGGAGGTGTAATGATAGATGACCCCATATCCCTCCTGTGTAAACTCCAGCGCTATTTCCTGGCAGGGTTTCATTACGTAACGCAGATCATCGCTGCATAAGCTGCGGAAGATCTTCATGAATGCACTTTTACCGCAGCCGACCGGTCCTGATAATAATATTCCCTTGTTTAAGTCTATGCCCTCCTCCCCTGCTACTGCTTCATCTTGCAGGAACCAGCAGAGCAATTTCAGGAGAGCGGGCCTTTCTATGTCCGGTATGTGAAACTTATGGCCATACTTTTGCTGCCCGCGCATGAGTACCCATTGTAATCCCTTACAGTAGTCATAGGGGCTCTGAATAGTTTTTATCTGACTGGTCATGGAGCTGGGCCGGTAACAGACCGGCGGCTGGTGTTAACTGACTTTTAAAATTGTTTTTTACCCACTTTGCGGCAGCTGCCTGCCAATTAATAATAGGTGTTTTACCGCCCTGCAGCCAGCCGTTGGCTTCGTAGTGGTAGTAGAACAAGGCTGCTTCATGCTGCGGATAATTTCTTTCTGTGAAGAAAGCTTGTACCTGCTCAAGTAAAGGCCTGGGTGTGTCGCTAAAATGGTCCGCCTTCCCACCCTTTTCATTTTCTGTATTATTCAATTTGTTTAAAACATAAATACCCGTGGTATATGGGCGTACCGGATCTGCGCCGGAGAGGGTATCAATTTTAAGCATGATGTGGCCCATATCTGCTGTTGTTTGTGCCGGCGTCTGTTCTGTAATGTTTACCTCAGGCACCCAGAGTACCAGGCTCACTTCTGCCTTTTGGTATTTACGATTAGCCTTGTAATACAGAATGTAGCCGTATTGGTGTAACTCCCGTAAACATTTAGCATACGTGTTCCTGGACCCTATGCCGCTTATTTGCATTAAAAAATCCCGTGAAACCTGGAAGGGCATTTGAAAGCGATGGTAATTCCATAAGTGAAACAGTGCGGTGTAGAGGCTTATGTGCATGGCGGTAAGCCGCTGTTCTTTTTGCATCTGCAAAAAGAAAGTGTTCAGGTGATTCAGATGATACATGAATGATGGTGTTAACTGGTTAAATTAAACATGGGCAGTTATTTATTGAATATTAGTGCTATCATAATAGTTGGATTAGCTGGTTATTATATACAGGATATGGCTTGCTTAGATGATAAACCTAGTGTGAGTATTTAAATTTACCAATTGAATTATCCGGAAGTGGGTTTTATATGTACGAATAGGTTGTCTTTTGTTTTCATTGTGTTTTTTTGTTTCAGTTACTGTTTAATCTTACAAGTACTTAGCATCTGTATACTCATACCTACATAATGCCCATTCATGAATTTATTTTCATTTTTATACAGAATATCCTAAATTGAAAACCATATATTCATATTAATAGAGCGGAACCAAAACTTAATCTTATGAAACGCCTTATTGAGCATTAAAGGCCGTTAAAAAATGTTAGCACCTGTTAATTACCTCAAAACTTAACTATAAAATTGAACACATGAAAAACCAAAACAAGCCGGTTAAAAAGCTGCAGTTGCAAAAGCTGAAAATTGCGTCTTTATCTACAAAACAGATGAGAAGGATATATGGAGGTGTTACCCTTGGTACGGGTACATTCAATACAGATCCTATTATGCTTAGTAACCCACAGGGGCCGCCAATAAAGCTTTATACAAAAAGCCAGGTAGCTTGTGGTTCCGGAGTTAATGGCTGCGGCACGCAAACATGTAATTGTTAAACAGCATTTGAACCCCCCAATATATAAGTAACACTATATGAAAATATTTCCACGTACAAGCAACGTTCTAGTGCTTGCTATTTATATAACAATTCCCATATTCGCCTACAGCCAAAATTGCAACTGTAAAATTAACTTAGATAGCCTGGTTTATGGTGTTGAGAATAATTATGCAGGCTATGCTGATAAAACTAAAGGCACCCTGGAGAAATATACCTTTTTTAAGGATAGCTTATATCGTAGTGTTAAGTCAGTGAATAATTTTGATTGTTACGTTCTGCTGAGAAGTTATTTAAAATATTTCAGAGACCCTCATCTAAACCTTTCCATGAAGAATCTGGAAAAAGCAAGCCCATATAACGATTCATTACGTGCTACATTTAGCAGGTTTCCAATGCAAAATGTAAATATTAGTGAATTGCAAAAGCATTTTTCCAGTAATAATATTGATAGTATTGAAGGAATATGGCAAGCTATGGACTTTGATTTTACAGTAGCAATCTTGAGAAGCAAAAATAGTCCTAACAGTTTTGATGCCATAACAGTAAAGGGAGACAGCATTAAGTGGTTTACCGGGCAGGTAAAAATGAAGATCCGGCCACTCGGAAAAGCCTACCAGGTTGAATATTTCAAGAACGATCATTTACCAGATACGGTTTTAGGTAAGCTGCATCAAGGCCAAATGAGTTTAGGGGCATATGGGCGTTGGAAAAGAACATACCCCAATAATTATGCAGAAGCTGAATTACCTGAACCTATCGTTAGCTTCAGGCAATTGTCTAAAAACATATGTATGATCAGGCTAGGGGATGGATGGATTGATAACAGACCCATTTTAGATAGTATTGTAAACAAAAATTTGCATCTCATCGCCAAGACGCCCTACCTGATAATTGATCTAAGAGATAACGGAGGCGGCCACATCATGACTTACAATGCGCTGATACCATTTGTGTATTCCAGGCCTGTTACCTGGGATGCGGCAATAATCAGGTCTTCACCAGACAACATAGCGTTATATAAAGAAGAGCTGGACAATCCCAATTTTTCTGACGATGACATATCGGCATTTAAAAACGTAATAAGCCAAATGGAAGCTAACCCTGGTAAAATGGTACAACTTAATGAAGGTGGTATTACCACCTTAAAAAATATGCAAGCATATCCCCAAAAAGTTGCTATCATGGTAAACAGGCGTACTGCCAGCGCCTCTGAAATGTTCATATTAATGGCTAAACAGAGTGACAAGGTGATCCTGTTTGGAGAAAATACCAGGGGTATGTTAGATTATTCGGATATTGTGAAACCCCGAAAACTACCTTGCCCTTACCTGCAATATACTTGTCCCCTGGTAGCTAGCACCCATAAAACGATTCCTTATATTGATAATATTGGAATAAAGCCTGATATCTTTCTAAATGTAATGCAAGACGACTGGGTTGCTGAAGTAGTCCATTATTTTATGAAATGATTGTAAGTTATCTTAATTCACCTATATGAAACTGCCCCGAAATAAGTTAAGATCAATCAGTATCCACTTTTTATTCTGGCTCTTTGTTGCAGTAGTTAACCACCTGATCAATTACGTGAATTGGGGTGTAATGCCCCTTATATCAGAAACGTTCGTAAAATATGTGAGTGCCGCCTTTATATTCTACGGAATTGCCCTTATTATTGCCCCCTTATTTTTTAAAAAAAGGAAAATAGCAGCCTTTGTTTTAGCACTTCTGGTTTTATGTTTTGTCTCATTTGTTGTAAAGACAGTACTGTTCAAAATACTTTTTACTTTGTTCGATAATGAACCAGGACCATATACCTTATTAGAGGGATTTTTGATGAACCTTTGGTGGTGGCTGAATTACGGGTTACTCGGTTTTGGATTCTGGTTTGCCAAGGAGCTCATTAAAAGAGAGCGTGAAAAGGCAACCTTAGAACAAGAACGGTTACGGCTGGAATATGCCTACTTAAAATCTCAGATCAACCCACACTTTTTACATAATGTTCTCAATTTCTTTTATGCAAAATCACTGAGCGGTTCCACTGAGCAGCTAAGCAATGGCATTCTCTATCTGGCTGACATTATGAGATATGTAATAAATAATGAGGAGGATGAGCATGGCAATATTCCGTTGGAAAGTGAAATACAACAGATACGGAATATGATAGGCATTAACCAGCTAAGGTTTGACAATCAAATGAACATTGAATATAATGTACGGGGAGATTTTTCTGCTGTTAAGGTAATTCCTTTTGTTTTTTTAACCCTGGTTGAAAATGCATTCAAACATGGAAAGCTTTTAGATAAACGCGTTCCTTTAATAATTGAACTTTCGCATGATACTAATTCCAGCGCGCTAAACTTCCTGGTTCAAAACAGGAAAGCAAATGAGCAAAGTGTAAAAAGCACCGGCTTAGGGCTGGAGAATATCCGGAAAAGGCTGGCCCTCGCTTATGGTGACCGGCACAAATTTCTTATTAAAGAAGATACTGAAAATTATTCCGTTCACCTTTCAATTAACATTTGAGGTATGTTACAATGTATGATAGTAGATGATGAGCGATCATCCCTTGACGTTCTGGCCCTTTTTGTTACCAAAGTTCCGTTCCTTGAGCTGGTATGTAGGACTACCAACCCGTTCGAAGGAATTACCGCAATTAATGAAGGAAGAATTGACCTGGTATTCCTGGATATCAACATGCCGGATATGAACGGAATAGAATTTATTAAAACTATCCAGGGAAAATGCAAAGTAATTCTTACTACAGCATCGCCAGAACACGCCATAGAGGGTTATCAACTGGATGTAGTTGATTATTTATTAAAACCTATTTCCCTGCCAAGATTCATACAGGCCGTGCAAAAAGCGCAGAATATGATCTCACAGCAGATAACTCCTAAAAATGATACTTATGTTGAGGACGATCATATATACGTAAAGACGGAATCAAAAGGCAAGCTGTTGAAAATATACTTTTCAGAGATCAGCTACATTGAAAGTGTGAAAAATTATGTTGCCATTCATCATGGAAGCGAGAAAACCCTGGTGCTGATCGCCATGAAAGACTTGGAGGAAATACTACCTACCCCCGCGTTTAAGAGAATTCACCGGTCCTTTATAATATCAACCAAGAAAATAAGATCTATTGAAGCGAATGCTGTGTACCTGAAAGGCATGGAATTAGCCATTCCGTTTGGGGAGGCATTTAAGACAGACTTTTTTGAGCAGATAAAAACCAGGTTAATTTAGGATATTAAAGAAGCACTACGAGCCTAAGTTAATATTTCATAAATGTCTAAATCAAACACCATGTTGAATTTCACTATAGTAAAAGATCTGATCACAAAACATGTAGAGATAAGTGATCTGGCTAACCGGCTGGCATGGGCCGGTGCGCGAATCGAGGAGCTTGAGGAGCTCAATCTATTTAAAATTGCATTAGATGTAGTTGGTTTCCCTAATGGCAATACTACAATCCTCCGGTGTGAAGAAAACCTCATTAGTGTTGAAATGAGAGAAATGGAAATAGATGATTTTGTAAAACAGTTGTATGCAGAATGTGACGAGCTAATGTTGCAAAAACCGCATTTATTTGTGAAGAAGTAGTGTGTATATAAACCGGGCACTATTCACAAACTTAATTCATATACCTCCCGCATAGTCTTTAAGCGTAGCCCCATACTGTTCTCCAAATATTCCGATGTTATTGCTCATACCGTACCTGACCTAGTTGTTAATTACTAATATTTTTAGTATTTTCGTTCAAATAACCGGTTGCAGCAGGAGAATGGCTGGACCAGATGAACATTTTTGTGTGCCAGATTACGGTAAGACCGCGGATCTGAATTGATATAAACCATGTGCTATGCTCAATTTTGCTATTGTAAAAGACCTTATTACGAAACACCTGGAAATTATGGAACAGCTTAACTTGCTGGCCTTTGCCGGTGTTCAGATTGAAACATTTGACCAGCTTAATTTATTTGACATTGCCCTGGATGTTATTGGATTTCCGAAGGATAACACTAAAGGGATTGACTTTGAAGAGCTTACTGAATTACATTCCAATGGCAAGGTATTTAGCCGGGATAAGTGGGACTTTATTGTTTTTGAATTGAAAAAGGAGGAGGTGGATGATTTTGTGAGACAGTTGTATGCGGAGTATGATGAGCTGATCTTGATGCAGCCACATTTATTTGTGAGGGAGTAAGGTGATATAATAAAATCATTTCCCGCTGTCCTGATCTCCTATGTTTTACATGTCCTGCTTCTTCTTAAGGTAATAAGTGAAACTAAGCATAAAAAAGCGCTGCAGTACCTGTGTCCGGACATCTTCAATGAAATTCAGGCCCACAGATCTGCGAATACTGTTATTCTGGTTAAACAAATCGAACCCTTGTAGTTTGAGTTCTCCTTGCTGATTTTTCCCGAAATTCTTGCAGACATAAGCATTCAGCATCAATACCCGGACGTTATAGCCTGCTGCCCTACCGGAATTGAGCATATAATCCATGTCAAAGCCGGTGGAAAAACCTAAAGGCAGATAAAGATTACTGTTCAGTGATGCCGACCAAGTCAAAAAATTGGTATTAGCTTCCCTTTGCAACGAATAGCGGGCGCCTTCATACTGCAACAGCGTGCCGGCACTCCAGTCAAAACTCTTTAACGCAGTATTCGAATAGGTTAGTTGCTGCGATGCGATAAAGCTATTATTAATGCTACGATTACCATTTACCAAGTTGATGTCTCGCACCGTCTTAAAATAACTATTGGATTCAAAGGAGCCCCTTTGATCTTTAAATGGTCGGTTATAGAGCAGGTTGCCAAAAACATAATAATTACCATTGACATTTACCGGCTGGCTTATGTTCCTTCCAACAGAGTCGTAAACCGAAGTATTGGTAATATTATTGGTTAAGAACTGCCCGGTTACCTGCGCACTGATGTTTTGAAAATTGTCTCTATTAAAGCTATTATAGCTTAACCTGAAATAATGGCTAAAAGAAGGTTTTAAATCAGGATTGCCCAGCTTTACATACAAAGGGTTGGAATTGTCGGGTACGGGTTGCAACAGTGTAATGTCCGGCATTAACTGAGAACTCTGATAGTTAAATCTTAACCGTTTGTTGGAGGCAAACAGGATATTGAAGCTGGCATAAGGAATGATCCCGTTAAAGCGCCGGTCAAGTTGCTGCCCCGTGGATCGATTCTTATTTGTCATGCTGGTCATTTGCACAAATGCACCAACCGTGTAGTCGAACCGTTTACGTGCATCGCCTATTGCCAACCCAGGTAAATGTACTTGGTTAGCATTATTGAAATAATTGCTCAAAGAATCAATCTGTACACTATACATCTTTCCCGCTGGATCAAGCGTAAACGTTGTTTTATCAGCGCTATTTAACATGGGTGCATAGGTGTACTGGATATCTAGGTACATTGTTTTCGATAAAGGCTCACGGTAAAGTAGTTTGAACTGAGGCGTCAGGTAGCTTTTATCCAGCTTTGCCCTCTGGTTAATGCTGTCGCTGTTAACCGCACCGGTAACGTAAAAGCTGTTAACTGACTCATTTGTTTCCAGAGAGCTGTTGGTGCTGCGTCTTAATGAAAAGGTTGCCTGGAGGAGACGCCGGGCTTCTCTGAATTTTCTCGTAAGGCCGGACTCAAACGAAAAGTCCAACCGCTTATCACGAACGGCATTGTACATGTTGCCCTGGTTAATGAGGCCTGCGGAAGGAGTAACAGTTGAATAACCTGAGCTTGAATGAAAATTTGAGGTGGCCGGGCTTAATTTAACAGCCGTTCTTAACGATGTCATAGAATCCATGTCCCATGAAAGCCTGGCGTCAATGTTGTGAAATGAAAGTTGTTTCTCACCTGAGCTTGATTCCAGGTAATCAAAAGAAGTGTCGGGGAGCAAGGTTTGCCGCTTCAATTCCTGCTGGGTGACCGTCTTTATATTGAAGTACTGATAACCGAGGCTGAACTTCAGGCGGGTGCTCAAATCTTTGTTGTAGTTCATGCCACCTGTCCAATTCCGTGAAAGGCCCTCTCCACCATTATCGCCTATATTATTCTGCGCAATCTTGGCACCCGGGCCGGAAAGTGTATAATTATTATTGTTATTACCGCCTGCCAAAAATGTGACCTGTTCGTGATCGCCCATTCTACTGACATTTCCCGAAACTGCGAAACGTTCGTCTGAACCGGCTGCTGTCATAAAGTCTCCAAATATTTTATCATGCTGCTCCTTTTTTAAAGTCAAATTAATCACTTTTTCCGTTCCCATATTCCCAATACTTTTATCACTGTTTTCCTCTGCCGGGGCCTCGACAACCTGTATCTTATCTATAACCTCCGCCGGCAATGTTTTTATTGCTACGCCAGGGTCATTACCAAAATAAGGCCGGCCATCTATCATAATCCTTTTTACCACTTCCCCCTGTACTTCAATGGAGCCGTCACGAAGCATCCTGATCCCCGGTACCTTCCTAAAGAGATCCTGCAGCTTCGCATTTTCCCTTGTCTTAAAAAAACGCGCATCGTATTCGAGCGTGTCTTTCTTAAGCGTCATCATTTTACGGGCGTCAAAAATCTCGATTGCAGTTAGTGTCAGCCCCGTTCTTCTCAGGAAAACAGAATCAAGGTTTAGCAGAACATGACTGCTGACAAGCCGGATCGCTTTTGTAACTGGCTCATATCCCAAATAACTAATTTGAAGCAAATAGCTCCCATCTCCTATAACCGAAAGCATAAAATCACCGTTCCTTGCTGACAGCGTCTTATTTACTATAGTAGAGTCACTCCTGGAGAGCAAGGATACAGTGGCATTCTCAAGTGGAAGCCTGGATTGAACATCAGCCACCGTTCCTTTTATTGTATGCAGGGATTGATCCTGGCCAATTGAGGGAAAATAAAGGCTGATGGATAATAACAAACAAAGAAAACGTTTCATGAGGACTAATTAAGCCGGCATGACCTTAAGTTCGTAAATCCCGCTGCTAATAAAACGCAGCCTATTTGGCTGAAAAGTCTACAAAATTGGCAGAAAGGTCTACTTTGAGTTCAAATAATTTACCGCAATTTTATACAAGCAAACATGCGTAGCTAAAGGATTCTAAAAAACATCATTAATTTGCATGTTGCGGGTCAAAATAACAGTTAACAATAGCAAACCTCTTTATTAGAGAAAGAATTATTCCCTCAGATTTTTTTTACTGTAACCCTTAAACACAGTAGTCATATGCCAAATCCTGCAATGTCCTGACCGTTTAACGAACTTCATGGTTTAAGTCTTTTCGATCAACATTCGTCCCGAATGGACCAAACCGTCCTTCATGAAGGTAGTTATCTTTCATTGCAGTAGTTGCAAGCTGCTTAGCTGACACCTGCTAAACGAAACTCGTATGCCTGAAATACTCGAACAAATAAATGAACCTGGTAATTCAATTCAAGCTGTCCTGCCAGTAACATCCGGCAGCCCGAAGATCAGCAAATTGTCAATCATTATTCCAGCTTATAATGAGGCTTCAACGATTGCCACGCTGCTCGAAAGAATCTGCCAGATTCAATTAATCCATGGTATTGAAAAGGAAATGATCATCATCAACGATGCTTCAAGTGATAATACCGATGACATTATACAGCAGTTCATAGCCAGCCGGCCAGAGTGCGGGTTCCAATATATTGTTCATGATACCAATCAAGGTAAAGGTGCAGCTATCCATAAAGGGCTATCGCTTGCTACCGGGGACTACTGTATTATCCAGGACGCAGATCTTGAATACGATCCGGAAGAATACAACATGCTATTAAAGCCGGTGCTGAGGGGAGATGCAGACATCGTATATGGATCACGGTTTATGGGGAATAACCCACACAGAATTTTATTCTTTTGGCATACGACCGGTAACCAGTTACTGACGTTTTTCAGCAATATATTTACTAACCTGCATTTAACGGATGCGCATACCTGCTATAAGCTTATCAGAACATCCATTATAAAAAGGATACCCCTACAAGAGAAGAGGTTTGCCTTTGATGCGGAACTGACCACAAAGATATCCAGGCTGCATGGCCTGAGGTTGTATGAGGTGGGTATTTCTTACTATGGTAGGACATTTGCTGAAGGCAAAAAGATTCGCTGGAATGATGCACTCAGAACAGTCTATTGCATTATTAAATATTCTCTTTTCGATCGTGAGTATATCCGGCTGATGCAAAGTGCCCCATCGACTATTCAAACACAAAGTATCTAAAGCCGCAAAATATGAAGCCATTGAATGACATAAGATTTAAGGACTATATATGGCGGGAGGCCCGCAACAGACGATACCTGTTGATTGCTGTAGCAGGAACAATTCTGCAATTGATCATTTTTAAGGCTCTATATCCATTTGCTGACTTTTTTAGTGACTCCTATAGTTATATTGAAGCCGCACAGATGCACCTCGAAGTAAATGTATGGCCTATTGGATATTCAAAGTTCCTGTTAGCCATTCACGCCATCACAACCAGTGACACAGCCGTGGTGGCCATCCAATATTTACTGCTGGAATCGGCCGCGTTGTATTTCTTTTTCACGACCCTATACTTCTTTGAGCCTGGGATAAAAAGCAGGAACATTCTTTTTGCTTTCCTGTTCTTTAATCCCCTGTTCCTATACCTAAGCAACTATATCAACAGCGACCCCCTTTTCGCAGGCCTAAGTTTAGTTTGGCTTACGCAACTTATTTGGATCATCTGGCGGCCAAACCTGTCACAGCTATTCATCCATGGCATTATCCTTTTCCTGGCTTTTACGGTTAGAAACAATGCCTACTACTATCCAGTTATTTCCGCCATCGTGTTCGTCATTTCTAACCAGCAGCTTTGGCGTAAGGTCCTGGGTATCGCATTACCGTTAGCGCTCATATTTGTTTTCGTGGAACATACCAAACGGGCCGCTTATAAGATGACCGGTGTAAGGCAGTTCTCCTTCTTTACCGGCTGGCAGCTGGCCAATAATGCTCTATATGGTTTTCGGGGTATGCAGATTGACAGCACCCAATTACCTACCGCAGAAAGCCGTGAACTATACAAGTTAAGTAAAGCCTTTTATGCACAAGTGCCCAAAGATTTTAATAGCAAAATTCTTAAAGATAATATCGGAAACTTCTTTATCGTGTATCCGTATGCTCCGCTAAAGGATTACATGGAAACTCATTATAAGATGAATAACAGTTATGATGTTATCGCCGCTTGGGGAAAAGCATCTGCTGTATTCGCTCCATATGGTAGTTACCTGCTCAAAAAACATCCATTTGCATTTGCCAGGTATTTTATGTTGCTCAATGCCAAAAATTACCTTATCCCACCCCTGGAAAAATTAGAACGCTATAACCTGGGCAGGGACGATGTGCCGACCAAAGTGCAGGAGTGGTTTGACTACCCAACCCCCAATGTCAGCGCCGTCTCTAAGACTGCACAAGGGACGATACTCATATGGGTACCAACGCTGTTCCTATTGCTTAACATTTACTTCATGGGAACCCTCTTCTGGTATCTATTCAGAAAAGGTTACAGGAGCGCGACAGCGCCTTTTAATAAGTCCGTGCTGCTGTTTTCCTGCTTCATTATCATCAATGCAGGTTTTAGTATCGGGGCCGCGATGATCGTATTCAGGTATGAGTTCTTCCCCATGATGGTGCTGCTCACAACATCATTGCTATTGTTAGAAAAAGTGGAAGAGAAAAAGCCCGATAAAAAATTGGTGAAGACTGATCCATATGCTGGTTTACAGGAACAACTGGCAAAAGCTTAAAGCCAAGTAAAAACTTCAAAAGCCTGTTCACATGAAAAAATACCTTTTTATAACGCTTATCCTTATCGCCACAGCCTGCAAGCGAAATGCAACTTCCAATGCGGAGATTTCCAACCTACCGGAGTTCAACTTTATGCTGATTGACAGCGCGACGATTGTGAGCTCAGACAAGATAGCCGGTGGAACCAAGCTTTTCATCATGTACTTCCGGCCAGACTGTGAGCATTGCCAGCTTGAAACCAGGAATATCATCAAAAACCTTAACCAGATTAATTCTAAGATCCTGCTGTTAACGCCGGCGCCATTTGGCGAATTGAAAACCTTTTATAAAGACTTTGACCTGGCCTCTTATCAAAGAATCATGATTGGCAGCGACTATGACTATTCTTTCTTAAAAAAGTTCAAACCAAAGGGTGTACCGTATATGGCCATTTATGATAGTGGTAAGAAGCTAAAGAAACTCTATGTTGGGGAGACCGACTTCCAGCTGGTATTAAAAGAAATCAAATCATAGATAGCCAAGAATATACCATAAGCTTAAAGCAGATCCAATACTATGCGTACCCTCCCATCCGATACCACTGTCCTTTCAGCAAATGCTGAGCCAGTTCAAACAAAGGGTGATAACCACTTTAGCCATTTGCTGGAGCAGGAAGAAATCACTTTCAAGGAAGTGGAATACTACCTCCAGGCAGGTGAGCCAACCTGGCCGCATGGCTGGATTCTTCACCTGTCTGTGATAAGCCAGCAGATAAGTTCCCTGTTAAGAACTATTTTGCCAATGCTGAAAGAACAGGGAGTAGCTTTCCGGGTTGTAAAAGACACAGAAACAGCCAAATCCATACTCAATGGCAATATGGGTCTTGTGCAGCTGGGAAAAGTTATGGCTATTTACCCGGAAAACGACAGTCAGGCACTGACAATAGCTCAACAACTCATCTCAATTACTAAAGGATACAAAGGCCCTGATATCTTAACTGACCGGCACCTGGGTGGAACGGTTTACGCACGGTATGGTTGTATTGGTACCATTACAAACGGGAAGGACAAGCAAGGTAATGAACTTTATTTTTATGATAACAACACTCAGGTATCCCCCTGGCACTATTCAATACCGTTTGAGCTACCAAGCAACATCCACTGGCCTTTTGGCATCATTGCCAGTCCAAACGCCCTACAAACTGACCCGCTACCTGCGAATAAAGTTAAGGCGACAGGGGTCTTAAAAGAGGATGCCAGGGGCAATGTACTTCAAGGCCTGTTCTTAGAGAAATGGTGGAAAATCAGGCAATGCGTTATCAAGGAAGGTAAGTATGCTATGGTGACCGATGATGCCGGAAGAGATATCCAGCACAGGCTTGAATGGCAGTACCATCTTCACAGCACCCTTTATGGGAAAGTGCCTATTCCAAAGGTGTACGCTTACCTGAAAGAAGAAAGGAATCATTACCTGGTCATAGAATCCATTAAGGGGCGCTCCCTTGACCTGGTTATCAAAGACATCTTTGCCGACAGACCCTGGGCGGACCTGGATAAAAAAGACCAGTTAAGGCTTATCGAATTCGCTTTACAGCTACTTAACATCGTAAATGCTTATCATTCGAACGGCTATGTACACCGGGATATTAACCCGGGGAATTTCCTGGTAAAAAAAGATGGCACAATCGTTTTAATTGATTTGGAGCTTTCCTACTCTATTAGACAACAGATGCCTGATCCACCGTTCCGGTATGGGACGAGCTGGTTCATGTCACCCGAACAAATGAGGATAGAAACGCCAACTGCCCAGGAAGATATTTATGCCGTGGGTGCTACCCTTCTCAGCATCTTTACCGGCCTGCTGCCCAGCAAGTTTTCAACGGAAACTATTGCGACTGGCATAGAACAGTTACAATTTTTTATCCAGGACGAAAATCTAAGCCTACTTATTCTTCAGTGTTTTAATGACGACCCGTCGGAAAGACCGCTGTTGCCAACGCTGCGATCTTCGGTACAAGCATTCAAAGAGAGAACACAATCAGAGGTTCAGGCAAAAGCATCAAGGCAAACATTTATTCCATCAGCAGAGGAAATACAGCAACTGTTGGAGGAATCTATTAACAGTTTGGCATCGGAGACATTCACGGCTAAAAACGGTTTATGGTTTTCAAAAACCATACAGCAGCCAGATTATGCTTATTACCAGATGGATGAATGCAGTATTTATCCAGGATTGGGTATAGGTGTCAGTGGCGTACTCAGCCTGCTCTCCCAACTGCATATGTTTTCTATTTCTATCCGTAGCTGTATCCCCTCTTACCAGGAAGGACTGTCCTATGTCCTGACCGCAGATATCAAACAACCGGAAGTTGGCAACGGCCTATATACTGGTAGTGCCGGGATAGCCCTGGCGTTGGCTACAGCCCTGCAAGCCAGTCTGGTTAAAGACGCAGAAGCCGTAAGGAAAAAAATCCTTTCGCATCTTGGCAATATCAATTCAAACGACCACAACATCGCTGCAGGAACAGCAGGGCAAATCATCGCTGCCATACAGTGCAATAAGAAGGTACCTAACCTGGAACTTCGAAAGGCCATAGAAGCGAAAGTATTGCTGCTTCAACAGACTCAACAAACAGATGGATCCTGGATTTCAGGTAATGGAGAAAATGCCCAAAAGATATTTGGATTTGGGCATGGAGCTGCCGGCACCATTTATTCGCTGCTATGTTATGCAGAATACTTTAAAGATGAAACAGTGCTTCCTGCCGCACGTAAAGGATTGGAATGGCTCATGAAATACCGTTATAAGAAAGGAAATTTATACCGCTGGCTCTATAGCGACCGAAACAAAAATATGTTTCCAGGGTTTAACGAGGGCTTTGCCGGTATTGCGTTCGTTTTCATCAAAGCTTATCAGGTATTAAAAGACGTCCGATATAAGCAGGTGGCAGAGGGAGTCCTTCTTAACTTCCCGGTACATTTAAGTGCCAGGGACCTGTCATTCGGCAGTGGCGCGGCCGGTATTGGAGAACTATACCTTGAAGCCTTTAAAACCTTTAACGATCAACGCTGGAAAGAACGGGCGGACTGGATCGCGACATTCCTTATTCACCAGTGCAAAAGAAAAAAGGGAGCAAGTGCTTACTGGATCATAGACGAAAGCCATACAACAACAGCAGACTTATTAACGGGCAACAGTGGTGTAAGCTATTACATATTAGGTTATTTGACACAAGAAAGCCCATCGCACCCGTTCCTGGTTTAAGAACAACAGAAACCTTTCCTATCATTATCAATTTTTCTTATTATGCAACAAAAAAAAATCGCTTTATCAATAGCCACGGCAATCTTTGCCACTATTTCACTCATACATACAAAATCAAGTTCTAAACCAGCTTTGGGCCAAGGCACGTTGTTTACTCGTTCAGGAAGCCCAGCGGTCTGCCATGCGGTGAACTGCAAAAGAACGGCAGCTGCGCAATTTTTCTGCTTTTTACAAACATACTATACGACGGCCAGCTGCAATAACGTTGGGATAAGATTTCAGCCCCATATGGTAGGCTTATAGACCGTTTTCAAAAAATGACTCCAATGTCAACAAAGCTCGGCTATCTAATAAAATAGCAATACTTCCGATCATAACAATCTATTCGTAAATTACTTAATTTAAAAGTTCTATGAAAATACAACACAAAAAAAATATTTTAATGCTGGCCGCAGCGGTCATAACCGTCATTACACTTCTCTCCATGAAATCTTCTTCGATGGCGACAGTCGGACAAGGAACGTTGTTTACCTTATCAGGAAATCCTTTATCATGCCATCCAGTTGACTGTGCACGCAAACCCAATGGTATATTTTGTGCACTTCAAACATATTACACGCATATTAATTGTAGTGATGTCGGCTCAAAATTTCAGCCAAGAACGGTTGCCGCATAATAAAAGTCAAACCAAACAAACTGTTGGGTGACGGCGATTTTATCACCTACATATATTAATGTGGCTGTTACAAATCATTTTGATGACTAAAACGAATGAAAATGCACAAACAAACACCTATAATAAGATTGGCAGTTATAATTTTTACAGTTAGTACGCTCATGTTTCTGAAATCAAGTTCACGAGGCAAATTGGGACAAGGTACTTTATATACCCTCTCAGGCAGTCCTCTTTCTTGTCATCCAGTTAACTGCAAAAAGTTTGTATCACCCTGTCATCCTTGCCTTTTGCAAACCTATTATACGAAAGCGGACTGTAAAATAGGGACACGTTTCCAGCCTTGCATGGTTCAACAATAGCTATCGCTTTCGCAGATCAGTGCCTAAATTATGAGCTCATAGGGAAAAGCCGAACACCCTGATAAAATAGTAGGCAAGAAATGTTCACATTAAAGTTAGCTTTTGAAATCTAAAAGCATTTTGATTATGTCAAAAAAAGCAATTTTAAGTAGCGCAGCACTATTATTCGCAGTAGTGGCTAGTTTCGCATTCAAATCAAATTCAAACGGACGATTTGGACAGGGGACCCTCTTTACAAAATCCGGCTCCCCCGCAGTCTGCCATCCCGTAAACTGTAAGAGGATTGATGGAACAGCATTTTGTGCACTTCAAACGTATTATACTACTAATACCTGCCCTGCTGGCAAGGGTTTGCGTATAACGCCCACATCAGTTGGCAGTTAACACTACGGTTTCCAACAAAGTACACTTCCAATTACTGACGGCCATCCAATGTCGGATGGCCGTCTTACATTTATCTATTAAACTTTTTAGCTAAGGCATTAATTACTAATTTATTTCCATCCATCTTGGCTTTAGTGAGTTCTTTAGGTAAAAATTAAAAAATTCGAACATTTTTTTTGAAAAATCCATTTGGTAAATCCTGCTCATCCTTATTGTATGATCCTCTCCGGGATACTCAACCAACCATACTGGTAAGTTTGCCCTTCTCAACGCAAGGAAACCTTGCATGCTTTGATTGTAAGGAACAGCACCATCGTCACGATTATGCATTAAAAGAATAGGGGTGCCAATTCGGTTTATAGAAAAAATAGGTGAATTTTCCACGTAAGCTTGATAGTTGGACATCATCGAAGGTCCTATTCTGAATTGGTCTATTTCGTACAAGTATTGAGCGCTTATACCAAAGCTTCCACGAACGGAATTATAAGCACTTGTTAAATTCCATAGGCCAGCTGCCGATACTGCAGCCTTAAACATATCCGTCTTTGTAACTATGTAATTTGTTTCATATCCTCCGAAACTATGACCCTGTAGTCCCATTCTACTTGAATCAATCCAATAAAAACTCGAAATAAATTTTGCACCGGAGTAAACAGATCTAAAAGCACTTTCACCTGGTTTTCCCAATTGATAGCTAATATCAGGTATAAAGACTATAAATCCATTACTCACAAAATGTGGGATATTAAGTGTGCCGTCAGATAACTCTGGCTTTAAGAAAAAATTCAGTTCTTCAGAAAACTTCTCATAATAATATATTATAACTGGATATTTCTTTGTGGAATCGAAGTTTTGCGGCTTATACAGTATTCCTACAGCATTTTTTCCTTTGTCGATTTCCCATTTTACTAATTCAGCAGTAAGCCAATTGTATTCCTTTTGTGGCTCAAGATCTGTAATCCTCTGAAACGAGCGAAAATTTCTTGTCACATAGAGATTCGGATATTCCTTTGAACTCATTTTTCGCAAGAGATACAGGGAGTCTAATCGAGCCTTAATTACTCGGTACGGAAAATAGGCATTAGACGAGGGATAAAGATGGGGGAAATACATGGCATAAGGTCCTTTACAAAGCAGTTCAGGCTCATTCGAGTTAACCAAATCTGCTTCTAAGAAGCCATTATCTTTATTTTCTTCATCAAAGCAACTTAAAATTATTTTCAGGTCGGCAAATGTGGGGAGCGGTTTATCAGCAGAATATGGCCTTGCCACAATACTCCTTAGAATCAAATGGTGTTCTCTTCCAAATCCTTTTGTCACATTTATTGGTGCCTTATTTTCATGTAAAAAAAATTTCCAAATGTCATACCTATCGTATATCAACACCGCTGAGTCTCCGGGAAGCCATCCCATGACACCGTAACTTTCCGGGGGATAATAGTGATCGTTTTTTTCATCAAAAAAGATGGTATTTATACTACCAGTCAAATTTGTTATTTTACCTGCATCGGTGTTATAAACAAAAAAAGCCCGCCTCGTCTGGTCAAACCAAATAACGTATCTGCCTAAAGGAGATAGTTCGACATTGCAGACATAATTTAATGAATCGAAAATTTTTGATATCTTCCCCCCACTATATATATAACATTTCGCCCTACGTTTTAAGCTGTCATTCAGTTCAGCATAGTCTGCTCGCCTGTATAGTAACACATTACCATTAGTAGTCTGATTGTATACATCCCCACCCATATTAACCTGCTTACTATTCTCAATTCTGATAGCACATACAGGATTAGCAAGGTTAATCGACATCAGCCAAGACGTATCTTTTAAACCTTTACTCATTTCATCTGGCATAAATCTTTCATTATATTTCCATATTAATGGACCCGGATCTTCTGAATTACCGAAAATTTTTCTATCACCTTGACAGCGTTTAACCCGGAAAAATAGTTCATCTCCAACATCTGAAAATTTCCAGATCGACTTATTAAATACTTCAAATTCCCGGTCCAAACCTTGAGTGTCCGAATTAACAAGTTGTTGTAATCTACCCGACTTCAAGTCATAAACTAGGATTGAGTACTTTTCGGAGCCAAGACTTCCGGTACGATTTGAGGCAAAAACTATTTTATCTCCTCTATTATTGAACAAGAAATTACATGGGCCCTTTTCTTTGGAAAAAAGTTGTAATTTATGATTTTGTAGATTCAGAGCTGAAAGATACTCATATACCGAATCAGCGGCCTTTCTGGTTTCTACAATAACAAATGTACCTTCATCATTGAAATGAAAGTCTACAACGTCTTTAAGAGTAATTTTAGTCCCAGTAATTAAATTTAAAAATATTGTTTCGTTTGACGCGGAGAAGGCAATCCACTCCGTTGTATCGTTGGCGGCCCTCCGAAAGAATTTTATATGATCGTAAGAATCTAACTTTTTAGTTCTAAGATTCAATACAAATAATGAGTCGTTTTTGTTATGAACAACCAAAAAACGCTGAGAACAAACAACCGATCCCTGTGTTGCTCCTGGAAATTGATAACTCCAACTATCATGTAAAGACTTGATTATAAATTTGGATTCATTTCGCGCATTCAAATAATAAGTCACATAACCAGATTGGGAGCTAATTTCTTCATCACTGATAGTCGGCCAACTATCAGGCGTAGCAAAATCTAAAGATCTGTTTTGAGCGGAACCTTTAAATGGATTATATAGGATTAATGCTGCTAATATAAATGTAAATGGCTTCATTCTATTTTGTACAAAATATACAAAAAAAAGGTTTCTTTGTCTAAATTAACTTTTGTCTTAACTAGCACAATTACCAGGTTTTCTCGCCAGTTTTCATCTTTTTCAAGTTTGTGGATATCTCTTCTATTTTACTCAGACTCTTAGAATCATTAGCAAGTTGGAAAGCCTTCTCCTCCCAGTGAATCGCCTCTTGTACTTTGTTTAATTTGTATAACAAATTCGCATATGTGTCTATATAATTAACCGTATTACTATTAGGGCTCGTTTCATCACCAATCGATTTTTTGCTCCACTTCAATGCTTCTATAAGCACTTTGTTATCATATGAATTTATGAAGGCCTCCCAAGCTAAAGCATTAAGTGCGAAGTTCCCCAAGGTTGGTGCGTGATCAATGAAAATCTGATACAGTACTTTATTATACTTATTTATTTGCCCTGTATTTCGATAATGATCCATTTCACTTTGGGCGATTAATGGACTTACTATTCCCGTCGGATAAAGACTCATGATGCGTCTCTTGCCTTTTTCCCAAACATCTTCAGAAACATTTGGTTCTAATAATATGCTTATTTCCTCTCTATTGATAATTCGCTCAATTGCCTGCCGTGCCATTTTATTGTTTCCAATTGAATCAATTTTTTCATAATTTTTCACAACAAATGAAAAAATTGAATCCTTTGTCGAATTCAAAGCAGAAACAATTATATTTAGGTTAAATGGACTAAATGGATCCGTAATCGAAGAAAAATAATAATTAGCGATTTTGGAAGCTGTGGCTCCATCATTAGCACCGAGCGCATTATTCAAAAGAGCAGCAAGGTAGGCAGAATCTCCTGCATGTTCTCGATATAGATTAAACACGCTGTAGTATTGTTTTTTCAAATCAATAGCTGCCATGCCCACGGCTAAGAATTCACTCGGATCTTTAACAGCTCCTGAAGAGCGATGTACTGGCTTTCCATCTGCCGTTAAAAAGACATAAGTCGGGTATGCATTTATTCCAAATTCAGTATTCATTTTATCTGCGACCGAATACCAGGATCGGACCTCAGGGGCGTCCTCAGTGGTTTTGTTCATTTGCACACTGATGTTTATAAAGTGATTATTAAAGAAACTTCCCACCTCTTTAAGTGGGAAAATTTCTTTAGCCATATACTTACATGGGCCGCACCAGGTAGTGTAGAAATCTATAAATATGTATTTGTTTTCTGTTTGGGCCTTTTGCATAATCTGTTCCCAAGTGAGATCTTTTTCAAATTTTATACCACCACCTTGCGCTATCGAAGTCTGAGTAAAGTAAAAGATTACTATTAGTGAAAAGAAGATTTTTTTCATATATAATGTTTAGAATTCGTGCCTAAATGAGACGTCGCTCTAGTAACCAGGGTTTTGGGTGAGGACAGGATTTTTTACAATCTCTGTAGATGGAATGGGGAATAATTTAGCAAATGAGCGCCACACGGTGTTTTTTGAAGGCGCTACAGACTCCATAACTGCGTCCAAACGACCTGTTCTCTTTAAATCGAACCACCTATGGCCCCACTCAGCGAAAAGTTCAGTCTGACGTTCATGCATTATTACTGACAAAATGGAATCTTTGGTTAAGTTACCTGATAAGGCATCCAGTCCCGCTCTTTTTCTGATTATGTTAATATCTGTTACTGCCTTATTAAGGTCACCTAACTGTGCCCTTGCTTCTGCTCTGATCAGGTATTGTTCTGCAAGTCTAAGTACCATAGTGTACTCATCAAGGGAACTTCCTCCCCCTCCGCCTTTTATACGATATTTATATGTAAAGTAATAGCCGTTATAATTGCCAACCCAGAAACGGAATCGCTGATCATTTGCTTCAAATGAACTAACAAGACTTTGCGCTAATGCAGCAGGAGAATTACTATTGAAATTATCATCGAGAATAAAAGAATAGCCATCATAAGTATTAAAGCCAGGACCTGTAGGCTGAAATTGTAAGATGGCTTCAGTACTATTTTTACCAAAAACAGTTGTTAAATCATTTAAAAGTTCATACCGTGAATCGTCAATAACTTCTGTTGAGGCAGTTTCCGCTTTATGCCAATCCTTTTGATATAAGGATATCCTGGCCAACAATGCGGACACGGCATTTCTGTTGGGTCGTACACGTTCGGACGTAGTTTGTCCTGAAGGTGTCTTGTATTCCGGTGTTAAAAGTGTCTGAGCGTCCAATATGTCGGCAATGATTTGCCGATTAATCTCAACGGTATCGGATCGTTTTGCAGTACTGTTTCTGCGATAATCTGTTGTCAAAATCAAGGGCACCTCGCCATATAGATTTTCAAGATAGAAGTACAATAGAGCACGCATAAACTTCACCTCACCTAGAAGCTGGCCTTTAGTGGATGCGCTTAATTGACTCGATGCGTTCAAATTTTCTATTACTGCATTGCATTCATAAATATATTTATAGTAGAAGGCCCACGATGCGTAGTTTATACTGTTGATTGTTTGAATTTTATTTGTGTATATTTCCTCAAGACTATTATCGGAAGAATACACCTTAAGTTCATCGCATGCGACACCAAGCTTCAATGAGATCCCTATGTTTCCCCCTGAAAACTCTCCAGGGCTGACCATAATGCTTTGAAAGATCCCTGTTACGGCAGAGGCAGCGTTTACATCATTTGTAAAAACTGTTTTACTTGAAAGGCCTGTTATAGGCGGATCTACATCCACTATCTTTTTACATCTTGTAAAACAACACACTAAAGAAGCTATGCTAACCAGAATTGCAAAATTTCTAAGCTCGCATGTTTTAAAAAGAAAAATTTCGAGTTTTTTATTAACTACCTTAAACATATTTAATGTTTTTAATGCCTTCTAAATCAAAATGAAATACTTAAACCACCTATTATGGTTCGCAACGGAGGAAGAACATTCACACTTTGAGTCTCGGGATCAAGCCCCTGGTAGCCAGTGATAGTCAGCAGATTCTGCCCTTGAAGATATAGTCTGGCTGTCGCTATTCTTGCTTTAGAAACAAGTTTATTTGGCAGACTGTAAGAAAGAGAAACGTTCTTTAAACGAATAAAAGAAGCGTCACCATAACCTATATTACTTGCGCTCGCATTTTGATATCCAGTTCCAATTGAATAATCTGACTGAGAGAACCGCTGATAAGGCTTATTGTCTGCAGGTTTCTGCCATCGATCCATTATCCATGTTGGCTGGTTATAGCCGCCAGAATAATAATAGCCAGGCATATATGTTGCTAAGTATTCCTGTCCAACCTGTTTGACAAATTGCAACGTCAAATCCAACTCAAATCCCTTAAATTTCACATTATTGGTAATTCCTCCATAAAACTTTTGCGTTGCGTTTACTATACTTACCTGATCCGTTGCCGGATTAGGCACGCTCACAGGTTGCCCTTTGGCATCGCCGTATATATATATACCTGTTTCTGGGTCCACACCCTTGTTATTAAAAACTCTTGCGATTGTAATTGGTTCGCCAACAATATAAGTGGTTGAATAAGACGAACTTTCCAATCCTGGGTACTTTAGCAATTTGTTCTTCGGAATAGTTACATTGGCACTAAGGGTCCAATTAAGATGGTGATTTTTTAATATTGTTGAGCTCAGCAAAATCTCTAGTCCAGTGTTCTGTACAGTTGCTGGTGAATTATAATATTGAATCGACTCAAACCCTGAAATAGCCGGTAGAGGATATCCTACAAGCTGGTTAGAACACCTGTTCTGATAATAACTTAAACTGGCAAATATGCGGTCTTTAAATAATCCTAGTTCAATTCCAGCCTCGAGCTTCTTATTTACTTCCCACGCATAGTCTGGGTTAAACAAGTTTGTAGCGATTAGTCCCTGCATACTTTGATATGGTAAAGCTTGTGGAATGGTACTAAAAAGATCTAAGTAGCCGTAATTTGGAATCTGGTCGTTACCCGTAGTTCCGTAGCTTGCTCTCAGTTTACCGAAGCTCATAACGGGAAATACTCTTTTAATCAAATTTTCGCTGGAAAATATCCAGGCAGCACCAAGTGCACCAAAAGTTGCAAATTGTTTTCCTGGCCCAAAACGGCTACTGCCATCGCGCCTGATGGTCGCATTAACAACATACTTCTCCATTAGATTGTAATTCAATCTTCCGAAAACTGCAGCATATTTATACTGCTCATTGACTATATTTGTAACTGATAATGTTGTCGCAGCCTGCATGTTTTTTAGTAATGCGTCACTTGAAAATCCAGTACCTCTAATGATCCTTCCATTATTCAACGTTTTTTGATAAGTTGTTCCTAGTAAGCCTTGCAGTAATCCTTTACCAACCGTAACTTCATATGTAGTCTGTGGTTCAATGATGTATGATTTCACTGCACTATTATTAAAGGTTGATCTTCCAGTTGTTATTCCATATGCTGGATCAAATAGTTTAGTAGGTACAGGGGTAACTTCGTCTACTTGCATATTGGAATAACCTAAATTAACTTTCACATTTAACCCCTTTAATAAAATATAGCTCAAAGTCGCATTACTTATTAGGTTATTCGTTTCTCCATTGTACTTGCACTCTAAGGTTGCCAAAGGATTTGACCATGTCGATTTTTCCCAATTAAGACTGCCGTCGGCATTATAGATCTTAGGTGCAATAGGAGCTAGAAAAGGTACTTGAGAAGAGAGGTCAGAGTAAACTAATGAATTCCGATCAGAGGTGTAGGAACCGGAAAAATTCAATTTAAATCGCCCATCTGGGGAAGCATTATTCAGATTAAAATACACCGAAGACTTTCTATCTGCTCCATCCCCTGGGAATACGGTCGTTTCCCTATGGTAATTACCACCAACTAAGTACTGGATATCCTTGTTTCCCCCAGAAATCGACAGTTGCGCATTTGTATAATGGGCGGTTCCGCCAATCAGTTCTTTTTGCCAGTCTGTATAACGGGTAGTATCCCATAATAAGAGATCGGGAGCATTATTCTGATCCGGAACCGCACCATCATTTTTAAAGGCTTCACGTCTCATTTCCAGGTATTGTTCCCGTCCGAGCCATCGCATTTTCCGCCCGATTTGAGCAAAGCCAGAATTAATATTAAAATCAATGCCAGTTCTTTCATTTTTTCCTTTTTTAGTCGTTATTAATACCACTCCATTAGCACCCCTGCTTCCATAGATGGCCGTTGCATCCGCGTCTTTTAGCACACTGAGACTCTCAATGTCGCTAGGGTTAATAAAATTTAGGGGAGAGCCCCCCCTTCCTATATTATTGATATTCGATAGCATTTGGGATGGATAAGGTACTCCATCGACTATATAGAGAGGGTCATTGTTTACGGCACCATTGATGCTACTACGGCCGCGGATCAAGACATCAATCCTTCCTCCTGGCACGCCTGTCGTTTGCGTTATCACCATGCCCGGTACTCTTCCCTGGAGTGCTGCGAGCGGGTTGGACACCGGCTGTCTTGCGATATCTTCACCCTTTACGGTCGTGACGTTGCCGGTATTAAATCGCTTGGTCGTAGTTCCATAACCAACTATCACGGTCTCTCCGAGGTCATTAACATCAACACCTAACTGAACTAGGATGCTTTTCCCCTGAGGATTTATTTCCCGGGGCTGGTAGCCTAAAGAACTCACAACAAGCACATCGCTTGATTTGACTTTAGGTATTGAAAACAGGCCTTGTGCATCGGTAATGGCACCGATACCGCTGCCTTTTACCTGCACCGTGGCACCCGGAATGGGCGCTCCTTTGGCATCGGTTACTTTGCCCGATACTGAAAGTGTTGTGATCGAGCTATCGCTTCCATTTTTTTTTGTTTCAACTACTTCGTCCGCCTTCGCATACAGCACAATCGTTTTGTCACTATACCGCCATCCCAGATGTCGTGGCCCGAAGAGGGCATTTAACACATCATCCAGCCTTGCTTGTTTGAATGATACTGACACTTTTTCTTCTCGGTTAATTTGTGCTTGTGAATTACTATACATCACAAAAAGGCCTGACTGTTTTTGTATGGCCTTAAAAACATCTTTAAGGGGTATAGCCGTAGCAGTTAGATTTATTTTAATATCACCTTCGCCCTGCTTTTCATTTGCCTGGGCATTAATACAATAAACAGTTAGGGATAAAAGCATTAAAAGCGAAAAACGATACATTCGGCTGGTTAGCTGTAGCATTCGTTCCATGACAGTCTTGTTTTAGTTAGTTGGTCAATTTATATCACAGGTACCCGCTGCGTGTGCGGTATAATTCAGAAACATTCTCGGTGCATATGCGGTACTTAATACACAACCCTCTAAAACTTGTACTACTGCTTTTAACATTTTTTTATCCTATCAATTTTCAGGTATTTTTATTTTTAGAAAATAATTAAAAATCTCCACCCCTATTAGAGAAAACACAAACAAGACTTATACATAAGATTTAGAATTTTGTAAACAACGAAAATATCCAGGAAAAAAAAATTCTAGTTAGTATTTGACGTAAGGCACAGTTTGATCGGATGAATGATAGATTTTCCCCAAATTGACAACCTGTTAACAATTTATTAGCACAGGGATTAACCAGTAATTCACATTTCTATTAATTTTACATTTTACCTTTAAGCCAGATGCATCCTTTATGAAATAAGGAATTGGGCTGGTAACTGTCACCACCTGGACGAAAGGAGAAGTACAAAATCACACAAATTTCACGGTCTGCTTTGGAGTTGATAACTACCATATCCTATATAAGGATATAGCAGCCTATATTTATTATGATTAAGGATCATTTATTCATGTGAATGTTATGACGCAACATTTCCCGGATCAAAACCTGGTTGAACGGCTGGCCGCCGGCGATGGTGATGCCTTCATTATTATGTACGACCGGTATTACAGCTGGCTCAGGTTTACTGCAGAAGACCTGGTAGAAGACAGCTCAGAAAGCCAGGACATAGTACAAGAGTTTCTTATTGATTTCTGGGAAAAAAAATGGTATACCCGTATCCGTAATATACCCGGTAAATCGGAAGACAGGATACTAAAAGATTATCTTTTTACCTGTATCCATAACCGCTGCCTGAATTACCTTACCCGTAAAAAGAAACAATTACTCCCGCTTAATGAGGGCATGCTTTCGCACCCCTCCCAGGCGCCTAATTATATTGTTGAAAATAAACAACTGGAAAAGCAACTTAAGGAGGCGGTTGAAAAACTGCCCAAACAGACAGCTCGCGTATTCTCCATGACCTACGAGGATGGCGAAAGCCGCAAAGCCGTGGCCGAAAAACTGGAGATCAGTGAACATACGGTGAAAAACCTGCTGCTGAAGGGAGTTAAACTCATGAGAGCTCAATTGAAATATCTATACCCATCTAATAGTACAATAGCCTCCAATCCTGTGTATGAAGTGCCGGCAGAATAGTTTTCGAGGAGCAAAAAACAAATAAGTGAAGAATTCAGCTAATTTATACCAGCTGATGACCGCCAGGAAAGCAGGCATCATCAGTGAAGAAGAAAATGAAGAATTAAACCGGTTGATTGCAGAGGATGAAGAGGCACGTATCCTATGGGAGCAATTTAATGCAAAATACAGTGATGAGGCGGTACAACAGAAATTTGACACCTACGCGCAGGACCGCCCGGATCCCAGGAATATTATTAATACGGCCCGCCCCCACCCTCGTAAGCGAATGGTTGCTTTATACCGCTTTGCCGGGGCCGCGGTATTAATATTGGGCATTATTAGCGTGGTGTACTTCCTTCAAAGGAAGGGTAAAGAAACCCAGATTGCAGCCATTCAGCGCAACCAGGCCTCCAAAAAAGAAAACGCCATTACCCTTTCACTGGCTAATGGACAACAGCTGGTATTAAGCGGCAGCAGATATGATAGTTTGGCTGCAGGAAGTGCTGTGTTAAACAATAGCGGCAGATCTCTTAATTATACAGTAGCCTCCAATGGAAAGGATGCCAACGCTACCAACGTACTCACCGTACCTATTGGGATGGACTACCAGGTAGTATTATCAGACGGTACCAAAGTTTGGCTCAACTCTGCCACCGAACTCCGTTTCCCTTTCCGGTTCACCGGCAACTCCCGTGAAATAAGCATTAACGGAGAGGCCTACCTGGAAGTAACTAAAATGCCAGACCTTCCTTTTATAGTACACTCCAGCCGCGGGGAGATCCAGGTACTGGGTACCTCCTTTAACATGAACAGTTATGACTCCGGGGTACTGAATGTTTCCCTGGTAGAGGGCGCTGTGCGGCTTAAAACACCGGTTAAAGCCGTAGACCTGCACCCAGGCCAGGCAGCTATTTACCGGGAAAACAAAGGTATAGAACTGGCTGCCTTTGATGAAGACCAGGTGCTGAGCTGGCGCAAGGGCCTGTTTGTTTTTGATGGAGCTACCCTGCCTGAAATAACAGCGGTAATGCCCCGCTGGTTTGGCATTAAGGTATCTGTAGATAACCCCCGGTTAAGAAAAGAGCGTTTTACCGGGGTTATGAACCGGAATGCACCGGTGAAGCTGTTTATGGAAAACCTGAAGACGACCATGAATATTGAATATTATTTTGATAAAGAAAATACACTGCATATTCAATAACCTGCCGGTTTATATTGCCTTAGGCGCCTTTCCCTCCTACCGTTATAATTTCCAATAGTACAATCACCCGTTTTTCCGTGTATAGGTGGATGATAAGATCGTTTTGCGCATCCATGCCTAAACTTTTACGTTCATAAATGCTCAAACTTAACCATGAGGAAATTCTTTAGCGTTCTATTTATCCCTGTTTTATTTTCGCTCCACATTTCAGCCCAGTTATCCAAACATGTTATCCTGATTAGTATTGATGGCTTTCGCCCGGACATGTATTTAGACAAGTCATGGCCTACCCCAAACTTACAGCGATTGATGAAAGAGGGGGCGTATGCAGATCATTTACTATCTGTTTTCCCCGCATACACCTACCCTTCCCACGCTGCCATGATCACCGGGGCATTACCTGCCCGCTCCGGCATTTGTTTTAACCAGCCCCGCGGCAGCCAGGGTGAATGGAACTGGGAGGCAAAATACCTGAAGGCGCCTACCATCTTTGAAGCCTTACAGCGTAAGGGAATGACGAGCGCCACCGTAATGTGGCCCGGAACAGCCGGGGCAACCTATATTAACTACAATATCTCAGAAATATGGGATGTAGACAACCCGGAAGATCGTATCACTGCTACCAGGCGGCTGGCTACCCCTGGCATTATAGAAGACATTGAAACAAATGCCACCGGTAAACTAGCACCCGAAGACATGGATGAGCGTTACCTTTCCCTGGATGGCAACACCGGCAGAATGGCTGCCTATGTGTTTGAAAAATACAAACCATCCCTGCTTGCCATCCATTTTGCCTGTGTAGATGGCGCTGAACATGAATATGGCCGGGAACATGATTCCATACGTTTGGCCGTAGCAACAAATGACAGAGCCATTGGAGAAGTGATGGAAGCTGTAACAAAAAGCGGCTTAAAAGACAGTACGACCATTATTATTATAGGGGATCATGGTTTTAGTGATATTCATGAAGTGTTTCGTCCCAACCGCCTGATCAGGGATTTACCCGCCCGGTTTATTGCCGCAGGCGGATCTGCATTTCTATACTTAACTGCCGGTAGCGAAGGAACCCCAAAAGAACAGATCATTGACTCCGTGAAAGCCAGGCTAAATACCCTGCCAAAAGATCTGCGGAAGAAATTCAGGTTTGTGGAACGCCAGGAGCTGGATAAATACGGCGCTGACTCCAGCGCTATTTTAGCCTTGGCGGCGGTACCAGGCACGGTGTTCAGCGGGGCCATTGACGTTAAATCACAAAAAAGCGCCGGTCCGGGAACCGTCATCAAACAAAATCACCTGGATGGCTTTGTAGGCGAAGCGTCGGGTGGCCACCATGGTTATGATCCGCAACTGCCCGTAATGCACACTGGCTTTATTGCCTATGGCGCCGGCATTCATAAAGGGAAAGTAAAAAATGAGATAGGGGTAAAAGATATATCGCCATTGATTGCCAAATTGCTGGGAATAACATTTAATTGTGCGGATGGGGTACTTGTAGAGGGGGTTGCGGGGAAGTAATATATAGGTGATAGCTAAGCTATTTCTTTGATCCTGGTAGTACAATTATATGGTTTTGGGGTATTAAGTGAAGGAAACCATCGGTTTTTTAAGATAACACAATACAAATCCATTGCCCATGAAATTGCCTACACAAGGACCATCTGACCGCAAGAAAATCCTGTTTATTGAAAGGGTTGAGCATAGCTTTACGCCGTTGGCCATTATCCCGGCCAAATACACGCAATGGATATTGCCGTATGCAGGGGCTTACTACCAGGGCGACCAGGACTGGGATCTGCTTAGCCAGGTGTTCCGCTTGAAAGACATGAACATTTGGGGGCATCATATTTTTGCGCATAATAACTTTATGCTGGCTCCTTTTACACCGCATCATATTATTGCCCTTCATTTCATGCATGCGGATAGTATTGTCGCGGATATCCAGGATAGCGGGCTTTTTAACCTTAATCAAAAACAGGCTAACCTGTTTAGTCTCCACGCTAAGTTTCACAAGGCCAGATTAATTGCTGGCCAGCATATATTCAGTTTCCACATAAATGTAACTATGGAAACGCTGGCCAAATTATCTAATGAGTTTCCCATTCTGAAATTACTTGCCGGCAAGGAAGTGGGTCCCCAAAGCGGGGCGCTCAACCTTGCGCCTTATGACATTAACCCTGCCAGCAGGCGGCTCATTATGGAGATCATTGGATGCCGGTATGTAGAGATACAGGCTGAATTCTTTCTCCGCCGCTGTTGCATAGCCCTGTTCTGCAATTTTGCCCGGCAGGACCAGCAAGCCAGTACAACCCCGCCTGAAGATGCTGATATCAAAAAACTTCAGGAAGCCTTTGATTACCTCGCCCTGAATTTTACCGCCGCTCTACCGATAGCAGAAATAGCCTCCATGCTTGACATGACAACAACATATTTTATACAGGGATTTCAACAGATTTTTTGCATAGCACCGGAGGAATTTATTATGCAGGAAAAGATGATTGCCGCCTACCACCTGCTGTTACAAACTAAAAGCAGGATCAGCACCATTGCTATAAAAACAGGGTTTAAAGACAGGAGTGAGTTTGAAGTAATGTTCGAAAGCTATTTTAACTGCACACCGCAGTTTATCAGGAATGCACAATGAGTACCTGGTAATTCTATCTCAACGGGCAATAGAACATTTGACTAAGCCGTAAGATCATTTCTCATTATACCCTGCCTTTATTGCTGGATGTAATGGATATAGTGGAAGTTTGTGCTGATCTTCTACCCCATGCATCATGCGGTGGCCTTGCAGTGAAAGAAAGTATATTCGAAATAACAATCTTTCACTCATTATAACCATAACCCGTGCTGATCATGCTTAAAAAAGCTGCTCCCATCATTATTGCTGTATTGCTTATAATCCTCTTCCTTTACACCGGTATCAGTAAACTTTTAGATTACAGCGAATTCAAAAACCAGTTAAACAGTTCTGCCCTGTTAAAGCCAATAGCGCCGTTGGTTGCCTGGGCATTGCCCCTAGGTGAGATACTGGTAGCGGTGTTACTGATTGTTCCCATATGGCGGTTATGGGGCCTTTATACTTCATTTCTATTGATGTTAGCGTTCACCGGTTACGTAGTGTGGCTGCTTTATATTAGTGATGATATTCCCTGTGGGTGTGGAGGGATATTGGAACAAATGGATTGGGACCAGCATTTGATCTTCAACATTGTGATGACGGTTTTAGCGCTGACAGGGGCGTTACTTGAAAAAAGAAGGCGGTATGAGAGGTTACTCAGCGTGAAATGATGCTTCAGTAATTCATTTTCGCTGGTTTGCACTTGCGTTTACTAGTAATCCTAGGCTTACATTTTGCTTTAAGGCCCCAGGAATTTGGAAGTCTTTTCTACTGACTTCCGGATCTGGATGTAATTACCTTACAGTATGCATCCTTTATCGCTAATTTGGAAAAAATATTATTAAAAAAGTAAGACTAAAAAATTATAACTGCGGTGATATTTACAGCTTGCTGCTTTAACTTGAAGTACAAACCATTATTGGCATAACTATATTATTTGCACCATGCATTTGAAGAGATTTGTTAAACAACGGTAGCCTCAAGCCGTGCCTGCAATATCCTATTGGCATAAGCTAATCCTCAAAGGAAAAACCGTTTAGATAAAGAAGTGTTACGAGAGGCCATCTATTATTTTACAACAGCTACCTCAAGGGCTGCCAGCATGGTAAACATCAAAAGTTAAGTCATCAATTGTGTTATTAATTGATTGTTGCTACAACAATCCTCATTATAACGATCCTCATTATTACCATTATAAAGCGTCTAGCAAAATGAGTACACATATTGTAACCCAGGAAATGCCTTCCGGTCAAATGACGGGAGAAGAAGTCCTCAAATTTTTATATGCGTGTCAGCGCCTGGAAAAACTTGCAGCTCCTGCACCCCCTTATAAAAGCTCTAAGAGGTCCCGGAGACACGAAAGAAAAAGACAACAGTCGTTTACTACAAAACTTCGGCAATCCAATGGAGAATACGTAAACCTGGCACAACTCTTTCAGCAAGCAGTAGAACATCTGACAAAACTTTTCAGGGAAAGCCAGGAAACCGGCTATGAATTCTCATCCGGGTTTATACCCAATTATGAGACCATTCTTAATATACGCCGGGAGATCACGGACATGCCAAATATCAGGCTGCATACCATTGGCTACATTAGTCGAAAATACAATATCACAGAATCTACCTTACAGCGGAACTTTAAAAAGATTTTTAAAATGACCGTTCATGAATATGTGACTATGATGTGTATGGAAAAGGCACAACGGCTGAGAAAAGCACAGTCAATGAACATAGAAGATATCGCGGAAGAATTAGGTTATTCAGACCGCTCAGGTTTTTTCAAAACTTATAAAAAATGGCAGGAAAAATATGGAGCGAAGGATTGATTTTTAATAAAATCGATATGGCCATAAAGGAACTGCACTTTCCAATAAGAAAATTATGCGCCCCTGGTTGAAGCAGATTTCTGGTATTTCTGCACCCAAATAACATTATCAATGTGTAACTCCGTATAGAAAGGCCGACTATTGCGCCGGCCTCTCTGATTAGCAAGTTCGCCCATTGCAGGGTGGCAATAAAGAAAAGTGTAACCTGCAGCTTTACCACTATTATTTTAAATAATTCAAAACGACACTGTGACAATAACTAGCGATTTTAGTCTCTCCTATCGCTGGTTTCTATTTCAATCAAAAGAACAGTTATTGTGCAATAAAAGTGGTAGCAGTATAAACCGTACAAAAAGCGCCAGGCACCGCAGTTGTGTAAACCCTGGTACCAGAAGGAATGGTAATGGCTGCTACAGATACGGTACAGGGAGTATTATACACCGTGGTGATCCATAGTCTGGCACCATACCAGGCATTCGCTTTATTGGCAATTATTCCACCGAGTATACCAATAACACAAATTGAGGCGAGAATAATTTTCGTCTTTCTCATGATAGGGAATTAAAGAGTGAAATTTCATTTATTCCGATATAAGGACTGGTCATAGCGACCAGTCCTTATACAAATGAATTATCCATTGGTGCTTTTATAAAGCAACTTGTATGGATTACTGAGCCTGGAAAGCAGTAGCAGTATAAACCGTAGCGCGGGCATTAGGAATAGCCGTAGTGTATACTTTTGTACCACTTGCAACGGTGATAGCTTCTACAGATACTGTTGCGGGCTGGTCATAAACGGTAGTGATCCAAAGCTGGGCGCCATACATTTTTTCAGCTTTCATAGCCAGTGCACCACCAGCAATACCCAATACAGCGATTGCTGCCAGAACTATTTTTGCCTTTTTCATGATTAAAGATGCTTTTTGTATCAAAAAGCTAAACTTTACTCTTATTATATTAATGCCTACTCGTTTCTAATGGTTTTCGGCTTCCCCATATTGACCAGTTAAGTCTGCAGAAATAAACCGGTCTATGCTACGTAACAATTTTTTGATAGCCAACGGGCGAATCAACTTTAATATGGTCTGTTAATTCACCTACTTTCTCGCCTTCTGATCTACTCTCCCGTATAATAAACGACAAAAGAAGAATCGACGAAGTAAGGGATAAAACTTGCGCAAAGAGCTGATACCTGAGTACAATTGGCGATGCGAGAACACTAAAAACATTATTACATATCCAAATAATAAATACCCATCTCAGTACTATTGTAAAGGAAGGCACCGCTTTACTAAACCCATTCAACATCAGGAACCCAATCAAGGCAATAACGAAGAATCCATTTATTGTACATAGTAATACGGGATAAAACTTTGCGATAGTCCAGCCTTTCTCGTTTGCCCGTGTAAACACTTTTTTACTTCTTAGGTGAAACCACTGTTCAGCAATTGGTTCGATGGTATCCCGGCTCATATTATACCAACTTAGAAATTCAGAGGCGGGCAAATAATAGTTCTTTAGGTTAGGCCATATATAATTTTCTGTATAAGAAAGTGGATAATGGGTGATCAAATAGGTTCCATAAGCACCATACAGTGGGGCTACAGACGCCCACCTTGCAAACCCCTTGGTGGTACTGTCATTTTGATATTTTGCCCGAATGTAGACACCTAAGGGGCTTTTCTCGTCCCACAAAAAGTAAGAACCCACATGGTCATAAGGAGCATATTTTTCCTGTCTCACGGAATCCTTAAATCGATTAGCGATCGAGTGTATAACTCTGAATTCTTCAGGAACATCTTTGACAGGTAAGTTTGGTACTTCACCATAAGCATATAGGGCATTATTGGCCAATTGCCAGCCACCAAATGCTGAGAATTGCGGTGTTTTCGTTACACGAATGTATTCCCCTATAGTCAATACCACAAAGAGGCTTACCAACCCAACAATAGCTACTGCGCCAAGCAATTTCTGTTTCCAGGCAGCCTTTTTAAATAGAATAACTGCAAGGGAAATAAATGGATAATAAAGTGCATTATAGCGTACGCAAAAAGCCAAAACCAATACAATCGCATGTGTTAATAGAAGGCGCTTACTGGGCGAATGTAAAATCCAAAATAACTGTGTTAGCCAAATCAGGCTTAGGCTGGTAAAAAGTGCATCGCTCGAGATAAAATTGCTAACATAAAGATTAATTGGATTTAGCAGGTTAGCTGCCAACAATACATTACGGACAGTTCCTGATAATCCAAACAGGCTGCTCAAACTCACTATAAAATAAAGCAAACTACTTTCCACCAGCAGGTATTGTGTCCAAACAAGGAAATTATGTGAAAAGCTAAAACAACTAACCAGGCGCAGGAACTTCGAATAGCCGGTGGGCCAGATACTTATGAAATAGTTATAAAAAGCAGTTTCAATGTAGGAGTAGGAATCGGGTGAAAAATTTGGATAAGGGTAAAACCATTTAAATACAGCGAATATAGTAATAGCTACCACCAAACATAGTCCAACCGCTATCACAGTACTTCGGTCTCTCTTTACATAAATCTTTTGTTCACAGTCTGTAAAAAGACTTCTGTATATTATTTTGCTAATTTCCATATATACTCAATCAGTAAAAAAGTAAAGGAAAAGAATACTAAAATTGGGAAAAGTTGAAATCTAAGCGCAATAGGCGATGCAAATACGCTAAAGCCGAAGTTTACAACCCATAGCACAGATGTGAGTATGAGACCAATGGCCAAATTCTGAGATTTCTTGTAACCCCTTAGAAAAACAAAGCTTAAGGCGGACAACAGGAACACTACATTTATTATTCCGGTCATAACAGGGTAAAAGTTAAGGGTCTCCACCCGGTAGTCCTTGAAGTGTGTCTTTACTTTATTGGTTTTATAATTAAACCAGGCTTGTGCTGAAGCAAGAACCGAGTCTATTCCAGTATTATAAGTATCCAGAAATTCAACAGGTGGTGCATAATATCTGAAAGCATTAGGTAACAAGTAAAATTTAGCATATTCAACGGGATGTTCTTTAATCAAGTAGGCCGCATAATCCGCATAAAGAGGCCCCACAGTAGCCCATTTTTTTAAGGGGCCTGCAGCAGAATCCCCGAAAAAACGTTGTTCCATATAGCGGCGTAGCGGAGATCCAGGCACCCACATATATGCCGTTCCGGCCAACTGAAATTCCTCCGGATGTTTATTATAATCATTAGTAGAGTCAAAGTAAGTACGCACCATTGCATCCAGTTTTTTGAACCGTGCTGGCACTGGCTTAGTATGCTGGCGGTCCACATAGCGATAGCTATAAAGAGCATTGTTAGCCATCTGCCATCCCGAAAATGGTGAAAATTGTTTTTTCCCAGCAAGTTCATCGTATTTGGTACTCGTGTGCTCTACGAATAAGCCAATAAATATTATTGCCATTGCTAAACCTGTGGCTTTGAAGAAAATCCGCTGATGGGTAAATAGCAAAGCAACAGCCGCTATGATGGGATAATACAAGGCATTATACCGAACTGTAAAGGCAAAAAATAAGATCAGGGCGTGATAGAGTAGCCGCAGAGCCGTAGGCCTGTATAAAATCCATAGCAACTGCGTAAACCATATCAAGCTAAGAGAAAGAAAAAGGGAATCACTTGATATGTAGTTGGAAAGATACAGATACACAGGATTGAATACCATACAGCCTAACAGTAATATCCTGATAAATTTGCCTGGCCGGTAAAAATAAAACAGGGTAAAAATAAAAGCCATAGTACTTGCCTGTAGTAATAGGTATTGAAATGCTACCAGAGCTAGGTCAGAACGGCTCAAGACGCTAAACAGCCGTAGAAAACGTGAATAACCTATAGGATAGATGTTTATATCGTAATTCCAGTGTGCAGTCTCAAGATACACATAAGAGTCACCGTTAATAAAGCCTGCATATGGATAGAAATATTTGAATACAACAAACTGTAAAACAATTGCAAGGGCGGCCAGCCATACATACCAACGGGTTACCTTATTGTTAAAAATATAGTCCTTGATGTTAGTGAAAGCCATCTCAGGTACCGGCTTTTGTTCTTCGGTGCTGATGGTCTCTTTTGGAAGTTGTTCTACCTGTTCAGCTTTACTATTTTTTTCCTCATGGTACTCCTGTTCTGTATTAATATCCCAGATATTGGACTTGTCTTTTATACCGGCGGCAATATTATCAACCGCAACCATAGCTGTAAGCATACTATGATCACTGTTGTTATATTTATGCATTCCGTTGCGTCCCACCAAAAACAAGTTCTCAAATCTGTCCAAGTATTCCCTGATATAATGAAAACGATCATAACTACCGAAATAGGCCGGATAAGTTTTTTCTACCCTAATGACAGTACTATCGAGCACATTAGCTGCACTAGCAAGGCCAATTTTTTCCAGTTCGGTTATAGCAAGTATCCGGATTTCATCATCACTCTTTTTCCAAAAAGGTTCTTCCACATTAGTAAAGAATTCCATACCGATCCAAGTGTTGCCCGCGTCTTTTACCATATATGGGCTCCAGTTGTTAAAGATTTGCAGCCGGCCCACCGTTACATCCTTTTCCTGAATATATATCCAAGTATCTTTCAGTTCCAAAGGCTTCCATTCTCCAGTTCTCTTATCCTGGAAGGAAAGCTGCTTTAGTAAAATGCCAACAGTTATAAAATCCCGGTATTGAAGGCCGGACGCGACTTCCCGCACAGATCCAGGTATGGCGCCGTCCATGCCTTCTATCAGCTCCTGAACCGGCATAGTGGAAAAGAAATAATCGCCTTCAAGGTAGCTGGTTTCACCGGATATATGATTGACCGCCGCTATTGCTGTCACTGTGTTATTTTCAGACGTATGAATATGCTTTACGTCATGGTTCATAAGAATGGTACCGCCCATTTCAACAACTTGTCGCGCGACCTCCTCCCATAATTGGCCAGGTCCAAACTTTGGATATAAAAACTGTTCGATAAGACTGGTTTCCGTGGTTTTCTGGGTAATATCGCCCTTCTGTTTCCTTTTAACTATTGTTTGAATTGCATGCTGTATAGCCTTACTGATGCTAACTCCTTTGATACGTTGCGCGCCCCACTCTGCACTGATTGCCTGGCAGGATATGCCCCATACCTTTTCCGTATAATCCTTAAAAAAGAGCTTATATAAAGTATTTCCAAAACGGTTGATCATAAAATCCTCCAGGTTTTTCTCCGGTTTTCTTGGAAACAGTTGGGCAATGAGATAGGAGAACATAATTGCAATAGTACGACCTATACCAAGTTTAACAAGGGTATCAACAGACAGCTGTATAGGATACGTGAAAAACTTTCGTAGGAAATAAATTCGGGACAACCTGTTACGAACGAGCATGACGTTATCCGGATCCTGCAGCTTATCATTATTTGCTTGACCACTGACTACTCTTGATTTGTTTTGATAACTAATGGTAAAACTATCTTCCTCATTTACCTGGATGGGCATCATATTCATCCACCAATTCATTACACGATCAGATTTGGAAAAGAAACGATGCCCACCGATATCGATACGATTACCTTTATAATTAATGGTCTTAGAAATGCCGCCGATATCACCGCTTTTCTCCAATATGATCGGTTTTATGTTTGTACGTTTCAATAATTCGTACGCAGCCGTCAGGCCTGCAGGGCCTGCGCCGATAATAATAGCTCTTTTGCTGTTCATGCGGATCTGGGTTTAAGGGTATCAGTTCAATACAATAAATGTATGTGGACACTCGATTACAATTGGCAATACGGCATTCACTACTGTTAGGTGGTCAGTAATAACCGGGTAACTAAAATTTTCTTGATGGTCAAACACACAATGAGAGTCCGGGTTTATCTGTTAATGATTATAATGAGTATTGCAAAAGCATGATTTACTTTTAATAAAGAATTATGGTCTGTTGTCTGTTAGGGTAATACAATAGGCGTTGTTTGCTCTGTAAATTTCAAGCTAATATTTTAATTACAAAGTAGACTTTCATGGCAAATTAGTAGACATTTTAGGCAAAAAATATGTCGACTGCTATATTAATTCATAACATATCATCAGCCTGCAACCTGCAGCTTTATTAATGTTCTCGCAGTATTTTATAGAATTCTTATCGCCATAGATTTATATAAACTGCGTCCTTACAGCAGGCAAAATTAGGAAATTACTTTACTGGATTACTCTTCCTCAAAATGAAACCACTTTTTATCTTAATAATGACTCTATTTGCATTCCCTCATGCAGCAGCGCAGAACCAATCACTGATTCACCTGAATGGGAGAGTGCTAAATGGATCTGTATTCATAACTTTACCAGGAGCTTTGGTTAAAGCTCAGTTCATTACTGATACTACAAAATCGTTGTTCACCTATACCAAATCAGATGGTTCTTTTGATCTAGCCGTCTCTAATCAAGGCGTATATCTTATTTCTGTTAAGTCCTTAGGCTTTGATATATATATAGACACATTGTATATTAACGGCCGTGAAACATTTATTCGTTTAAAGGATATATTCCTTGAACCATCCCCTATCCAATTAAAGGCAATAGACGTTAAAACGCCCAAGCCATCTATAAGCATTAAGAAGGATACGCTTGAAATGGTAGCAGACTCCTTTCCTACTAGATCGCATGCTTTATTAGAGGATTTGTTAAACAAACTTCCTGGAATTCAAGTACAACAGGATGGGACCATAACATATTTTGGAGAAAAGGTCTCAGCCATCTGGGTGGATGGCAGTCCTTTTTTTGGGGAAAATACAACCGTGACCAGTAAAAATCTTTCAGCCGACATGATTGAACGGCTACAAATAATAGAAAGAAAACGCGATAATGGGAACGCAGGAGGCCTAAGTAATAATAAAAAAGAAAACATCATTAACCTTGTTATTAAAAAAAATAAAAAAGAAAACTGGATTGGACAGCTTATGGCCGGAACTAGTGAGGATGGCAAATACGCTAGTCAAGGAATGGCATCTAAATTTAGTCAGTCCGGCCAAATCGCCTTGGTTGGAGAGATAGACAATATAAATGGATACCAACAAACAAGACCTTCAGCTGGGGATAATGGATTTAGGAAAACGGAAAAATCAGGTATCAACTTTAGTGATCTATTACAAAACAACTGGTCGTTAAGTACCAGCATCATGCTGGATCGAACCCGAAACGAAAATGAAAATATCAAAACGGGCAAATATATACTGCATGATTCCATAATGCCTTTTGCACAAAAAGACAAAAATCAGGAACAAAATGATCTGTACCGTTTTAACATCAGGCTGGAGCGAACCAATGATACAACACAGTCTCTAATAGTTGATTTGGCTGTAAGTTATACTAGTAAATATGGTTCGGCATTAACAGACTATAGGTCTTTAACCAGTGATGGAACTTTACTCAGCAACAGTAACATCAATAATCGCTCTAACAACCAGTCCTGGTTTGGATCTTATACAATTAATTACACCAGGAAATTACAAAGACCCGGCCGAAGTTATAGTCTTTCATTAAATGGTTCCCATACTACAGATAACTATAAATTGTATAATATAACTAACAATTTTCTTTCATCTCCTGGAGATTCCCTAGAAAATGTCCGTACCAACCAGCTACTACAAAGGTCTAAACCAGAACAAGGAGTATCTTTTATTGCCAGCTGGACAGAGCCTTTAAGCAAAAATCAATCCTTGGATTTCCTTTGTTATTACGGAACAACAGATGCCAAATCTGCTATAATTGTCAATGGTTTTGATAAGGTATCTGGCATCTATAACATTTTTATTGATAGCTTAAGCAACAACCTTACACTTCTAACTAATGTTATTGAGACCGGTCCGAAGTGGCGGTTCCACGACAATAAATGGGATCTCGGCATGTCACTAACATACTATAATGCTAACTTAAGATACCTTAACAATACCAGATCAGGTAAATCAAAACAGCAATATACGAGTATCAATAAGACCATATCTTTGTCCCATTATGTCAAAAAGGATTTGAAGCTACAACTGAATTACTATAATGTCATTTTGTTACCTCAGGTAAGTGATTTACAGCCGCTCACTAATAATACAAATCCTTTATTGATAACTATAGGCAACCCTGAACTAAAAAACAGCTACACGCACGATATTTCGCTTACTCTTCAAAAAGTTAACATCTCAAATGGTTCGCTTTTCTCTACCGGTATTCAGGGATTGATAACCCAAAATAAAATTTCAGTATCTATTAGTTACGATTCTTTGGGCAGGCAGATCAGCCAACCTGTTAATTTAAATGGCCAGTATAACTTATACGGTTACTTATCTAAACATTTTACTTTATCAAAACAGCTCTATATTGAAAGTACGGGCCGTTTATACACCAGCCGCTTACCTTCCCTTGTCCAAAACATAAAAAAATATACTTCATTCAACGGAGCTGGCAGCAATATCAATTTAGGCTACAACCGGAACAAGTGGCTTGATCTCATTGTCAGAGCAGAAGTGAACTACACGGTAGTAAATTACAATAACGGTCATCAACCGCAGACAAAGTATTTCAGAAATAAGTTTGGCGGAGAAATAAATCTTGAGCTACCTATGGGCATTGCTATAGGTACAAATGCTGATTACATCATGAATACCGGCTTATCCGGAGATTTTAACCAGAACATCTGTATGCTCAACGCCTATGCAGGTAAAACTTTGCTTAAAAACAAGGGTTTATTAAAACTGCAAGGATTCGATATTTTAAGACAAAATCTAAGTGTCACGCGGTCTGTAAGTGCATCCTATTTGGAAGATACCCGCAGTAGCGTACTACAGCGTTTTTTTCTATTAAGCTTTACCTGGTTTTTCGGTCCAACAGAAAAATCGACAGAGTGATTTATTTTTAATGGCTGACTTTCTCGGCCTGCAATGTATTATTTTGAGATTTCATTATCAGATATTCTTTTTGCTAATTCTGTCATTCATTTTCCAACAATGGGCTGGAGCCAGGGGTCGGGATGATTGAATCAAATTCCAAACCAGTCTCATAACCTTTTTGGTTGGCAGGCACACCACGAGTCATCCAAACCGGTGCAGGCGCTCCTTTAAGGTAATGGTCAAAGAATTGCTTCATGCGCATGGTATAGTCAAGCGCTGATTTACCGTGTAAATGATGACCACCATCATCATACTGCAGCATCCAGGCCCGTTTTCCCATACGCCTTAAGGCATTAAAAAATTCAAGTCCCTGAGAAAAGGGTACCGCGCGATCAGCTTTATTATGCATCAGTAACAGCGGTGTCGTTATCTTGTCGACATTGAATATGGGAGAATTGTCAATATATGACTGTTTATTCTCCCATAGTGAGTTTGCCATACGGCCTTGTGACATTTCATAATACGACTGTTTCGCCACACTGGGAATGCCCATGGTAACACCATAATCACTAACAATATCCGAAACTCCTGCACCTGAACATGCGGCAGCAAACCGTTGGCTATGCGTAATAATGTAGTTAGTTTCAAAAGCACCAAAACTGTGTCCTTGTAAGCCCATCCTGGAAGAGTCTACAAAAGGCAATGCGGCTACAATTCCCGCTGCTGTAAGGATACACCGAAGTGCGCTTTCTCCTGGCTCTCCCAGTTCATAATGAATATCAGGTGTAAAGACGAGATAACCATTACTTACAAAGTAAGGAATATTAATACGCGCTTCACAGGCCTCCGGAACGCGATAAAGATTGATTTCATGGGACAGCTGTTCATAATAAAGAAAAATCACCGGGTATTTTTTTGTGCTATCGAAATTCTCCGGTTTATAAAGTACTCCATTAAGAGGCTTTCCCCCTGGCCCACTATAATTATAAAGTTCCGATTTAATCCAATTATAAGCTTTCTCCGGATGAATATCGCTCACAGGGTAAAAATGAATAAAGTTATTTGTCCAATAATAATTGGGGAAACGGTCAACACTTTCGCGTTTCACCAGGTAAACATTCGCATTAGCTGCTTTCTTTGGTCTAAAAGGGATTAAACCAGGAATACCTTGCACAGCATAAATGCAATCATCCATAGAAAGTTTCAACGGATTTTGCAATTCTCCCAGCTTCATAATAAAAAAACCATTCTGCTTGGTATTGAAATCAAAGGCATTTAAAATAATCCTGTCGCCAGCATGAAAACTTCGATCCTGATCCTCCCCCATCGCAAACTTAAAACTGACATTGCAGCGAGCACCATAGCCATTCGTCAGATTGGAAGGAGGCTTCTTGCCCTCCGGATCTACTAGCCATATGTCGAATTTATCATACATAAGAAGGCCGGCATCATTTTCCATCCACCCCGCGACCACCAGGTAGCTATCAATAAAAAGGTAAATATCATCTCCTCCTGATATCTTTCTCTCAAGTAGCCCTTCTGTTAAGGGATGACGGGTACCAGAAATAACATTATAACAATAATATTTTTTCATCTTTCCGTCAAAATACACGACATATTTTCCAGCAGGCGACAGAGAAAAATAAGAGGCCTGCTGATCAGGGCTATTCACAAGCGTTCTTTTTCCCGTTTGCGTGCTAACCAGAAAAGACCTTGCGTTTGCAGTACTATTCCATTTCGTTTCATAGATATCTCCTTTTCTATGGATAATCAGGACATTATCATCATTGCAATCTTCCACATTACGTGACCACATTGTTTCATAGTCATGTTCTAACTGGTTTACAGTTCTTTCAGCAATATTAATTACGGCAGCATACCGCTTATCTGTACGTTCATCCAGTTGCTGCGATTGTGGACGGCTATCCTGGTAACTCCAGATATCTACCTTTGCAGCGCCTGGGGGTAGCTCTCCTGGAGCCGCAGAAAGCAGCTGAAAATAAATTCGCTTACCGTCTCTACTAAATCCATCTATAGTCGCAATGGTAAGCCCGCTTTCGATAAACCGGGCACTATCCGATACCACTGTAAAAGCACTATCTGCTCCTTCGAGATAAAGACAGATGGAATGCAATAACCGTTCACCCGATGGTATAGCTGCAACAAAAGCCAGCTGCCGACTAGTTTTATCTAATCTGAATCCGCTTGCATCGTGTCCTTTCCAAATTTGTTTTCTGACACCATTTTTCAAATAAATTAAACTTAATACCTGGAACTGTTCCCCATTCTCCTTACGCTCCTCATTGATCCAAAGAATCTTACCATCCCGGCTCAGCAAATAATATTTAACCTGATTAAAGGAAATGCTTTTGTGTGTACTGAAATTTGTTACAAGGATGCGGCTATCTTCCGAATTCAACTTATAAATTATCAGATCGCCTGTTGGGCTATAGTAAAAATCTTTAACAGAATCGACAAAGCTTACTGCCCTGGTTTCCAGGTCAACCATCCCTAAACTGTCGCCATTTTGCATAAAAAACACCTTATTCCCCTTCGCATTAAATGTAGCACCAGAGACGGTATTTGCAATAATCTTTTCCTCATAAACCTTTTGCAGACCTTTTATAACGAGAGTGGTTCTCTTTAAGGGTGAATTAAATATTGTATATAGTACATAATTTCCATCGCTGCTAATCAAAGGATCTTCCAGCACAGAAGGCCAGGAGCTGAAAGCACTTGTATCTATACTCGGCTTTTCATTAGAGATAGTACCTTTCGGCCTTGATTGCCGGGAATAGGACTCCATCGTTGACAACAGGAAGGCTAACAAGCTAATAACAAATAATTTCATTATGAAATATTTAAGGCACAATGATTCTTGTGGCGCTTGAACACTGTCAAAATAATTCATTATACTGCGGTGCAATCACAGTTACGGTCAGCTATCCTTTTTTAGCTTTATTGTTTGTAATCGCATTCCTAAACATATCTCTTTCTTTCTCCGGCATATTTTTTCCGTATTTTTCAAGGTAAATCAGTGCCACCGGCCCATACTTATCCCACTCCTGTCTATTAAAATAATAGACGGTTTTAGCTCTTAAAAAAATCTCCTCACCGGGTGCCCCAAACCCTATTATTTTAGTTTGCAAAGAATCCCAGTTAACTGCAGTATTAGGATCGCGCAAGGCTGGTTCCATCAGTTCCGCGAAAATCGTATTCATTAGCTTGACAGATACGGTTCTTTGATCTAAAGGGCTTTGAGGATTGCTCGCTTCTTTTTGTAAAATGTTAAAAGCCTTGCTTTGGATGGTATTTGTATTTTGAAGGACAAATTCAAGTTGCTCTTTATTATAAGGTTCCGTTAACGTATTAATGTATTCTCCTGCGATCCTGGAAGCTCCATTTTTATCCCCTGCCCTACTGGCGGCGGCCGTCAACTGCGCCAAAAACGGCGCATCCGTTTTACCGTCTACAAATTGTTCAAGAAGACGACTGTAACTTAACGCGGGATCGGTAAGATCAGCTTCCGTTAAGGCGACTTCTGGTATCATACCAATTTTGGGTGCAAGGGCAGCGTTTATTCTACGCATGGACTCAAATGGTATTTTTACAATCTTACGGTCATATGTGATTAAACCGTTCTCCTCTCCTTCTACATCAAAAGGCTGTGTATAAATTGAACCACTCAATCCTTCCTTTTCTAGCATCCTAAGATGCTGGGTCATAATAGCGTACTTACCTTGCAATGCTGATGGTGTAACCTGTATATATCCCCAACCACTGGCTGGGCTCCATTGATGATCTGCAATAAAGACGCCTATTCCCCCATATTCTCCGAGCACCCTGGCTTTTCCCGGCAACATGATTGCGTTTCTCGGGTCGGGATAAGAATGTACATCGGTCATATCACTGTTTACATAAGGGGAATCTGATGGAAAGCGCAGTTGATCATTCACATAAAGAAGCTCACCGGAATGACCGTTTACCAGCCGTGAAGGATCCGTATCCTTTACCCACTGAGTAAGCCTTGCCTGGTCGTAGGCTCCCCAGCGCTCATTAAAGAGTACCCAGGTTGTAATGCAGGGATAATTGTGCAGCTGTTCTAGAGTTTCCGTTGATTGCTTCTCAAATGCTTCCTTCGCTCCGGCAGGCAGGCTTTGATTAGGGTTTACCATATCCTGCCAAACCATTATACCTATCTTGTCCGCATGATAATACCACCTCGCGGGTTCGATTTTGATATGTTTTCTAATCGTGTTAAAGCCCATCGCTTTGATGGCCTCGATGTCGAAAGCCAGTGCGTCATCCGTTGGTGCTGTCAAAAGCCCATCCGGCCAAAATCCCTGATCCAGAGTGCCTAAATTATAAGTATAGCTATTATTCAAAAAAATTCTGTCAACACCTTTTGAATCTTTTTGAATAGAAATTTTTCGCATACCAAAGTAACTGGCAACTGCATCAATGACCTGGTTCCCTTTTTTCAATGATATCGAAATATCATAGAGAAAAGGGTCCTCTGGCGACCACAAATGCATATTAGCAATCGGTAACTGTATAAGAGACCCGCTCTTCCCTCTCCGACTTACAACTTTCGTCCCTCGATCAAAGACTGTGAGTTCGATATCCAAACCAATAGGCGCCTTCACAGTCGCTTCGAGTATTTTTTTATCAATATCAGGGGTGAGAATAAGGGATGAAATATAACTGTCAGGAACTGCTTCAAGCCATACTGTTTGCCATATTCCACTGCTTGCTGTATAATAAATATTCTGGGGTTTGAGCACTTGTTTACCATGCGGGTATATGCCCTCATCTGTTGGATCCCATACCTTTACCTTAATCTCATTATCACCTTCTTTTATGGCGTCCGAAATATCAGCAGTAAAAGCAGTAAATCCACCTGTATGTTTAACAACTTCCTTGTCATTAACAAATACTGTTGCTTCATTATCTACAGCTCCAAAATGCAGAAGTAGCCGCCGGCCTTTTACAGGATGCGCTGTAAAAACTCTGTGATACCAAAGATTTTGATTGGGCTTAAGAGATTTTTTAACCCCTGAAAGAGAGGATTCAACGGGAAAAGGAACCAGAATTTTCCCGTCATATTCAATTGGCGCCAACGCATTTTTAGGAGTAATCGCATAATCCCATAGCCCGTTAAGGTTTTCCCACTGATCCCGGACAAGCTGTGGGCGGGGGTACTCCTTTAAAGCATTATCAGGATTTACTGTTTCAGCCCATTTTGTCATTACAGGGCTAGGCTGCATTTTCCAGGTTTGCTGGGCCATGTTTCTTTTGCTCAATGGCTGAATCAACAGAAAGAGACAGAAAAATTTGTATTTCACGTAAAAATTATTTTGTTAATGATTGGGTGTTCAAAAGACATGGTTATAAAATACCGGTTACTGGTTTTTCATTGGTAACATGAACTTAAATAATAATACTGCGCTAAAATTTCAATGTACTTACTATTGTGGCCATGTTGGCTCATTATTATTCATTTTGCTCAGATTATCCTGAATATCATTTGCTTGTGGATTAAGTTCTGCAGCTTTTTTCTGCCATGTAATAGCTTCTTTCCGCCGGCCAAGCTTATAAAGGATATTCGCATAAGTGTCATAGTATTGGGCATCCGGCTTTGAAACTATTTTGATGGCTGTCTCACTCCATACAAGAGCAGTAACCAGGGATTTTTTATCATAGCTATGTTTAAAGATTTCCCATGCATTCCAGTTATATTTAAAATCTTGGGTAAAATTGCCCATAACCGGCATCGGTGGTCCAAAGCGCTCAACTATTGTTATCAGGTTGTCCGTATACTTCGCCCAATCCATTTTAACGCCATACCACTTTACTTTGGCATTCAACATGATCCGCTCGGCTGTTTCCGTTCCATATTTACTGCTTAACAGCTGTGTTATAGCCAACCATTCTGGCTGTTCATTTAGTGGTTTTGCATAATTTCGATCTCTCCATAACCGCGGTTCCACAAATTTGTACGTGATGGCCTGGTCAATCAACTGCCGCGTATATCCCTCCTGATTCATTATCTCATCAATAATCTTTTCCTGGTTGTAAAATAGACTGAACACCTTATCATCGGATTGTGCATAAGCGGCCAAAAACTCAATATTCGATTTGGTAAGCAGGCTATCGGGCGGCAATAAAAGCAGATAATTGTGAAGGTATTTTTTGGAAACTTTATCGGCCACCTCTTTGTCATTTACATCTCCTGCCGTCCTGGCTAAATAAGGCATAGAAGTATAGGGTAAAACCCCCTTTCGAAATTTCTCCAATAGAGGAAAATATTGCGTTTCCGGTTTTAAAGCCTCGTTGCCAAGTTCCATGAAGAAGTTACCATATCTCACCCCCATCCCCTGATGAACCAAAGTTCCGGCAGATGTAAAGAATAGGTAGACAGGAAATGATTTTCCAGCAACGAATTTCTGGAGATCTATGGGTAATTGCATTTGCTGCCTATTCTTCAGTCCATCCTCATTGGCAGAATCCAACAACATCTTAATACTTAAAAATCTAGAATTAAAAAAGCTTCCTATTGTACTGTCAGAAAATACATCCTTCTCCATTCTTTGACAATCTGCCGACCGTGGGATAGCACAGGTAACAAATACCAATTTACCATCGTTTCCTGCTGCGCGCAACAATTCAGTCCAGCTTTGAGCTTTTCTAAATTCAATCCCATTATTCTGACCGATCGCAAGTGAAGGGAAAATCAGTATGAATAACAATATTTTTTTCAACTTTAAAAATTTACGTGTAATTAATTATCCGGCATATAATTACTATACCCTGGTTGGAATACATTATTAGTAACCAGTATTCTGTATTATTTTGGGATTGCTTTGTATTTCAAAAAATGGCACAGGATACCATTCCCATTCCGTTTTCCATACCCCTCCTTTTTCAGACGTCACTTTACTCATAACAGCATCTATTGTACCCCTGCGTTTTAGATTTAGCCATCGATCTCCCCACTCTGTAAAAAGTTCATCCTGCCTTTGGTGATCCACTTCCATAAGAAGCGATGCTTTATCCATTGCCCCTACATAGTCTAACAAGCCCGCACGGTTGCGTATCCGATTTAAGTCCTTTACTGCGGCTGCAGCATTGCCTTGCTGTACATAGGCTTCTGAACGAATTAAAAACTGCTCAGCTAAACGCATTACCATTTTATACTCGGTGATCGGTTGATATAATTCACTTACCTTATACTTATAGGGATAATGATATGTTACACCTGTTACGATTACGCTATCCACCCAATGAGATTTCCTTAAATCCCCGGGTTGAAAACTCCTTAGCAATTGTGGGCTGAGATAGACCGGGTATGAATCTTGGGGGCCTGATTCTGGCAATATAAATAATTTTGCGTCGGGGGTATTCTCTCCATTATTTACCGGCTGCAATTGCCAGATAGCCTCGTTACTGTTAGCAAGAAAAACGTTATCAAGCTGTTGGACGAGATCAAATTGGCCAGAATTATCTATTATTGCTGTCGCGGAAGCCTGGGCATTAACCCAATCCTTTTCATATAAATATACCCGGGACAATAATGCTATTGCCGCCCACTTGGTAGGTCTAAGCCTATCTATGGTGGAAATTTTGAGTGTTCCATTGAGAAATTCCTCACTTAATAAGGAAGAAGCCTCTTTGAGATCTATCTCGATCTGTTTATATACTTGTTCTTTCGGAGTCCGGGACAATACACCATTTTGTGTATAGTCTGAAGTTAAAGCTAAGGGTACATCACCATAAAGGTTCACAAGGTAAAAGTAAGAGAATGCGCGCATGAAGTGAGCCTCACCCAACAGCTGCTTTTTAACTTTAGGCGTAAGGGCATTTGCTGCAGTAATTCCTTCAAGTGCTGAATTCAGTGTATACACTACAGGATAAAAACTGTTCCAGTAGTCATCATTACTATTAGTTAAAGCATTCCTATAATAATTAGCTAATACAGCATTATTAACACCGCCAAAAAGAGTTAATTCGTCGGCGGAAAGAGCGGGCAAAATTGAAAGGGATGATATACCAAACTGAATTTGTTCACTCATTTTTGTATACACACCTGTAATCGCTGCAATTGCTGTGGCATCACTGTTATAAAGATTGTCTCCATTGGTAAAATTAACAGATGGATCAACCTCCACAAGCTTGGAGCATCCCGATAATACCAAAAATATTATCGAAATTGCTGTATTAAAAAATCTATTGATTGACCGTTTTGACATAATGAATTGCTTAATGAAAAGATTAAAATGAGAGCTGTATGCCAGTGCTCACCATCCTGAGTGGAGGAAGAACATTAATTGACTGAGTTTCGGGATCAATTCCTTTGTAACTAGTTATTGTTAATAAGTTTTGCGCCGACACGTAAACCCGACAACTTTGCAGCCTCATTCTTTGCTTCCATTCTCCCGGTATCTGCCATGAAAGTGAGATATTTCTTAATCGTATGAAAGATGCGTCCCCAACTGATGCATCACTGAGATCTGCGGCGCTTGAGAACTGATAGCTTAAACTGTAATCAGAACTGAAGCGTTGATTGCCCACATGATCACCCGGTTTTTGCCATCGGTCCAGAACATATTCAGGTTGATTGCCTAGCCCCCCCTGAAATCGTCCAGGACTTTTACCAAACTGGTAAGCCTGGCCATCCTGCTTCACAAATTGAAAGAGAAAGTTCAATTCCAATCCTTTATAACTAATATTATTTTCAAGACCACCATAAAATTTTTGTGTATAACGATTGAAAGAAATTAGGTCATCGGGATAAACAGGAAAATTTGTCAAACTACCTTTCGCATCTGTGAATTGGAACGAGCCGGTTTGGGGGTCAACACCTGCATATTTAAATTTTTTCAAGATTGAAATAGGTTCTCCAATGATCAAACTGGAACCGTAACTGGAAGTAGCAAAATTGGGAAAAGAGACTAACTTATTCTTAGGAATAGTCATATTAAACGAAGATGTCCAAGTAAAACTATTCCTCTTAATATTTGTCGTATTCAAAGAAAACTCCCAGTTTGTGTTTTGAACTGTAGCAGGAAAATTCCTTGTTATACCGGGAAACCCGGTTACGATTGGGAGCCTGTAATCAAGTAGTTGATTAGAAGACCGATTGACAGCGTAATTAACAGTTAATAAAATCCGGTCCTTAAAAAATCCCAGATCAATCCCTCCCTGTATCTTTTTGGTTTCCTCCCATTGCAGATAAGGATTGGTTAAACTGATTGGCTGAATAGCTGCAATACCCTGGTAGGGATTAGCAACTGATACAGGTATATATCTGTTGAGATATGTATAATCACCAATTTGATCATTTCCTGTTGTACCATAACTGCCTCTCAATTTTCCAAAACTGAATACTTGTGAAGAATTCTTAAAGAATCTCTCTTCGGAAAAAATCCATCCCAAGCCAATTGCACCAAAGTTGTGAAAGCGGTTAGCGGAACCAAAACGGCTGCTTCCATCTCTGCGAGCCGTAAGATTAATAATATATCGATCAGCCCAATTAAAATTAAGTCTTCCGAATAAAGCGTTGTATTTATACTGAATATTTGTTGCGGAAGTAACCACCACCGTTCCAGCAGATGATATACTTGGTAAGCTTTGATCATCATTATAACCGGAACCATTCAATAACTGGCCATTATTATTAAGTTGCTGAATAGTTGTCCCAATCAATGCATCGAGTTTACCTTGTCCCCAACCATGCTGATACGTGATTTGCGGTTCAATAATCCAGGAACTTGAATTGTTATTACCATAGGATGCACTTGGTTGAATAAACGCTGTCTGAGCGGGGCTAATAGCCTTACTCGTTGTAATTGACAAATCGGTAACCTGCATATTAGTATAGCCAAAATTACTCTTGATTTCGAGCCCCGGCAATATATTATAACTCACAATAGCATTACTGATTAAATTCCTGGTGGTATTACTGTAAGTTTGATATAGGTAAGAGTATGGATTCGTCCAGGTTGGAGCACCAACATCATTAAACATCCAGTTAAGGCTTCCATCAGGGTTATATGCCGTCGGGGCATTCGGAGAGAGACGTGCGGCAAATGTAGTAAAATCGTACTTGGGAAGGTGATTATCATCCACCATGTAATTGGCTGACAGCTGCATTTTTATCTTTTGATTTACTGAATTACTAGTCAAATTAAAATGCAATGAGGCCTTCCGGTCTGAAAAATCACCGGGGAAGACTGCTGTTTGTCTTTGATAGGTTGTTCCTATTAAGTATTGTGTTTGGTTATTACCGCCAGATAAATTAGCGGATACATTTGTATAATGTGCTGTGTTTCCGATTAATTCCTTTTGCCAGTCCGTATACCTGGTGCTGTCCCAAAGCCCGTTAATATCGTAATCGAACGACTCAACTTTTTTACCATCGTTATTAATCCCTTCTTTCCGCATGGCAATATACTGTTGCGTATTTAAGAGTTTGAGGCGGCGGGCAATTGTGCCCCAACCTTGCTGCAGGTTAACATCTACTTTCATTTTCCCGGCTTTTCCTTTTTTGGTGGTTATAAGGATAGCACCGTTGGCGGCACGCGATCCATAGATTGCTGTTGCATCGGCATCCTTCAGGATGCTGATGCTCTCGATATCAGACGGGTTTATATAGTTCAATGGACTGCCGAGTTTTCCACCTGCGAAACTTCCCAGAATTCCTCCGTTATTGTCCATTAGCTGGGAGCTGTAAGGTACTCCGTCCACGACGTAAAAAGGATCGTTTCCGTTACCTATGCTGTTTTGTCCCTGCACCTGAACACGAATAGCACTTCCTGGCATGCCGTTACCTTGTGATATAAACAGGCCCGGCACCTGACCTTCCAGTGCTAACATAGGATTTGTTACTGCTTGATTGCCTATTTTGTCTGACTTAATGGTGGTTACGTTGCCTGTGTTTAAACGTTTAGTAGTGGAAGAATAAGCAACCACAACGGTTTCGTCTAACTGATTAATATCAGGATTGAGTTGCGCGAGCAATGTTTTGCTTTTTACAATAAGCTCTCTTGTTTCATAGCCAATAAAAGTTATTGTTATTATACTCTGTGCCGTTACTTCCGACAGGGTAAAATTGCCCAAGGCATCCGTCACAGTTCCTTGACCAGTTCCTTTAACCTGGACAGTTGCCCCAGGAATTATGTTCCCTGATGCATCTGTTACAGTTCCTTTAAGGATCGGAATTACGACGGAACTGTCACCCAGATTTTTTTTTGTGTCGGCGACTTCAGTATTATTTACTTTTTTCTTATGAATTACGACTACGTCCTCGTTAAATGTCCACCCCAACCCCTTGCTACTAAACAGAAAATCCAATACTTCATTAACAGAAGTGTTTTTAAATGAAACATTCACTTTTTCCTGTTGATCAATCAAGGTATTTCGCTGGTTATACATCACCATAATCCCCGCTTGATCCCTGATAGCATTAAAAATTTTTTTTATGGTAATTCCAGTTCCCGATAAAGTAATAGTACGATCCCCCTGATCGTTGGCTTGTGCAAGTGAAGTAAAACAGATGAGCAATAAAAATAGGCCAATAGAAAGCCCATGGAACATACAGGTACGTAGTAGCTTTGTGTACATAAGCTATTGAGTTTGGTTGTCTTTATGAAATTAAAAATGGTATAGGCAGCGTACTCTAACCCCTGGCTGAGAACATTCTTTCATGACTAACTTTATAGTCATACTTAAAGTGAAATAGCATGTACTATCACAATGTTATCTTTTTTTTAAATTTTCGAAGAATAAAGTGCAAGGCACTAAAAACCATATAGCTTACCTAACACATTTTTGGCTATTGTTTATTAGAATGGGCAAACAGTTGAAAGTTTACGAAAGACATTAACCGTAGATTAACTTAAGTTTCCATTATCTTAACCGAATCTAATTGTATTTGCGCAAAATGATTTATGCACTATGTTTATATTAACAAGTAATTCACTAATCCGTTAACGAACGATTCACTAAATCCCTTCTTACGGATTTATAGAATTAATTACCTTCGGTTGAAAAGTAGATTGTCAGTTTGGGAATAAAAAAGGGGATCACAACAGTTACAACTATTGGTGAAGCATATTGCAGCAAACCAGCCAACTTCTGATATATGCATCTAGCTAAAGGAATTAATTCTCCGGCATTTTTGCCGGATACCTATTCGGTTAATTGCATCCGGTTCGTCAATAGTATTTATTTATAAAAAGCCAACAAGTATAAGGTATATGACCACGTCAGTATACGAACAAGATACTATACTACTGGAACAGCTAAAAAAGGGCGAGACCGAAGCCTTTAACTGGTTCTATCACAAACACCGGCGGTTTTTGACGGTGCTGGCCTTTTCTATACTGGAAAATGAAACGGATGCGATGGAGCTGGTGCAGGAATTCTTTGTTGATTTTTGGCAAAAACAATTGTACAACAAAATAGATCCCTCAGGTAAAAACAACGGTTTTATAAAAGGTTATATTAACCGCATAGTGCATAACCGTTGCATTGATAAAATACAACAACGGAAGCTGACTAATAAAAGACTGTCTGCCTTACCCGTACCCGACTCCGCCACTTCCTCACCGGAGGAAATATGGCAGGCAAAGGAATGGCAACGGGAGATCCGCAAAAAATTAACGGCCGCTATAGATGAAGTGCCTCCCCTTTCCGCCAAAGTATTCCAAATGGCCTACCTGCAACACAAAAGCCGTAATGAAATAGCTGCCGAACTGGGAGTAAGCCCCCATACCGTAAAGAACCAGTTAGCCCGTGCCCTCCGCATATTACGGGAAAGGTTAAAAAATTTATCCTTTTGAGTAGTACATACTTATTTTAAACGCGTTTGTATAATGATGTCAACAGACCCACTCCATATACGTGCACTGATGATTGCCCGGCTGACCCATACCATCAGCCCGGAGGAAGAGCAGTACCTGGACCGGTTAATGGAGGACGAAGCCATACAGAAGGAATGGGCAGCCTTACAGGCTAAGTTTTCCATAACAGATATAAACGAGGGTTTCAGCCGTTTTGATAAAGAGGAGGAATGGCTTACTATTGATGAAATAACGGCCCTCCCATCACAAAAAAAAAGGACAACAAAAATACTCCGCTACACCGCTATTGCTGCTGCCCTGGTAGCCGGTCTTTTAGTAGGATTCTACTTTTTAAAGGCCGGGCAGCAGTTTAACAAGGCACAAAACCTTGCAATTACTGCCGATAATAACCAAAACGGAAAGGACATTGTACTACGCCTGGCCAACGGGCAGGTAGTTAATCTATCCGAGCAAAAAGACAGCATACAAACAGGTATGGCCCTGTTAAATAATACCGGCAAAACGCTTTCCTATAAATCAGCAGCGGCATCCAATAGTGTAAACAGCCTGGTGGTTCCTGTAGGTAAAGATTACCACCTGGTTTTATCTGATGGTACGGAAGTATGGTTAAATTCTGCCACCCGCTTAGACTTTAGCTTTGCTTTTACCGGTAAAACCCGGGAGATTACCATAAGCGGGGAGGCATACCTGAAAGTAGCCCAAAATGCCAGCCAGCCTTTCATCATACATACACCCCAAGGTAATGTGCAGGTACTGGGTACCGCTTTTAATATAAACTCTTATGACAGCGGTACGGTAAAAGTATCCCTGGTAGAAGGCGCCATACGTTACCAGAATGGACAGCAAGCAGTGACCCTGCAACCAGGCACAGAGGCTGTAGACAAAAAGAATAAAAAGATCCAAATACGCACCTTTGACCAGGATGAGGTGCTATCATGGAAAGAAGGGAAATACTATTTCAGCGATGCCGGTTTACCCGAGATACTTTCCGTACTGCCCCGCTGGTATGGTATAGAGGTAGTAGTAGACAATCCTAACCTGCAAACAGAGGTATTCACCGGCGGAATGGACCGGAACAAACCAGTTACCTTTTTCCTGGACAACTTACAAAAGACCATGAACCTTCAATATTCCTTTGACAGTAAGGGACTGCTGCATATAAAATGATTCCGAGTGTTTCCTTGAAATAATCGTTGTGTTTTAATTATTTCACCAATAGATTCTAGCTTCAGGGCCGCTATCCAGCGGCCTTTTCCATGTCTGGATGCCATGGGATTGCAGTGAGATTTCTTAATTTATATTGACATTCAATAACCATGAAAATATCGGACACCCCCTCCCACTGGCATGACAATGGCAGCCCCATACCCGTTCCCAAGGCAATGCAGTCAAGGCTGTTGCCCTGGGCCAGTACCATTTGTAAAAACTACGACTTTGGTTCTATACTTTTACAGGAGTTTAGTGCTACAGAGCTGCATATTTACAGAACAATTTTTAATATAAAAAAGAATGTAAAATTATATACCTGCTGGGATCATAACCTGGTGACCTTACAATATACCTGGGCAGGAAATTTTATTTATTGGCTAAACCGGAACACCAAATTACAATTAGCAACCACCCAATATTTTCTTTTATACCTGGCCGCCGGCACTTATGCCTGCCAACTTTTACCTGGTACCAGTGAATGGTTGTATATAGAAACGGGGCCGGCTTACCTGCAGGAGCTGCAATTAGCCCATACAGCCCTGCCTAAAATGCTTCGCAACCTTTATGCTGCCGGTAATACCGGAGGAGTGTTATTCCCGGCTAAAATGAGCAATAGAATACAGCATATAATACATGAAATTTACACCAGCAGCAAAACCGGCCCTTCCCTGTTACTGGAGATAAAAAGCCAGGTATACCGGTTACTGAATGCCTATAACGAAGATATAACCTGGACGCATTACCTGGAAAACATACGGATATCCCAAACCGCCAAAACTATTTTGGCAGTAAAAAATTATATTATTGGTTATCCGCATATTCATGCCTGCAGCCTCGCCAACCTGTCCAAACAGTTTAACATTAGTGTTGCAGCGCTAAAAATCAACTTTAAAAAGCAATGTGATATACCCGTGAGTGAATTTGTGCAGCAACAATGTTTTTTGAAAGCCCAGCAGTTATTGCAGCTACGCATTGGATCGATACGGGATATTGCTTTGCAACTTGGGTACTCCGACGTATCCAACTTTTCGAGGGCCTTCCGGAGTTATGTGGGCTATGCCCCTCATGTGATGCGCCGGACAGGCAAATGAAGGGCATTTAGTAACCGGCATTCTGCTGTATTTGCGGAGACTTTGCCAGCTCTTCCCCTGGAATTGGGAACAATTGATCAGTAGTATGCCAATATTCTCCTTTCAAAGAGCCTAGTACAACATCTGCACTACCCGTACGTACCAGGTCAAACCAGCGGTGCCCCCATTCTGTAAATAACTCCACCCGCCGCTCCTGTAACACAGCCTGCAATACTTCCGATTGGGTAAGTGTATTAATACCAGGTAAGCCAGCCCTTCCCCGTATAATATTCACATCTGCTACTGCACCCTGCAGATTATTTAACTGTGCTCTTGCTTCTGCACGAACCAGGTACAATTCTGCCAGCCGGAGAATGGTGGGATATTCTTTAACAGCAGTATTGACCGCCCCAATCTTATACTTGGCAGGGTAGTAGTAACGGGTGGTATCATTGACTGTAACATAACTTATCCATTTCAGCTTGCGTTGATCTCCCGCTTCAAAATTATTGAGTAACTCCCGGCGCAAATAAACCGGGTGGATATCATCAGGGCCGGTAGGCGGTAATATAAAAAATCGCCCTTCACCGGTATTGGCATTAATACCCACACCTACTGGTTGCAGCTGCCAGATGGCTTCCCGGCTGTTCTTTAAAAAAACATTACTCAAAGCAGTCAGCCTGTAAAGTCCGGTATGGTTAATGACAAGAGATGCCTGGATATCTGCGTCGGAATAGTCATGGGTGTATAGATATACCCTGGCTAATAAAGCCGTGGCAGCCCATTTGGTTGGGCGTACCCTTTGTGCACCACTCGTGTACGGAGTTAACGCATCTCCCTGCAAATATTGGTCACTAAGCAAATTTTGCGCCTCTTTAAGATCATTGATAATCTGATGGTACACCACTGATACCGGTGACCTAAGCAACCTGCTATTGATTCGGTAGTCTGTACCAAGGACCAGCGGCACATCCCCATACAAGCCGACCAGGTAACTATAGTTAAATGCCCGCATAAACTTAGCTTCGCCTAATAATTGTTGTTTTACAGCAGGCGAAAGCGTAGTACTTTGTTCCAGGCCTTCTATAGCCACATTGATCTTATATATTACCGGGTATATGTCTGACCAATATGCAGGATCTGTTGCCGATAAATTATTCTTATAGTAAGATGACAGGATAGATGTACCCGTGTATACCAATTCGTCTGCCGCAAGTCCCATATTAGTATACATGGTAGCTAACAAACCGGTGCTATTAAAGAATGCACTGTTCTGATTACTCATGGTCTGATACCAGCCGGTAGCCACACTAGCAGCCATAGCATCACTGGCATACACATCCGCTGCATTGATATTATTAACCGGCAGATCAACTCCCAGAAATTTCTCACAGGAGTAAAACGTAACCAGACCGGCCAGCATTATTAGCAGTATTAATGTTTTCATATGTTATATTTTAAAGAGTAAGTCCGATACCTACAGTAAACATCCTTAATGGGGGGAGGGAAGTAGTATTCCTGGTTTCAGGGTCTAGCCCCTGGTAACCGGTGATGGTGAAAAGGTTTTGCCCTTCAAAAAAAAGCCTGGCCTGCATATGCAATTTTTGCTGCCAGTACTCAGGCAAGGTCCATGCGAATAATAGTTGCTTTAACCGCACATAAGACGCATCGGAAAAGGCGGCTGTACTAGCCATAGCGTTTACATAAGTGGTGGCCGATAGGGAATTGACATCACTATTTACCTGTTGTACTGGCTTATTCTCTCCTCGTTTTTCCCAATGATTGAGTATGTAGGCTGGTTGATTGCCAATGCCACCGTAAAATGTACCCGGCAAAAATCCTAATGCATAATTACCGCCCTTCTGTTTTACGAAATAGAATAATACATTCAGCTCAAAACCCTTGTACTTAAAGGTTTGCGATACCCCTCCGTATAAAACAGGATTAAGATTGATATAACTTGTCTTATCCTCCGGTCTGCCGGTAAACTCCGCTGCTATCCGATTACCAGATTGATCATATACTCTATATAATCCTGTAGCTGTATCCACACCGGCAAACCGGTATAACCTGCGTACATTCGTAGATTGACCAATTACATAGTCATTATAATTTTCAGATAGCTCCAGCCCGGGATAAGCAAGCAGTTTATTGACCGGTATGGTTAAATTGAGACGGGAGCTCCATTGAATATCCTGATTCGTTCTGCTCTCAAAGCTTATACTGAGCTCCCAACCAGCGTTCAATACGGTTGCATCTATATTCTTCATAATATTTGGAAACCCGGTAGCCACGGGTATAGGATAGTTTAATAATTGATTAGCAGAACGGTTCTGGTAATAATTAACGTCCAGTAACAGCCGGTCCTGGAAAAAACCAAGCTCCAACCCGGCAGATAATTTACGTGTTTGCTCCCATTGCAAATACGAATTGGTGAGGCTGGTTGGTTCTAACCCTATTCCCCCCTGGTAAGGTAAAGGCGATGATACTGGCTGATAAAAATTCATGAACTGGTAATCTCCGATTGCATCATTACCGGTGGTACCATAACTGCTTTTCAATTTTCCAAAACTCATGGCCAGCGGCCATTGTTTAAGCCATGAAGATTCAGAGAATACCCAGGCGCCTGCAACTGACCCAAAATTATGAAACCGGTTTGCAGGCCCAAAACGGGAACTGCCGTCCCTGCGGGCAGAAAGGTTGAAGATATACTTGTTATGCCAGTTGTAACTGAGCCGCATAAACAAAGCATTATACTTATAGTCCGCGCTATTGCTGGAAACTTTGCTTTGCAAGGCAGCGCCAATATTTGGGAGCGGAATGCCTGCCGCGTATCCCCGGGTAATAATGGTGGTGCGTGTAGCCGTGTTACCCTGGAGGGTGCTACCTACGAACACATCCAACGTTCCTTCACCAAGGGAATCCACATACTCAACCTGCGGTTCTATAATCCAAGTGGAAATATCTCCATTAGCTATCTTTGCTTCGCCCGGATGCCCCTCCCGGTCCTGCGGAGCATAACTGTTTTGTGGCAGCAGCAGCATTTCTTTTATGCCCAGGTTATTATACCCACCATTTGTCCGGAGACATAATCCTGGTAATAAACAATAACTTACGGAGGCACTGGCCACCAGATTGGCGGTTTTATTATTGTATGGCTGCTGCAGGTACGCCAGCGGATTTTTCCAGGAAGCATTTCCGTTGGGCAACAATGCCCAGTTCAATTCATGATTCTTTCCGTACGGTTCCGGCGCATTAGGTACCAACTTTATTGCCAATTCAGTAAGATCTGTTGAAATTAATTGGTTATTATCCATCATATAGATACCGGAAAAATTCACCTGGAAACACTTGTTGACAGATATGCCGTGCATGTTGAAATGCGCGGAGGTTCGTTGGTCTGCCAGGTTACCAGGAAACACAGTGGTTTCCTCGCGGCGCCCCAGGCTTAACAGAAACTGCACGTAGTCCGTACCGCCGTAAACTGTTGCATTCACATTCGCATATTGGGCGCGGTTGCCAAGCAATACCTTTTGCCAGTCAGTATTCCGGTATTGGCTATAGACGGTTAGATCCGCATTTTCCGCTGTAACCGCTTGGGGGACCGACCATCCTGCATTTTTAAAGGCTTGCTGTCTCATTTCCACATATTGCGGGGTATTTAATACCTTCACTTTACTAGCTACCATACCTATTCCGTATTGCATCATAACATCCGTCTTTATTGGACCAGGCTTCCCTCTTTTGGTGGTAATGAGAATTACTGCGTTTGAACCCCTACTACCATAAATGGATGTTGCATCTGCATCCTTTAAGACATCGATACTTTCTACATCGTGGAGATTGATGAAACTTAACGGGCTGCCTGCACCAGGCTGTTGGGTAGCCACATCCGGTGCATTGCGGCTTAAACCGCCCAATATGCTGGTGAAAGTGTTTAATAATTGCGACGGATAAGGCACTCCATCAATAATATATAGAGGATCATTCCCATTTTTCAGGCTGTTATCGCCTTGCGACCGTACGAGCGTGTTGCTACCGGATAAACCGGTGCTCTGCTGAATAGATAATCCCGGCACCTTGCCCTGCAGGGCCAGTGCAAGATTACTGACCGGCTGTTTTTCTATATCCTTTGCTTTTATAGTAGCTACATTACCGGTATTCATTCTCCTGGTGATAATGCCATACCCGGTAACCACTGTTTCATTCAACCTATTTACCCAAGGTGTTAACTGCACCAGCATGGGCTTTTTTCCAAAAACAGTTAGCTCTTTTGTCTCAAATCCAATACTACTGACTATTAATCCACTTTTTTTTCCAGTTCTTAATGTAAAAATCCCATTTGTATCTGTTAACACCCCATCTTTGGTTCCTTTTATCATAACTGTTGCAAACGGCACCGGAATCCCGACCAGATCTGTTACTTTTCCTGTAACTATTTCAACCGCTGTACTGTCCGAAGATCCCTTTATGCTTACTGGTAATTTGTTTCCTGGTACATGCAACACATCTCCATCCATAAAATAGTACCATCCGTTCGCCTCCAGAACCTGCTTCAGCACTTGTTCTATACTTTTGTTTGTTACATTCAATGAAATCCTTTCGCTTAACTTCTCCTCCGTTTCGGTGGATATAAATAGTCCTATATGCGCTTGCCTTACAACCTTTCTTAAAACATTATTAATAGGTGCTCTGTCCATGTTTATAGTCACCTTTTTCCCTTCCTTGTTATGATGCTCCTGTGGCGCAGTTGCCTGTGCAGCTGCAATGTGGCATAATAAGAGGCATAGGCCTACCAATACATGGCTTGGTAAGCGCCCGTTTAGTAAATAAAATTTCATAGCATTTGTTTTATTTTAAAAAACCTGCTTTCAAAGGTATGGTCACTGACTACAATAGATCCATTATCAAAACGATCGAAACCCAAAAAGGTACTAGAAATAAAGAATCATTTTAAAAAAAACAGTATACACATCCACGTGAGTACATAACGATGAACTTTATTAACAAAACTGTTAACGAATACTTCACAAATACTAAAATGAATGCAAGAAAATAACCCAAAGGATAACAGCTGTACCCTGGGTGGATATTACTTTTAGGATAATTTATTCACCTTAAAAAATTACGCTTATGAAACGCGTTAAACTCGTTCTGGTTGCTATTGGCATCCTTACTATTTTAGGCGGAATATTTGCATTTAAAGCCAAAAAGCTTGCTATAAGTTACTGCCGTTTACGATCACCTGGGGTTTGCACCATTACCTATCTTAATACATCTTTCGAGATTACAACCACGGGCAACTTATATTGTACTTTTGAACACGGCGACCAATGCCTTCAAAAAGCGGTTACCTTTGTGCAACCCTAATGTGCCACCTCTTTATGTAACATCCATACGGGAGCGAGACTATCCTTGAGGTAATGATCGAAAAATTGTTCTATACGGAGTGTTAAGTCTATTTGATTCTCCTTTTTGAGCAAATTATGCCCCTCATCTTTATATTGCAACAGCCATACTTTTTTTCCAAGGCGACGTAATTCCGTAAAAAATGCAATGCCCTGTGCATTCGGCACCACAGCATCCAATGGATTGTTTATTAACAACAGAGGCGTATTTACCTGGCCAGCATGAAAAATGGGGGAATTTTTAACATATGCAGCCGGTTTCTGCCACGGCGGCCCGCCCATGCGGTAATACGAACGCTCGTACAGGTCCTGTAAACCGGCACCTGTATTGCGTTCATAAGTGCCCCAGCCACTAATAAGGTCCGTTATGCCAGCATCTGCACAAGCGGCGGCAAATAGGTTACATTGTGTAATAAGGCAGTTAACCTCAAAACCGGCGAAACTACGCCCGGTAATGCCCATTTTTTCAGCGTTTACCCAAGGCAAACTGGCGGCATATATAGCCGCGCCGGTAATGGTATTATATACACTTTCAGCTACAACGCCAGTAGTATAATGAACATCCGGAACCAGTACCAGGTAGCCGCGGCTAACGAAATAGGGTATATTAATATCGCCGGCTGAAAAAGCTGGCTTTCTATATTGGTTAAGCCGTTCTGAACTGGTTTCATAAAAAGTAATAATACATGGATACTTCTTCTGCGGTGTGAAATTTTCCGGTTGATATAAAATCGCCTGCTCCGTACGCCCGTTGAGCGTAGTGAATGTTATTAGCTTTGATTGCAACCAGTTATATTGCTTTTCCGGATATAGCTGGCTAAGGGGGGTAAAATGCCTGAAATTAATGGTGCTATAATAATTAGGTGCTGTAATGGCACTGCTGTGGCGTACTATGAATATGTTCTTATTTCGGGCTCTGAGCGGTCTTTCCCCGCCCAGGTAAAAATAATCCTTTGCGTAAAAGACAGCAGGCTCCATTATTAATATTGCCGGAGGTTGCATTTTGTCGGGTAGCAGGCTGTAAAATCCATTCCGCTTATTATTATGGTCAAATGCATCCAGTATCCACCGGTCGTTCATTTTATAGGTAGTGCCTTCTTCGGCCATCAACCTGAATGTCATATTATGGCTACGGCCAAAGCCACCTGTAAGGTTAACAGGCGGTTTCATTCCCTGCGGATCTGCCAGCCAGATATCATATTTATCGTACAGCAGCATGCCGGCATCTTTTGGTAGCCAGTGCCCCCAAAAGCCAATACCGCGATGATGTTCCAACAAGGGCCTGTCATACCCGGCATCGCCTTGTGGAACAGGTAGTTGCGAGGTTATATTGTGTGTTACACCAGTGGCCGGTTCATAGGTATAAAAATTGCCCTGTCCATCGTTACCCACCAGAAATTTCCCCATAGGTGATAACCCGGCAAAAGGCACTTCTACTACTTTGCGCATTCCGGTTTTAACAGACTGCAGGTAATAAACAGGTTGTGATAACCTATTCCAGCTTTCTTCCGAAGCATCCCCTTTTCTATAGGTAACCAAGGCCCAGCCGTCATTTTTACCGTTCGTTATAGGCAGCCACTCTTCATCGGCCTGCTGCAGACGTATAAACCGGTGGTCCTTTATATTTATAATGGACATGTACTCCCGATAACTGGCTTGCTGTACCTGTTGCAAGGATTGCAGACGAGCATCTGTATAACTCCATATATCTACATTAATATGATTTGTATCCAGCACCAGTGGCTTCTTTTCCCGGATGGTAAAAAACAGGCAGGTACCGTCCAGGCTAAAATGCGACAGGCCCTCTATTACGAACCCGGTATCTATGGCAGGAGATAACTCATCTATCAAGTCTATGGCCTGTATACCTGGAGAGTAATAGCCAATAGTTCTTTTTATTTGGGTGTTTTCCCCGGACTCCGTGATAAATGCTACTCCGGCACCATCTGGTGCTAAAATAGGCCTTGAAAGGCTTTGGCCAGTACTAATAATAAGGGGGTCTAATCTTCCTGTGGAAGTAAGTTGTACCCAGTTTAGGGTTTCCATGTCCCGGCCCGTAGTATGCTGCCGGCTTATAAAAACCATTGCAGCGCTGTTCAGACTCACCTGGTACTCAGTAACATCTTCAAATACCTGTTCCCGGTTACCTGTTAGTTCTCTTAACACTAATTTCTCGCCTGGTGAAGACAACTGATAAGCCAGCCATTCCTGTTTACCTTGTTTAAACAGGCGAAAATCGCTAACCTGCGGAATATACTCGCACTCTTTAGTGGCCGGGAGAAAGAGGCATAAACTATCATTCCCCTGCATGAATATTACCCTGTGGCTATCCTGTGTAAATAATGCGGTTCTGCCATTTGGGAACTCTTGTTGCCACCTATATTTCATAGACTGAATTACCAAAGTATGGCCGCCGGCTGGTTTATTATAAATGGTGTACAAAACATATTTGCCATTTCTGGAAATAACCGGCTCGCGGACAGTAGGCCATTTATCAAAAATACCCGTATCAATAATAGGTTTCTCTGGCGGCGGCTGTGCTAATAAAAAAAAGCTAAAACAAACAAAAAGAGATAGCAAACAACACCGTTTCATACCTGTGAGTATTTGAGGGTAAGGGTTATTTATAAAGTACAAAAAAAAATTCAGTTAGCAAGTCATTAACTTTTCGAAGTTTTTAAAGTAATAGCTTTGGTTGCGAATTAATAACGTGCTTTTCTAAGCGTGCAGATATAATTACTAGCCTTGTGAAAAGCCTATTGTTAAATTTTAGAGTAATGGGGAACAATCTGTCATGTGATTTATACGTTCAAAACAGGGTTCAATTATGAAGCTATCAGACGGAGAATTAACACTATTAGTAAATGAGCTCAAGGCTGGCAACACTGAGCCATTTACTAAGTTATATGATTGTTGTGGCAAGCTCGTTTTTAAAGTAGCTTACCGTATTCTAAATGACAAGGCAACTGCACATGATATTGTGCAGGACGTTTTTGCCGATCTCTGGGAAAAAAGAGCAGGTACTTTCCGGCAGGGAAGTTTCAGAGCTTATTTGATACGTGCCGCAAGAAATAGAAGCATTGACAAGATCCGTGAAGGGAAGCGGTTTAACCAATATACGCAGGTTCAAAAGGGAATATTGACGATTGTAACCAATGAAGCAATAGTTGATACAAAACGGAAACGCATTATACGCAATACCATTAAAAAACTGCCCACCGAGCAACAAAAGGTGCTTGAATTATACTATTTGCTGGAATATAGTTTGAAAGAGATTGCCAGCGAAACGGGAAAATCTATTCAAACCGTCAAAAATTTACTAGGTACGGCTAAAAAGGCTCTACGAGAAAAATTAATACTTTTGCAATTTAACTAGTACCTTTTTCCTTCCCAGACGTTTATATATAATGATGGACTTTGACCCGGAACACATACACAATCTGACAATGTATGAGATTGCAGGACTTCTTACCCCGGAAGAAAAGGACTCCCTTTACGAGGCAATAGCTAAATATCAGGAAGCTTTCAATATCTGGCAGGAATTGCATGCATCCATTGGCACTAAGGAGGTAGATGAGGCATGGGAAAGTGTGCGCTTATCTGATCCTCAAGAGATCATTCGTTCCGCGAAAAAAAGAGAAAGGAGAGCTTCTTTTATCAACGGTTTAAAAGTAGCGGCTGTAATTATAATATTTGTAGGGTCATATTTTTTTCCGGAACCCGCAAGAAAACAACCTGCAAGGGGAAAATTAATGTCAATGGCAACGACAGCGTCGTTAAAATTGCCACCTGTTCAATTACAACTGGCTAACGGAAAAATCATGGATCTTTCCGATACAAAAGATGCATCAACAGTAGTTAACAACTTAGAATACAATAACTTACCCGGACAAAACACACTGAGTGTGCCTATAGGTAAAAAGTATACCGTTATCTTATCCGATGGAAGCGAAATTCATTTAAATTCCGCTTCTAAAATTATTTTTCCTTTCCGGTTCACTGGTAAAACACGTGAAATACAAATTCACGGAGAAGCTTATATAAAGGCTGTCCACAATTCTCGCCAGCCGTTGTTGGTGCACTTACGCAATAGCGTGGTAACCGTTCTGGGTACTGAATTCAATGTTAATACCTATGATTCAGGTTTTGTAAAGGTAGCACTAACAAGAGGCAAGATAAGGATGCGTACTGGGAATGATAGCGTCTTGATAAAGCCGGGTAACGAAGCTATTATCAACGATGGTAAGCCTATGCGAACAATTACTTTTGACGAGGACACACTGTTAAGTTGGCGTCAGGGAATATATGATCTCCAAAAAACACCGTTAGTAAAAATATGTGCCCTATTGCAGAGGAACTATGGAGTACGGGCCGTAGTAGATAATAAAGAGATGGAAAACCTTACTTTTACTACCCGTATGGAAATTGGAAAGGATCTTAATGAATCTATTGCTGCTTATCTCAATAGCCTTAAAAATACTTTCCATCTTAACTTCTATTATGACGAGAACGGTGTATTACATTTCAAATAGTCTTTTCAAAATTTCCTTCAATAAATTTTAGATAGCCCCTAGTACTTTTCATCTTTCCGCTCGATATATATATATAACATAACGCATAAAATGCAAAAGCACCCACGTTTTTATGTATGACTAAGCTTTGCATTTAAATCCTATTAAAAAAAATTACAAAAATGGATTTTTTTGATGGCCATTTTATATGGCAACTCTTCCAGAAGAGACTGAGCTCTCTATGCACTAAAATATTGGATCACACCATGAATAAAATTTCAATTTGGATTATGAAAATGATTACCAGGAAAAAAGGGTTAAATATGATCTCGCTCAGTATGTTATTCAAGCTATGCATTAGTTTTTTTAGCAGCATATATTGCATAACGGGATTGAGTATACTCCTATTAGTGATATTCACAGGAAATAGATTGCTTAATTCCTTTAACAACAAACCCTCAGCAAAAGCAGATAGCTGTATATCCATAATACTTCCAAATGAACATGTAATTCATATACCTATACGCCCTGATTCGAATGTAACGTATATAGATCTGGGCACAGACAGTATAGCATATGCTCTAAAAAGTGCCGGGAATTCAAATTGTGGCGGATGGACAAAAATCAGTATACCAGAGGGCTTCCCCCCTATACAAACCCGGCTCCCGGATGGAACTATTTTATATCTGAATACAGGTTCTTGTCTATTTTTCAAGATATGCCCTGCATCTGACAAGCGTGAAGTAAAACTACAAGGGGAAGCTTATTTTGATATAGCCGCAGACGCACAAAGAACTTTTACCGTACAAACTAAAGGATTATCAGTTACCGTCGTAGGCACCCGGTTTAATATAAAGGACTACCAAGATAGCGATAAAGCCGAAGTTAGCGTATTAGGAGGCCGTATCATTTTAACTGCAAATGGTAAAGGCAAAAGTGTACAGGCAGGGGAGAGCGTTATATTTAACCGCAATAATGGTACAACAGACTTCACCTTGTTTGATGAACGTTTAGTGACAGCCTGGCACAGCGGTAAATACTTTTTTAAAAATGAACGATTGCCCGAAATCTGTAAAGTGGCAAGCAGGTTATATGGACAACCAATAATTATAAACTCAAATGTTTTAAATACGAAACGATTTACTGGCATGCTGGACAGAAAACGGCCACTCCGGGAATTCCTTTCCCATATAAAAGACACAGGTGAGGTGGATAGCTATGTTGATAATAAAGGGTTGGTGCATTTAAGGTAAGTAAAAACCGTAAAAACTCAATTATATTAAAAAGATAGGGAAAATCTACAAATCATACCGCAATTTAATTGCAGCAATATTGATTACATTGCAATTTTAAGTACAGAACATAGCCTAACTACAAAAAAGCACTAATGGCATTTTAGCAACAAAATCTTATTCGATTATGCTCAAAAGAACCATTCCTTCTATTATAGCATTGCTATTAACAGTGCTATTCTTATACACCGGTATAAGCAAATTAATGGAGTACACTGTGTTTAAAGAACAAATAGGCGCCTCCCCTATTTTGCATCCTATTGCACCCTTCATTGCCTGGGCGCTACCGCTGGCAGAATTTGCAGTAGCTGTACTACTATTTATACCAGCCTGGCGGTTATGGGGATTATATGCATCCTTTGTATTAATGATAGCCTTCACCGTTTATGTAATTGCGATCGTGAGCTTCAGTAAAGAGTTGCCCTGCAGCTGCGGTGGCGTATTACAGGAAATGAGCTGGAACCAGCATATCATCTTTAATATTATAACGACAATATTAGCATTAGCAGGCACCATCCTGGAAAGAAAGCGGCGTAAGATACAGGACTTAGACAATAGCACTCACCATATTGCACCCTTGTAAGATCTTTCTGTTTATATCGCTCTTCACTAAAAATACATGTATGGCGGTGCTATACTATTGCAGCCCCTTTTTTTAATTTACAGTAGATTGATCTCCCACCAATAAGTTCAGCAGGTATTTATACTTGAAACTGCGTAGGTCATATACTTGCCTGCTGTAAGCTTTGCTTTAACTGGATCCTCAATAACCATTGACTATGCAAAAAACAATTAACCCATCCCTCAAAATAAGTTCACTTGGCGAGCCGGTTGCCATTCCACAAAAGCTGAAACGCTCTATTGCAACCTGGGCAAACATAGAATACCACCGATATAATTTTGGACATATTCTTACGCAAACACTTTTATATAAACTGTTCCGCATTTACATCCTCCGCTTCCGTATGAAACAGGACGCTTTTGTACAGTTATACCGACGCCGAGCAGCCATTTGTATGTTTTACTGTTTGAATGGTTCCCTGCGGACCATGCTGCCGGAAATACCTACCCTTTCCATCCAAAAAGATCAATTTGGGTTTGCATATTTGCCGGAGGGTGCCCGTCTTTTACAACCGGTAGCCGAAACAGAGCTCTTTATTATTGAACTGGAAGCCCCGATGCTGGAAGAACTGGCAGCCAGCAGGAAAGAATTTAAGGAACTGGTAGACCTGGCAACGGTGAACGATTCTACAGCCAGGATACTTCCCTTATTACCTATGAATCACATGATTCATCATATACTGGAAGACATGCGGCTATGCAAACAATCCAGGGAAAACTTATTAATGGAACTAAAGACGGCCAACCTTCAACTCATAAACCTATACCGGAAAGCACTGAACGAAAACGAAAATTTCAAAAAGCTATCTACCCAGTCGAACCTGGAAAGTTTACCGGGAGATCAGGCAACTGCCTAATATACCGTACACGGTTAGCTATTTTGCCCCAAAGTATGATATTGACCGGGATGCCTTAGAAAACTAACTTCCAAATAGTTTTTAAGAGCGCTTGCACGACTTTATGAAAGAGGCCTGCATTAAAAAAACCTGAGATGCTCCTCCCCCTGCTAATTCCCGCCTACCCTTTGTCAAAACAATGCTACCATTTTTCCTGATCCCTTCCTATTTTGCACCCCATTAAACTTCCGCATGCATGAATAAATTCCTCCCAGGCATTTGCCTGCTATTAGCACCAGTGATCAGCCGCGCTACTGACTACGACCTTACCTCGCCGGATAAAAAGATAGCCGTTAAGGTACAGGTCACCAATACCCTGCAATGGTCTGTAACGTATAACAATGAAACCCTGCTGCTGCCCAGCACTATTAGTATGGAGCTGGCCAATGGCCCGGTGTTAGGCCAAACGCCTGTGCTTAAAAAACAGCAGCGCAATACGGTAAATAGCGTGATAGACGCCGTGGTGCCCGTAAAACAGGCGCACATACCGGAACAGTATAATGAGCTGCGCCTGAACTTCAAAGGCAATTATACCGTATGTTTCCGCGCCTATAACGATGGCGTGGCTTACCGTTTTGAAACGGCCCTGGGAAAGGAGATCATCGTAAAAAATGAGCCTATCCAATACCAGCTGCCGGAAAACGACCGGAGCTGGTGGCCGATAGACGGTCATGTATCTCCCACCTTCCAGAGCCATTATGAATACGGATTTAAAGATACCAGCATAGCCCAGATCTCCGATAAGCTGTATGCCGGCCTGCCCATTTACCTGAGCACCACCAAAGGCACTAAGGTAGTGATCACAGAAGCCGACCTGCACGACTATCCCAACCAGTTCCTGTTCGGCACCAACGGCAATGCGCTGAAAGCCCAGTTTCCGCCGGTGATCCTGAAAGAAGAGCTGCATGGCGACCGAAGCACCAAAATTCTGCAGAACGCTGATTACATTGTAAAAACCAGCGGTACCCGCACCTTTCCCTGGCGCACGCTGATCATTAGCCCGGATGATAAAGGCCTGCTGGAAAATGAGCTGGTGTACAAGCTTTCCACGCCCAATGCTTTACAAAATACCAGCTGGATAAAACCCGGCAAAGTATCCTGGGACTGGTGGAATGCCAACAACATTTACAATGTGGATTTCCGCGCCGGCATTAACACTGCCACCTATAAATATTATGTGGATTTTGCTGCTAAATACGGCCTGGAATATATTATACTGGATGAAGGCTGGACCCGCACCACCCTGGACATCCTCCACTCCACCCCGCAGCTGGATATGCCGGAGCTGCTTAGCTACGCCAAAAGCAAGAACGTAGGTATTATACTCTGGGTGCTGTGGAATGCCCTGGATGAGCATATGACCGAGGCGCTGGACCTGTACGCCTCCTGGGGCGTTAAAGGCATTAAAGTAGACTTTATGCAGCGCGGCGACCAATGGATGGTGAACTTTTACGAACGCACCGCACAGGAATGCGCCAAAAGGCAAATGCTGGTGGATTTTCACGGCGCCTACAAACCATCTGGCCTGAACCGCAAATACCCTAACGTGATCAACTACGAAGGCGTGAAAGGCCTGGAGAACAGCAAAGGCGGTAATGAAATTACACCCGGCCATGATGTAACCCTGCCCTTTACCCGTATGGTGGCGGGGCCGATAGATTACACACCCGGCGCCATGATCAACACCAATAAGGATAACTTTCGCCATGTATTTTCCGAACCCATGAGCCAGGGTACCCGTTGCCACCAGGCTGCCATGTACGTGGTGTATGACGCTCCGCTGCAGATGTTGTGCGACAACCCTTCCAACTACCTGAAAGAGCCGGAATACACACAATTCATTGCGCAGGTACCCACCACCTGGGATACTACTATAGCCCTCCAAGGTAAGGCTGGTGAATATGTAGCCATTGCCCGCAAAAAAGGTGATACCTGGTACATTGGCGCCATGACCAACTGGGATGCCCGTAAACTAGACCTGGACCTTAGCTTTCTGGGCAGTGGCAGCTACCAGCTGGAAGCCGTTCAGGATGGCATTAACGCCGACCAACATGCAGCCGACTACCAGTTCCATAAACAAACCGTAACTTCCGCAGATAAGCTGACCATACAAATGAGCGAAGGCGGCGGATGGCTTGGAACGCTGAAGGCCCAACGCTAAACGCGGAACGCCAGAGCTAAAAATAGAAAGCTAAAAGCAGAAGATCTGATGAACATGGGGCACCTTAAAACTGCACACCACTTCCCAGCCTTCTGCTTTATGCTTTCCGCTCAAAAACAAACAAATCTTCATATAAAACGTTTAATGTCTAACACCAACAACACAACGCAATCAGCGTTTAGCGTTAAGCATTCAGCATTAAGCCTAAAACATATGTACAAACACCTGATCTACTCCCTTTCCTTAGCCGGCCTGCTGGCTGCCTGTAACCAGGGACAAAAAGAGCCCGGCGCAGGCGATAACAATAAAGACACTACGCAAAGCGCTGCCTTTCGCCAGTATGAGGATCACTTCATTGAGGCCTTATGGAAAATAGCGCCCGGCTGGGCTACCGATGTGGGTTATCATAAATACGACAGTGTGCTGGTGATACCAGATAGCGCCTCCCAGCAACAAGAGCTGGCTTTTTTACAGCAACAGCAGGATTCCCTGCAAACCTATGATACCAGTAAGCTAAGCAGCGCGCTGCTCATAGACTATTACCTGATCCGCAACCAGCTAGCGCAGCGTAAATGGGACCTTACAGAAGCTAAAACACAGGAATGGGATCCCTCCAACTATAATGTGAGCAACACTTTTGCCACCATACTCAATGAAACCTACGCACCGCTGGATACCCGCCTGCGCAGCTTTTACAGCCGCTTAAGCAATGTACCGGCCTATTATGCAGCGGCCAAACAACAGATCAAGGATCCGGTACCGGAGCTTACCGGCCTGGCGCAGGACCAGAACCTGGGCGGGCTTTCCATCTTTGAAAAAGACCTGGCCGATTCTCTGCAAAAAAGCGGCTTAGCTGCCGATGAAAAAAAGCAGTTGTTAGCACGCGCAAAAACAGCAGCTGCTGCCATAAAGGATTTTGCCGCCTGGCTGAAAGCCCTGAAAGTGGATCATCCGCGCAGCTTTCGCTTAGGGAAAGCGTTGTACGAGGATAAGTTTAAATACAACATACAATCCATGTACAGCGCTGAGCAGATCTATGATTCTGCCATGGTACGCAAAGCATGGGTGCATAGTGAAATGGCCCGTATTAGCCGGCAGCTGTGGCCTAAATACTTTGGTAATGCACCAGTGCCAACAGATTCCCTGGTGCTGATAAAACGTATGATAGATACCCTTTCTGTACAGCACGCAAAACCGGCGGAATTTCAGCAGTCTATTGAAAAGCAGCTGCCCACGCTTACTGCTTTCATCAAAGAAAAAGACCTGCTGTACATGGATCCCAGCAAACCGCTGAAAGTGCGTAAAGAGCCCGGTTACATGGCCGGTGTGGCAGGCGCCTCTATAAGCGCACCCGGCCCCTATGATAAAGGCGGCAACACCTATTATAATGTAGGCAGCCTGGAAGGATGGCCTGCAGACAAAGCAGAAAGCTTTTTGCGGGAATACAACCAGTATATACTGCAGATCCTGAACATACATGAAGCTATTCCCGGCCATTACACGCAGCTGGTACACGCCAACAACTCGCCCAGCCTGATCAAATCATTACTGTCTAATGGCGCTATGATAGAAGGATGGGCTGTGTATACGGAGCAAATGATGCTTGAAAATGGTTATGGCAACAACGCGCCTGAAATGTGGCTGATGTGGTATAAATGGAACCTGCGTACGGTTTGCAACACCATCCTGGATTACAGCGTGCATGTAAAAGATATGAGTAAGGAAGATGCCATACAGCTGCTTACCCAACAAGCCTTTCAGCAGCAGGCAGAAGCAGAAGGTAAATGGAAACGGGTGAGCGTAACCAGCGTACAGCTAACCAGCTATTATACCGGCTTTAAAGAGATCATTGACCTGCGCCATGCTTACCAGGAGAAACTGGGCAGCAAATTTAACCTGAAGGAGTTTAATGAAAAGTTCCTGAGCTATGGTAATGCTCCGGTGAAGTACATACGCCAGCTGATGCTGGATTGATCACTGAAAAAAATATAAAAAAGGGGAATGCAGCCGTATGGATTGCATTCCCCTTTTTTATGTACCAGCCTTATCTGTGGCCCCTCACCTTGGTACCGTATTTGTATTACCAGGGTAAACTATCTGTATGAAAAGGCATAATATTTTTTCACTGCTGCTTTTTGCACCGCTTATTATTGCCAGTTGTGCAACGCCGCCTAAACCACCTCGTCCGCCAAGACCTCCGCATCCACCGCGTCCGCCGCATGGTATGATACAATCGGTTACTCCTGTTTCTTCGTGGTGGGCTTAGTGCTTTCCTGCAGCATATGTATCACCTGGTTCAGTTTCACCGGGTCGTTCATATAAGGCTCCAGGTCAAACACGGCTATCTTGCGGAAATCTGTTGGTGCGCTTTCGCCCTGTAAGGCGATGTAACCTTCTTTTAACAGCTTTCCATCCTGTTTAACAGCAGGATCATAATTGCTTACCTGGCCGCCGCCGATCTGGGGTTGAGTATAGGTAAGCACCGTATCGCCTTCCACAATATGTTTGATCACAGAATCGCGGAGCACCAGCGCTGATACAGTTACCCACTGCTCGCCATGATAGGTTTTGGAGGTAGAGGTGATACAGTGATCCGTGATAAGCTTACCGTTCATAACCACATTAGTACCGGGTGTACACAGATTGCCCGTGCTGCGTGGATCAGTACCATTACCACCCAATAGCTGCACTTCTAAAGAAATAGGAAAATCCTGGTCCTTACCCATAGTGGCCGCTGCCTGGGAATGGATCATAGCGCCATTATTCCGGATGGCCCATCCCGGCCCGCCCGGCACCTGCTGTTCTACAAAGCGGTATTCCATCACCAACAGGTAAGCACTGAATTTCTTTTTATAAAAGATATGCCCGAACTGGTCATCGAAATTGCTGTAGCCATCATAACGCACTTTCAGTAAGCCATTCTCCACCCGGAACGTTTTGGCGAAATTATCGTTCAGCTCATGTTTGGCAATCTTAATATCCCAATCCTTTAAGTCTTTGCCATTAAACAGCTGGATCCATTTACCGGGTAGCTTAGCTGCTTTTTGTTGTGCCTGACAGCCGAATCCCAAAAGGATAAAAAGCGCGAGGAAGAGTTTTTGCATAAGTTAGTTAATTACGAATTATCAATTACGGAATGCGAAATATAACGGGTAATGCCGTTGAAATAATTAATGTCATAAATACAACTATAAGTGGAATTTCGCTTTACAATATACTCATCCCCCTGAATATTTTCCAAAGTCATTGTCTTACTTCGCCAACAACTGCAAGGTATGTTCCATAGCCTTATTGCTCCCCCAGCCCTGGTGGCCCGGAATAACCCACGCCGGTTCGGGAAAACGTTCCTGCACTTTTTTAATGGACACCGGCCATTGCTGCACATCCGCATCCGCTACATTGCCCAGGTCATCCGCTTCCATACTCTTCACAAAACAACCTCCGAACAAAACCTGTTGTGCAGGGAACCAAACCACGATATTATCCTTTGCATGCCCGGCGCCGGGATAATATGTTGTTAGCTGTAAGCCATCAATCGTAAAAGTAGTGTCATTTGGCAATATGCCTGCAGGCGGTATATAACTGTCCTTAACCGCCAGGGTGGCCGTTAAAGGCGTACTGATGGTTTTAATATGCTGCGCTTGCAGCACCGCCGCACCACCCAGGCGGTCGATATGGCAATGAGAAATAATACACAGCAGTACCGGTTTGTGAAGCTGTTCCTGCACCTGCTGCAGCAGCTCCCGGGTTTGGGCCGTATCCCAGCCGGTATCGATCAATATCACACCATGATCGGTTTCTGCGATGAGTCCATTAGCAGGTACGCCGCCTGATTTAGTAATATGTACATAAAAACGGTCGCATAACCGGGTGAGCAAAACATCCTTGTTTTGCGACCGGGCCAAAATGGGAATAATGGTACAAAGAAAAATTAAGCCAGGCAGTAGTTTCCTTATCATGAGCATAACGTAAAATGACGGACGTAAATATAGCAGGAATATTTACATTTCCTGCATCTTGCCGGTACAGGCAGCAAGGTACCGGTTATACCGGCTGCAAGCATATTCGGGTTGCATTTTTTTCTACACTGGGTATGATTAATTCCACAGCAACCAGGGATTTTATTCATACAATTTATTGATATACAATTCTTTAAACCCGCCCTCCTAAAACAGCAAGGTTTTAGCTGTAAGCTATTCATAATCAAAATGTTCTTACCATGAATTCTTATAACACATTACTGAATGGCAATAGCCAGCATGAGGCTCCCAGCGCAGGGCCTTTATATGATTCCAGTAACATACTGAATGTAAGCAAGGAAGGACGGATAGCATCTATTGTTGCAGGTTCCCTGATTGCCAGCGCCGCTATTGGCAGCATTGGCAAACACCCAATAAAAAGTTTAGCCCGGTTAGCAGTAGGCGGTTACCTGCTGTACCGCGGTTTATCCGGCAACTGCCCGGTTACTGCAGCTATTGAGCAGCGCAGCGCCCGGCATAGCACTGCCATTAATATCCGTAGCTCCATGATCATTAACAAACCCCGTGAAGAAGTATATGCTTTCTGGCGCCAGCTGGGCAACCTGCCGCTGTTTATGCGCCACCTTGAGCAGGTGGACGAACGAGACAGCATCCACTCCCGCTGGATAGCCCGCGGCCCCGGTGGTGTAGGTACTTTAGAATGGGAAGCGGAGATCGTTAAGGAAGAACCTGGCACATTACTAGGCTGGCGTTCTATTACCGGATCGCAGGTAGCTACCGCAGGCCGTGTAACCTTTGAAGATACTGCTAATGGCGGCACTTCTATGAAGATCATGATCACCTACCGCCCGCCTGCCGGCCATGTAGGTACCGGCTTGGCCTGGCTGCTGAACTCCGCTTTTGAACGTATTGTTCAGGAAGATATTCAACGTTTTAAACATTTCATGGAAACAGGTGTAGTGGTAAATGATGAAAAATAACCTTTATGAAACAAGTGGAAGCCGGTAACAGAACAGTTCCGCCGCAGCATACCGGCAGCAAACATAATACGGAATATGCCATTACATGCCCGACTGTGGAAGCATGTATACAACGCTTTAACATTGCAAAAGAACGATTACTGGAAGTGAACCACTGGCATCAGCTGGGAGGTTCACTTTCTGCTAGTTTTACATTAACCGACCGCCAGGGGCGGGTGCTGCACCATAAAGCAAAGGAAGGCGATCATATACGCATAGACCTTCCCGGGCCTGGCAGTAAGGATGGGAATGGATATGACTGGGTAGAGATCGAAAAGATAGAAGACCGAAGCACCCGCTCCGGCAATTGTGCTTATGTGGCCCTTCGTGTAAGGCCTTCCGGTAATCCGCAGCAGCTGCATGGTAAGGTGGCGCATTTTTATAACCCCGAAGCTACCAGCTCCTTTGTGATTGAACGTGTTGGCAACAATATTAAAGCCAGTGTATATGGGCGCAATGAAAAACCCAATGAACAACCGGATGATCTTTTAGACAAAATAAGGAACTGGATAGTGGCTTTAACGGCAGCCATGGGTTTCTCAAAACCGCAGTGGAAGGCGCTTGTAAAGGGCTTGCTGAAATAAAGCGTACTGCAATAATAAAAGCCCTGGCAGGTTTAACCTGCCAGGGCTTTATATCATATGTTAATGAAAAGATTGTTTTGGTATATGACCGCTGCGTTATTGGGGAGCTATAACGTTTAACATGGATGCTTTTCGGGGTGCTCCCCGATCATTCCAGGAGATACTTTTGATCTCCCGGAATAACGAAGGAATCATTTAACAGTGCTGCTTGCCATCAGCTATTTTCTACTTCGCTCTTGAAGTTATCGTAAGAGCTCCTGCTTTCGTCTATTAATCGTAAGATCCGTTCGCGTACATCATCTTTTAAACCGGTTACTTCATGCTCAAACACTTTTTTTAGCTCAGTCAGATCACGGGAACCCTTTCCCACTATACGGCCGAACTTATTACGCAAGTTCCCGGTCGTATAACGGATCTTTTTCCTGGTTTCTTCTCCGCTGTCTGGAGCTACCAGCAATCCTACCAATACACCTGTGGCTAAACCGGCCAGCGCGCCTGATAAGAATTTTGTTGTGCTCATATGAATTTAGTTTAAGGTTTAACTAATAGTACCAAATAAATGGTGATCAAGTGCAGATCGTTGTCTGTACAGGATTTTTCAAATATCAGGCCAAGAGTATTTATCCCATGCCCTTCATCTTGCTTTCCCTTCATTTAATCGATTGCGCCGTAGGTGAGGATCCTAAATTTGCGCACAAACTCGCCATAGTAGGCGTAGGGCAATACATTGGTATATATCAGCAGGATCAGGTTTTCCTTAGGATCAATTGTGTATTCAGAACAATAAGCGCCGCCCCAGGTAAGGGATCCGGGAGAGGCCTGGTCGCCATAATGGGTATCTGGTGTAATGATCTGTAAACCCAGGCCAAACTTGTCATTGCGGTCCCATACCAGGTTATTGCCGATCTGGTTACGGGTCATTAAATCCACAGTTTTGCGGCTTAAAAGACGCACACCGTTGAATGTACCGCCATTTAAGATCAACTGGCACAGCTTTGCATAATCCGCAATGGTGCCTACTGCCCCTGCACCGCCCAGGTACAGGGTTTGTGCGCCGCTGATGGCAAAGGTTCTGCTGGAAAGATGCCCGCTTACCTTTAAGGTACTATCCAGCGAAGGCAGCGCATACAGCTCCACCAGCCGGTTAGCTTTGGCAGGTGGCAGGTAAAAATAGGAATCCTCCATGCCCAGCGGTTTGAAGATGCGCTGCTGAAAAAAATCAGCCAGGCTCATACCGGAAAAGATCTCCACCAGCCGGCCGGCAACATCTATGCTCATACCATAGGTGAACTGTGCGCCGGGATCGTGCAGCAACGGACGGCGGGCTATTTTTTTCACAACGTCTTCCAGCTTATCGTTCTTCAAAGAGTTAAGGCCCGGCAGCTGTTCGCCGAACAACAGGGTATCCAGCGGATGCTCATAAGGGATGCCGGCGGTATGTGACAGTAAATTGCGTATAGTCGGCGGGGTTACAGCGGGCCGCGTTTCATAGGTGCCCTTTCCCCTGTTATAGCTTACCAGCACTTTTGCATCCTTAAACTCCGGAATGTATTGCGACAGCGGATCATCCAGGAAGAACTTACCTTCCTCGTACAACATCATCAGCGCAATGGTAGTGATCAGTTTTGTTTGGGAAGCAATGCGGAAAATGGCATCTTTCTGCAGCAGCTTACGCTGCTCCAGGTTGCTGTAGCCAAATGCTTTATAATGCACGATCTGCCCATTGCGGGCAATGAAAGTAACCGCATTGGGCGCCAGCCCTTTGCTAACGGCGGCCTGCAAAAAACTGTCTATTTTTTTTAAACGGTCTGCGGAGAAACCTGCTGCATGGGCATTGGCAGCTGTTGTAAATTTCTGGGGATGGTTTTGCGCAAAGGACGGTAACATTAGCCACCAACAGGCAGCTAACAGGAGCAATAGTTTTTTCATCCGCGTAGCGTTTAGTATTACATGGAATATACTACTCTTTCAACATTTTATCTACGAGGTTATTGAAATCCGTCTTAAACTGTTCGTAATGTTCACCGGTACCGGGGCCTGAAAAACCGGTATGCACTTCTTTTACACGGCCCCGCTTATCTACAAAAATAGTAGTGGGAAAACCTTTGATGGCGGTTAGCTGCGGCAGCGTTTTTTCCGTTCTTTGCGGATCGGAGGTGGTAACGCCGGTAATAAGCACCGGGTACTGCACATCAAAACGTTTCAGGAAACCGGACAATGCTTTTTTTGATTTTTCAAAATCCGTTGTACGCTCATAGGCCAGGCCTATTACCTCTACCCCGCGTTGTTTATTTTCCTCATACCATTTGGAAAGAAAACCTGTTTCGTCCATACAATTGGGGCACCAGGAACCCATGATAGTAATAACCACCACTTTATTCTTAAAGCGGGCATCGTTAATGCTTACGGGTTTGCTATTGAGATCGGGAAAAGAAAAATCCAGTTTTGACTGTCCGGGCTTTACCGTTGCCAGCTTGGTTTCGTCCGGCAGGGCTGCAGCAGCGTCTTTACGAGCGGCCCAGGTTTCTTTGCCGCTGCCAATGCCTGCGTAAAACACGCCCTGCTCCAGGGTATTCTGATCTGTAAGCCGGGCTGTGAAATAATAGGCATGGGAACCATCAAAGGTGGAGAGCTTTAAGGTATCTCCATCCAGGATGCCTTCCAGGAAACGGTAATCGCCGGTGGGCGTTAAGAAGGTGCCGGTAACTTTATTGCCATCCTGTTTAAATTCCCCTACTGCAAAGGAGCTGTCGCTTTTACCGGGTACCAGGAAATTAGTGGCCCAGCGCCCGCTTACATTGCCTTTGGCCGGCTGGTGCTGGGTAAAGCGTTCTTTTACGCCGGGAGTGGCGGTAAAGGGAATGCTTACATCCTGGTTGGGCAGGTGGCGGATCCACCGGCCTTTTAATTCCCCGTTCGGCTGATGGGCGGCCCGGAACTCAGAATCGAAAAAGGGCATTTGGATAATGATAGAATCCCCCTGTACCTGGATATCATCTACGAGTAAACGGTCGCCGGCATTGAGCACATACAGTACCTTACGGCCGTCTTTTTCGGCGGCTTCCACGTTAAATACAATATCGGCCCCATCGGCCCGGTGCAGGCGTGCCTGCCAGGTACCGTCAATAAAAGGCTGCTGTGCGTGGGCGGATAATACAGTGACCAGGGTGCAGCATAGGTAAGCGAGGAAGGATGGTAACTTTATCATAGCCAGTTATTCTATCAGATTAGTAGACAAATGTACTAAAATGTGCTGACATAGGTAAATGATCCGATATGCAAATGCTGATGAAATGGATAGAAGGTTAAATGCAGGGATGGGATGATGGGCATATTACAAATCTGCACATTTATCCCCTTGCACCAAACAGCAAACTGCCGATACGCACCAAAGTGCTGCCGGCCTGCAGCGCCAGCTGGTAATCGCCGCTCATGCCGATGGAGAGCTCCCGGAAATAATCCTGGTCGGGGAAATACTGTTCTTTTATGCGGGTATGCAATGCTTTCAGCTGCTGAAATTCTTTGAGGATCCGGGCCTCATTATCCGTATTGGTAGCCATGCCCATCAGGCCGGTTATGCGGATGTTGGGTAATGCCTGCTGCTGCCATTGTTGTAACAGGGATTCCAGCTCTGCGGCATCCAGGCCGAACTTTGTTTCTTCTTCCGCAATGTGCATCTGCAATAAGCAATCAATGCTGCGGTTATTTTTGGCTGCCTGTTTATTGATCTCCTGCAGCAGTTTAAAACTATCTACTGCATGGATCATACTTACAAAAGGCGCAATATATTTTACCTTGTTGCTTTGCAGATGCCCAATGAAATGCCATTCTACATCGGCCGGAAGCTCCGGTTGTTTTTGCGCCAGCTCCTGTACATAATTCTCGCCAAAAGCACGCTGGCCGGCATTGTACAGCGCCTGGATATCTGCTACGGGTTTGATCTTTGAAACAGCTACCAGCCGTGCGCCATACGGTTGTAACGTAGCCTGCACCTGTTGATAAGCGGGTAAATTGATGGACATGGGGGCAAAGGTAAAAAAAAAGTCCATGGCCGATGGTCCATGGCCATAGCCTGGTGCGTGAAGAATGATAATTCGTGGAAAAGCAAAAGAGCATGGCTCATAGCGCATGCTCTTTTACATATACTTGCAGTACTTACAAACGTGTACTATGGAATGGACTATCGACCATGGACCGCTACGACAATATCGATCTGCTGATCACAATCCTTTGCACTTCGGAAGTACCTTCATAGATCTGGGTGATCTTGGCATCACGCATCAGGCGCTCTACATGGTATTCTTTCACATAGCCGTAGCCGCCGTGTACCTGCACGGCTTCGGTGGTTACCCACATGGCAGTTTCAGAAGCAAATACCTTGGCCATGGAAGCGCTTAACGTGTAGTCCTGGTGCTGATCTTTTTGCCAGGCGGCCTTCAGGCATAACAGGCGGGCGGCTTCTATCTGGGTGGCCATATCTGCCAGCTTAAACTGGATGGCCTGGTGCTGGGAAATTTCTTTTCCGAAAGCTTTTCTTTCCTTGGAATATTTTAACGCCAGCTCAAATGCGCCGCTGGCAATGCCCAATGCCTGGGATGCAATACCAATGCGGCCGCCGGACAGCGTTTTCATGGCAAACTTAAACCCAAAACCATCTTCACCAATACGGTTTTCCTTGGGCACCTTCACATCCTGGAACATAATGCTGTGCGTATCGCTGCCGCGGATGCCCAGCTTGTTCTCTTTAGCGCCGATGGTTACCCCGGGCCAGCTTTTTTCTACGATCAGCGCGTTAATGCCTTTGCTGCCTTTTTCAGGATGTGTTTGGGCTATAACCAGGTAGGTACCGGCGGAGTTACCATTCGTGATCCAGTTCTTGGTACCATTCAGCAGGTAGTGATCTCCTTTATCTTCTGCAGTAGTGCGCTGGGAAGTAGCGTCGGAACCGGCTTCCGGCTCGCTCAGCAAAAAAGCGCCTATTACTTCGCCTTTTGCCAGCGGCACCAGGTATTTTTGTTTTTGTTCTTCGCTGGCGAAAGCTTCCAGTCCCCAGCATACCAGGGAGTTATTTACACTCATACAAACAGAAGTGGATGCATCTATCTTGGAGATCTCCTCCATGGCCAGCACGTAAGAGATGGTATCCAGGCCGGCGCCCCCGTATTTGGGATCTACCATCATACCTAAAAATCCCAGCTCTCCCAGCTTTTTAATCTGTTCGGCCGGGAATTTCTGTTTTTCGTCGCGCTCTATGACCCCTGGTAACAGCTCGTTCACGGCAAAATCCCGGGCGGCCTTTTGTATCATTAAATGCTCTTCTGTTAATTCGTAATTCATAAGTAATACGTGGTTTTGATGTGCTGATTTGCTAATGTGCTGGTTATACTGATTGCTCTTTGCCGGTATTGCAGCACTTCTTTTCTCTTGCAGATACCAGCACATTAGCACATCAGCATATTAGCACATTGGCAAATATACTGATGTATGCACTTCTCCCGCGCATATGCAAAGAATTCAATGTTATCCATTATTCCTTCGCAAACGTTGAAGAAATTCTTATAAGCATGCATTCTTATTGGAATTGGTTCAGTTTTTCAGCCCGCTTGCTATAAAGCATAACAAATAATTGATAATCGTGATCGGTTAAAAACCTGTAGATTGCCGCATATGAAGAACATCAAGATCATTGAGGTTAAATCGGAAATAGGTGCAGGTACGCGTGGCGCCAGCCTGGGAATAGATGCTATCAAGATTGCGGCGCTGGACTTCATGAGCAATTTTTTTGTACACTTTCCGTCCGAAATAATAGAAACTGAGAATAAGCTGTTATTTGAGCCCATAGAATCCCCTTTTGCCAAAAGGATCAAAGGGATCTACAACATGTATGAGCGCATCAGCAAAAGCGTGTTTGATACGGTAAAATCAAACTGGTTCCCGGTAGTATTATCCGGCGACCATAGCACGGCCGGCGCAACCATTGCAGGCCTTAAAATGGCTCACCCCAAAGCCAAGCTGGGGGTAATATGGATTGATGCCCATGCCGACCTGCATACCCCTTACACTACCCCTTCCGGCAACATGCACGGGATGCCCCTGGCTGCCTCCATTGCAGAAGATAACCTGGAATTTAAGGCCCACGAGCTGGACGATAACACCGCCAAAATGTGGAATGCCCTTAAGAATATCGGTAAAATATCGCCCAAAGTAATGCCGGAAGATATTGTGTTCATTTCCCTGCGGGATTATGAAAAGGAAGAAGACCACCTGATCAAAAAATACGGCATGAAGGTGATCACCACCAGCGAGGTAAGGCGCAAAGGCCCCGAGAACATTTCCCGCTCTGTATTCCGCTACCTGAGCGATTGTGACTACATCTACATTTCTTTTGACGTAGACAGCCTGGATGCTTCCATTTCCAAAGGCACCGGCACCCCGGTGAGCAACGGCCTGCGGGAAAGGGAAGCCGAAGACCTGATAGCCAAATTTATGCAGCACCGCAAGATCTGCTGTTTTGAAATAACGGAGGTGAACCCTACCCTGGACCGTGAGAACCTGATGGCGGAGATTGCGTTTAATATACTTCAGCGGAGTGTGAATGTATTGATGGTCAATTGAATAATTCGTAATTGCCTATTAGGCCTAAAGGCCGTAATAGGCGATCAGCCAGCCCACCACCTCGCTGTAGCTGTAAATACCTTTTTCCTGTTTGTTGGCTTTCAGGTATTGATCGTACAACAGCTGGGAATAATCGTCCAGCGGGCCGCGGAACGAGCGGTAAAAATCAACTACATATTTATAATCTGCCTTTATGCCGGGTACGGCGCGGCTCCATACCTGGCGGGCCAGTGCGGTATCGCGCCGGGCCAGCTGACCGGTGCTGTACAGGAACATTTCCAGGTTGGCGGCATAACGGAAACGTATATCCGGCGAATGGTCGGCTACCAGGTAACCTACAAAGTTGGCGGTTTCTTCCGGCGCATATCCCAGCTGGTGAGCTATTTCATGGCAGGTGGTAAAAGGCTGGGTAAACCCGGGTGTGGTGGTATTCACCTGCGCCTCATTGGTAAAGGGATTTAAATAACCTGTTACGCCCATATAATTAAGCCAATGGCTGTAAATGGGCTTTTTTATGGAAGGATGTTTATACCGCAGCAACGGCCATTTTACAGCAGCCTGTTCGTACGCCAGGGAGGCACGCCGGAACAGCCGGGCGCTGTCCGGGTCAGGGGCAGTAATGCCATTGGTATCGCCCAAAGCGGCCTTTTGCTGGTTCACCTGCTGTAACAAGGTATCGGCCAGCTTATATAACTGGTTGGTATTGTAGGGCTTTACCTGCATTTGCAGTCCCATATCTGCGGCCAGCGAATGCCGGCGGTAGTTGTAACCCCATAGCAGCAGGAAGGCGAAATACACGCCCAGTAAGAATCCCAGGGCGTTCAGCAAGAGCAGGCCGGCGTGCTGCCAGCGGCCACGGAAGATATTATAACATAATTTTAACAAAAAAATGACCCCACCTATAACCCAGCCTGTATATATTAGATCGCCAACACTGAAAGGTATTGATCCTATGAGCCGTCTGAAGAATGTACTGATCCAAACATATAACCTATGAAAATAGAATGAAGTAAAACCAGTACTGGTCGAGAACAGCAGCTTAAATAACAAAAGGCAAAATACGGTCATACCTATACGCATAACCGGTCTTTTAATCGCAGCTTTTATTTCCATAATAACCTATAACCGAAAAATGAAGGCAGATGCACTTTTTCTAAACGAACTGTCTATACAACTATCTGCAAAACTGGCGGTGAAAATACAGATTAATCAGGCAGAAAGGATCAACGGAGGAGATATTAATGAAACCTACCGCCTGGATACCAATGAAGGCAACTGGTTTCTGAAAATTAACGATGGCCGCCGCTATCCCGATATGTTTGCCAAAGAGTACAGCGGGCTGGATACCCTGCGTAAAACCAACACTTTTACGCTGCCGGAACCGGTATGTTACGGCAATATTCACAGCCGTGGCTTCCTGGTGACCAGCTTTATGAAAAAGGGCGGGGTTACCCATGATTTCTGGGAGCAGTTTGCAGGCTCCCTCAGCAAGCTGCATCGCAATACACAATCCTACTTCGGATTTCCGGAATCCAACTATATAGGTACGCTTAAACAGTTTAATACCCCCTACACCACCTGGCCGGTGTTCTATGCCTTTAACCGCCTGATGCCCCTGGTAAAGCAGGCCTACGACCGTTGTGTGCTGGAAAAGGCTACGGTTAAACAGCTGGAGAAGTTATGTAAACGGCTGCCGGCTATTTTCCCCGAAGAGCCGCCGGCCCTGCTGCATGGCGATCTATGGTCCGGCAATTTTATGGTAGGGCCTGATGGCAAAGCCTGTATCTATGACCCGGCCGTGTATTATGGCCACCGGGAAATGGACCTGGCTATGACCCGCCTGTTCGGTGGTTTTGATACCCGCTTTTATTATGCTTACGAGCACATATATCCCCTGGCTAATGGCTGGCAGCAGCGTATAGGCATTTGCCAGCTGTATCCCATGCTGGTACATGCGCTGTTATTTGGCGGCAACTATGTGGATAGTATTAAAGGAGTGCTGAAGGAGTGGGACTAACTACCTCCTCACCCCATGCTCTTTAATAAACAGCATCATTTTTACAAACTCATCTTCAATGATCGGGAAGTATTTGTTCATGTCGGCAGAGATGTCGGCATAGAGGGTTTCTATTTTCTCAACCGGATCCTCGGGATCTTCACGGAGGGTATCTTCCATCTCCTGGATCTTATCTGTTAGCCAGGTAAGGCCTACCATGGCAAAGTTAGGTTTTAGCTTATGCACCTGGTTCTTCAGGCTTTCCAGGTCTTTTTCATGCACATAATTTTCCAGCTTGCGTACTTCCGTACGAATGGTTTTGATAAAGATCTCAAACAGGTCCGCGGCGTAAGCAATGTTGTTTTCATACAAAGTACGCAGGTACCTGGCATTCAGCTCCTGGTGGAACTCGTAACCATTAATGTGCAGCTCTTCTGCTTCCTCCATTATTAAGGCAGTTTCTTCTTCGTTCAGGTATTTGTTAAGTATTTGTAATAACTGATCCGGCGTATAAGGCTTTGTCAGGATATCTGTTATTCCAATAGTACGGGCCATGGTGGCGGTGCTTTCCATAGTTACTGCGGTGGTAGCCACAATAGGGGTGGCTACGTTGGGCAGTTTTTCGTCGGCGCGTATCCGTTTGGTCAGCTCAAATCCATCCATACCGGGTATGCGGATGTCCATCAGGATCAGGTCATACTGCCGGTTGTCCAGGAAATAAATAGCGTCAGGAGCATTGGTGGCCAGCTGGCAATGGATATGGTATTTTTCCAGCAGGCTGATGATGTAACGGAGGTTCATAGGATTATCCTCAATGACCAGTAACCTGGCCCCCCCGAAATCAATATGCCTGCGCCGCGGGCCGTACCGCACGCCGGATATTGCCGGTTTATTGGTGTCAATGAACGGAAGGTTGAATGAGAAACAGGTACTGTAGCCGGGATGTTCTTCTACCCATATATTGCCGCCCTGCCTTTCTACCAGCTGTTTCACAATGGCCAGTCCTAACCCGGTACCACCGTAAATTTCACGGATCTCTTTTTCTGCCTGCTTATAATTCTGAAAAACCAGCTCCAGTTTGTCCTTCCGGATGCCGATGCCGGTATCACAAACCCGGAACCGCACCCATAATTTATTGTCCTGCCAGCTTTCAAGCGTGGCGGTTAATATTATTTCCCCTTCTTTTGTGAACTTATCTGCATTCCCCAACAAATTCATCAGGATCTGGTTCAGCAGGAGGTCGTCTCCTACCAGCAGGTGTTGTAGCTGGGCATCTACCGTGGCGGAGATCTTAACCGGCCGCTGACCAATTTTCAGCTCAAAGGTATGCTTTAATGACTGGATTAGCTCACCCAGGTTAAATTCCCGCTGGTTCACCTGCAGCTCCCCTGCCTCTATACGGGAAATGTCCAGTATATCGGTTATAAGGCCCAGCAGGATCCCGGAGGAGTGCTTGAGCGTTTTTACATATTCCAGCTGCCGCAGGTCAAGGTGGGTTTCTTCCAGCAGGTGGGCCATGCCAATGATCACATTCAGGGGGGTGCGTATTTCATGGCTCATATTGGCCAGGAACTCTTTCTGGTATCTCTGGGCATCTTCCGCATCCTGCCGGGCCCGTTCCAGCTCCCGCTGCATAAGCCGTTGCCGGGTCACATCCACAATTTGCCATATGCTACCCTTGTACCGGCCATTCTCCGTCAGGGGCAGATAGCTGATCTCTATGGCGCGCCCGTCTATAAAGGTCAGCGGCCAGCCATAATAAGGCTTCTGGCGCAGGCGCAGCTCCTTCATTTTCTCCTCAAACACTTCCGGATCAATAATATATGGGCGGAAAAAGCTGATAATTTCCTGGTAGGATTTATGCAGGATAGATTCGCCGGCAGGCCCAATATCAAACGAACTGATCACAACAGGATTGACCCAGATCAGGTAATTTTGAGCATTGGTGATCAATACCCCGGCGCTGGTATTATGCAGAAATTCTGAGATGGGTAGGGAAAAGATAGCCTGTTCCTCCGAATTTGGCATATTGGCGGTTACAAAAGGTGTATTTCGGTGTCCCAGTCTAACTTTGGCCTTCATGGTTCATTTTTCACGGGATAGAGTGTACAGGAAAATGTTTTCACAGACAGCAGCACAGGCTCGATGCATTGATAATCAACAAATTTAGGAAATTTTTACATTTACAATAATTTTGCTACCTTTGCATCCCTCTAAAAGTGGAGGACTGTTTTATAGGAAACGAGCCCTAGTTCTTTTCTTAAAAGTAAATAACTTTGCGCACGTTCCATCTGACTTTGACATCAAATTTTAATCAGATGAAATCACTCCGTGAATTTGATATAGCCTTTGTAGGACTGAAACCCGGAGTGCATGCCTTTCAGTACCAAATTACGGATAGTTTTTTTGAAAATTACGGTCCGCAGGATTTTAGTAACTGCAATGCAACGGTAAAGCTGCAATTTGACAAAAAAAGCAGCTTTTTCATGCTAAAATTCGAAATAGGCGGCACAGTAACGGTAATTTGTGACAGATGCGGGGCACCGTTTGAATTACAGCTTTGGGATGATTTTGACCAGGTAGTGAAGCTGGTAGAAAATCCGGATGAATTGGAAAGCGATGAAGATCCGGATGTGACCTACATCTCAAAAACAGAATCGCACTTTAATGTGGCCGATCTGATCTATGAGTTCATTAATCTCAGCATTCCCATGCAGCGCATCCATCCGGATGATGCCAGCGGGAAAAGCGGTTGTGATCCAAAGGTGCTGGATATGCTGGATAAAATGAACCAGCAGGCGGGAGATGATAAGAATCCAATTTGGAAAGACCTGGACAAGTTCCGGGAAAACTAATAACAATCTGAAATCTTAAATTGATATACAATGCCAAATCCTAAACGCAGACACTCTCAGCAAAGATCCGCTAAGAGAAGAACGCATTACAAGGCTGTTGCGGATACTTTAAGCACTGATAGCGCAACCGGAGAAGTGCACCTGAGACATCGTGCTCATTGGGTAGAAGACAAATTATACTACAAAGGAAAAGTAGTGCTGGAGAAACAGAACAGCGCTAAATAATTTTACTTTCGTACCAGCGGGTATTAAGTTAATTACGAATTGTCAATTACGAATTACGAATTGAGATTACACGGATAATTATCTTCGTTGTATTTTGATTCGTAATTTGTAATGCAATGATTCGTAATTTTTGTGTATTCTACCTTAAGACAAACTAACGTTACAATGCGAATTGGGCTTGATATGATGGGAGGCGACTATGCCCCCCAGGAAGCAGTAAAAGGAGTAAAATTATTTTTAGAAACTGTTGCCACCAAAGCGCACCTGGTACTTTTAGGGGATGAACAAGCCATCACTCCCCTGCTTGCAGAAGCGCAGATCCCTGCATCAGACTATACGATCGTACATGCCCCGCAGGTAATTGGCATGCATGAGCACCCTACCAAAGCACTCAAAGAAAAGCAACAATCCTCTATTGCCATTGGATTTCACCTTTTACAGAACGGGAAAATAGATGCCTTCATCAGCGCAGGTAATACCGGCGCCATGATGGTGGGTACCTTTTATTCCATTAAAGCCATAGAAGGCGTACAAAGGCCTACCATCAGCACCCCTGTTCCCCGGGAAGACGGTTCTTTTGGTTTGCTGCTGGATGTGGGTATTAATTCGGACTGTAAACCGGAAAACCTGGTACAGTTTGCCATACTGGGCTCCCTGTATGCCAAGCATATCCTGAAAAGAGACAACCCTACCGTGGGTTTGCTGAACATCGGGGAAGAGGAAGGCAAGGGCAACCTGCTGGCACAGGCCACCTATCCCCTGCTGAAAGAACATCCGCAGCTGAACTTTACCGGCAATATAGAAGGCCGCCATATTTTCAGCAACAAGGCAGATGTGATCGTATGTGAAGGGTTTACCGGCAACGTAGTGCTGAAAATGGCAGAATCGTTCCATGAGATAGCGGTAAAACGCAATATCCGGGATGAATACCTGGACCGTTTTAATTTTGAGACCTATGGCGGTACCCCGGTACTGGGCGTATCCCAGCCGGTGATCATTGGCCATGGCATTTCTGAAGCTGCAGCCTTTAAGAACATGATCACACTGGCGCAGCAGATGATAGAAAGCAAGCTGCTGGACAAGATCAAAGAAAGCTTTAACGGAAAGCAGAGTTAAAACTCGCTGCTAACTGCAAATAAGAAAAGAGCGTGTATCCATACAGGATGCACGCTCTTTTTTATTGAGCCCGGAAGCGGTTATTTTATAGTTAATGCGCCAGCGCTGCTTTTTGTACGCCTTTCTGCAGCTTGTGATATTGCAGGTAAGACACCACCAGGATGCCCAGGAACACCAGGGGCATCATACGGTTAAACACCGGGTCGCCGGCAGCGGTATGCGCCATGAAGGCGGCAATAAAGGTAAAGGTGAACCCGGCATAGGTCCATTCCTTAATACGCGGGCCTACAGGCGCCAACAGTAAAATAGCCCCTGTGAGCTTGGCAATGGCCAGCTCTACCCGGAAATGATCAGGGTAGCCCAGGTGGTGGAAAGCTTCTGAAAGAGCGGGTTGCGTTAAATAAGAATAAGTTGAGAAGGTCATCATTAAGGCCACAATTGCCGTGGTTATCCAGTAAATGATCTTTGTTGCTTTCATATTTCAGTAGATTTTCTGTTCTGTTAGTTTAGAACAGCAAAACTAGGTATATTTGCTAACCATTTATTAGTACTATACGATAGGTTAGTAGTAACCTTTTGGTTAGTTAAACATTGTGAGATATGCCATTTGATACTTTAGAGGAACAGCTCTTCATCGAACCGAAAACAGCAAGCGAATGCAGCAATCACCTGCGGGCCGTGGGCGATGCGCTATATGTGATTGGCGGTAAGTGGAAGCTGCGCGTTATTATTGCCCTGGGGCATGGCCATAAACGTTTTAATGAGCTGCAGCGCGCCATTGAGGGCATTTCGGCCCGGGTGCTTTCCAATGAGCTGAAAGAGCTGGAGCTGAACGGGTTTATAACACGCACCGTGCATACCCAAACACCGGTAATAGTGGAGTACGAGCTTACCCCTTACAGCGCTACGCTGAAGAACGTAATGGGCGCGCTCGCAGAATGGGGCTACATGCACCGGGAAAAGATCATTAACGGGAAATAAGCCGCATGTAATAATATTCTGCCATTACGGTTACGGCCGTACGGGAATGATCCGCGCATAGCCAATGTTCAACAATATGCTTTGCCATTACGGCCATGCTATACGGAAAATGATCTGCATAGCTAATGCTCAACTAGGGGCAGCTTTACAAAAAAGGTGGTGCCCGTATTAATGCGGGTTTCAAACCATATTTCCCCGCGGGCCTGCTCTACAATATTCTTACACATAGCCAGTCCCAGACCGGTACCTGAGTTTTTGGTAGTAAAGTTGGGTACAAAAATGCGGGATTGTATTTCCGGGGAAATGCCTTCGCCATTATCCTGCACGCTTACAATCACCCACTGACGGCCGTCTGTGGCCTGCATTTGCATTACTATATTACCGCTCCTGCTTTCCGGAATAGCCTGTATGGCATTTTGCAGCAGGTTGGTGAACAGGCGGTTCATCTGCGTTTTATCGGCATACACATAATAAGGCTGTGTGGGCTCATCATAATGGATGGCGCAGCCGGGCTGGCCCTGGTACAGCGCATGCAGGGAGTGCAGCGTTTCATTGAGCAGCAGCACCTCGTTAACGGCTTCGCCTATACGGGAAAATGCAGAGAAATCGGAGGCGATGTTGGAAAGGTGCTCTATCTGCTCCACCAGCGTATGGGCTACATTGTTGGTAAGCTCCTTTACATTAGGACTATCATTCCCCACGGCCCGCTGTAAATACTGGATGCTGAGCTTCATGGGGGTAAGCGGGTTCTTGATCTCGTGGGCTACCTGCCGGGCCATTTCGCGCCAGGCCCCTTCCCTTTCACTCTTGGCCAGCTTTACAGCGCTCACTTCCAGCTTGCGCACCATTTTGTTGTATTCCTTTACCAGCGCGCCTATCTCATCGTCCTTCTCCCACTCTATCTCATCGTTACGCTGGCCCAGGTTCACATGGCGCAGCTTCTCCGTTACCAGCGAGAACGACTTGGTTATTGAATTGGTGATAAGCAGCGCCAGCATACCGGCTATTAAAAAGATGAATGCATTAAAATTGATCAGCGCTACCAGGAAGTTGGAGATCTGCTGGTTCAGCTCTGTTTGCGTGGCAAAATAAGGTACGTTGAGGTAGGCAAACACCTCTCCTTCGGGGTTGCGCAGGGGCACATAACCGGAAAGGTAGCGCATGCTGCCTATTTTTTCTTCCTGTATAAATTGTATACGGTTCAGGCGGAACATATGAAAATAGGCTGCCGGGTGCATTTTACGGGATAACAGGCCTTTTTCCGTCATTAAAGGCTGGGTGCTTACTTCCAGGTTGCCATCCCGGTCATAGATGTTAATGTCCAGCGCACGGTCTTCCGCAATATCACTTACCGATGATTGCAGGCCGGATTGGAACACCGGATCGTACAGGTCCTCCAGCTCATCAAACATACGCTGCGTGTAAAATTCCTTTTCTACATCATGGGCTACCTCATTCATGGTTTTGCTGAGGCGCTCCCGGTTCTCTGTTTCCGAACGGTTAATGAAGAACAGGATGGTGGTGCCCCCCAGGATGATGAACGCAAACACCACTACAAAAATGACCGTGCCATGCACCTTACGGCGGATGCTCACATCTACCAAAGCCCTAAGCTGCCCTATGCGCATGCGTGCTTTCACCAGCAGATCCAGCAGCCGGTAAATAACAATAATGAGCAGGAACAGGCAGAACATGTAGGCAAACAGCGTTATGAACTCAATAAAGCTGCGGCTTTCCTTTACCACCATCACCACCTTATCGCGCGAGGCTTTATAAATAAGTACAGAATGACCGTTCACCGTTTTCTCCGATACATCTGTTAAAGGTATATCGCTGTTATACAGCTTTATGGGAAAAGGGAAATCGTTGTTATTGCTTACCAGGATGTTCTTATCATAAATAGCATAAGAATAGGCAGCGGCTGATTCTTTTTCCGGATCGCTCAGTTCCCCGTCTACCAGCAGCTCGGGGTACAGCTTCTGGGGGTTTACCACGGCGGGTGTAAGCTCGTACACCATAGAGCCAATGATCACACTATCCCGGTAAAATACCTGTTTGCCGATATAGCTGTAATCATTAAAGCTGCGCTCATTATAATACAGGTCATTATCATTGCCTACCTGGTCTGATTGCTGCAGGATGCGCGGGTTCAGCGAATACAGGCTGGCAGTATCGGAAGGGTATATGGGATAGCCGTTTTCATCAAAGAAATAAAAGGTAAGATTAAAACGGCTCAGGTAACCTTTGAAATACTTCTGCTTCAGCTCATTTTCCAGCATTTCCCGTGGCAGCTGGCTGGAGCTGCGGCGGTCCTGGAAGAACAGCTGCATCAGCTCATCGTCGCCGGCATTGCGGTTCACATCATTCAGCAGCATTTCCAGGTAGGGATCGCGCTGTTTGGAGAGGTTAATGGCCAGGCGTTCGCGCTGGCTCAGCTCTTTTTTATTATTATAATATACCAATACGGCGGAGGTAGTAACGGTAAGCAGCACCAGCCAGAACACGAATGCTACGGTTGCCAGGCTGTTCTCAAAACGCGAGGAGAACATATCCAGCAGCATTACATAGAACAGCAGCCACAATACCATTACCGTGAAGTACGGTATCTCCGGGTTATGAATGCGGAACAGCAGCCACAGAATGCCTACTGCGCCTAAGAAAATGTATTTAGTGCGGTGCCGCGACTGTGTAAGCTCATTCAGCAAAAAGTTAATGATCTGCGAAAAGAATAAAAAGCTAAAGGCTATAAAACCCAGTATGATGAAGCCTATGAGGCTGTATTCATTGAGGCTGAAAGGGTTGGTTACGTCAAAGGAGATCTTGGAATCTATCACCAAACTCTGGATCAGCTCTGACAGGAACTGGCCTACAATAAACATTACCAGGCTGGCCAGGGCAATCACCAGCCATGACTGCCACTTGTACCGGAGCGCCGGCGCGTTAATGGTTTTTACGTGCTCCCGGAAGAACAGCAGCATCCAGAAAGTGAGCAATACGTTCACCAACAGATCGCCCAGGGAATGAAAGATCTCATCCTTGGCGTAAATGTAGGGCATGAAGATATTGAGGGCCCGCAGGTTAAACGGAAAGGGATATACGTAGCTAAGTACCCGCAGCGTGCCTACCATGAACAGCAGGTACAGGAACCCCATGAGGGGGTTCTTTTGCCGGGCCAGCAGCGTGGCAAAAAGGTTCAGGAATATAAGCACGCAGATACAACCCAGCACCCGCAGTATAACGCTGAGCAGGTTGGGCGGGCTTGCATCCAGCGCGGGATCGTAGTACAGGTAAAATAAAATGATGTTCCTGTTATTAAGCACCGGTATGCCCGGCGGGCGCATTTGTATGCTGTATTCCTTGCCAAGGGCCGGCTTATCAAAAAAGTGATCTACCAGGTAATCATTGCTGATGCTGTATTCCATGGCCACCGGCAGCAGCCCTACCAGGTAGCGGCTATGCCCGGGCGGGCCGGGTAATTTACGGCACAACACTTCGTAATAACCGTTCTTGAGCTTTGCGAAGCCGGAGCCTTGTTTCAAGGGCTGCAGGTCATCGGGCTGTACCAGGTTGGTGCTCCAGAACAGCAGCCAGCGGCCGGCGGCTGTACTGTCATATGCATATACGTAGTAGTCGCGGTTGTGCAGCATTTTCAGCTCCTGCTCATTATAATTGCGCTGAAAGAGGTGCCGCATGGTGAGCGTATCGGCTGCCAGCTCCTCAAAGGAAAGCTCCCGGTTATGCAGGCTTCTTTCCAGGCTGCGCTTTACCCCCTGGGGGGATGAGTAGTACGACCAGTAATTGCTGAACAAAAAAGCAAAGGTGAATAACCATGCGGCTATGATCAGCAGGTAACCGTGCCGCAGGAAAAAAAGGCGTATTTCTTTAATGTCTAACAAAGGCTGTAGTTATGTGCTAATGTGCTGATATGCTAATGTGCTGGTTTTTGCTATAAAATGCAAATATGCTGATAATGTAGCGACGGTTTATTGTCCCATATAAACCGGCACATCAGCATATAAGCACATCTGCATATTATTCTTTTGTTTTTACCTCGTTCCATAACCCGTCCATTTCGGTGAGGGTCATATCAGAGAGCTGGCGCCCCTGTTGTGCGGCCAGGGTTTCCATTTGCTGAAAGCGGCGTATGAACTTTTTATTGGTGCGCTCCAGGGCATTTTCTGCATCTACTTTCAAAAAGCGGGAGTAGTTGACCAGGGAAAACAGCAGGTCGCCAAATTCATCTTCCACCTCCTGCTGGTTGCCGGTTTGCAGGGCATCCTGCAGCTCCTGCAGCTCTTCCTGCACCTTATCCATTACCTGCTGAGTGTTATCCCACTCAAAGCCTACCTGTTTGGCTTTTTCCTGCAGGCGCATGGCTTTTACCAGTGCCGGCAGCGATACGGGTACGCCGCTGAGGGTGGACTTTTTCCCTTCTTTCAGCTTCAGCTTTTCCCAGTTCTGTTTTACCTGCTCTTCATTTTCCACCTCCACGTCGCCATAAATATGCGGGTGCCGGTGAATGAGCTTATTACAGATACCGGTAATAACATCGTCTATGGTAAACTGCTGCTGCTCTGTGCCTATTTTGGCGTAGAACACAATGTGCAGCAGAAGGTCGCCCAGCTCTTCTTTTATTGATTTCCAGTCGTTTTCCGTGATGGCATCGGCCAGCTCGTACATTTCTTCAATGGTAAGCTGCCGGAGTGATTGCAGGGTTTGTTTCCGGTCCCAGGGACATTTTTCCCGGAGATCGTCCATGATGTTGAGCAGCTGCTGAAAGGAGGCGGTTTTTAGCATTTCCATTGGATAAAAATAGGTAAAATGGTCCATAGTCGATGGTCCATGGTCCATGGCGTAATGCGGGGAAAAGGGGTGCGTGGCTATGGCAGATGGCGGGGTGCCATGGCAGATGGCATAGTGTGTGCGGGAAAGCGAGGAAGGAAAGCTGGTGAATGTAACTGGTTGGCAGTGAGGCGGTGTTTATTTGCAATGGAGAATTGTGGGCGGGGATATGCTGCCACCGCGCACCAGGCTGTGGACCATGGACCATGGACTCCTGTTAACAACTTTCGATTGCCGTAAAAGCCAATTTAGTTACATTTGCGACCGGTTTTTACAAAAGCCTTACTTTTTAATTATTCTTTATTAGTTAATTCATGAATACCAAACACATCTCACTCATTTCAGCGGAATTAGGTATTGCTGCCAGGCAGGCAGAAAATACCATGAACTTGTTGGCAGAAGGCGCTACGGTACCTTTTATCAGCCGCTACCGGAAAGAGGTAACCGGCAGCCTGGATGAAGTGCAGATCGCCCGTATTGAAGATCTGAAAAAGCGCTACCAGGAGGTGGATGAACGCCGTGAGTTTATCATTAAAACTATTACGGAGCAGGAAAAAATGACCCCGGAGCTGCTGGGCAAGCTGGAAGCTAGCTGGAACCTTACGGAACTGGAGGACATGTACCTGCCTTACAAGCCCAAACGTAAAACCCGCGCTACCACGGCCATTGAAAAAGGCCTGGAACCTCTGGCCAAAATTATTTTTGAGCAGGGAGATATTGCGCTGGATACCCTGGCTGCCGAATATGTAAATGATAAAGTTGCTTCTGCAGACGAAGCCCTGAAAGGCGCCCGTGATATTATTGCCGAATGGATCAATGAGAACGCGGAGCTGCGTGATAAGCTGCGTAAGCTGTTCACCCACACCGCGGTGCTTACCTCCAAAGTAATAGAAGGTAAAGAAGAAGAAGGACAGAAATACAAAGACTACTTTGATTTCCAGGAAGAGCTGCCTGCCATCCCCTCTCACCGTGTGCTGGCCATTCTGCGCGGGGAAACAGAAGGTTTCCTGTACGCTACTGTAATGCCGGTGGAAGATGAAGCCCTGGAGATCATCCAGAAACAATTTGTGAAAGGCAGCGCTGCGGCCCGGGAACAAATGAACAAGGCTATAACGGATGCGTATAAACGCCTGCTGCGCCCCTCGCTGGAAAACGAGTTCCGCGCACTGGCCAAAGAAAAGGCTGATACCGAAGCTATTGAAGTATTTGCTGAAAACCTGCGCCAGCTGCTGCTGGCAGCCCCGCTGGGCCCCAAAGGCGTAATAGCCATTGACCCGGGTTACCGTACCGGCTGTAAAGTAGTGGCGCTGGATGAGCAGGGCAATATGCAGGATAACGATGTAATATATCCCCTGGAAAAGAACTACAAACGCGATGAAGCAGAAGCCCTGCTGAAAAAATGGGCTAAACAATATAACACCCTGGCCATTGCCGTAGGTAATGGTACTGCCGGCCGCGAAACAGAGGAGTTTGTGAAGAAGATAGACTTCGGCACCAAGATCAATGTATTTATGGTGAACGAAAGCGGCGCCTCTGTATACTCCGCTTCAGAAGTGGCCCGTGAGGAATTCCCGGATCATGATGTTACCGTACGCGGCGCAGTATCCATCGGCCGCAGGCTCATAGACCCGCTGGCAGAGCTGGTGAAAATAGATCCCAAATCCATTGGTGTGGGACAGTACCAGCACGATGTGAACCAGTCGCACCTGAAACAGAGCCTGGACCGCGTAGTGGTAAGCTGCGTGAACAATGTGGGTGTGAACCTGAACACCGCCTCCAAACACCTGCTGGCCTATATTTCCGGCCTGGGCCCTTCCCTGGCGGAAAACATTGTGAAGTACCGTAAAGAGAACGGCGCATTCAAGAGCCGTGCAGCGCTGAAGAAAGTACCCCGCCTGGGCGAAAAAGCTTTTGAACAGTGCGCGGGCTTCCTGCGCATTGAAAATGGCGATAACCCGTTGGATAACTCTGCCGTGCACCCGGAACGTTATGGACTGATAGAAGCCATGGCAGCCAAACAGCAGTGCAGCGTGCAGGACCTGATGACCAAGGAAGAGCTGCGTAAAAAGATAAACCCGAAAGAATATGTGAGTGAAGAAGTTGGCCTGCTTACGCTGGAAGACATTCTGAAAGAGCTGGATAAGCCCAGCCGCGACCCGCGCGATGAAATAGCCATCTTTGAATATGCAGAAGGCATTCATAAGATAGAGGATGTAAAACCCGGTATGACACTCCCCGGCGTAGTAACCAATATCACCGCCTTTGGCGCTTTTGTAGATATTGGCGTTAAGCAGGATGGGCTGGTGCACATTTCCCACCTCTCCAACAAATTTGTGGGCAACCCTAACGAGGTGGTGAAGCTGAACCAGAAAGTAACGGTAACGGTGCTGGAAGTAGATGCCTCCCGCAAACGCATTTCCTTATCTATGAAAGATAATGAAGCGCCGTCAACAGGCGGCAACAGCGGCAGTGCAGCCCGCAAGGAACGCAGCGGCGGCGGTAGCAAGCCTGCCGGTAAGCAGCCTGCGGCAGCGCCGTTGAATGATTTTCAGGCTAAGCTGCAGGAGTTAAAGAAGAGATTCAATTAATTTTTTCTTTGTTCCTTTTTTTCTGTTCCTTTTTGCTTCCCCAAAAAGGAACCAAAAAGGGGCCCGCAACCGGTTACCGCCCGGTTGCGGTGTGGTACCTTGATTAAGCTTTTTTGCTACTGTGGTGCCAAGCTTTGGGGCCTTGATGATTGTGATTGATGATTGTGATTGATGACTGTGATATTAGAATATAGAATGTAAAAGGGAATGCAGTGTATGATCGCTGCATTCCCTTTTACATTTTACATTTATGATTTTACATTTAGCATTCTTATTTTAAGAGGGTTCTTAGGAATATGCCAATATCTTCCCCTTCCAATATTACGCTTACTTTGGTCATGTTAATGGCTTGCTGGGGCATGTAGCCTACTTCTGCGGTGGCAGGTTGTTGTGCAATGGTGAAGCCGCCTGCATCGGCAATGTTCTTGAGGCCTACAGCGCCATCGGCGTTTGCGCCGGATAATAATACCCCTACTAACGCCGGCCCATATACGAGGGCGGCCGATTCAAAGGTTACATCTATGCTGGGGCGGCTGTAGTGCACCTTTTCAGAGGCATCCAGTGAAAAAGTATACTCGTTTTCTAATAGTAAATGATAGTCTGGCGGGGCTATGTAAATGGTACCCGGTAAAATAAGCTCCTTATCCTCCACCTCCTTTACTACCAGTGTTGTTTGAGAGGAGAGCAGATCGGTAAGAATGGAATCGCCGCCTTTACCGCGGTGCACTACTACTACAAATGCAACATCTACCGCCTCCTGTACGGCGGCTACTATCTTCAGGATACTATCCAGGCTGCCGGCGGAGCCGCCGATCACCACCATCCGGTATTTACTTACATCATCTTGCGCCATATTCTTTCCCTGTTTTCCAATTGTTTAAACTTACGGGCTATGGGGCTAAAGCGCAGGTTCTCCTTGGAACCCAGCACCAGGAAACCCAGCTTTTCCAGGCTGTCGTCAAATAATGTGAGCACATTATCCTGCAGGTACTTATCAAAATAAATGAGCACGTTGCGGCAAAAGATAAGTACAAATTCATTGAATGAGCGGTCGGATACCAGGTTGTGCGTGGCTACGATCATTTTAGCCTTTAAGCGGTCGTCGAACTTGGCCCAGTTATATTTGGCGGTGTAATACTTTGAAAAATCGTGCTTACCGCCGGACAGAATGTAGTTTTCTGAGTATTGTTTCATTTCACTGATGGGAAACACGCCTTTGCGGATGTTCTCAATGGCCGTTGGGTTCAGGTCTGTTGCATACAGCAGTGATTTATGCAGCAGGTTAGCCTCATCCAGCAAAATGGCCATGGAATATACCTCCTCTCCTGTGGCGCAGCCGGCATGCCAGATGCGGATAAAGGGATGCGTGGCCAGTATGGGCAGCACCTCTTCACGGATGGTTTTAAACACCTGGGGATCGCGGAACATTTCTGTTACATTCACCGTTAGCTCCTCTACCATACGGGTAAGGTAGGCGGGATCCTGGCGTACACGGTATAACAGCTCAGCAAAGCTGGGGAAGCGGTCTATGATCATCAGGCGGCTCACCCTTCTTTTTAAGGAAGCGCGGGCGTAGTTGGTAAAATCGTAGCCGTAGCTGCGGTACAACTCGTCCAGCAGCAGGTCCAGCTCTTCATCTTTCACACTATTTTCCATTTTATCGTGCATACTCATCCAGCAGCTGCTGCAGTTTATCTATGTCTACAGGTTTTGAGATATAACCATCTGCACCGGCGGCCAGGCATTTATCCTTATCACCGGCCATGGCCTGTGCGGTTACGGCTATTACCGGCAGGTGCTGCCATTGGGGCGATGCTTTGAGGATGGGAATGGCTTCATAACCATCCATATCCGGCATCATCATATCCATTAAAACAATGTCAATGGTATTTTCTGCTGTCAGCAGCGCAAATGCTTCCTGCATACCGGTAGCGGTTACACACTGAAATCCCCTGGCTTTCAGCACTGCGCTGAGGGCAAAAATATTCCTGCTGTCGTCGTCTATTATTAATATGCTACGCATTCCCTTATAGATTGCTTTTGGAGTTATTCATATAGCCATACCCGTAACAGGGATACCAGCTGGTCCACATCCACCGGTTTGGTAATGTAGTCGGATGCACCGGCATTAATACACTTCTCGCGGTCGCCTGTCATGGCTTTGGCGGTTACGGCTATTACCGGCAGGTTACGGTACTTATGGATCTGCCTGATGCGGCGGGTGGCTTCATACCCATCCATTTCGGGCATCATCATATCCATCAGCACCAGGTCTACGTTGGGTGCTTCATCCAGCTGCTTAAGGGCTTCCCTGCCATCTATGGCGGAGATCACCTTCATGCCATAGGCTTCCAGCGATTTGGTGAGGGAGAAGATGTTGCGCACATCATCGTCCGCTATCAGCACTACCTTGCCTTTCAGCACTTCGCTTAAAGCGCCCATACGTTTATAGCGGGTTACGCCGCGGTCTTTGGTATTCTCCTCTACCAGGTGCAGGAAAAGGGATACCTCGTCCAGGATGCGCTGGTAAGAGTGCGCTGTTTTTACTACGATGGAATCTGCATACTGCTTAATGCGCATTTCCTCCACGTGTGAAAGGTTGCGGCCTGTGAACACAATAATGGGCAGGTTTTCATAGCCCGGCGATTTCTTTACTTCCTCCAATACATCGTATGATTGCTGCGCGGGCACGCCCATATCCAGGATCACACAATCCACCTCGCTGCGGTTAAGGGCCGTAATGCCCTCGCCTACCGTGTTCCGGATCTGTGTGTGTACGTTAAACCCATCCAGGTAGTACGACAGTGCCTGTGCATGTTTCTGGTTCTCCTCTACGATCAGCACTTTTTTCGGGTGCCGGCTCAGCGCCTGTTCTATACGCAGGAACACATCGCTCAGCTTATCTATATCTACCGGCTTGTTGATAAAGTCTACTGCACCGCGCGACAAGCTGCGGGTTTTGGCCTGGTATGACGACATCATGTGCACGGGAATGGGGCGGGTAGCTGCATCGGCTTTCAATTCCTCCATCACTTCCCAGCCGGTTTTTACGGGCAGCTGTATATCCAGTAAAATGCCCAGCGGGTGGAAGCGGCGGGCCAGCTCCACACCTTCATCGCCCCTTACCGCTACTATTCCCTTGTATCCTTTCTGACGGGTATAGTCCAGCAGGGAGCGGGCAAAGGCCGTATCATCTTCTATGATCAGGATCACCTTTTCACCTGCGGTTATTGTATCACGGTCGTCCGGAACTGCGGGCGGAATATGTTCCGACAGGAATTGCGGATCCCTCACCAGCTCATCCCCTGCCGGTTTTTCCTGCTGTGAGGCTATGATCTCTTCCTGCACCGGCGCTGGTATAATCGGTTTGGCGGGGTGAATGGAGGTGCCTTTTTGCAGGGGCAGTATAAGCGTAAAGGTGCTGCCTTTGCCTTCCTCACTCTCCAAACTGATCTCACCTCCCAGCAGCTTGGCCAGCTCACGGCTAATAGACAATCCCAGGCCGGAGCCGCCATACTTTCTGCGGGTAGAGCCATCGGCCTGCTGAAAGGCTTCAAATATGGTTTGCTGCTTATCTGCCGGTATGCCAATGCCGGTATCCTGTACGGCAAAGGAAATAGTATGTGCGTCTTTGGTAATGTGCAGGCTAACTTCGCCGCGGGCGGTGAACTTCAGCGCATTGGAAATAAGGTTGCGCAGTATCTGCTGCAGGCGCAGGCGGTCTGTTTCCAGCATCGCAGGCAGATCACCGGCTGCGGCTATGCGGAAGGTGATGTTCTTATCTTTTGCAATGGGGCCAAAGAGGGAAGTCATTTCCCCTGTTACACTTTCAATGTCTACAAACTCATATTCCAGCTCCATTTTGCCGGATTCTATCTTGGACAGGTCCAGTATTTCATCTATCAGCGTTAACAGGCCATTGCCAGAGCTGCGGATCACCGTGGCATATTCTATCTGGTCGCTGTGCAGGTTACCGGCATGGTTCTCTGACAGGAGGCGGGAAAGCAGCAGGATGGAGTTGAGCGGCGTACGCAGCTCATGCGACATATTAGCCAGGAACTCTGACTTGTATTTAGTGGTTTGGGCCAGCTCTTCTGCCTTGGCCTGGATCTCGAAATTGCGTTCCAGGATCAGCTCATTCTTTTCTTCCAGCAGGCGGCTGCGTTCTTCCAGCTCCTGGTTGGCCTGCTGCAGCTCTTCCTGCTGTACGCGCAGCTCTTCTTCTGAGGCCTGCAGCTTCTGCGACTGGGCTTCCAGCTCTGTATTAATATTTTCCAGCTCGCTGTGCTGCGACTGCAATTCTTCCGACTGGGCCTGTGTTTCGGCCAGCAGGTCCTGCAGGCGCTGATGATCCCTCGCGCTGTGAATGGCCTGGCCTATGTTATGGGAGGCAGCTTTCAGGAATTCGCGCACCACCGGGCTGTAAGTGCCCAGGGTTGCCAGCTCTATTACCCCTTTTAAACGGCGTTCATAAATGATGGGTACGGCAATAATACTTTGCGGCTTAATACTGCCGGCAGTATGGTTCACTACCAGCGCTGCATCCGTTATATTTTCCAGTAACAGGTCCTTACGGGACAGGGCAGCCTGCCCGGCCAGATCCTCGCCCAGGAACAATGTTTTTTTAATGCTGTCCTTATTTAGTCCGTAGCTGGCGCTGAGCCCCAGGGTTTCCTCATCCTTCATCAAATAAACGGCGCCTACCTGGGAGCTGGTATAATCTGTAATAAATTCAATAATGTTATAGGCCAGTACATCCAGCTGTTTTTCACCGATCATTTTTTCATTGAGACTGGCAATACCGGTTTGTGTCCATTCCTTGTGCGAGAGGGTGGCGAAGGAATAGTCCAGCGATTGCGCCATCTTATTCAGCGCTACACCCAGAGAGCCCAGTACATCCTTTCCCTCATCACTTACCCTTACCTGGTAGTCACCGCCGGAGATCTTGTCTGCAATACCCTGAATAATAGACAGGCGGCTAGAGGTATCAAGATCTTTTTGCTCCAGGGCGCGCTGCAGCGCTACCCTTCTGTTATAATCAGCATTCACCCGCAGGAAGGATACAATGGCTACCAGCAGTGACAGCAGGGAGGCTATAATAATAAGCACCGGCGTATATACTGCAAAACGGTTGGTTTTTTGTGTGCGCAGTGTAAGCAGGGCCTGTTCCCTATCCTGCATGGTTATTACCAGGCGGCGTATTTCATCCATCTGCACTTTACCTTGTATGAAGTCCTGATCACTGTTTGCAACGCCTCTTTTTTTAGCGTCAATAACATCCCGTAACAGCGCAAAACGTTTTACCACCAGGTCGCGCAGCTGCTGCAGGGATTGTTGCTGCACAGGATTATCGAGCGTAAGCTTTTCTACTTCATTCAGGGTGGTAAGGGCGCGGTCGCGGGCGCCATTATAAGGATCTAAAAACTCCGTTTTGCCGGTGAGCAGGTATCCCCGCTGCCCGGTTTCCCCATCTTTTAAAGCAGAAGAGATCTCCTCCAGCTTCATGATCACGTTATTGGTATGGTCTACCAGGCCCTGTCCCTCCAGTAAGTTATGGATGCTCAGGTAAGATGCGACAGCGCTTATGATCACCAGGAAAAGGGACAGGCCGTAAGTGATTATTAAATTCCTTTTGAATGATTCGTTCATGTATATACGTTTATAATCCCTGCGTTTCGGTTTCTAATATCGCGGCTTGTTTCAGCGGCAGCACCAGCATAAAGGTGGCGCCCTGGCCTTCCCTGCTTTCTGCGGAGATAAGGCCGTTATGTTTCTGAATGATCTTTTTTACGATGGTTAATCCGATGCCGGTACCATGATATTCATCTTTGCCATGCAGGCGCTGGAACATGTGGAATATTTTATCGAGGTACATTTCATTAAACCCTATACCGTTGTCGGAAATATAGATGCGGCACCAGGCGCCTTTGCCGGAAATGCCGGCGGTAAGGGAGCGCTGGTCTATCAGCTCACTCCAGATCTTAATAACAGGCGGGGTATCTTTTTTAGAGAATTTAAGCGCATTGCTAACCAGGTTCTGGAACAGCTGCCGCATTTGATCCGGGATGGCTTCAATAACCGGCAGATGGCTGATCTGCAGCACGGCTTCTTTTTCCTTAATGGCTACTTCCAGGTCGGCCATGGTTTCGTGCACCAGCTGGTTCAGGTTACAGGTATTGAACCGGGGCGGTTCTGCCAGGCGGGAATAGCTTAGCAAGTCGTTAATAAGGCTGCGCATACGCTCTGAGGATGATATGACCTTGTTCATATACAACAGCGCTTCGGGATCGCTGCCCAGGAAGCGTTCTATTACCAGGCGGCTGAAGGTAATGATCTTTCGCAGGGGCTCCTGCAGGTCGTGCGAGGCTATGAAAGCATACTGCTGCAGCTCTGCATTACTGAGCTCCAGCTCTTTATTGGCCTGCACCAGGGCTTTGGTACGCTCTTCTACCTTTTGCTCCAGCGTTTCTTTTATATCATTCAGCTCTTTTGTTTGCCGGTACAGGCGGGTAAAGGTTTTTACCTTTAGCAGCAGAATGTCGGCATCAAAGGGTTTGGTGATATAATCCACTCCGCCGGAAGCATATCCTTTGGTTACAAAACGTTTGTCGATATTTACCGCGGACAGGAAAATGATGGGAATATCCCGGGAGCGGCTATAACCGCTAATGGTTTCTGCTACTTCATAGCCGTCCATACCGGGCATTTGCACATCCAGGATAATGAGCTCATATTCATTCTTAAGGATCCTTTTCAGGGCTTCTTCGCCGGAGGCGGCCGTGTCTACCTCATACAGATTGAGGCGGAGCAGCGCTTTTAACGAGTAAAGATTTTCCTGTTTGTCGTCAACGATCAAGATCATACCGGATACTGAAATACATTAATAAAACCAGCTTAGCAAATTACGCAGGCGGGAACGGTCTGGCGCAGGGTTTTGAGGGCCGTATGCAGGTCGTAGTGAACATTACCTGCAATGGCTTCCAGGATCTCCTGCAGCTCTTTGATGCTGGTAGGTTTGGTAATAAAGCTTACGGCGCCCTTCTGCATTGCCTGTTCCACATCCTTTGGCTGTGAGGAGGTTGTGTACATGATCACGGGGATCTGTTTAAGGGTATCGTCCTCTTTAAGGGCTGCCAGGCACTGGCGGCCATCCATGCGGGGCATGTTCAGGTCCAGGAAAATAATATCCGGCCGGGTGGTACCTTTCCGTAATACGGCCAGGGCTTCCTGCCCGTTAGAGGCAGAAGCAAATACCACTGCGGGATCTACCTGCTGTAATACTTCTTCAAATAATGACGTGTCGTCTAAATCATCATCAACCAGCAAAAATGTAGTTGGATTCTTCATATAATCGATCTCTTGTTCGCGCAAAATTAACTCAATCTGAGGAGTATCAGTGTTTTTGCCATAATGGTCCCCTCCGCGTAATGCGGTATTTTGGACATGTGTCCCTCCCCGTGTTGTGGTGTACGGCGGATCTTACAACTGAACAGATGTATAAACGAATATTAAATATAAACACAATTTATTGCATCCGGCTATTTTGACCGGAATTTTTGTTTCCATTCCCGCAGGCGCTGGGGGTAGGCGGTATCCTTTTTCTCAGCGTAGATCTTTACCCTTCCTTTTACGGCTATGCCGGCATAAATAATGTCGCGGCTCATATCTATTACCAGGGCGGCTTCGTCCATACCGCAGTTATGCGGCTGGCAGCCTTCGTTATAGAAGATGTTGCCTTCTATTTCTATAGGCGGGGCTACCTGGAAGCGCTGGAAGAACAGCAGGCTATCCCGGTTCAGCAGGTGGTGAAAACGTTCTTTCAGCGGCTCTTTATCCAGTAGGTCCACCTCGCCGGCATAGCGGCCGATATAATCTTCAAAACGGCTCCAGGAGGTGATCTCATCGGCCATAATGGTATCCGGTACGGGTATCATGGTGTCGGCGGAGGGTATGATGGTAGTATCAGGCCGGCGTTGTTCCGGTTTTTTGGGTATAACAGGCTGGCATGCACACAGCTGTATGCAAAACAGTGAAGGCAACAGCATTCTCATAGTTATGGTAGCGATTCTCATTAATTCAATTACAATTTTTGGGTGCTGCCGGGGTTCGGGTGTGTGTTGCTTTCTGCCAATAGTTATTATTTACCTGTAAAGTGCGGCGCCCGTTTTTCTATAAACGCCTGCATCCCTTCTTTCTGATCGTCTGATGCGAACAGCAGGTAAAAATTCTTACGTTCAAAGTGCAACCCTTCCTCCAGGCTGCTGTCAAATGCTTTAAGCACGGCTTCCTTTGCCATTTTGATGGCCAGGGGGCTCATGCCGGCAACTTCTTTTGCCAGTTTTATAGCTTCTTCCAGGTAAAGCTCTACAGGTGTTATACGGTTAACCAGGCCGGCCTGCAGGGCTTCTGCGGCGGTAATAAAACGTCCTGTGAGCACCATTTCCATGGCCAGGGCTTTACCTACGGCCCTGGTAAGGCGCTGGGTACCTCCTGCGCCGGGCATTACGCCTATCTTAATTTCCGGCTGTCCGAAACGGGCGGTTTCGCTGGCTACTATCATATCGCACAGCATGGCCAGCTCGCAGCCCCCACCCAGTGCAAAACCGCTTACGGCTGCTATGATGGGTTTCTTTGTTTTTTTGATGGCATCCCAGGTGCTGAACTGATCGGTGTTATACATGTCTATGGCGCTTTTACCTGCCATTTGTGTAATATCGGCCCCGGCTGCGAATGCTTTTTCATTGCCACTGATGATGATGGCGCGAACCTGGTCGTCGGCGTCCAGTGTTTGCAGGGCTGTTTTCAGCTCTGTCATCAGCTGCAGGTTCAGCGCATTGAGTGCGTTGGGGCGGTTCAGCTGTATATGCGCAACGTAGGTTGCTACCTGTTGGTGTACGATTATAAATTCCGGTTGCATCTATAAAATTACAGAATTACCGCAAATATGATCAGCACAAAGAATGCGCCTACAAAAGCAAAGCTGATACCATACCCGAATAAGAGCAGCAACGATTTCCCGAACGACCGCATAAAGCTTTGATGATACGTATTCCGTAGCGCCAGCACCAGGTACCCGAATATGAGCCATACGCTCCAGCCTATGAAGCCGTCCACGCCTGTAAGCTTTTCCAGGATATAGGCCAGCAGCAGTACCGTGTACGCAAAGCAGTGCACATGCAGGGCAAAAATGGCATGATCCGTATAATACCAGCGCTTCCAGTTGTAAATGAGCTTCAGCCAAAGGGCAAATAAGGGCAGCAGCACAAACATCATTTTAGGGAAATGGTGCTTGAGGGATTCTGAGAGGTTTTCCTGCAGGCGGTCATCTCCCGGGTTCAAACGCATCCACTTATGGGTAAAGTACCGTTTAAGCCAGCCGTCCCTTTGTGCTTTTGGCATGGCTGCCTGCGCGGAATCATAGGCTTCCTCATTCCCATATTTATTGCGCGGATCATCCTCACTGTCGGTTAATCTCAGGTCGTCGTCTTCCTCAGCTTTTGCGGCGGTATGCCTGGCGGCGGCCGTATCGTGGCTGCCGGCAGCTACCGGCTTATGACGGCCGTGGGCAGAATCGTAACGGTAATGATACACCAGGGTATCCATTGCCTGGGCAAGCTCCTTATTATTTTTGAGCGAATCTTTTACGGCTTGTACGAGGCTGGTAAGGGAGGGTAGCTTTTCCAGGTCCTCCTTTTCCTTCGCGGCTGCTTCCTTTTGGGCAGCATGTTTTTCCCTTTTCTCATGAGAATCATGGGAAAGCATGGCCCAGGTAAGGAAAAATACAAAGGATATAAAGATGTAGAGCTTTATGGGGTTTACAAAGGCTACCCGGCGGCCGGCCATGTATTCTTTGGTTAAACGCCCCGGCCTGAATAACAGGTAACTGATCGTTTGCAGGAACTGGGAATCATAGTGCAGCACATCGCCTACAAAATGTTTTACCAGGTGGCCAAAGGATTCATGGGGAACGGCATTTTCCTGGCCGCAGTGCGTACAGTATCTTTCCGGAACTTCTGTTCCGCAATTCAGGCAGTGTTTATCCTCCCGTAACGGTTGTGTTTTCAAGTATTGCTAGGTTAGGCGCCTCAAAATAGCAAATCTTTGCCGCAAATTCCCAAAGGACAGAAAATCTATATATCTAAAAAATTTTCAAATGATTTGAACGTTAGTATTTTTGTCACCGATTAGCATTTACGCGTTCAAACTATGATGCACATTAAAAAGTACTGTTTATTAGCGGGTTGCCTGCTGCTGTTCACTGCCCGCAGCATGGCCCAGTATTATTACCAGGATATTTACAATACGCGCCAGACCAGCAATAACATGGCGCAGCTGAAGGAAAACAATGTAAGGGTACAGGGGGTACAAAGCCTGGATGCCAGTATGGAAACCGACAACGACTTCCGGTGCCAGCGCATTCTTTCGCCTAACTTCCGGCAAATGCGGGCCATTACGCAGTCGCGGGGAACAGGGCTGAGTATTATGACCTCTACCTTCTCGGCCAAAGGCACGCTGATGAAAACCACGGACAGTACGGAAAGCAGCATTACTACCATCCAGTACAGGTACGATACGGCGGGGCGCCTTACGGACATCCATACCAGCTCCCTTTCAGAGGCGGGCAGCAACAAGTTCCGCATCACAGAAACCCGTACTTACCTGTATAATGAAAAGGGCCACCTGGCCAGCATGATCCATAAAAAGAGCCTGGGTGGCAATGATTCTACTACCGTGCTGTTTAAAACGGATGAGCAGGGCCATGTAATTGAGGAGCAGGAATATGGTAAGAACCTGCGCAGCCCCCGTATTTATTATAACTATGATGCACAGGGCCGCTTAACGGACGTGCTGCGGTACCACACTGCCAAAAAACGCATGCTGCCGGATTATATGTTTGAGTATGATGCGCAGCAACGCCTTTCACAAATGACCACCGTGAATGCGGAAACGGCCGATTACACTGTTTGGAAATATAAGTATGATGAAAAAGGATTGCCGCTTCGGGAAGAGTGTTACGGTAAAGAGAAAGCCCTGCTGGGCATTGTGAAATATAATTACGAGTTCGTTAAATAAACATCTTATCTAGCGCCATAGCGGGTAACAGGGCTTTATGATATTTTTATGACATAACACCGTTCCTTGTTAACGGTAATCAATGTATATTTAGAGATATGCTTATGTCAATGTAGTGACCCATTTTTAAAGCCCTGTTATTTGCTGTATGGAAACTCCGTTCACTTTTTGTGACAACCTGGTCATAAGGGTTCCGCGTTTGCCTTTTCAATCAAACTTTGAAGCAGCTACAGTACAGCAATTGCTTACAGATGCCGCCTTCCTGGAATCGGTGTACATTGCCTCGCCGGTGTTATATGATGAGGCGATGCGCTTACGCGAAGGGCAGCTGCATACGGCTAAAGAACGGGCTAAGGTTACGGATGCGCTGATCAAGTATTATACCCGCTCTTACAGCCGCTGTACGCCTTTTGGATTATTTTCTTCCTGCACTACCTTACCGTGGGTGCAAGCACCCTCCCCTGCCGACTTTAAAGCCACGCCCCTGCAAAGGCATACGCGGCTGGATATGTATTACCTGGGCGCATTGGCCCAACAGCTGCTGCAGCTGCCCGCCATACGGGAACGGCTATTGTTTTTTCCGAATAACAGCCGGTATGTAATGGGTAATGAGCTGCGGTACATGGAATACGAGTATGTGCAAAACAAACGGTTTTACCGCATCAGCGCGGTAGAATACCAGCCTGCTTTACAAACAGTGCTGGCTGCGGCGGAAAAAGGGGCTACGCTTTTTGAGCTGTGTGCTTTATTAACAGTTCCGGGACCTGATGCGCTGGACTATATTAACTCCCTGGTAGCTGCGCAGGTACTGGTAAGCGAGCTGGAACCGGCTATTACCGGCCCTGCTTTTTTAACACAACTGCTAAGTGTGCTGCAGCGCTTACAGGCGCCTGCCGCACCAATACTGGAGCAGGTGCAGGCTGCCCTGCTGGCGCTGGATGCGCAGGATACCAATCCCATTGCTGCTTACGAACATATTATACAGCTGATCACGCAGCTGCAGGCGCCTTTTGAAGCGGGTAAGCTGCTGCAGGTAGATGCATTCCGCCCGGCAGCTGCCGGCAGCGGTGTACCTGCCTGCTTACAGGCAGATCTACTGGGCGCGCTGGAAATCTTACATACCCTGCAGCAATATAAAGGGGGTAAGATACCTGCCCTGCAAACCTTTATAGAAAAATTCTATGCACGGTATGCGGATGAAGCCATTCCGCTGGTGCAGGCGCTGGATGCGGAATCCGGCATAGGTTACCCGGCCGGGACGGCGCCTTCATTTGCACCGCTGGTGGATGGGCTGCCTATACCCACACAAACGGATACGCCTGCACGTACACTAACGGCTACGGACGAATGGCTGCTGGCGCAGCTAACGCGCTGCCTGCATACCGGGCAGCGGGAGCTGGTACTGGACGATGCTGCTGTTCCGCGCAGCGCAGATCATATGGAGGCCTTCCCTCCTTCCCTTTCTGCCGTATTCCGGCTGCTGGATGCGGATACCGGCCACCTGCAGCTGGAAGGCTTTTTTGGCCCCAGCGCAGCCGGTATGTTAGGCCGCTTTGCCTATGGCGACAGCCGGCTGCACGAGCTGACACTGCATATTACGCAGGAAGAACAAAAGCTGAATGAAGGAGTGATCTTTGCGGAGATCATTCACCTGCCGGATAACCGCACGGGTAACGTGATCCTGCACCCTGCTTTCAGGGAATATGAAATTCCCTACCTGGCGCAATCATCCCTGCCTGTGGAGCAGCAAATACCTGTACAGGACCTGTACCTGCGTGTGGCAGATCAGCAGCTGCAGCTATTTTCCAAAAAGCTGGATAAGCAAATTATACCGCGGTTAAGCAACATGCATAACTATGCACTGCATGCATTACCCATCTACCACTTCTTATGCGACCTGCAAAAACAGGGCCTGCATACGGCTTACCTGTTTGAATGGAAGACCCAGCCCTTCCGCTTTGCTTTTTTGCCGCAGGTACGATATAAAAATATTGTATTAAGCGTAGCGCAATGGCAGCTGGAACAGGCAGACATCAGCGCTTTGCAGCAAAGCGCTATGGATACGTTACCCGCCGCCGTACAGCGCTTCCGGGAACAGTGGCAGCTACCGCAGCTGCTGGTGCTGGCAGACGGAGATCATGAGCTGCTGATAGACCTGGATAATTTATACACGGTACAGGCCTGGCTACGCACGGTGAAACAACGGACCAGCTTTACCCTGAAAGAGTTTTTACCCGGCGCCGGCAGCTATGTACAGCAATGCGTGGCGCCTATGATCAAAACCACGGCTACGTATAACCCTGTACGTGAGCCGGTGGAAACTATTATTACGCCCGGCATACAACGCAGCTTCCCCGTGGGATCGGAATGGCTGTACTACAAGCTGTATTGCGGGCCTTCACTGGCGGATAATATACTTACAGAACAGGTACGGCCGGTGGTGGAAACATTAACAGCGGCCGGTATTATAGACCAGTGGTTCTTTATCCGCTACCTGGATCCTGACTTTCACCTGCGCATACGCTTTCATTTAACGGATACCCGGCATATAGGCGAAGCCATTGCCCTGCTAAGCCAGGCCCTGGCGCCTTTGCAGGCCTCGCACATGATATGGAAAACACGCCTGGATACCTATAAACGGGAGCTGGAAAGATACGGTGGCGCTGCTGCCATGGCGCTGTCTGAAAAGCTGTTCTTTTACGACAGCCAGGCTACTCTTGAACTGTTAGCCATGCTAAGCGGCGATGAGCAGGAGAAAATAAAATGGTTATGGGCACTGAAAGGCATGGATACCTGGCTGAATGATCTTCAGCTGGATGCTGCGGAGAAGAAAGCCTTCATCCTGCAACAGAAAACAGCTTTTGCACAGGAAATGCAGGTGGATAAACCCATGCGGCAGCTGCTAAACCAACAGTATGAGCAGCATGCCGGCTACATTCATGAAATTATGGAAGACATTACACCGCAGAACCGTTTTTACCCGGTGCTGCAGCTGCTGGAAACCCGCAGCCGGCAGATAGCCCCCCTGGCGCAACAGCTTATTCAGCTGCGGCAGCAGGGCCGGCTTAATGTTAACTGGTTCCATTTAACGGGCAGCTATGTGCACATGATGATAAACCGGATCATGAGCAGTAAGCCGCGGCAGTATGAAATGGCGCTGTATGATATCCTTGACCGGTATGAAGCACGGAAGTATTATTTGGCCAATATACAAAAGGGGTAGCCGAAATACCTTTAAAAGAGTAGGCATTTATTGTTCACCTGACAAAAATCTAAACCATGAGTGTAAAGTCTCAGCAAACCAAGTTTTCCCTGGACGTGTTAGCCAACTGGGATAAACAAAGCCACGAGAAACTGGCTATGCACAAAAGAACCATTGCTAATGTGAGCGAAACAGCTGTAACAGGACGTAAAGGCAAACAGGCAGATTCTATCCTGCACCAGCCTACTACTACTGTTATCAGCACCTCTCACTAAGCATTGTAACGAGCAGTTTAAGTAAAGACATTTAGTATTCACCTCAAAAAATCTAAACCATGAGTGTAAAGTCTCAAACCAAGTTCTCCCTGGATGTATTAGCCAGCTGGGATAAACAGAGCCATGAAAAACTGGCTATGCACAAACGCACCATTGCCAATGTGACTGAAAATGTTGTAACAGGCCGTAAGGACCGCCAGGCGCAAGCCTCTCATGTATCGCCGACCACTACGGTTATCAGCACTTCGCATTAATATTTGTAACGAGCAGTAAAGATAAAGGCCGTTCCGTAGGGACGGCCTTTGTTATGTGCTGATGTGCAGATGGAGGGAGAATGTGCTGATGTGCTAATATGCTAATATGCTAATGTACTGGTGTATGTGACAGGATTGGTATTTGCGAACGTACTGATATGCTAAGGTGCCGGTTTGTATGTGAAATGTCTGGAATATACAGATGCCGACCATTAATTAAAAGAGCTACGGAAGGCTGATGGAGAAAGGCTGGTTTTTTGTTTAAATAGTTTGCTGAGGGATTGCGGGTACTCAAAGCCAAGATAGTAGGCGATCTCACTGACGGATAAACTGGAGGACGCCAACAGCTCTCTGGCCTTTTCAATGAGCTTATTATGAATATGCTGCTGAGTGGTTTGACCAGTTACCTTCTTTAACAGATCACTTAAATAGTTGGGGGATAAGTTCATTTGCGCAGAAATATACCGGACGGTGGGCAGCCCGTTCTCTTTGAGCTTTGGGCTGTTGATGTATGCTGTTAAAAGGGCCTCCAGCTTTATGAGCACTTCATTATTGGTATGTTTGCGGGTAATGAACTGCCGGTTATAAAAACGGTTGGAATAGTTCAGCAGCAGATCAATATGGGAAATAATTACATCCTGGCTGTAGTTGTCAATGATAGAACAATACTCCTGCTTAATATTCCCCATGATGGTCTCCATCATTTTCTCTTCACCGGGTGAGAGGTGCAGGGCTTCATCTGTCGCATAATTAAAAAAGCCGTATTCTTTTATCTTCTGCTCCAGCGCATGGCCGCGGATAAAATCGGGGTGCATGACCAGCAGCCAGCCTGCCGGCGGAAGGGTATCGTCCGCATCCCAGGAAAGCATTTGCCCCGGCGCAATAAACGACATTACGCCCTGGTCATGATCATAATAATGCTGCCCATACCTGAACTTGCATTCGCAGCCTTTCTTAATGGCAATGGTATAAAAATCCATGGAGAAATGAACCGTTCCATCCACCGGGATGTATTGAATGTCTTCAAATTTAATGACGCTTACCAACGGATGCTCCGGGCCAGGCAGCGATAATAGCTGATGCTGTTCCGTAATGGAATGAATGACATAGTGCATGGCGGCTGTCCTTTTTATGTTACTGCTAATTTCGCCTTGTTATACCAGGAGGACGTAACCAGATCATGGTTTATTGTATCCAAAACAGATTCTTTTTTGGATACAAGTATCTGTAATCCGGTTATGTGCATGCCTGTAACCCGCCCGATCTTTACTGCAAAGCAATATGCAGCATTTATGAAAGTTACACTTATTACAGGCGCATCCGGTGGTATTGGGGAAGCGCTGGCCAGGCGGCTGGCAGCAGAAAAGCATCATCTTTTATTGGTGGCGCGTTCGGAAAACAAATTGCGGCAGCTGTGCGATGAGCTTACACGCACCCATACCATTACCGCACAATATGTAGCTACAGACCTGGCAAAAGCCTCCGGCCGGCAACAGCTTTTTGAGGAAACGGAAAAGCGCAGGCTTGAAGTGGACTGGCTGATCAATAATGCCGGTATTGGTTCTGCCGGCGACTTTTCAAAACTACCCCTGGACAGCGAGCTGGATATGATATCCCTGAATGTGGCAGCCCTGGCTGCGCTTACCCATCATTACCTGCAAAAAATGCGGGCGCGTAACAGCGGCACCATTATTAATGTAGCCTCTATGGCGTGTTTTATGCCGGTGCCTTTTATGGCGGCATATGCGGCTACCAAAGCGTTTGTAAGATCATTCACCGGCGCCCTGCAGGAAGAGAACCGCCCCTATAACATTAAGATAATGCTGCTGTGCCCCGGCGCTACAGACACCAACTTTTTTGAAGCGGCAAAAATTGGCGAAGAAAATAAAAGCGCATTCCTGGTCATGGGCATTGAAACACCGGCACAGGTAGCAGCAACGGCTGTTAGCGGCATTCGCCGTGGTAAAAGTGTGGCTATTTCGGGCTTTAAGAACCGGGTTGTGGCAAGGTTAGGAAAACTTATTCCAACATCTGTGATCATACGCAGCTTTGCCAAACAGCACCGCCCCCTCTATGAATAAAGGTTGTGAATGTGCTGGTGTATGTGATTGGCGGTATTTATATTAATGAAAAAGGTGCAAATGAAGCGGTTCATTTGCACCTTTAAGTTGGATTACCTTGGCAAAAACCAGCACATCAGCACATTTGCTTACTGTTTCACCAGCCTGGCAGTGCTTACCTTACCGTTGTGCACCAGCTTCAGCACGTACAAACCTCCGGGCATGTTACCGGGTGTAAACGTGCGGCTATGGCGGCCTGCAGGCAACTGCTCATTGGCCAATACCTTTACTACCTCACCACTGGTATTATATACCGCCAGGTGTACCGGGCCTGCCTGCTGCAGGGTAAATGCTACCGTAGCCGTACTGCCTACAGGATTGGGGAACACGCTCAGCTGCTGCAGCTTATCGCCATATGTATCCGCGGACGCTGCAAACGTCTGCCCGGCCCCTGTTTTGGCGGCTCCTAAGGTTACCTGCCGGCTGCTTTGCGTACCTGTTCTCACCTTTACCTCCGTGTAGCTGTTCCAGGCGTTCACAGTATTGCCATGGCCTACAATGCGTACATACTTAGCCGTTCCGGCAGCAAACGTAAAGGTTTCCAATGCCAGGGAGGTACCGCTGCTTTGCAGGCCGGTAGCGGCATTGGTAAACGTAAGGCCATCTGTGCTGGTTTGCACATCAAACAGCGCACGGCGGGCATTGCCCTGGTAAAAAGCAATATCCACTCCCGTCACTGTTACAGGATTACTCAAACAGAGCTGTATCCATTGCCCGTCGCCACTGGCAGACCAACGGGTATTGAGGTCATTATCCAGCACATTGGCTGGTACATTCCCATCATCGCTGCTGGCACTGGCAGGCACACAGGCCGGGGGCGGTGTAGTACCTGCTTCGGGCTTCCACCAGTTACCGGAAATAAACAGCTGGCATAACAGGCTGTAAGAATCACTGTAATAACCGGACTTTTTAGTTTTCAGGAAGTTCCAGCCACTGTTCACGAAAGCCTGGTTAGCGCTGTTGGCCACTGCGGCTGCTACAAACGGCGCTACAAACACTGCTTCAGGATCAGTACCGCTGGTGGCGCCATTCAGCTGGTAGCCATCGCGGATGCTGGCAGGGTTACCGCCGCTTTTCTGGATGATCCAGCTGGCTATTTTATTGGAAATGGCTTGCGCGCTGGTTGAGCCGTATAATGCATAATCCATTACTACGCGCAGGGGTACACGACAGGCATTGTAGTTATATTCATTGGTTTGCGGACCTTCGTCAATGAAGTTCTTGGGAGCAGGCTCCGGCGGATTCTTTACCACGAAGTCGGAGATCAAACCTGTAGAAGGTGAATAGGTGGCGCTGAACTGGTTGTACACGCTATACAGATTATTGATCAGCGTGAGCCAGGCTGCATCATTTGTTTCCTGGTAAAAGGCGCGCATATGGCTTAACATCCAGTCGGAAGGGCGGGTATTCAGCGCGCTTTTGCTGTCCCAGTCGCCCAGGTTCAGGCGGTTGGTAGTGGTAACATTAGCGGCTTTAATACCATTGGTGATCATTTTCTTAGCTTCGTTCAGGTAATTGATAGCGCCATCTGATCCCCACTGGTAGTGCGCGAGAATGAGGGAGTAGGCTATATCAATATCGCCGTCTGTTGCGGAATCGAAATGCCCCTGTGCGCTGGCATTGTCTGCTACTACCCAGCCCATAATATTATTATTGATAGAGCTGCGGTATGCACGCGCGGTTTTAAACAGCCCGTCGTAAATAGTGCGGGCATTAGCATCATGACCGGCCATCAGCACGGTAATAACCATACCGTAACCTTGTCCTTCAGAGGAGCCTAACGGCGTGTAGCCGTCTGCGTCACCGCTGATCTCTCCTTTAATGTAGTAGCCGCCGGGCAATGAAGCCAGGTTGTTCTTCAGGTACTTTGATTTCCAGTAATCATAAAAGCTTGCTACACTGGTGTTCATGTCGGCCTGTGTAACGTTGTTTGGTTTGATACAGCCAGGATAGCTTACAGCTTGTGGAAATGGCTTTTTTTGTGCTTGTACGATCAGGCCTGCAATGCATAGCATGCCGGTTGCCAGTATGGCATAGGGTTTTCTCATAGACACTTGATTTTTAAGGGTGATTAGGTTTTTCTTGTTATAGGTTTTCGTTACTGCTTTGACGTGGTTATACCTGGTAAAGGTAGGGGATAAAATTGTGAAATCATTTACCGGATGAATGTATGAGGGAGTCTGGGGTTTGAGCAGGCGTTATTTCCCGTAGGTCCAGCTCCGGACTGCGCCCGCCTGTTTGGATCATTATTGGGCGTGGGAGGGCGTAGCAGCGTTGGGCGATGATGAGGCGGTGTCAAGCGGGGCGCGCCGGGCAAAGGTCCGTCGTCTGGACCTACGGGCGCAAACGATGGAGACCTTTATGCTGATGCCTTTTTGTTGATGCCTTTTTGTTGATAGACCGCCCACCTCGCAAAACAGGCTGCTTTTCTGTTGATGGTGTTTGATGATGGTGTTTGTTGATAATGTATGCCCTGGTACTTCTTAATGCTCTAATACTCTGCAAAGGCATCATCTTTAATACACCAAAGCCATCTTTCGCCTGGTTCTGCGGAGGAGATAACGGGGTGGCCGGTTTCATGCTGGTGATGGCTCATGTGCTGGCTGGGTGAATCATCACAGCAGAGCGTGATACCGCAGGTTTGGCAGGTGCGCAGGTGTACCCAGCGGCCGCCATGTTTTACGCATTCGGCGCATTCATATTTTTCTGCAGTCTTTATTTCTTCAAGGCTTTGCAGATGCTTACAGAGTTCAGATTGTGACATGCGTTTGAAATGATGGTTGAGGTAAGAAGTATGATGTATGACGATCGATGTTTGAAGTAAGAAGTATGAAATTGGCGGTTATTTGCTATTTCATACTTCGTACTCTTACATCATATCTATTAATTATTAATTATTCCCTACTTCACCTCTGCCAGGTACTTGTGTACAAAGCTAATGGCCATGGAGCCCTCTCCTACGGCGGCGGCTACACGGTTCATGGCGCTGGCGCGAACGTCGCCGGCGGCAAAGATGCCCGGGCAGCTGGTTTCCAGCAGGTAGGGATCGCGCTGCTGCTTCCAGATCTTGCCAAAAGCGTCGTACTTTTTCAGCTCACGGCCGGTTTCAATAAAGCCTTTTTCATCCTTGATGATGTTGAGGGCTATCCAGTCGGTGAAGGGCCTGGCTCCTATGAAAATGTACAGTGCATCGGCTGGTTCCGTACAGGTTTCACCGGTTTCCACATTCTTGATCACCAGCTTTTCCAGCTTATCGGTGCCAATGGCTTCTGCAATTTCCGTACGCGGGCGGATCTTAATATTGCTGGTGCCCCTGATCTGCTCTATCAGGTAGGCCGACATTGTGCTGCTCAGATCATCCTTACGGATCAGGATGTACACGGTTTTCGCAAACTTTGAAAGGTACATAGCAGCCTGTCCGGCGGAGTTGCCGCCGCCTACAATATATACTTCCTTATCCTTGCAGGCTGTGGCTTCTGTCATGGCGGCGCCGTAGTAAATGCCTGCGCCGGTGAACTGATCCACGCCCCGGGTTTCCAGCTTGCGGTAATCTACCCCCGTGGTAATGATCACACTGCGGGTGTTGATCACGCTATCATCTTCCAGGATGATCTTATTATAACCATCCTTTTGCTGAATATCTTTTACGGATTGCGGTGTAATAAACTCTGTACCTAAACGGGTTGCCTGCGCAATGGCGCGGCGGGTAAGCTCTGCCCCGCTTAAACCAGTGGGAAAGCCCAGGTAGTTCTCAATACGGGAGCTGGTGCCTGCCTGTCCGCCCGGTGCGCGACGTTCTATCAGCAGGGTCTTTAATCCTTCCGATGCGCCGTATACACCGGCTGCCAGCCCTGCGGGGCCTGCGCCAATGATCACCACATCATATACATCGTGCTTTACGTGCGGGTTCAATCCTACCTTACCGGCAATTTCCATAATGGTAGGCGTTACCAGGTAGCTGCCGTCTTCAAAGAAAACCACGGGCAGCTCTTTCTGGCTTAAGTTGTTCAGCTCCAGCAGGCGGTTAGCATCGCCGGTGGTTTGTATATCCAGCCACTGGTAAGGTATGAGGTTGCCTGCCAGGAAATCCTTCACGGCATGTGACTGCTGGGAGAACTGGTAGCCCACTACTTTAATGCCCCTGAAATCGGGGTGGTAAATGTGCTGCCAGTCGTCCAGCAGCTCATCTATTACGGGGTACAGCTTTTCTTCCGGCGGGCCCCAGGGTTTTACCAGGTAATAATCCAGCTGTACGGAGTTAATGGCTTTAATGGCGGCGTCGGTATCAGAATAAGCGGTGAGCAGCACACGCCGGGCTTCCGGGTAGAACTGCATGGCCTTTTCCAGGAAATCGACCCCTTCCATTACTGGCATACGCTGATCTGAGATGAACATGGCAATGGTTTCGCCCTTGTTCTTCAGCTCCAGCAGACTGTCCAGCGCTTCGTTCACCGTTGTGGTGCTGATAATTTTATAATTCTTACGGTATTGGCTTTTGAGGTCGCGTACAATTGCACGCAGTACCTGCTCATCATCATCTATACAGAAAATTAAAGGTTGTTCCATGGCTTTTTTTAGACGGTATGTGTTGACATAATTTCCGCAGCGTTAAATATACAATTTAAAAGAATGATTACCCCTGTATGGGCAGCGACACCTTAAACTCCGTTCTTCCGGGTTCTGAGATCGCTTTTACGTTACCGTTATGCTGGCGGACGATCTGCATAACAATATCCAGGCCCATACCGGTGCCCTTGCCAATGCCCTTGGTGGTAAAGAAGGGATCAAAAACGCGGCTTCTGATCTCTTCCGGGATACCGGGGCCATTGTCGATGATGGATACATATACGCAGTGGCGGTCCTGCGAGGTTTGTATTTCCAGCACGCCTTTTTTGTTGGGCTCCATAGCATCCAGGGCATTGTCAATGAGGTTGGTCCATACCTGGTTCATTTCGCCAATGAGGGCTTTGATCTGCGGAAGCGTATTATCAAAATTTTCCACCAGCTCCACATTGCCCTTACGCAGGCGGTGCTGTAGTATAACCAGGGTGTTGCGGATGCCGCTGTGAATGTCTGTCAGCTCCTTATCATGTCCCTGGTCCATGTGGGTGAACACCTTTACGGAACCTACCAGGGTGGCAATACGTTTGGAGGCTTCTTCTATATCCAGTACCATTCTTTCCGTGATCAGGTTACTATTAATCCAGTTAAATACCGGTGAAATATCCTTGGCAGGCATCTGCGCTTTAAAATCATCCAGGTGAGCTGTGGTAAAGCCAAATTCCACCATGTTCTCTGCTATTTCGGAGCTGTTGGTCACGTTATGCTCTTCCAGCCAATCCAGCAGCTCATCTTCCCTGCGGGACCGTTCCATCATTGAGAGTACGGGTTTTTCCGTTTCATGCAGGATGGAGAACAGGAGCTTGCTCACAATATCTACCTGCTCAGGGGTTACCTGTATCGCCATGATCTCTTTAAAAGTAGTGGGCTCCATCTGCAGGTGTTTTTTCAGGGATGCGGCGCCCCGTACCACCGCGGCAGCGGGATTGTTAAGCTCATGCGCCAGGCCGGCGGAGAGCTTGCCCAGGGCCATCATTTTTTCGTTCTGCTGCTGGAAGGAGGTAAATTCCCGCACGCGGTCCGTCATCATATGCACCAGGGCCTGTGTAAGCTCAAAATGAGTACGGATCAATTCCGGCGATTTCTCGATGGGGAGGCTCATGATCTGGGTATCTTCCAGGGCTTCGCCAAAAGCAGCAGCTACCTTACCTCTTGAAAAAGGCAGGTAACCGGCTATGGAGCGGGGCGGCCATACTGCAAACTCCCGTACCTCATTATTTTGCAGGCGGTATACACGAATGCGGCCGCTTACAATAAAATGGGTAGCCCAGATAGCAGTATCCGGCTCAAACAGGAATCCACCCGGGGGAATAACGTAATGCTGGCTGTTATCGATCATCCATTGCAGCTGTTCTGCCGGAACATCCTTAATGGCCTCTATGGTGTGGAGCCATTCTACAGTAACCTGGTTCATCTTAAATTATTGGTTTAGAAGGTGGAAGGCATGCCGCAGGGAGATCATCCGTGCTTGCAAACTTAAAGTTACTTAAATTTGCCCTGTTTTAGGAAGGATCAGATAGGTACAAAAGCAGCAAGGAATCATGAGCAAGGATGCAATCAGGTTGGATATTTCCACTACAGTCAGACATTATTTAGCGGCTGACAACAATGCCCCGCAAGGCTTCGGGATTGAAAAATACACGGACCTGCAGGCGGGCGATTTTGCGATATTAAGCAATGAAGGCGGCCGGCATAACGGGCCACCGGTGAAAACCGATCATTTTGCCCTGGTACTGTGCATGCGGGGGCATGGCGTTAAAACCATCGGGCACCATACGTTTGAAGTAACGCCGCAATCCATACACATCGTTTCTCCCCGCGACCTGCACTCTTTTGAAAATGCTTCCGACGATCTGCTGTTATACATGATCCTGTTCCGGCATGAGTTTGTAGCCCATACTTTTATTAAAGAGCAGATCCTGGATCAGCTGTTAGAGCTGCCGCCGGAGCTTCCGCCCATTTACCACCTGGATGAACGTGAGTTCACCTCTATCCGCGATCTTTTCATCAAAATTGAACGGGAATACCGGGAGGCGCCTGCCTATTTTTTGCAGATGGTGCGGCTGCTGGTGGTAGAGCTGTTATATGAAATTAACCGCGCACATGAAAGAGCCTTGCAGCAGCCTACCAAACCGGCAGGCCGTCCTTTACAGCTGGTAGCAGCGTTTAAGAAGCTGGTGGAAGCGCATTTTTTAACCATCCGTACCGTACAGCAGTATGCCGACCTCCTGCATGTATCTGCCAAACACCTGAGCGAGCAGGTGAAACATGCTACCGGCGAAAATGCCCTGACCATCATTCACCAGCGGATATTCCGGGAGGCGGAGTATTTATTGCATACCTCCAATCACAGTATCAAGGAAATTGCGGATCAGCTGAACTTCGATACCAGCTCGCACTTTAGCCGGTTCTTTAAACATTTTGCGGGGGTGAACCCTTCGGAGTTCCTGGTGAAAAAGGATACCGGACATAGGCGTATCAGCAATAAATGATAGCCGGGACATGAACTGCACCTGAAGAGGACCAGGAGGGAGAACGCTTTTACCCATGGGGTTACCCCGGGATTTACATGGAAAGGACACGGGAGACAGCGTTGCAGACTGCTCATGTGCGCGGGAAGAAGCTGGGATATAGTCGTGAGACAGTAATGTTATTCCGGGATCACTGGTGCTGTTTTCAGGTGAGTAAGCTGCTGTCCACTTTCGCTCATTTCGTTCATTTTCGCTCATTTCGTTCAAAAACGCTCAAATGTGATCAAATGTGATCAAAACGTTCACTTCATTTGGGTTGTATTTCCCCTGCCTATAGTTTTGCCCCTGTTCACCTTTAAACTTTTATTTTATGGGAAAACAAGCAGGGCCTCTTTACATTACGGGGCACGTAGGAGATCTGTGTTACTACAAAATGAATGGTCAGTATTATGTTCGCAAGCAAAGCTCTTTGAGCCGTAAACGGGTAAAAAGAGGCCGCGCTTTTCAGCGCACCATGCAATATGCCGCCTGGCTGGCGCAGGCCTCTAAAATAGCGGCAGGCGTATACCGGCTAATGCCACGGGAAACGCGGCAGGTAAGCCAGTACCGGGCTATGACCGGCGAAGGGATTGTACTGCTGAAGGCCGGTATAGCGGTGTCTGAGATACAGGCGCGGTTGATGACGGTGTATTTGAGCGGTGAGTAGGTATTGAGCTTGCTGAGGGCCAGGCGGCGGTGCACCTGGCCGGTGGGTAGGCCGCCAAATAGCGTATTCCGGAAAATTGGTTCTATTATCCTCCTTATTGGCATTGTGCAGTCTTTTAAGCCGCCCTAATTTTGTCTTATCAAACGATCAACTAATACACGTTTCGTAAGTATTAAAAACAACAGAAGATGAAAAAGACAATTAAGACAGGCATTATGGGACTGCTCCTTTTAACAGGCTTAACCCTTTCTTCCAAAGCACAGGATGCCTCCAAAAAAGTGACTGCTGAAAGACCTGCTTTTCTTTTAAGCGTAGGCCCCGAAGCTAATTTACCCTTAGGTGATTTTAAAGATGCTTATGACTGGTCTATCGGTGGTTCTGTACAGGGCGATTATGCCATCCTGAAAAGGGACCTGTACGTTACCCTGAATGCCGGTTATTCCGATTTTATGGCTAAAGACATTGCCGGTTTTTCTGCCAAAGACCTGCAGTTAATTCCGGTGAAAGCAGGTTTGAAATATTACCCGGTAAGTAATTTTTATGTACAAGCACAGGCGGGCGCTGTTTTTATAGCCAATAAGAGCGATGTGCTGGCAGATAAATCAGCAGCCTTTGCTTACTCTCCGCAAGTGGGTTACCTGTTCCATTTAGGCAATGGCAGCTACCTGGATGCAGGCGTGAAGTTTGAAGGTTACAGCAAATTTGCCGACGGCGGTTCTTCCAATAATGTAATAGGACTGCGTGTAGCTTATGCCTTCGGTTTATAAGTATTTCATAGGGGTTTAAAAATAGGTTAAGGAAATAAATGCCTCCGGTGCTTGCCTCCGGGGGCGTTTTTTTTGGGGTGGAGGATGTTTTCGCATAGGTATGAAAAAGCCGGACATATATGTGCTTATGGATGTATATGAAATATACTCAGCCTACTCAGGTTTCTGCTTTAGAAACGCCGTAAACGCTTAACAGTCCTGTAGTTTTCAATCTTTTAAATATTAGCTTCAAAAAAAGTTGGTGAATTGTAAAGAATAGCTATCTTTGCAATCCCAAGAAAAAATAGCTCTTAAAAAATTCTGCGGAAGTAGCTCATTTGGTAGAGCACGACCTTGCCAAGGTCGGGGTGGCCGGTTCGAGCCCGGTCTTCCGCTCAGAGATAAGGTTCCAAATTGCGCAAGCGGTTTGGAATTTTTATTTAAATTCTTTTGGTTTGATTATCTTTAATCAGATCAAAGATACCCTGGTGGTGGAATTGGTAGACACGCGGGACTTAAAATCCCGTTCGCAGCAATGCGAGTGTGGGTTCAACTCCCATCTGGGGTACATAATGAAGCTGGCGCTTCAAAGTTTTTAGGGTTGCTCGTAACGAGCAACCCTTTTTTATTGATAGCCGGGGCGTTTGATTCGAAGATGAGGGCGATAGCGAATGTTCTAAATGAACCGTCGGAATAGACCAGTTTTCCTTTGAACACCGCTTTAGTTAGTTCATATTGAAGTTCCATAGTAGCCATTTGATATAAGCCTTTTAGGATATCTGCGGCTCTATCTAAATCATTCTTCATAACAGCTATCTGTTTCCTGTATTTGGTTAACCACCTACGGTATGTTACACCGTCTATTTGTTCATCTAAGTACTTTTCCTCCAATTTTTCGATCTTCTTTTCCACTTCCGCCATGGAGGTCTTCCTTGATGCAAGGACCTCCGTGAAAGAATGCAATTCTTTCTTTACGATTGTTTCCGCCTGGTCTATGTATAGTGCTGTTGTTTTTTCGTCAGACTAAAGTGCATTAACCGCATTTCAAACCGTTTACGTACTTCGGGACCACTGAAATTTTTGTTATTATGATGGATTAAACAGCCTAACCTGGAAGCGCTGTTTGAGACTGCTAAGCTATTGGTTTTGAGCCGGGAAATTTGATTAATACCATTGAGAAGGCGGGGCTGTAAATAGATACCAGAGAGGGCTAATGAATAGAAGAAATATCACGAAACAAATTAAAAATAAATATCATATTTACTGCATTTAATTTAGTACAGTGAACTCGCTCAAATAAAAAAGCTAAAGAATAAACTGAAAATAAAAAAATTTGTAACACGAAAAAGGACAATCAGAGTTAATAGCTATATTTAAAGATTGACGGACTAATAAGAGAAGAATGAATTCAATACACGAAAAATATCAACTACCTGAAGGCTGGATTTGGACTACTCTTGATGAATTAGGCATAGTTGCGAGCGGAGGAACACCATCTACAGCTAATCCACAATTTTGGGAAGGTGAAATTCCTTGGATCACTCCGGCTGATCTATCGGGATATCAAGGAAAATATGTAAGCAGAGGTAGAAGAAATATAACACAACTCGGGCTGATTAATTCCTCAGCTTCATTATTACCCAAAGGCTCATTGATATTCTCCTCAAGGGCACCCATTGGTTATGTAGCCATTGCCCAAAACACTTTAACAACTAACCAGGGATTTAAAAATCTAATTCCTACAGAATCATCATTTACTGACTATTTATATTACTATTTACATTCCGCGAAACAAATAGCAATAGATATGGCTAGCGGAACGACTTTCTTAGAGCTTTCTGGCAGTAACTTTAGAAGAATTCCTGTTCCCTTAGCTCCAATAGAAGAGCAAAAAAGAATAGTTTTAAAAATTGAAGAACTTCTTAGTGAAGTAAATGAGGCCAAGAAATCCCTTTTAAAAGCGCAAAGACAACTCAAAATCTATAGAGAAGTTATTTTGCAAAAAATATTTAGCAATACTGAGAAAAAATGGGAAACTGGAACATTTGATAGTATATGTTATAAAATACAGGATGGATCACACTTTTCGCCAAAAGATCAATTCTCCGAAAAGGGAGAAAACAGATATTTGTATATAACATCAAAGAATATTCGAAATGACTACATGGACCTCTCAGATGTAACGTATGTAAATAAATCTTTCCATGACTCAATTTACCCACGATGCAATCCAGAATATGGCGACATTCTACTAACCAAGGACGGTGCCAATACGGGAAATGTCACAATAAATACCCTTCGGGAGCCCTTTAGTATGTTAAGTAGTGTTTGTTTACTAAAACCAGACACATCTAAAGTGACTGCATTATTTCTAAAGTATTTCATACAAAGTCCCACTGGATTCAAAAAACTTGCTGGAGAGATGACTGGTACTGCTATAAAAAGAATTGTCTTACAGAGAATCAAACAGACCGAGCTCAGGTATCCAAGCCTTGACCTCCAAGAAAAAATAGTGCAAGAAATAGAACGCAAGTTCGCAATTAATGAAAACTTGTTTAAGACAATAAACCAAAATCTAAAAAAACTAGAAAGCTATAGGTTAAGCATTTTTAATAAAGCATTTACTGGCAATCTGGTAAAGCAAGAAAAAAGTGACGAATCTGCGGAAAAAATGCTACACAGAATTGGAGTAGAAAAAATAAAATATCTAAATACTCAGAAAGCATTACAAAGACCCAAAAGAAATATCTCAATGACAGAAAATAAGACAATCATCGAAATCCTTAAAGAAGCAGGAAAAGCTGTCTCATCAAGAGAAGTGTGGTTAAACTCTATTTATAAAACTGACATTGATAAATTTTATGAAATACTCAAAAAACATATTGAAAATGGCGATATCATAGAAAAAATCCCACGTAAAGGACGTGAATCATTACTAAGTCTAAATAACGCCAAATGAGAATAGACAAGGTTTATATAAAGAAGTATAAAAATTTGATTGATTTCACCATTGATCTTGATCAAAATGAAATGAAAACGGTTTTATTGGGTCAAAATGCAACCGGAAAGTCCAATTTCATTGAATCCCTGGTTTTAATATTCAAGTATCTCGACTTGAGTACTGAAAGCAAGAGACAATTTCCTGATTTCGACTTTCAAATTGTGTACGGAATAAGAGAATATAGTATTGACATTCAATGTGAGAAGAATAAATATACTATATCGATAGATAACGTAGCAATAAAAAGCTTTAAGGATTTTTTCTCCGATGAAGGTAAGCAAAAATACCAGCCCAAATATGTTTTTACTTATTACTCAGGACTAAGCAATAAACTGAAGGAACATTTTTGGGATCATCAAAACAAATTCTATGAAGAGATTATTAGAGAAGATTTTAAAGAAGATAGCCTTGATCTGTTAAGGAAATTATTTTATGTACAACTAGTACACTCTTATTTTGTACTGCTAGCATATTTTTCTTTTGAAGACGAGGAAAAGGAATCTATTGAATTTTTAAACTCAGTTTTAAACATTAAAGATATTGAATCTATCTTATTTGTTTTAAAAAAACCAGACTGGGCAAAAAGCAGAAAAGCAAGTCTACATGATATATTTTGGACTGCAAAAGGGCTAGTACGAAATTTCCTGGATAAACTATGGGAATATTCTATCGCGCCAATTTACAATCATGAGGAAATAAGAACAGATTTCCGAAGTTATGAGCCACAAGATCGATTATATCTTTTTATTAAGGATAAGACACAGCTAAAAGCGCTTGCTGAGAATTACAAAAGTAATACCGAGTTCTTCAAAGCTTTAGAAAGCACTTATATATCAAAACTTATTGCAGAGGTTAGAATTAAAGTCAAGAAGGAAAACATAGATGGGAGTGTTACTTTCAAAGAGCTTAGTGAGGGTGAACAGCAACTATTAACGGTTCTCGGACTGTTAAAATTTACAAAAGATGAGGATTCAATTATCCTATTAGATGAACCAGATACTCACTTAAATCCAATTTGGAAATGGCGATACATAGAGTTCTTAGATAAGGTAGTAAATCATCCCAATTCAACTCAGATTATCATTAATACGCATGATCCTCTAGTGATTGGCAGCCTAAAAAAAGAAGAAGTAAGAATCTTTAGAGTCGATAATAGAGGGAAAATATATACGGAGGAGCCTGAAATAGATCCTAAAGGACTTGGTGTAGATGGAATTTTAACTAGTGAACTCTTTGGGTTACCCACAACCCTGGATGAAGAAACGCAACAGGATTTAGATAGAAGAAATGTCCTGCTAGTTAAACAGCAGGAGGGCATCATAACCGGTGATGAGCAAAGCGAATTAAATATTCTTTTCCATAAGCTAGATGAACTCGGGTTTTCGACGACTTTTAGAGACCCCTTATATCAGAAATTTATCATTGCTTATAAAGAACGTCTAAAAACAACAAAAAAAAGTTATTCTAAGGAGGAACTAGATGCACAAGATAAACTGGCGTTAGAAATACTGGAATCCCTCAAAAAACAGGAGGAAGGAATATGATGTATATTAATAGACTCGGCAAATCACCAAGCCAAGATTGGTTAAATCAAGCTGATAAGATCACAAAACAACTATTAAATGCTGCGAGCCTTCAGGAAAAGAATGCTATTATTGATGCCAACCAGCATTTGTGGGGTGAATTAAAAGACTTCCTGCTAGAAATCTCACACCAAAAATGCTGGTATTCGGAGGCAAAGGATTCTTATAACCACTTACATGTTGACCATTTTAGACCTAAAAAAAGCTCTTTTGGCATTGATAAAAAAGATTATGGCGGGTATTGGTGGCTGGCATTTCATTGGAAGAATTATAGAGTTTGCGGAGGTGCTGGGAATATTATGAAGAAAGACAAGTTTGCTGTTAAAAATAACAAAGCTAATAATCCTAATTCAAACATAGAAGATGAGGTCATATATTTTCTAGACCCAACAGATGAAGAAGATACCCTTAAACTAACCTTCAACAGTAATGGCGAAGTCATGCCTATTATTGCTTCAGGATGGGATTATGAAAGAGCTATGTATACAATTAAAAATTTGAACCTAAATTTTAAGAACCTTAAAGAAGCCAGAAAAACCTTGTGGTCAAAATGTTCTGCCTTGGTCTTTGAAATACAAGACTTAATGGCACAAAATAATCTTAACTTCAGTCCATATCGTAAAGGACAAATTACAGCGAAGTTGGCTCAACTTAGAGAGCTTACCGACAAGAAATCCGTATTTTCCGAAACAATAAAAGCGTGCCTTAGAAGCACTGGAATTCAGTGGGCTCTTACCTACGCTGCTTAAAATAGAAAAACAAAAACAGTGTCTACAAATACATTAGTTCAAAAAATATGGTCCTTTTGTGATACCTTAAGGGATGATGGCCTAGGATATAATGACTATTTAGAGCAGCTAACCTATATCTTATTCTTAAAGATGGCTGACGAAAATAAAAACAAGTATGACTTACCCGCTATTTGTGACTGGCCTAGCTTGCTAAATAATAAAGGAGGGGAACTTCTAGATCAATATGAAAAAATATTGAAGGCCTTAGGTCATGCTGGTGGGATGTTGGAAAAGATCTTCTCCGGTGCTCAAAATAAGATACATGATTCAATCAAACTAAAAAGACTAATTATACTTATTAATGAAGAAGATTGGTCTTCGACAGGAACTGATATAAAGGGAGAAATTTACGAATCTTTGCTACAGAAAAATGCCGAAAATAGTGGAGCAGGTCAATACTTTACACCACGGCCAGTTATACAGGCAATAATAGAATGCATACAACCACGTCCACAGGAGACAATCGCAGATCCCTCATGTGGAACAGGTGGTTTCTTCTTAGGCGCACTAGATTATTTAGAAAAAAATTATAAATTATCGCATTCAGATAAAAACTTTATTAAATTTAATACTTTCCATGGCTGGGAAATTGAGAAGTCGACGGCTCGACTATGTCTTATGAACCTCTATCTACATGGAATAGGAGATCTAAAAAAGACGCCAGACATACATATAACAGACAGCTTAAAAATAGCTTTAAAAGAAAAAGTAAAGATTGTTTTGGCGAATCCACCCTTTGGTAAAAGTAGCAGCGATATACCTACTACAGATGAAAAGATCGCCGAGAAGGAAGGTTATTTTTTGAGACAGGATTTTTGGGTTACAACAAGCAATAAGCAGTTGGCATTCTTGCAACACATAGTTACTATGCTACAAGAAAACAGCAGAGCGGCAGTTGTACTTCCCGATAATGTCTTATTTGAGGCAGGTGCAGGGGAAAGTATTCGAAAGGAATTACTGGAAAAAGTTGAACTTCATACTATACTTCGCTTACCCACAGGAATATTCTATGCACAAGGAGTTAAAGCAAATGTTCTATTCTTTGATCTAAAGAAGAAATCAAAGGAGACAGCTACCGGGGAAATTTGGTTCTACGATTATAGAACAAATATCCATCATACCCCTAAAAAAAATCCTCTCCAATTTAATAACTTGAAGGACTTTGTTGCTTGTTATCATGCAGAAGATAGGAGAAAAAGAAAGGCCACTTGGAACGAAAGTAATACAGAAGGGCGTTGGCGAAAATACACGTATGACGAAATAATGGAACGTGATAAAGTAAATTTGGATATATTTTGGCTCAAAGATGAAAGTTTGATTGATTTAAATGCGCTACCAGAACCTGATGATTTAATCAACGATATAATAGAGGAGATCGAAAGTGCATTGCAAAACTTTAAAACTATACGGGATTCTATTGACTAGTTATAGAAGGGTGGCGCATACCGCGATGAATCAGCGCTCAAACACCAAGCACACAATATCTTTTGATAATCAAAATATTATAATGACTTACTATTTTCTCTACTATATACAAAATCTTCATCAAGTGTTCAAAGAATCCCCCGCCCTCTGTACGAAAATGAAGCTAGCGCTTCGAGAAATTGAAAAGGCATCGCGGAAGCGGTGCCTTTTTTGTTAGGCCATAAAGTTTTTATCTATGAAAATTCAGATAAAATTTACAATGATGATAAATGGGGATTTCAGCAAAATAAGACGCTAACGGCAGCAATAAGCTGCGGCAACCTATACTTGTGCAATAAGATTTAAAGTAACGTATCTGTAGCTTTGAGATCTGCCTACCAATTAAAAGCCGCATAGACCATACGATCTATGCGGCTTTTTGTTGTCGTGTACACATTAACCCGCCGGAACCTTCTCCGCATCATACCAATCCACAATCTTATGAAGCACCTCTTCAAATTTAAAGATGTCATCAACCGTTAGGATCTCCGTCCTCGTCTCCTTTTTCTGCTCATCAAAAGTGCCGATATATCTTCGTGAGCCGTTCAAATATAACCGGCATATCGTTTTCCGGTTATTGTCATCCAGCAATATTGCAAAATAAGATTGCGCATCCCGGTATACTATTCTGGCCGGCTTTATCTTTTGACGGAGGATTGTTTTTACGATCATGTAGCCTTCCTTTTCCTCCTCTGTAGTTTCAATCAATGGAGCCTTCTCTTCGGCCCTTGTCGCTGCTAAATCCTTTTCAGCATCAGATTGTCCTGCATCACTTTCCTTTTTCAGTGCAGATTTAAGCCTTTCAGTGATCAGATCATTTATGTATTGTTGTATCGACTTCTTTATAAGCGAACCGAATTGCTCAACGACTTTTGAAGTTAGCATTCCCCGGTAGATCTGTTTGGCAAAGAGCTTAACAAATCCCTCTGAGGGATTTTGGAACTCGGCATTTATCAGCGTTTTGAGCTCATTCATATATTTTAGCTCGCTCGCAGTGGTTTGAATGTCTTCTATGTTGAAATATGACTTATGAAACTTCTTTAGTTCTTCTATCTGGTTGTCTTTTATATCAGTAACATTGAATTCAAAAAATGGCTTTTCATCCATTTTATTCGGCTCAACAAGATCCGTATAAAACCGGTAAATTATTCCATTGGACAACAGGCCGAACTTAGCGGCTGTTGTATGAAAGTACCGGAAAAGCTGAGAGTTGTGCGGATCCAGGCTCTCTCCCCAATGCTTACATTCTATCAGTATGGCGGGCTGCCCTTCCTTCAGGATCGCATAGTCAACCTTTTCACCCTTCTTGATCCCGATATCCGCAATAAATTCCGGCATTACCTCAAAGGGGTCAAATACATCGTACCCCAGGGCCTTAATAAAAGGCATGATAAAAGCATTTTTAGTAGCTTCTTCGGTTTGGATCTGGCTTTTAAGCTTTTCAACCTTATCACCGAAGAGTTTAATCTCGTCTTTAAAATCCATGTGAAATTTTTTTTTTCGGTATTTATCTTATCAGAATTTATTCAAACCTCTTTTCCAGGGCATTCAAGCGCCGGATCTGTAAGTTCATATGGTGCAACACCGCCTTCTCGTAATCATTAGACTGGTCTCCCATCTTACTGAATAATACCAGCATTTCTATAAAAAAGAAGAACAGGATCCAAAGGAGCCAGAAGCTCAATGCAACCCGGGAGGTCGATATCAATCGCATCATCACTTTCAGCTCATCCAGAAACCCGATGTTTTTACTCATTTTTCTTTCAAGATCAGGTTTCATGTGGAGTAATTCATTCTCCTTTACGGTCTTTTGTTGACGCAAGGCGCCGATGGTAGAATCAAGGGATGATATTAATGCGATCTTAGGATTTGGCACCTGTATAGTTCCAACAGTAACATCATTTATCGTCTTAAAAATAGTTGTATCTCTCCCTGAAGATGTTACAGTTTGTACAGGCACCTTTCTTGAGGTTGTCTGAGTAGTGGTGACAGTTATAGTTGGCCGTATACTGACATCGTTCACATACTCCCCTTCTTCTTTTTCCTTTTTACTAATAGTCGTATCCAGCGCAGCGATCTGCTTTCTTAACTCTTCCGTTTTCGAAGGCAATATCTCATCTACTTTCTCCGAGATATAAGAGATCTTTTCAATCTCAATATCCTTCTCAAACAAGATCTGGTCGATGATCACCGCGCCTAAAACAGACATCATTAAAGCTAAACAGCCTCTGAATATGAGCAGCAGCTTGCCTGGATTGATGGATAAAACGATCTGCTTTTCAACCTGCGCAATGATCACTGTTGCCAGTATGCCTGCCAGCATACAACCCGGAAGACTGAGCCCCAGGTAACGCTGCGCAAAGGCAAAACCGATAAAGAACCAAAGAATGCAAACGATCAGCATGGCCGCAGTGAATTTTTTCACTGATTTGAAAGCTGCTTCGCTGCAATTCCTTAAAATGTTGTAGTTGTAACCGGTCATGAAGCAGCCGAAACGGATCCATAAATGTTTCATAATGCCTGATTTTAAAAGTTCTTATTCAGGATGATGTGACCGGAAATTGCAGCAAGACCATTCCTGAATCCCCGGGTATAGCTGATGATGATGCCATGGCCCACGCCCTCGTTAAGCTTTGCCTGCTCCTCAATTTCTATGACCTGCTTAATATGGCTCTCGGCAGTTTCTTTCTTGACGGTGAGCTCTTCCACGGTATCTATCATTCCGCTCCTGCTTCTACTGGTTATATGGAAATTGATCTGCCGGATAAAGTCTTCATAAAACGTTTTTACCTTCCGGATGGATCTCTCCAGGTCATTTTTCAAAGCGATCACATTTTGATCCAGATGGGTTATGTCCGGATTCATTAATGCATCATTATAACCTTTGGATTCATAATTTTTGTCGAGAAAATCGTATAAGAGATGTATTCCGCCATTGATCGCCGGAACAGCCTTTTCTTCAGGTTGTCCGGGCTTTTCTTTTTCTATGAAAGTAGCTTCCGGAATATCCGGTATGGCGGTTTCAACAGCCATAACATGGTCGTGCCCATTTTGGCGTTGCCGGTTGAAAATATCAAATAATCCCATAGGTATTTTATTAGAGGGTGATTGTTGGTACTTTATATTTATTATGTCCCTTGTTATGACAGGATCCGCAAAGCGTAATGAGTAAATGGTTGGGGTAGTCCCAGGGAAGGCGGAATTTTTGCTGATTTGCGATGAAGTGGTATTGCCGGTGATGTACCTGCAGGTCCTTATTGCTTTTGCAATGCACACAACGATCCATGTCGCGGCTCAGGATCTCTTTTCGTTTAGCCTTCCAGTTGGGGTGAAATAAAAGCGCGCCATAACTGCCGTGAGACTGAACATTCAGCGGAGCATTTTCCGCGGGCATTCCGGGAGGAGGTTGCTTTGAAACCTCTTTCTGAATATACCTGCGGTAAGATCCGTGTTCCTTAAATTGCAGGTACTTGTACGAAAGATCATTTGGAGTATTCATAATAACACAGGTAAGAGCTTATTGAAATGTAAATCCAGCTGCAGCCATCATTGCTCCCATTTACAAAGGGTCCTGTCTTTCATTGCCTTCTCAAGCGGCACACTAACGATCTTATGCTTACAATTGCTCAGGCCGCGGCAATTGGATCTGTAATGGTATCTTGTGGCGCTCCTGCTGTCACATATATACACCGTGATCTGGTTGCAGTTTATATAGCTTACAAGCAGCCAGGCATACAAGCGTTTCATGGACGATCGATTCTATTGATAAAGGGTTAACAAAAGGAATGGTATTCCTGATTATCTGGTATGGCAGGGTGTACAACACACAATACAGCCATTCGCTGTCAGATAATGCTTTTTTGCTACGCGAACAGCTTCCTGGCATGAGTCAAATTCCCCCAGGTAAGTTTTACTACGCATAAGATGATAAAATCTGCATTTTGAAACATGCACCTCATGATCGCCACTGGATTGGGGATGGTCATTTACGTAATACTGTTGTTTCATAGTAGTAATGTTTTTTATGAACCAAAAGTATATTTCAAAAAAGTGCTTTTTTTATGGGAAACCGTAATTGGCGGTTGCGGTGAGATTTTTTTGAAGATGTTTATATATGGCCCAGCTCTTTGCAATGAAGCACCAGTTGCTCATTCTTGAAAAAGCCAAGCGCCTCTTTCATTTGATTAAGCCTTTTCTCGATGCTGCTTAAACCAGCCGGCTTTATTCCGTTTCGTTTAAGGTATGCAGGTATGTCTTTCTGCGGCATTCCCTGTGCAAGCAAAGTAATGATCCTGATATCAAATTCCGTAAAGGGATAGTCATTCATCCTTTTTTCGATCAGCTGCCTGATATGCCGGGGAAAATAACGGCGGTGCTGGGCTATTTCACTGATGGCCTCTTTAAGCTCTTTGGCGTCATTCCTGGCTTTACGTACAAAGCCGTCGATATCAAACTGGTCGTAGAGCAGGCGAATGGCAGCGGGTCTGCTTTCTGCCGAAAAAACGAGGATCTTCAGGTCGGGCTGTATTTTCCTGGCAGCAGTGATCAGCTCTGTTCCTCCGGAGAGGACCTGTTTGCAGGCATCCGGTTCGAAATACAGGTCGGTAATAAGCAAATCGAATGAGCTGCCGGCCTTCAGCGCTATTGCTACCTTGTTCAGGGCGTCGTCACAATAGTAAACATGCGCTGTATCAACGATGGCCAGATCTTCCAGCGTTTTCCGTAAAGAAATATTAGCACTTTCGTGATCTTCGGCTATGAGTACTTTTTTAATCATGATGATTGAGCTATTGGAAAGGAAATATGCATCTTTAATCCCCTGGGGGGATGTTCAAATGTATGCTCACCGCCGATTCTTTTAATACGGTTTCCAGTATTCCGCAATCCATTTCCCTGCTTAAATTGCGGTGAAAGACCAATGCCATCGTCGGCGTAGTGTATGTGGAGCCGGCCGTTTTGATGTTCAAAGTTTATTTCTACGGAATGTGCCTGGCTGTGCTTTTTCATGTTGATCATTAATTCCTCCAGGATATGTTCAACTTCAACCTGCACCTGTGCATTGGTATGGTTCCAGAAAGCGGGGCTGTTTCCAGCGATCCGGACCCTGGTATGGCCGGACCTGAAGGAATTCAACAGGTCATCAATTTTTTCATGAAAAGGGAGCTTTGAGACCGTAGGTTGTTCGTATGAGATATCACGCGATCGCTCGTACAGTATCTCAATATCATCGATCAGTTTTTCCTTGTCGAAAAACTCATTATGCTCAAGACCTGTCATGATGCGGTAAAGGCCATTTGCAACCCTATCGTGCACTTTTTGAGAAGTTTTAAGCTGATGTTCCTGTATCGCCTGCCGGGATTCAATCTCTATCTGCTGCTGCCGCCGCCGGTGCCGTTGAATAATGAAAATGCCGGTGGCAATAAAGATCAGGATGATTAGCACCAATACAAACCATTGTATAATAAGCTGGGTTTGTTTTTGTGTATTATCCTTTTGCAGCTGAAGATTGTCTGCCTTGTTCTTTGCAGCTTCATAGCGGATCAATGCGAACTGGTTCTTGGCTGCATTCTTTGCCGTTTGAAGACTATCCGTCAGGTACTGGTAACGAATAAAATAAGGTTTCAACAATTTAGCGGGGCTGAGTGTAATAAGTTTTGCAAGCGCTTCTACTTCATCGTCCGGACTGTTCATCTGCCTGGCTATCCTGTACCTTTCCTCCGCATAATAAAGAGCGGAATCAGGCATGGAGGCTGAATAATAATCCGACAGATGCGCGTAGCTGGCATTGAGCCCCCTGCTGTCATTTGAATCCCTACGGATCTGCAATGCATGCTTAAGCTCATGTGCTGCAGGATAGCCGGGATCTTTAAGCCATTTGGTTCTCGCATAGTTGGAAAGCGCCCGCGCATATTCTTTTTTCTGTTCTTTGTTTTTAATCAGCAGGGACCTGTATAGATTGATAGCCTGATCATAGTCGCCTTTCTTCTGATAGGTCAGGGCTATACTGTTCAAAGCAATGGCCCTGTCGTCCGGATCTTTGATATATTTAAGCGCTTTGTGATAGTAATCAATGGCTGCTTCATAGTTTTTGAGATTAAGGCAGATATTGCCCAGCTCATGATAGTCTGAGCTTAAGCATTCCTGATCTTTGTTCCTGTGTTCATGAAGGTAAGTAAGGGACTTTAACAAACTTTCCTGCCCGCCATAATGGTCTCCTTCATATGCCTGGATAATTCCCATATAAGTGTAGGCCATTGCAACTACCAGACTGTCGGTAGCACTTGTTGCGACAAGATTAAAATAATAGAAGGCCGAGTCATTATTCTTGTTGAAGAAAGATTCTCCCTTTTCCAGGGTTGGTGCAGAAACCGGCTGCTGGGCATCCTGCTTTGATTTGCAGGCCAGGAGACCGGAAAACAGTATTAACAGGATAGCATATAGGGGCCGCACGGATGGTTATTTCTCTTAAAAGTATTGAATTTTCAAATTTTGACGAAGTAGTATTATTGATTGGCATTAAGAAAGTGGGGCAAGATCTCTCTTGCCCCACGGGAGTTTACATTAAGGGTTTGGTTTCCTTGGAGGGATGGTTCCGGTTTCGCCGCCGGTATCATCCAAAGTAGTAACCTGACCACCATTGTTATGGTTATTGCCATTATTGGAATGGCTGGGGCATAAGAATGCCAGGAAGAAACTTAATATAAGAGAGTACATTTTTTTTGATTTTTAAAAGTGAGAAATGAAGCTGCCGGTTGCCGGGGCTGCCGGCAGCGGAGTTGTACGCGAGTGAAGAAGCGCTTCTTACTTTTTTTGGGAAGTGTGGGTGTGGATCACGGAAGCCGGATTACCGCTTCCCAAGCCGGCTACCGGCTTCCGCTTTCTTTACCCGATGTGAACAGGTTCTGTACAGAGAGCCCCTTAGCTATGGAGGCATTACCTGATTGCAGAACGAAGATAGAACGGGTTAACAGATTGATTTACAAACAATTCCAATAATTCCGTGGATTCTAAATATTCCACGCAGAATTCCGGTAATACCGGCTCTATTCCTATTATTCAGTCTTATAATTTCGTTTATGGCGACACTTTTTCCTGATTACGAACGACTGGTTCGGCAAACCTTTGAGCAAAAACAGGCAAACAATAAGCTGCCTTACGGTTCGCCGCTGCTAACCCCCGCAAGTTTCAAAGACGCGTGTATAATGAGGTGCACTCAAGGTATAAGCAGGCGGGATGAAAAGGTTGTGAGGGCGTTCTGTGGAGACCTGGATGAATCGAAAAGCTGCCTGTCGATCATTCAACGGTATGATACGGATAAGTTCAAACCACTTGTGAACTATCTGAATGGGAAGTCCAAAAAGACAGATCGGAAGAACATTGAGCTCCTCGCCTGGTTAATTGACTTTCCCGGCAGGCCCTGGGAATTGGGAAAAAGCTATTCCAGTGAGCCGAATGCAGATCCGCCGTTAAGTGATACCAATCCTGTAGCCGGCGAGCCGGAAACAGTAGAAAATACCACGGGCAATCCGCCGGCAAACAAGCCTGATACACCAGGCGGAATTCCGGAAATTCCGGGAATTCCAGTGCGGCTGTATGGATCAAATGAAAGGGAAAGTGTGGATAGTAAAACAGAAGAAACTGATAATCAAATAAAAAAGGGGAGATCCACGAAAAGGCTGGCGGCCACCGTTATGTTGTCGCTGGCGCTGGCAACAGGTGGCGCGTGGTTGTTGAAGGGTATTACAGAGCCCCGCTTCAGCGGCGGCTGCATGTATTGGAGTGAGGATCACTACAAGCCCATAGCTTGCGATCAGAAAATACCGAATGTGATGATCATTGCATTGGATACGGTGAAGCTGAAAAACTTCCGGAAAATAACCAGACCAGACACGATCACCTACCTGGCTATAGGGAAAGTCTGGTATTCTAAAATTGATAACAAATTTGAATTCTTTACGTCGGGAGGGGAGCATCCTGTTGTTTATGGCCGCCGGCTGAAGCCGATCACCAAATATATAATCGACTTACGCATCCCTTCGGATACGATCACGAACAGTAACTAAATAAAAATAGCCGCAGGAACTTTCACTCCTGCGGCTATTCTTTCATCTCCTTCAGATCAATACCCTTTATTCTGTATAAGCACTCCCCCACTCAACTGTATTTCATTCAGCGGTATAGGCACATGTTCATTTACACCGGCTTTGAAATTGGGCAGAACGGATGCTGCCCGGCCTGTCCGCACCAGCTCATAGAACCTGCGATGCTCGCCTAACGCAGTTTCTACCCTCATTTCATGATAGATATCATTCAGGGTAACCGTTGCACGGTTGGGCAGAATAGTCATATCCGTATTACCTCCGCTGTTTCTTGCCCGTATCCTGATCTGGTTCACCAGGTCAGTTGCATGGCCCACATTGCCGTTATGAAATGCGGCTTCTGCTGTCCAGAGCATTACCTGCGCAAGGCCAAAGATCCTGTCATTGGTAGGTCCGTCACCAGCACCGCCGCCATTGTTGGTAGGTATCTGGTTAACGGGCAGCCAGTATTTCCTGTTCCAGTAACCGGTTTCACTGGTAGCAGTATTGGCGGTTGTTCCATCAGGCATCAGCTGATTACCGGAGATAACCGTAGCCCTGAACCTGGGATCGCCGCGTTCAAATTCATTCACCAGGGATTGTGAAGGCACTACAAAACCATATCCCCAGGTATTCCTGGGGGCATCAAACAGGTTCAGCAGGTTTCCCGTGTTTTTGCCGGGGATGTTCTCATAGTTCAATTCAAAGATCGATTCAGGGCCAAACTCACCTTCCAGCGTCCAGATCTTTGTTACATCCGCTGCCAGTACATACTGTTGTGAATTGATGATGGAATCGCCGATCTGCTGCGCCTGCGTCCATTTCTTTTGCCACATGTATACTTCCAGCAGTAAAGCCTGCGCAGCGCCTTTGGTGGCGCGTCCACGGTCTGAAACAGCCTGCTGGCTTTTTTCCGGCAGCCCGGCCATCGCCTCCCTGGCATCTTCCTCTATAGCGGCCAGTACCTCCGGCTCTTCTGACTGCGGAACATTGTAGTTGCCATCATCAATGGGCTGCTTTATAAGCGGTATACGCCCAAACAGCCTTACCAGGTGCAGGTAGTAATATGCCCGCAGAAATTTGGCTTCACTCAGCACACGCATTTTCAGGGCATCATCCATTTGAATAGGCGGCACTTTCTGCAACACCAGGTTAGCCAGGTATACGCCTTTATAGTTATCCCGCCAGGCATTGTATACATAACCGTTATCTGATTTTGCAGTGAACAATTTCAGCTGCTGTATCAGCTCCTGGTCAGAGGCGCCTCCGCCTCCTTTATTGGCATCGTCTGCCATGATATCTCCGAAGGATGACGGGGAATACCCGCCATAAGCCTGGTCCTTCAGCATACGGTAAGCGTCTGTAACAGCCCTTACCGCATCTTCAGAAGTTACATAGTAAGTAGCGGTGGATTGATGGGCCGTTGGCTGCTCATCCAGGAATTTGCTGCATGCGCCAAGGCCGGCCATCAGTACTGCACCCAATAATATATTTTGATATTTCATTTTGCACATTGTTTTATGACACCGGTTAAAAAGACAAATTCACACCTGCAGAAAAAGTACGGCTCTGGGGATAGGTACCATTGTCCACCCCTATATCAAGTGTACCGCCGGAGCCACTGTATTGCTGCCCGATCTCCGGATCATAACCTTTATACTTTGTGAATGTGAGCAGGTTCTGGGCTGCGGCGTATACCCGCAGTGATTTAATGCCTTTAATGGCGGATTTAGGGATGGTATATCCTATTGTAAGGTTCTGCAACCGCAGGTAAGCACCGCTTTCAAGATAAAAGTCTGATACACGGGAGTTATTATTCGGATCGCTGGCTATCAGGCGTGGTAAGGTATTGCTGGTTCCCGGACCGGTCCATCTTCCCAACGCTTCTGTTTCCATATTGTAGTTGGAAATAAAGAAACCGTCAGTATAGTATTTATAAGCTGCCAGTATCTTATTGCCATATACACCGGAGAAGAACATGCTGAAATCGAAATTCTTGTAGTTCCCGCGCAGATTAAACCCGTATGTTAGTTTGGGGATGGGCGATCCAAGAAAGGTCTGATCATTCTCATTGATCACCTTATCACCGTTCAGATCCCTGAAACGGAAATCACCGGGCGCGGTGCCTGCCTGTTGTCTGGGAGCGCTATTCACCTCCTCCTGGGTCTGGAAGATACCATCGGTCACATAACCATAAAAGGAGGCTACCGGATGGCCTACCTGTGTGAGCTCGGTTTGGCCTGGTTTGATATTGCCGCTATAGATCTTTTGTCCTGTTCTTACCAGGTCCAGCACCCTGTTGCGGATGGTGGCAAAATGTACTCCTGCGCTCAGGTTAAAGTCTTTACTGATAGATTGTTTATAATCTGCAGAAAATTCTATACCTGAATTCTGCATGGTGCCTGCATTCTGACGCGGGCTCTGGGTAAAACCGGACACGGACAGGATATTCAGGTTCAGCAGCATATCCTTTGTTTTCTTCTGGTAATAATCGAAAGAGCCTGTAAGCCGGTCGTCAAACAAGCTATAGTCAAAACCCGCATTCCATTGCTGCACCTGTTCCCATTTCAGGTCAGGGTTAGCCAGCCCCGCCGGATCTGCGGTCGGAAATGCAGTAGCAGGGGCGCCTATTGCATAGTAATAGGTATTGATGCCGGCTGAGTAATCATAATACCCAACACTGGCCTGATTACCCACAATACCCCAGCTGCCGCGTACCTTCAGGTAGGTAAGCTTGTTGCTTTTAGGGAAGAAGGGCTCATTGGTGATATTCCATCCCAATGATGCGGAAGGGAAATTACCGTATTTGTTATTGGAGCCAAACTTGGAAGAACCGTCACGGCGAAGGGTGGCTGTCAGGAAATAAGTACCGCGGAAATTATAGTTCAAACGGCCCATATAAGACAGCAAGCCCCATTGCTGCTGGCTGCCGCCCACCTGCTGGTTGCTGATACCGGCATCCAGGTATTGGAGATAAGGATCATTTCCCGGCTGCCCCTGGTTCGATGCATTGATATAGTTATAGGTGAACCGCTCTGCAGACATGCCTGCCAGTATATTGAAATGATGATCATTATTAACCTCAAATTCATATGTGGCTGTATTGTCCCAGGTCCAGTTTGTTACCTGGTCCTTTTGACGGTAGAGGCGTGCATTGGGATTGTTAAAGTTAGGCGCTACGTTATAGGTAGGCGTAAACTGCTTGTTGTCTGAAAACTTAAGATCAAGGCTATACGAAGTTTTCAATGTAAGCCCTTTTACCGGCTTGTATTGCAGGTAGGTGTTACCCAGCAGACCGTATTGCGTGTAGGGCCAGTTACCATAGAGATAATGGATCTTTGCCAGCGGGTTCACGATATCCGAATACTTAGTGGCGGTGTAGTTACCATTTTCATCCTTTACAGGGATGGTAGGATCTTCTGCAAAAGCATCGTTAATAACGTTCGCACCGAATTCAGTTGCCACATTATGGCTCACCGACCTATTAAAGGCGAGGCTTTCCCCAAATTCAAGCCCCGGTTTGGGATTAAAGGTAATGTTGTTGGACACGTTGATCCTGTTATAATCCGATCCTACGATGGTACCTTGCTGGTCAAGATAGTTGCCGCTTACCCTGTAGGTAATATTCTGGCCGCCACCGCTGATAGCGAGATTATAGTTCTGTATATACCCGTTCCTGAACAGCTCATCCTGCCAGTCTGTTGTGCGGGTATAAGCAGCGGGAGGATCTGTAAAGGGGGAAGGCTGATTGGCATTCTTATAGGCCTCGTTGTTCAACATCACATAGTCTGAAGCGCTTACCATGTCCAGCTTTTTACGCACCTGGGCAACGCCCTGATAGGTGCCGAAGCTGATCTCCGCCTCTCCGCGGTTACCTCTTTTGGTTTTGATGAGCACTACGCCATTCGCGCCCCGGGAACCGTAGATAGCCTGTGCGGATGCATCCTTCAGGATATCGATAGATTCGATGTTTGAAGGGTCAATAATATTAATATCGTTGGATGCAAGCGGAATACCATCCACCACATATAGCGGGTCGGAGTTATTGATAGATGTTAAACCCCTGATGCGCACCTGGGCGCCTGCGCCGGGAGCGCCGGAGTTCTGGGTTATCTGCACACCGGCTGTTTTACCTTCAAGGGCGCCCTGCAGGTTGGTCACCGGCTGATCTTTCAGCACATTGGAGCTAACAGAAGATATAGCGCCTGTTATATCGCCTTTACGTTGTGTACCGTAACCTACCACCTGTATCTCATCCAGCGGGGAAGTGCTTAAAGCGAGCGATACCAGCACGCCGGAAGCAGAACCGTTCACCAGCTTTGATCCTGCACCTGCATTCGTATGCTGCCGGCCTGCCGGCTGAGGGGCGGCGGCTTCCAGGAAAGATCCATTTACATAACGGAGGGTAAGGGGTACAAAACCCACAAAGCTGATCTGCAGCACATCGCCCTCATTTACGTTCAGCGAGAAGGAACCATCAGGTGCAGTAGTGGCGCCTTTATGCATACCCATGATGATGATATTCACGCCCGCAAGCGGCTGTCCGTCGGCATCTACAACGCGGCCCGTTGCCGGCGGAGGCGCCATGGCAGGGATGCTCCAGGCCCGGGTATTTGCCGGCACCCTGCGTGAAAGAAAGATGGTTTTTCCCTGTATGGTATAACCCAGTGGCTGGTCCCGGAGCACCAGGTCCAACAGATCATTCAGCCGTGCATTTGTTACATTCACGGAAACAGTGCCGGTATTGGCAAGCATCTGCTCATTTGCAAATACAACATAACCGGTTTGTTTTTCTATAACGCTGAAGACCTGTTTCAGGCTGATATTTTTCGCGGAGATCGTAACATTCTGCGCTACTACGGAAGCCTTCACATGCATAAAAGCAACAAATAGTAATGCGGTGGCAAGTTTCATAGCCCTTAGTATTTTAGTTAGGAGGCCGTTGTGGAATTCAAGGGCCGCACTGCTTTCATCACAGCAAGGATCAGGAAAGCATAGCTGTCCCCTCCGGCTGATGGGCAGCCAATAGTTGTTTTTTTGCATAAATTGCAAATGATTTAGGATTTGAAAAAATGGTTCAGCAACTGTTTTGGAAGCGACTAAATCATTCAACCGTCACGGTCATCACCCGTGGCGGTTTTCTGTTTAATCTGCTGATACGTTTTCTTATTCAGGCAGGTTGGCCAAATAATAATAACGTGGAATGTCTGTTTTGTACATTTTCATTTTCAGTTAGTCATACGTAGTTTTAAATTATCAATATAGCCAGCCGGCTAGTGTCCCCTATGGTAATACAATTAGTTTCCGCCCTTCCAGCCGCAGATGTACTTCTGACTTTTCAAGTCCTATCAGCAAGCCATTCAGGGAAATATCCTTTGTCATTTTTCCCCAGAAAGTAATGTCGGGCGCACCTTTTTCATATATCACTTCGATATCGTACCAGCGTTCAAGTTGTCTCATTACTTCATGCAGCGTGGCGCCATTGAAATTGAATAGCCCGTTTTTCCACGCTGTTATCTTTTCAATGTCTGCATTGCTGACCACTTTGAGATCTGTTGCTGACCGGCCTGTTTGCGCCTGCTGGCCGGGTTCCAGTATTATGGAAGCAGCGGCTGTTCCGGCGCTTACTTTTATACGGCCTTCTACCAGTGTGGTGCTAATGTGCTGTTCATTCTCATAGGCATTCACATTAAAATGAGTTCCCAGCACCTCTATATTTGTATGGCCGTTCACCTTCACATGAAAGGGCATATTTGCATTTTCAGCCACTTCAAAATAGGCTTCACCGGTTACTTCCACCTGCCTTGTTTTTCCGGTGAACGAAACAGGATATCTCAACGAGCTGGCGGCATTCAGCCATACCCCCGTACCATCGGGTAATACCAGCCTGAACTGGCGGCCTTTGGGGGTTGTTATGCTGTTAAAGTCCACTCCTTCTCCCTGCACAGGGGCATAGGAAAGCCGGCCTGCCTTCAGCAGCACTTTTGCTCCTTTCTGGGTGGCAATAACACCATTCCCCAGGCTATCCAGCACCACCTGCGTACCATTTGCCAGTGTAAGCACCGCTCCATTCCTGCCGGGGGCAATATCCGCAGCCTTTGCCTGCATGGGCGGCTGTACCCGGTCCTTTCTGCCGGGCACCAGGAAATAAATGCCTATTGCCAAAATGGGGATCAATACAGCGGCCCAGCTCCACCTGCGGAAAAAAGATGGTACACGGCGAAGCGGAACGGGATCTTCTTCCCGCGCTTTATCCGTATCCATTACGGCCATCAGCAGTGATTGCCACTCTTCACCGGCCGCTACCGGCTCTGCCGGCGCCTTCTCCATCAAGGTTACCAGCTGCTGCTGAAACTCGCCGGACATAGCCGGATCCATTGCATATGCAGCCAGCTCCTGCCACTCTTCCTCCGTAAGGCGGCCCGCCGCATGTGCGGACAAAAGATAAAATAGCCGTTCTCTTTCCATATACTATAATAAGAAGATGCATCTCACCCAGGCATGGGCCTATTGCGTTAAAAAAAAAATTTACCGGAATAAAAGGAATAACATCAGCCACCAGCCGGCTTCACCTGCAGCGGCCAGGTACTGGCGGATATTGGTCAGGGCTGCGAAGAGGGTGTTTTTGACTGTTTTGGGGGAAAGATCAAGGGCCGTGGCAATTTCCCGGACGCTCATGCCTTCATTCCTGCTCATCTGGAAAATAAGCCTGCGTTTTTCCGGCAGCCTGCTGACAGCATCCTGTACTAACCGCTGCAATTCATTCAGCCGCAGGGTATTTTCGGTGGTATTGGATGACTGCGGCACTGTTTCCTCATATCCTGAAACCGCCCTTTCCTGTGAAAGGCGGCGCCTTATGTATAGGTGGTACTGGTTGGCGGCGATCCGGAAAATATAAGCAGCAGGCTGCTCCACATGTTGCAGCTTATCCCTGCTAAGCCATATCCGGACAAATGTTTCCTGGATAATCTCCCGTGTATCGTCCGGGGAAGCTGTGAGTTTTTCAATAAAAGGCTTCAGCCGGTCCAGGTAGGCCTCAAACAGGATCGAAAAGGCGCCCTCATCTCCTTCCGCTATCCGCACAAGGAGCTCCTTTTCATTATATACCCGGTTTGCTGACAATATGATTGAATTTCGACCCTAAAAGGCAAACGCTAATATATCAAATATATACTCGTTATACCCCTTCTTGCGTATCTTGGAATTATTGATACAATTCCATGCTTTCCGTAATGCGCTATCTAACCATACTCATTCCACTTCTTAGCTTTTTTTCCGGCAACGCCCAGGTACCCAAACACAAGCTGGATTCTTTGGCCCATAGCCTGGAAACTTATTCCGGCGATGCCGCCCGTACCTCCCTGTATATACGTACCAGTAAGGATATCTATGAATCCATGGAAGATCTTTGGTTCAAGGCCTATGCGGCAGATGCCCGGCATCAGCTGCTCTCCGGCATTGACCAAACCCTTTACATTCAGCTGATCCATGAAAAAAAAGACAGCATTGTGTGGGAACAAGCATACCCTATTGAAAAAGGCATTGCCAGCGGACATATTTACCTGGACAATGCACTGCCGGATGGGAATTATTGGTTATGCGCCTATTCCGCCCATTCCCTGAGCGCGGATGCCAGCTCCTTCCAGGGTGCGCGGAGAATAAGGATTGTGCAGCATGTAGCGGAGCTGCTACAGAAAAAACCGGCAGCCCCTCCTACCGATAGCCTGCAAAAGAAAGTGCAGTTCACCCTCCTGCCCGAAGGCGGTGTGCTGTTAGGTGGTGTAACCAACCGCATCGCTTTTAAAGCAGTAGCTGAAAACGGCCTCCCCTGCCCTGTTTCCGGAACCCTCTTTGATGGTAATAAGGCCATCGGATATTTTAAGAGCACCCATGCAGGTATGGGCAGTTTTCTGCTGCAGCCGCAATCCGGCAGCAGCTATTACGTACGCCTGGACACACCCTTTGCAAACACATCTTACCCGTTGCCCCAAACAAGGAAGCAGGGAATGAGCTTCCGGCTGTTGAGCAATAATGCAGACAACATCAGCTTCCGGATCTATAACCAGGGACCTGAGAAACAGCTTTTCTATTTCAGGCTGCAAACAAGGGGCCTCACCCAGCTGATGGCCGCTGCAACCATAAAAGACAGCCTGGACCTCAAGCTGCCTTTGCAGGATGTAACAAGCGGTGTGGCCGAAGCAACGCTTTTTGATCACCGCCCGGCACCTGTAGCGGAAAGGCTGCTTTATATAAAACCGGATAAGCGCCTATCTGTTACGGCTAAACTTTCTCAAAAAAGTTATGGCACTAAAACGAAGATCCAGCTGCAGATCCATACCGCGGATGAACAAGGCAAACCGGTTATTGCTCAATTAGGGGCTGCAGGTTACGACCGCATCTATCACCGGCCAATGGATCCAAAAGATATACAAACACATTACCTGCTATCCACCCAGCTAAAGGGTAATATTTACGATCCTTGTTATTACTTCGATACCACTAAAAAAAACCGGGAACAAGCGCTGGACCTGCTGCTGCTAACCCAGGGCTGGCGCTCGTATTCGTGGAATGAGGAGGAGCTGAAAAGAACGGGGAGCACGTTATTATCTGACAGTACCCGGGGCCAGCTGGTTGCCCTGCGGAAGAAAACAAGATCTACCCAACGGGCTGTAATGTTCTTTGATGCGGAACAGCAACACAGTCAGCTAACCGCATTGGATAACCAGGGATCCTTCTGGCTTTCGCCGGAAAATTTAAAATTATCGGGCAACATTTACATTAAGCATTACGGCGATCAGCAGGACTTTGAATTGAAGGTATACGACCCTTTTGAACGCATTCATAAGATAAAGCCCTGGCAAAAAATAAGCTATCCTTTGGAAGGAACGCCGGCAACCGGGCAAGTGAACGAAGCAGATCCTTTTGTGCTTACCCGCGGAAGCATTAAGCTGAAAGCCGTAGAAATACAGGGAAAAACAACGGCCGTGTTCCGCGATAAATACATTGGCCACCTGGACAGCCTGGCGAAATACCAGCAGCTTACCGACAAGACTCACGGAGGCTGGTTGAATTGTCCGGCAGGTGATGGCGATGAGCGGCCCGTTGAAGGGCAAACCTACATTGTATGGACCGGCCCTAACCCGCCTACTTCGCACCCCTTCTCATTCAATTCAACCAACACCAAACAAATTGTTTATCATTACCCTAAATACACGGAGGAAGAGCTGTTAAAAATGTGGGGGCTGGCCAGGGCAAAAGGGTACTATCCGAAAAAAGAATTTTACCAGCCCGATTATGATAAAGCACCCGATCCACTACCTGATTACCGGAATACCCTGCTGTGGGCGCCTGATATTATAACGGATGAAAATGGAAATGCCACGCTGGAGTTCTTTTCTTCCGATATCAATACTGCTTTTTATGGTATAGTGGAAGGCATCAGTGGTACTGGCATGGTGGGCAAGTGTGATTTTGAATTTATGGTAACCAAATGAGTGTACACAAAATAGTTATATTTGATCCCGAACATGCTACAACCCAAAAATGATAAACAACATTAAAATCTTAAAATCTGAAATACTTTCAGACAATTGGTATGTACTCCGGAAAATAACTTATGAGTATTCAAAAAAAGACGGTACCGTCTTAACGCAAAGCAGAGAGGCTTATGACCGGGGTAATGGTGCGGTGATTTTGCTGTACAACCAGGCGCAAAAAACCGTGATCCTGACAAGGCAGTTCCGTTTGCCGACATTTGTAAACGGTAATCCATCAGGTATGCTCATCGAAGCCTGTGCAGGCTTGCTGGACAAAGACAATGCAGAAGACTGTATAAGAAGGGAAACCGAAGAAGAAACAGGCTACAAAATAACCGAAGTACAAAAGATCTTTGAAGCTTATATGTCGCCCGGTTCTGTGACAGAGATCTTATATTTCTTCATTGCAGCATATGCAAAAGAAATGAAAGTAGCCGAAGGTGGTGGTGTTGAACATGAGGAAGAGAATATTGAAGTTTTAGAGATCGGCATTGATGATGCTATGAAAATGATTGAAACGGGTGAGATAAAAGATGGTAAAACAATCATGCTGCTGCAGTACATTAAACTAAACAAGATATTGTGATATACTCACCTCTCCAGCCTCAATGTTAAAAAGTATAGCACCTTAACTTTGGCATAATTCTGGCAGTGCGGAGACAAATCTTAACCCAAGACTATGAAAAAAATATCAGCGCTTATCCTGGCCTTGTCTGCCACTATACTGGTTTCCTGCGGCGGCAAAGGCGATAACCCAACTCCGGCAAATGACAACGCTGCCTCCTGGAAACTAGGGGATTACTCTTACGTAAAAGGCGGCTCCTCACAATCTTCCCAGACCAATGACGGCAAAACGATTACAGCCATTGCTATCAGCACATCAGGCGATGGCGGCAACTATGGTGCATTTTCCGGCAGCGCTGTTACCATTACCTTTTACAGCAACCTGGGGGAAGGCACGTACACGCTGGGCACAACCGAAGCAATGGTAAGCAATCCGGCATCAAAGATCATTAACATTGACTGTACTATCGGCACTGCAGTGAACACCGGCGCTGTATTGTATGACAGCGTATCCGGCGGCACTGCGGAAGTGACAAAAGACAGCAACGGGAAGTTTCATGTAACAGTTACCACTCCGGTTACCCTGACTAAGAAGGTTAGCACCGGCGGCGGTATACCGGCGGCAAAAGATAGCTACCAGTTTACGCTGAAAAACGGGAATTAAGCACATTCCGGGCAAAAAGGCCGGCTCCTGAAGCAGATGCTTCGCGGGAGTTAAAGGCATCGTATAAGTATAATGCCCTCAGAAAGTTTCAAGCTTTTTGAGGGCATTACTATTAGAAGGGTTCAGAATTGAATAAGGGAAGAATTGTTAACACTCAGGGAATTACTGTCTAACACCAGCAACTGTTTATGCTGCAACTTTGTGGTATTAAATTAATCCTATTGCCATGAACTACTCAAAGCTCGCTTTTACCGACGTTATTAAAACGATCCAGAAAAAACTGGGCAGCAGGGATACCTATCAGCGGGTAGAGAACATGAGTTATGTGGACGGACTAACGCCGGTCGAAAAGGAATTCATCAGTCAGATGGATAGCTTTTACCTGGCCTCCTATGGAGAAAATGACTTTCCGTATATACAGCACCGTGGAGGCCCCAGGGGCTTCATTAAAGTGATTGACGACGCAACCATAGGTATCGTTGATTTCAGCGGTAACCGCCAGTACATTTCAGTGGGTAACATCAGCAAAAACCCGAAGGTCTCGCTGATCCTGCTATCCTATCCTTTGCGGGCGAGATTAAAGATATATGCTGAAGCGGAAATTGTGGAGATCAACGAAAATCCGGTTCTTTTTGATCAGCTGAAGCCCGAAGACTATAAGTTCAGACCGGAGCGGATCATGTTATTCCACATTAAAGCGTATGACTGGAACTGCCCTCAGCACATTACACCAAGATATACCGCAGCTGAAATAGAGACTATCCTGGAACCGAAGGATGAATATATCCGGCAGCTGGAACAGCAGCTTACAGATCTGCGAAAGGAACTGGAAGAGCAGCAGCATAAGCCGGATCGTTTGACTGACAAAAAATGACCTGACAATTTTGAACCCTAACAAATTAAAAGTAACAGATACTTAAATTTTATAATCATGAAAAAAATAGCAATTAACGGATTTGGACGTATAGGACGGGCAGCATTAAAGATCATCTTAGAAACGCAGGACCTCCAGGTAGTGGCCGTGAACGACCTGATGAGCATCGAAAACGCCGCTTACCTGCTTAAATATGACAGCAATTACGGTAAATATCAGCAGGAAGTGCGGGTGGAAGGCGATAGGATCCTGGTAGGGGGAAAACCCGTAAGATATACCAGCATAAAAGATATCGAAAGCCTGCCCTGGGCAGCGGTGCAGGCCGACGTAGTAATTGAAAGCACCGGCATTTTCACCAACATGGCCGCTGCTGAAAAACACCTGGCAGCAGGGGCTAAGTTTGTAGTGATCTCTGGTCCTACCAAGGATACCCCAACTGTAGTGCATGGCGTAAATACAGAAGACGGCAAAGTATCGGTTTTCTCCTGCGCAAGCTGTACCACCAACAACATCAGCCCCGTAATTGAGATACTGGGCCGCAGACTTGGCATCAAAAAAGCCATTCTGAATACCACCCATGGCTATACCGCCTCCCAAACCCTTATTGATGCGCCCTCCAAACGGGAGCCACGCATGGGCAGGGCAGCAGGCATAAACCTGGCGCCCGCTGCAACAGGGGCCGCCATAGCAACCACGAAAGCCCTGCCTCAATATGCGGGAAAGTTTGATGGGATCGCAGTAAGGGTGCCCGTACCTGTTGGCTCTATATCCGACATCACCTTCATTGCTGAAAGGGCTACCTCAGTGGAAGAGATCAACAGCATCCTGATCGAGGAATCAAAGACCTCCCGGTATGAAAAAGTGCTTGCGGTAACCGACGAACCCCTTGTATCTACTGATATTATCGGCAGCGCTTTTGCTGCAACCGTTGACCTGGAAATGACCCGGGTAGTTGATGGAGACCTGGTGAAAGTAATGGCCTGGTATGACAACGAGTGGGGTTTTACTAACCAGATGATCAGGCAGATCCAGTCCATCTAAAATCAGTTAACCCGCATTCAGCATAACATTAATTCAAATAAATTATGCCAAACAATACAGCACCGTTCCAGGTAACCTACCTGGGCGGACCCACCGTAATTATCGAAATAGGTGGATTAAGATTAATGACAGATCCTACACTCGACCCGGCAGGTACCAAGTTTGTACTTAACGAAAGAAGCACCCAGGAGAAATTTGCAGGGCCGGCAGCTTTTCCCGAAAAACCTATCGACATCGTTCTTTTGAGCCATGACCAGCATTTTGATAACCTGGACGGCGCCGGAAGGGCATTTCTGAAGGAAGCAAAGCTTACCATCACCACAAAACCAGGGGCAGAAAGATTGAAAGAGACCGGTGTAAGCAGTGTAGGGCTTGTACCCCGGGAACATCGTACGTATGTAGCGCCAAACGGTGACCGGATAAAAATTACGGCTACTCCGGCCCGCCATGGTCCCGCGGGAAGTACTAAAATAACAGGCGAGGTAATTGGCTTTCATATTTCTGTTAGCGGGAGCCAGGTGTTTGACCTCTATGTAACCGGCGATACCGTGTATTACAACGAGATCGAAAAGCTTGGAGAGCGCATCGATCCACGGTATATATTCGTATTTGCGGGCGCTGCACGTCCGCGGGGACCGTTCAATTTAACCATGGGCAACAATGATGTAATAGATACCGCTCATGCATTCCCAAATGCCACCCTGATCCCTTTGCATTCCGAAGGCTGGTCACATTACACAGAGAACAACAACAGCTTACTGGAGGCCTTTGGCGTGCTTGGCATCAAAGACCGGCTGCAGATCCTGGAGCCGGGTGTAGCAACCCCGCTCCAAATAGATTGATCTTATCTTCCCCGGTTAGCCATAAGCTCCTATCTTTACAGAAAAAGCCTATGGTTTTTGTAAATAATACCAAAGAGCGGCTAACTGTACTGGAGCTTAACAGCAGCAACACCGGGATGATCTCCGATGTGAAAGCAACGGATATGACCGCTATCTGGAATGTGGGGGAACGGATGGATATTACCATTGATAAGGTCCCTTATACGCTTAAAAAGAACCAGATCATTTTCCTGACCGAGTTTCACAAAATCGATCATATAGTACTGGAATCCGCAAGGATGATCCGCTTCAACCAGCCTTTTTACTGTATTGTGAACCACGACAATGAGGTTGGCAGTAAAGGGCTGCTTTTCTTCGGGTCTTCCGGTGTGCCGTTAATAACTTTGGAAGAGAATGATATCCGGGATTTTGAATTGACCTGGGAAATGTTCGCCTCAGAGATGAAAAAGAATGAGCTGCTGCAACAGGACATGCTGCAGGCAATCCTCAAACGCATGCTCATTCTCTCTGTCAGGATATTGACGCGGACCACCGATTTCCATAAGCTGGAGAAAAGGCAGGGCGATATTGTAAGGGAATTCTATTGGCTGGTGGAAAGACATTTTACCCGGGAGCACGAAGTGGCCTTTTATGCATCCAAGCTCAATAAATCTCCAAAAACACTTTCCAATCTTTTTTCTGTTTTCTCAAAACGCAGTCCGCTAAATATCATTCATGACCGCATCCTGATCCATGCCAGGCGCCAGATCAATTATTCCAATCTGTCGATCAAGGAAATTGCCTATGAGCTGGGCTATGACGACATTCAGACCTTTAGCCGTTTTTTTAAAAGTAAAGAAGGCATGTCGCCTATGCAGTACCGTGAAAAATTTGACCAGGCTTCCCAGCAATCAAAAAAGCTTTCCGGCACTAAAATTCCGGCCTAGGATCAGTACATTTGGGTAATATAAATTCACCTTTATGGATACAAGAGAAACCATCCCAACCGGCGGCAGCTTTTACCCGCTGGTAACAGCACTTTTTCAGCAGCAAAAGAAAGCAGCCATATTGTATGATGATAATGGCGTTACCCGCGCGAATGGTATGATTGAAAGCATCTTTGACCGCGATGGCAGGCAGTGGATCCGGCTGGACGACCAAACGGAGATCCGCATTGATAAATTATATGCGGTGAACGGCACTTTTTCTTCGGACTATTCCGAATGCTGATGTTGCAAGGGAGGAACAGCCCTTTAATCACGGTAATAAAACTTCTTAATATAGCTCTCCTCCATTTTACCGTCGTCCGTTATTCTATAACAAATCGTAAATTCTAAAAGCGGCTTCTCATTGTACTCATTGCGGAAAACCACCTTTCCGTGCGTTTCCCCGGTATCGGGGTGCAGGTATTTAATTTCGATCACGTTTCCGTTGTCGTCATATTTTTCAATGGTACGGGTATTGGCGTCAAAGCCGGCAGTTTCAAAATACTTTTTATCGAATATTGAAATAGCCCATTCCATATTTTCCTTTTTCAGCATATTGTGCAGCGCTGCCATATCATAGTAGCCGGTCATCGTTTCTACGTTTGATATTAGCGCACTCTTTTTTGTGAGCGTATTTCCCTCGCGGATCTCTTCCTCTACTTTGTACAGCTGCATTTTTGAATCATATCTGCCGTAGTATTCGGTTTTCTCAACCTGTTTTTTAGCATTATAGAAGAAATTCTTTTGTGAGGATAGATATTGCGTGTCGTTGTGCTTGCAAAATTTCTGCTCTTCTATTAGCAGCTGGTTATTCCCGTATACATAAATGGTTTGATCTGTAAACTGGTTGTTAGTGAAGCTGAGCTTTGCCAGCAATGTTCCATTCTGATAGGTGAAATCGGTTCTCAGGATTGTTCCCTCTTCAGTTACTCTTGTTTCAGAAACCTTTAAACCATTTTGGTAGGTGCAGCTCAAAGAATTTTTTGTTCCATAGTGGATATTGTGATGATGCTCCGAGATCAGCAAGCCTTTTTCAAACTTTAATTCGTGGATAGCAGATGCTTCCTCAACGGAATGCCAGTTACTTTTTCCCAGTATGGCGTGCCCCTGGGCCTTAAAAGCAGCGTAGCTTTTAGTTTCATTGCTGTATTTAACCACCCGGTAGTTCTCTCCTGAATATTCATAAACACTCAGAAAGCCATTTTCACCTGAGGCGCTTTTTGCAGTTTCCAAGATCCCGGTTATCTGATCTTTAGCATTATAGAATGTTTCTTTTGTAGTGGTTGAATGCTCATCGCGGTAAACTTCTTTGGAGAGGCGCATGTTTATATATATTTTCTTGTAATATATATAAATAATATTAAAGCGGCTGCAATGTTTATGGTCAAACCTTATTGCGCCGCCACCTGGTTAGCCTGATCGCGGTATGTGCCTTTACACAACAGGCTGTCGTTCCGCACACCCATTTTCAATTGCATAGGTTTTGCCACTGCGTGCTCCGCTTCAAACTGCTCGCCTAACAATATTGAAATAGTGGCTGCAATTTGCTGCTGCCACACCTGCTGCGCTTCTTTTATTTCCCCTGCGGGATCAATGTCCGGCCCTATAACCGCCAGCCACATTTCACCGGAGCCTTTGGCCCAGAAGCCATGCGTTTGCCAGGTGCCGGGGTTCTTCCCTCTCCCATGGTCGGTAGTTATAATAAAGGTGGTATTGTCTTTATAAAAAGGATCGGTTTGCACATAATACCAGAGCGCCCCGATCATACGGTCTACATCAGCGGCTTTTTGCAGGTACAGGTCATAGCGTCCCCGGTGGGCACATTCGTCCGTTTCACCGAGGCCCAGGAACACCACTTTGGGGTGGTGCTGTTCCACATACTGCTGCATACTTAACCAGGTTAACATATCGTATCGGGTGCGTCCCTTACCTGTAATATAGTCCTGCACACAATTCACGGCGGCTGCAGTATCGCCCGCATCTTCAAGCGGCTCATAGCCCGCATTGACGGAGAAGCTGCCCGGGTGCTCATTCAGGATATAGGGTAAGATGTTCCAGGAGCTGAAGGCTACTACTTTACCCTGGTAATCCTTTTGCTGGTTAAGGAATTCCAGCACGTTGGTATTCCTGTTGGCGATGGGCGCATTTGCTACAAAGCGGTTTTCTGTAAAACCGGTCAGCATTTCGCTATAGCCGGGGTAAGAGATCTTATAGAAGTTCCGCACGTTCACCTTGTTATTCCATTGCCGGTTGCCATACAGGCAGCCCTGTTTTGCGATCACATTCCAGAAAAAGGGCATGAGTTTCTGCCGGCGGATGGCTGCTGAATCGTCCCAGTACAGCTGCCGCATGATCGCGGTATCCTTCACCAGGTCCGGATCGGACAGCAGCCTGGCATCGGCCCCGTTAAAGACTTCCTGCCAGCGGAAGCCATCTGTAGTGATTATAAAAATATTCCTTTTCTTTTCCGGCTGAGCAGTAGCAGCCAGCGAAGGGAGCAGAACAATTACCCAGAGCCAGGATCTCATTTGTACGGAGTTTTTCAAAAGAACGTACAAAGTATGATCCAGACATTAACAGGCGGTTAAATTATTGTTGCTTATTGACCGATCAGCAACCTCAGATCTGAAACCGATACCAGGTAAGACAGCTGCGCGGCATACATATCCGCCTCCGCTTTTGCCAGCAGGGACCGGGTGTTCAGCAGGTCTGTTCTTACATTCAAACCGGCGGCCTGCTTATCTTCCTGTAACTTCATCTCCTCTTTTCTATAGGCGGCAACTCTTTGCGCCACCGCAATTAATTCCCGGGACTGGTTCACTTTCCGGTAAGCCTTTTCAATATTATTGTTTACCTGCTGTTGTGTATTAATGATATTCTCTTCGGCCTGCTTTAATTGAAACTGTCTTTGTTTAAGTACTTTTTTGTTTGAAAAAACATCCTGCAAATTCCATTTCAGGCTTGCGCCTACAATGGGGTTGTTGGCAGGCAGGATGGGGTTCCCGAACTGGTAAGTATATCCCGCAATCAATCCCACATCGGGCAGGCTGCTTTGCCTGGCGGCTTTTATGCCCAGGAGCGACTTTGACTTGTTCAGGTTAGCTATTTGCAGATCGGTATTCGAGCTGGCGGCAGCGCTCCGGTATTCATCCAATGCATTTATGGGTTGAATATCAGGCGTTATTGCTTCCAGCTTCAGGGAATCAACCGTAAGGCCTGTAGCGTTTAACAGGTCGCCCATATAATCCTGCATCTGGATATTCAATTTCAGAATGGTCTGCTCCTGATCGGCAATGCTGGCCTGCAGCCCGGCTTTATCTACCGTAATGGTTTTGCCGGCCAGCAGCGCATTTTCCACATCCGTAAGTTTGGATTGGGCTAATGCCAGCTTTGCCGCTGCTTCCTCCTTTTGCTTTTGCGCTATTAATATTCCATAGTAAAGCTGCTCTATTGCCTGTTTTATTTGCAGGGATATTTTAAACTTTTCTTTTTCGGCCAGTGTAACATCTGTTCTGTCTATTTCCAGGCCGGTCCTTATTTTGGCCAGCTGTGTAATGGGCTGGTAAACGGTAAGGCCTGCATTATAATTATGGTGCTCGCCTACTTCAAAATTCTTATCTATATCCGGGAGCAGCACCACATTGGTGGGGCTAAGCGGCAGCTCGCCAATGGTGCCAGCCGGAATGGTCAGCTCTCCCAGGTTAAAGTTGTACTGATAGTTACTGCTCAGGGTAGGAACAATATACTTTTTGATGGCATCTTCTTCTATCTTCGCCTGCTTTTCTTTGATCTGCCATTCCTTTATAGCAAGTACATGATTATTCTTTAATGCAGCCTCTTTCAATTGCTCCAGCGAGTACGATTGAACATCCTGCGCCAGCAGCCGGTTGCCGTAACCGGTAGCCAGCATCAGCAATGATATAATGACTTTTATATTATGTTTCATTTGACAGGTGGCTTTTATTGTTTTTCTAATTCGACAGGTTTTTTCTTTATCCATGCTATGTACAGTACAGGAACAGATATTAATGCCATTACCATGCTCCATACCACACCAAATGCCAGCACACTTGCCAGGGGCGCCCACATGGGAGAGCCTGAAATGATCATTGGCAATACCCCGATAGCTGCTGCCATTGCCGTAAGAAAGATGGGCCGCAAGCGTCTTTTGCCCGATTCAATGGCTGCTTCCCTGATATCAAGCCCATGTTTCATGAGCTCATGGGTATGATCTACCAGGATGATGGCATTACGCACTACAATGCCTGACAGGGCTATGAGACCAATGAAAGCAGTGAAGCTGAAATAATTGCCGGTAAGGAATAAGCCCAGGATGGCGCCAAACAGGCTTAACGGAATGGTGAGCATTACTATGGCCGTTTCCTTAATGTTCTTGAATTGAAACAGCAATATGAAAAAGATGAGCACCAGGCTTACCATCAGTACTGTAATTAACTGGCCCATGGATTCTTTTTTGTTAAAATCCTCCCCGCCATACTCAATACGGTAGCCATCCGGCAGCTGCAGCTTACTGATAGCCGGCTGTATGGCTGCCAGCAATTCTGAAGGCAGCACATCCGGCGTGGTTTCACTTTGCACGGTAAGGGTTCTTACACCATTACGGTGCATGATACGGCCTGTTTGCCATTGCGGGTTCAGATCTGCGATCTGCCTTAAGGGCACTTCTGCCCCTGTTACGGGCGATCTTAAATAGGTATTCTGAAGGTCGCTGGTAGTTTGCCTGCTTTTCTCATCCAGCCGCAGCACAATGTTCACGGGATCATTACCTTCATACATGTTGGAGACGGCGGCCCCGCTAAAACCGGTGTACACGGTTTGAGAAATACTGGTAGTAGTATACCCCAGGCGGCTGGCCTCCTCCTTTAATTTTATGCTGATGCCGTAATAGTCTTCGGCAAAATCATTTCTTACAAAACGGTTACCCTTTTTACTTTTAATAATATTTGCTACCTCTTCTGCGATGGCTTTTAAATGATCAATATCATCGCCAATGATCCTGACCTCTACCGGCGCTTTTAGCGTGGATCCCTGCTGCATGAGCTTTACATAAGTGGTGCCTTCCGGTATCAGCGCATTCACCTGGCTGCTTAGCTCCTCTGCCAGTTCATCCGTAGTTTTTTCTGTGGTAGTGTTAATGAGTATCTGGGCATAGTTGCTGGTAGGGAACTCCGGTGAAAAGTTGTAATAAAACCTTGGGGAAGCAGTACCGGTAAAGGTGGCATAGGAAACTACGCGTTTATCATTTTTTATTAATGCCTGTACCCGTAAAATGGCTGCATTGGTTTTTTCCAGCTTTGTGCCGGTAGGCATCCATAACTCTACTACAAACTGGTTGCGCTCTGCTGCGGGAAAAAACTGCTGCCGCACACCGTTTGAAAACAGTAAACCCGCCAGCACAATGGGCACTAAGCTGCCAAAAATAGTTAGCCGGGGATGCTGCACACTCCAATTCAGCAGGTTATTATAACCATACTGCATAAGGTCCAGCAGCGATTTCCTTTTCTTTTTTTCATGGGCATCAGCGGTTTCCGCCTGCTGGTGCAATCCTTTTTTGATAAAGGTGTAACAAAGCAAAGGCGTTAAAACCATCGCCACAAAGAAGGAGGAGGCTAAAGCAACGGCAACGGTTATGGGTAGTGCAAAAATAAACTCGCCCACAGTTCCCCTTAATAACACCATGGGCATAAATGATGCAATAATAGTAACTGTTGCTGCCAGCACCGGCACTACCAGATCATTGGCACAACGCCATGCAGCCGTCCACCTGTCAATGCCTTCATCCAGCAGCTCCACATAATTATCTGCAATTACAATGGCATCATCCACTACCATTCCCAATACCAGGATCAAAGCTGCCAGGGATACCTGGTGCAGCTCAATGCCCAATGCATGCATTACGGCAAAAGTTACCGCCACTGTCATTGGTATAGCCATGGCAGCTACTGCTGCAATGCGTAAGGGCAACAGCAACACCACCACAATGATCACAGAAAGAATGGCCAGGAAAAACTCGCGGATGAAATGCGAGATATTTTCATCTACCACATGGGGCTGATTAACGATGGTAGTGATCTTTACACTGGAAGGGATCACCTTCCTGGCTTCCTCAATCTTCCTGTCTACCGTTTCTCCAAACTTTACAATATTGTTGCCTTCCTGCATCTGAACGGAAAGCATCATGGCTTTGTTTCCGTTGACCGTAATAATACTCTGCGGCTCTGCATAATCCCTTTTCAGATCAGCCACATCGCCCAGCTTAACCACAGCGCCTGACTGCGAGGTGCCTACTATTTGATTTGCCAGGTCTGTTTCCGTGCTATAATAGCCATTGGTATAAAGCGGCGCTTTACTGCTGCCTGTTTTTACCTCGCCGGTGGCATTAATACTATTCTGCGATTGCAGCAGCTGTACCACTTGTTGTGTGCTTACGCCGTAGCGGGACAGCTTTTCTGAGGTGGATGATACTACAATTTCCTCCTGCTGCTCACCGATCCGTTTTATTTTTGAGGCAGCTGGTATCGTACGCAGATAATCCTCCAGCTTTTGGGCATAGCGCTTTAATTCCTCATAACTGGCAGTATTGCTTTCCAGGCCAATAACCAGGGCTTCGGTATCGCCAAAATCGGAGTTAACAACAGGTCCTTTTACCCCTTCCGGCAGATCGACCTGCCTTGAGATCAAAAGCTGATGGCGCAGCTTACTCCAGAAGATATCCGGTTGTTTTACACTTTCTGTAAGCTCCACATTCACTACCACTACGCCATCTTTTGTGGTGGAATATGTTTTGGATTTGTCAACCTCTTCATATTGAAAAAGGTATTGTTCCAGCTTTTTGGTAACCTGGTCTTCCACCTGCGCTGAGTTAGCACCCGGGAAATATGCCACTACCAATCCCTGGCGGATGGTGATCTTAGGGTCTTCCCTGCGCGGCATATTCAGCAAAGAGTTTACACCAACCGCAAAAAGCAACAACAATACCGACAATGTTACATGCTTATACTTCAGTGATGCTTTAATGATGTTCATTACAATATTATTATTTGGTAATAGCAATTAGTGACCCATCCGACAGCTTTTTCTGCCCACTTGTAACAACAACTTCCCCATCTGAAAGCCCGGATACTACCTCAATTTTGTTATCGATCATGTGCCCAAGGCTTACCCTGCGCTTAAACGCCTTGTTCTGTGCTTCATCTACCACAAACACAAAGCTTTGGTTGGAGAGGTCCTGCTGAATACATTCTGCCGGCAATAAGATCGCCTGCTTTTTATTGTTGGTGGCAATGCTGGCTTCTGCGATCATGCCCGGGCGAATAAGCAGGCCGGGATTCTCTATTTCAATTTTAACCGTAAAAGCCCTGGAAGTAGCATCTGCAGCGGATCCCATCTCTATTACCTTACCGGTAAATACTTTATCAAGGGAGGAGACCCTGACGTTGGCAGCCTGCCCGATCTTAACTTCATGCAGCTCCCCTTCCGGAACATAGGCCAGCACTTTTACCTTTTTGATATCAGCCAGTATAAACAGCGGCATCCCTACATTAATGATCTCCCCTACTTCGGCCTGCCGTTTAAGCAATACGCCACTGATGGGGGCATACAATCTGGTATCGGATAAATTTTTCTGCTGCAGCTGCTGTTGCAGCCTGGCCTGCTGCAGAGTGAAGGTTATTTTAGAAAAGTCGCCTTCACTCAGGCTGCCCCTGTCATGTAATATTTTCAGGCGGTTAAATTCATCGGCAGTATTATTTACCTGCACATCTGCCAGTCCTTTGGCAATGGAATAATTAGTGGGGTCAAGGCTGGCGATCAGCTGCCCTTTTGAAATATTTTCGCCTTCCTCATTGGACACATAATTAACCTTACCGGCCACCATAAAGCCTAATTTCACGGTAGTGCTGCCTTCAATATTGCCGCTTACCGACACCCGGTTAGCAATCGTATCCGGGTGCACCGCCTCTGCTTTAACAGCAATGACTGCTGCATTGCTGCCCGGTGTATGTGCTGTTTTGCTCTTACAGCTGGCAAAGCATGCCAGGGCAAGCATGAGGGGATAAAATAGAGATCGTATCATCTTTATTATGTTTTATTATTCAGAGAAATATTGTTCCTGTATTTGCAGATCTTTTATGCCCAGAAAAGCCAGCACCTCTTTTGCTTTTTCAACAAACATGGCATTACCTGAAATAATGAAATAGGTTTGCTGCATGGTGTTTGCATTCAGTACAGCTTCTATATCCTCCTGCTGAAAAGTTACCGGATGGTAGCTTATAAATAACCAGGCAGGGAAATGCTTTTGCAGGATCTCTAATTCTTTCCGGAACTGATGCCGGCTGCTTACAGAACAATAGATCAATGACACATGCTTATAACCACGTTCTGCCAGCCTTTTTTTCAGCACAGGGAAGATGGAGGCTATTCCCAGATCATCTGCAAAGAATATATAATGAACACCAGGCACCTGAAGAAGGTTTTGTACTATTGAATAAATTCTACAGTGCAAAACAACGAAAACGGGGGGAGCGTATTTTTAATCTATCTTAAAAAATGGGAAAGCGGGTTAACTATTTCTGGGCTCTTATAACACTGAGGGTTTGTTGTGTTATGCCCAGGTAGGAGGCTATATGGCCCAGCGGCGCCCTGGATAAGATATCCGGATAGTTGGCCATCATAAACTTGTAGCGCTGTTCTGCTGTTTGGAACTGTACGGAAAAAAGTTTGTCGGAAAACCGCTTCAGATTTTCAATAGCCACCATAAAGGCAAATTCTTTGAAAACATTGATCCCGCTAAACAAGGTATTAAATTCTTTGAAGTGGATCACCCGCAGGGTGGCGTTTTCCAGCACTTCCCTGCCATAAGGGTCGGCGTTGTTAAAATAAACAGCGTCCACAGACATGGTAAAGCTGTTCTCATCAAAGAAAAAATGGGTAATGTCTTTTCCGTCTTTGTTATAGAATGTGCGGAGCATTCCTTTTTCTACAAAATACACCTTCTGGGAGTGGTTATCAGGCTGCATCAGGATTGTTCCCTTGGGATGATACTCCTGCTTAAAAGCCGCATCAATGGCTGCGCTTTCGTCGCCGCTCAATTTTACTTTGGTATGGATGTATTGTACCAGATCCATGGCTAAATAAAGGTACAATCATTTTTTAAGGGGACAGCGCTAAGGCGCTGAAAATTTGGTTAGTTGGCTCACACCTCCTTTTTCACCATCCCATCAAACCCCACATTAAAAGCTTTTGCATAAACCCCCATTTGTTCCGGTATAGATTCATTATTATCTATCCAATCCAGCTGGATCTCCAACGGATCATTGCCATTATTAAAGTATAATACCAGGTAATTGAACGAGCCGCTCTCATCAGTTTCATTCCTTATACCATAACTGCGCAAGGTATTCCAGCCATAGGAAGATCCTTTATACATCATTCCTTCATGATTCAGCTCCATCACCAGTGAATTTTTAATAGCAATCCAGGTACAGCGGCCAAATGCAATAAGACCTACCGTCAAAAACAGCCAGCCGAAAAATGAAGCAACACTCTTACTTGCAAGCCAGTAAAAGCCCTGGCATGCGGCCAGGAAACCAATGACTGCTGCCACTGAATAAGCAACACGGTGCCTTCTGTATTGTACAATGGGTAATTCCATCAGGATAGCATTTCCGGTAATATTACATCATTTTTTGTATGGATACGACAAAAGCGGAGGTATGAATCATTTAACTAGATGACAACACCACCAAATAAAAATTCCCCCTCCCAAACTTTTTATAAAATGCCCTCGTATATGTAACGGTTTTATTTACGGAAGCATTATTCTTAAGGTCAAAAACCCTGCGGCCCTGCTATACACAGGCCCTTAGCGCATTTTAAAAACACATTTATGAAAAGGAAAGCTGTAAAACAGATCCTCCTGTGGGGAGGTGGTATATTCCTGTGCCTGACAGTAATATTAGCGGTGCACATTTATATGGTTACACGCCCCAAGGCCGCGGATGCATATACCCGTATTATGGCGCGGATAGATATTAAACAGCCGCTTTCACAGCAGGATGCGGATAAGATCTCTTCCTGGATGTACCAGCAGCAAGGAATAGACCGCGTAATGGTAAACCCGCAGTCCAGGATCATAGTGTTCACTTTTTTCCCGGTGAAAACCAGCGCTACTGAGATTGTGCGCAATTTTAAAACAACGCTCCATTATCCGGGGGACCGGTATATGCCGAGCGCTGAAGAAATGAAGCAGGGATGCCCGGCTATGAGCGCCTCCTTTGCGTCTAAGATCACCAGCATTGTTAAATACATTTTTTAAATAGCTAAATCAATCAACCCACATGAAAAAGTCAGCGTTGTTATTTGTCCTTGGCCTGGTTGCCATCTTTGCAGTAATGGAATCCTGCAAGAAAGACAAGAATACAGAAACTCCCACCAAAATGACCCTGTATGATTCTTTAGGTGGTACTACCATGGTAAGCGACCCTGCCAATGCCGGCATGATGATAGAAAAAGGCCGCCTGGGCCTTCGTTCTGTAGTGGACAGCGCCATTTTTGTAATTGCAGGCGATTCAAAGCTGAATGGTTTCTTTACCGTATTACTGGCAGAGGTAACCTCCGGCAATACCAGCGGTTTCCAGGCGCTGAGCAAAAACCTGACAGACTTTTTCTGCGTGGCTACGGGCGCTAAAAACTTTAATTATGGCGGTAAAAGCATGGTGGCTGCACATGACCCGGCCCAGAACTCCCGTATGAACGGTAAAGCAGCCAATGCTGATTTTGATGAGTTCATAGCAGATCTGGTAGTGGCGGCTAAAAAGAACGGCCTTTCTGATCAGCTGATCGGCCAGGTTGGTAAATTAGTGGAAACAGTACGCCCTGCAGTGGTACAGAAATGATTGGGGTTTCATAGATACAGTAATGTGCCTCAATGAAAGTTGGGGCACATTTTTTATCTCCACTGAAAATAAAAACAGCTTCCCTCCCCTGGTACAGACCGTACCCATACCTTGCCGCCCTGTGCTTCTACCAGCAGCTTCAGGATATTAAGCCCTACACCCGTTCCCTTTGTATCATCTTCATTCAGTGTTTCAAATAAGCGGAAAATGCGGGTGTTATCTTTTTCTTCAATACCGGGGCCATTGTCTTTTACATAAAACTCATAGAACTCTCCTTTTAATGCGCCGCCTATACTAATTACGGTTTCCTGCTTATCGTTGTATTTAATGGCGTTGCTTAATAAATTCTGGAATACCTGCCATAGCTTTTGCCGGTTGGTATGCAGCACCGGTAAGTTCGGTTCAATGAGGATCTTCACATGATCCGGCGGAAACAGCAGCTCTATCAGCTGTTCCAGCAGCTCCTGCACATTCACCTCTTCCGCTGCCTGCTGCAGCGGGTGATGGCTGCTGTATTCCAGGATGGCGCTGATCATATCAGAAAGCTGGGTAGCAGAGCTGATAGCCATTTCCAGGTAATTCATAAGCTCCGGCGCCTGCTGCAGCTGCTTTTCTTCTTTCAATAATAGCAACAGTCCGGCTATACCGGAAAGCGGCGATTTAAGGTCATGCGCTACCGTATGCAGAAAACGTTCCAGCTGCCCGTTCACCTGCTCTTTTTCTACAAGCGTTTGCCTGAGCTCCTGTTCATAGAAATACAATCTTTCAAACACATCTACCTTGGCGCGGCATATATTTACGTTCAGCGGTTTTAACAGGTAGTCTACAGCGCCCTGCTCAAAGCCCATCATCATATCCCGCTCATCCTTATTACTGGCGGTTACAAAAATAATGGAGATGTTGCGTGTTTCCGGATCGGCCTTTAACAGGCGGGCTACTTCAAAGCCATCTATATCCGGCATCTGCACATCCAGTAAAATAAGCCCGATCTCCTCATGCCGCAGTACTTCCTTTAAGGCGTCGCTGCCGGAGCCGGCCAGTATGAACTCCCGGTGATCCGCTTCCAGCATAGCCTGCAGCGAGTTAAGATTTTCAGGACGGTCATCTACCAACAGGATGGTGATCTTTTTTGTTCGGCTCACATTCATTAGGATTGGTTATGGCGGTATATTTTATATTGCAAATTCACCGTATCAAAATGCCGGCTTATTTCAGCGGCGTGAATAGATTCTTTAGTGCCCAGGGCCAGGTAGCCATGCGGCGACAAACTTTCCTCAAACAACCGTAACACCTGCGCCTGCAGCTCCCGTTTAAAATAGATGAACACATTGCGGCAGCAGATCAGCTGGAACTCATTGAAAGAGCCATCTGTTACCAGGTTATGCTGGGAAAAAGTAATATGCTTCCGCAGCTCTTTTTTAAAGATCACACTGTCGTATTTGGCAGTATAGTAATCGCAAAAATCGGCCTGGCCGCCGGATTGTATATAGTTATACGTGTTATGCTTCATGGCGCTTACCGGCACAATACCTGCCCTGGCCCGTTCCAGGTTAGCGGGGTTCAGATCCGTGGCATAAATGCGCGTTCTGTTCAACAAACCTGCTTCCTGCAATAATATAGCCATAGACAGGGCTTCTTCACCTGTGGCGCAGCCTGCATGCCATATCTTAATAATGGGATAGGCGGCCAGCTTGGGCAGCACCTGTGTTTTCAATATTTTAAAGAACGATGGATCCCGGAACATCTCTGTAACATTCACGGTTATAAACTGCACCATACGGTTAAGGAAACCGGGCTCATTTACCAGGCGGTGCTTCAGGTCAAATACTGCAGGCGCCCCTTCATGCCCCATGAAATAAAGGATACGCCGTTTAACGGAGGCCTGCATATAACCGGTAAAATCAAATCCATACTGCAGCTTCAGCATATGTAATACACCGGAAAGATCCTGATTGCTTAATTCATTACTCATAGGATATACCTGCTTACCCTAACCATACACGCAACAATGAAAAAAGTTTATTTCCATCCACCGGTTTGGCAATATAATCTGATGCGCCGGCGCTTATACATTTCTCACGGTCGCCGGCCATAGCCTTTGCCGTAAGCGCTATTACCGGCAACAGGGCGGTACGCTCACTACTGCGGATATGCCGTATTGCTTCATAACCGTCCATTTCCGGCATCATAATATCCATTAACACCAGCCGTATATCCGGGTGGGTTTCCAGCTGCTGCAAGGCTTCCTTACCATCTGTAGCCGTTATTACCTGCAGCCCTTTGCCGGATAACAGTGCCTTTAAAGAAAACAGGTTGCGCATGTCATCATCTGCCAGCAGCACCTTTTGCCCTTCCAGGCTTTGCTCTGCAGGGGCCGGGGCTGTTGCCTGCAAAGGAGCCTGCTTTGCTTCATTTACCCGGAACAGGAACAGCGCCAGCTCATCCAGCAAGCGGTCGCGGGAAAAAGTTGAATCGCGGATAATGGCAGCAGCTTCTTTTTTCAGCTGCATTTCATCTGCTTCGGAAATATCGCGGTCCAGGTATACGATCAGCGGCTTGTCTTTTCCTATCATAGACCTTAACAGCGATAGCTGCCGGATGCCTTCCTGCACATTGCTGCCAATATCCAGCACTATGCCGTCAAAGCTTTCTTCCGGCAAAATGCCGGATGCTTCCTCTATATTCTTTACATGATGGTATTCTGTGTGCAGCTGCCGCTCGTCGCTGAGCGGTTGCAGGGAGGGCGCCTGCAGCAAGGTATTACCGGATATTACCAGCACCTTTTTCAGATCTTCCTGCATATGGTATTGAATGCCGGAGAACACGGCTTCCAGGTCATTCATCTGCAAAGGCTTTTGCGTGTATCCCTGTATGTGATCGCTTACCTGTAAAGATATTTCACCGGAAGAAATGATGTGCACCAGGATATGTTTCAGCTCAGGTGAATTGCGGATCACCTTCAGAATGCTATGCCCGTCAATAAACGGCAGGTTCACATCCAGTATAATAGCCGCCGGCAGGTATTTGCGGGCGAAGAACAGTCCATCACTGCCGTTCAGCGCTACTACTGTTTTATATCCCTTTTGCCGGGCAAAATCGCGCAGGATGGTGGCAAAGTTGGCATCATCTTCTATGATCAGCACCACGGTATCGCCTTTGCTCAGCTGCTCGCGGTCGTCGGCAACCGGCGCCGCCTCTTTCTGGTAAGCAACCGGTACGGGACCATAAGGTATAGCCACAGCGGCAGCTACCGGCTGTGTAATGGCCGCCAGGGGCATTACCACGGTAAAGGTGCTGCCCTGCCCTTCTTTGCTTTGCAGCAGTATTTCACCGCCTAACATTTTCACCAGCTCGCGGCTAATGGAAAGGCCTAACCCTGTACCCCCAAACCTGCGGCTGGTAGAACCATCTGCCTGGCGAAAGGCTTCAAACACCTGCAGCTGCTTATCCAGCGGTATGCCCATGCCGGTATCGGAAACGGCTATATGCAAACCATCATCCTGCATATGGCATTGCAAGTGTACAGTACCCCCTGAAGGTGTAAATTTAAATGCGTTGGACAGCAGGTTCCGGATCACCTGTTCCAGCCGCTGCTTGTCAGTATGAATATTGGCGGGCACCCCTGGCGCTACTGTTGTAATAAAGTGGATCTGTTTTTGTTCCGCCACAAAATAGAACAGCTGTTCCAGGTCGTACACCACAGCGGCTATGGGCACCTCTTCTATATTGAGCTCCAGCTTACCGGCTTCTATCTTTGAAAGGTCCAGTATGTCGTTAATAAGCTTTAACAGGTCGGAGCCGGAGCGGTGAATAATACCGGCGTACTCCATTTGCTTGGCGGAAAGATTGCGTTCTTTATTTTCTTCCAGCAGGCGGGCCAGTATTAACACGCTGTTCAGCGGCGTACGCAGCTCGTGCGACATGTTAGCCAAAAACTCCGATTTGTATTTGCTGCTTTGCTCCACCTCCTGCGCTTTTTGGGCCAGCTCCTGCCTGGCCAGCTCCAGGGTATGGTTCTTGGCCCTCATTTCTTCATTAACCTGCCGCAGCTCCTCTTCATGCACCCGTAATTCTTCTTCAGAGGCGCGCAGCTCATTATTAGTTTGCTGTAGCCTGTCCTGTTGTGTTTCCAGGATCTCCTTTTGGGATTGTACGGTTTCCAGCAGGCTTAATACGCGGGTTCTGGAAATAGCGGCCTGGAAGCCAATGGCAATAGCATCTGTAACGCCTTTTAAAAAGGTTAGCTGCTTGGGTTGTACTTCCTGGAAAAAAGCCAGCTCCAGTACGCCTATTAGCCGGTTATCCACCCAAAGCGGCATGTATAACAAAGCGCCGGGCCGGCCGGCCATGGATGCAGCGCTTATTTGCCAGTAATGTGCGGGAATATCTTTTAGTACCTGTATTTCTTTTTGCGTAGCAGCCTGCCCGATCAAACCTTCCTGTAAGGCATAAGCTTTTATGGGGTTAGCCGACAGTGCTACGCCGGCGGCCAGCTTCAGCAGCTTTTCCTCTTCATCATAATAATATACTGCACCGGCAGGCAGGCCCAGGTATTGCACCAGTGTTTGCAGGCATTTTTCCGCCCGCTGTACAATGCCGTTTTGCCCGTGCAGGCTTTCATTCACCTGGCCTATACCGCTCAGCAGCCAGTTCTTTTCATTGGTAGTATCGTTCAGGCTTACCAGCTCGTTCAGCTTGTACCTCAGCTCCCGCTGCGCTTTTATACGGTTGCTAAGCTCCTGGTAAGAGATGATCATTAATATACTGGCTACCAGAAGAATTAAAAGGGTGTTAATGGCCAGCATAACCGTGGCACGATTCACCGCACGGTTGCTTTGCTCATTACGCATTACCAGCAGGCTTCTTTCCGCGGTTATCAGGTCTGCCAGGTTGGTGTGTACCTCGTTCAGGTATTTCCTTTCCTCTTTTGTAATGGGCACTACATGACTAAAAATATAATTGGTGTCGAGTTTCGTGTCCAGGCGTTCCCAGAAATTCAGCAGGGCAATCATGTTATTCTCTATCTGCGTGGCGCGCCGTGCTTCAGCGGGGTTATCGGCTACCATTTTCTTCAGCTCCTGCACCAACGGCAAAGGCTTGCTGCGCTGGGCATAATAAGGCGCCAGGTATTGTGTATCATGTGTGCTGCGGAAAGTAATACCGGCGGATTCTATTTCATACACCAGGCGGTTAATCCGCTGGCTCAGGGTAATTACTTCATACGTATGCTCTACCCAGCCGGCTTCGGTACGTTGGTTTTTAAAGGTCAGGTAAGAAAAAACCCCTGCTGTGATCACTAATGCCAGGGCCACTCCAAAGCCCAGGAATAGCCCTATCTTCAATTTTGGTCTCATATTATATGGCGCCGACTAGTAGAAATGATCAGTTACTGATGGACAAATATATACTTAAAAATATCAGTTAATTTACTGTTATACAAACATTCGATTGCATTTTATCATTCAGCGCAGGTAATGCTCAATCCGCCAAAAAGGCCGTCACACCTTATTATAAAACAAACGGAATATTTTTTTTTTTGCTTCGATGGCTTATATTCGATAAAATTTCTCGTTAGGATACCGAACTGACACTTGTTTTGACCGGATAACGGTTTATTAAAAAAATTAATACATCACCATAATCCCTACTCTTATGAATACAGTGGACAATAGGGGTATTCCAAAATTGCCAACATGAAGAAGATCTTATTAGTAGAAGATGATGAAGTCATGCCAAAGATTGTTGAGAGGATATTGCACCGGGAAGAGTACCGCATAGACCATGTTACCAATGGGAAAGAGGCGTTTCAGAAGCTGGATGACACCGGTTATGACTATGACCTCATCATTACAGATATATTAATGCCGTATGCCAGTGGTTTTGAGATCATCAGCAAGGTAAAGAACCGTAAGGAAGGTAAGCCCATACCGGTGATCATTGTTTCCAATGCGGGCAATGAGGATATGGTGCTGGAAGGTTTTAAGCTGGGGGCCGACGATTTTTTGAAAAAGCCGGTAATGCCCGGTGAATTACTGATCCGCGTAAAAAGATTGCTCATGCAATATAAATAGGCAGGCGGCTTACGGCCGATGCTTTAACTGATCCTACTGAAAAATGAATGTGTTACCTGTATTTTTTACATCTGTCCTATATAACCTTAGGTATGCGCCGCTGATCATCCAGATCGCCTGCGTATTTATATTTATTGCCGTTACCTGCACCATTATTGCATACCTGTCTATACTCATAGGCCGCTATAAAGGCCACCGGCATGAAAAAAAGCTGGCTAAGCTACACCCGCTCATTGACCAGCTGCTGCTGGAAAATGTATTGATGAACGAGGCGCTTACCCAGGAAAATACTGAAGAAATTCCCCTGGCGGCAGATGCTTTTCACCAGCCTGTATTTCGCAAACGCTGGGCGCGGCAGGCGCTGATAGACCGGCTGATCCACTACCGCAATAATGTAAGCGGCATTATGGGCGAGCAGCTGCGCAACCTGTATATACAGCTGGAGCTGGATAAAGAATCCCTGAAAAAGATGAAGTCGCGCAAATGGGATAAAAAGGTGCAGGCCATGGCGGAGCTTACCAGCATGAACATGTCTATAGCCGATGTTACCATTCTGCCGCTTACCAACAGCCGCAACCGCGAGCTACGTGCAGCCGCGCGGCATGCCTATATTAAACTCAGTAAGAACGAGCCCTTCAAGTTCTTTGACCTGGCTACAGAACCGCTGCTGTTATGGGACCAGGTGGAATTGTTCCGCATTATTTCCACTACGGAAAAAATTGCTATTCCCAACTTTGCACAGTGGATCACCTACTCTTCCAATAAAAGCATTATCTCTTTTTGCCTGAAGCTGGTAGTGCATTACAACCAGATCAGCGCAGTGCCGGCTGTTGAAAAGCTGCTGGATACGCGCGATCATTACCTGCGGGCCGATGCCATCAACTGCCTGGGTAAAATGCAGATAGCGGAAGTGGAAGATAAGCTGATACGGATGTACAACAGCCAGCCGCTGAACTGCCAGATAGAGATCCTGAAGCTGCTGGGCCGCGTTAGCAGCGGCAAACATGTCGATTTTCTGCGGCAGGAATTTTTACACTCCACCGATTTTGAGCTGCGTAAGAATGCCGCCAAATCACTGATCAATAATCAATGGGCGGCCCAAAACCTGATCACTGAGCTGGTGGATACCGCTACTGCGGAAAACAAACGCATCCTGAAACATTGCATGAATCCTTTGATTAAATTCTGAACGGCAGCATGAGCTTTTGGCAAACTATAGGACGGATCTATGAGAGCAGCGTTTTTGTATACGGAACGGTGCTGTTGTTTATTTATGCCATGCTGGCTGTTTTTTCTATGATAGCCGTGCGCGCCTATGCCCGCAAAGACAAGCTGGGGCAGGGCCACATGCTCAACAGCTCGCCCCTGGCCCCGGGTATTACCGTGCTGGCGCCGGCTTACAATGAAGGCCTTACCATTATTTATAACGTACGCTCCCTGCTTACGCTGAACTATCCGAAATACGAGATCATCATTATTAATGACGGCAGTACCGATAACAGCCTGGAACAGCTGATCACGGAATTTAACCTGGTGCAGGTAGATTTTGCCTACAACGTGAAAATAAAAACACAGCCGGTACGCAAGATCTTTAAATCCACTAACCCCGCCTATGCGCAGCTGATGATCATTGACAAAGTTAATGGCAAAAGCAAGGCAGATGCGGTGAACGCCGGTATTAACGCGGCCAGCTATAACTATTTTGTGTGTACGGATGTGGATTGTATACTGGATAAGAACACCCTGCTGGAGCTAATTAAACCGGTAATGCAGGAAGGCACCAAACGGGTGATCGCTACCGGCGCTACGTTGCGCATTGCCAACTCCTGCGAGTTTGACCAGGGGGTAATGACGCGCATGCGGCCGCCCCGGCAGCTGCTGCCCCGCTTCCAGGAAGTGGAATACATCCGCGCTTTTGTACTGGGCAAAATGGGCTGGAGCTTATTGAACTGCGTGCCCAATGTATCCGGTGGTTTGGGATTGTTTGATAAGGAAGTGGCCATCCGCAGCGGGGGCTACGACCATAGCTCTTTTGGCGAGGATATGGAGCTGATGACCCGCATGTGCCGGTATGCGCATGATAATAAGATCAACTACGCCATCCGTTATATTCCCAAAACCCTTTGCTGGACAGAGGCGCCGGAATCTGTAAAGATCTTTAACCGGCAGCGCACCCGCTGGGCAAGGGGTTTGGCGCAGCTGATGTTTTCCCATTTTGGCATGTTCCTGAACCCGCGCTATGGAAAAATGGGCCTCATCATCTTCCCCTATAATTTCTTTTTTGAGCTGCTGGCGCCCCTGGTAGAGGTAACCGGCATTATCTATTATATCATCATGATATGCCTGGGGCAGATCAACTGGCCTACTGCTGTAATGCTGCTGGTGTTCGTATATACGTATTCGGTAATGATCACTACCATCGCCATCCTGTGGGACCAGCTTACCTTCCGGTATTACCGCACCTGGAAAGAGGTGGCTTACCTGTGTATGACGCCTTTCATGGAATTTTTCCTGTATCACCCGTTGATCGTATTATTCTCCCTGCGGGGATATTATTACTTTTTGACGGGGAAGAAAAGTACTTGGGGCAACATGCAGCGGCGGGGTTTCCGGCAAAATGTGCCTGGCGCCAAAACGGCCGCCGTTTAACCATAAAACCAATTGAACGCGCGTGGAGTTTATTAAGAATTTTTATGAGGGCTTTGTTTTTGTGTATGGCTGTACCATGCTGTTCTGGTATGCGCTGCTGGCATTGCTTTCCCTGCGGGGCATTATCCGGTACCAGCGCAAGAACAGCTATGTGGATCATAATATTATGGTACAATCGCCCCTGGCGCCGGGCATTTCTGTAATTGCACCGGCCTATAATGAAGGGGTTACCATTATCTCCAATGTACGGTCGCTGCTTACGCTGAACTATCCTGTTTTTGAAGTGATCATTGTAAACGACGGCAGCACGGACGATACGCTGGAAAAGCTCATTAACGAGTTCCAGCTTGCAGAAGTTGTTTTTGCCTATAATGAACGCATACAATCCCAGCCTGTAAAACGTGTATTCAAATCCGTTAATACCGCCTATGATAAGCTGGTGGTAATTGATAAGGTGAATGGTAAAAGTAAGGCAGATGCCTCCAATGCCGGTATTAACGCCGCTGCCTATGCTTACTTCCTGTGTACGGATGTGGACAGCATTATTGAAAAAGATACGCTGCTGCGCATGATCAAACCCTTTATGGATGAGGAGAATAAAAAAATAAAGGAAGTAGGCGAGCCCTGCCCGGAATGCGGGTATGTGCATGTGGTGGAAGACAGCATACGGGTAATAGCCACCGGCGCTACCCTGCGCCTGGCCAACTCCTGCGAGGTGGATGAAGGCGTGATAACCCGTGTGCGGCCGCCCCGGCACTGGCTGCCCCGCTTTCAGGAAATGGAATATATACGCGCCTATGTGCTGGGTAAAATGGGCTGGAGCCTTATTAACTGCGTGCCCAACGTATCCGGCGGTTTGGGATTGTTTGATAAAGAGATTGCTATTAAAGCCGGCGGTTACGACAGCAAATCCTTTGCGGAGGATATGGATATTGTAACGCGCATGTGCACCTACATGATAGATAACAAGCTGAAATACGCCGTTCGTTATATCCCTACCTCCCAGTGCTGGACAGAGGGGCCGCCTAACCTAAAAGTATTCAGCCGGCAGCGCACCCGCTGGGGGCGTGGCCTGGCAGAGATCATGACCATACACCGCAAGGTGATCTTTAACCCGCGGTATAAACGTTTAGGCCTGATAGTGCTGCCGTATAACCTATTCTTTGAGTTCCTGGCGCCTATTATTGAATTTACCGGTATCCTGTATTACATCTACCTGATCATTACCAACCATATTAACTGGCCCTTTGCTACCATCTTACTGCTGTTTGTGTACCTGTATTCGGTAATGATCACTACCCTGGCTATCTGGTGGGACCAGATGACCTACCGTTATTATAAAACCTGGAAAGAGGTAATGGGACTGGCGCTGATGGCTTTCCTGGAACCATTCATATACCATCCGCTGATCGTGTTCTTTGCGCTGCGCGGATATTATTTCTTTATAGTAGGAAAAAAACATACCTGGGGAAATATGCAGCGCCAGGGTTTTGGACAGAAAAAAACGACTGCTGCTTAGACCAAACTGTTATACATGCGGAGTGCTATAAAATACCTGTTACCGGTTGTAATGTTGTGCAGCTATCTGCCGGCTACGGCGCAGCTATTTGGTAAAAAGGGAAAGGATGCAGAGGAATTGTACAATGAAGCGGTACGGCAAACCAAAGCGCAAAATTATAAACAAGCTATAGAAATATCCAAACAGGCGCTGGCCAAACAACCGGATATGACAGACCAGCTGCTGCTGCTGGGCCGCCTGTACATGCTTACCGGACGCAACGATCTGGCCAGGAAGTATGTAAAACAGGTGCTGGCAGCTGCCCCGCGCTACCGCGATGCTTATTTTTATGCGATCAATATAGAGCTGTCTGAAAAGAAATACGAAGAAGCCGCCTGTTATGCGGATGAAGGGCTGGGTTATTTTCCCAATGACCACGACCTGATGTTAAAGAAGCTAAGCGTGCTGGATGCAGCCGCTAATTTTTATAAAGGCGATGCCTATGCCACTACCCTGCTGAACACCTACCCCGAAGATACTACGGTGCGCAATGCCTATACCGGCCACTACCTGCTTTCAGGCAACTATTTCAGGGCCAGGGGCAATAACAACCTGGCGCGCAGCAGCTATGAAAAAGCGCTGCTGATGGAGCCGGATAACGAGGAAGCCACCACCGCTATCACTAACATGTATATACGCTCCGGCAACTTCTCCCCTGCACTGGAGCAGGTGAACACTGCGCTGGCAGGCAATCCATCATCTTACGAGCTGCTGATGCGCAAGCTGTCACTGCTGCAGGATATGCACAGCTATGCCGATGCGCTGGGCGTGCTGCAGCAGGTGCTGAAGTATTACCCGAATGACGCCAAAGCCCGTAGCATGGAGGTACCCCTGCGCATGGAAGCCGCAAGCTACTATGCACAAACAGACCCTTACCTGCTATACCAAAGCATACTGGAAAAAGATGCCGGTAACCGGGAGGCGCTGGATAAGGTGATTGGGCTGAGCATGTCCAGGGGCGCGTACCGCGAAGCGCTGGCATGGATTAACCGCGGGCTGAAACAAAGCCCCAATGACCAACGTTTGCTGGGATTAAAAATAGATGTGCTGGAAAGCGACCGCAAATTCGCGGACGCAGCAGCGCTTACCGGGCGGCTGCTGCAAAGCAACCCCTCATCTGCCGACCTGAAGAACCGCTATGTAAGCCTGAAAGTGGCCAGCGGACGGGATTACCTGGCGCAGCAGCAGTATGACCTGGCCCGCTCTGAATTTGAGATGGCCCTGCAGGCCGCCCCTGCTGATACTGCGGCGCTGGATATGCTTGCCAACACTTACCTGGTACAAAAAGACCCGGCCCGCGCTTTACAGGTATTGGACCAGGCGCTAACTACTTACCCGGGTAACACCCGTTTTCTGCTAAAGAAATCCAATATACTGGCAGATATGGGACGCTATGATGAAGCGGCAGATATAACTGCTGCGCTGCTGGCCAAATATCCCAATGATCCCAAATACAGCAGCATGCTGGCAGAAACCCGTTTAACAGCCGGCCGCATATTAATGCAGGCGGAAGAGTATGATATGGCGCGCATACAGCTGCAGGCCGTACTGGCCCAACAGCCTGATAATACGGAAGCGCTGAACTACCTCATTAACCTGGAAAGCGCACAACAACGGCCGGACAGCGCTTTGCACTATGCCAACCTGGCCCTGGGTTACCACCCGGATGATAAGGACCTGCTGCTGAAAAAAGCCGGCATACTCACAGATATGAAACATTATGAGGAAGCCGGCGCTATCACTTACGCCTTAATGCAACGCTACCCTTTTTCCACCAAATACCGGAATGCCTATACGGAGAATTTGCTGGCAGCCGGCATCAGCCACCAACGGAACAATGCGCCGGACAGCGCCCTGCAGGCTTTTAACCAGGTGCTGGCCGTAAACAGCCGGGATTCACTGGCCCTGTTATACAGTATTAACATTTTAAACGGCCGGCAGGCATATGACAGCGCGCTGATGTATGCCAACCGGGGCACACATTATTACCCGGATAACATAGCTTTTTTACAAAAAAGGGCTATTACCCTGGAAAATAAAAAGGAGTATACACAGGCCGCCGCAGCAGCAGATTCTGTAGCGAAGCTGCAGCCCAGCGCTGCCAATATAGATTATGCAGATCTTTTGCAAAGTAAAACACTGAAGAACCAGTTCGGCATGTTCTTCCTGCATTCCAGCTACGACTACAACGATAATAAGTACAATATTGCCACCCTGGAATACCGGCATTTTTTTAAACGGGGCTCTTATGCCGCGCGCTTAAACTATGCCGGGCGGGAACAGGGCACCGGCTTAATGGGCGAAGCGGAGCTGTATTACACGCACAACAAACAGCTATACTCCTATGCGCTGGCCAGCTATTCCAATGAGCTGGTATTTCCGAAGGTAAGGCTGGCCTACTCTTTATTTAAGACCTTTAAGCATGATGTGGAAGCGGAGCTGGGCGCACGTTACCTGCGGCAGGCAGACAGCGGCAATGTAGTTTCCGGCGTAGCCTCATTAGGCAAAACGTTCAAAGATTTTTATGTGAACCTGCGGGCTTATTTCATCAGCGATTCGCCGGACTTTTATACTTCCTTTAACCTGACCACCCGTTATTATATGAACCACGGGCAGGACTATGTTTCGTTTATAGCAGGGCTGGGCACCTCGCCGGATGACCGCAGCCGGCTGATACAGTTCCCTAAACTATCCGGCCTGCTTACACGCAGCGTAGGCGCCGGTTACCAGAAAACATTTAAATACCGCACAACCGTGGGCTTATATGGCACCTGGATCAATCAAAAGATCAGCGATACCAATTTCCAGAACCAGTATGATATTTATGTAACACTGCAGCGCAGGTTTTAATCACATTACATGTTCAGGACTATGTTTACATGGATGCTGCTAATAACGCTATTTGGCTATACCGCCTGCCAGCCGGGGCAAATTAACCTGGTAACCAATGGCGCCTCCAAATACGTGATCGTGATACCGGAAGATGCAGGTAAGAATGAAACCCATGCTGCCGGCGTGTTGCAGGACTATGTAAAACGCATATCCGGCGCCAACCTGCCCCTGATCAAAGAAAAAGCCTACCAGCAGCAACCGGCCATTTTTATTGGTAATACCGGCGCGGCGGAAAAGTATGATACACGCCCGCTGAAAAATGAAGGTTTTTTACTGACCACCGATGTGCAGGGCAACCTGTACATAAAAGGCAGCCGGGGTAAAGGTGTGGTATACGGCGTATATACCTTACTGGAAAAATACTGCGGCTGCCGCAAATATGCCAACATACCGGCCACCATACCGCACAGCACTAACCTGCAGCTGCCCGCACAGCTAGCAGATAAGCAGGAACCTGCATTCCAATACCGGGAAACCTACTACCCTGCTGCATTTGATAATGAATACCTGGAATGGCACCACCTGCAGCGGTTTGAAGATCTCTGGGGTTTGTGGGGGCATTCTTTTTTTAAGCTAATACCTCCCAACACTTATTTTGCCGCGCACCCGGAATATTATGCACTGGTAAATGGCAAGCGGCAGGCCACCCAATTGTGCTTAAGCAATGAAGCGGTGTTTAAGATCACTGTAGATTATTTGCACAAAGCCATTGCTGAAAACCCCGATGCATTATATTGGTCTATAGCGGCAGAAGATGGGGGCGGCTTTTGTACCTGCGACCAATGCAGCAAGATAAACACTGCAGAGGGCAGCACCACAGGTACGCTTATACGCTTTGTGAACAGGGTGGCCACTACCTTTCCGGAGCAACAGTTCACTACCCTGGCCTACCAGCAAACGGCCCATCCGCCGCGGCAAACAAAACCAGCCGCTAATGTGTACATTATGCTTAGCAGCATTGACGCCTACCGGCAGCAGCCTTTAAGCAGCGCCCCTTCTGCTGCCGGCTTCCGCAAAAACCTGCAGGACTGGGGGGCGCTGACACCTAATTTATTCGTGTGGGATTATACCACCCAGTTCACCAATTACCTGGCGCCGTTCCCGGATTACAACAACCTGCAGGCTAACCTGCAATACTTTGCCGCCAATAAAGTAAAAGGCGTTTTTTCGCAAGGCAGCGCAGATTCCTATAGCGATATGGCGGAGCTGAACAGCTACCTGCAGGCCAAACTGCTGTGGAACCCGGATCACCCTGCCGCCGGTATTATTACTGGTTTCCTGGATGGTTATTACGGCAAGGCCGGCCCCTTTATAGCCCAATATTTACAGGCCCTGAGCGATACGCTGCAGCGCACTAAAGCACAGCTGGATATTTACGGCAACCCGGCGAATAATTTTTCCAATTACCTCTCGCCTGCTGCTATTGATAAATATGCTGCGTTATTGGATCAGGCGGAAAAAGCGGTGGATGGAGATACCCTGCTGAGCGCGCGGGTACGGAATGCCCGCCTGCCGCTGGAATATACCGTATTACAACAATCCCGCCGCTTTGGTACACAAAAACACGGTTACCTGGTACCGGATGGCAACGGGTATATTGTAAATCCGCGGTGGCCGGGGCGTGTGCAAAGATTTGTGGAGCAGTGCAAAAAGGCCGGTGTAACATTGCTTGCTGAAAACGGTATTAGCCCGGATACCTATCAGCAGGAATGGGCCGTTTTATTTGCCCGTAAATGGGTGAACAGCCTGGCCTTTCAGGCGCCAGTGAAATTATTACACCCCTATGCACCGGAATACCCTGCCAATAAAGAACAAACACTTACCGACGGCGTAACAGGCACCAATGATTTCAGCGTTAACTGGCTGTTTATTTACGGCAAAGACCTGGTAGCTACTATAGATCTGGAGGCTAACAAAACCATACAGCAAATAAGCACGCATTTTTTGCAGGACCCGCGGCATTATATTTTTAACCCCGTGGATGTGGTGGTGGAGCGCTCTGCTGACGGTGTGAACTTTACAACTGCGGGAACGCAGCAGATGATACAGCTTAAAGCCGAGGATTATACGGTGCAGATCAATGATTGTAAGATACAGTTTGCCCCTGTGCAGGCAAGGTATGTACGGGTAACGGCGCGTTGCCTGCCGGTGGTGCCGGCCTGGCGCGGAGCACCGGGGAATAAGCTGGCGGCGGTTTGTTGTGATGAGGTGTATGTGGAGTAGGCATTTTTTTGAAGGCCCAGCTCCGGACTGCACCCGCCTGTTTTGAATAATTATCTGGCGATAAGGGGCGTACCGGCGTTGTTGGGGCTATGAGGCACTATCCAGCGTGGCGCGCCGGGCAAAGGTCCGGACGTTTGGACCTTCAAAAAAATGTGTACTGCGTGATTACAGGAAAAACGGGAATAGGCTACAATACAAAAGCCCGGCAGCTTATAAAAGCTGCCGGGCTTGTTTATAGCTATTATTTGACTATTCTTTTAGCTACTCTCCCAAATAAAAATGGAAGCTATCTCCTCTCAACCCTATACGCATGGCTTCTAAGGGAATTACCTCATGCGGGTCAATATTACCCAGGTTGGCATTACAGCCTATGAGCTCCAGGAAATAAAGCTGCTGGTTCTTCTGCGGCGCTTCCCAGATGATCTTTTCATGAGGGATCTTTGTGAGGATCTCCTGCACCAGGCCTTCCCGTACTTCTCCGGAATCGCGGTACAGGCCTACGGTACCCATTTCACGCGCTTCTGCAATTACGTATTGCGCACCTGCTTCCATTTCTGCTTTCATTAGCTCTATCCATTTATAGGGCGGTGTAATATGCTGCCGGTCCTTATCTTTAGAGCCTACTTCGCTTAATACGGTACCCAGCTTGGCCAGCTTTTCTATATACCCACACTTTTCTGCATGCGGAATATTGATGGAGCCATCGGATACTTCTATATAATTGATGCCATATTCCTTTATGGCATTCACATAATCATTGTACTGGTTGCGTACCAGGAAAGCTTCAAACAGCAGGCCGCCAAAGTACACGGGTATATTATACGACTGGTATGTTTTAATCTTTTCAGCCAGGTTAGGCGTTACATGCGCGGTGCCAAAGGCCAGCTTCACTACATCCACATGCGGGGCCGCCACAGAAAGGAAGTCCTTGGTATCCTGCAGGCTTAAACCTTTATCAGTTACCATTGTAAGCCCGTAAGTGCGTGGCTGTGCGGTACGTCCGGGGATCTTATCCAGGTTAAAATTCATAGTTTCCATGATTAATTCCATGGGCAAAGATAGGATCAAATCTCAATGAACAAAATGAACAACTTTACCCTACCCAATAATGGTATATTTAATGCCTGCAATACTCTAACAATAACCACCCATGAACGTCGTTGGCAGATCATTCAAACAAGCCTATGCATACCTGTTTGCCCGGAAAATGTTTTACCCGGCGCACCTGTTCCTGTATAAGCTAAGCATGTCCGGCCTGGGCATCCGCAATTCCGAGAATGATTACCTGTCGGGTGAAAAAGCTTTTATCCGTTACCTTATTAACAACGGCAAGCTAAATGAGGGGGTTATTCTTGATATTGGCGCCAATATAGGCCATTACTCTATTATGCTGCGTAAGCAGCACATACGCCTGCCTCTTTTTGCTTTTGAGCCACATCCTGCTGCTTTTAAAAAGCTAGAAGCCGCTGCCCGCAGCTACCGGTTCACCCCTGTGGCGCTGGGCGCCGGTGAAGTACCTGCTACTGCAGCCATTTACGATTATGCGGGCGATGGAGGCTCCGAACATGCCAGCATTTACAAAGAAGTAATAGAGCAATTGCATGAAGGGCAGGCAGAGGAAAAACACATTACCCTTACCACCATTGATGATTTTATAGCCGGTAACCAGCTTTCCAAAATTGCCTTACTGAAAATTGATACTGAAGGACATGAGCTGGGCGTATTAAAAGGCGCTCAAACAGCCATTAGGCGTGGCCTTATAGAAGCAGTACAAATAGAGTTCAATGAAATGAATGTAATATCCCGCACCTTTTTCAGGGATATTGTAGCCGTGCTGCCCGGCTATGATTTTTACCGCTTATTGCCGGATGGTTTGAAGCCCCTGGGGAAATACAATGTTACCCAATATGAAATATTTGCCTTCCAGAATATTGTGGCACTACGCAAAGGCGCCCATTAATACGCCTGCTTATCGCCCTTGATCATATTCATGCAGGTTTGCAGAATAATCTGGCAATCCAGCCAGCAGCTGTAATTCTCAATATACCACAGGTCCAGATCCACCCGCTTTTGCATTTGCCCCGGCAGGCGTGTTTCGCCCCGGCAGCCATTTACCTGGGCCCAGCCCGTAATACCCGGTTTTACCAGGTGGCGCAGCATATAACGCTGTATGGTTTGCTTGGATTCCATGTGCAGGGGTATGGCATGCGGCCGGGGGCCTACCAGCGTCATATCGCCCCGCAGTACGTTAATGAACTGCGGCAGCTCATCCAGGCTGCTTTTACGAAGGAACTTACCAATGGGAGTAATGCGTTTATCATTTGGGGTTGCCTGTAAAAAATGCCCATTGGCATCTACCATATCACAATCCTGCACCATGGACCGGAACTTGTAACAGGTTATTTTCCGGTTCTTTAACCCCCATCTTTCCTGCTTATACAATACCGGCCCTTTGGAGGTGAGCTTAATAAGCAGGGCTATGATGGGGAACAGCCAGCTAAACATGGAAATAAAAAGCAGTATGCTGATGGTGACATCCAAAAACCGTTTCAGGCGCTGCCTCGCAGGATCATCCAGCGGGGAGGAACGGATGGTTAGCAAGGGCAGGTTACCGCAAAGGTGCATGCTGGCAGTAGTAGTACAATAGTTATAACAGTCTGCAATGATGCGCACCCGCTTGGCTTCCTGCTCACTCATTACAATGATCTGGCGCAGCTGCTCATTTAAACCGCCGGGCATGGCTACTACCACATCATCAATATCATGCTCTTCCAGGACCCTTTTCAGCTCAGGCAGGGTGCCCAGGAACTGCCCATTAAGGTGTGTATTGATTTGCTCATCTACAAAACCTACACAGCGATAGCCAAAATGCTCATTATCAAGGATGGTTTTATAAAAGTTCATCCCCATATCGCCTGTGCCTACGATCAGTACATTCTTTGTATTATAACCCATGATCTGTAAACGCAGCAGTGTTTTTTTAACGATGTATTTTACGATAACCATTCCTGAAAAAACAAGCAGGTTATACAACAGCGTAAAGGTGCGGGGATATGGGTAGTATTTAAAAAAGTAAAAGAACAGGAAGGTAAGGAAACAGGCATGGATCAGCACTGTTTTAAGAATAGTTACCAGCTCAATGGAAAAGGGCCGGGTGCGGAAATCATCGTATAAATGTATTGAAATGCCGATGATGGTCCATGCAATTAAGCTGATGCCAAGCAGCAGCCAGTTAAAGGAGGAAAAGAATACATCGCCCTGTCCGGCTATATACCGGCGCGTGCACAGGAAAAACAACGTCAGCACCACATAATCGATCAGCAGCCTTATATAATAACTAACATCTGTATTCCATTTCATAAACACTTATTTGGGGGTAGAAATTGAGGTCAGCGGAATAGCAACTATCTTTTTCTTTTGTATAACAAGTCCATCTGAAGGATCTGCAGCTGATCCGATTGTAAAAATCCCACCGGGGCAATAAACTCAAACCCAAGGTCTTTTACGAAATTATGCATCTCATCAAACAGGGGCTCCCCTTCATACATCTGTACAAAGGATGATTCAAATAGCAGGTAGTCAATATTACGCAGGCTGTTCACCGCGCCTTTCAGCACTTCCTTTTCATAACCCTGCACATCCATTTTTAATAATGCGGGCGATAACAACCGGATATCCGGCAGCAGCTCATCCAGGCGTTTAACCGGCACCGTTATCTGATTCGTGTCAGCAGTCTGGGGCATCATATCTTTTTGCAGGCCCGACACCTGCAAGGCAGAGCTGGCGTGGGAATAAGCATTACGGTAAAATTCCAGGCAGCCGCTGGAGCTGCCCAGCGCCAGGTTATAGGCTTTTACGCCGCCAAGCTTGCGGGTGTTATGCTGTAACACCTGGAATACTTCCGGCAGCGGCTCAAATGAGTGGATTGCGGCCCGGGGATAATAGTGATTGGCGGCCATGGTAAACTGCCCTTTATTGGCGCCTACATCTATAATAACTTTCAGGTCAGGGATGTAATGCCGGCAGTTATGCAGGATCTGGGTGGAGGCTACGGAAGCGCCTTTTTCCAGCAGCGAAGAAATGCCCCGGCCTGCGGTCAGATACACTTTTGCGGTATCGGCAATTTTAAATAGGAGGTTCATTTTGAGAATTTATAATTCCAACAATCTTGATAGAAAGAGATAGTTTCCTGTACGCTTTTTTCCCAGGTAAATTTTTGTACCTGTTGTAATCCCACCCTGGTAAGCCTTTGGCGGTAGGGTTGATTTTCCAGTGAGGTGATCTTTTCTGCAAAGGCCAGAGGATCCGGCTGATCCACCAGCAGGCCGGCAGGCCCTACCACTTCCGGCATGGAAGTGCGGTTGGTGGTTACAACGGGGCAGCCCGCTTTCAACGCTTCGCCCGGCGGAAAGCCGAAACCTTCGTAAATGGAGGTGTACAACAGGCAAAATGCATAGTTGTACAGCACATTCAGATCTGCAGCGCTTACATTTTCAAAAATGTGATAACGGCCTGCTAGTTCCTGCAAAGCGATCATTTCTTCCCGGCTCCATTGCTCCCCGCCCACTATCACCAGCTTATAAGCCTCCGGCAGCTGTTTAAGGGCTTTTACGGCTACACCAAAATTCTTGTAGTTCCTGCGCGCGCCTACATACAATATAAAGGGCTGCTGCAGGTTAAAGGGCAGGGTAAAGAATGGCGGGATGCTTTTATTCAGCGGATAAAAATCATTGGCGATGCCGTGATACACCACCTTTACTTTCTCCGGGTTTACAAAAGGATAAAAATGCAGCAGCTCCTGCCGGGTGCTTTCAGAGATACAGATAATACCATCTGCCCGGCGGATGCCATACGCCTTTTGCAGAATGTTGGTTAAGCCCCTGGGAAACTTTGTGGCCAGCTTGCGCTCATGCGCCAGATCATGAACCGTTAAAATGTTCAGGATATTCTTTTGGGGCGATACGCGCAGGTACCCTCCATGGAAAATGGAGGTGGCCGGTAACCTGCAGCGGATGGGCATGTAGCGCAGGTATTTGAAGGGAAGCCTGCTTTCCTTCAGGCATGCAAAACGGCTGTAGTCAAGCCTGCGCTCAAAAATGTTTGCAGAGCTGCGCTGCGTATTCAGCAGGTTCACAGACAAGCCGCTGTTAAAAATACCCTTCAGCAGCTCATACCAGTAAACGGATACGCCACCTGCTTTTTGAATAGAAAATACAATGTTATCCAAGTACACCTGCATAACGGGAATCGGTTAATAGGATATGATAAAAAGGCCTGTGCTTAACGCCCCCAGGCTAAGCGTATATCTTTTTCGTATAGCGGATCCTGTACAGGCGCTGTCCCATAAGCGCCTAAAATGGCTACTATGATCATGATCAGATCTATCTGGCTAAAGAAAAAACAGACTGCTACAAAGGCAAAATAGCTGCGCTGGAAAAGTAATACGCCGCTGCCAACGCGGGTAAGCACCAGGAAGAAAAACACGAGCGCTATTCCGCCAAATTCAGCCAGGATAAAGAACCAGCGCATATTCAGGTTATGCCCGCCTACACCTGCTACCCGGAATTCATAGAGCGGCTGCCCGAAAAAATAGGAAGGCGGGATAAAGGTGCTGTTGCCGGCTCCATAGCCTGATAACAGCAGGTAGGGTTCATCGCGCAGGAAATCCACTACGGGCAATTCCATATCCCGCTGCAGCGGCATGCCCAGTACAATATTGTTCTTCTGCCATATTTCGTTATCGTAACGGTAGGCCGACCTTTCAAAAAGCGCTTTATATACAGGGTCGTTACGATTGGCCATATAATGTTTGAGCAGGTAATCTTTTGAAGCAGCCACTGTCATAAAAATGCCTATGATAAGGCCCAGTGTGCACAGTATTTTGAGCCGTACCCCATTGAGCCGGCCGAAGATTACGAATACAACCCCTGCTACCAGCAGGTTAATATAAAAGGTTTGGGAAGCTGTAAGAATGCCTACTACAAAGGCGGCGCCCGCAATCCTATATTCTTTGTCCTTTACCAAAATGGGAATGGCCAGGGACAAAAATGCGCTGAATACTTTGGGCTCACCAAACCAGGCCTGTACCCGCAAGCCCAGGGGACCGCTGATCTGCTCTGCCATGTAGCGGCTTTGCAGGCCCAGTATTTCACTTAACGCCACATTCTGGAAAGTAAGCTGTATAAAGATCTGGACACCGGCTATGCACAGGGAGATCTTTGTAATGCGTTTCATGGTTTCGCAGAACGCATCCCAGGATAAGGGGGTTCTTTCCTGTACTATTCTGCTGCCGATGGCAAACAACGGCAGATAAGTTTTAATGTAGAAATAAAGCGGTTTGGTATAAAAAGCATAATACCTGCCACCGGGATAATTAAAAGGATCCTTATACAGCTGTGTGACCAGGAATACCGTTATATGCGATAATAACGGCAATAATAACAGCAGCAGATATTCCCTGCGAATGTGCTGCCCGCCGGTAAACAGCCGGTGCGCCTGCTCAATACAAATAAAAGTGCTAACGAAAAAGGTAGCGGTGAATGTGGGCCCTATGGCCAGCATGGTGTAAGCTTCAGAAGCAAAAGCATACAACAGGGTATCTATGATAGAGATGCGCTGTTTATAATACAAATACAACAGCAGCGCCGCAACGAACAAAGGCATGGTTTCCCGGAAACATTCCACGAAGAAACTACTGCTTTGTAATATGCTATAACTGACCTGCATGATTATGAAATGCGTTTGTATAACCCGTACAACAATGTATTGCCCTTTACTATTTTCTTAATACGCATGGTAAGCCGGCTGGTATGGAATACCTTGCTGGCTGTGTAATGATCGGCTTCCACATCTATTACCTGCACCTGCGGGTGTATGATATCTGTAACCGTGCCATACGTCATTTTCCGGAACCAGCGCGGAATGCGTTTGGTGTGCGTAGCTTCTTTCCCATAGCCGATGTTCCTTACCAGGGAGATATTGGGTGTAATGGCTATGCCGTGGTTAAACCATACGGACATAAACCACTGTATATCCCAGGTATCTGACTTTTTATTGCGCATGTTCTCTATCTCTGACAACAGCCAGCGGTTAAGCCCATGTAAAGGGGCATGCCGGTAAGCCTGTAGTGTAAAATCATAATGCTGCCAGGCCCTTCGCCAGCTGGCCCATCCCCATACGTGAGAGTAACGGGAAAAATAGTAGGATGCATTACCCCGCTGTATGCCTGCCTGGAAATTGCTGCCATTAATATGCATGATATCGCTGTTGTTACGGTACCGCTGCAGCATGGCGGTGCAGAATGAAAAAAAGGTAGGATCCGGCAGGCAATCATCTTCCAGTATAATCCCCTCCTCTACATGGCTAAAGAACCAGTCAATAGCGCTGCTCACATTTTTTCCGCAACCCAGGTTGGCGGGGCGGAACAGGGTTTGCAGCTCGCAGGGCCAGTCTATACCTGCCAGCAGCCTGTCACGCGTTTCAGTGCACAGCGCTTCCTCTCCCGGTTTACCTGCACGGGGCCCATCAGCCGCTATAAACAAACGTTGCGGCCGTTGCAGCCTTATCTGCTCAAACACTTTCATAGTTTGCAAGGGGCGGTTAAATACGAGTAACAGAACAGGGGTGCTTAACATTATTTGGTTGCCTCCAATGCAACAGCGTTTTGAAATCTTATTTCTTCTTCTACCAGCTTAAACATTTCATCTGCCGCATCATTAAACGCGCACCTGCGTACCTGCCGGAAACCGGCCTGCTGCAGCTGGTGTGTGAGTGATGTATGGTCCCACATGTACTGATGTTCTTTATTGCCAAAGGCCGTTTGTATTAACTGGCGCACACCGCGCACACGTTGCTGCCTGCCCAGCAAAGTTTCTTCCATAAACTTTACGTTAGCTTCCGGATCATTATTCCGCAGGTTATCAATATACTTCCAGGCGGCGCATTCCAGATCCGGCAGCACACAGCGGAAAATGCCGCCGGGCTTCAGGATGCGGTAGGTATTGCGGATTGCGGTAATGCAGTCTGCATAGGACAGATGTTCCAGCACATGGCAGCAGTAAACCCCATCGCAGGAGTTTTCCTCAATGCCTGGCAGCCCTTTCAGGATATCGCCCAGCAGCGCATCAGGGTGAAAGGCTACGTGCATTCTTTTTTTAAGGAGCTTACCAATTACCGGCAGCTGCTGCAGCCGGAGCGTCGGGGAAGCGTCAAAATTCTTCCAGCCGGCTGGTGCGGTATAAGGCCCGCTGCCATATTGTACATATAACCGGTTGCAATTCATCACCACAGTTGCATATTTTTAAAGAAGTAAGTGTAATAAGTTTTAGCAAAAATGCGGTAGCCTACCTGCTCCATAAACCGGCACAATTCACTATCATCAATACGTGAAAGCTCAAAAGGCTGCGATTCTACCAGCACATAACGCGGGCGGTATTTTTTCCAGTTATTGGATTGCAGCACCTCCATATCCAGCCCTTCCGCATCAATGGTCAGGAAGTCGATGACGGCGCTGCCGTTCAGGTACCGGTCCAGGATATCGGCCAGGGGCCAGGTTTCTATCTGCTGCTGCCCTATTACGAAGTACTGCGGATCCTGTGTGTATTCCCGCACCTTTTCACCGGAAAAAGTGCTCAGGGCCGGTTCATTAAAAATGGAATAGGTGAGCGACTGCCGTTGTGCGGATACGCCCATTTCCAGGTTAGTATCCAGGGGGCGGTATTTATCAAACAGCGCCCTGGAACCGGGCATGGGATCGATATTAATACCCCGCCACTTCATTTTGTAGAACAGGTAGGTGTTGGAAAAACGGAAGGGGTGATGCGCGCCTACATCCACATACACACCGGCTGCCTGCTGGTGAAAGATCCTTTTCAGGATCAGGTCCTCCCCTTCGGAACTAAAGGCCCTAACGCCATAACGCAACTGCGGAAATAACCGCCCGGCCGTATTGCTCAGTATATTCTTGAGGTTAGTCATTCGTTGCTATATTTTCGGAGTACAAGCGCCTGCCTGTAAAAATTTTCAGCCTGTTATATGCCTGCCGGAGATCATTACGCACCAGTGCCGGCGCCATTACTTTTCCTAAAAGCATCCATCCCTGCCCGCTTTTGTCCAGCACCACCATAGTAGTGTATACCGACGTATAGGCTGCTACGGTAGCTATTGCTGCTCCTATACCGCCCAGGGAGGGAATAAACAGCAGGTTAAGCCCTACATTCACCACCAGGCCGCTGATGTTGCTGTACAGGTATATTTTATACTTTCCTTCAACTATCAAATACTGCACAAAGGCTACACTGAGGAATACCGGTATGCCGGCCCAGGTATGGATCATAAGGATGGGGGATGCGGACAGGTATCTGGCGCCATACAACAATGGAATAATGATATGTGCAGATAAGGTGACCAATACTGCAATGGCCAGGGATGACCAGAAAGATAAACGCAGCCATTTTTCCAGCACCGCCAGGTAAGCCACCCTGCTTAGCTGTTTTTGCCGCATGAGCGTGGGCAGCATGGCAGTAGCAAATACAGTGGGAATGGCATACCATAATTCGGAAATGCGCGCTGCTACCACATAAGCTCCCAGCTGGGCAGCGCTGCCCAGCATATCCAGCAGCAACAGGTCGGCCTTTACGAACAGCATTACCAATAAGCTGGAAAATACCAGGGGCCAGCTTTGCGTAAGCAGACGGCCCGCCCGGTAAGGCTGTACATTCAACACAGATAGCGGTACCTGGTGATAGCTGTATACGATGATCACTACCAGGAAGGTTACCAGTGATTCCAGCAGCGTTACCCATAACAAAGTGATAAGCGTACCACTGCAAACAACCACCAGCATTTTTACCACACAAAAGAACAGGAACACGCTCACTTTGGGAATGATCACCTTTTTAACATCGTTCTTCACCTGGTAGAAATAATCCAGCACATCGGAAGATTGTAATACCATGCTGCCTGCTGCAAACAGGGTGCAATACAGGTACAATCCCTGCTGCGGGCGGCTAAGGATCACAATACCGGTGCTAATGACCATGCAAACCAATGCAGCTGCCAAACGCATGCTAATAGCCGTGGCTACCGTTGCCGGCTGCTCCTGCTCATGCTCCACCAGCTCCTTTACCGCAATTTTATCCATGCCCAGCAAAGCCATGCTGCCTACAATAGTAGTAAGGGCAATAGCATAGTTCCATATACCAAATTCCTCCGGCCCCAAATGACGGGCTATAACCGCCATTACCAGGATGCCGGGGAACAGCTTGCTGACCTTATCGATCATTAACCAGGCGCTATTTTCAAATACTTTATGCAATTCTTTTGGCTGTTTTTTTAATGAACGAACCCCAGGTATTTCTTTCCCGTTTTGTTTCCTCATACCGGTACTGGTAGTAATAATAGTACGGGTAAAAAGTATCCTGCTCTATGCCGTTGAACACAATGCCTGTTTTCCGGAAAAATTCTTCGGGCAGGCCTTCCTCCACCGCTACCAGCTTGGATTTAAGGGTATAGTTATACCGTACCACAAACAGCGAGCAATCAATATGCGCCAGAATGCTTTTTGCATCTGATACAATGCCGATGGGCGAGGTATCAATAATTACATAGTCAAACTTTTCTTTTAAGGAGGCCAGCAAATTGCTCATGCGCTGCCCTTCCATGAGCTCAATGGGGTTGGGCGGAATGGGGCCGGATGATACAATGAACAGGCGCGGCACACCAGGCACGCTGCGGATAATTTCATCTTCCGTTTCAGTACCCAGTATATAATTGGTAATGCCGGTGTTATGATCCATGCCCAGGAACTTGGACAGCTTGGGCTTACGCAGATCCAGCTCCACCAGCACTACGCTTTTATTGTTCACCGTGAGCGTGCTGGCCAGGTGGGCCGACAAAAAAGTTTTGCCCTCACCGGAGATGCTGGAGGTGAGCAAAATGGTGGCGGTACCCGTATGTTCCGTAAGCAGGAACTTGATATTGGTGCGCAGGTTCAGGATCTGCTCCCGCAGAATAGAGCGGTTACCTAAGGAAAGGTTCCTGACGCCCTCCTCATGCCGGAAAATTTCCGCTACTACCGGCATATTAAACACCTGCTCTATTTCCTTTTTACTGAGCACGCGCGGGTTCAGGAAATACTTAATGTAAATGTATGCGCTGGCAAGCACCAGCGCGGCGGCTATAAATCCTATAAACACCAGGGGCTTGCGGGGCGCTACCGGCTTATCCGGCACATAGGCCGGTGAAATGGTTTTATTATCTGTTACATTGCTGGCGCTGGCAACGGCAGCTTCCTCTTTTTTCTTAAGCAGGTGCAGGTACAGATTTTCCTTTACGCTTTGCTGCCGTTTTATATTAATGTATTCACGGGCGTAGGCAGGTATGCTGGCAATGCGGCCCTGCAGCTGGTTTACCTTGCTTTGTGTTTGCTGCTGTACCACGCCTGCGGTGCGGCGGTAACCGGCAATATATTCACGGATGGTTTTACGTGCGTCACTGATCTGCGCATCTACATTCTGCAGGATCACGCTGCTGGGCTGCAGGGTTAAGGATAATCTTTTATGCTCTTTCAGCGCCTCTTCATAGCGGTTGATGAGGGCCGTGAGCGTTTGATCCACATTCCCTACCGGTGCAAAAGGATAATCGCCGGAGGGGTTGCTTACATAATCCTCTACCTGGTCAAATACGGAGAGCTGCAGGTTAGCTTCATTCAGCTTCAGATCGGCTTCCTTTACCTGCTCCAGCGCCAGCTTGGCGCCTTCATCAATATCCGTGATGCCCCTTTGCACCTTAAACTGCTCCTCCTGTTTTTCCAGCAGGCCCAGCTCCTCTTTCAGTGAATCTATGCGGCCATTGAGGAAGTTAATGGTTTTGTAGGATACCCGGTTCTTATCGTCCAGCGTATAATCGTTATAGTTATCCAGCAGCGCATTCAGAAAATCAGCCGTTCGTTCCGGCACCGGGTCTTTATAAGTGACCAGCACAATGGTAGCATCCCTGTTCACCAATGCGGTGCTGATATCTTCCGCTATATCGTAGGCCAGCTCTATCACAGAATCAACCCGTATGCGGTAGGTGCCTGTGAGGTTTGCCGCAGTTGCTGCGGGGCCGTAGCTGATGGCAAAGCGGTCTTTGAGTACTGTAAAGGGTTCCCCGGGAAGCACCTTCAGCTGTACACTGGAATCATGGTCCGGCATGCTGGCCTTTATTTTCAGCTGCCCGTTCTCAGGCGTTACATCAAATTTATAGTAGCCCACCTTTGCGCTATCGCTCAGTACCCGGATGATGAGGGGCGTATTGTGATACAGCTCCTCATTCCGTACCGTACCTTTTGCATAATAGCGGATATTAAAATGGTTCTTGCTGATAGTTGTTTCCAGCAGGATAGGTGATTTAAGCACCTCCATCTCATTTTCAATATTCTTACCACTGTTAAAGAGCGATAATGATTTTAAGATATCCGCCTCTTCCCCGCCTGTTTTCTTCTCATCTTTCAGGTACAGCTTAGCGGCCGACATATACACCGGTTTTTTGTATTTCAGGTATATGAAGGCGCCGCCCACTGCCAGCAGCAGCACCATCAGGTAAAGCGGCCAGTGAAAAACTATTTTCCTGAACAGATCGTTCAGATCAATAACGGCAGGCTTGTTATGTGTGTTCTTTTCATTCATAAGGTGGCATCATTTACTGAGAATAACGATGGTGGTGACTAATGAAATAGTGGCGAGAATAGCCGGCAAAAGCTGCAGGAGCTTAGACTGGGGAAACAGCTTGCCGGGGCCGGGTTTTACATAGATCACATCATTATTAACCAGGTAGTAATAAGGTGAGGAAAGTGTTTTGCTGTCATTCAGATTAATGGAGGTATAATTTTTAACGCCATTCACTTCCCGTATGATCATGATATCATCCCTTTTGGCGGTAACATTCAGGTCGCCGGCCATGCTCAGCGCATCCAGCACGGAGGCCCGCTCAGCGCCTATCCTGAAGGAGCCGGGACGGGCCACATCACCCAGCACCGACACCTGGAAATTTACCAGCCGGGTAGATACATAGGCGTTCTTAATTGTTTTCTCCAGCTCCTGCGCTACCTGGTCATTAATAGCGGCAGTGGTTTTACCCTGTACATTCAGCTTACCGACCATGGGTAAGCTGATGTTACCGGCGCTATCTACCAGGTAACCCTGCTCCATACCATTGCCGGAAATGCCGGGCGTGCTTACCTGGTTAGGGTTCAGCAGCATGGATACTTCTTTATCATACGTAGTAATGGTGATCTGTAAAACATCGCCGGGCTGTATACGTATCTGCGGCAGGCGGCTTGCAGCATCGGTTCCGGTGGCGGCAGCAATGTCGTTAAAATAGGTAAGCTTCCTGCTGGTGCTACAGGCGGACAATATTACAATATATAATATAGCCAGTGCCATGTTCAATTGTAATCTCATAGATTGATCTATCAAATGCTGTTAAAGTTGGTGTTATTAGCTTATGATCGCTGGTTCTGCTATGCCAATGGGTTGTTTTGCCTTTCTGAAAAGCCGGCTCCTTAGTTTTTCCTGAACAGGATATTCAAAACCATAATGTGCGGCAACGCTTAAGGGCAACAGTATGGTAAAAAATAACAGTAGGGTGTATGGAGAGTGGTAAACGGTACGGCTGATACCATAGTGGTCCGTGATGAGCACAAAAGTTATTTGCAGGGGAAAGTGCAGCAAGTACATGGCGTAGCTGCTATTACCGAGCCATGACCATCTTTTACCGGACGACCTGCTATTGGTACCCCATAACACCAGGGTTAATACTATGAGGGGGGCTATGATGCTGCGGAAAAAAACCCGGCCTGCTATAACCGCTGCAGAAATGTAAAATGCCTGATCATGGCCGGGGGCAACCTGTTGCAACAGACGTATCACTGTTTGCGAAAAGGAGGAAAAATTATCTGACAGCACTAATCCTGTAAATAATAATATAGTAATGGTAGCTATCCAGGGCAGCAGCTCCCGGATCCTGTTCTCATCCACAATCCACTTGTAGGCATAATACACCAGGGCACCCTCGAAGAAAGAAAAAATACCTTTACCCAGCAGATCGTAAAAACAATATACCAGCAAACCGGCCGGCACCATCAACGCCAATGCCCATAGCCTGCGCTGCAAATACAAACGGCAGCTGATAAAAAAGAGGATATAGAGGAATACCTCTACTGATGCTGACCAGGAAGGGCCGTTAAAGGAAGGACCTTTTTCCAGGCCCCAGTTCTGAATAAATAAAAGGTTCAGGAAAAAATGGTATACATCATTATATTGGATAATAAAGTAATGACCTGCATTACGCAGCATGAGGTATTGCAGCAATGCTACCAGCAGCAGGCTGGCAAAATGAATGGGATACAAACGGGTCATGCGGTACCACATGAACTTGCCAAATCCTATCTTACCACTGCTAACCCTTTCCGCATACAGCCAGAAGAATATAAACCCTGATAACAGGAAGAAAAGATCCACCACCACCATTGGATGGTCATAAACAAGCGATAGCCACCGGTATCCGGGTAAAGCTGCCGGATCATATCCATTCTCTGTATATACATCATTCGTATAATAAAAGAATTGCCAATGAGCAAATATTACTATAAATGCTGAAACAGCTCTGATAGTGTCCAGTGTGTAAAGATATGCAGGCTGCGTTTTCCCGGGGTGCAGGCTTAGCGTTTTCATCATATTGGATCTGCGAAACCGTATTTAGGGCGTTCGTTCAATAGCATCCAATTTAGATATAATAACAAAGTGATAACAAAACTGCAGCAGGAATGAATAAAATGGATAAGGCAGTTTAAAATAAATAAAAAGACAGGGTGCAGTTAAAAGGTAAAAATAAAAAATGGATGGCGGGCAGTTAGCAGTTAGCAGTTGGCAGTTGGCAGTTGGCAGTTAGCAGTTGGCTGTTAGCAGTTAGCTGTTAGCAGTTAGCTGTTAGCTGTTAGCAGTTAGCAGTTGGCTGTTGAACGCGGATGGCAGATGCGGATAGCAGATGCGGACAGTGGACAGCAAAAGGGTGCAACCCTACGCGGATGCACCCTGTATTATAAATTAATGTTTGTCTGCAATCGATGTGTTACTTAGCGGCTTCCTGCAGCGTTTTAAGATCCAGTTTTTTCATTTTCATTATTGCAGCCATTACCTTTTCTGCGTTAGGGCCGGTCAGCAGATCGCCCAGCTGACGTGGTACTACCTGCCAGGATAAACCAAACTGATCTTTAAGCCAGCCGCAGATGTGTGACTTTTCATCACCACCGGCTGTAAGCTTTTCCCAGTAATAATCTATTTCCTCCTGGTCATCGCAATGCACTACAAAGGAAACGGCTTCGTTGAACTTAAAGTACGGGCCTCCGTTCAATGCTAAAAAAGGTTGCCCATCCAGCTCAAACTCCATGGTTAGTACGGTACCTTCCGGCAGGCTATGCTCATCAACCGGTTTGCCGTAATGCGTAACACGGCCTGTTTTGGAGTTCTTAAAAATACCGGTGTAAAACTGAACCGCCTGTTCGGCATTCCCTTCAAACCATAAGTTGGCTGAAATTCTTTGTGCTACTATTTTGTTTGCCATAAAAAATGTTTTTTTTGTTTGCTGTTATTACATCAAAGGTAGGTGGCAGCTTGCTATGCCAGCGTGTGTAAAAGCGACATATTAAAGGGGGGAAAGCGTCATTCTAAAAAAGAAAGGGCTGCCCTGTGCAGAGCAGCCCTTTGTAGTATGATCGTAATAATATACTTAGTTGTTCCTCATTTTATCGCGCAGCGTTTTCATATAATAACCGCCTACTACGCTACGGGCCTGGAAGCCTACCATTTTACCATCCTTAGTCTCATGCCAGTCAGATAAGGGTACACGGGAAGGTGTTTCCTGCGTGTATTTATATACAGGCGCCAGCAGGGCGTCAAACTCGCTCTTGTTATCGGTCATGGCAGCCGTCCACAGGATCCAGTCGGATTTAGTGTAGGTTTTGCGGCTATCCAGCGGCAGGCCATATTCATTCTGGTGTGACAGATAATATTTTATTTCCGTATCGTACACCTTTTGCGGGAACAGGTTTAAGTGCAGCACTTTATCCCATACCATATTATACTTCTGGCTCCAGGTATTTTTATCATCAAATACCAGGGCGTAGTGGTCGCCTGCATCATCTTTAGCTACCCATTTCTGCGCCATATCAGCAGCCATTGCCTTATACTTAATGGCGGCCTTACCAATGGCCGTAACGGGCTTGCCCAGCTGCTCCGCCATCTGCGCATAGGCGCCAATAGCTACAATGGCTTTTACAGACAGGTTGGCGTTGTGCGCCAGGTGGCCTGCAAAATCATCGGTACACAACTGGTTACCGGGATCAAAACCGGCCTGCGCCAGGTAATCGGTCCAGATGGTGAGCGTTTTCCAGTGCTTTTTAGCATAGGCCGGGTTGTTCTCTGCTTTTACAATGGCAGCAGTGAGGATGATCATGTTACCGCATTCTTCCACCGGCATATCCTCTCCGTAGGTTTGGCCATTGGCCAGCGGATAGGTGCCCAGGTCATGCGCTGCAAAAGGCTTTTGCCATTTACCGCTTTCACTGTAATAGAAGATACCGTTCAGCATACCTTTTAACAGCTGGGGATTATAGGCCAGGTATAAAGGTGCGGAAGGGTACGTTACATCCACCGTATTAATAGAACCATTGCTGAAGTTCTCTTTGGAAAGCCACAGCAGGTCGCCCTCCGGGCTTTTTACCAGCTGATGGGCGGCTATGCTCTGGCGGTAGGCCATTACGCACAGCTTCGCATAATCTTCACCACCTGATCTAACACCATCGGCATAGATCTGCTGATCTGTTTTACCGCATACGGCCATTACCGGCTCGTAGTTATTGGCGGCATTTTCCAGGATACCTTCTATGGTTGCACCTGCTGTATTACGCCACCAGGGACGCAGGTTGGTACCAAAGTATTGAATGGAATAAATATCATCATACCCGATCATCAGGTATTTGGATTGCGGTGTGCTGCTTACGCTGCCAAGGGGAATAATGCTGTTTAACATCAGCGATTTGCCGGTAACGCCGGTATCGCCTTTTTGCCCCTGTATAAAAGCGCTGATGGCGTTTGCCTCGGTGGTAATATACTGCTGTATGCCGGTGGGGGCTGGTGCGGCTGCATATACGTAGCCCCAGTCTATACGCAGGTTATCCCCTTTCTTTTGCAGCACCGGCTGTTCTGTAGTACCGGCCCGCAGCACCTGCTGGCCGTTCTTCAGGTAGGCGGATGCGTGTACCTCCTGTGTGGGCTGGTTCACTGCCACGTTGGATGATACCCCCTGGTAAACGATTACGTTGTGGGGCTTTCCATCGGCAGCAGCAGCTTTATACGTAATGTAGGATACCGGTGTAGCCAGCAGCGCCAGGTCGGTAAGCACCAGCGGAGAGGTAAAGGTCACCTCCAGGTTCACCGGCCCGCAGGTAAAGCTGTACTTAGTTTGTGTAGCCGTTACCTTTAGATTGGTTTGTGAGGCTACTTTTAAACCGGCTTCGCTGTTATTCATCAGCTGCTCTGTTATACCGGCATCTATCCAGGTACCGCCGCCGGTGTTGTTACAATGTACGGCCAGCACGTTCTCTCCTGCTACCAGCTTTGAGCGGATGTCATCTGACAGCGGTATCATTTCATAATCGCCGTTAGCGCCGCCCTGTTCTGTGATCTTTTGCCCGTTCAGGTACACTTCTGCGCCATCGTCATGAAACAGGCGCAGGGCCAGCTTGCCGGTGGGTACGCTTGCCAGCTTAAATTTGCGGCGTAACCAGATGTCTTTGCCGGTCCATTTGGTGCCTGCTTTGGCGCGGTCGTCGCCAAAGGGTGCTGCGCCGGTCTTCCAGGCATTGTCGTTAAACTTTGCCTTTTCCCAGCCTGCTGCCGGCGCGGTTTCCATCAGGTACTTGCAGCTGTAGGCCTGTTCATCGCCGGCTGGTAATACCGCTTTATATTCAGGGGTGGTTTGCCCCATAAAACGGTAATAATCGCCATCTACTTTCAGAATGCCCAGTAAAGCCTGTTCCTTACCGGTCCAGTGCCGGGTGGCGGATGAGGTGAGCGTATCGGTGTTGGACCAGATACTGAAATACGGGTTGTGCGTGATTAACGGATAGGCAGGCATTTTTTCCTGCGCGTAAAGATTAGTACCAATAGTCATTACGGTTAGCATACCGTGGGTACAGAGCTTTTTAATCAGTCCATTCATGAGCGTGAAGTTATTTGCGCTTTTTTATGTTAACAATTGGTTCGTCTACTTTTGTTTTTTACCCGGCTTCGGAAATACCTTATGTGTATCAGCCCACTGCTGCCACAGGGTCTGCAGCTCCTGTACCTTAGCGGGGTACTGCGCTGCCAGATCCATAGTTTCAGTTCTGTCAGTGGCCAGGTTATACAAATGCCAGGTACTGTCGTTGCTTAAAGATACCAGCTTCCACATGCCCTGCCTTGCGTAGCGGGCGCCAAAATGTTCATTGAACAACGCCTGATGACCGGGTGTTTGCAGGTTGCTGAAAGAGGGCACCAGGCTAATACCAGTGGTGGGCTGTACCGGGCGTCCGTTGTACACTTCCGGGTATTCCGCACCTGCTAAATCGATAAAGGTACGCATGAAATCCATAACATGCCCTACGTGGCCGCTAAAACTTCCCTTTTTTGCGGTAATGCCTTTGGGCCAGTATGCGATCATGGCGGTGTGAATACCGCCTTCATAAGATTCTGCCTTCCAGTACTGGTAGGGCGTATTGGCTACATTGGCCCAGCGCTGCCCTATGGAGGAGTAAGTGGTTTCCGGGCCGGGCATGGCCTGCTTTTTAGTGGCATATACAATTTTGCGCCCGTCGCGGGTTTCATTGGGCCGGTCAAATCCCGGGCCGTAGGCAGCACAATTCTCCGGGCTGGCGCCATTATCCGACAGGAACAGGATCAATGTATTATCCAGCTGCCCGTTCTTTTTCAGGGCGTTAATAATGCGGCCAATGCCCTGGTCCATCCGGTCTATCATAGCGGCATGCACGGCCATGGCGGCAGCGTCCCATACGGTGTCCGGGTTGTTCTTCCATTCCAGGTCTGCTTTCCAGCGGCCGGGAAGCCTGGTTTTTGCCGGGTCAATAAGGCCCATTTTTACCATTCTCTGATACCGCGCTTCGCGGATGGCCTGCCAGCCGGCTTTGTAGGTGTTCTTATATTTGGCAATATCTTCCGGCAACGCATGCAAAGGCCAGTGTGGTGCATTTTCCGCTACGTATAAAAAGAAGGGTTTGTCTGATCCCGCATAGCCGTTAATGTAAGCTACGGCGGTATCATTTATGGCATCGGTATGGTAGTAATTGGCGGGCACCTCTTTGATAGGTGCTGTACCGCTTACCAGGCTAAAGGGATCAAAGAAATCCACCACGCCCCAGATAGTGCCAAAGAACTTTTCAAAACCCCTGCTGGTGGGGTACTGGCTGATGGGTGAAAACTCATTGTAAAATTTGTGGTGATTGAGCCAGTTCAGCTGCTCCTGCGGGCTGGCCTGCCCGTTAGTGTTGGATACATGCCACTTGCCCGACATGGCGGTGTGGTACCCCGCCGACCTTAATACTTCCGCCAGTGTTACTGCGCTATCGGTGAGGTGGCCCAGGTATCCCGGCTCGTCTTCCGCATCCGTCATTTTACCAATGCCTGCCTGCTGGTTGTATAAACCGGTAAGCAGGGAAGCCCGGGTGGGACAGCAACGGGAGGTGTTATAAAACTGCGTGTAACGGAGGCCGTTATGCGCCAGGAAGTCGATATTAGGCGTGTGAATTTCCCCGCCATAACAGCCCAGGTCAGAAAAACCCAGATCATCGGCCAGGATCAGTATTATGTTGGGACGTTTGGCTTTGGGCGGGTGCGGATCCTTTTTAAAGGCGCTGAGTGTTAGCAATGATGTAATGCCCAGCAAGGCCACTCCAATGCCGGTATAAACGGCTCTCCTTTTCATCTGCATTATTGTTGTGTTTAAGGCTGTGGCCCCCAAACTGTTTGCCATATTGTTTCCGTTATGAGATGCTACCAATCAGGTTCCTTGCACCAGGTTCTTATTTAAGATGATCTCCTGCTGCGGAATATAGAGCGTTTATCCAATAAGTCAAAGCATTTTTTGTAATCGATTACGTTAGCCGAAGCAGCATGCAGGATACCTAATCATAGGGGCATGCGGGCCGGTGACCGGTACAGGTTAGCTGACCGGTGAAAGGGTGTTTAATCTTTGGGAAATAAATCTATTCTGTTCTGAGACTTCTTACCGGGTTAGCGGTGGCTGCTTTTATAGCCTGAAAACTTACTGTCAATATTGTTATGCTCAACGCGCCCACCGCTGCTGCCACAAAGATCCACCAGGAGACCTCCGTTTTGTATACAAATTGCTGCAGCCATTGATGAAGGAACCAGGAGGCTATGGGAACGGCGATCAGGCAGGAAAGGCTGACTAAAAGCACAAACTCTTTTGACAGCAATGACCAGAGATTGAATATAGTTGCTCCCAGCACTTTCCGCACGCCGATCTCCTTGGTGCGTTGCTCCGCAATAAAGGAGGCAAGGCCAAACAATCCCAGGCAGGAGATAAAGATGGCCAGGATGGTGAAGAAGCCGGCCAGCTGTCCTATATGCACTTCGGCGCGGAACTTGGCATCATACTCCTGGTCTATGAATTTGTAATCAAAGGGCTCCGCCGGGCTGTATTTTGCAAATACAGGACTGATACGGCTTATTGCCTCATGAGCGTTAAGCTTAGGATTGATCCGCATGGTTACGTTAGACATTCTCCAGGGCGCCAAAAAGAAGATGGCTGGAATGGGTGATTCATAAGGGGATTCCATGACCACATTTCTAACCACCCCAATAACCGTAAAATTAGTTTTCATCCAGGTTACTGTTTTGCCCACGGGATCTTTCAATCCCATTTGCTTTACTGCAGCTTCATTCAGGATCACGGCTTTGCTGTCAGCTCCCGAAGGCCCTGTCTGAAAATCCCTTCCTTCTGTAAACTGTAACCCGATAGTTTTCGCATATTCCTGTGTTACTCCTTTCATGGAAAAATCAACATCTCCGGGGCCCGCAACAGCATGACCTGTCCAGGTAAGGCCGCCATTGAAAGGCCAGGAGGCGGTTACAGGGGCTACGGATTCGGTGACTTCTGTAATAGCGCCTGTGCTTAACAGGTCGTTGCGGAAGGCGGAAAAATGATCATGTACATCCGGTGTATGCATTTCTGCCATGAGCAGCCCATCCCGGCTATACCCTACCGGCCTGTCTTTGGCATGCTGTACCTGCCGGAAAACAATGATGGTTCCGATGATCATTGCAATGGAAACTGTAAACTGCAGCACCACCAGTACTTTACGCGGCAAAGCCACCAGGCGGCCTGTCCGGGAAATTCCTTTCAGCACTTTAACAGGCTGAAAAGAAGAAAGATACAGCGCCGGATAGCTGCCTGCGATCAGGCCTGTGAACAAGCTGAAGCCGATACAGGCGATCCACCAAAACGGATCCAACCAGGGAATGGCCATTTTTGTTTCTGCCAGGTCATTGAAAAAAGAAAGCGACAATTGCGCCAGGCCTAATGCTATTACAAGCGCCAATACAGTTACCAGCAAAGATTCCATAAAGAACTGCCCGATCAGCTGCAAACGCATTGAACCAATGGTTTTGCGAATGCCCACTTCTTTGGCTCTTTTCTCCGAACGGGCTGTGCTCAGGTTCATGAAATTAATGCAGGCCAGCAACAGCACAAACACACCAATCAGGCCAAACAGTCTTACATATCCGATCCTGCCGCCGCTATTAGCACCATTCCTGAATTCAGAATACAAATGCCACCGGCTCATTGGATGTAAGAATAATTCAGTAGTATTCAGGTTATGCCCCGAGGAATCGAGCCAGGGGTCATTATCCGCTTTGATGTTCCTGATCTTTGCCGATACTTTCGCTACATCTGCATGATCGGCAAGTTGTACAAGAACCTGCCAGTTATTGTCGCCCCAGCTGTGCCGGTTACTCCTGGTCTCCACATCGAATGCTGCGTAAAGGTCCCAGGGCGACAGGAAAGTAATATCACTGAACGAACTATTATAGGGGAAGTCTTTATAAACGCCTGTTACTTTAAGAGACAAACTATCGTCCATGCGTAGTATTTGCCCCAGGGGGTCGGCGTCTGCAAAAAAAACTTTTGCCAGCGAGGCTGATAATAAGATCGAGTTAGGATCATTCAGCGCGGACAGGCTGCCTTGCAGCATCGGTATTGTCAGCATTTTTAGCCCCTCAGGCTCTATGAAATTACCGGCCTTTACCAGTTTTTTTTGCCCAAATGCAAGGATATGCTCCTGCGTCATAGAAGACAGGACCACTTGCCTGAAGTCAGCGCCAAATTTTGCACGCAGCTCGTCTGCAACTGGAGCTGGTATTTGCTTTTGTATGCCTTTATGGTTAGGCCAGATCTCCCAAACCTGGGCAATGCGGCGGAAGTTCTCAAACTGCCGGTCAAAGGACCATTCACTATAGATCCAGCAAGCGATTAGCATGGCTACTGCCATTGCTATGGAAAGGCCACTAATGTTAATGAGTGAGGAGGTTTTATTTTTCAATATACTCCTCCATGCAGTTTTGAAATAATTTCTAAGCATATCTAACTATTAATAAGGGATACCAGAAATGCTGATCTATTCTTCCATTGAAGCTTACTCTGTTTTCAAACTCTTTAGCGGGTTGGCCAATGCAGCTTTGAAAGCCTGCAGGCTTACAGTGATAAGCGTGATCATTAATGCAGCTGCGCCGGCCAGCACAAAGATCCACCAGGGAATAAGGGTGCGGTATTCATAATGCTGCAGCCAGCTATGCATGGCCCACCAGGCCAGCGGGAATGCAATGGCACAGGCTATTGCTACCAGCTGTACAAAATCCCTGGATAATAAACCGGCCAGCCCGTTTGCAGAAGCGCCCAGTATTTTGCGGATGCCAATTTCCTTGGTGCGCCGTTCTACCGTATAAGCGGCCAGGCCAAACAATCCCAGGCAGGATATAAAAATGGCCAGTGCTGCAAACAGGCCTGCCAGCTTGCCTATCAGTGTTTCAGTAATGAACAGCTTATTAAAATCATCATCCACAAAGCGGAACTCAAAAGGAAAACCGGGGTTATTGGCCTGGATAACGGCGCCTGTCTTTTCCAATGCTTTTGCCAGGTTAACGCCGGGTTTAAAACGTATAGTCATTAAAGTGGCACCGCCCGGTATACAAAGGAGCAATGCCGGCATGTTAGAGCCGTACATATCATTATACACAAAATCTTTGATCACCCCTGCTACCTGCAGGTGAACAGTATCCACCTGCAGCATGCCGCCGGGTTTTCCTTCCCTGCCCATTATTTTTGCCATGCTTTCATTGATAAGCACCTCATGCCTGCTCAAACGGGCATCGCTGTAAAAGCCCCTTCCGCTAACCAGTTGCATATGCATGGTGGAAAGATATTCCGGGCTTACTGCATTGGAGTGAACGACTTCTTTGTCGTTAAGATCTTTACCTGCCCAGGTATAGCTATCGGTGGAGCTGTACAAATGAAAGGGATCATGCAGGCTTAAAGCGGCGTTTTCTACCAGACCTGTTGCCAGCAGCTGCTCTTTTACAGCTGCAAAATGTTCTTTCAGGCCGCTTTGCAGGTTTATGATCACCAGGTTGTTCTTATTAAAACCCAGGTTCCGGTGTTTTATATGTTGGATCTGCAGGTAAATGATGGCCGTGCAAATAATAAGGGTAATAGAAATTGCAAACTGGGTAATGACTAATCCCTTGCGGATGAAGATAACTCCGCCTGCCGTTCTTATTTTTATGCCTTTAAGCACGCTAACCGGGTTAAAGGACGACAGGTAAAAAGCAGGATAGCTGCCGGCAATTAAGCCTGCAATAAAGCCAATGCCCAGTACATAACCCAGGTGTGCAAAGCTGAACAGGTTCGGGGACAGATCTTTATCCACCAATAAATTATAAGCGGGCAGTAAAACGAATACCATCGCTATTGCCAGCAGTACAGCTAAGAATGACATGGACATGGACTCCCCGATAAACTGGCTGATCAACCGGCCCTTACCTGCGCCCATTACTTTTCTTACGCCTACTTCGCGCGCGCGCTGTTCAGAACGCGCGGTAGACAGGTTCATAAAATTAATACAGGCGATCAGCAGGATGATACCTGCGATCAGTGAGAACAGCTTTACATATTTTATATTGCCGCCATCTGGTTTTCCATCCGTAAACTGATCGCGCAGGTGCCAGTCGTTCATGGAAAACAAAAAACAGTCCGGCGAAGCTGCATCCCCGGTTTTAGTGCGGAGATAACCTGCCAGCTTTTTATTCACCGTAACCGGATCAGCGGCCGCGTCCAGCTCTGCCAGCGTTTGGGTGAGGTTATTGCCCCAGGGCTTTATCCAGGTGTTCTTATCTTCAAATACTATGTAGGGCGAGATCCATTGACAGGCGCTGTAGGTTGCATTGGCCGGCAGGTCCTTAAAAACGCCGGTGACCATAAAAGAGCCATCCACACTATAGCTTTCCTGCGCATTCATTTTAATTATTTTGCCCACCGGATCACTGTTGCCAAATAATTTCGCTGCCAGGGTTTCATTGATCACTACCGACTGCGGTTCTTTAAACGCGGTGGCGGGGTTTCCATATTTAAAATGAAAAGTGAGCATAGAGAAGATGGCCGGATCGGCATATACGCCCTGCTCTTTCACAGACTTTTCGCCCAGCACCATTACCTGGTCCATGTTCCAGCTCAGGCGGGCGGCATTTTTCACGCCCGGTATTTCTGCTTTCATGGCTTGCGCCAATGGGCCCGGCGTGTTGCCGGAGGTGGAGATTATTCCTTTATCCACCGTATTTTTCATTACGCGGTAGAGCTGATCTCTTTTTGTAAAATTGTGGTTAAAGGTTAGCTCATCTTCCACCCAAAGAAAAATGAATGCCGAACAGGCAATACCGATTGCCAGTCCGGCTATGTTTAGGAAACTAAAAACTTTATTCTTCCAGAGATTACGGAACGTGGTTTTGAGATAGGTCCTGAACATGACAGCGCTTTAAAAAGGCATCCCAAAAGAAGTGCCATCTCCCAGAGCGGTTATAAATCAATAATTTATATAAAGGGGAGGAATAAAAATGTCCGGTTATGATACAAGCGGTGTGCGCTTGTGATACATGCATGAAAACTCATCGCCTGCTCCACTCCTCATGCAGCGGCTTGCCATCAGAGCTTTTACCGCTATGGTCCCATTTATCACCATTCACACTGCCTTTAAAGCTAAGCGAAGCGCCTACCCGGTTATTATCCCGTGAAAAGTATTCTATCTTCTCCGTATACACGTTATTTTCAAATGTGTAGCTACCGCCGCCGGTGCCAAAGAACCCGCCGGTTTCCGTATTAATGGCCACCCACTGGAATTTAGTGCCGGTTAATATTTTAATGGTTTTGCGTGCGCCGGAGGGCATGCTATTCATTTTGCCATTGGCTTCGCGGGCCGTGATCTGCCAGCGGCCCGCCAGTGCGGCAATACCATCATCCACCCGGGTAAAAACAAGCTTTTTGCCACCCAGGGTAAGGGCCAGCTGATCGCCTTCAAAAGCAGCGGCTGCATCCGGATGCTGGCCTACCTGCGCCTTATCGGCCGAATTAAATTCTATGGTAGTGGTGGCATTGCCTTCAGAAGTGGCCTGCCAGGTACCGCCCATCGTGGATACAAAAGCAGCGGGTGTGTAGGTGGTAATCGTAAAATAGTCAGGGGTGACCAGCATAATAGTGGTAGCAGAATCTGTTTTCACCTGCCAGGCCCCTTCTGCCGATTGTGCATTTAACTGTTGTATACCCAACAGGAACAGCATAAACAGCATACCTGTTCTTGCAAATATTTTCATGAACGTGAATTTGCAAATGAATATACGAAAATAAGACGGCCTAACCTGTAGCCGGAATAGCTATTGTGCTAACCGCCTGTTTCTCCCAGGCAGCGCTTAATAACCGCCAGCAGGTTGGCAGAGGTGAACGGCTTTTCGACCAAAGCGGTTGCGCCGCATTGCCGGGCCATTACATCCATATCATGCGTACCGGAAATAATGATCACCGGAACATCTTTTGTGAGCGGGCCATTCTTAAGATGCTGGCAGATCTCACATTCGTTTAATGTAAGGAAACGGCTGTTGATGATGAACAGGTCCGGTATATGAAAATCGTATTTTAATAACTGGCTATCGGATGATACATGTTCTATTGCATAGCCGTGGTGCGGCAGTAATTTCCTGTAAAAGAAAACCGTTTCAGTATTCCGCTCAATGATCAGTATAGTTTTTTCCATTGCAGTAATTCCAGATAGTTATCGAATATAAATGCCCCCTAATGGTGCATGTTACCGGCAGGTACCCCGGTAAAGGCCTGGTGTTATAACGTATAAAATAATAGCTGTCACAGCCAGATCCTTGTGTATCTGTCAGTAGCCGAACCATTAAATGTACAGCGGGGGTATCATCTGAGAAGGGAGCAATGCCGGAGAAAGATCTTTTCCGGTTTATAGCGGTGTGTTAAAGGGAGAAAGGAAGCGAGGGATAAAACAGAACAGACCGTAATGGCTGTCAAAAAGAAAATGAGGGATAATAAAAACAGTTTCCTGGTAAAAGCGTGCCGGTTACCTTCAATCGCTGCTTCACGTTTATGAGAGGTCATATGATGCCCCGGCTCATCATTCCTTTTCCGTTGTTTGACAACCAGCCGGCTCCAGTTCACATCTTCATTCATTGCATTCGCCCAACAGATATTATGAGACGCCAGGGTAAGGAACGTCCCCATTATCAGTATTTTGAATGCAAAAGCTGATAGTAAAATATAATTATGAAAAATCTTCCAATTGCTCATAGTCTGTTTCCAACGGGCTCTCAAAATAAGGAAATATTCATGGAATATTCAAAATACCCATACTATAACCCAGGCACTGCCTGTAAATACCCGGCAAATTTGAGCTAATTTTAAGGCCATGAAAATGTATCAGCAAACACTGGAATTAAGCGCAAAACCCCGGGGCTTTCATCTTGTTACCCCCGAGATCGCACGTGCCATACCGGAGATCAGCACTTTACAGGCGGGCATTTGCCAGGTTTTCATACAACATACCTCTGCATCGCTTACCCTGAATGAAAATGCAGACCCTACTGTGCGGAAAGATTTTGAAACCTATTTTAATAAAGCGGTGCCGGAAAATGATCCTGATTTTTTGCATAATGACGAAGGCCCGGACGATATGCCTGCCCACCTGAAAGCGGCCCTGCTGGGCAGCTCTGTAATGATCCCCATCCGCAACGGACGCTTTGCGCTGGGTACCTGGCAGGGGGTATATTTATGCGAACACCGCAACCACGGCGGCAGAAGAAGAATTGTTATTACGGCCTGGGGAGCATAATTCAGCTGGTTACCGTGCCGGTACCGGCAGGCTCCCGCCTTCTTTGCAGCCAGGAGGTAAAGATGGTATAAAACACCGCCAGTATAATAGCGCCTTTGAACATACCTGTAAAACCCCAGGCTGCCAGCCCGCCTATTACGCCCAGGAACAATACCAGGAAGGGCAGCTTACCGCCGCTTTTGGCAATGAGGATGGGTTTTAAGATAGCATCAATTACCAGTAAAAAAGCTGCATAGATCGCCAGGAATATGGCCATGCCCGTATGCCCCTGCGCGGCCATCCATATGATCAGCGGCAGCCATACTATGAGCGGGCCTACCTGTATCAGCACGAGAAAAAATACCAGCGCAGACAGGGCCAGCTTAAAATGCAAACCGGCAATGGTAAACCCTATCCAGGAAACAGCGGTAGCAATAAACGCAGTGCCCATCACCCCAATAGATACTCCTTTGATGGCGTGCCCGGTGGCTTCCATCATGGTTAAACCATCCCGCCTGCCCAGCAGGTGCTGCAGGGTAGTTTTAACGGGCTGCAATACCTGCTCCCGGCTTACCAGCAAAAAAGCGGAAATAATAATGCCCAGTATAAACTGCAATGCGGTACCCAAAATGCCGGCCCCGCCCAGCAGAACATGGCGCAGCGCCAGCCGCAGCTGTTGCTCATAACCGGCCAGCGTTTCCCGGGGATTGTCCTGCAAATGCTGCCAGAAAGCGCTGATGGCCTCCCCGACCAGCGGCATTTGCGCTATGTTATCCGGCAGGGGCGGCAACCCATTTGCCTGTATATCTGTAATAATGCGTAAGCCTTCTTTAACATGCCTGCCCAGTGATGCAATGAGGTATACCAGGGGCAGCGCTACAATAACAATGAGCACAATGGAATAAATAATGGCAGCCAGCTTGCGGCGGTTGCGCAGCACCCGGGCCAGCCATTCAAAAGGCGCCTCAAACGATACAAAAAAGATCAGCGCAAAAGTGAACACCCCAAAAAATACCTGCAGCACCTCGTACAGGGCATACAACAAGGCCAGTAATAACAGCAGCACCAGCACAGTTTCAATATTGCTACGGGGCGTGCGGGAATTAGTAGTGCGCATAAGCTTTGTTTAATGTCAGGAAATCAAGGAGTGTGAACAGTACCGTAATAGCTGATGATCCATTACTAATGTAACGCATATTCCCGAATACACAAATGCAGGGTACAATGCCCCGCGGTTTTTTATTTATGCCTTTGTGAGCTACTTAACACTTATTATCGATATCTTTGGGGCATAAAGGGAATACACACCAAATTCTTTTCTATTCTGCTTTCCAGCGTCCCCACTCTTCCTTGCAGTTTTATCATCGAATTGTCCATGTTGTTCCTGTTATGTTATCATGCAATTATTTAAACCTACAACTATAAGATTACGCTTATAAAGGGGCTTTATCATAAGCCCCTGACAGCTGTTTTACTAATTTTTAAATTTATTTATTATGAACTTATACGTATCTAATTTAATGTCGAACGTTACAGAAGACAATTTGAAGAGGGAATTTGCTGCTTATGGACAGGTGGCTTCCTGTAAAATAATTATGGACAGGGCTACCGGCACTTCACGCGGTTTTGCATTTGTAGAAATGCCCCAGCAGGCAGAAGCTGAGAAAGCGATGAAGGAGCTGGATGGCAAAAACATGGATGGCAAAGGTATTTCTATTACCGAGGCCCGCCAGCGTACGGACCGCCAGGCATACTAAAAGCCCTGTGCCGGGTAACTGACATACCGTACTGTTTTCCTTAGACTAAACTTAACATATGAACAACATCCTGATAGTAGATAATGAGATTAGTATTTGCATGCTGTTAAGAAAGATCCTGAGGAAGCAGGGATTTACGGTAGATACAGCCTTATCCGGCAGTACCGCTCTGCGAATGCTGAAAGAAACAGCGTATGATATTATATTCTGTGACTATCAGCTTAAAGATAAAGAGCTGAACGGTGGTATGCTGATGAATAGTATTCATAAGCTGCATCCGCATACTGCAGTGGTCATCATGTCGGCCTATCCCAATGTGCGGGTGGCTATACGGATGATCAAAGAGGGCGCTTATGATTACCTGTTAAAACCCTTCAGCGTTGCAGCAGTGCTGGCGCTGACCGGTAAGATCATAAATGATACCAGGTATCCTTTAAAGGATGAGCACCCTCTTTCTCTTAACCATAATGACCAGTACGTGTATGGGGAAAGCCCTGTTTCCAAAGAGCTATATCACCAGATAGCCATGGTAGCCCCGACCAACTATAGTATTATTATTCTTGGGGAAACGGGTACAGGTAAAGAGGCAGTGGCCAGGCTCATACACCTGCAAAGCAAGCGGGCGCACCAGCCCTTTATTGCCCTTGACTGCGGATCCCTTTCTGACGAGCTGGCGTCCAGCGAGCTTTTTGGTCATGAAAGAGGCGCTTTTACCGGCGCTGCTACGGAACGGAAAGGCGCTTTTGAGCTGGCACAGGGCGGCACCCTGTTCCTGGATGAGATCACCAATCTTAGCTATCCTATTCAAACCGCTTTATTACGGGTGATACAGGAGCGGGTAGTAAGGAAGGTGGGCAGCCTGAAAGAGATACCGGTAGATATCAGATTGCTGGCAGCCTCTAATGAAAACTCGGCTGTTGCTGTAGCGCGGGGCACATTCCGGCTGGATCTGTTTTACCGGCTGAATGAATTCAGCGTTTCTGTACCCTCCCTGCGTTCCCGCCTGGAAGACCTGCCTTTATTTATAGCCACCTTTATGCGCGATACCGCAATAACATTAGGTAAAGAAACGGGCCATTTTTCAGCACAGGCGCTGGCATGCCTGCGTAACTATTCATGGCCGGGCAATATCCGGGAATTGAAAAATGTGATCCGGAAAGCATGTCTGTTAACTACCGATGTAACTGAATGTGATATAACCTCTTTACCTGAAGAGATCATTAATGCCTATAACCCTGTAACGATGGCCCCGCATAGGTTACCGGCCACAAGGAACCACCTGAAGATAAAAGCCGGGAAAACAGCACTCCCAAAAATTATGGTTATTAAAAAACCGGCCGGAAATAATAAAACAAAAGCAGCAGGAGCGCTGCATTTAGACCGCAAAACGTTGCGTGATAAACTTCAACTGCCTGATACGCTGAGTTAGCAGATCATTTTCTTCCCAACAACTTCAACATGCCGGCATGCCGGTAAAGCGCCTGTAAAAAAGTACGCTGCTCATTATATGGTAATCCGTATTCTTTAGCAGTAGCTTTTACTATAGGCGCTATTTTTCTGTAATGCACATGGCATACACCGGTAAACAAATGATGTTCTATCTGGTAATTGAGGCCGCCTATAAACCAGGACAGTATACGGCTGCGGGGCGCATAATTGGTAGTGTTGATCAGCTCATGTATTGCCCATGAATCTTCCATACGCAGCGTACCATCTACATTTACCGGTGACGAAAAAGGCGATTCCTCCATTACATGAGCGGGCTGAAAAACACAGGAAAGGAATAATCCCGCTGTAAAGTGCATTAATAAAAACCCGAACACGATCGTATACCAGGGCTGGCCTGATAAGAAAAGCGGCAATACAATGATATAACCGTAATAAAAAACCTTGTACAAGGTAATGCTGGATATAGCCTGTTTGAGTGACACCTTTTGTTTAATGAGCAGGTTGTTATGTTTATAGCGGATGGCCTGTATATAATCCTTTACCGTCATCCAGAACAGGGTCATGATCATATAAAAACCCCAGGCATAAATATATTGATACCGGTGAAACCAATACCGTGGCTGCCGGGGGGAAAAGCGCAACAGAGTAATGCTGTCAATATCTTCATCCAAGCCCGTTATATTGGTGTAGGTATGATGCAGGATATTATGCTGGATCTTCCAGTTCACGGAGTAGCCGCCTATCATTTCCAGGAGATAACCAATGGAACGGTTCACCTTTTTGTGGGAAGAGAAAGAGCCATGATTCGCATCGTGCATAACTGCTGCACCAATGCCGCACATTCCCCACCCCATCAGGAACCATAAACCCAGGAAGATCCAGAGATTATTTGCACCTATACCGGTTACCAGTAAAACATAAGGCGCTGTATACAGCAGCAGCATAACGATGGCCTTTATCCACATGCCGGCATTAGCATAGGGTGAGATCCGCTGTGTTTTAAGATACGCATTAACCTTAGTTAATACTGTTTCATAAAAACTATTTTTGCCGCGGGGCGCAAAACGAACTATATCCAGATTTTCCGGCATCATATAATTAAGATCTGCAAATGTTAGAACAAAAATTGTACCCCGATCTGCATTACATATATTATTTCATTTTCCTGAAACGGCTGGTTAGCCTTACTTCTTCATGATCCAGCTCTTGTTCCAGCATGCGGATGGTATATTCGTTAAAACGGCCTTCTTTATGAAAGGCGATCAGCAGCTTGCGCTGCCATTCTATGATCTCCTGCTGAATGGATAATGAGGTTACATCTGTTACCACAGGCTTTTCAGGCAATCGCCTGGAAAGATCTTCCAATTCTTCTATTACAATGGTATAGCGTTGTTTTAGCCGCTTTATTAATGATCCATCAGCCTTTTCCGGAAGCTGAGTTTCAATAAAGCCGATCACCTGGCCTGCCATTAACAGTCTCATCTCCCGCTCTTCTTTAAAAGGATCGGGGTTAGCTTTTATGCGCAACATTTTTATAAGCAGGGGAAGTGACAGCCCCTGCACTACCAGGGTAATAAAAATAACAACAAAGGCCAGGAACAGGATCAATGAGCGCTGTGCAAAAGCATGTCCGTTACTGAAAGTTAACGGTAATGCCAGCGCGGTGGCCAGGGATACAATTCCGCGGGTGCCGGTCCATGCTATGATCAATACACTTTTCCAGGCGGTGAGCTGACTGCCATCTGCTTTTTTATTTTTCCTGCTGCCGTTAATAAGGGGCGAGTAAGCAGCGCCAAATACCCATAATAAACGAATAATAATCGTAACCCCGCTTACAATAAGACCATACATTAAAAGATTAACAATACCATATTTCTTCACATCTGCCAGGATGGCAGGAAGCTGTAAACCGATAAGGATGAAAATGAAACCATTGAGCAGGAAGATCATCGTATCCCAAACGGCGCGGTTCCTGATTCGGGTCTGATAAGAATATGCTTCGGGTGCGCGCCAGGATATAATAAGACCGGTACTCACTACTGCCAGTACGCCAGAAGTATGCAGACGTTCTGCTACCAGGTAGGAGATGAATGGCGTTAATAAGGTGAGCGAGGTACTGATAAGGGAATTGTTAAGGATCAGTTTGTGTATATATATCAACAGGAACCCAATGGCTACTCCAACTATGATGCCTGCCGTAACCAGGAACAAGAAATCTATTCCAGCTTTCCACAGCACAAATGAACCCGTGCCAATGGCTATAATAGCAAAGCGGTATGAGATAAGAGCGGAAGCATCATTAACCAGGCTCTCTCCCTCCAAAATGGTAATGACCCTTTTATTTAATCCCAACCCTTTTGTAATACTGGTGGCTGCTACGGCATCCGGCGGTGATACAATAGCGCCCAATACAAACGCCAGCGGCCAGTTAAATCCCGGAATTAAAAAATAAGAGGCAATAGCCACTGCGATAGTAGTAAAGAACACTAATATAATAGCCAGCGTAGATATGGGAACAATCTCGGATTTAAAGTCATGCCAGGAGGTGTGGGAAGCCGCATCATATAAAACCGGGGGCAAAAAAAGCAGGAATACGATCTCAGGGTCCAGCACCAGGGATGGCAATGCCGGTATAAAACCAATAACGATACCTGCTATTACCAGCATCACTGCATTAGACAATCTTGCTTTGTCTGCTACTGCCATCAATGCAAGCAGTACAACAAACAAAATGATCACTATTTCAAAGTTCTCCATAATCTCTTCCCGGCCTGCACTTTAATACCAAGTGTGGCAATAAACATGCCTGTATATTTACCGCTTCCCGAGTGCGGACGTTCCTTATTGCTGGTCCATGATCTCTAATGCCTCCCCATCCTTATACTCCCGGATCAGCTGCCGCAGCTGCTGCTTTAAATCAGCGGTAACCTGCTTATAGGCTGCCTGCCCATACAGGTTATGCATTTCCTGCGGATCCTTTTGCAGGTCATAAAGCTCCCAGGTATTAGTTTGATCATAGAAGCGCACCAGTGTATATTTTTCTGTGCGAATGCCAAAATGCGGGTATACATGGTGTGGCTGCGGAAACTCATAGTAGTGATAATAAGCCGCCTTACGCCAGTTTTTAGTATCTCCTTTCAGCAGGGGTAAAAATGAGGCGCCCTGCATTTCCGCAGGCGCCGGTACACCGGCCATATCTAAAATAGTGGGGGCCCAGTCAATGTTCACCATCAGCTGCGGAATGGTGGTACCCGGTTTTATTACGCCCGGGTAGCGGATCACAAAGGGCGTACGTAAAGATTCTTCGTAAATAAAACGTTTATCGAACCAGCCATGCTCTCCTAAATAAAATCCCTGGTCAGAGGCGTAGATGACTACGGTATTTTTTGATAAGCCGCTTTTGTCCAGGTAATCCAGCAAACGGCCAATGTTACGGTCCAGTGAGCGGGCAGTGGCTAAATAATCTTTTATGTAGCGCTGGTATTTCCATTTCAGCAAAGCATCGCCGCTTAACTTTTTTGCATCAAATTCTTTGCTCACATTGCCTTCATAGTAATCCATGAAGGCCTTTTTCTGTTCCGGGTTAAAACGGTTGTAGATGCCGCTTTTCTCATAGTCGGCATGTACTTTCAGGTCTTCCTTCAGGCGCATGGTATTGGCAATGGTCATGTCCTGGTTCTGCGCGGCTATACGGCCTTTATAATCATCCTTAAAATTAGCGGGCAAAGGAAAATCAACGTTATCATAAGCGCCCAGGTCCTGGAGGTCAGGCAGCCATTCGCGGTGCGTAGCCTTTTCCCCTACTACCATAAAGAATGGTTTGCTGGTATCCCGCTGCTGCAGCCAGTCAATGGAAAATTCTGTGATCAGGTTAGTTACATAACCGCTGGAACGGGAGGTATCGCCTCCAATTTTTATGAAGTCAGGATTATAGTACTGGCCCTGGCCCGGTAAAATATTCCAGTAATCAAAGCCTTGTGGCAGGCTGCCCAGGTGCCACTTCCCTATCCAGGCGGTTTGGTAATTATGCTGCTGCAAAATGCGGGGGAACAGCTCCTGCGAAATATCAAACTTCTTTTCATTCAGCGTATACCCGTTCAGGTGACTATACTTACCGGTAAGCAGGGTAGCGCGGCTGGGGCCGCAAATGGAATTGCCTACCAGCGCATTCCTGAAAAGGGCGCCGCCCCGTGCAATGCGGTCTATGTTGGGCGTTTGCATCAGCTTACTGCCATAAGCGCTAATAGCCTGGTACGCATGATCATCGGACAGGATGAAAATGATATTGGGCTGCGTGGGTTTCTTTTGCGCATAGCCGCTAATGAACAACAATAACAGCGCGGGTAAGAGCTGAACAAATTTTTTCATATAGATGGTTTATCCGTTATCTGTTTCCTACTACCGGGAACTGGGCTATGCGCAGCTGCGTACAGCCATAAGGCACCAGTATAACCTCTTCCGCTTCCTGCGCAGCTTCCATATGGTAGGTAACGCTGAATGGAATAGGGCCCGCCATATCATTATACAATTGCCAGGATGGAATGCGCCGGGCTTTTGTTTTCAGTACCACCGGTGCATTTTCCAGGTTCCAGGGATAAGCGGCTACGGCAGGTTGTTTTTCTATGATAAAGCTGGCTTCCAGCTTGTTATCCGGCACCTCTATCAGCCCATAGTTCCAGGGTGTGGTGGGATGTACTTCGTAATACTCCGCACCATAATCTACCGGATCTTTATCGTTCTTTACCTTTTTTACAGATGCACCTATTTTCAACGCATAGGTTAAAGGGCCGCGTTCTACCGACATAGAATTTTCATACCAGCTCTCCTTAAAAATATGCATGGGCAGCGTCAGCTCCACCACATCGCCGGAAGTCCAGGCGCGGTTGATCTTTACTATCTGATTGCTGTTAGCTTCCTGTAATACTTTGCCATTTACTTTTATAACAGCTTTTACACACCATTTGGGTATGCGCAAGTGAAAGGGAAAAGTTACAGCCCCTCCCTTATCAGTAGTAACGGTGAATTGAATAGCTTCTTCAAAGGGGTAATTGGTTGTTTCCTTTATTATAACCTCCCGGCCATTTGCTACAACCGCTTTCACTTCGCTGGGTGCATATAATAATGCTGCCAAACCCTTATCGGCCGTGGCATACCAGAGGTTTTGGGTAAATTTAGGCCAGCCCTGGTGCATGTTGGAAGTGCAGCAGGGATAACCGGAGAGCAAACCATAACATACATCTGTACCATCATGGTTAATATCAAAATTGCGGATGTGGCGGGAGATCATGACCTGGTTCGCCTGCTGAAAATACTGGCGGTTCATACAATCCGCCGTTACCTGTGTAGGTAATGCATTAAAGGCAATTTTTTCAATATGGTCGGCATACGCTACGCTGCCGGTAATTTCCAGCATGCTTTCCAGCGAAAACATCATTTCCACGGCGCTGCATAATTCGGAGCCCTGTGTAGGATTGTTGCCGTGCAGGGCTTCATCGCCTCCATACATACCATTGGCCTGCCCGTTAAATTTACGCAGGTCCTGTAATCCTTTATCCGTTGCCGTTATATACTGCTGCTGCGGGTGCTGCTGGTAGTAGATGAGCGGCTCTTTCATACCCTGGGCCAGGTTTACACCGTGTATGCTGCCGGGCGTGGCTAACAGATCGCCCTGCAGGAAAGCATTGGTATAATCAAAGGTTTGTTTGTGCAGCAGATCGCCCAGCTGCAGCAGAAATTTATCCCCGGTGATATTGTATAACCAGTATACCACCATCAGGTTATCGCCGCCGCGGTAACGGGCCCAGAAAGACCAGTGATCCAGCGGTTTTTGCGGCAGCTCTTTCAGCTGGTACTTAAAATACCTGGTCATTAAAGTGATCACGCGCGGGTCCTGCGTGGCCATGTAGTATTGCTTCAGCACTTTCAGCATCACCATTTTGGGCCACCAGTCGCGGCTGTTATCGCGGTTCAAACCTGCTTCGTAAGGGTAATCTTTGGAAGGGCCAAAATAACCATCGGGCTGCTGGCTTTTGATTGCCCACTCCACCCAGGGTTTTACTTTTGCTATCAGCTGCTGATCGTCCAGTATATAGGCCAGCGGCAGTAATCCATCTATCCAGTAAGGGCCCCGCTCCCACTGGTCGCCATCGCCACCCAGCCAGCCATTACGCTCATTCATTACCAGCGGGTACAGCTCATCCAGCTTACCCGTCATACCATTTTTCTGGCGTACCAGCATTTCCTTTAGCCAGCCCTGTGGTTTAATAGCGCCTAAAGGCAGCGCTATATAAGGGTTGGGGCGCAGTGGTGCACGGTTAGTAATATAACTTTTATCCTGTGCATGGGTATGCACAGTAATGAACATGAGTACCAGTGGAATCAGCCTTCTTATTTTCATCCTGTTCAATGCGTTTGAGGTTGAACAAGATAGAAAAATTCCCCTAAATACCTATACTGCGTTCCGCTACCAGCGCTTTGCCGGTGTACAATGCCAACCCGGTTAACAGCCCGCCTATAATGCCGGAGAGCAGCACTATCACAATGGCGGGTACGGATAATAAAAGGCCCAGCTTATCCAGCACAGCGCCCTGCAAGGCTGCATCAAAGTACAGGTTAGCGCCGGCCCAGGTGAGGAAACCGGCCAGGAAACCTAATCCAAAACCGGCTGTGCTCCATTTCTTTATCGTCATAACAATGCCCAATGCCACTACAGGTATAATAAAGCTCCACCAGGGCAGTATGCCTATCATGCGGGTGAGTATAATGAGTATAATGGTGAGCGCAAGGATCTTTATATTGTTCAGCATATTCTTTTTCATACGGTCTGTTATTTGGCGGTGTTGAATGTCCAGGTGCTGCTGGCTGCTGCTTTGGCTTCTGCGCTATTCATGAAGAACAGCAGCGGATAGTATTTGCCTTTATTCCAGTCTTTCGTAAAGTTGTTGTAATACTCACTGGCCGGGTTACCGGACTGGCCGCCGGGGTAAATGCCGTATGCCTTTGGCCGGTCGCCCAGCTCCACGATCATACGCCAGGACGGGCCCCAGTTGCGGGAGGTAGCGTTAATAGCTTCTGACTGGCCAGCTGCAGAAAGGCTCATTTCACTAAAGGCCGGCAGGTTGGTGGGGTGCATTAAATTCACTTTGTGATAGTCACCCCATTGCTCCCGCCCTTCTTTACGGGTTTTAGTGAAATCATTTGAGGAGGTGATGAAAGCATCTGTAATAATATCCGATGCATTTTCCCGCTGCGCAGTGCTTTGCAGGTCAAAATACTTGTTATCAGGGTCTTTGCGGATGAGGTCCAGCAGCACTACCTTATCAGGCGGCCGCAGGTAAAAGCGATAGTTCTTAAACTCATCCCAGGTATAAAAAACGGTATTGGCCCACCAGATCTCGTACAGGCGTGCTATTTTGTCTTCGTAATCATAATTGCCTTTCCATTGGCTTACAGCATCCAGATCCTTCAGCTGCTGCGGGTTTAAGCGGCTCCTGTTAATTTTGCTTAACAGCACGGGCAGCGCTTCTGCTGAAAAAGAGTTGGTATTATCCAGCTGAATGGCTTCCATGCCTGCAATATCCAGCTTGTCACTTTTTGACAGGAGCTGCTCTATACGGTTAGCGCGGGTTTCACTGTAGTAACCGTTATAGTAATAAGGGTAGTTGTCGTAGGTGGGGTGCTGGTTGGCCGACTGCACGTAGTTACAATCCGGGTTATACCGCTGTGGTAAGCTATCTACCGGTATGTATTTCGTGTACAGGTGTGCGCTGCGGGTGCCATCCAGTATAAATTTCCCCTGCCCGGCCCATTTAACGGGCATGCTGCCCTGGTGGTTAATGGCAATAACATTATCCCTGCCGGCATAAGTAAAGTTCTGCAGCGGGGTGCTGTAGTTGCGGATGGCGGCTTTGTAATCATTATAATCTGCAGCTGTGTTCAGCTTAATGAAAGTGTAAAACTCGTTGGAAGGGCGGTGCAGCTCCCAGCGTAATGCCATATCCATCATATCCGGATCCTTACCGGGAAAGCTGCGGTTGTTTACAATAGGCCCGTGCACGCTACTGTATACCGTATCATAAAAAGTAGCCTCCCCTCTTCTTTTTATTTCCTCAACGCGGTAAGTCAGCTTACGCCATTGCCCATCCAGCTCATACTGTTTATAGTCGTTGGTTATTTTCAGCTTGTACCAGTCCCTTACATCATCACTGCCATTGGTAATGCCCCAGGCTACTTTTTCATTAAACCCGATGATGATGGCCGGCGCCCCCGGAATAGACACGCCATATACATTCATGCCCGGCGCTGTGAGCTGCATCTCTATCCAGATGTTGGGCAGGCTAAGGCCCAGGTGCGGATCATTGGCCAGGATGGGAAAACCTGACTTTGTTCTTTTACCGGATACCGCCCAGCTATTGCTGCCCAGGCGCGGGTTATAAGGGCTTTCTGCTATTACGGAGTTGGAGGAAAGAAAGGAATAATCCAGGTAGGATGGTACTTTCAGCGGTGCTGCTGCTGCAAACAGGGCCGGTTTATTTGCATTCATTACCGGGGTGCTGTTCTCATAATAATCAGGGTATAATTTATTAAAGTTCTCCTCACCCAGCGCCAGGATCATTTTTGACATAAACAGGTCTTCCTCATACCCTGTCATGTTATTGGCCATGCTTTTCAGCACCAGCACGCTTTTCAGCTCAGACCAGGGTTCCGGCTCGTAACCCAGCATCTTATACTCCAATGGTATTTCCCGGTAGCTAAGCTGGCGAATGTAAGCGTTCACACCTTTGGTATAGGCGGTGAGCGCTTCTTTGGTAAGCGGGTTGGCGTTTATTACTTTCAGCGATTGTTTGGCCGCTTCCAGGATGCCGATCCTGCGCTGGTTACGGTCGTAATCAAAAAAATCTTTCTGGGAAAATATTTCAGCCAGGCGGCCTGCGGAGGCGTAGGTCATAAAATCCATTTGCCATAAACGCAGGCTGGCGGTTACATAGCCCTGCGCAAAATACAGGTCATTGTTATTTTGTGCATAAATGTGCGGCACCTTGCGTTTGTCAAAGTATACCTGCACCGGCGCTTTCAGCTCTTTTCCCGGGATGGATAATGCGGAGGCATTCAAACGGCCTTCATCTTCATTCTGCACGGCGCCAATAAAGGGGTCCAGCAGCTTGCCTAATGGGGGTACCATAAACATCTGGCGCGACAGCGCAAAAACAAGCATCACTAATGCGGCCAGCGGAAATACCGCATCTGTATTTATTTTTTTCATCATTACGTTTTTTCTAGTTACTTACCTTGGTACGTTTCTTCTCATCTTCCGATGCGGTGTTGATCCGTTTGTTGGATGCCTTACCACGGCCAAAGCGGTAGGTAAAGCTCAGGGTTACCACGCGGGTATCAAACATCAGGTCCCAGTACTGGTTCAGGTTCTGGTAATGGTCTACCGAATTACGGTTCTCTGAATTAAAGATGTTACTGGCATTCAGCGCAATGTTACCGCGGTTAGCCAGCACCAGGTATTTTAAGCCGGCGCCTACGCTGTAATAACCATCATAGGTTTCTGCTACCATTTTACGCTGGCTCATGTAACGGAAAGCTACTTCTGCCGACAATTTGCTGGTAATAAAAAAGCTGTTGTTGGAGTTAAACATTACTGTGGGCGTGCCATTGTTATCCAGCACAAAATCCTTGGCTGTGCCTTTGAACGACTGGTTAAAAATTGCGAAGGTATTATTGGTAGCCAGCCAGTTGGTGAGCTTTTTTGAGTAAATGATATCCAGCTCCCACACTTCTGCCTTGTTTACATTGCTGGGTATGCGGGTTACGGTTTGTTTGTTATCATCCAGGAAAGCCAGCGTGGTTATATAATTCCTGGTATGCTCATATGCCAGCGTTACAAATAACGCATCCTTATAAGCGTAGGTAAATTCATTGCCTAAAACTACCTGCGGGCGCAGGTTTGGATTACCCTTAAAGTAGGTAGTGGCGGAAAGCGGGCGGCGGAAGGGGATCATATCCGCATAGGCTGCACGGTCTGTTCTGCGGGTTACTTTCAGGTTTAAGATGTTCTGGTCATTGATCTTATAATCCACGAACAGGGAGGGGAACAGCTGCACATAATTGCGTTTTACTTCCGCATTAATATAATGCTGCTCTACGGTGCTCCAGGTATGCTCCCCACGCAGGCCCAGCTGAATGGTGAATTTTTTAATCTGCTGATCCACATTCACATACAGGGCATTAATGTTCTCGTTGTTGATGGTGTAATCGCTCTGGGATGAATCCAGCTCATTATGCCCGCTCTCATTATTAAAGAACTTATTATCGTTCACAGCACGCACGTAGCTGGATTTCCAGCCAAATTCCAGGTGACCGTTGCCCAGGGGCTGGGAATAGTCGGCCTTGGCGGCGTAAATGTCCAGCTTGCGGGTCCCATCCAGCAGGGAAAGCTCCTGGTTCATGAACTTATCATTGGCATCAAAATAATTATTGATGATATTTTGCCTCGGATCACTGTAATAATGCGCATAATCCAGGTCGGCTGAAAACTCCTTACCGGTAGTATCTATCTGGTGCGCCAGGTGTGCGCTGGCATTATAGTTATAGGGTTTGCTTTTATTGAGGTTGTTAAAATCCAGCCGGTTTGTTTTCACATACTGCGCATCCTTTTCATCGGTATTGGCCATTAAGCGCACGTTATTGGTTTGCAGCGCGCCCGTACCGGATACGGTAAGCGTAGTTTTTTTGGAAAGGTACAGGTCAATACCCACCAATGGCGTGAATGTTTTAGTGGTGGTGATGGTGTTACTGTTGGAAACCTGCTGCAGCAGGAAAGTATTATCGCCGTTAAAAATATCGCTGACAATACCGCGTTTAAAAAAGTTTTGTGTTTTCACATAAGTGCCGCTCACAAATAAGTTATAGTCCTTATTCTTATAGCTCATGTTAAAGCCGCCGTTGTAGCGGGGATAGCCGCCCTGCCCGTAGCTGCCGTTCACCGTGCCGTTCCAGCCTTCTTTCTTGTTCTTTTTCCGGATGATATTAATTACGCCGCCGCTACCGCCTGCATCAAATTTTGCAGAGGGTTTGGCCATGATCTCAATTTTCTGAATGGAGGAGGAGGATGTTCCTCTTAGTAAATTCGCCAGGTCTTCGGATGATAAAAAGGTGGCCTTACCATCAATGAACACATTTACGTTCGACTTGCCGTTGAGCTGTATTTGCCCGCTGGGCGATACTACCACACCCGGCAGCTTATCCATCATTTCCAGCGCGGTAGAACCGGCGCCGATAATGCTGTTCTCTACGTTCACCACCGTTTTATCCAGCTTGCGTTCTATAAAAGGGGTTTGCCCTTTTACTACTACCTCTCCCAGGTTCTTGGTGGCTGTTCTTAAAGTAAGCACACCCAGGTTTGTAGTGCGGGCAGCGCTGCTTACCTGTATACCGGTTCTGCTGATCTTTTCAAAACCGATCAGGTTCACCTCCAGGAAGTAATTGCCATCCTTTACACCTTCAATGGAAAACAAGCCCTGCTCATTGCTTAAGGTGGTTTTATAAATTCCGGAGTCGGAAGTGTTCCTTAATAAAATGGTGGCATTGATCACGGCTGCGTTCTGCTCACTTACCAGGCTGCCTGTAATGCTGCCGGTGGTTTGGGCCTGCAGGCTGTTAGCGGTTAACAACAATACCAGCAGGGTTACGCCGGTGTACCATTGCATAAGGGAACGGGTGATCTTTTCAATAACTATTCTCATAATTAAATGTTGGTGTTTTTACCTGCCGGGTTCACAGGTATGGATCTATATGGGTTTTCAGTTAACGATTCATTCTGCGGGGTGTTTGCCCTGCTGTACCAAGTGCCAATAATGTTAGCCATTGCCTGGGGGTGCCGGTGAATAAAGAAATGGTTTCCATCCAGGATCTCTGTGCTGAAACCGGCTTTTGTGAACCTGGACCAGTTGGCGATGTCGTCCACATCTTCTTCCTGGGTTCCCATTACAGCACAAAGTGGGGCTTTTACTACCGTTTCATTTGTTATTTCATTTCTCTCAGCAATTTCAAAGTCGGCTCGCAGAATGGGCTCAAAGAAGTTAAACAGCTCTTCGTTCTCAATAAGCTCAGGGGGTACACCGCCCAGTTTCTGCAGCTCTGCTACAAAGCTTTCATGATCCAGTAAATATAGGTTTCTTTTCTTACGATTTTCCAATGCCGGACCTGCATTCCCGCTCACAATTATACAGCTGGGAAACTTACCCGCCTGTTCCAGCATGTAAGCTACGCGCAGGGCAAGATAGGCGCCCATGCTATGCCCGTACAGTACGAAGCGGGGCGATGTTAGCTGTGCGGTTATTTGCCGGTACATGTCTGCTGCGGCCAGCTCAAAATTTTTCAGCAGGGGCTCTCCCATTCGTTTTCCACGGCCCGGCAATTCCAGGGAAACCACCTCAAAATCCCGTAAAAACTGCAGCATAGAGGAGAAGGAATACCGGTTACCTCCGGCAAAATGCAGTAAAAATAATTGTGCCTGTTTCATACGTTCATTCATTGATATACACTTACACTTTCCGCAATTAATTTGCCGTAATCCATTTTATATAACTTATCTGCGCAGTGATAATATTTATCATCGTGGGTAATAGCTATAATGGTAAACCCTTCTTTTTTAAGCAGTGGAATGATCTCTGTATAAAATTTCCTTCTGAAATAAGGGTCCTGATCGGCAGCCCATTCATCCATTACCAGGATGGGCTTTTCTTCCAGCAGCGCGGCTATCAGGGCCAGGCGCTTGCGCTGCCCGGTAGAGAGGTCTGTAGTGGAGAACACACCATTTTCCATGGTTACCTTATCTTCTATTTCAAACAGCTGCAGGTAATACTCCCACTTTTCCATATTCACATTTTCCAGGCCCACCAGCTCATTGAACAAATAAAAATCGCTGAACACCACTGCGAATGCAGTGCGGTAATCGGGGTAATTATCTTCATCCACCAGGATATTATTATACCGGATGCCGCCGGCAGATGGGAGGCGCAAACCCAGCACCGTATGCACAAAGGTGGTTTTGCCGCTGCCATTACCGCCGTAAATGAAAATGGTGTCGCCTTTCTGGATCTCAAAATTCACCGGGCCAATACCAAAAGCTTTGTCATGCTCCCCGTAATAATATTCCAGGTTATGTACCGTGATCTGCTCAAATTCATCATTAAAGATGGTGGATTCCCGCAGCGCCGGTGGCTGGCTGGCAGCTTCCAGCCTGGCTTTCAGGTCAAACAAATGGGTGGAGGCTACCCGGGCGCGCGCCAGGCTGGGTAACAGCACCATGATGGTTTCTATAGAACCCAGTAAATACAATAATGTGAATACAAAACTCACCGTATCCTTGGTATTGATCTTCAGCGCTACGCTGAAGAAAACAAGGATGGAGGAAATAAGCACATAGAACAGCACCTGCCCGGTGATCTGGTTCGTCAGAAAACCTGCATAGGCATTGGTATTGTTTGTATACGCCTCCTTAGCAACGGTATTAATGCGGGTATTAAAAATGTAGGCGCCTTTGCGGGGCTCCATATAAATTTCCTTAAAGCCGTCGAGGATGGAATTTAATCCTGCCTGAAACCGGTTTTCCAGGCCGCGGGCGCGCCGGAAGTTTTCTGTATCTGCCTTGGAACGGAAGTGGTAAATGGATACTCCTATCGATGCTACGCCCAACGTTAAGCCAAACAGCAGCATAGAAATAGAGGCCAGGTACACCAGGCAGGAAATAGCCAGCACGGTAGCGGTGCAAAAATCAATAATGCTCATAGAGGCCGTGGTAAGGATATTCACATCGCTTACAATAGCGGAATGCACATCAGCCCGGCGGCCGGAGAGCTGCTGGTAATTGGTGTTCAGCACCAGCTTTAAGATCTGTTTACGGAGATCCCAGAACAGGGTTTGCGATAGCCGTATAATGGCCAGTGACAAGGTTTTCCTGATCCATACAAATGCCAGGATGATGGACAGGAATACCAGGATATACTCTTTATTAACTGTGAAATCACCGGCTATAATAAGGCCCATGATCCCCGTTACTGTTTTAATAAAAAGAAAGCTGCACAGGCCGGAAAGGATGCCCAGGCACACATATTTCAGGAATCCCCATTTACCCGTCATGGGTAATACTAATTTCAAAATCCGTTTCATGTTTGCTTAATAAAAAATGATCTGATAATACCTATTCGTATATACGTTTGCGTTTTCCAGCCTGTGCGCCTTGTTTAATATTGCTCCAGCGGCTGCTCTTTTTCTTCCAGCACTCCCATTTCATAGAACAGCTCTTTTTCGCCATACAGCCGCTCTGAGATAATGTTGTTAGCCCGGCATTCTTTAATGAGCTTATTGGATTGTACAATGGGATTGGATTCATCGGTGTACTTGATGGAGCTGATGAACTCCAGCCAGGGTTCCATGCCCATGGCATACACGTACAGCTCTTTTGGCTGAAAAACATCTACCATGGCTTTTCCGCGCTCGTAGTTGGAGCCGGCCAGGCGGCGGGAGCCATCCATATCGCGGGGCATCTCTTCTGTTAACAGCGGGCCATATAACCAGGAAAGGGGCGCGCCATCGCATTCCATACCCAGGAACAGGCTGTCTACTGTGCCTATCATCTTAAATACCTGCTCGTACAGGCGGGCTTCTACGTTGCAGGAATCTGCTGCAAACAGCAGGGTGTACTTGCCAATGCGTACGTGGTGGCACAGCTTGGAGCGGATATCCAGGTCGGAATGTTCGCCAATGAAAGGCACGCCGGTGATACGGGTATGCCCTGATCCCACGGTTTCAAACTCCCCTATTTCCAGCACATTGTTAAAGCCCAGCATATTGAACATCATTTTCAGGTTGGGATCCTGCAGGGAGCCGTTGCCGCCTTTGGGTACTACGATGTTGCCTATACGATGCCTTAATGATAACAGGGTTTCAAACAGGATATGATCCTGGTGGTTATGGGTGATGATCACATAATCTATCTTATCCGGCAGGTGCGCTTCCGAATAACGGGTTACATCTGTGGAATAGCCGTGGTAGCTGATCACAGGATCTACCAATATGCTGGTGTCCTTCGTTTCAACCAGGATGCAGGCATGCCCGAAGTAACGCATACGGATCTTATCGCCGGTATAGGGCGTATATTCCACGGGCGGCTCCTGGGTAAAGAAGGTATTGAACAGCTCCCGGTCCTCCTCCTTAATGTTAAAGGCGGCAGCTACTTCCTCTATATCGCCGGGGATCCTTCTCATGCGGCTGATCAGATCAATTCCTGCATGTTTGAACGGTACCTGCACATGGATCACATTGGGCTCATCCATGCGGGGCGTGCTCAGTACAAAGGGCCGCTCATCGTTATTAGTGATCCACAGGGCTATGCTCTGAGATGCTTCGTTATACAGGGGGCTGTTATACAGCAGGCGCTCGAAGAAACGGAAAGAGGGGTAGTTGTTCAGGTCATACACCAGCTCCACATGTCCTTTCAATATCTCCGGCACTTTGCTGTACAGGGTATCCATTGCAAAACCTTTGGCATGTGTTTTCAGCATTTTATCCAGCTCCACTACGGCTTGTGCAAAAGCTATTTCGTGCGCCTTTTTCTCAACGGTTTCTTCCCTTAGCTTACGGATCTCATCTACCCGGCCGCCATCCAGGTCCACAAAGGGACCACCGCGCATTTTGGGGTTCTTAGCTGCAGCAGCATGGATCTGGGGGTTCTGTATATACGAATCCAGGATCTTGAGATGCCGGTTCACAACGTTCATGGCAGAGGTAGCGGGTGATATGAGGTGCGCCCATGCATACCATCTGTCAAAAAGGGGTTCTACTACAAGATTTGGTTTTGCATACCAGGTGTTGTTTTTCATACTTATTACTTTAATAGATTGTTGAATAAAATTTAGATCGTTGCCTGATTTTGGGGTACCTGTATAAAGGCTTCCCGCACACAATACTGCACAATGGTGTGCGCATACTTTTCTATATCGTAGGTGTAACGGGCGTTTATTTTTTCCAGGTAGGCTTTGGTGGCCTGCTGTTGGATACTAAAACGTGTATCCGCTGCATCCCTGCTGCTGTAGCGCAGTATGCCCAGGGCTGTATTTTCCGTGGACAGGTCTGCGCTGTCCATCAGCTTTTGCGCATGCTGCTCAAAAGTGGCGGCATCAGTAAGCTGCAGCTCTATGTGGCAGGCGGCCAGCTGTTGCACAAACTGGCTTAAGCGGATGGGGTTAGCTTCCATAATATGAAAAGTGCTGAACAGCTCATTCTTATGCAGCGACAGCGCTACGGCAATACCACACACAATATCCACCGGGGTGGTCTCAAAAGTGATGGCGGCTATTTCCTCACAGTAATAACCCAGGCCGGCCAATGTTCTCAGGCGTTGATAAAAGTTATTGCTGTCAATATTCTGCTGGAATAAGCCGGTTTGCGAATCGCCTCCAATGTTGCCGATGCGGAATACATTTACATGCAGGCGGCCGCTGTTCTCCTTTATATATTGTTCTGCCCTGAACTTGGAAGCGGGGTAAATGCGGCGGCCGAACTGCTGGCCAAGGTCCAGGTCTGTTTCATAAAAGTCAGTGCTTGCCACGTTCTCAATAAACCCGCCGGTGGCAACGGCGTTGGTGGAATAGTGGTTGAAATACTGCACCCCTTTCTTCTTAGCCCATTCCAGCACATTTACCGTGCCTTCATAATTAATGCTGTTGGTAAGGGTGGCCTTGCCAAAATGGCTTACATTGGCTGCCAGGTGATGCACGGTATCCACATCCTGTAACCGTTCGTTGCCGGCGGCTGTAAGGCCCAGGTCTGCCAGGGTTATATCCCCGCAGATGCCGGTGATCCTTTGCGGAGATAATTGCAGCTGCGGGAAGTACCAGCTAACAGTATCGGCTAAACGTGCTTGTGCAGCAGCATCATCTACGGCCCTTACCAGGCAGGTAATAGCTGCGTTTGTTTTTTCCAGCAGCTCTTTGATCACGTACACACCCAGGAAACCGGTGCCGCCGGTAAGCAGAATATGCTGCGGGGTAATGCGTTCAGCTGCTTCCTGCTCCTGTATGCGCTGCAGCAGCAGCTCATACTCCATACTGCGCAGATCATCGCGGTTAATGACGCCGGTTGCTGCGGGTGTAGTATTTATCACAGGCGCCGGTGCCATGGCTCCCAGCTTTTCTTCTATCAGCGCGGCCTGCTGTGACACAGTGCAATAGTCAAAAATGTCGGCATATTCCATGTCTACCGCAAAACGTTTGGCTATTTGCTGTAACACATCCAACCCTAATAAGGAAGAACCGCCCAGGTCAAAGAAATCATCTTCAATGCCTACATCCGTAACCTTCAGCTTCTCCTGCCAGATAGCGGTTACGCCGGCTATAATATCCGCCGTGGTGAATGCCTGCGGCTGTACAGCTGCTTCCGGCAATACGACTGCAGGCTCGTTTGCTATAGCCAGTGATTTTACCTGCGGCCAGTGGCGTTTAGGTTCCAGCAGTGGCAAATGCAGGTTATGCAGGAAAGATGTTTTTCCGAACAGGTTTGCAAAGCGCAGCTCATGACCGCTGTTGTAATAAGCGGTGAGTATATCCAGGCAAAGATCGCGGCCAGGTGCGGGGAACACGGCCTGGATGTGCGCGGGCGATTGTGCGGTGATCCATTGCCTGCATGCAGTGATCATTTCGCCCTGGCTGCCCATTACAACCAGCAGGTACTGTTGCTGCGCATCCAGCGTGTTTAAGAATTGCACAAAAGCTGCGCTGTTAAACGGCTCCTGTACGGGTTCCTGTGCAGCCAGCTGTGAAAGTGCTTCCGGCAGGGTAACCTTATCCATCAGCAAAAGGGATAAGAGCCTGCCGGATTGTGCGCCAATGATCTTATCCGGCGCAAAACCACCATTGTTCAATGTTTTGGCGGCGCAGTAATGTAACAGAAAAGATTGTTGTGTGGCTGTAAGCCCCTCCTGCCCTGCCGTTACAGCTGTATACAATGCTGCCATGGCCGGGCTTTGGGCTAAAAATGCCGCTATCTTATCTGCAGTAAGCAGGCCGGGTATTAACAGGAACACCTGCGGCGGCGTTGCTTTTTTGCGGAGAGTGAAATTAGTTGGCAGTGGCCAGTTGGCAGTGGGCAGCTGGTTGTTTGCTGTTAGCTGTTGCAGGATGTTTATAAGCTCCTCCCGGTCTTTGAATAAGATCAGCTCACCGTAAGTAAGCTCACCCATGATCCTGTTCATGGAATAGCTTAGCTGTGCCAGGTCTGTTTGCGGGTACTGCTGTAAATATTGCAGCAGGTAAGCGCTAACATTAGCCGCTTTTGCAGGCGAAGCGCCGCCTAACTTCATGGCATATACGCTGTTGGGAGCTGCTGCCGGAGCATCGGCAACCGGCGCAATATATTCCTCCACTATCATGTGTACATTGGTACCGGTTAAGCCAAAAGAGCTTACGCCGCCTGCCCGCGGCACCTCACTTTCCCAGGGTTGCAGCGTGCGTTGCACTTTTACGGGTGAATCACTTTCCGGTATATGCGGGTTAATACTGTTAAAGCCTACCTGCGGCGGCAGCTGCTGCTGTTTTAATGCCTGCACCAGCCTGGCCAGGCCAGCCAACCCTGCTACGGGGCCTAAATGTCCCAGCTGCCCTTTTACGGAGCTAATGGAACAAACAGTGCCGGCGCTCTGCCCGCTTTCCCTGAACGCAGCATCTATGCCGCTGAACTCAATAGGATCGCCTAAGATGGTACCGGTGCCATGCGCTTCGATAAATCGTATATGCGCCGGGTTTACCCCGCTGTTCTCCCATGCCATGCGGATCACTTCGGCCTGCGATACCGGGCTGGGTGCAGAAATATTCTGGATCAGCGCACCGCCATGGTTAATGGCGCCGCCTTTAATAATGGCATGAATAGGATCGCCGTCACGGATGGCGGCATCAGCTCTTTTAAGCAGCACACAAACAATACCTTCCCCACCCAGGATGCCATCGGCATCACCGTCAAAGGGGTGGCATTGCTCCCGTTTGGACATTACCGGTGAAAGCACTGCATGGTCCTTAGAGCTTACGCTCAGGCTTACACTGCCTACCATGGCCAGGCTGCAATCGTCATTAGCCAGGCTTTGGCAGGCATAATATAATGCGGTGAGGGAGGATGAGCAGGTAGTATCCACTCCTATCAGCGGCCCGCGCCAGTCCATAAAATTGGCTACCCGCGTACCTACCATACCGGGCATGTGCGCAGTAAGGGCCAGGTTATTAAACTCATCAAAAAAGTGCCGGTACATCGACTGGCCAAATGTGTGAAAGAAACCAATGCGCTGCCCTCTCAGCTCTGCCGGCACATAGCCTGCATTGTATACGGCCTTTACCGCGTGCTCCAGCATCAGGCGCTGCTCAGGATCCATACGCTCTGCTTCTGCAGGCGATATTTTAAAGTACTCGTTGTCAAACAGGTCTATCCGGTCGAGGTAAGAGCCTTTCACTACTTCAAACTCCCCGAAGCGGGAAAATATATCGTTCAGGCGTTGGGCAGATAATGGCTTAAAGCTATGCTCACCTGTTTGCACCGTTTCCCAGAATGCTTCCAGGTTATCTGCCTCCGCCACTTTCATGGAAAGCCCAATAATTGCAATGGCTGTTTTCATGTTTTGGGTTTTTAAAAGATCATTAATTCGGTTTCCTTCTCAACAGGCGCTGCTTCTTTGATCATTTTTTCCTGTTCTACCGCACGGGCAATGTCCCGGATAGTCAGGTATTCGAAAAACTTATCTATGGAAAAACTAACGCCCAGCTGCTGACTTACCAGCTGCGACATTTTGATTATCTTCAGTGAGTTGCCGCCCAGGTTAAAGAAGCTGGTTTGCACGCCCACAGGGCTTTTACCCAGCACCTCTTCCCAAATGGCCACCAGCTGTTTTTCTATACTCGTGTCAGGGGCTATATATACTTCATCTGACAGGGCGCCCAGCTCTTCGGGGTCGGGTAATCTTTTGCGGTCTATTTTACCATTAGGCGTTAAGGGAATAGCTTCCAATTGCACATAATGCGCAGGCAGCATAAAAGATGGCAGTGTTTTATGCAGGAACTGCTGCAGGTCCTGTTTGCTGAACGTTGTTTGGCCTACTACGTAGGCTACCAGCTCTTTTTCCCCGCTGCCATTGGCTTTGGCCAGCACCACGGCTTGTGCTATTTCAGGATGCTGCTGTAATGCGGTTTCAATTTCGCCCAGCTCTATACGGTACCCGCGGATCTTTACCTGGTCATCTTTACGGCCCAGGAAAGTAATGGCGCCATCTGCCAGCCATTTGCCTACATCACCGGTCCTGTAAAAACGCTCTCCCGGGCGGTAAGGGTTATTCACAAACTTTTCTGCAGTAAGCGCAGTGTTATTCAGATACCCCCTTGAAAGGCCATGGCCGCCTATGCAAATTTCGCCGGCAACGCCTATTGGCTGGGGTTTCAGCTGTGCATCCAAAATGTATACCTGGCTGTTGGAGAACGGCATGCCCAGGGGCACATTGCCGGCAGCGGTGTTAATGTTCACCTTATTCACCAGCTTACCAATGGTGGTTTCAGAGGGGCCGTAATGGTTATATACTTCACAGCTGCCATCATACGCGCGCAGCAGGTCTATTACATCACCTGTTAGCTGCTCGCCGCCGAAAATGAGGCATTTTGCCGGTACAAACAGCTGGTGTACCTGTTGTAAGGCTTTCCAGTGCGAGGGGACTATTTTTATACAATCCAGCTCTGCCTGCAACATACGGTCTGCATTCATTACATCTGCTGCGGTAAATACTTCCAGTCTGCCGCCGGTTAACAGGCAGGGATATACGACGGTATTGCCCAGGTCTGCCGCTATGGTTGATACCAGCCCGAAGCGTTTACATTCGCGGATGTTGGTACGCGCCAGTATGCCATACACATAATCCACCAGCGACTGGTGATTGATCATTACGCCTTTGGGCTGGCCGGTGCTGCCGGAGGTGTAGATCACATAGGCCAGGTCGGCAGGCAGTATATCATTACGTACCGGCAGCTCAACATCTGTAATACCGTCCAGCTGAATATCGATGGCAAACGTATTGCCTTTGTAATAGTCCAGGTCAAAAATGTAATCTGTTTGGGTGATGAGCGACTTAATGCCGGTATCCTGTATTATAAATTCCTTTCTTGCGCGGGGCGTTTCCGGCTCAATGGCTACATAGGCGGCTCCTGATTTCAGGATGCCCAGTATGGCGATGATCATGCTAGCAGAACGGTCCAGCATAATTCCTACCAGGTCATCTGCCTTTATATTACAATTGCTGCGCAGGTAAGCGGCCAGCTTGTTTGCCTGCTCCTGCAGCTCGCGGTATGTAAGGTCTTTCCCTGCAAAAGTGAGGGCTATGTTCTCCGGTGTGCGGGCAGCCTGCTCGTCAAACAGGTCTACAATAGTTTTATTGGTGGGGTATGCAATGGTGCTTTCTGCAAAGTTCACCAGTAGCTGCTGTTTTTCCGTTACGCTTAAATAATCCAGCTGCTGAATGGGTTGTTCAGGTGCATCCATCGCCGCTTCCAGCAGCTGTTCCAGATGATTGCACAGGCGGGTAATAGTGGCTTTGCTGTAAATGTCCTTATTATACACTGCCTGTAAATACAGCGCATCTTCCGAAGTTGTAAAAAAGAATGTGAGGTCAAATTTGCTGATGGTATCCTCTCCGGAAGCATAGCTGCTTACCTGTACATTGCCTAATGTTTGCGGTTCTTTTGCATTACCGCCATCAGCGTTCTGTAATACCACCATCACATCAAACAGGCTGCTGCGGCTCATATCCCTCTGCAGGTGCAGCTCATTCACCAGCTCATCAAAAGGATAGGCCTGGTGCTCATAGGCACCCAGGGTTACCTGTTTAATGTGCTGCAGCAAAGCGGTGTAGCTATCATCGCCTTTAAACTGTGCTCTTAATGCAAGGGTGTTCACATAAAAACCTATCTGGCTTTCCAGGTCGGGGTGTTCGCGGCTGGCAATGGAAGTGCCTATTACAATATCTGTTTGGCTGGTGTAGCGGTACAACAATGCATTTACTGCTGCCAGCAATCCCATGAACAGGGTGCTGCCCTGCTCTTTGAGCAATGCCTGCAGCCGGCTGCTTAATGCAGGGCTGAAACTTTTATTTACCGAAGCGCCGCGATGCGTTTTTACAGCCGGGCGTACGTTATCACCTGCCAGCTGCAGCACGGGCAGCTCTCCTTCAAACTGCTGCAGCCACCAGGCCTTGTGCTCATTCAGCACTCCGCCGCTGAGCTGCGCCTGTTGCCAGGCCGCATAATCCTTGTATTGGATACGCAACGGCGGCAGCTGTACATCTTCATTACGGGTGCGCGCATTGTATAATTGCAGCAGCTCTGCTATCAATATATCCATTGACCAGGCATCGCTGATAATGTGGTGCAGGGTGTAGGTAAATACCCATTTGTGATCTGCCACCTGGTATAAAACTGCGCGTAACAAGGGGCCTGTGGCCAGGTTAAAGGGTTTGCCGGCATCCTGCTGTACAAAGGCTCTCAGCTTTTGTTCCTGCTCTGCTTCCATCCGCAGATCATGGTAGGCGATCTCAAAATTAACATCAGCCGCCGACTGAATATACTGGCGGATCTCAAACTGCTCATCTTCCTTAAACACGGTCCTTAAGATCTCATGGCGTGCCACCAGGTTTTTAAAAGATCCCTGCAGCGCTATCAGGTCCAGGTTACCTTCAAACACAAATACACCGGGCATGTTGTAAGCGGTATTGCTTTCCTCAAACTGGCTTAATACCCATAACCTGCGCTGGGAGGAGGATAACACATAAGAGCTGCTGGCTTCCACTGCAGGTATTTCACTTTGGTTACCGGTCCGGGTTACAGACAGGTAGGTCATCAATACGGTTTTGTTTTCTTTTATTTTCTGTATCACATCCTCCTTCAAAGCGCCATCCGGTGCATTGATCTTTAGCTTCCCGTTTTCCACGTATACCTGGATATCCTTTTCAGCCAGTGCCAGTATTAAGTCAATTACATTTTTCATATCCGTATAAAAATTTTTGCTTACAACTTAAAGTTCAATTACATCCCGGTTCTCCTGTTTTATTTGCCGGGAGCTTTCAATCCATTTAGCGGCGCGGATCATATCGCCCAGCGCTTCAATGGTGGGGTTAAAGAAAATGTCCTTCAGGGCTATGCGGTAGTCAAATGCTTTATGGATCTGCCCGGCCAGCCGCGCAACTTTCAGGCTATGGCCTCCCAGCTCAAAGAAATCATCCTTAATACCGATCTTTTCCACCTTCAGGATCTCCTGCCACATGCGCACCAGTGCTTCTTCCGTTTCATTGCGCGGGGCCAGGTATTCCACACCGGTGGCCATGCCTGTACCCTGCGGATCGGGCAGCTGCTTTTTATTCACCTTGCCGTTGGCGGTTACCGGGAAACTATCCAGCTGTACAAACTGCGATGGGATCATATAAGCCGGCAATGTTTTATTCAGGTGTGTGCGCAGCTCCGCTACATTCAGCTCCACATTACCAATGACATAGGCTACCAGCATTTTTTCGCCATCGGTTCCGCTACGGGCCACTACTACTGCGCTATTCACCTGCTCATGCAGCTGCAGCGCGGTTTCTATTTCACCCAGCTCTATGCGGTACCCGCGGATCTTTACCTGGTCGTCCTGCCGGCCTATGAACACAATATTCCCATCCGCCGTCCAGCGCACTACATCGCCGGTGCGGTATAATTTTCCTTTTCCAAAAGGATTGTCAATGAATTTTTCTGCTGTAAGCTCCGGGCGGTGCAGGTAACCTTTTGCCAGGCCATCGCCAGCTATATACAGTTCCCCGCTAACGCCTATGGGCAACAGCTGCAGGGCTGCATCCAGCACATACAGCTGCGTATTGGCAAAGGGCTTCCCAATCACGGACGATACACTATGGGTGCTGTCTGCAATGACAGCATTCACTGTACTTTCCGTAGGGCCGTATGCGTTAAAGAGCTGGATGCCGTAGCCTTGGGCCGCGCGCAATACGCTATCCGGCAGGGCTTCGCCGCCAAATGCAATCATACGTACGCTGGCAAACAGCTCTGCTTTTTCACTTTCTTCCAGCTCATGGATCACGGGGAAGAACAGCGGCGGAATATTCAGGATAGTGATCTTATTGTCCACTGCAAAACGCCGGAAGCTGGAAGGCTGCAATTCCACATCCTGCCGTACCACTACCCCGGCGCCTGCCAGCAGGAAGGGGAAGGTTTCCTCTACGGACATATCAAAGGAGAGGGAGGCAAATTGCAGGATGCGATCCTTTTCTGTTACGCTATACTGCCTGATAATGCCCAGGGCCAGGTTTACCAGGGATTGGTGCCCGATCATTACGCCCTTGGGATTGCCGGTGCTGCCGGAGGTGTAAATAATATAAGCCAGATCGTCAGGTTGCGGCGTGCTGTCCAGGTTAACGGCAGGGTATTGTTCTGCTGCTTTACGGAACGCTTCCAGCAGATCTTCATCGATCAGCACTTTGCACTTACTGTCTTCAACAAGATAATCAATACGCTCCTGCGGGTAATCCGGGTCAACAGGTACATAAGCGCCTCCGCTTTTTAATACGGCCAATACCGTTATCATTACCCATTCACTACGTTCCAGCTTTATGCCTACCAGGTCATTGGGCTGAATGTTATACTGCGCTTTTAAATAATGCGCCAGGCGGTTAGACTGTTCGTGCAGCTGCTGGTACGTAAGCGTGCGGTCTTTAAAAATAATGGCTATGTTCTCCGGCGTGCGGCTTACCTGCTCCTGCAGCAGTTCTATTACTGTTTTGTCTTTAGGATAGGCCATGATGCCCGGCTCATTAAAGGCAATGAGCTGCTGCTGTTTTTCCGCTTCGCTTAAATAACAAAGGGTGTCTATCTGTAGTGCCGGATTATCCAGCACCTGTATAACCAGCTGTGTAAAATGTTCTTCCAGGGTCGCCATTAGCTGTGCGGCATATACCATACTGTTATATTCAAAACGAATGCGGAAGTTATTGTCCGGAATAACAGAAACAGAAAGGTTGTAGCTGGTTTGCTCCACACCGGCAGACGATATCACTAACAGCTCCTGTTGCTGCTGCCGGCCGGCTGCATGCTGCTCCACCATTTCCTGTACCGGGTAATTTTCAAATATGAGGATGTGATCAATCAAACCTCCACCCGGTTCACTTACTGCCAGCACATCTGCCAGCTGTGTATAGTGATGCGCCGCTGCGCTGATGGCGCTTTCCTGCACGGCTTTTAGTAACGCTTCCGCAGTGGCGCCTTCATTTATACGTATACGTACGGGGATGGTGTTAATGAACAGGCCTATCATTTCTTCAATACCCTTTATTTCTCCCGGGCGGCCGGACACTACTGCGCCAAACACTACATCCCTTGTATTGTTATAACGGGATAGTAATAAGCCCCAGATGGTTTGGATGAAGGTATTTTCAGTAATGCGCAGCTGCGCGCACAACGCTTTTATGGCGGCGGTGGCAGCAGTACCCAGGTTAAAGGCCCGCTCTGCCGGTTCAAAGGCAGCATGGTTGCCGGCAGCCAACTGCGGCAGGGTGCTTACGGTATCATAATCTGCCAGATAATGCCTCCAGTATTGTAACGACCTTTCTTTATCCTGCTGCATAAGCCAGGAAATATAACCCGCATAAGGCTGTACTTCCGGCAGGCTGGTTTTGCGGTCCTGCAACAATCCTTCATACAATTCAGAGAATTCTTTGATCAGGATACCTACACACCAGCCATCCATTAAAATGTGATGATGGCCCCAGATAAATTCATAGGTATCTGCACCCAAACCTAACACGGTGAGGTTCATTTGGGATCCACTATGCAGGTCAAAGCCTTGCTGGCGGATGTTGCGTTTAACATCTTCTATCACAGGATCCGCCTGACCGCTAACATCCAGGTATTGGAAATTATTCGGCACTTTCTTTTTCACTACCTGCAGCACGCTGCTATCCAGCTCCTGTGTAAAGCTGGTGCGCAGCACGGCGTGGCGCGCTACCAGCATCTCATAGCTGCGTTCCAGCGCATCCAGGTTCAGCGTGCCTTTCAGGCGATAGCTCATTTGCTCGCAATACGCCAGTGAACCAGGTGTGCTGAGCCAGTGGTAGTACAACCCTTCCTGTAAATGGCTTAATGGATACACATCTTCTGTATTCCCATCCACATCCAGCTGCTGCACCTGTTCCATACTCAGCTCTTTATAAGTAAGGTCAACCGGGGTAAGATGCGTGGCGGCTGTTGCGGAGAGCGTGTTTATCAGCTCTTCCAGCTGCGCCTGGAAACAGGCAAGCAGCCTTGCAATTACCGGTTTGGAATACTGCTGAGTACTATAACTGATGGTTAAACGGAGCCGCCCTTCTGCTACCATGCCCAGTACATCCAGCAGCACGGCGCGCGGTTCGTCCGGCGAGATGGCACGCCCCTGGTAGTCGCCGGAAAATCCAAACAGCTGTTTGCCTTCCGCGTCCTGTACACCTGCACCAAAGTCGCCCAGGTAGTTGAATGCTATTTGCGGCTGCAACCGGTAGTTGCGGTTGGCTGTGTAACGCAGTATGCCATAACCCATGCCTTTATTGGGCACGCGGTGCAGGGTTTCTTTTACGGTGATCAGCTGCCGGATGGCATCCTCCCGGTGGCGCATATCAAATACCACGGGGTACATGCTGGTAAACCAGCCTACGGTGCGGGTTACATCTACATTAGCCCCTATGTTCTCCCGGCCATGCCCTTCCAGGTTGATCAGCACTTTTTCCAGCTCAAACACCTCTGCTACTGCCATGCTGAAAGCGCCCAGTAACAGGTCATTCACCTCTGTACGGTACGCGCTGTAACACTGTGTTAATAAACGGCTGGTTAAACTTTCATTCAGCAGAAAAGATTGACGGGCAGCATCTTTTATCAGGCTGCTGCCCCCTGCATGTTCCACCGGTACCGGCGGAATGTGCATGGCTTCCAACGCATCCCAATAGACTGCTTCTTTTTGCAGGGTTTCGCTTTGTGCATATTGCTGCTGCATTTGCTGCCAGTACTGAAAGGAATCCGTTTTTAACGGCAGCTCCAACGGCTGAGCTGCCATGTATTGCTGGTATAATGTGGAAAGATCTTCAAACAAAATGCGCCAGGATACACCGTCAATTACCAGGTGATGGGCTACCAGTAATAAGCGGTCGCCTGCTTCACCGCGAAATAAGCCTACACTGAACAAAGGTCCGTCTTCCAGCTGCATACCGGATTGCAGACGGTCGCAGTGTGCAGCAAAATCTGCTTCGCTAATATTGCGGATCTCTTCAAAGATATAACCCTGTGTTTTGCCTTTGTTCTCCTGCAGCCAGCCGGTTTCCGTTTGGCGGAATACCATGCGCAGCGCGTCATGGTGTTGAACAATCTTATCCAGCGCGGCGTGCAGCGCATTAACATCAACAGGTGTTTTGCTGTAGAGTAACACAGATTGATTGTAATGATGTTTATGTAGGACCGGCCCGTTCAGGAACTGCGACTGTATGGGTCCTAACGGCACCAAACCCTCCACCGGCCCCTGGGGAACAGCGCGGGTCACTACCTGCACTTTACCGGCTAGTTCTTCTATTACAGGGAAGCGGATCACGTCCTGGATGGTTAAGGTAAAACCCCGTTGTTTTAAACGGGCCACTACCTGTATGGATTTAATGGAATCGCCGCCCAGGGCCAGGAAGTCATCTTTAATACCGATGGGCTGTTTCTTTAATACTTCTTCATACACCGCCACCAGGTTACGTTCTGCTTCATTACGCGGCGGCACATAGGTTCCGTTAGCAGCCATTATCCCTGTTTCAGGATCAGGCAGGTTCTTCTTGTCTACCTTACCGCTGGCATTCAACGGCAATACATCCAGCTGCACAAAATGTGCAGGCAGCATATAGGCAGGCAGGATTGTACCCAATGCAGCGCGCAGGACTGTTATGTTAAGCGTAGCCTCACTTACCAGGTAGGCTACCAGCTCTTTCTGCCCATTGCTGTTTGGCCTGGCCAGTACAACAGCGGCTTGTATGCCCGGTTGCTGTTGTAAAATGCTTTCTATTTCACCTAGCTCTATACGGTAACCGCGGATCTTCACCTGCTCATCCTTACGGCCGGCAAATGCAATGTTACCGTCCGGCAGCCAGCGGCCCAGGTCACCAGTGCGGTACAGACGCTCACCGGGTTTAAAAGGATTGGCTACAAATTTTTCGGCGGTTAGTGCCGGCTGGTGAAGGTATCCGCGGGCCAGGTTATGCCCTGCCAGGCAAATCTCGCCGGTAACGCCTACCGGTTGTAATTGCAGGTTAACATCCAGTATATACACCGCGGTGTTGTCAATGGGTTTACCAATGGGTATCACAGACAGGTCGTTCAGCTCATTCAGATGAATAGAGGCAGACACCACTGCATTCTCCGTAGGGCCGTAGTTGTTAGTCAGCTTCAGGTTACCGGTATACCGCAGCGCATCGCCCCCTGTAAGGATCTTTACCTGATCCAGGCCAGTGGTGGCGGCATCTGCCAGCTGCTCACATATTACAGTAGGTAAAAAGCAGTGCGTAATACCCTGCTCTTTTATAAATGCAGCTATTGCAGTTACATCCAGCCGTATATTACCGGGTAAGGGATACAGCGCGGCGCCGGTTAACAGGTAGGGCCATATTTCCCAGCCTGCGGCATCAAAGCTAATGCTGCTATACACGGTTGCCTTGCTTTGCGCCGTTACTTCAAAATAACGATTATGCCAGTTGCATAAATTTGATAAAGCAGCATGCTCCAGCATAACGCCTTTAGGCCTACCCGTGGAACCCGATGTATAGATCACATACGCCAGGTTAGCGGCATTGTTGATCAATGGCAGGTTTACAGCGGGGTATTGCAATAACAGCGGATTATCTTTTATTACTACTGCTTCAAAACCGGCTGCAGGTAATACCGCCTTGCGCTGCTCATTTTCTGTTATCACTATTTTAACGCGGGCATCTTCCAGCATGTAACGTACACGTTCTGCCGGCAGCTCCGGATCAATGGGTACATAAGCAGCGCCGGATTTCAGAATGCCCAGCATACCAACAACCAATTCTGCGGAGCGCCCGCTTACAAGGGCTACCAGAGTTTCTGCCGTTACCTGGCAGCATCCCCTTAAAAATGCGGCCAGCTGATTAGCTTTTTCATTCAGCTCTCTATAGGTAAGCTGCGCATCTGCCGTTACAATAGCTATTTGCTGAGGTGTAGCTGCAGCCTGCCGCTCAAACTGTTCCTGTATGGTTTCATTCGCAGGGTAAGGTACCGTGGTATTGTTAAAAGTACCCAGCAGCTGCTGCAAGTCCTGCGCCGACAGCATAACCTGCTTATCTGTTCTGCCTGTGGGGTTAAACGCAATATTTTCCAATGCACGTTCAAAGTACTCATTGAATGCAGCCAGAGAAATACCGCCTATTAACTCTTTCTTCTGTTTATAGATCAGCTTTAACATGCCGCCTGTTATGCTTACAGAAAGATCCAGCCAGGTGTTGGTGGATTCAAAAGATTTCAGCTCCAGGCTGTTTTTTCCCTTCGCGGCTTTTTCATCCGGTACTATGTGCAGCGCATCATACACATGGAAGTTGATATAGTTGAAAATAACATCAAAGAACGGGTTGCTTTCTCTTATATCGCCACCTGACAAGCGGTTAATTTCATAGAGGCTTAACCGGTCCCGGCCCTTCAGGGATCTTAATTTATGATCCAGCTCCATCGTGTACTGCCTCCAGCTACCGGCGGTACTGCCCTGCTGATAGCGCAGTGGAATTGTGTTCAGGAAGCATCCCAGGATCTTATCCCCGTCCTCGCACACCGGCCGTACATTGGATACCAGGCCAATAGTGAGGTCTGTTTCTGCAGTGAGCAATTGCAGCGTATACAAATAAGCTCCAAGGAACAATGTTCTTACCGGAACCCCCTGCAGTTTGGCTGCATTTTCCAGCTTAGGTAAATAATCAGGCGGGTAGCTTTTTTCAAATGAAGCGGCCAGCGCTTTGTTTTCAAAAATGGACAGGCGTTTGTGATCTGCCAGCTCCTGCTGCCAGAAACGGATATTTTCTTCCTGTGCTTTCTCTACCAGGGAGCTTATAATGCTGATTTTATTATCCGCCATTAGCGGGGCTGGGCGGTAAGCTACATCCTGCTGGAGCTGCAGGCATAAGTGATGCAATTCTGTGTTAAGCGAAGCCACGCTCCAGCCATCCAGGATAGCGTGGTGGAACTGGAACAGGTACACCATCTGATCTGCAGCGGTGACAAAAATGCTGATCCGCCAAAGGGGCGCTACGGAAAGATCAAACGGTCTTTTGCGTTCGTCTATTATATACTGGCGGATGTAACCTTGCTGTGCTGCAGCATCTTTATGCGTCAGGTCCTCTACCAGCATGTTCACCGGTACGGTTTTATACACGATCTGCAGGCTATCGCTGCCGATGTTGTAAACATCAAAACCGGTTCTTAAAATACTGTGTTTTTCTACCAGTAAGGTAAATGCCTGCTTAAAAATATTCAGGTCAAATAAAGGCAGCTGATATACGAACTGATCGTGGTAAGTACCGTTCTCCGGGTCTTTCAGCTGCTCGAACACCATTCCTTTCTGTATATCGCTCATGGGATATACATCTGCTATGGCAGCGGCATTGGGCGCTTTTTGCAGCACCTCCTGCTTTACTGTTTCCAGCTGTGCGGTAATTTCCTGCTGCAGCTGTGTACCGGCATCCGGCAGGTCACCGGTTGCTGCCAGGTGGGCGGCCAATGCCGCTACCGTAGGCCCTTCGTAAAATGTACGCAGCTCAATTTCCCTGTGCAGCTCCTTTTTAAGCCTGCTGAGCAAACGGATGGAAATAATAGAGTCCCCCCCTATGGTGAAGAAGTTATCGTTCATGCCTATACGTTCTGCGGCCAGCACCTCCTCCCAAACAGCGGCTATCTTCTGCTCTGTTTCATTGCGGGGTGCTACGTATTCTGTTGCCGGCAGCAGGGAATGCTGTAAAGCGGCCAGCGCTTTTTTATCGGCCTTGCCGTTAGGCGTTAAAGGCAGGGCGCTTAATTCTATAATAGCAGCAGGATGCATGTAGTCCGGCACCTGTGATGTAAGGTATTGCTGCAGCTGCGGCAAGCTGTAACCAGCTGCAGGCACTACAAATGCCAGCAGGCGTTTGTTCCCTGCTGCATCTGCTTTTGCAATGGCGGCAACCTGGCTTACCAGCCCGGATTGCAGCAGCACGGATTCTATTTCTCCCAGCTCTATACGGTAACCGCGGATCTTTACCTGGTCATCTATCCTGCCCAGGTATAAAATGTTACCATCCGGCAGCCATTGGCCCAGGTCGCCGGTGCGGTACAGGCGTTCGTTTTTGCGGAAAGGATTCTCCACAAATTTCTGTGCGGTGAGCTCCCCTTTGTTCAGGTAACCTCTTGAAAGCCCTACACCTCCAATGCAGATCTCCCCTGCTACTCCCATTGGCAGCAGCTCCATGGATCTGCCCAGGATGTACAATTGCGTGTTCCATATAGGACGCCCAATGGGGATCCTGTTATCCTGCGGGGTGGTAGCGTAAAACGTAACGTCTACCGATGCTTCCGTTGGTCCGTACAGGTTATGAATAGGTGTGTTTACAAGACTGTACCATTTTTTCACTGTTTCTACCGGTAAGGCCTCTCCACTTGTGATCAGCAGGCGCAGGCCCTGTAAGGCTGTTTTGGTGGATGTTTCTTCAAACAAAGCGGTTATGAACGCACTTAACATGCTGGGCACAAAGTGCAGGCAGGTTACGCCCTGTGTGGCTATGAGCTGCAAAATGCGCTGCGGGGAGGCAATATCATCTTTATGGCATAATACCATTTTTACACCCCAGCACAAAGGCATGAATATTTCCCAGACAGATACATCGAACGTGAAGGTTGTTTTCTGTAAGATCACGTCTTCATCGCTGAATGCATACTGACGGTACATCCATTCCACGCGGTTCACCACTCCGCGGTGTTCCAGCATACAGCCTTTGGGTCTGCCGGTTGAACCGGAGGTGTAGATCACATATGCCAGGTCTGTGGGCTGGTTCACTATGGGCAGGTTGGCTGCGCTGTATTCCTGCTGTTCGTTGAAAACGGCCAGCCAGGCATCATTGATCAATACCTTGCTTTGACTGTCGGCCACCATATAATCAATACGGTCCTGCGGGTAGGCGGGATCAATGGGAATGTAGGCGGCGCCGCTCTTTAACACGCCCAATATGGAAATGATCATCCATTCACTGCGTTCCAGCTGAATGCCTACCAGGTCATTGGGCTGAATGCCGGCTGTGGCGCGTAAGTGAGCCGCCAGGCGGTTGGCCTGCTCATTTAATTCCCGGTAGGTGAATGTGCGCCCGCCAAACACCAGCGCTGCTTTTTCCGGCCTGCGGCTTACCTGTTCTTCAAACAGGTGTATCATGGTCTTATCTGCCGGAAAGTCTGTTGCCGTATCATTGAAAGTATGCAGCAGCAGCTTTTCTTCTGCGGCGTCTATATAAGCAGCTTCCCGTAAAAGCTGTTCAGGCGCATCTGCGATATGCTGCAGAATGCGGAAGTACATTTTTCCCAGATCCGCTACCGTTAAACCTGACCTTAATTTGCGGCTCAGGAAAAACCTTGCGTTAAATACATTGCCGGTAAGGTTCACATTCACTTCCAGCGGCATGTTGGTACGTGCGCGGGTGTTATTGTTAAAGGCAGCTGCGGCTGCTTCTGTGCCGGCAGCATCGTTATTGCCTTTTAAGCCTTCGTATACATGAAAATTTACAAAGTTGAAGAAGCTGTCAAAGAAGGGATTGCCGCCACCCTGGCCGGCATCCGGATGCAAACGCGCAATTTCTATGAGGCTTACACGCTCCGGCTCTTTTAATGCCAGCAGTTTTTCCTCTACCTGTTTCACCCAGCCGGCTGCGGTAATATCTTCCCTGATAGTGAAACGCAGGGGCACCGTATTCAGGAAGCAGCCCAGCACTTTATCACTATCCTCCAAACCAGGGCGGGTATTGGTCACCAGCCCTGCTACTACTTCATTATCTGCACTCAGTACTTTTAACAGATACAGATAAGCGCTGAGCGAAATGGTTTTTATGCTGGTGTTTAATGTAGCGGCTAATGCCTGCAGCTTATCCTGGTAAGCATAATCCAGCGTTTGTAAATGGCTGTTGTATTCATACTCACTTGTAAAAAGATCCGGGCGTTTGTAACCTGCCAGCTCCTGCTCCCAGAAGGTATGCAAAGTACGGTTACGTTTATCTGCCTGCTGCTGGATCACAAAATCCTTATAGGATGATCTTAATAAAGGCAGCTTATCAATGGAGGAATGTTCCAGGTCCAGGTACACATTATTCAGCTCCGTAAGCAGGTTGGCATGGCTCCAGCCATCCAGTACGGCGTGATGGAACTGTAAAGCCAGCACAATTTCATCGCTGCTGATCCTGAACACATCTGCCCTCCACAGCGGGGCTGCGGTTACGTTAAACGGATTGGTAGCATCTTCCTCCAGAAAACTACGGATCTTCTGTTCCTGCGCTTCGCGCGCCAGGCTGGTAAGGTCATGCTCATTCAGCGGTACATTTATTGTTTTGTATACTATCTGCAGGTCTCCATCATCATCCCCTAACAGGAATGCAGTCCTTAACAATGCATGTTTGTCAATTAACAGCGCCAAGGCCCGGCGGAAGCGGTCCATATCAAAGCCAGGCAGAACACGGTGGTTTACGAGTACGTCGTGATAGATACCCAGGTCTTTGTTCACCAGGGATTCATATACCATGCCTTTTTCAATATCGCTCATGGGAAAAATGTCCTCCACCTGTTCTGCATCGCTCAGCTTTGACAGCACCCGGTCTTTCAACGCAGCTATTTCTGCCAGCACTGCTGCTTTGCTATTGTTTTCCGCTTTGCTGCTCTCACTACTGCGGCCTGATATATACTGCACCAAGCTTTCAATGGTGCTGTGCCGGTAAAAATCTGCAATGGAAATATCGAGCGACAGCTGTTTTCTCAGTGCGCTAATGGTACGCAGTATTTTAATGGAGTCTCCGCCCAGGTTAAAGAAATCGTCGCTTATGCCCACCGGCTGTTTGTTCAGCACCTGCTCATAAATGGCGGCAAACGTTTTTTCCATTTCGTTGCGGGGCGCTACATAAGCTACACCGCTGCCCATTTGCACGCTCTGCGGGTCCGGCAGCTTTTTACGGTCTATTTTACCGTTGTGCGTTAAGGGCAAAGCTGTTAGCTGCACATAATGCGCGGGCAGCATATAAGCGGGTAAACGGCTGCCCAGGTGTGCGCGTATAGCCGATACGTTTAGCTCTTCTTTTGCTACTATATAGGCTACCAGCTCTTTCTCTGTTTGCTGGTATTGTTTTGCCAGCACCACGGCAGTATCTACCTGCGGGTGCTGCTGCAGCAGGCTTTCTATTTCACCCAGCTCTATACGGTAACCGCGGATCTTCACCTGGTCGTCCATACGGCCGCCATATTCCATTTCACCGTTCGCCAGCATACGTACCTTGTCACCGGAGCGGTACAGGCGTTCGCCGGGTTTGAACGGGCTGGCGATAAAACGCTGGCTGGTAAGCTCTGCGCGGTTCAGGTAACCGTTGCACACGCCTTCGCCGCCCACATACATTTCTCCCCACACGCCTTTGGGCATTAGCTGCTGTTGTGCATCCAGGATATAACACTGCAGTGTAGGTATGGGCTTACCAATGTTGCTGATGTTAGCGCTTATCTCAACATCCGTGATCTCTTTATAAGTAACGTGCACCGTGGTTTCCGTAATGCCGTACATGTTTATTAAACGGGTAGCAGGATAACGCTGCTTCCAGGCAGCCAGCTTGCCGGGGCTTAAAGCCTCGCCGCCAAAGATCACATAGCGCAGCCGCAGCTGGTCTGCAGCTTCTGCCAAGGCCTGTTCTGCAAGGTTGTAGAAAGCCGAAGGCGTTTGATTGAGCACGGTTACTCCTTCCCTGATCAGCACCTGTAAATAAGCTGCAGGATCTTTGGCTATCATGGATGGGATGAGCACCAGCTTACCGCCAAACAGCAGCGCGCCGTACATTTCCCAAACAGAAAAATCAAAACAGAAGGAATGGAACACGGTCCACACATCTGCTTCCGTGAAATCAAATAAAGGCCGGTCTGTTTTAAACAGGCGTACTACATTATTATGGGTAATAAGGCTGCCTTTGGGTTTACCGGTGGTGCCGGAGGTATAGATCACATAAGCCAGGTCTGAAGGCACATTCACCGGCGCCAGGTCCTCTTTGCTGTAAGCGGATGCTGTTTTCCTGAACTGTTCCAGCTCCGCTTCATTGATCACCACTTTACAGTTACTGTCCGTGATCATAAACTCAATACGCTCCTGCGGATATTCCGGGTCAATGGGCACATAAGCGCCGCCGGCTTTCAGGATGCCCAGTATGGAAATGATCATCCATTCATTACGGTCCAGCAGAATGCCGGTGAGGTCATTGGGCTGTATGTGATACTGCTCTCTTAAATAAGCAGCCAGCTGGTTGGCTTTTTCATTCAGCTCCCGGTAAGTGAGGTTAATGTTACCCAGCACCACTGCTTTATGATCCGGTGTGGCTTTTACCTGGGCTTCAAATAAATGCACCAGGGTTTTATCTTTTGGATAAGCTACTGTAGTATCGTTCAGGGTTTCCAGCAGCTCCTGTGCTTCATCAGCAGCCAGGTAATCCAGCTTCTGTATAGGCATTTGTGGTGCAGCCACTATGGCGCTTATGAGCTGTACCAGGTGATTGCCCAGACTATCAATAGTAGCGCTGTTATAGATATCGCTGTTGTAACCAATACCAATGTTAATGCCGGCGGCTGTTTCTGCAAAGCCAAAGCTCAGGTCAAATTTGCTCATGTCTTCTGCCAGGCCTTCATAACGGCTTACCTGTACCTGTTCCAGGGTATTTACAGCTGCGCTGCGCTCATCGCCGTGCTGCATAATCACCATTACATCAAACAGGGGATGGCGGCTCAGATCGCGCTGCAGCTGCAATTCATCTACCAGCTTATCAAAGGGGTAAGCCTGGTGTTTGTAAGCGCCTGTAGTTACCTGTTTAATATGCTGCAGCAATTGCTCAAAGCTGCCGGCGCCATTGAACTGCGCCCGCAGCGCCAGGGTATTTACATAAAAGCCTACCTGGTTTTCCAGGTCGGCATGCTCCCTGCCGGCAACGGGCGTGCCGGTAATAATATCATCCTGGCCGGTATAGCGGTACAGCAATACGTTTACCGCTGCCAGCAATCCCATGAACAGGGTGGCGCCCTGCTCCTGGTTAATAGCCTGCAGCTGCCGGCTTATTTGTGGGTTAAGTGTTTTATTAATGGCGCCGCCTTTGTATGTTTTCATGGCAGGGCGGGGCTTGTCCAGCGGCAGCTCCAGCACCGGTAAGGAGCCTTCAAACTGCTGCAGCCACCAGGTCCGGTGCTCATTAAAAGCTTCGCTATGCAGCTGCTCCTGCTGCCATACTGCATAATCTTTGTATTGAATACGCAGCGGGTCCAGCGGGTTGGCAGTGCCTTTGGTATGCGCTTTATAAAACTGCAGCAATTCTTTCATCAATACATCCTGCGACCATCCATCACTGATAATGTGATGCATGTTGAAAACAAAGATCCATTTATCATTTGCTAACCGGTACAGGTCTGCACGTACCAGCGGGCGCTCAGAGAGGTTAAAAGGCCGGCTGATGGTTTCCTGCACCAATGCTTTTACTTTTTCTTCACGGTCTGCATCATCCTGCATGTCCAGGCTATCGATCTTAAAGCCTGCATCCATGACTGATCTTATGAACTGCTTTACTTCTCCCTGCTCATCTTCCTTAAAGATGGTGCGCAGTATTTCATGGCGGGCTATGAGCATCTCAAATGCCAGCATGAGCGCGTTGTAGTTAAGCGATCCTTCAAACACATATACGGCAGGTACATTGTAAGCAGTACTGCCGCCTTCAAACTGGCTAAGGATCCATAACCTGCGCTGGGAGGATGACAGCGGGTAAGCAGGCTGCGGAGCGGCAGCGGGTATGGTAACAAATTCCGTATGCTTTCCTTCATCGATCAGGCGGGCCTGCTCTTCCAGCACCACAAGGGTGAACAGGTCGTTGAAATCCACCTTTACATCAAACAACTTATGGATCTGGCTGGCTAAACGGGTGGCTTTTAAGCTATGGCCGCCCAGCTCAAAGAAATTATCTTTAACGCCTACACGCTCACGTCCAAGCACATCCTGCCATATGGCTACCAGTTTTTCTTCCGTGGCATTGCGGGGCGCTACATAACCGGCACTGTTCTGATCTCCGTCCGGGTCCGGCAGCTTTTTGCGGTCTACTTTACCATTAGGGGTTAAGGGCATTGTTTCCAGCTGTATGAAATGGCCGGGCACCATGTAGGATGGCAGTGTTTGGCCCAGGTATTTTTGCAGCTCCGCTTTGCCGGGAGCATTGCCGCCTACAACATAGGCCACCAGCTCTTTTTCGCCGCCGGCATTGGGTTTCACCAATACTGCTGCGGTTTCAATGTCAGGGTGATTTTTCAGTGCATTCTCTATTTCACCTAATTCTATACGGTAACCGCGGATCTTTACCTGATCATCTTTACGGCCTAGAAATTCAATGGCGCCATTGGGCAGCCATTTACCCAGGTCGCCGGTTTTATAGATCTGCTGTCCTGGTTTGAAAGGATCTGCTACAAATCTTTCTGCGGTTAATGCAGGGTTATTAAGGTAACCTCTTGCCTGTCCGTGGCCGCCAATGCAGATCTCCCCTACCAAACCGGTGGGCAGCAGCTGCAGCTGTGCATCCAGGATATATACGTTACTGTTACAGAACGGCGATCCCAGCGCAATAGGCAGCGAAGTATCTTCCAGGTTAATGCGGTTAATGAGCTTACCGATAGTGGTTTCTGAAGGCCCGTAGTGGTTGTACACTTCGCAGGTGGCATTACCTGCTTTAATGAGGTCCAGCACATCGCGGGTCAGCTGCTCGCCACCAAACACCAGGCATTTTGCCGGTGCAAACAAATGGTTGTCCAGCTGCAGCGCTTTCCAGTGTGAGGGCACTATCTTAATACAATCCAGCTGCACGCTTTGCATACGTTCCCCGCTCATTACATCTTTGGCAGAGAACACATGCAGCTTTGCTCCTATGAGCAGGGAAGTATAAATAACCGTATTGCCCAGGTCTGCTGCAATGGTGGAAACCAGCCCGAAACTTTTACAGTCTGCAATATTGGTGCGGGCCAGCGCGCCAAAAGCGTAATCCACCAAAGAACGGTGATTGATCATTACTCCTTTGGGCTGACCGGTAGAGCCGGAAGTATAGATCACATAAGCCAGATCGCCGGGCTGCACCTGTGCTTCCTGCAGCGGCTCATTGATCGTGATGCTATCCAGCTGTATGTCTATGGCAAACGCGTTACCGCGGTAGTAATCAATATCAAAAACATAATCCGATTGGGTGATGAGGGCCTTCACCGCCGTATCATTCAATATATATTCCTTACGTGCACGCGGGGTGTCCGGCTCAATGGCCACATACGCTGCACCTGATTTCAGTACGCCCAGCAAAGCTACTATCATGGAGGCGGAGCGGTCCAGCATAATGCCAATTACGTCATCCGCTTTTACCTGGTAGCTGCTCCTTAAATAATAAGCCAGCCGGTCCGACTGTTCCTGCAGCTGCCGGTAGCTAAGCTCCTGCCCTTCAAAAGCCAGGGCTATGTTATCCGGTGTGCGGGCTGCCTGCTCATTAAACAGCTGTACTACGGTTTTATCTGCAGGGTAAGGCACCTTACTTTCTGCAAAGGTTATGGAGAGCTGCTGTTTTTCCGCTTTGCTTAAATAATCCACCTGGTTCAATGGTATTTCAGGATTGCTAACCACTGCTGCCAGCAACTGTTCCAGGTGACCGCCCAAACGCTCTACTGTGGACCTGTTATAAATATCGCTGTTATAACCAATGCTGGCGTGGATCTCATCGCCCACTTCCGCAAACAGGAAAGTGAAGTCAAATTTATTATACTGGTGCTCCTGCTCTTCATAAGCGCTCACTTTCACATTGCCTAATTGCTGGGTGCCGGTGGGCATGCTGTTCATGTTCTGTAAGCCCACGATCACATCAAACAAAGCGCTTCTGCCGGTATCGCGCTGCAGGTGCAGCTCATCCAGCAGCTCATCAAAGGGATACAGCTGGTGCTCATAAGCACCCAGGGTTACTTTCTTGATGTTGTTAAACAGCTCCCGGAAAGTATCCGTACCATTAAAGCGGGTACGCATGGCCAGGATGTTCAGATAAAAACCGATCTGGCTTTCCAGCTCAAAATTATCCCTACCCAATACGGAACTGCCGATGATAAGATCGGTTTGGCCGGTATAACGGTACAGCAGGGCTTTTACTGCTGCCAATAAACCCATGAACAGCGTGCCGCCCTGTGACTGCGCCAGCGCTTTCAGTTTATTGCTTACCGCGGCCGGCAGGCGTTTTTCTACAATACCGCCGTTAAACGTTTTTATTACGGGGCGGGGCTTATCGCCTGGCAGCTGTAATACAGGAATCTCCCCTTCAAACTGCTGCAGCCAGTAATTCCGCTGATCTTTCAAAGCACCTTCCCGTAACTGCGACTGCTGCCATACGGCATAATCCTTATACTGGATACGCAGCGGCGTTAAAGCTGCTCCTGCATCCGTATTGTACAATTGCAGCAGCTCTTTGATCAATACATTCATGGACCATGCATCACTGATAATATGATGAATGGTGTAAGTGAAGATCCAGCGCTGACCGGACACCTGGTATAAACCGGCGCGCAGCAAAGGGCCTGCGGCCAGGTCAAAAGGTTTGTTGATCTCCTGCTGTACCAGGGCTTTCAGCTGCTGATCATCCTGGCCCCTCAGATCGCGGTACGCTAACTTGAAAGCAGCATCTGCGGGTTGTATAAACTGCATTATTTCGCCGTCAGCATCTTCCCGGAAAACCGTACGCAATATTTCATGACGGGCAATGAGCTTATTAAAGGCTGCTTCCAGCAGGGCAGCATCCAGCCCGCCTTCAAACACATATACACCGGGTATGTTATAGGCAATGTTACCTTCCTTAAACTGGCTCAGGATCCAGATCCGTTTCTGTGAGGATGACAAAGGATAAGCGGCTGCTGTTGCAGCAACGGGAATGTGCAGCCAGGCGCTATCCTGGGCAGCGCCCTGTTTGTTGGCCAGCAGGAATTGTACCAGCTCGCTTTTGCGTTCTTTGATCCTGGAAATAACCGATCTGTCAAATTCGGCGGTGCCGGCAAATACCTTTAATTCACCGTCTACTATTTCCAGCACTATATTATTGTCACGTATATCCTTTAATAACTCTTTCATATGTCAATTTGAATTAACGCTGATGTGTTTTGTTTAAGGTTGTTCTGTTCAAGAATAAAGCTGATCTGTTCTGCGATATTCTCTATAGTGGGGTTTTTGAAAATGCTTTGAATGTTAATGCGTACCTGGAAGGCCAGGTTAATACGGGAGATGAGCTGCGCTACTTTCAGGCTATGGCCGCCCAGCTCAAAGAAGTTATCCTTAACGCCTATACGCTCTTTACCAAGCAGCTCCTGCCATATGGATACCAGCTTTTCTTCTGTTTCATTCCGCGGGGCTATGTAGGCTGCCCCGGAATAAACGCCCAGCCCTGCAGGATCGGGCAGCTTTTTACGGTCTACCTTGCCATTCTGGTTCAGCGGCAATGCTTCCAGCTGTATAAAATGTGCCGGTACCATGTAAGCGGGCAGGGTATTTGCCAGCTGGGTACGTATATCCGTTGGGTTTATCTCTGTTTTGCTTACCAGGTAAGCTACCAGGTCCTTATCACCGCCCGGGGCGCCTTTTGCCACTACCACGGCAGATTCCATGTCGGGGTATTTCATGAGCGCGCTTTCTATTTCGCCCAGCTCTATACGGTAACCGCGGATCTTTACCTGGTCGTCGCCACGGCCTATAAATTCTATATTGCCATCCGGCAGCCAGCGGCCCAGGTCACCGGTTTCGTACATGCGCTCACCTTCCCGGAAAGGATTAGGGATAAACTTCTCTGCGGTCAGCAGGTCATTATTCAGATATCCCCTGGCCAGACCCGCGCCACTCACATACAATTCCCCGGCTACACCCACCGGCACTAATTGCAGGTGTTTGTCCAGGATGTATACCTGCGAGTTATCTACCGGCTTACCAATGGGCACATTGGCATTTACCGGTATTTCGGTGGTTACCCAATAAGTGGAATCATCGGTATTCTCCGTAGGCCCGTATGCGTTGGTAAGCCTTGCCTTGCTCTTTGACAGGAACAGGCGGATAATGTTGGCTGTGAGCTTATCACCGCCTGACACCACATGCCGCAGGGAAGACAGTTTATGCAGGGTGGCGGCATCGGCTGCCTGCATCAGCTCACCCAGTATTACCGGGGGCATGTTTATTTTAGTGATCCTGTACTGTTCAATGTATTCAATGCAGTTGTTGATAATGTCCTGCTTAAAGTCCATGGGTGCAATACAGCAGCGGGCGCCGGTGAGCAAAGGCAGCAGGTATTCTTCTATTGCACCGTCAAAGCTGAAGGAACGGTAAAAGAGGATATTATCACCGGCGGTAATGCCATAGGAGCGTTTAAAATAAGCGATCCTGGCTGCCAGCGCGCCATGTTCTATCATAGCGCCTTTGGGTTTGCCGGTGGTACCGGAGGTATAGATCACATATACCAGGTTAGCCGGTTTGTGCAGCACAGGCAGACCGGCGCCTGCATATTTTTCAGCGGCGGCAAAACGTTCCATCTCCACTGCATCCAGCAGCACTTTACAGCGGCTGTCTGTTATCATGTACTCAATACGGTCCTGCGGGTATTCCGTATCAATGGGCACATAGGCTGCGCCGGATTTTAACACGCCCAGGATGGCTATCACCATTTGCTCGCTGCGTTCCAGGGTAATGCCTACCAGGTCATCGGGCTGCACATTGTATTGCTGCCGCAGGTAGTGGCCTAGCTGGTTAGCCTTTTCATTCAGCTCACGGTAAGTAAGTTGGATATCTTTAAATACCAGGGCAATGCTATCCGGTGTTTGCCGCACCTGCTCTTCAAACAACTCTACTACTGTGTTACCGGCAGACCAGGGCTGTTCTGTATCATTAAAGCTGATCAGCAGCTGTTGTTTTTCTTTTTCCTGTAAATAACCCAGTTGATAAATGGGTGCAGCCGGTCGTTCAATAACCGCCGCCAGCAGGTTTTCCAGGTGAATGCCCAGGCGCTCAATGGTTTCATGATCGTAGATATCACTGTTGTATTCCAGGTTTAACAGCAGCTCCTCTTCCCATTCCATGAAGGTGAAACAGAGATCAAATTTATTCACGATATCCACCAACCCTTTATAACTGCTTATCTCCAACCCATCCACGTAATGTACGTCCTGCCGGTCATCGCTTTCATTCTGCAGCACCACCATTACATCAAACAGTGCGCTGCGGCTCATATCCCGCTGCAGGTGCAGCTCATCCACCAATTCATCAAAAGGATACATCTGGTGCTCGTAAGCGCCCAGCGTAACCTGCTGCACCTGTTCCAGTAGCTGTTGGTAACTATCTGTTCCTTTAAAGCGGGTGCGCAGCGCCAGGGTATTAATGTAAAAGCCGATCTGGTTTTCCAGGTCAATATGATCACGGCCGGCAATAGGGGTGCCAATGATAATGTCCTCCTGGTTCGTGTAGCGGTACAGCAGGGCTTTCACCAGCGTTAACAATCCCATGAACAGGGTAGCGCCCTGCGCCTGGCTCAGCGACTTAACACCGCTGTTCAATTTTTTGCTGAACCTTTTCTGTACCAAGCCGGAGTTGTAGGTCTTTACTGCCGGACGTACCTTATCTGACGGCAGCTCCAGCACAGGCAGCTCGCCTTCAAACTGTGTTAACCAATAACCTTTATGCCGCTGCAGGGATTCGCCGGTAAGCTGCGCCTGCTGCCAGGCTGCATAATCCTTGTACTGGATACGCAGGGGGCTTAACGGAAAATCTTTGTGCTTACAATATGCATTGTACAATTGCAGCAGCTCTTTAATAAGGATACCCATGGACCAGCCATCGCTGATGATGTGGTGCATTACATGGGTAAAGATCCATTTATGATCCGCTACCTGGTATAAGGCTGCGCGTAACAGCGGCCCGGCGCTGAGGTCAAAAGGTTTCAGTATTTCCTGCTGGATCTTTTCCCGCAGCTGCTCCTCACCTTCCTGCCTTACATCATAATAATCAATAGCAAAACCAGCATCTTCCGGCAGGCGGATATATTGGCGTACATCACCGTCCGCATCTTCCTTAAAGATGGTCCTTAAGATCTCATGCCGTTTAATCAGCGCGTTAAAAGCATAGGCTAATGCATCCTGGTTCAGCTGCCCTTCAAACACATATACACCCGGCATGTTGTAGGCGGCATTGCCACCTTCAAACAGGCTTAGCACCCATAACCTGCGCTGTGAGGATGAGAGCTGGTAATGCTCCTGCTGCGTTACCGGTGAAATGGCTATGAAGGCTGTTTTACGGGTATGCTGGATCAGGTTGGCCTGCTGCTCCAGAATGATGTTAGTGAACAGCTCCTTTAAGGGCACCTTCACGTCAAACTCCCGGTGTATTAAGCTAGCCAGGCGGGTAGCTTTGAGGCTATGACCGCCCAGGTCAAAGAAATTATCTTTTAATCCTACCTGGTCTTTGCCTAACACTTCTTCCCAGATGCGTACCAGCTTCTTTTCTGTTTCCGTTTGCGGGGCTACATATTCCACACCGGCTGAAAGGCCCAACCCTTCGGGGTCCGGCAGCCGCTTGCGGTTTACCTTACCATTGGTAGTGAGGGGTAATTTATCCAGCTGTACATAATGACCGGGCAGCATATAAACTGGTATAAGGCCGGAGAGGTAAGCGCGTAGGGCGCCTGCCTGCAGTACGCTTCTGGCGGTAATGTAAGCGATCAGCTCTTTTTCACCATTGGCATTAAAGCGGGCTGTTACTACAGCGGCATCTATTTCCGGATGGCTTTGCAGCACACTTTCTATTTCACCCAGCTCTATGCGGTAACCGCGGATCTTCACCTGGTCGTCTTTACGGCCCAGGAACTCGATGTTACCATTGGGCAGCCATCTGCCAAGGTCACCGGTTTTGTAGATACGCTCTGCGGTATTATAGGGGTTGGTTACAAATTTCTCCGCAGTTAATTCCGGTTTATTCAGGTAACCACGAGCCAGACACTCCCCGCCTATGCAGATCTCCCCGATCACGCCCACCGGCACTATCCGGTGCTCATTATCCATCAGGTAAATGCTGGTATTGGTGATCTGCTTACCAATGAGGATCTGCCTGAAATCATCCTCTACTTTCCATACCACGCAACCCACCGTTGCTTCCGTAGGCCCGTACTCGTTATAGATCTCCATTTCGGGGTTCAGCTTCCAGAGAATGCTGATATGGGCATCCCGCAGCTCCTCACCGCCTACGATGGCGCTTTTCACCGCTGTAGTGCGTAAGCCGATGTTCTCAATCAGGTTAATGTGCGAGGGTGTAAGCTTTATCACATCCACCCCGTTCTTGCGATCCAGCTGCAGTTTCAGCAGGTCTGCTATTTCCAGGGAAGCATCATACACGCTGATGCTGTTGCCTGTTAATAAAGGCGTGAAAATGCTGGTGACCGTAAGGTCAAAAGAGGGTGAGGTGAACAGGCCAAAGTGTGCAGGCCCTTCTCCCAGGTAGGTATTCTTTGACCAGGTAATGTAGTTCACCACGGTGCGGTGCTCTACCATTACACCTTTGGGCTTGCCGGTAGAACCGGAAGTATAAATAACATAAGCAAGGTTATCCGGTTTAACGGATAGGGGCAGCGCGGTTATTGGCTGCGCATTTATTTCCTTTATATCATGCTGGTATTTCCTTTTACCAGTGGTTTGAGCAGGTTCTTGTTTGTTGATATGCAGCAGCGCATCAAAGCGGTAACGCGTAAGCTCGTTGGCTACGGTATGCACTTTATCGCTGTACTCTGCAGCTACAATGCCAATGTGGTCGGGAATCAGGTCGCTCAGGTAATCGCGGGAAAGGAACAGCTCTGAGGACCAATCTGTTTTAGTACGGTAATTTTCTTCCCGGTGGTTCTGCTTAAATTCGGTGAGATCGCTGATCAGGGCTTCGCGTTTGTCTTCGTCCTGAATATCACCCAGGAACAGCAGGCCCTTGTCTTTGATCTTACTGATCACTTTTATCAATACATCGCGCAGGTAGTTATGCCCGTTAAAGGATTGTATTACGCTGTTGATGATCACAATATCAAAATCACCATCTTCCAAACGGTCTATTTCATCCGCAGGCAGGCAGGATAACCGGACGTTGGTAAGGCCTTTTTCATTTACCAGCTGCTGGGTGTAAGCCAGGATGGAAGAGGAAAGGTCCGTACCGTGATAGCTGGCCACCTGCGGTGCTACCTGGAACATGGTTAAGCCGGAGGAACAGCCTATTTCCAGCACTTTTGAATCGGGGCGTAAATGCTCTTTCAGCTTCAGGTAAGCATTTACCGCATACTCCTGCATTTCCAGCTCACTCAGGTATTCACCGGTATAGCTGCTCATCCATCCGCCGCCGGTAATGGCATCGGTGGCGGTATCTCCCACGTGATCCCACAGGTCCTTACGCATCAGCTCATTGCGGATGGTGCCTTGTTCCTGGTGAATGTTATCACTATCAATGCACACCAGGTGCTTAATTCCTTTGCAGCGCCATTGTATGCGGTTAGCAAATTCTATCAGGTTCTTTTCCACCAGTAAAATATCCACACTGGCATCTTCCAGCATGTAGATGAGCCTTTCTTCCGGATAGTCTGTATCCAGCGGTACATAAGCGCCTCCGGCTTTTAACACTCCCAGAACGGATACCAGCAATTCCTTGCTTCTTGTTTGCAGGATGCCTACTCTTTCTTCCGGCTGCAGCTGCAGGGTATGATGCAGGAAATGCGCCAGGCGGTTAGCTTTTTCATTCAGCTCACGGTAAGTGAAATGATCTGTGGGGCTTTTAACGGCTGTGTTATCCGGCGTAAGCTGACATTGTGCCTCAAACAGCTCATGTAAGGTGCTGGTGGATGGGTAGTAACCTAAAGGGCCGGCAGCAAAATTCTGCAGTAAGGTTTGTTCCTCTGCTGCGGAAAGGATGTTAATTCCGGATAAAGTGATTCCCGGCTGCAGCATTACTGTTTGCAGGGTATTTTGGAAATGGCTTACCAGTTGCTCAATGGCAGCTGCATCATAAATGGCTGAATAATATTCCAGGTCAATGATAATATCTTCATCCTGCTCTGTTACGAACCAGGTCATATCAAACTTGGAGGTACCGGATCCTTTCCAGGAGGGCATCTGCTCAAAGCCGTCCTCTGCGCCTGCTCCTATAATTCCGGGAGCTGCTGCTTTAGCTTCTGTAAAGTTCTGCACCACCATTGCAATATCAAAAATGGGATTGCGGGAGGGCTCACGTTCTACCTTCAGCATATTCAGCAGGTCCTCAAATTGTATATCCTGGTTTTCATAAGCGCCAATGCTGGCGTTCATTACTTCCCCGTAAAATGCTTCAAAAGATTTATCGCCCTGCGGGAAATTGCGGATGGCCAGCGTGTTCACAAACATGCCTACAATACGTTCTACTTCCGGGTGGCGGCGGCCGGCAATGCCGCAACCGATCACAATATCATCCTGCCCGGTGTATTTGTGCAGCACTACATTCAATGCAGCCAGCAGGGTCATTTGCAGGGTGCCGTGGTGTTGTTTCCCGTACTGCCTTACCTGTGCGGTCAGCTGTGCTCCCAGTGAGAAACGGTGTACTGCGCCTTCAAAAGTAAAGGTAGCGGGGCGCGGACGGCTGGCGGGGAAGTTCAGGCGCGGAATGCCATCTGCAAACTGCGATAACCAGTATTGCTTCTGGTTTTCGCCGGCGCTGCTTTCCAGGATGCTGTTCTGCCATTCGGAGAAATCACGGTATTGCAGCTGCAAGGCGGGCAGCGGCTGGTCGGTGTACAGCTGCAGAAAATCATCGATCAATACCTGCAGGGAAGTACCATCTGAAATAATGTGATGCATATCCACGATCCAGGCGTAACCGATCCCTTTAATATTCACCAGCGCTGAGCGCAGCAGGGGCGCCTTGCTTACATCAAAGGGGCGCACGAAGGCGCTCGCATAAGCGCTAAATTCTTCCAGCCGGCAAGCATGTTCTTCCAGCTCAAACAGCACCTGCTTATGGATCTGCTGCCAGGCAATACCATCTATTTTCACAAAAGAGGTACGGATACTTTCATGCCGGGCTATCAGCTGCTGCAGCACGGAGATGATGCGCTGCCTATCCACTGTTTTGCCCAGATATTGCACTGTAGGCATGTTATAACCGGTGCTTTCCGGTGCAAATTCATGCAGGAAGAAAAGCCTTTTCTGTGCGGAGGATAGTGCGTAGTAGGGCTTTTTATCAGCCGGTGCAATATGTACATACGCTGTTTTTTGTGCCTGCTGTATTAACTGCGCCTGCTCTTCCAGGATGGCGTGGGTAAATAATTCCTTCAGCTCAACCTTTACTTCAAATTCTTTGATCAGCTGACTGGCCAGTCGTGTAATTTTCAGGCTGTGCCCACCCAGCTCAAAGAAATTATCTTTTATACCGATGTGCTCACGGCCTAATACCTGCTGCCAGATGGCTACCAGCTTTTCTTCCATAGCATTGCGGGGCGCTACATATTCAACACCGCTAATACCCAGGCCTTCCGGTTCCGGCAGCCTTTTCTTATCTACTTTACCATTGGGCGTTAAGGGTAATGCTTCCAGCTGCACAAAATGCGCCGGCAGCATGTAAGCAGGTAAGGTTTTGCTGAGGGCGGCGCGCAGGTCAGCGATATTTTGTGTTGTTTCACTAACGATGTAGGCCACCATTTCCTTTTCTCCGCTGTTGTTAGCTTTGGCTATTACAACTGCTGATTCAATACCGGCCTGTGTTTGCAGGGTATTTTCTATTTCACCTAGCTCTATGCGGTAACCGCGGATCTTTACCTGCTCATCTTTACGGCCTATAAAAGCGATGTTGCCATCCGGTAACCAGCGGCCTAAGTCGCCTGTTCTGTACAGGCGTTCTCCGGGTTTGAATGGGTTATCTATGAACTTAGCCGCTGTTAATTCAGGTTGGTTCAGGTACCCTTGTGCCAGTCCATCACCGGCAATACAGATCTCGCCTGCTACGCCAATGGGTTGCAGCTGCAGGGCTTCGCTGAGAATGTAAATGCGGGTATTGGAGATGGGCTTACCGATCAGGATGTTTCCATCATTCTTTATCCTGTAAACAGTGCTGTAGGTAGTATCTTCTGAAGGACCATACAGGTTCCTGATCTCTATGCGTTCTGCATCCAGCTGGTCCAGGTACCGCGGCGGGATGGGTTCCCCGGCCATGTTCAATACAGCCACGTTATTTAGATCAATACCTTCGCTGAGTAAGTTACCTACCACACTGGGTACGGTGTTGATCAGTATTTTTTCTGCTGTAGCTAAGTATTGGGGTATGCTCAGTGCATTGGTTAGGAACCGCACAGGTTTACCCACACTTAAGGGATAAAATATTTCAAAAACAGAAAGATCAAAACAGATAGACGTTGCCGCAAATACTACATCAAAAGCATCCACATTAAACTCCTGTTGGCACCAGTTAATGAAAGCAGTGGCATTGCTGTGGGTGATCATTACACCTTTGGGCTTGCCGGTAGAACCGGAGGTGTAAATGATGTAGGCTAAGTCAGAGGGCTGGCTGGTGGTGTTTAGATTTTCCGCTTTATATTGATCCGCTACTTGTTTAAACTTAGCTAGCTCCGTTTCATCTACCACCACTTTACATTGGCTATCCGCTATAATATAATCAATGCGTTCCTGCGGATACTCCGTATCAATAGGCACATAAGCACCGCCTGATTTTAATACCGCTAGTATGGTTATGATAGTTTGTTCACTACGGTCTAATTGAACACCGATGCGGTCATTCGCCTGGATATTGTATTGTGTGCGCAGATAGTTGCCTAACTGATTCGCCTGTGTATTCAGGGATTGATAAGTGAGGGTGGTTTCCCCGAATAATACTGCTACATGATCCGGTGTTTTCGCTGCTTGTTCCTCAAACTTTTGCAGGATAGTACCGGTATGCCTGTAAGCTACCTCTGTGGCATTGAACGTTTCCAGCAGCTGCAGTTGCGCGGCAGCGCCTAAATAGTTCAAACGGTTCAACGGCAGATCAGGATGTGCGATAATAGCAGCCAGCAACTGTTCCAGGTGATGGGTAAAACGCTCAACGGTGCCCGGGTTGTAAATATCACGGTTATATTCTATAGTAGCCTGCAGCTCCTCACCTGCTTCTACAAAGCTGAAAGTAAGATCAAACTTGGTGAAGCGGCTGCCTGCTGCCTCATAGCTGCGGATAATGGCATCGCCTAATTGAGTGCCTTCTGCTATCAACCCACCGGCGTTCTGTAAGATCACCATTACATCAAACAGCGCACTGCGGCTCAAATCCCGGTGTAACGGCAGGGCATCCACCAGCTCATCAAAAGGATAAACCTGGTGCTCATAAGCGCCCAGCGTGGTTTGTTTTACTTTTTCAAGCAATACACGGTAACTGTCTGTACTGCTGAACTGATTGCGTATAGCCAGCGTGTTTACATACAATCCCACCTGATCTTCCAGGTCGCTGTGCATGCGGCCGGCTACCGGTGTACCAATAATAATGTCTTCCTGGCTGGTGTAGCGATGTAACAATACATTCACTGCAGCCAGTAATCCCATGAACAAAGTGCTGCCCTGTTCATTCACCAGGCTTTGCAATCCCTGGGTCAGCGTTTTGCTGAGCAGCATGTTCACCGCGCCACCGTTATAGGTTTTCACTGCAGGTCTTGGATGATCTCCCGGCAGGTCCAGCAGCGGCAATTCACCTGACAGCTGTTGCAGCCACCATTGCTTATGAGGTTCCAACGCAGCTTCGCTTAACTGTGATTGCTGCCATACGGCATAATCCTTATACTGGATGCGTAATGGTAATAGTGGATGGGCAGCGCCAATGGTATAAGCATGATACAAGCTTAACAACTCGCGGATCAAAATACTCATGGACCACCCATCACTGATAATGTGGTGCATTACAAAGCTGAATACCCATTTATGATCTGTTACCTGGTATAAACCGGCTCTTAATAAAGGCCCTGCAGTGAGATCAAAAGGCGTAAAGCAGGCTGCGGCTATAAGGCTTCCCAGTTGTGCATCCTGTGTATCCTGCAGCCGCAGATCGTAGGTGGGTATGCTAAAGGCAGCAGCTGATGGTGTTTGCACTACCTGGCTAACTACTCCCTGTGCATCGCTTTCAAATATGGTGCGCAGGATCTCATGCCGCTCGATCAATGATTTAAACGCATTTGATAATGCTGCCAGATCCAGGCTGCCTTCAAACACATACACACCCGGTATATTATAGGCAATATTACCTTCCTTAAACTGGCTCAGTACCCATAAGCGGCGTTGTGCGGCAGATAAGGGATATGCTGCCTGTTTGGCTGCAACCGGGATCTGTACAAAAGCAGCTTTGCTGCTTTGCTCAATAAGGCGGGCCTGCTCTTCCAATACGGCGTGACTGAACAGGTCTTTTAATGCCAGCTGCACCTCAAAGGTTTTATACACCTGGCTAGCGAGGCGGGTGGCTTTTAAGCTATGGCCACCTATTTCAAAGAAATTGTCTTTTACGCTGATCTGCTCACGGCCTAATATTTTCTGCCAGATGGCTGTCAGCTTTTCTTCTGTAGCATTGCGGGGCGCTATATATTCTACGCCTGTAATGCCCTGCCCTTCCGGCTCCGGCAATCTTTTCCTATCTACTTTACCATTGGGCGTTAAGGGCAAAGCTTCCAGCTGTACAAAATGCGCGGGCAGCATATAAGCGGGCAGGGTTTGAGCGAGGGCTGCACGCAGATCTGCTATGTGTTGCTCCTGCGGACTAACGAAGTACGCTACTATTTCTTTTTCACCATTGCTGTTTGACCTGGCTATTACTACCGCTGCCTCAATACCTGTTTGGGTTTGCAGGGCATTTTCTATTTCGCCTAATTCTATGCGGTAACCACGTAGTTTCACCTGCTCATCTCTGCGGCCTATGAAGGCTATATTGCCATCCGGCAGCCAGCGGCCTAAGTCGCCAGTCCTGTACAGGCGCTCTCCGGGCTTGAACGGGTTGTCTATGAATTTAGCCACGGTTAATGCCGGCTGGTTTAGATAACCTTGGGCCAGGCCGTCACCGGCAATGCAGATCTCACCAGCTACACCAATGGGCTGCAGCTGCAGCGCGTCGCTCAGGATGTAGATGCGGGTATTGGAGATAGGTTTGCCTATCAGGATCTCACTATTATTTCTGAGCCGGTAAACGGTGCTGTAGGTAGTATCCTCTGAAGGACCATACAGGTTCCTGATCTCGATCTTCGCTGCATCCAGCTGCTCCAGGTAGCGCGGCGGAATGGGCTCCCCGGCCATGTTCAATACGCTTACGGCGCTCAGATCAACTCCTTCACTCAGTAAAGCGCCTACCACACTGGGAACAGTGTTGATCAGTATTTTTTCTGCTGTGGCTAAGTACTGCGGAATAGCTAATGCATTTGTTAAAAACCGTACCGGTTTGCCAATGCTTAGCGGATAAAAGATCTCGAAAACAGAAAGGTCAAAACAGATGGAGGTTACGCCAAACACCACATCAAAAACAGAGCTCTTAAACTCCTGCTGGCACCAGTTAATAAAGGCAACGGCATTACTGTGGGTGATCATTACACCTTTAGGCTTACCGGTTGATCCGGAGGTGTAAATAATATAGGCCAGGTCATCCGGCTGGTTTAGCAGCGGCCCGTTATACTGCGGGTACTTATTGGCTTCTTCCCTGAAAACAGAGAGCTCCATGGCGTCTATCACCACCTTACACTGACTATCTGTAATAATATAATCAATACGTTCCTGCGGATAGGCCGTATCAATGGGCACATACACGCCACCTGTTTTTAATACCGCCAGTATAGCGATGATAGTCCATTCACTGCGGTCCAGCTGAATGCCGATCCTTTCGTTGGTTTGTATGTGATAGTTCCTTTGCAGGTAACGGGCAAACTGGCTGGCTTTTTCATTCAGCTCCTGGTAAGTAAGGGTGCTGGTGTCAAAGAAAACGGCAATATCGTCCGGTGTACGGGCCGCCTGCGTTTCAAAGAGCTGTACCAGCGTTCCGGCCTGCGGATAAGCAACAGCGGTGTTATTGAATGTATTTAATAGTTGCTGCTGCTCTGTGGCCGTTAAATAGCTTAAACGGTTCAGGGGCAGGGCAGGTTGCGCGATAATAGCCATCAGCAGCTGTTCCAGGTGATAGGCAAATTGCTTTACCGTATTCCGGTGATAGATATCGCTGTTGTATTCTACTATACACTGCAGGCCTTCTCCTTTTTCTATAAAGTTAAAGGTGAGATCAAACTTGGTGAACTGGGCATGTACATCGCCGTAGCTGCTTACCAGGGTTTCTCCTACCCGTGTTCCATCTGAAAGCGGGTGGCCGGTGTTCTGTAATATTACCATCACATCAAATAAAGCGCTGCGGCTCATGTCACGGCGTAATTGCAAAGCATCTACCAGCTCATCAAAAGGATAGGCCTGGTGTTCATAGGCGCCCAGTGTGGTTTGTTTTACTTTTTGCAGCAGCGAGCTGTAACTGTCAGTGCCACTGAACTGATTTCGTATAGCCAGTGTGTTTACATACAAACCTATCTGATCATCGAGGTCGCTATGCAGGCGGCCGGCCACCGGGCTGCCGATAATAATATCTTCCTGCCCGGTATAGCGGTACAGCAAAGTATTCACTGCAGCCAGCAATCCCATAAACAAGGTGCTGCCCTGCGCATTTACCAGGGTTTGTAACCCTTGTATAATCTCTTTATCGAGGTTTAGGCTGATGGTGCTGCCGTTGTAGGTTTTTACAGCCGGCCGCGGACGGTCGCCCGGCAGGTCCAGCAGCGGTAATTCACCTGCCAGCTGCTGCAGCCACCATTGCTTGTGCGGCTCCAGCGCAGCTTCGCCTGACTGCGATTGCTGCCAGGCTGCGTAGTCCTTATACTGGATGCGTAAAGCCGGCAAGCTGCTGCTGGTGTTATTCACCTTTGCATTGTACAGGTGCAGCAGCTCTTTGATCAATACTTCCATAGACCAGCCATCACTAATGATATGATGCATAGTAAACGCAAACACCCATTTCTTATCCGCTACCTGGTATAAAACCGCACGCAGCAAGGGTCCGGCGCGGAGGTCCATGGGGGTAATGGCTACCTGCCGGATCAGCAGGGGTAATTTTTCTTCCTGCGCATGCTCCTGCTGCAGATCAAAATGTTCTATCCTGAAACTGGAAGATGCCTGGATGAATTGTTTTACTTCACCCTGCTCATCTTCTTTAAAAATAGTACGCAGGATCTCATGCCGTGCGATCAAATCATTAAAGGCCGCAGTTAACGCGGTAGTGTCTAAATTGCCTTCAAATACATAATTACCAGGCATGTTATAAGCCAGATTGCCTTCCTCAAACTGGCTCAGCACCCATAAACGGCGCTGGGCGGCGGATAGCTCATAAGCAGGTTTAGATTCTGTAACCGGTATGTTTATAAATGTTGCTTTATTGCTTTGCTCAATAAGGCGGGCCTGCTCTTCCAATACGGTATGGCTGAATAATTCTTTTAATGCCAGCTGCACCTCAAAGGCTTTATATATCTGGCTGGCCAGGCGGGTAGCTTTCAGGCTATGGCCACCTATTTCAAAGAAATTATCTTTTACACTGATAAGCTCACGGTCTAATATTTCCTGCCAGATGGCTACCAGTTTTTCTTCTGTGGCATTTCGGGGTGCTACATATTCAATGCCGGTACTACCTTCCGGTTCGGGTAATCTTTTCTTATCTACCTTACCATTGGGCGTTAAGGGTAATGCATCCAGCTGCACAAAGTGTGCGGGCAACATGTAGGCTGGTAAGGTTTTGCTGAGGACTGTACGCAGGTCAGCGATATGTTGTTCCTGCGAACTAACGATGTAGGCTACTATTTCTTTTTCACCGCTGTTGTTGGCTTTGGCTATTACAACTACTGATTCAATACCGGCCTGTGTTTGCAGGGTATGTTCTATTTCACCCAGCTCTATGCGATAACCACGGATCTTTACCTGCTCATCTTTACGGCCTATAAAAGCGATGTTGCCATCCGGCAACCAGCGGCCTAAGTCGCCTGTTTTGTACAGGCGTTCTCCGGGTTTGAATGGGTTGTCTATGAATTTAGCCGCTGTTAGTTCCGGCTGGTTTAGATAACCTTGTGCTAAGCCGTCACCGGCGATGCAGATCTCACCTGCTACGCCAATGGGCTGCAGCTGCAGGGCTTCGCTGAGAATGTAAATGCGGGTATTCGAAATGGGCTTACCGATCAGGATGTTTCCATCATTCTTTATCCTGTAAACAGTGCTGTAGGTAGTATCTTCTGAAGGACCGTACAGGTTCCTGATCTCTATGCGTTCTGCATCCAGCTGGTCCAGGTAACGCGGCGGGATGGGCTCTCCGGCCATATTTAATACGGCCACATTACTAAGATCAATACCTTCACTGAGTAAACTACCCACTACACTGGGTACAGTGTTAATCAGTATCTTTTCTGCTGTGTTTAGATATTGGGGGATGCTCAGTGCATTTGTTAAGAACCGCACAGGTTTACCCACACTTAAGGGGTAAAATATTTCAAAAACCGAAAGATCAAAACAGATAGAGGTTGCGGCAAATACCACATCAAAAGCATCCACATTAAACTCCTGCTGGCACCAGTTAATGAAAGCAGTGGCATTGCTGTGGGTGATCATTACACCCTTAGGCTTGCCGGTAGAACCGGAGGTGTAAATGATGTAGGCTAAGTCAGCGGGCTGGCTGGTGGTGTTTAGATTTTCCGCTTTATATTGATCCGCTACTTGTTTAAACTTAGCTAGCTCCGTTTCATCTACCACCACTTTACATTGGCTATCCGCTATAATATAATCAATGCGTTCCTGCGGATACTCCGTATCAATAGGCACATAAGCACCGCCTGATTTTAATACCGCTAGTATGGTTATGATAGTTTGTTCACTACGGTCTAATTGAACACCGATGCGGTCATTCGCCTGTATCTGGTAATGTTGCTGTAAGTAACGTGCCAGTTGGTTAGCCCGCTCATTCAACGCCGCATAGCTTAATACTGTTTCACCAAACAGGATAGCCGTACTATCCGGTGTTTGAGCGGCTTGCTGCTCAAACTTTTGCAGGATAGTACCGGTATGTTCATAACCTACCTCTGTGGCATTGAATGCTTCCAGCAGCTGCAGCTGGGCAGCTTCGCCTAAATAGTTCAAGCGGTTCAGCGGCACATCAGGATGCGAGATAATGGCGACCAGCAGGTTTTCCAGGTGATGAATGAAACGTTCAACGGTTTCTGAGCTATAGATATTCCGGTTGTATTCTACGATACAATGCAGCCCCTCTCCTTTTTCTATAAAGTTAAAGGTGAGATCAAACTTGGTGAACGCAGCTTGTACATCGCCGTAACTGCTTACCATGGCTTCCCCTACCGGTGTGCCGTCTAAAAGCAGGCGGCCGGTGTTCTGCAATACCACCATCACATCAAACAGCGCGCTGCGGCTCATATCCCGGCGCAGCTGTAGGGCATCCACCAGCTCATCAAAAGGATAGGCCTGGTGTTCATAAGCACCCAGGGTAGTTTGTTTTACTTTTTGCAGCAGCGATCTGTAACTATCTGTGCCCTTGAATTGGGTGCGTAGCGCCAGCGTGTTTACATACAGCCCGATCTGATCTTCCAGGTCGCTGTGCAGGCGGCCGGCTACGGGTGTACCGATAATAAGATCTTCCTGTCCGGTATAGCGATGTAACAATACATTCACCGTAGCCAGTAAGCCCATGAACAAAGTACTACCCTGCTCATTTACCAGGGATTGTAAACCGTGTATCAACGTTTTGCTGAGCGCCATATTCACCGCAGCACCATTATAGGTTTTAACTGCAGGTCTTGGATGATCACCCGGCAGGTCCAGCAGCGGCAATTCACCTGACAGTTGTTGCAGCCACCAATTTTTGTGCGGTTCCAGTGCAGCTTCACTTAATTGTGATTGCTGCCAGGCTGCGTAGTCTTTATACTGGATGCGTAAAGCCGGCAAGCTGCTGCCGGTGTTATTCACCTTTGCATTATACAGGTGTAACAGCTCCCTGATCAATACTTCCATTGACCAGCCATCGCTAATAATGTGGTGCATGGCAAATGCAAACACCCATTTATTGTCTGTTACCCGGTATAAAACTGCACGCAGCAATGGCCCTGTGCGAAGATCAAAAGGCGTAGCAGCAATCTGTTGGATCAGCAGCGGTAATTTTTCTTCCTGCACATGCTCCTGCCGCAGATCCAAATGTTCTACCCTGAAATTGGAAGTGGCCTGGATATATTGTTTTACCTCGCCTTGCTCATCTTCTTTAAAAATAGTGCGCAGGCTTTCATGCCGTGCGATCAGGTCATTAAAGGCAGCTGCTAAGGCGGCAGCATCCAGGTTACCTTCAAATACATAGGTACCTGGCATATTGTAGGCCATATTACCTTCCTCAAACTGGCTCAGCACCCATAAACGGCGCTGAGCGGCAGATAACTCATAAGCAGGTTTAAATCCTGTAACCGGTATGTTTATAAAGATTGCTTTATTGCTTTGCTCAATCAAACGGGCTTGCTCTTCCAGCACTGCATGGCTGAACAGATCTTTTAATGCCAGCTGCACCTCAAAGGTTTTATATACCTGGCTAGCGAGACGGGTGGCTTTCAGGCTATGCCCACCTATTTCAAAGAAGTTATCTTTTACGCTGATCTGCTCACGGCCTAATATTTCCTGCCAGATAGCTACCAGCTTTTCTTCTGTGACATTTCGGGGCGCTACATATTCAACACCGCTAATACCCAGGCCTTCCGGTTCCCGCAGCTTTTTCTTATCTACTTTACCATTGGGCGTTAAGGGCAATGCATCCAGCTGCACAAAGTGTGCCGGCAGCATGTAAGCAGGTAAGGTTTTGCTGAGGGCGGCGCGCAGGTCAGCGATATTTTGTGTTGTTTCGCTAACTATATAAGCCACTATTTCCTTTTCTCCGCTGTTGTTAGCTTTGGCTATTACAACTGCTGATTCAATACCGGCCTGTATTTGCAGGGTATTTTCTATTTCACCCAGCTCTATGCGGTAACCGCGGATCTTTACCTGCTCATCTTTACGGCCGATGAAGGCGATGTTGCCATCCGGTAACCAGCGGCCTAAGTCGCCTGTTCTGTACAGGCGTTCTCCGGGTTTGAATGGGTTATCTATGAACTTAGCCGCTGTTAATTCAGGTTGGTTCAGGTACCCTTGTGCTAAGCCATCGCCAGCGATGCAGATCTCACCTGCTACGCCAATGGGCTGCAGCTGCAGGGCTTCGCTGAGAATGTAAATGCGGGTATTGGAAATGGGCTTACCGATCAGGATGTTTCCATCATTCTTTATCCTGTAAACAGTGCTGTAGGTAGTATCTTCTGAAGGACCATACAGGTTCCTGATCTCTATACGGTCTGCATCCAGCTGGTCCAGGTAACGCGGCGGAATGGGCTCTCCGGCCATATTTAATACGGCCACATTACTAAGATCAATACCTTCACTGAGTAAACTACCCACTACACTGGGTACAGTGTTAATCAGTATCTTTTCTGCTGTGTTTAGATATTGGGGAATGCTCAGTGCATTGGTTAAGAACCGTACTGGCTTGCCCACACTTAAGGGATAAAATATCTCAAAAACAGAAAGATCAAAGCAGATCGAAGTTGCGGCAAACACTATATCAAAAGCATCCACATTAAACTCCTGCTGGCTCCAGTTAATGAAAGCAGTGGCATTGCTGTGGGTGATCATTACACCCTTAGGCTTGCCGGTAGAACCGGAGGTGTAGATGATGTAGGCCAGATCAGCGGGTTGGCTGGCGGCATTTATATTTTCTGTTGAATATTGATCTGCTACTTGTTTAAAATTCGCCAGTTCTGTTTCATCTATCACGGCTTTACACTGGCTGTTTATTATAATATAATCAATGCGCTCCTGCGGGTATTCCGTATCAATAGGCACATAAGCGCCGCCGGATTTTAATACCGCCAGTATGGCTATGACAGTCTGCTCACTACGGTCTAACTGAATACCAATACGGTCATTCGCCTGGATGTTGTATTGTGTACGCAGATAGTTCCCTAACTGGTTAGCTTGCGCATTCAACTCCGCATAGCTTAGTGCTGTTTCACCAAACAAGATGGCTACCTGATCCGGCGTTTTCGCTGCTTGCTCCTCAAACTTTTGCAGGATAGTACCTGTATGCCTGTAAGCTACCTCTGTAGCATTGAACGTTTCCAGCAGCTGCAGCTGTGCAGCGGCGCCTAGATAGTTCAAACGGTTCAGCGGCAGATCAGGATGTGCAATAATAGCTGCCAGCAACTGTTCCAGGTGATGGGTAAAACGCTCAACGGTGCCCGGGTTGTAAATATCACGGTTGTATTCTATAGTAGCCTGCAGCTCCTCACCCGCTTCTACAAAGCTGAAAGTAAGATCAAACTTGGTGAAGCGGCTGCCTGCTGCCTCATAGCTGCTGATGCGGGCATCGCCTAATTGAGTACCTTCTGCTATTAACCCACCGGCATTCTGTAAGATCACCATTACATCAAACAGCGCACTGCGGCTCAGATCCCGGCGTAACGGCAGGGCATCCACCAGCTCATCAAAAGGATAAACCTGGTGTTCATAAGCGCCCAGCGTGGTTTGCTTCACTTTTTCAAGTAATACACGGTAACTGTCTGTACTGCTGAATTGATTGCGTATAGCCAACGTATTTACATACAGCCCTACCTGGTCTTCCAGATCGCTGTGTATACGGCCGGCTACCGGTGTACCAATAATAATGTCTTCCTGGCTGGTATAACGGTGTAACAATACATTCACTGCTGCCAGTAATCCCATGAACAAGGTAGCACCCTGCTCATTTACCAGGCTTTGCAAACCCTGGGTCAGCATTTTGCTGAGCAGCATGTTCACCGCGCCACCGTTATAGGTTTTCACTGCAGGTCTTGGATGATCTCCCGGCAGATCCAGCAGCGGTAATTCACCTGACAGCTGCTGTAACCACCATTGTTTGTGTGGTTCCAGCGCAGCTTCGCTTAACTGTGATTGCTGCCAGGCTGCATAGTCCTTGTACTGGATGCGCAATGGTAATAGTGGATGGGCAGCGCCAATGGTATAAGCATGATACAAGTTTAACAACTCGCGGATCAAAATACTCATGGACCATCCATCACTGATAATGTGGTGCATTACAAAGCTGAATACCCATTTATGATCTGTTACCTGGTACAGGAATGCGCACAGCAATGGGCCTGTACGCAGATCAAAAGGCGTAGCTGTTACCTGCTGAATGAACGCCGCTACTTTTTCCTCCTGATCCGGCTCCCGGCGTACGTCCGTATACGTGATATTAAGATCAGCGGCAATAGCTATATACTGTTTTACTTCGCCCTGCTCATCTTCCCTGAAAGTGGTGCGCAGGCTTTCATGTCGCGCTATTAGTGCATTAAAGGCAGCTGTTAGGGCATCAATATTCAGATTGCCTTCAAACACATAAGTGCCGGCCATATTATAAGCCAGGTTACCTTCTTCAAACTGGCTCAGCACCCATAAACGACGCTGCGCGGATGATAAGGCATAGGCAGCCTGCACCGGTACTGGTGGGATACTAATAAAAGTATTTTTAGCAGCCTGCAATACCAGGGCGGCCTGTTCTTCCAGCACCGCGTGTTTGAACAGGTCTTTCAGCGCTATTTTCGTTTCAAAACGTTTATAGAGCTGGCTGGCTAAGCGGGTAGCTTTTAAACTATGACCGCCCAGCTCAAAGAAATTATCTTTTACGCTGATCTGCTCACGCCCTAAGATCTCCTGCCAGATCATTACCAGCTCCTGCTCCGTACCATTACGCGGCGCCACATAAGTGGCTCCAGCTGCTAATGCATCACCGGCAGGCATTGGCAGCTTCTTACGATCTACTTTACCGCTGGCATTTAATGGCAGCTGTTCCAGCTGCATTACATAAGCGGGCAGCATATATGTAGGCAATGTTTTGCCCAGGTAAGAGCGCAGATCTGCCAACGGCAATGCTGTTTTTGCTACAATGTAGGCTACCAGCTCCGGCCCGGCTTCGCTAAGCGGTTGTGCCAGCACTACCGCTGTTTCAATATCCGGATAGTTCTGCAGTGTATGTTCGATCTCTCCCAACTCTATACGGTAACCGCGTATTTTCACCTGCTCATCTTTACGCCCGGTGAAGGCAATGTTACCATCCGGCAACCAGCGGCCGGTATCGCCCGTGCGGTACAAACGTTGTCCCGGTTTGAATGGATGCGGTATAAATTTGCCGGCAGTTAACACCGGTTGATTTAAATATCCCCGTGCTAAGCCATCGCCTGCTATACAGATCTCACCACTTATGCCAATGGGCTGCAGCTGCAGGTCTTCATCCAGGATATATACCTGTATATTATCAATAGGCTTACCAATAGGTATTAAAGCAGGATCACTGCAGTTATGCAAATTGATAGAAGTAGTTACTACTGTATTTTCCGTAGGCCCGTAGTTGTTCACCAGCTGCAGGTGACCATTGCCGGTGCTCCGCAAAGCATCGCCTCCTGTAAGCACCTGCACATTTGCCAGCTCTCCAGATGTCAGATCCGCCAGCTTCTCACTGATCACAGTTGGTAAAAAGCAATGTGTAATACCCTGCTCCTGTATAAAAGCCACTAATGCAGGCAGATCCAGCCGGGTCTCATCCTGCAAAGGATATAAAGCAGCGCCGCTCAAAAGGTAAGGCCATACTTCCCAGCCGGCAGCATCAAAGCTAATGCTGCTATACACCGTGGCTTTACTATCTGCAGTTACCTTGAAGGAACGGTTATGCCAGTAGCAAAGGTTCACCAGGGAGCGATGTTCCACCTGCACCCCCTTGGGCTTCCCGGTAGAACCGGAAGTATAGATCACATACACCAGGCTGCCGGCATCATTTACCAGCGGCAAATTGGCCGTGGGGAATTGTGCTATAAGGTCGTTATCTTTTATTACCAGCAGCTCACAGCTGCTGATATTAAGGCTGGCTTTTAATGTTTCATCTGTTATTACGGCCGTTCTTATACCGGCATCTTCCAGCATGTACCGGATACGGTCTGCCGGATGTGCAGGATCAACAGGCACATATGCTGCACCGGATTTTAAGATACCCAACATGCCGATGGCCATTTCTATGGAACGCTCTGTGATCAGGCCTATTGGCTCCTCCTTTTTTACCTGGTAAAAATCCCTTAAACAGGCGGCCAGCTGGTTGGCTTTCTCATTCAGCTCACGATAAGTAAGCTGTGTGTTACCTGCTACAATAGCCACCTGGTCAGGCGTTTGGGCAGCCTGCGCTTCAAACAGCTCATGAATGGTTTTGTTTTGAGGATAGGATATTGCTGCCGGGTTAAACTGTTCCAGCAGCACCTGCTCTTCCTGCGGGCTGGTATACCTTATACGCCCTACCGGCGCCTGCGGATCTTTTACAATGGCAGTAAGCAGCTGTACAAAATGAGCCAGGTATTGCTCTATACGCCAGGTAGCGTAAATGTCTGTATTGTATTCAAGATCGGCAATAATGCCTTCTTCAGATTCCGTGAAGCTGAATGTGAGATCAAATTTGCTGAGGTTTTGCTCAACATTGAACGGGCTTGCAGTTAAATGCTGCAGCTTGCCGCTGGCAATAGTAGCTGCGGCTGTCTCTTTTTCCTGCAGCACTACCATCACATCAAACAGGGGGTGATGGCTTAAGCTACGTTCCGGCTGCAGCTCATCTACCAGCTGGTCAAAGGGATAAGCCTGATGCGTATAGGCATCCAGGGTAGTTTTCTTTACCTGTTCCAGCACGCGGATAAAACTGTCTGTTCTTTTAATGGCAGAGCGGATGGCGAGTGTGTTCACATAAAACCCTACCTGGTCCTCCAGCTGATGGTGGTAACGGCCTGCTACCGGGGTGCCGGTAACAAGATCTTCCTGCCCGGTGTAGCGGTGCAGCAATACTTTTACTGCTGCCAGTAAACTCATAAACAGACTGGCGCCGGCACGCTGGCTAAGCTGCTGCAAAGCTTCCTGTAAATCTTTACTCACAAGCAGCTGCACATGGCTGCCATTGTAGGTTTTTACAGCCGGGCGCGTATAATCCGAAGGCAGATCCAGCATCGGTGGTTCGGCAGCAAACTGCTGCAGCCAGTACATGCGGTGTGCTGCCAGCTGCCCTTCCGCTAATTGTTGCTGTTGCCAGGCTGCATAATCCTTATACTGAATGGATAGCGGCGCTAATGCAAGCTGCTCGCCATTGATCAGTGCATTGTATATTTTGGATAATTCATTCACCAAAATGCCCATTGACCAGCCATCGCTGATAATATGATGCATGGTATAGCTGAGCACCCATTTGCGATCCGTTAGCTGGTACAGCACGGCGCGCATTAAGGGACCGGTGCTCAGGTTAAACGGCGCCTGGGTAGCTGCCTGTATTAATTGCTTTATATCTGCAGGCTGGTAATTTTCTTTTCTCAGGTCCTGGAATGTAATGGCAAAACCGGCAGCTTCCGGTGAAAGAATATATTGTTGTACATCGCCCTGCTCATCTTCTTTAAAGATGGTACGCAGTATCTCATGGCGTGCTATCAGCTGATCAAAAGCATCAGAAAATGCAGCTTCATCCAGCTGCCCTTCCAGCACATATACGCCGGGCATGTTGTAAGCAATGCTCCCTTCCTCAAATTGGCTCAGCACCCATAAGCGGCGCTGCGCGGCAGATAAGGCATAAGCGGGCTGCGGGTTTACAAGCGGTATGTTTGCAAAAGCGGCTTTACTGCTTTGTTCAATGAGGCTGGCCTGCTCTTCCAGCACTGCATAATTGAACAGGTCTTTCAAAGCTAACTTTACCTCAAATGTGTTATAGATGCGGCTACTCAGACGGGTGGCCTTCAGGCTATGACCGCCTACTTCAAAGAAGTTATCTTTAACGCCAATATGATTATGACCTAGTACTTCCTGCCAGATAGCAGCCAGCTTTTCCTCGGTGGTATTGCGGGGCGCTATGTATTCAACACCGGTAACACCTAAGCCTTCCGGATCCGGCAGCTTTTTCTTATCTACTTTACCATTGGGGGTTAAGGGCAACGCTTCCAGCTGCACAAAATGCGCCGGCAACATGTAGGCAGGTAAGGTTTTGCTGAGCGCAGCGCGCAGATCAGCGATATGTTGCTCCTGCGAACTAACGATATAGGCTACTATTTCCTTTTCACCACTGTTGTTAGCTTTGGCTATTACTACCGCCGATTCAATACTGGCTTGTGTTTGCAGGGTGTTCTCTATTTCACCCAATTCTATGCGGTAACCGCGGATCTTTACCTGCTCATCTTTACGGCCTATGAAGGCAATGTTGCCATCCGGCAGCCAGCGGCCTAAGTCACCTGTTTTGTACAGACGTTCACCGGGTTTGAACGGGTTATCAATGAACTTAGCCGCCGTTAGTTCAGGTTGATTCAGGTAACCTTGTGCCAGGCCATCACCGGCAATGCAGATCTCCCCTGCTACGCCAATGGGCTGCAGCTGCAGGGCTTCGCTGAGAATATAAATGCGGGTATTGGAGATGGGTTTGCCGATCAGGATGTCCCCATCATTCTTTAGCCTGTAAACAGTGCTGTAGGTGGTATCTTCAGAAGGACCGTACAGGTTCCTGATCTCGATACGCTCTGCATCCAGCTGGTCCAGGTACCGCGGTGGAATAGGCTCTCCGGCCATGTTCAATACGGTCACATTACTTAGGTCCACACCCTCGCTCAATAAGTTACCCACTACACTGGGCACGGTATTGATCAGTATTTTCTCTGCTGTAGCTAAGTATTGGGGAATGCTCAGTGCATTGGTTAGGAACCGAACTGGCTTGCCTACACTTAACGGATAGAATATTTCAAAAACCGAAAGATCAAAACAAATAGATGTTGCAGCAAACACTACATCAAAAGCAGCAGCATTAAACTCTTGCTGGCTCCAGTTAATGAAAGCAGTGGCATTGCTGTGGGTGATCATTACACCTTTAGGCTTACCGGTAGAACCGGAAGTATAAATGATGTAGGCCAGATCATTTGGTTGGCTTACGACTGCTGCTGCTTTATACTTTGCAGCTACCTTTTTAAACTTAGCCAGCTCCGTTTCATCTATCACCACCTTGCACTGGCTATCGTTTATTATATAATCAATGCGCTCCTGCGGGTATTCTGTATCAATGGGCACATAAGCGCCACCGGACTTTAATACCGCCAGTATAGCAATGATGGTCCATTCACTGCGATCCAGCTGAATGCCTATGCGGTCATTGGCATGGATCTTATACTTTTTTTGCAGGTAACCGGCCAGCTGGTTTGCCTTTTCATTCAACGCTGCATAGCTTAATGCAGTATCATCAAACAGGATGGCTGCCTGCTCCGGCGTTTGAGCGGCTTGCTGCTCAAATTTTTGCAGGATGGTATTATGCTGGTTGTAAACTACCTCTGTTGCATTAAAGACAGATAAAAGCTGTTGCTGCTCTTCCGCTCCTACTATTTCAATGGCACTCAGCAGCACATCCGGCTGCCTTAATACCTGTGTAATGATATGCAGGTAGGTATTGAAAAGTTTTTGTACGCTGACTGCCTTAAATAAAGCAGTAGCATATTCAATTTCCAGGTAAAAGCGGTCATCTGTATCGTTGGCAAAATTAAAGGTCAGGTCAAATTTAGAAGTGGCGCTTTCACGGTGGGTTTCATCTGCTGCATATAAATAACTGTCCAGGGGCGCTATGGTAAAACCATGTTGCTGCTGCATACTGCCATCACCAATACCCGTATCCTGCAACACCATCATTACATCAAACAACGGGTTCCGGCTGTTATCGCGCCGCTGCGCTACTTCTTCCACGATCCTGTCAAAAGGATATTCCTGGAACTCAAAGGCTTTAGCAGAATGCGCATGGACTTTCTTCAGGTAGCTGAGAAAACTATCTGCCTGCGCTACTTCCATTCTCAGCGGCAGCGTATTTACATAAAAGCCTACCTGGTTTTCCAGGTCAAAATGATGGCGGCCTGATACCGGTGCGCCAATGGTAACATCCTGCTGGCCGGAAAGCCTGCTTAATAAAAGCGTTAAGGTAGCACGCAAAAAGTTGAACGGCGTGGTTTGGTTCTGCCGGCAGAATTGCAGGATAGATTCATATTGCCGAGCCCCCAGTAAGAACCGGGAAGTGCCGCCTGCAAAGCTTTTGATAGCCGGCCGTACAAAGTCTGCCGGCAATTCCAGCGGGGTTACACCGGCTGCAAACTGCTGCTGCCAGAAATCCCTGGCTGCCTGCCCGTTCATACCGGCTATCCTTTGCGATAACCATTGTGTATAATCTTTATACTGGATCCTTAATGGGATAACGGGTGTTGCGGCATCTTTACAAATATCTTCATACAAACGCATTACTTCCCGCAGCAATACCGCTACAGAATGCCCGTCTGAAACAATGTGATGCAGGTTTAGCAGCAAGGCATGTTCCGTTGCAGCTATCCTGATCAGCTTCACCTGCATGGTTTGTCCCTGCTGCAGATCAAACCTGAATTGCTGGCATTGTGCCATGGCTGCTTTCAGGCGGGCGTTTATATCCGGCGTATTGCTGAGATCCTCCACTTCCATTTCAAACACACCCTGTTCCAGTATTACCTGTTGCAGCTCCCCACCGGTTTCACGGAAGGCTGTTCTTAAACTTTCGTGTCTTTGAACCGTAATGCGGAAAGCTCTTTCCAGGTTTTCCGTTATAATATCACCCTTCAGGTAAAGGCCGGTCACTATATTGTAAGCACGGTCTCCCCCATCAAACTGGTTTAAGATCCAAAGCCTTTTCTGTGCATTGGAAGCAGGATAATATGCCTGCTCTGCTATATTTGGAATAGGCACCATTGCCGGTCCATCTGCCGCATCCCTGAGAAACGCGATCAGCTCTTCTTTTCCTGCCTTTATATGTGCGATCAGCTCTTCCGAAAGGTTGGTGGTTTCTCCTACCAGCTTGATCTGATCACCAGACAAGCGGGGAATTACTTTATGTCTTTTTAAGGCGCTTATGATCTCTAGTGTATTCATATTGTAATTTCCTTTCCGGATGTTTGTTCAGTTTTTAACCATAACATGTTCTCAACAGTGCAGATCAGATCAAACAAGGTGTTATACTGGTATAACTTTGTTGCATCGATCCTGATATGCAGCTCTTTATTAATAGCATTAATGATCTCCATGGCACGCAGGGAGTCAACGCCCATCTCTGTCAACTCGGTGCCGTCATCTGTATGCTGTGTCATTGTGTTGCCTGTTTTTGCTTCCAGCAGATCCAGCACATAAGCTTTGATGTTTGCATAATTGCCTTCTTCTTTCACGATTGCCAGCAGCTTTTCATCCCGTTGCCCCTGCAGCAAACTATTAGCCATGGCTAATTTGGCGGCAATGATCTCAAAATGCTGCTGTTGATAACTGTCCCGGCATTTTACCCGTTGCAGCTTACCGCTGGTGGTGCGGGGAATACCCAACGGTGTGGTTAATACAATGTCGTACGGGTTTATTCCATATACACCGGCTACTGCCTGGTCAATGGTGCGGATCACGGCTGCTGCATCCAGCCCGCGGATGGCGGTTCTTTTTACTTCTGCTACAATCACCAGCGCATCCGGCTGTGCAGCAGTGCTGAATACCGCTACACCATTGGGCTCAATAGCGGCGTGGCTGCTGCTCACCAGCTGCTCTATATCATAAGGGTATACATTCTTTCCGCGGATGATCAGCATTTCCTTTAAGCGGCCATGCACAAACAGCTCCCCGTTGTACAGGAACCCCAGGTCGCCTGTTCTCAGGAATTTTGTTCCATCCAGCTCATAGAAAAGATCATGACCTGGTTTATTCCAGTAACCTGTAGTAACACTTTCACCGGCAATACAGATCTCTCCTTCCTGCAGCTCACCACATTCAGTGCCATCACTCAAAGAAATAATTTTCAGCTGCATGCCACCGGCCACTTTCCCAGAACCCGCTACTGCCCTGGCATTGGCATGCCCTGCATTCACCAGTTGAATGAAACCATTGCCTGCTGCATTATGATCAATGTAAATGGTGGCGGGGAGTGCCTGCTGCTTGTTACCGGATACCAATAACGTAGCTTCTGCCAAACCATAGCAAGGGTAAAAAGCATCCGCTTTAAAGCCGGCCGCTGCAAAATATTCGCTGAAACGTTGCAGGGTATCGGGACGTACCGGCTCTGAGCCGTTATAGGCCACCTGCCAGCCACATAGGTCTAAGGTCGATAGTTCATCTTTAGAGATCCTGTTCACACAAAGATCATAAGCGAAGTTGGGCGCGCCGCTGTGCGTAACCTTGTATTTCGTGATCGCTTCCAGCCATCGTTTAGGCGTTTGCATAAACTGGAAAGGCGACATCAGCACACAGGTACAGCCCACATACACTGTATGCAGGATGTTGCCGATGAGGCCCATATCGTGATAAAAAGGCAGCCAGGAAAAAATAACAGAGCTGCTGTTACCATCAAAAGCATTTTGAATAAGCTGCTGATTATGCAGCAGGTTAGCGGCTGTAATAATTACGCCTTTGGGATGACCGGTAGAACCGGAAGTATATTGAATGAAAGAGATCTCATTCCACACAGGCGCCTGCAATACTTTAAGAGGCACACTTTTGTCGGTGCTGACGATCTGGATCTTATCCAGGATCTGCCCTAATCCCTGCTGCAGGTAAGGGATAGAGGCATCTGTACATAAAACAGCGCTGGCCTGCGCATCCTCAATAATGTGTACCAGCCTGGCAAATTGCTTGCTGCCTTTAACGTAAGGCACGGGCAGTGGAATAATACCCGCATACTGACAGGCTAAGAACGAAACAACAAATTCCAGCACATCCTGGTAAACCAATAGCACCCTTTTACCGGCCCATTGCCTTTCCGCTAAAGCAGCTGCTACTTTTTCAACCGTGGCTGCCAGTCTGCGATACGTAATAGCCTTTTCATCGTGCGCTTCATTTCCAAGCACAATAAAAGCTTTTTTGTCTGGTGTAACATTTGCATAAGTGAGCAAATGATCAACGATGGTTTTCCCGTTATTTTTCATAACAATTTTTGACTGATCTGATCTAATGGACACTAAAGACCCGGTCCGGGGCACGGCGCCGGATGCTAACACAGGTGGGTGTTGTTAGCACTATAGGGCTACAGGGCGTACTACAAACAATAAAAGTGTACTACCGCCTGCGGCTATAAACTATAATCTTCAGTGAAATGTGTACTATAAAACACTCAAGGCTAATGGTTATTACATCAAATAAAAATTTTTCAATAATTAGTATATGTCTGTCTAATGGATTTTTTTCCTTGCTTTTTGGGGGTAACATTAGTCTGGTATCCGGTGTAATATTTATCAACACATTTCTATGAGATACTTATTCAGCGAAACGTTCACAACAATATAGAGGTTCAGGACACTCACATGTACCAATACCTTTTGCTGGCCTTCGTGCTCTGCAATCTCGCAGGACAGGCCTGACAATGGGCCGTCCTCGATGCGCACTTTTTGTCCGGAATGAACATTGCCGGACAGCACTGCTATATCCGGACAATTATCCACCAGCATACTTATATTTTGTATCACTTCGTCTTTAACGCGTGTTATCTTTTTTCCAAATTTTACATAGGTGATCACCCCATCTGTATCCGCACAGGTATAGTAATCCGTCATGCTTTTCAGCTGCACGAACACATAGGATGGGAAGAGCGGAGTGAAACCCAATTTTTTTCCGTCTACACGATTGCCTTTGTTCTTAAAGACTGGTAAAAAAGTTTTGATGTCTGATTTTGACAACTGCATGGCCACTTTTTTTTCCTGCCTCGGCTTCGTATAGACCAGGTACCAACCTGCAACAAAAAAACTCATAAAAGCCGGCTTTAGACATTTAATTAACGAAACAGTTTTGAAGGGCATACTGCTTATATGCACCTTTTTATTGCTGATAAAGAATAAAATACACAGCTACCGCTACAGTGAAAGCAAGGCTTGTTTCACAGAAGGTAAATGGTGGAGGCAGACAACCCGCGCATCAACAAACATGCACACTTTTCAATTTTCCTCTTTGGGGGACGCGGGCCTTTAGGATATGGAAAAAATTAAAAAAAGTAAAAGCTACCGCTACAATAAGACGTGAATACTTACTGCAGCTTAAAATTTTAGGTGGCGGTCTTAAGATGGCATTCCCTCTTAAAAACGACAACTATAGTAACTATTGGCCTGAATTTTAAATCTGACGGTTATTCGGTTTATCAGATTTCTCGACGGCATTTTTTCTTATTCAATAGAATCACTGATCCTTACTCCTCTGGTCTGGTGGTCGACTAAACATCTATTGGGTCAATCAGGGGTTACTAGAGTTTTCAAGACAAATATAATTTTAAAATTAAAACAACCAACACTTTTTTTGAGAATTTCACAACAAGATCATTTACGCGGCTTATAAATTGTATTAAAAATTTACGCACTCGTTTCTTGCTTCACCTAAAATCGCACTCCGATACAACCCTTTACTGTAGCGGTTTATATCTGCTCCGGTTATTTTAAAAAAACAGATGCTCCATCCTCTCCTCTCACATTAAAATAAAAATATAGTGTACGTAATACGCTTTTGCATCTCAAAAATCGCTTGTATTCTTTTTAATAATGCAATTATTCTAACCAGCTATTATAAATAGCACGCTGGTAAATCAGGAAAACAACATTTTAGGGAAAGGTGCAGCAATAACTTTGTTCTGTTATCAAATACACTTCGCTAAATTAGTTTTATTTCAAACCAATTATCCGTACCTTTGTTTCCGGGTGAGCCTGGCATCTTCCCGCACCCTAACTGCAAAAGCAATAAATTTGTTTGTATGAACACTACGAGCAATATTACCGAACTGGCGCGCGACCTCACAAGGTCTGTCCGGGAAATGCGCTCCATTATGCGGCTGCATATCCAGGCCAAGCTCCGGGAATACCAGTTTGATATTTCTTTTGAGCTGCTGGAAATACTGGCCTATTTATGGCGGCAGGATGGAGTGAACCAGCAGGAAATTGCAGATATTATCATTAAGGATAAATCGAGCACCACTTACCTGATCGATAACCTGGTAAAGCGGAACCTGGTAGAACGTATAGCGGATGAAAACGACCGGCGTAATAAGCTCATCTTTCTGACCAAAGAAGGGAAACAGCTGCAGAAACAATTTAACCCGCTGATCACTGAAATGTATGAAACGGCCACGGCCGGTATAGCTTTCGGTGTAATGGAAAAGGCTATTGTGATGTTAAATAAAATGAATGACAATCTGAAACAAACATTATGAAAACATTACTCATCCCTGTAGACTTCACCGATACTGCGGAGAATGCGGTGAATTTTGGCGCAGCCTGGTGCAAACGGTACGACTATACGCGCATTATACTGCTGAAAACTTTTTACGATAATATCTTTGACCAGATCGTACTGTCGGCGGAATATGCGGTGAACCAGGATTACCGGCAGCAGGAACGGCAGGATGTGCTGGACCACCTGGAATCCCTGCGCCAGCGGGTAGCTTCACAGGTAGACCAGAACGTGGCCATACTCACTGTTGTAAGCGAGGTACCTATGTTACGGGCTATCCTGGATACGATACGCGATGAAAAAGCAGATACTCTGCTGCTGGGCAGCGATAACTACAGCTATTCCAGCGGCAGCATTGTAGCCGGCCATGTGGTAAGCATTGCCAAAGTAAGTCCTATTAAAGTACTGGTAGTGCCCGCCGGTTACACCTATAAACCCGTGGAAACCGCGCTGGTACCGGTAGACTTTGATGCGCTGCAGCCTTTAAGCCGGTTTAGCCATGTACAAACCTCCCCAACCTGGGGCGACACCAAATTGCTGGTGCTGAATGTTGACCCGGAAGAAACCTATTTACACCCGGATGAAACCTTCCGCGAAAAAGAAGAGAACCTGCATACCTATCTGCAGGATTTTACACATGAGCTGCATTACAGCAATGAGCCGGATCTTCTGAACGGAGTACGGCAGTTCGTAGAGGCGCACCCGGTACAGCTGATAATAGCCCTGCCGGGTAAGCACAGCTTCCTGTATTCCCTTACCCATAAAAGTATTTCTGAAGCCATTTATAAAAACGCGCAGGAACCGGTATTGATCCTGAAGTAGTGACCATTTGTTATAGTAGAGCCGTTACAGTGAAAGGCTGTAGCGGCTTTTTCATTTTGCCAGCTTGGATAAATAAAAAAACCTGGCAGGTCCTTAACCACCTGCCAGGTCTTAACTATCTGATAGCTGTTATTATTTAATCTCCTCCAGCATCTCCTTCACCGCTGCTTCCAGCTGCGTATCCTTACCAGCCAGGAAATCTTCATACTTCAGCGGTACGCGGATATCCGGCTCTACCTGCAGGTTCTCTGTAGGGCGGCCTTCTTTACCAATCGTAGCTATCATCGGGATACCAAATACAATGGTAGGATCTATTTGCTGCTCCCACCAAACAGCGGTACCGGTGCCTGCTACAGGCATACCAATTAATTTACCAATGTGCCCCTGCTTATAGATGTACGGGAAAATAAATGCATCGCTGTAATTTCCCTCGCTCATCAGCACACAGCTGGGCTGCTGCCACTGGCCCTGCGGCTCGCCGCCTTTCACCTTCTCGCTTTGCGGGGCAAATTCCAGGTATTTTTTACCGCTTAAAAAGTTGTACAGGTCATCATGCAGCCAGCCACCGCCATTAAAGCGGGTGTCTACGATCAGCGCCTGCTTGCCGCGGTTCTTACCCATCACTTCATCGTATACGGAGCGGAAGCTGGCATCGTTCATGCTTTGTACATGCACATAACCAACTTTGCCGTTACTGAGCTTATCCACCATTTCGCGCGTATTCTTCACCCAGCGTTTATACATCAGCGTGCCTTCTTCACCGGCGCTGATGGCTTTTACAGTTTCTTCCCAGCGTTTTTGGGTAGCGGGGTTGTACACGCTTACCAGCACATTATTACCGGCTTTGCGGTTCAACAACACCGACCAGTCCATTTGCGGGGTAATGGCTACGCCATCTATCTTTTCAATGATGTTGCCCTTTTCCAGCTTACTGCCTGAGCGGTCAAACGGGCCGGCAGGAATAATCTCATCCACCTTCAGACCATCTTCCCTGTAAGTTTCATCAAACAGCAAACCAATGGAGGCAGTGTTATCGCCATCCGGGCGCTGAGGCGAATAACGGCCACCGGTATGGGAGCCATTCAGCTCGCCCAGCAGCTCACTCAGCAGCTCCTGGAAATCGTAGTTGTTGCTGATGTGCGGCAGAAAACGTGCATAGTTATCGTGGTACATTTTCCAGTCCAGCCCGCGCAGCGTAGGATCGTAGAACTTCTCCTTCACCTGTTTCCAGGTATGTTCAAAAATATAGGCGCGTTCTGCTGCTGCATCCAGCACCAGCTCAGTTTTAATATTGATGGGAGTGATCTTGCCGGAAGCAGTTTCCACTTTTACCACGCTGCCGTTATTGCTTACAAATAAGTTATTACCATCTTTGCTCAGCTCCATGCTACCGGGGCTGCCACCCAGCTTGGCAAGGATCTTTGTATCGCCGGTGCGTGGCTCTGTAACCCACAGGTCGTAGCCCTTTTCAAAGGCGGCGGTGTAATACACTTTGCTGCCGTCTTTATTCAGCACATAATCACTAATGGATGCGCTGTTAATGGTAAGACGCAGCTGCCGGTTTTCCAGGTTCTCAAAATCGGGTTTGAAAAGCTTTTTTGGTGTAGTGGCAGTGTCTTTACCTTTAGCGGTTGAATCCTTCGCTGTTTTTTTATCGCTTTCCTCTTTTTCTTTCAGCAGGTTAAATTCATCTTTCGATAATTTGAAACGGTCGTATGTTTCCTGGTCAAAGAATACTGCGTAAATATCTGTTTCGCGGCTACCCTGCCGGGCCAATGACTTTCGGCCTTCCCTGCTGGTTTCCCAGGTAAGCATTTTACCATCGCTGCTCCATTTGCTGTTGCTTTCTCCAAAACCGCTGTTAATAGGGAACACGGGCGCTCCTTTTCCATCCTGCGGCAATAAGGCTACGTTCCGTACATTAAAATAACCCTGCTGATCATCCACGGCAATCCACTTGCCATCCGGACTCCAGGTAAAGCTCCAGTCGCCATCGGAGTAAGAGTGGTTCTGACCTGCGGGCAGCACAGTACGGCTTTTTGCGGATGCCAGGTTGTATACCTTCAGCACATTCCGGTCCTCTATATACGCAATCTCCTTACCGTCCGGTGAAAATACCGGCTGAAATTCCTCTGCTGCCGTGGCTATCAGCGGCTCCTCTTTTAAGAGGGTAGCTGCAAAGAAATAGGGTTCTTCCTTTCTTACAATGGTACTCTGATAAATATCCCAGTTGCCGTTACGTTCAGCGGCATATACCAGGCGCTTACCATCGGGCGACCATTCTACCATGCGCTCCTGCTGCGGGGTATTAGTAATGCGTTTGGTCATATTGCCTTCCACGCTGCTTACAAATACTTCTCCGCGGGCAATAAAGGCCATCTCCTTCCCATTGGGGCTCATTGCAAACGCGGTGATATTGCCGCTTACCGGCATAAACTTTTCAGTAGCGGTGCGGCCGTCGTTAAAGATCTTTACATTCACTTTTTGCGGCTGTGCGCCTTCTTTCAGCGTATAGATCTCACCGTTATAGGTAAAGCATAAGGTATTATCACCTGACCTGGACAAATGCCTTACCGGGTGCTTATCAAAATGGGTAAGCTGCTGCGGCTTGTCTTTGTTAGCCAGCGAGGCTTTGAACAGGTTCTGTGAACCGCCGGCCCTTTCGCTCAGGTAATACACGGCATCGTCTCCGGCAAAAACCGGCTCACGGTCTTCCCCTTCAAAGGAGGATATTTGCTGATAGCTTTTTTTATTAAGATCATAGATCCAGATGTCGCGGGTTACCGAAGAGGTATGGTGTTTACGCCAGGGATCCTCATACCCTTTGCGGTCCTGGAACACCAGCTGATCGCCTTTGGTATTGTAGTGCGCATATTCTGCGCCGGCAGCGCTTAATAATACGGAGCGCCCACCGGTAACCGGCACCGTGTACAGGTTATTGAACAGGCGCACATTGAAACGCACACTGCCTGCAGGCGCATTACGCGGGCTGCCAAACAATACCTGTTTATTGTCGGGCGTAAAATCATAAGGGTAATCTGCCGTGCTGTTAGCTGTTAGCCTCACCGGCGTACCGCCTGTGGCGGGCATTACAAACACATCAAAGTTGCCATAACGGTCGCTGGCAAAGGCCAGGTATTTGCCGTCGTGGCTCCATACCGGCATCATGTCCTGCGCTTCGTGAATAGTAACCGGTACGGCTACGCCTCCATTCACATCCACCCGGTAAATATCTCCTTTATAGCCAAAGGCAATGGTTTTACCATCCGGGGAAATAGCGGGGTAGCGTAACCATAAAGCATTGTCCTGCGCATAGGTAAGGCCCGCCAGCAGTAAGGCGGCTACCGTAAAAAGGTACTTGTTCATAAGTTGCTGTAAACAGATTTTGTTGATGGCAATGGGTTGTGCATTGCTCTTGAATTGACGCTGAACCTGCAAAATAAAGAAACCGGGCTTTTCCCAAACCGTTAATTGACAAGTGGCTTTAAAGGGGTAACAAAGGCAAGGCGGCGGTTTTTGAACGTCCCGTAAAAAAGTTATCTTACCATATAAATACCCCTGCTATGGAGAAACATACTGTTAAAATTATTGGCATACAGCAAGTGACGCATGACGTAAAATGCTTTCGTGTGGAAAAACCGGCCGGTTATACGTTTATACCCGGGCAGGCCACAGAGGTATCCGTTAATAAGCCCGGCTGGGAAGAGGAAGCACGGCCTTTTACCTTTACCGCCCTGGAAGATGCACCCTGGCTGGAATTTACCATTAAAGGGTATGCGGATCATAACGGGGTTACCCACCAGCTGCATCAGCTGGCGGAAGGAGATGAGCTGATACTGCGGGATGTATGGGGCGCTATTAAATATAAAGGCCCTGGTTATTTTATTGCCGGCGGAGCGGGCATCACTCCGTTCATCGCCATTTTACGCATGCTGCATAAAGAAAACAAGATCGCAGATAACATCCTCTTTTTCTCCAATAAAACCGCTGCTGATATTATTTATGAAGATGAGCTAAATCAGATACTGGGCCGCAATGCACGTTTTACCCTTACCCGTGAAAAGAAAGAAGGTTACGAGAACGGTACTATTAACCGCGCTTTCCTGGAATCCAGGATCTCCGATTTCAGCAAACACTTTTATGTGTGCGGGCCCGATAAAATGATCCAGGATATTAGCACGGCGCTGGAAACGCTGGGCGCTAAGCCGGACCTGCTGGTGTTTGAGAAATAATCGTTGTGGCATTCCCGTTAGAGCAATGCTTCCAGCTCATCTAAAAAAGCGGCTTGCCGCTCGTTCATCATTTGCCTTGCCTCTGCAAGGGTAAACCAGGCGGCTTTATCCACTTCAGGGAAGCTTCGTTTTTTACCGCTGCGGGGCGGCCATTCCAGCTCAAAGGTATTGCTTACAATGCCTGCCGGGTCCAGCTCCCCGCTTACCGCCCAGCACTGCACCACCTTTCCTCCCTTTTGTTTAATGGCTTTCAGTGGAATGAACCTGCCGGAAGGCCGGTAACCGGTTTCCTCTTCAAACTCACGGATAGCGGCATCCAGCGGGGCTTCGCTTTCAGGATACTCTCCTTTGGGAATGGTCCAGCTACCGGCATCCTTTTTAGCAAAGAAAGGGCCGCCGGGATGTACCAGCAATACCTGCAGCTGAGATGCCTGCTTTCTGTATAATAAGATACCGGCGCTTTGTTTCATAACTCGGTTGTTAGCTGCATAAAGCTACGGCAAATGTTGGACCGTCTACTTTTTTGCGTGCCGGGTCTTTAAGAAAACTTCCAGCTGTTTCAGCTGTTTGGTCCAGTAAGTTTCAAAAAAGCTGATCCATTCCTTCAGCTCATCAAAGCCCTGCTGCTGCAGCTCGCAGTACCGCTCCCGCCCCTGTGTGGTAATGGTAATAAAACCGCTGTCGTACAGCACCTTTATGTGTTTGGATACCGCGGGGCGGCTGATATTGAAGTTATCTGCAATAGCGTTAATGTTTTGCTTTTCTTTGGTAAGCATCATTAAGATCTCCCGCCGGTTGGGGTCAGACAATGCCTGGAAGCAATCCACGCTGTATTTACTTTTCGCCATAGCTGTATTGTTGTAATGCTTTTTCCAGTCTTTTGATCACCTTGTTCTTCCAGCCCATTTCCATAATAAAGCTGGCAAAGATATTCCTGCCTCCTTTAAAGCCAGTATGGAACAGGTGTAATTCTGTACCATTGTCTTTGGGTACCAGCTTCCAGGTTACCACGGTATCCAGTGTTATTATACCTTCCGAAGGGCCACCCTGGAAAGAGTACGCCAGCTTTTGTAAAGGCACCACTTCCAGCACTTCAAAATACGTTTTGCCATCCCATTTCATTTTAGGACGAGGCGGTTGTACCATCATCCATTTAAAACCAACTTCCGCTTTAAAATCACCGGCGTTCAGCGACCACTGTTTTAGCAGCGCCGGTTCGGTCAGGCATTCCCAGATCGTTTCCACGGGGTATGGATAAAACCATTTGATGTGAAGATCCCTTTGCATAATATGTAACTTTTGAGTTACCCAAATGTAATATGTAACTTTGGAATTACGCAATTTTTTATGAAAAAATTTAACGATCGTGGCATTATTACTGATAATGAAGGGGTTGGTAGTAATTCCACAAATCTGTGAAAAGGATGCCACATCCCACCCTGGCTGACCCTGCTTTATATAGTCTGGTGGCTATTTTGGCCTGTTCTTTGGACTATTTATTACAACAGAAACGATCATTCGTTCACCATAAAAAGTAAGGATCATGACACAGAATGAAAATAATAACAAAGACTATAATCAATTCAGGAAAGAAAACCTGACCGGGAAAGCTGAACAATCTGAAGCTGCCATTGAGCAGACAGAACGTGAACGGCATAACAAGGGAGCAGATCAGACACGGCCTGACTTAACCAAACAGCAAGATGAACTCGAACACACCAAAGAGAGCCGTAAACATTCCCATTAAATTTCAGTTTTTACGAATAATATCTTTCCCGGAGGTTGCTGTTAATTTACAGCAGCCCGATGTGAAAAGGGCGCAGGCATTTACCTGCGCCCTTTTTTGTGTCCGCCAAAATTGGATAGCTGCTGTAAAAAACATAAATTGATGACCTGGTCTAATCCGTTAACCATGAAAAAAGTATTTCCACTTATGTTACTGGCCTGCCTGGGCAGTACGCTTACCCTATTACAGGCTCAGATTAAAACTGCACCGGCTGTGAAAACGGCCAATGGCGCTCTTACCGGCGTTATTGAAAAAAGCGGGGTGCATGCGTATAAAGGCATTCCCTTTGCTGCGCCGCCGGTAGGCAATTTAAGATGGCAGCCACCACATCCTGTTGCTAACTGGACGGGTATACGAAAAGCAGATCACTTTGCACCCCGCACCATGCAGGCGCCTGTTTTTGGCGATATGGGTTTCCGTTCCGATGGGATGAACGAAGATTGCTTATACCTGAACGTTTGGGCGCCTGCGCGCAAAAACAAAACATTGCTGCCGGTGCTGGTATATTTTTATGGCGGCGGCTTTGTAGCCGGCGATGGTTCAGAAGCGCGTTATGACGGTGAAAGCATGGCGCAGAAAGGCATTGTAGCGCTTACTGTGAATTACCGTTTAGGCGTGTTCGGTTTCCTTTCCCATCCGGAGCTTACTAAAGAATCGCCCAGCCACGCTTCCGGTAATTATGGGCTGATGGATCAATGGGCTGCATTAAAATGGGTAAAGGAAAACATAGCGGCTTTTGGCGGTGATCCTAAAAGGGTGACCATTGCAGGCGAATCTGCCGGCTCCATTGCCGTAAGTGCGTTAATGGCTTCTCCCCTGTCAAAAGACCTGTTTGCGGGCGCCATAGGCGAAAGTGGTTCCGTACTTGGCGCTTTGCCGGCCGTACCTCTTTCCAAAGGTGAAGCAACGGGCGAAGAATTTGCAAAAAGCATAGGCGCCGCCTCACTCGAAGCGCTACGTGCATTACCGGCAGATTCATTACTGAAATTGGCTACCCAGTTTGGCGCCTTCCGCTTTCCGGTTACGGTTGATGGTTACTTTTTTACCAAAGATCCTTACCAGGTATATGCTGCAGGAGAGCAGGCGCATGTACCGCTGCTGGCCGGCTGGAACTCAGAAGAAATGGGTTACCGCGCCCTGCTGGGGAACCTGCCGCCTACCAAAGAAAATCTTGTAAAAACCATACAGAAGCTGTACGGCCATGGAGAGGTAAGTATTATGATGCAGAAATTATATAACCCCGCTACTGACGCAGATGCAGAGCAGGTAGCCACTGACCTGGCGGGCGACCGGTTTATCAGCTTCAGCACCTGGAAGTGGATCGATGAACAGGTAAAGACCAGCGGCCAGCCGGTGTACCGCTATTTGTTTTCCCGCCCGCGCCCTGCCATGAGGGCATCTATGGGCAATGCCACACCAGGATTGGCCGGCGGCATTATTAAGGATAAAACAAGCGCTGCCCCTAAACCACCTGCTGCCAAAGGCGCGGTACATTCTGCAGAAATAGAATATGCTATGGGCAACCTGTCATTGAATAAAGTATATGCGTGGACGCCGGAGGATTATAAAGTATCGGCTATTATGCAGGCTTACTTCGCCAACTTTATTAAGAATGCGGACCCTAACGGACCCGGATTACCTAAGTGGCCGGCTATAACGGGAACGGATACTGTACCTGTAATGCATATTGATGTGCAGACCCGTATGGAGCCGGAACAGCACCGGCAGCGTTACCTGTTCCTGGATGAGCAAGCGAAACACGCTAAATAAATAACCCGATTGTTTATTGGGTGAGCGAGGCAGTAATGGGTTGTTGTAATACATACCCTTTACTGCCTTTATACATATAACGCTGCTCCAGCGTGAAATGCGCAGTTTTTTTACCCTTTACCAGCTTACGCAGTTCTTCCGGCAAGCGATCTGCATCCGCATCTGTGCTGCGGTAAGTACCTTTGGTGGTGATGATGATATCGCGGAAGTATTTTTTATCGCTCACCGGCACTTTATATTCACTGCTCCAGAAAGAATATCCTTCTTCGGCAGTGGTTTCTGTTCTTTCAATACCATAAGCAGCCATGATCTGCTGATAGCTGCCATTTAACCCTGCTATTAAATAATAAGTACCATCAAAAGGGCCGCCACCCGGGCCATTCAGGTGTTTCAGTATAAACGCGAATTGATCTTTTCCTATTTGCAGCAGCTTTGGCGCCGGGCATTGGGAAAAGGCGCCGTAGGCTGCTACTGCGGGCTGAAAAGCTACGAGCTCCCAGCTGCTTTCATGCTGCTCAAATTTAGCCAGTCCTAACAGGCCGCCGGTAAAACGGGATACCTGCAAGCCTTCCGGATCATATTCCGAATGATTAAAACAGATCACCTTAAACTGCCGGCCGGATGAATCCTGGTAGCTGATCTCGTTAATTAAACGGGTGGCTACGCCTTCACTATAAGGGAAATCACCTGCTGCATCTTCATTCACGTCCGGATACTTTTTAACTGCACAGGTTTTACAGTCCCAGTTAATGAGCTCATTTTTATAATTGTCTTTACTAAGGTTATAGTATTTACCGGGAAAGAGCTTTTGCAGTGCCTTTTGTGCATTAAAGGGTGATGGCACCGTTAAGGTACGGTGCTGCAGGATAGTATCGCTGATGGTTTTCTTTTGCAGATCTTCGCCGGATTGCGCCTGTGCGGTAGTTTGTAAGCCAATGGCTAATAACAGAAAGGAAAGTAATTGTTTCATATAAAGGGATGAGCAGGCGCAAAGATAAATGTTTATATGATTAATGCGCACTGTAGTTACCTATTGTAACTTTCGCCGCTGCAGCCCGTTCTAATTGTAGAAAAGTTTAAATCTCACCTTATGAAAAAAATGCTACCCCTCCTATTATTGTTACTGAGCATACAATGTAAAAAGGATCACAATACCCCTGCGGTAATAAAAAACTTACATGCTCAATGCCCGGATTGTGAAATTGACATATGCAGCTATAATAAAGAAATGGTCTACGGCTTAACCATTTTAGCCATGGATGCAGGAACTACGATCTACAACGGCAAAGGAGAAAAGATCGGCGTCTGCAATTATGCCTGGGGACCGGTAGATTCTTTATGTAAGCAATTAGAGGGCTGCCGTGTCATTTACCGGCCCAAGAATTTTATGGAATTACCAATGGTAGATAAATACGGTTTGGATGATTAATGTACCGGCTGGTGATGCATGAGCTCCTCTATTGCCTGTTGCAAGGCTGCTGCCTGGTCTGTTAATTCAAGCAACGTAAATTTATTGCCGGGTATAAGTGTGTTAGTACCATCTTTTTCTATCCGCAGGTTCACCTCACGGGTCTTAAACCAGGGCTGTATGCCCCGTACAGCGGCAAATACGGCTGTTTGATCCCAGCTCATACGGCCAATAGTATCCTTATCTTTTGTGAGCGCTATTTGATAAGCATCCTTTACCGGGCTGTTATGGATGGTATTATTTTTAATTAAGGGAATGCCGGTGCGTACCTGCTCCCCTACTTCAAACGGGCTTAATATTACCGGCGTTTCCCATTGCGCAAATACCGTTTGCGATGCTGCGGCATCTATATACACATTGTACTCGCGCCCGCTGGTTTTACCGGGTGCTAAGCTGGTGGCCATGGCTACCAGCTGCTTTACCTTTTGTTTTACCAGCTGCCGGCCGTTAAGTGCAGAATATTGATCTGCTTTTGAATTTAATAGGTCGGCCAGGTTGGTGAAAAAGCCAATCGTGATCAGGGTTACCGAATGATCCGGCTGTTGGGCCAGTATGCGGCGATACAGCGCCACTGCTTCCGTAGCCTGCTGGTTAGCGCGTATGCTATGCGGGTATTTAGCAATAATGGCCTGCGCCCATTGCTGCTGGCAAAGCTCATTGGGCTTTGCACGTTTGGTAACGCCAATGGGTATATGCGGTTTCTTGAAATAAGTATTCAGCACGCTGATAGTAGGCACGGTAGTTTCAAAAGCGTTGGAGGAGATCACTGCCAGTATATTGGCTTCTCCTTTATCTGCAAAAGCGTGTAATAATGCCATTGCGCCCACATCATCATAGTCGCCGGCAATATCGGTATCCAGGATAACGGGAATAGGATGTTGCTGCGCGTGTAGTTGCGTTGTCATCAGCCATAAAAAGATGAATGGTAAGTGGAATTTGCGTGCCATGGAGATGAAGTTATAATAATATTTTGATTTACATTTGATTATATCGCGATGCAGTGCCCAAAGACCTGTTATACGCTTGATTTTTACCACCATTAAAAAACATTTGTAACCTTTGGGGTTACAGTGTATCTTTGTACTATGATTGAAACCATAGCGCACAAAGGGCTACGGCTTCTGTGGGAAAAAGATGATCCCTCGAAGCTGCCGGCAGCGCAAGTGGCCAAGATCAAACGCATTCTATCAGTCCTGGATACGATCAAAACGCTCGATCCACTACGGCAGATCCCCGGTTATAAGCTGCATAGCCTCACGGGTGATTTAAAAGGTTTTTGGGCGGTGACGGTGACAGGGAATTACCGGATTATTTTCCGGTTTGAAAATGAAAATGCGTATGTCGTGGATTACATCGATTATCATTAAAAGGAGAATAGCAAGATGAAGCGAGGTATGATGCCCACCCACCCCGGCGCAGTACTCCGGGAGGATATTTTAAAGGAAATGAACCTTTCCATTACAAAAGCCGCACAAGGCTTAGAGGTTAGCCGTAAAACACTTTCGGAAATCGTTAATGAAAATGCCAGCATTACGGCGGAAATGGCGGTGCGACTGGAAAAAGGTTTTGGCGTGGACGCATCGTTCTGGCTGGACATGCAGGCGAAATACGATCTTTGGAAGGTGCAAAACAGCGGACGTGTTGCCCATATTCATCGTATTGCACCTAATCAGGCTGTGTAAAAAGCATTGTTATTTACTACATAACATCTTATTTAGCTACAACAAGAGGACACCGATACGAACTTATGACTCACCAGGAAATGATCGCTTTTAAAACCAGTCTGAAAAAAGTCGGGGAGCGGATTATTACAGAACGGATTGCAGTGATAAAAACAGCGATCGATAATGCGCAGGAAGCGGCGAATAGCGAAGACAAAAGTTCGGCAGGAGATAAATACGAAAAAGGAAGGGCCATGGGGCATCTGCAAAAAGATATGTATGCTCATCAGCAGACAGAAAATACCCGGGAGCTTGACAACCTACAGAAAATTAATACTGACACTATCTATACAGCCGCTCAAACAGGCGCTTTTATACGATGTGCAGATCATTCCTTTTTTATTGCAGCCGGACTTGGTAAACAGCTGATAGATGATCAGTCAATATTTTTTCTTTCCCCAAATGCGCCACTCGCAAAATTATTGCTGCACAAAAAAGCGGGCGATAGTCTTCTTTTTAATAAACGGGATACCCTGATCCTTGAAGTTTATTAATAACCCTGCAGCCATTCAAACGAGCCCGCCTCTGCCTCCAGCACATCCGGCCCGTCTTTTACGGGTTTGAATTGCAGCCCAATCACCGCTGTGGCGCGGGGTGAAACACGATCATCTGAATGATGCGTATGCAACACGTACTTCATTTTTCCGTTCTTATCAATGAATACATCACCATGGCCTGTTCCATTCTGCCCAACGGTATGCCGGCTGATGACAGGGTTACCCGCATACTTTTTCCAGGGGCCTAAGGGAGAGCTGGAAGTAGCATATCCCACCGCATAATCCTTGTTGCGGAAATCATTGGCGGAATAGATCAGGTAATACACGTTTTTATGCATCAGTACAGTTGGGCCCTCTGCCACCGGCCACTTTGATCCGGCTGTATTTTCCCATCCCTCAGCGCTTGCAATACACTCTTTTTCCGTGCCAGGCGCCACATCAGACAGATCAGGCTTCATTTCCGCTACATAGATCCGGTTGCCATTTTGCAGCTTTACGTAATACAGATATATTTTGCCATTCTTATCGAAGAACAGGAACGGATCGATCTGTTTGCCGGCGCCACTCAGGTGAACAAACTGATCCTGTTTGAACGGACCTTTGGGGCTGGATGCTTTCGCAATCGCTATTTGTTCATCTGCTGTATAGGCCATGTAATAGCTACCCTTGTACCGGACTACCTGCGGCGCCCAGAAGCCGCCGTTGCCGAAGGATTGGCCGCGATGCAAAGCAAAGCTGTCCTGCGGATGGCTCCAGGTTTTCAGGTCTGCAGATACGTATACCGGGAACCCCTGGTTGCTGCCGGTGCCATACAGGTAATACGTTCCCTTATCAGAAAAGATGGTGGGATCGGCCAGGAAGATAGCAGGTTGCTGCGCCATGCTTTTCATACCGGACGCCAGGCCAGTTGTAATGAGGATCGCCTGAAAGATAGTTCTTAGATAAAACATAGTAGCGAAATATAGGTAATTATAGTACGATATTTGACAGTGTAAAGCATTAAAATTATGATTGCCATGAGAAACCTATTGATCATTTCCGGAAGCCTGCTACTATTTACCTGCTGTCAACAGCAGCCCCGTAACGTGCGGGAAACAGATACTACCGTAACTGCAGCTGGTCAGCAACCCGATACAGCTACCACTGCTACAAAAACACCCGTTATATCATCGGAAAAGCTGGTAAGGGCTGGCAAGGGCATTGGCAAAATAGACCTGGGTAGTAATGCCGATAAGCTGGAACAATTATTAGGCAAACCAGATTTCTCCGATGCCGCTATGGGCAAAGCCTGGCTTAGCTGGTACAGTAAGCGCAGGGATGAACATAATAACCGGAATGAACTGAACATCTTTACTACCTATGCAGATAGTACCATGCGTACAAAAGTGGTAAAGCAAATACGGGTAACCTCTCCTTTTTATATAACAGCCGACAGCCTGCAGGTGTATAATGATCTTGCCAGTATCCGGAAAGTATATCCTGACATTGTATCTGAAGGTACCTACAAAGAACAGCAAGGGGGAAGAACCATCCAGCTGTATGATGCCATTTCCCAGGGCATTGCTTTTGAAGTAGCGGAGGCAAATGGGCAGCAGATCTGTATTGGAATGATCGTACATGAACCGGGAAAAGCAGTAACGAATATATACATCACCTTACACCCGGATCTGAAAAAGTAGGGCTTTCATTAAGCCCTACCTCCCCAACCTAAACCCAACCTTCACGCTAACACCAGTATTAACCGGCATTGATTCCATTTGCACACCATCCTCATTCGGTCCCCAATCCGTAAAAGAAGTACCCACCAATCCAAAATGAAATGCCGGGGTAATGGTAAAGGATGAAAACTCAAAATTCACACCTGCTGCGCCATTGAACAACAACACATATTCATTCCAGCCGTCTGTATAGCTTAAATAAGGCAGGGAGCCAAACTCGCCTGCATCTTTACCATTATTGTGTAAAAAAGTGAACTGCGGGCCTAAACCTATAAACGGCGCAATACGTACTTTACCGCTTACAGGTAAAGGATATACGGCTTTAAGCAGCACATTGATACCGGCGGCTTTGCCTCCGCCTGATATTACGTCGTCATCGGGCAGCCACTCCCCTTTTGCCTTGCCGCTGATACCCAGCAGCAGGTCGCCACTGAGATCAAAATGCAGAGGGCCTGCTTTGAACAGCGACTTTTTCTCAATCGACAGCGTGATCATGTTGCTGTTAATGCTGTGAATGGGATAATTATCGTGCCAGGGAATACCATCATAGCGGTAATAGTACCAGTTAGTTTTGTAATGCATACGCGCAAAGCCAATACCGGCATACCATCCGCCACGGTTATCTGTTTGTGCCTGCAATACACAAGGAAAAAGTAAAAGCAGAAAAAAGAAGATCGGTTTCATATGCTGGGTTTAAAAGTTTTGATGGTTCAAAACTACCCAGCGGGCGAAGGCTGAACAATAGAACAATGGTTATACGCTATTTGCGGGGCTGCCCGAATACTTTGTTCAGCGCCTCTGTACGGTTCTGCACATGCAGGCGCTCGTAAATTTTATGGATATGCTGCCGCACCGTGCCGGTGCTGATGTGCAGCTGTTCTGCGATCTCTTTATATAACAGCCCTTTGGCTAAGAGGGTCAGCACTTCCATTTCGCGGGGCGAAAGTGGCGAGGGTTCCGGCGTACGATGAAAAGAGGCTACCACTTTGCGCGCAATGCTGATGCTCATGGGCGATCCGCCTTCGTGCAGCTCTTTTAGCGCGGCAATGATCTTATCCGGGGCGGTATCTTTTAACAGGTAGCCACTGGCGCCGGCTGCCAGCGCTTCAAATACCTGGTCGCTGTCTTCATAAATAGTGAAGATCATGAACTGCATTTTAGTACCGGCTGCTTTTAGTTGCCGTATGCAATCCACGCCGGTAGCGCCGGGCAGTGCAATATCCATGATCACCAGGTCCGCGGGGTCGGCTAACAGGCCTTTACCCGCTGCTTCTGCATTGTCGTATACAGAAAGGCAGCTGAAGCCCGGCGTTTGGTTCACCAGGAAGCGCATGCCTTCGCGTATTTCCGTAATGTCTTCCACTATGCTTACCTGTATTGGTTCCATCTTATAAAATTGATCTATTTACCAGTATCCTGGTATATAACAAAAGTTATAGCGCCAGGGGCGCAGTTAAATTTACAACAGTGCCTTCATCGTTTACTACCATCAAGGAGCCGCCAATTTGCTTCATACGCCGGTCCATATTTTTTAATCCATTGCCAAAGGGCATGGTTGCTGTATTCTCAAACCCACGGCCATTATCCTGTATGATTATTCTAAGCTCGTTATTAGTAATGATAATGGTTATAACTACTTCTGTGGCGCCGGCATGTTTTATTATGTTATGTACAGCTTCCTTAGCCGCCAGGTACAGGTTACGGCGAAGCTCCTGCTGAATAGTTATGGCGGGAATGTTTTCCGGCATATGAAACTGGTAGGCTAATCCTGCGTTTTCCAGCGCTTCTGCAATGTTTACACGAATGTAGGCAATAAGGCTGTCCAGGGAGTTCTGCTCCGGGTTCATGGTCCAGATGATCTCATTCATTTTGCGCACCAGGTCTGCAGCGGTACGCTGAATTTTAACGGCGGCTGTTTCCGGCTCGCGGATGCTGCGGCTCAGGAATAACATGGCGGTTAACCCCGATCCCATATCGTCATGCATTTCCTGGCTAATGCGCTGCCGCTCCTGCAGCTGCCCTTCCAGCAAGGCTTTTAGGCGCACATTCTCCTGTCCCGCCTGTAATACCTGCTGCTTTTGCCGGTAATGACGGTAGGTGAGCAGCAACAATAAACATAAGATCAGGATGCCTGCAATAGCGGCTATTAACCACAAACGCTGGTGCAATGCCTGCCGGTCTTTTTCCAGCAGCTGGTGCTGCTTTTTCTCCACTTCATATTTGGTTTCCAGCTCCTGGATGTCTTTTTGCAGATTATCATTCATCAGCGCATCGCGGGCAGAGTCGTACAGATAGCGGTATTGCTTTGACAGCAGCTGGTTACCCAGCGCAATTTGTATATCAGACATCAGCAGCAGCAAGCCACGTGTTACTTCTTTCTGGTCATGCGCCTTTGCATAAGCAAGGGCAGTATCTGCGCTGATAGCGGCCTGTTTGTATTGCCTGGTCCAGTACAGGCCTTCTGTAATGCCCTGCATGGCAATAGCCTGCCCGCTTACATCATCCAGCATGCGGGCCAGTGGCAGCGCCGATCTGAAAGCAGCTAAATACTCATCGTAATGATTGGTTCTTTTATAACTGTTGCCCAGGCTCATAAGCGCAGATTCCTGCAAAGTGATATCATCCAGCTGTTTACCGGTGTTATATGCGCGTTGCGCGTAATGTACGGCAGCGGCAGTGCTGTCCAGGTCCTGCAGGGAATTAGCCAGGTTACTGCAGGCTGCACCCACGGCGTATTCATTACCACTCTGCTCGCCATACAGCAGGGCTTTACGGGCATATTGATATCCTTTATCCAGCTGGTGCAGGTTACGGTACATACCGCATAAATTCCCGTACGTAACAGACAGCATGGCAAGATTGCCGCTGCTTTCCAGCAAGGGTAAGGATTTCATGTAATAATCCGCTGCCCTGCCATAATCTTCCTTATACTGGTATACCACACCGGTGTTGATCAGCACTTTTACCAGCAGCTCATGCAAACCGTAGCGGCGGCAGGTATCCACTGCCTGCAGGTCCAGCTTCAGCGACTCATTATACCGGCCCTGTATGTTTAAAACGGCTGTATAGTTATTCACATACCGTACAAAACCGGCGGGATAATGCAGCTGCCCGCTCAGGCTCCGCGCCTGCTCATAGTAATACAAAGCGGAATCGGGAAGGTTGTTCTCATACTGCTGGCCTAAAGTAATGAAGGCCATTACCTTATTGGTATCCACAGGCAGGGCATGCAGCACCCGCCGCAGGCTGTCGCGGTTAAGCCCTGTTAGCATTTGCGCCCGGGCATGCAGGGTTAACAGCATTACCGGCATGCATATATGCAACCACACGCGGGATATATATTTCATGGCCTTTGTATTGACGGGGATGTACAATACAAGATAGGTATTTATAAAATAAAAATTCCCCGGCACTCATGTACCGGGGAATCATACATAAATTAAAGCGGTTTATTTGCCGTTCAGCTTTTTAATAAGGTTCACCTCATCCTGGCGGTACGGGGTGCCATCCTTATCAAAAATATCATGGAACCATTCTATTGGCTGGCTGCCATCCGGTAAGGGAGTATCCCAGGCATAAATAGTATTGGTTTTACCATTTACAAAACCCCAGTTAATAGCGCCTACATTCTCTTTTTTGAGCAGGGGCAGGGTATTGGCAAAACGGCAGTTGCGGGTGCGTGCCATGTATTCTGTACAGATCAGCGGGCGGCCATTGGCTTTTAACAGCTCTATTACACGCTGGTGCCATTGCGGCTCTTCGTAATCATGATAGGTAACAATATCAGAGTGGGTAAGCTGGAAAGTATTCAGGTTTTCCAGGCCCCAGGACCATAAGCCGGCGCTGATGGGCTGATCAGGATTTACTTCCCTTGCCCATTTAAATACGCTGGTTAACAGCGCCATGGAAGAATCGCCCTTTTTATTATTACCAGGTTCGTTATACAGGTCCCACAGCAGAATGCGTTTGTCGTGTGCAAAATGGGTGAGCACATCTTTCACGTATTTTTCCAGCGGCGGAAAGTTGGCCGGATCGGAGGAAGCGGGCTGCCCGGGGTCCTGCATCCAGCCGGAGTTATGAATGCCGGGTTTAACGTCCGGCTGCTTACCTGCTTTAGGCTCTTTATTCCAGCAATCGTCAAAGAATACCAGTAATGGCTGAATGTGATGTTTGTCTGCAATGCCCAGGAACTGGTCCACCCGTTTCTTAAATCCTTCCGGATCCTGCTGCCAGGCTACGGAATGCAGGAATACACGCATCGTGTTAAAACCGATAGATTCTGCCCAGCCTAATTCCTTATCGATGGTGGCGGGGTCAAAAGTAGCTGCCTGCCACATTTCCAGCTGGTTAATAGCATTGGCGGGAATGTAATTGGCGCCGGTTAACCAGGGGTGCTCACTATACCATTGATTGGCTTTTTCAACAGACCATTGCTGGCCCGGTGCGGCTGTTTCCGTTTGTTTTTTCTTTTGTGCATTTACATTGCCTGCTACTACAGACAACAGAACGAGGAATATCCAGTTTTTTATTCGCATGGGTAAATGAATTTTCAGTTCCAGAACGTGGTTTAGTGTGGATAAAGATAATGGTTGTGGATGTTTCATTTGTATCAATATGTATGCAAAACATCTCAAATTTATCCATACCAGCAAGCTGCTTTTTTACGTACTTTACTGCTATGCTGAAAAAAATAGGACCGGATAAGTGGACGCATTTTTATGTGGGTATCCTGATGGGCGCCCTGCTGCAAAGCATGGCCTGGTACCTGCTGCCGGGCAGGCCGGTGCTGGATACGGTACTTACTTTCGTGGCCGTAGTGGCCATCAGCTATGGCTTTGAGGTATTATCGCTGGTAACCGGCAAAGGGCACTATGAGGTACTGGATGCCATTGCCGCTATTATTGGCGGCGTTATTGGCATGGGCATAGGCGGTATTTTTATTTATGTATTAGAGCACCAGCTGGGCGTGTAGCCGTTGCAGGGCAAACGCCGGATCACCACAAAAACCGGTATGCACGCGGGAGGTTTGTAAAATAGTGCTGCGTGTAGCCGTGAGCCAGCGGAAGCGCAACGCTACCTCCAGCTGCCCGATAGGCCCGCTCTTAGCCCCCCCGCAGCAGATCTGCTCAAAGGCTTGCAAATAATCCCTTACTTCCTGCACATCGGTACCGGGGCCTATTACCCGTAACTTTTCTTCATCCAAAGTAAACACCGCCTGCAGGAACTTACGCTCCTTGCAGTAGAGAATAACGCCTACATTGATGAATTCCTCCCGCTCCACCCGGGGTACGATGCGGATAACGGCGTATTCAAATAAGACTTTCCCTTGCATGTTGTGCGGCTTTTACAAAAATTTCTGACGATGCGATGCGTGTGGTTAAAAACTGTATGTATACTTCCCGGCGTTCATTGGCGTCGCCTGCCTCCTGTGTATCTGCCAGCAGCCATTCATCCGGCACCAGCGATACAATAGCGCGGATGCGTTCTTCCGTAAGAATGGCGCGGCCGGCTACATCTGCAGCATCCAGCTGGGAGGCCTGCGGCAGCAGCACATGATCCTTTACCTGGGCAAAGGGCCGCAGCGCATGCTCTTTCCAGTTGGTCCAGGTGTGGTGAAAATATAAAGAGGCGCCATGATCTATGAGCCACAGCTCCCGTCCCCACATGAGCATATTGGTGTTACGTGCCGTACGGTCCACATTCGTGATCAGGCAATCCAGCCACACGATCTGCGAAGCCAGCGAGGCATTGATGGTATATACCGCAGGATCAAAAGTAATGGAGCTTTCCAGGTAATGCAGCGCCAGGTTAAGGCCTACACTGGCTTTCAGCAGGTCCTGTATTTCCTCATCTGGTTCTGTACGGCCAAAGGCGGTATCCAGGTAGGCAAATACTATTTCCGGCACTTTTAAGCCTAATGCCCGGGCCAGCTCCCCGCCTATCAGCTCCGCTATCAATGCCTTAACGCCCTGCCCTGCGCCCCTGAATTTGAGCACGTATAAGAAATCGTCATCTGCTTCGGCAATAGCCGGCATAGAGCCACCTTCACGTAAAGGGGTTACATACCGCATTACATTCACAGACCGTATGGGTGATGTAGTGTTGTTCATACCAGGGGGAAAGTTAACACCTTTTTATTTTCTGTTAATGAATTTGAAGGCAAGCGCACAGCTGATACATACAACAATCAGCGTGATCCATAAGGCATTGTAACCCCATGTTTGCGTGATCAGCGCGCCACCACCGGGCCCCAGCACCTGCGCGGCCGACCAGGTTACGGCAAAAGCAGCCGCAAATTTACCGCGGTTATGCTCATTCGCTTTGCCCATGATCACCGTATTAATAAAAGGCAAGGCCATCATTTCACCCAGGGTTAAAAAGATCATGGAGCCGGCTGCCGCTACCATGGGCGCCATACCCGGCACTACCTGCAGCGTGTAGGCCAGGGCGGTAGCTACAACACCTGAAATAATATAATAAATGGCAGAACGGCGGCTTTCCCAGTAGCGTACCAACACCATTTCAAACAAGGCAATGATAACGCCGTTAAGGCCTAACAGCATACCGATAGTAGCTTCATTAATGTGCAAACTCTCTTTCCAGTACACAGGGGCCAGGCGGAACATGATCATAAAGCAGCTCATGTAAATGATCACGACCATTAAGAACTTTAAGAGATAGCTGTTTTTCCAGGGAGATGATTGTACCGGCGTTTTTTCTGCAGCTACAGCGGGTTTTGCAGGTTGCTTAACGGCAGGTAATAAGGTGAGCACCAGCCCTCCAACGATCATATACACAATACCTTCCACCCAAAACAGCAGGTGATAATTAATAGCAGCCAGTATACCACCTACAGAAGTACCCAGCGCCCAGCCAATGTTCATGGCCAGCCGGTTCAGGGAGTAAGATCGGGTAAGGTTCTGCGGGGTGGAATAAGCGGCTACCGCAGCGGCGTTAGCCGGACGAAAGGCCTCTACCACAAAGCTAAGCAGCACTGTCATTACACACAGCAGGGAAAAATCCTGCACATAACCGAATAACAGGAACAGCAGGCCCCCTGCTATGGCGGTAAATACCTGTACGGCGCGGAAGCTGAACCGGTCTATAAAATAGCCGCTTACACTGGAACCGGCTACTGCCCCGGCGCCGAACAGGGTAATGATCAGCCCTGCATCGGCAATGCTGCGGTGCATGCTTTGGGTAATATACATGCTCATAAAAGGCGCTACCATGGTGCTGGAACGGTTCACCAGCAATACAAGGCTCAGCAGCCAGGTTTCCCGGCTCAGATCACTGAAGGAGGACCTATAGGTGTGTGCAATTTTAAGCAGCATAGCGTGTTTGTTTTCAGGTACGGTACAAAGATGCTAACCTGCTGGTACCCCTGAATAGTCCAGATTGTACAAAAGCAGTAGGCCAGGGAACGCTCCCTGGCCTGCCGTAGTAAAGTGGAGATCCCTATGCTAAGGAAACCTGCTTTTCCGGGATGCCGATGATAAAGGTGGCCCCGTCATTCAGCACGCTGGTAGCAGTTATGAAACCATTGTGCTGCTCCATGATCTTTTTGCAGATGGACAGGCCTATGCCCGATCCTTCAATTTCATGGTAGCTGTGCAGGCGTTTGAAAGGAATGAAAATATCGTCCAGGTACTTGGTTTCAAAACCAATACCATTGTCTTTTACATAAATGTTGTAATACAATTGTTCCGCGTTCCCATTCTGGGATACCAGCGGGGCCTCATGCCGGGCATAAATGTGCACTTCAGGCGGTACGCCCTTTTTGCAGAACTTAATAGCATTGGCAATCAGGTTATGGAATACCTGCTGTATCAGGGTAGGGATCACCAGGGTAGAGGGCATTTCATCAATGGTAATGCGCGCATTCACATGTTGGATCTTCAGCTCCAGCTCCTTTATAGCCTCACGGATCACGGAGCTGAGATCTGTATGCACAAAATCCCCTTTGCTTACGGAATGCCGTGAAAAACGCAGCAGGTCGCTGATAAGCTGCTGCATACGTTCTGTGGCGTTGGTAATTTTCTGCACATGCTTATCCATCTCTCCTGCGGCGCCTTTTTTCTGTACGATCAGATCACTGAACATACGGATCTTGCGCAGGGGCTCCTGCAGGTCGTGCGAGGCTATGTAGGCAAAGCGGTCCAGCTCTTCGTTGGCTGCTTTTAAGCGCTGGTTGTTCTGCATCAGCTGCCGGTTCAGCTCCCGTACCCTTTGCTCGGAGGCTTCTCTTTCTTCGATCTCTTTTTGCAGGGAGGCGTTAATGCTCAGCAGCTTTTGCTCCTGTGCTATCAGCGATTGTGTTTTCTGGTACAGCTCCACGAACACGCCTACCTTCATGCGCAGCAGCTCCGGGTTCACCGGCTTATAAATAAAATCTACCGCACCTACCTTATAACCTTTGAACATGGTTTCCTCTTCATGACTGTAGGCTGTGATAAAGATGATGGGAATATTCTTTAACCTGTCACGCTGATAAATGAGCGAAGCGGTTTCAAAGCCGTTCATGTCCGGCATCTGCACATCCATCAATATCAGGGAAAAGTCATATTCCGTGAGCAGTATTTTTAATGCTGCCCTGCCGGAGCTGGCTTTGACAGTGATATAACTTTCCCGCTCCAGTATGGTGGAGATGGATAATAAGTTATCCGGCCTGTCGTCTACCACTAATATTTTTATCGGATCATTTTCCTGCAACCGCATATATTTTTTTAAGTATCCTTTTCTTTTACCTATATAACCAGATACGCATTAAAGACAGCAGCTGGTCAATTTTCAGGGGTTTGGTAATGTAATCGGAGGCTCCTGCTTCCAGGCATTTCTCCCGGTCCCCTTTCATGGCTTTTGCGGTAACTGCAATAATAGGTAATGCGCTGTTCTTATGCTCCCTTCGTATCTTCTGCATGGTTTCATACCCATCCATTTCAGGCATCATAATATCCATAAGCACAATATCTATATCGTTGTTCTCCGCCATAATGTTAATGGCTTCCCGGCCGCTTTCCGCCGTAATGGTATTGATGTGGTACCGTTCAAAGGCCGTGGTAAGGGCAAACAGGTTGCGCACATCATCATCCACTACCAGCACATTCTTATGCAGCAGCACATCTTTCTGTGAGCGCAGCTCTTCGATCATACGCCGTTTTTCCGGCTGCAGCACGTTGTGGTTCAGGTGCAGCTGCATCACTGTTTCTTCCAGCAGCAGTTCCAGGGAGCTGGCGCTTTTCAGTAAGATCTTGTTGGCATACTGTTTCAGCCGGTTCTTTTCCTTGTTGGAAAAATCCTTGGCCGAATATACGATCACCGGTGTGGTATTGAGCTTATTGATGGTATAAATATTCGTTATAAATTCTACCCCGTCAATATCCGGCAGCATATAATCTGCAATAATGCAATCGTAAGCGGTGCTGTTAATATGTTCCAGCGCTTCTTTACCATTGGGCGCTACCTCAATCTCTATCAGGTCTTCATTATCCAGCACACCGGCTATCTGGGAGGCATCCAACTCGTTATCCTCTACTACCAGCACCCGCTTGGATCTGCGGCCATCCTGCTCAATTATGTTATTAAACAATACGGTGAGCGCTTCTGCTTTCATGGGCTTCAGGTTAAAGCTGCGCGCGCCGCGGTGCATGGCCAGCATACGGTTCTCCTCACCGGAAATGAGGTGAATGGGGATATGCCGCAGGTTCACATCGTTCTTAAACAGGTCCAGCACACGCCAGCCGCTGGCATCCGGCAGCTTTACATCTAAAGTAACGGCAATGGGATTGTATTTATTGGTCAGGTCAAATACCTCCCCAAAACTGGTAGCTACCACAACTTTCAGGCCCATTTCATGCGCTTTCTCCTGCATGATCTTGGCAAAACGCACATCATCTTCCACGATCAGCATTACCTTGTCCGTTTCAGTGATATGCGTGCGGTCGTCCCCGATCTCGTTAATGATCTCATTCAGCCCCTCCAGGTCACGGGTATCCGCGGTTTTCACGGTGGGTACGGATTGGATCACTGCGCTATCATCGCCCTCCGATAATTTATACTCCCCTACTTTCAGCAGGTTGCTCTGTTTTTCTTTTTTAATGGCAGCCGGGTTATACTGCAAGGGCAGGAACAGGGTAAAGGCGCTTCCTCTTCCGGCTTCGCTTTCCAGCTCAATGGAACCGCCCAGCAGATCGGCCAGGCCACGGCTGATGGACAGCCCTAAGCCCGTACCGCCGTATTTACGGCTGGTAGAACCTTCTGCCTGCTGGAAGGCTTCAAAGATAATGTTCTGCTTATCCTTGGAAATACCGATGCCGGTATCCCTGATCTCAAATGCCACTACACGGCCTGCATTATCCAGGCTGGCATTGGCGGTTTTCCAGTTGCGGTTGGCTTCGTAGATCCGTAACCGTACTTCGCCCTTTTCTGTGAACTTGAAGGCGTTGGACAACAGGTTCTTCAAGATCTGGTTCAAACGCTGCACATCCGTTTCCAGGCTTTGCGGCAGCTGCTCGTCGATCATAATACCAAAACGCAGGTTCTTACTTTCGGAGATATGCTTGAAGGTAGTTTCCACAAAGGCTACCACTTCACCGAAACGCACATTGATAAAGTCTGTAGAAATATAACCGGATTCAATCTTGGACAGATCCAGGATATCGTTGATCAGCTGTATCAGGTCATCCCCGCAGCTGTGGATGGTTTTAGCGTAACGTACCTGTTTTTCGCTCAGGTTACCTTCATGGTTCTCATACAGCTGCTGCGCCAGTATCAGTAAGGAGTTCAACGGCGTACGCAGCTCGTGCGACATATTGGCCAGGAACTCTGATTTGTACTTGGAGGTAAGCTGCAGCTGTTCTGCTTTTTCTTCCAGGGAACGGCGCGCTTCTTCCACCTCCATGTTCTTTTCTTCCACTTCCTCCTTCTGTTTTACCAGCAGGTGGGCTTTATCCTGCAGCTCTTCGTTGGTTCTTCTCAGCTCATCGGCCAGTGACTGGGACTGCTCCAGCAGGGCCTCTGTACGGGAGTTGGCTTCAATGGTGTTTAACACTATACCGATACTTTCCGTTAGCTGGCTTAAGAAGTCGAGGTGGGTTTGGTTAAACGTATCAAAAGAGGCCAGCTCAATTACGGCCTTGATCTGCGTTTCAAACAACACCGGCAATACGATCAGGTTCAGCGGCCGGGCTTCTCCCAGGCCGGAACTTATTTTAATATAATCGCCCGGTACATTGGTGAGCAGGATCTGTTTCTTTTCCACGGCGCACTGCCCTACCAGGCCCTGTCCCAGTGAGAACTCACGGCTCAGGGTCACCTCATCACCATAGGCGTATGCGGCAAACAGCTTCAGCTTGGGGTTGGCCGATTCATCTTCCAGGATGTAGAACATACCCTTCTGCGCATTCACCACCTGCGCCAGCTCGGAAAGGATACGGCGGGTTACCGTGTTCAGATCTTTCTGGCCCTGCAGCATTTGCGTGAACTTAGCCAGGTTGGATTTCAGCCAGTCCTGTTCCTGGTTACGCAGCGTGGTTTCCTTCAGGTTGGCGATCATCTGGTTAATGGTATCCTTCAGCTCTTCCACCTCACCTTTCGCTTCCACGCGGATCATTTGTGTAAGATCACCTTTGGTTACGGCAGATGCTACTGCGGAAATTGCGCGCACCTGCGTGGTCAGGTTCTCTGCCAGCTGGTTCACGTTCTCTGTCAGGTTCTTCCAGATACCGGATGCGCCGGGCACACTGGCCTGGCCGCCCAAACGCCCTTCCACACCCACTTCACGGGCCACAGTGGTTACCTGGTCGGCAAACACCGCCAGGGTATCGATCATTTCATTAATAGTTTCTGTTAACTGCGCCACCTCACCGCGGGATACGATGGAGAGCTTTTGTTTCAGGTTACCGGTAGCCACCGAGGTTACTACCTTGGCAATACCGCGCACCTGGTTAGTGAGGTTAAAGGCCATCATGTTCACGGAGTCGGTAAGGTCTTTCCAGGTACCGCCCACGCCCTGCACTTCTGCCTGGCCGCCCAGCTTACCTTCCGTACCTACTTCACGCGCCACACGCGTTACCTCAAATGCAAAGGAGTTCAGCTGGTCCACCATTGTATTGATGGTGTTCTTCAGGTCTAATATTTCGCCCTTTACGTCAATGGTCACTTTTTTGGAAAGGTCACCGGAAGCCACGGCCTTGGTTACTTCCGCAATGTTACGCACCTGCGAGGTAAGGTTACCCGTCATCTGGTTCACGGAATCCGTCAAATCCTTCCAGGTACCGGCAACACCGGGCACAAATGCCTGGCCGCCCAGCTTACCATCCGTACCCACCTCACGCGCCACACGCGTTACTTCGGAAGCAAATGCGCGCAGCTGCTCCACCATGGTATTGATGGTATTTTTCAGCTTCAGGATCTCGCCTTTTACATCCACCTCGATCTTACGCGACAGGTCACCGTTGGCCACCGCGGTAGTTACTTCCGCAATGTTACGCACCTGCGAGGTAAGGTTAGAGGCCATGATGTTCACGGAATCCGTTAAGTCTTTCCACAAACCTTTTACTCCCGGCACATCGGCCTGACCGCCCAGCTTACCTTCGGAACCTACTTCACGCGCCACGCGGAATACTTCGGAACCAAATGCATTCAGCTGGTCCACCATGGTGTTGATGGTGTTTTTCAGCTCTAATATTTCTCCCTTTACATCCACCGTGATCTTGCGCGACAGGTCGCCCTTGGCCACAGCGGTTGTTACTTCCGCAATGTTACGCACCTGGGCCGTAAGGTTGGATCCCATCTGGTTCACGGAATCTGTTAAGTCTTTCCAGGTACCGCCCACGCCCTGCACTTTAGCCTGGCCGCCCAGCTTACCTTCTGTACCTACTTCCAGCGCCACGCGCGTTACTTCAGATGCAAAAGAGTTCAGCTGGTCCACCATGGTGTTAATGGTGTTCTTTAATTCCAGTATCTCCCCGCGCACATCCACAGTAATTTTACGGGAAAGGTCGCCCAGGGCCACGGCCGTGGTTACATCCGCAATGTTACGCACCTGCGCGGTAAGGTTACCGGCCATCTGGTTCACGGAATCCGTCAGGTCTTTCCATACCCCGCCAACCCCTTTTACCGTGGCCTGGCCACCCAGCTTACCTTCTGTACCCACCTCACGCGCCACGCGCGTTACTTCGGAGGAGAAGGAGTTCAGCTGATCCACCATGGTGTTAATAGTATCTTTCAGCTCCAGGATCTCTCCCTTCACATCTACTGTGATCTTTTTAGACAGGTCGCCACGCGCCACTGCGGTGGTTACATCTGCAATGTTACGCACCTGGGCTGTCAGGTTATCCGCCATCTGGTTCACGGAATCCGTCAGGTCTTTCCATACCCCAGCTACGTCCTTTACCTTTGCCTGGCCGCCCAGCTTACCTTCAGAGCCTACTTCCAGCGCCACGCGCGTTACTTCACGTGAGAAGAGGTTCAGCTGCTTCACCATTCCGTTCACCTCTGTTGCAATACGCGCAAACTCGCCCTGCAGCAGGTGGTCTTCTATCTGCAGGGTCATTTCCTGCGACAGGTCGCCTTTGGCCACGGAGCTGATCACATGCGCTATTTCAATGGTGGGATGCACCAGGTCGGAGATTAAACTATTGATGGAGCCCACCGCCTCATTCCACGCGCCTTTGGCCGTGCGGGGCATGGCTACACGGTGATTGAGCTTCCCCATTTTACCAATGGTATTACGGGCCAGCAGCAGCTCCTCTACTAAGGTTTCGTTGAGCGTAATGATCTCATTTACCGTATCACAGATCTTACCACTCAGGCCAATATTATCTACGGGCATGCGTACACCGAAATTGCCTCCCTTTACTTCGGAAAGCACCTGTAGTAGCTGGCGGCTGTCCAGCTCATCGTGTAGCTGCTGAGATGCGGTAATGGTTTTTTTACTTTTTTCAGAGACAGGTATGGCTTTTTTGGATGGACCCTTGGCCGGTGAGGCAACTGCTCCGGCACTTTTCTTCCTGGTATTCATTATTGCGGCATTAGAGCGATTAAAGGACTCAATTATGTAAGTTAAGACTTATCCAACACCTTACTGCAAATTATTAGGATACGTATGTATAGCCGACCCCCATGGAAGAGGCCGCCACATTGACGTTACCGTGCGCTTGGTCTTTCGAAATAAAGATAATGTAATATGTTTACAAAGAGTAATATTTTAAGCCACCCCTACACGAAGCGCTTTCAACCCGCTAAGGCCCTGCAGGTCTTCCAGCTCCAGCTCTTCCAGGTCGTTTTGCAGCACGCCGGTTTCCTGCATGTATTGCAGGTAGGGTAGATAGTCCTCTATATCTTTCCGGTTAAAATAAATGAGCGCGATCTTATCTGTCTGGGTTAAGCGTTCATCCGTATTACGGATATGTACCTTATCGATCCGCTTTTTGATCATCTGGTAGCGGATATTGTAGGTGCCTTCCACATCAAACCTTCTTTCATCTGCCCGAAAGCTGATATCAATGGTATGGTTATGGGCAAAGATCAGCTGTGTGGTACGCAGCTGCTGCGGCATATTTGGCAGCAGGGAACGGGTAAGCCTGGTAATGGCTGCCATGGAGGAAAGCTGCCACAGGCGCAGGTTCTTCAGATGAAAATGATCAAACACACGGTTAGGGGAAATAGACTGCCCTATGTAAATATCATATTCAATACCATCTGTGCGGAACTTTTCAAAGTAGCAGGGATAGGCTTGCTGCAGCTTATCTTTTTCCGTTTCAAAATAATTATTGATGGCGTTATTGATCATTTGCATGGAGGCTTCCAACGCATTCCGGTTATGCTGTACCGCCTCCCCGCTGCCGTGCAGTAATTTTAAATAGCCCTCAATATCATTGCGGGTAGTGGGTTCCTGCTGGGCAAGGTGCTTCAGGTAAGGCAGCGTGCCTTCTGTTAAAAAGTGATTCAGGTTGGTTTCATCCGTAGCATTCCACTCCTCCTGCTCCAGCACCTGCTGCCATTTGGTGCAGTTAAACAGGGCTTCTTCCAGCAGGGATGACGGATGTTCATGCTGCACCTTTGTGAGCATTTCGCATAAAATGCGCAGGTGGTTATCCAGGTCGGCACGTACAGCCTTATTCCTTTCTATAGTAGAGTTGCGGATATCAATAGCGCCGTACAAAGGGTATACATCATTAAAATGTACGTTCTGGACTTTGGCGGGCAGCTGTTTCTTCCGCTGCTGCAAATATTGCCAGGCAGCTTCGTTAAACTTCCATTGCACAGCAGGTTGCAGGGAAGTGAACTTTTCCATTACAATATTCTCTATTTCCAGGTTAAACTCATCGCGGTACACCTGCAGCAGCTGCCCAATGGCGCCAATGGCGGGCTCCAGCAGGGCCAGCGTTTTTTCATTAAAGGTATCATCGCCCCAGGTATGCACCCCCAGCACCCCTACGGGTGTACGTTCCAGGAAGATGGGCATCAGCGCCAGGGAGCGCACGCCCAGCTTGCGGAAATCGTCCAGGAACTTATACTCCTTCTTTACTTCTTCCTGGAAAATATCCTGGGAGAAAAAGAAGCTGGGATTGGCGGTGTAAGACTTTGCCTGGTCCCGGAAATCTTCCGGGGATAAGGTTTTCTCTCCCCACACAGAGAAAAGGATGCCGGTACCTGTTTTCTCAAAACCATATACCGGTTCATCATTAATATGTACAAAGGGAAAAAGGTCGAACTCTATTTTACTATTGCGTACCAGTGTTTTCAGGGACCGGATCACGGTATCCTGTGCGCTGCTATCTGCCCCGGGCTTACGGTTCAGGCGTACTTTGCGGATATTATCTACCGCCTTATACGGCGTAATATCTGTTACCGTTAGCATGGCCATGCCGCGGAACTCAAACATATCCAGCGGCAGCATGTTTTCCATGATCTCGTAGCTGGCGCCTTCGCTCAGGTGCATGTACAGGCGGTTACAATCCAGCGCCGGCAGCTCCCCTTTGGCGGTAACGGAAATGAAATCGGTATTTATATTAACGCTGTAGTATTCCAGCAAACCGGTGGTAGTGCTGGTACCGGCATGGTATAAACCTGTTTTTACAGGCGACTGAAAATTGTATAAACGCTTAAGGATAAACGAATAAACCAGCTGCAGACGTTCCCGGCGATAGTCCTCCTCCGTTTGGGTTGCTTCGTACTTCTCATCTTTCTGGGTCAGCAGCGTAAACAGCAGCTCCGTACCATAAAAAATATGAGGCTGAAAGGGAAAGCTGAGGCCCCAGGCCAGCTGCTGCTCATCGGCCACGGGCGAGGTATTGCAGGCATATATGTACTCAAGCAGGGGTTCATACTGGCTTATATTTTCCAGCGTGAGGGCTGCGCCGTTCTGCTGATAGCTTTCAAACTTCTCCAGGACCTTTTTAAAAAAATCTGCCTTGACGGTGGGCTCCCCTTCTGCCCGCTTTTTCAGGTATTCGATAAACGGGTCAAAGGAAAGCGCGGCATTCACGGGTAGTGAATAGGCCTGCTCCCCGGCAGCATTAAGTGTGATAGTCTTCATATTCGGAAATTCCCCCGGAAACTATACCGGTTTTTAAATTCACTGGTAAATTTAATGGTTTCCAGCATCCAATGTTAAGCCTTTGCTATCTTTCCCTCAACTATCATACCGGGGCGGCCATCCGAACATGACAACTATAGGTTATTACACCTAATACATTTTTACTTTTTACTTTATCTGTGGCATCAGCATCCTGCTTACTGATGTACGCTTAGCTTCTGCAACATTTCAGTAGAGAGCGGATCTGACGATACCCCATAACCGGTTACCAGCACACCTTTTTCCTTACCATCGTTAGAAGCTATGGCATATACGGCTGCTTCATCTGCCGGATCGGTATTACCTTCATAACGGTACACATCCACAATGGAAAAATCATCCAGGTGCAAGCGGTTCTTTTCACTTACCAGGTAATTGCCTTCAATATTAAAATCAGTTGTAAATCCCTGTTTGCGCAATGCCTCAATGGCATTGGATACGGTATCATAATGTACTTCCATTTCACTTGATTTTAAAGGTTACTGTAGCGGGTGCTTATCTAAGTTAATAAAATAAAAACCAATCCGGCCCGGTCACTGCCGCAAAAATAAAGCCGCCTCTGTTTAAAGCAGAGACGGCTGAGGAAATGATGACGTGGATATTGAATAAATGGTTGTAAGACGAGCTGTTATGGATGCACCACCACCAGTTTTTGGGTAACTACCTGCCCTCCCCGGTTAATGCGCAAGAAGTACACGCCACCCGGCAAATTGCTCACCGGCAGCGTAGCCTGCCCACCCTCAATGTTGATCACCTGGTGGCCAATTACCCCACCGGTTGCAGTTAAAATGCTGAGATACCCTATCCCCTTCCAGCCATTGCTGAATTTAAGGATGGCCGTGTTACTTGCCGGCTGCGGATATACCTGTAATAACCTGCTTTGGCTTCCGCTCAACGTTTTGTATACACTATCTGTAAACTGCGCAGGTGCGGCTGTGCGCAGGGCTGATGCAGTATCGCTGATCACAATATCATCTATATAGGTTTTGAAGCTCCCGGTATCTGCACCATGATCGTAGGCCACCATAATACGGTCAATGGTTTTACCATTTAGCCAGGTACCAATGTTACACAAAATGCGCTGCCAGGTATTTACCGTGCCGTGGCCTGCGCCCGGATGCATGGAAGTACCGTTTTGGTCGGTAGCGCCAATGTCGCGCAGGGTAGTTCCGTCGGTCATAATAAGGTCTACGCTCACATAACGGGAAAGGTTATTGGTAGGAAAGGTACGGAAGCTAAGCTTTGTGCTGCTGTTCACCGGGATGTTCACATCAAAGGCGCGGAAGTAATAATAGGAGCCGCCGGTGGCTGCATTATCCCTGCCTGCTGCGCGGATGGCGGAAGGGCCGGTATAGCTGGTTTCATTGCTTACAATGCCGCAAACAGGCGTGCTTACATTGCGGGGTATGGAGCTTGGATCCGCGCTATCCGTCCAGGTGAGTGTAGCATCATAACCGGGTTCCATGCTGGTACGGAACCACAGCGGCGCGCTGGCATAGGGTATGGTAACATTGGCAGTAAGGGGCGCGGTACCTTTCAGCACTTTGGTGGCCTGCCCTGCCAGGCGCAGATAAAAATCGGGCCCGATAAAAGTACCGTCTGCGCTGGTGGTTAAAAAGTATTGATTGTTAGGGATGGCAAAATAGCTGTCGGCCATTTTAGCGAACACGGTGCCTTCATCATATTCATCAAACATAGCGATGTAGGAAGTGGAAAAGCCCAGGTTCTTGATGTTGTACAGCTGCCGCCAGAAGAACTCACCTTTGTTGCGTGGGATCTGGTTGCGCGTGCCCCCGTTCCAGTTACTCCAGGCAAACCCGGGAAATAATACAGGCTGGTAAGCAATATTATTGGTGTTGCAATAAGCAAGGTCCGGCGCAATGAGGTTAGCGGCAAAATTATCGGCGCCGTTATTATCGCCAAAACGCCCTACCGACCAGGGTGAGATCATATCAAAGGCATTGTATACCTGCGTGTAACCGCTCCACGAATCGTTGTTACCCGTACGCCAGTAAGTAGGCACCCCGCCTACTACATAATATCCTTTCCCTTTTAACCAGTTAATAATAGCCAGGCTGGCAGCAGGCGCATTTACGCGGCTGTTAAATCCAAAACCCCAGATGCATACCACGGGTTTGCCGTTCTGGTGGGCATAGTAAGGCGAATTGGTTACCTGCAGATCATTTTCAATATGCAGCCAGTCGTTCTTAAAAAAGGTGGTATCATCGGCGCTCATATCGTACATGATATAAAAAATGCGCTGGTACTTTTCTGCTGCGCGGCGCATACGTACCGCAGTGCTATCGCGCTGGCTTTTAAAAACGCCGTCGCCGGTCTCACCCAGGAACCGTTGCAGGGCTGCGCCATCAATACCGTTCTGCTGCATCCATTTAAAATGCAGGTCAACTGTTTCATATGGATAAGAGGTGAACAGCTTAGCGGGCCGGCCATCATTTAAATTTCCCAGGTTGGTCTGGAACAGCTGGGCGGCGGGGTATTCCGTTACATCCGGGTAGGCCTCAAATGTAACGGCATTGGGCGCGGGACTACCGGTATTGGAGTTATACTGTCCCCCAGACCAGTGCCGCCAACGGGCTACCGGCGATCCATCGCCATAGCAGTTAAACCATCCCTGGTAACCGCAAATGGTTTTACCAATAATGGCCTGTGCCGGGGCGGCCACTTGTGCGTGGGAAAAATAAGGGCCTGAGAGCAGGGCCAGTGCAAACAATATTTGTAACCATCTTTTCATAACTGATATGGAATTTGATGAGGTTACAAAATAGCCGGGGAGGATTAACAGAAGGCTTAATAATTCACTAATTGGAGCGTAATCCGGGAAATATGCGGAGAGTTTCCGGGAAAGGTGCAGGAAGGGCTATGAGGTTTTATGTTATTACGGCAGCTTCCTGCCTTACCCGGATTAATTTATACGCCAGTTGAAGTAATGTCTTACACTAAAGCCATTCTATGCGCTACCAGCCCGGCGTCCAGCAATTCCAGCAATTCACGCAAATTGCATTTAAGACTGGCTGCAGAAATAGCAATGGGTGACCCAAAATGCCTGAAATTATAGATCATCCCTTTTTTCTTAATAGCGTTATGCTGCTCATTAATGTAATGCTCCGGATTATTAACTACTATCACCAAAAATTGCTGGTTCATAACCTGCATAGTTACCACCCGCGTAATGTTCATCCATGGGATACGGCCTACAGCAACGGCGCTTGAGTTATCAAAAAGGCCTTCATCATCAATGATCAATCCGGGCTTTTTGCCGGCCAGCTTCCGGGAGAAATAAATAATCCCGTATCCAAAAAAAAGGATACCTAATATGGCCGCTCCATATTTCAGCAGGGGGTTATTAAATACGGGATTGCTTATTACCGGCTGATAAACCAGGAGCCAGCCACTGGCCAGCACAAATAATAAAGAGCCAATGAGGCCTTTTGTTAATTTGCTTTTGCTTAAAGGAATGCTGATGCTTTGCTTGTTGAGCATAGGTAAAGGTGTGGTCATAGGTTGATGCTATTTATTTATTAAGGGCGCCAAAGATACTTAACTTGCGCACACATTAAAATAAACAACAACCCATACCAATATCAGATGCAGCACATTACAAGCTGGCATTCATGGGGTTAACTGTTATGCTGTTATAAAAATTTCCGGTCTTTACTATCAATAATCAGATCATTGATAGAGGCATAACGTTTCTGCATTAAGCCATTGGCATCAAACTCCCATTGCTCATTGCCATAAGAGCGGTACCACTGGCCGGCAGCATCATGCCATTCATATTCAAACCGTACGCTGATGCGACTACCGGTAAAGCTCCACAGCTCTTTTTTCAGCTTGTAGTCCAGCTCTTTCTCCCATTTTTTTGTAAGGAATGCCTGCACTTCTTCGCGGCCGTTAATGAACTGATCGCGGTTACGCCATTCGGTATCTATAGTATAGGCTAAAGAAACACGCAGCGGATCACGGGTATTCCAGGCATCTTCTGCCATTTGTACTTTTTGCAGGGCGGTTTCACGTGTGAAGGGTGGTAGCGGATGTTTTTGTTCCATATTACAAGCAGCTTATAATGGCCTGCCGGCGCAAAGGTAAAATGAATTACGTTAAGTACGCCTGGTTATAAAACTAATACGGCCATTGGTTTCCATATAGGCTTTTTCTATTACTGCCAATGATTCCTGTTTGGTTTCCAGTCGCAGGCTTTGCATAAGATCTTCCTCACTTAAAGCAGCGGCCCGCATGTTTTCCCATATAATGTTGCCCGATTCATACAATACCATTTCTTTACCCTTCAGCAGGTTGTTCATACGGCTGCTTTTGCCCGATAACCAGGATAATAAGCGGTGCACTGCTATCATAACGGAAGAAGCGGCTACTGTATCCCAGTAAGGCGAGGCGCCTACTACGCCCCTGGCCAGCACTGCACCCAGCATAATAATGACAATGGTATCAAAGGCCGATCTTTTTCCAAAGATGCGCATACCCCCGATGCGCACCAGGGTAAGCGCAATAAAGAACATTACAAATGCACGTACCGACATTTGCAGCACAGTGATCTTCTCCCCTTCGCCCCAAAAAGTACCCAGTATATCCATAACGTTTGTTTAAAAGGCCTACCTCAAAAATCAAACCGGTTGTGCAAATAATTACTCAATTACCGCCTGGCAGCTGCATGATGCGCTTTCATGAGGGCTGGCATGATTTTATGGCCTGTTATAAAATGGCCCGCAACCACACAACCATTTATGCAGCGCTGGCAGCCAACCTGCTGATCGCTGTTATTAAATTCATTTCAGGCTTTGCCACCCGCAGCTCCGCCATGCTATCAGAAGCCGTGCATTCCCTGGTAGATACCGCCAACCAGCTGTTATTGCTGCTGGGCATCCGCAACAGCAAACGGAAGCCGGATGCCAGCCGCCCTTTTGGTTATGGGAAAGAGCTGTACTTCTGGTCTTTCATTGTTTCCATCCTCATTTTTGGCGTGGGTGGCAGCGTATCCATTTACCAGGGCATTATGCATTTGCGGAATCCGCCGCCGCTGGAAGATCCTACCTGGAACTACGTGGTGCTGGCGCTTTCTTTTTTGTTTGACGGCAGCTCTCTGGTGATAGCGGCTAAAGAGTTTAATAAGGTACGGGGCGATAGCTCGTGGTGGATGGCCATACGCCGCAGTAAAGACCCTGCCAGCTTTGTAGTGCTGTTTGAAGATAGCGCTGCGGTAATTGGTTTGCTGGTAGTAGCGCTGTTCGTGTACCTGGGGCACCTGTTCAATAACCCGTATTTTGATGGTATTGCCTCCCTGATCGTAGGCGCGTTGTTAACCATTGTATCTGTGCTGCTGGCGCGGGAAAGCCGCAGCCTGCTGATGGGTGAAGGCATCAGCAGCGATACGCAAAGGCAGATCATTCAGCTGGTGAACAAAGACCCGGCCGTGCTGGGCGTACAACATATTTTCTCCACCTACCAGTCGCCGGAAGAAGTGATGCTGATGGTAATGCTATCCTTTAAACCGGACCTGGATACGGAGGATATTTACGATGCCATTGAGCGCATCCGCGAAGCGGTTAAACAGGCTTACCCCCTGGTGCATTACATTATTATTCAGCCGGAAGAAGCTACCGTGAAAAAATAAATTGTATAATAGCGTGCAATGCGCTATTTTTTGCCTGTAAATGAGCAAAACGCCGGCCACCTGCTATGTCTGATCTGTTTAAAAAAAATACACCTTCCTCCCTTGCCGGACCTCATGCGCTTATACTTTCCAGATTGCGGAACCGCTTGTTTGATACCAGCCGGCGTAACCGTTTGCTGTATTACAAAAGCGGCAGCCGTTTTGTGAACCTCACAGCAGGCAGTGTACCCCTGGCATTAAAACCGGAATACATTTCCCCTGCTGCCCTGCTTAGCTGGAACAACATCAGCAAAGCGGTAAAAGCTGAAAAAGACCTGCTGCTGAACGAGCTGTTACATTTCCGGGAACATCCTTACCTGCAGCCGCAGCTGAATGGCATACGCCAGCAGTCGGAAAGCGATGAGCGGGAGTATGGCTTTAGCCAGCTAAAGCTGGTAGTGGCTTTTTTACACTGGCATAATTTGACTATTGAGAACAGCGCCCGTATTCAAAGCCCCTTATTGCTGCTGCCCGTAAAGCTTAAACGCAGCAAAGGCGTGCCCGACGACCGGTTCACCTTAGAGCTGCAGGATAATATAGCCACTGTAAACCCGGTGCTGGCGCAGTACCTGCAGGAGCTGTACGGCATTAGCTTACCGGAAACCGTAGCATTTGAAAAAGATACTATGCAGGCGTTTTACGAAACGGTGAAAGCACTGATCGAAAACGCGGGGCAGCAGGTACAACTACATTTCAACGAACAGCCGGAAGTAACGTCACATTATTATACCGCACAGCAAACCGTTATCAGCTACCTGAAACGCTTAGGCAAAACACCTGACATAACGGAAATACCGGCACCTGTTGTAATACAGGATCCGCATCACTGGGAGCTGGATGTATGTAACCTGGTGCTGGGGAATTTCAACTATAAAAAAATGAGCCTGGTAAGCGATTATAACCAGGCTTTGGAACAAACTACTGCGCACCCGGTATTTGCAGAGCTGTTCAGCGAACGGCCCAAAGCACCGGCCCTGGCGCCTGCCAGCCATTCCCCGGCCGACTGGTACCATGTGATCAGCGCAGATCCTACACAAACCAATGCCATTTTGCAGGGCAGAACAGGACGCAGCTATATTATACAGGGCCCGCCCGGCACCGGTAAAAGCCAAACCATTACCAACCTGATAGCAGATTATTTAGCGCAGGGCAAAACCGTGCTGTTTGTTTGTGAAAAAAGGGCGGCGCTGGATGTGGTGTACCATCGTTTGCAGCAGAACAAGCTGGCAGAGCTATGCTGTTATATTCACGATAGCCAGGCTGATAAAAAAACATTTATCCAGGAGCTGAAAACCGTGTATGATGATTTTCTACGCTCCAAGATGGACCTTACCCACCTGACCTTACGGCGACAAATAGCTGTTGAACATTTGCAACGGCAACTGCAGGTATTACAAGCCTATCATGCGCGGCAAAATAACCAGTATGAAAATACCGGGCGGCCTACCCGTGAGCTGATAGCGCGGCTGGTAGCGCTGCAGCCGCATTTGCCCATGCTTGATGCGCAACAGCAGGCCAATATGCCGGGCTACAGCCAGTGGCTTGAATTTGGCGATACCCTGCAACAGCTGGGCCGCGTGCTGGAACAGCAGGGCGCTGATGCTGCATTTGCAAAGCATCCTTTCCGGAACCTGGGTAACGCGGTGATACTCTCTGACCAGGCTTTTACCCTGGTGCATAACATGGCCTCACATGCGCAGGGCGCTATTGACCATATTGTACGTATTATTACCACCAAACAGCTGCCTTATGAATACACGGAAAAACTGGTGAGCATTATTTCACTAGTGAAAACAGCTGCGGTACTGGCGCCGCTGGCAGAGAGCAGTAATTTGCAGCTGGTAGATCCAAACCATAAAGAAGCCAAACGTTTTGAAAAAGCCTACCGGCAATACCGGAAATTACAAAAGGCCTATAAACAAACGGTGAAAGCCAATAGTAAATGGCGGCAGAAATTCAGCGCGCAGGAAACCAAACATGGACTAGCTATTGCTATTAAATATGAACGGTCTTTTTTCCGCTTCTTCAGCCCTTCCTGGAAACGCTTAAAAAAAGAACTGCTGCGCGCCTACGATTTCTCCGGCCACCAGCTGCCACCGGCCTACAGCGCGGTACTGCAGCAGCTGCAGGAGGAATATGCCGCATTGGAAAAAGCACAGGAACACTTACAAACCACGCAGCAAAAATACCGGGTAGATAACCTGCAAACCATTCACATAGGCATTGAAACACTGCGGCGTAAGCTGGGTAATGTGCATGTTGATTACCTGCTGCAACACCCCGCCGCCAATGAGCTGGTGCTGCAGCTGAATGCTTTGAACAATACCCTGCACCAGCTGGAGCTGCAATTGCAGCAATCGTTGTACCGGTACGAACAGAAATCACTGTTACAGGTAAACGAAGAGCTGACCGCCATCAGCAAAAATGCAGGCGCGGTACAAAAGCTGCTGCCCGCATTGCAGGCCTTTGCCGCATTGCCATTGCCTTTGCAGGAAGTGATCCGCCATATTCCCTTAACGCCGCAGCAGGCAGAAGCTGCCATGGCGCATACTTCCCTGCAGCTAATACTGGACCGCAACCCTGCTTTTGCAGCCACCACCCATGCCACCCTGCAACAGGTGGTAAAAGAAATAGCACAAACCTACCAGCACTTACTGGTGCTGAACAGTGATTATATACGCGCTACCAGGCGGCAGCAGTTCCTGCAGCATTATGCCATTAGCAATACAGCGGCCAGCCAGCTGAAACCGGAACAGAAAATATTAAAGAAAGCCTATGCTGAAGGCCGGCGCATCCTGGAACATGAAATGAGTAAAACCATGCGTTTCCGCAGCATACGGGAAATGGCATCCTATGAAAGCGGTTTAGTGTTAAAAGATATTAAACCGGTATGGCTCATGAGCCCATTAAGTGTAAGCGATAGCCTGCCCATGGATGCCGGTTTATTCGACGTGGTTATTTTTGATGAAGCCAGCCAGATACCGGTGGAAGAAGGGATACCCGCACTTTTCCGCGCACCGCAAACCATTATTGTAGGCGATGATAAACAGATGCCGCCGGGCCAGTTCTTCCAGCACCGCAGCGCAGACGCAGAAGATACAGACACAATGGAAGACGAAGCAGCTTACCCTACGGATGCGGAAAGCCTGCTGGTACAGGGTGCAGGCAAATTACCGGGCACTATGCTAAGCTGGCATTACCGCAGCCGCTATGAATCGCTGATCAGCTTCTCCAACCATGCATTTTATGGCGCAGAGCTGCTTACCATTCCGGATCATACTACCCCTGCACAGCAAACACCTTTGCAGCAGGTGCTGCAACCGGAAGAAGGAGCTGCCAATGCAGCACAGCTGCTGCAAAACAGCATCAGCTACCATTACTTACCGGAAGGCATCTACGAAAACCGCCGCAATACTGCTGAAGCTGGGTATATTGCTTATATTGTAAAACAGCTGCTGCTGGATAATGTGCAGGACAGCATTGGCATTGTAGCATTCAGCCAAGAACAGCAGGGCGCTATTACAGATGCACTTAGCTCACTAGCCGCTACAGACCGGGCTTTTGAAGCGCTGCTGGAAAATGCGTATAACCGCGAAGAAGGCGGACAATTCACCGGCCTGTTTGTAAAAAACCTGGAGAATGTGCAAGGCGATGAAAGGGACATCATCATTATAAGCGTTTGTTACGGGCCCGACCGGAAACGGGATATGCGCATGAACTTTGGCCCAGTGAACCGCCGTGGGGGCGAGAAAAGACTAAACGTAATATTCAGCCGGGCCAGGAAACATATGGCAGTAGTGAGCAGCATACAACACCACCACATTACCAATGATCATAATGACGGGGCGCGTTACTTTAAACGCTTTTTACAATATGCTGAAATGGTAAGCAATGGCAATATGCAGCAGGCCCGGGAAATACTGGATAGCCTGGTGCTGCCGGGCACACGGTCTTTTTACGCTGCTGACCAGAATAATATAGTACGTGAGCAGATCAAAACCGCATTGGAAACAGCCGGTTATACAGTAGCTATAAATGTTGGGCAAAGCAGCTTTAAATGCTCTTTAGCAGTAAAACGGCAGGCTACTGATACAAACTATAGCTTGGGCATTTTACTGGACGATGCCACTCATTATTATAACGATAACCTCATGGAACAATATTACCAACGCCCTGCTATTTTACAGGCCTTTGGCTGGAAGACCCTGAATGTGTATGCAAAAGACTGGCTGGAGGACCGGGAGAAGGTGATGGGTGCGATTTTAGGAATGATTAATTAATAATTAAGAATTAATAATAAAGGGAAGAACTGAGCATTAAAGGTTTTGCAATCACAACATAAAAATTAACCGATGGAAATAATATATGTATTACTGGCTGTGATAGTACTGCTGCTGGTTGTAGTGCTGGTAATGGTGAATAAAGCCGCCAATACCTCCCGCCAAAATACCTTACAATACAAAACAGATCAGCTGCTGGATAGCCTGCACCGGCTGGAAGCCGCTGTGAAACAGGAAATGGTGACTAACCGCGCAGAAACCAATGAAGCGGCGAAGAACACCCGCACAGAAATGACCACTTCCCTGCAGGTATTTGGCGGGCAGCTTTCCGCCGCTATGAAAACCACCAGCGACCTGCAAAAGAACCAGCTGGAAACTTTTTCCACCAACCTGAATATGCTCACCCGCAGCATGGAAGATAAGCTGCAATACTTAACCAGCTCACTGGATAAAAAGATCACAGACCTGCAATCCGGCAATGAAAAAAAGCTGGATGAGATGCGGGCCACGGTTGATGAAAAGCTGCAAAAGACACTGGAAACACGCTTAGGTGAATCATTTCGTTTGGTAAGCGAGCGCCTGGAAGCGGTGCACAAGGGATTAGGCGATATGCAGCAGCTGGCCACCGGTGTAGGTGATCTGAAACGCGTGCTCACTAACGTAAAAACCAGGGGCATCTTAGGAGAATACCAGCTGGAGAATATGCTGGATCAGCTGCTAACACCGGAGCAATATGCCAAAAATGTAAAGACCAAAGCCGGCTCGAATGCGCTGGTTGAATTTGCGGTAAAGCTGCCGGGCAAAGACAAGGAGCAGGTATTATGGCTGCCCATTGATTCCAAATTCCCGAAAGAGGATTTTGAGCTGCTGATGGAAGCTTATGATAAAGCTATCCCGGACGCGATTGAAGAATGCCGTAAGAACTTTATAAAAGGTATTAAAAAGTGTGCGGTTGATATCTTTAGCAAATACATTGACCCGCCTAACACTACCGACTTTGCTATCTTATTCCTGCCCTTTGAAAGCCTGTATGCAGAGGTGATCCGCACACCGGGCTTGTTTGAGGCCATACAAAGGGAATCGCGCATTATTATTACCGGCCCCACTACCCTTTCCGCCCTGCTGAATAGTTTGCAGATGGGTTTCCGCACCCTGGCCATTGAAAAACGTTCCAGCGAAGTATGGCAATTGCTGGGCGCCGTGAAAACGGAGTTCGGCAACTTTGGAACTATTTTGGATAAAACACAGAAGAAATTACAGGAAGCCAGCAACGTAATTGATGAAGCAGGACGCAGGTCGCGCTCCATAGAACGCAAGCTGCGTAATGTGCAGGAGCTGCCTGCAGAACAGGTGAACTTATTATTAGGCGATACAGCTGCCCCTGCTGTTGCAAACGATGATGAAAAATAATATCTTGTTAGTATCGTAAACCTGTTTTTTTTATTGCAAAACCCAAATCTTCCACAGTATGAAAACACCTCTCCTGTATGCCATAGGCGTATGCCTGCTGGCAGGCGCCTGCGCCAAGAACAATACAGCCAATGATACCGCCGGCAATGGATTAACTGCCAACAGCAAAGCCACTGCGCTGGCAGCACCCTCTGACCCTACCCGCGCAGAGCTGCGGCATATTATTGAAAACGTAACCGGCGCTGATGCCCACATCTATAATGCAAAAGATAACGTGGGCCATACCATGGATTGCGCAAAAATTATTGCCAATCCAAGCGGCGGATTTATTGCCGTATACCATACTTATGTAAATGGCCAGGCAAAGGTGAACCTGGCTTCCTCCACCGATGTGTTACACTGGACCTGGATCCGCGAGCTGGCCGGCAGCAACACAGGCAGCGCATCGCAGCCTACTATTGCCGTTGCAGCCGACGGCGGTTTTGTAATGGCCTGGGAGCAGGAGCCCAACAACCATTTAAAGTTTGTGTATTTCCGTAACTGGACCGATCTGCAGAACGGCGTGGTAAATAAAAGCTTTAATGCGCCGCAAACACTTTCCTCCTGCGCAGAAGGTACGCCTAACCTGTATTATGCCAGCAGCACCCGGCTGGATGTAGGACATCATTTTTACTCCAATTGTGATGTGGACCGGCAGGCCCGCGGTACCCTCACCAACTTTAACAGCTGGACCACCAGCAAGCAGCCCAACTTTGATAATGCCTTATTATACTGGGGCGTAAAAGGCAACATTGGCGACCGCGATGCTACTGTTTACAAAGGTTACAACTTTGGCGTAATTGAAGGTCAGGGCACTAAAGGTGATTTTGGTACCTGGCGTACGTATTTGTACGATTACCAGACCGGCAATGCGGACACGCTGCATATTGTAACAGATCATGGCAGCAAGGCATTTGCAAATCCTACTATTACCAATACGGTGATAAACGGGCAGCAGGCCATATTGGTAACCCTGTTTGTACCCAGCGAGAATAGTGGCAGCGGGGAGGCGGGAGAGCTGATCTATTATAAAAGCTATTAAGAGAATGTAAAATGTAAAATCATAAATAATAAATGTAAAAGGGGAATGCAGCGAAGGTGTTTCCCTTTTACATTTATGATTTTACATTCTTTTCACTCACTGCTCTGGTTTCCAGGAGGTTTTCTTAAAAAAAATTTGCATAGTTAAAGATCTCCATTTAAATTAGTAGCCAAATAGCTACACAATAATTAAGACAACAAGAGTAGCATAACATAGTCCTGACCGCAGCAGCATGGTATTCAGGCTGGCGGCAAAAAGATCATTTCAGTTAACTTTAATAAATGAACAACATGAATCCAAAGGTTGATTTCTACTTCGATAAATCCGAAAAGTGGCAGAAAGAGCTGAAACAATTAAGAACCATCGCGCTGGACTGCGGGCTTACGGAAGAATTGAAATGGGGCTGCCCTTGTTACACGCTTCAGAAAAGCAATGTTGTTTTAATTCATGAGTTTAAAGAATACTGTGCGTTCTTATTTTTCAAAGGCGTGCTGTTAAATGATACCAATGGCATTTTAATTCAGCAAACGGAGAATGTGCAGTCGGCACGGCAGATCCGGTTCACCAACGTCAAGGAAATAGTGGCGATGAAGGACATTCTGAAAACCTATATCTATGAAGCCATTGCAGTAGAAGAAGCCGGCCTGAAAGTAACTTTAAAAAAGACGGCGGAATTTAATGTTCCTGAAGAATTTCAAAAGAAGCTGGATAAAATGCCTGCCCTGAAAAAAGCTTTTGAAGCATTAACCCCCGGAAGGCAAAGGGCTTACCTTTTTTATTTCTCTCAACCCAAACAATCCAAAACCCGCGAGGCAAGAGTTGAAAAATATCTGAAGCAAATACTCAGTGGAAAAGGATTGGATGATGAGTGATCTTTAGCGTTTAGCATTTAGCGTTTTACATTCATTCCCCTTTTACATTTAAGATTTTACATTTATCATTTTACATTCATTCTCCCCCGCTCATCCCTCCTCTTTGGATTTTAATAATACTTCCCGTACGTTTGCATTCGCATTTGGTGCCCGGCATAAAAACCGGGCTTAAAAGGGAATCCGGTGCAATACCGGAGCTATCCCCGTAGCTGTGATCCTGCTCCCGACCCTGTCGGGACGTTTTTCCGGAATACTGCATGCCACTGTTCAATAAGAATGGGAAGGCTGCCGGAAAAGCAGGAGAGCCAGAAGACCTGCCAAGGTGCAATCAGTCATTCAGCGCTTTCGGGTGAAAGGCCAGGAATGTAAGCCTACCGGCATTATATTCTTTTTTACTGTATCGTTTTTACCCATGGCGTGTAGTGCTGGTGCAATAATACCAGTACTTGTTACAATTGTTTTTTTCCGGGCTGCTGGCCCGGCAGGCATTGTATGTCCCTGTATTTTTAAACCCATACGATTATATGAAAAAACAACTATTGCCCCTTTTGTTATTGGGAACCCTTACTGTTTTCTTTGCAGCCTGCCAGAAAGAAGATGCGCTGCAGCCGCTGCCAAAAGACGCAGCGGAGTTTGGAAAAGTTAATGCCCAACAAAGCGCGTTATTAGCCAATTATGCCAATGGCTTTTTTATTGCCAATGAAGGCTGGTTCGGCCATGGCACCGGCGACCTGCATTTTTATTCCTACAGCGGCGATAGCCTGGACCTGAACGTGTACCATCAGCAAAACCCCACCGGCACACTGGGCACTGCTACCAGCACCCTGCAGTACGCTACCATTTTTAACGGTAAAATGTACATTGTAATTAAAGCAGGCGGCCCTATGGTGGTAACAGATGCCAACACCATGGTGGAAAGCGGCCGGGTGGCCAGCCTGCCACAGAATGATGGTCATTCGTTCATTGGTATTGATGCCACGCATGGCTTGCTGAGCGCTAAAGATGGCGTGTACCCGGTAACGTTACCCAGCCTAGCTATTGGCACCAGGATCAGCGCAGTAGCCGGTTATACCGGCGATATGCTTAAAGCCGGCAGCTATGTATTTGTGCTGTCGCAAACAGATGGTATTGTAGCTATAAACAGCAGCACCTATGCCTGGGTAAAGAATTTCGGTGCAGCCAACCTTGCTTTTGCATTGGGTAAAGATGGCGCTGTATATGCCACCAATGCAGATTCACTGATCCGTATAGACCCGGCTACATTGGGCCGCACCGCGCTGAAGCTGCCTTTCAGTGTGCCCTCGCCCTGGGGCGCATGGCGGCATGCAGCCATTACCTCCTCTACCCAGGAAAGCGCCGTGTACATAGTACGCAACAACGGGTTTGCCGGCGGTACGCAGCTGTACCGTTATGTAATTGGTAACGCAGCTTCCTTAACCACTCCATTTATTACCCTGCCCAGCGGCCAGTTCTTTTATGGTGCAGGCGCAGCGTATAACAAAGATAAAAATGAGCTGGTGCTCACCACCATTAACGGCGCCTTTACCGGCGATACCAACCGCATACTGATCTATGACGCCAGTACAGCAGTATTGAAAAAGACATTAACCTATACAGGCTGGTATTTCCCTGCCATGCCGGTATTCCATTAATTATGCAACAACCGGCCTTTATCCGTAAGTATGTTCACCTGTTAAGCAGTGCCAGCCTGTTATGGGCCGGCGCTGCTTATTCCCAGATAAAAGACACTACCACTTTACAGGAAGTACGGGTAGATGCTAAACGCCTTCCGGCAGGCCTTAATCCCGTTACCGCAATACAGGTATTATCCGGGCCAAAGCTGCAGCGCTTAAACAGCCTGTCTGTAGCCGATGCAGTACGGTATTTTTCCGGTGTGCAGCTAAAAGATTACGGCGGCATAGGCGGTTTAAAAACCATTAATGTACGCAGCATGGGCACCAATCACACCGCTGTAAGCTATGACGGGCTGGTGCTGGGCAATGCGCAGAACGGGCAGGTAGACCTGGGTAAATTTTCACTGGACAACATTTCCGAAGTAGCCCTGTATAACGGGCAGCCCCCAACGTTATTACAGCCCGCCAGGGCTTTTTCTGCAGGCAATGTATTAGCCCTGCAATCATGTACCCCTCAATTTTCAAATAATGAACAATGGCATGGAAAAGTAAGCCTCAAAACCGGCTCATCCGGTTTGGTTAACCCCTCGCTGTTATGGCAGCAAAAAATAACATCGCACATATATAGTACTGTGAGCACCGAATGGATCAATGCCAACGGGCGGTATAAGTTCCGCTACACCAATGGCAAGTATGATACTACGGCTGTGCGGCAGAATGGTAATGTAAATGCCTTTCGTGCCGAAGCCGGCTTAAACGGTCTGCTGGCGGATAGCAGCAGCTGGTCTGTGAAGTATTACCGTTACCAATCCACCCGCGGTTTGCCGGGCGCTATTGTAGCCAACCATTTTAATTACGGGCAGCACCTGGAAGACCGTGACCAGTTTGTGCAGGCCAGCTTTCACAGCGATCCGCACAAACAATATCGTATTTTAGTCAACGCCAAATACTCGGATCTGTATAGCCGGTATATTGATCCCGAATATCCCAACGAACAACATTTGCTGGATAACTACTATCACCAGAAAGAAGTGTATGTATCGCTGGCAAATGAATATACCATTAACCGCTGGTGGGAAAGCTCGCTGGCAGCAGATTTTATATCCAACACCATGGATGCAAACCTGTACCGCTTTCCCTACCCTACGCGCTACACCACGCTGGTAGCGCTGGCCAGCCGGGTGCATTTACCACAGCTGGAAATACAGGGCAATTTACTGGCCACCCTTGTGAATGAAAAAGTACAAACCTATGAAAGCGCCGGTCCTAAAAGGGAATACACACCTTCCCTGTCGCTGGCCTGGAAACCTTTTGCACAGCAGCATTTGTGGCTGCGCACTTTTTACAAGCATATTTTCCGCCTGCCTACTTTCAATGACCTGTACTATACTTTCATTGGCAACAATAACCTGAAACCGGAATATGTGCAACAGTATGATGCGGGCTTTACCTGGCAGCAGCCTATGCGCGGCCGCTGGCTGTACATTTCCCTGCAGGCAGACGCTTATTATAATTATGTAAAGGATAAGATAGTGGCCGTGCCTTCTGATAACCTCTTTGGCTGGTCGATGATGAACCTGGGGCGCGTGGATATTAAAGGAATAGATGTAGTGCTCAATACTGCCGTACAGCCTTTTAAGGAGCTGCTGGTAAATGCGGGCATTAACTACACTTACCAGCAGGCGCAGGATGTTACTTCCGGCAAAGGCGGTTTTAACTACGGGCAGCAGATCCCCTATACGCCCTGGCACAGCGGGTCTTTTACACTGGGGGCCGACTGGCGTTCCCTGGCGCTGAACTACAGCTTTATTTATACCGGGGAACGTTACAGCCAGAAAAGGAATATACCGGTGAATTATGTACAGCCCTGGTATACCAGCGACCTCTCTGCCTCCTGGACCCTGACGCATCAATCATTTACCAATAAGCTCACGTTTGAGGCGAATAATTTATTAAACCAGTATTACGATGTGGTATTGAACTTTCCTATGCCGGGCCGTAACTACCGGCTTACTTTAAGCATTAGCCGCTGATCATAATTATGATGTCTGTGAATAATTTATACCGCACTCTTTTATGCAGCCTGCTGCTGCTTGCGGCCTGCCGTAAAGATATAGTGCTGCCGCAGGTTGACAGCGTGGATATAAGCGGCTACAGCCGCCCGCATGATATTACGCCTGCCATGCAGGGCCTGTATGTGCTGAATGAGGGGAACATGAACATGAACAAAGCTTCCCTGGATTACCTGGATCTTGCCACAGGCCGCTACAGCCGCCGCCTGTTTGAAGCCTACAACCCGGAGGTGACCAAAGGCCTGGGCGATGTTGGTAACGACATACAGATCTACGGCAGCAAAATGTACATTGTAGTAAACAACTCCAACAAAGTAGAGGTAGTGGATGCTGCCACCGTAACCCGTATTAAACAGCTGAACATACGGCAATGCCGCTACGTAGTTTTTTATAAAGGCAATGCGTACATCACCTCTAACGATGGTTATGTTTCCGTAGTTGATACTGCCTCCCTCACAGAAACCGGGCGTATTAAAACCGGCCGTAACCCCGAGCAGATGGCCATTAGCGGCAATAAGCTGTATGTAGCCAACTCCGGCGGTTACAGCCCGCCTAATTATGAGCGCACCGTATCTGTAATAAACCTTGACACGCAGCAGGAGCTGAAACGTATTGATGTAGCCATTAACCTGGACCGCCTGGCCCTGGACCCTTACGGCGACCTGTATGTAACTTCCCGGGGCGATTATTATACCGTACCCTCCCGCCTGTACGTAATTGACACGCATACCGATACGGTAAAAAAGCAATTTAATATAGCTGCCAGCAACATCTTTATCCATAAAGACCTGGCCTACATCTACAGCGTGGCGTGGAGCTACATTACCCACTCCAACACCATCAGCTATGCATTGATCAATGTAAAGGATGATACGCTGCTTACTAAACAATTCATTACCGATGGTACCGATAAACAGATCGTAATACCCTATGGCATACTGGTAGACCCGGATACGGAAGATGTATATGTATCTGATGCGCTGGATTACGTATCGCCCGGTATCCTGTACTGCTTTGATAAAAGCGGCAAAAAGAAATGGTCCGTTGAAACCGGGGATATTCCCGGTCACTTTGTATTTCTGAAGAAAAATTAATACTTCCATATATGCAATTCACAAGATGTACCCGGCTTACCTTTTTATCTGTTGCACTACTGCTGGCTGCCTGTTCCAAGAAGGCAGATGAAACGCCCACGCCGGAAGCACCGGACCATTTCCGGCCGGCTACTGCTGCCAGCAGCCCTTACATAAGCCAGGTATTTGAATACCTGCCTGCACCGGGACAGTTTATAAATGAAAATAATTTAGGCGATACTGCCGGCGCTAAAAAGCTCATTGGCGGCAGCGATGCTTTACTGTCACTGGGCAGCTACGGCGGTTATGTGATCTTTGGGTTCGATCATTCCATTGAGAATAAGGACGGCGACGATCTTGGCATCTTTGGCAATCCCTTAACCAATGCCGGCCAGGAATGGTCAGAGCCGGGCATTGTGCTGGTAATGCAGGATAAGAACGGTAACGGTAAACCGGATGATGGCAAATGGTATGAGCTGGCCGGCAGCGAATATGCAAAAGCCACTACTATAAAAAAATACCGCATCACGTATTACAATCCTAAAAAGGAAGAAGCTACGGATATATTGTGGAAAGATAACCAGGGCCGCAGCGGTTATGTGCTGGCTAACTATTTTCACACGCAGCCGTACTACCCTTCTTTTGCAAACCCGGATTCTATTTCTTTTGAAGGCACCCTGCTGCCCAATACCATCGCCAAAAAGTACGACCCTGTTTACCAGACCGACCTGGTGACCAACCAACCTTTTGACTGGGGCTATTCCGACAACGGATCGGCCGATGTGCTGCAAACCATCAATGATGAAGGCCGCGGCTACAATAAGCTGGAGATCAGCAATGCAGTAGATGCCAACGGCAAAAGCGTAGTCTTAAAATATATTGATTTTGTGAAAGTGTACACCGGCCAAAGCTGCAATGGTAATACTTCTACCGACCCTGATAACCCGGACCGTTTCCTGGGAGAGATCTCTACGGAAATATCCGGCGCCATGGATATTCATATTAAGCCCTAGCTATTTGCAATACACCACCTGGTTTTTGAACCAGTCCTAGTTAAACCGAGCAGCGGCGGGGAACAGTCCCTGCCGCTTTATTTTTATCAGGTATTCCTGCTGATAAACCCAAAGGCCCGCCGCTCCGACCAGTAGAACGTGCCGCCAAAAGTCACAAAGCCTACATGCCCGCCATGGGTGGGCGTTTCCAGGTAAAAATGAGGATTGTTTTCCGCTGCTTCATATGGGAAGCTGCCTTTGCCTAAAAAAGGATCATCCAATGCATTAACGAGCAAGGTGGGAATGCGGATGTTTTCCAGGAAAGGTTTGGAGCTGCAGCGCTCCCAGTACGTAAGCGCATCAGGGAAGCCGTGAATGGGCGCGGTATAGCGGTCGTCAAACTCCCGGAAGCTTTTGATAGTGTGGTAATTGTCCAGGTTGATCATGCCGGGAAAACGCTGTGCTTTTGCCTGCAGTTTTAAACCCAGCTCGCGGATAAAGCGGCGCATGTATACCGTGTTATGCTTCTTCTCTAATTCCACAGAGCTATCCTGCAGGTCGCAGGGAACAGAAAAAGTCACGGCAGAACGAACAGAGGGATGAAGATCCGCGCCCTGCTCACCTAAATATTTAAGGGTAACATTGCCGCCTAAAGAGAAACCTACCAGGTGAATGCTCTCGTATTGATCCAGTGTGGTAAGATGATCTATTACCTGCGCCAGATCGCCGGTTTCACCGCTGTGATAAAAGCGCAGCAGCTGGTTGGGCTCACCGCTGCAGCCCCGGAAGTTCATGGATACCGTATCATACCCGCCCTGGTTAAAGATGTGCACCATGCCTTTTACATACTGGCGGGTAGCATTCCCTTCCAGCCCGTGTAAAATGAGCACGATCTTATTACTGCCAATGCGGCTGAAATCCAGGTCCAGGAAATCCTGGTCGGTAGTGGTAAAGCGTGCGCGCTCATAATTCACGCGCGGCAGCTTACGGAATAAAGCGGGATAGATCGTCTGCAAATGACGATGCCGTAAAAAGAATGGTGGTTTGTACGTAGATGACTGAATGACCGGCATATATGCGGCAAGATACTGCGGATGCGGGAAATTTAGCCCTTAAACTGATCGATCACTCCTTTCAGCTCCCGGGCATTCATTACACCGCTTTGCCGCCATTTTACCTCACCGCCACGGAACACCATGAGGGTAGGCACACTTTGGATCTGGTAAGCTGCTGCCAGCTTGGGATTACGGTCCACATCCATTTTCAGGATCACCACGTCGTCCCCGGTCATGTTCTTCAGCTCTTTAAGAATGGGCGGCATCATTTTACATGGGCCGCACCATTCCGCAGAAAAATCTACCAGCACCGGTTTATTACCATTTATAAGCTCACCAAAAGAAGGTTGCGCATTTTTAGTTTCCATAATAGCCCCTTTTTCCTGTTGTTCATCAAAAATAGGGCCGCAGGCCAACCTGGCAGGTGCTGCTGCCGTTAGTTCACATCCTTGCCGGCGCTGAGCTTATCAATAGCGCCCTGCACCGTGGTTTTATTCAGCTGGTCGGGCGCAAGCGTCAAGGCCTGGCGGGCATACTTCAACGCGGACTTATAATCCCCGGTGGCGGAGTAGCCGCGGGTTAGTCCCATAAGAGTGGTGTACTGGTTGGGATGTTTGTCAAAGTTCTGCTTAAATACTTCCAGCGCTTCTGCAGGCTTTTTCTGCTGTATCAGCTGGCGGCCGTATTGGTGCAGCTCGTTCATGCCGGCCAGGGGCAGCGATTTCTTCATGACAGCGGTGGCTTCATCGTTACGCCCAAGCTTATTCAGCACCTGTGCTTTGGTACTCCAGGCCGGGAAGCTGCCTTCGCCGCCAAAATTATTGGAGGTGGCAGAATCGGACCACAGCAGCGCTTCTTCGAGGTTGGTATTATGCTGCACGCACCACTGGGCGGCCTGGTTCCAGCCAAGCCAGTTAAACCCCTTATCTGATCTTAATTCACGGCGGAAGGAGGTGATCTGATCTTTTACATAATCAGTTTCAACAGTGAAGGGGATACTGAGCTTTTCCCATTCCAGGGCCACGGTAGCGGTGTTCTCTGTTTCATCCATGAACTCGTATTTCAGCCATTCCACGCTGTTAGCCAGTGCCACGGGTTTTACTTTTACCCGCAGGGCATCTTCCTGCTCATTGTAATAGAACTGCCCCCATGAGGTGGAGTTCTTAGAAAAAATGAGGGTACATTCATCAGGCCCATAGGCTACAAAAAAACCGTATTTGCCGGCGGGTAAAGGCTGGCCGGCTATTTTCACATCATTGCTAAATTCAAAAGTGGTGTTCTCATTGGCGCCGGCCCTCCAGGGGGCAGCTTTGCTGCTGCCAAAACCAGGGTCTGTAAAACCAACGGGCACCAGCTGCCCCCAGATCTTACCTTCCCTGCCTTTTACGCCGGGGCGGTCGTAACGAATAGTTACATCCGTTAAACCAATACGTTCGCTAACAGATGCTTTTTTATTATTACCACTGGGCGCGGTGGTTAATTGCGCGGATGTTATAAGTGGTAAAAAGATGATGATGGCTACCAGACAGATTAATGCTTTCATAATGGGATTATTTACCCGAAAGCTACCGAACCTTGCAGTGGCTGCCAATTAAATTATGAAGGAGGCTGTAAATACAGGGATGGGAGGCTGCACTATTCATGTGCAGCGCGCCCTCCGAATACTGCAAAGGGTTACAAATATAACTCCTAATATCAATATATTATACCCTTATAACGAATTTACAACGAAAGTTTTATGCGGCTTTTTAAAAAACTTAACATTGCCGGGGTTATATAATTGTTAACTTTATGTTACCACACATTACTCATAATTTATAAACAAACAATTTTCAATGTCTGACACAAAGAAGGGGCAAGCATCCAGCAAGGATACCCGTAAAACAATTGAACAGCAGTTTGAAACGCTGCTTACCAATTGGAAGGAACAATTGGGAGAGAAGAAATTCAAGAACCGGGTGAAGAAAGCAGCTAAGGCCTTCAGCAAAGGATTACCGCTGGTTAAAAAAGAAGCACCTGTCAATAAGAAAACTGCAAAAAAGGCCGCGGGTGGCAAAAAGGACATTGCAGGTAAAAAAGTAAAGAAAGCCCTTGCAGGCAAAAAGGTAAAAGTGGTTGCAGATAAAAAAGACGCACCTAAACCGGCTCCTGAAAATTAGCCGCGCAACGCCTGTTATTACCGCTTACATTTGTTTAAACCGGTAATAACAGGCGAAACCTTTTATACAAAAGATCTTCCGCAGCTGCTAATAAGTATGTTTGAGAATTAAGAAGCAGGTCAAATGCATTGTTGTTACAACCCGAACAGCACAGGCTACATTTCACTTTCAGCTTATTGAATCTTTCTAATTATTATGCGATGGCATTCTCCCTGGCGTGCTCCATGATCTTACGCAGGTTCATAATGGCATAACGTACACGGCCCAACGCGGTGTTAATGCCTACATTCACCACCTCTGCTATTTCCTTATAACTCAGGTCGGCATAATAGCGCAGTATCAATGCCTCCCGTTGTGTGGCGGGCAGCATATCCAGCATTCCATGCAGCTCCTGCTGCCGCTCCCGGATAATAAGGCGTTGCTCTTCGCTGGGCTCTATGCCTGCTAAGTTCTCGGAAAGCTCTTCCCTGTAGCCCAGCACTACCGGCAGCGACACGTGCACCTTACGGAAGTGGTTAATGCTGCAGTTATGCGCTATACGCGCCGCCCAGGCTACAAAACGGTGATTATCCGTATAATGCCCGGCCTTTAAAGCATTCACGATCTTTATAAAGGTCTCCTGGAAAATATCTTCTGCCAGGGTACGGTCTTTCACCAGCAATACAATGGTGGTAAAGATCCTGTCTTTATGCCGGTACACCAGGCGGGTGAAAGCGCTGTTGTCGCCGGATAAATAACGCTGTATTAATTCTTCGTCGGTAAAGTCACAATTTCTGTTCATAAACACTGTAATAGAGGTTCCCAAAAAAGGTTAAGATTAATAACAGGCTGCCCTGAAAAGGGCAGCCCTTTTTCCTATAATCTAATCTGTGATGGAGTTATTAGTAGATCAGTCTTTAGTCTTTTAAATGCAACCAGGCTTTTACCTGCTGGTAGTTATTCCAGTCAATACCGGCTGCGGCCTTGCGTGCGCTGGTTCCGCCGGGGATCACGATGTAACGCGCCTGCTGGTACTTGACGCCGTCATCATCTACCACGGTTGACAGGTTGCCGTTAGCCAGCAGTCCTATGAGGCCTTCCACAAAACGCACGTTAATAATATAGTCGCCGTCAAAATAAGGCAGCGGCGCTACCAGCGGCTGATCGGCAGAGTTCAGGTTCATGTATACTTTTATTTCACCGCCTGCTAATACTTCTGGTGTGATCTGCGGAGCCTCCAGGCTGGCTATCCAGGTGCCGGTTGCTGTATCCTGCTCAAAAGTCACATCGAGCCAGCCGGAATAAATTACGTTGGCAGTACCGGTATCCCCTTTAGGGCCGGTATCCCCTTTAGGACCAGCAGGGCCATTTGGACCGGCCGGACCGGCAGGTCCGGGATCTCCATCCTTAGAACAGGATACTGCTGTAAACATTACAGACATTACAAGTACACAGGGAATTAGCCATGATGCTTGGAAAAAACGTTTCATAAAAACTCTTGTTTGTTTGTATTGGTTGAAAAATGAATAAACTGTTTATTGTTGTTACCATACGTTGCGCGGACACAGATCGCCATAGCGGTTACCGATCAGGATGCCTACCAGGATCTCATGCGAGCCACGGCTTACGGTGTTTAAAGATGATCCGGTGTAATCATAAGAGTACCCGATGTTGAACGTGGAGCTGATGTTCACGCCCAGCATAGCGGCTACGCCATCCTTATAGCGGTATGATGCGCCTGCCCATATACGATCGCGGTACTGCACCTTGGCATTTACATCAAAGCTTACCGGCGCTGCCGTTATGTATTTAAGCATAACAGAGGGCATTAGGGTAACATCTTCAGATAGCCATAAGCGGTAGCCGGTGGTGAGGAACAGATGCGGGATGAGCTTACCACGGTATACGGAATCGCCTACTACTTTGCCTTCATCAAAGCCCAGGTTCATGGGAATAATGTTCTGGGCCGATAAGCCAATGAAATAATCTGCGGAGTACAGCCACAAGCCTGCAGCTACTTCGGGCTTCCAGGTATTCAGCAGCGAGCTGCCGGCTATCACAGGATCATTGGGGTTCTGCAGCTCCAGCTTGGACGCATCCAGGGTAATGGACTGCATGCCCAGCGAGATACCTGCGCTTAAGCTGGTACGGGGCGCCAGGCCTATATGATGTGCATAGGTGCCGCTGAAAGAAACACGGTTCAGGGGGCCGGTCCTGTCATTCAGCAAAGTGAAACCCACACCGGGGTGTGAAGGCGGCGCTTCATAATCGGCCCAATAGGCCCTGCCGCGCGGGTTAGTACCTTCTATTTCAAAACCCGTTGGCGATGCCTGCGGATAATCACTTTTACGCAGCGGACCATGCACTGTTAAATAGGTGGTTACGGGCGAGCCGTTGAGCCCTGCCCACTGGTGGCGGTGGCTGGCCTTTACATCCCAGTAGTTCTCTATACCTGCCACGGCCGGGTTAATAATAAACGGATTCATGATGTACTGCGTGTAATGCGGTTGTTGTTGCGCACTTACGGAATGCACCCCCATACAGATTATTAAAGCAACCGCCATGCATCTTTTGATAGATATGTGCATAACATTTGTTTTAAGGTACCGGACGCTCCGTGCCGGAACGCCCGGTACCGATTTTCATTATGGCCGAAAGATCACTTCAGCACTTTAAACTCTGTTCTCCTGTTCTTCTGCCTTCCTTCCGGATTATCTTTTCCTTCCGGTGTAGTATTAGGTGCAATGGGCTGCGTAGCGCCATAGCCTTTATATTCCAGTCTTTCCTTATCCACTCCTTTGCTGATCAGGTATTCCACTACGTTCCTGGCCCTTGCTTCAGAGAGGCGGGCATTCAGCGCGTCGGAACCCTTACTGTCTGTATGCGCGCTGATCTCAATGCGCAGATCCGGGTGCTGCTGCAGCATATTCACCAGCACATCCAGCGCGGGGTATGATTCTGGCTTCAGGGTGGCTACGTTGAAATCGTAATACACGTTCTGCAGAATGGTGGGTGTTTCAACTGCCGGTGGCGGCACTTCTTTTACTACCGGCGGCAGTGACTTAATAGTATCCGGCGGCACGGGGATGTTTTTGCTGAGGGCAAATAATTCCAGGCAGCATTCTGCTGCACGGTCAGTGCCTATCCACACATTCTCCAGGATATTTTTTTCTGTGCCTTTGCTGGCAAAGTAGATATCGTCTTTTACGGAGTTTACGGGGTAGCCGAAGTTCACAGGCGTTTCCCAGCTATCCAGGCTGCCTTTGCTGTAAAAGAAATCGTAGCCGCCCATGCCTACGCCGCCATCGGTAGAAAATACCAGCATGCCGCTGGGTGCATGATAGTACGGCGCCTGCTCATTATCAGCGCTGTTGATGGTGCTACCCAGGTTGCGGCTGTTCAGTGGTTTGCCATCTACATCCAGATCGGCACACCAGATATCATAGCCACCGTAACCGCCTTTGCGGTCGCTGGCATATAAGAGGTGCTTACCATCCGGCATTACAAAAGGCTGCTGTGCGCTGTAACCGGCTGCATTCACCTGCTCATCCAGGATCAGCGGCTCGCTCCAGGCATTGCCGTATTTTTTGCTGCGGTATATGTTGGCGATCTTTTTACCATCTTCTATTTTCCAGCGGGTGAGGAATAAGGTGTTGCCATCCGGTGCAATGCTGATCACACCCTGGTGAATATCCCGCGGCTGCGGCAGCTCCAAACGGGTAATATTGGAGGCGCTGCCTTCTGTTACAGCGGCCTGGTATACCCGGTTCAGGTGCACATGGTTCTTATCTGTAGCGCTATCCGGGCGGGTAGAGGTGAATAGTAAAGTACCATCGTTCAGCCATACGGGTGCATAGCTGGCGCCGGTGGTATTAAGGCCGGTGGCGCCCTTGTGCACGGAGTATTGTGAAAGATCGCTGCGGTGCAGCTGCTCCTGTATGAACTGCAGGTTGTTTACTTCCCGTTCTGCTGCTGCAGTATATTCATCTTTTGTTTCGTGGATGCTCAGAAAATAGGTGAAGGCTTTTTGGGCGGCTTCATATTTTTCCAGCGCGCGCAATGCAGTGGCGTAGTGATAGGCTGCCAGCGGGAACTGTGCTTTATCAAATTCCAGCGCTTCCTCATAATAAGGGGCTGCCTTTACGTAGTAGTGTAGCTGGCGGTAACTTTCTGCCAGGTAATAAATGGCTTGCTGCTCGCTGCTTACAGGGGTTACCTGCTTTTTGCTGAGCGTACCGGTTGTGTAAGGATTATATGATGCGGGACGGATAATGCTTTTGCGGGAGGCCAGGTATTTTTCATAATACTGTGCGGCTGAATTGTAGTCGGCCTTTTTATAGTAAAAATCACCGGCCTTCAGGTAGTCGTAGGTGAATTGCGCCTGTGCTGCCATGCCCATTAACACTACCGCTGCAACTAAGAATATTCTTTTCATGAGTTTTCTTTGAATCGTGTTATTATAATCTTGGACAAACAAATTCTACTTCCTGCGCCTTGTATTTCTTACGGCCAATGAAGGTTAGGGATACTTCAAAGCTGTTGGCGCCTTTCACCATTTTGCCCAGGTCTGAATTATTAATGTCGTAGCTGGCGCCCAGTGTCATGGTCTTATAAATGAAACCGGCGTATACGGAGATGGCATCTTTAACACGGTAGTTAGCCCCTAACAGGAAATCGGTATTCACGGCGGCATTCATTTGCCCGTAAGCGCCAAACATTTTTTCAGAAGCCGTACCCTGGCGCATGTACATGGCGTTAGGCGTTAAGGTAAAACCCTGGCCCAGCTGCAGCCTTACGCCGGCATGGCCAATGTAGCGCATGGGAATGCGGGCATCGCCCTTTTCACTGAACTGATCTTTGGGACGGGTAAGGTGCGATACGGAGAAGCCGCCGAAAATGTTATAGTTCTTTCCCGGTTCTGCATCGTAATACAATACGCCTGCACCGGCATCGAACGACATGGCGGAGGTTTTGTTAAACACATCTGCAGAGCTGGTGCCGGGATTGTAACCCGTGATGGGATTCCACTGGTCGCCGAAGGTGAGCTTGGAGGGATCGAACTTGCGCTGTATAAAACCCAGCTGCATACCAAAGGCCAGCTGGTGTGTTTGCATTGCGCCAAACTTTACACCGGTATAAGCTACGTTAGCATAACCAGTGGTGTAGTTGTAACCACCATCGCCGGCCGACTGGTTCAGCACACTGGCGCCGAAGTTGAAATTCTTGTCGGTGGTAATGTCCGCTGCTGCACCAAAGGTGGAGAAGGGACTGCTGATGTTACCCCACTGTGTGCGGTAAATGGCCGACAGGCGGTAATCACCGTCAAACGCGCCGGTTAAGGCGGGGTTTAACCAGGAGGGGTACACGTAGTATTGGGAAAAGTGCGGATCTATCTGCGCCCGTGTGCTTAAGGCGGAGAGTGTTGCTACGATCAGCAAACCCAGGGTTCTGGTAAAGCGTTTCATGCGTACAATTTTTATTTTTTGGTTGACCACATGGCACCTCACTGTGTCCATGTGCGCGTTGGTTAATGTCCTCAGATACGGTTGCATGTGAATTGTTTTTTATTGTTATCTCAAAATGGTTACGTTGCCGGTAAGCGGGGGGAAACCGCTTTGCAGCTTAATTACATAGTAGTAAGTGGCCAGTGGTAATGCTTTACCATTCCAGGTGCCATCCCAGGCCACATTGTAGCCATTGGAGGTGTACACGCGCTGTCCGTAACGGTTATACACATCTACTGTGGCGCCGGGATAATCGGCCAGGTTGGTAATAACCCATTGATCGTTAATACCATCGCCGTTGGGAGAAAATGCGTTAGGCACCTTTACGGGTTTCAGCACTTTTACGGTTAAGGCATCGGTGGCGGAGCAGTTGCCCTGCCCTACTGCGGTGAGGGTATACGTTTCATCGCGCATGGCCTGCAGGTAAGGGCGCAGGATGGTGGGATCCGTGAAGTCGCCTGCGGGCGTCCAGCGGAAAGTAAGCACGGAGGAATCATTGGCCGTTGCATTGAACTGCAGCAGCGTGCCTTCCGGTACTACAAAGGAGGGGCCTGCATCTATTACCGGCTGCAGGTACACCAGCACTTTGCTGGTGAAAGCGTTGCTTACACAGCCAATGGCGTTGGTAACCGTGAGCCTTACATCATAGTTGCCCGGCGCATCGTACCGTTTAACCGGGTTGCGGGAGGTAGCGCCGCTACCGTCTCCAAATTCCCAATCCCATTTTGTAATGCTGCTGTTAGGGGCGGTGCTTTTATCGGTGAACACATTGTCGGCGCCCTGGCACAGCGTATCCGGCTCAACCAGGAAGCTGGCGATGGGCTTGTTATAGAAAGCGCTCAGCACTTTAGCCGTATCACTGGTACAGCCATATACCGATTTAGCGGTCAGCTGCACCGTGTAGGAGCCTGCGCTGGCATATACATGTTTAGGATCTTTTACCGTAGAGTTAGTAGCATCGCCAAAAGTCCACTGGTAGGTTAATGTAGAATTATCTGCTACCGTGGTAAGGTTGGTGAATGCGGCCTCGCCTTCCGGCATACAGATGGCTGTGGGCAATGTAAAGTCAGCTACCGGTAAAGGGTGTACGGCAATAGTGTGTGTAACGGTATCGCTCACACAGCTGTTATCGCTCACGGCTACCAGCTTCACGTTATAGGTATTGCTGCCTGCATAGCTGCGGGTAAATGCATTGCCATTGGTATACGTGGCGCTGCTGCCGTCTCCAAAGGTCCATTTCCAGCTGGTGATGTTACCGGAAGGAATGGTGGAGTTATCTGTAATGGTGGCTACCTGGCCCTGGCAAAGGCTGGCGGTAGCGGCAAATGCTGCTACTGGTTTGGGATATACTGTAATGGTCTTTGAAATAGAGTCCTTACAGCCGCCGTTGGTGGTGAACACGTACCAGATGGTATGCGTGCCCGGACCTGCTGTAGCGGGATTAAAGTTGCCCACGGCATTGGTGCCCGGCCCGCGGTAAATACCGGTACCGGCTACACCGTTGGTTACGCTGCCTTTTGCTACTGACACCGGCGTTTTCACATTCTCGCACACTGAAGTGAGCGCAGAGAAGGCCAGCGCCGGTTTCAGGTTAAAGGTGGCGGAAACGGTAGTATCCTTCGTACAACCATTGGCGGTAGTAGCTGTGTATTTGATCTTATATACTCCGTAGCGGGTATAAGTATGTGTTGGGTTGGCTACGTCGGAAGTATTGGGATTGGCCGGTGTGGCGGTGCTATCGCCAAAATTCCAGGCGTAGGTGCTGATGGCCTGCCCATCCGGTGCGGTGGTGGTGCTGTTAAACTGTACAATACCATCTACCGGTAAACAGTTCAGCGGGTAGGTAAAGCCCAGCTGCGGCTTGGCGTATACCGTTACGGTTTTGGTGGCCGTATCACTGATACAACGGTCGCTTACCTTTACTACGTGCTTAATGGTATAGGTGTTATACCCTTTGTAGTTAGCTGTTTGCGCAGCATTGGTGGTAACGGAGCGCGTGGTATCGTTTCCAAAATCCCAATACCAGGTTTTAATGGGCGCCGGGCCGCCGAAAGTAGAGTTATCTGTAACCGCTATGCTGCCGCCTTCACATACGGCATTGGTGGCGGTATTGAAGCTGGCTACTGGTTTAGGACGGATCACGATGGCAATGGTAGTATCACCCACACAACCTTCTTTTGAAATGGCGGTAAGCTTTACGTTCTGCGTGCCGGGTGCAAATACCCGCTGTACCATTTGCCCGCTATCCAGCACAGGGCCCGGGTACTGCCATTTCCAGCGGTCTATTTTATATGCATTGAGGCTGCTGGTATCGCCTTTAAAATATACCGTATCCAGCGTACAACCGGTATGGGTATACGTAAAGTTAGGACGTGGCTTTCCTTTCACGATCACCCTGAACTTCACCTCTTCCGTGTTGTTACAGTTCTCTATGCTGGGGTGCGTGGTAAGGATGGGTATTTCAAAAGTATCTATGGTATTAAAGGTGTACTGCTGCGGCAGTGTATACTTGTAATAAGGTACCCCATCTACCAGCACCGTGCCTTTGCTTACCGGCGCATTGTCTGTTACATCTGCATTCGGAGTTACTACTGCGCCCAGCTGGCTTAGCTTCCACACCATTTTGGTGGGCTGGTAGGCAATGAGCACTGAAAGCTCTACCGGCGTATTGTTACAGGTAAAGTCATTGGTGGCGGAAGATGAATCCAGTGAATTATGGATGGCGCCTACCACGTTCAGGTTGTTGATGAGCGTACCGGCGTTGTAACCATAACTTTCCACGCTGCCCAGGCCATAGGTAACGGCCGTAAAGGCAGAATCACTTTTTACGATACACTGCGCCTGTGCAGCGGTCCAGCGTTTTACCACTACCGTATAACCGGGACGGTTAGGGTGCGGGTAGGTAAAGGTTGCGGCATTGAGCGCCCCGTCTATACTAAGGGAGGGCACACCATTGGTAGGAATAATGAGGGTGAGATAGTTCACATTAATACTTTCCTCCGTGTTACGGTAAAAGCCTATCTGGTTAATAGCCTGCGCCAGGGGGCTCAGGTACATCATTTCCGGATCGCCCAGGCCACTGGTATTGGGGCAGCCGCCTGTTGACGACATAAACTGCGCTACCAGTACGGGTTTATCGGCTTCTATTATATCGGCTGTATTGCTTTCAAATTCGTACGATGAGCTGGCGGGTATAAAGCCACCTAATACAATCCCATTCTTCTTTACTACCGTGGCGGGGTCTTTTACCAGCACTTTATAAATATTGGTATGAAAGCTATTGGCTCTATCGCTGGTAGAGGTAGGCGCTGTTAAGTATAGCTTACCCCAGGCCTGCGATGGAAAGATCTGCTGAATATTATTATCGCCACCACCAGGTGAACCGCCTACGCAGTTGATATAGGTGCGGCTGCTGCCGGAGAACACGGCTATGGGAAAGCAGTTGCCGGCGGCATTGCCAATGGATTTCACCTTGGTGCCGGTGAGCACATTACCGGCGCCGCCACCTAAAGAGGCGCCTATGAGCTGGTATACCTGTCCCTTGTTCAATACCTGTGTAAAGGGCACGCCTGGTACACGGCCGTTACGGCTGGGTACAGAGGGTGTGATCTCTATCATGGTATTATCGTCCTTTGCTATTACATACAACCAGGAAAAACAGTTATCTGCATACTCCTGCTGGCTGTTGAGGGATGCATAGGAATAACCCCATGTTTCAACGGGCATGAGCATTGTGGCGCCGGATGAAGCGCTGCCGTAAATGTGGGCATACGATACGATGGGTACATCACTTACAATATGAATGCCTTTGTTGGTGAACACCCCTTCCCCACCGGTACCGCCAAAGGATGGCGGCGGCGAATACAGGCGGGCGTCGTAGAAACCTGCTTTGGGTATAGGTTCTGTGGCTATTACCGTGTTGGCAGGTATATTATAGGTTCTTGTCCAGGCCGTGCCGAAAATATTTACGGTTACGGTGGCAGGTTGTTCTGCACTCAGGTACAGCACCATTTCCTGGCTATTGTCCATACCGGGTTCCATGAACTGGTGATGGCCGTAAGCCACCCAGAACTCTTTCCCTTTGTTGGAAAGGTTCTGGGTGTGGGCTGCTGTGCTTATGAACAGCAGCCCGGCCAGGCAAATAATGGTTTGATAGGTTATGTTCTTCAGCATGGTCGTCAGTTTTACATTACCGGATCAGGTTAATGGCGCCTTTCTTTTCTACCATGGTTCCATCCATCAGCTGCAGCTTGCACACATAGATGTACACACCTGAAGGCTGTGCTTTGCCCTTGTACACACCATCCCAACCTCTTGTCTGCGTATTTGTTTCAAACACTTTCTCGCCCCACTGGTTAAAGATCATGAAGTGAATGTCCTTGATGATGTAACCATACACGCGCAGCACATCGTTCAAACCATCACCGTTCGGTGAGAAGGCATTGGGGATGAAGATGCCGTCCGGCAGGGTTTTACCGCTTACCGGTGCGGAGATCTTGTCTTCACAGCCTTTTGCTTTTACGATCAGCGTTACTTCCTGTGCAGGCTGTAAACCGGATACGGTATGTGTTAAGCCGTTAGGTCCGGAGGAAGGTTGCGTCCAGTTTGAACCGGCATCTATGGATACTTCATAACCGGTGGCGTTAGGTACGGCCGCCCATTTGAAGCGGATCATGTTTACGCCGATGGTATCTATCTGCACTACCGGTGTAGTGAGCTGCGGGAATACGGTTACGAATGCACGCTTGCGGCTGGCGCCTGTACAACCATCTTTTACAGCTTCCACATAATAGCTGCCGGTGGCGGTAATGTTGGGTATTGTTAAGCTGGTACCGCTGCCCAGGAGCGTGCCGCCGGTAGCGGCGCTGTACCAGTTGTAAGTGGCGTCTGCATCGGGGTTCTGTACATCAAAGGTTACATTGGAGCCGGCGCATACGGTGAGGCTGTCTTTTACCAGCGCTACAGCGGGTGCTGCATTTACCGTTACCGGTAAGGTGGTATCGCCTATACAACCTTCTGCGGCAATAATGCTCAGCTTCACATTGTAAGTGCCCGGTGCATTATATTTCTTCAGCGGGTCTTTTATAGTGGCGGTATCGCTGTCGCCAAATTCCCATTTCCAGGAGCTGATGCCTACGCCATTGGCAGTGGCAGCGTTGCCGCGGAACTGCGCGGTATCACCCACACAACCGGAGTATGCTACGGTAAAGTCAACCACCGGTGCGGCTATTACCTTAATGGGCAATATGGTTTCCAGGCTGTTGTTACAGCTTTCGATATCCGGGTGCGTCATTACAATAGGTACATAATAAGTACCCGGCGCGCTGAATACATAGTTACTGTCTACCACAAAGCGGAAGTATTTGCGTCCGTTCACGATAGAAGAATCAACCGGTACGGGGTTCTGCTGTGTTACATCCCGGCTGGATGTAAGGTTAGCTACCTTGCTGAACTGCCAGGTTAGGGTGGATGGTTTCAGCGATAACAACATGGAGAAGCGGAACGGTGTTTTAGCGCAGGTGTAATCATTGGCTATGCCGCTGCTGTCGTATACGTTGTTAAAGGATGGCCTGCTGTTCAGGTTCTTCACCAGCGTACCGGCATTAAATCCATAGCTTTCCACGCTGCCCAGGCCATAGGTGATGGCTGTAAAGGCTGAGTCACTGCTTACGGTACACTGGGCTTGTTCCGCATCCCAGCGTTTTATTACTACCGTATAGCCGGGCCGGTTAGGATGCGCATATACATGGTCAAAGATATTGTTGCCATCTATAAGCAGGCTGCTTACGCCGGCTGTGGGTATTATGAGTGTTAAATAGTTCACCTCAATAGATTCCTCTGTATTCCGGTACAGGCCTACTTTATTAATGCCCTGTTCAATGGGGCTTATATAGATCATTTCCGGATCACCCAGGCCGTCTGTATTATTGCAACCGCCGGTGGATGACATGTACTGTGCTACCATTACCGGCTGATCGGCCGTGATGTAATCGGCACTATCGCTATAGTATTCGTAGTAGCGTTTGTTAATTAAACCGGTGAGGGTTACGCCATTCCTTTTTACAATGGTGGCGGTATCTTTTACCAGCACGCGGTAAATGTTGGTCATGAATGTGGCCGGATCATCATCTACAGAGGTAGGCGCCGTGAGGTAATTCTTACCCCATGCCTGTGACGGGAAGTTCTGCTGGATGAGGTTATCACCACCACCTTCCGGACCACCGCAGCCAAAGCGGGTACGGCTGCTGCCGGAGAACACCGCTACCGGGTAACATTTACCTGCGGAGTTGGATACTGACTTAATATGGCTGCCGCTAAGGTCATACCCGTCGGAGCCGGATTTGAGCGCGCCTAATACCTGGTACACTTCACCTTTGTTCAGTGTTACAGTAAAGGGCACATCTGCTACACGGCCACCCAGTGAAGGGTTAGAGGGGGTGATCTCTACTGCAGTGTTGTCATAATCTGCTATTATATAGAACCAGGAATAGGTATCTGTTCCGTAGTTCTGTTTAGATTCCAGGGTGTAATAATCATATGCATAAGTACCTACCGGTAACAACATGGTGGCGCCGGATGATGCGCTGCCGTAGATGTGCGCGTAGGCTACAATGGGCACATCGCTTTCTATGCTGATGCCTTTATCTGACCAGCCTTCTGATAACAGGCGGGCATCTGACAGGCCTGCTTTTGGTATCAGGTCACTGCTGATAACCGTGTTGGATGGTATATGGTATTGTTTTTCCCATGAGGTGCCGTTAATGCGCACCACTACATTGGCGCTGTCTTCTGCGCTCAGGTACAGCACCATATCCTGGCTGTTATCACTGCCAAAGAACTGGTGGTGGCCATAACCTACCCAGAAGCGGGTACCCCTGTTAGAGCTGTCTGCCGGCTGTATCACTAAAGGCGGATCGGGCAGGTGGCCTTTAAGACCGGTGAACTTGTTCAGGTAATTAAGGCTGGTGTCTGAGATAATGTTGTAGGCATCTATCACTTTACTGCTATCATTCACTACCCAGGTATTGGAGGTATCCACGGTTCTGCCTAAACGAATATCTGCCTGCTTCTTAAAGCGGCCCTGCCAGGAATCCACGTAGTACTGCTGTATGCCAAAGCTATAGGGCTGCGGCGCGGCAATTTCCGTGTAAAAGTACATGAACTCTTTAGCGGTATCTACCTTGGGCGGTATTACGCCGGAGTACCTTTTTACGGTAATGGTATCCGGTACAGCGGGCCCCCAGGTTATTTTAGTTACGGTATCGGTACCGAACATAAAGGTTTGCGTTACACCGGGCGCCGGGGCGGCTGGTGTGCCGGGCAATGCCGGCGGCTGCACTGCGGGCAGGAATTCATACGCCCCCATATCCGGTACACCTCCTATGAGGGTTGTGGGACGTGGCTGGTAATTAATATCACGGTCGTTGCCGGGTACCTGTACACCGCGGCCATGTATAGCCCATACATCCGGTACTGTGATGGCCGGCGCCAGGGTACTATCGTCTGTAAAGGCGGGTTTGTATACAATGGAGCTTATATCCAGGTCGGCTCCGGCGCGCCATTGCTGCAGGGAATTGTAATTCGTGTTGGCATAAACCAGTACTGTACCGGTGGTGTACAGGGTATTGTAATCACTGTTAAAGTTGTCCGTATCATACGGGAAGTACATGGCTTTACCTCCGGCTGTGTGCGCAAAAATGTTATTACGCGCTTTCACGGCTGCATTGGGGTCAAAGTATGCTGCTGCATTGGAGCTGGCAGTGCTGGCTGATGCGTTCTGTACGCTGTTGTTGTAATAATTAATGAATTCATCGCCATAGCCATACAGGCCATAGGCTGTGCTGGCGCTGGTTTTAATACTTACTACGTTGTTCACAGCATCTATGTAGCTGCTGTAATAGTTTTCCAGGCCGTACAGCGAGCCCGTGTTGCCGGTAATGGCTTTTATTTTATTGCCTACCACTTTACCGGGCTTCAGAGAAGTACCATCACTATAGTAAGTGTAAATACCGTAAGTGCTGGTGGTAGTGTTACGGATGTTCACGGCGTTGTTGTTCACTTCAAAAGCAGTATCGCTGTAAGCGGTGTAAATGCCGTAAGAAGTGCCGGCACGCGGCGCTGTAATGTTAATGGTGTTCCTGTTCACCTTTACACTGTTGGTGTAATAGGTATAAATGTTATACTGGTATGCATTGCTTACTGTATTGCTGTCTATTACCAGGGCAGATACATGTTCAGCATCGGAGGTACCGGAGATCCAGATCCCGCTGCTGCCGTTGTTGATGGTATTGCCTTTGATCACATTCTGCTCACCCTTCAGATCATCTGCATAAATACCAACTACATTGGTAGTGCTGCTGGTTACGGCGGGCGCTGCTACAATACAGTTCTTAATGCTGTCGTAAGAGCTGGTGCTGGCCAGCTCTATGGCGCGGCCATTGGTAGTGCCGTTTGACTTTATAGTGATCTCCCTATAGGTAATGTAATTGGCGCTATCCAGCTTCAGCACATAGTTAGCGGCGCTGGTTCCGTTAAACGTTAAGGTTACGGAAGCTGCTGCATGATCGCGGCTCTGGAAAGTAACGCGGCTGGTATCTGTTGCGCCGGGTACCTTATGCATGCGCACCTGCTCTGTGTACGTGCCGGGGTATGCGTTAAAGGTTACCCAACCGGCTATACCGCAATCCAGGGCTGCTACTGCCTGTGTAAATGACTGGAAGTTGGTGGCGCTTACCGGTGCTGCCGGGTTAATGGTATAGTTACCGGACAACAGCGGCGCATTCATGTTCACGTGTGCGGGTACGGAGTAAGCTGTATCTCCACCGCAGATCACCAGGCAACGGAAGTAGTTCTCCATTGTCAGCTCTGTCTTATAATCTTTCACATAGCGGGTTTCGCTAATGGCGCGCCATGGGCCGGTGGTAGTTTTGCCACTCTGCCATACGTACGTTTGTCCGCCACCGGTAGTGTTACCGTTGAGTGTGAGCGCAATGGTGGCGCCCATACAAACATTGGTTGCCGGGTTGGCTACAGCTGTTCCGGCATTAGGCGGCGCTACGCAAGGCGGTATGCTTATTTCATACGCGCCCATATCAGGCTTGCTGGTGCTGCGCACTACGGCCAGTATATCGTTGGTTACGCCTACTGGTGTGCCGATATTATCCAGCGGGGCTATTACCGGGGCCAGGTTGCCATTTGGCACATCTGCATAAACCGGGTCTATGCTAATGGAATGCTCATCCTGGAAGTTAGCGGCTTTCCAGTCGGCCAGGGTAGCCTGGTTACCGTTATAGTAACCAAAGTAGTTCTGGCTGCCGCTGCCGCTTACGTAGATGTCGTTATAGTCAGATGTAAGATCTGTATTGGTGCCGCTTACATAAATACCATTTTTGGTGCCGTTACCGCCACGGGTAATGGTGACGATGTTATCGAAGAAACGTATGCCGGCTACATCGCCTGCTATATAGAAACCTCTTGTAGCATCGCTGGTGGTAACGGAAGCGTTATCCAGCGATATGGTGTTATGGTAATAGTAAGTATTGTCTGTATAATAGTTGCTAATACCGTAAATGTAACCGCTGTGGTTAACGTTGTACACTATGTTATTGGATACTATGTTCTCTGCTCCGCCATTGGCGCTGGTGTACTGGATGTACAGGCCATGGAAATCGCTGGTGCTGCCGGTTTCGCCGCCAAAAGGATTAAAGATGCGGTTACGGGTGATGAGCAGCTTGTTGCTTGCGTCATAGGTATTGATACCGCTTACGGTATAGCTGCTGTTATCACGGGTGGGGCGGCTTATGCTGTTAGCTTCTACCAGCGTATTGTTAGTATAGCTGATGCGGATACCGGCAGCGTAATAATCCTTCACCGTGTTATTGGTGATCTTGTTATTCAGCAGCATCAGGTCCTCATCGCCTACCAGGGTAATGCCGTAATAACCACCGGTGATGGTGTTATGGTCAATCACGTTGGCATCGCAAAGGGTGGCGCCGTAGGTGGTTGCGTCATCATCTGCTGCATTGATCACAATACCGCCATAGTCTTCATAAGAGCTGGTGGTAGAGGTAATGATCTCACACTTGCGGATGATGTTGCTGTCGGCATTGCTGATGAGCTGTATACCATAACCATATTCGCCGGTGCCGGAGGCATCTACCTTCAGGCTGTCAAAGATCACATGGTCTGTACGGCGCAGCTTGATCACGGCTCTTTCATCTGTATTATCAGAGCTGTAAGCAATGGTGTTACCGTTGCCCTTAAAGGTTACCGTGTTAATGGCGGATGCGCCGGGGATAGAATCCAGGATCAGCTGTTCGGTATAAGGCGTACGGCCTGCTACCACGTTAAAGATCACCGGGCCTGCAATACCACATTCCAGCGCGGATTTAGCAGCTGCAAAGCTCAGGTAATTCTTGGGTGTACCGGCAGGGGCCGTTTTATCAATGGTGTAGGTATCACCGGGTAATGCCGGTGTAACGGTTAACAATACGGACGTTGAATAAGCCGTATTGCCGCTACAGGTTACTGCTACGCGGTAATAAGATGTAACGGATGCTACGATAATAGTATCCGGGTTGGTAAGCGGTGCGCCCAGGTTCGTGAACGGACCTGCTGCTGCATTACCAACCTGCCATTGGTAAGTTTGTGTTAAACCAACGGAGTTACCGCTGAGGCCCAGGGCCACGCGGCTGTTCACGCACACCGGTGTGGCGCCTACAGTGGCGGTACCTGGTGCAGGCGGCACGGTACAGGGCGGCGGCGTAAATTCATACGCACCTACATCCGGTGTGGTGGCGCTGCGCGCTGCATTATTAATATCGGTGGTAATACCTACCGGCATACCCTTGTTATCGATAGATGCATTTACCGGGCTGTAATTGCCGGTAGATGTGGATGCATACATGGGGTTGGAGGCCAGTGAACCGGCATCCTGTGTGCTGGCTGCCTGCCAGTTGGCCAGGGTGGCCTGGTTGGCAGAGAAGTAACCGGTGAAGGCATTGGCTACACCCGGTGCAATAAACAGGTCGTTCTTGTCAGATACCACCGTGCTGGTAGTATTGCCAAAGTACAGCGCGTGCTTGGGACCGGGACCGCTGCGGGTGATGGTGATAATGTTGTTGATGAAATTAATACCATCTATACGGCTTCCGGTAAAGTTAAAGCCCCGGGTTACATAAGAGCTGCCGGAGGAGCTGCCATCCAACGCCAGGGTATTGTGATAAAAATATACGTTATCGGAGCTGCTGTTATAGAAACCAAACACACTGCCGCTACCGCTAAGGTTATAGATCAGGTTATTGCTTACAATATTTTCCAGGGAGCTTAACGCATCCACACTGCCCAGGTACACGCCGTAAAAATCATCCGTGCTGGTGGGATCTCCGCCAAACGGATCGGTGATACGGTTCCTGCTGATGCTGTCCTTGGTATTGAGGTTGGTGAGGTAGATCCCGTAAAAGTCCGACACATCCGTACGTGCCGGGCGGGAGATGGTGTTACCACTGATCAGCGCATTGAAGGAGTAGCTGAGGTAAAAGCCATAGTTATAAAAATCCTTAATGGTGTTGCCGGTGAAACGGTTGTTGCCGTTAGCAAAATTATTACTGCCTACCAGGGTTACACCATAGTAGCCACCGGTAATGGTGTTATTGCTGAAGGTATTGCCGTCGCACTTGGCATCGCCGGTGCCGGTGGCATCAGTGGCGGAGGCGCTTACAACTATACCTGCATAGTTCTCGGAAGTAGAGGTGGTGTTAATGTTGATGGTACAATTATTCACCACATTGGAATCCGCATTATTCAGCAGCTGCACACCAAAACCATATTCGGAGGAGGTGCTGCCGCCTGCGGTGATGACCAGGTCATTAAAGATGATATGATCGGCCCCATCCAGCTTGATCACCGCACGCTGGCTGCCGTTGGTGGAAGTGTACGTAAGCGTTTGCCCGTTACCGTTAAAGGTAACAGTGGCGGTGGCGGAAGCGCCGGGTACTGCGGTCATGTTCAGCTGCTCCGTATAGGTGCCGCTGCCCGCTGTTACGTTAAAGATCACATTGCCGTTGATACCGCACTTAATGTAGTTATAAGCATCGTTAAAAGAGTTAAAGTTATGCGTTCCCGTAGGATCGGTGGGTTGAGTTTTGTTAATGGAGAAAGTGCCGGACACCAGTGTGGGCGATGCTACCTGCACGCTGGTGGAATTGGCGGATAAGCCGCTGCTGGCGCAGGTTACTACACAACGGTAATAAGTGCTGGCGGTTTGTGTAACGGTGATACCGGATGTGGTATCATTGGGAATGTTTGTCCAGGTGGTATTGTTGGGAGAAGACTGCCATTGATACTTTAAACCGGATGCCACGGTGGCGCCGGTTAAGCTCAGGTTAAAGCTTTCATTTAAACACACGCTGCTTACACTGGTTACCGCGGTGCCTGCGTTGGGCGTACCGGTACAGGCGGATGCGGGCGTCCAGGTGAAAATGATATTCGGACGGGTGGTAGCTGTGCCGGAGGTATTGGTGGTAGTGGTACCGCACAGGCTACCCTGATTGTCCGCTACATAGGAACGGGAGCCATTGAAGGACAGGCCCGTGGTCCAGGGAATGGTTGGGTTGGTGGTATAGTCATCGCCGCCGTTACAGGCTTCTACAATGATATTGTCGGTACCATTCCAGAAGAAGCCACTGGTAAATGTAAAGGCATTGATACCGGCTACGGGCTGGTAATCTACCGGGCCGTATACCGGGCTGCCGGTATTTTCCCAGCTGCTGGCGCCCAGGGTGGTGATGGCAGTGGTAGCGATCTTAAGCGTATACTGTTCTACAATCTCCGCACCGTTTACGCTGATCACGTTAAACTTTATGGCGGAGATCATACCGGGACCCATACCCGCGGCTATGAGCTCAGAGGCCTTGTACAGGTATTGCGCACGGCTGCCTTCATAATAATCCTGCATAGGGCAGGGATAAGAGAAGGTGGAGCCATTGCCGGTGGTGCCGGTGCCGATGCTGATGTCTGTTTGCGCCATAGACCGTGAGGCGAGCAACAGCAGGCAGCAGAAGAGCGGTGCTATTTTAAACAGCGGTGTAAAAATGTATTTTCTCATAAAGCAAGTTTTTCTCAAGATGATTCAGGTTGATAATGCTTATGGCTATATGACCGGGATGCGGAGGGTTGCCAGAAAAAAAGGAGCACCTTTTACCAACGATACATTCCCGTTGGCATCCGTAAATAATACCAGGTCACAAAAGAGCTTATTTGCCCAATTCTGCGGCACCTGTAGCTGACCGAATAAAATATTGATGTAACGGGTTAAGAAGATACTTACATCGGTGGGTAGTGCAGGCAGGGTGTTGATGTAGCTAACTACGGCCGCTCTTTTCTGTTCCTGTGTTGCACCAGGACCAGCGCTTATTGCACCTCTGCTTATAATACCGTTCATCGGTTCCAGGTACACACGCGCCAGGTCTATTTCGGCCTGTGTGCTGGCATCTGAAAGCTCCAGCAGATCCAGCAGCATGCTGATATCCGTTACCTGGTGAATGCAGGGATAACAAATAGGCGCTTCCGCATATTGCTTGCCCGGGCGCGCCGCCGGCCAGCCCAGGATCCACTTATCTGTGGAGGGGGCCATGCAACCGATCATGGTCTGCGCGGCGGTAGACGCATCAGTACCATTGTTAACGGATGTTATATATGTTTTGTAGCAATTCTCGAAAACGGGGTCTACGTCTGCGCTACCGGAGCTACCACCCGGTAGTCCCGTGCCTGACAGCGTCAACGTTTGCATAACACCCGCCTGCGGCATTGTATTTACTGCCGGTTGTTCCTGTTTGGTACAGGAAAGAAAGATCACTGTGATGCAGATCAGATATTTTATGTGTTTCATCGTTTTGGTTTCTATCTTTTTATTTGAGGGTTATTGGATTATTATTGTTTGTTAACGGAACCAGCTTATCCAGGCCTTACCATCTTTTGCACTTACCATATCGTAGGCATTGGGACCTGTTTGTACCACGTAAAAGCCAGCGGCATCCGTCATTTTGCGGAGGGTGCTCACCAATGGTGTGGGATCTTCCGGAAGATTGCCATAGGCATCCAAGAACGTGAAGTTGATGCGGCCGTCGGCAGCAAAAGCGGGTTTGCTATAAGCAAGGCCGTAGCTAAGCTGCGACTGCGTAGCGCCGGGGGGCAGGGTTACAATACCCTGAAAATCGGGGCTTCCGTTAATGCTGGAAAAAGCCGGCCAATAGCCCATGAAATAATAATCCGGGAGCTGTGTAACCTGGTAAGCATCATCTACCCCATTTTCATGGAAACCTGACAGGCTAATCCAGTATTCCTGGTCCAGCCCTTGTTGCCACCAACGGCGTGCAGCGGTGCTATCCACTACCAGTGGTTTGGCAAAACCGGCAATAGTAAAGTCAGTGCCTTTCAGCGTTTGCGTGCCTTCATTCCATACAATATTTTCCAGGCCGGTAATGGTATTAACACCATCTGTAAATGCAGGTGAGAATGCAATGCCGGTGGCCGTGAAGTAAAAGCCTACTTCCATGCTTTGCAGCACGCCATTGGCATCTTTCCAGCTGAAGATGATGGTATGTGCATAGATATTCACCTTTATCTCATACTGGCTGCCACCAATACTGATGCGTTTGAAGTAGGTAAGGAATTTGGTGATATTCTCAAAAGCACGGTTCCGTTTAAGGGCGTAATAGTCCTGCTGTTCCTGTTGGGTAGCTTTTATAAGATAGGCTTTGCTTTTATTAAAGCGGCCGGTGAGCAGTATAGTATCGCCGGACATGCCATTTAACGCAAACTCAAAATCAGAGCCTAAGCCCTGGCCATACGTACCGCCGTTCACACCGCCATCCGGATCACTGAGCACATGGATGTAAGAGTAGGTATCAAATAATAAGCTAGGCTGCTGTAATGCTTTTAAACGGTAGCTGCTTTCCTTTAAGGTAATGGAAGAAGCAGCGTCAAAGTCGGAGAACATAGCTACACGGTTGGAATCATTGAACCGGCAGTAAAAGCTGAACACACTGTGCGGTATGCCAGCCGGGTAGATCAGCGCTTTCCAGCCGTAAGGCGCGCCGGTTAAGGTTTGCTGGTATTTGTTGAGCGTATCGTTAAGCCTTTCATCCGGTGATTTCGGGAAGATGGGATCATCCTCCTTTTTACAAGCGGTGAAAGTGGCGACGATGACGAGGAGATATAATAGATATTGTTTCATGATGTTGAGTTTAGAGGACTAATACAACAGCCGATCAATGGCTTTCCGGGTTTTGGTTTGCAGGCTGTAGAAATCTATTTTCCATACGGTTTTAAAATAGTTTACTACCATTGCTTCCTTTTTACGCAGGCGGGCCTGGGCCTCTTCCTGCGGAATGCCGTTAACGCTAACGCCAGGCGGTATGCTGTTCACGATCTTTGTAAAACCTGCGTTCCCTTCTACCAGCATGGTGGAAATCATTTCCACAAAATCCTCATCGTATGCCGACATGGCATAAGCGGTTACAAATCCATCCCGGCGGGCATCATAGTCGGAGATGTTATTCCAGTTGCCAGTATATAAACCGGCGGTGATACGCCTGAACTCCTGCGGGTACATAGTGGTCTGGTGAAGGATGTGCCCGAACTCATGCTCTATTACATGGAACATTTGCTTTACCGTGGAGGAATCACGGGGTACATAGCCGGGCATGCCTTTAGTGCGGAAATCATTCAGCAGGTATAACACTACTTTACGGCCGCCTTCTGCGGTGCCTAATGTGATGGTGCCGTTCTCATTCCAGCTGGCGCTGCCGGAGAGGATGAAAAACTTAGGGCTGTATTTTTTGAAGAAGATCTCTCCTGCTTCATCCATGTAGGTATCTATCCAAACTTTTTTAATGGCCGACATTACGGGTATCACCTTTTCTTCCTTCGGCGGCACCAGGGTTTTGTTCAGCTCAAACTCAAACTGGTCCCATTTATACTTTACGGCTATGTTGTAAGGTTTGGTGATGGTATCATACAACCATTGATCCAGCGGGCCCTTTACCCAGGTATCGCCACCCAGGCCGGGTATATCGTCTATGGTGCTCAGATCATCTTTCTTGGAGCAGGCTGCCAGGAGAGTGATGGAAAAGAAGAGCGCGAGTATTTTTATTGGTTTCATTTTATGATTTTTATGTGTGCCACACCTTTGAGGTGTTGCACACGTGCACGTTTACCTTGGGTTTAATGCAATACCGGAGCTGGTGGCAGATTGCGGGATCTGCAGCACACGGCGTTTATCATCTGCAGTAAGCACCAGCGTTTGCCCGGTGACGGTGTAATGTGTTACCGGCATTTTGTAACGTTGCAGATCAAACCAGCGCATGCCTTCCTGAATGAACTCTGCCCGTTTAAAATCAAGAATGGTCTGGATCAGCGCGGTCTTTACATCGCTGATACCATAGTAATTCCGGATCTTGTTAACGGTGAGTAGGTGAGCGGAGGAATTGTACTGGCTGATCCTTTTGCTGGCAAAAAGGTTCAGATCCTGCAGCACGGCATTGTTGTTACCCAGGTAAACGTTGGCTTCTGCGCGGTTGAACAGCACTTCCTCTGTGGTGAACAAAGGCGTCATTACATAGGGGTCGCCTATTTCTGCGTTCACAGATGCTTTTACAAAATATTCACTGAGCTTGGGTACAAAATAATCCTGGTTGCCGTAGTAGTATACGGGATATACATAACGGCCACCGGTTACATTGTAGGTAAGGATATTGATCTCATGTGCATAATCCAGCCCATAACGGTAACGGGCGCCATAACGGCCGTAAATAGATGCGGTTTCTGCCAGCAGCAGGTTAGCATTTTCCGTGGCCAGGGTATACTGGTTCCATAACTGCTCCGGCGACATACTGGCGTAGGTAGTGTTCCAGGGCCGCAGGTTAGGGCCAAAGTCGTTATTGGGAAATACCTGGTTGGCGTAGCTCAGCACCTTTTCGTAATCTTTCTTAAACAGGTAAAAGCGGGTGGCAAAAGCGTAAGCGGCAGCCCGGTTGAAGTGATAACGTGGAACTGTATAGGCATCATCGCTGATAAGGGGCAAACCTTCCAGCAGGTCTTTTTCTATCATCTCATAGACGTAGGCTACCGTCTTACGCTCATATTGTTTGGTTACTACTGTTTCCGGCACCGTAACATAAGGTATGCCCGGGTCGGAAGCGGCTGTAGCGGCATCGTAAAATTTGGAGAAGAAGGTTACCAGCATAAAGTGGGCATAGGCACGGGCCACCAGGGCCTCGCCACGCTGGCGGCGGTAGGCTTCTGTATTGCCGGCTTTATCGCAGGCTTCCAGGGCCAGGTTAGTGGCGGCAATGGCTTTATAACAGGCCATCCAGTATGCTTCCGGTGAATCTTCCTTATCGTTGCGTACATCCTGGAAAAGAAAGGGATCCTCATTCACCCGTTCTGTTTGCCCTACGCCCTTATCAGCCACATTGTCTGACATGGCTTCGCAAAAAGTGATGTAGCTGGATTTCGGATAGGCGGTACCTAACAGGCGTGTTACCTTTTCAGGTGTGCTGAGGTCCGTCCATGTGCTGTCGGGCACCTGCTCCAGGTATTTCCTGCAGCTGGTGAACATTAGCAGACCGGCTATCACAGATAAGATTATACGTTGTTTTATCATCTTGTCCTCTTTTTATATTCCGACTTTTAATGAAAGCGTAAATTGTTTTTGTATAGGCTGCGCCACCCCACCGGAGTTAAAGAATTCCGGGTCCTGCCCTTTCAGCTTCTTATCTGCATAAATGAGCCAGGGATTGATGGCAGCGGCTGTGATGGCGGCATTGCTTAAGCCAATGCGCTTGATCAGCGGCTGCGGCATCTGGTAGGTGAGCGATACTGTTTTTAAGCGGATAAAATCGCCTTTGGCTATTCTTTCTGTTGAATAGTTGTAGTTATTGTAAGGGTGAGAGCCGCTGAACACCAGCTGCTCAAAGGCGTCTGCAATGGAGGGTACCTGTGTAGCCTTTTGATCGCCGGGCATTACCCAACGGTCATAAAACTCCCTGGGCATAGCATCCAGGTCGGTGTAGGTGGATTTAAAGGCCGGGTACAGGCGGATCTTGTTACCCCACTGATACGTGAAAAATATATTTAAGGAAAGGGCTTTGTAGTGGAAGGTGTTGGAGAAACCACCGTTCACCGGCGGGTCTACCGGGCCCGCATATACGAGGTGTTGCGTGTTCAGGTCCTGCAGGTATACATCAGATTTATTTTCGCCATGCTCATTCACGAAGGTGGGTACGCCGGTATTGCCATTCAGCCCCTTGTATTCCAGGGAGAATAAACTGCGCACAGGATAGCCTTCCTTGTTGCCGCCTTCTGCTATTACCAGGTCAAAAATTGAGGGTGTGTTCTTGGCGTTGGTGATCTTGTTGGTGTTGTAGCCGAAGGTTACATTCGTACGCCAGCCCCAGTCCTTGCGGCGGATGATCTCCCCTCCTATCATCAGCTCCACACCTTTGGAGCTCATATCTGCATAGTTGGCAGCCTTCATCATTTCACCGCCTATACCGGAGGTTTTGATAATGCTGATAAGATCAAAGCTGCGGCGGGTGTAGAGGTCCAGGTTCAGGGTTAAACGCCGGTCAAATAAACCTGCATCCAGCCCCAGGTTGGTGGTGTATAATTTTTCCCAGGTAAGATCATCGTTCTGCAGGTGCGATAAAGCGATCACGGATTCTACCTCGTTCAGGTGGGGGCGGTTGGTGTTAATAGTTTGGTATACGATATTGGAGTTGGTGGCAGGCCCCATACTGGCCGTCAGGCCGTAACTGGCTCTCAGCGTCAGGTAGTCAACCACGTTTACCCTTTGCATAAAAGCTTCCCTGTCCACATTCCATGAGCCTGCCACGCTCCAAGTAGGTAACCAACGCGCCTTGCGGGACTGTCCAAGACGGTTAGACCCATCGTACCTTGCCGTGCCGGTGAGGTTATATTTACCATCATAGGCATAAGTGCCGGTTGCATAAAAAGCGGCAAAGCGGTCATAGTCTTTGCTCATGCCGTAATAAGGAAAATTTCCTTCTATGGTTTGTTTCAGGATACGGTAGTCAATGAAGGGTACACCTCCGTTGTTGTACTGGTAACCGTAACCGGTGTTGGATGATGCCTGACGGTCGGCATACTTCACCTGCTGGCCTACCAGCACATTCACGTTATGCTTTTCTGAAAATGTATTGGTGTACGTTAAACTGTTGCGGAAATCGTAGTTCACCAGCTGATCTTCCGAACGGTTGTAAAAGCCACCGTAAGGCAGCACTACAATGGGCTGACCGTCCGGGTTATCCGGATCGCGGTACAGGAATTTGTTGCTGGCTGCAATGGTGGCGTTGCCGTTAGCGCGGTAGGCATTGGCCATGTTGGCATTTTCCGTGATCTGGTGCTCACGGGACGATTTTACATACCGTAACGCACCTACGAACTCATAGCGCAGGTGATCATTGAGCTTAAAGGCAAGATCACCCTGCAGGCGCAGATCGATCATGTTCAGGCTCAGGTAATTGTTCTGCAGCTCGTTAATGATGTTGAAGGGGGCAAAGTTCCTTCTGAAATATTCCAGGTTACCCTGCTCATCATAAGCGGTTAAGGTACGGCTGGTATTCAGGGAGTAGCTGAACGGGTTAATATCAAACTCACGGTCATACTGGCCTTCTACGGGGTTGCTGGTGCGCGACAATGCGCCGGGGGCGCGTTGCTGGCGTACCGAACCTAAGGTGGAGAAACCGGCTGAAAGCCGGTCAGAAAATTTATAGTTATTGCGGTAGTTCATGGTGTAGCGGGTCACCTTATCGCCGATAGTCCAGCCATTATCACTGTAATAGCTGGTGGAGAAATAGGACTGCGACTTATCCGTACCGCTTGAGATACTGACGGAGTGTTCCTGTATAAAGTTGTTGCGGAACAGGAGGTCAAACCAATCGGTGTTGGTTTTGCCGTAGCGCATTAAAAAGGCGCGCAGGGCTTCGGGGGTATTTTCCAGCGGAATGTTACCGGCATCGTCCCCGTTCAGGCGCTCGTACATTTTGCCGAACACGCCAACGTCGCCGCGGGAAAGGATGTTGGAGCTAAGGATGCCTTTGCGTTCCAGCTCGCCCAGCACAGACATTTGCTGTGCGGAGTTCATGATATTGAAGTTGCTGTAGGTAGGTTTCAGCTGTGTGCTGAAGTTACCCGTGTAGGTTACCACGGGTTTACCTACACGTCCTTTTTTGGTAGTGATCACCACTACGCCGTTCATGGCGCGCGCGCCGTATAACGCCGTAGCGGCGGCATCTTTCAGGATGTCGAAGCTTTCAATATCATTTGAGTTAAGGCCTGCAACGGCGGAGCCCAGCAAGGTGGTAGGGTCACCGCTGGACAGCTGATCATTGGATATGTTCACTACATCTTCCAGCACCACACCATCTACTACCCACAGGGGTTTGTTATCCCCGTTAATAGAGGTTGCACCGCGTACGCGTACTTTAGGCGCGGTACCAAATGTACCGGACACGTTCTGGATGGCCACCCCGGCAACGCGGCCTTCCAGCATACGGCTTACATCCACCACACCGTCCATCTTGGCATCTTCCATTTTTAAGCGGGTGGCGGCGCCGGAGAATTTGTTCTTATCTATATTCTGAAAGCCGGTTACCACTACTTCATTTAAGCGTGTAGGCTTTTCCGTTAATTGTATGACCAGTGTGCCGCCTTTGTAGGTGGCCAGGTTCAGCTCTTCCAGCTTATAACCGGTACCGCTGAACACCAGGATGGCATCGCTGCTGATGCGTTTAAATTCAAACTCGCCTTTTTCATTGGTCATGGTACCGCGTGAGGTACCTTTTACCCCGATGGAAATGCCTACCAGCGGCTCTTTCTTTTCAGAGGTTACCACGCCTTTTACATCAATGGTCTGCTTCTGCTGCGGGGTGGTAATAGCCCTGATAGATAAGCCTTCTTCCGGACGTATTGTTTTCTTCTCGCTTTTGCGGATAACAACGCGGTCATATACCACGGAGTAAGAAAGGGAGTACGGCGTAAGCAGCTTATCCAGCAAGGCGCCTACTTTTTCATCGTGTGCGTGCAGGTTTACGCGGTTGGCTTCCAGCGCTTCGGTATTTACATATACGAAAGATATGGAGGCCAGGTCTGCAATCCGTTCCAGCGCATCTTTCAGCACCACATCTTTTAATTCGACCGTGATCTTTTTGTCGAGCGCATTTTGCGCGCTCCTTACGCCTGCTGCCGGGCTTTTCATCACGCCCAGCATGAACAGGAGTACCAGTGATAATTTTAAATAGAGCGTCTTTTTAATGCGCATGTTTCACTTTATTGTATATTAGCGTTGAGTACAGCTGGCAGGGCATGCCTTCTCCATTAGCGTTCCGTTGGTTGTTCAGAACACTTGTACCGTTAAGGAAATAGGATCTCCGTCCCGGACCTCTTAAAGTCCAGGCAATAGTTTAGCAGCTGTAAAACAGCGCAACGTTCTTACGGATTATTAACCTTGTAAAAAATAAGTTGGACTAACCGGGTTGCGGTTGTCGTAACAGCTCCATCATTTGATTAGTTTTTTGGTTGACTCTAATTCTGTACTACTTCTATTATGCCACTATGGCTGGTTACCGGGCAAAGAAAGCCCATTCCGGTTCGTTCAGGAAACCAGACAACAATAGATTCTCTGCAAAACAGTTTTTCTGTTTGGATTAACCTTGTCTTTTAATGGTTACCCCGGATCTGACAATAGGGAACTTTTCATGCTGGCGATTAGTTTGGTTTTCAATTCAACTAGGTTTCTTCTACTGTGTTATTTGCTGTAACTTTCTTATAAACAGCTGCCACCGGTTATTGTGTAGCTGTTGATACTACTATCCTTACGTATGTTCGCATTTAAAGAGATCGCAATCAAGGTAAGCGCTTTATCTATATCGTCGGTTGTGTTAAAATCTCCGTTAAATACACAATGGCGGATCTTTTCGTGGGTGATGATGGTGGTATTGTAATACCGTTCCAGGTCACTGACCACCTTATCCAGCGTTACGCCTTTGTACATAAACTTACCGGAGCGTTTTTGCGCATAAAAGCGGGCATCGTCTTCAGCATCCAGCATTTGCAGCTGGTCGGTTGCTTTGCTGTATACTGCGCTTTTGTTGGCGGTAATGATCATTGCCTGATCCCTTCCTGCGGCCTGGCCTTTTGCCCGTACCTGTACGCGGCCGCTTACTACTACTACCCTTGCGGCGCCTGCATCCCTGGCTTCTATATTAAAGGTGGTGGCCAGCACCGTGGTATTTATGAGGGAGGAATGAATAACAAAAGGTTGTTTATCATTATGCGCTACCTCAAAATACGCTTCTCCTTTTAAGCTTACCTCACGTGTATCTTCACTAAAGCTCTCCGGATATTCCAGTGTGGAGCGGGGTTCAAGTGATACCAGCGATCCATCCGGCAGCTTTACTGTTTTACGTTCGTTATTTGTTGCTACCACCTGTGGTTTAACAGACTGGCGGGTAAGGGTATAAAAGCCGATACCTGCTAACAAAATGGCTGCTGCCGCTGCTGCCCACCGTGTATAGATCCTGGCCGTATTCCTTTTTGGTTGTGAAAGGTGTGGCGCGGGTATATCCATATCCCTGTGAATGCGCTCTAAAAGATCTTCTGAAACTTTCCTGTCGAGCGTATGTTTAACGGTCTCCAGGTCGGTATTGAATTCTTCTGCGGCTAATGCTTCAAGCTCTGAAAGATCGTTCTCATCCAAATACTGCAGCATCCATTCTTTCTCAGCAATCGTCCATTCCTCTGTATGTAATAAATGCCTGAGATATTCCTTCCTATTGTGCACGCTGTCGTTTGTTTAATTTAAATACAATGAAGTGTAAAAAAAGGGTGGGTGTTCCTTCCAAAAATTTCATATATTATTTAGAATAATACGAAACAGGGTGTTCCTGACACGAAAACCTTCACCAGTCGCGGTTCAGGAAGAGAAGGAATAACAGCACATACCTGTGTTCTGCGTTCTTCTGGATGTAATCGTTGAGTTTAACCATGGCTGCGGATAGGTGTTCTTTGACGGTGTTCCGGGAAATATTAAGCTCATTGGCTACTTCCTCATAGGTTTTGCCTTCCAGCTTACAAAGGGTTACAATACGGCGGCGCTGGGGCGATAGTTCTGCGATAGCCTGCTCCAGTAAATGGTATTGCACTTCCTGCAGGACTTTACGGTCCGTTCCGGATTCTTCGCCGGGGGCGAGGGCCAGGAGCTTCTGGTGAAAGGTTTGTTCACGCAGTTTCTTGCGGCTGTAATTCACAGACAGATTAAAACTGATCACAAACAACCAGCCTGCTACTGACTGCGATGCCCTGATCTCTTGTCTTTTTTCCCACAGCTTGATAAAAACCTCCTGTAAAATGTCTTCTGCAACTACTGTCTCTTTCACGAGCTTCAGAATGTTGCGATAAACTACTTCGTGATACTTCCAGTACAGGGTATCAAACGCGGCCACTTCATTTTCGTGTAACCGTTCTACTAATACTGCATCTAATGTGTTCATGTCGGCATTTGGTTGTAAAAGCAGTCCCGCTTCCCCCAAAGCATTGTTCCCTCTTTTTGCATCATAAAATAGTGACAATTCCGATCACTTTATAACAAAAACTTAAATTAAAATATTTGCAAATGTGCTTTGCGTTGATAAGTATGTCCTTCCAATTCCGGGATAACACTAAAGTGGGTGGTGGGATAAACGGTCCTAATTGCCTATTTTGAACGGACAAACAGTTGTATTTATGATAAGAAGGACCCTATTACTATGGATTTTTTTCCTGGTATACACTTTATCGTATGCCCAGGACCGTTACACTTTTACCAGGGGCCTGATCAGCGGGCCCAGTCATCAATACGGGCGGCAGGCGCTGTTCACCGACCAACTGGCCTACCTGCTATATACCCGGCAGCTTAGCACACCGGCAGCCGGCGGCAGCGTACCCGGTTTGGATAATACGCCGGGCAGCTGGCAACCTATTGAAGCCGACAGCGCCGGTATGTTCAAAGGCCGCCTGATCAACAACGGGTACCTGTACCTTACATATGATGCACCTGCGGCGCAAACAGCTGTGCTGAATATCACCGGGCACCAGATGGTGTATGTGAACGGAGAACCGCATGCCGGCGACATTTACCGCTATGGCTGGATGTATACGCCTGTGCAGCTGAAGAAAGGGCTGAACGAGTTTTATGTGCGCACGGCCCGCAGCTTTGGCAGGCAGGGCATACAGGCGCAGCTGCTATTTCCCTCTAAACCGGTGTACCTGAGCACCGCCGATTCTACCCTGCCGTTTATTGTAACCGGCAAAGCCAATACGGAGCTGTGGGGCGCAGTAGTAGTTATTAACACCAGCAAACAAGCGCTCAAAGGCTTACAGATCAGCGCCGGCATACAGGGCAAAGAAGTGGTAAGCACCCTGCCGGACATTGCGCCCATGAGCACCCGCAAAGTGGGCTTTAAAATGGATGCGAGCCAGCTGCAGCAGAAAGGCACGGCTTCCTGCGCACTGATACTAACGGAGAGCAATAAACGAAATATAGACCAGCAGAATATTACCTTACAGGTGGTGAACCCGGGCGACCATTATACCAGCACCTTCGTAAGCCAGATAGACGGCAGCGTGCAATACTACAGCGTATCGCCACAGGAAGGCAGCACCGGCGGCGCCCCTGCCCTGTTCCTTTCCGTGCATGGTGCGGAGGTACAGTCTATAAACCAGGCACGCGCCTACAAGCAAAAAGACTGGGGTGTGCTGGTAGCGCCTACCAACCGCCGTCCGCGCGGCTTTAACTGGGAAGACTGGGGCCGGCTGGATGCGCTGGAAGTGCTGGATATTGCGAAGCAAACCTTCTCCCCCGACCCTACTAAAATATATTTAACCGGCCACTCTATGGGCGGGCATGGCAGCTGGTACCTGGGCGCCACCTATCCCGGCAAATGGGCCGCTGTAGCTCCTTGTTCCGGCTATCCTACCTTAACAGGTTACGGATCTGCCGACGGACTTATACCGGATTCCCCGAAAAATAATACGGAAAAGATATTACTGCGCGCCAGCAACCCCAGTAATGTTTTAAAGCTGGCTAATAATTACAAGGCTGCCGGTGTGTATGTATTACACGGCGATAGCGATAAAGTGGTTTCTGTTGAATATGCACGGCAAATGAAACGCGTATTGTCCGGCTTTCATGCAGATTTCAGCTATTATGAATACCCCGGCGGCGAGCACTGGTACGGCGATAAATGCGTGGACTGGCCGCCGCTGTTCCAGTTCCTGCAATGGCATACCATTTTGCCGGACAGCAACTGGCAGCATATTGATTTCACTACGGCCAACCCGGCCATTTCCTCCGGCATGCGCTGGGCGCATATTTTGCAGCAACAGCATTCGCTGGAATACAGCCGCATACAGCTGCACCGCAGTGAGGATCACCGCAGCATAACCGGTACCACTGATAACGTAGCTACGTTAGCGTTAGATCTGAAAGATATACCTGCAGGTACTATTACCGTTACGCTGGATGGCACTCCGCTTACGATCACGAAATCAGACACGGTGGTTTATTTACATAAACAGGCACAATGGGCGGTAGGCACATTGCCTGCCGCTACTGAAAAAGGCCCGCAACGTAACGGCACCCTGAAAGAGGCCTTTAATCACCGAATGGTATTTGTATACGGCACCGGCGGCAATGCTGCAGAAAATGAGTGGGCGTATAATAAAGCCCGCTATGATGCAGAAACCTGGTACTACCGCGGTAATGGCGCAGTTGACCTGGTGGCGGATAAGGATTTTAAACCCGCTGCTTACCCTGACCAGGGCATTGTTCTATACGGACATGCAGGCAGCAATAAAGCATGGAATGTTTTGCTGAAAAACAGCCCTATACAGGTGAACCGCGGGCAGCTGCAGGTGGGTGCAAAACAATATACCGGCGATGCGCTGGCCGCCTATTTTGTATGGCCGCGGGAAGATAGCAAAACCGCCAGCATTGCCGTGATCAGCGGCACGGGCATAACGGGGCTGCATGCCGCGGAAGCGAACCAGTATTTTGCCGGAGGGAGCGGTTTCCCGGATTATATGATCTTTAGCGCGGAGCTGATGAAAGGGGAGATTGGAGCGATTAAGACGGCAGGATTTTATGATAATGAGTGGAAGGTGAAGGAGGAAGAGCAGGTAATTAACAATTAATATATTGCCGGTGATATTGAATTGTGTTTTGGTACAGATGGCAGCCGGCATTGGTAAGTAAGTAATCGTTCCATAACTGCATTCTTAAAAAAATAAGGGTTCATCTTCTGTATACAGAGGATGAACCCTTGATATTTATTATGGCAATTACTTATTGATACAACCTTAGCTTCCCGATCAGGGTTTTACCTTCCGGTGTGGTTACATTCACAATATATAACCCTTCCATATACCGGCCGGATAAACGGAAACGTTCGCCTTTCAGCACTTCCCGCTGTATTTCTTTGCCCTGGCTGTTTTGTATGGTGAGCAGGCTGCCATCCCAGTTCTCTTTGCCTTGCAATAACAGCTCGCCGGTTTCTGTGTTGGCGGTTAATTGCAGCTTTACGGCTTTGGCGGGTACATCTACATAACCCACATCATCACCAATGGCCTGGCGGCGCTGGCAGTTGCTAACGGTAACGGTAATGGCATCACGGCCACGTTCTTCCGTATACAGCTCGGAAGCGGCATAATACACGGTGGTTTCCGTTGGGTTTACCTTAAAGGTGCTGCCGGTGTGTAATAACCTGCCGCCTTTAGGAGCATCGTACCACAGGGTTTCGGGAAAAACATGACCAGAGGTGGCAATCAGCACGGCATTGTCGCCCGCGCAGATGCTGAATTGCTCATAAGGGATCTGCAGGTTCAGCTCATTGGTCCAATTGGCATGTGTTAGAACGTGGTGGTTATTGGAACCCTGGGCATAGGCAATGCAGGGGCTGGTGATGGCCAGCAGCAACGCGCATATTAAACGCATAGCGCTGCGATTAAATGAATTTTCCATGATGATATTAAATTTAACTGGGGCTGCTAAAAGGATGCTGTTGTATCAGACAGAGCGAATAGACTATAACGTTTCAATTGTTTTGGCTTCTCATATTTTCTGTGGAACGGTTAAACCTTACAATGTGCATCTTTTTAACGGTCTCTATAAAGTATCGCTAATTTAAGAAGATTTATAACACCAACCACCTACATAAATGGGTAGGTTTATAAAAAAGAGGTTTACAAAACGAAACGGCTGCATCACAGAATGATACAGCCGCTGTATTTTTAGTTATGCCAGTAAAATTATGGTTGTGATTCCACCAGCACGATCTTTACCGTAATATTCGGGGGAGCTTCGCCGGCGGTGGTGCCACCTACGGTCTGTGATTCGATGGTTAGGCTACCGGTGGTATGTGTATAAGAGTAGCTATAACCTGCATATGTTTCGGGAATAGCTTCAAAGGTGCCGCCGGCATCGGCGGATACGTATACCACTATTCCAAAATTCTGGTTCACCTGGTCGGTTATTTCCGGCATGCTTAGGGTTACGGCATAGCTTTTTCCATTGTTAACCAGCTTCCAATCTCCATGGAGAATATCGGTTTGAATCGTTTGGTTAGGGGTAACATACTCATACTTCTTGGTACAGCCAGTGATCCAAACGCTCATCACTAACAGTGGCAAAAATAGCAATGCTTTCATACTGTGAATTTTAGTTATATACAGGAAGATTCAAGTATGATATAACAAAGACAATGCCGATTCTTGCTGTTTGCTTTCTGGATTGCTGTTCGGAGGGCTTCTTCCCGCAGGTCCAGCTCCGGACTGCGCCCGCCTGTTTGTGCACACATGATGCGTTGGAGGGCGGGATCAATCCATTGCAAAGGCGGCATGGTCAAACACCTCCTTGATGTCTTCGGTGTCGTCCACTTCTTCGCCGCTGCAAATGAATACGGGCAGGCCGCTATCCAGGTCAATCACCTTTTTGAGCTGAACTACGATGGGCTTGAAGTGCTGGCTGGCTACAAACATGTATTTGTCTGTAACCCTGGGTAGTGCATTTACGATGGTTTTGAGGGTGCGGGCTACCAGGATGCCGGTTTCATTCAGCAATTCACAATTAATGGTAATAGTATACCTGTTCATAGGATGGGTGGTTTTCAGGTGAAACGGTTTGTGTACGTTTAACAATAACGGTCTTTGGTCTTGGTCTTTTCTTTCTGATTATTCTGTTATCTAAAATAACCAAAAAAGGAGGGTGTTACTATTCCTCAAAATAGTATTATTGTTAACTCTCTCCATTCTGAATCCCTTTCCAGTAGCTGCTATTAGCAGGTATATCTTTATTTTTCCCTATGAAGGATGCGCCGGCAGGGTGGTTACCAATTGTTTACGTTTCCCGTTTGGGGCAGGGGTATTATGTGGTTGTGTAAAAGGTCGCCGGGCAACTGGTGAGGATGTCAACACCTTTTGCGGCTGTTTTTCCGGGAGGAGCACACCTATCACTCCTGATTGCATGCAGGAAAGGTCTGCGGAAGTGTACACCTGGCCGTTACCTCCTTCATTTAAGTAACGTATCTGCAGCACCATGATGGTGGTAACATTCTTTTTATGCGACAGCTCCAGCACCGGTACCACTCCATCCTGCAAGGTCGTACAAGCCACGGCTACAGCGGTTTTATGGCAAATGCCGGCTTCAAGGTCCACAGATAATGCTGCCACCTGTACCTGGATATGGGTGGCAAAACGGGGATGCTTGAGCAGCTCCTTCCATTTGCCGGGTAGTGAAACGTGTACACGGGAGGCAGATGGGCGGGTAATATTTACCTGGAAAGGCAGGCTGGCCTTTTTATTAAAACGGAAGCCCGTAAGCGTTTGCTGCAAGGCAGCAGGTGTAAGTGTGCGCTGGCCGCGCGGATGTGCAGCATCTTTTAACAGTGCGCTGTACAATGTTTTATTAAGCCGGTTCACCAGCGTACCATCATGCGGCAAAGGCCATAAGCCGTTCATTGCATCGCGGATCAGCTTAGCGGCCTTACTGGCTTTGCCAAATTCGCCTGCACTTTGCCGGCTGGCCGCACTCTGGCTGTCGGGCCGGTAATTGGGCATACTGCGGCAGCAGGTCTTATTACCCCTGCGGTAGAAGATCAGTCCTCCTACCCTGCCCTCCATCTGAATAGCGCCTGTTACTATAGCCATCGTAGTATTTTCCTTAATAACAGGCAGGTTACGCTAAAGGTTCACACGGGTTGAAATAAAGTAAATGGTGGGTATAAGGTGGACTTGATGTGGGTATCATGCGGGGAAGATGTTGGCTATAGCAGGCCTTCTTACCCTATTTTTAAACCTGTTGGCTATAAATATCGCATACCAGATATTTTTGCTACATTTATACTATTACCGGTAAACCCTCTATAACTATGTTCACATATTCCTCTTCAGATCAATCCTATTCCAGCTCCCGCTCAGCTGCTGATGAACAAACACCCGTACCTTCCACTGCTGCACCCTTACAAAGAAATGCGGCCAATATGGACGAATTGGTACAGGGCAAATTTCCTGCCCAGCTACAGCCGGAAGAGGAAGAAAAATTACCACTGCAAGGCAAATTCGTTTTACAAAGAGCTGCTTTGCCGGAAGAGGAAAAACCCGTACAGGGAAAATTCACCACCCAGCTGCAAGCCAATAATACCGGTATGCCCGACAGCCTGAAATCCGGCGTGGAAAACCTTTCCGGTATGGATATGTCTGATGTAAAGGTTCACTATAACTCCAGCAAACCAGCCCAGCTAAGCGCGCTGGCCTATGCACAGGGCAATGATATTCACGTAGGCCCCGGCCAGGAAAAACATTTGCCGCATGAGGCGTGGCATGTGGTGCAACAACGCCAGGGACGTGTGCAGCCTACCATGCAAATGAAAGAAAGTGTGCCCGTGAATGACGACCCGGGATTGGAGCATGAAGCGGATGTAATGGGCGCGAAAGCGGCGAATGGGTAAATTATTCTCTTACCGGTTATGCAATAACAATGTTCGGTCAACAAGCTGCCCACAAGGGCTCCCTGCACACAGCTGCAGCAGCCAACTATGCGGGTACCGGTGGTGTAGCTATAAAACCACCGGTACTCCAGCTCTCTACAGCAAAGGAAGAACCATTCAGCCCCCAGGAAAAAAGCAGCCCTGTACAAGGCCGTTTTATCTTAGCTAAAGCACCGGCACCGGCAAGTATACCTGTTGTGCAAAGGATTGACTATAGCGATGCTGCGCTTAACAGGAAAAGAAGGAAAGCGCTGGTAGGACTGGAAATGACATTTACGAACGCATTTACCCAACAACATTTTACCAACGATGGCTTTCAACCGGAATCTGAAAAAGCGAAGGTAGACCAATATAAAAATGCGTGGCGGCAAAGGGCTGCTGCTGACCTGATTAACATTAACGCCAATCAGCCTGCAGGAGCAAATGTTGCGTTAACGGTCACCCAGGAAGCGCATCCACAGGGCGACCGGCATATATACGGAGAATTTGGCCTTTTAAAATTCCGCTATACTAACCTGAAAATATCCCAAAACCACATAGATGCTGCAGATCAAAGTGATAGTTCTGACTGGTATGATGAGGAGAAGGTACACCCTGAAATGCAAAATGTAATGCAGGATGCAGGCGACTGGTGGTGGGGATTAACCCTTGACCCTGCAGCTTTTGAGATGCTTACCAAACCTACTACCTGGCAGGTCTATGAATTTTCACAGGTAGCTGATGTTGTGGATCAAACCATTTATGGCGGCGCGGCAGCACAGGGATTAACTGCCGAAATTGGGAAAGGCGGAGGACAGATCAATGTTGATTTTGAAACAGGATTTGACGAAGACCATAATAAAGTGCTGGATACTATTAATAATGCAGAGAAATCCGATGCATGGAGAGATAGCAACCTGAGAGAAGCTTCGGACTACAACGGTCCTTACATTTATAACAGCACCCGGGTAAAGGCCGGCCAAAAGGGCGTAGAACGGGATGTGATAAAAGCAGAATGGGATACGATCTATAAAAGATTCAAAGGGAACCTGAATGACACGGAAGACTGGGCACGTTTTAAAGCAGCGTATATTGCTTTTCTAAAGCAATACCCGGCCCTTCAACAAACTAAAAAAGATTACTTACAGAAACTGGAGCCTTTATTTACAGGTACAGAGACAGATAATGACAAAGATGTTATGCACTTCCAGGCGGTAAATGTGGGACACGTTTCAGACAAAAAACCTGAAAAAAGGAGGGTTGAATTCCGCGACCTGCGTGCACAGCAGAACAGGCAGGAAGTGCTGGATGCAATAGATCTTACTTTTTCCGTGATCCCTGACCTGGAAGAGGATTAAGCTCCATGCGGTTTTAAAGTAATTTATGACATACGGATGGTTTGGTGCGGGAGAGGCGTCAATAAATGCCGGGAAGGCAGGTGGCCGGTTATCAATGGATGGAGATGGAGGAAGTGACTGGTTGGGGACAGGGAACAAATAAAGGCCGGGGATTCTTTGGAAGAAGCCAGAAGGAAGCGAATTGCCGATTTATTCAAACGTGACCATCGCAGCAAGATATCTTACGTAAAAGGCAACAGATCAGGTTCTAAAAACTCCTGTTTTGCCCGTGGTGAATTATAAATATCCACTCCATAGTGAAAACCCAGCAGCTCTTTGAAGTTGTATTTTAACCTTGGGAACCTGGCAATAAAATCAGGGAAATTATCAACCGGTTCTTTGTCTATGAAGTGCTTTACGGCTTTGATGGCTGCTATGGTCAGGGTTTTATTGTATTTATCCCGTGCGCCAACAGAATCTACAAAGGCTATTAGCTGACTGCAGATGTTTTGTATCGCCTGCTCAACACCATATTTCTTCACATGGATCCAGGCAAGCCGGATGTGGGCTTCGTGCGTAAAGACAGCCGGAGATAATTTGCAGGCTGCAAATTGTGCTTCAAAGGTGCTGTCGTCTAAGAGAAAGTGCTGTTCCATATGGTTTAAATGTTTACTCAAAGGTTACTTTTCCTTTACCGTCAATGTTCGTTCTTCTGTCAAAAATAAAGTCAATATACTGCCGTCAGTAAAATAAGCGTGTATCTTATAAGTATGCTAATAAAGTATAGGGAATGCGGTATTCATTTAGCCGAAAATAGTAAAATTTTCAGCGTGAAGGGTTGAATATTTGTATGTTTATTACCTGGCGTGATAATTATTTACGGCTTTCAGAAAAAAATTCATAAATGAGAAGGTTTTATTTTCTTCTTTTATTATTAGGGTCAGCGATCTCTCCGGCAGTTGGTCAGTCCATTGTTAATTTACCCAACGACACGGTATTAACGGCTCTCATGCAAAAGTATAAAGTGCCGGCTTTAGGCATTGGCGTTATCGAAAATGATGAACTAAAAAATGCAAAGGTCCTGGGTGAATTGAAATCAGGGGCGCCGGCGCCAGTCAATACTATCTTCCAGGTAGCATCACTTACCAAGCCTATTGTGGAGATGACCACATTGCGGTTAGTAAGCAAAGGTCTTTGGTCGCTTGATGAACCCCTATCCAAATATTGGATTGACCCTGATGTAAAGAACGATCCAAGAAATAAGCTCTTAACTACCCGTCACGTGCTTTCACATCAAACCGGTTTTGTTAATTGGCGCTGGCTTCATTCAACCGGTAAACTTGCCTTCGATTTTGAGCCAGGCACTAAAACCCAATATTCCGGTGAGGGTTTGGAATATCTCAAACATGCATTAGAGGTTAAATTCAAAATGCCGCTTGCTGCGATCGTAAACCAATATCTTTTTAAGCCGGATGGCATGAAAGACACCCATTTCTTTTGGGATGGCAGCGTAACAGCCGACAGATATGCGGCACCCCATAATAAAGCAAATGAACCATACGAGATAAGAAAAAATAAAGAAACAAGCGCTGCAGATCTGCTAATGACTACCGTGAACGATTATACGACATTTGGCGCAAATATTTTAAAGAGGAAAGGGTTAAGCGATAAGGTTTGGCAGGACATGATACACATACAATCAAAAGAGCCGGATGCAAAATTCGGACTTGGTTGGGAAGTGTTTAATAATCTTAAAGGGAAAGAATTTGCACTGGTACATGGCGGCAGCGATCCCGGCGTAAGAACAATAATTATCCTTTTACCTGAATCGAAAAGAGGCTTAGTGATCTTTACCAATAGCGATAATGGCATGCCCCTTATTAAGGATATTATAAGAGCGGCGCTGGACATTGGAGAAGAATTACTCGAAAGGGCAAAATAAAAACGCTATACACTAGATGTGCTCAATTTGCCTTTTCACATGCCTAAGGGCTTTCCTGGTACAAAAGGTTTGATAAGGCACTGAAAAAACGGGACCCAGCAGCCTGGTTAGGAAGTTGCCGGGTGTTGAATAGGTTTGGATCTTAAATATCCGCTCATCGTTCAATTGCTCAATAGTAAAGATGGAAATACCTTTCTCAACGTGACCTTCCAGCGTTTCGTAGCTAAATCCTTTTTTGTTTGGCAGGTTGATGATCTCGCTTATTCTTACCCCGAAAATTATTTTTTGTGAAAAGGCCTTTAGCGGTGGTATGCAGGCCTGCTGCACGATTGTGTCTCCAACTTTCATTTTCCGGTTTTCATCCTGCCATTGTGTTTTAAAAGCCATTATATTATCCGGAAAGATCTGATAGTTAAACAGGAAGGTCAGATCCAGTTCGCTAATTGTTTTTGTTGTAATAAGATTGATGGTAGTGACCTTTTTTACCAACCGGGTTGTGTCATAGGTCATGACCGGTTTGGTTTTTAAGAGATCAAGGTGTTTTTTGAAATTAGCGCTTTGGTTGGTGAGGTAGATCTTCATAGGTTCTCCGATTTCTTCTTTATATGCACCAATACCCTTTCATGTATCTTATGAACAATGTAGTTACTCCAAAGCCGCCAGTAAAAAGCCGGACGAATGTTGTGATAATACCAGGTTGTTCCTTCCAGAAGGGTGTTGCCATTTGCTAACCTTGTAAGCTTAAACTGGCCCTGTTTGGAAACAAAATAGTCGTGCAAATGCGGAGTGTCAATATCCCAAAAACTCAGTTCTTTCATTGGTGCTGGTTGTTCCACTACGTCAAACCTTAAAAGCCGCGGCTGATCCCAAACGGTTATTGGCTCTACAAAACTACCCGTTGTAAAATTGCAGTGTCTGACCGCACCAACGCCTGCCCCTTCAATCTTTGCATTTACTGGATAAGCAATCCCTGTTCTAAAAATAAATTCTGATGGCTTTTCCAACTCCGGAAATTCAATTACGTTCTTCCATACTGTTTGTGGGTCGGCATTAATTTCAATAGCGGTAACAACGGACGTTAATGCCGGTTTATTGTCCTTTTCCGTAAACGACATTGCGGGAATACTAACTATTAAGAGAAGTAAAGTTGTAGGCGCATTGCCCGGCATTTTGCTGATAATGGCGTAGCCAATTAAAGTTCCGGCCCAGGTTAGTAAAACTACAAATGGCGCTGCCATCATAATACAAATAACCCCTTCAATTGCAAAGATCAGCAGTCCTACCATAAAGATACCAAGCGTTAGAAGCCCGATCTGCCAGGCTTCCCGTTTAGTGATCTCTTTTTTAATGCCATATAAAATCACGGGGCTTACGCCAATAAAAAGCGGTGTTAACACAAATAAGGCAATTCCATATTGCCCAATACCATGAATGCCCCAGAGCGATAGCAGCCCTGCTATAATAACAGTAAATCCAACAGCAGCCCATTTAAGCTTTTTATCGCCTGTTGGCAATATTTTCTCAAGTTGTTTTCTCATTTCATAGATAATTACTAATCCGTTTCAGACGCTATCATTCCAACATACCAGTTCTTTACTGGGTTATAAACGGTCCAGAAATAACTTCCCCACCATTCTCTTCCCGGTTCAAATATTATAGAACAATCTGTATTCCAGGTATATATGATCAGCCTTTCCAGATCGCTGAAAAAGAAATCCATGAAGTCTAAAAGGTACTCCCCTCTCTTTTTTATTTCCTTTCCAAGATGCATATTGTAGGGTGGTTCCATAAAAGTATGTACAAAGCCTCCTGTATTTTGCGGATAAAGCGACTGAAACTCTGCTGCGATCTTGTTGATGTCTATTTTATTGGCAGGCACCTCTTCCTGGTCATAGCAGAAATATGCGTTGAGCGTTTCGTTGCCCAATTGGCCTCTGATAAAGGGTTTCTTGTTGGCCAGGTCAAAATGAAGGCCCAGAAAATCTCTTACATCTATTTTTTTTCCGCTTGGATCCAGTTTGGTAAAGTCGGTTTGCGCTATGCTGGAATTTGATCTTTTGTTCGGAGGCAAGACCTTGTTAATATGAAAATTGCACTCGTAATTCTCTTTCTCTAATGTTTGCCGGGCTGTAACCAGATGTGCGGTATATTCATCCGGCATTTCTCCTAAATAGTTTTCGGATATTTCAAACACAGACATTCTTACCGCTCCCCCTTTTTTATCGTAATCTGTTAACCGGTCCGTTATTGCCTGGTCGTTTATTGCATTGATGTTTACCATTATAACACTTTTCTTAAAACCGTTGCATTCGTTAACCCATATTCCGCCAGGCGCTGATTCAGGTTTGATAAGATATAATCCTGCTCTACCGGAAATTTTTCCGCAAGGTGTTTATAGTGCGGCAATAAACGTTTATCTTTTATACCTGAAAGGGCCTGCAGCGCCGTATGGATAACGCGATTTGAAGGATCGTTCAGGCCTTTTATAAAAGTATCTATAAACTGCTGCCTGTTATTTAGCTTACCCAATGTATAGAATGCAGCAACCCGTATATCTTCATCCTCTTTTTCTGTGAAGGGAATGATAAGCGGCCCAAAATTACCTCTGGTTTCCGTGAGCAGATAAGTACAAAACCGGAAGGTTTCACCATCATCGATCCTGCTGATGTTTGCTTCTATAACCGGCGCCCATTCCCTGCTCTTATCTTTTGCGTACCAATAAACAAACCGGAACGCTGATAACAGATCCGTTTTAACTAATTCAATTAAATAAGGTTTTGCCTTTTCGTAATTGAATTTGCACAGGATCTGAATCAATTGAGCGTTGATCCCGCGCGTATGTTGAAAGACCTGCTGCTCTATATTTTCAACAATTTCTTTCTGGAGTGTATGCTTATTTAAAATTCCATTTAAACAGTCTGCTTTTTGTTCCTCATCCTTTGCTGACAGGAATAATTCTAACAGCTGCTCTTCTAACCCACCCATTGAATAACCAAACCAGCTGGGTCCGCCCTGCATCAGCTGGCCGGAGATCACTTCATCCAGCCACCGCTCATACCAGTCTAAAAAATTGCTTTCAAATGCAAAACGGGGCTTTTGTGCATCTATGTCTAAATTCACCACCCTGCCTGTGTATGGGCCATTGAGCACTATACCGTGTAAATAGCTACAGCCCTGTGAGCCAATGGGAAGAATACCGCCGAATATCCTGCCTCTTTCATTTCCATAACCTTCATCGGAAAGGTCATCGTTTAGTTTTTGTGTCAATGATGCCCAATAATCATCCGGCATTTTAGGATAAATAATACAGCCGTTCTTAAGATCTCTTTCTACCGTATCGTGGATCAATTCATCTACATTTTTCCCAAGCGGATAAATGCCGTAAAACGGGCCTGCTGCGGAGCTGGCATATGCATTACCTCCATTTCCTACCTGTAATAAAAAGGCTTTGTAACAGCCGGGAAGCTCTATGGAATATTGCTGTTCAAATTGGGTTACTTCCTCTACTGTTGCGGGTTTGCTTAATGTATACTTATGGCTGTCTGCGCCAAATACTTTTAGTTTTGTGTCCGCTTTTTTTGCGGCCAGCAGTTTCTGTTTTATTCTTTGTACCTGTTCGTTATATGCTGTCATTGATACTCGTCGCCGGTTGAACATGGTAAATATACAGAATATGTTTTTTATCCTACACCGTTTTCCCCTCCTTCCCAAACTCCTTGCGGATACCATTCACTACATCCTTATGCAGTATGGTAGTGCTATTGCGTTTCAACGCCATCAGGCAGCTGTAACGGCTCACGTTAATGATAGCGCCACCGGCCAGCTCGTGCTTTTTGGCAATTTCTTCCAGGTTCAGCTTTTCTTCCAGCCGCACATTGGATGGGAATGCCTGCTGCCATAAACGGTAGCGCTGTTCAGCGCCGGGCATAGCGAAGTAGATCATGGATTGAAAACGGCGGCCAAAAGCTTCGTCGATATTGGCTTTGAGGTTAGTGGCCAGCACGATCATGCCGGGAAAATCTTCTATGCGCTGTAACAGGTAAGCTACTTCCTGGTTGGCATAACGGTCGTTGGAGGAGGATGTTTGTGTGCGCTTACCGAACAATGCATCTGCTTCATCAAAGAACAGGATCCAGTTCTGGTTGGCGGCACGGTCAAATACCTGGGCCAGGTTCTTTTCAGTTTCGCCAATGAACTTGGATACGATCATAGACAGGTCTATACGGTACACGTCCATGCTAAAGGTTTTGCCCAGCAGGCAGGCTGTCATGGATTTGCCGGTGCCCGGCGGGCCGTAGAACAGGCTGCGGTAGCCGGGTTTTATCTTACGGCTCATGCCCCAGTCGTTCATGAGGGTATTGCCGTGCTCTATCCAGGCACGGATCTCCTCTACTTCTTCCATAGTATGATCTTCCAGCACCAGGTCGCTCCATTCCAGTCCGGTCTCAATTCGTTTAGCCGGGAAGTTTATACTGTAATCGGGCTTATGGGCGGTGCCTAATGTAAAGTAGCTGAGGTATTCCGGGTACAGGCTAAGGGTGCCGCTGAGCAAAGGCTCTTCTGCATTGGAGGGCACCAGCTTTAAGATGGAATGTTTGGCAAAAAAATGGTCGGGGCCAAACACCTCAATCAGGCGGAAGCGTTGTTCCAGGCTGCTGGCGGCGGTCAGGAAAGCGGCTGTTTCGCCGGTGGGTAAGAAGCCACCGTGGTGCTGTCCCTTAATGCCGCCAAACTCCGTAAAGCCACGGTCGTAGGTAGCATTTTTGGTAAAGAACACATCCAGCAGCTGCGGGCATATATGCGGTATAAGCGCCAGCAGCAGCACCAGGCGTTCTGTTGCATTCATATTGTAATGCTGCACAATCTGCGCATATACGGCGCCGTTACCCTTTAGCTGTGGCGGCGGCAGCTGGTCGGGCAAAGTGGCGCTGCCATCTTCTGCAAAATATTTCTTCATGCGCAGGTCCACCACCTGCTGAAACCAGGCCATTTCCTGGTGCAGGACCGCTGCATTCTCATGGATCATGTGTACACCCATTCTGTATATAATACTTTATCCATCCAGGGGGTTTTGATGGTTCCAATACCCCAGGGAAGCGTTTGCATAATTACGTCGTATCCACGTTGCTCTACACGCAGGAACCAGGCTTCTTCTGTTTCCCGGAGCGCGCCTTCGCGTTGCAGGAAAGATCCCTGAAAGCCTTCTACGGAAGAATTTTTCATTTTCTCCCATTGCTGGATCACTGCCTTCAACATCTGTACCGACAACTCTTTTTCTTCTTCGCTGAGCGTGATCTCCAGGGGTACCGGCGCTGCCAGCGGTAAGTTACATAATACCTTGTTTAAAGCCAATGCATGTTCGGGGTGCTCTTCCAACCCATCTACCGTGAATTGCAAAAAGTGAATGGCGCGGTGCTGTACTTCCTCACTGATAAACTGTCCTTTTTCCAACCAGCCTAAACGCTGAAAAGCAAATGATAAAAAAGGATGCAGCAATACCAGGCCGGCATTGCCAACATAAATAGTTTCCATCTCCGGTGGTTTAATCTGCTCCAATTCGCGATTGTTGGGCAGCTGCTCCTGCGGCTGTTTGCTGATGGCAGCCGGCTTTTGCGTGGTTTGCAGCAGCTGCCTGTCTTTTTCGTAGAGCTGTTGCCGTACCTGCTCCATATGCGCATGGGTGTGCACATATTGTGCGGCCTGCTGCTGCAGGGCAGGTAATATGTTACGCAGGTGCACATATGCGGTAATATTGATGGCGCCTTTACTTACCGCCAGTCTTCCGATAAAACTTTCTGCCGTGGATATGCCGGAGCCGGTAATAAAGTGCAGGAAACGCTGTGCATACTCTGCTGCATGGTGCACTGTAAAATGGCCGGCCAGCAGCTGCATATGGAACTGGCGGAACAGCAGGCGGATCTTTTCCCGCTCCTGGCTTTCGGTGATGATAATATCAAACAGCTGCTGCAGCTCCTTTAAAGCTGCATCGGGCGGGTGCCCCCAGCCAATGTGAATGTCCTGCATCATTTCAAGGAAAGTGGCATCATCCAGCTGTTGGGCGGCCTGCTCTATTAATACGGGGTGTTGAAATACTTTCTGGTAAAAGGATAAACGCTCCTGCCGGTGCTGGCTCCTGTAAAACTGTACGGCTTCACGAAAACCGCCAATGGGTTTATGAATGGTTTGCTGTAACAGCAACAGGCTATCCTGTACAGCATAAATTTCCAGGTTCTGCCGTACCTGTGATTCGTAAATGCCTGCGGGTGGGGTGAACAGGTGGTAAATGGTTACGCGGGCCACCGGCTGTACGCCTGCTGCATTTAAAAGCTGAGTAAGCAATGCAGGCTTTTCGCGGTATAATAAAATGACGGCCTGCTTCAACAGCTCATTGCTGATGGTGCTGCTGATGGTTCCCAGGTAACCTGGTAATTTTTGATGCTCTAAAAAATGACTTAACAGCTCAATGGCCTGCTGCAGCCAGTGCTGCTGCTCTGTGGCGCTGCTAATAGTATCGTACTGGCGGAAACGGTGCAACAGGCGGGATACCGCGGCCGGCATGCTAATACGCGGCAAAGCCTCTGTAGTAGCGGCAACACGCAGTTCAGGCACTTCCTGCCACAAGCCATCCTGTATAACCATGGTACCAGCTGCCGGCGGTGTAATGGCCTGCTGTAACCAGCCTGCCAACAGCTCACGTACAGGCGTAGGCGTTGCGCCCATTGCCTGCCATAACAGGAACAGCTGGTTCAGTGTTTGGGGCGATGGCGTAATAACATTCGCTGCTGCGGAGAGCCGCTCCCGGTAGTTGGCATATAACCATTCCAGCATTTTACCTACCAGCTCCAGTGTTAGCTGCTGGTTAAAGGCGCCTGCTGCAGCGGGCAGCTGACCGGTGGCCAGGAAATGCTGCCACCATTCCAGCACCTGCCGGGCAGTTTGTTCCTTTTCAGCGGCAGTAGCGGGTACAATGCCCTTACGGATATTATCCAGCAAAAGATGCTGAACCGGTATGCTGCCGGCAGGATGGTAAACTGCTGCCCATGCTGTTTGCTGCTCATTTATCAATTGCTGCAAATGACCGGCCAGCACTGCATTTGCAGGCGCTGCATTTTTCATTAACAGCAATAAGCTGCCGGGTAACAGGCCGGTGGCTGCAGCCCATGACTGTATAGCGGCTGTTATAAACGCGGGTACTTCCAATTGTGTATAAGCGCTAAGGGCCCATGCTTGCCAGATGCTCTTCAGGAGCTGCAGCTGCAGGGATTGCAGGCCTGCAACGGCAGGCTGTATCTGCGCACTGATGATCTGCAGCAATGCATATAAACTTTCATAGGCATCCAATACCGGGGCAGGTAATTTTGCTGCCTGCATTAAGCGGAGCAATACTTCGGGTGTTGTTTCCTGTAAGCTGCGTTCTATTGCATAAGGGATGGTGCCTGCATATTTAAATACAGCAATGGCCTGCGGCATGGATTGCTCCATGAGCTGCTGCCAAAGGCTGTTAATCGAGAAATGAGCATAAGTGCTGCCCCACCAGGGAATGCTGCCGTAAAGCAGGCGGTATAACAATACATCACGGAGCTGCTGCTGCTCTGGTGGTATGGCACCGGGGATATCAAACGGCGGTAAGCCGCTGCGGCTATCAGCCCCTGCCCGGATATGCGCTGCGAGCTGCTGCAGCATGGTTTGCTGTATCACGGCAGGTTGCTGCTGTGCGGTTGTTTGCAACAATGCATCCCATCTTTTAAAAGCAGCTTCGCCCGATACTGCATTTAACATTTGCTGTAAAGGCACACGGGCCTGTCTGGCTAAGCTTATCATTTGCTGCTGCAATATTTGCAGGGAAATGGCCGGCGCCCACCAGGGGAAAGATCCATAGAGTAAATAATAGCGGAGCACCGCTACCTGCTCATCCGGTGTGGTATTCTTATGATCCGTGGCATTGGGGGGATAGCGGCCTGCCTTCAGCTGCTCACCGGCATATTCGTCGTAAAGCGTTCTTATAAAACCGCCTACGCTGGCTTCAGCCATATCCTGCTTATAAAATAACACGGCGTTATAGAACAGCTGTAACAGGTGCTCATACGCTACATTAAAGTGCTGTGCCATCTGGCCCAGGTGGCTGCGCACAAACTGTTTGCGGTTAAAGTAAGCGCTGGTTTCCGTGAACAGGTAGTTCAGCACAAACCACCATACTGCCCTTTCCAGTGTTTTACTTTCTGTTTGCAGGATGGTTTGGCGCTGCTGCAGCTGCACAATTTCCCGGCTGTAGCCGAAAATAAAAACGGCTTCTGCGGGTTCAAGCACTGTAACTACCTGCTGAATGGCGGCTATGGGAAACTGGTAGGCAATACGCTGACGTACATACGCAGCCCTGGCAATATCGCGCAGCAAAGCTGCCAGGCGGTTAGGCTCCGCAGCAGCCAGGTGTATGATGGCCAGCTCCGGTTGTTTACGTTCTGCTGCGGTGGCCCACCAGGGCATGGCGCCGCCGAGCAGGTAATAGCGCAACAGCTCAAACAAACGGTCAGCGCCGGTTTTAAGCTGCACCTTGCCCGTAAGTGTGTACTGCTCACCGGAAATACCGTAACGCAGAATATCTGCCAGCGCCTTTTCCAGGGCCGACATTATTTTAGCGGGCAGCTCTGTTTCAACATCTTTATATAAAATAAAACCAAGGTCTAATTCAAGGGTATCCAGCACGGCCACCATTTGTTCCGGTACGATCCTTTGCAGCAGCATATCCATATCGCCGCTGATCCGCTGGCGGAACAGGTGACTGATCCGCTCCTGCAGCGCCAGGGATTGCGCCCTGTTGCTGCTTTGCACATCAAACGTGTACTGGCGGATGATATGGTGCGCCTCACTCATAGATCAAAATAATGTTCTCCTGCCAGCATCTTAATCAATTCGGTGGTATTTTCCTGCAGGTCCTTTTTTTGGCGCAGCAGATCCAGCCAGTTGAAATACTCCTTTTCAAAGCTGCGCATAGCGCCAATGCCTAACCACTTAAACTGGATCACAAACTGTACGGGGGTATGCTCCCGGAACAGCTCTTCTGCAAAAGCCCTGAACTCCGGCAGCTGGAAACGGGCAGGCCATGCAGGAAATACTACGGTAAGGCCAAAACGATAAAAATCTTCCCGCAGCATCTGGCCATAACCCTGCTTCACATAAAACTCAAAGTAGGCTTGCTGCGCTGCGGCTTCTTCCTGCAGCTTGGCTATGGCCTCCTCTCTTTCATCAAAGGTGTACCAGTAAGGATGCTCTTTCAGCACATTACCGTCACGGTCATACATGCGGTAACCAAAACGGCGCTCATAGTTCCAGGGCTTCATCAGCAGATGCTCTACCAGGTAAAACCCTTCGGATTGCTCGCTGATGCTGCGCAGGTGTTTGATCATATCCTGCAGGGCATGCGTAGCATGCGCGCGGGTGCCGGCCCTTATTACCACCCGCCATATTTCATGCTGGCGGTGGCGGTATACTACCAGGTATTCCCGGCGCTCCTCATCATATACAATGCGGTAGTTTTCCATACTTAAGCCATGCTTCAGGAAAGAAACGGGCTGGTTGCCGTAATCGTACCGGTTTTCCGGCGGCGTATCCGGCAGGTCCTGCAGCGTTACCCTGATCACCTCATCGCGCACCGTGTATTCTTTGGTGAGCCACAGATGCATGTGACCGGGCCGTGTATGCACCTCTACTTTTAAATGTTCCGCATCAAATACTTCGCTGAGGCGTTTGCGTTTATCACCGGGTATATATAATAAATGACGGAGCCAGTTCTCATAACCCGACCATTCGCCGGGCGTAAAAAGATCTGCGGTATAATCGAATGAATGCAGGCGGTTGGCGGTTAGCTTCACCACATCGCGGAGAATGCTTGCTTTCCATTCCAGCTCCCGGCTTATGCGGGGCTCACCGGCTGCTGCATCCCCGTATACATGCTCATAAACCGTTACGGGGTATTTCATGAGCGACAGGTTAAAGCGGGCCAGCAAATGATCCAGCACACGGGTTTTACGTTCCTGGTAGGTTTTGCTGGCTTCCTGCTCATGCTGCAGCGCTTTCATATAGGCATTGCCGGTATCTTCCTTAAACTCATCCCATTCCTGTGCCGGCTGTTTTTCTGTAAAGGCGGCCAGCAGATTGCGCACATGCGGTACATTATATAAAGGCTGTACTGCATAGGTGTAGGGCGTAGCACCGTCTGTTAACGGTGAAAAGAAATTGCCCATGCTGCCCAGCTGGGCCAGGTAATTGGCCAGCAGCTGCTCAAAGAATAACAGGTATGCTTTCAGCTGTTTGGCCTGGGCCTTACGCCGTTCTGTGGCCTGCTTATCCAACCCCTCTTCACCAATGCCGTAAATGTAGGGGAAATGATGCTGCAGGGAATAATACCAGCTGAGGTTGCGGTAAGCTGCTTTTAAGGGGATATGGGTATCTCCTGTTTTCTGGCCTACGAACTTACGGCGGGCAATGATCTTCATTTTCTGGTAGGTGTTCCAGAAAGCCACTTCTTTTAAACGGTATTCGTATTTATCGCTGAATATTTTAATGTCGTTCTTATCACCGGCTATCTGCAACATCGGGTAGCTGCCGGGTTTCAGGGTTAAGGGGCGGGCAGAGTAATTACCATCGTCGCCGGCAATGGAAAGGGTTTTTACTTTAATAACCCCCGCTACCTCTGATACTGCCTTTACTAACACTGCCGGATCTACGATGCCGGGGCGGGGCCGCAGATCGCTTTCTACAATAAACCCTTTTTTCAACAGCGGACCGCAGTAAATTTCATCTATGCTATAGCCCTTATCCAGCAGCTCTGCTTCTGTAAAAAAGCGGATGGGGGGATGCAGCGCAAATTCAAATGCATTACACATATGGGCCATCAGCTCCTGTGGATCGTACTTGCTATCGACCATGATCTCGGCCTTCAATGATATTTCCTGCGGCTGCAGCACTACAAATGCTTCTACATCTTCCCCAATGTTACGGTGGGCCATCATACAGCGCTCTACTGCGGCTACTATTGGTTTCAGCGCATCGGGGTTACCGGCTGCTGCTGTTACCAGCTCATCCTCTATCTGCAAAAACAGCCGGTAAGTACCTTTGGTGGTGCCACAGGTCTGCAGGGAGGGTATCGGCTCAATCCAAACGTTCTCTATTTCATCCACTTCATCCAGGATCAGCTTGCGGTAATCATTGACGGTTACGGGCCCCGAGCTGAGAATAGCGGCTTTTGCAAAAAAGGTATGCAGCAGCGGATCAATGTTACCGTTCTTATCGGCCAGTATTTCATCAATAGGAAAATCTGTACGGTAGGCCAGGTCGGTAATGGCATAACAGAGCTGTTCCAGGATAGTAACGCCGGGATCGTGCAGGTTGTAATCTGTCCAGGTATTGCCGGACAAAGCCTGCACATGGGCAATGGCTTCGCGGCGCAGCTGCTCATATTCAAATGCGGCTTCGCGGGTCTTGTCGCGATTTATTACTATGGAAGGTGTATCTGCCACGGTTGAAAAAATGATGGTTTAAAATAAGATGGTTTGCTGCCTGCTAGTAATAGTATTCATCCGGCATAAAAACATCATCTGCCCAAAGGCGGGTAATGCGGTAGTAAATTTCAACTCCCGGGCCATAATTGCTGTTGGTACGCAGCTGCAGGGCATAGTTATGCGTGCGGCCTTTCCAGCGCAGCTTAATCTTATTCCAGCAAAAGCCATAATAGGCGCATTCCTGGCGGATCTTATTGCGGCGGCCTCCAAAGGTGCTGAGCGCATAGGCATGCATCATTGCATGGCGGCCTGCATGTTTTAAACCGGTGCGCGCTACCACTTCAAAGGCCTGGCAGTTATCCAGCTCCTGCAAAATGGGATACCACTTCCCATCTGCGGGGATCCTGCCTACCTTGTAAGTGCCCACCCGGCCTTCCATGCCCGCAAAACCGTTGATATCAACCTTAAAGCTGGGATCACATTTTTTGCCTACGCCCAGCTTTCCATCCATATGAAAGAAAAAGGCTCTTTCATCCTGCTCCTTTTGCGCGCCTTCCCTTTGATTGGGCTGCAGGCGCAGGCTGGGATATTCCTGCTCATCTTTTTCCATCATGAAAAAAGGTTCCAGGTCGTCGGTGGCGCGGTAAAAAGAGACCAGCCTTTTAGAGCCGCCCAGGGCAGATATGAGCAATCCATTTTCCTCATCCTTGGAAAAGCCATCTTCCTGTTTATTGATCGTGGAATCGATCAGATAGCCGAAGTGATTTTCTGTAGGCATTCTCCCGTTCCTGAAATATTGTTTGAGCTCTTCGCGCCCATACATTTTTTTATTTTGTTTAGCGTCCATAATGAACAGGGTTTTATTTGGGTTGAATACTAATTGTGAGCATTTCTTCTTCAAAAGGCGTGCTGCCATGCTGCGGCGGCGGGCCTGCATCGGCTTCCTTACCTACCAGCAGCTCATTGCTTACCAGCAATCCGTCGATGCCCAGGGCCTGCGGATCTTCATACAAAGACGCATCCAGCACTGTGATCAAATGCTCATCGGAAGGGATGAGCACCCCTTCAGGTACGGAAGCGCGGATAAAGGGCACCTCTTCCGCGGCAGTATCTGTAATGCGGGCCATTACCTGCCCGTTGCGCGGGTTCTTTTCATAATAAAAATGCACCAGTGAAAAGCCGGTAACATAATCCACATAAGGCAGGCGGTTAATGAAGTTCAGCATTTCCGAACGGTATAGCACTGTGCCTATCTTAAAATCATTCACGGTATTAAACAGCCATGGGCAAAGGTATTGCCTGATATCTTCCTGCAGCTTTTGCAGGTACAGGTTATCGTTGTAATTATTATCCGTGGGTATGAACCGGATCTTACATACTACTTTTATGCGTTCATACACCGGGTTCCTGATCTCGGCCTTTACGAAAGGCGACATCTTTTTTTGAACAAAGGCCTGTATGCGGTACAGCGTGGCCAGGTCTACCTTTGGTTCCAGGGTGTTGAACTGCCCGCTGCTATTCTTGGGCGGGGCGGGTACCACTATAATGCTTACATCCGGCTGCTCCGGCATATGTTTCATACGGTTTGCATCAATGGGCAAACATTTTACGATCAGCAGCTCCGGAAATTCCTGCAATAAGATCTGCGCAACGTCAAAACCCAGCACGGGCCTTTGCTTATGCCGCAGGCGCTCGCTAACACGGGTATAATACTGCATTTCCGTTTCCTTTTGCCGGCCGCCAAAAGAGGGGAATGGCTGCCACACCTGCTGGATGGTTTTTATATCTGTTTGAAATTTTTTGATGGAGAAAGGATCAATGGATAATGTTTCATTCAGGCTTTCACCGTCGCCCATCAGCTGCCTTTCTGCTACCACTGCGTTGGGGAAAATGCCTATTACCCTGGGATTAGCGCCGGTAACCTGGCTTGCGGAGATCCTGATCCAGAAAAGCTCCGGGGCCATCATGCTACTGCCGTTGCTAATGTTATCTGGCACACGTATCTTAATGATGCCACTTTTCAGCAGGTTGTTCGTATCATCCGATAACAGCTGCGTTCTTTCAAATGGCAGCCAGCGGTTGTTGTTTAAGTGGCTCCATTTTAAGGGGGTGATGCCAACGGCGGTATCACTGTAATGTTTTTCTTCCAGCTGGAAAAGTAAAGACAGCTCCTCATTGGGATACAGGCGGTTGAAACCTATGAACAGGTTGCCCATATCTTCTGCTACCGGCACCAGCGCAAAAGTTGTGTTATTGGGTACGGGATAAGTTTTACGGTAACCGTAGGGCAGCACCTGGTATACTTCCAGCCCATCGCCCTGCTGCTCTGTTTGAACAGACTTGAGGGCTTCCATATGTTCCAGCGTATAGTTAATGGAAATGGACTTTACAACCGGCAGGTAAGGCAGATTAGGAACCGGTATTTTCTTTTTCGGAAGAATGCCTTTTTGCGCATTGCTCATGATCACTTCCGGGAAGATCTGTGAGAACAGACGGTGGCCAAAGGCTTCAGAGGGCGACAGCAGCTCAAGCCGGATAGCGCCTTCGCGGTATAGTGAAATATCCGGCTGCCATTCTTCGGCCAGCAGCATATTATTGGGAAATGACAGCCTGGTGAAATCCACATTCTGCAATACGGTATTTTCCGATAAATAAACCTTTCCTTCCCGGTCGCGGGTGGTTTGAAACAGGTTCAGGTTTTGCTGGCTTTGCCGTTCCGGAAAATACACTCCGTTGTTTAAGCTGCTGATGCCTATTTTAAATGCCTCATTCTGCATGCCTGCATCATAGCTGAGGTAATAGGCATCAAAACCGGTTTCATGCCGGGGCAGGTTTAACCATTCCAGGTTAATGGTAAAGTTGCGTGTAAAGCGGTTAAAGATATTGCTGTTGCGGATATCCAGGAAAGAGCCTACATAGGGCTGCGGGCCAAACAGCAGGAAAGAGCTGTCTGCGCTTACCGGCCCTATGTTATTCTGCATCTTAAAATACCTGTGGCCGGTTACATTCACCTTTACGCATACACGTTCCAGCAGCATAGGCCGCAGGTAGCTGTAAGCATGGTGAAAGCTGGTATTGTTCAGCAACACTTTTAAGAAGGGCTGCTTGGAGCTTAGCCCGCCGCCATGGGCTTTTTCGTCATATACGCTCCAGGGTTTGTCGGTAGGGTCCAGCGCAAAGAAAATTTCCATGCTGTTATCCGTAAGCTCTGCTATGCTGCTTTTTACACTAAAACGCGGAATGGGCTCCCAGGCATCCGGCGCCGTGTAATACAGCAGGAAAGCGCCGGCAAGCAGCTGCGTAAGCACTACGGATTCACTGCGGTTGGATACTTTGGCAAAGTTCTGCACATAGGCCACAAAGCCGCTGAAAGTATCTGCTTCAAAATAGAGCTTTACATGCACCTGCCGGTAGCCATCTTTCAGATACATTACCGGCGAGCCAATGATAAAACCTACATTGGTATCTTCCATGGTACGGCGCGAATCTGAAATATCATGCTGATCCTCTCCCAGCAGCAGCCAGGGTTTAATGACCGTACCTTCTTTCTGATAATCTGCTGCAGGCGTTACCGGATGTACGGCCAGGTAGGGCTGCGCTTCACGGATATCGCGCAGCTGCAGCGTGGAAGCAGCTATCTGCACATAATCGCTTACATACAGGCTATACAGGCTCATGATCTTTATGTTATGCACCTTTACCGTATCCTGCAAAACAAAGGGCAGCGGCTCTTTACGCGCATTGGTGGCTGCCAGCAGCACCTGTCCTTTTTCTATGGTAAAGTTGTGGGCTACCGGCACCGGCTCTACGAAAACATGCACGCGGTCGGGTACTGCGGGTAATGAGCGGATGCCCAGCACCTGCCGGTAATAATAATCCAGATGCCGTTTCGGGATCTTGTTGATCTGCTGCTGCAGGTGTTTATAGAGCTCTATAAAAGCCAGCAGCAGGCCCATATGCGGGGTATGCTGCATTGCTGCCAGCTGGTTCCTTAAATAATAACCGGCGGAGCTGGATACCTGGTAAAATTTAGTACGCAGGTTATCGTACAGCGTGTTCAGGGAATAAAACCCTTCAAATATCTCGGTGCCTTCACCGGGGTTATTGAATGCGCGGCTGTAAAGGCGGCGCAGCGTATGCGTCATTTCCAGGGGGCGTATGCGGTGCTCATGTAAGGCTACCTGCCGGGGAAATAAGCTGATCACCTGGTATTCGAAACGGTGCAGGCGGGTCATGTCATCTTCCAGCACATCTATTACCTGCTCTATGTAATGCCAGACGGCGTAGGTTTTATCGGCCTGCCGTAATTTCTGCAGCACATCCATGAGCACAATGCTAATATCGTACAATAACAGGAACAGGGCTTGTGTATGATCGAACAGCTCATCATCATTCTCTGCATTGTTCAGGTTTTCTCGGATGCGCAGGAACGAGGCTTCATAGTGTGTGAAGTCAAGGGCGCTGGCAGTAATAAGCATCACGACCAGGTCGGCATGAAAGAATTCTTCCCAGGTGCCTTCTACCTGGTTGTGAAAATTATAATAGTTAAACTGGGTGGCAATGTGTGTGAGCAGCTGCAACAGCTCATGCGGCGACCTGTCATCCACTTTCACATAGTCCGGTGCCAGGGCCTCCAACTGCCTTTCCAACTGACTGATACCGTCCTGTATATGTTCAAAAAAGTTGCTCATCCGTCGCTGATGTTGGTACCTTCCAGGTAGTAGAAGGGATATACCATATTATGTCTTGTGTTAGTGGCTATAATGCTGTAGGTGATCTGCATGAACAGGGCGCCGGTTTCCTGGCTTCTGTCTGCCACCACGGCATCTATGAACTTAATACGTGGTTCATATTTTAAGAGGGCGTGGTAAATGATATGATTCAGCTCACTGATCATCCGGGAATCGGCTATTTCAAATACCAGCCTTTTTATGTCGCAGCCAAAGTCCGGCTGCATCAGGCGTTCGCCGGGTATGGTGCTGAGTATGATGCGGATGCTTTCTTCAATGTCCATCACATCCGACACCATTTGCACGCTGGCATCCAGCTTATCAAAAGAGGGTGGAAAGCTCCAGCCGGTGCCTAAAAAAGATTGTATCTCCTTTGCCATCTTTATCCTCCTATTAATACGGTGGGAAAACCGGTTACAATTACGCCGCCATGCGCTGTCATATCGCCCATACGGGCGGCGGGGCGGCCGCCAATGAGCACTGTTGCGGAACCCATAACAATGCTATCCGGCGGGCCTACGCAGGTAAGCATATCGCCCAGGGCAGCTGCTGGCAGCATGCCTATGAGCACATTGGGCATGCCCGGCCCTATAACGGGACCGCCTACATGCGGAATGGGCGGCAGGCCCGGTGTTACCATCGGGCAGGTGTGCATATCGGTAAGGCGTGCGGCGGGTTGGCCCATGGGAATTACGAATTATTTAATTTATCATTACTGTTGCGCCTAACACCGTTACCACGCCGCCTGATGTGAGCTGCGCGGTGCTGGTGCCGGTGGCGGCAAACGCTGTGGTGGCAGTATTGGCTATGTTCATACCGCTTACGGCTACGTTGGCGGGCGTAGTAACATTTACCCCTCCGGTACCATTCAGCGTAATAGAGCCGGTGGCCTGCAGGGTCATATTTGCTACGCTGGTGATCTCTATACCGGAAGCGGATGTTTTAATAGTGTTCTGGTTCATATCCGTGATCTGTATGCCCATGGCGGTATCGCTCATGGTAATGGTGTTACCGCCAGGTGTGGCAATGGTGATCACTTTATTCATATCATCAAACGTTACCTTTAACTGGCTCTTGGTATAGATGGCCTTTGTATAGTTGTTATTGTCTGCCGGCACTACGGGCGGCACTTTACCCTTACTATACAAGCTGCCTAAGATGATGGGGTAGCGCGGATCGTTCTCCACAAAACCTACTACCACCTCATCTCCTATTTCCGGAAAAAAAATATCGCCTGCATTGGATGTGGCGTACAAATTTCCCAGCCGTGCCCAGGTACCGGTTTGCCCGGCGGCGGTGGATGCCAGCTTTACCTGCACCCGGTATTCTGCACCCGGATCCATGGAAATGCTCATCACCTCCCCCAGCTGTAAGCCCTGCATGGCAGGCAGCTGGCCGTTTGCGGGGAAATAGGTAAAGTTGTTCTTTTCGTAGATAGGTGTACTATCCAGCCCAAACTTCGCATGGGTTTCCCATTCCCCGTCTTTCATTTCATGCGTAACAGCGGTTACATAAGCGTTACCGTCAAAGCGGGTGCCTACGCCGGAAAGCTCTATGAGCGTATTGGGTAATACGCTGGCATTTCCCATAAAGGATACTTTGCCGCGTACGGCCTGCAAACGCAGGCGCAGCAAGGTGCTGTCGGCCCAGGTTTTCAGCTCGGCCTGTGTTAAAGGAGTGTTGGCTACCAGCTGCAAAGGCGTTTCCTGCAACAAGCTGCCCATGGCTTTGGGCGTGGGATTGCCCTGCTCATTCAAGGTAGGCTCTGTGGCGCTGGATTCCAGCAAAGCAAGTGTTTGCGGATCCCAGGCAGATGCGGACAACGATGCCGGCTGCTTTTCTGCATTCAGCTCTGCATGAAAGCTGTTGATGGATTCTCCGAATGCCACCAGCAGCACTGCAGTACCCGATACCTGCGGCGGGCCTACTATTATCTGATCATCTTTCAAGGATACCAGGTAACCATTGAACTCTGCACGGGCCAGTAGAAAATCCCAGTCTGTTGCAAACTTCTGAAACATCAGCTCATTTACATCTGTAGTGGAAGTAATAGTAGCAGAGATGCCGCTGTTACTGGCCAGGGTAGACATAATTGCACTGTCGGTCTGGTTCGCGAACACTGCATCCTTTTTATTGATGGTCATTTTCACTGCGCTGTGCTTACAGGTAACGGTGAGCGAGAAGGTACCGCTTTCATTGGCCTGTATGGATTGCTTTACAATGATGCCGGTAAAGATCTGCGTGCCTGCTACCAGCCCGTAACCGGCGGTAATAACCAGCGTAGCACCAGGAACAAAATAAGTGCTGTCGCTCGCCGGGAAATCACCGGCTACACCGGATTGGGTTTCTGAAGTTGTACCATCCAGGATCACCACTTCAGCGTAAGAGATCCTGTTGATCTCATGATGTACCCGCACGGAGAGTATCGGATACAGATCCTGTATATCTTTACCATTCGCGGTAACGGTTACACGTAAGGTAGGGTCCTGTACGTTTGTGGGACTTGCGGCTGCCATTCGGTTTATTTCTTTAATGGAGGGAAGTACAGCTCATCACCTGGTTTAATAGCATGTATGCTGTTTAAACCGTTCACCCGCGCTACTTCCATGTAGTGGAATGCTTCTCCGTAAATGCGGTAGGTCATTAAAGGCAGCGTATCGCCGGCTTTAACGGTACGCATATGGGTAAGGTCCGGAGAGCTTCTGCGGGCCTGCTGCGTTTTTGTTGAAAGCGGTATAGATTCCGACAGCTTAAGCTTAACCAGCGCGCGTAAGGCGGCGCCTCCGGGAGTGAATAGTGTATACTTAACCGTTATATTCTTACATACGCCGGTGAATACCTGTTCGCCCCAGGTGATGCGCAGGTAGTTGGGGCGGTGTACATCGCCCTGGTAATCGTACACGATATCCATCATTTGCTGAACATAGTCGTCTACGGAAGAAACGCCTGCGGGCAGCGGCACTACCCCGGTACCATCTGCCAGCAGCTCCAGGTCAAAATCGCCGGATGACATGCGGGTAAATATTTCCGTGGGTGCAGATGCGCCTAAGGTCTTTGCCTGCTCATACGCAATATTATAGCTAAGCGTATAGGTTTCAGGGTTAATGACAGCGCTGATGGAGCCTACCAGCCCTGAAGTGGCGGTAGGCTCCGAATAGCCCTGTATTAATAGTTTAACAAGTGTTCCTGCTGTGGATGTTCCGGGATCCGGCATTTGCTCCTATGTTTACCTTACTGATAAATTGTCCATGTTGGTGATCAGCTTATCCATACACTCCCGCACGATCTTTTCTTTCAGCACCTGCAGCTCCCTGCTGCTGATGTTGTTACCGGCCGTTTTAGGGGCATGTTCTTCAATGGTTACTTTGATGATCAACTCGCGTATTTCGAGTGGCATGGCTTATTTTGTTTGCTGAAAATAATCGAAGGCCAGCTCCAGTGTTTCTACCACGATGCCATTATCCTGTGCCTTGAAATCAGAGACCTTTAAGGCTACCGGGTAAGCATTGGAGAAGCTCCAGGTGGACAGGATACTTCCATCACCATCCAGGAGGTTCAATGTTACGGTGGCGGGTGTAAAGGTGAACTGCGTAAGGCTGGTCTGCACCCACTTGGTGAGCTCAGAGCCTACGAGCATACCGCGTTTCAGCACCAGGTTCTCATACTTAGGAGGAACGGGCAACCGGCGTGAGAACCGGTTCTCCCCTCCTTCCTTTACTTCCATTGGCGACATTTTCACGGAAAGGCCGCTCACTTCCTGGAAGCTGCCTTCATTGGCGCCGGTAAACCCCTCTACCACTACACTGAAATAAAAACTCCATGGCGGATAGAAAGGAAGCGGTGCTGCTGAAGAGCCCTCAGGTGGTGACGATGATGAAGGATCAGGCATCTGCTATGTTTTTATGATCAGGTGATGGCCGGTTCTACCAGCATTAATCCTTCATGCGCTACTTCCATGGTTTCAATGGCTGCTTCGTTGGCATCGGATTTCATATCCGTTACCTGCATCTTCACGGGGAAAGCATTGAGCAAAGACCAGCTCATGGCTATCTGGCCGGTTTCATCCAACAGGCTGATGGTAACGCTGGCGCGTTTGATGGTATTCATTTTTATACCGGCGTCTTTACCTACATACATGGTCCACAAAGTAGCATCTGTCTGGAAAGTGCCTTTTTTGAAGGTAATGTTATTGAACTTCTGGATACCAGGCATTTTCACAGTAGAAAAGGTTTTGCTGCTGCCGCCGCGGTATTCAATTACCTGTGTTTCGGATGAAAGGCCGCTTACTTCCTGGAATATAATTTCCGTTTTGTCCCATATTACTTTGAAGGAAAATTTCACTAATGGCCATATGTTGGCCGACTGGGTAGAACCGTCTGTTTTTAAATCTGGCATAACGATGAGTTTAATTACGAATTATTTAATTACGAATTACGAATTGGTTGTGCGAAGGTTGAGTACTTCGCAGACCTTTAGTCAATTGCGAATAGATTGAAGAAGTATTGCACTTGCAGTACATCATTCGTAATTGACCAATTCGTAATTGACTACGATTGCTGCATTTGCTGCTGGAATGTGATCACGATAAATTCCGCAGGGCGTGATAAGGCAACTTTAACGGTTACCAGCATAACGCCGTCGAGGATGTCCTGCGGGGTCATGGTGGCGCCTAAGCCTACCTGTACATCAAATGCCTGGCCTGGCGCTGCACCGGCCAGCGCACCCTGTTTCCAGAGGTTTTCCAGGAAGTTGCTGATCATAGTTTTCAGCGAGATCCAGGTGGTGCCATCATTGGGCTCGAACACATAGGTGCGGGCGGCCAGCTTCACGGACTGCTCGATCATGATCAGCGTGCGGCGCACGTTAATGTAACGCCAGTCCAGGCTGTTACCATCCAGCGTTCTTGCGCCCCATACCAGTGTGCCTACACCGGGGAAAGGACGGATCACATTGATGGATTTGCCGGCAATAATATCTACGTTCAGGCTTTGCTGCTCTTCGTTAGAGATATTTACGGAAGGCGCATTCACCAGGCTTACTGATACATTGGCCGGCGCTTTCCATACGCCGCGGCTACTGTCTACCGTGGTGTAAATGCCTGCCATAGCGCCGCTGGGCGGCAGCTCATTCAGTGTGCTGCGGATCTCTTCCAGTATATGCACATACGTAGGGCTGGCTGCCTTCAGCGACTGATGGTAATTCTTTTTCGTACTGCTGTCCGGGTTAGTACTTTCCTTAAACTTCTTTATGATAATGGTGGCAGCAGGTTCCGGCAACAAAGTTTCCAGGTCTATAGACGCATCCAGGTTCTCAAAGCTCATCTCATCCGGCTGTACCACGCCGGTTTTTAGCCAGGGATAATAGGCGGCGCCAAAGTTCAGGAAGTTGATGCCTATCTTTTCACGGAAGGCGGTAACAATGGTATCCGTTGTATCTGCGGGCAATTGCTTTACCAGGTCGAAAATGCCGAAACGGCTTTGCATACCGGCGCAATGGTTCAGCACCTGCGTATAAACGGAGGTATAACAATCTTCGCCCAATGCGATGGCATCCGGCATTACTACCAGAGTGGGCTCCGGTTCTTTTTCCAGTAAAGAGAACACGTTGGGTTTTGAATCTGAGCCAATAAAATCATCGGCGGCAATATCAAATCCATCGGGCTTATCTCCGTAGGTACCTACTGACAGGATATAACAAATGCTGCCTCCATTGGCGTAGAACAGGCGGATGCTGCTATACAGGTATGCAGTGTTCTTGTCATTGATCTTTACGACGGAATCTTTGCCGTTGATGCGGAAAGTTTCCTGTTTCACCTTTGGATCCGGCTCTGCCAGGGTGAACTTAGGTTTAAAGCTGCTGCCGAAGTTTTCCAGGAATTCTGCAAAGGAAGTGATCCTGGTGGGCTTGTGGACCAGTGATTTCCCGTTCCGTTCGGCCTTTTGCGTGTACCCGATAAACACGGGAACGGCAGTTGCCACGGCAGTGATGGAACTGGGAAATGCATTCTTTTCCTCAATGTAAACCCCAGGGGTCATGAGTGTTGAAGCCATTTGTGTGGTTTTTTGAGATTAGTATAAAAATATTTCTGCGTATTCAAACCCGCTTTCATAAAAGGCAGCGGCCGCATTGGAGATCCGGCCCGTTTCCGGCGCCGGCAATGCGGATATGATCACTTTATATTTATCATCGCCGGCAGTGGAATAGTCTACCAGCTGAAAAACGGTATTGTTTGCATTCCCTAATGGTACAGGGATCTTAGATATAAATACGGGCACTTCGCCCTTGTCAGGCAAAGTAACCAGTTGTGGCACACCAAAGTAGCCGTTCCCGTTAGTGCTGATCACGGCGGGCCGTGAAAGCGACTGCAACCCTTCGCTCATTAAAAAATAGCACCAGCGGCTGGCCCTGGCAGAAAAGCGGATCTGATAAGATGACTGCAGCTTTTCATCTATCTGCAACACTATCCTTCCAAAGGGCTTTGTAAAAAACTGTTCCTGCAAGGTACTTACCGCCCGCAGGTCCTGTGTGCTTACATAGCCGGCCCGGTGTAACACACCTTCGGCAGACTGCGCATCATTACTGAAAAAGAAAACCGTGCTGGTAATATCCGGCACATTCACCTGGGTATAGTTATAGAACAGGTGATCTGTAAGGAACATATCAAACTCCAACGTGAAATTTTCTTTCAGCACAACATCCCTGCTACGCTGGTTCCCCGCCTGCTGCGCCGCATACAGTAACATAAAACCATCCCGCAGTGGTTTGAACAGCAAACCATGCCGGAGCAGTTCCTGTGCTGCGGATGCGGTTACACGCGCGTTGATCCCATCGTAACCGGGGCCTGTGAAAAAATTATGACGGTAAAATACAGCGGTTAATATTTCATATTTCACCTGTATCTGTTTCCGGGCTTGAGTTTGGTCATGCAGGTCCTACGCGTCCTTCGGTACCGGTAACGGAAGGCCTGTATTCCTTTATAATGGAATCATCAAAGGATAGCATACGGATCTTGTACACTACAGAAGGCATGTACTTAGCTCCCAGTGTGGTCCATATGTTGTTTAGCTTATCTGCCCCGGGGCTTTCCATCTCAAAGATCAGCTTCCCGATGCGGGGATCCATTGAGGGAGTATTGCTCCGGGTAAAAACGTTCTTAGATTGAAAGTAAGCGACTACAAAGGATAGAAACCTGAGAGCTTCATGATAATTGGCACTGCTGAAATAGGCGGAAAACAACACATATAAATTGATATTCACAGCGGGGGCTGTGTTCGGGATAGTTACGCCCGGAACGGCTCCGGTGCTGCTTTTACCAACAGTGTCTTTCTCTACATTCAACAATGTGACAACAATCTTGTTCTCTCCTTGTATTGCGATAGAACCATCCTGGTTCACAATACCGGATAAGATCACTTTTTCTTCGTTTGTTTGTAGCTTTCTTTTAAAGTTGTTATTAATTTCTTCTGTAATGCAGATCAAGGTCTCATAGATCATTCATTTAATTTTCTGTCTAAAATGACAGCTAGGTAAGGTAGATTTGTTAAGTTAAAGTTGTAAATTGGTTAAGTTGAGTTGTTAGGGCTGCAGTCCTACTGAATAATATTCCACACACAAGATAGTCGCTAAAAATTTAAATAAAAATTTTTCTTTAAAATTTAATTCTCTATTTTTTATATACACTACAGCCCTATGTGCTCCCTCAGAAAATTAACCGGTTTCCTGTTTGTACTTATTATACTTAATATATGCGTTCCTTATGCCTATGGTCAAAAGCTTCAGATACCCGATAAGGTTAGTAAGCCTGAAATGCCTAAGGACACTGCTGTTAAGGCGAAACTGATCAAGAAAATACTGAACGCATTTAAGTTCACAAAGAATGCAAGAGCCCGCGAACAGGAACGCGTTATCAGCATCATTAACCAGATACTTGCGGATTCGCTGGTAGTAACTGCGCATGACATACAGCTGCTGAATGAGCAGCTATCCAAAACAGAGAACCAGCATTTTGATTCCCTGGTGGCGCTGATAGGCACCATGGGAAGCTGCTGCCGCGTACCGCCCCCGCCTAAAAAAGATACGGTACCTGTAAAAAAAGATACGGCCGCTGCATCGCCGGAGAATGATCTTAATTCACTCGTAAATAAAATGCTGCCCATTCTGCAGCAGAAAACAGACCTGGCCGATGCAGAGAAAGCCAAGCAGGAACAATTAAAAACCATCCGCGCTATTTACGGACGCCCGGGCGATAAAGTAGATACGCTGCGCATGAACGACAGCACCGGCGTACGCTATACACTTAACCTTACCCAAAAGGTGAACGTGATGGGCATTCATCCCTACTGGATGGAGGATAAATACCTGAACTATAATTTCAGCGCGCTTACCACCTTCAGCTTTTTAGGATATACAGTGGATGGTATCACAGGAAGGTTAAAGGCCAGCTTTAATGCCGACAGTCTGAAAGCCCTGGAGGCAGCCAGCGCAGCGGGTTGCAGCATTCAGCTGATCATATCCGACAAAAGTGCTGCCAACACCTCAGCCCTGTTACAGCATGAAGATGTGCAGCTGATATTTGCAGATACGCTGGCCGGCTTATTGGAACAAAAACATGCCAGGGGCGTAACCATTTACTTTCAGCAGGTAAATAAAAAACAACGGCAGGCCTTTACTGATTTCATTCAGCTGCTGTATAGTCATTTGCATAGCTTTAATGCCGGGTATACCGTAAACGTGGTGGTGCCTGCATTTGATAAAGAGCTGGCGTATGACCTGCAGGCACTGAATGCTTCCGTTACTTTTTTCCTGATAGATCTTACCCGTGCCAGCGGTAACATAGCCGGCGCGCTGGCGCCACTGAAAGGCAGTCCTGCACAAGCTATTGACGCTTCGGTTTCCCGCTACCTGCAGCGCGATATTCCGCCGGCCAAGTTTGTGCTGCTGTTACCTTATTATGGCGCAGTGTGGAAGAAAGGCGCAAACGGCAAACCGGATGGCTTCATGAATTACATCAGCTACCGTGATATTAAAAAGCGTTACCCTTCAGATACCATTGCTATGTATGACGAGATTGCGGAATCGGCTTTTATTGAAGAAAAAGATGATGTGGGCGATGTAACCTCAGAAATATGGTTTGATGATGCCAGCACCCTGGGACCAAAATATGATTATGTATTAAATAATAACCTGGGCGGCGTGGCGCTGTGGACACTGGGCGCAGACGACGGCTATGCAGACCTGTGGGATGAGCTGAGCGCAAAATTTGTGGTGCCGGATACTGTGTTCCTGGATACTATACGGCTTACCCCTCCCCTGCCCGTGCACCTTACCTTCTGGCAAAAAATAAAACGCGAGCTGAATGCATACCGCCGTATGTTCCGCGATCCCTGCAGCGTAAAAACAACCGACTATGTGGGCGAAACCTATTTCATGTATGCCGCCATCTTACTTTTTGGACTGATGGTAACGCTTACTGTTTTTTACATTGGCGGCATACGCGATAATGGCGATGGATGGGAAATGAAAAAGAAAGTGCTGATACTATTAATAGTGGTGGTGAACCTGTTTATTATTACTGCAGCCATGGCCATCTTCCTCAGTAAAAAATTGCCCTGGCTGGGTATCAGCGACAATCCTGCGCAATGCCATAGCGTGCCGCTGAATACTTTACTCATCATCTTAGCCATTGGTTTTGCAGTAGGCATTGTAGCTACCCGTTTTCTGCTGCTGCCTTTACTGCAAAGAGATGAGGTGCCTTAAGCTTCCATAAGGGCGGCTATTTCGCTTAGGCTGTATGGCGGGCAGCCGCCGGAGCGGGATGCCACCAATGCGCCGGTAGCATTGGCAATGGTTAAACATTCCTCCGGCGTGCGGCCTTTAATTAAGCTACTGAGAAAGCCTGCCAGGAATGCATCCCCGCTGCCAATGGTATCCGCTACTTTTACGCGGAAGCCGGGATGCGTGTAAAAGCGATCATTCATATACAGCAATGCACCACTGGCCCCCATGGTAACAACGATGGTATTAATATTAAACTGGCGGGCAATAATGCGTACTTGTTCCTCAGCTGTGGAGAAAGCGCCATACCAGCTGCTGATGAGCTGCAATTCCGACTCATTTAATTTTAAAATATCGCACTGCTTCAACAGGTCTTTAATTTGCTCCGGGCTATAGTGCGGAGGGCGCAGGTTAATATCCAGCACTTTCTTTATTTTCCAGTTCAATAGTTTTTGCAAGGTATTACGGGATACATCACTGCGCGCCGCTAAACTGCCAAACACCAGGTATTGCGCCTGCTGCAGGAGAACGCCCAATGCGGGCTGCCATTCAATAAAATCCCAGGCTACAGGAAACAGGATGTTATACTGTACATCATGCTCCCCAATGGGCTGCGCCAGCACTTTGCCGGTGGGCTGCAGCGCATCCTGCTGCACGTAATCCGTTGTGATACCGTTGTCTTTTAACAGTGTAAGCAGCCGTTCACCATAATTATCTTTTCCCACTTTTGAGATCACTGCTACCTGCTGTCCCTGTTTTTGCAGGTGGTAGGCTGCATTCATGGGCGCACCACCGGGTAATTCCTTCTGTGGCAGCACATCCCACAGCATTTCGCCAAAGCATATAATATTATACATAAGTATGAAGTTATTAAAAAGTGTACATGATAACTACAGTCCGTTTTAAATATATGGCCGTAATTTTGTGGTATTATCACTAAAATTTATCCACCATGACAACAGCAACTTCCACCATGAGCACAAGGGCCATCGCCGCCCGCCTGGCAGAACTTTGCCGGAAAGGTGATTTTGAAACTGCGCAAAAGGAACTGTATGCAGATGATGCCGTAAGCATTGAACCGTATGCTACGGAAGATTTTGAAAAGGAAACAAGGGGATTGGATAAGATGCTAGAGAAGGGAGAAAAATTTCAGTCGATGGTTGAAGCCATACACGGGCCCGTTGAAATCAGCGACCCCATATTTGCAGAAAACAGCTTTGCTTTTTCTATGACCATGGACATGACCATGAAACAAAAAGGACGCATGAAAATGTCTGAGCTTTGTGTGTACGAGGTAAAAGATGGAAAAATTACATCGGAGCAATTCTTTATGTAATAACGCGCAGGATTCAGCCCCGTATTTATATCACAGCGCCCGTGCAGGACTTGTACGGGTGCTTTTTATTTTCAGCAAGGGCTGCTCCCCATCTTTTACATATAATACTGCCAGGGCTCCGCATAACATACACACCCCTGCCATGGTAAGCGCATAAATGGCCTGGCCGCCGAAAATATATTTCACGATCAAACCACCTAATAAACCATTTATAATTTGCGGAAAGGTGATGAAGAAATTAAAGATGCCCATATACACGCCCATTTTTTGTACCGGCAATACGCTGGATAACATGGCATAGGGCATAGAGAGGATGCTGCCCCAGGCCAGCCCGATACCGATCATAGGAAAGATGAGCAAACCCGGCGTGTGAATAAAATAGATCCATATAAGGCCAATACCGCCCAATGCCAGGGATAACGCATGCGTGGTTTTGCGGCTGGTTAACCGTACCAGCGTGGGTAAACATAACGCATATACGGCGGATACACCATTGTAAATACCGAACAGGAAAGATACCTGGTTGCCTGCATCTGCAAACTTCACTGAAGAGGTATCGCCCGGCAATACCTGGTACACATGCTGCGCAATAGCCGGCGTCGTGAACACCCACATAGAGAACAGCGCGAACCATGAAAAGAACTGCACCAATCCCAGTTGCCGCATGGCTACCGGCATGTTCGCAAAATCTTTGATGATAACAGTAAGGCCTTTAGCGGTATTGCGCTCCGGCTCTTCCGGGTTAAAGCGGGCACGCTCTTCCGGTGAATATTCGCGGGTAGTAAAGATGGTCCATAAAATAGCGCCGGCCAATACTGCTGCGCCTATATAAAAGGAGTAGCGTACATTATCCGGTACAGCGCCCTGGGGGGCAGTTTTGGCAATGTGCCCGTATTCCGCCAGCAGGTAAGGCAGCCAGGAGCCGGCCACTGCGCCTATGCCTATTAAAAATGTTTGTACGGAAAAGCCGGTGCTGCGTTGTGCATCCGGCAGGTTATCGGCTACCAGCGCACGGAAAGGTTCCATGGCTACGTTAATAGATGCATCCATGATCATGAGCATACCGGCGCCTATTAAGATAGGTGGCAGCAATGCGGTGATAACGCCGGCATTGGGCAATAATATCAATGCCAATGCAGCTGCCAGCGCGCCAAACAGGAAGTAAGGCTTACGGCGTCCCAGGCGGTTCCAGGTACGGTCGCTGAAATGGCCGATGATGGGTTGCACGATCATACCGGTAAGCGGCGCTGCCAGCCAGAATAACGACAAATGCTCCACATCTGCCCCAAAGGTTTGCAGGATACGGGAGGCATTGCCATTTTGCAGGGCAAAACCGAATTGTATGCCTAAAAAACCTACGCTCATGTTCCAGATCTGTGGCAAACGGAGCGCAGGCTTCAGTGATGCTTTACTCATGAGGAAAGATGTTGATAATCCGCAATTGTAATTGAATCCTGTGGTTTTACAATGTACGCAGTATCGTGAATGTACACGCTTATTTCCTTATCTGACTGATTGAAGATATTTACGCCATGCTTATCTACCTGCACTTTTAAGAGAACGCCGCGGAAACGGATCTTAAAGGCAAAGGATTGCCATTTAGCCGGCAGAAAAGGCGCCAGGTGCAGATGGCCGTTGCGTACGCGCATGCCGGCAAAACCTTCCACCACGCTCATCCAGGTACCTGCCATGGAAGTGATGTGCAAGCCGTCTTCCGTATCGTTGTTATAATCGTCCAGATCCAGGCGCGAAGTGCGCAGGTAAAATTCGTAGGCGCGCTGCTCATCGCCCAGCTTTGCTGCAATAATCGCATGCACGCAGGGCGAGAGTGAGCTTTCATGTACCGTGCGCGGTTCATAAAAGTCAAAGTTGCGGCGCAGAGTATCTTCATCAAAACGCTCTTCCAGGAAGTATAATCCCTGCAATACATCGGCCTGTTTAATGAAGCAGGAGCGCAGAATGCGGTCCCAGCTCCAATGCTGGTTCAGCGGGCGTTGTGCGGGATCCAGGTCTTTGGCTAAGACCTGTTCTTTATCCAGGTAACCATCCTGCTGCAGGAAAATACCCAGCGTTTCATCTGCCGGGTAATACAGGTTTTGGATGATGTGCTGCCACTGGGCTGTTTCTTCCTTTGCGCGGAATTTTGTAGCTGCAATAACGGCGGCAACTTTTTCCGGCGACTGCCGTTGTACGGTATGCAGCGCATCCAGCGTATATTCCAGGCACCAGCCGGCCATAGTGCTGGTATACCAGTTATTATTTACGTTGTTCTCATATTCATTGGGGCCTGTTACGCCCAGCATTACATACTGGTTGCGGGCGCTGCTCCAATTTACCCGCTGCGCCCAGAAGCGGGCAATAGCGATCAATACTTCCAGGCCGTAATCTGCCAGGTATGTTATATCGCCGGTGTAGCGGGTGTAATTATAAATGGCAAATGCAACAGCGGCATTGCGGTGAATTTCTTCAAAGGTGATCTCCCATTCGTTATGGCACTCCTCCCCGTTCATGGTTACCATGGGATACAATGCAGCGCCGTTGCTGAAACCCAGCTTAGCGGCATTCTCAATGGCTTTGGGCAGATGATTGTACCGGTAAAGCAACAGGTTACGTGCTACCTGCGGGTCGGCAGTGGCCAGGTAAAAAGGAATGCAGTAGGCTTCCGTATCCCAGTAAGATGCACCGCCGTATTTTTCACCGGTAAATCCTTTGGGCCCAATGTTCAGACGCGCATCTTCACCGGTGTAGGTTTGATTGAGCTGAAAAATATTGAAGCGGATCCCCTGCTGCGCGGCAGCATCGCCGGTGATGATGATATCACTCTCCTGCCATTTAGCGGCCCATGCTGCGGCCTGCTCTTCCAGCATGCGGTCAAAACCTTTTGCGTAGATGTGCGCTATCAGCTGCTTACAGGCGCCTGTAAGATCTTCCCTTGCATGATTCTCTGAGGAAAGATTAGCGGCATATTTAAAGATGGTGATCTCCTGGTTGGCACTCACGGATACCACTATACGGCCGGCTACGTATTTCTCCGCTTCTACGGGGAGGGCCGGGGATGCTACTTCTACTCCTTCCCTGCAAACTTTGAATTGCATGCCGGTGCATACATCAAAACCTGTTTTTTTGGTGCGCAGGGTCAGGAAAGAGCCCTGGCTGGTGGCTTCACGGCCTACCTCTTCCCAGAATTTTTCATCGTAGTTAGCATCCTGGTTCTTTACATCACCATCTATAAAAGGCGTGATGGTAAGCTGACCGTCAAAGTTCAGCGGGGTAATGCGGTAACGGATGGCGCCTGCTTCATCATCTACAATGCTGCAGAAACGCTGTGTGTGCACGCGTACCTGTTTGCCGCTGTTAAGCGTGGCTGTAAAGGAACGTTCCAGGTAACCGGCCTTCATATTCAGCACCCGCCGGAAATTGCTTACCGTGCAGGTGTGCAGGTCCAGCACCTCATCATTTATACGTATGTCTATACCTATCCAGTTGGCGGCATTCAGCACTTTGGCAAAATATTCGGGATAACCGTTCTTCCACCATCCCACGCGGGTTTTATCGGGGTAATACACGCCGGCTACGTAGTTGCCGGACAATGTTTCGCCAGAGTAGGCTTCTTCAAAATTGGCGCGCTGGCCCATACGGCCATTGCCAATACTGAAAAGACTTTCAGATATTTTATTGAGATGGGGATCAAATCCTTCTTCGATGATATTCCATTCATCTACTTTGATGTAGTTCTTCATGTCCTTTTTTTGATGCTAAACGCTGAATGCTTATTGCTGAACGCTTATTGTGTTATGTTCCGCTGCGTTAAGCGTTTAGCGTTTGGCGTTAAGCTTTAAGCATTTTTTCAAGATTCATATGATCTAAACCGGGGATCACTTCGTCTGCGCCCTGCAGTACGGCAGGATCTCCGATACCAATGGCTTTCATGCCGGCAGCTTTGGCGGCGGCTATGCCGGCAATGGCATCCTCAAATACCACGCAATGTGCGGGTGCTATATTTAATAGTTTGGCGCATTGAAGAAATACTTCGGGATCAGGCTTGGATGCGGTAACGGTATTGCCATCTACAATTGCATCAAACAAATGCAACAGCCCTGTTCTTTCCAGGATGAGGCCTGCGTTTTTGCTGGCAGAACCTAAGCCTGTTTTTAACCCCGCAGCCCGCGCCTGCTGCAGAAATGCTTCTACGCCGGGTAATATATCCTCCGGCGTCATGCGGTTGATCATGGCTACATACCAGTCATTCTTACGAGTGGCCAGCTCCTGCTGTTCCAGCGGCGTTTTATCTACCCCGCCCCATTCCAGGATCAGCTGCAGGGAACGCATGCGGCTAATGCCTTTGAGCTTTTCGTTCTGCGCTTCTGTAAAATCAAATTCCAGCTCATGGGCCAGTTTCTTCCAGGCTTTGTAGTGATACACGGCTGTATCTACTATCACACCATCGAGATCAAAAATACATGCTTGGATCATAAAAGGCTTAATGCTGAAGGCGTACGCTTAACGCTGCCTGTGTTTTGTTGTTAATGTTTTGTTGTTACGCTGAATGCCAAACGCCAAACGCGCTGTATTTTTATTTCCCTTGTGCTGTTGCTGCGGTGTCCGGCATTTGGCATTCGGCGTTCTGATTATTTTAACTCCAGCACCAGCGTGGTGTTCGCCGGGATGCTGATAGTGTCTGTTATGGATTGTTCTTTATTGCTGATGATATCCAGGGCTTTGCTAAACCCATTGATCCGTTCTGTAAATCTTGCAGTGGCCAGGCTTTGAGGAGTATCATTTCCGTTCAGGATCACCATTACGGTTTTGGCGTTGTTGTAACGAAAATACACATATATCCCGTTTTCCGGTACATATTGCATCAGCTTACCGGTTTGCAGCACTTCGTTCTGCTTACGGTAATTAGCCAGCTTACGCAGGTAACCGAACACATCGTTCTCTGCAGCAGTGCGGCCAGCAGCGGTGAACTTGTTCACGCTATCACCTGCCCATCCGCCTTTAAAATCTTCCCGCACCAGGCCATCGGGATTACAGAAATTTTTCATTAATATTTCCGCGCCATAGTAAAGCTGCGGAATACCACGGGTGGTAAGCATGCAGGCCAGCGCCATCTTATACTTAGGAATGTTTTCGTTAGTAACGGAAAAGAAACGGCTCAGGTCATGATTATCCAGGAAGATCACATTACGGGTAGCATCCTGGTATACGAAATCGTTTGACAGCATATTATACAAGCCGGTAACGCCGTCCTGCGCTTTGGTTTTGCCATTCACCAGGTCTGAAACAGCCCAGAGGAACTGGAAATCCGTTACGCCCTGTAATTCTGTATCAAAGCCATGGTTAAGGGTATTGCCCTGTGTAAACACGGCCTGGTTAGGCACGCCATGTACAAAGGTTTCGCCAAAGAAGGTAAGCTGAGGGTATTCTTTTTTCATAGCTTCTGCCCACTCTTTCATATACCCGGCATCGTTATAACCATATGTATCCAGGCGGAAACCATCCACACCGGCGTATTCTATCCACCAGATATGGCTTTGAGTAAAATAATTGCGCACGTAAGGGTTGGCCTGGTTCATGTCGGGCATATGCAGGTCAAACCAGCCGTCAGTCATGAGCTTTTTATCGGACTGTGCTGCGTAGGGGTCAAAGATGGGCTGCTCTTTGAAATTTGAGCGGGTAAATTCCGGCCATTGATGCACCCAATCTTTGGAAGGCAGGTCCAGCATGGTCCAGTGGCGGCTGCCAATGTGGTTATGCACCAGGTCCTGGATCATTTTCATGCCGCGTTTGTGCAGCTCGTCTGTTAGTTTTTTATACAGCTCGTTGTTGCCATAGCGGCGGTCAATACGGTAATTTTCCGTAGCGGCATAACCATGATAGGATGCGGAGGGCTGGTCGTTTTCCAGCACGGGGTTCAGCCACAGTGTGGTAATGCCCAGGTCCTGCAGATAATCCAGGTGATCAATAATACCCTGCAGATCGCCGCCGTGCCGGTAATACATAGAGTCCCGGTTGAGGGTGGTTTGCTGCATGCCTTTTACAATATCATTGCTTTTATCGCCATTGGCAAAACGGTCGGGCATTATGAGATATACCAGGTCCTTATTGGTTACGCCCTGCGCTTTTGCTGCGTGGTTACGGGCTTTCAGCTCATAGCTGTAGCTAATCTCCTTTGCGCCGGGTTTGGTAAACCGGAGTTTAAAAGTACCGGGTTTAGCGGCGGTTGTAATGTCCAGGTCTACAAACAGGTAGTTTGGATTTTCTACCTTATGCACTTCCTTTAACGTTACGCCGGGGTATTCCAGCTGCACATTGCGTTCCGCTATCTTATCCCCATGTACAATTAACTGCAGGAAAGGTTGCTGCATTCCTGCCCACCAGAATGCGGGCTCAATGCGCTCCAGCGGCGGAAGCTGAGCGGAGGAGGAAGTAATTACGCCTAGCAGTAGTACGAATGATAGAAAAATATGCTTCATGTAAAACTTCGTTCTTTAATTACGAATTAATCAATTACGAATTACGAATTAAAATGCAGCGGATGATTAAAGAGATTGTGTTGTAACCTTTAGAATAATCTGCACTACGCAACACCCATTCGTAATTCGTAATTAAATAATTCGTAATTGAATCTAGTATCCTGTGTTTTGTTGCAAATTCGGATTCGCGGTTCTGTCGGCGGCTGGAATGGGATACAGGGTGCGGTAATCATCCACTGCCTTGCCTTCCTTCACATTTCCTTTCCAGGGCCACAGGTAGCTGCTGCCGGTAAATTTACCAAAGCGGATCAGGTCTGTTCTGCGCTGTCCTTCCCAGAACAGCTCACGGCCGCGTTCTGCAAGAATAAAATCCTGCGTTAGCTGCGGCTGTGTAATATTACCGCTGGTATTTCCGTAGGCACGTGCACGTAAGTTATTCACATATTGTAAAGCGGTTGCAGCGCTGCCGCCGGTACCGCCGCGCACTACTGCTTCTGCATACATCAGGTACACATCTGCCAGGCGGAACATCGGGTAATCTGTATCCGGGAAATCGCCTGTCTGGTCAGAGCCATGTACACCTGTGCTGCTTACATTACGGTACTTGCCAATGGCATAACCATCAGTAAATGTAAAGATGTCGTTGATCTCCAGGTTTTGCCCGCTGGTATAGAACATGGCGCGCTTATCCGTGTTGCCGGAAGGATCGGCAAACTGCCCTACAAACGCTTTGGTGGTACGTAAACCGGCCCATCCGCCGTTAATACCAAAACTGGCGGCGGGCATGCTGCCGCCTACTGCTGCATGCACCAGGAAGGTCATGCCGCCGTATGTTTTGGTACGGATGCCATCAAATGTGATGGGAAAAATGATCTCGGGAGAGGTGTTGTTATCTGTCAGGAACAGCTTACGGTATTGATCTGACAGCGCATACCCTGCACCTATCACTTTAGTGCAATAAGCAATGGTTTCCGTGTATTTCGGTTGTTTAATATATACTTCGGCATTCAGGTACAGCTTTGCCAGCAAGGTCCAGGCAGCGGCTTTATCTGCGCGGCCATACTCATTCTGACGGGCGTCTACCAGGTCGGCATCAATAGCTTTCAGCTCTGCTTCTATGTAATTGAACAGGTCTGAGCGGTTGATCTGTTTTGGAAAGAAGGATGCGCTCACCTCATCTGTTTCTGTAGAAAAAGGTACGTTACCAAACAGGTCCAGCGCATGCCAGTAAGCCAGGGCTCTTAAGAAACGGGCTTCTGCGCGGAAGTGTTTTGCATTTTCCAGGTCTGCGCCGCTGATGCTGTGGCTACTCAGCTTATCGTCCGTTGTTTCGCGGATGAATTCATTACACACGGCTATTTCGTAGAAGATACGGTCGTAGGTGGCTTTTATAAATTCATTACCGGAGGTCCAGGTCATTTTGTGATAGTCCGGCAAAGTACCGTCGTTCCAGGATATTACTGCTTCATCTGTGGGCAGCTCCTGTGCTGACCAGTACTGGCGGATGTAGTTGGAAAAGCCTTCGTCGATACCGGTAAGGTCCGGCTTACCTGCAGGTCCTTGCTGGCCGCTGATGGCATAACCTGCATACAGTTTGGCCAGGATGGATTTGTAATTCTTAAAATCGTTATATACGCTGGCGGATGTTTGGTCGTAGAACGGCACACGGTCCAGGTCTTTGGTGCAGGAGCCTGCCAGTAAGGTCATGCTCACACAACCGGCCACTACCCATTTATTGATATATTGCTTTATCATTTTTTCCGGTTTTGGTCAAATTAAAAATCAAGATTCACACCCAGGGAATACACGCGTGGACGGGGATAGAACTTGTTGTCTATGCCTTCGCCTACATTGGTGGTGCCTACTTTATCATTCCCCAATTCAGGATCCAGGCCACTATAACCGGTGATCACGAACAGGTTTTGTACGGTGGCGGATACACGCAGGTTTACCTTATCCCTTAACAGGTGTTTGAAGTTGTAGCCCAGGCTCAGGTTATCCATGCGCAGGAAAGATGCATTCTCTACATAGTAATCAGAGAAATACTGGTTCACTGCAAAACCGGTTTCGTTTATGCTGGTAGACATATTGGCCAGGTAGTTCTGGTAAGAGAAGTTGCGGTAAGCGCCGTTGTTGGAGCTGGCATTGTTATATACATAGTTGCCAATGCTGCCGCGTAAAGAGAATCCCAGGTTCCAGCTTTTATAACCGAACTGTGAGTTGAACCCTAACAGGAATTTAGGATTGGGTGATTTATAACGGTAACGGTCATCCGGAGTTATCTGTCCGTCTTTGTTTAAATCTTCATACTGCCCTTCTACCGGTTTGCCGTCTTTATACACTTGTTTGTATACGTAGTAAGAGAAGGGTGCGTAACCCACGGAGTGGATCTCAACCGTGTTACCGGTACCGCCGGAAATAGTACCTATGGGTATGCCCTGCGCCTTGGGATCCTGTACCTTGGTAAGGTTCGTGATCTTTATGTTATTGTAGGTGAAGTTAAAACCTGCATCCCAGCTAAAGTCTTTAGTGCTGATGGGCGTAGCGTTCAGGGTGAACTCAATGCCTTTTGTTTCAATGTTACCTACGTTGGTAAGCAGCTGGTTGGTAAGGTTAGAGCCGGCTGCTACCGGTATTACGCTCAGCAGGTCTTTTGTTTTCTTCATGTAATAATCTACGCTGCCGGAAATACGGTTATTCAGGAAACCGAAATCCAGACCGCCGTTATAGGTTTTTGTTTCTTCCCATTTGATGTTGGCATCATAACCTTCCGGACGCAAGGTAAGGTAGTAGCTGTTACCAAACTGGTACTGCGCGGTAGGATCGCTGAGCGTGTAACGGGGCAGGTAAGGATAATCAGTTAAGAGCCCGCCGAAATCCTGCTGGCCGGTAACACCATAGCCTACACGCAGCTTCAGGTCAGATATGGTTTTGGAATTTTTCAGGAAAGCTTCCTGGTTAATACGCCATGCCAGCGCTGCTGAAGGGAAAGTGCCCCAGTGCTGCCGGAAACGGGATGAGCCATCGCGGCGTACCGTAACTGTTAACAGGTAACGGTCCAGCAAGGTATAATTCAATCTTCCAAAAAATGATACTAAGGTGTTCTGTGTTTTGAATGGTACGCCCGCGGCATTGATGGTATCGCCTTTTGCATTCAGATCAGCGTAAGTAGGTTCTGAACGGATGAAATCCTGGTAAGAGTAACCGCCTGTTACATCAATACGGCTGCTGATGCTTTTCAGGTCTTTTGCGTAGTTCAGGTAAAAATCCAGCAGCTTGTTATTGCGCGTCTGTGAATATGGTTTATTCATACCGCCGCGGTTAAACAGGTTGCCTGCATTAGCCGGTACCAGGGTACGGCCTTCTGTTTTAGATACGTCGTAACCCAGGTTCAGGTTAGCTCTCAGCTCCGGCAGGAAATGAAATTTATAATCGAATGCGATATTACCCAGGCTGCGTTTTACTTCACCTTTATCATTCTTCAGCTCCAGCATGCTCAAAGGGTTGCGGGTAGCCAGCGTGTTAGGCGCGGTGTTATTTGTAGTAGGATCCAGCCATTCAAAATAGTTGCCAAATGCATTGTTCGTGTGAATGGGCTGAGTGGGATCAAAAGCCACTGCAGCGTTAATAGCTTCCTGGTCTGCAAAGCGGCTGTTGGTGATAGCGCCTCTTACATTCAGGTCTATCTTTAAATGATCATCCAGCAGATGCGGGTTTAAGCTGATGCTGGCAGACTGGCGGCGCATACTGGAGGTTTTGAGGATACCATCCTGGTTTGTAAAACCTACTGACACGCGGTAAGGCAATGATTTTATAGCACCGCTAAGGTTCAGGTTATTATCCGTACTAAATGCAGTGCGGTAAATAGCATCCTGCCAGTTGGTATTGGCGCTGCCCAGCAATGTTTTCTGCGCAGCGGTACCATGCTCGTTCACCACCTGGCGGAACTGGTCTGCAGTTAATACCGGCACAATACCTTCTTTCTGCGACAGGGAGTTGATAGTGCTGAAATTCACACGCAGCTGGTCCCCTACTTTTCCTTTTTTGGTGGTGATGATGATCACTCCATTGGAAGCGCGTGAACCGTAGATTGCTGTTGCAGAAGCATCTTTGAGGATGTTGAAGGTTTCAATATCATTGGGGTTAATGAAGCTTAATGGGTTGGAGGTACCTTTTACTTCGGCGTTATCCAACGGCACTCCATCAACCACTATCAGCGGATCGTTGCTGGCATTCAGGGAAGAACCGCCACGGATGCGGATCCTGCTGCCAGCGCCGGGTGCACCACCGTTGGAGGAGATCTGCACGCCTGCTATCCTGCCGGTGATCAGCTGTTCGGGTGTGGTAACGGTACCTTTATTAAAATCTTTGGAGCTGATGGCGGTGATAGATCCGGTAAGGTCGCTTTTCTTTTGTGTACCGTAACCTACTACCACTACTTCATTCAGGCCGCGGGTATCTGCGCTGAGCTGGAAATCCTGCTGCAGGGTGCCGTTAATGGTGAAAGGCCGCTCTATGGGCTGATAACCGATCATTCTTATTACTACGGTTACATTGCCGTTGGTAACTGGTAATTTGAAGCTACCATCCGGGCCAGCGATGGTATTCTGATTTGTTCCCTTAATGAATACGGTGGCACCCGGCAGCGGCTGACCGGTTTCGTCGGTGACCTTTCCGCTGATATTACCTGTTTGTGCATAGGTGATAAGGGAACACGCCATAAAGCACAACAGTAACAGATACCTGATAAGGCGTAGTTTTTGCATCCTGTGAAATTTTTGTTCAGTTTTAGTTAAGCTCGGGAACGATACCGGGAACGTTCCCGAAACGTGGCAAAAAAATATTACATAACGATGTAACGAAAGTAAATGAATTTCCGGAACTGCAAAAAAAATTTTAACGAAGTGTTAAAACGGGTGAGAATGAATGCGCGGAAATGCCTTATGGATACGGATTACCGGGGATGTAATGCGAACCATGTGACGGCAGAATGCAATGGATTGCGGAAGTTTTGGAGGTGACCCGGGGGATGGAAGCAGCGGAAAAAAAGGGAGGAAAAGGGTGCGGCGGCGGGTGGTTTACGGATAGTGGGATACCGGCTGGCACGCCCCTTGGTATACGTTGTATATGGCTGTAAGAAAAAGAACATCCAACCACCTGTTATTGGTGGAAGCCAAAGATGCAGAATCTCAGGGCGATAGCACCAGGGCCATTACGTTATATCAACAGGCAGTAGCGAACGATCCGCTGGAGGAACAGGCCTGGCAGCGTTTAATGATATTACATCGAAAACAGAAGGATTACCCGGGCGAGCTGAAGATTATTAACCTTGCTTTAAAAACATATGAAACGCATGCCCGGGAGGCACAACGGCAATGGCTGCAACAACACAAAAAGGGAGCTTCGTTGTTTAAGTCCCTTGCAAAAAGCCTGGGATTAATGAACAGTAAGGGTGAAATGCTGAATGATAATCCTGTTCTAAAAAAATGGATACGGCGTAAAGAGATGGTAACGGCACGCTTGAAAAAACGGCCAAAGAAATAGGAGAATATTGTTCACACCATTAGCGATATGCAGGAAACAGCGACCGGTAACTAAGCGGATCGCCTCACGAACTGGTTGATTTCCGCGCAATAATCTTAGACTTCAATACTACATGATCCTGCACCGGCGCACCACTTTCCAGTGATTTGAACAGCAGCTGTGCAGCGTGCACACCCAGGTCCCGCGCGGGTTGCGTAATGGTGGTGAGCGAAGGATTTAACAGTGGTGCAATTTCCAGGCTGGAAAAACTGATGATCTTTACTTTTTTAGGAATGTTGATATTCAGATCCTGGCAAACGTAATAACTAACAATAGCCAGGCGCTCTACAGCGGCAAACACCCCATCCGGCTTTATAGTGGTTAAAACTTTGGAAATGATGTTGTAGCTTTTTTTATGATCGTTGCTGCAATCTATTACCAGGTCTTTGTTAAAAGGAATGCCTTCTGCGGCCAGCGCATCCACATAGCCCTGCATACGCACATTACCGATAGACAGGCTTTTGTTGATGACCAGGAAAACGATCTTCTTACAACCCGCTGCAATCAGGTGCCTGGTGGCATTAAAGCTGCTTTCATAGTCGTTGGTAGTTACCTTGGCCACATCAATATCGTCATACACCCGGTCAAAAAATACCAGTGGCATGTGCCGCTTTTTTAGCTGTTTCAGGTAATTATGATCCTTGGCCTCACCGGAGGCCGACATAATAATACCATCTACCCGGCCATTGGAAAGATCATTGATGATGGAAACTTCCAGCTGGTATTCATCGTCCGTAACGTAGATCAGCGAATGGTAACCCTTTTCCCTGGCTACCCGCTCAATTCCTTTGATGGCCTGTGAAAAGAAATCGTTGGCCAGCTCCGGTACAATGATGGCAATGGTATTACTCTTTTTCTCCCGCAGGTTGCTGGCATAGAGGTTTGGCTGGTAGTTCAGCTCCCGGGCGCGGGCCAGGATGCGCTCTTTTGTTTGCGCATTGATATCGCTATTGCCCCGGAAAGCTCTTGACACGGTTGATGTGGACAATTTCAGGTCCTTTGCCAGCTCTTTAATATCAACTTTATCCATCGGCGCGAAATTACAATATATTTGAACGATAAAATTTAGCTAATAAATTGCGTATTTTTATACCGATTAATTTTTTACCATGACTTTGCCCGGAATATTTCACCTTAACGCTGCCCGCCTGAGCGCCATTGGCAGCTTTTCCACCCCTCCCCCGCCGCCTTATACCAGGGCAGGCAAATAAGTACAGGCTTCCTGTTACTTTCTATTTAGAGCCGGCAACGAATGCCGCTGCTGTAATCCCCTGCCCTTTCCTTTTTTAGATCCCCCTTTATTTACCGCGCTTTACCAAGGCTGTGAAAGGCTTTGCGGCAGTGCATTACAATGTTTTTTATTCAATGTTCAAATATATTATCATGGTATTTGCCGGGGCCTGCTGCTTCGGCATCCTTTCTACTTTTGTAAAGGTTGCCTACCAGGAGGACTATGCCACGGGCGATATTTCCGGCTCTCAGGCCTGTTTGGGTATGTGCGTTTTGTGGTTATTATATCTGCTGACCCGTAAGCGGGAAGCGGCCCAGGCCCCCGTATGGCCGGTGTTACTGGCCGGCACCACCATTGGATTGTGTACGCATTTATATTACCTGTCTGTTAAATGGATTCCAGCCTCTGTGGCTATTATTTTCCTGATGCAATTTACCTGGATAAGCATGCTGCTGGAATGGACATTTTTCCGGAAACGGCCTACAGCGCTGCAACTGGCGGCCACGCTGCTGATTATGGCGGGTACGGTAATGGCCAGCGGGGTGGCTGATGCCCGGGGAACATTGCCCTTAAAAGGCATCCTGTTAGCCATGGCTTCTGCTGCTGTTTACGGCATTTATGTGGTGGCCAGCGGGCGGGTAGGCAATGCTTTGCCGGCATTAAAAAAGAGCGCGCTGATGATGACTGGATCTACCATCATCATCTTTATAATTGCCAGACCTCATTTTTTATTTGAGGGGCAATTATCAATGGGCTTAGCCAAATGGGCCCTGTTCCTGGCTTTCTTTGGGACTATTATTCCGCCCCTGCTGTTTGCTGCCGGGATCCCAAAAACCGGCGTAGTGCTAAGCGCTATCGTCATGACGGCAGAGCTGCCGGTGGCAGCGGTTACAGCGCACCTGGTGCTAAAGGAAAATATGTCGCTGCTGCAATGGGCCGGCGTGGGTGTAATGTTGTTTGCAATGATATTGGGGCAGGAACGAAAGAGGATCGACTAAAAGAATGTAAAATGTAAAATTCTAAATCATAAACCGACGAAGGAGGTTCATAGAGACCATTGAAAAGACTTTATGAACGAGATAAATGTAAAAGTAGAATGCCGGGGATATAAGCCTGTATTTGGAATCGCGGCACTCTACTTTTACATTTTAAATTTTACATTTATGATTTTACATTCTCTTTGGTCAGCCCCTTACATTTAACATTTTACATTTTACGGCGCGGTCATTTCCTGAATGGCGGCACTGGCCATATTGGCCTGGGCATCCAGATGGGCGGCGGTTTTACGGTCCTTTATGGACTGCAGAACGGGTACAAAGCGGCCTTGCAGATTATAGGGTTTGTAATCACGCACATGTTTCAGCGCTTTTTCAAAGTTGGCAGTGAACGTAGCATTGTCGCTGGTTTGTTCCAGCAGCTTCAGATAACCAACCACTACGCGGGATTTCATATTGGTGAACATGCTGTCCAGGGCGCGGCTGAAGAAGTCCAGCTTCGTGGTATCGCCCGAGGTTACGTATACCGCAGCCAGGGCCCAGTTTAAATAATCCTTACTGTCTTTTTCCAGCATGGCGGCATAACGTTTTGCTTCCGGCATATTAGCGGCTGCCATGGCGCTTATCGCTGCTGCCTGTACACCATAGGAACGGCTGTTTATTTTTTCCCGGAACAGGGGCATATAAGTAGTGTCTTTCAGCCTGCCAATAGCTTTGATGGCCGCTGCCTGCACCAGGGTAAAACTGTCTGTCCTGGCCAGGTTCAGTAATACCGGCAGCGCAGCAGCTTTTACTTCCGGGTTTTGCATGTTCAGCGAATCCATGGCCCTGATGCGCAAGCGGAAGAATTTATCTTTACAGGCGGCAATCAATACATTGCGGGCAGCTGCATCCTGCTGTGCGGAAGCTGCTTTCTGAATGGCTTCCAGGCGGTCCATGTACAGGGGTGCATGAAAATACTGGTAGGCATATTCCTGCCGGGATTTATGATCTGTTTTTACCGCGATCAATACTTTATCTGCATCTACATTCACCAGCTCAGGACGGGAGGGCAAAGCAAAGCGGAAGGTATCCGCTTTTTGCTTCATCCATACTTCGTGGCGTTCTTTTTTCCCGTTAGTATATACATCAATGGCGAAAGGAAGCGTAAATGTTTTACCGGTTTGCGTTTGCTGCACATACACGGTTTGCGTTCGCGTAGCTGCGTCCCAGTTATACTGAATGTCAAGGTAAGGATGCCCGCTGCCATAATACCATTGGTTAAAGAACCAGTTAAGATCGCGGCCGCTGGCTTCTTCCAGCGCTAAACGCAGCTGCTGCGCTTCTCCTGTTTTAAAGGCATTCTGCGTAAGGTACAGGCGCAGGCCTTTGTAAAACACTTCCTTACCCAGGTAGTTACGCAGCATGTGCAGAATGCGGCCGCCTTTCTGGTAGGTAACACGGTCTATCACATCTTCCTGTGTATCGTAATAAAAACGCACCAGGTTCTTTTGTTCATCTGCCGGGCCGCCATCCAGGTATATTTCCAACGCATTGTTGTTGGTGTAATCGCCGGCATCGGGACCGTATTTGTATTCCTGCCACAGGGTTTCACTGTAGTTGGCAAAAGATTCATTCACGGTAAGGTTGCTCCAGCTTTCTGTGGTTACATAATCGCCAAACCACTGGTGAAACAGCTCATGTACAATGTTGCCGTCCCAAACACGGTCATCGATCAGCTGCCGGTCGTTCTGGTAAGTGAAATCGCCATGTACCGTGGCAGTAGTGTTTTCCATGGCGCCGCTTACAAAATCCCGCACAATGATCTGCGCATATTTATTCCAGGGATAATCTACCCCCAGGGTATTGGAAATAAAGGTCATCATCTCCGGAGTGTTGGCAAACAGCTTTTCTGCATAGGGCGCCTGCGCAGGTTCCACATAATAGCTTACTTCCTTATTCTCCCATTTGTCTTTATAGATGTAATACCTACCGGTGACCATCATTACCAGGTAAGGTGCATGCGGCTGCTCCATTTTCCAGGTATCTGTACGGGTGCCATCGCCATTGGAATGCTGTGCCGCTAAACGGCCGTTGGAGAGGGTTGTATAAGCAGCGGGTACCGTCATCCGGATCTCTGTGGTCATCTTTTGATTGGGTTTATCGATGGTGGGAAACCAGGCGGAGGATGCTTCTGTTTCGCCCTGGGTCCAGATCTGCACCGGCTTTCCGGGAATAGTGCTATCCGGGTTGGTAAAATATAAACCGCGGGCGCTGGTAATGGCGCTGCTGCCCTGCGATTTAACCAATGCCGGCTGCGCGGTATAGGCAATATAGATAGTATACTTCCCGCCGGGGCGGTAAGACTTATCCAGCCTTATGTGCAATTGAGCGCTGTCGTAAGTATATTTTAAGGGTTGCTTTTTGCCGGCTTTTATTAAGGCCAGCTCGTGGATGAGCATACTCTTTGCATCCAGCGTAAGCGAATCCAGCGTATAAGCATACGGCTGCAAGGTGATCCAGGCCTTGCCCTGCAGCAGCTCTTTGCGATTGTCAAAACTTACTTCCAGCGCCGTATGTACCAGGCTGTTGACCTTGGGAGCTGTTTCCCGGTAAACACCCGGCTGCTGTGCTTTACCAGGTAACATGATAAGAAGAAAAAGGACCGTTATTATAAGAAATTGTTTGTTCATCCGTTGGCATTTAATGTGCCACAAAGCTAGGGGCGCGCATCGGCACGGGATAGTACGTTATTGCGGTTTTGTTACTATCTTGCTATTGGTACCTTTATTCATTACCAGCCATACGCATTTATGAGCCGAAGTATCTTACACCAGGGGGATTATTATGGCAACATTCAGAAGAAAGTGCAAACCAAAGGGGTAATCCTTACCTTAAGCAATTATCCCATTCACACTACGTTGCCCGATCATTTTCATGAAAACAGCTATCTCTGTTATGTGCAGCATGGCTGCTACCAGGAACAATCAGTATCCGGTAAGCTGATCTGCGAGCAGGAAGATATTGTTTTTCACCCCGCGGGTATTGCGCACAGCAATTCATTTCCGGTAGCTGCGGCCAGCTGCTTTAATATAGAGATAGATGCGGCCTGGCTCAGTAAATTTGAGGCAGGGCCTTTTACCCTTACTAAAATTGCCCGCTTAAAAAGCACGGCGTTAAAACTACTGATCCGTAAAATGCAGGCAGAGTTCCAGCAACACCATGCCTGGTCTAACCTGATGATAGAAGGCCTCACGCTGGAATGCATGGCCCTGTTCCTGCGGGAAAAAGCATTGCATAACGATGTGCCCAACTGGCTGCGCATGGTAAAAGAGATCCTGCATGAACAGCAGGAACCGGTGGCCCTTGCGGAGTTATCAGCTATTACGCAAATGAGCCCCTTTCATATTGTGCGGGCATTTAAGAAAGCGTATGGCGTAAGTATCGGTGAATATGTAAACCAGCTAAAGACAGACCGGGCCTGCACGCTGTTGCGGCATACGCAGCAGAACCTGGCGCAGATTGCGGTAGAGTGTAACTTCGCGGATCAAAGCCATTTCGGGCGCATCTTCAAAAAAATTACCGGCCTTACACCGCTGCAATACAGGAAAGCAACTGCGTAGGCCGGCGTGTAAAAGGGAAGCTTAAAACAATGTGAAGGTTCGTTATGAAATGGCTACCTGCTGCTCCAGGAACTGCCAGTTGAAATATTGTTGTGCATTGAAATAGCAGATGTCCTGCACCACCTTACCTACCCAGGGCAAATCATTTGGCAGCTCTCCGCTTTCAATTTCCTGGCCAAACAGCTCACACACTATACGGCGGAAATATTCATGGCGAGGATAAGACAAAAAGCTGCGCGAATCCGTAAGCATGCCTACAAAACGGCTCAGCAAACCCATGTTGGATAAGGCATTCAGCTGCTTGATCATCCCATCTTTCTGATCCAGGAACCACCAGGCAGAACCAAATTGCACTTTACCTGCAACGGAACCATCATTGAAATTACCGGTCATAGTGGCCAGCAGCTCATTATCGGAAGGGTTCAGGTTGTACAGGATGGTTTTGGCCAACTTGTCCTGACTATCCAAACGATCCAGGAACTTAGCCAGGGCGCGCGCCTGTGAAAAATCACCGATGGAATCCCAGCCGGTATCAGGCCCCAGCTGGCGCAGCATGCGGGAATTATTATTACGCAGGGCGCCCAGGTGGTATTGCTGCACCCAGCCTTTTTCCCAGTCCCACTCTGCCAGCTCCAGCAACAATGCGGATCTGAACTTGCGGTTCTCCTCCCACGACAGCGCAGCGCCGCCTCTTATTTTTTTGAAGATGGCCGCTATTTCCGCAGCGGTAAAATCATCTGCATAAATTTCTTCAATACCATGATCTGATACGGAGCAGCCGTTAGCGGCAAAGAAATCGTGCCGGTTACGCAGCGCATCCAACAGGTCCTGGTAAGTGCTGATAGTAATATCAGCAGCCTTTCCCAGCTTTTCCAGGTACTGGTTATATTTTAAGGGATCATCCACATTCATAGATGCATCCGGACGGAATGCAGGCAGAATGGGGATCTCAAAGCCTTCTTTCTTCAGCTGCTGATGGTATTCCAGCGTATCTACCGGATCATCTGTAGTGCATACCAGCGCTACTTTCATTTTGCGCAGCAGGTTACGTACGGAGAAATCAGGGCCCTGCAGCTTTTCTGTACACTCGCCATAGATCCTGGCGGCAGAAGATGGATTGAGGACCTCGTTCACATCGAAATAACGCTGCAGCTCCAGGTGCGTCCAGTGGTAAAGCGGGTTACGCAAGGTATAAGGTACGGTGGCGGCCCATTGCTCAAACTTTTCCCAATCTGATTTATTACCGGTGCAGTAACTTTCATGCACGCCGTTGGTACGCATAGCCCTCCACTTGTAGTGATCGCCATATAGCCAGGCTTGTGTTAAATTCTCAAACTGCATATCCGCTGCTATTTGTGCGGGCGGCAGGTGGCAATGATAATCGATCACCGGCATTTCTTTCGCGTACTCATGGTATAAACGCTGAGCAGTGGCTGTGTTCAATAAGAAATGCTCATCCAGGAACTTTTTCATACTTTATTAATTAATGATTGGAACCGTATTAACTTTTTTCAGCAGGCTGCCCGCGCCTTCCTGTAACAGGGCGGACAGCATGTTGGTAACTGCGGTGGCAAAACCTTTCAGCTCTGTAAGATCTGTACCCCACAGCGCGGTATTGCTTAACACCGTTCTTACCAGCACAGCAGGTTCCAGGCGTTTCCACTGGGCATGGTACCAGCCCGCATGATCGTCTGTTATCGTATATACCTGGCCGTTTGCAGTGCCTTTGTACTCCCCTTCTGCTGTTTGCTCACTGCGCATGAACAGCAGGTAAGCTGCAAAGCCCAGCGCCATCAGCTGTGGCGCTTCCTGCGTGCGGCTATAGTGGCGCAGCAATACGGGCACATTACGCATCTTCATTTTAGAGGTGTATTGCATGGTGATGCTGATCCACTGATGCGCGAGGTGCGGGTTACGGAAGCGGTCCAACACACTGTGCGCAAACTGCGTGGCTGCTGCAGCAGTGATATAAATGTCGGTGATAGCCGGCACCATTTCCTGTAACATGAGCGTGGCAATGGCGGCTTCCAGTTCCGCATTTTCCATGCCCTGGCGTACGGTAACAAAACCGGCCAGCACTGCCAGTCCGCAGCTAAAAGTATGCGTACCATTCAGGAGGCGCAGCTTCAGCTCCCGGAAGATATTGATGTCAGGCGCCAGTACAACACCGCCATCTGCTTCACTGAAGCTTAAACGTTGTTTTACCAGCTCGCTGCCGGTTTCAATGGCCCATAAACGATAGGCTTCCGCCATGATCATAAGGTCATCTTTATAACCCAACTCCTGCTGCATGGCCTCCTGCTCTTTTGCAGGTAATGCACCGGGCACAATACGGTCTACCAGCGAGCTGCAGAAATAATTTGACTGTGCTACCCAGCTGATAAAGGCTTCCGGTAAATTGTTGCGGGCGGCCAGCTCCAATACTATATCCTTTAATTTTTTACCATTGTCTACGATCAGCTCTGTGGGAATAATGACCATACCTTTATCCCCTGCGCCGTTAAAATGCTGGTAACGGTGATACAGGAAGGCCAGTAATTTACCCGGGAAAGAGGCTGGTGGCGCGGCATGCACGTTATCGTCGGTGAGGGCGATGCCTACCTCCGTAGTATTGGATACAATAACTTCCATCTCCGGGTTCTCTGCGCATTGCAGGATGGCCGGCCATTCTGCGGCTGCACTTAATACACGGCTGATGGATGCGTTCAGGATATTTTCCTCTACCTGCTGCCCCTGCTCAATGCCACGTACACAAAGCGTGTACAAACCATCCTGTTCTGCAAAAGCATCGGTGGTGCCTTTACCGGTGGATTTCACGATCACTACCCGGCCGTTGAAGATGCCGGCTTTATTGGCTTTATCTATAAAATAATCCGGCAGGCCGCGTAACAGCACACCGGTACCAAATTGTAATACCTTTTCCGGCAGCTGTAAATGGGAGGCTTCCGGTACCTGCACAGCTGTGCTGTTTTTTAGTGTTGATAATTGCTCTTTGGACAATTGTTTCATCATGACAAATTTTTAAAGTCGATGGTCCATGGACCTATTTCGCCTGTTTAATCAACCACCTCACCAGATCGGTGGCGGCCTGGTAATTTTCGTATTCCGGCGGCAGCTTTCTGCCATCCAGGTATTCATTGTAAAACCAGGGATCGCCAACGGCAAATACAGCGCCCTTGCCTACCTTCGCTACTGACATCAGCACATGGTCCCCATCTTTATATACGGCTGTAGCAGGTGATTTCAGCGTCATGCTACTGAGCTCTTTGATATATACTTTTCTGGTGTGCGCAAAAATGGGATGCCCGGCAGGGATCTGTAATGCCCCCTGCTCAAACTGCCGCCCCTGCACATGGTTGCGGCTGTCCTCATTAAAGTGAATGCCAAAACGTTCTGTTAACAGGTTAATATGCTGCAGCTCTGCATTGGCAGAATCATTTTCCATGATCACCAGCACACCGCCCGCTTTTACCCAATTGTACAGCTGCCCTGCATCCTGCGCCGTCATGTAATTAGGCCTTACTGTTTCATTTTGCGTATCCGGATCCACTATGATATAAATGTTGCTGTGCTGCAGGTTGGCGGCAGTAGGCGCTACAGACAATGTATCCAGCGTTACGCCGTAACGGTTAAATACATGGCCGAACAGGGAATAACCATTGTTATCCTTTTCACCCCATACGTAGTGCCAGCGCTGCATTTGACCCGTAGCATCCTTACGCCATTCGTTATTGAAATACTGATCTAAAGTAACCCTAAGCCCTTGGCCAGTGTTTAATGTGTTCAGCATTTCCATTTCATTGGCAGCCATAATATAAGCGCCTGCACCTTTGGGATCGTTGGCCACCACCTTTTCGCTGAGGTAATAGGCATAGCTGCCATCGCGGTAGGGATTACCGCCCAGGCCCGCTACGCTGCATACGCCATCCAGGTTCACGCCGCCTGCTTCTGCCGGCTTAACGAACTGTTTTTGAATACCGGCAAAACCTTTTTGTGCAACTGCACGGTACGTAAGCGGCAAATATCCCTTCCGTACTCCTTTCTCCAACGCATATACGAACATGCAGGAGCCGGAAGCTTCCAGGTAATTACCTTTTTCTTTTGCTTTATCCATTACCTGGTACCAGCAGCCGGAGGCAGGGTCCTGGTACTTTTTTACTGCTGCGGCATAGCGGTTTAGGATAGCAATGAGCGTATCCCTGCCTTTATGGTTTGCGGGGAAAAAGTCCAGCACATCTACCAGCGCCATACCATACCAGCCCATGGCGCGGTCCCAGAAATTGGGCGAGCGGCCGGTGGTCTTATCCGCCCATTGCTGCTGCCGGGATTCGTCCCAACCATGGTATAGCAGGCCGGTACGATCGTCCCGGGAATGTTTTTCCATCAGCACAAACTGGCGGGTAATATCATTGAAAGCAGTATCCTCATGAAAGAGGGCTGCATATTCTGCGTAAAAAGGTTCGCCCATATACAGGCCATCCAGCCACATCTGGTAAGGGTAGCGTTGTTTGTGCCAGAAACCGCCGTCGCTGGTGCGGGGCTGCGCGCGCAGCTGTTCCCGCAGATGATCTGCTGCTTTTTTATATTTCTCATGGCCGGTTACCCTGTATAACAGCAGTAACAGCGTGCCGTTCTTTACATTATCTATGTTATAGTCCTGCGTTTTGTAAGTACGTATGTTGCCCTGGTCATCTATGTAACAATCCATGCTTTGCTGCACATAGCTGAAGTACCTTGCATCGCCGGTGTTTTGCCACAGGCCGGCGATGCCTTCCAGCACTACCCCATGGTCATAGGTCCAGTTGGGCGGACTGGATGCGGAATCTTTCCATTTACGCATCATGGTGGTGGCCATGGCAGCGGACTGCGCGTGAGCGAGAGTGGCGCTGAAGGCCAGGGCCAGTATGGTGATGAATAATGCTTTTGTTCTATGCATGTGATGCTGTTTGCCTAATGTGTGCCACACCTAAAAGGTGTGGCACACGTATTACTTTACCTGCAGGGCTTTGTTAGTGGCGCCGGCAGTGAATTTTGTATCTTCTTTTGATTTACGTATATCAGTGCCGGTTACTACTATGTTGCTGCACTTTTCTCCCTGCAGGGTCATAAACCGGTTAGCCTGGTCGTATTTTATAGTATTGAATGTAAGATCCTGGCTGCTGCGTACCGTGATCAGCGGGTCGGTATCCGTGGTGAGCAGGTGCACATCAGACAGGTGAATATTTTTTGCTTCCATGCATTCAATACCTTTCCGGGCGCTGATGGTCATATGATCCAGAAAAATATCAGAGATAGGCATTTCCGGTAAGCCGCGTATGAATAATGCCTTAGCAGCGTTGTTACATACAATATTGCTGATATGAAAATCACGGAACTGCGGCGTGGCTTCTGTTACCGGAAAAACTTCTACTTTAGGCGCCTCCCTTTTTTCGCCGGATAAAGGCACCGGGTCAACAGCAGCGTAGTACATATCAAACAAAATAGCTTCGCCGGGAATATCTTTCATCTTTATGTCTGAGATATAAATTTTTTCCACCACACCGCCACGGCCACGGGTGGTTTTAAAACGCAGGCCAATATCCGTACCCATAAAAGTACAGTTGGATACAAACAGGTTACGCGCCCCGCCCGACATTTCGCTGCCTATTACAAAGCCGCCATGGGCATGGTATACCGTGCAATTATCTACAATGGTATTTTCTGTTGGTTTACCTCTTTTACGGCCCTGCTCATCGCGGCCGGATTTAATACAGATGCCATCATCCCCCACATCAAAAGTGGAACCGGTGATCCGTGCATAATTGCAGGATTCCAGGTCTACCCCATCGCCATTCTGCGCGTACCAGGGATTTTTTGCATATACATTCCGTAAAGTAATGTTCTCACATAACAGGGGATGCAGGCACCAGGCCGGCGAGTTCTGGAAGGTAACGCCTTCCAGCAGCACATTCTTACAGCTGCTGATGCTGATCAGGTTTGGCCGCAGGAAATCCTTTACATCTTCATAATCGCTGAGCTTTTTACCGGGCGTGATAACACCCACCAGCTTCATTTTGGAAGCATTGTAATAGTTACGGGAAGGGTACCAGCCGGTACTGTCCTTACCTTCACCAACCATACCACCGGAAGCTACCAGCTTTTTCCACTGCGTTTCCGTGAGCTTATCTTTTTTCACAGCGCGCCACGCATCGCCTGCGCCGTCAATGATACCACTACCGGTAATGGCTATATTTTCCAGGTCAACCCCGGATACCGGCGCCTGGCAACGTACCGCACGTAACCCTTCATAGGTGGTTTCCACAAGGGGGTATTGATCGTGACTGGCTGAGAACTGTAATACTGCGCCGGCTGCCAGGTGCAGGTTCACATTGCTTTTAAGTACAATGGGGCCGGTGAGCCACATGCCTTCCGGTATGAGCACTACCCCGCCGCCTTTACTGCTGCAGTTTGCTATGGCAGTATTAATGATCTGTGTGTTTAAAGTAATGCCATCTGCCTTTGCGCCTGCATCCGCAATGTTAAACGTATCACGGCGGAAATGCGGTTCGTAGATCTCCGGCAGATCAAAACGGTACTTGCCTTCAAAAGGTGTTTTGGCCAGGTATTGGGCCAGCGGTAAATGTTTTTCGGAGATCTCTTTTGCTACCAGGCTTGCAATACAGGTAGCGCCGTAGGTATTGAAATGCGTATTATCTTCCACTCCCTGTGGCAGCGTGCTGTAATGGCCGGCGGGTGTGGTCTTGAACATTTTTACTGAACCTTCAACGCCCAGCTTTACCAGCAGCGCTTCGCTGCTTTTATGCAGATCTATCAAAGGAACTTTATTAGCGGCAGCTACTTCCCTTACTACGCCGGGATAGTCGCCATGCTGATCTACAAACTTTCCATTCTCATCAAACTTGCGACGCATTACCGGTGTAAGCAAAATAGGATTGGCGCCTTTAGCGCGGGCCTCCTGCACAAAGCGCAGCAGGTTCTCCTTGTAAGTGGTATGCGGGGCTGCATAACGGGTACTGTCAGTGATCTTCTGATCGTTATGGCCAAACTGGATCATTACATAATCGCCGGGCCTGAGCTGCGCCAGCACACTATCCCAGCGATGCTCATTAATAAAACTTTTGGTGCTGCGGCCATTCACGGCATAGTTCTTTATCTCCATCCCTTTTTCAAAGAACACCGGGAACAGCTGCCCCCAGCCTCTTTCAGGGTTATCTACCAAAGGCTTATCGGCCATGGTGGAATCTCCTATCATGAATATGCGGGGCTTTTGTTCGCTTTCCAACCATCCGAATAACGACAATAGTAAAATGATATATAATTTCATCAGCTCAATAGCTTTAGGCAAATCAGCGGTGCTAAATACTTCCGGGATGCCCTCTACTTTAAGGCACCTGCGGTGATTATCAACAGCCGGTTTGCGGTGATTTTTTCATAACGTTAAGCATGTGCATGGAAAATACCGGACAGCAGCGCGTATAATGTAGATATGCAAAGTTAGTACTGTGGCTAACATGCGGCCGGTATCCTATTTAACAATTGTACAGCTATATTCAGTAATACAAAAGCATTTAGGATGATTTTTTTACGCAAACGTTGCCGGGAACGATTTACGCTAATTATTCACTATTAAAACCTGTTAAAAAAACCTTATTTTTACTGATCCGTTATGAAATTTGCAGCAGCCACTATAAAGGATATTGCCAAAGCTTTGGGCCTGTCTACCTCCACGGTTTCCCGTGCGTTGCGTGACAGCCACGAGATCAGCACAGAAACTAAACAGCTGGTGCTGGAATATGCCACCCGTATCAACTATCATCCCAATCCCATAGCCCTAAGCCTGAAAGAGAAAAGGAGCCGCTCCATCGGGGTGATTGTAGCGGAAATTGCCAACAGCTTTTTTTCGCAGGCTATTAATGGAATTGAATCTGTGGCGAATGACAAGGGATATAATGTGATCATCTCCCAAAGCCATGAATCATACGACAAGGAGGTAATGACCCTGCAGTACCTTTCATCCCGCTCTATTGACGGATTGCTGATCTCCGTATCTACCGCCACCAAGGACCTGCAACACCTGAAAGCTCTCCATGAACGTGGATTTCCTATTGTATTCTTTGACCGTATTGTGGAAGATATTAATACGCATAAGGTAATGGTGGATAATTTCCGCGGCGCTTACGATGCTACCATGCACCTGATAAAACAAGGGTATAACAATATTGCCACCATCACCAATTCGGAGAACCTTTCTATTACCCGGGAAAGAGTGGCCGGCTATGTGGAAGCGCTGGCGCAAAAGCATATAAAACCACGTAAGCAGCTGATCAAATATTGCTTTCATGGCGGCATGCTGCTGTCTGAAGTAGAGGAAGCCATTACACAGCTGCTGAAAGTACGGCCCCGGCCCGATGCTATTTTTACCGGTTCTGATAAACTAACTACCGGCACCATGCGTGTGCTGAAAAGAAAAGGGATCCGCATTCCCGAAGATATAGCCGTAGTAGGCTTTTCCAACTCCGACCTTATTGAGCTCTTAGACCCGCCCCTGACCGTTGTACGGCAGCCTGCCTTTGAAATGGGACAGGTAGCTACTGAGCTGCTGCTGCAGCTTATTGAGAGTAAACGCCCTGTGAAAGATTTTGAGCGGAGGATACTTGCTACGAATCTAATTGTAAATGCCGAACGCTGAATGCCGAACGCTTAACGCTGCTTAGGTTTTGTTACAAGGTGGGTGCATTGGTGTATTCAGCATAACAAAATCAGCGTTCAGTTTTAAGCGTTTAGCCTTAAGCGTTTCTACGGCATTTTTGCCAATCCCTCCCACTTCACCTTCCACTTGCCATTTTTAGGAAATCCCGGTGCATCCGGGCCGGTATAGCCATCCCAGCCGGCGCACATCATGGCAATGGCAGAAAGTAAGGCGCCATTACCGGGCAGGTATATACGTAGATTATCGCGCTGATAATTGTGGCCGTTAGGCAGGAAAGTGTTCTTAGTTACCTGCTTCAATAATATATCCACAGCGGCTTCCGGCTGTCCCAGGCGGGTGGCGGTCATAGCCACCAGGGGATAATCCCATCCCCAGGTATCTTCCCAGCTCCAGACATCCCATATTTTTTTGAAGGTTCGCAGCATCATGGTGGAATCTACCAGCGTATCAGGCGGTACAAAACCATCCATACCCAGTACAGCCGGATGATCGGTCATATAACGGGAATTGGTATACGAATCCGGTGCGCTGGCAGCTGCCAGGTACAAACCATCCTTATTGGGAAAAGACGGCAGCTTTGCAATGATGGAATCCCATTCCGGCTGAGGCTCCATATTCAAACGCTTGCGCCATTGCTGCGCGGTACGCAAAGCCCAGCGCCAATAGGCCAGCTCAAAAGATGGGTTGGTAGTGGTAACCGGATCAAAACGCTCCTGCGCAGGGATCAGGCCCGGCCCTAATACGTATTCATGCTTAACCGTATCGTACCAGGGATAGGATGCCATAAAATCTGCAGTGGCAAATACCAGGTCTTTATACTGCTGAAGCGTTGCAATATCGGGATGATCGCGGTAGCACAATTCAGCCATATAAATAAAATGTGGCTGCTGCCAGATAAGGAAAGGCCCTACCGGAGAAGGGCTTTCATCGCCGGAAGGATCCGTCATCTTGGGCCAGCGCACGCCTTTAAAACCTTGCCTGGCAGCGGTTTCCCGGGCTTTATCTTTGATGGTGCCATACCAGGCTAAACTTTTTTCCAGCAGGGCCGGCCGGTTCCATAAAGCAAAATGTGCGGCATGCCACCAATGCATTTCCAGGTGAAATTTTCCGAACCAGCTGTTATAGGTTAGGCCTGTTTCCTGCGGCGGCGTATTACCGGCGCATTGTATGCGGGTAAGGTATTGTGAGAGTACAATACGGCGCTCCAGCTCTGCTGCCCGGGGATCGGTGCTGCCGGAAAGGTCTACCGCACCGCCGGTTTCCCAGAACTGTTGCCAGTCGTCACGGCTGTCGCCCCAGATATGCTGATGTGCTAAAGTGCTGATGCGCTGATCCGCCAGCGTAAAATTATTATTGAAAGGACCGCTCTGATTGGGCGCTTTAGGCGCAGGCGCTGCAGCCGGTGTAAAGTGGCAGCTAAAGGCCAGCATCTCCTCCTCGCCTAAAGGGTTCAGCAAATAATCATGCGGCGCTTTTTTCTGCAAAGCCTCATCCCCGTTCCACTGTAATATTACGTTGTAATAAGTTTGATCCAGCTCGCGCTCAAACAGCACCTGCCGGTCATTGAGGTACCGTGAACTGGTTTTGTGCCTTTCAGGATGCTGGAAATCGGGCGTGCCTTCCCAGTCGCCAGTTGGGTAAGGAAAACGGATATGCACGCTGAGCCGGTGTTGCGCTACCAGCGGGGATTCTACATTAGCGGCTATCATATCCAGCTGCGGATGGCAAACCGTGCGCACCTTAACGGGCACGCCTTCCACCTCAAAATAGCTGTGGATCTCCCCTTCCCATAAGTCCAGCTCCTGACGTATGTTCTTTATATCTTCTATTTGTGCAGGCGTACCATTTTTCTTCAGGATGTTGAGTCCTACGACGCCCAGCTGCAGGCGGTGTGGGTTAGCCCGCAAAAAGTCAGATGCATCTTTTTGCCGGCCGCCTTTATCATGCGCATACAGGTAAGGTACCTGCCGGTTGTTCACTTTATAGTTCTTCCACACTTCACTGCGCTGATAGCGGTAGGTATTGGGAAAGCTGTGCCAGCCCCATTCTGATTCGGTGCCCAGCGGAACGCCGCCCCGCTCAAAATATTCAGGGAATGTTTGCAGGCCGGTAGGATCTACAGTAAAAGCAAATTCACCATTGCCCACAGAAAGTGACGACAATGAATCAAAACGCTGTACGCTTACATTGTGCCGTGTTACCAGTGCATGCCGGTCTATTTTACCCTTATTTTGCTGTGCAGCAGCAATATGAACGAATAAGCCGGCATAGATAAGTACAAGGAATATGGTTTTCATAATGTTGTCTGAACCCAGTTTAGATCACTATTCTGCTATTAACGTATATACGTTACCTGCAGTAGTATTAAACGTGTACAGGTAACCGGTACCATCCCCTTTCAATGCGCTGAGGGCCAGGTTGTTGCTGCCTTTTACCGGCTGCAGTGTCCTCAGGCGGCAGGGGCCACCATTCTTTGCAAGTATAGTAGCTTTTTTTAATTTTCCATCGGCCCATTGCATATCAATAACAAAACCGCCGCGGGCAACCAGCCCTTTTACCTCTCCGCTGGCCCAGGCATCCGGGATGGCAGGCAGCAGCTGTATGGCATTCAGCTGGCTTTGCAGCAGCATTTCGGTAATACCGGAAGTGCCGCCAAAGTTACCATCTATCTGGAAAGGCGGGTGCGCGCAAAATAAATTTGAATAGGTGCCGCCGGCGTTATGATAGTCGGTAGCATCGTTGCTGCTTATTTTCAGCAGCTCGCGCAAGAGCTTGTAAGCGTGGTTACCATCCAGCAAACGCGCCCATACATTGATCTTCCAGGCTTTGCTCCAACCGGTGCCGCCATCGCCACGGATGGCCAGCGTACGTTTGCAGGCATCTGCAAATGCGGGTGTGGTCAACGGGGAAATTTCCCGGCCGGGGAATAAGCCAAACAGGTGTGAGATATGCCGGTGCTCGGGGTCCTCATCTTCCCAATCCTTGTACCATTCCTGCAGGTTGCCCTTTTTGCCTATCTGCAATGGCAGCAGCTTGCTTTTCTTTTGCAGCAAGGTATCGCGGAAAGCTATATCGGTTTGCAGGATGGAATCCGCATCCGCCACGTTGCTGAACAGATCGCGGATAATAGACATATCCATGGTGCTTGCTACAGCAACAGAACTTTTTACGCCGGTTTCTGTAATGAACCTGTTTTCCGGCGAGGTAGCTGGCGCTGTTACCAGGTGGCCTTTACCATCGCTCACCAGCCAGTCAAGGCTGAACTGCGCGGCTGCTTTCATGATGGGGTAAGCAGTATCGCGCAGGAACTTTTTATCGCCGGTAAAACGGTAGTGCTCCCATAGGTGCTGGCACAGCCAGTTTCCGCCCATAGCCCAGTTGGCCCACTGCGGATCGCCTTTGCCCTGATCGCCTACGGGATTAGAGAGCGCCCATATGTCGGTATTATGATTAGCAGCCCAGCCACGGGTATTGTAAAAATGTTTGGCGGTATAACGCCCGGTGCTGGCCACATTTTGTATAAGCGTTAACAGGGAGCGGTGCATTTCCGGCAGGTTCACGGCTTCCGCTGCCCAGTAGTTCATTTGTGTATTGATGTTAATGGTGTAGTTGGAGCTCCAGGGTGCACGCAGCTCTTTATTCCAGATGCCCTGCAGGTTGGCAGGCACGCCGTTTAAACGGGAGCTGGAAATTAACAGGTAACGGCCAAACTGGAAGTATAGTGCTTCCAGCTGAGCATCCTGCGCGCCTGCAGCATAACGGCGTAAACGTTCGTCAGTAGGTAGTTTAGTACGGTCTTCACCGGGCGATGGCGGCAGGGTAAAGCTTACGCGGTTAAAGTAATAATGAAAATCATCTACATGACGCCTGCGCAGCTCATTAAAAGGAAGCTGTGCGGCTGCCTGTAAGTAAGCGGTGGCCAGCTTGTGCTCGTCTTTGCCTTCGCTATCCGGGCATTTGTCAAAACCATTAAAGCTGGTAGCAGCGGAAACCAGGATCACGGCCTGCGTAGCGTTGCTGATGGTAATACCGCCGGTATCGGCCTTTACGCTGCCATCTGAGCTGCTGGCGCGCAGCTTCAGCTCAAAGCGCATGCCCTTACAGCCTTTGGTATCTTCGTAAATAATTGGTTCCTTGTTGTAGTTCACATAGCTGGGATCGACCTGTGCAGGCGCCTTTCCCTTCAGTGTTATTTCCTGCTGGCCGCTTACCAGCTGCTGGTGCCGCAGCTGGCTGCCTGCGCTGATCTTACAGTTCAACTGCTGCTTTTTATTTGCCGTTAGCCTGATCACAATAACCTGGTCTTTCCCGGAAGCAAAGATCTCTCTCGTATAACCTATACCGTCACTGGTAAAGGCGGTGCCGGCAATAGCATCGGCCACATTCAGATCCCGGGAATAAGCGGCCGGCGCGCCGGGCAGCTGTTGTTTGATATGAATATCGCCCAAAGGCAGGTAGGACTGGCTGTACAAGCCCTGCATTTCTTTGAGCTCTTCATAAGCGGCAGTATAATCGCCCTTGAAAAGTTTAGCACGTATAGAGGGTAAATGTTTATACGCATTCGGGTTCACCTGGTTATTTACCGGTCCGCCTGACCAAAGGGTAGCTTCATTTAGCTGGATCAGCTCATCACCTGTTCCTCCGAATATCATGGCGCCCAGGCGGCCATTGCCCACCGGCAAAGCATCCGTCCACTCCTTTGCGGGTTGCTGATACCATAGCTTTAATGTGTTTCCTTGTTGTTGCGCCGTAGCAATGCCCGTCAATAACAGCAGGGCCGGTAATAGTTTCAGTTGCATCAGTTTATATAAGTTGGAGCATACAAAATACGACTTCGTTTGCATTCTATTTTCACAAAAACTGATGGAAAATTAAACTAGTCAAGCGGCAATAAGGCCTATTTCAAACCCGCTATGGTCACGGATTAGTAAAAATGCAATCGTTTGCGTAAAAATACCTGCTAATATTTGAACAAGGGGTTACTTTTACTTTATAATATTATGGACCTGAGTACCATAACGTGGAATTTAGCACAAAGGTCGAATTCTTTCGACCTTTTTAATTTTAGGGCAGTACAAGAAATGGAGCCGCTATGGCATCTGCCCCACTCCCCCCTGCTGCCGCCCAAATAATGCAACAAATAATACCCCCTAAATAACCAAAACACGCACCTGACCCCGCCGGGTTATTGATAGTTTTGTGCATTGATGATCATTATATGCCTGAGAGAAACTACAACCAACGCCGCAGATTGTACCTGACCGTAGAGATCTTGTTATATGCCATTATCACCACCGGGCTGGTGCTGATGATGTTATTCCTATGATTATCAATGTGGTTTCACAAAAGAATACCTGTAAGATTAACATTTTATACCCTTCCCGTTATCATTTGTATACCCTGGGAGCATGTGGCCTTAACATAATGACCCCTAATCGAAAACATTTGCATCCCAAGGGAATGCCGAAATCCCGCTAGATTTGGAATTACGGATTATCAATTAAGAATTACGAATGATGTGCTTCAGAAATCATTGGTGGAAGCCAACAACGGCGGATGTTATTTCCCGGGGTGCAGACAAAGATGAAATGACCTTTGATCTGAAAGGCCTGCTAACTAACGATGCTAGTGCACTAGGTTTTAGTTTAAATAATGAATAATGCAATACCGGGGTTATCCAGCCCTGGTGACATTTAACACGTTTTACGAATAGACAGGAACCCAAAGGCCCCGGCGGAATGTATTTTAATCCGCCGGGACCTTTGGTATTTGATGCTACAGCTATTCGGTCTTTAAACTTTTTACGGGATTAGATAGTGCTGCTTTAATACTTTGATAGCTTACGGTTAATAATGTAAGGATGATAGCGCCGCTGCCGGTTACGGCAAAGATCCACCAGGATATATTAGTGCGGTAGGTATAATGCTGCAGCCAGCTATGCATAAAATAATAAGCAACAGGCGTGGCAATGCACAGCGCAATGCTCACCAGGATCACAAAATCTTTTGACAGCAGGCTCCATAAATTAAATACAGTAGCGCCTAACAGCTTGCGGATCCCTATTTCCTTCACCCGCTGCTCTGCCATGAAAGAGGCCATCCCAAACAGTCCCAGGGCAGATATAAAAAGGGCCAGCACCGTAAAGAACACAGACAGCTTGCCGATACGTTTTTCATACGCAAATTTGGAAGCATAATCCTCATCCACAAACTGGTAGCTGAACGGCTCTGCCGGGGAATACTTTGCGCACACGGCCTGCAGCCTGGCCAGCGCGGTGGTAAGGCTTAATTTTGGATTAAGCCGGATATTCAGAATGCCACCGTCGTCATTTCCCTTAATATGGAAAACACTTTGCTTTACAGGTTCATAAGGGCTTTCCATCAGCACATCATTTACAACACCCAATACGGTGAAGGATCGATTACCCCATTTTATAACTTCGCCAACGGGATTTTTAAGCCCCATATATCTAACCGCAGTTTCATTTAAGATCAATCCAAAGGTGTCTGCAGGAAAACTGGCAGAAAAGTCGCGTCCTGCCTTTAGCTGCCAGCCTAGGGTTTTACCGTATTCAGTAGTTACGCCTATGGTGTTAAAAGTTGCTTTCTCACCGGGGTCTTTTCCCTCCCAGTTAAAGGAATCGTCATCATGATCATTTTCCGTGACCGGCGTATTGGATTCAGCCATTTCCGTGATAACACCGGATGCCAGCAGCTCATTGCGCATAGCAGCAAAGCTGTTATGATAATTGGCTGTGCGCATAATGATGGTGATCAGCCCTTCCCGGCTATAACCGATAGGGCGGTTCTGTGTGAACTGTACCTGCCGGAACACTACAATGGTGGCAATCATTAAAATGACAGAAACGGTGAACTGCAGCACTACCAATGCTTTGCGAGGTACTGCTGCAAAAGGGCCGGCCCTGAAGGTGCCTTTCAATACCTTTACCGGTTTAAAAGCTGATAAGTAAAACGCAGGATAACTGCCGGCCACTATACCGGTGATCATAACAAAACCGATACAAGCGCTCCAGAACCAGGGATTACCCCAGGCAACGGATATTTCCTTACCGGCCACCTGGTTAAAAAGCGGCAACAACAATAGGATCAGCAGTAAAGAGCAGGCAAATGAGAAAAAGGCTGCCAGCAAAGACTCCAGGAAGAACTGGCTTACCAGCTGCGTACGCCGGGAACCGACTGCCTTGCGGATGCCTACCTCCTTTGCACGCTTTTCGCTGCGTGCAGTGCTCAGGTTCATGAAATTGATACAGGCCAGCATCAATACAAATACGCCAATGATACCAAACAGCCATACATACTGTATGGCGCCACCGGTATTTACCCCATTCTTAAAATCGGCATATAGATGCCATTTGCTCATGGGCTGCAAAAAAAGCCGGGCATGCGAATCCGCATCTTTTTTGCTCATCCTCTTCAGCTTCACATCTGCAATTTTTGCAGATACCTTCTCCATATCCGCATGATCTGCCAGCTGTACGTAAACCTGGAAAGAGTTGTTATACCAGTTATCCTCATTACCCTGTGTCCAGCTGGTAAGATCCAGGAAGGGGGCTATGAATTTCACTTCGCTGAAGCTGCTGTTCAGCGGTATATCTTCATACACGCCGGTAACGGTTTCAACAAGATCATCATTTATCTTCACTACTTTTCCTACCGGGTCGGCATTGCCGAAAAGTGTTTCTGACAACGACCGGGAAAGCAAGATGGTTGAATGTTCCTTAAGCCCTGCCCTTGACCCTTTCAGCATCTTTAGCGACAGCATCTCCGGCCCATCGCTTTGCATAAAGCTTCCCTGCAAACCGGCCCGTTTATCGCCTGCGCTTACCAGGGAGTTCATGCTCCACGTGGCAAGCACAACATGCTTAAAGTCGCTGCCATAGCTGTTTTTCAGCTCCGGCCCAAGTGGCATGGGAACGCCCTTGCCCGTATTAACCCTGCCGTTAAAAGTTTGATTTTGCATTACCTGCGCAATGCGGTTATAATGCTGGTGGTATTGGTTAAAAGACAGCTCATCCCACACCCACAAGCCTATTAAAATGGCCACAGCCATACCTGCCGACAGCCCGGCGATATTAATGAAAGAATATACCTTGTTCTTCACAAGATTGCGGAAAGCAGCTTTGAAATAGCTTTTAAACATAGGGGGTGATATTAGTTGTTACGAAAGCGGCAAGCTTCTGTTCCAAGTAATATACCAGTGTAAGGTTTAGCTACAAGCTAAACCTTTAAATATCTATTTATATTTAATGTGTCCGTTTTTAATACAGTGGTTGTCCGGTATTAAATTCGGCTATTCTTTTTTTAACGGCACTAATCTTACCGGGCCTAATAAGCCGGAAGGCGCCGGCGCCCAGTTAGCAGCAGAAAAAGGCTGGTAAAATACATTCACAAAATTGATCTCGTAAAAGATGCGCCACTCCTTCCCTTTCCTATCGTAACCGGCTATACGGTTTGCAGGCAGGTTGATCACTTCTACTTCCAGCACATTTTTTCCCGGCTGCAGGTATTTACCAATGCGTGTGCTGAAAGGCAGTGCCCATAGGGTATCCAGCGGACGGCCATTTACCGTGATGTGCGCGCTTTCCCGCACATTGCCCAGCTCCAGCAGCCAGTCATCCGCAGCAGCAGCTGGTTTATCAAAGTTAATGCGGTAGCGTGCAGCGCCTGCGTATATTTTGGCAGCGCTATCCGGCAGCTGTGTCCAGGAGTATAAGCTATCCAGTGTAAAAGTTTTAGTGATGGCAGGCGTAGTGTCCGTAAAGGCCAGCTCCCATTTACCTTTAAGCGGTTGTGCTTCCCCTGCCGGCTGCCAGTAAGCCCATGCAGGCCCCTGCAAAGGATGTGCAGCATTGGATGTTTTCAGGATCAGCGATTCACCGGCCTTTAGCTGCACATGCACTGCTGCTTTACCTTGCTGTTGGCGAAGCTGTGCCAGCCCGCTGTTGCCGGTGTACGCATCAAACCAGGCAGCGGCAGCAGCAGCTGTGCCTAAGGTTACCCAGCCATCAAAATCATGCGCCTGCTGGTTGGCAATCATGTAATAATGACCCGTGGCATACCTGCGGCGGGTGAAGCGTAAGCCGCTATCCACCATAGATTCCCGGGTTGCCGGTAGCTGCTTTTCCATGGCTGCGATGGCAGTGATCTTATTGTTCAATGACTGTTTTAATTGGGTGAACGCCTGCCGGTTTTGCTGCAAATGTGCAAGCCCAGGTACATCTTTGGGCAGATGATCCAGGAATATTACCCTGGCGCCGGCTTTCGCCAGCTTGCTCAATTGCTGCAAAGTGGCCAGAGGCATGTATTCACAGGCCGGTACAATAATAGTGCGGTAGTGGTTGCCGGTGGTTTGGATCTCCCCGTTAGTTACTTTAGTTTGCTGCAGCTGCCTGTCTGAAATAAAATCTACATTATATCCCTTATCCACCAAGGTAGTGGCTACATCATAGAATGGGAAGGGTTTCATCCACTCCGAAGTTTTGCCGATCACAAACTGGTAGTAACGGTCGCTCATAGGCGACTGCCATATATCATACACGGGCCAGTACAGCAGGATATCATTATCCGCTTCACCATCCTGCAAAAAAGATTGCGTGCGGGTAATATAGCCCGTGAATGCAGGCATATACCGCCAAAAGGTGTTATAGGGCGAAAACTCCACCGATGCATAGAACAGCCATCCGGGCCAGGGCGCATCTTTAGGTGAATAAGGCGTACCATGAAAAAGCACATGGTTTATGCCGGACAGCAACAGGTTATCCAGCTCAGGCCTGCACTGCGATAAAGGTGTTTTAAAATGTTCCGTTAGCCAGGTAAAGGTTTCTGCAGATACATATTTTTTGCCCGTTACATGCGCAGCAGATGCAGCAAAGCGCAGCATCAGCGGGTTGGATTCTGTATGCCGGATCTCGTTACTATCGATATGCAGACCTGGTATATTAAAATGGGTGGTGCCGAATGATTCGCATTCCGGCACATCCACCGCAGCATACAGGTCCAGCAGGTTGGCGGGCGAGCCATGCGCCTGGTTGCGCGTAGTGCTGCCCATTTTATGCGCCCAGCTTACCCAGTTATGGGTAAAATTTTCCAGCAGCATATCAGACATGGTTACACGATAATCATTCACCACCCGGCGTACCGTATCCGGGTCGCCATGTCCCAGGAAAGCCGGTAAATAGTCTTCCAGCTTGTATCCCCTGCGTTGCGCAAATTCATTCAATAGATCGGCCGACCAATCAGCGCCAAACACTTCATACGAATCATTGAAAAAGGTATGTGGCACGGGCGCCTTTGTTTTTTCAAATGCCTGGCTGAAGCCCTGCAAATATGCTGTTACCACTCTTTTTGAAAAGTGATCCATAACCCAGCCTTCCCCGCCTGGTGAAGCGCGTTTTACCTTTTGCCCGGTTTTACCATTGAACAGTGCCACCAGCTGCCAGCTGCCGGCTGGCGCCGTCCATTGTAAAACACCAGCGGGGGTAACTTTTGCAGTCAGGTTCAGGCGCTGCCCCTGCGGGCTGTAGGCCATAAGGGCCTGCAATGGCGCAGGGGGCTGCTTTTCCTTTAGGTCTGCTTTTATGGGTTCCTTTAAAGATTGCCCTGCCTGCAGGGTATATTCTTTAAAATATACTTTACCGGCTGCATCTTCCAGCGCAATACCAGGGCCGCCAAAAGGCCAGCCAGTGCCGGTGTTCATATCTACGGTCATGCCTAAACGGTTGCTTTCATGAATGGTGTAACCCAGCATTTGCATCCATTGAGGCGACAAAAAATCGATGAACTTATTTTCAAACCCCCTGGTGCCATAAATAGGCGTGATCTCAACCCCGCCAATGCCGGCCTGCTGCATAGCCTGCAGGTTATAGGCCAGGCCGGGCGTATCCACTGCATTGCCCAGCCACCACCAGCGCGTCCAGGGACGGGTTTCTTTTTGAATGGGCGGCCATTGCAATCCCTGGCCCATAGCCAGGTAACAGCAGCATAACAAACCGGCGGTTAATAATCCAATTCTTTGCATAACGTATCCCAATTACTTTATCTTAAAAATGAAGGCAGAAGCGGTCATATATTGCCCGCCCTGCGCAGCAGTGAACAGGTAGGCAGGCTTACCCTTATGCATTAACAGCTGCGGCCTTTCAAACCGGCCATAGCGCTTCAGGTGCGGGGCCGGCGGAGGTTCCTGTATGTAATGGGCTGCATCGTAATAAGCAATGGATGGCGAAGTCCAATGCAGCCCATCCTTTGCTTCCATATACAAGCCCATCTTTTGACTGTACACACCCATATCACGCGCCAGCATTTTAAACCGGTCCTGCTCATACCACACAAAAGCATCTTCCAGCTGCTTGTTATCCCCTAATTTAGAAAAATCTATCACCGGGTTTTGCGCATATTTATGAAAGGGGCCTTCCGGCTTATTGGCAATGGCCAGTCCATACTTGCGGTTGCCACGGATGGCGGCGCCGGCATCCCGCTCATAATCGGCCGTGTTCCATGATTTGTAGTATAACCAGTACTCTCCATTGGGATGATGCACCAATGAGGGATTAGTAGTACAATGATCATCCCAGGCGCCGGTAACGCCCGGTTCCAGGATAGGTGTTTCACTGCGCAGCCAGGGACCATCCAGGCTATCTGCAACAGCAAGGCCTATGCGTTTGGTATTTGTTTTACCATTGGAGTTACCCATGTAATACAAATAATAACGATTGCCCAGCTTTCGTATATGCGGGTTATGGCAGGTAGTGGCATCCCAGAAGCCAGGGCGTGGCGTAAGCACCGTATCCACATACTCAAATTTTCCTTCCGGGTGATCTGCTACTGCATGCGCAATCTCCGAACTATTGATCCAGCCACCCATACCTTTTGCTGCGGGCCAGCGGGAAAAGAACACATGGATCTTTCCATCCGGCCCTTCAATAGGGCTGTTACACCATACGTACCAGTCCTTCATTTCCAGCGCACGGCCTACGGGCTGCAGGTGCCTGCTGAATTCAGACACCGGAGCAGGAACCGCTGAGTGGTACAGCGCCCTGAGCTTTGCTGCAATCAGAGCACCACCGAAAGTGGAGAGGAAAGTTCTTCGTGTAAACATCATTTTCACAATTTTAAATTATGAATTGGTCAATTACGAATTACGAATTGGGTAGTGCGGATGTTCATGTACTTCATTAATACTAAAAATATTTAATTACGAACTCCATAATACAATGCAGGCCATTCGTAATTAAATAATTCGTAATTGAATCAATATCCGGCATTCTGATCATACAAGCCTGGTTTAATATTGATCTCCGTTTGCGGTACAGGATATAAGATAAACTCCTTTTCCATGGGCTTCATCACTTTCTTTTCATCTTCCTTCGCCATCCAGGCATTCATTACAGTTACTACCTTGCCGGTACGCACCAGGTCGTGCCAGCGCAGGCCTTCTGCGGCAAACTCGCGGCGGCGCTCTTCCAGCAGGATATCTGCATTTACGCCGGTAATGCCGGTCAATCCTGCACGGCTGCGCACCTGGTTTACAATATCATCCACAGCTGCCTGGCTGCCACCGGTATGCAATAAGGTTTCTGCATACATCAGCAGCACATCGGTATAGCGCAGCACCGGCTGGTTAATGCCCCAGTCGCGCAGATCAACGCCATAACGTTTAGGGTCCAGGAACTTTTTGAAATAATTCTGGTTCACAAAGTTGCCATTCTCATCTGTAAAGCCCTGGATCACGTTAAAGGTTAAACGTACATCCCCGGCGGGGTAGCTGCTAATGAGATCGTTGGACACATACTTAAAATCATTGCCACTGGCCACCGGAATTTTGTTTGCACGCATATAACTGCCGGGCAGCATTTCTGCCGGTATTACCGTACCAGTGCCGGTACCGCCGCTTTTAAACTGCACCTCAAATACGGATTCCGAATTGTTCTCATTATCGTAGCTGAAGATCTGCGCATAGTTATTGATGAAGGCATACTTACCGCTGTTAATGATCTCTAACAACAGGTCGCGGGCTTTAGCATATTCATTGGAATTTAACACCGGGCCTTTATCCAGCAGCACCGGGCCTGAGCGGGTGAGGTACACCCTTGCCAGAATACCTTTGGCTGCATACAGGGTAGCCCGGCCTTTGCTGCCGCCGCTGTAGGATGCGGGTAATAATTGCGCCGCACTTTCCAGGTCGGCAATGATCAGGTCATAGATTTCCTGCACGCTTGCACGGTTAATACTTTGCGCAGCTGTAGCGCTAACCAGGTGATCTATTTTAGGCACACCGCCAAAGAAACGCACCAGGTCGAAGTACATGAGCGCGCGTATGAACTTTGCTTCGCCGGTGAACTGGTTGCGGACCGTTTCATCCGGCACCTTATCTGCATTGATATTATCCAGCACGGAATTACAGCGCATAATGGTATTATAACAATCGCTCCATGCACTGGACATGAGTGTATTGGATGAATTAACGGTAAAATTATTTACCGGATTCCAGTCATAGGTACCACCTTCTCCCGGTACATACATATTATCAGACCGTATTTCCGACAAAAACAGGTGACGGGTAGGATAAGTGGACAACCCGTTGTAAGCTGCATTCACTGCCTGCTCAAAGTCTTGCTGGTTGCGGTAAAAATTCACCACGCTGGGATCGGAAATAGGTTTTACATCCAGCTTGCTGGTACAACTGCCCAACAGCATTGTACCTGCTATTAATATTTTAAGTAACTGTTGCATAGGATCAGAATGAAATGTTAAGACCAAGAATGTAAGATTTTGCCAAAGGGAATGCACCATAATCATCCCCGGAATCATTGATAGCTTCGGGGTTAAAGCCACCGTTATAATGATCTTTACCCCACACATTTTCTGCCGACATATAAATGCGGCCGCCATTTACGCCGGGAATATGCTTCAGCAAACGTGATAAATTGTATCCCACCGTAACGGTACGCAAACGGAAATAGCTGGCATTGTACAACCAGCGGGAATCCTTCAGGCGTCCGTATTTGATAGGATTAGCCTTGGGTACAATACCATTACCGGGATCTGCTTCCGAACGCCAGCGATCACGCCAGATGCCCAGTGAATTATCTGAAATGCCGCTGCCCTGCCGGTCAATAGCACGGCCAAACGTAGAATAGATCTTGTTGCCCCATTGCCCCTGGAACAGGAAGCTGAGATCAAACCCCTTGTAGTTAAAATTATTTGTGATGCCCCAAACATAGGTAGGATCAGGCTGGCCAAGGATCACGGCATCTTTTACATCGATCACTTTATCATTATTCGCATCAAGATACTTGGGATCACCGGCTTCCTCACCTGGTATAATGGTGCTGGATGCCGCTTCTGCGGCTGTTTTCAGGATGCCGATGTTTTCCAGTACATAAAAAGCGCCAATGGGCTGGCCTACGGTAGTAATGTGATGCCCCATGTTATCGAAATTACCGAAGATGATAGGCGTATTGTTAGGCCCCAGCTGCAGTACTTTATTGGTGTTATGGCTCAGGTTCAGGTTGGTGGTCCATTCAAAGGCGCCGGTAAAGTTGCGGGTGGAGAGCTCCAGCTCCCAGCCTTTGTTCCGCACTTTACCAATGTTGGTAATAGCAGTGCTGAAACCGGTAACTGCTGCCACGGGTATGCTTAACAACAGGTCTGTATTCAGCTTGCGGTAATAATCAAATGACAGGAAAATGCGGTTATCAAACAAACCCAGGTCTAACCCTGCATCTATAGTTTCTGATTTTTCCCAGCCCAGGTCAGGGTTTGGAATGTTGGTAGCAGTTTGTCCTTTTACCAGCGCCCCTTCGCCGGTGCCTAATACATAATTGGAAAAACCCAGCAAGCCTATCTGGCTAAAATCGCCAATGTTATTATTCCCCGAAAGGCCCCAGCTGCCGCGCAGCTTCAGCTCACTTACCGCGCCAATGCTTTTCATAAAAGGTTCTTCCAGCACCCGCCAGCCTGCAGATACAGCGGGGAAAACGCCCCATTTGGTATTGGCTCCAAAACGGGAAGAACCATCACGGCGTATGGAGGCAGAAAGCAAATATCTATCGCGGAAACCATATTGTACCCTGCCGAAGTAAGAGATGAGCACATTCTTTGTTTCGCGTGTATACGTGTCAGATAGTGTGAGGGTGGTAGCGCCGTTCAGGGTATAAATATCATCGGTGCTGTAGTTGGAACCACCGATGCGCGCTTCTTCAAAATTAGTTTGGTTAAAGGAATAACCGGCTACAGCCGCTATATCATGACTGCCAAAAGTTTTATTATACGATAAGGTGTTCTCATTTACCAGCGTGGTTTTGCGGAAAGTACGGGAGGAGCCGGTGCCCGGGTTCCCGTTCCGGATAATGCTGGGAGAAAATGCTTTACGGCGGTAATCTGCATTATCTATGTTCAACGTGGACTTGAACACTAATCCATCAAACAGTTTATAATCTCCATAAATACTGCCTAATGTACGCAGGGTACGCTCCTCTCCCATCTGCTCCCGTAACACTGCCACAGGGCTTACGGTGGAGCTGGCCCAGGCATACCGCGCATTAGGCACTACACCGGTTTCCAGGCCTACACTATCTTCTACAATAGGCGTGGCGCTAACGGCTTTGTGTAATTGCGCATCCTTGCCCTCTGCACCGGGATCGGTAACCACGCCATAAGAAGGCGCCAGGTTCAGGCCCAGGTTAATACGGTCGTTCACCTTCAGGTTCACATTAGAGCGGAAAGAATATCTTTTATAACCGGTGTAGATCACAATACCATCCTGGTTCAGGTAATCGCCGGAAATGCGGTAAGTAACCTTATCCGTACCGCCGGAAGCAGACAGCTGGTAGCTATGCACCAGGCCATTCTGGAACAGCTCATCCTGCCAGTCAACATACCGCAAACCCGGGTGCCCCGGCTGGTACCAGCGCGCATCATAGATCTTGGAAAAATCAAAACCACCCAGCTTTTGCCGGCGCACGGCAGGATCGTCTGTGGCAAGTCGGCCCAGCGCAGGATTTACATAGTTATAATCAATGATCTCCCGGGCACGGTCTATCCACTCTTCGGCAGAAAGCATGTCCAGCTTTTTCAGGGTTTGCTGCCAGCCCACGTAGGTATTGAACTCCATACGGTTCTTGCCTGCCTTGCCGGATTTAGTGGTGATGATCACTACGCCGTTAGCGGCACGGGATCCGTAAATTGCCGCTGCAGAAGCATCCTTTAATACCTGCACAGAAGCAATATCATTAGGATTGATATTATCTAAGGCAGAGCCCTGCGAAAAACCACCGCTGGCACTGGCGCTGGCTACTTCCAGCGGAAAACCATCTATCACATACAAAGGTTCTGTGCCGGCATTAATAGAACCGGTGCCCCTTACCTTTATCTGGAAGCCCTTACCGGGCGCGCCGCTGATCTGTTTAACCTGCACGCCGGCCATTTGCCCTACCAGTGCCTGATCAACCCGGGCAATGGGCCGCTCATCTAAATGCTGCGCATTCAGCGTAGCAATAGCGCCGGTTACGTTGGCTTTCTTTTGTGTGCCGTAACCTACCACCAGCACTTCATTAAGGCCCTGGTTACTCTTTAACAGATTAACGGTAATATTGCGTATGCCCGGTACCGTTACCTCCTGCGTATCGTAGCCTACATAGGTGAATACCAGCACAGTGCCTGCATTTCCAGCAACGGCAAAATGGCCGGTTGCATCGGTAACAGCCCCCTTGTTGCTGCCCTTAATATGCACATTCACGCCGGGCAGCGGGGTACGATCCTGCTCATCCAATACCTGCCCGCTGATGTGGCCATCTTTTTGAAAAGCATAGGCGAATGACGGCGGCAGTAAGAGCAAACTGCATAACAGCCATTTAAAATAATGAGAGGTAACATTTTTCATATTGCGGAATTTTCATGTTTTATTCAATAGTTAAGAACCACGGACGTCCCTTTCATACCAGGAGATAATAGATCAGCGCACAAACAAGGATGAAAGTGAGTATTAATAGCTTTTCCAGCATTTGCAGCCTTGCAATGCGTTTCATTTCTTTTTGCCGGTTATTATTGAGTGGCTCCATATTCAATAGCGCATCAACTAAATTAGCCACCCCTGTAATGGCCCACCATGGAGGATTGTACAATTGCCTGTGATTATTGGTAGTTTCCCTGTATGGTGATGTGGTTTTCAGCTGCGGCCGGTACATCGTGTATATACAACAGCTTAGCTGCAGCATCATACTGCCACCTGGCAGCAGTTACGGCCTTTGGTTTTTGGGCCAGGTGTACTTTCAGCTCAAAAGTTTTCAGCGGGCTGTGATAAGGGCCTGTTGCGGGCTGTATGGTAATGGCAATATTACCGGGGAAAGTTTGGCTGCGGATATTGGTTATGGCAAACTGCCCCTGCTGGTATAACAGGCTTTTACCATCATCTGTATACAGGCGGCAGCTGGCGCTATCGCCGGGATAGATATCCAGCGTGAGGGTATCAATGATCCTTTCTCCTACATATTGCAGCGGCGCCTGTGTGGGAATAATACTGCCTGCTTTAATGAACAGCGGTATCTTATCCAGCGGTGTAAGCACGTTCAGGTATTGCTTACCGGGATAGGTTTTACCGGTCCAGTAATCGATCCACTGGCCCTGTGGCAAATACACGGTGCGGGTAGCAGCGCCTTTTTGTGTAACTGGGCATACCATTAAGCTGCTGCCCAGCAGGTACTGGTCTGTAATATTGTACACATTTACATCATCCTGGTAATCCAGCACCAGCGCACGCATGAGCGGCATGCCGGTAGTGTACATTTCATATGCATGGTTGTATAAATAAGGCAACAGCTGGTAGCGCAGGCGGGCATATTGCTTAAAAATAACCTGTGCTTCCTTACCATAATTCCAGGGTTCTTTGTACCCGGGATGATCCATCCCAAACACCATGGCTACAGGACTTAACATACCGAACTGGCACCAGCGGATGTACAGCTCCGGATCGGCCGGGTGCTCAAAACCGCCCATGCAGTGGGCCCAGTAGCCTACGCCGGACAGCCCGATATTAAGGCCTGCTTTTATAACCGGCTCAAAGTACTGCCACTCGCTGGGCCAGTCGCCGGCAAAAATGAACGGGTAACGCTGGATGCCGGCATAACCTTCGCGCGTATGGTTCATACCACGCAAATGGTTATACGCTGCAAAATTTTCATAGGCTGCTTTAGCATATGCAATGGGAAAAACATTATGCAGTGCACGGGCCTTCTCATCCGTAGGGCCGGTTTTATTACTTTCATTCGCGAGATGTCCAAAGGCGCTGCCCTCGTCTGTTTTAAAGAATTTTACGCCGATGCGGGCCACTTTCATAGCTGCATTTTGCCACCACCAGCTTACGGCCGTGCTGTCAAAAAAGTTCACGAACTCGCCGGGCTTGTTGTTTTCAGGATAGGTATATCCCAGGGCCGCAGCACTATCCAGCAGGTGGTTGTGCAAGCCGTTATCCAGCCGTGGGCGGATGTGCAGCCCCACCATATTATAGTGCAGCGCGTACAGGCTATCCATCATAGCGCGCGGGTTGTGGAAGGTTTCCCGCCACTCGAAGCTGGTAGCGCCTTTACCGCCATTTTTGCCAAAGAGGCGCCAGGTAGAATCCAGGAACAAAAGATCAACCGGTATGCCCAGCTCCCGGAAACGGCGGGCCAGCGCCAGCACATAAGCAGCGGAAGTAAGCTGCTCATGCCCCCAGGTGCCGCCACTGTAGGTGCCTACATGCAGGCCCATGGCAAACAGCGGCATCAAAGGCGAACGGCCAGTGAGCGCGGTATATTGTTCCAGGATACCGGCAAAGCGGGGACCATAAATAAAATAGTAATCCAGCTCTCCTTTCCCCTGCGCAGCAGCAAAGCTGTATTGATCCGGACGGGTGTTGCCCATATCCCATTCCGTAGCAGCAGAAGTATGCAGGAAAATGCCGTAACCCCGGGTGCTCATAAAAAAAGGAATGGGGCTGTAATTGGCGGCCAGCACATTGTAAGCGCCGGTAATATGCGGCATACCAGTGCCGCGGCCCACATTCAGCTGCACTTTTTTGCCGCGGCGGTCCAGGAAATCCATGCGCTCCCCGAAACCAAAGAAATGCTCATCCGGCTGCAATGTTTTGCGGCAAAGGGTAGTATCCTCAGAAAGCGCGGCGCCATTAGCGGGTTCTTCCGACAGTAATTTTCCATCGGCAGTATATACATTAATGTTAAACGGGTTTTTGTTCACCACAATTTGCAGGGCAGCGGTGCTGAACCGGAAAGCCTCCCCTGTTTCTGTTGCCTGCACCGGCAGTTCAGCCCATTGATATTGTACCACCATCCAGGGCTCATCCGCTGCAAAAGTGCCGCTGCGGCTCATTCTCACCCGGAACATGGCAGCTGTACAAAATTCCAGCTGCACCCGGGCCCGGGTAGTGGTAAAATAAAAAATGTTGCCTTTCCGGGAAAAATCGTGCTGGTAGCTGCCCACCTGCGCCTGTGCAGCAAATGAGCCGATACAGAAAGCCGTGCAAAGGGTAATAATGGTCCTGAACATATTTCCGTGTAATTGTAATGAGGTAATGCCTGCCCGTAAAGTTGCCTGTAAAAAGGAGGCTGCGACATGGAAAAATTGACTTTATACTGTAAAAATGTACCGGCAACAGGCCTAGTAGGAAAGCATAGGATGGATTTTACCATTTAAAATGCCAAATTCAGTATGCTGGATCTTCAGACCTCGAAAAGTGCAGATGAATTGAAAAACCAGGATCCGGGACTTTATAAATTCCGTTAAATATCGTTATGCAATTCCTGAAATGCGTTCTAACCATTTGCAGCAGCTTATTATTTACTCAAACCCTTACCGCTGCGCCAACTATCCACCCCACTCCCAAAACCGGGTTAAGTAATAATGTATGCCTGGAACAGCTGACCACTCATGATGGTCTTTCCCAAAACACTGTACGCTGCCTGATGCAGGACAAAAAAGGGTTCATCTGGATCGGTACCCTTAATGGCCTGAACCGTTATGACGGTAAAAAATTTATAGTGTACCGGCCGGAGTATGGCAACCCGCACTCCATCAGCGACACGCGCATCCGCGAGCTGCATGAGGACCCCAATGGATTTATCTGGGTAAAAACATTTGAAGGGCGTTTTCATTGTTTTGATCCGGCCAGGGAAGATTTTATTGAATTTACCGATAACAATAAGGCGCCGGCATACGACCAGTATTTTGCAGCGGCCAATGGCGATATCTGGTTATTCGGACACAGCACCGGCTGCCTGCGTGTTCAATACCGGCAGGGTAAGTTTGTGGCACAACAGTATGACATGCCTACTGTGAATTTTATTTTTGAAGATGCAAACCATTATTTGTGGGCAGGTACCAGCAAACGTTTGCACAAATTAAGCGCTGCGGGGAAAATACTGACCATCTTTCAACCATCAGCTGATTTCCTGCAAACCATACCCGGTAAGGATCAGTTATATTTTATTACGCGCAACAGCGGCATATTTACCTACCATTTACAGCAGGGTACTTTTAGCGCATTGCGCATGGATCAGTCCTTATCGCTTACCAGCGGGGCTTTACTGAACCATCAGCAGCTGTTGTTAGGTACTTCCCGGTCCGGCGCATTTGTATTACAGCTCAATACCGGGCACGTAACATCCGCCAGCACCCTGTTCGGAGAAACCATAGCCGGGCATACAGACCTGGTAAGAAGCCCTCAACAGGCCATCTGGATCAACAACCACTCCGGTACTGTATGGTATTATGATACCCTGCAGCAGCGGAGCAGGCGTTTTAACTTGGTACCTCCGCAGGTGATAGCGCGTGTGGATGACGACCGCTTTACCATTCACACGGATAATAAGGACAATACCTGGATCACCACTTATGGGGGCGGCCTGTATTGTTACAACCGCCGTACCGATTCGCTGCGGCATTTTGATTACAATGCCGGTAATGCCAATGGGCTAAGCTCCAATTACGTGTTAAGTGTGCTGGCCGACCGCTCAGGGCTGGTATGGGTAGGCACCGAACATACGGGGCTGAATAAGCTGATGCCGCAGTCATTTACCGTATCGCATTTTTACCCCGACCCAAGCACGCCCAAACATTACAGCGCCAATATTGTAAAAACGCTGTTTGAGGACAGCCGCGGCAATATATGGGTGAGCACCAAGAACGGATCGCTGAACCTGTATAACAGCCGGCTGCAGCAAATCCGCTCCATGAACCACCTGTTCCCCCGGCAAACGCCCAATGTATATTGCATACAGGAAGATGCGCACGGTTACATATGGTTAGGCACCAAAGGACAAGGTTTATACATTACCCACCTGGATTCCCTGCAACGGCCTGCACGGCATTTTGCCTTACCGGAACCGGCAGGCGGAGGTAATCAGAATAACCTGGTGTACGCCCTTTTGCAGGACCGGCAGCAACGCATGTGGATAGGCACGTTTGGCGCGGGTTTTAACCTGGCAGCATACAAAGGTGGCGACCAGATCAGCTTTACCAATTTCCTGGGCGCACATGAAACGCTGAAGGATATACGCTGTTTACTACAGGACCGTACGGGCCAAATATGGGCCGGTACTAATAACGGGCTGGTAGTATTTAACCCGGCAAAACCTAACGGCTTTAAGGTATACCAATCTGACCAGAAAAACCCGAACGGCCTTACCAGTAATGTGATCAAAACCTTGTGTGAAGATCACCGCGGACGCTTATGGGTAGGCACTTATGGCGGCGGGCTTTGCCATTTTATACCGGGGACGGATGCACGTAATGCATACTTTGAAACCTATACTACACAACAGGGTTTGTCTAACGATATTGTGAACGGGCTGCTGGAAGACGGCCAGGGCGACCTGTGGGTAAGCACTGAAAATGGCCTGACCCGTTTTAACCCGGACAAAAATACTTTTGAGGTTTTCTATTTTTCCAACACCACGCTGGGCAACCTGTTTGCAGAAAGCTCCTGCTGTAAGCGCCGCAACGGGCAACAGCTGTGGGGCAGCATGGATGGCTTTTACAGCTGTATACCCGCACGCATGAAAACGGACAGCCTGGATGCACCGGTGGTGCTCACCGGTTTTAGTATTGCAGGCAATACACAAAAACAAGCCAATACGCTTCCTGCCGAAATAAAGCTGGAACCTAACCAGAAAGTGTTCAGCCTTGAATTTGCTGCGCTGGCATTCCGCAACCCGCAGAAAAATAAATACACTTACATACTGGAGAACTATGAAGAAGAGTGGAACACGCCTACCAGCTATAACATTGCCACTTACCGCAACCTGCCGCCGGGGGAATATACTTTCCGCGTAAAAGGCACCAGCAATGATGGCAGCTGGAGCCGGCAGGAAGCCAGCATACGCATTACCGTGCTGCCGCCCTTCTGGCGTTCGAACCCAGCATTCCTGCTATACGGGGCGGTTATTGCGGCGCTGTTCTTTGGCATCCGTATAGTGCGGCAGCGTATTAACCGCCTGCAGCACGCGGTGGCACTGGAAAAGGAGCTAACGGAATATAAGCTGAACTTTTTCACCAACATCTCCCATGAGTTCCGCACGCCGCTTTCCTTAATTGTAAGCGCCATGGAAAACCTGCTGCCCGGCAGGCAAAGCGCCTGGCAAACGGGTAAACATCTGCACATTATGCAAAAGAACGTACAGCGCTTAATGCGGCTCATAGACCAGCTGCTGGACTTCCGCAAGATCCAGCACCAGCGTATGAAGCTGCAATTACAGGAGCTGCCTGTTATTAACCTGTTACAGGAGCTCTGCGATAGCTTTAATGACCTGGCGGAACAAAAACATATTCAGCTGCAGTTCCATAGTAACGTGCCTGAATATACGATGTGGGTAGATGATAATAAGCTGGATAAAATGCTGTACAACCTTTTATCCAACGCGCATAAATTTACGCCTGCTGGCGGCAGCATTGCCGTGAATGTAATAGTGGATGAAACTGCCGGCACCCTGCAGGTGCAGGTATCCGATTCCGGTATTTCCATTCCGGAAAGCAGGCGGGAACAGATCTTCCAGCGGTTTACCCAGCTTAACTTCTCTCCTACGGGAACGGGCATAGGGTTATCCCTCACCAAAGAATTAGTGGAGCTGCACAAGGGACACATTGATTTTCATAATAACCCCGATACCGGCGTAACCTTTACTATTACGCTGCCCCTTTCAAAAACGGCCTACACCCCGGAGGATCTGGCAGCACCGGATGCGGTGGCAGATCATCCTCATAATCCTTCTTCACTAATTAATTACATACCGGATGCAACGGGAATGGAGCTGCCGGAACCTACCTCCCGTTATAAGATACTGGTGATAGAAGATAACCCGGACATTTGCGATTACCTCTCTTCCCAATTAAGCCAATACTTTCATGTATATACCGCCAATAATGGGCGGGAAGGTTTGGCGCTGGCCATAGAAACTGCGCCAGACCTGGTAGTGTGCGATGTAATGCTGCCGGAGATGAATGGTTTTGAGATTACCCGCCGCATACGCAATGAGTTCCAGACCTGCCATATACCTGTGGTGCTGTTAACGGCCCTTAGCTCCGGCGAACACCAGCTGCAGGGCGTGGATGCAGGTGCGGATGCCTATATAGCAAAACCCTTCAGCACCCGTTTTCTGCTCACTAATATCATCCGCATTATTGAGCAGCGGGAAAAGATCCGTAAACGTTTCTCCAACGATCCCGGCTTTTTTGAAGTGAACATTGCAGAACATGAGGCCGACAAAAAGTTCCTGGACCGCCTGCATTTTATTATTACCCGAAACCTGGATAATACCCAATTTTCAGTGGACGAATTTGCTGCAGCCGTGAAACTGGGGCGCACACTGTTCTACAAAAAGGTAAAAGGGCTTACGGGTTACTCCCCCAATGAATACATAAGGCTGGTACGGTTAAAACAGGCGGCGGAGCTATTGAATACGGGAGATTATACGGTATCGGAAGTAACGTATAAGGTGGGGATGAATGACCCGTTCTATTTCAGTAAGTGCTTTAAAGCGCAGTTCGGTATTCCACCGTCGGCTTATCTGAAGAAGGTAAAAGCAGGATGAGCATAAAACAAAAAGACCTGACAAGTTTTGCAACCTGTCAGGTCTTTACCTGAGAGCGGAAGACCGGGCTCGAACCGGCCACCCCGACCTTGGCAAGGTCGTGCTCTACCAAATGAGCTACTTCCGCATTATTAAAAGAACTTCAGCTATTCGCAGTTTTTTATACCTGCTTATTTTTAAAATTGGGATTGCAAAAATAAGGAAGTATTTGAAATAACCAAATTATTTATACTTAGGATTGTACAGTGTGCTTTCCGGTACAGCAACTTCAGGTTTACCCGGGTAGCGGTGTTGATACAGTTTGTAACAGCCGCCCAATACAAAAGCGAGCATGCAAAATATTGTTATATAAAAAAGGAAACGGGAAGAGCTAACCCAGTTCTGGGAAAAATCGTTCTTATTTTCAACTGTATTTTGTTCCATGATTTATTCTTTTCGCGGTGCAAACTTACACTATGTCAAATAATAATCAAAGTAATATTTGAAAAAAACTAGCTGAAGGCTGAAGGCTTAATGCAGAACGCTTAATGCCATTGTGTTATGCTTTAGGTGTTCAGTGTTAGGGGATAAGCGCCCGAATGACCGGTTTTAAGCGGTTGGCGGTTAACAGTTAGCTGTTAGTATTTAGCCTTAGCTTTTAGCATTCGGCACTTCGTGATAAGCAGTTTATGATACTGTGGGGTTCAGCGTTAAGGTTACGCGTTCAGCATTAAGCATTATGCGTTCAGCGTTCACCGTTCAGCATTGCGCGTTTGGCGTTCCTTCTCATGCTCCAGCTTGGAAAATTCTTTACGGCCCAGGAAGTAATAACGCCAGATCATAATACCATGGAATACGCCGTGCATATCCAGCAGTTTTTTCCAGGGCAGACGGTCCTGCTTCAGGTCATATGTACGGCGCCATTTATGATAATCCTTATACGCGCGGATAATAGCCGTCATATCTTTCGGCTTGCCCGCCACCAGGCTTTTTACCGCTGCCAGCACATCCAGGAAGAACCTTTGTGACAGCACGATCCAGCGGTCGAACGGATGGAGGTTCTTCCACAACATCATCAGGTTATTGCGAAAGTTCAGATACAGCTTACGCGGGTTGCCCTGGGGCAGGCTGCCTCCGCCTACATGGTACACCAGCGAATGGGGGCAGTAGCTGATGCGGTAACCGGCACGCTGCAGCCGCCAGCAGAGGTCTACCTCCTCCATATGGGCAAAGAAATCGGCATCAAAGCCCTTTACTTCATGAAAACACCTGGAGCGGATGAACAGTGCTGCACCGGTGGCCCAGAACACGTCCTGCACATCATCATACTGGCCTTCGTCTTTTTCCGTGGTGTAAAGGATACGGCCGCGGCAAAAGGTGTAGCCCAGGATATCCATCCAGCCGCCGGCAGCGCCGGCATACTCAAACTCATCCTGCTGGTAATAAGCGCGCAGCTTGGGCTGGCAGGCAGCAATCTGCGGATCTTCCTGCATGAGGGCTACCACGGGCTCTATCCAGCCGGGAGATACCTCCACATCCTGGTTCAGGAGCACATAGATATCTGCCTGTACATGCTGTAAAGCCTCGTTATAACCACCTGCAAAACCATTGTTGGATGGGTTCCGGATGATCTTTACCTGCGGAAAGTGAGTTTGGGTAAAGGCAACGCTGTCGTCTGTAGAGGCATTGTCGGCCAGGTAGAGTTCCAGGTTGCCGTAAGTGGACTGGCATACCGAAGGCAGGAATTTTTCTAAAAACCCCCTCCCGTTCCAGTTAAGAATGACTACGGCTACTGATGGCAATCCGGACAACAGCTCTTTCGTTTACGCGTGATGAATATTTTGCGTTGCAAATATAACAGAAAAGTTGAGAGGGAGAAGTCCATGGTCGATGGTCCATAGTCCATGGCCTGGTGCGGTGGGATAAGCTGCTCATGGAGATGCGGCTACCCCGCCTACCCTATCCCGGACTGCTTGTAAATGCGCGACAAGCTATGGACCATCGGCCATGGACCATGGACTAAAGATTTATATTAACTTACGCCCAAATGGTTAAACAGTATATAGGCTGGAAGTTTGTATTGGTTTCCATGGCAGTGGTGATCATTGTAGCCACCATCTGGTTTGTGAGCAGCTTATCCCAACGGATACAGGAAGAGGAGACCAAAAAAGTAGCTACCTGGGTAGAAGCCAACCGGGAGCTGTTACAGGCGCCGGCAGACGCCAACCTGAACCTGGCCGTGGAAATAGTAACCAATAACACCACCATTCCCCTTATATTAACCAATGAAACCGGCGATATCATTGACAGCCGCAACCTGGATACCGTAAAGGCCCGTAACCCCGGCTACCTGCGGGACGAGCTGGCCGTTTTCAAGAAAAAACATCCGCCCTTTATCATGGAGGTGGATGCCAAACAAAAGATCTACAATTACATTTATTATGGGGATTCCCTGATCCTGAAGCAGGTGCGGTATTACCCCTATATACAGCTGCTGGTGGTAACCCTGTTCATTGGCGTGGTGCTATTTGCTCTGTCCACTACCAACCGTGCTACCCAGAACCTGGTATGGGTGGGCCTTGCCAAGGAAACGGCCCATCAGCTGGGTACTCCCTTATCTTCCATGGAAGCCTGGCTGGAAATACTCAAAGAAAATGAGGCCAACGCCAGCATGGTCACGGAGCTGGGTAAAGATGTGGACCGCCTGAAGCTGATCACCGACCGCTTTTCCAAGATCGGCAGTGTGCCCAAGCTGGAAGAAAAGAATGTGGTAGCGCAAATAGAACACATGACAGCGTATATCCGCAAACGGGCGCCCCAGAAAGTGCAGTTTACGGTACATGCCAAGGATACTGACATGCCTGCCATGATCTCTCCTCCCCTGTTTGACTGGGTAGTGGAAAACCTGCTGAAAAATGCACTGGATGCCATGGAAGGCAAAGGCGCTATCGATATTTACATTGATAATCACCCCACTGACATTACCATTGACATAACAGATACCGGCAAAGGCATTCCCAAACCCTATTATGAAAAAGTATTCAAACCCGGCTTCAGCACCAAAAAGCGTGGCTGGGGACTGGGACTGTCACTTGCCAAACGTATTATTGAAGAATACCATAAGGGGCGGCTGTTTGTAAAGGCATCGGAACTGGGTAAGGGTACTACTTTCAGGATTATTTTGCGGAAGTAGCTGGAGATTAGCTTAAAGCATTAAGGTAACTGTACAAGGTCATAGCCAGATTGAACCTTCCTTGGCAGGGTCCGATAATAAATTTGTACATTCTCAAAAACGGATTATTTTTGCAGCCACTTCAAATGCGGAGGTGGCGAAATTGGTAGACGCGCTACTTTGAGGTGGTAGTGCCTGAAAGGGCTTGGGAGTTCGAATCTCCTCTTCCGCACTTAAGGGGAAATTTTTTAATTTCCCCTTTTTTTATCTACTTCTAAAAACCCTTTGTCGCCATTATCTGCAAATCACGAGATAAAAGTGTAACAGTTTTTGAGGATAATCCCTCTCTTTATAATAAAGGCCGTCATTTATCTAAAAACGGGATTAAGCAACCGTTAACGCAACATGACGATGTAAATACCTGGGCTGTTCCGCCTCTTTGACAAGGTAATCTGCTACATCTGCCCTGGAGATCTTGTTTATTTTTACTCCTTTAAATAAGTTACTTATCACCTTGTAGTTTGATGTCAGTGGCCCATTGGTTAACATTCCAGGTTTCACAAACTCCCAGTTCATAGGGCTTTCAGCGATTATTTCTTCCAATAGGGTCTTGTCATTATACTGGTCCTTTAAGAAAAGATTAATGACAAGGCGCAGAAAAAAAGTTAAATAACGGGCGCTTTCGCCGGTGCCGAAGCCGGTGACTATAATCACTGCCCCCTTGTAATTTAATTCGGATGTGACTATTGACAGGGTTTTAGCCAGGTCGGAAAACAAGGTTGTTCCTTTTTTCTTTTTAGTCCCAACGGTCACGATCACTGCGTCCGTTCCGGCAATAGTATTTTTAAGATCGTCTACCGATAACGCAGTACCGGTGATCTTAGTTAAAGACGCATGTTCGGGCAGAGATGTATTATTTCTTGAAAGTCCTTTGATTAAATGCCCCCGCTTCAATGCGGACTTTACAGTTTCTGCACCTATTCCTGCAGAAGCACCTATGATGGCTATTTTCATTTGTCTGCTTTATTTAGAATTTAATTTATTGGTAAAGAAAAAATTGCAACAGGGATTATTTTCAAATCGCATTTTCAGCATACATTAAAGTTCATACCAGCACTGCTTAGTTGTTTTTTACTAAACAGTCTATAGAACAGGGCTGTGATCAAAAGGGCTGCAATTCCCTGGCACAGCATAGTTACCCGAGCCCCTATGTGTTGTGAAAGTGTGCTGATAAGTAAGCTTCCCAGGGGTAACATTCCGAAGAACACCAATACAACATAGCCCATTACACGGCCTCTCATCTGAGGATGTGCCTCCATTTGAATGACCGTAATACTTGTTGATATGGGTGTTATGGATCCCAAACCCAGGATCAGAGCAAACGGCAGCGCCAGACTTAGTGTTCTCATTTGGGAAAACAGGATCAATCCAACAGCCAATATAGCAATGCTTGCCAGCACAACTTTTCTTAGATTGATGCCGTTGGGCGCTGATGCTATCAGTAATGTGCCGGTCAATGCACCAAGGCCGATGCTGCTGCTGATATAGCCGTAAGTAGCGGCATTTCCTTTAAAAACTACTTTAGCAAAGACCGGCTCCAGCGTATCATAAGGTAAGATCAGCAGACTCAGACAGGCTATAAGCAGGATAATAACGGTGAGAGCAGGCGTTTGCCGGAGATAGCGGAACCCCTCCGCCAATTCGAAAATTACCTTTTTCTTTACGTGAGGCGGTTGGTACTTCGGAAACTTCATCAGCAGCAGGGAACTGATCACGGCAATGAAACTTATGGCGTTTATAATAAAGCAGGTACTTGCACCAAAACGCTGTAAGATCAGCCCCGATAATGCCGGCCCTGTAAGCTTGGCTAAATTTGCCATAGCGGAATTAAGCGAAATAGCGTTGGTCAGATCTGCTTTGTCATTGATCATTTCATGTACGATCGTTTGCCGGGCTGGAACGTCAAGCGCATTAATCACACCAAGAACAACGCTAAGCGAAAGTATTTCCCATATTACATAATGATTAGTTAAAACTAAAGCTGCAAGGAATATTGCTTGCATCATTGCTGCGATTTGGGTAAAAAGCAAAATCTTATACCTGCTATACCGGTCAGTAATTACGCCGCCCAAAATAGAAAGCAGGAATGAGGGAAATAGTTGCGCAAACACGGCCACGCCTATCATGGAAGCGGAATGAGTAAATGTATAGACAATCCAGATAACTGCTGTCTGCTGCATCCATGTACCTATTTGTGATACCGATTGACCAGCAAAGAACAGGGCGAAGTTCCGGTTTTGGAAAGCGCGGAAAGTATGATGTTTTAACATTTGCATCTGTAATAGCAAGCCATTTATTTTACAATTGTGGCAGTCGCGCAGCACTATAACCGTCGTTGAGCATCCAATGCGTAAAGGCGGCATATCGCTGGGCAAAATCTTTGGAATCCTTCGACTGTTCTACGTCTTTGGAAAAATTGCGTACTGTCTCAAAATAAGGCATGCGCTGGGTCTGATAGCGGTTAAGCGCAGCAGGCAGATCGGATCCTGCTTTTATAGCATTGGTAAGCACCATTACGTCTTCGATACCTAATGCACCGCCGGCCGCGATGTGGGGGGAAAGGCCATGTGCTGCGTCACCAATAAGCGCTACACGCTTTGATACCCAAAAAGGCAGCTCAGGAACATACATGATCTGATTAAACAGGATCTTATCTTCAGGGGTTGACTCGATCAATCTGATAAGCGATTCCCCCCAATTCCCATCATTCAGGTTCTGCGCACGGCGCAAGGCTTCTTCTTTCTTCGTTCCCGTAGGTTCGGCACTGTCAAACTGATTGATCATCCAGAACACCTGGTCGCCCGAAGTTTTGGCTAACCCGCCTCTGGTACGGTCAGCTCCGACGGTTAGTATCGTATTATTAATTTCCTGACCATTCAGGGGAACGACAGCCCTCCAGACATGATGGCCTTTGTGCTCCATTGCAGGATACCCCGGCAGCATTTGCTGGCGCACCGTAGAGTATACCCCATCCGCTCCAATTAAAAGGTCGGCATCGAGCCTTTTGCCGTCTGTCAATGTAACCGTTACCTTATTGTCTCCTTCCTCAAAACTCGCCAGTCTGCTGTTTAGTAGTATATTTTCCCGTCCGACCGCATCAGCAAGTATTGTGTTCAATACTGGTCTTGAAAAGATGGTGAAGGCATAATCTTCAGGATCAAAACCAGCGGCCCGGAAGCGCTGCCCGGAAGCGTCGTAAAACCATGTTTCCAAAGAGGCGCCAGTGGAGCGGATCTGCTCACCGACTCCAAGATCGTCAAATACATCCAATGCATTTTTCCATAGGTTAATAGACGCGCCAGCTGCTCTGATCTCTGAAGCCTGTTCAAGCACACATACATCTGCACCCAAATGCCTGAATGCGATTCCGGCTGTCATACCTACTAAGCCGCCTCCTGCGATAACTACCCGAAGCTTTGTGCTTCCCTGGTTAATTAAATTATTTGCCATTGTTATATTCCTTAATGTTATAATCTTCGGATGCAAAGATAGAGGGGGGATTAATCTCAAAATAACAGAATAACGGGCATTTATATCAGGAATCGCGGATTTGCAATATATTTATACGCTGGTAGCCAGCACCCGGCTTTCAGCTTTTGAGGCTGGGACGTAAAACAATTACTGCTTATAAAAAATGGCAAAAAGGAAAATTGTGCGTATCCCTGAGTTTCGCATGGCCGATCCGGGATCCAAGGGTATCAAGCTTAACAGACTTGATCCCGGTACTGAGGTTTCCGGTGAGCACAGTATTGCCTCCCCTCATCGGGATGACCACTACATGCTGATTGTCGTAGAGCAGGGAAAACTAGGCGGAAATATTGATTTTGAGGAAATCGAGTCGGAGGGGCCTTTTCTAATGATTGTGTTTCCCGGACAGGTGCATCTGCTTGCACCGCAAACGCCATTATCCGGCTGGATCATTGATTTTGATCCGGCCGTAGTTGATCCACAATTACGAAACGAACTGGACACCCGGTGTAAAGATCTTTTGCCGATGTACCAATCTCCTTCTGATGCTGCCTTTCAGCAGATCCAAAAATTATTAACTGTAATACAGGTTCTGTATAAGGAGCCTTTGGACACGAGGCATAAAGCAATTGCAGCCATCTTAAACGGCGTTTTACATATTATAAATAGCCTGGCCTTAAATATTGCGGAAACACGGGGTCAAAAAAAGAACAGGCCACAACAGATCAAACAGCAATTCCTTGCCTTGCTTTACCAGCATTACAGCGAGTGGAAGAAACCCTCCGAATATGCGGAAAAGCTTGCCATTTCTACCGCTCATCTCAATGATACCATGAAGCAACTCACCGGCAGATCGACAATGTCGGTTATTCAGGAACATTGCGTGATGGAAGCAGAGCGTTTGTTACATTTCACAGATCTAAGTATAAACGAGATCAGTTACCGCCTTGGTTATCCCAATCCAAGTCACTTTATTGCGATCTTCAGAGCGCAAAAAGGTATTACACCTTTGCGGTATCGTGCATCAGTTACCTCATAGAAATGGCGATCCTCAAAAATTTCAAACACAAATGATCTATTAACCCAGGCGCGTAGATTCGGGGCTTCGTCTTTAGGATCCTAACAGGCTTGGGATAATAAAAAGCTCCCGGTCAATGGCCGGGAGCTTATTTTTTCAGGAAGTATACGATGGAGATCCGCCGCGTATCAGGTCCCTATTTAGTACGGTTTAAGAGGCTCAGCACCTCTGCCATCTGTTTCATTACCTTACGGGTAGCTTCTACATTATCACCTGCTTCTACGAACGATGATCTTAGCGCCAACAAGCTATCCATAATGGTTACAGGTATTGGCGCATACTTTTCGAGAATAGTGAAGATCTCATCTACCTGCGGCGCTGCATAACTGTGGATCTTGAACGTATAAGGCGGATCAAGGAAATACAATTTAATCTCAGACATCCGCAGAATATCCTTATTACTCATTTTCATTTTGCAAAGATACAACTTAAGCACCAGTAGCCGGTTCATGGTAATTGAAGGGCCGGTCCAAAAAGTAAAAAGTACCTTTCAGACCGACCCCATTTTCATGGCCTCATGCCATAAAATAATTTAACTGCCTATCTCGTACAATCTGCCGTCCATGTACCCTTATTATTTGATACCAGCATCTTTAACGTGCTCGCTGTAACAGTAATACCCGTAATCCCATCACCTATACTAACGTAAGTGTTGTCATCTTTCTTCTGGAACTTCACGCCCGTAATATTGGGAATGTTACTTCCAAAATCAAAGGAATAAGAGTCACCAACCTTAACTACCGTTACACGCCCATCGCTATCAGTAATGGTTTCACTTCCATTATTGAATGTAATGTTCCCATTGTAGGTTCCTACAAAAAAGTCGTTGTCTGCCGGGTCATCATCCTTGCTGCATCCGATAGTAAAGATCAACGTGGCAATAAGCAAGGCGCCCAGAATTCGCATTAGGTTCTTCATAACTTTTTTACTGGACAAAAAACAAGTACCGTACCAAGTGCAGCATGGATTATATGCTGAAACAACTTGGGGAAGTATATTATAGTTGCTAACTGTACAATTAGCAAACTAACGATACAATTAGCGAAAATTTTACCTCAGCAACCTATACGAGTGTGCCAAGCATCATTTTCCCCATTGCGTAAATCGTTTTCCGCATTTCGTAAACAGCCTCAACGGCTATATTCTAGCTTAGTGGCATTTCTGAGAAGAAAGCAAACAACGTTTTTAAGTGCTGAATGACCAATCACACAGTATTTCAAATTGGATGGCAACACTGCACACAGGTGTTCAATGTGAGATGGCGGATTCCTGTGGGGGTTTGTTAAACTGTAATATCACCCGATATGGCGAATGTAAAAAATGTAAAGCGCTGGTTCATTGTCCACAAGTGGACCAGCCTTATTTGTACCCTCTTTCTCCTGATGTTATGCCTCACCGGCCTGCCACTGGTGTTCTATGAGGAAATAGAGGACCTGCAGGGTAAAGCCCAGGCAGCGCCGCCCATGCCGGAAGGCACACCTATGGCCAGCCTGGACGATATTATCAAAGTAAGCCGGCAACAGCGGCCTAACGATGTAGTACGGTATGTTTACTGGGATGATAAGCAGCCCAATCTTGTAATGCTGAATATGGCCGACTCTATCAATGCCCCGGCAGATGTATACAAGCTGCTGGTATTTGATGCCCGCACCGCAAAAGTATTACAGGCGCCGGAGCCTGATAAAGGTTTCCTGCATATCATGCTGGAACTGCATACGGATATGTTTGCAGGGATCCCGGGGAAACTGTTCCTGGGGTTGATGGGAATATTATTCGTGGCAGCTATTATTTCCGGGGTAATGTTATACGGCCCTATCATGCGCCGGTACGATTTCGGCATGATACGCCGCGACCGGTCAACCCGCCTGAAATGGCTGGATATGCATAATATGCTGGGCATAGTTATACTGGCATGGACCTTTGTTGTTGGCATCACTGGTGTTATCAACACCCTGTCTGACGTGGTGCTGGTTATGTGGCAGTCAGGGCAGCTGGCCGAAATGGTAGCGCCCTATAAGGATAAACCGGCCATTACAGGGGAGCTCAGCTCACTGGAATCTGCTGTCAAAAGATCCTGTGAGGCTGCACCCGGCATGAAACCCCGGATAGTGGCATTTCCAGGCACTATCTTCACAAGCAAACACCATTATGCGGTGTTTATGAAGGGTAATACGCCTGTAACCTCCCGGTTAATAAAACCTGCGCTGATAGATGCACAAACAGGGCAGCTGACGGATATCCGGACTATGCCCTGGTTTGTAAACACCTTGTTCATTGCCGAACCGCTTCATTTCGGGGATTACGGCGGCCTGCCGCTGAAAATAATATGGGCGCTGTTTGACATAGCTACCATTGTTGTGCTCATCAGCGGGTTATACCTGTGGTTTGCACGGCGCAAAGCCTCTGAAGCCAGGATTAACAGGATCTTACAAAGTGAAGCAGTAACACAGGCAGCACTTTCAAATTAGTATTATTATGAAAAGCAATTTTTTTCAGCTTTGGGGATGGCCGCTGGTAATGGCTGTATTAACCATCTTCGGGCTACTGGCCGCACTAATGGGAACGGGTGTTTGGCATTGGCTTTCCTGGATAGCTTTAGGCGTGCCTGTGGTTACGATAGTTGTTTTTTTGTTTAAGAAACGTGTGGGGGAGGAATAAGGCCCTGCTTAAAATATGCTCACTGCCATACAAAAAAGAACCCGCCATTCTGGCGGGTTTGCTATTTTGAGGATATAAAGGCCATTCATTAAGCTCCTTTGATACTTCAACAATAGATGAAGGCGGCTTCTTGAATAATGTCAGAGGTTACAAATACTCGCTGCAAATGCGTTTGCCGATCTCTGTTAACAAACCTTCATCTATAATGCTTTCACGATAGATGGCATGTGAACAAACCTGGTCATTGGCTACAAACAATATATCCTGACCACCTACCTGCGCGCATATACGGCGAAGTGTTGGTTTTTTCTCTATTGCCAGATAAACATCATATTCGTTTCCCTTATAGGGCACAGTTAATTGTTGCTTTTCCATATAAAATCTATAGCAAAAAAGATACCTAATTCATCAATTTTCATCGATCCATAGACGTTAGCTTCCTTTATACATTAATGCTTTTTATCATTTTATAATCATATCTCACTTATTCATACTATTAATAATTTATAAGCACTTCGGGAATAAATCCTACAACTTCCCGGTGGTCTCAAGCTTATTAACAGCAGAGGAAGGTATAATGTTTAGTTTTTTTGGAAGATCTATACTGAAGAGCACACATATGTAAAAAATGTACATTATTTGAATACCCAATGTGGTGATGAAAATTCCCTTTTGCGGTTCCACAAACCTCATGCTTCTAAGGCCTTATCAAAACTTCCATAAGATCAGTTAAACTGACACTAAATGGCAGTCCGCGTTGTCTTGGAAAGCGGCTACTCAATTTTTTTATATCCCATATCCTCTTCTCGAACTCCTGTTCAAGCATAGGGTCAATTTCAAAGACTAAGTAAAATTTCTGTGTAGGCTCTGAGGGATAGTTAAGTTTTATCAACTCTTCAGCCGAAAAAATTCGTGGGCCTTTATCTTTTAACTTAAAAAACAGGTTTGCCTGTTTTGTTCTTCCGTTATATAACAACAAGTACTTTGCACCAGCCTCATTACTATTAACAGGCGATAATCCTTTTCTTGTATTATATAATCCTTCTTTTATAATCCAATCAAGATGATCCTTATTTTTATAATATCCAATTAGTATAAAAACCTCATCTGGAATTAAGGATCTGTTAGAACCATATGCTTCGGGAAGCAATTCATTCAAAATATTCTTATTAGGAAATTGATGAATGTCATACTCTTTAAGAGCCATCCTTTCCCTTTGCGAAGCTCTATTTAAGAAATGCTCGACAATATTATTCAAAAAAAGTTTCAAAGCATTGCTATCACCCTTACTGTTAGACGGCTTAATTGCAAATGCTCCTAGGCCTGGCAATACTTCATGAAATCTTCTTTTCTCCTCAATAACATCTCCGGGATAAAGCACATAAGCACCTGCCGTTCTTCTGATAGCATCCCTATAGGCATGCATCTTTAATAAATCTGCCTTTTTATAGGTACCTTGATTTTGCTGCCGTTTTTCCTCTTCCAAGTCTCCATCTGGCTCAAATATTTTATGCAATTCTCGTTTGTATTTGGCATCAAACTGTATGTGCACCATTGATTCTTCCTGTTCCGCTTTTTCTTCTGTTATACCTTGCGGCCAAACACTAAGAGTATAATCCGGCCTGAAAGGGCTTGTCCAGCTACCAGCACTAGGATAGTCTTGTTTTCCACTAAATGTTCTGTTATAGCTAAATCGTATATTAAATTTTCTTGCGGCATGTTCAAAGGTGCCTAATAAAGGAATGCACTCTTTTCCCCGTTTTAGTTTTAAGCCCAAACCATCTGCGGTTGGTTCAATTAAGCTATTAATGTTGACTGTTTTAACTTTAAAAGCATCCCCAATAGCATCTGTTAATTTAAAAAACATCCAATATTCGTATAACATCGCTACATCCTTTTTACCTCCTTCATATACATCATCTCCCCCATGCCAAATTAGCTTTGCAGCTAAGTCAAACATCAACCATGTCCTAAATATTTCTCTATATCCCTCCTTCCGCTGCAGAATAGGACTATTTAAAGGTAATGTGTGCAGTGAAGAAACCTCCTTAAAGAGTGCATTACTCAACCAATGATTCAGCTTTTCTTCTAATGCTAATACTTCATCTTTATGTTTACTTTTAGTTGTAAGTTTATTTGCAAAATTCCCACAGAAGTAAAGAAAATACGAAAGTGCATATTTTATGAAGCGATTTTCGGGTGTATCTACTGTTTCTCTTTTATGGTTAATTTTTACTTTCTGCGGGACCGATCCTAGTTTGTTACTTAAAGGATGTGTTGAAGGTAAGGGAATGCGATTAGGGCCATTTATAATCTGTCGCAGCAATTTACCATCAATCCTTTTCACCCCTCTAATATCTTTTTCAACTTCTACCTCTTCCCAGTTCGTAACTGGAGATAACAGTACCTTATAAATTGCGTCATTAAACTCATCGGTATCTAAAATGCCTTTAATAAAGGCAAATCTTTGATACAACGTTCTTGCATCTTCATTAAAGTTAATTGTAAAATATTGAGAAACGGGTGCATTGGGTTGCATTAAAAGTTCCGTACACTTTTCTGCGATTTCCTCAAGCATCTGTTGATAGTCTGTACGATAGTCAATCTTCTCAGACTGAACTTCCAGTTGTAATTCACCACATTGCTTATTATCCCTTAAATTAATTATTGGAATAGTAAGGGTGCCCACGTAGTTATTTGGCTTTATCTGACCTAATGACTTCCCTAATTTAGAAGGATATGCTACTTTAGGCTCACTTAACTGATAACCTTGTGTTATTAAATACTCATAGATTCGGCCTTCCTCAAGTTGCACAGTAGCTTCACCGCGCTCTTTGGCTTCTAATAGGGTTATTTCATGCAAAGTTCCACGAGTTAATGGAGAAATAATTATCTCAATTATTTCATTATTACTTAATGCTATGGATATAGACTTATCTAAAGACATAAAAATTAAGCTTCAGCATAACTAGTAAAGCTATTCTCCATTAATCGTTGATACATCCTTTTAATCTTATTAAAGGATATGGGGTATTTAATTCTTTCATCTTTATCAGCTATTTGAATTGTAGAAGGTAGTAGGTCCTTTATTGGCGTTTTAGTTTTATCTTGAACACAAAGTTCCCCTAGCTTTTCTAAAGGCTCTTCTAGCTTACGCCTTGCTCCATGTAGTTTAGTCAACAACTTTTGCATTACAACTACATCTATAATTTCATCATTCGTCCAATCCTGCATCATTACCTTTACAATAGCTATAAATCGAATAATTTCTGCTGCACTTCTATACCCAAACTCAGCTCCTACTTTTTTAAGTATATCGAAAAAAGAAAGTAACTCATCATAAAAAATTTGATCCGCTTTGATGGATATGCTGTTTTTTGCAATCTCAACAAAATCGCTTCCCATTTTTGAACCACCCTTATCTAAATTGTCTAAAAACACCCTACTATTGAAGGATTCTAAATATTCTTTTATTTCCTCTCTTGACACACGAAATTCAATAACATTTGCCCTGTCAAGTACTTTAGGACTAAACATGTAAGTAGTTTCATCAATATTTACTGTGCCTATGATAAAAAGATTAGGCGGAAGCGATATACTAGGAGGTACTTTTAATCCGTGATTACTCTCCCAATCTGCCTCGCCTGGGTGTAAACATATATCTGCACCAGATTCCATAGCGCTTAAGAAATCAGCAAAATACCTCTCTACATGGCTTAAATTCATTTCATCCAGAATAAGAAAATAGGGCTGATTAGGATCCTTAATTGCTCGGAGTATTAAGCTTAAAGCACCATTATCTGGGAAAATATAATTTTGCTTTTCTAAAGCATTGGGAAATCCTAGTAGGGGCTCTCTGTTTGTCCAGTCGGCACCAACGGGAACAATACATACTTGTGCTTTCTTATCCTCGCACAGCCAATGAGCAAATGCCTGTGCTAGCTTTGTTTTTCCTGAACCTGAAAGGCCGGTTAAAATAACAAAGGGTTTCGTACAAAGTGAGCCAATAAGTCTTTGTACATGACGGTCTGTAAAACTTAAATGAGCTTTTTTTAGATCTTTTATGAATTGTTCATAGTTAAATGGAATTATTTCTTCATCTTCATCAATTATAATAGTACTAAAATTCAAGCTATTATAATCGTTGGTTAATTCTATCAGATCTTTGTTCACCGTGGCTAGGTCTAAACCAAAATTAGGTTTTGTAGTATCAATATTATAAGCAGCAAAAACTAATGAACTGCCATAACGATCCGGTTTAGCCGAAAAATTAGTTTGAAAAAAATTTGTCACTGTTTCTGCATCCACCTTCCACATAATATCAGGTGGATTGGTTTCACTTACACCATAGGCTAGTATTAAAACTTGTCGTTCTTTATAATAAAGATATACAGGATAAATACCCTTTTGAACGCGTTGTCCTTTCCTCAGGAAAGCAATCCATGGTACACGTGCTGCATTCCCTGTTCCAAAACTTACTTGTACTTTAGGACCATTAAATGAACGCTGATAATCAGGCTTTTTAAGATCAACTTTTGGCTCATTTGCTTGTTTTAAGAATTTCAAAAGCGTCGGCGAAAAATCTGCATTTCTCTTTACGATAGAAAATCCGTTTTCTTCCAGTAGCTTAAAACATTCGGATCCTTTGCCCGTTTGAAAGGTGTGCAAACTCAATACCTTTCCATTTGCAAATAAATTAGCATAAGCAACAATGAGTTTTGGGGGATATATTCTGTCTTCATAAATAACCGCATTATTATATTTTGACAACATTCTATACGGCATTCCTTCCTTATCAATCTTATCTATAGCCGCCAGTAAATGTTCCTTTTGAATATTTTTGGGTATTGCCATCTCGGGGGTTATTTTTCTCTTTTGTTTTGTTATTTGAGGTTTTAAAATACATTTTTTTACCTAAAACGATAAAATCATTAATATAACAAAATTATCAAGTTGATTTCCAAATTATTTCATATTAATAATTCCAATATCAAAGTAATCTTCCCCTCTTAACAATACCTTAATCCCCGCTTAACCTCCACCTAACATCCCCTTCCGAAATTCGAAGTACAAAGTTTTAACCATCAATTATATTCTTTCTAACAACCGCATTTTTACAAAATACGCAGGATGACGCAACGGACAGCGCGTTTCCAACCGGAAGAAAAAGCCTATGCCTTTGCCACAATCCCCGCCCCTTATTGTTTGTTTTTTGCTATGTTAACCAGGAAGGGAAGGTTCTCCTTCCTTTTTTGTTTTTACCTACCTTTACACGCTGATACAATGCGTAGTGCTGTATTACATTCATAAAAAATCAATACTATTCTTGCTTTTGAATTATGGGAACATCAATCACATGCCCTAATTGCAAACACCAGTTTGTGATGGAAGATGCTTTTGCCGCCGACATTGAAAAGGAAATGCGGGGTAAAATGGAGACGGAGTGGCGCAAACGAATGGAAGGATTACAAGCCGAAAAACAACAGCTGTTACAACAACGCCAGCAGATAGAGCTACAGAAACAGGCACAGGAAGAAGAGCTGAATAAACGCCTGCTTGCCGAAAAAGAAAAATTGCAGGAAAGCCTGTCAGACAATATACGTAAGAACCTGAGCGCCGATTATGAGAACCAGCTGCGTATGCTGCAGCAAGCCAACCAGGAGCAGGAAGAGAAGCTGCGCGAGGCCCGCCGCCAGGAGCTGGAATTCCTGCGCAAAGAACAGGAGCTGCGTAATAAGGAAGAAGCATTGGAAATAGCCATGCAAAGAAAGATCCTGGAAGCGCGCAACCAGCTTACAGAAGTGATCCGCAAAGAGGAAACAGAACGCAGCCAGCTAAGGGAATCAGAATTTCAGCTGCGCATGCGCGAAATGGAAAAGCAGCTGGAAGACCAGCGCAAGCTGGCCGAAGAAATGAAACGCCGTGCCGAACAAGGCTCCATGCAGCTGCAGGGCGAAGTACAGGAGCTGGTGCTGGAAGAAATGCTACGGGCCGCCTTCCCTTTTGATGAAGTGCTGGAAGTAGGCAAAGGCGTTAGAGGGGCCGATTGTATACAAACCATCCGCAACCAGTTTGGGCAGGACTGTGGCAAGATCATTTATGAAAGCAAACGCACCAAGGATTTTTCCAAAGACTGGGTGGAAAAGCTGAAGGCCGATATGCGCAGCCAGGGCGCGGATGTAGCCATACTGGTTACCCAAACCATGCCTAAAGATATGGACCGCTTTGGCGACCGTGATGGCATATGGATCTGCACCTTTACAGAAGTAAAGGCTCTGGCCATGGTATTGCGGGACGGCGTAGTAAAAGTAGCCGGCGCGCTGAAAAGCCAGGAGAACAAAGGAGATAAAATGCACATGCTGTACAACTACCTTACCAGCAGCGAGTTTGCAGAACAGTGGAAAGCCATCCGTGAAGGCTTCCAGGCCATGAAGCTCTCCATACAAAAAGAGCGGGAAGCCATGGAAAAGCTCTGGAAAGCCCGTGAAAAACAGCTGGAAAAAGTATTGCTGAATGCCGCCCATATCAAAGGCTCTGTAGAAGGTATTGCCGGCACCGATTCGGTAGACCTGAAGCTGCTGGAAGATGCGGCCGACGAGCTGCTGCTGGGTACCGATAACGATAAATAAAAAAGAAGGGTTACCATATTATTAATTTATTATTATCTTTAATATATGCAAACCCATCAGAAACAATACGCTACCATCATATTTGACCTGGGCGCCGTGCTCATTGACTGGAATCCGCGGTACCTGTTCAACAAGATCTTTTCCACCCCGGCGGAAACGGAGCACTTTCTGCGGAATATCTGCACTTCCGACTGGAACGAGGAGCAGGATGCCGGCAGGGCCCTCTCCGACGCTACAGAGCTGCTGGTACAGCAATATCCCGGTTATGAATCGCAGATCCGTGCTTATTACGGCCGCTGGAAAGAAATGTTGGGCGGCACTATTGATGATACCGTAGCCATCCTGGAACAGCTTAAAAGCACCGGCCAGTACAAATTATATGCGCTCACCAACTGGTCTAACGAAACCTTCCCAATTGCGCTCACCCAATACCCTTTTCTGCAGTGGTTTGATGGCATTGTGGTGTCCGGCCGTGAAAAAATGAGGAAACCCCACGCCTGTTTTTATGAGCTATTGTTGAACCGATACCACGTTAATGCGGCTGATGCCTTATTCATTGACGATAACCTGCGCAATGTTACTGCCGCTGAAGCCTGCGGTATAGAAAGCGTTCACTTCACCTCTCCTGATCAGCTTAAACAAGTACTCACAGCTAAAGCAATTTTAAGTTAATCCCGGACGTTATACATAAGACCCTGATCAATTATCTACTTAACAAAATATTAGGAAGACATTAACATTTCTACAATAAACTTCTGTAACCATACAGGATTCTAATGCGTTGAATATAAAACGCTGGTAAGCTTTCCTAACAATTCTGTCAAACCCGTACGTATACTGGATTTGGCATACTTAGTGTATGATCAATCTGGTGAGGCACTAGAACCACGAAGAGTACAAACGCGAAACCGTGCAGAACAATATTTCTATGCACTTCCGGAAACCACGTTTGGTTACCTGCAGCTGTGGAGGCGGCATAGGGAGAATATTGCATGCAAGGGATCAGCTATCCGATCAACAAAATTAAATTTCAAGAGAGATGAAAAAGAGAAGACTTTGGTTTATGATGAGTGCTGCGGTAGCCCTTACTACCCTTATTTCCCTCAATAGCTGCCGTAAAGATCCGCTGAATGATATGACGGATGAAGAATCCCGGATCTATATCACCAACCGGGATAGTACAGCAAATTTTAGCTCCTACGCTACTTTCAGCATTGTAGATTCTGTGGCAGTGGCCAGCAATGGTACAGAAGCAAAGCGTGCGCTTACAGACTACGACAAACAATTGATAGCAGCTGTAAAATCGGCCATGCAGGCAAGAGGCTATACCCTGGTGGATAAAGCCGCAAAACCGCAGCTGGCCGTGAACCTGACCCGTATTGACGATACCTACAGCAGCAGCTATTACGATGCCGGCTACTGGTCTGGCTGGGGCGGTTATTACGATCCGTTCTATTGGGGCTACCCCGGTTATGGCTACTACTTCCCCTCTTATTACACGGTATATTATAAAGAGCGGGCCGTATCCATTGACCTGGTGGATCTGAAGAACGCCCAGGCGGATAAGCAGCTGAATGCTATATGGAATGCGATGTTCAGGGGTTCCGGTGTGTGGGACAGTAATAACATTAATAACATGGTGTCAGCCGCATTTGCGCAATCAGCTTACCTGAAGAAATAATAGTAGTTACTTTAAAACTGAAGACGATGTTACGCTTAAAGAATTGGATCATGATCATAGCAGGGTGCCTGGTTATGCAGGCTGCATCCGCACAGGTACGCCCTCCTTTATCTTTTAATATTAATTATTCCATTGCACAGCCTTTTGGTTCTGTGAAGGATTATAGTGATAAAACCAGCTTCCGCGGATGGCAGGCCGGCCTGCAATACATGATCTCCGACCAGATCGGGGTGGGTATAAAAAGCGGGTTCCAGGATTTTTATGAAAGAGCGCCCCGCGCAGTATATCCTACAAAGGGTGGCGATATTTCTGCAGTGCAAACACGTACCTTGCAGGTAATACCGGCCCTGGCCACCGTACAATATCAATTTACCAAGCCGGATGCAATAGTTATACCCTATGCATCGTTAGGTATAGGAGCGGCCAATATGAATTATGAGAAATACTGGGGTGAATTTGTAGATAAGGATAACAGCTGGCATTTTATGGTCAGCCCGGAATTAGGGATTAATATACCATTTGGCAAAGCTTCACCGTTATTATTTAATGCAAGTATCGAATACAACTACGCTTCCTACAAATTAGCCGAGATCACCAACTTTAGTACGTTACAAGGAAATATTGGTTTGCGCTGGCATATCAACTAAAGTTTGTCCATATTCTATCGAGGGAAGCCGTGTAAATATCGGTTGCCCCGCTGGCAGAAGGCCGGCGGGGCTTTTTTATGCGAAGAAAGCTCACCAGCTCAGTTGGCAGTCTTCAGCAGGCAGTGGGCAGTTAGCTCACTGTTTGTTCATGAACCTTTTAAAGCCAGGGGAATATTTTTCCTGTACGTTGCCCGCTGCATCCTTGTAAATGAAATATGCTTCCAGTCCGTATTGCGGGTACCGGCGCAGGAAAACCAGGGCTTTATCCACCCCCATTAGTATAAGCGCATTATCAAAACCATCTGCAGTAATACAGTCTTTGGCAATCACCGTTACACTGATAATATTGTTATGTAAGGCCTGTCCTGAAACGGGATCGATCGTATGGGCGAAGCGGGTGCCGCCCTGGTCAAAAAAACGGCGGTAGTTGCCGCTGGTGGCAATGGCCTTGTTAGAAAGGTATAATAAGGTTTGTACAGGATAGTTGCTGCTATCGGGCGATGGGCCTTCAATGCCAATGCTCCAGGTTTTGTGCTGTATGTTCTGCCCACGGGCACGGAGCTCCCCGCCTACATCTACCAGGTAATTTTCAATACCCTGCTGCTCCAGGAAGCGGCCCAGCACATCTACAGTGTATCCCTGTGCAATACCATTACAGTCTATTTGCACGCCGCTTTTTTGCTTGCTGAGCATATTTCCGTTCACCTGTAAGTAGCGGTAGCCTACCAGCTGTAAACGCTGCCGCAGGGTATCGGCCGGGGGTACACCCTGCCAGGCTGGTTTTACGGGGCCAAAACCCCAGGCATCCACCAAAGGCTTTACAGTAATATCAAATGCACCGCTGGTAGCACGGCTTACCTGCAGAGCACGGGTAACAACGGCCTGCATATGCACATCCATCTGCACCTGTTGGCCGGCATTGAACTGGCAGATCAATGATCCTGGCCGGTATAATGATAAGGATTGATCGATGACCGAAAAGATAGAATCAATGCGGCTTTGCAGGGATACCGTATCCCGGCTGATGTATTTAACAATGTAATAGGTGCCCTGGGCTTTGCCTTCACTTACCTGTAAATGCTGCGCAAATGTGGAACCGGGAAAAAGGATATGTACTGTAAAAAATAAGATGGTGCACATCCATTGGAGCTGCATCCTCCTACCTGTTGTTTTATTCATCCTGCTGCTTCTAACTTCATTAATGGAATGCATCAATACCTGTAATATCCATACCGGTGATCAGCAGGTGAATTTCGTGAGTGCCTTCGTAGGTGATCACACTTTCCAGGTTCATCATATGGCGCATAATGGGATATTCGCCGGTAATGCCCATGCCGCCTAATATCTGGCGGGCATCGCGGGCTATGCTGGTAGCTATTTCGCAGGAGTTCCTTTTAGCCATGGAGATCTGTGCAGGCGTTGCTTTCCCTTCATTCTTCAATACGCCTAAGCGCCAGTTCAGCAGCTGTGCTTTGGTGATCTCCGTGATCATTTCTGCCAGCTTTTTTTGCGTAAGCTGAAAACCGGCAATAGGACGGTCAAACTGGATCCTTTCCTTGGCGTAGCGCAGGGCCGTATCATAACAGTCCATGGCAGCGCCTATTACGCCCCAGGCAATGCCGTAACGGGCGGAGGATAAACAGCTCAAAGGCCCCTTCAGGCCTTTAACATTGGGTAAGATATTGGCTTTAGGCACGCGTACATTATCAAATACCAGCTCGCCGGTAGCGCTGGCCCGCAGGCTCCATTTGCCTTTGGTTTCCGGGGTGGTGAAGCCGATCATGCCCCTTTCCACGATAATACCGCGGATATCGCCCTGGTCGTCCTTAGCCCATACTACAGCTATATCTGCAAAGGGAGCGTTGGAGATCCACATTTTGGCGCCGTTCAGGATCACATAATCGCCGTCTGCTTTAAAATGCGTGATCATGCCGGCGGGGTTGGAGCCATGGTCGGGCTCTGTGAGCCCAAAACAGCCCATCATTTCACCGGTGGCCAGCCTGGGCAGGTATTTACGTTTTTGCTCTTCGCTGCCAAAAGTAAAAATAGGATACATTACCAGGGATCCCTGTACGGAGGCGGTGGACCGTACGCCGCTATCGCCCCGTTCCAGCTCCTGCATCATAAGCCCGTAGGCAATATGATCCAGGCCGCCCCCACCATATTCCGTGGGAATGGTAGGGCCAAAACAACCCAGCTGCCCCAGCCCGTGAATGATCTTGGAGGGGAAGGTAGCCTGCTGGCAATAATCTTCAATAACCGGTGATATTTCTTTCTTTACCCACTGGCGTACCGCATCGCGGATCAGCAGGTGCTCTTCGGTTAACAACGCATCAACTGCAAAGTAATCTGGTGACTGGAAAAGATCTTTCCCCATGTGAATCACTTTTATCAGCAATATACTGATTTAGGATTTTAGATGTAACTTGGGCACAAAATAAGGGAGTTATGTCGAGCAAATTATTCCCTGCGGTGCTGCTGGTAGGTTTTCTTGTTGTACTGATCGTGTCATTTAAACCCACTGCTGTTACCCGCTCCTTTGCTAATAAAGCAGTTTCCGATACACCTAAAGTAGAAATGAAAAAGTATTGGATGGTTTTCCTGAAAAGGGGGCCACATCGTAACCAGAGCGCTGCAGATGCGGCCCGTATACAGGATAAACATCTGGCTAACATTAACCGTCTGGCAGCTTCCGGCAAGCTGATGGTAGCCGGCCCTTTTGGGGATGATGGCGACCTGCGGGGCATTTTTATACTGGATTGTGCCGACAGCGCCGAAGCGGTAGATATTGTACGTACCGATACTGCGGTGATCACCGGCCGCCTGGCCTTTGAAATAAAACCCTGGTGGACTGCCAAAAATTGCGTGTTTAAGTAAAATGCTGAATGCGAAACGCTGAACGTTGTACCCCGCATGTTTAAGTAACCCCTCCTGCCTGTATAATATCAATCACATACGCTTTTACCCTGAATAGTATGCGCCTTTAATAGGGAGTGCATGCGCTTTTAATATGGGAAGCACTAGGGATTCACTAGGGAAACACATGGGATCCACCAGGGAAAGACATGGGAAAGACATGAGAAACTCATAGGAAACCCACGGGAAACGCACCAATATTTTCTTATCCTTCACAAGATTAGTTTGCAGGTTTTTGCAGGTTTTTTACTATCAATTGCTTCTTTTTGCTTGTTTGTTTGCGTTTTTGTGCCGACATTAAAGTAACCAATGTCTATTTCGCTGTTCCGTCATGCTTAAAAAAGAAAGGCAAACCTATATACTTCACCAGGTAAACCTGCATAACCGGGTATTATCCGCCGATCTGAGCCAGGAGATCAAAGTATCGGAAGATACCATCCGGCGCGATCTGGCAGAGCTGGCAGACCAGGGGAAGCTTATTAAAGTACATGGCGGGGCACTATCGCAGGGGTATCATTTCTCCGTGCATGCACAACAGGTATATGCGCTGGATGAAAAAAAGTGCATTGCGCAAAAAGCCGCAAAACTGATCCAGGATGGCATGTTTGTGCTTACCACCGGGGGCACTACCATCATAGAGCTGGCCCGGGCATTGCCGCCGGAGCTAAAGGCTACTTTTTTTACCGTAAGCCTTACGGCTGCCATGGAATACATGCAGCATCCGAACATTGAAATTATTCTCATAGGCGATAAGCTATCAAAAAATGCGCAGATCACCGTGGGGGGTGAGGCGCAGGCCAAGATCAAACAAATTAAAGCAGACATCTGTTTCTTAGGGACCAATGCCATTGACACTACTCATGGATTAACGGAAAACGATTGGGAAGTCATGCAAATTAAAAAAGCCATGGTTACCAGCGCACAAAAGGTAGTAGCGCTTACCATTGCAGAAAAGGTGAATACCGCGCAGCGCATACAGGTATGCGATATACACGGCATTCATACACTTGTTACCGAACTGGCGCCAGAGAGCCAGCTATTATCTGCTTATAAAAAACAAGGACTGGAAATCCTTTGATTTACGATTTTATATTTAATGAAAGCGAAGGCTGTAATGGCTTTCATGCGTGTGATATATTTTGTAAATGTAGACAAGGATCACCTATAATACGCTCCAAATCGTAAATCCAAGACCGTAAACCGTAGATCAATATTATGTAGACATCCAAATCTAAAATCGTAAACAGTTATGATGAATTTGTTATTACCAGCATGCAGGAAATGGCGGCTATTGTGCTTCTTCCTGTTAACCGGCTTAAGTGTTACGCAGGCCTTCGGGCAGGTGCGTATAGCCGGTAAAGTTACCAGTGCCGAAGGCGCCGGCATACCCGGTATCACCGTACAAATAAAAAGTACTACTTATGGCGCGGTGACCGGCACAGAGGGCGACTTTAGCTTTAATGCCACCTTAAAACCCGGCTCCTATACCGTAAAATTCTCCGGCGTTGGTTTTGCCAGCAAAGAACAAGCCTTACAAATAGGCGATGCCAGTACTTACAGCATAATCACCCAGCTGTCTGAAGATGCTTTGGGCCTGGATGAAGTAGTGGTGACCGGTACTACAGAAGGTACTACCCGCAAACAATTAGGCAACTACATTAGTACGGTGAAAGCAGAACAGCTGACCAAAGGCGCTACCGGTAACGCCCTTGCAGCCCTGCAGGGTAAAACTGCCGGTGCGCAGATCTCGCAGAACTCCGGCGACCCTGCCGGTGGCATTTCTGTAAGGCTGAGGGGCATCAGCACCATTACCGGCTCTTCTGATCCGCTGTACATTGTGGATGGTATTATTGTGAACAATGCTACCAACCGCGTAACTAATACGGCCGGCACCTATGACGGCGCTAACTTTATTGGCACCGTTGGTCAGAACAGGATGGTGGATATTAACCCGGCCGACATTGACCATATAGAAGTGTTGAACGGCGCTGCAGCCGCCGCTATCTATGGCTCACGCGCCAATGCAGGGGTGGTGCAGATCTTTACTAAAAGGGGCAGCTCCGGCGCGCCGGTGGTAAGCTTCTCTACCAGCATGATGGTGAGCCAGCTGCGTAAAAAACTGGACGTGAACCAGGCGCCTATTAAATTCGGCGGCTCACCGGATGTGCAAACGCAGGACATTTTAACACCCGCGCTTACCAATACCACACCGGTAAAGCGTTACGATTACCAGGACTATATTTTCCACACCGGTTTAGGTACGGATAATAATGTGTCTGTAAGCGGCGGCAGGGACAAAACAAAATATTATGCCTCTGCCTCTTACTTCTATAACCAGGGTATTATTAAGAATACAGATTTTCAGCGTTACAGCTTCCGCCTGAACCTCGATCAGCAGCTGACCGACTGGATGAGCTTTAATGCCGGTGTGAACTACATTAACAGCGCGGCAGATGAAAAGCCGGATGGGAACTCCTTTTACTCTCCCATGAACTCTGTTACCATTATTGCCAATGAGCATGATATTTTTACCAGGGATGCTGCCGGCAACCTGAAGGCAGTAGGTGAAAGAGGCCGTGTGAACCCGGTATCTGTAATAGAAGATTTTAAGCAGAAACAGCAAACCAGCCGCGTACTGGCCAATGTGGGACTGAAAGTATACCCGGTAAAAAACCTTACCCTGAACTATAACCTGGGTATTGATAACTACAGCCAGCAGGGTAATACCTTTATGCCGCCCTTTGCTTACAATGTAAGCACCGGTTTCTTTGGCGGCGGCCCTACCCTGGATGCTACGCAGAATGGTTATGCCAGCACTGCTACCGATAACTTTTTCCAGATAAACCACGACCTGAGCGCCAACTACAAATGGAATATCTCCGGCAATTTTGGCGCTACCACACAGGTAGGTTACTCTGTACAATATGAAAAAAACAACTACCTGCTTACGCAAGGCAGGGGCCTGGCGCCCTTTGTAGAGGCGGTGAACAGCGCAGCCACTCCGTTACCTACGGCAGACAGCCGCAGTGAAATATCTATTTCCGGCGTGTACCTGCAGCAAAGCTTCCAGTACAGGAACCAGCTGTTCCTGACCGGCGCCGTGCGTATGGATGGCTCTTCTGTATTTGGTAAGGATGAGCGCAACCAGGTGTATGTGAAAGCCAGCGGCAGCTATGTATTATCAGAATCCGACTTTTGGAAAGATGCCAGCGTAAACAACTGGTGGAACTTGTTGAAAGTGCGTGCTGCTTACGGTGAATCCGGTAACCTCACCGGCATTGGTGCGTATGACCGTTTTAATTCTTACACCACCAATGCTTTTAATACCAAAATATCTTTTGTAGGCAGTACTATTCTAGCTAATGAAAATGTTGCCCCGGAACGCCAGAAGGAAATTGAGTTTGGTACAGATATGGCTTTCCTGAATAACCGCATTGGCCTGCAGTTCAACTACTACATTAAAAAGGTGAACGACCTGCTGCTGAACCGCGTAGTAGCCCCTACCACCGGTTATTCAAGTTACCAGAATAATATTGGCTCCCTGCAGAATAAGGGTATAGAAGTAGTGCTGAACCTGGTGCCGGTGGCAAACAAAAATTTCCGTTGGGACGTTACCGGTATCTTTAACCGCAACCGTAACAAAGCCCTGAAAATAGGTCAGTCGCTGATCCTGTATGCTACCAATGGCGGCGCGCCGGTAGCTATCCTGGAAGGGCAGCCGATCGGGGTATTTTACGGAACCTTTTTTGCCGATAACGGCCAGCTGAAGAATGCAGCCGGCATTCCGCAAATGGAAAGAGGTATACAGAACAGTCCATTAACATACACGCCTCAACGTGATGCCAACGGCCTGCCGGTGGCCAACGCCACCCCGCTCCGCAAGATCATAGGCGATCCGAACCCGGATTATACCGCTTCTCTGGTGAATGAATTCAACTATAAGAAGTTTAACGTACGTGTGCAGTTAGATGCTGTGCAGGGTAATGATGTATTTAACGCCGACTTCCGTACCCGCCAGGGCGTAGGTAATGGTAAAGTAGCAGAACAGGAGTACCTGGGCCAGCTTCCCCGCGGTTACATTGCAGGGGTGTACAATACAGAGCAATGGCGTATTGACGACGGTTCTTTTGTAAAGCTGCGCGAAGTGTACGTTGGCTACAACATTGGCAAGCTCAAAGGCTTCCGCGATCTGACCGTGAATGTAAGCGGCCGTAACCTGATATCATGGGACAACTACAAAGGTTATGATCCGGAAGTGAATGCAGCAGGACAAAGCACCGTTTTACGCGGTATTGATTTTGGCCCTGTACCGGTGCCCAGAACATTTAGTGTAGGTCTGTCTGCAAAATTCTAACCTATTAAAAAGCATTGTATGAAAAAAATAATAGCAGGTATCTGTATCGCCGGTACGTTGTTGAGCGCATCCTGTAAAAAGGATTTCACCAACCCCTCTGCTGCCAAGGAAGACGATGTATTTACCTCCACGCAGGCGGTAACAGCCGTTGCTACCGGGTTGCAGCGCATTTACTCTACCAACCGGGCGGGCGCTTTATATAATATTGTTACGGCTAACGGTTTCAGCACCAATGAGCTGCTTTTAATGAACCCGGGGAACGTGCCGGAGAACCAGCTGAACTCCGGTGGTGGCACCGTAGATGGTACCAACACCATCCTGGCTAATATCTGGTCTAATGGTAACAAGATCATTTTTGATGCAAACCGTGTGATCAATTATGCACAGGGTATGGAGGATAAAGCCTATGCCAGTGGCCTGATCGGCTATGCCACTATTTTTAAAGCGCTGGCCCTTGGCAACATGTCTATGTACTGGCAGCAGGTGCCGGATACCACCGGTACGCTTACCACCAGCGTAAACTTCATAGACCGGGTTGCAGGCTTTAATAAAGCTATTGGCTGGATCGATCAGGCATTAGCTGCAATCGCCGCCAATGCACCCAGCAGCGGCTTTTTAACCAACATTCCTGCCGGTATAGATATTCCTAATACGCTGCAGGCGCTGAAAGCGCGTTATGCCTTATTTGCCGGTAATTATGCACTGGCTTTAAGCACTGCTAACAACGTTGATCTTACCAAAACAGCGGTGTTCAATTATGATGCGGTGTTCACCAATCCTATCTGGGAAACCTCTACCTCTACCAACAATGTATGGCAGGTGATTGATTCCACTTTGGGATTGCCGGTTGGCTTACAGCCTAACCTTGCAGACCAGCGTGTACCTTTTTATACCGCGCTTAACCTAACCATTGCGCCGCGTTACCGTATTAAAGGTTTTGGTGCAGATAAGAATACGCAATGGCCGGTGTTCCTGCCGGGTGAGATAACACTGATAAAAGCAGAATGCTATGCGCGGCAGGGTGATGTAAATACCGGGTTAACGGAGTTAAATAAAGTGGTTACCAAAACAGCTGCTAATGATCCGTTAAAAGTAGGCGCTGCCTTACCTGCCATTACAGGCCCGCTTTCACAGGCACAGCTGCTAACGGCTATTTACCAGAACCGTTGTATAGAGCTGTATATGTCCGGCTTAAAAATGGAAGATATGCGGCGCTTTAACCGCCCGCTTACTGAACGTAAGCGGAACTTTTTCCCGTACCCGTTTGCTGAAAGGGATAATAATCCCAACACACCTGCGGACCCTGATTTTTGAGGAAATATTATCAACATAAAAAAAAGAAGTAGGATCAGCGTCCTACTTCTTTTTTTATGCTATTCCAATATCTTATATCCTACATTGTTTGCGACACTGCCTGCGATAAATACTCTGCCATTTCCCGCTGGTATTGCAGCGCTGCCTGGCGGGCATCTACGGCAAAATCATCTCCGTTACCGGCATAAATAATAGCGCGGCTGGCATTTACCAGTAAGCCGCAATCTTTATTCATAGCCAGGGAAGATATTTCCTGCAGGCTGCCGCCCTGTGCGCCTACACCGGGCACCAGGAAAAAATTGTCCGGCGCCAGCCGGCGGATGGCTGCCAGCTGCGAGGTTTGCGTAGCGCCTACCACAAACATCAGGTTATCCGGCGTGCCCCATTCCATGGTGGTGCGGATCACTTTTTCGTACAGGTATTCATCTCCTACCCTTTGCATTTGAAAGTCCTGCGCACCTTCGTTAGATGTAAGGCCCAGTACAATGGCCCATTTTTCCGAAAAGTGCAGGAAGGGTTCAACACTGTCGCGGCCCATATAAGGGGCTACGGTAACAGCGTCAAAATTATAGGTATCAAAGAATGTTTTGGCATATTGGGTGGCGGTATTGCCTATGTCGCCGCGTTTGGCGTCGGCAATGGTAAAAATGCCGGTGGGAATATATTCTACCGTACGTTGTAAGCTTTCCCAGCCGCGCATGCCCATGCACTCGTAAAAGGCGGTGTTGATCTTGTAGGATACACACAGATCGCGGGTGGCATCAATAATAGCTTTGTTAAAGGCAAATACCGGATCTGCGTGTGAAAGCAGGTGCTTCGGAATCTTATGGATGTCCGTGTCCAGGCCAACACACAGATAAGATTGTTTTTCCTTGATCAGGCCCACTAATTCCTGTCGATTCATAGTCAGTTAAATTTGGGGCGCAAAGTTAAGCAAAACTTAATCATTGCAGGTGATTGAAATATTTGATTTGATCCATTGTTCGTGGCACATTGTCCACAGCGTATATTAACAGGTAAGCTTCCTGGTAGTATCGTTGGGTTACTTGGTTGTTGTTCTGGCATGCTGGCTACTGTTGGCAAAATCAGACTCACCTGTTAAAGGTCCGCTATTTTTGGCAAATTCAGCCTATCATTTTTTCACAATTCCGGGCACTGAATGTGGATTGCAGGGAGCAGCCCGCCCGCCATTTAAATTTTGATCTTCCGGATTTACTTATTAACTTATCCACCGGAAACAGATTATAATACCCAGAGGTTAGCTGCAGCGCCGCATAACCTGATCTTCATTCATTTATGAACAGTACATGCCCGGCTGCACCCTCCACGTTCACTGAAAAAATTACCATGCAACAACGCTTTTTTTTACTCTTTTCCATTCTCCTGACCCTGATTCTGCAATCGAATGCACAAAAACTGCCTTCTATTGGCGTTTGCGGCAATTATAAGAACGACAGCATTTTTGGCAAAGCCGGTTATGTGTATATAGAAGAAGGGGTAAGCCGCCTGCTGGCGCCTACGGTGAGTGAAGAGCAATTTAAGGCGCAGATAGCCGACCTGCAGCACATCCGTTGTAAAGTAGAGACCTGTAACGGTTTTTTTCCCGGTAATCTTAAAATTGTAGGCCCCCAGGTAAATGAAACCCGCGTACTGGGCTATGTGGATACTGTAATGCAACGCGCGCAAAAAGCCGGCATACAGCTGATAGTGCTGGGCAGCGGCGAGGCCCGCAAAATACCGGAGGGCGTGGACCATGCGGTGGTAAAAAAAGAGTTTATTGCGCTTTGCCGCAAAATGGCGGAAGTAGCGACGCGTTATGACCGCATTATTGCTATAGAATGCCTGAACCGCACGGAAACCAATTTTGTAAATACGCTGGAAGAAGCGAATGAAGTGGTGAACGGCGTTCACCATCCTAATTTTAAACTAACGGCCGATATGTACCATATGTTAATGGAACATGAACCCGCAGCCCATATTGATAATGCCCGCGGTAACCTGGTGCACTGCCATATTGCAGAAAGGGAAAAACGCGCTGCCCCGGGTGTGGCCCAACAGGATTTCCGCCCCTACTTTGCAGCCCTGCACCGTATTGGCTTTGAGGGCCGCATTATGGTGGAATGCCGCTGGGATAATATGGCTGAACAGGCAAAACCGGCACTGGAGTATTTACAAAAACAGCTGGAAGAAACTTATAAGGACTAACTCTTAAACTGGTACATATTAACGGCTAACGGTTAAACGCCGGTGGCTGACAGCTCTAAAAAATTATCTGTTATATGAACAACTCACGTCGTGATTTCCTGAAAAAATCTATTATGGGCGGGGCCGGTATTACCCTCACTGCTATGGGCATGCCAGCCAGCAGCTATGCGCGCATACTGGGCGCTAATGACCGTGTAAATGTAGGACTGGTAGGCTTTTCAGACAGGGCGCGCCAGGCGCTGCTACCCTGCTTTTTTGCTAATAACAAGGAGCTGAACTTTGACCTGATCGGCGTATCTGATATCTGGAACCGCCGCCGCGATGAAGGCAAAGCTTTCCTGGAAAATAAAACAGGACATAGCATACAAACCTATGTGAATAATGATGAGCTGTACCGCAATAAGGACCTGGATGCGGTGATCATTGCCACGGCTGATTTCCAGCATGCCTACCATACCATTGAGGCTGTAGGCCATAAAATGGATGTGTACTGCGAAAAACCTTTTGCAGAAACCATGGAAGATGCACGCGCTGCGCTGAAAGCGGTAAAAGGCTCCGGTAAAATATTCCAGGTAGGCACGCAACGCCGCAGTGGCCCCAGCTATCATGCTGCTGCTAACTTTATAAAAGAAGGCAAATTCGGGCCTATTACCATGGTGGAAATGACCTGGAACGTGAACCAGCCCGGCCGCTGGCGCCGTCCTGAGCTGGTAAAATCCATCCGTGAATCTGATACCGACTGGAAACGCTTCCTGGCAGGCCGCCCGCAGGATAGCTGGGATCCGCGCAAATACCTGGAATTCCGCCTGTTCTGGCCTTATTCCAGCGGTATTTTTGGCCAGTGGATGACCCACCAGATAGATACCGTGCACTGGTTCAGCGGGCTGAAACATCCCCGTTCTGCTGTAGCTAATGGCGGCATTTATGTGTGGAAAGATGGCCGCGCAAATGCAGATACCTTAACTGCGGTGTTTGAATACGGACCGGAAGATGATCCCAAGAGTGGCTTCCAGGTGATGTACAGCTCCCGCTTCCATAACTCTGCCGGCGGTATTAAAGAGATCTATTACTCCAACGGCGGCACCATTGATATGGACAGTAATAAGATCAGCCATACCGGCGGCTTAACAGAAAGGGAAGCGCAGGAAATGGGCATGCATGCCAACCTGCTGCCGGATATTACCCTGGCCAGCGATGCTGTTAAGGCTACTACCAGCGCCAATACCGGCGGTGATGCATTAACCAACGGCCACGTGCGTAACTGGATGGAGTGTGTACGTTCCCGTAAGGAAACCAATGCGCCCATAGAAGCAGCCTACTCCCACTCCATTGCACTGATCATGGGTAATGCGGCTTACCGCACCGGTCAAAAGGCTACTTTTGATGAAGGCAAGCAGGAAGTGATGGTAGGCGGGAAAGCGTTTATAATGTAAAAGAGAATGTAAAATTATAAATGTAAAATTTCAAACCGGCGAAGGAGGTTCATAGAGACCGTTGAAAAGACTTTATGAACAAGATAAATGTAAAAGGGAAATGCAGCGATTAGGTTCAGGCCAAACTTCACTGCATTTCCCTTTTACATTTATGATTTAAAATTTTACATTTTACATTCCCATCATCTCCGTCTCTTCTCCATCTCTTGTGCAATCCGCACTGCATCTTCATCGCCGCGTTGTTTCAGGTGATGGATCACGCTGTTATAATCACGATCGTTCTTATTCTGGCTAAGCTTATAACGCGCCTGCACATCGGCTATCGTCATTTCAAAACCTACGATGGCTTTGAGGTTGTTGTGTAATTCTTTTTCAGGGATATCGTGCAAATGCACGGGATGTTCGGAGGCGGCCTCATAATGGTTCATCAGCTTTTCAAGGGATGCTGCCATTTCTTCGTCCGTTAAAATACGCAGAGGGCCATAGATGTGTACTGCAATGTAATTCCAGGTGGGTATTTTCTCTTTCTCGTACCAGGAAGAGGATATGTATGCATGCGGGGCGGTGAAAATAGCCAGGGCCGGGCCACTGGTAAAAGCCTCCCACTGAGGGTTATTTTTTGCAATATGCCCCTTCAGCACAAAGACGCCGTCTGCCTTTTCCTCCAGCTCAATGGGAATATGTGTGGCCAGCGGCGTACCGGCAGCTACATTCACCAGGATACCAAAACCGTTTTCATGGATAAAGGAAGAGATCTCCTGCCAGTTGGTTTCCCGATTTATTTTAGGGACGTGCATACCTGTGTGAGTTAAGGGCTAAAAAAAGCAAAAGTGAAAAACGAAGAACGGCTCCGTTTTTCACTTTTAATATTGGTTTACTTATAATACTATTTCTACGATCTTCGTTGGCTCCATGTTAGCATTGCGCATGGCTATGCTGCGGGCGGCATTACCGGCAAATTCAATGAACGCATTTTTCGTGATCTCATCTTTGCCTATCATTACCGGCTCGCCTTCATCCCCGCCTTCACGGATGCTTTGCACCAGGGGCACCTGTCCCAGGAAAGGAATTTCCATATCTTCTGCAAGGCGTTTACCACCATCCTTTCCAAAAATGTAATATTTGTTATTGGGCAGCTCTGCCGGTGTGAAGTAGGACATGTTCTCCACCAAACCAATGATGGGTACATTCACCTGCTGGCCGTTAAACATCATGATGCCTTTTTTAGCATCGGCCAGGGCTACATCCTGCGGGGTGGTTACAATCACCGCGCCGGTAACCGGAACGGTTTGTACCAGCGTAAGGTGAATATCGCCGGTGCCGGGCGGCATATCAATTACCAGGTAATCCAGGTCGCCCCAGTAAACATCGGTAATAAACTGGCGCAGTGCACTGCTGGCCATAGGGCCGCGCCAAACCACAGCCTGCTTTTCATCTATCAGCAAGCCGATAGACATGAGCTTAATACCGTATTTTTCCAGCGGCACTATCATGCCTTTGCCATCTACATTGGTCATTAAAGGCCTTTCACCGCGTACGCCAAACATAATGGGTACAGAAGGGCCGTAGATATCAGCATCCATCAAACCCACGGTGGCGCCGCCATCCGCAAGTGCCAGGGCCAGGTTGGCCGCTACGGTAGATTTACCTACGCCGCCTTTGCCGGAAGCTACTACAATAATATTTTTAACGTTAGGCAGTACAGCTCTGCCGTCTTTACGGTTAGAGTTTACGTTGGCGGTCATATTTACCTGCACCTGCGCCTCTTTGCTCACCATCAGGTGGATGGCAGTGATACAGGCATTGCGGATCATATCTTTCAGCGGACAGGCGGGGGTGGTAAGTACTACGGTAAATTTTACTTTATTGCCGTCTATCTCTATGTCTTTCACCATGTTCAGTGTTACCAGGTCTTTGCCAAGGTCCGGTTCTTCTACATTGCTCAAAGCCTGTAACACCTGCTCTTTTGTGATCATAAAAAGTTGTTAAATTTGATTCCAGACTGCAAAGTTAACCTAATCGGGGGTTAATTTGGGCGATAAATTATAGTTTTTGTCAATGTGGTCATAAGCAATGGAACATTTTGACAAATTCTTTTATCTTAGGACCACATGCGAAAGATTAGTTCCTACATACTGTTATGCTTTTTTTTACTATCTCCCTTCCTGCTGAAAGCGCAATTCACGCAGTTTAAAGACAGTATTATACAGATCTCCGGTATAACTATGACGGCAGACAGCCTGCGGGCCATTCCGGCAGTAAGTGTGGTAATAAGAGGCCAGGGCCGGGGTACCATCTCCAACAGCCAGGGTGTATTTTCCATTGTGGCTTTTAAAGGAGATACCTTATCGTTCACAGCGGTAGGTTTCAAAAAGAAAGTGTTCCGCATACCCTCTGACCTGAAAGGCAATAATTTTTCCATGATACAGCTGATGGTGGAGGATACTACTTACCTGCCGGTAACCATCATCAAGCCCTACCCTACCAAAGAAGAATTTGAAAAAGCTTTCATTGGCGATGATATACCCGATGATGAATATGAAATAGCCCGTAAGAACACGGATGCCGCCAGAATGCGGGCCCTGGCGCGTTACCTGCCGGTTGACGGGCGCGAGGCGTCGAACATGTACATGAAAAAGCAGGCGCAATCCCTTTATTACGCCGGGCAGCAGCCTCCCCAGAATATCTTTAACCCGCTGGCCTGGGCACAGTTTATACAGGCCTGGAAAAGGGGTGATTTCAAAAGAAAAGACGATTAAACTAATGAGTTAATATGCTGATGTGCTAATGTGCTGGTATGTTTTAAGGAACTGCCATTCTCTGACATTGACATAAACCGGCACATTAGCATATTAGCACATCGGCACATTAAAAAACATTCTGCATATTTGCACATTTGCATATCGAATCATACACTAAAACAAAAAACGCATGCAACAAATAGCTGTTATTGGCGCCGGAACTATGGGAAACGGCATAGCCCACGTATTTGCACAGCATAGTTATAAAGTAAACCTGATAGATGTTTCTGCGCCTGCGCTGGAAAAAGCCCTGGGCATTATCCAGAAGAACCTGGACCGGCAGGTGGCCAAAGGCAGCATTAACGAAACTGTGAAAACTGAAACCCTGCAAAACATTACTACCTATACTTCCCTTGCAGATGGCGTTAAGAATGCAGGGCTGGTAGTAGAAGCAGCCACGGAAAACATTAGCCTGAAACTGAAAATATTTGCAGAGCTGGACCAGCACGCGCCGGCAGATGCAATACTGGCCACCAACACCTCCTCCATTTCCATTACCCGCATTGCTGCAGCCACCAAAAGGCCGGAGAAAGTAATTGGCATGCACTTCATGAATCCTGTACCGGTTATGAAGCTGGTAGAGATCATTAATGGTTATGCTACGGATGCGGAGGTAACTAAAACAATCGTGGACCTGACTGAAAAGCTGGAGAAAGTACCCTGCGTGGTGAATGATTATCCCGGCTTTATCGCTAACCGCATTTTAATGCCCATGATCAATGAAGCCATTTGCTCTTTATATGAAGGCGTAGCCGGCGTGCAGGAAATTGATACGGTGATGAAGCTGGGCATGGCGCATCCCATGGGGCCTTTACAGCTGGCGGATTTTATTGGGCTGGATGTGTGCTTATCTATTTTACAGGTGCTGCATGATGGTTTCGGCAATCCTAAATACGCTCCCTGCCCGCTGCTGGTAAATATGGTTACAGCCGGTTATTTAGGTGTAAAAAGCGGAGAAGGTTTTTATAAGTATACGGCTGGTAGTAAAGACCTGGTTGTGAGCAGGCGGTTTAAATAAAAAGGGCGGCCGAAAAGAATGTAAAATCATAAATGCAAAATGTAAAATGTAAAAGGGGAATGCAGCGAAGCCTGGCCGGAACATAATCGCTGCATTCCCCTTTTACATTTATGATTTAAAATTTTACATTTTACATTCTTCCTGGTCAGCCCTCAACTCACTCTCCTGCGCTGAAACTATACTCTCCTGAGCCTACCTCAAATACAGCATATCCTCCATCCATCTTTACAAACTTCACGCCCTTGTCTCCGGATATAGCGGCATTGCCCTCTTTTACCTGCTGCTCCGATGCTGCCGGTACATATACGGCTGCCCGGGTATTAACCGGCACCGTGATCTTCCAGTTAAAGGCATTGCCTTCCTTTTCCCAGGCGCTGCGGATCCAGCCGTGTACAGAGTGGTAGCTGGCGCTTACCTTCTTCAGGTCTTTTACCGGCAGCGGCTTCATAATGATCTTTTTAAATCCGGGCGCTGAAGGATCAGGCTTGATGCCTGCCAGATTTTCGTAGTACCATACTACCAGGTCGCCCAGCAGCATTACGTGGTTGCCCGAGTTCATGGCAGGGTCGGCAGTGTTGCCGTTCCACAGCTCCCAGATAGTGGTAGCGCCATGTTCGGCCATATAACCCCAGCTGGGATAGGTGGTATTAGTGGCCAGCTGGTAAGCCAGGTCGCCACGGCCATAATTGGTAAGCACCCGCATCAGCCATTCTGCGCCTACCAGGCCGGTGCTGATATGCCCATTATAGTCCTGCAGGGTTTTATCCACCACATGACGGAATACCGTATCCTGGCTGCCGGAAGGTGTAAGTCCGTAAGCCAGCGAAAAGATATTGGCCGTAGGTGTGTTGTTCGCATAATAACCTTCTTTTTTATTCAGGAACTTTTCGTTGAAAGCCAGCTTCACTTTTTCGCCCAGCTCCTTAAATGCGCTTACGTCGGCAGTATTACCGGTGATGATGGCAAAGCGCTCCATCACGGTAAGCAGGTGATAATAGAAAGCAGTACCCAGGTAATCGCCGGCAGTTTTACGTGCAGGGTCTTTGGAGTGAATAAGCTCAGGCGATTCCGGAGGCATGCACCAATCGCCATAAGTATCTTTAGTGAGAATGTAATCTTTCATGTATTTATCCTTCATGTAATACATCCACTTTTTCATGGATGGATAGTGTTTGCGCAGCGGCTGATCGTCCCCATACTGCTCATACAACAGGTTGGCGATGATCAGGTAGGCGGCCGGCCAGGTCATGTTATCCGAATATATTTTCCAGTAAGTAGGCGCAACATCGGGCACACTGCCTTCCGGCTTTTGCGCATCTTCTATATCCTGCAGCCATTTTGCATACAGCATATGGTTATCGAAAATAAAGCTCTCGCCCCTGGCGCCTACAGCACGGTCGCCCAGCCATCCCATGCGCTCATCACGCTGCGGGCAATCCGTAGGCATGCCGCGGTAGTTGCCGCGTATGCCCCAGTAGGCGTTCTTATATATTTTGTTGATCACTTCATTGGAGGTTTCAAACCTGCCGGTAGTTTCCATTTCATCATACACCACCCTGCCTTCAATGGCGGCCAGGTCCGGCTTGCCGGGATAGCCTGTTACCTCCACATAACGGAAACCATGATAAGTGAAACGGGGCTCCCATTCTTCTGTGCCTTCCCCTTTTAGTGTATAGATGTCCGTTACTTTTGCGGAGCGGAGGTTATCCATGTACAGGGTACTGTCGTCTTTCAGGCGTTCGGCAAAACGCATGCTTACTTTAGCGCCTTTCTCTCCTTTTACTTTAAGATGCACCCAGCCAACAAAGTTCTGCCCCATATCGTAAATGAACATACCTGGTTTGATCTCTTTCACACTTACCGCTTTCACGGTATCCATCACTTTAATATTATTGTTGGGCTGCGCCACCAGCAGCTGTGCAGGCTTTTCCACCAGCTGCACCGGCAGCCAGTTAGCGGCGTTATACCCCGGCTGTGCCCAGCCTGTAAGCTCTTTGGTGGCATCGTACTCTTCACCGTCATACTCATTATTAGCGATAATAGGTCCTGCGGCGGTTAGTTTCCAGCTATCGTCTGTGATCACGCTGCCGGTGCTCCCATCGTCATATACGAGGTTCAGCTGGCAGATCATTTTAGGATAACCGTAGTTTGTTGTATTAGCTATTTATGAAAGCTACCTGTATGCATGATAATAGTGGTGATACTTTTTCATAACCGAGGAATTTTGTGTTTTAGTTTAAATAATATGGCATGGCAGGAGAAGGCTCCCCTGAAATAACTGAGTACAATTTGAAGATGAGGTTAAATTAGAATAAAAATTCAGGGCAACTATCCTATACTATCTTAATCATTATAAAATATCACAGCCCTGTTCATCCTTTCCGGGATGAACAGGGCTGTGAGCTAACGGTAAGGGCTATATTTATTTAACCGCTTTCAGCTCCCTCACCTCCAGTCCATAGATATCTTTTAAGCGCAGCAAACAAAGCTCCTTATTGGCCTTGGGTATGCCTATCTGCATGGCGCAGAACAGCTGCAGCTCCTGGGAAAGAATGGAACAGTTGTTTTGTTTTACTGTGTTGATCACTTCATTTAAGATGGTGTAGTCGAAGCTAAGCTCATACTTTACCTCTACATTCTTTTGCACGGCGGGTATTAGCTGTAACACCAGGGCAGTGGCCATTTTGTAGGCATTGATCAAACCGGGTGCGCCCAGCAGCGTACCGCCAAAATAACGTACTACGATCACAATTGTATCGGTAAGCTGTTTGCTGTCTATTTGCCCCAGTATGGGTTTGCCGGCTGTGCCGGAAGGTTCGCCATCATCGCTGGCGCGGAACTGCAAACCATCTGTACCCAGGCGGTAAGCAAAACAGTGGTGGGTGGCTTTGGGGTGTTCTTTTTTAACAACCAGCAGGCATTCTTTTACATCATCTGTATTTTTTACCGGGAAAGCGTATGCAATAAATTTACTGCCTCTGTCCTTATATTCTGCGGTGGCTGTTTTCTCAATCGTAAAATAAACTTCCATTTTTTTTTAGTTGGCAGTTGGCAGTTGGCAGTTGGCAGTCAGGCGAAGCTATCTGTGTTATAACTGCCAACTGCCAACTGCTTACTGCCAACTACTATAGTATGATATGTGATCCCCCTGCAGGGTTGTTTGTTCCATTAATAATGCGCGGGGCAGTACCGGCGCCTTTACACCATCGGACAGCATAGTGCTGCCGTTAATTACCCGAGCTTCGTCCCACAGGCCGGCTTCTATAAAACGCTGTAACAGATACGCGCCCCCTTCTACCAGCACACTGTTAATATTCCTTTTATACAGGTGTTCCAGCACCTGCCCTAACAGTGGTTGCCGGAAATCGACCTGCACGGTTTCCGTAAGGCCGTTTACACCGGATGCTTTTTCTGTAAAGAACCAGGTGGCTATGCTGCCATCCCACAGGTGATAATGCTGCGGTGTTTTCAGCTCCCGGTCTATTACTGCACGTACCGGGCTTTTACCGGTCCACAGGCGGTTGTTGAGGCGGGGATCATCGGTAAGGGCGGTATTGGTGCCTACCAGAATGGCCATTTCCTCATTCCGCCAGCGGTGTACCAGCCGGTCGCTGTATTCATTGGAAATACGCACCGGCTCCCCGCTGAGCGTGGCCATAAAACCAGCGGGGCATTGCGCCCATTTGAGCACAATATAAGGCCGTTTCTTTTCATGGTAGGTAAAGAAACGTTTGTTCAGCTCCCGGCAGGCCCTTTCCAGCACGCCAACTGTTACCTGTATGCCGGCCTGCTGCAGCTTTTCAATGCCTTTGCCGCTTACCTGTGAAAAGGTATCGGTACAGCCGATGACCACCCGGGGGATCTTTTCTTTCACGATCCTGTCGGCACAGGGTGGCGTTTTACCATGATGCGCGCAGGGCTCCAGCGTTACATACATGGTGCATTGGGGGATGAGGTATTTATCGGCCTCCGGCACCCGCTCAATACAATCCACCTCTGCATGCGCCTGGCCATATACCCGGTGGTAGCCTTCGCTGATAATACGGCCCTGGTGCACCAGCAGCGCCCCTACCATTGGGTTAGGCGCTACCCGGCCGGCGCCCAGCCGGGCCAGCTGCAGGCAGCGTTGCATAAAAAGTTCGTCGTGCATAGGGTTCATGCGCTGAACGTTGGTTATGTTTGCAAAAGTATTATTTTCAGACCATTTGCATGAACATACAAGCGGCATTTACCTATATCATCAATACCATCGCCCCTATTTATGAACCCAGGGAGGCGGCCAACATAGCCCATATAGTGGTAGAACACATTACCGGCCTCAATAAGCTGGACCGTATTGTGTACAAAGACCGGAACCTGGACCCCGGGCAGCAAAACCGGCTGGAAGAGGCGGTGGCTGCCCTCCTGCAGCACCAGCCCGTACAATATGTAACCGGTACGGCCTGGTTTTATGGTATGGAGCTACTCGTGAACCGCAATGTGTTGATACCCCGCCCGGAAACGGAGGAACTGGTGGAATGGATTGTAAATGATGTGCAGATGACGGGTGCGAAGGATGTGCAGCTGCTGGATATTGGCACCGGGAGCGGCTGCATTCCCTTAGCTTTAAAACAGGCGCTGCCGGCAGCCAGTGTATGGGGTATTGATGTGAGCGACAGCGCTTTAACCATTGCCAGGGCCAATGCAGCCAAACAACAGCTGGATGTACATTTTACCCAGGTAAATGTGCTGGATGAGGAGGCAACAGGGGCTTTACCGTTATTTAATATTATAGTGAGCAACCCACCCTATATTAAGCAGAGTGAACGTTTGGGCATGCAGCAGCAGGTGCTGGATTATGAACCTTCCTTAGCGCTGTTTGTACCGGATGAAGATGCCTTGTTATTTTACCGCCGTATTATGCAGCTGTCTGCCAGCAAGCTTTCCAAAGGGGGCGCTTTATACTTTGAGATCAACGAAGCATTAGGACTGGAAGTAGTAAGCTTAATGGAAAAGGAAGGGTTTGCCAATGTGCAGCTGCGGCAGGATATTTTTGGAAAAGACCGCATGGTGAAGGGGGAAAACCTGCGCGATGTGTAGTGCTTTTTCCTAAGCGGTGGGGCCTTGTTGCCACAGTATTTCAGGGCTGTTTTTGCTGTCAGGAGAAGAAATTTCAATTACTCATATTGGCATGATAATGGTGCATACTTAATCAAACGGACATTGATTTCCTAATTCACCTTATCCGTTTCCCTAAAAAGAAACAGTGATAAAAAACGAAAGGAATAAATGTTCTGAAAAGGAACGGTGATGCCCTAATTAACCTTATCCTCTTTCCTTGTAAAAGGGAGATGATAAAAAACAAAAGGAATAAGCGTTCCGACCCTTAGAGGTCGATGAGAAAGTTAAAAAAATGAAGGCGATGAAGTTTGCAAAAATTGTAGTTTCACCTCCATCATTAAACTGATCATCGATCTCTTTTTTATGCCTACTCCTTCCGGTTTGGATTTGCGGTAGCCAGTACTACCTTAGCCCCTATTTCCCGCGCTACTTCCATTACTTTTACAATATCTTCTACAGGCACAGATCTTTCTGCATTGATCACGATGGTGGGATCTACATTTTCGCGGGCAATGGCCGGCACCAGCATTTGCTTCAGGCTTTCAAAAGGTATTTTATTGGTGCCGATGTAAAACTCTCTTTTATCGTTAATGCTTACCACTACTGTTTGTTTAGCCTTGGTGTTACTCTTGGCTTTGGGCAGGGTAAGCTTAATAACATTGGGATTAGCCAGGGTAGATACGATCAGGAAGAACAGCAGCAGAATGAACAAAATATCGTTCAAGGCCGAATTATGCAGCTCTACCTGCCGTTTTCCTCTTCTATCTCGTAAATTCATGAGTATGATTTTAGATCGCAGATCTACGATCGTAAATTATCTTGTTGGTTCCTGTAAAATATCAATAAACTCTGCGGATGCAGCTTCCATCTTATTAATCACTTTATCTATCTGCGCATTCAGGAAGCTGTAACAGATGTATGCTACGATACCGATTATTAAACCGGTAGCAGAGGTGATCATTTTTACATAGATACCGCCGGCAATGGTGCCCAGGGTAATATCAGAGGTAATGGAGATGTTGAAGAAGGTCTGGATCATACCGGCAATGGTACCCAGGAACCCGAACATAGGCGCTATACCGGATATAATGGCCAGTATAACCAGGTTCTTTTCCATTTTATAGATCTCCAGCTTACCTACATTCTCCATTGATTTTTCAATGTTTTCAATAGGCTTGCCTATACGCTGTATGCCTTTATCTATCATACGGGCAATAGGGCTGGCCGTATTTTTTGAGAGGGAACGCGCTGCCTGCATGTTACCGCTGGTAATATGGTCGCGGATCATGGGCATAAAATTGTTTTCCAGCTTACCTGCCTTAGAGATGGTAATATACCTTTCTACAAACACAAATACCGCTATAAGGGATAAGATGCCCAGCGGGATCATTAACACACCTCCTTTCATCAACAGGTCCAACAAACGTATCTGCTGATCGGCCGTGGCTGCGGCATTGGCGGCTGTGGCTACCGTATCGGCCTTTGGGGTCAGTAAAGAATCCTGTAATAATGTAACAAGTCCTAATAGCATGTACTAATTTTTAAACCTTGCAAAAGTATTAAATTAAGATACAATAAGTTAACGGAAACGGACGAAAAATAGTATATAGTTAGCAGTTGCAGTTGGCAGTCCGCACTACAATGACCGCCAACCGCCCACTGCCAACTGCCAACTATACCCCACTGCTAACTATTTTCTTCCCAAACCTGCGCCAGGTACACAATGGTTTCCACGGCCTTTTGCATATCCTGTATGCTTACATATTCATGTTTGCTGTGCAGGGCCATTTCACCGGTAAAAATGTTGGGGCAGGGCAATCCCATAAAAGAAAGGCGGGAACCATCCGTGCCACCGCGTATGATCATCTTTAAAGGTTCCACACCTGCACGGCGCATAGCATCGGCGGCGTATTCGCATACCTGTGGGTGCTGGTCCAGCACTTCCTTCATGTTACGGTATTGCTCTATTACCTGGAAGGTGGCGGTAGCCTGCGGGTAGCGTATTAACACACTATCCATAATGCTGCGCAGGAAAGCTTCATGGCTGGCCAGTTCCGCGGTTACAAAATCGCGGATAATGAAGTCTATCTCTGCTTTTTCCACCACGCCCTGTATACGCACGGGGTGAATGAAGCCCTGCCGGTTCTCCGTAGTTTCCGGCGACAGGCCGTTGGGGGGTAAGGCAGCCACTATTTCACTGGCTACCTTAATGGCGCTCACCAGCTTATCCTTAGCTGTACCGGGATGTATACCTACGCCATGTATGGTGATCTTCACGGCATCGGCAGAAAAAGTTTCATCTTCCAGGGAGCCCCGCTCTCCCCCATCCAGCGTATAGCCGTATTGTGCATTCAGCTTTTGCATATCCAGCTTTTCCACGCCACGGCCGGTTTCCTCATCGGGCGTGAACAGGATACGGATAGCACCATGTTTTATTTCCGGATGCTGCAATAAGAAGTGGGCGGCATCCATAATGGCTGCTACACCGGCTTTATCGTCCGCGCCCAGTAAAGTAGTACCGCTGGCTGTAATAAGATCCTCTCCCTTTTTTAATTGCAGGTAGGGATGTTCAGCAGGGCGTATTACCTGCAGCGGATCATCCGGCAGTATAATATCACCACCATCATATTTTGGGTGGATGATAGGTTTGACGTTCGTGCCGCTGCAATCGCTGGAAGTATCCATATGTGAGCAAAAGCAGATCACCGGCACCTTTTTATCCGTATTAGCGGGAATGGTGGCGTAGATGTATCCATGTTCATCCAGCTCCGCATCGCTAATACCCATAGCCAACAGCTCCTGCAACAGCAGGCGGCCCAGGTCTTTTTGTTTGGCGGTGGAGGGAAAGGTAGCGCTTAAGGGATCGGATTGCGTATCTATCTGCACATAACGCAAAAAACGTTCTGTAACGGTGTACTTGTAATTCGTAAACATCTTACAAACGTAAGATTTTCTTTTTAGCAACGCTTACCGGTTATAAAATAGAATAATAATCCTTTAAATATCATTTCACTAATACAAAAAACCAAATTTTAAATACTTTACTATTTACATGTACTATATATCTAGGTTTGTGTAGAAAATTGGCATGTATTAATGAAAGGTGTTTATATTTGCGTTGGTTCTTTACAACACTCAATACTGTTTGCGGTTCTCTTCACCAGCAGGTGCAGGGGATTAAAAAGGAACCGTGTGCAATTCACGGGCTGACGCGCAACTGTAAGTAACCTTTAAGGTGATGACCCATAGCGGTCCATTGCGCCGGTACTATGCCGGTGTGAGAAGGACGGTCATCATTGTTACAAGCCAGGATACTTGCCGTAAACAATTTGATGTATGCTTTCGCGGAATAAGCAGTACTACAATTTTAGATTTTAGATTTACGATTTTAGATTTGACCAATGCGTATGCCCGGCTTCGCTTTCATCCAAATCTAAGATCTAAAATCTACAATCGTAAATTCTCTCTCTCTTCCCGCAGGCATACCGCTGTAAGTACCCTATTCTTTTACCATTTAAATTATTGCAAGTATGCAGACCAATGTACTTGGCTATCCGCGTATTGGTAGCCAGCGGGAATTGAAAAAGGCATGCGAAGCCTATTGGGCGGGCAAAATGTCTTTAGAGAAATTACAGCTTACTGCACGGCAGCTTCGCCGGCAGAATTGGGAAACCCTGCAGCAGGCAGGCATTGACCTGATCCCCTCCAACGATTTTTCCCTGTATGACCAGGTACTGGATATGTGCCTGATGACCGGCGTAATACCGGTGCGGTTTCAGCAGCTGATGTCAAGCCTGGCAAGCGCCGGCAGCCCGGAGCTGTATTTTGCCATGGCAAGGGGTTACCAGAAGAACGGCCTGGATATTACTGCTATGGAAATGACCAAGTGGTTTGATACCAACTATCATTACCTGGTGCCGGAGTTTGATGCCAGCCAGCAGTTCCGTGTGCTCTCCACCAAATGTGTAGATGAATTTAAAGAAGCCAAATCACTGGGCATCCATACCAAACCAGTGCTGTTAGGGCCTGTGAGCTTTTTGCTGTTAGGTAAAATTAAAGATGAGCAGCTGCAGGCCGCAACACTGCTGGACCAGCTGCTGCCGGTGTATACCCAGCTGTTACAACAGCTGCAGCAGGCCGGCGCTACCTGGGTACAGATAGATGAACCCTGCCTGGTACTGGACCTTAGCGCAGAACAAAGGGGCTTTTACCAATATGCCTATACGAAAATAAAGGCAGCAGCACCTTCTTTACAAATACTGCTGGCCACCTACTTTGGCAGCCTGCAGGAAAATACCGCGCTGGCGCTGGAGCTGCCGGTACAGGCCCTGCACATTGACCTGGTGCGTGCACCGGAGCAGCTGGATAAAGTGCTGAAAAATTTTCCGGCAAATAAACAGCTTTCCCTGGGTGTGGTGAATGGCCGTAACATCTGGAAGAATGATTACACACAATCCCTGCAGCTGGTAAGCAAAGCTGCCGGTACCATTGGCGCACAACGGTTGCTGCTGGCCACTTCCTGCTCCCTGCTGCATACCCCTTATGACCTTGAGCTGGAAAAAGACGAGCAGGTATTAACCCCGCAAATTAAAGGCTGGATGGCTTTTGCCCGCCAGAAAGTACAGGAGCTAACGGAGCTGAAGGCCATACTGGATGGCAACGAAGCCCTGCTGGAAGCCAACCGTAAAAGCCTGCACGAAAAAAGTATTGCCTCTATTGTGCATAAACCCGCTGTAAAAGCCAGGGTAGCCGCACTTACAGATGCTGATGCGACCCGCTTACAGCCTTTCCTTCTAAGGCAAAAGTTGCAGGAAAAAATATTGCAGCTGCCCCTGTTCCCAACCACTACCATCGGCTCTTTCCCGCAAACGGAAGAGATCCGCAAGCTGCGGGCCGACCTGAAGAAAGGTAACATTACCACCGCGCAATATGATACGGCTATACGAAAAGCTATTGCAGACGCGGTACAGTGGCAGGAAGGCTTGCGCCTGGATGTACTGGTGCATGGAGAGTTTGAGCGGAATGACATGGTGGAATATTTTGGCGAGCAGCTGGAAGGTTTTGTATTTACGCAGAACGGCTGGGTGCAGAGCTATGGCTCACGCTGCGTAAAACCGCCGGTTATTTACGGGGATGTGCAGCGCAGCCAGCCCATGACCGTGGCATGGAGCAGCTATGCACAATCCCTTACCCGCAAGCCTATGAAAGGCATGCTCACCGGGCCGGTAACTATTTTGCAGTGGTCTTTTGTGCGGGATGATCAGCCCCGTTCTGAAACAACTTTACAGATTGCGCTTACTATACGCGATGAAGTAAAAGACCTGGAAACCGCCGGCATTAAAGTGATACAGGTTGATGAACCTGCCATCCGCGAAGGATTACCCCTGCGCAAAGCGGATTGGGAAACCTACCTGGAATGGGCGGTGCGGGCTTTTCGTGTATCCGTGTCCTGCGCGAAGGATGAAACGCAGATCCACACGCACATGTGCTATTCAGAGTTTAATGATATTATTGATCATATTGCTGCAATGGATGCAGATGTGATCACCATAGAAACCTCCCGCTCACAAATGGAGCTGCTGGAAGCATTTGCAGCCTTCCGGTATCCGAATGAGATAGGGCCTGGCGTATATGATATTCACTCACCACGCGTACCTAACATTTCTGAAATGACGGAGCTGCTGGAAAAAGCTGTGCAGCTATTGCCGGCGCGCAACATCTGGGTAAACCCGGACTGCGGCCTGAAAACCCGCAAGTGGCCGGAGACAGAGCAGGCACTGCGTAACATGGTAGCGGCAGCACAGAATATGCGGGCAGCGGTACCGGCGTGATGATGTGCTGATATACTAATGTGCTAATGTACCGGTGTTTGTTGATGTGCTGATATTATTTGATAATGTGGTAACGTTAATGGTGATAATGCTGGTTTAAATTCATTACATTTATTAACGCATATTCTCAAATTAACGTCAGCACATTAGCATATCAGCACATTAGCACATTAAGACTATGGCCTGTCACGAAACCGTTACCTGTCCCAGCTGCAAAACAACTTTTGAATGCCGTGTAGGTACTATTCTACGCTGCTAGTGCCAGGATGTGCCGCTTACAGAAGATGAGCGCCAGTACGTTGCAGAACGTTTTTCCGGATGCCTGTGCGCTTCCTGTTTGCAGGCCATGAAATCCGGCTACAAACAGGAAAAATTCAAACAACGGTTACATAATATCTTCAACTTATTTGGAAAGCGATAAACGAATGTCATACGAAGCTCAAATTGCCCGTTCCGTTACCCGTATTTACAAAGCTGTTTTCCCGAATACGGTAAACCATTATGATACTATGTTTGGCGGTACCGCCATGCAGTTAATGGATGAAGTAGCTTTTATTACGGCTACCCGTTTTTCACGTATGCGCGTAGTAACCGTATCCAGCGACCGTATAGATTTTAAGAAACCTATTCCGCATGGTACTATTATAGAACTGGTTGGGGAAGTAATGCAGGTGGGTAAAACCAGCCTGCAGGTGCGGGTAACCGTGTATGTGGAGCAGATGTATTCTAACCACCGGGAGAAGGCTATTGAAGGCACTTTTGCTTTTGTAGCGATTGATGACCAGAAGCGGCCAACGGCGATTGTGCTGCCGCCGGAGGCGGATTAATTAAGAATGAATAATTAAAATTAAATGCCGCAGAGATGGATGGGGATGTAATTGATTGATTGATTAAATAAAATAGAAAAGTCCTGCCTTCATATGCAGGACTTTCCTATTTATTACAAATAATACATCAACTCTCGCTAATCATCATTCGTAATTTGTAATTAATTATTTAATTTCTACAAGCTCAATTTCAAAGATCAGGTCTTCACCTGCCAGCGGATGGTTGGCATCCAGCGTAACAAATTCAGTGCTTACACCGGCTACTTTTACCGGGAATACCTGTCCCTGTGCATTGCTCATTTGCAGCTCCATACCTATTTCCGGTTTCAGGTCGGGCGGTATATTGGCTTTAGGGAAATCCATGATCAGCTCATCGTTCTTGGGACCATAAGCCTGATCCACAGGGATCTCCAGCTTTTTCTTGTCGCCTACCTGCATTTCCAATACGCCGCTATCGAAGCCTTTAATCACCATGCCGGCACCTACTTTAAACTCCAGCGGGTCTCTTCCTTCAGAAGAATCAAACGTAGTACCGTTGATTAAAGTACCGTGATAATGTACACGTACTGTATCCCCGTTTTTAACTGTTTGCATAACGAATAATAATTAAGTGTTAACAGATGATGTCTGCCTGCAAGGTAAGAAAAAAAGATCATGGCGCACAAGCTGAGCAATCCGTATTTTTACAGGTCTGGTATGCATTGGTGCCTGGTAAGATGCCTGGTACTGCCGGGCTGGCATCAATTTTCACCTTTGCCGCCTGTCATATGCCTGTATGATTAGTATCAGGCAGTATTATAGCATAACACAATGTTATATGAATACTTGTAATTATAAATTTTTAACTATTTATTATAAAAGATGATAGAGAAACAAGACCTGCGCATTGTGTTTATGGGTACCCCTGATTTTGCAGTGGCATCGCTGGATATATTGGTACAGGAAGGCTACCAGATCGTTGGAGTGATCACGGCGCCGGATAAACCCGCCGGCCGTGGCTTGCAACTGCAGGAGAGCGCCGTGAAGAAGTATGCAGTAGCGAAAGGACTAAAAATATTACAACCGGAGAAGCTGAAGAACCCGGAATTCCTGGAAGAATTAACCGCTTTAAAGGCGCATCTGCAGGTGGTAGTGGCTTTCCGCATGTTGCCGGAAATAGTATGGAATATGCCGCCCCTGGGCACTATTAACGTACATGCGTCCCTGTTACCTGACTACCGTGGCGCTGCGCCTATTAACTGGGCTATCATCAACGGCGAAAAGGTGTCCGGCGTTACCACCTTTAAGCTACAGCATGCCATTGATACAGGCAATGTGCTGTTCAGCGCAGAGGTGCCCATTAGCGATGATGAAACAGCCGGCGAGCTGCATGATGACCTGATGCAAACCGGTGCACAGGTACTTTTAAAAACCGTAGCAGCCATTGCAGCCGGTACTGCTGAAGAGCGGCCGCAGCCTGCGCTGGATCCGGAAAAGATAAAGCATGCTCCCAAGATCTTTAAGGAAGACGGGCGCATTAACTGGCAACAGCCTATTGACAAGATCTATAACCTGGTGCGGGGCCTAAGCCCCTACCCCACTGCCTGGACCACCCTGCAGGATAAACAGCTGAAAATATTCAAAGCATCTAAAGAACATGCTACCCCTTCTGTAGCACCCGGTGAGCCCGTAACAGATAACAGATCTTACCTGAAAATAGCCGCCAGTGATGGTTACCTGGTATTACAGGAAATACAGCTGGAAGGCAAAAAAAAGATGGATGTGAGCGCGTTCCTGCGGGGCTACAAAGTGTGAATTACGAATTAGTCAATTACGAATTGAGTAGAACGATTAGGTGAATATTTCGTAATAAAGAGGATTGGATCAAAAACAAGAAAGTGTTTGAAATCGTTAAACACCTGGCCTTAGCCAGAGGCGTAATAGAAAGGGGCCGTATCATACTTTGATACGGCCCCTTTCTATTAAATAATATAATCATACGCTTCAATCAATTCGTAATTATTCATAACCATGATTTATTTTCAATGGCATTCATGAATGCTTCGGATTTCGTAATTGACTAATTCGTAATTAATTTTCGTAGCTCAGCTCACAATAGAACTTCGTTTCATTAGTTCCCAGGGCTTCAATGGCGGAATCACTCAGCTTGATGATCAAGCCGGCGTTCTGCTTCATTTGCGGAATGGCTTCCAGCACTTTGGCGTAAATGGATTTACCATTCAGCGGGTTGGTAACTTTTATAATGGTGCCACGGGAAGCGGAGTTATGCAGGGCATAATACTTACCGGCACCGGCATTGCTCTTAAACCAGGAGCCAGGGCCTTTTTCAGTGGTTGGCTTTTTACCGGCGGTTTGCTGGGAGTAGATCTGCTCAAAGCTGGAACCGGATGGCGCAGGCGGCGGCGTGCTGGCTGCAGGAGCCGGAGCTGGTGCAGACGGCGCAGAAGCATGTGTTTCGCTGGCGCTGTTGTTATCGCTATCTGTATTATTAGTTACCGGCGGCGCAGGCGTAACTACCGGGGGAGCCGGCGTTAATACGGTAGGCGGCGCAGGATTATTCTTAACAACGGTAGTGGTTTCTGTTGCCGGCGGTGCAGGCGCAGGGCTGGCAGGTGCAGATGCAGGAACGGTAGCTGGCGGCGCTGCGGCGGGTGGATGAGATGCTATCACGGCGCCATTGTTAGTACCTTTCACATAGCCTACTATCAGATAACTATCTTTCTGCACACCATCACCCGTCAGGTTATTCCAGTGGCGGATGTTATCAAGCGATACTTTATTATAATTAACGCTGATGCGGTACAGGGTTTCTTTTTCCGATACTTTATGATATACCGGGTGGCCGGCTGCCTCGCCGCTTTGTACAAAGTTGCCCTTGTTCAGCGGGATCTTTACGCTTTGGCCCAGCTGTAATCCACCATCAAAATTAAGATTGTTCTGTGCGGCAATTTCTTTGGGGGGCACGCTGTAGGCGCGTGACAGGCTATAGAAGGTCTCTCCTTTTGTTACAGTGTGCATTAAATACAGATCAGGAGCAGTGCCCTGTACCTCTAATATGTCCTGTGCCTGTACACCTGCTGCACCCAACATAATTCCCATGATAATCAACAATGATCTGACCATACTGACTCTTTTTATAATGCTAAACGCATTTTCCGGCAACGAATATATGCGTTAAAATTGATAAATTTTGATTCTCCGCCGGTGTGAAAACCTCAAATCTCTTTCAAAATACGGAGTTCCTTAGGATAATAATTGTTGATGCGGTTAGGCAGGATCTTGGCCCATCCCAGGGGCATTTGCTCATATACCATCAGCGCCCAGCCCTTTACACCGGTGGGTACTGCCGGATCTTCCTTGCGCAGATATTGTAAGGCCTGTGCTTTATTCAGCGCTACCTGCGGTATGTTGGCAGCCAGTAAAGTGCTCATGGCTAACTGGTGGTCCGGCACCAGTTCTTTCGCAGTCAACTGACCGGCTTTTACGCCGGCTTTCCGCAAATATAACTGTTGTTGCAATACGGCCACTGCGGGCGCCAGGTTAGCGGGCAAAATAATCGCATCGCCCTGGTGATCCATTAAGAACATTTCTTCCGTGGTATTCAACCAGGGAAATACCTTCTCCTGCTCTTTTTTTGATAACGCAGGCAGCGTGTCTTTTAGTTTGCGGGGCGCCCCGGAATCTGCGCTGGTCTTGCGGAAACAGGCAATAAAAAAACCTTCGCCCATTACCTGGTCGGGGTAAAAACGGTAACCTTCACAATTTCGTTTATCCGACCTGGTGGTTACAATATGCCAGCCGGCCGGCATCTGCAAGGGTATATTTTCAGCTTCCAGCTCTGATGAGAGCCAGTCCAGGATCAGTTCATCTTCTTCCTTCGAGTAAGAACAGGTGGAGTAAATAAGCACACCATTCTCTTTTAGCGCAGGCCACGCATCGGCCAGGATCCTTTGCTGGCGCTGACTGCAAAGCGTTACATTTTCCGGCGACCATTCCTGCACTGCTTCAGGATCACGGCGGAACAAGCCGGAGCCTGAGCAGGGCGCATCTACCACTATCACATCAAAAAAGCCGGGCAGTCGGCCCATATCCCGCGGATCATTGTTTGTAACCACCACGTTCTGCGCACCCCAGCGGCTGATATTATCTGCCAGCAAACCGGCACGGGCGCGGATCACTTCATTGGCCACCAGCAAACTATCTGCAGAAAGTACAGCCTGCAGCAGCGTGCTTTTACCACCCGGTGCAGCACAGAGGTCAAGCACCTTCAAAGGCTGTGACAGATCGCAGGTTTGGCGGATGGCGTGTTCCAGGAACATTGACGATGCTTCCTGTACATAATATGCGCCGGCATGAAAAAAAGGATCAAGTGTAAAGGATGGACGTTGCGGCAGGTAATAACCATACTGTGACCAGGGCACCGGGCTTACCGGTGCAGCGCTGAGCGACTGTAATACCTGCGCTGCTGCAGCAGCATTCTGCACTTTAGCCGGGTTCAAACGCAGGGAAGTAACCCGCTCTCCGCTTGCATGCACCTGTAAAAATGCTTCCTCATTATAACCCGGAAGCCCCCGCAGCCCCGCCAATAGTGCGGCTGGCAAATATGTAGACAATGGAAAAACTTTTGCGCAAAAATAATTAATAATGAATAATTAAGAATTAATAGACGCAATGCCGGTACTACGCGTAAAACCAGCCCTGCGATTATTAATTATTCATTCTTAATTATTAATTAAACCTGCTTGATCTCTGTGATCAACTGTTGTAAGACCTGCTTGGCATCGCCAAACAGCATGGAGGTTTTGGGTTGAAAGAAAAGATCATTCTCAATACCAGCGTAACCGGGTTTCATGCTACGCTTATTTACGATCACCATTTTGGCGGTTTCCACTTCCAGGATGGGCATACCGTATATAGGGCTATCAGGGTCGTTTTTAGCAGCGGGGTTCACCACATCATTAGCGCCTAAAACCAGCACCACATCTGTAGTAGGCAATGCAGCATTGGCCTGCTCCATTTCCAGCAGCTTGTCGTACGATACATCTGCCTCTGCCAGCAGCACGTTCATATGCCCGGGCATACGGCCTGCCACCGGGTGAATAGCATACAGCACGCTTACGCCTTTTTCTTCCAGCTGTTTTTCCAGCTCATGACAGGCATGCTGCGCCTGCGCTACCGCCAGCCCATACCCCGGCACGATCATTACTTTTTGTGCATATGCCAGCACCACCGCCGCATCTGACAAAGAAATAGCTTTGTATAATCCCTGCTCCTTAGCTACCCCGGCTTTGGCGCCACCAAACGAGCCAATGAGCACATTTTTCAGGGAGCGGTTCATAGCCTTACACATTAAAATAGTAAGGATGGTACCTGCAGAACCTACCAGGATACCGCCGGTAAGCATTACCTGGTTGTTGTATAAAAAACCGCCGCAGGCCGCAGCTACACCGGTAAAGGAATTCAGCAGGGAAATTACCACCGGCATATCTGCACCGCCAATAGGCATTACAAACAATACGCCGTATAACAACGCTAACACTAATACAATGTAAAACAAAATGTGATGGTGCACCTGCAATCCGTCATTGCTCAAAAGCAGCCATACCGCGCAAATGACCATTGCGGCCAGCACCACCTGGTTCACAATATGCTGCCCCTTAAATGCAAAATCTTTAATACGTCCGTTCAGCTTTCCCCAGGCAATCATACTGCCGGCAAAGGAAACAGCGCCTATCATTAAGCCCAGTAAAATGGTGAGCAGCTCTCCGGTTGTTACCACGTTCTCACTTAAATGCCGGAACTCTATTGCAGAGATCAATGCGGCACAAGCCCCGCCGGTACCGTTGAACAGGCTTACCATTTCCGGCATGGCGGTCATTTTTACCTTTTTTGCGGCCAGCACACCTATTATTCCGCCAATGATCAGGCCCGTGAAGATCCATCCATAATTATGCAACCGCTCGCCATTGTGCTCATATAGGAAGATAGTGCCCAGGATAGCCAGCGTCATGCCCCCGGCCGCTATCAGGTTGCCTTTGCGGGCAGTAGCCGGATGGCTGAGCATTTTTAAACCAATAATAAATGTAACAGAGCCAAGCAGGTAAATGATGGATAACACGCTGAAGGACATACGCTATTTTTTGGATTTAAACATTTCCAGCATCCGGTCCGTAACCACAAAACCGCCCACCACGTTTAAGGTACCCAGTATTACGGAAAGGAAACCCAGTATCAGTGCAATGTAATTATCTGCTTCGGCCTGCCCCATAACAATAATAGCGCCTATGATCACTACCCCATGAATGGCATTGGCGCCGCTCATGAGCGGTGTATGCAGTACTGCAGGTACACGGGATATTACTTCTATACCCAGGAAAATGGACAGGATAACGATGTAGATGAGCTCTATGTGCTGGTGAATGAACGCCATTGAATTACGAATTATCAATTACGAATTACGAATTAGAATGCAGCGGTTTTTAATTTTTTACTTCACACCTTCTCCTTCAAACCACACAGCGCTTTTACTTTTTCATTGGTAATAGTGCCCCCGTGTGTAATACAGGCGCCCTGTACAATATCATCTTCAAAATCCGGCACGGCCTGGCCATTGCGGATAATGAGCTGTAAAAAGTTGAACAGGTTACGGGCGTACAGCTTGCTGGCATCTGCCGGCATAGCAGCAGCCAGGTTAGAGTTACCGATAATGGTAACACCGTTATGCAGAATGGTGCTGTCGTTCTTTGTAAGCGCCGTATTGCCGCCGGTAGCAGCTGCCAGGTCTACAATCACGGCGCCGGGGCGCATAGTGTTCAGCATTTCCTGTGAAATAAGCTGCGGCGCTGTTTTGCCGGGTATTTGCGCCGTGGTGATCACAATATCGGCCTTGGCAATGCTGGCGGCTATTTTCTCCTCCTGTTTACGTTTATACGCATCCGTTTGCTCTACAGCATACCCGCCGGCGGCCGATGCATCTGCCGCACCTTCTACTTCAATAAAGCGGGCGCCTAAGCTCATCACCTCTTCCTTTACAGCTGGGCGGGTATCAAACACCTCTACTACTGCGCCTAAACGGCGGGCCGTGGCAATGGCCTGCAAACCTGCTACTCCGGCGCCCAAGATCAATACTTTGGCGGGGGCAATGCTGCCTGCTGCGGTCATAAACATGGGGAAATAACGGCTATAGGTATACGCTGCCAGCAATACCGCCTTATAACCGGCAATGTTAGCCTGGGAGCTTAATACATCCATACTTTGGGCGCGTGTGGTACGGGGAATGCTATCCAGGCTGAAAAGTGTAAGCTGGCGGTCAGCTGCCTGCTGCATTTGCCGGGTATTATAAAGCGGCTGGTACACACCGGCCAGTATTTTACCAGGCTGCATGTTTTCCCATATAGCCGGTTCCGGTAGTTGAATGCTGAGGATAATGTCGGCCTGCTGTGCAATTTCAGCTGCAGGTTTAATGATGGCGCCGGCCTGCGTATAGGCATCATCGGGGTAAAAGGCCAGGGCGCCGGCTTTGGACTCAACCCAAACAGTAACAGATTGCTGGCTCAGTTGCTTTACGACTTCCGGTACTAAAGAAACACGTTGTTCGCCTGTTTTTTCTTTGAGGACACCTGCAATCATCTGTAAAAATTTATTAATGAAATTTAAAGAAAAAACAGCAGGAATAGAAAAGAAAGTTGGAAAAGAATGTAACCGGTTAGCCATGAGCTGTTCAGCATTCACGATAAGCGTTCGCAGCCCCTGAAGACCGGCAATTGAACGGGCAACGGCTACCAGGCATCTACATAAACAGTGAGTAGTAACCCGGATGCCCATACTTATTTCGCTAAAAAAACTTTTCAGGATCTGTCCAATTCTCCTTTACCCGGTCATTATTGTAATGAACCACAAACTTATACTATCATGGACAATGCTATCAAATACCAACAATCAGCCACCGGGTACCGCATACGTACCATTGCCTACTGGCTTATTACCGGTTTCCTGGCCTTTGAGCTGGCCTATGGCGCCACCTGGGACCTGCGGCAAATATCTTTTGTACGGGAGGTGATGACACGGCTGGGCTATCCTGCCTATGTACTGCTTATTATCGGGGCATGGAAGCTGCCCGGCGCCGTGGTTTTGTTGATACCGGGCACTCCCCGCCTTAAGGAATGGGCATATGCAGGCGCATTTTTTGTTTTCTCCAGCGCCTTTATCTCCCACCTGGCAGTGGGTGATGTTCAGGGAAGCATGTGGCCGGCTATTTTTGCTTCGCTGGCGGTTGCCTCCTGGTTCTTACGGCCGGCCCCCCGCCGTATAGCGCCTGTTGCTGCCACTCCCGCCACGAAACCGGCAAAATGGAGCTCCATTGCATATTGGGCTACTATTGTGATCCTTGGATTTGTGCTGCTGTCGGGCGGTGCAGGGGAAATGTTACACTTATGGGGCACGGTAGAAGGCACTGTGGATCATCTGGGGTATCCGCTGTATTTTCTAACTATCCTAGGTATCTGGAAAATACTGGCTGGTATAACGCTGATCCTGCCGCGTTTTCCGTTATTGAAAGAATGGGCGTATGCCGGGATTGTATTTAATCTTACAGGAGCAGTGGCTTCTCATATAGCCAGTGGCGACAGCATAGGTCATTTTATTGCGCCTCTTATGTTTGCAGGAATAGCCATGCTTTCCTGGTGGCTGTTGCCGGCAAACCGGAGGTTGCAGTGATCAAAAAGAATGTAAAATGTAAAATTTCAAACCGACAAAGGAGGTTCATAGAGGCCACTGAAAAGACTTTATGAACGTGATAAATCATAAATGTAAAAGTAAAATACGGCGAACAAAGGTCTGTATTCCATATCGCTGCATTTTACTTTTACATTTTAAATTTTACATTTATGACTTTACATTCTTCCCGCTATTTTCTCCGCTAACACGCCTGCCTGCTGAATAATAGCCGGTACTGCCACGCCGCTAATGTAATTGCCGCTGATATGTATACCAGGGTATTGCTGCTCAAAAGCCTGCACCGCCATGCGTAGCTGCCGGTGGCCTACATTCAGCTGCGGAATGGCTTTATCCCAGCGGGTAAACTGCTGCAGCACGGGAGCCCCGGTTATTCCCAACAAGGCAGTAAGCTCGCTCACAATGGTTTGCTGCAGCGTGGTTTCATTTATTTCATCAAAAAAATGTTCCTGCTGTACGCCGCCGGTAAAAACAGTCAATAATACTTTATCATCCGGCACACGGGAGGGAAAGATGGCTGAATTGCAGATAGCCCCCAGGAAATGCAGCTGTGCCGCATGCGGCACCAAAAAGCCAAAACCTTCCGGCAGCTGCTGTACGGCCGCCCGCTCAAAACCAAGATGCAGCACACCCATGCGGGGGTAATACAGCTGCTGCAATAAATGTGCGGCAGCAGCATCCAGGCCGTCTATAACTGCTGCAGTGGCATAAGCAGGTGTAGCAAAGATCACGCGGCCCGCCTGCACGGTTTCCGTTTGCCCGTTACTGTTATATTGTACGGTATAACCATCTGCTGCAGCTGTAACGCCGGTTATGCGGCTGTTATAACGAACCGGGGTATTCAATAATTGCTGCAAGCGATCCGTCAGTGTCTCATTCCCGCCCTTAAAGGCAATAATTTTGCGGCCGCCCATCATCCCCTTGTTCTTAAAAAGCCCCCTGGTTACGCTGCCATACTCCTGCTCCCATTTGGGTAAAAAGGGCAATACTTCCTGCACAGATAAACGCGCCGGATCGCCGGCATAAATACCGGACAGGATTGGATCAAACAAATAATCGCTGATCTCTTTATTAAAACGGCGCTGTACAAAGCTGGCCACGGTTTCCTCGCCGGTGGCCGGTTGCGGCTTTCTGAAACGTTCGGTGAACAGGCGCCATTTGGCCCCGCCGCTGATGTATTTAGACGATAATATTTTTACAGGATTTGGAGATACCGGGTGTAAAGCGCCATCCCGCACCAGGAAACGGTTCTTACTAACCGCCGCTGCTTCCATCACTTCTGCCTCCAGCCCGATCTCTTTTATAAAGGCCATGGTAGCTGGTGTAGCGCCAATGGAATTGGGGCCGGCATCCAGTGTAAAACCATCTTTTTTAAGGGTACGGATCACACCACCGGGTGTATTACCGGCTTCCAGTAACAGATAAGGAAGGTTACGTTTCTGCAGCTCGTAGGCAATGGTTAAACCGGTTAAACCAGCGCCGGCGATAAGGATGGTGTTGTTCATGAGGAAGGTTTTTAAGTGGGCAGTGGCCAATTGTTAGTTGGCAGTTGCCAGTGGGCAGTTGGCAGTCAGAAACTGATGCCACTGCAACTGTAGCCACAACTACCTGCTACGAATATAAGCACGTAAAAATTTCAATGCGATCTACTCCCCAACTGCCCACTGCCCACTGCCAACTGCCAACTATTAACCAGCCAGCTTTGCGCACCACTTCACTACAGCCTGTACCCACAGCGGGTGCACATTCAAACAGGGGATCATGGTAAAGCTATCGCCCCCATTGCTGATAAAGGAATGTTTACCTTCCACAGCAATCTCTTCCAGCGTTTCCAGGCAGTCAGATACAAAAGCAGGGCATACCACCAGCAGCTTCTTTTTACCTTCTTTGGGCAGCTCTTCCAACCGTGCCGCAGTATAGGGCTGCAGCCATTCTTCCCGGCCCAGCCGCGACTGAAAGGATACGCTCCATTTATCGGCCGGCAATCCCAGTTTGGCCGCTACCAGTTCTGAGGTATTTTTTACCTGGTGGCGGTAACAAAACTCATGGGCCGGTGATTGCACATGGCAGCAGTCATTTACCTGCAGGCAATGTTTACCTGTTATATCTCCTTTTCGTATATGCCGTACCGGTACGCCGTGATAGCTGAACAGCACATGATCATAATCCTGCTGCAGGTAGGGCCGCATGCTTTCCGCTACTGCATTAATATAATCGGGTTCATCAAAGTAAGGCGGTATAACGGTAAGCCTGAACGGGTAGTTTTTCTTTTTATACACCTCTTTGGCGTATTCCGCAGCCGTTTCGTAAGACGACATGGCATAATGCGGGTACAAGGGCAGCAGGATCACCTCTTTCAGCTGCGGATTTTCTTTCAGTAATTTATCATATGCAGCTGCAGGCGAGGGCGTGCCATAACGCATGGCTATTTCCACAGGCATCTGCAGATCATGCTGCACCGCCTTTTGCAGCTGTTTGGTTAATACGATCAATGGAGAACCCTCTTCCCACCAGATGGAACGGTAAGCCTCTGCCGACTTAGGCGCACGCCGCGGCACAATGATACGTGTAACCAGTAACCAGCGGAATAGATACGGATAATCTATTACCCGTTTATCCATCAGGAATTCGTTCAGGTAACGCTGTACATCGGGAACCGAAGTAGAATCAGGCGATCCCAGGTTCATAAGCACTACGCCTACATCAGATCTTGCTTCCATTTATCAGAAATTGTTGCAAAAGTAACGGTTCTATCATGCGAATAAACAATGAAATGTCATACAATTGTTAGAATACAGGCGCAGTAAAGCTGATAAAAATCATTTTTTAAGAAGCCTTACTACCATGAGTAGAAATGACACACTAATGACCAGCTACATGCCTTATGTTACTGCACTTGCCAGTATTTTTGCAGCCGGAAGCTTATATATTAAAATGCAGGTTGCGTATTCAAAAGATATTACCAATTTTCATAGTATTGGGATCAACTACAAAAAAACAGATGCTGCTATCAGGGGTTTATTCGCCATTAATCAGGCGCAATACCTGAGCCTCCTGGAGCATGCGAAAGCTGCGCAACTGGATGATCTTTTTGTACTCTCTACTTGTAACAGAACAGAAATATATGGTTTTGCACCCGATGCACAACAGCTGATGGATCTTGTATGCAAGGTAACCAATGGCGATTGTAACCTGTTTGCACAACTGGCATATATACGCTCCGGTGAAGATGCAGTGAAACACCTGTACCAGGTAAGCACCGGCCTGGATTCACAAATACTGGGCGACTATGAAATTGTAGGCCAGATCCGCACGGCCTCCCGTTTTGCCAAGAACCATGGCTGTTTGGGCGGGTTCTCCGAAAGGCTGGTGAATAGTGTTTTACAGGTATCCAAATTAATTAAGAACGAAACAGGACTGAGCGCCGGCACAGTATCCGTGGCATTTGCCACCATACGCTTACTGGAAAAAAAGGTGCCGGATATACAAAATAAAAAGATCGTGCTGGTAGGTGTAGGCAAAATAGGCCGCAACACCTGCAAGAACATGATCAGCTACCTGGGCGCACAGGATATTACCCTCATTAACCGCACTGCCACTGTAGCCGAAGAATTTGCCTGTGTGCACGGTTTAAAGTTTGCACCATATGAAGAAATGGTGCCGGCCCTTCAGCAGGCCGATGTAATACTGGTAGCCTCCAATGCGCCACACCCTACGGTGCTGGCATCCCACTTACAGGCTGCAGCCACGCCTAAGCTGGTGATTGACCTCTCTATTCCCTTTAACGTGGAACCTGCCGTAGGCGGGCTTTCCCATGTAGAGCTGGTGAACGTAGATGAATTATCCAGGGTACAGGACGAAACCCTGCAGATGCGCCAGAAAGAAGTGCCCCGCGCACAGGAGATCATAGAAGAGCATATGGCCGAATTCCTGTACTGGTATAAAATGCGCAAGCACGCCGTGGTATTAAAAGCAGTAAAAGATAAGCTGCAGGAGATCCATACACGCGAAATACAGCAGCAGAAGAACGGCGCCCAGTATGACCTGGAAGATGTAGAAGAAGTATCTTCACGCATTATACAAAAAATGATCAACCTGATGGCAGGTAAAGTACGTAAGGAAACCGAAAAAGGTGACCTGTATATCTCCATGATCAACGACATTTTCGAGACCGGCATAAAACAGGATTAATACAATTCATGCAAAAAGAAATACGGATAGGTACACGGGAAAGCCAGCTTGCCCTGTGGCAGGCTAATTTGGTAAAGGATCTGTTAGCAGCGCAGGGGTTTGCCACTACTCTGGTGCCCATAAAAAGCGAAGGCGATATAGACCTGGTTACTCCCCTGTATGAAATTGGCGTACAAGGCATTTTTACCAAAACGCTGGACATAGCCCTGCTGAACAACCGTATAGATATTGCAGTACACTCCCTGAAAGACGTTCCCACCCAGCTGCCAAAAAATATTATACAAGCCGCCGTACTGGAAAGAGGACCTGTAAAGGACCTGCTGGTATATAAGCAGGATACCGCTTTCCTGGAACAGCCCGGTTATGCGGCCAATGTAGCCACCAGCAGCCTGCGGCGTAAAGCCCAGTGGCAGCGCCGGTTTCCGCAGCACCAGATCCATAACCTGCGCGGTAATGTGAACACACGCCTGAAAAAGCTGGCTGAAGAGAACTGGGATGCCGCTATTTTTGCAGCCGCCGGTTTAGAGCGCATTCATTTACGCCCGGCGCAATCCATTGAGCTGGACTGGATGCTGCCTGCACCTGCACAAGGCGCGGTGGTAGTAGTGTGCCGGGAAGATGATACTTTTTGCCGGGAAGCCTGCGCGCCCTTACACCATACCGTAACCGCGCTTTGCACACAAATAGAAAGAGATTTCCTGCGTACTTTAATGGGCGGCTGTACTACGCCCATCAGCGCATATGCACATATAGAAAGTGATACTTTACATTTTGCCGCTGAACTCAGCAGCCTTGATGGGCTTACCTTCCTGGAAACCAGCCGGCAGGTACCGGTACAACAGGCCGCTGACCTGGGAAAAACCGCCGGAGAAGAGATCCTGGCAAAAGGCGGCGACAAAATTGTAGCCGCTATCAGAGATGCAAAATAAACGCCCCCGCATATTATGCACCAGGACTTTGCCGGAAAGCCTGCTGGAAACGGCAGTCCGGGAGGGCGTGGATATAACAGTGGAAGCGTTTACAGAAATACATCCCATTGTATCAAAGGAAGTGTGGGATGTTATATTTCCATTATTACAACAACATATTACCCTGGTATTTACCAGCGCACACGCGGTAGAGATCCTGGAAAAACATTACCTGCACCAGCCGGATACGTATTATGTGCCGGGCGGCCAATGGAACATTTGCTGCCTGGAGGCCGGCACCCTGGATGCGGTAAGGGAAGAGCTAACACACTGCACCATTAAAGCCACTGCAGCCAATGCTACTGCGCTGGCCCATGCCATTACCGCATTAGGAGATGTGAGGGAGGTATACTTTATTTGCGGCAAACAACGGCGGGATGAGCTGCCCAATATACTGCAGCAAAACCATATCAGGGTGCATGAATTAGTGGTATACGAAAATGCCGCCACGCCTTCAAAGATAGATGCTGCCGGGTATGATGGCATTTTCTTTTTTAGTCCCAGCGCAGTACGGAGCTTTTTTTCAGTGAACACACTGCCCGCAGCCACTGTTTGTTTTGCCATAGGCGAAACCACTGCAGCGGCGTTACGGACAGTAGTGAACAATAAGATCATTATCAGCGGAAGCCCCAGTGCGTATGCACTGCTGGCGGCCGCTACAACATATTTTAACAAACCTTAACTGCAACGAATGAGCGCTTTGAAGAATGACCTTTTGCTGAGAGCTTTACGCGGAGAAAAAACAGAACGCACACCTGTATGGATGATGCGCCAGGCCGGCCGCTACCTGCCGGACTATATTAAACTGCGTGACAAATATTCATTTTTTGAACGCTGCGAAAACCCGGAGCTGGCCACGGAGATCACGGTAATGCCTGTAGACCAGGTAGGCGTGGATGCCGCCATTATATTTTCAGATATACTGGTAGTGCCGCAGGCCATGGGACTGGAAGTGCAGTTAATAGAAAAGTTAGGCCCTTTATTACCGGCCCCCATTAAAGGCGCTGCCGACCTGAAAAGGGTATGCGTACCGGATGTAAAGGATAAGCTGCATTATGTATTTGATGCGCTGCGCCTTACCAAACAAACCCTTGCAGGCCGTGTGCCGCTGATAGGTTTTGCCGGCGCCCCCTGGACACTGCTGTGTTACATGGTACAGGGCAAAGGCTCCAAAACATTTGATGAGGCTAAAGGTTTCTGCTACCAGCAGCCGGAAGTAGCGCACCAGCTGCTGCAAATGCTCACAGATACTACTATTGCTTACCTGAAAGAGCAGGTAGCTGCCGGCGCCGACCTGGTGCAGCTGTTTGATTCCTGGGGCGGTTTACTGAGCCCGGAAGATTTTGAAACATTCTCTTTGCAATATATGCGGCAGATAGTGGCTGCGCTGAAAGATGTGTGCCCTGTGATCATGTTTGCCAAAGGCGCCTGGTTTGCGCTGGAAGAAATGGCAGCCACCGGCGCACATGGCTTAGGTATTGACTGGAGCATACAGCCACAGCGGGCCCGCGCTTTTGCAGGCAGCAATGTAACCCTGCAGGGCAACTTTGATCCAGCCAGGCTGCTGCTGCCCATACCGGAAATTGAAAAGGCCGTAAAAGCCATGTTAAAAGCCTTTGGCCCGCAGCGGCATATTGCTAACTTAGGCCACGGCATTTTACCGAATATCCCGGTTGATCACGCGAAGGCGTTTGTGAATGCCGTAAAGAGCAATTAATAATGAAGAATTAATAGTTAATAATCGTGAGGCAGGTATAACAAGTGAAGGCAGCCCTGCGATTATTAATGCTTAATTAAATTGGAACCCATGTCTATAAAAGAATCCTTCATATCATTTATTCACGGCCTGCAGGATGAAATATGTACTGCCCTGGAAGACATTGACGGTAAGGCAAGCTTCCGGGAAGACCGCTGGGAACGGCCTGGCGGGGGTGGCGGCAGATCGCGGGTAATTGCAGATGGCGCCGTGTTTGAAAAAGGCGGCGTAAATACCTCTGTAGTACACGGCGCTTTGCCGGAAGTAATGGCCCAGCAGTTTGGCGTGCAGGACAGCCAGTTTATGGCTTGTGGTATTTCACTGGTGATACACCCGCTGAACCCTTTTGTGCCTACCGTACATGCTAACTTCCGTTATTTTGAGCTGTATGATAAAGAGGGAAACCTGAAGGATAGCTGGTTTGGCGGTGGCGCAGACCTTACCCCTTATTACCTGTTTGAGGAAGATGGCAAACATTTTCATCAAACCTTTAAAAATGCCTGCGATGCTTTTGGGAAAGAGCTATACCCGCAGTATAAAAAACATTGCGATGAATATTTCATCAATAAGCACCGCAATAACGAAGCACGCGGCATAGGCGGTATCTTTTACGATTACCTGCGGCCGGATGCCAACAGGAGCGCAGAACAGCTGTTCCGGTTTGCACAGGCGAATGGTAACGCTATCTTACCGGCCTACCTGCCCATCGTGAAAAAAACAAAAGACCTTCCTTTTACTACTGCGCATAAAGACTGGCAGGAGTATAGGCGCGGCCGTTATGTGGAGTTTAACCTGATCCATGACCGTGGCACCCTGTTTGGCTTAAAAACCAACGGGCGTATAGAATCTATTTTGATGAGCCTTCCGCCCCGGGCCCGCTGGGAGTACGACTATCATCCCGAACCGGGCAGTAAGGAAGCAGAGCTGCTGGAATATTTAAAGCCCAGGGAATGGGCGAGCTAAAGGAATAATAAATGTAAAATGATAAATAATAAATGTAAAACGCAATCACACTTTTACATTTAGCATTTTACATTTTTGATTTTACATTTTAATTTACTGATTATGATACGCAGAAACAGAATACTCAGAACTTCTCCGGCCATACGCGCCATGGTAGCGGAAACAATATTAACGCCCAGCGATTTTATTGCCCCGTTATTTATAACAGAAGGAGAAAATGTTCAGGAAGAGATCAGCTCTATGCCCGGTTATTTCCGCTACTCGCTGGAAAATACCGTGAAAGAAGCTAAGCTGTTGTGGAGCATGGGTATTAAAAGTGTATTGCTGTTCATTAAATGTGCTGATGAGCTGAAAGATAATTTAGGGACCGAGGCAGTGAACCCCGAAGGCCTGATGCAGCGCGCTATCCGGAGCATTAAGCATGCTGTTCCGGAAATGGTGGTGATGACAGATGTAGCGCTGGACCCTTACTCCTCCTACGGGCATGACGGTATTGTAAAAGGCCAGGAAATTTTGAACGATGCCACCGTAGAGGTGCTGGCCCGTATGAGCCTGAGCCATGCACAGGCCGGCGCCGATATTGTAGCGCCCAGCGATATGATGGACGGCCGCATACTGGCCATCCGCAATATATTAGAGGAAAATAATTTTGACAAGGTGGGTATTATGGCCTACAGCGCCAAGTATGCCTCCTGCTTTTACGGCCCCTTCCGCGATGCGCTGGATTCCGCACCCGGCTTTGGCGATAAGAAAACCTACCAGATGGATTATGCCAATACCAAAGAGGCCATCAAAGAAACCCTGATGGATGTGGAAGAAGGCGCTGATATTGTGATGGTAAAACCCGCCCTCTCCTACCTGGATATTATACGTACTATTAAAGACCGTGTAAACGTGCCCGTTAGCGCTTACCATGTAAGCGGCGAATACTCCATGGTAAAGGCTGCTGCTAAAATGGGCTGGCTGAATGAAGAAAAAGCCATCCTGGAAATACTGACCAGCATTAAACGCGCCGGCGCTGACCTTATTGCTACCTATTTTGCCAAGGATGCGGTAAGATTATTGCAGGCATAACATAACTATGTTTCACCCTTCACACAACAAACACCATGTATTTTCAAAGTAAACTGTTATTTGAAAAGGCGCAGGAGCTGATCCCCGGCGGGGTAAATTCACCGGTACGTGCGTTCAAAAGTGTAGGCGGCACGCCCATCTTTATGAAACACGCCAAAGGCGCTTATATGTATGATGTGGACGGTGCACGTTACCTGGATTATATTAACTCCTGGGGCCCTATGATCTTAGGTCATGCCTATGAGCCCGTGGTAAAGGCTATACAGGAATATGCCACCTACTCCACCTCATTTGGCGCCCCTACAGAACTGGAAATTAAAGTAGCGGAGCAGATCGTGAAAATGGTGCCTAATATTGACCAGGTGCGTATGGTAAACTCCGGTACAGAAGCTTGTATGTCGGCCCTGCGGCTGGCGCGTGGCTATACCGGGCGTAACAAGTTCATTAAGTTTGAAGGTAATTATCACGGCCATGCAGATGCGTTCCTGGTAAGCGCAGGCAGCGGGGTGGCCACACTGAATATACAGGCCGTGCCCGGCGTTACGCAGGCAGTGTCGGAAGATACTTTAACAGCGCCCTACAACAACCTGCCTGCTGTTGAGCAGCTGATAGCAGATAACCCGGAGCAGATAGCCGCCATCATTGTAGAGCCGGTAGCTGGTAATATGGGCTGTATACTGCCACAGCCGGGCTTCCTGGAAGGTTTACGCCAGCTGTGTGATGCCAATGGCATACTGCTGATATTTGATGAGGTAATGACCGGCTTCCGCCTGGCCCGTGGCGGCGCACAGGAGCTGTTCAATATAAAGGCCGACCTGGTAACCTTTGGCAAGATCATTGGCGGCGGCATGCCCGTAGGCGCTTTTGCCGGCCGCAGGGAAATTATGCAGCATATTGCACCTGCCGGTAAAGTGTACCAGGCCGGTACGCTGAGCGGTAACCCCATTGCCATGATAGCCGGTTACACCGTGCTGCAGATCCTGGATGAACATCCCCAGATATACAGCCGCCTGGAAGAGAAAAAGGATTACCTGGTAAAAGGCATGCACGAAGCCCTGGGCGCAGCGGGCATTGTACACCAGATCAACCATGTAGGTTCTATGATGAGCGTGCATTTTGCAGAGTACCCTATTATTGATTTCAGCGCTGCTTCCGGCGCCAGTAATGAGCTGTTTAAACGTTTCTTCCATGCCATGCTGGAAAGGGGGGTGTACCTGCCGCCCTCTGCTTTTGAAAGCTGGTTCTTAAGCAATGCGCTTACCCAGGAAGACCTGGATTTCACTATAGATGCAACAAAAAAGGCTATTAAAGCCATTACAAATAGTTAACAAATCAATCCAGTGCAGAGTGAAAAAGTCCCGGCCAGTGTGCCGGGATTTTGTTTTATGGAAGATGTTTTTACTTAGGGATGATGGGCTGCCGGGATGCCGGGAGCACCTGCACGCTGTCGCCATTATATTCCAGCGTTTCGCCGGGCTTCAGCAAACGGTCGGACAGCTTTTTATCCTTGAAATGAATGTGAAGGCGGCCGTTATTTAATGTAACCCGTATCTGCTGCTGGTGGGCTTTTACGCCAAACTCAGTGCCGGTGGCTATAATGTCCAGCGGAGCGGTGTGTACTACAAAAGGCCGTAAATGCTGATCGGCTTCCTTTTCCCGTACTACGGAAAAAGCAGCTTCCCCTTTAAGCCATACTTCCCGCTGCTCCCGCTCATTAAAATGCTGGCGGTAACGTAAGGTAGAGCTGGCATCCAGCAATACTTCGGAGGCATCCGGCAGCAGCACTTTACGGTTGCCGGCATCACCGGTGCGCACCTGCACCATGTTCATGCCAAACCATTGCCATAAAATAAAGGAAAGCACAAAGAGGATCACTGCAGCCACCCACATCCACTTGCCATACCAGAACTGGCGGCGGATCTTATCATAGAACGTGGGAGGAACATCGAGAGTTTGTTCTTGATTCATAATTATGAATTACGAATGATCAATTATGCACAACATTTTTGATCTAGCTCCATTATGCACAACTAACGCTGCGTAATTTACAAAAAAGCATTTACTTATGATGTTTGAATAACCAGGGCACTAATCCGGGTTCTGCGAAAGCATTATCCCAGCTGTTGTGGCCTACGCCAGGGTATTCGGTATACTTTACCTCTCCATGCAGGCGTTGCAGCTCCGCATAAAAATCGCGGGAAAACTGTACCGGTACCACGGGATCAGCACCGCCATGGAAGATCCATACGGGTATTTTTTTTGCATAATTGGCCGCGGTTTTTACATCACCGGCCCCGCAAATGGGAAAAGCAGCGGCAAATACATCCGGGTAGCGGGCTATCATATCAAATGTACCCATGCCGCCTAAAGAAAGGCCACCAATGTACACCCGCCTGGGATCCACCTTACCGGATGCCAGCAGGCTATCCAGCAGGGCTTTTACCAGCGCGCCCGGTTTGGGCTGCGGCACATCTGTTGGAAAATCTGCTCCGGTAACCTTACCCGAAGTATCCCGTTTTAGCCGGAAAGGCGCCCAGGTCATATTCGGCGGGCATTGTGGGAATATTACAATAGCCGGAAATGCCTTCCGCAGGGAATCTTTCAGGAACAGCGCACCGCCATGCAGCAGCTGCGCGGCATTATCCCGGCCACGCTCTCCGGAGCCATGCAGGAAAATAATAACCGGGTATTTTTTATAGCTATCGTAATGCAAAGGCTCCAGCATACGGTATTGCAGGGTATCGCCATCCTTATAAAAGCTTTCGCGGCTATAAGCGTTCATATCCACATCCTGGGCCTGCATATAAAATATATTCGTAAACGTTAGCGCAAACAATAAGAGGTAACGCATGGGGAAGTTTTCTTTGAATTTACGAATTATCAATTATGAAATGCGAATTATGTACTGCATTTGGGCACATTTGAGCTAAAAACGTAGGTATACCTCGGCGGTGAAAGTATAATTCGCCCTCCGCTGTATTCCAATTCGTAATTAAATCAGTACTTCAGTATAAAGTGTTGTTTCACCTTCACTTCCGGCCTGAAAAATACCAGCCCAATGAAAAACAGGTCAATGGTGAGCGTTACGCGCGGGTGCTGCTGAATGGCGGCCCAGGCTTCTTCCATGCCCGGTGTCCAGTGGATATCGTCAAAAATAAACAGCGATTGGTCGTGCGCCTGGGTCAGGCACTGCTCAAAATAAGCCAGGGTAGGGTCTTTACGATGATTGCCGTCAATAAACACCCAGTCCAGCCGGGGCTTTTCCTGCAGCAGGGCAGGCAGCACATCATCGAAATTACCGGTGCGCTGTTGAATATTCTTTATATCCAGCAGCTCAAAGTTCTGCCGGGCGCGGGCTGCAATATTGGGGCAGCCTTCAATGGTCAGCACCTGCGCATCTGGTTTGGCCAGGGCCATATAAGCGGTGGAGAGGCCCAGGGAGGTGCCTAATTCCAGCAGGTATTGCGGTTGCAGGTATTGCACCAGGCGGTAGAACAGCTGCCCGAATTTAGGCGGTTTGGCTGCATGGCGGGCAATGTCGCTTACTTTACGTACGGTACCGGCACCGGTGAGCGAGCCTGCACCCAGGTCCGTAACTGTCAGCTCCTCTTTGGTTTGCAGCAGCTGACGGCGCAGAGCCTCCACTTCCTTGAATATATTAGGCTTACTTTTATCGCGCAGTACTTCTTCTATCAAAGCATACACAAAAGGCGAATGCACATCGTGCCGGTTGCCCGCGGTAAAATAGTAGCGCAGGTATTTTTTAGCAAATTCAAATTGGTGAGCCATCATCTGATTTACGATTTCAGATTTACGATCTTAGATTTTGCTGTGCATATGGTATCTGCTGTATCAATCTAAGCCGTACATCTAAAATTGTTTAATAAATTTTTCCCTTAATCCATCCCCAACGGTGCAGGCGGTGCTGCAGCGATACCCGCAACACGCCCAGGCCATAGATACTGCTACGCCGGAAATTAATGCTGGACGCTTCTTCAAAATACTTGGTGGGGCAGGTAACCTCCCCTATTTCATACCCTTTCATGAAGATCTGCGATATCATTTCATTATCAAAAATAAAATCGTCGTCATTATCCATGTAACGGATGTTCTCCAATACTTCGCGTGAAAAAGCCCGGTAACCGGTATGATATTCACTCAGCTTCTCGTTAATAAGAATATTCTGGGTCAGGGTCAGGAACCGGTTAAAAATATATTTATACATGGGCATGCCCCCTTTCAGGGCGCCTTTTCCTAAAATACGCGAACCTAACACTACCGGGTATACCCCGTTTGCAATAATACTGCACATGGCCTGTATGAGCTTAGGAGTGTATTGATAATCAGGATGTACCATAATTACAATATCAGCGCCCAGCTCCAGGGCTTTGTTATAACAGCTCTTCTGGTTACCGCCATATCCCTTGTTACGGTCATGCCGGATAATATGCCGAATGCCCAGCTTCCGGCCTACCTGCGAGGTATCGTCCGGGCTCGCGTCATCTACCAATACCACCTCATCTACAATGTCAAAAGGGATCTCCTTATAGGTTTTTTCCAGCGTTAATGCTGCATTATAAGCTGGTAATACCACTATTATCTTTTTACCATTCAGCATAAAAAGTGGCCATTTGGCCTGCAAATATAACAGGAAACCTGGCAATCGTACCTATCAAATAAAATCGTACTATCTTTGCACCGGATTTTATTTTTGGCACCATATTTTCTTAACATATTGTTAATAAAAAGCGAACACTGCATGAACTTGCTTTATATGAAAAATGCTTCAAGATGTGTTTCCCTGTTTTCTCTGATAATAAGTGGTATTGTGACGGCCCGGGCCCAGGAAAAACCGAAAGCAGATACGGTGCCGGTAACGGTTACACAGCCACAGGAAATGCGGACCAATATCAGAACATCCGATACCACCATCAGAAAGCTTATTGAAGACCTGCAGAAAGTAGCGGACAGCGACCGGCAAAACTCCAGCGCTATTCAGGGCTTGTTACAAGGGAAGGAAATAGATAACCTGACCAAATACGAGCTGATTAAAAATAACCTGATCAACGCCAGCGAGACCTACTACTTACTTAACAAAAAGATAATTGACCTAAAATCACGTACCACTACCAATAACCTGGACGTGTTCATTACTGCGCTGAACAACCCGGAAAGTAAAGAGCTGGGCTTTTCCTTCAGCGACCGTATTGTAGAACTGGTAGAAAAAATAGTGCTGAAAGGCAATGCAGACAAAGGCGAGAAAAATGGCAAAATAGTAGAATCCACTAAATCCATTATCAACAGCCCTATCTTTCAGAGCTTTACCTCATTAACTCCTCCCCTGGCTATTGCCAATTCCGTAATGAACTTTCTGCACAGTGTAAGCGTGAACAATAAACAGATTAACCAGAAAACGCTGCAGGAATTTGAAAAGGAGCTGAATAAATACGTAGTATACTATACGGCATTAAATGATGCCAACCAGAAATTTGAGTTTGGCCTGAACTTTAACAAAGATCAGCTGACGCTGTTGCAGGATAACCTGTACGATCACCTGATGTTCACTGCCAGCGCGCTGAAATTCCAGCTGCCGCAACGGGGCAACAAACCCATTGGAGAAACCATGAATGATTTTTTCCTGGACTTCAAAAAAGAAAAGGTAGTGGATTTCTTTAGCCAGCTGGAAACCAAATACTCCAAAGGTAAACGGATAGATTATGAATTGCTGCTGCGTGAAAATCCGAACCTGAAAGAAGTGAATAACCAGCTGGAAGACCTCATCCTGCAAACCAAACGTTTTGAGAACCTGTATAACGAGTACTTTACCCTGCTGGATTCTTATTACAGCAAAGTGAACAGCTCTCTGAAAATAGCGCAGGATAACGGTTTGGCGGCACAGAATATTATTGACAGCAAGCAGGCGGAGTTCCGTAACCTGAAGAATGAAGCGGTGGGCGATATACAAGCCTCTATAAACATTAAGGAGCTGTATAACAATACGGATAAAGTGAAATACCGCTATAGAATATTTTAATCAGTATACGCCTTAGTTAGGAGTCCTGCGTTCTAAGAACGCAGGACTTTTTTTTTGCGAAAAACCAATTACTCATAATCCTAGTTATTTTCAATGGCATTCGTGAACGCTTCGCGTTTCGTAATTATAGATATTATCGATACCTTTAACCTGTAAAATAGAGAACAATGACCACTGTACAACTGGAATACATTGTAGCGGTAGATACGTACAGAAGCTTTGTGGTAGCAGCAGAAAAGTGTTTTGTAACACAGCCTACCCTGAGCATGCAGATACAGAAGCTGGAAGATGAACTGGGTATCAAGATCTTTGACCGGAGCAAGCTGCCGGTAGTACCAACAGAAATAGGCATCTCTGTAATAGCGCAATCCCGCGTAATATTAAAAGAAAGCTCCCGCATCAAGGAAATTATTGCCGGCCATAAAAAAGAGATCCAGGGCAACCTGAAAGTAGGTATTATTCCTACTCTGGCTCCTTACCTGCTGCCGCGCATTCTTACGGGCTTCATGAAAAAATATCCCAAGGTTAAGCTGGAAATATGGGAATATCCCACAGAACAGATCATGCAGCAGCTGAAGCTGGAGCTGCTGGATTGCGGGCTGCTGGCCACTCCCCTGCATAATCCCAACCTGGAAGAGCAGCCGCTTTTTTATGAATCCTTTGTGGTGTATACTGCTAAAAGCAATGAGCTGTTCAGCAAGAAATTCATTAAGCCTGAGGACCTGGATGTAAAAGAAGTGTGGCTGCTGAATGAAGGGCATTGCATGCGTAACCAGGTATTGAACATTTGCCGTGATAAATTTACCATGGGCGAGTACAAGAACCTCGAATACAATACCGGCAGCGTAGAAACCCTGAAAAGAATGGTGGACCTGAATGAAGGATATACGATCTTGCCGGAGCTTTCCCTGCAGGACCTTAGCACCCGCCAAATGAACATGGTACGCTATTTTAAGACACCGGAGCCGGTACGGGAGATCAGCCTGGTCACTCACCGCTTTTTCATTAAACAGGCGCTGATCGGGGCCTTTAAAAAGGAAATACTATCGCAGGTACCGGAGAAAATGAAAGTACAGAAGCAAAGAAGAGTAGTGGATATTGTTCCGGAGAAAGTGCCGAATGCTTAACGCTGAATGCTTAACGCCGTACTGCAATAACGCTAAATCTCTAAAATAAAAAAGCATAAAGCTGCTGCAATCGCTGCATTAGCTTTATGCTTTTTGCTTTATGCTCCACGCGTTAAGCGTTCGGCATTCAGCGTTCAGCCTATTTAACAGGCGTATAATACTTCATTGCCTCCGGCATTAGCTGTTGCAGCTGCTGTACGCGGCGGGCATCACTGGGGTGGGTGCTTAACAGCTCCGGCGGTTTTTGTCCGCCGGTATTAGCCATACGCTGCCAGAAGGGAATAGCTTCCTGCGGGTTATAGCCGGCCATTGCCATAAAGATCACGCCCAAGTGATCGGCTTCCAGCTCGTTCTGGCGGGAAAAGGCCATCAGCCCCACATTACCGCCCACGCCAAAAGATTGTAAAAAGATGTTCTGCGCCTGCGGGTTGCGGTTCAGCGCTACGGAACCGGCTACCTGAATGCCTTGCGCTATCAGGCCCTGGCTCATACGCTCATTACCATGGCGGGCAATAGCGTGCGCAATTTCATGGCCCATTACGCAGGCAAGCGCAGTCTCATTCTGCGTAACCGGCAGCAGGCCGGTGTACACTACTACCTTACCACCCGGCATACACCAGGCATTTACTTCCTTATTATTTACCAGGTTAAATTCCCATTTGTAAGTGGAGATCTCTTTGCCGGCGTTATGATCGTTCATATAACGGGTTACCGCACCTGCTATGCGTGAGCCTACCCTTTTAACCATTTCAGCATCTTTACTGGCCGCAGGGGAAACCGCTTTGTTCTCTGTTAAAAAGGTCTGGTACTCCTGCAGTGCCATAGACTGCATTTGACTTTCAGGGATCAGGTTCAGCTGACTGCGGCCGGTAATAGGCACCCTGGTACAGGCAGCCATGAATCCCAGGCCGGCAGTTAAAAATAAAACAGTCTTTTTCATGGGTGAAGTCATTTGTTTTTTCTTGAACCAACTATACCAACTCCTACGCTACAGGTTCGCATATTCTGAATAACAATCCAGGATGATTGTAAGTTGGTGTAATGGCAAAAATACTTAGAGCAATCGGTATGCCAAACAAACGGGGTCAGCAAATTTTCGGGAATCATGCAAAACCGCTATCAAAGCAGGTATGCAGGTTGCTCTTTTATAAAAAAGAACCACCTGCACTACCTGGCAGTGATATTTGATTGTGTATATAAATAAGTGGAACTTATATCAAAGGGAAGATGATCAGGGTTTACGGCGGAAACCCCTTCTGTTTTTGAATAGCGGCACCTTGTTCTCGTTACCGGTAAGCAGGCGCGCGATGTTTTTCTGGTGTGTTAGCACCACCATTAAGGCTACCGCTATGGCAAAAATACGGTAAAAAACCTCCGGCTCATTAAAAATGTAAAGGATCAGGATCGGGAATGCAATACTGGCTATAATAGAGCTCAGTGATACATACCTTGTAAAGAACAGGATCATTAAGAACACGCCTACACAGCAAACGGCTACAATTGGCTGTATGGCCAGCACCAGCCCAAACAGGGTAGCAATACCTTTACCGCCTTTGAAACCGGCCCATATCGGAAAAATGTGGCCCACAACAGCGGCCAAACCTAACCCAATCTGGAAGTTTACGAGCTGTGTTAAATGATCTGAGTTCTGATAATAGGGTAAAAGATAGGAAAGCCTGACTGCTATAACTCCCTTCAGCATATCCACCACCATTACAAAGGTTCCGGCTTTAGGGCCGAGTACACGGAAAGTATTGGTAGCACCGGCATTGCCGCTGCCGTACTCCCGTATATCCATACCAAAAACCCCCTTGCTAACCCAAACGGCGGTAGGCACTGATCCTATGAGATAGGCACATATAAGGAATAACAATTCTATCATCACAATAAGTTAGAATGCTAAGATAACGAAAATCTGCGCCAAAATTAATAAAATATTATTTTTTTCTTTAACACGAAAGTTGAATAATTCTTGTTTTTTATGATTGTTAAATATAATTATTTTTTCACTCCGCTACCAGTCTTATTGCCAGCCAATTATCCTTTTCCACCTGTTCCAGCCTCTGCAAGCCGGCTTTTGCGGCATTTTCTAAAATTATTTTTTCATCCTGCGTCATGATACCGCTGAGCAGCAGCTGTCCGCCCGGGCTCAGCAGCCTGCGCATGTCTGTCATGAATTGCAGCAGAATGTTACGGTTAATGTTAGCGAGTATGATATCGTAAGGTCCTTCCAGACCTGCCAGGCTATCGGCCTGCCAGATGTTTACGTTCACCTGGTTGCCGGCTGCGTTTTCTTTACTATTCTCCACTGACCAGTCGTCAATGTCAATGGCATCTGTTTGTGCGGCGCCCATTTTCTGCGCCAGTATGGCCAGTATACCGGTACCGGTTCCAAAATCAAATACCTTTTTGCCGGCAATATCCAGCGGTTGCATAAGCCGGATCATGGAAAAGGTAGTGGCATGGTGCCCGGTACCAAAAGCCATTTTAGGCGTGATCAATATTTCATGCTCCAACGTTTGTGTAAAGGGTGCATGAAAACCTGCACGGATGCCGCAAAAGCTGCCTACTAACACCGGTTCAAAATTGCTTTCCCACAGGGCATTCCAGTTCTCCTGCTTAATTTCCTCTTTCGTATAGGTAATACCGTAAGGCTGCAGCAGGTTATTCAGTGCAGTAACATCAAAATCTGTGGTGGGTATGTAGGCAACCAGGGTGCCCGGCCGCTCTTCAAATCCTTCGTAGCTGATCTCAGTAAGCTGCGCTACCAGCACATCTGCAAGCTCAGGTGCACAGGCAATGGTGATGGCGATATGTGACATGGCGCGAAGGTAATTATCAATTACGAATTACGAATTGAGTTCATCACTAGGTAAGCACTTCATGTAAAGGTGCAATACTTTTCATATGAGGTACGCCATTCGTAATTCGTAATTGATAATTCGTAATTGAATTAAATGTCTGAGTATTCTGTTGGATACAGGAACATAATATCCTGGTGAGATACATTATGCTGGTACTCCGGCAGGGCGGATAATTGCTTCCAGGCCGGGTCGCTGCCAAAGGATTTCCAGTGCGCCTCGCGGGCGGCTTTATTCTCAAAAGTGGTCAGGTACATGAGGTTGGGCATGTGGCTGCCACTGATCACCTCTCCATAAAACACGGCGTTAAAGTTCAGGCGTTTGAAAATGCCTACTTCATCGCCTTTATTAAACATTTGTACCTTATTGCGGTATAATTTTTCGGTGGGGCCTTCGTAGCTGCGCAGCTCATAGATCCGCTCTTTCTTAGGGCCGGTGAGCGCCGGCAGCTCCAGCTGCGGATGGGCTGTAAAGGCCTGCAGCAGGATGGTTTCCATTCTCGTATAAGGGGCGGCGTTATAGGCCGCATCCAGGTACTCCGCGCCGGCCGTTCCATGTTCCTTACTGGCATTCAGCTGTTCCGGCAGCTGCTGGAACTGTTCCAGGCGCTTGTAAGGTATCAGCACATAAATACGGCGGTCTGCAGCCGTATCATTGCCTACCGGCTTAAATACGCCTACTTTGGAAATGCCCGCCTTGTGCACGGCAGGTAAAAAAGCCTGTTCAAGATAATGATCTACTGTGCTTTCCTGTGCGGCATCTTTTACATGATAAACCCTGATCTCGTAGAACTCTCGCTGCGGCGGTTTTGCGGCAGCGTTAGCAGATGATTGCAACATGCAAATGAGGATGATAATACATAAGCCCAGGCTTCCGTTTAACGATCTCCCGAAGAATTTTGACATTGTACAGTGTAACATGAAATTTATAAATTGTAAAGCGGCAAACGGTTGTACAATTTAATAGTAAAGCCCAGATTTTCTCAGTGAAATATTACAAGCGGCAATATAATAGGGACTAATTGTTAAACGCTGGTTAATGCGCTGTTTTTTCCATAAAAAAAACAACCGCCCCTGACGGAACGGTTGCTTTTATAAGAAGGTCACTATTGTTTATTATTCGTCGTCACCGATAAACTGTGCAGGGGCATCATGTTCCGGTCTGGGAGGACGCGGGCCACGATCGCGGTTATCACCACGGTCGCCACCACCACGGGGCGGACGGCCACCACCACCGCCAAAGCGGTCACCACGATCACCGCGGTCGCCACGATCGCCCCTGTCAGGACGGTCGCCTCTTTCCGGGCGCTCAGGCCTTTCCACATAACCTTCCGGTTTCGGCATCAGCACGCGGCGGCTCAGCTTAAATTTACCGGTTTTGGGATCTGTACCCACCAGCTTCACTTTTACCTTTTCGCCTTCTGACAGTACACCTTCCATATTTTCCAGGCGTTTCCAGGAAACTTCGGAAATGTGCAGCAAACCTTGTTTACCAGGCAGGAACTCAACGAACGCACCGTAAGGCATTACTGATTTTACGGTAGATTCGTATACTTCACCTACTTCAGGAACCGCTACAATACCTTTTATCCAGGTGAGGGCTTTATCCAGGCCCTCTTTCTGTGCAGAGAAGATGCTTACTTCGCCGGTTTCCCCTACTTCTTCAATGTTGATAGTGGTACCGGTTTCGCGCTGGATCTCCTGGATCACTTTTCCGCCGGGGCCTATCACAGCGCCAATAAATTCGCGGTCAATGATCAGTTTCTCCATGCGCGGTGCATGCGGTTTAGGTTCCGGACGCGGTGCAGGCAGGGTAGCATACATGGCTTCCAGGATGTGTAAACGTCCGCGCAGGGCTTGTGCCAGCGCCTGGCGCATTACATCCATGCTCAAACCGTCTACCTTAATATCCATCTGGATACCGGTAATACCATCGCGGGTACCGGTTACTTTAAAGTCCATATCGCCCAGGTGATCTTCATCGCCCAGGATATCTGTTAACACAGCCCATTTACCATCAGATGCGCGGGAAATTAATCCCATAGCCACACCGGATACGTGTTTAGGCAACGGTACACTGGCATCCATCAGCGCCAGTGAACCGGCACATACGGTAGCCATAGAAGAGGAACCGTTGGATTCCAGGATATCGGATACTACACGCACGGTATAAGCGTATTCGCTGCCCGGCATCATTTGTTTCAATGAACGCATGGCCAGGTTACCGTGCCCTACTTCTCTACGGCCGGGGCCGCGCATCGGTTTTACTTCACCGGTTGAGAAGGGAGGGAAATTATAGTGCAGAATGAATTTTGAATATTTGGAGGTAGCAGCGCTTTCAATCAGCAGCTCATCATCCGGTGTACCCAGGGTAACGGTGGTGAGGGATTGTGTTTCACCGCGGGTGAACAGGGCGCAACCGTGCGGGGAGGGCAGCAGGTCCACTTCCATGTTCAGGGGACGTACCTGGTCAAGGCTACGGCCGTCTAAACGAACGGATTCGTCCAGGATCATATTACGCACCACTTCTTTTTCCAGGCTGTGCAGGTATTTACCTACCAGGGGCTGGTCTTCTTCGGGCAGCTCAGCTACGTTCAGGAAAGTTTCCAGCTCTTCGCCGATCTGGTGGAATGCATCGCTACGTTCGTGCTTACCCATGGCAGCTTTAGCTACCTGGTGAATACGCTCCTGTGCAAATGCAGCTATTTTGGCTTTCAGCTCTTCGTTGGTGTGAGGCTTTTCATACTCACGTTTTGCAGTAACACCGGCTAACTGGCGCAGCTCTTCCTGTGCCTTAACCTGTGCCTGGATCGCAGTGTGTGCAACCTCGATGGCTTTGATCAGGTCTTCTTCGCTACATTCCTTGCTCTCACCTTCCACCATCATAATATTCTTAGCCGTAGCACCGACGATGAAGTCCATATCGGCCTTCTCCATCTGTGAACGGGTGGGGTTGATCACCATTTCGCCTTCTACACGGGCTACTCTCACTTCAGAGATGATCTCCTGGATGGGCACATCAGACACCGCCAGGGCAGCAGAAGCAGCCAGGCAGGCCAATGCATCCGGTAATACTTCCGCATCGGAAGAAATAAGGGTTACAAGCACCTGCACCTCACAGAAATAATCATCGGGGAACAGAGGGCGCAGTGCGCGGTCTATCAAACGGGAGATAAGTACTTCGTAGTCAGACAGTTTGCCTTCGCGTTTAAAGAAGGAGCCGGGGATACGGCCTGCTGATGCAAATTTTTCCTGGTAGTCAACAGTCAGGGGAAAGAAACTCTGTCCTGGTTTTGGTTCTTTATTCGCTACAACGGTAGCCAGTAATATACAATCGCCCAAACGTACGGTAACGGCGCCATCAGCCTGGCGGGCCATCTTGCCTGTTTCTATGGTTACGATGCGGCCGTTTCCTATATCTAATTTGACTGAAATAGGCGTTAGATTCATAATAAGTGAAGATTAAAAGGTATACCTAAAAAAAAACTATTCCCAACCTAAATGAAGTTGGGAATAGCGCTATAACATGAAAATCGTTATTTTCTGAGACCTAACTTCTCGATCAGTGCTCTGTAACCAGAGAGGTTAGTTTTAGACAGATAGGAAAGCAGGCGCTTTCTCTGACCTACCATTTTCATCAAACCGCGATTGCTGGCAAAATCTTTTTTATTAGCTTTCATATGGCCGGAAATGCTGGTGATACGCTCTGTCAGCAAAGCTACCTGAGCTTCTACAGAACCTGTATTCTTTTCGCTTCCACCAAATTCCTTGAATATATTGGCTTTCTTTTCAACAGTTAAGTAAGACATCTTAATAAAATAATAAAAATGATAAAGTTTTTTCGTCGCTATTTTTCCGGTGCAAAGGTAAATTGAATATTTGGAATTAACAATTCCACCTGGGTTTCACCTAAATTAATGATTAATAATGAATAATTAATAATCGTAGGTACGTGTGGGTCAATTAATTATTAATTCTTCCTTATTAATTATTAAGCAAAATTGATGGCCGCATTATCTGTCACCTGCCCGTTTTCCGTGCGCAGCACCCGGGAAGGGAACTTTTGCAGCACAATATAGTCATGGGTAGCCATTACGATGGCGGTGCCATCTTCCCGGCAAATGCGGAACAGGAGCTGCATTATACCGTCGGAGGTTTCCGGGTCCAGGTTACCGGTGGGCTCATCGGCCAGGATCAGCTTGGGGGAATTAAGCAGGGCACGGGCAATATCCACGCGCTGCTGCTCGCCGCCGCTCAGCTCATAGGGCATTTTAAAACCTTTGGTGCCCAGGCCTACCTTATCCAATACATCGGCGATCTTATCTTCCATCTGCTTCGGATCCAGCCAGCCGGTGGCTTTCAGCACAAACTTCAGATTATCATGTACATTACGGTCTGTAAGCAGCTGAAAATCCTGGAACACCACGCCCAGGTTACGGCGCAAGTAAGGCACCTTTTTCCAGTCCATTTTTTTCAGGTCAAAGCCTACTACCTGGCCGGCCCCTTCCCGCAAGGTAAGATCGCCATACAGGGTTTTCAGCAGGCTGGACTTACCGGTACCGGTTTTGCCGATGAGGTACACGAACTCGCCTTTGTTCACTGCAATATTCACATCAGATAAGATCAAAGAGTTGCCCTGGTATATGTTAACGTTGGATAGTTGTAAGATCGGTTGCTCCTCCATTGTATAGTCCTGTATTTATTAACTGATTAACGCCAACAAAAATAAATGAATATAGTTGTCAACGGAGCATTTTATAAAAAAACTAATAAAATAGTTGTTTAACTAATATATTAGTTATAAGTTTGGATAAACGAATCCATATGAGCACACTTTCCGTAAAAACCCTCACCAAAGCTGAGGAACAGATTATGCAGGTGCTCTGGCAAAAAGGGCCTTGTTTTGTAAAAGAGGTGATTGAAGAGCTGCCGGAACCCAAACCCCATTACAACACCACCTCTACCCTGGTAAAGATCCTGGTGGAAAAAGGCTTTGTAGATTTTAAGGCGTACGGTAAATCGCACCAGTATTATGCGCTCATCAGCAAGGATGAATACAGCCACAAAACCGTAAAACAGCTGGTAAAGGGCTATTTCGAAGGCTCTTACAGCAACCTGATCTCCTTTTTCGTAAAGGAAAAAGACCTGAGTGTAAACGACCTGGAAAAACTGCTGAAACAAATTAAGGACGCTCAAAACAAATAAGCTATGGAACTGCTGCTCTCCTACCTGCTTAAGGTGATGGTATGCTCCGGCATCCTGTATGCCTACTATCACCTGGCCCTGCGTAACAACCGCTTTCACCAGTGGAACCGGTATTACCTGCTGCTGGCTACTTTGCTGTCGTTAACCCTGCCTTTGCTGCAATTACCCTCACCTTTTGAAGGTAAGCAAGCGCCGGCCTTTAGCAATTATGCCACGCAGATCATTACCCTGCGTGAGTTTATGATACCTGCCGCACCTGTTACTGTGGTGAATTACCTGGAAATATTGCAGCTGGCCTATGGCGGAGTGGTGCTGCTATTACTGGGCCGCATCTTATACGGCTGCTGGAAAATACAGCGGCTTATTCAACACAGCCGGGTACAGCACCTGCGCCCTTATCATTTTGTGCAAAGTGATAAGGTGCAAGTGCCCTTTTCTTTTTTCCGCTACATTTTCTGGAGCGGGAATATTAATCCTGACAGTACGGACGGGCGGCAAATACTGCAGCATGAGCTGGCCCATGTAACCCAAAAACACAGCGTGGATAAGCTGCTGATGGAGCTGGTGTGCGCTATTGGCTGGGTTAATCCCTTCTTTCACCTGTTTAAAAGAGAGCTGGCCCTGGTACATGAGTTCATTGCCGATCAGCAGGCAGCCGGCGGGCAGGTAGCGGATTATGCGCAAACTATTTTACAGGTAACCCTGCAAAGCAAACAGCTAACCTTAACCAATGACTTCTTTCACCCGCCTATACAACGCAGGATCAATATGCTTTTAACACAAAAATCAAATTTTACGCTCATGAAAAAATTCATTGTATTCCCAATACTGGCCGCCCTGGTTATTTTCATTGGCTGCCAGCAAAAGAATGATGCGGCCGTGCCGGGAACAAAAGATATTACCATGGAGGAACTGAAAGCTATGGGTGGTGCTCAGATCGAATCCATTAACATTGATGGTAAAACCATGATAGTCACTACCAAAGATGGCAGGAACTATCATGTCACCGATTATGACCCGGGAAAGCAAAACCAGAAAGCTTCTGCAGAACAAACTGCTAACAAAGAAGTATTCACCTTTGTAGAGAACCCGCCGGTGTATCCTGGTGGCGAAGAGGCCCTGGCAGTGTATTTAAACAGGAACATCCGTTATCCCAAAACAGCCCAGGAACAAAATATTAGCGGAACCGTATTTGTGCAGTTTGTGGTACAACCGGATGGCTCTATCAGCGATGCTAAAATAGTGGGCACCCCAAAAGGAGGCGGGCTGGAAGAAGAATCTTTACGGGTGATAAATGGTATGCCTAAATGGACGCCAGGCACCCAGGGTGGCAGAAAAGTAGCAGTGCAGTTTAACCTGCCCATCCGCTACACGCTTGCAACCTCTATGCTCAATTCTTTTATGTTGTTTAAAAATGATGGTAAAAATTGCTAAAACAACTACGGCAGCTATTGTTGCGTAAACAGTAGCTGCCGTAGATTCTCAACATAGGGTTAACCCCAATTTTTTATTCGTATACAAAGGCGCCATACTCACTTTGCACAGTTACTTTCTTTGCCGGCGCCGCCTCTACCCTTCCTACCACCTGTGCATCTATATTAAAGCCTTTGGCTATTGTTATAATACCTTCTGCAATATTTTCCGGTACATACAGCTCCATACGGTGCCCCATGTTAAATACCTTGTACATTTCCTGCCAGCTGGCGCCGGATTGCTCCTGTATTAAACGGAACAAGGGCGGGGCGGGGAACAGGTTATCTTTTATTACATGCAGCTGATCTATAAAATGCAGCACCTTGGTTTGAGCGCCCCCGCTGCAATGCACAATCCCATCTATCTGCGGCCGGTATTTAGCCAGCACCTGCTGTATAACAGGTGCGTAGGTACGTGTGGGTGATAACACCAGCTTACCGGCATCTATGGCACCGAAACCGGGAATATCAATCTTATCTGTGAGTGTTTTTTTACCGCTGAACACCAGCTCCTCCGGAATACCGGTATCAAAAGTATCAGGGTAGTCCCTGGCGATGGACTTGTTAAACACATCGTGCCGGGCAGAGGTAAGGCCGTTGCTGCCCATACCACCGTTGTATTCATTTTCGTATGATGCCTGTCCGTAAGAGGCTAAGCCTACTATTACATTACCTGCCTGTATGCGGTGGTTGGAGATCACATCGGCCCGTTTCATACGGCAGGTAACGGTAGAATCTACAATAATGGTGCGTACCAGGTCGCCCACATCGGCGGTTTCCCCGCCGGTTGAGTAAATGCTGATGCCGTGGCTGCGCAGCTCCGCCAGTATTTCTTCCGTACCGTTAATGATGGCGGCAATCACTTCGCCGGGTATCAGGCGTTTATTACGGCCTATGGTAGAGGAGAGTAGTATATTTTCCGTTGCGCCTACACACAGCAGGTCGTCGATGTTCATAATAATGGCATCCTGCGCAATGCCTTTCCATACATCCAGGTTACCGGTTTTTTTCCAGTAGGCGTAGGCCAGGGAGGATTTGGTGCCGGCGCCATCGGCATGCATAATGTTACACCAGGCTTCATCGCCGCCCAGGATATCGGGTACTATTTTACAGAAAGCCTTCGGAAACAGCCCTTTATCAATGTTCTTAATCGCATTATGTACATCTTCCTTGTCGGCAGAAACACCGCGTTTGGCGTAAAGATCCATTATATAATATAAAATGAGTTAGACATAATTTTTAGGCATAATCCAGGGGCAATTAGCCTTATTAGCTGCAAAATCAGCCACAGTGGCGACTTTCAAGAGCTAAATGCCAAAATCCTGCATTATGGCACAAAAGTAACTGATTCTGGCAATCATACAAATCCCAAAAAACTAGGTTAGATTTGCACGGCTTTTAGACCGTTATTCAGATTTATGCAGGTTCACAGGGATCTATCACATTTGCCGGCTTTTCGTAATGCAGTGATCACTATTGGTACGTTTGATGGTGTGCATACCGGGCACCGGTATATATTGCACCAGCTGCAGGAAACCGCTGCTGCTGTAAACGGGGAAACCGTAATTGTGACCTTTGACCCGCACCCGCGGGAGATTTTATTTGCCGGCGATAAAAAGCTGCACCTGCTTACTACCCTGCCTGAAAAAATACAATTACTGGATAAAGAAGGTATTGACCACCTGGTGGTGGTACCCTTTACCAAGGCCTTTTCAGAACTTTCTGCACGCGCTTACCTGGAAGATTTCCTGATAGCCCGCTTTAAACCGCATACGATCATTATCGGGTACGATCACCGCTTTGGGCATAACCGCGAAGGCGGCCTGGAGCTGCTGGAAGCAGAGCAGCAGCAATACGGTTTTCAGCTGATAGAAATACCGCAGCAGGTAGTGCACGACCTGTCTGTAAGCTCTACCAAGATACGCGAGCGCCTGATGGAAGGGAATATAGCCCTGGCAGATGAGCTGCTGGGTTACCCCTATTTCCTGGAAGGCACCGTGATACATGGCGATAAAATGGGGCGGCAGCTGGGTTACCCCACCGCCAACCTGCAGCTGCCGGATGCGCGCAAACTAATACCCTCTGAAGGTATTTATGCCGTAAAGGCAACGCTGAATAATGAGCCGGAAATAATAAAAGGTGTAATGAGCATAGGTACCCGGCCTACTTTTAATGGTACGGACCTGCGCCTGGAAGTGCATCTCTTTGATTTTAACCGGGATATTTATGATGCGCAGCTACGGGTACAGTTTATTGCATTTATACGGCATAACCAGAAGTTTGATAATGCCGCTGCGCTTATTGCACAAATGGATAAAGACTGTGTAGAAGCGAAGAAGATTTTATAATGTGCTAATATGCCAATGTGCTGGTTTATGCACCTATCAACAAATACCAGCACATTAGCATATTAACACATCAGCACATTACTTAACTCATTACCTTATACATCAGCTCTTTCATTAACTCCCCATCCTCTACCCCACTATCATTAATACCTATACTGCGCAGATTATAGGTGTGCAATAATAAAATAGCTTTTTCTGTGCCTTCTGCACCGTACTGGCGGGCGGCCTGCATATAATCCTTTACAAAGAACGGGTGCACGCCCAGGGTGGATGCAATTTCTTTTTCCCCGCCTTTTACGCCAAAGATCAGGTTTACCTTACTGAAAAAGTTATACAGGGCAGGGATCACCATTTGTACCGGGCCGGCTTTGGGATTAGCAGCAAAATAATTAACAATGCGCATTACCTTAATAAAATCCTGCTGGCCTACAGCATTCTGCAGCTCAAATACATTGTATTCCTTGCTGATACCTACATATTTTTCAATATCCCCTTCATCGATCTTTTTTTCATTGGGCAGGTTTACCAGCAGCTTATCTATTTCATTGGCAATACGTGAAAGATCATTGCCAATATGATCTACCAGCAATATGCAGGCTTTCTGGGAAATAGCGCGGCCCATTTCCCGTACGTACACCTCCACCCAGCCGGGTAGCTGGTTATCGTATAGTTTTTTAGTGCTTAGCAGCACTCCCTTATCCTTTATTAATTTGGCCATTTTACTGCGCCCATCCAGCTTTCCCTGTTTATGGGCTACTACAAAAATGGTGGAATCCAGGGGGTGATCTATATAGGGCTCCAGCTTCAGCAGGTCGCGCATGGCCTGCGCTTCTTTTAATATAACTACCTGTTTTTCTGCAAACATGGGGTAACGGCGGCAGGCATTGATCACGGCGCTCCAGTCGGCATCTTTTCCATACAGCACAGTGAGGTTAAATCCTTTCTCTGCTTCATCCAGCAGCTTATGCTCGGCATAATCGATCACCTGGTCAATAAAAAAATCCTCCTCTCCTTCCAGCCAGTAAATGGATTTAAATTTCTTTTGCTTCCAATCTTTTAAAATATCCTGGTACTCCATGAGATGATTTACGGTTTGTAGCAGTGTTATACGATCACTACATCTTCTTCCTTTAAAATAGGCACTCCTTTAAAGCGCTGCAGCAATTGCCCTACGGCTACTACATCTTTCTGGCAATAGGTTGCAATGCGGGGCAGGTTACGTTCCTGCCAGTATACGCTGGCCACCATGCTGCCGTCTATATCATCCTTGGGGGTAGGAATGCCCAGGATGGTGGTGAGCAGCTTCAGGGAAGTATAGTTCTTATAATCCCCAAAGCGCCACAGGTGCAGGGTATCCAGCATAGGCACTTCCCAGGGTTTAAAACCATGCAGCTGCAGGCACGGGGGCAAAGATAGCTGATGGATAACAGAACGCCTACAGATGTATGGAATATCAAACTCCTTAATATTATGCCCGGCAAACAGGAAGCGCGGATGTTTGGCGCAAAACTTATTTACCAGGTCGAGGAAGCCGCTTAATACCACTTTTTCATCATCGTCATAAATAGATTTGATACGCAGCTGGTAACGGCCGCCTTCTATGGTGAAATAACCTGCTGAAATGCAGATCACTTTCCCAAACTCGGCAAAGATCCCTGCTTTTACGGCAAAGTCCCCGGCGCCTGTTGTTGAATCTGGCGCAGTTTTTGTTATTTTCTCCATCCAAAGGTGCTGAAGCGGCTCGGGTAAGTCGTCGAAACTAGCCACAGCGGGGGTTGTCTCTATATCCAGCAGTAATAACTGGTCTAATGCGATGTTAGGTAGCACTGAGGAAATCCTGTTTAAAAGTTTGTGAATTATAGAATTTTAAAAAGCTATTTTTGCATAATTATTTTTAACCATATAACAATTAAACATAAAACAAACAACTATGGCTGAGAACACATTTAACACGCCTGCTTCCGGATCATCCGGCTCTGAAAAACCGCGTAGCCGTAACGGACTTATATACGGAATTTTAATTGCAGCACTGGCGGGTACGTGGATCTATATGTTGTACGACAAAAATAAGACGAGCGAAACTATTGTACAACAAGGCACTCAGATCGATTCTATTTCATCATCAAGAGATGCATTACAGCAGGAATACAATGCTGCCAACGCACGTCTGGACGATTTGATCTCCCAGAACAGCCGGATGGACAGCCTGGTAAAAACCAAAGATAAAGAACTGGCTGATATGAAAGCCAGGATCCAAAGTATCCTGTCTAACAAGAACGCTACCCAGGGCGAGCTGGCTGAAGCCCGCAAGCTGATAGAACAAATGAAAACAAACATAGCCGGTTATCAGGAAACTATTGAACGCCTGGAAGGTGAAAAACTGGTACTGGCGGGCGAAAGAGATGTAGCCCGTAAAGAAAGAGATTCTGTAGGTACTGTAAAAGACAGCCTGAATAAAGAGGTGAACCTGGGTTCCGTATTACATGCCAGCAATATTAAGCTGCAGCCTTTACAAGTGAAAAAGAACGGTAAGGAAGTTGAAACCACCAAAGCTAAACGCGCAGATATGATGCGGGTTACCTTTGACCTGGATGAAAACAGGATCGCTCCTACCGGCGACAAAGAAATTTATGTAGCCATCTCTTCTCCCGACGGTTCTCCGCTGGCTGTAGAAGCACTGGGTTCCGGCCGTTTTAGCCTGGAAGATGGTACTGAGAAATTATATACTGCCAAGAAAACTGTTGCTTACACAAAAGGTGAAAAACAAACTGTAAGCATGGATTGGAAACAGAATTCCGATTTTAAACCGGGCGATTACAGCGTTGAGATCTATCACAACGGTTTCCGCATCGGACAAGGTAAAGTAAGCCTGAAGAAAGGCGGTTGGTTCTAGTTGATTTAGTTTTAGCCGATATAAAAAAAGGGATTGCCTATAACAGGCAATCCTTTTTTTTTGCTTAAAGCTGAAAGCCGAATGCTGATTTTGTTTTGTACCGCTTTTAGCTGTTAGCTTCGGTTTTATGTTCTGAAGCCGCTTTTCAGGTATTGGGAGCTACGGTAGATAGTATTGGTGGGCATTGGCAGCCCGGCATTCATGCAAGGCATTAAGCTTTTCCTTTCTGCTCAAATACTTTACGCCTCCGGCGTAAAGTATTTGAGCTCCGGCATAAGGTGTTCAGCGTTAGCGTTAAGCATTGAGCGTTTGGCATTCCACCCCATTTTGTTAATGATTAGTTATTGCCAAATCGTATATATGAAAATAAACCTAATTTGAACTTCTTTTTCTCCTATGTGACCGGATGTTGCTGTTGCTTAGCCTTGCTTTCAAAAGAAAACCAGTGCGTTCAACCTGCGTGAATAAAGAGGAAATCCAAGACTGAAAATAACCGGAGATACCTTAAAAAACCAAACTGCATGGCGGATTCCAAATCAGTGTACGTTATAGACGACGACGAAATTTTCCATTTTATTATCAGGAAGTTGTTTCTACAATGTGGTAAGGACCCCAATAACCTCGAAATCATTTCCTTTTACTCTGCAGAAGATGCATTGGAACAATTGCGCCGGCCCGGCCCCCTGCCCGCACTAATCATCGTGGACATTAACATGCAGCCCATGAACGGATGGGCATTTATGAAAGCTTTCGGAGAGCTAAAACATACCCTGCCAAAGCAGATCCCCATAATTATGTGCTCTTCTTCTATTGATGATAAAGATATACAGCAGGTGAATGATACGCCGGAGCTGGCCGCTTATATTACCAAGCCATTGGATAAAAAGAAGCTGGAGATTATTGAAAAATACCTGTAACAATGTATTAATGTGCTGATATGCTAATGTGCCGGTAGGTTATAAAAAAGCGAAAGTGCAGTCTTGGACTACACTTTCGCTTTTTATTCCGCTTAATATTTTACGCTCTATACAAACCAGCACATTAGCATATCAGCACATTAGCACATTAATTACGCCGGCTGCACGTTCATATACATCTCTTCACGGAGCGCTTTTACGCGCGCATCTTCCAGGTATTCATCAAAGGTGGTTAACCGGTCAATAATACCTTTAGGCGTAATTTCAATGATGCGGTTAGCTACGGATTGCATAAACGTATGGTCATGTGTGGTGAACAGCACAATACCTTTAAAGTTGTTCATGCTTTCGTTGAAAGACTGGATGGATTCCAGGTCCAGGTGGTTGGTAGGCTCGTCCAGTATTACTACGTTGGGATCCTGCAGCATCATACGGCTGGTCATACAACGTACTTTTTCACCACCGCTCAATACACTGGTCTTTTTCATGATATCATCACCGCTGAACAGCATTTTACCCAGGAAACCGCGCAGGAAGGGCTCATCCACATCCGTTATGTGCGGGGGTACAAACTGGCGTAACCAGTCCATCAGGTTCAGTGATTTATCTGTAAAGAACTTGGCGTTATCGTTGGGCAAATAAGCTTTGGTAACAGTGGTGCCCCATTCAAACTTACCGCTGTCGGCCTGCGCCTCTCCATTAATGATCTCAAAGAAAGTAGTAAGGGCCAGGTGGTCTTTAGACATGAAAGCGATCTTATCGCCTTTATTAACTGTAAAGCTTACATTGCTGAACAGGGTACGGCCGTCCACCGCTTTTTCCAGCTTCTCTACATTCAGGATCTGGTTACCTACTTCGCGCAGCTGCTTGAAGATGATACCCGGGTATTTACGGTTGGAAGGCTGGATCTCTTCGATCACCAGCTTTTCCAAAGCCTTTTTACGGGAAGTAGCCTGCTTACTTTTGGATGCGTTAGCGCTAAAGCGGGCAATGAAGTCCAACAGGTCTTTCCGCTTTTCTTCCATCTTCTTGTTCTTATCAGACATCTGGCGGGCTATCAGCTGGGATGATTCATACCAGAAGGAGTAGTTACCGGTGAAGATCTGGATCTTACTGCGGTCCACATCTGCCACGTGGGTACATACAGCATCCAGGAAGTGACGGTCGTGGGATACTACTATTACGATATTCTCATAGCCGCCCAGGAAGTTCTCCAGCCAGCCAATGGTTTCTACGTCCAGATCGTTCGTGGGCTCATCCAGCAGCAGGATGTCCGGGTTGCCGAACAGAGCCTGTGCCAGCAGCACGCGCACTTTTAAGCTACCGCTGATCTCTTTCATCAGCACACCGTGCATTTCTTCCTTCACCCCCAGGTCGCCCAGCAGGGCGCCTGCATCACTTTCTGCGGTGTAACCGTCCATTTCGCCAAATTCGCCTTCCAGCTCGCCGGCGCGTATGCCATCCTCTTCCGTAAAATCGGCTTTGGCATATATTGCATCCCGTTCCTTGGCTATTTCCCATAAACGCTTGTTCCCCATCAGCACGGTATTGAGCACGGTCACTTCGTCGAACTCAAAGTGGTTCTGTTTCAATACACTCATTCGCTCACCGGGGGTAATTTCCACGGTTCCCTTATTAGGTTCTATTTCCCCGGATAAGATCTTCAGGAAAGTGGATTTACCGGCTCCATTGGCCCCGATAACGCCATAACAGTTCCCTTTGGTGAAATTGAGGTTTACTTCGTCAAACAATACGCGCTTACCGTAAGAGAGCGTTACATTTTTAACACTGATCATGCTGGCTAATGAAATTTAAGGCGCAAAGTTACGAAATAGAGGCTAAAAAGCATATTACTTGAAAAAAGCAAATTCCGGGGCATTGCACAGGCAGGATATTTGATTAAGTAAGGGCATGATGCCTACTACCACCCCACATGAACAGGAAATGCGCAAAGAGCTGCGCCGCTGGCAAAAGCAGATGCAACGGGGGCCTTCCCTGCCGGGGCGGCTTGCCAAACGGCTGCAGGACCGTGTGAACAACTGGATCCCGGAGAAAGTACACAAGGCTTTTACGGTAGCCATTAAACAAATGACCCGGGCTGTGCTGTACGGCGCAAAATTTATGACCCCAGAACCCCAGCCGGTGCAGGACCTGGTGCTTACAGAGACTAAAGTGCTGGAACGGATCCGGTATTATAAGACCACCGCTGCCACAGAAGGCGCCCTGACCGGGGCAGGCGGCATATTATTAGGGCTGGCAGACTTTCCGCTGTTCCTGGGCATAAAAATGAAAATGCTGTTTGATATTGCGGCTTTATACGGGTTTGATGTGAAGGATTATAAAGAGCGCCTGTTCCTGCTGTATGTTTTCCAGGCTACTTTCTCCAGCCAGGAGCTGCGGAACAAAACCTATCCCCTGCTGGCCAACTGGGAGCAATACAGCAAAGAGCTGCCTCTTGATATTAATACTTTTGACTGGCGCCGCTTCCAGCAGGAGTACCGCGACTATATTGATGTTGCCAAGCTGCTGCAGCTAATGCCCGGTATTGGCGCCGTAGTGGGCGCGTATGCCAACCACCGCCTTACGGATAAATTGGGCCGCAGCGCTATGAATGCTTACCGTATGCGTTTATTAAAGGTTTAAGTATCTTTATCCCTCACTCACACTTCTAACGTATGACTACCTACGAGCAAATCTTTGAGAACAACAGGAAATGGGTGGCCAGCAAAACGGCTACCGATGCGGAATTCTTTGAAAAGCTGGCGCAGGAACAAAAGCCGGATTACCTGTACATTGGCTGCAGCGACAGCCGGGTGCCTGCCAATGAGATCATGGGACTGGATGCGGGCGAAGTGTTTGTGCACCGCAACATTGCCAACCTGGTGAACAGCATAGACCTGAATATTATGTCGGTGATCAACTATGCAGTACGGCACCTGGAAGTAAAGCACATTATTGTATGCGGGCATTATAACTGCGGGGGTGTAAAAGCGGCCATGCAGCCGCAGGACCTGGGCCTGCTGAATCCCTGGCTGCGTAACATACGCGATGTGTACCGCCTGCATATGGATGAGCTGAACGCTATAACGGATACCCATGCACGCTATAACCGGCTGGTGGAGCTGAATGTGCAGGAGCAATGCCTGAACGTAATAAAAACCGCAGCTGTGCAGCAATCTTATATTAACAAAGGCTATCCTACTGTACATGGCTGGGTGTATGACCTGCACAATGGTTTGCTGGTAGATCTGAAGATAGACTTTGAAGGTTTGCTGCATGAGATCCAGAAGATCTACGACCTAACAGGGAAAGGCATGCAGTTTTAATTACGGAATTGACAATTGACTTTATGGGGCCTATTGGCGTATTTGATTCAGGTTACGGCGGGTTAACGGTATTAAAGGAGATCATAGCCGAACTACCGCAATATGATTATTTATATTTAGGCGATAATGCCCGTACGCCTTATGGCAACCGCAGCTTTGATACCATACATGCGTATACGTTAGAATGCGTGCAGCATCTTTTCAGAATGGGCTGCCCGCTGGTGATACTGGCCTGCAACACAGCATCTGCAAAAGCGCTGCGTACCATTCAGCAAAAAGACTTACCTCATATTGCGCCGGACCGGCGCGTGCTGGGCGTTATACGGCCTACTACCGAGCTGGTAGGCACCTTAACGCAAACCGGCGAAGTGGGCATACTGGCTACCAACGGTACTGTAACATCCGAATCCTACCCGATAGAGATCAACAAATTTTTTCCGCAGGTAAAAGTGCACCAGGAGGCCTGCCCTATGTGGGTGCCGCTGGTAGAAAATAATGAGCATGAAAGCAGTGGTGCAGATTACTTTGTAAAAAAACACCTGGATCATATACTGGGCATAGCGCCTGATATTGACACGCTGGTGCTGGGCTGCACCCATTATCCTTTGCTGATGCAAAAGATAAAGGAACATTTGCCCGGCGGTATTGCTGTATTATCACAGGGTAAGATCGTAGCGCATAGCTTAAAAGATTATTTACACCGGCATCCCGAAATGGAAGTACGTTTAACCCAACAGGGAACGCAAAAATTCTATACTACAGATGATGCGCAGATCTTTGACCGGATGGCGGGGATCTTTTTTGGGAAAATGGTTAAGTCGGAGCATTTGGCGCTGTAGCGCAGTCCATGGTCGATGGTCCATAGTCCATGGCCTGCTGCGTATGTAAGGGTGTACAAGAATAAGCAAGTATTAATAAGGTTTATACTAAAAGAAAAGGCGGTTTATGCAACCGCCTTTTCTTTTAGTATTTCTATAGTGTAGCAGGCAATGGACTATGGACCATCGACTATCGACTAACCCCTTCCAGCTTCAGCAAAAACGCCTGTTCAAGGGCTGTTTTCTTTAATGCGGTAAACCGCCCGGAGGCGCCGCCATGGCCGGCTTCCATATCGGTTTTCATGAGCAGTAAGTTATGATCTGTTTTTAACTCACGCAGCTTGGCTACCCATTTGGCAGGCTCCCAGTACTGTACCTGTGAATCATGAAGGCCGGTGGTAACCAGCATATTGGGATAGGCTTTAGCTACCACATTATCATAGGGGGAGTATTGCTTCATGTACTCATATGCATCCTTGTTCTTAGGATTGCCCCATTCATCAAACTCACCGGTAGTAAGCGGAATGCTTTCATCCAGCATGGTGGTAAGCACATCTACGAACGGAACGCCTGCAATTACGCCATGCCAGAGGTCGGGCCGCAGGTTGGTTACAGCGCCCATCAGCAGGCCGCCTGCGCTGCCGCCCTGTGCATACAGGTGATCTGGCGAAGTGTAATGCTGCGCTACCAGATGTTCTGCACAGGCAATAAAATCGGTAAAGGTGTTCATCTTTTTAAACAGCTTACCATCCTCATACCAATAACGGCCCATTTCTTCACCGCCGCGGATATGCGCTATGGCAAAAGCAAAACCGCGGTTCAGCAAGCTTAAACGCGCGCTGCTGAAGGTAGGTTCTGTAGTAATACCGTAAGAGCCGTAGCCATACAGCAGCAGCGGATGCTTACCGTTCTTTTCAAATCCTTTTTTATATACAATAGAGATGGGCACTTTTACGCCGTCTTTTGCAGTGGCGTATAAACGCTCTGTTACATAATCTTTGGGATCATAACCACCCAGCACCTCTTGGCGTTTCTTTAACTCGCTTTTGCGGGTTTCCATATTATAATCGTAGGTAGAGGCGGGCGTGGTCATGGAGGTATAGCTGTAGCGCAGCTCTTTGGTATCCAGCTCCGGATTAATGCTAATGCCGGCTACATAGGCCGGTTCATCAAAGTGCAGGTAATGATCTTCGTGGTTTTGCAGGTTCATGATGTGCAGCTGTGAAAGGCCATTCTTACGCTCCGCCAGCACCAGGTATTCGCGGAACACTTCAAATTCTTCCAGCAATACATCTGCACGGTGAGGGATCACTTCTTTCCAGCTCTCTTTGGAAGTCTTATCCAGCGGGCTTTCCATCAGGCGAAAATTCTTTGCATCCAGGTTAGTGCGTATGTAAAAACGATCGTTGAGCGGTTCTATATCATACAACAGATCCTTCTGGCGCGGCTGAAAGATCCTGAAGCTGCCTTCGGGCCTGGATGCATCCAGTATGCGGTATTCGGCAGAGAGTGTGCTGGTAGCGGCGATCATGATGAACTGGCCGGATTTGCTGCGGCGTACCTCTACATCAAAGGTTTCATCTTTTTCCATGTACACCTGCTCATCCTTACCGGCTGCTGCGCCCAGCTTATGGCGCAGGATACGCTCCTCACGCAGTGTTTCGGGGTGTTTGCCGGTGTAAAAGAAAGTCTGGTTATCATTGGCCCATGCAACATCTCCGCTGGTTTCAGGAATGGCATCCGGTAAAATGTTGCCGGTAGCCAGCTCTTTTACCCGGATCACATATTTGCGGCGGCTTACCGTATCTACCCCAAAGGCCAGCAGGCGGTTATCGGGACTTACGGACAGGCCGCTTACATGGCAGTAGGCGTGCCCCTGGGCTACTTCATTTACATTCAGTATTACTTCTTCTGCTGCTTCCAGGCTGCCTTTTTTACGGCAGTAAATGGGATATTCCTTACCGGTTTCAAAACGGGTATAGTAATAATAGCCATTCTTCATGTAAGGGGCGCTGGCATCGGTTTCCATAATGCGGCCTTTCATTTCTTCATACAGGCTTTCCCGTAGTTTCTTCTCCGGTTGCATGATGGTGTCCAGGTAAGCATTTTCTGCCTGCAGGTAAGCGATCACTTTAGGATCGTTCCTGTCATTCATCCAGTAGTAATTGTCCGTGCGCGTATCTCCGTGTATGGTAAGCGTCTTGGGTATTTTTGGCGCTACCGGTGCTGGTACATTCGATTGTTCCGTCATAGTGTTCTTTTTCTCCTGACAGCCTAAAAGGCTAATGCATAATAATGCGGTAAAACCTGGCGTGTGCTTCATATAGGAATGTAAATTAAACAATTTGCATGCTTTCCGGGTTCCAGTGAATGGGCTGCTTTTTAAAGTAGCTTTCATTGGTAAGCAATGCCGGGCCGGCGGCGCGCAGGCCAAAGGTGGCGTCTTCCACAACGGCTTTGCCGGAGCGCATGGCTTCAAAGAAATTTATGAAATGATCCAGGCGGTCGTCATAACCGGCAGGTGCGGCGTACTTGCTTTCGGAGCGGTCTCCCTTGCGCATGGCTTCGGGATATTTGGTATTGTACTGCTGTACATAAGCTTCCTGCTGCGCCTTGGTGAAGGTGTTATATGTGTCCCAGCCGCCATAGCCGGGGGCTTCCGGCAGCTTGTGCTTTTTGATCTTGAAATCGTTCCAGCCCATTTCCAATACGCCTTCTGTTCCAATAAAACGGGTGTATTGCCCGCCGCCGCCGCCATCTGCAAAGTTCACCCGCAGGGTGGTCTGAAAGGCAGGGTGCACTTTGGTTTCTGGGTAGTCAAAAATAGCTATCACCACATCCGGCACATCGCGCCCATCTTTCCACTGTACTAAATTACCACTGGCAAAAACACGGGAAGGGCCTGTGGAGCCGGTAATGTAATGCAGGCCGGTGATCAGGTGCACAAACAGGTCGCCGGGAATGCCAGTGCCATAAGCCTGGTAATTACGCCAGCGAAAAAAGCGTACGGGATCAAAAGGTATTTTGGCGGTATCTTTTAAGAAGGTGTCAAAGTCAACGGTTTGGGGGCTGGCATCCGGTGGTATGGAATACTGCCAGGCGCCCAGCGCATCGTGCCGGTCGTAGCAGGCCTCTACTACATTCAACTGCCCTATTTCGCCGGCCTGGTATCTTTTACGTGCTTCTACCATGGCTATGCTGCTTACACGCTGGCTGCCTACCTGGAACACTTTGCCGGTGCGCTTTTGCGTGGCTATTACCTGGTGCCCTTCCGCTATCTGCTGCACCATGGGTTTTTCGCAATACACAGCTTTACCTTTTTCCATTGCGTAAATGGAAATAGTATCATGCCAATGGTCCGGCGTTGCTACTATTACCGCATCAATATCCTTGCGGTCCAGCAGCTCCCGGTAATCGCGGGTAGTAAATACATTGCTGCCATATACTTCCTTTACTTTCTGCAGGTGACCATCGTACAGGTCAGCAGCGCCAACAAACTCCACACCGGGCACTTTCAGCGCGGTATCCACATCGCCAAAGCCCATAATGCCCATACCTACGCAGGCCAAGCGGATCTTATCGTTAGCGGATATACGTTTTTCAGGTTGCAATATATGTATATGTTCCCTGCCCAGGGATGCCAGGGGGCCGGCGCCTAATAAAGCAGCGGTACTGCCCAATTGCCGGAGGAATTTTCTGCGGGAGTTGTCAGACATAACGTTCCTGATTTTAGGTTAGACGTGGATAGACTGTATAATAATAACGAAAAAAACGGAACTTATGTAAACGCTCCGGAGGAGTGGTAAAAACAAAACAGGCTGCCCCGTTTATAGCGGGACAGCCTGCGGCTTATAATATTCACCTGGGGCCTTACCTATTTTTCATAGGTAAAACCGGCGCGGATAAACTCGCGGTTCAGGCGTGCAATGTTAGTGAGGGAGATCTCTTTCGGACATTCTGCTTCGCAGGCGCCGGTGTTGGTACAGCTGCCAAAACCTTCTTTGTCCATTTGAGCTACCATGTTCAGCGCACGGGTAGCTCTTTCCGGCTCACCCTGCGGCAGCTGGGCCAGCTGGGATACTTTAGCAGATACGAACAGCATGGCAGATGAGTTCTTACATGCTGCCACGCAGGCGCCGCAACCAATACAGGCTGCTGCTGCAAATGCGGCATCGGCTTTATCTTTCGGGATGGGAATAGCATTCGCATCTACCGCGTTACCGGTGTTTACGGAGATATAACCACCTGCTTCAATAATGCGGTCAAAGGCGCCACGGTCTACCGTCAGATCTTTCAACACCGGGAAAGCCTCTGCCCTCCAGGGTTCTACGGTAATGGTATCGCCATCTTTAAAGGCGCGCATGTGCAGCTGACAGGTTGTAGTACCTGCCCAGGGGCCATGTGCACGGCCGTTGATATGCATGGAACACATACCGCAAATACCTTCACGGCAGTCATGGTCAAATGCTATCGGTTCTTTACCCTCGTTGATCAGGCGTTCATTCAACACATCGAACATTTCCAGGAAAGACATTTCAGAAGAGATATCTTTTACCTGGTAAGTTTCAAAACCACCCTGAGCTTTTGTATTTTTTTGCCTCCACACTTTTAATGTGAGGCCCATGGTATAATGTTCCATTGTTATGGCTGTATTATCAATTATTAATTATTTGTATGAGCGCTGAGTAGGTTTACACTCTTCAAATACGAGTGCCTCCTTATGCAATTCGTAGGCGCTGTCACCTTTGTATTCCCAGGCAGCTACGTAGCTGAAGTTAGCATCGTCGCGCAGCGCTTCTCCTTCATCCGTCTGCGATTCTTCGCGGAAGTGGCCCCCGCAGGATTCGCGGCGGTTCAGGGCATCAATACACATCAGCTCACCCAGCTCCAGGAAATCGGCTACACGGCCTGCTTTTTCCAGCTCGGGATTAAGCTCGTTGGCTTCACCGGGTATACGCACATCTTTCCAGAACTCGGCGCGCAGCGCTTTGATCTCTTCAATGGCTTCTTTTAAACCCTGCTCATTACGGGCCATGCCGCATTTCTCCCACATTATCTTACCCAGCTTTTTGTGGAAGTGATCCACGGACTTGCTGCCTTTAATACTCATTAAACGGTTGATGGTTTCCTGCACCTGCTTTTCTGCTTCCACAAAGGCCGGATGGTCTGTGGGAATAGCTTTGGTACGGATCTCATCGGCCAGGTAGTTACCAATGGTGTAAGGTATTACAAAGTAACCATCGGCCAGGCCCTGCATGAGCGCGGATGCACCCAGGCGGTTAGCGCCGTGGTCAGAGAAGTTAGCTTCACCTAAAGCATATAAACCGGGTACGGTGGTCATCAGCTCATAATCCACCCACAGGCCGCCCATGGTATAGTGCACGGCAGGGTAAATGCGCATAGGCACTTCATATGGATCTTCGCCGGTGATCTTGGCGTACATATCGAACAGGTTACCGTATTTCTCTACTACTACTTCTTTACCCAGCTGGCGGATCTGATCCGGTGTTGGGTTATGCAGCCCGCGTTTGCCGGCTTCTATTTTGCCATAACGTTCCATGTTAGCGGCAAAATCCAGGTATACGGCCTGTTTGGAGCTACCTACGCCATAACCGGCATCGCACCTTTCTTTGGCGGCACGGGAGGCCACATCACGCGGTACCAGGTTACCAAAGGCAGGGTACCTTCTTTCCAGGTAGTAATCCCTTTCGTCTTCAGGTATATCTTTTGGTTTACGGTTGTCGTCTTTTTTCTTAGGCACCCATATGCGGCCGTCGTTACGCAGTGATTCTGACATCAGCGTTAATTTGGACTGATGATCACCGGAAACGGGGATACAGGTTGGGTGGATCTGTGTAAAGCAGGGATTACCAAAGAAAGCGCCTTTTTTAGTTGCTTTCCATGCTGCGGTTACGTTAGATCCCATAGCGTTGGTAGACAGGTAGAACACGTTACCATAACCGCCGCTGCACAGCAGCACGGCATGGCCAAAGTGACGTTCCAGCTTACCGGTGGTAAGGTCGCGGGCAATGATGCCGCGGGCTTTACCATCTATCTTCACTATATCCAGCATTTCATGGCGGGTGTACAGGGTTACGTTACCCAGGGCTACCTGCCGCTCTAATGCGGAGTAGGCGCCTAACAACAGCTGCTGGCCGGTTTGGCCTGCTGCATAGAAAGTACGTTGTACCTGTGTACCGCCAAAAGAGCGGTTGCTTAACAGGCCGCCATATTCACGTGCAAAGGGTACACCCTGTGCCACGCACTGGTCTATAATATTAGCGCTTACCTCTGCCAGGCGATGCACATTGGCTTCGCGGGCACGGTAATCGCCACCTTTTACGGTATCATAAAATAAACGGAAAACGGAATCACCATCATTCTGGTAGTTCTTGGCAGCATTAATACCACCCTGTGCTGCAATACTGTGCGCACGGCGGGCACTATCCTGAAAGCAGAATGCTTTTACCTTGTATCCTAATTCGCCTAAAGAGGCCGCTGCTGAAGCGCCTGCCAGGCCGGTACCCACAATGATTATTTCCAGACTGCGTTTGTTAGCCGGGTTCACCAGCTTACAATGTCCTTTATAATCTTCCCATTTACTATTTAACTGGCCGGCAGGAATTTTTGCATCCAACATAATATGTCAAAAATTTGAGAGTAAAGCTTGAAATTATTTGAAAAATATTACCACCGGAATAGCAGCAAAACCAATAGGGATCAGGATGCCAAACAACCATACCCCTATGAAATTAATTAAGCCGTTGTATTTAACATGGTTTAAACCAAAGGTCTGGAAGGCGCTCCTGAAGCCGTGGATCAGGTGAAAGGATAAACCGATCATACCGATCACATACAAGGCTACCAGCCAGCCTTCCTTAAAGGCATACTGTACTGTGGTATACAGGTCTTTTACCGGTTCGCCGGTGGCTTCGTAGTTAATGGTGGGTACATTGCCGAAGTGGAATTTCCACCAGAAATCGGCCAGGTGAATAATGATGAAAATGAGCAGGATGCTGCCCATAATAGCCATCTGGCGGCTAAACCAGGAAGAGGTTTGGTTACCCGGGTTTATCGCATATTTCACCGGGCGGGCCTTACGGTTACTGAAAGTAAGCTGCAGGGCAATAATGGCGTGCAGCAGGATCACGATCTTTAAGCCCCAGGCAATAAACTGGATCAGGCTGTTGTGCCCCATGAAGGCAGCATAGCTGTTAAAAGCCTTGCCTCCATCGTTGTACAGCAGCTGGACGTTACCGGCCAGGTGCACCAACACGAAGCTGCAAAGGAAAAAACCGGTAGCGCCTACTAATAATTTCTTGCCAATAGAGGTATCGAAGAATTGTGACCACTTCATATAAAATACTGAGCTTCCTTATAAGTAATATGATGAAATTCCTAAATGTCGGGCAAATTTAACGCAGGAAAAGTTAAAAGCAAATGATATTTCTCAGTTTTAGCTAATTAAGTCCATGGCCCATAGCCGATGGTCCATGGAAGTTTCCCATATATCAGCTTTGCGTGCATAATAGCTTCGTGTACAACGCTATGGATTATGGACCATGGTCTCTTCAATCTACTCCAGCCGCCGCATCATAGCATTATCGATGAGATTATAGAGGTGCTGGGGCTGGTAGGTTCTCCATTTGTCGTTTTCAAGCAGGTGTACGTAGTTGTCCAGGTGGGCCTTCACAAAGTCGTGTTTGGTTTGTTCGGGCATGTTCAGGCTCACGATCCAGCCGCCTTCGTCCTTAATATCATCCCACCACTCCTCATAATAACAATCGTCTGAGGAATGAAAGTTCATGACATTTTCTGTAATGAGAATGAATTTGTTAATGCCTTCGGCTACCATGAGGTCTATGATCTCCCTTTTCAGGGTCATAACATCATTTTCAATGGCATCATTCCATTCTCCCAACAATTCTATAATGGCAAAATTGAACTGGTAATCTGCAAATAATACTTTCAGATACAGTGTGCGGGAGCCAAAATCGTCCCACTGCGGATGTACGTAATAGTTATATACGGTATTGGTAAATTCAAACTCGCTGTACTCCCTGCCATAGAAAGGCGATAGCTCATCTTCTTCCGCTGCGTACAAATGCCGCCAGTTATAATATGGTTCTATATCGTGCATGGGCTCTCAATCTACTCTCCTAAAGTTACGCCATCTTACTATATTCTTCCACCGCCTTTCTGACACTGCCGGCCTTTAAAAGCAGGTCTTTAGCGGCCTCATACTCAGTGAGCTGCAGCTTTTCCATCAGCATTTTCACGCCTCTGTCTACCAGCTTATCATTGCTCAGCTGCATGTTCACCATTTTATTATCCTCTACCCTTCCCAGCTGGATCATTACTGCGGTAGAGATCATATTTAATACCAATTTTTGCGCGGTGCCGCTTTTCATACGGGTGCTGCCGGTTACAAACTCGGGGCCTACCACGACTTCTATGGGATAATCGGCGGCGGCGGATAAGGGCGCGCCGGCATTACAGCATATGCTGCCGGTAACCACTCCCTCCTGCCTGCACTTTTGCAGGGCGCCAATTACATAGGGTGTGGTGCCGCTGGCGGCAATACCTATTACCACATCTTTTTCTGTAACGTTAAATTCCTGCAGGTCTTTCCAGCCCTGCTCCCGGTCGTCTTCTGCAAACTCCACTGCCTTGCGGATGGCGGCATCCCCACCGGCAATAATGCCTATTACCAAACCATGCGGTACGCCAAAAGTAGGCGGGCATTCCGATGCATCCACAATGCCTAAACGGCCGCTGGTACCGGCGCCCATGTAAAACAGGCGGCCACCGGCCAGCATCTTATCGGCGATGGCTGCTACCAGCTTTTCTATCTGCGGAATTACTTTTGCTACCGCCTGGGGTACTGTTTGATCTTCTTTATTAATATTGGTCAGGATCTCCGCTACGGTCATCTTTTCCAGGTGGCGATAGTGGGAAGCTTGCTCCGTTACTCTTACAAAGGACATTTCTATTTTAGATTGTAGATTTAAGACTATGCTGCTTACAGCTTACTTTTTTACGCCTGCTTCCTCATGGTATTTTATTAAACCATCCATAGGGTTGCGTAATACAGATCCCAGCTGCAGCTCATACAGCTCGCACAGGGCCTGCAGCACATCCCGGAAATGCCAGGCTATGCTACCGGTAAAATGCAGCGGATGCGTCCAGCTTTCGCTGTACTTATAAATATGGTTAAAGAAAAAATCGTTCAGACCATCTTCCAGTATATTCTCTACTATAAAATGCCCGCGGTTCTCGCCCAGGAACACGGAAAAGCCGGCCAGGTAGCGGTTAGCCATGGGTTTACGGTACACATTTTCCAGGATCTCGTCTTTGTTGGTACGGTACTTTGCATCAAAGCGCATTTGCAGCTCGTCGTCAAAAGAATTATAACAATAATACTGCAGCAGCTTGCGGCCCAGGTAAGCGCCACTCCCCTCATCGCCCAGTATAAAGCCCAGGCCGGGGTTATTATGTGCAATACGTTCACCGTCGTAATAACAGCTATTGGAACCGGTACCCAGTATGCTGGCTATGCCGGGACTATGCTGGCATAACGCGTGCGCAGCGGCCATCAGATCGTGCGATACCGCAATATTTGCATGGGGCCATACGGCGCCCAGGGCTTCCTGCATGATCTGTATACTTCTGGGCTGCGAACAGCCGGTACCGTAGTAAAAGATCTCTTCTACCTCTACCCCCGGGGGCATTTGCGGCTTCAGCTCCTTTTCCAGCACCTCACGCACCTGCTGGGTGTTAAGGAAAAAAGGACTAATGCCCTGTGTTTGATAACGGAAATGATCACTTGGAGTTAACAGGCTCCAGTCTGCCTTGGTAGAACCACTATCCGCTATCAGCTTAACCTTTACAGGCATATCCGTTGATTTATGAAATTAATGTAGCAGAATATAATTATGCTATTTTTGTCACAATTTAAACAAATCGGCCAATTTATAATTTTAGATTTACGATTTCAGATTTTAGATTTGATAATGCGTTCTCCGCTTCAGGTGAATCTAAAATAGTAAATCCAAGACCGTAAATTGATTGGGGCTCAAACAGGAATTATGTCAAACAATAGAAAGCTGAATGTTTTTTTACCCCTCTTATTTGCAATCGTGCTGGCGTTGGGAATGTACTTGGGTCATAAAATGCCCGGAGCGCAAAGTGGAAGCACCGTACTTTTTAACCGGGGTAGCCGCAGCGCTTTACAGGAAACCATGGACCTTATTAAAGTAAAATACGTGGATACCTTAAAGGTAGATGATCTGCAGCAGGAAGCTATAGACGGCTTATTATCCCACCTGGATCCGCATTCCATATACATACCCCCTACCAACCTGGCCGAAGTGAATGAGGACCTGGAAGGCAATTTTGAAGGTATTGGCGTGGAGTTTAACATTACAGATGATACCGTGAATGTAGTGGCAGTGCTGGCCGGCGGTCCTTCTGAAGCAGCGGGGGTGTTAACAGGCGATAAGATCATTAAGGTGAATGACAGCCTGCTGGTAACCGGAAGCGGCATTACATCCGACAAGATCCGCAAACTGCTGCGGGGACCTAAAGGATCTGAAGTAAAAGTGACCATGCTGCGCCGTAACAAACTGGTGGACATCCGGATCAAACGCGGCGTAATTCCCTTGTACAGCGTGGATGCCAGCTACCTTATTACACCCAAGATAGGTTATATTAAGATCAGCAAATTTGCGGCTACCACTTACCAGGAGTTTATGGATGCGCTGCGCAAGCTGCAAAGGCAGGGTATGGAAAAGCTGGTAATAGACCTGCGCCAGAACCCCGGCGGCTTCCTGGATGCTGCTACCCGTATTGCCGATGAGGTGCTGGATGGTAATAAGCTGATCCTTTATACTAAAGGTAAAAGCTACCCGCGTACAGATTACAAATGTGAAAAGCCCGGGTTGTTTGAAAAAGGCGCCCTGGCGGTGCTTACGGACGAAGGCTCCGCCTCTGCCAGCGAAATACTGGCCGGCGCTATACAAGACTGGGACCGCGGGGTGATCATAGGCCGCCGTACTTTTGGCAAGGGCCTGGTGCAGGAACAGTTTGACCTGAGCAACGGAGGTGCGTTAAGGTTAACCGTGGCGCGTTATTACATTCCCTCCGGCAGAAGCATTCAAAAATCTTACAGCAACGGCCGCGAAGCTTATGATGAAGATATTATGAACCGCTATACGCATGGAGAGCTGTTGAACAAAGACAGTATTAAACAGGCAGATACCATCCCGTATAAAACGGCCAAAGGCCGCGTGGTATATGGCGGCGGCGGTATTACCCCGGATATATTTATACCTTTTGATACTTCGCGCTTTTCTGCGGTATTAACGGAGATGTACACACGTAATACCTTCAGCAACTTTGCCTACAAGTATTACAATACCCACCAGGATGTGCTGAACCGTTATAAAGATGCATCCGGATTTACCCGGCAGTTTACGGTAACGCCGGAGCTGTATAATGATTTCCTGAGCTATGCCCGTAAAGACAGCATTCGTACAGAACGCGTAACGGCTAAGGATGAAACAGAGATCCGCGACCGTATTAAAACCATGCTGGCAAGGCAGCTATACCGTACTGAAGGTTTTTATGAAGTGATCAATGCCGGCGATCCGCTGGTAAAACGTGCAGTAACGGAGTTGGAGAAAGCGAAAGAATAGATTAACATTTATAATGGGGCTGACCAAAAAGAATGTAAAATGTAAAATTTTAAACCGACGAAGGAGGTTCATAGAGGCCATTGAAAAGACTTTATGAACGAGATAAATCATAAATGTAAAAGTGGAATGCCGCGATTCCAAGTACAGGCTTATATTCGCGGCATTCCACTTTTACATTTTAAATTTTACATTTATGATTTTACATTCTTTTTAGCCAGCCCCTTATTTACGTCATCTGCTAAAAAACAAAGGCCATTCCTTCCGGAACGGCCTTTTAATAACTTCTTGCAAGAAAGCTACGAACTTCCTACACAATTAGTGATGTGCAGCGCTATCAGCAGCGGGAGCAGCAGTTGTGTCAGCTAAAGTTGAATCAGGAGTAGCTACTGAAGAATCAACGGGAGCAGCAGACAGGGTGTCAACAGCTGTAGTTGTAGAATCAGTAGTTTCTGAAGATGCACCGCTGTTACAAGCTACGAAGGTCATACCTGCAGCGATGGCGAACACGAATAATTTTTTCATACTCTGTAAGTGATTAGTTTTAAGATCACGCAAATTTATATAAATAAATTTGAATATAAAATATGTATTTTTATAATGTGTTATTCTTGTGGACTTTCTCCCCAGTTTCTACTTTTTCCTGAAGAATATTCTCAAAGGAACGCCTTGAAAATCAAAATTTGAGCGTAGCTGGTTCTCCAAATAGTTCCTGTAAGGCGGTTTCACATCATCCGGCAAATTGCAGAAAAAGGCAAAAGCGGGGGTATGTGTAGGCAGCTGCGTTACATATTTAATACGTATAGGCGTGCCCCTTACTACCGGCGGGTGGTAAGATTCAATGGCCTTTAACATAACATCATTCAGCTTGGAAGTAGGTATTTTCCGCTGGCGGTTGTCGTATACCTTCAGGGCTTCTTCTATAGCTTTGAAAATGCGTTGTTTTTCCGGTACGGAGGTAAAAATGATGGGCACATCAGAGAAGGGCGCCAGTCTTTTCTTCAGCTCCGCCTCATAATCGCGGGCGGTATTGGTTTCCTTTTCTATCAGGTCCCATTTATTTACCAGCACCACCATGCCCTTACCTTTTTTCACAGCCAGGCTAAAAATGGCGAGGTCCTGCGCAGTAATGCCTTTGGTGGCATCCAGCAGCAGCAGGCACACATCCGCATCGTCCATGGCTTTAATGGCGCGGATCACGGAATAAAATTCAAGATCTTCATGCACCTTATTCTTGCGGCGTACACCGGCAGTGTCTATCAGCACAAAATCTTTCTGAAACAGCTTGTAGTGGGTATGGATGGTATCGCGCGTAGTGCCCGGAATATCGGATACAATGTTGCGTTCCTCTCCTACCAGTGCATTCAGCAAAGATGATTTACCTACGTTGGGCTGGCCGATGATGGCTATTTTAGGCAGATCGCCGTCTTTGGGTTCTGCCTGCAGCTCTTCCGGGATTATGGCGGCCACCTCATCCAGCAGCTCACCGGTACCGCTACCGGTAATGGAGGAAAGGAAGAAGATCTTTTCAAAGCCCATGCTGTAAAATTCGGTAGCTTCCAGCAGGCGATCCCCGTTATCTACTTTATTGATAACCAGGAACACCGGTTTGGAGGAACGGCGTAACATATCTGCTACTTCCGCATCCAGGTCGGTAATGCCGGTAGTTACATCGCACATGAACAGCAGCACGTTGGCTTCTTCCATGGCTATTTTCACCTGCTTGCGGATCTCCCGCTCAAAAATATCTTCACTATTGGCTACAAAACCACCGGTATCTATTACGTTGAACGTTTTACCGTTCCAGTCGGCAATACCATACTGACGGTCGCGGGTAACGCCGCTTACATCATCCACGATGGCTTTGCGCTGCTCCAGCAAACGGTTGAACAGGGTAGACTTACCCACATTTGGACGACCGACGATGGCGACTGTAAATCCTGACATAACTTATTTAATTACGAATTTCTTAATTACGAATTACGAATTATGATTGCGTAGACCTATTCGTAATTCGTAATTAAATAATTGAACATTGATTAATATCCGTATTCCCTTAGGAACGTTTCATTATCCCGCCACTTGCTTCTTACTTTTACAAACAGCTCCAGGAAAACTTTTTGTCCTATGAACTTTTCGATATCCTGGCGGGCCAGGGTACCTATCTGGCGGATTGATTTTCCTTTTTCTCCCAGGATGATGGCTTTCTGCGTTTCGCGTGTTACTACTATCTCTGCGGTGATCTTTACCAGCGTTTGTTTTTCCTGGTACTGGGTTACAACGACGGTTGTATGGTAGGGAATTTCTTCCTGAAACAGCTGGAAGATCTTTTCGCGGATCATCTCGCCTACAAAAAAGCGTGTAGACTTATCCGTTAAGGTATCGTCCGGGTAAAAAGGTTCGCTTTCCGGCAGCAGGGCTACGATCTGGTTCAGCAGCTCGGGGATGCCTTTTTTCTGCACGGCAGAGATGGTGACCACTTTTGCTTTGCCCCAGGCTTCGCACTGGGCCTGCACCGCAGCCAGCGGTTCCTTTTCGAGCACATCCATTTTGTTCAGCACCAGGATGCAGGATGCTTTGAGCTTCAGGGAATCAAACAGCTCCAGGTTCTCTGCCACGTTATCTTTCACATCCATGATCAGCAATGCTACGTCTGCATCTTCCAGGGCGGATTTTACCGCGCCCATCATTTTCTCATGCAATTTGTACTTTGGATCGATGATGCCGGGGGTGTCTGAAAAAACGATCTGGTATTCCGGCGCGCTTACTATGCCGGTAATGCGGTGGCGGGTGGTTTGTACTTTCGGGGATATAATAGCCAGCTTTTCACCTATGAGGGCGTTGAGCAGGGTACTTTTACCTGCGTTGGGCTTACCGAAAATATTTACAAATCCTGCTTTGTGCATTGCTGTAATTTTTTCCGTCAGGGTTTATAAGGCCGTAACGAAATAAAATAAAAAAAGCCGAATTACTCCGGCTTTTTAAATGTTTTTGTAGTGATGAGAGGCTATTGAACTTCCGGCCACCGACCTACGGATGTCTTATTTCTCTCTTAAACAAAAAATCCCGACCTCTGCCGGGACTTCTCTTTTGTAGCGAGGAGAGGATTCGAACCTCTGACCTTCGGGTTATGAGCCCGACGAGCTACCTCTGCTCTACCTCGCAATGTGGGTGCAAAGGTAAGGGGATGATTTATTACTGCCAAATCTTTTTCAAAAAAAGTTTGAAGCCGCGGCTTTTTTCTTGTTTCACAGAAACTGTTTGGCAGCTATCATATACTTTATTAAATTAATAACTCACAAGCGTGCCTATGGCGAAACAATCTTCCTTAACCCTAACCGTCCCAAATCCGTGCCAACAGGCATGGAATGAAATGACACCGAATAACGAGGGGCGCTTTTGCAATCATTGTAATAAAACAGTGATAGACTTTACGCAGCTTACAGATGAACAGGTTGCTGCTGTTTTTAAAAACACCAGCGGCAAGGTCTGCGGGCGTTTTACTGCTTCGCAACTGGATCGCGATCTGCTTACTCCGAGGATAACCCACCACAATCCTTTTATTTCAGCTGCGGTGATGACGGCGGCGCTTGTTACTGCAGCTATCAACAGTGATGCGCAGGTGGATAAGCCTGTTATACGGTGCGCACAAAAACCAGGAATGGTAACGAATGCGGCGGAGTCAACTTCAACAGCTCCTGTTACGAAAAGAGATACTATTCCCACAAGCGATATTATACGTACGGTTAGCGGGAAAATTACAAACAGTACCGGAGCTCCACTACCCGGGGCAACTGTTTTGCTCAGTAATACTCAATCCAATGTTGTTACTGATACAACCGGACGGTTCAGGATCAATATACCTGAAAACCTTGCCGGCACAACTAGTACACTAATATTTTACTGTATAGGGTATGAGGGAAAGGAGGTACCGTTAACCGGTACAAAAGAACAGTTTGATAACCTGGAAGTGGTTATGCAGGCGTCTTCAACTACGCTCCCGGGAGATGTAGTAGTTGCAGGTGGTGCTTTTGTTCGCAAGCGGAACCTGTGGCAAAGAGTGAAGTACTTTTTCCATAGATGATCTGATGTTTGACCGCTTTGGCAAAAATTTAGGCTGGAGCCTTAATTAGGTATGAATTAAGGCTCCAGCCTAAATTAAAAAATGCTTGCGCTTATTGCCAACTTAAAAGAAGATCAGCCCTGGAAAAGGCCGGATCGTTTGTCATATTACTATCCTAATCTTCAATAACTTAACCGCAACATAAAATAAGACCGGCCCTCGACAAGGCGGGTCGTCTATTAATTGTTACAACTCAAATCCTGACCGGCTAACCCCTTAACCGGTCAGTTACCATAACACCAACCCTTAAAAAGGCCGGCCTGTTCTATGAACTATAATCAACTACTTTACTGCCGGCTTTCCCGGCAGCTATAGAAATACGTTAATAGCTTAAGTAAACCAGCTTTTGAAAAAGCTGGTCTTTTCATTCTATGTAAAACATAATCCTCAAATAAACCAAATCCATGTGCCGGCTTCCCGGCAACATGCTCATAAATAACCCACCAACCCTGGAAAAGGCCGGCCTATTTAACACATATGATATGGAAACCAAACTTCCAGGCTGACGCTTATACGCCAGCTGCAATATTTTAATAGCATAAGGTAATACCGGCCCTGGACAAGGCCGGCCGGTTAAATGAACAAACCATTGAACAAAAAATTCCCTACTACCGGTTATCCCGCAGCAGTATATAACAAGCTAATAATAGTCTGGGAATGCCAACTCTGGAAAGAGCCGGCCCATTATGCTATGAATTACATAACACCTCTAAAACGGTAAATCGTCTGCCGGTTGTTCCTGCAGGTCTTCGTCTAAAATGCCTGCGGTGGCAGCTTTGGAGTGATCATCATGACGACGGCCGTTTAACAGCTGCACGTTGTACACACGCAGCCTTAACTGGCCAATAGCTTCACCGGCGCTGTTCTTATAAGCATCTGATACCGGTGTACCTTCTACATACACTTGTGTGCCCTGCGTTAAATAAGGGGCCATGTTCACACGATCCCAGAGGGCACAATCTACCCAGGTAGTTCTTTCCTGGGGCACGCCTTGCTGACTTTTGAAACGCTCTGTGTGAGCAACGCTGAAGCTTAATACGGTTTTTCCTGCGGCTTCTCTCTGTACAGCATCTTTGCCGAGATAGCCAATGATCTGGAGTTTAATCATTAGTTAAAATTTAAATGGTCGGTTAACGATATGGTTAACTCGTTAAAAAATAGGGTGAATTAAAAATCGAGAGAGAGATGCGGGATGGAAATTAATGCAAAATAATTAACCGGAAAAATTTTTTCTTTTTTTTAATACTGCAGATATAACTTTGTGCTGTTATAATAATTCAACTAAAGGGGTGCCTTACTGTCAGGCTGAGATCACACCCATTGAACCTATGACCAGGTAATGCTGGTTAGGAAAAACATAGCAATGAAACAATCCTTACTTCTTTTGTGGCTGCTTGTCAGCACTACTGTGCTATATGCACAAAGAACTATTTCAGGTACTGTTACTGATAAAACCAAAGGCCAGCCATTAACAGGCGTTTCCATTATTATTCAGGGCAACAATAACAACGGCGTGCTTACGGATGCTCATGGCCGGTACCAGTTGAAAGTACCGTCCAAAGGCAGCTACCGCCTGCAGGCCAGCTACCTGGGCTACCGCACTTATATTACTACGCTGCAAGGCAGTGATGCTGTGAGCGAGCTGAATATACCTCTGGAAGAGACCGGGTTATTTGTGCAGCCGGTGGAGATCAGCAGCCTGCGCGCCGGTAAGAACGCGCCTTTTACTACTTCCAGCTTAAACGCAGAAGATATTAAAAAGCAAAACCTTGGGCAGGACCTGCCGCTGCTGCTGAACCAATTGCCCGGAGTTGTTACCAATTCCGACGCAGGTAACGGCATTGGCTATACGGGATTACGGGTGCGCGGTTCTGATATTACCCGTATTAATGTTACTGTAAATGGTATCCCTATTAACGATGCAGAATCATCCGGGACTTTTTTTGTGGATATGCCCGACTTTGCCTCTTCTGTAAACAGCATACAGCTGCAACGGGGTGTAGGTACTTCTACCAACGGGGCCGGGGCTTTTGGCGCATCCCTGAACCTGAGCACCAATGAATTCCGGGATAAAGCCTATGGAGAGATCAGCAACAGCTACGGCTCATTTAACAGCTGGAAACATACGGTAAAAGCCGGTTCCGGTTTGATCAATGATCACTTTACGATTGATGCGCGTTTGTCCAAGATCAGCTCTGATGGCTATATAGACCGGGCCAGCTCTGACCTGCATTCTTTTTATACCTCTGCTGCCTATATTTCTAAAAAGACGGCCATTCGCCTGAATGTATTTTCCGGTAAGGAAAAAACCTACCAGGCCTGGAACGGGGTACCGGAAGCGCTGCTGCATACAGACCGTACCTATAACTCTGCCGGTACGGAGAAACCCGGTGCGCCTTACGATAATGAAACAGATAATTATCAACAGGACCACTACCAGCTATTCCTGAACCAGGAAATAAATTCAACGCTGAACTTTAACGTGGCCCTGCATTATACCAAAGGCAAAGGTTATTATGAGCAATACAAAGCACAACAGCTGTTTAGCGATTATGGGCTTAGCTCACCGGTGATAAACGGACGGCTGGTAGATACTACAGACCTCATTCGCCAGCTATGGCTGGATAATGATTTTTATGGTACTGTTTTCTCTGTGAACGGTACAGGCCAAAAGCTGAACTGGAGCTTAGGCGGCGGCTGGAACCGCTATGAAGGCGGTCATTACGGCAAGATCATCTGGGCACAGTATGATATTGATAAAGACCATAAGTATTACGACCTGGATGCTGTTAAAACCGACTTTAACATTTACTGGAAAGGCGAGTTTAAATTAACGGAAGCCGTGCGCCTGTTTGCCGATCTGCAATACCGCACCGTACGTTTTAACATAGATGGTTTTGAGGATAATCCTACGTTAATTCAACACAATACCTATAATTTCTTTAATCCTAAAGCGGGCATTTATTATTACCTGAACACCAGCAGCCAGTTGTATGCTTCTTATTCCATCGGTAATAAAGAGCCTAACCGCGATGATTTTGAAGCCGGGCTTACCCAAACGCCTAAACATGAGAACCTGCAGAACATAGAGGCAGGTTATGTGTTCCGTAATAACCGTGTGAATGTGCAGGCCAATGCCTATTACATGTATTATAAGAACCAGCTGGTGCAAACCGGTAAGCTGAATGATGTAGGCGCCTATACACGTACCAATATCCCTAAAAGCTACCGCGCCGGTATAGAGCTGCAGGGCAGCGTAAAGCTCAGTGAGGTATTTACTTTCAGCGCTAATGCCGCTTTTAGCCAGAATAAAATAAAGAATTATACCGCCTTTGTTGATAATTATGATACCGGCGTGCAGGATACTGTGTATTACGGCAATTCAGACATATCCTTCTCTCCCAGCGTGGTAGCGGGTTACACGCTTACTGCCAAGCCGGTAAAAGGCCTGGATATAGATGTGATAGGCAAGTATGTGAGCCGTCAATACCTGGATAATACCGGCAGTAAAGAGCGCAGCCTGAACGGGTACTATACCAATGATGTACGCCTGCGCTACAGCATTCCGCAGCCGCTGTTTAAAGAGCTGGGATTACAGGTGGCGGTGAATAATATTTTTAATAAGAAATATGAGCCTAACGGCGCCAGCTATACATGGATCGAAGGTGGGAAGCTGGTATCGGATAATTATTATTACCCCATGGCGGGAACGAATTATATGGTAGGATTAACGGTGGCGTTTTAGGTGAATTACGAATTACGAATGTGATCGAAGCGAGCCCGTTCTTGCATAAAAAATGTCCTGCAACTTTTGTGTGCAGGACATTTTTTATGTAGTCTCCAATTCGTAATTCGTAATTATCAATCGGCTGTAAGCCGATTGATGGCGGCATCTACTTTGCTAAATGGAAACTCCTTTAACACTTCATCCATTAAGGCTTTTACCTGGGCTGTGCATAAGTTGCCAATGCTGCCGGCATGCGTATGGTGTACTTCTTTAGCCGGCACAAAGGTTCCTTTTTCAATATCCATTCCTACCTGTTTGTATGCTTCACGGAAAGGCACTCCTTCCAGCACCAGCTTATTCACTACTTCTACGCTGAACAGGTAGCGGTACTTTTCATCGTCCAGGATATTTTCCTTTACCTGCATATTGTTCAGCATTAAACCGGCCATTTGCAGGCAATTGCGCAGGGTTTGAAATGCAGGGAACAGGTTCTCCTTCAACAGCTGCAGATCGCGGTGATAGCCGGATGGCAGGTTGGTGGTCATCATGGCTATTTCATTGGGCAGTGCCTGCAGCTTATTGCCATAAGAGCGGATCAGCTCCCAAACATCGGGGTTCTTTTTATGCGGCATAATGCTGGAACCCGTGGTCAGCTCATCCGGGAAGTTAATGAAGCCAAAGTTCTGGTTCATGAACAAACAGGCATCCATAGCCATTTTAGCCAGGGTAGCGCCTAAGCCGGCCAGTGCAAAAGCTACGATCTTCTCTGTTTTACCACGGCCCATCTGGGCGTATACTACATTATAGTTAAGCGTTTCAAAACCTAATAAAGCAGTGGTGAGCTCACGATCCAGGGGGAACGAAGAACCATAACCGGCGGCGGAGCCCAGCGGATTCTTATTTACCACTTTATAGGCGCCCTGCAATACGGTAAGGTCATCTACCAGGCTTTCGGCATAAGCGCCTAACCATAAACCGAAAGAGGATGGCATGGCTATTTGCAGGTGGGTATATCCCGGCAGTAAATGCGCTTTATATTGCTCACTTTTTTGCTGCAACAGATCAAACAATACTTTTACATCCTGCACCAGGGTTTGCAGCTCGTGGCGCAGAAAAAGTTTAAGATCCACCAGCACCTGATCGTTGCGGGAACGGCCGCTGTGGATCTTTTTGCCTACCTCACCCAAACGGCGGGTAAGCAGCAGCTCCACCTGGGAGTGAATATCTTCCACGCCATCTTCCAGCGTAAAATTACCGGCCTGGATCTCTTTATAGATGTTCTTCAGCTCCTGCTGCAGTACGGCTAACTCCTCTGCGGTTAACAGCCCTATCTTTTGCAGCATGGTAATATGCGCCAGGGAGCCCAGCACATCAAAAGGCGCCAGGTAAGTATCCATTTCACGGTCCCTGCCTACAGTAAATTGCTCTACTGCTGCGAGAGACGCTTTATCTTTTTGCCATAGTTTCATATGCTACAAGGCGTTTATGTGTGCCACACCTCAAAGGTGTGGCACACGTTAAAAGTTATATTTCGCAAATACCCGCTCTTTGATCTCAGGCCATTCTTCTTTCAAAATGCTAAAGTAAACGGTGTTACGCAGGCGGCCTCCACCCACTACCATGTGGTGGCGAAAAATACCCTCCTGTTTGGCGCCTATGCTTGCAATAGCATTGCGAGACTGTGTGTTCAGCTCATCTGTTTTCAGCTCTACCCTGTTCAGGTCCATCACTTCAAAAGCATGCCGCAGCATGGCAAACTTCATGGCTTTGTTTAAACCGCTGCCATGCAGTGCTGTATCTATCCAGGTAGCGCCTATCTCTGCCCGCTTATGAGCGATCGCTATATTCATAAAACGTGTGCTGCCGGCTGCTCTCCCTTCTTTTTTATCTATGATCACAAAAGGCATGTCCGTTTTATTGTTCCTGGCTGCCAGCGCATCCTGTATATAATTCACCAGGTCTGCTTTCTGCTGCAGATTCGCAATGCCTACTTTCCATAAAGCAGGCTGTAATGCTACGGGCAACAGTATTTCCGCATCTTCCAGCTGCAGGGGGCGTAACAGCACCCGTTTATTTTCCAGTACCGGGTAAAAGTCCATCTTATAAGATTTCTGACAGCAATTTAATATAGGTGTCAATACCCTGGCTGATCTCCTCCAGGTATATAAATTCATCAGCAGTATGTGAGCGGGCGGAATCGCCGGGACCTATTTTAATAGAGGTAGCAGGGATCAGCGCCTGGTCGGAGGTGGTAGGTGAGCCGTACCAGGTTTTGCCCATGCGCATGCCTGCCTGCACAATAGGATGATCCAGCGCAATGCCCGAAGGCCGCATACGCATGGAGCGTGGCGCTACTGTGCAGCTAACATTTTGCGTGATGGTAGCCAGCACCTCTTCCAGTGTATACTTATCCGTTACCCGCACATCTACCACAAAAGAACAATCTGCCGGCACTACGTTATGCGCTTTATTGGATGTATTGATCACGGTAACCGTCATCTTTACCGGGCCCAGTGTTTCCGATACTTCGGGGAACTGGTATTCACGGAACCAGTTAATATCCTGTATGGCTTTGTAAATAGCGTTCTCGCCTTCGTTACGGGCAGCATGGCCTGCTTTACCATGGCTGGTGCAGTCCAGCACCATCAGGCCTTTTTCTGCAATAGCCAGCTGCGTTTGCGTAGGCTCCCCTACTATGGCTAATGTTATGGGTGGCAGCTGCGATAAAATACTTTCTATACCATTGGTACCACTCACCTCTTCTTCCGCAGTAGGCGCTATTACCAGGTTATAACGCAGGTTGGGCTGCTCATAATAATGGAGGAAGGCAGCAATAAGGCTTACCAGGCAACCGCCGGCATCATTGCTTCCCAGGCCATACAATTTACCATCCACCACATCCGGACTAAAGGGATCGCGGGTATATTGCGGGTTGGGTTTTACGGTATCGTGATGGGAATTAAGCAGCACCGTGGGTTTAGACGGGTCAAAGTACTTATTCTGCGCCCATATGTTATTGAGGTGCTGATTATACACCACCCCTTTTTCTGTCAGCATAGCGCCAATAAGCTGCGCAGTGCCTTGTTCTTCCCGGCTAAAGGAAGGGGTAGCGATCAATTGTTTTAAGAGCTTTACGGCATCCTCGTATAACTGTAGGTTCCACATAAGTTAGCATATTAAAGTACCGGCTACCGTACCGGTGGTGTTGCTCCGCACATCTGCCGCATGGCCTATCAGCACTTCCTTTACCCCGCTTTCAATGGCGGAGAAAGCATTTTCCAGCTTGGGCAGTATACCATCGGTGAGCACCTTTTGTTCCAGCAGCTCCGCATAAATGCTGCGGTTGATCAGGTTTATAACCGCGTTATCGTCCTGCGCATCGCGCAATACGCCTTTCTTTTCAAAGCAGTAGATGAGGCGTACCTCATAGTGGGCTGATAAGGCTATGGCCAGTGAAGAGGCAATCGTGTCTGCATTGGTGTTCAGCATCTGCCCATGCGCATCGTGCGTTAAGGGCGCGAACACCGGCGTTAATCCTGCATCCAGCATAGCTTTCAATGGCCTAACGTTCAGGTTTGCAGTATTGATATCTCCTACAAAACCATAATCAATTTCCTTTACCGGCCGCTTTACAGCGGGGATTACGTTTGCATCAGCGCCCGTCATGCCAATGGCATTACAGCCCACTGCCTGCAGTTTGGCTACCAGCTGTTTATTTACCAAACCGCCGTATACCATGGTCACTACATCAATGGTAGCAGCATCGGTTATGCGGCGGCCATTTACGTAGTTCGATTCGATCCCCAGCTGGTCGCCGATGCGGGTAGCTATCTTCCCACCGCCATGGATCAGGATCTTAGGTCCTTTGATGGCTGCAAAATCTTCCAGGAAGGATTGCAGCAGCGCCGGGTTATCAATCACATTGCCACCTACTTTAATGACGAAAAGCATATGCGGATCAGCGTTGTTGTTGTTTTAATATTTCACTTAATACAGCCTGGGCAGCCCATACACGGTTGCCGGCTTCCGGTATTACGATGGACTGCGGCCCATCCAGCACCTCATCTGCAATCACCACATTCCTTCTTACGGGCAGGCAGTGCATTACCTTAGCCTGGTTGGTATGCTGCAGCTTTTGATTGCTCATCATCCAGCTGCTATCGGTACTGATGATGTTACCGTAATCGCTATACGAAGACCAGTTCTTTACATACACAAAGTCTGCGCCTTCCAGGGCTTTATCCTGGTTGTATTCGATAGGCGCATTGCCGGTGAATTTTTTATCCAGCTCATAGCCTTTGGGATGTGTGATCACAAAGTCGGCTTCGCCCCAGGCATTTATCCACTGGGCAAATGAGTTAGGCACGGCCTGCGGCAATGCTTTTACATGCGGCGCCCAGGTCATTACCACCTTGGGTTTGCGTGGCTGCTGCCAGCGTTCCTTGATGGTAATTACATCCGTTAAGCTCTGCAAAGGGTGCAGGGTAGCGCTTTCCAGGCTTACCACCGGTACCCCGGCGTATTTAATGAACTGGTTAATATATTTTTCTGTATAATCTTCTTCTTTATTCTTCAGGCCGGGAAAGGTGCGGATGGACAGTATATCAAAATACTGACCCATTACAGCGGCGGCTTCCTTCACGTGCTCTGTGGTGCTGCCACTCATGATAGCACCGTCGTTCATTTCCAGCGCCCAGCCTTCCTTATCAATATTAAACACTACTACTTCCATACCCAGGTTCCTGGCGGCTACCTGCGTGCTTAAGCGTGTTCGCAAGCTGGGGTTCAGGAATATCATGCCCAGCGTTTTGTTAACGCCTAATGTTTTGTCCCGAAACGGGTCCTGCTTGTAACCCAGTGCTGTCTCCACTAAGCGCGGGACACCTGGTACATCATCTACGGAAATAAATTGCTTCATTGCTGCAATTATGGTTGTGTTTAAAATATGGAAAATGAAGTAATTAATATTTTAACAGCTCATCCCGGAAAGCGGTCAGGAACTGGTCGGCATGCGCCTGTGTTAAAGCCAGTGAAGGCAGCAGCCTTATTACATTCGGCTTCGCTTCGCCGGTAAAGATCTTATGTTTAAATAACAAGTCTTTTCTTACCTGGTTCAGCTCTTCCGGTAATTCAATACCTATCATCAGGCCCCGGCCCCTTACTTCTTTTACGTGCGGCAGCTGCTTCAGCTGTTCCATGAGGTAGCCGCCTACTTTGGCTGCGTTTGCGATCAGCTGCTCCTGCTCCATTACTTCCAGCACTGCCAGCGCTGCGGCGCAGGCCAGGTGATTACCGCCAAAGGTAGTGCCCAGCATGCCATAAGCCGGCTGAATGTGCGGGGCAATGATAACGCCGCCTACCGGGAAACCGTTGCCCATACCTTTTGCCATGGTGTAGATGTCGGCATTAATGCCGGCATAATCATGGGAAAAGAACTTACCGCTCCGGCCATAACCGCATTGTACGGAATCGGCAATGAATACGGCATTGTTAGCATCGCACAGGCTCCTGATCTTTTTCAGGAAGCTTTCGCTGGCTACGTTGATACCGCCTACGCCCTGAATGCCTTCAATAATTACGGAAGACACTTCATATTGCTTAAAAGCCGCTTCCAGGGCCTTTTCATCCTGCCAGGGCAGAAACACTACATTATCGGTTTCATTTACCGGCGCTACAATTTTTGGATTGTCGGTAGCGGCTACTGCAAGGGAGGTACGGCCGTGGAAAGATTTTTTGAAGGCAATGATCTTCTTTTTACCGTTGTAGAAAGAAGCGAGCTTTAATGCATTTTCATTGGCTTCTGCACCGGAGTTACACAGGAAGAGCTGATAGTCTTCCTTACCCGATACTTTACCCAGCTTTTCTGCTAACTGCTGCTGTAAGGGGATCCTGATAGAATTGGAATAGAAGCCTACTTTCTGTAGCTGATCAGTGAGACGTTTTACATAATGCGGATGGGTATGGCCAATGGAAATTACTGCGTGACCGCCGTATAAGTCCAGGTATTGTGTGCCTTTATCGTCCCATACATTAGAGCCTTCACCTTTTTCAATAGTAATATCGTTGATCGGATAAACGTCAAATAGTTTCATGAATGTGTTTGTTGGCGTGATGAGCGCATCACGCATTTGAAAGAGAAATTTGTTACAGTAACATGCGGGGGTCCTGGGTTCGAGTCCCAGCGGGATCAGGCTTAAAACACGATCGATTTCAGCTTTAACCCGGCTGTTTCTTCCAGCCCGCATATGAGATTCATATTCTGCACCGCTTGTCCGGAGGCGCCTTTCAGCAGATTATCCTCTATGGAGTGGATCACCAGCTTGGTGCCGATCTTTTCTAACTGGATCAGGCATTTATTGGTGTTCACTACCTGCTTCAGGTCTATCTGCTTATCACTGACATGCGTAAACGGATGCGGAGCATAATATGTTTTATACAACTGAAGCGCCGCTTCCAGGCTCAGGTCACTTTCCAGGTAGGAAGTAACCCAGATACCTCTTGGATAATCGCCCCGTACCGGTACAAAATTGATATTGCCGGTAAAGGCAGGCTGCAACAGTTGTAAGCTTCGTCGTATCTCTTTCAGGTGCTGATGGGTAAGCACTTTATAAGTGGAGACATTATTGGCGCGCCACGTAAAATGCGTGGTGCTTTGCAGGCTTTGGCCGGCGCCGGTAGAACCGGTGATGCCGGTGGTATGTACTTCCTGCAGTAAACCCGCCTGTGCCAAAGGCAACAGCCCCAGCTGGATGGCGGTGGCAAAACAGCCGGGATTGGCAATGTTCTGCGCTGTTTTTATCTGATCCCTTTGCATTTCCGGCAGGCCATATACAAACTCCCGGCCCGGCAGGCTTTCGCCTAAACGGAAATCCTGGCTCAGGTCTATTACCTTAACGGATGGTGCAATGGTATTGGCTTCTAAGAATTTCTTTGATTCGCCGTGGCCCAGGCAAAGGAACAATACATCTACCTCATTGCTGAGGTCTGCGGCAAAGGTAAGTTCCGTTTCTCCCAGCAGATCGCCATGTACGGCATATAAAGGATTACCGGCATTACTACGGCTATGTACAAACGTAATTTCCACGTCAGGATGGTTGAGTAAGATCCTGATCATTTCCCCACCGGTGTAACCGGCGCCGCCTACTATGCCTGTCTTTATTTTAGTACTTGCCATTGTAATCTTTTTTATGCCTAACGCTTAATGCTTAACGCTACCTGCATTATGCTCAATTGCGCTTAGCGTTTAGCGTTACGCGTTTAGCTTTCATTCACCTGGTGCCAGATCATAGTCTGGTTGCCGAATATTTTGCTGAAGCCGCGTACGTCTTCGCCGGTCCAGCCGCTGTTCATTTCTCCGTACTTGCCAAACTTGCTGCTCATCAGATCGTACGGTGATTCAATACCGGTTACCTGGAAACGGTAAGGCAGCAAGGTTACAAAAACCTGGCCGGTTACCTGCTGCTGCGAGCTTTCAAGGTAAGCTTCTATATCGCGCATTACAGGATCCAGGATCTGACCTTCATGTAACCAGTTGCCGTAAAACTGCGCCAGCTGGTCTTTCCAGCTCAGCTGCCATTTAGTGAGCACATGCTTTTCCAGCGCATGGTGCGCTTTCAGGATCACCATCGGTGCAGCGGCTTCAAAACCCACGCGGCCTTTAATACCAATAATGGTATCGCCTACATGTATATCGCGGCCAATAGCAAACGGGCCGGCGATGGATTGTAAATATTGTATGGCTTCTGTTGGATGACCGAATGTTTTATCGTTCACACCCACCAGCTCTCCTTTTTCAAATTTGAGAGATACCTGCTCCGGCTCATGCTTGGTTAGCTGGGTAGGGAAGGCTTCTTCCGGCAGCATGCCGTTAGAGGTGAGCGTTTCCTTACCGCCTACAGAAGTACCCCAGATACCTTTATTAATAGAGTACATGGCTTTTTCAAAGTTCATCTGTACTCCTTTGGATTTCAGGTAGTCTATTTCCTGCTCCCGGCTCAGCTTCAGATCACGGATAGGCGTAATGATCTCTACACCCGGGATCATGATATGGAAGATCATATCAAACCGCACCTGGTCGTTACCGGCGCCGGTGCTGCCATGCGCTACTGCGGTAGCGCCTGTTTCCTTCACGTATTCTGCAATGGCCAGTGCCTGGCTCATGCGCTCTGCACTTACGCTTAAGGGATAGGTATTGTTCTTCAGCACATTGCCGAACACCAGGTATTTGATCACCTTATCATAATAAGAACGTACGGCATTTACTGTTTTATGGCTCTTTACGCCCAGGCTGTAAGCGCGTTTTTCTATTTCCTGCAACTCCGCATCGGTAAAACCGCCGGTGTTTACGATCACAGAATACACTTCATACCCCTTCTCTTCTGTCAGGTATTTTACACAGTAGGAAGTATCGAGGCCTCCGCTAAATCCCAGTACTACTTTTTTACTCATTATTATGGTTCTGATGGTTAGGTGGTAAAATTGCTAAATTATCGTTGAAACAGCACCATTAAAACAGGTTGAACAAAAAGAATTTCTTTTTGTTGTTGCTGGCTGCGCTGGTATTACCGCCTTTCAGCAGCACATATCTTTTATACCGCAGCCAACGCTCAAACAGGCGAAAGTTCTCTTTGAACGCCCGTTGCTTCTTTGGATGCAGCATATCAATATTACCATTGGCGGCTACCATCATTTGCGGCTGCACGCTTACGGTCTTATGCTCAGCGGCGGCTCTGTCGCGCATGGCTTTTTCTTCAGCTTCCTTCAGCTTCTGCGCAGGATCGTAGAGCATGCCGGTGCACAGGCAGTTCTTACGTTCTTTGGCCGTGAGAATATCGAAGTTCACACAGCTGCGGCAGCCTTTCCAAAACTCCTCATCATCCGTAAGCTCAGAGTAAGTAACGGGCTCGTAACCTAATTCTGAGTTGATCTTCATTACGGCCAGGCCGGTGGTAAGACCAAATATTTTGGCATCCGGGTATTTTTCCCTGGACAGTTCAAAGATGCGGTGCTTAATTGATTTAGCCACACCATGGCCGCGGAAGGCGGGATTAACAATCAGGCCGGAGTTGGCAACAAACTTCCCATGGCTCCAGGCTTCAATGTAACAAAAGCCTACCCATTCGCCCTTTGCCGTTAGTGCTATTACAGCCTTTCCCTCATCCATCTTTAACTCCACGTATTCGGGTGAGCGTTTGGCAATACCGGTGCCACGCGCTTTGGCGGAGGATTCCATCTCGTCGGTGATGGTTTTTGCATAAATTTTATCGTCGGGAGTGGCTACCCTAACGATGATATCTGTATTTTCCAACTTTCGTAAATTGAAAAAAGTGAACCAATAGTATTAAATGAGCTGCCTTATGTGGTCAGGAAAAATAGAAATCACAAATGATGGGGTAGATCATTGTGCGATAGCATGCCAATATGTTAGACGAATGCTATCAAATGCGAGGTCGTCGGGAGAGGTATTTAAAGACATTACACCCAATAGAGTACATGCCTTCCATCAGAGAAGGATGATACGCAGAGATGTTGGTATGGGTCGCAAAGTTTTCCAACTTCAGTTCAGCATTAAATTGTGAAACAAGTGTCTTTAATTAATTCTCCGCAAAATTATAACATATTCTATTATTATCAGACTTTTTTTTTGCTGTGACAATACTTTAACATAATTGAAAAACGGACTGCCTTTCAGGATAACTCCCAAGACAATCCGTTTATAATGAATTATTTATTTTCTTACTTTGTTAACACTTCCAGTTCGGCTACGCTGGCATCATGGTCCGTTTCAAAAGCCGGTTCCAGCGCCACCAGTTTAATATAGCGTGCAGTAACGGCCTGCGGGAAGCGGATGGTTTGCTGAACAGGGTTGTTGCGGATATTGTCGAAACTGCCGGTACTTACCGGCTGGCCCCATTCCTTCCCATCGTTGCTTACATAAAAGGCATATTTATAAATAATACCGCTGAAAGTGGTGTGCGCATCCCGGTGCGGCAGGTAGCTGAACCCTTTAAGGCTCAGGCTTTCTCCCAGGTCAATGGCCAGCTCGTAGGGGTAATGGCCAAAGGCGCCTTTACCGGACGTCCAGTAGGTTTCCGGGTTGGCATCTATGGCATTGGCTGCAGTTCCGGCCTTACCGTCTGCTGCCAGCACTTTCCATTTGGACTGGGCCATATTAAAGCTGGCGCTGATGGTGGAGCTGGCTGTTTTGCCTTTGTGAATGAAGGCTTTAGCTTTTACCACGCCGCCCTCAACCAGGGCAAACGGCTGGCTGTAAAGCGGGGAAGTAAAGGTGGGCTCACTGCCATCCAACGTGTAATGCAGCTCCGGATCGGGAGAGGCGCAGGTAATGGACAGCAAACCTTCTTTATCGCGCTTGATCTCAGGATCAGCCAGCAGGTCGGGGGCATTATATAATTGCACCTCGCTAATGACCGGGCAGGCTTTGGCATCCTTTATATTAATGCGTACCTGGGTGGTAGTAGTGGCAGGTACCCGCAGCAGGCGTTTATGCCCGATGGTGGTTTCATTGGCCACCTCTTTGAAAGCGCCATCCTCCAATACCTCTACAGTAAAGGCTTTTACGCGCTGGCCCAGGGCAATGTACTCCTGCAATACCACCCGGTTAAAGGTAACCGGTTTGGTAAAGGTGAGGGTAATGCCGGCATTCTGTACCCCATCAGGCGTGGCCCAGTAGGTTTTATTATTACCATCTACCAGGTAACCGGCCTTAACGGCGGTATTGTTCTTACGTATATCGGTTACTGTTACTTTGGCGCTGCGGGCCAGGTTATTTTTAAACGTGGTTTCCAGCAGGCGTTTGAACTCCATGAGGCGGGTAGAGTCATTTGCGTTGATAAGCCCGCGGCGGTCAACCGGTACATTCAGCAGCAGGTTACCGTTGCGGCCTACGGATGCGTTGTAAATATCCAGCAGCTTTGCTACGCTTTTTACCTTATCGTTGGTAGCGTCGCTATAAAACCATCCCGGGCGGATGGAGACATCACATTCCGTGGGCACCCATTTTTCGCCGTCTTCATCTCCTCTATTAAGGGTGGCCTGTGAGGGCGCTTTTTTACCGGGCTCGTAACCGGTTACATTCAGGGTGCTCCAGTTGGTAGTACCTGCATAACCATCTTCATTACCTACCCAGCGGCAGCCGGGGCCTACATCACTGAAAATTACTGCATTGGGCTGTTCACGGTATACTACGCTGTGAAACAGCTGCCAGTTGTATTCCTGCTTTTTGCCGTTGGGCCCTTCCCCGTTGGCGCCATCAAACCACTGCTCAAACACGGGGCCGTAGCCGGATAATACTTCATTCAGCGTTTTGGCAAAGATCTGGTTATACTGCGGGGTGCCGTAAGCAGGGTGGTTACGGTCCCAGGGTGAGAGGTACACGCCGAACTTAAGGCCATACTCTTTACAGGCGGCGGAAAGCTCTTTCAGCACATCGCCCTTGCCATTTTTCCAGGCGCTTTCCCGTACAGTATGGGTGCTGTATTTACTGGGCCACAGGCAAAAACCGTCGTGATGCTTGGCGGTGATGATGATGCCTTTCATACCGGCCAGCTTGGCGGTACGCGCCCATTGGCGGGCATCCAGCTGGGTGGGGTTAAAGATCCGGGGATCTTCATCGCCATGCCCCCATTCCCGGTCGGTAAAGGTGTTTGGCCCAAAGTGAATGAACATATAATACTCCATATCCTGCCAGTTCTCCTGGGCTTTGGTAGGGAGGGCACCGTAAGGTTTGATGGTGGATTGGGCTACTGCTGCGTTGTAGCATAACAGTGCGCCTGCTAGGAATGTTGCTGCTTTTTTCATCATACACTGACTGTCGTAGTAAGTAGTAAATGTAATACACGATAAACGTTGGCGGATGGCATAGTGAAAATCAATGCAATAATGGTTAAAAAATGCGGAAAGCTTACTGCACCTGTACGCCTTCCTCAATACTTGTTACATAGATCTCCGGTATCTTACCGAATTTCTGTTGATAACGGTCGCGGATATACGTTGTGTAGGCATCTACCTGATCTTCCTGCACCAGGTTAATGGTACAGCCGCCAAAGCCGCCGCCCATTACGCGTGCGCCGGCCACTTCGGGGCGTTGCTGCGCCAGCTCTACCAGGTAATCCAGCTCAGGGCAGCTTACTTCATACAGGCGGCTAAGGCCGTCGTGCGTAGCGTACATCAGCTTACCAAACTGCTGCAGGTTGCCCTGCTGCAGGTAATCACAGGCCAGCTGCACACGGGCTATTTCTGCTATTACATAAGCACAGCGTTTATATACAATATCGTCCAGTTTATCTTTTACGGCTTCCAGCATATCCATGCTGGCATCGCGCAGGGACTGCACCTGCGGGTAGGCAGCCTGTAATATTTTTACGCCGGCTTCACATTGCTGGCGCCGTACATTATATTCAGAAGAGGCCAGGGAATGGTGCACCATTGAGTTGCAGAGCACAATCTTCTGGTTAGGGAAGTTAAAGGGATAATAAGTGTAGGTAAGATCGCGGCAGTCCAGCAGCATCACCTGATCTTTTTTTCCATGCAGGTTCGCAAACTGGTCCATGATACCGCATTTTACACCGGGGAAAGTATGTTCTGCCTTTTGCCCTATCAGCGCCATATCCATACGGGAGAGTGCATAACCCATTAAATGATCCAGCGCTGCTACCAGCCCGCCTTCTACAGCTGCGGAAGATGAAAGGCCTGCGCCTACCGGTACGTCGCCTGCTATTACACAATCAAACCCCGGTACTTTATAACCGCGCTTTTGCAGCTGGTCTACCACGCCCAGGAGATAATTGATCCACCCCGGTGTAGGTTTTACAGCATCCAGGTCAAAGCTTACCTGCTCTTTATTAAAGGCGGCATATGCGTTGCATTTGTTGGTGCCGTTGAGCGCTACTGCATAAATAATGCGTTTGTCAATAGCGGCGGGTAATACAAAACCGTCGTTATAATCTGTATGCTCGCCGATTAAGTTGATCCTGCCCGGAGAGCTTACCAGCACGGGTGTGTTCTTAAATAATTGAATAAACTGATCCCTGGTTTGTTGTAGCATCTTGATTAGATAGATGATATTAAATGTATAAAGTACGCCTAAAAATAAGGCACTGCGGTTAATTACCCAACTGTAATAAGGGACTGCGGTGAAAAGAGAGCGATGAAAGGATTGCAGTAGAACCTGACAGGCAATGGAGTGCTATCATATATGAGTATTAGTACAACTGTAGTAAGATCATTCTCACATACCTTGTGGACATGACGTGGACTTGATGTGGACTTGATGCGGGGATGAGGTGGAAAATGGCCGGCAAGCACCAAAGAAAAAGCCCGCAGATCGGTGATCTACGGGCTTGTGGTAGTTGAATAACAAGTCAAAAAATACTTAGGCCTTCGGTTTTCCTACCTTATGGCCTGCTATTGCAAAATACAGAATGTAAGCGTAACAGGGCAGCATGCAGTATAAAAATGCCTGACGGAAATTAATACTTTCGGAATGCAGGAAACCCAGCATACCATCTTTATTAAACAGGCCGCCATACACCTGCGGTAATACGCCGCCGCCAACAATACCCATTACTAAAAGGCCGGCGCCCAGCTGGGTGTATCTGCCCAGTTTATCAATAGCCAGGGGCCATATGGCAGGCCACATGAGCGCGTTGGCTAAACCTAATAATGCAATGAAAGTTACGGCAGTATAACCATCTGTAAGGTAAGCGCAGGTGGTAAATATTAAGCCCAGTATAGCAGAGATCCGTAAACTCATACTTTGGGAGATGATCTTAGGAATGGTAACAATACCTATTATATACCCTACCAGCATAGCGGCTAGTGTAAAGGAGGTGAAGTATTTGGTCTTATCCAGGCTCATACCCATCTGGTTACCGTAGGTACCGATCACATCTCCGGCCATTACCTCTACCCCTACATATAAGAAGATACAAAGCACACCTAACAACAGGTAAGGGTATTGCAAAATGCTCGTCTTTTCTGTACCGGTGGAACCTGCGTCGTTTCCGGATGTATCTATTTCCGGTAAGGAGGAGCGTTTAATGAAGAAGGCAACTATCACCAGCACAATGGCCATTACAATATAGGGGCCTATTACGCGGGATGCCAGGCTATCCAGCAGCAGCGATTTTTGTGCGGCATCGGTAGCGGTATTGATCTGCTCTTCCAGCGCGGTGGCATTCTTTAATACAATGGTGCTTAGTACCAGGGGCGCAATAATACCGGCTATCTTATTACAGATACCCATAATGCTTATTCGCTTAGCAGCGCTTTCAATAGGGCCTATAATACTGATATATGGGTTGGAAGCGGCCTGTAGCAGGGTAAGGCCGGCGCCCTGTACAAACAGGCCGGTGAGGAACATTCCAAAGCTACGGGCATTGGCAGCGGGCAGAAAAATAACTGACCCAACGGCCATTACCACCAGGCCCAGTGCCATACCGTTCTTGAAGCCTACTTTTTTAAGGATGAATGAAGAAGGCAGCCCCAGGAAGAAGTAAGCTAAAAAGAAGGCGAACGTTACCAGCAAAGCCTGTCCTATACTGAGCTCGCAGGCTATGCGCAAAAACGGGATCAGCGTACCGTTTAACCAGGTAACGAATCCAAATACAAAGAATAGGATACCAATAATGGTAATCGATTGCACATAGCTGGCTTTCTTCTCCGGCAATGCAGCAACGGGCGAGTTTGACGACATAGATATAACTTAAAATGATGAAAAATATATAGATTTTGGTTCACTGTAACACGAACTTAAACAACTATTCCGGTATTTTATAACCCCGGAAGTGGTATTTTTCCGTTTTTTTCATTCACTACCATTTTTAGATAATTTTCTATAATCTGCGCGCTAAAACGTTTTTGCATAATATAAAATTTCAAGAATTTATTTTTATTTTAGAAAATCTTAAAAAATAATTTATACATTTATCGGGTAATAATCCATGGTAATTAAACACGTTTATGGCTGAACAATCAAAGCAAGGTACACATCCCTCCTTTTCAGTACTTGTTCTCGTATTTTTCTTCTGGGGGTTTGTGGCCGCATCTAACAGCATCTTTATCCCGTTTTGTAAAGCGCATTTTGATCTAACCCAACTGGAATCCCAGTTAATTGACTTTGCTTTTTACGGCGCGTATTTCATCGGTTCCTTATTACTGTATCTTTTTTCTGTTATCCGTGGTGTTGATATCCTCAACAAGATCGGTTATCAGAAAGGGATCATTTACGGTTTGCTGATATCCGTTGTAGGCGCGGCTGCGCTGATAGGTGCAGTGAACCTTGGTAACGGCATGGCTAACAAGTCCGGCGCGTTTTACCTGATCTTAGGAGCCTTTTTTATTGTAGCACTTGGGTTCTCATTGCAGCAAACTGCCGCTAACCCGTTTGCCATTTTATTAGGTGACCCTTCCAAGGGCACACACCGTTTAAACCTGGCTGGTGGTGTAAACTCTTTTGGTACTACCATCGGACCCATTATTGTAAGTATGCTGCTGTTTGGCAGCGCACAGGGTGGCGATGCTTCCAAAACAGACATCAGCAAGATCAATACTTTGTACATCCTGCTCATTGTATTGTTCCTGGTAGCAGCTGGTATTTTTGCATTGGTAAAAATGCCCAAAACCACCGGTGATGAGCATTTTGAAAAATCCAGCAAAGCCAGTGGCGCACTGATAGGCATTACAGCCATGTTTGTGCTGATCATGGTGGGCATTACTACGCAGAACGCATTACCGTTCTTTATTGCCGGTATTGTTGGTATCCTTGCTGTACTGTTCTATGCTAAAACAGCTTCACAAAAGAATGGTGAAGGCTGGGGCGCTATGAAGTACCCGCAGCTGGTGCTAGGCATGATCGCCATTTTTGTGTATGTAGGCGTAGAAGTTTCTGTGGCCAGTAACATGGGCGCGCTGCTGAAACACCCGGGGTTCCTTACTCCTGATGGTTTAGCTGAATCACAGATCGATCCTTACATTTCCCTGTTCTGGGGTAGTTTGATGATTGGCCGCTGGACGGGCGCCATCACGGTGTTCAACGTTTCCAAGGCAACGCGTAAGCTGTTATTTGTGATCGTACCTTTTATTGCTTACGGTGTTATCTTATGCGCCAATGCATGGAAGGGCAACGACATCAGCGCACTGTATCCTTATGCCGGTGTGATCGTAATACAGATCATCGGTTTCTTTGCCGGGCAGGAAAAACCCGCCAAGACCTTAATGATCTTTGGCTTACTGGGTGTAGCCGGTATGGTGGTAGGTTTATTAACCACCGGTGCAGTTGCTACCTTTGCTTTTGTAAGCGGCGGCTTATTCTGTTCCGTAATGTGGCCTTCTATTTTCTCCCTGTCTATTGCAGGTTTGGGTAAATATACCAGCCAGGCTTCTTCTTTCCTGGTGATGATGATCTTAGGCGGTTCCCTGGTACCTCCGGTACAAGGCGGATTAGCAGATACCTCTCTGGGCATTCATGCCTCTTATATTATACCAGCCTTATGCTTTGCATACCTGGCTTTCTTTGCATTTAGAGTTAAAACTATTTTAAAATCTCAGGGAATCGATTATGAGTCAGCAATTAGTAGTGGGCATTGATATTGGTGGAACCAATACAAAATTCGGCGTTGTAGACCGCAGAGGCAATATTCTGTGTGATGGCCGTATGTTAACCAATCAACATGAAAATGTAGCTGGTTTTTTAGACGAGCTGCATGAGCACCTGTCTAAACTGATAGACCAGGCAGGCGGCATAGATAATATCAGGGGTATAGGTGTGGGCGCGCCCAACGGAAACTATTACACCGGTAATATTGAGTATGCACCAAACCTTCGCTGGAAGGGCGTTATACCACTGGCTAATTTGCTGGGAGAAAAATTTGGTTTGCCTACTGTATTAACCAATGATGCCAATGCAGCTGCATTGGGAGAGCTGATGTATGGCGCTGCCCGCAGCATGAAAGATTTTATTGTGATCACCTTAGGCACGGGCGTAGGCAGCGGTATTGTTGCCAACGGACAGCTGATATATGGTCATGATGGTTTTGCAGGTGAACTGGGCCACTGTATAGTGATCCCCGGCGGCAGGTACCACCCCGGTACCGGTGCGCACGGATCCCTGGAAGCCTATGCTTCCGCTACCGGCGTAACCAACACCGCGCTGGAATTCCTGGCTACCCGCCCGGAAACCAAGAGCACCCTGCGCGATCTGAAGAAAGAAGATATCAACTCCAAAACCGTGTTTGACGCGGCTATGGCAGGCGATCCGCTGGCCAGGGAAGTATATGAGTTCACCGGTAAAATACTGGGTGAGGCATTGGCCAACTTCGTGATGTTCAGCAGCCCGGAAGCCATTATATTATTTGGCGGCTTAACCAAAGCCGGTGACCTGATCATGAAACCGGTACGGGAACATATGGAGCTGAACCTGCTGCCCATTTTCCAGAATAAAGTGAAGCTGGTGTTCTCAGAGCTGAAGGAAAGTGATGCGGCTATTCTGGGCGCCAGCGCGCTGGCCTGGGAGATGAAAGATTAGTCCACGGTCGATGGTCCACGGCATTGTGCGGGAGGGAAGGTGTAAGTGGAATGGCTGGTAGTTGTTTACCGCCTGGTGCGGAGGAAGTAGAGAATGGAAGGCTTTGAAGGATTGTAACGGAAGTGGGATTGAACGAATAAAATAAATACAGTATCTTTCGATCCATATTATCTTATATGCAAGATCGTAGAAACTTTTTAAAAGCAGCGGCCCTTGGCGCCGCTGCTTTCTCTTTAGATGGAGTAAGCGCTGCATCTGCCAGCGCAGCAGGTAAAACCGTAAAGGGGAAACCCATCGTGATCTCTACCTGGGACTTCGGTATCCCTTCCAATAAGGCTGCCTGGGAAGTGCTGAAAAAAGGCGGCCGCGCGCTGGACGCCGTAGAAGCCGGCGTGCAGATACCGGAAGCTGATCCGGCAGTAACTACCGTAGGTTATGGCGGTTACCCCGACCGGGATGGCCATGTAACCCTGGATTCCTGTATCATGGACGAGCTGGGGAACTGCGGATCCGTAGCCGCGCTGGAGCATATTGTACATCCTGTTTCCGTGGCCCGTGCCGTAATGGAAAAAACACCGCACGTAATGCTGGTGGGCGAAGGCGCGCTGCAGTTTGCGCTGGCCAACGGCTTCAAAAAAGAGAACCTGCTAACGCCGGAATCAGAAAAAGCCTGGAAAGAGTGGCTAAAAAAATCGGAGTACAAGCCACAAATGAATATAGAGAACAAGTCTTATAACGCTAACGGCACTACGGCATTTAGCCCGTTGCAGTTACCGGGCAATGTATATAACCACGATACCATTGGTATGCTGGCGATGGATGCACAGGGCAACCTGTCCGGCGCCTGCACCACCAGCGGTATGGCGTTTAAAATGCGGGGCCGTGTGGGCGATTCTCCCATTATTGGCGCCGGTTTGTATGTGGATAATGAAGTAGGCGGCGCAACCTCTACCGGCGTGGGTGAAGAGGTGATCCGTATTGTAGGCAGCCACCTGGTGGTAGAGCTGATGCGACAGGGCTATTCGCCCGAAGCAGCTTGTAAAGAAGCCGTTAAACGTATTGTGAAAAAGAGCCCGCAGAAATCGAAAGAGATCCAGGTAGGTTTCCTGGCACTGAATAAAAAGGGTGAGTTTGGCGCTTACTGTTTGCAGGAAGGGTTCAGCTATGCCGTGTGTACAAGCGATACGCGGAATGAGCTGATAAAAGGAAAACATTTTTATTAAGTTAGCAGAAGATAGTTAGCAGTTGCCAGTGGGCAGTCGGCAGTCGGCAAGTACTTCTTATTGCAAGCTACTAACTTGTAACAGCTAACCTGAAGTTGCAAGTGGTTATTGGGTGATGTCACCTGACTGCCAACTGCCCACTGCCAACTGCAAACTATTTAAAACCGGCACTACGCAGTACCTTTTACTGCCAACTGCCCACTGGCAACTGCCAACTAAAAACTATGAGCATTACCTTAGAAATATGCGCCGGTTCCGTAGGTTCCTGCATAGCTGCCCAGGAAGGGGGCGCACAACGCATTGAGCTGTGCGATAACCTGCTGGAAGGCGGCACCACCCCCAGCTACGCTACCATAGCAGTGGCGCGGGAAAAAGTGCAGATTGCCCTGTACCCTATTATACGCCCGCGCGGGGGCGATTTTTTATATGATGCCCATGAGTTTGAAGTAATGCAGCGGGATATTACCCTGTGTAAACAGCTGGGCTGCGACGGTGTTGTAATAGGCATCCTCACCCCGGACGGACAGGTAGATAAAGAAAGATGTAAAAAGCTGGTTGATCTGGCCTGGCCCATGGGCGTTACATTTCACCGTGCCTTTGATATGACGGCAGACCCGCTGCAGGCCCTGGAAGATATTATTGAAATAGGCTGTGAGCGCATCCTCACTTCCGGGCAGCGCAATACTGCAGCCGAAGGCACTGCCCTGCTGAAAACGCTGGTGCAGCAGTCGCAGGAACGTATAGCCATTATGGTAGGCTCCGGCGTACGGGCCCATAATATTGCCTCTCTTGTAAAGGAAACGGGCGCGGTGGAATATCATACCACAGCCAAAGCCTATGTAGAAAGCGGTATGACCTACCGTAACCCCAATGTAAGCATGGGCGGCATTCCCGGAGTACCGGAATACGGCATTTCCCTTACCCAGGCTGCGGAGGTAAAGAAGATCAGGGAGGAAGCGGAGAAGGCTTATCAGGAAATGTTGTAACTTAAGACAATTAATAGTTAAGAATTAATAATTAACAATCGCAGGGCTTGTTTTACGCGCAGTACCGGCGCTACGTCTATTAATTATTAATTCTTAATTTATTCTGATAAACTATGAACCGTTACCTTATTATCCTGATCCTGGCACTCTGTTGCTGCAGCCGGCCGTTACTACTACCTGCGCAAAATCTGAAAGTGCTCACCTACAACATTCATCACGGCCAGAACAACCAGGGCGCCGTAGACCTGCAGGGCATTGCCAATGTTATACTGGCCACTAATCCTGATCTGGTAGCCCTGCAGGAAGTAGACAGCGCTACTACCCGCACACAAGGCAGCGATCAGCTGAAAGAACTGGCTTCCCTTACCGGCATGTACACCTATTTTGCAAAAGCAATGGACTATGAAGGCGGCGCCTATGGCACCGGCATCCTGTCCAGAATGCCGATTACCGCTACGGAACGTATAGCCTTACCTGGTAATAAAGACCGGGAGCCGCGCATAGCCGGCATTATTACCCTGCAGCTGCCCGGCGACAGCCTGCTGCAATTTGTAAGCACGCACCTGGATGCCGGCGATGAACCTACCGACCGTATAAGCCAGGCCACTGCCCTGGTACAGCGTTTTACCAATGCCAAAACACCTGTAATACTGGCCGGTGATCTGAATGCCGCACCAGCCTCCAAAGAAACCGGTATTTTAAAGCAGCTGTTCACCGATGCCACCCAGGCAGCCGGCCCTACTTACCCGGCAGATACGCCTACCGTAAAGCTGGATTATATACTGCTGTATCCCAGGCACCGTTTTAACATAACGGCCCCCCGTGTAATACAAGAAACCGTTGCCTCCGACCACCGGCCCCTGGTAGTTGAGCTGGAAATAAAAGAATAAACCGTTATACTGAAAGTTGTATCTTCGGAACCGTCTTTTATACCACCCATCAACCTGGCTGAAATAACATTTATGAACAGAACAATGAACCGTAAACGGGCCCTGTTACCTTATGTAATAGCACTCGCCCTGGCAGGCCTGACCGCCTGTACCAATAATCAACAGGGAGCAGCACCCAAAGGCAAGGTAAGCATCATACCCATGCCGGTAAGCGTGCAGGAAACGCCCGATTCTTTTCTACTGGATAAACAAACCGTGCTGGTGGCCACCACCCCGGAGGATAAGCACTCAGCAGGCCTGTTCAATGCCTGGCTGAAAGAGCTCACCGGCTATGAGCTGAGCGTGGCAGAACAGGGCGATAAGAACGCCATTGTGCTGCATACCGGTACCGATAGCAGCAAGCATGCAGAAGGTTATACCTTAAAAGTGGGGAAAGACCGGATCGATATTAACGGCAACGACGGCAATGGCACCTTTTACGGTATACAAACGCTTATTCAATTATTACCGGTTGAAAAAGGCAGCAGCTTATGGATACCGGGCGCGGATATCAATGATTATCCCCGCTTCCCTTACCGCGGGCTGCACCTGGATGTAGGCCGCCACTTCTTTTCCGCCGACTTTGTAAAGAAATATATTGACCTGCTGGCCATGCATAAGATGAATACTTTTCACTGGCACCTTACGGAAGACCAGGGCTGGCGCATAGAGATCAAAAAATACCCGCGCCTGCAGGAAGTAGCTTCCAAACGCAAAGAATCCATGGTAGGGCATTACAACGATCAGAAATTTGACGGTAAACCTTACGGCGGTTATTACACCCAGGAAGAAATAAAGGACGTGGTAGCCTATGCCACCGCACGCCACGTAACCGTAATACCTGAAATAGAAATGCCCGGCCACTCCCTGGCAGCATTAACCGCTTACCCTTACCTGGGCTGCACCGGCGGCCCTTATGAAGTAGGAACCAAATGGGGTGTTTTTGAAGATATTTACTGCGCCGGTAACGACAGCACCTTCCTGTTCCTGCAGGATGTGCTGGATGAAGTAATGGCGTTGTTCCCCAGCAAATACATACATATTGGCGGCGATGAAGCCCCTAAAACCCGCTGGGAAAAATGTCCCAAATGCCAGAAACGCATGAAGGACGAAGGTTTGAAAGATGTGCATGCGTTACAGAGCTACTTTATCCAGCGCATGGAAAAATACCTGAACAGCAAAGGACGCCGCATTATTGGCTGGGACGAGATCCTGGAAGGCGGCCTGGCCCCTGATGCCACGGTAATGAGCTGGCGCGGGGAGGAAGGCGGCATAGCAGCAGCCAAACAAAAACATGATGTGATCATGACGCCGGGCAACTACTGCTATTTTGACCACTACCAATCCAAAGGAAAAAATGAGCCCGTTGCCATTGGCGGCTATACACCGGTAAGTGAGGTATACAGCTATGAGCCTGTACCTGCCGGCTTAAGCAAGGAAGAAGCCAGTTACATTCAGGGCGCACAGGCCAACGTATGGTCTGAATACATGCCGAATGCGGAGCACGTGGAATACATGGTATACCCGCGCGCAACAGCCATGGCAGAGGTTTTATGGAGCCCTGCTGAAAAACGCAACTACGATGATTTTGTGGAAAGGCTGAAGCAGCACCTGCACCGCCTGGATATGAAAAAGGTGAACTACGCCAAACATGTATTTGAAATACGCGGTGAGGCCGACAGTACTGCCAGCGGCGTATCCGTAAAGCTGGACAGCAAGCTGGATGGCGGCAAGATCTTTTACACTACAGATGGCAGCACCCCTACTCCCCAGGCTACTGCTTATACCAATCCTATAGTGATAGACAAGGCGGAAACCATCCGCGCGCTGGTGTTCCTGGATGGTAAACCTTACGGCAATGAGTACACGCAGCCATTTGTGTTCCATAAAGCCCTGGCCAAAAAGGTTACCCTGGCGCAGCCGCCCAATGGGAACTACAACCCCGGCAGCCCCTTTGCATTAGTGAATGGTATTGAGGGCGTAAAGGAATACAATGATAACCAGTGGTTTGGCTACAGCGGCAATAACATGGAAGCCACGGTGGACCTGGATAGTGTGCAGGACATTCACTCCGTAGGCGTGAACATCCTGAATGCCAAGGGCCCGGGCATTTACCCGCCCAAACAGGTAACTTTCCTGGTATCTGACGACGGACAGCATTTTAAGGAAGTATATAAACAAACTACCTTTACCAAAGAAGGCATTAACCAGGTACGGGCGCCTTTGCAGCAGGTAAAAGGCCGTTATGTGAAGCTGGTAGCCCAGAATGCAGGCACTATACCAGCAGGCGCAGAGGGCGCGGGCAGCAAGGCCTGGCTTTTTGTGGACGAAGTAATAATTAATTAATGTGCTGATATGCTAATGTGCTGGTATATGCCGGAACAAGGCCGCAAACAACAAAAACCAGCACATTAGCATATTAGCACATCAGCACATTAAATAACTGCTACTTTGTTAAACAACAGCTAAAATGTTACCAGATTAGCACATTTTTGTTTAATTTTCCGGCTCGTTTTTAAAACGCCTCTAATCCAAAACATCACTTACCATGACGCTTAATCACCAGGAGATCGAACTGATTGACAGTTTTGAACAGATAGCCGTGGATATTCATCCCACAGCTAAGGAAGGATCCCGCGCAGTAGCACAGGAAATAGCAGCACTAATCAAAGCAAAACAAGCCGCCAAAGAAACCTGTGTGCTGGGCCTGGCCACCGGCTCTACGCCCAAGTACCTGTATGCGGAGCTGGTACGCCTGCATAAAGAAGAAGGCCTGAGCTTTAAGAATGTAGTAACCTTTAACCTGGATGAGTATTATCCCATAGAGCCGGATGCCCTGCAGAGCTACAACCGGTTCATGAAAGAGCAGTTATTTAAGCATATAGATATACCGGAAGGCAATTATTTTGTACCGGACGGCACCCTGCCCAAGGAAAAAATGAAAGCTTACTGCGAAGAATACGAGCGCAGAATAGAATCTGCCGGCGGCATAGACCTACAGGTACTGGGCATTGGTAACAACGGCCACATTGGTTTTAACGAACCCGGCGCCAGCGTAAACTCCCACACCCGCCTGGTAACGCTGGATAACAGCACCCGCCTGGCAAATGGTTTTGAGTTCCCGAATATGAGCCAGGTACCCCGTTTGGCTATTACCATGGGTATTGGCACTATTTTCAAAGCGAAACGCGTATTGCTGATGGCCTGGGGCTCACACAAAGCCAAGATCGTACGCAGGGCGGTAGAAGGCCATTACTCCGACCAGGTACCGGCTTCCCTGCTGCAACAGCATCCGAACTGCCGCTTTGTGATAGATGAACAGGCCGCACAGGAGCTTACCCGTTATAAGGAGCCCTGGCTTACCGGTGATTGCGAATGGACACCCAGCCTGCGCCGCAAGGCAGTAACCGGCCTGGCCATGAAGCTGGACAAGCCCATTCTGATGCTCACGGATAAAGATTACAATGAGAATGGTTTGAATGACCTGATCGTACAATACGGTTCTGCGTATGAGCTGAACATTGAAGAGTTTAATGGCATCCGCGATACCATTACCGGCTGGCCCGGCGGCAAACCCGGCGCGCCCCTGCCCCAACACCCGGAACGTTCAGTGCCCATGCCTAAACGCGTGCTGATCTTCTCCCCTCACCCGGATGATGATATCATTTCCATGGGCGGTACTTTCATACGCCTGCATGAGCAGGGGCATGACGTGCATGTAGCTTACCAAACTTCCGGCAACATTGCGGTAACCGATGAATTTGTGCTGCGCTTTATTGACTTTGCCGTAGGCTTTGAAGGTATGTTTGATATAGACAGAAGCAAGAGCTCCCAGATACTCGATGAAGCAAAAGCTTTCCTGAAGATCAAGAAACCCAGCCAGAAAGATACACCTGAAATACGCGCCATTAAAGGCCTGATACGCCGTTGCGAAGCAAAGGCCACCTGCCGTTATGTAGGTATTAAGGAAGAGAATATCCACTTCCAGAACCTGCCTTTCTATGAAACCGGTTTGGTGGAAAAGAAGCCCATGGGCGAAGAAGATGTGCAGCTTACCATGCAATTGTTACGCGAGGTAAAACCACATCAGATCTTTTGCGCAGGCGATCTGGCCGATCCGCATGGCACCCACAAGGTGTGCCTTGACATTGTGTTTGAAGCGCTTAACCGCCTGAAACATGAAGAGTTCATGAAAGATTGCTGGGTATGGCTGTACAAAGGCGCCTGGCAGGAATGGGATATCCATGAAATTGAAATGGCGGTACCTATGAGCCCCGACCAGGTGGTTCAAAAACGTTTAGGCATCTTTATTCACCAAAGCCAGAAAGATGTTGTACCTTTCCAGGGAACCGATCTGCGTGAATTCTGGCAAAGGGCCGAAGACCGCAACGCTAACACCGCTGAGCTGTATGATAAACTGGGATTACAGAAATATGCTGCGATGGAAGCTTTTGTACGGTATCATTTTATGTAAGCCATAAGGGATCACAAGTATGTATATAACGTAACACCTCCGTAAATACGGGGGTGTTATTTGTTTATAGCCATATCTTTCCAAAACTTTTTTTTCACTACACCAATCCAACCATTATAAGTACCAAGGTCCCTTACGGATACACCAACCGCCCCAAACGCAGCTCCAAAACGCTCCTTTTCAGCCATCAGCAAGCGTTTCAGCCAACCCCCCGTTGTTAATACAATTTAATTTCATGAACTTAGCAGGGAAGCAATGTATACTTTATAATTCCCAAAAAAGATGGCTGACAGATTCCCCATATACAAACAACTGGACACTAAAGACTGTGGCCCCACCTGTCTCAGGATCATTGCCAGGTATTATGGCAAAGACTATCCCCTGGCGCTGTTAAGAGAGTTCTGCAACATTGGTAAGGAGGGGGTATCATTATTGGGCATCAGCAATGCAGCAGAAAAAATAGGTTTTAACTCCATTGCATTAAAGGTAACCTTTGATATTCTGAAAGATAATATTACGCTGCCCTGTATTGTGCACTGGAAGCAGAACCACTTTGTAGTGGTGTATAAAATCACGGATAAATATGTGTATGTGGCGGACCCCGGCACCACCAAACAAAAGCTTAAAAAAGAAGAGTTCCTTAAGAACTGGGTAAGCACCAAAACGCAGGACCAGCCCGTAGGCGTAGTACTGGCGCTGGATGTGCTGCCTGAATTCTATGAAAAGACCTTTGATGTGCGCAAGGAAAATGAAACACGGCGCGGCTTCAACTACCTCATTAAACACCTGGCAAAATATAAGCTGCTGCTGGCGCAATTACTTATTGGCGTGCTTTTCAGCACCATTCTGCAGCTCATCTTCCCTTTCCTTACCCAAAGCATTGTAGATACCGGCATTGCCAATAAAGACCTGAATTTTGTGTACCTGGTGCTGGTAGGGCAGATCATTATTTTCCTGGGCGAAACCATGGTAGGCGTAATACAGAACTGGCTGCTGCTGTACCTGGGCACGCGCGTGAATGTGGCCATGATATCGGAGTTCCTGATGAAGCTCATGAAAAAGCCCATCAAGTTCTTTGATACTAAGAACTCCGGCGATCTGCTGCAGCGCATAGAAGATCATAAACGTATAGAGGAGTTCCTTACCTCCGGCACCCTGCGCCTGGTATTTTCCCTGTTCACACTGGTGGTGTTTGCAGGGCTGTTGCTGTATTACAGCCTTAGTATTTTCCTTACCTTTTTCACCGGTGGGTTCATTTTTGTGTTATGGATCTTCTTTTTCCAGAACAAGCGAAAGGTGCTGGATTATAAACGCTTCACTGAGCTATCACATAACAAATCCAAGCTGGTGGAGCTGATCAACGGCATGCAGGAAATAAAGCTGCAGAATGCAGAAAAACAAAAACGCTGGGACTGGCAATCCATCCAGGCGCGCCTGTTCCGCATTAACATCCAATACCTTTCCCTGGAACAGTTTCAAAGAGGCGGCGCTGATTTTATTAATACCAGCAAGAACATTATCATCACTTTTATGGCAGCACGGCTGGTAATTGAAAACTCTATGACGCTGGGTGAAATGATGGCCATACAATATATTGTAGGGCAGCTGAACGTGCCGCTGGCCACTTCGGTAGATTTCATCCACTCATTCCAGGATGCCAGGATCAGTATTGAACGGGTAGGCGAAATACAGGAAGCCAGCCCCGAAGAAGAAACAGACCCGCTGATGATACAGGCCAGCAGGGCCGCCATGCAAAGCGAATCCATACACATAGAGAACCTGAGCTTCCGGTATGAAGGCACCCACTATTTTAATGTGTTAAAAAACCTGAACCTGCATATACCCAAGGGCAAGGTAACGGCTATTGTTGGCCGCAGCGGCAGCGGCAAAACCACTTTATTAAAGCTGCTGCTGAAATTTTATGAACCCACTACCGGCGTTATTAAAATTGACCAGGAAAACCTGACCCGTATTGATGAAAAAATATGGAGAAGCAAATGCGGGGCCGTGCTGCAGGATGGCTTTATATTCTCCGATACCATTGCCAACAATATAGCCGTAGGCGCCGACAGTATTGATAAAACCAGCCTGCTGCATGCCGTGGAAACCGCCAACATACGGGAGTTCATAGAATCATTACCCTTAGGCTACAACACCAAAATAGGCGTGGATGGCATGGGGCTAAGCCAGGGGCAGAAACAGCGTATACTCATTGCCCGCGCAGTATATAAAGACCCTGAATATATTTTCTTTGATGAAGCCACCAATGCGCTGGATGCTATGAACGAAAGAACCATTATTGATAACCTGGACCGGTTCTTTAAGAATAAAACGGTGATCGTTGTGGCCCACCGTTTAAGCACGGTAAAAAATGCAGACCAGATCATTGTGCTGGAAAACGGGGAGCTGGTGGAATCCGGCACCCACCGGCAGCTGGTAGACCATGCCGGCAACTACTTTAGCCTGGTAAAGAACCAGCTGGAACTAGGCACCTGATCATAAATAATAACACCAATGGATATACATGAAATGGAGATCATTAGCAATGAGGCTAATGATGCGCTGAATAAACCGCCTTCCTGGATCTTTAAATGGGGCATGCTCTCCGTAGCATTAACCGGCCTTGCCATACTGGCTTTAATGAGCATTATACCCTATACTGAAAAGCTGGTGCTGCCGGTAACCCTGGATGCCGGCCATATACCCGTGCCCGTTATAAGTCCCTATACCGGTACCTTAACGGCCATTCATTTTAAGAATGGAGCGCCTGTACAAAAGAATGCCTTACTGGCCAGGCTTGGCGACAGCAGCCATATAGCTGCGCCGGTGAGCGGTTATATTTCCCTGTACAAGCATTCCTTACAAACGACGCAGCTCATTAACGCCCATGATACACTTTGTTATATTATTCCCCAGCCGCTGCAAAAAGATACCGTGGTATATGTAGGTTTAATTAACGGGGCAGATGCGGATAAAGTAAAACCAGGCACGGGTGTATCCCTGTTGTTCAATGACCAGCGCATTGTGCTGGCAGGTTACATCCGGGAGCTATCCCTGGTGCCGGACCCTGATGGCAAACGGGCTGTATTTATTGCTTTGCGGGATGATAGCACACAGGTGAACCAGCTGCCTTTTTATGCCAGCCTGGTAAAAGGAAATGCCCGTATTATTCTCCGTGAAAGAAAGATCATCCAGCAGCTATTGCAATGATGGCTGTGCAAGCTTCATTACGGCATTCAGCACATGGTCCTTATTATCTATGAAACCTTTCAGATCCTGCTGCAGCGGTACCTGCGGCATAATACCACGGCCAAAGGGAATAGCAGGTAATGGCTGCACATACTGTTTTACATTTACTACAGACAGCATAATGCTGATGTGTGAATCCGGCAGCTGGTAGGTAACGCTGTTATGCCCGGTGTGGCCGTAATAACCTCCCATGGTTTCCTCTCCCACTACTAATACCTTATCCTCGCTTCTTACCATACTGGCAAATAAAGACGCTGCAGAAGCTACCTGCGGCCCTACCAGCAAATATACCTTACCGTGAAAGGCTAAGGGATTGGGCTTCCATAAAGGATTAAAAGAAGGGTTCTGATAATACTTACCGTTCAGCAGGCGGTTATGCTCTTCCAGGAAATTGGATTCCAGGTCCGGTATGTCAGTGGAATCTTCTGCCTGGTAATATTGCTTAAAGGGCAATTTTTGAAATAACGTATAGGCTTCCTGGTTCTCTTTATAAGGTTGATAAGCCAGGTATGAAAAGGTAAGCAGGTCATTAGGATCATCTCCGCCCCCATTCTTACGTATGTCCACTACCAGGCTGGCAGCATGTTTTGTTTTTAACAGGGTGAACACAGAATCCAGGAAACGGCTGTAAGCCTTGTGTTTGGCAGATCCTGCATTGCCCAATGCAAAAGTATTCACCGTTAATACCGGTGCGCTGCCGGGCGCCCAGGTAAAGTAGTAATGGTTATCCAGCAGGGTATCCAGGTATAAGGAGTGGCGCTTTTCGTACAGCTTTTCGTAGGCGGTAAAGGTGGCTGCAGGCAGCACTGCTGCTTTTATGGTGCTGCTGCCGTAGGGCAGATAACTTATGTTAAACTCATCCTGCATACCATATTCAATGGCATAGTACCAGGAAAAAAAGTGTGCAATGCCTACTTTTTTGCCGGTGGTATTATACCCGTCTGTTGTATAATAATGCCCCAGCGTTTGCAGCAGCTCCTGTGTAGTATGGCCGTTAACAGCGGTAATAATGGCGCCTGCAGGAATGCTGCCCTGATCTGTATTTACCACCATACTATCATGAATGATCTCCAGCGGATAAGGGAAAAAACCTTTTTGCCCGGCCAGGCTATCCCGCAGGGCATCAGGCAAAAATACATCATCGTGCAGGCTGCCAATGTAAGTGGTAATAATACAGATGTATTTGTAAAACTCCGTAGTGCTGGTATATTGTTTACCTACCAGGGTGTTGTAGTAAGCGAAAATACTGTCTATGGATGATTTGCTGTGATAGTTGTATAAACCTGCATGGGTGGCCTGTAATATGTTCTCATATAATACCAGGTCGTTCAGGTAATTGCCGGCTAAGGGGGCGGGCTTTTGCGGGGCGCAGCTGAACAGGAAACAGCAGGCGGCGACGGTAAGGGCTTTAACGGGTCCGGTCATTCCCGGAAATTAGTAATTTTTTCTGAGGCAATAACAGTGTTAAAGGAAAAAGCCTTTAACACTGTTTGCTGTGCTGTATTTAACGGGTACCCAGGATAGTTTCAGGACAGACCCCGCATGTATTGATCATGGTGGGGTTACCGGTGGGCAGCTCCTTTATGGGGCTACCGCTTAGCTTTACAATTTTGATCTTGCCCAGTGTGAGCTTTTTCTCAATTTTCTTTTTCATGCAAAGTGGGTTTAAGGTGAAACAATTATTTCCGGATGCGGTCCAGCTCTGCTGCATTGCTTTTATTACCGCTGTGTTTATCCATTTTTTTCAGCTTGCCAAAGTTCCAGGTAAGGGCTACTATGAATAAGCGGGTTTCATTGGTATTGTAAAAATGTTCATCCAGGTTGCCTACCCTATTTACGCCATTACTGCGGTAAGTATAGAACAGGTCTTTTACCGCCGCTTTCAGGATCACCTTATTATCTATTAATGTGTATTTACAGCCAAGATCTACCCGGTAGCGGGCAAAGCTGCGCTGGATCACATCAATAGTGGGGCTGCGGTAAATGCCCGTGGCTTCCAGCATTAAGCGCTTATTTACTTTGAATGTGTTCTTAACATTGCCGGAAAAGCTAAGGATGTTGTTATTAATGGGGGCATTGTTAAACCAGGCAGTATAACGGTCGCTCCAGGTGCTGAGGTTTACAATGCAGGTCCACCAGTCCGTGAGCTCCTGCGTAGCGCTTACATCCAGGCTTATGTTACGTGCTGTGTTAAAGTTGGCAATGGTTTCCTTTGTAATGTTGGTGCTGCTATCCAGGTAAGAGATGTACGTGAAATAATCCTTAATAGCAGCATAGCCCAGGGTAAGGGTATAATCTTCCTTAAAGGTCCAGGAAGCTTCCAGCGAATGTGTGTACTGTGGCTGCACATAAGGATTGCCCTGGTAGTAAGCATAAGGCGAATTGTAATAAATAAAGGGGTTCAGATCCTGGTAAGAGGGGCGGTCAATACGGCGGCTGTAGGAAAGGTTCAGCACATGATCCTCCCCCAGCTCTTTGGTAATAAAAACGCTGGGGAACAGCTGAAAGTAATGATTACGCACCTCCGTTCCGGTGGTTAATGAGTAACCGTTATAGCTGGTTTGCTCACCCCGCAGGCCCCATTGCAGCTCTGCAAATTTTGTCTTCTTATAGAAATTGAAATAGAAGGCGCTAATATTTTCCTTATAACGGAAATGGTTGGTTTTACCGGCATCGGTATACCAATCCGTGCCCTGTTTGTTTTCAAAGAGAATATCATTATCCGTACGTACGCTGCTGGTTTTCACACCTGCTTCCAGCTTCCAGCTGCGTGGTAATATTTTAGTATAATCTGCTGTGGCGGTGAAGATGTCAATAGTTACAGGGCTATTGCTTCTAAGCTGCTCATCGGGCCGGGAGGGCTTTCCCTGCACATCTGCATAACTGTTCACAAATGATCCTTTGTTGCGGGAGCAGAAAGCGGCATAGTCCGCATTCACTGCCAGCTCACTGCCCAGGGAATCAAAGGCATGTTTGTAATTAATATTGCCGGTAATGTTATGGTAGCGGGATGAAAGGCTGTTCCACACATACAGGCTGGAATCCACGCTGCTGCCATTGCTGCTGAAATTTGTATTATAGGTTTCAGCAGTAGGCGCATGCAGCAAAGTAGTGTTGGTTGAGAAGGCAAAAGTATTATTGGGGTTCATATAATATTCCATGCCTGCGCGTATACCATCTTCCCGGCCATTGGCAATGGAAAGGCCCGCCTCATCAAAGATCAGCGGGTCCTTTCCGGTGATGGTCTTATGGCTTTTAAACACAGCGCGGTTCTTATTGTAGCTGTCACTTAATCCTGCAAAAAGGTATATTTTATTGTTGCGGTAATTAATGTCCGCATTGGTATTATACTTTGGGTAAAAGCCAGTGGCATAGGTAAGCCCCAAGGTACCATTCATGCCTTTGATACGGCTTTTTTTGGTACGGATATTAATAATGCCTGCATTACCGGCTGCATCATATTTGGCAGAGGGGTTGGTAATAATTTCTATTTTATCAATGGCGCCTGCGGGCATATTCTTCAACATGCGGCTGATCTCTGCGGCTGACAGGTAAAGGGGCCTGCCATCCATCATTACCATGGTGCCGGTTCTTCCTTTGATGTAAATGCGGTCATTATCCACCATTACACCGGGCGCGGTAGATAAGGCATCCAGCACCGTGCCGGTGGATGCCAGCGGGCTGGCGGCAATGTTAAGCACAATACGGTCTATTTTACGCTCCACCAGCTTTTTCTGACTGGTGACCTCAATTTCCTTCAGCTGCTTCTGATGTTGCTGCAGGTAAGCGCTATCTGTTTGCGCATGCACGGCTATAGTTACCGGCATGCATATGAGGGCAATGAAATATTTTATACTTCGCATAGCTCAATTCCTCCTTTTGCCAAGAGTGTATGTAATAACCAGGCGCCGGTTTCCGGTGTATAAACGGTTGAAAGGTCTTCCATCAATGCCGCTGCCTGCAAGGGCTTTCCGGCATTGATCTTTTCTACCAGCTGCAGTGTTTCGGGGTAATAGGCAATGTCCGTGCTGTTGCCGCGTACAAACAAACGCAACTGGCTGCGCGCTTCCAGCAGGCGGTATGTAATGCGGAAAGGATGTATAACACGCACTGCTTTATCTTTCCATTCAGCAGGGTCCATTAAAGCCACGCTTTCGTCGGCCGGCCGGCGCGCACCCCAGCCTGCATTGCTGCTGATAGCGGTGATACGTTCTGTATATTCCTGCAGCAGCAGCTCGCTTAAAGTAAGCGTAGACATTTCCGGCAGGGCTTGCAGCAGGTCTTCTATATGTGTAAAGCTTTCCAGGGTTTCCGCATCTTTTTCCGGCGTGGTGAGCGTTACATCATTCATATCAATGTGGCGCGAAAGGCGTGCGTTCATTTTATTGTACAGGGAGGCGCGTGTTGGATTATTGAACCATACGGTAACGCCAATGGATAGCTCGCCGGTGTAACCGATATGGTATTTATCCCAGGGCATGTAATACAGGTCGCCGGCTTTAAAGGGGTATGCCTGGCTATACGGCAAAAAGGCTTCAATATCCATATTGTTCTGGCTTGCATTGGGTAGCTGCTGGTAGGCGTCCTTATCCCAGTTGTACATGATCTTATCGCCGGGCCCCAGGTGAAAATGGATCACGTTCTCCCCTCTTCTGTCCTGGTGTATACCAAACGGCGTGTAGCCGTAGTTACCCATCAGGATATCTATTTCCATCCCATCCATAGGCACGCCTATTTTTTTCAGCAGGGGCTGCAAACAGCTGCCTAAGTAAGTGGCCAGCGGATCTGAAAAGCGCTCACCATAATTTACGGCAATACAGAATTTTTCATTGCCAAACACCCTGGCCGCCCAATGCGCCACATCTTCACCCGGCTGTGGCGGGTGCGGAAAAACGTGCTGTTTTAACCAGGCCGCTCCCTGCTGCGTATTGCCAACATACAGGCGAAAGCCGGCAAACAGCTCTTGCGCCGTAAAGATCTTGCCCAGTATGGCCAGTGTGTCCAAGCTCATTTCCGCACACTTCTCCGGACTTAAGATATCCGGTATTACCACGGTGCGGGAAAAGTGAGCACTTTTTTCCAGGAACTCCTCCCACCATTTGCAGGAGAAATTACTTTTAACGGTGCACTGCTGGCAACAGGTTTTATACGATGCGTGCATAACCAGTGTTATTTAATCAAACAATATCAATACCTCTCTTATTATAGATCAGGGAAAGGAAGTACAGGCCTGCTTCCACCGGCCATTCTACCGGCAGGTAGTTCAGCAGCTCATCCACCGCCAATACTTCACCGCTGTTCAGCTTTTCTACCATGCTTACAAAGCCGGCATGGTACCTGATCTCTATTTTTGAAGCGCGGGAAAATACCAGCAGCTGATCTGTTTTTTCCACATGTACAGGATACAGGCGGAAAGGGCTTGCCAGGCGTACCTGTTTTCCCTGCAGGTGCATATATTCGTTCTCGTTATAGCCATGCGCCTGTTCGCGCGATAAGGGCTGTGCACGCCAACCGCCGTTACTGGCCTGGGTTTGCATCACCTCTTTATACACCTCTTCCAGCACATCATGAAAGCTGAGGCCTTCCAGGCGCTCATCCAGCTTTAGCATGCTTTCCACATGTGCAAAGCCGGTAAAGCCATCGGGGCCTGTTTCAGGGGAGGTAAGGGTAAGGTCTGCCATATCCACATACTGGCGCTTGAATGATTCCAGAATGTTATTCAGCACATCACTTTTGCTATGGTTATCAAACCACACGGTTACCCCTACAGACAGCTCATCGCTGAACCCAATGTGGTATTTATTCCAGGGCATATAATACAGGTCGCCGGTTTTAAAGGGATATTGCTGTGCATAGGGCAGCATAGGCGCCACTTCTGTATTGTTCTGTTTTGCGCCTGGCAGCTTTTCATATTCGGCAGCATCCCAGTTGTACATGATCTTGCCACCGGGGCCCAGGTGAAAGTGGATCACATTACCGCCATCATGATCCTGGTGAATGCCTAAAGGCGTGTAACCGTAGTTGCCAATGAAGGTGGTGGTGTGCATACCATCCAAAGGCAGGCCGGTGCTTTGCAATAAGGGCTGCAGCAGGCTGGTGAGCAGCTGTGCCAGCGCGGGAGAAAATTTTTCAGCATAGTTAATGATGATGCCGAACTTTTTATCTTCAAACACGCGGGCGGCCCATTGGGTAATATCTTCCCCTACTGCGGGCGCCTGCGGATAAACAGTGCTGTCCAGGTAAGCGCCATCCTGCTGCTTACCATCCAGGTATACGCGCAGCCCGTAGGCATTGGTTTTAAAGCGGCATAATTCGCCTATTACTTCCAGCACCAGGTTATTCATGTACTGCACTTCTGCCGCGGGCAGCACATCCGGCACTACTACTGTTTCAGTAAAACCTTTTGTGCTTTCAATAAAATTATTCCACCAGGCTTCATTCATAACAGCTACCGGCTGGGGGGCTTGTGTGAGCGTTTCCATAAGTTTTTGTGTGTGGTTTATGGGTTACACAATTTCAATTCCTCTTTTATTGTAAATGAGCGACAGGAAATACAGCCCGGCTTCTTCCGGCCAGTCCTGCGCCAGCTCCTGCAGCAGCGCATGTACTTCCAGGGTTTCGCCTGTGTTGATCTTTTCCAGGATATTCACCAGTGCGGGATGGTACCTGATCTCGATCTTGGAGGCGCGTGTAAATACCAGCAGCTTTTCTTCTGCGGTTAATACTTTATAATAAACGCGGAACGGGGAAATAGCGCGGATGTATTTATCTGCCAGGTGCTCATACTCGTTCTCGTTATACTCAATGGATTGCTCCAGTGACAGGGGGCGCGCCCACCAGCCGCCATTGCTGTACAGCGCGTACATATACTCCTGGTATACCTCTTTCAGGAAGGTTTTAAAGGGCAGCTGTTTGTGCCTGTCCTCCAGCTTCAGCAGGGATTCTATATTAGAGAAGCCGCTAAAACCTTTCAGGTCTTTTTCCGGTGTGGTAATGGTAAGGTCTTCTGTATTTACATACTGGATCTTTATGGCGTCCAGTATTTTTGACATCAGCGCTTTGCGCGTGGGGTTGTTGAACCAAAGCGTTACACCCAGCGACAGCTCTTCAGAGCTGCCTACATGGAACTTATCCCAGGGCATGTAAAAAACATCGCTGCGGCCAAATTCAAACTTCTTTGCATAAGGCAGCAGGGGCTCTATTTCCATGCAGTTCTGTTTGGCATTAGGCAGGGTCTTAAACTCATCCGGTTCCCAGTTGTACATTACTTTACCGCCGGGGCCCAGGTGAAAATGGATCACGTTCTCCCCTTTATGATCCTGGTGAATACCCAGTGGCGTATAGGCATAGTTACCCAGGAAAATGGTTACACACATACCGTTCAGCGGCATGCCTATTTTCTTTAACAGGGGCGCAGCATATTCTGCCAGGCGCTGTGAAAGGGCGTGCGAAAACTTTTCACCGTAGTTAATGATCATGCCGAACTTCTGATCGCCAAAAGCGCGGTTCACCCAGGTGGGTACATCTTCATCAACCATGGGCGGGTAAGGGTATACATGATTGTTCATATAGTCCCCGTTCTTGTGCGCGCCATCAATATAGATCCTGAAATCGTAGGCATTGGTTTTACGTGTGCACAATTCGCGGATCACTTCCAGGGCCATCTGCGTCATTTCATAGCATTCCTTTTCGGAGAGCACATTTTTCACCACAATGGTGTCGGTGAAATTTTTGGAATTCTTCAGGAACTCGTCCCACCAGGCGCTGTCTATTTTAGACGGCGCTGCTGGTGCTACCTTACCGGACGGTATAATTTCTGACAACATAGTTTTACATTTTAAGCTTGTGATAAAGGAACCGGTGGGCTTAGCCGGCTGTTAGATAAGCCCTGTTGTTGGCTGGGTGGGTGCTACGCCTTTTATTTTCTTCTTTTCCTTTACTTTTTTCTTTTCACTGTCTGCCTCATCGTCTTCTACTATATTACCGCCTACCAGCTTTTCCTGTTCCAGCGGAGAAATAATTCTGGCGTTTAAGAATGCCCGGGGGTTGAATTTTTCTTTTTCAGGAGTTTTCATTTCTTTGGGTTTTAAGGGTTAAAGAGTAGTATTTGAAAAGGATGTATTAAAAAAACTGGCTAACCTCTACTTCCTTTACGGTTTCTCCGCCTTCTTTACGCACCTTTACCCGTACCTTATCAACATTACCACCTACCAGGCGTTCCAGTTCCAGGGGAGAGATCACTTTTGCTTTAAGGAAGCTTTTGGGGTCAAATGTTTGTTGTGTCTTAGGTTCCATAATGGTATTTTTTTGAGAAGGATGGATTGGCTTTACCGGCCAATCCATCCGTGGGTAAATTATAAGCCGATCGGAATTTTGATCTCGATCTCTGTTTCAGATTTCTTGTCTTTCTTCTTTTTGGTATCTTCTACTGATTCAACGTTACCGCCGATCAGTTTTTCCTGTTCCAGGGGAGAGATAGTTCTTGCAGCCAGGAAGGATTTTGCGTCGAAGTTTTGTTTGTTTTCCATTTTGTGTTGTTTTTGGGTGGGTGTGGTAAATAATTGCTTTAATTCCTCAGGCAGTTTCCAGGCCTACTTTAATTTTCAGCTTGGAGTCTTTCTTTTTCTCTTTTTCGCCGGCTACTTCGTCTTCGCTAACGTTACCGCCGGTTAATTTTTCCTGTTCCAGCGGAGAGATGATCTTTGCTCCCAGGAATTCCTTCATGTTAGAAGGTTGTTGTTTCTGTTCCATTTTTGATGGGTTTTAAGGGTGATAAATGCAATTGATGATCTGATGGGGTCTTTGGGTATTTGTTTTAGCGCTAACTTTTATATCGATATTAACCTCAAAAGTTCCGTTTCAATCAATACTCAAATTTTGCATTTTATCAGCCCTGAAACAATAGCAATTACTTACCATTTACTGCTGCGTGATAGTAAAATATTACTACCGGAACACCTGTGCATACTTCAGCTTTACAATATTATTCTTTACTGCAAATGACAGCAATTCCCTGTTGCTGTGGAGTTTCAGCTTGTTGCGGATATTTGTTTTATGATTGTTCAATGTATTTACGCTGATGTACAGCTGATCTGCTATATCTTTTGCTTTCATGCCTGAAAGCATTAACTGCAGCACCTTTTTTTCCTGCTCCGAAATATCGTATATGGGTTCCTGTAAGGCATGCTCCTGCAAAACAGGTTCGCCTATATGTTCTTTAATTGCAGGGCACAGGTAGCGGTAACCTTCCTGTATGGTTTCTATACAGGATACCAGGTCGGTAAGGGAGTGGTTTACAGACAGGTAGCCATTTACATCATAGTACAGGGCCAGGTTGGCGTGAAAGTCCTCCGGCAGTATACAAACAATGCAATAGGTTTTGGGCGATCTTTTTTTGATAGTGCGCGCCAGCTCAAGCCCGCTGAAGCTTTCCGGCAGGCTTTTGTCTATGATCACAATATCGCATTGCCATACTGCCTGCCGTGCTATAACGTCGGGGTTATCCGTGATATGCAGCACCTGGATACACTTTTCTTTCAGGTATTCTGCTATCAGCTTTGCACTGTTAATATTCTGCTTTAAAATAATTGCGGTTTTCATGTTGTGCATAAGTTTAAGGGTACTACAACAATAACACGCTGCTCCAATTGAGCGCTTTATCAGATATGTAGGAGAGTAATGTTAATGCAATGCCTGTTAAGCCATCCAGCAGGCCTTCTTCTTTGCCGGCGTATACGCCTTTGGGTAATTCATCTTCCAGCAGCAAAATGGTTCTTTGCAGCCAGTGCTCATAGCCATCCCGGTACACGGGGAATCCTGTTTCCCTGTATAGTATGCGGCAGCTTTGCGCCAGCCCCGCAGCGCCATGGCAAAAGGCGGCGGTAGTGGCCTGGGTAGATGAGCTGTCCTTGCGCATCATGCTTTGCATACCAATCAGGTTGGCCAGGCGCATCAGACCATCATCGCCAAACAATTTAGCAGCCCGGTAAAACAGCAGCACCTCATTCAGGTCGCCGCAGCACCAGCCCATACGGTCGGGCGTTATTATTTCATGCGCATCGCGCGCAATCATGAGCGGGAAAAAAGAGTATTCGTTACGGGAAAAGTCTACATCTATTTTATGCTTCAGGATAAAGCGGATGCCTTCTTTTACGGTGTTAGCGATCAGCTCCTGGTGCGCTGACCCGGGATGTACCTTTAACAGGGTTAATAATATACCACACAGCCCGTGCGACAGGCTAAAGTTTATTACCTGCTTGCCATCTACCCTTATCAGGTTATTCCTGAACCAGCAGCCGGCTTCTTCGTGTACAGCGCGCTGGCAGATCTTTTCAATTAACACATCGGCATACTGTTTTGCTGCATCCTGCTGCCTGTCCGAAAAATATTGTACCACCCCCAAAGCGCCATGCAGGTAATCAATGTTATCTTCCTCTACAAAACTGCGGGCGGTTTTAAACAGGTAATCGTCGAGGGCATCCAGCTCATTTTCTGCTTCCAGCTGCAGGAACCCTTCGCGGTGCATGAGGTTAACGGTGTAACCAAAACCAGCGCCGCCCGTGCTCAGGGATGGCCCTACCAACGTGGGGTTAGCGGAATAAATACCTGAAAAAACCTGCTGAAGCAATTGATTGGTTTGCTGTTTCAGCGTGGCGGATTCTGTTACCTTGTACAGGTGATAGTAATAATAAATAAGGCCCAGCTTACCCTGTGTGAAAGTATCGTTATTGCTGGTTTGCCCCCCCAGTACCCTGTTAATATTGTCCAGTTGTTTTTGCGCGATCTGTTGCATTTCGGCTGTACTCTTTATTTGCAACAAATTTATTTACGCGCCTGTGCTACTGCTAATTCTCTACACCAACCGGGAAATTATAGGGATCAAGCAGCTTGCATTACCCCATGAGCTTATGTTTCATGAGGTCGTAAAAACTATTGCGGTAGGTTTCTCCCAGCAGTATTTCTGCTTTTACATTTTTTAATACTACCAGGTTACCTTCTATAGCTACAATTTTATTAACGGATACAATGTAGGATTTATGTACCCGCAGAAAATATTTTTTGGGCAGCCTTTCTTCCAGGTCCTTCATATTCAGCAGGGCCATGGTTTTCTGGCCAGCGTGGTAAATGGCTACATAGTTCTTCATACCTTCTATGTAATCAATATCCCGCAGGTTAATTTTCAGCATTTTCCCTTTCAGCTCTGTTTTCACAAAAATGTAATCGTCCTCAATGCTTTCTTCATTAGGTGTTGCTGTTACGGATGATGTAACGGTGTTCAGCACCCGCTGCACTGCTTTAAAAAAGCGCGGTAAGGGAATAGGCTTCAGCAGGTAGTCTACCACTTCCAGGTCAAAACCTTCTGCGGCAAACTCGCTGTAGGCGGTGGTAAGTATCACTTTAGCCTTGCCCTGTATGGTGCGGGCTACATCCAGACCGGAAAGCTCGGGCATTTGTATATCCAGGAATACAAGATCTATCTTTTGCGTATTCACTATTTCCAGGCCTTCAATAGGATTGGTGGTAGCTTTTACCAGCTGCAGAAAAGGTGTTTGACTAATGTAGTGGATCAGTACATCTATGGCGTGTTGCTCATCATCCACTATTATACAGCTGATCATAATTACCGGGTTTACATTACAAGTTTAGGAATTACTGCATTTTCCGGGGCAGCGGATAATGCAGTGGCAGCATTTGTGTTCAGGCGGATGACCAGCGCTGCTGTATAGGCATCTGCTTCATCCTTTATATTGAGGGTGTATTGATCTTTGTAAGCGGCATACAGGCGTTTACGGATGTTATCCATCCCAATGCCGTGCGACAGCTCCTTGGGGCCTTTTTTCTTTTTATTATAGGTAGAGAAAAGGATGTGCTGCTGCGCGGCATCCACCTCCAGCTTTATAATCACGGGATGCTCTTTGTTGGTGAGCTCCCCGTGTTTCAGGCAATTCTCCACCAGTGTAATAAGCACCAGCGGAATAATACGTATGTTGGTAAGGTCGCCTGTAATGCACAGGTCTACCTGCAGCCGGTTACTGAAACGCAGCTGGTTGATCTTAATAACATTCTGCAGGTGCTCTATTTCCTTTCCCAGCCATACGGTGCCCTGCTCATCTTCCCCGCTGTTAAGGGAATAGCGCATAATTTCACAAAGGGTAAGGATCCCGTCTGACAGCTCCTGTGAATAGCCTAAAGACTTTGCGTAAAAGAAGTTAAGGGTGTTGTGTAAAAAGTGAGGGTTGATCTGCGCCCGTAAAAAAGCATATTCCGCCTGCAGGCGGTCCTGCTCTATCTTCAGCTTTTCCAGCTGCATAACCCCAAGCTGCTTTTCTTTTTTTACTGCCTGCCTGCCAAAGTAATAGCCGAAAGAGAAAAAACCGTAGATAGAATATAACCATAAGGTATATACGGAGTGGCGGACAAAATCAAAAGCAGGCACTGCTTCATCCTTATTAATGAGAGGGGCTATGATATAACCGGTAATGTAATAGATGCCATCACAGGAGAAAAAGAGCGCTATTTCTGCAAAGAAAAGCAGCAGGTATTTGCGGGTGCTTAAAAATTTTACCAGGATCCAATAATGCATATAAAAAATATATACACAGGGCAGCTCGGTTATAATCAGGTCCAGCAGGTTAATATTAAGGGTTTCAGTGGGATCAAACAGCTGCCGTACAGTACCCAGAAACACGTGTATGGTCCACGCCAGCACGTGGATCATGATCACCCTGTATCTTTTTTGCCTGATAAAAAACATTGTGTACTGCTTGTTTCTAAAATACTAAAGTATTCTTACATATTCCACCCAATCCTTTACATTGGCCGGTATTTTTACCTGGGGCTGAATACCGATATTGTCTATACGCTCTGCCGGTAAACGGTTTGACCTGGAAGTGGAATACCTTAACCGGAAAAGAGAGCAGGGCAGCCGGGTAGTAGCGGCATCCGCATAATCCACGGCGCCCATGGTATGCCTGCCGTACATGGTTACCTTGCTGCTCTGCCGGGCCTTAATTAAAAAAAGCTCTGTGCTGCTGGCACAGTCCTCATTAATAAGTATAGCCACTTTCCGCGGATAAGGCAGTACAGTATCAAAGGCCAGGGTATCACCCGGCCACAGGTTATAAATGCCGCCCTGGTGGGCCCAAAGGTCACGGGCTTCTTTTTTAAATACCTGCTTCATACTGTCTGACACATTGGGGAAATCCGTTAATTCGTAATAATCACGGATATTATCGGGCGTAGCCATTACAGCTGCCCCTTTTGAGATGAAAGGCCGTGTATAAAGGAGTGGCAATAAATTTTCAAAACATAATACTGATCCGCCGCCGTTACCGCGTACGTCAATAATAAAACTGGCTGTATGTTTTATAAGCGCATCATTTGCTTTCAGCAGGCTGTCTATCTCACTTTTGTAATCGAGCATGGCACTGGGTATGGCCAGTAAGCAGGTGTTATTATCCAGCACCTTAAAATAAGGGCGGTACGGATCTGCGGCCAGTATAGCAGCTGCTTTATCCTTATCAGGATACTGCTTGTACCAGTTGCCTATTCCGCTGAGGGTAAGCACCGACCTGTTAACGGCTGTTATAACCGGTGTGGAAAGGATATGCGTGCGGTTATAATAGGCGCTCAGGGTATACCTGCTGCCTTTTTTTTCCAGCTTCATTTTCACCTGCCCGGGCATCCAGTACAGGCTATCTGCTTTTAATACAAACGCGGTAAGCTCAGAAGAGCCGGGCTTCCGGCGCATAATGCCAACGCGGTAAGAGGCAGTTTCATCTTCCCAGATGCCTTCCAGGCTATCGGGCAACTGCTGTTTGTTCAAATAGCTCACCAGCTCCTGTTCGGATACAGGCACCTTTTCCGTATTGCTGAACAGCTGGCGGATGGTGCTGTGGTGGGCAGTATCATCATTCAGCGTAACCGATACGTGACCATCTTTAAAAAATGCCACCCAGCGTGACATAAGCAGCAGGCATGTACGCGTGTCTGCTGTAAGCGCCTGCTGCTTTATGCTGTCGGTAAGCAGGTTAAATGCGTTCCTGTTCTGTGCAGTTATCTTATCGTTGTAACCTACATAGTTCGTTCTCATCTTATTCATCACTGCCTGAAAGTTTTCGGCACAACCACATTGTTGCCCGCATACCTTCGTGCAAAACATACATAAGTAAAGCAGCAAAATATAACGCATCATTAAATTACCTTTTGATTAAATGCTCTTAGAACGTGTCCCGTATCTGTATGTGGGTGGTGGTTTTTTGCGAGTTCCCGCATTCCGGCCGGGTAGATTCTCCGTCATCCTGTGATTTATGGCCACCTACGATCTTGCTTAACTTATCGGCATCCAGCCGGATAATAGTGATCTTGTTAAGCAACAGTTTCTTTTCTGTGTTTGAAAGGGTTGTTTTCATTTTAAAACGGGTTAAAATTGTGAGACAAAAAATTTGTTGTTATAAAATTACCTTGTAAAGCGGCCCGGCTTAAAATGGTTACATGAAACCGCTGATTGTAGGTACCAATCCAGCCCGTGCTACCAATGACTGGTAGTGCCTGGCCAGAAAATCATACATCACCATTTCCTGCTTACGGGCATCTGCAAGGGCTATACGGTTAATCATCATATGCAGGTAGCTGGCCAGCAGGTTTGACAGGGGCACCTGCAGCCGGCCGGTTTCCTGTAAATATAATATTTCAGCTGCCAGCTGCATCATAGCGGCAGATCTTTCCCGCAGGATGTTTATTAAGATATGCAGCTCATGCTGCTGGTCCTGTGCCGGATCCAGGATCCGTTCAATATCTGTACGGTACCGGCGGTACTTCTCATCCAGCTGCCGCTTTAATGTTTTATCCATATTAAATTCTGCGGCAAAAGCTGTTTTCAGCGGCAGCACCAGGTCGCGCTTTTCTATGGCTGTTAAGCGGAAGCAGGTAAGCAGCTCATCCACAGCGCGCAATCCCCATAGCCAGCGGATATGCTCCCGCTCATCCCCGCCGGTATTTTCCAGCATGGCGGTGCAGGCTACGCTATCCAGGTGAAAAAATGTTTCCGCCAGCTCCATGCTGTTGCTGCCATAACGTTCTGCTTCCCGGTTATAGGTATCCAGCTGCAGCTTGTGAATATAACCGGCTGTAATAAAGGGCTGCAGGTATTCATGCACCTTATTCATAATACCGCCTACCTGTGATACTGCGGTAACGTGAAAGCGTAAACGGAGATGGAACTCCGGATCATTGTACCGGATAAAGAACCATTTATCAATACGCCCGGCCTGTTCCAGCAGGGCTGCCAGGGGCTTTACCGCCTGCAGCAGGATCTTATCTGCCGACCGTACGCCGCAGTACAGCTTATAATACAGCCATTCGCTGCCCGGTACAAACTGCCGTTGCAGCGGCTGCTGGTAAACATCCGCGGGTTTAACAATACCCGCGCCGGCATATGCAGGGGCCTGCCTGTTCAGCACCGCCACCAGCTGGTTTACATATCCATTGCCCTGCTGGTCTGTTACCTGCTGCTGGTGGTGAATGAACTCCCGCATTGTAAAACGGCGCCGCTGTTTTACTGTTTCCAGCCAGGTGCTTACCATCAAATTATTATTAAGGTCTACCAGCAGCTCATTATCCCCATCTGCCAGCACCAGGTACTGCGGCAGGCGCCATTGCTCGCGGAAGCGGCTCAGGGCTTCCTGCAATGCCGTTCCTTCCAGGGATTGCAGGTGCTGAATGTGCTGCTGCCGGAAACACCAGGTGGCCAGCTGCAGTATGGTATGCTTATAGGTAATGCGCGGCAGAAAATGGTATTGCTCTTCCAGCGGGCCCCAGTCAAAGCCAAGCGCCGCCCTTTTATCCTGCGATTGCAGATCGCAAAGGAAACGGTATACCGGTAATGCGTTGCTGGTGTAATTATGCGCGGTGCTTAAACGGGGTATGATCTCTTTTCCCAAACGGCGCGAGTGTAATACTACGCGATCATTTTTTACGGATACATACAGGTCCTGCACATCAATTTGCTGCTCCTTATTGCGGGATGAGCGGGCCAGGTAGGGAATTTCATATTCCCTGAAGGCCGGGTGCAGCAGCACATTGCCGGTGCGGCTTTCTGGCAGGTGTATCACTTCTGCATACACAATGCCGGGATCGCGCTCCTGCTCCTGCCGGGTTACTTCGCTTACCAGGGTGTGTATGGCGGCATCTGCATGGGCAAAACGCCCCAGCAGGCCGGCTGCGCTGGAACCGCCTGCGCTTTCTATATACAGTGTGCAGGGCGCATCTTCCAGTATGCGGAACATCAGGAAAAAAGAAGGTGGCAGATCATTCCAGTCGGCAGTAAGTCCCTCCAGATCTGTCTCATTTATGTCGATGTTATACCGCCCGCCGGTGTATGCTTCCAGCAACCACTTATGCCGTAAGGTTTCCAGCTGCCCCCAGGTATAATGATGTTCCCTTTCATGATGGCCTACCGTCACATCATCTACCAGCGGGGTAATGTTGTTATTGCTGCTGCCGTTAATGTACCCGATGCCGGTTTCCGTATCCAGCACTTCCAGCAGGGGCATTTCCTTTTCATCATACCGCTGGCGGAAACGCTGTTTAAATGCCTGCAGGTCCGGATGGCTTTTGCGGGCTGCCAGCTTGTTCATTACTTCCAGCGCCTCGTGCAGCTGTTGCTGTAGGGTGGTATGGATGCCCGGCCCGGCGGCTTGCTGCAGCATATCGGCCTGGAATAATTTACTTTGATCATAGGTTACCCCCAGCTCATCCAGCAATTGCATGATATACCCATATTGCGCTACCTCATTGCCGGTGCCGGCATCCAGCGTATGCAGGCACTCATCTACCCTGCGCAATGTGTGCAACGCGTGCAGCACAAGGGCATCCCCGTCTTCCGCTATTCTTTCCAGTATATGTATGAGCTGGTGAATAAATTCCGGGCCGGTAATAGCGGGCTCCATTTCACTTACCAGCACCTGCGCCTGGATCAATTCTTCAATAAAGGCCTGCACTTCCGCTGCTGTAATGGAAGCGGATACCAGCAGGCTGCCTAACTGTTGGATAGTAGCGCCATTGCCGGCTGCGCTTACCACACGCTGCAGGTATTCAGATGCCTGTACGGCGCTGATCTGGTGAATACGCCTGCCGTTCGTATACAGGTATTCCACGTAACGCAGCTCATCTCCTATCGTATATACGCTGCTGTTAGGGTAGTACAATAATTTCTGGTGAATGCCCGGCAGCATGGACAGCTGTGCTGCCAGGGCGCAGAGGTAATGCATATCCAGCCGGGTGTGCCGCTGCATGCCCTGCACGGTAACTGCAGTAGCTTCCGGGTTCCAGCTTACAACGCTGCAGCCGGAAAAGAGGCCGAACGGCGTACAGCGGCTGCTCATGCGGATATAGTATTTAAACAGGGAACGGCTAAGCTTTTCTATTTCTTTTTTTCCGGATATATGGCCATCGCGCCATTTTATGCAGGCTTCATATAAAACAGGGGATGCCAGGTAAATGGCTTCCAGGAAGGCATTGTCGTGCAGCAGCTTTTGCACATCCATGCCACTGTTAAGGACGGTTAAAGGATACCTGGGCGTTCTCAGCACCAGGCGCTCGTCAAAAGCATATAAAGGGCTCATAGCATAATTGCTTTTACGGGTAATCAAACGGAGGCGGTAAAAGGATAAATGGGTACCTGCGGTTTAGGTTTTTACGTGCTCAAAAATAAAGGCCGGTTAAATTACGGATAAAGGTTTAGATATGTTTTCCTATGCTGATATAAAAATACTGCTCATTAATTTCCTTCCATTCTACGCTGCTCTTTCTCAATGCCTGTTTTCCGGTTCCTGGCGGCTTTCACGCGCTGGTTGCCAAATTTGTAAGAGAATACCAGGCGTACAAAGCGTGATTCTACCTTATTATCATATGAAGAGATAACGCCAAAAGAAGCTACGTCATATTTTGTTGTTAGTGTGTTAAAGATATCTGTTGCATTCAGTGTAAGCTTACCTGCATTATGCAGAATGCTTTTAGAAATGCCTGCATCTATAAAGTAACGGGATTTCATTTTATAAACGCCAAAGGCCATGGGCGAATTATAGGTGGCCGACACTTCTGCCGTTAATCCTTTGGTAAGCGTAAAGGTATTGCTGGTATTTACATACACGCCTGCGCCGGCATTGGTAAGCTGCTCACTGCCTTTTTCATTATACTTTGCATAGGTGGCCATTACGGTATTAGTGCTCATCCATTTATTTTCAAAAAAGCCTTTTGAATGGGTGATGCTGGCATTTACGGCATAAGCGGCGCGCAGGTTGGTGTAGGTGCTGATGACCACATTGCCGGTATCTTTCCGGTAAATATCCGTGAGCACCTGGTTGTAGCGCTGGTAGCTGAGCGTAGTGAATAATTCGTTGTTATAGGTATAGGACAGCTCAAAGCTATGCCCGATGGATGGGCGGATATTAGGATTACCCTGGTAATAAAAATACTGGCTTACATAGGTTACAAAAGGGTTTACAATATTAAAGCTGAAACGCTCTATACTTTTGCGGTACGATAATCCGTACTGATGTTTGGCGGACTGGTTATACATTACCGCAAACGAGGGGAATAAATTAAACTGGTTGCGGGTATTGGTTTGATCTAATGTTAAAGAGGTGCCCTTCATATGCGTTTGCTCAGCACGCAGGCCAATCTGCAGGTCAAACTTTTTAATGCTGCGGTCATAGCTGGCATACGCGGCAAAAATATTTTCCCGGTAAATGAAGTGATTGGTTTTGCCGCTGTCTATTTTCCAGTCAGCCGCTATTTTCTGCTCCCAGCGTATATCGTTATCTGTTGTTGTAAAGGTGCTTTTCAAACCTGCTTCCAGCTTACCTTTCCACAGGGGCTGCGTATAATCTGCAGCCACGGAGGTAATGGTATTGTTGGCGGGCGAGTTATCGCGCAGCAGGTAAGGCGCCTGCAGCACTGCTCCTTTGGGATCATAAAAGTTGGTCACATAATCATCATCCCAGCTTTTGTTATAATTAAAGTAGTCCACATTCACAGTGAGCTGTTTACCGCTGGTATCAAAATCTGTTTTGTAATACACATTTACTGAAGGGTTAAAGAGCTGCAGATCCCCACCGGTGGCTACGGTAGAAAAAGAATCCGCTGCCTGCCCGTTGTAATCCCTTACGGAGGTGGTGGTCATTTTACGGTAGCGGTAGTTCAGCAATCCTTTGAGCATAACGCCAACGGAGCTACGTGAATTAATATCGTAGTCGGCGCCCGCCTTAAAGGAATGATTGTTACGCTCCCTTGTTTCCCAGCTGTTTTCCCGGATGTTTGTATTAGCATCCAGCAGGCGGACAGAATGAAGATCGTAGTATTGCTTATTGTACTGGTAATCGTAATTACCATATACATTCAGCTGTTGATTGCGGTAGTTTAATCCCAGGCCGGCTACGTAGCGGGTGTACTGGCCTGCGCCTATACCTGCAGTAAGGGTGCCGTTGGTGCCGAAGTTCCTGTTCTTTGAAGTAATAATATTGATGATAGCGGCGCCTTTGGCGTCATAGCGGGCGGGCGGGTTGCCCATCAGCTCTATACGGTCAATGCTGTTGGCGGATAGGCTGCTGAGCCATTCTTTCAACTCTTCGCCGGAAAGGCGGCTGTCTCTTCCATCTACCAGCACGGTTACCTTTTTACCGCGCAGCTCATAATTACCATTACCCTGGTCTACTACGCCCGGTGCGTGGGTTAGCACCTGTAAGGCATCGCCTCCTGCGGCTATGGGGCTCTCCGATACGTTCATGATAATTTTATCGGCCCGCATTACAATGAAAGGTTTGGCGCCCTTTACCGTTACTGCCTGCAGGTTCTTCCGGCGCAAACTGTCTGTTGACTGGGCTTGGATGCTATGCCAGCATAAACAGGCCATCAGCCACATTATCGTCGCGCTTTGGGTTATTTTGGATTTCATGCAGTACGGGTTCTCCTAGAATTTTCTTAAATATATTGATACAAACCTATGTTTGTATGTTTCGTGTTAAAAAAACATTACACCAACCCTCACTTTAACGGTACCAACCTATGTGGTACCCTCACACGAAGGTGTGATTATACAAATAAAAATATGATAATTCCATTATTGAATCCTTCGTAATCTTTATATTTACAAAAGTCATCAACCAGAAAAGCATGCATCAGTGGATGCTATAGAACGTGTACGGAAAGCTTACCATCAGGATACAACAAGCAATAAGTTTCAAATAGTGATCAATTAATAATTCTTACACCCTCAATTATTGTTATTTGCTATGCCCCTGGTTGATGCCAGTAAAATGGCCGAGTACAAAGCATTTTATCGCGCCGTAGTATCAAGCCGCCCACCCCCTGAGCGTCTGTTCTATGATCCTTATGCTGAGGCCTTTTTATCCCCCGGACTGAAATTTTTATTATGGCTGCTCAGACAGCCGCTCCTGTACCCTTTAATAAACTGGTGTATGGAAAAGCGCTACCCTGGCCGCTTTGCAACTACTGCTGCCTGTACGCGGCTGGTAGACGATCTGATTATGTCGTGTATAGACCGGCACCAGGTAAAGCAGGTGGTGATCCTGGGCGCCGGTTATGATTGCCGTGCGCACCGGCTGCCCGCAGCTGCTGTACAGTTTGTGGAAGTGGATTACCCGCAGCGGCAAACCCTTAAACGGCAGGTATTACAGCGGATTCCACACCCGCCTATGACGCTGGTGGATTATATTCCGATGGACCTGGCCACTCAAATGCCGGACGATGTATTGCCGTTACAACTGAAGCGGGCCCACTACAATTCCCTGTTTATATGGGAAGATATTCACCGTGCTTTCACGGGTAACAATAGCGATAAAATGTTTGGTTATTTTCAGCGTTTTCCCGAAGGCACACGCTTCATATTTACGTATGCTGCAAAAAATCCGGGCATGTTTATTGACGCTATGCCTGTAGCAAGGCTGTTGCAGCAACACCCGAACGACCGGAACTATGACCAGGAGCCTGCCCGTTTCCGGGATTTTTTGGAAGCCTACGACCTGCAGCTGGAGCAGTTTACAGGTGCGGATGCTTACAGGCAGTTATATTATGGTAAACGGGCAAACCGTATGAAAGGATACGAATGGTATAATGTAGCAATGGCCAGCGTAAAAGTAAAAACAATTGAGTCATGATACCTGCTATCCAACAACTAAATACCGATCTTGACAATAATACCAATCTTTTACTGGACATATTGGATACCGTGCCTGCGGCTAAACTGCAGTTAAAGAATCCACGTACGGAATGGAGCATTATGGAGTGTGCGGAACATATCCTGATCTCAGAACAGGCGGTGGCCAAAGCATTGCAGGGCCCCTCCCACCCGATAGAAGACCGCGCGCCGGACAGCAAGCTGGAAGAGCTGAATAAGAACTTTCTGGAATTTGACCAGCGCCTGCGCGTAAGCGGCGATCCGGAAACGCTGGATGGCGGCTATGATAATATAAAAAGCTTTAGCCAGGCCTTTCGCCAGAACCGGGAGCTTATTAAAGAAGCGCTTCAAAAGGCACCACTGGAATGGCTATGTGAAAAACTGGAACATGCCAAATTTGGCTACCTGACAAGGCTGGAATGGGCCTATTATCTCATTTACCATACGGAAAGACATTTGCAACAGATCAACCGGATCGAAGCAAGCCTGGAAAATACGAATCCTTAAAAAAATCCCGCTATGTCATCACTGGTGCGTGCCAGGAGAACCACTGTACTTACTGCATTTTTTCGCGCGTTAGAATCCGGCAAACCGGCCAGGGAACGGCTGTTCACAGATCCCTTTGCTAAAGTGTTCCTGACACCTTCATTAAAAATGTGGGCCTTTCTTTCTGTTTACCCATTCTTTAAATGGGCCGTGCCTAAGTATATCAATTACTTCTGGCCGGGCGCCCATACTGCAATTGTAGCCCGCACCCGCTTAATAGACGTAATGACCATACGCGCTATACAGGACCATGGCGTAAACCAGGTAATGATACTGGGGTCAGGGTTTGACACCCGCGCGCACCGGCTGCAGCTGCGGGAAAGGGTACAGTTTGTGGAAATGGACCGGCCCGTTACACTTGAATATAAGCAACAGCTGCTGAATAAGGTGCGTAACAAAGCGCCTGTACATGTGGACTATGTGCCCATGGATTTTTCTTACCAGCAACCGCAGGACTGCATCAGTAACCTGATGAGAGCCGATCATTATAAAACCCTGTTCATCTGGGAAGGTGCAGTAAATAATTTTACTGCCACCATGGGCAGGATCATGTTCGACTATTTCCAGGGCTTTCCCTCCGGCACCCGCATTATTTTTACCTATGTAATTAAGGAGGTGCTGGAAGCCCCATCCCGCTTTCACGGCGCTGCCAGCATTATACGGCTGCTTAAAAAAGTAAAGGAGCCCTGGAACATGGGACTGGATCCCGCTGAGCTCCCGCATTTTTTGGCGGAATATAATATGGAGCTGTTGTATGATGAAGGCGCAGAAGATTTCCGCCGGCTATACTTTGGAGAAAAAGCATTACAAATGCGCGGATATGAATTTTACCGGGTAGCAATGGCTGTGGTAAAATAGTATTTTTACAGGATGCAACCATTACGTATACACTATTTTGAACACGTTCCTTTTGAAGGATTAGGCTGTATTGAAGACTGGGCGCGGCAGCAGGGGCACACCATTACCGTTACCCAATGGCATGCGCCTACCGTTGTATTACCCGACCTGCTATCTATTGACTGGCTGATAGTAATGGGCGGTCCTATGGGGGTATATGAAACCGGACTGCATATATGGCTGCCGGCGGAACAACAATACATTGCAGATGCTATACAACAGGGCAAAAAAGTGCTGGGCATATGCCTGGGCTCACAGCTGGTTGCCGCTGCACTGGGCGCTAAGGTATACCCTAATAAGGAAAAAGAGATAGGCTGGTTTCCCGTACAGTTCAATGCTACAGGCGCGCTAGCCAATATACTGCCACCGGAGCAAACGGTGTTCCACTGGCATGGCGATACCTTTGACCTGCCGGCCAACGCCACCCTTTTTGCCAGCAGCGCAGCCTGTGCCAACCAAGGATTTATATATGGCGATAGGGTTATAGGATTACAATTTCACCTGGAAGTGCGCAGCAACGATGTATTGAAAATGGTGGAGCATGGCGATGACGAGCTGGCGCCTGCGCCCTATGTACAAAGCGCGGAAGCTATAGCAGACCGCAGCGCCCTGGCAGATGGAGCGAATGAGCTGATGTTTGAAATACTGGAGTATATGCAGAAGGCCTAACGCGGAACGCTGAACGCCGAACGCAAAAAGCATTAGGCACAACGCCTAAAGCAAAATATGGTCAGCGTTCAGCGTTAAGCATAATTCGTCCGGAACCGAACATTGTTTGTACTGAAAGCGGACATGTCCCCATTATTAACCTATTGATTATGAATACTGTACAAACAGGCATTCTGCTTGGAGTAGCAGGTATCTACCTGTAAAATCACCCGGTCATGTTTTCAAACTACCTGAAAGTCGCCTGGAGAAACCTCGTGCGCGACAAAACGTTCTCCATTATCAACATGGTTGGACTGGCCATTGGGCTGTCCGGTTTCCTGCTGATAGCCTTGTACGTGATGGATGAGCTGAGCTTTGACCGGTATTACAACAAAGCAGGGAACATTTACCGTATTGAACTGAACGCCCGCTGGGGCGGCGAGGATCTGCGAATGGCCCAGATAGGGGATCCTATTGGCCCCAAGCTCAAAAATGACTACCCTCAGGTGGAAGAATATACGCGGATCTTTTATAGCCGTAATGATCCCGGTATGGCGAATAAACTGATCGGGAAAGGCGGTGAATATATTACCGAGAGCAATACAGCCTATGTGGATTCCACCTTCTTCAACGTCTTTAAATTTCCCGCGGTTGAAGGCAATCTCCGTACAGCATTAAATGAGCCGGGTACCGTGGTGATAACCGCATCCACGGCTGTCAAATATTTTGGTTCCACAGACGCTGCGGGAAAAACGCTCACCGTAAAGGAGAACGGCAGGGATGTTCCCTATAAAGTGAATGCAGTCATCAAAGATATTCCCGGGAACACACATTTCGATTTCAATATCCTGTTCTCGATGAAGAGCCTGAATTATCAATGGGGACAGGTTGGCAATAGTAATTTTTATACTTACCTGGTGCTGAAACCGGGGCCGGGTGTAAGGGTCTTTGAAAAACAGCTGAACGGGTATATCGTGAAATATTTTACCCCTTTGCTGAAGGATTTCAATATGAGCAGCATGGAAGAATTTGAGAAAACCGGCAATAGGTTCAATTTTATACTAACACCTGTTACCCGCATCCATTTATATTCCGACAGGCAGGCCGGCGAAGAGATGAGGCCTTCAGGCAGCATCCAATATGTGGCCATCTTCTCAGCTGTGGCCCTGTTGATACTGTTCATAGCCTGTATCAATTTCATGAACCTCACCACAGCCCGCTCCGCAGGAAGGGCCAGGGAAGTAGGCATCCGCAAAGTGCTGGGCACTGAACGTAAAGAGCTGATCCTGCAGTTCCTCTCAGAGTCTACGCTGATGGTTTTGTTATCCTTGCTGGTTGCGGTTGGAATCGCCTTTTTGATCCTGCCGCTGTTTAATTCTGTGGCTGCCAAGTCCATGAGCATGGCCAGCCTTTTCTCTCCGGTGATCTTACCCCTGCTGCTGGCATTACCCTTTGTGGTGGGCCTGCTTGCAGGCAGCTACCCTGCCTTTTTCCTATCCGGGTTTAAACCCATCGAAGTATTGAAAGGCAAATTGAGGATGGGTACAAAAAGCGGTGGTTTGCGAAGCGCATTGGTAGTATTCCAGTTCACTACTTCTATTATACTGATCATCGGAACTATCGTTGTGTACAGGCAGCTTCGTTTCATTCAAACCCGCGATCTTGGATTCAATAAAGAACAGGTGCTCATTATCAACAACGCCGATGCGCTGGATAATAATGCTGATGCTTTTAAAAACCAGGTGGTGCAGCTGTCCGGCGTAAAAAGCGGCACCCTGAGCGCCTTCCTGCCGGTATCCAATTCCTCACGCAACACGTGGAATGTTTTCAAAAGTCCTGTTGCCACCGGGAATAATAGCTTCAATACGCAGTTCTGGGCCATTGATTATGATTACCTGGAAACGATGGGACTCAAACTGCTGAAAGGAAGGAATTTCTCGCCTGGCTTTGGCATGGACTCCTCTTCCTGGATCATAAATGAAGCAACGGCCCGGATGCTGGGTTATAAAGATCCGGTTGGAAAGAATATATATACCATCAATGATGAAGGTAAGGCAACCGCTCACCCCATCGTAGGGCTCGTAAAGAATTTCAATTATGAATCCCTGCACGCTGCAGTAGGCCCCCTCATTTTTGCTCTGCATAGAAGCACAGGGCTGGCCTCTTTCAAAGTGAGCACGGCCAATATCAATACCCTGGTTGAACAGGTGCAAGGTAAATGGAAAGCCATGGCGCCGGGTATGCCGTTCAGCTATCGTTTCCTGGATGAATCCTTTAATGAAATGTACCGCGCCGAACAGCGTGTAGGCGAGATTGCGATGATCTTCTCCATATTGGCTATCCTCATCTCCTGCCTGGGTATATTCGGGCTGGCTACCTTTATAGCCGAACAAAGAATGAAGGAGATCGGCATCCGTAAAGTGCTGGGCGCAAGCGTTCAGGGTATTGTTGGATTACTCTCCGCCGATTTCATGAAGCTCGTAGGCGTTGCCTTTGTTATTGCCGCGCCTTTTGGCTGGTGGATTATGAATAAATGGCTGCAAAGTTTTGTTGACCGGGCAGCTTTCAGCTTGTGGATCTTCGTGGTGGCAGGTATTGCCGCGTTGTTCATTGCATTGGCCATCGTGAGCTTTCAATCGGTCAGAGCGGCGCTTATGAACCCAACGAAAAGCCTGAAAGCGGAGTAATGGAGGCTTCTGCACTCCGGAGCTGCCAGAATCAGAGCGGTTGAAGGCCTATTATCTGTATTGCTAATATCGCTTTCCCGGAGGTCCGGTAAACGGGCTGCACCCGCCTGTTATGTAAATCTATTTAGCATTGTATCATCGTATCAGCAGTGGCTTGCTGTTAAACATTGTCAAGCGTATCACGCCGGGCAAAGGCCCGTTTATTTGGACCTTCGGGTTCCGCGGAGATCAGAGCGGTTGAGGACCATGGAGGGCCTGCAATCCGTAACCGATAATTCGTAATTTCGTCTAATGGAAACATTGGATATCCTCATCATCGGCGGGGGGCCTATAGGACTGGCCTGCGGATTGGCGGCAAAAAAGGCTGGATTGAGCTATGTAATACTGGAAAAAGGCTGCCTGGTTAATTCATTATACAATTACCCTTTGAATATGACCTTCTTCTCTACCTCCGAAAGGCTGGAGATAGACGGCATTCCCTTTATGTCCATTAATGCAAAACCTACCCGCCCCGAAGCCCTGGAATATTACCGGCGGGTGGCCACCTCCCGGGAGCTGCACGTAAAGCTGTTTGAAGAAGTGCAAACCATTAGCCCTAACGGAGATACCTATACGGTAAAAACGCCCCGGCATAACTACAACGCCCGGCATGTGGTGATTGCTACCGGCTTTTATGATATTCCCAACCTGATGAACGTACCGGGTGAAGACCTGCCCAAGGTAAGACACTATTATAAAGATCCTCACTTTTACGCCATGCAGCGCGTGATTGTAGTGGGCGCTCATAACTCCGCCGTAGATGCGGCTTTGGAAACCTGGCGCAAAGGTGCAGATGTAACGATGGTGATCCGCGAAAGCGGTATCGGCAGCCGGGTAAAATACTGGGTAAAACCGGATATTGAGAACCGTATTAAGGAGGGCTCCATTAAAGCCCATTGCCATTCTGTGATCAAAGCTATACGGCCGGGTGAAGTGGACATCTCTACCCCGGACGGTGTGATAACAGTAGAAAATGATTATGTGATTGCCATGACGGGCTACCAGCCTAACTTCAGCTTCCTGGAAAAAGCCGGTATTGAATTATCGAAGGATGAGAAAAAATATCCTGCCTATAACCCGGATACCATGGAAACCAACCTGCCCCGGGTATACCTGGCCGGCGTGGTTTGCGGCGGTATGGATACACATGTATGGTTTATTGAAAATTCAAGGGAGCATGCGGATAAGATCATTGCGCATGTGAAGCGGAATGCTTAATGCTTAACGCTGAATGCCGAACGCTAAACGCTCAATGCATAACGCTGAATGCAGCGTACAATAAACTTTTGCTGTAAATTAAGTAACTGCCTGCGCCAATGAATTCATTCCATAGCGCAGTCCGCATTTGCGTTCAGCGTTAAGCATTCAGCATTCAAACAATATTCACTTCTCTTTCCAGCTCCACGCCAAATTTTTCGTGTACGCTATCCAGTACTTCCTGGGATAGGTTGTAGATCTCCCGGCCTTTGGCATCGCCGTAATTTACCAGCACCAGCGCCTGTTTGGCGTGTACGCCTGCATCGCCTTTGCGGTAGCCTTTCCAGCCACATTGTTCAATAAGCCAGCCGGCTGCCAGCTTGTGCTGCCCGTTCGCAGCCGGGTAAGCCACAATATCAGGATGTGCCTGTTTCACGGCGGCAAATTGTTCCGCGCTGATAGTAGGATTTTTGAAGAAGCTGCCTGCATTGCCGATCTGTGCCGGATCCGGCAGCTTGGAGCGGCGGATGTTGATCACCGCCTGGCTAATGGCCTGTATGGAAAGCTCCTTTACCTCCATCCGCTGCAGCTCCTGTTCTATAGCGCCATAGCTGGTATTGAACTGCGGATGTTTGCGCAGGCGGTATGTAACAGACAGGATCACGAACTGTCCTTTGTACTGGTGTTTAAATACACTCTCCCGGTAGCCGAACGCACAGTCTGCGTTGTTGAATGTTACCAGCGTACGATCGTTCAGGTGAAAGGCTTCCAGCTCATAAAAATGATCTTTTATCTCCACGCCATAAGCGCCGATATTCTGCATGGGGCTGGCGCCTACATTGCCGGGGATCAGGGACAGATTCTCCAGCCCGGCATAATTATGCGTTATACAATGTTGTACAAACTGGTGCCAGTTTTCCCCGGCGCCGGCTTTTACATAAATATATTCCTCATCTTCCCGTACCAGGGTAATGCCTTTCAGCTCATTTTTCAGGAGCAGCCCGTCAAAATCCCGGGTAAATAAAATATTGCTGCCGCCGCCCAGGATCATGCGGGGAAGGGCCTTCCAGCAGCCATCTTCCAGGATCTCCTGCAGCTGCTGCAGAGTAGCAAACGGGGCAAAATAACGGGCTTGTGCGGCAATGCCAAAGGTATTATACGGCCTGAGTAAAACATTTTCTGCTACCTGCATATGTGAAAATTCAATGACTTAACTTTATAATAAGACTGCAACCTACAGGTAAATGATGCCAATTGTGGCCTGTTACTTGTAAATGTTCAGCAATAGAATGGCTATAATTAACTACGGCTGCTGCCGGTAGTTTTTTTCCCGGACAAAGATAATTAACAGAACAATGCCTCAAACAGCTATTGTAATTGGCGCTACCGGGCTTACCGGCAGCCACCTGGTGAACCTGCTGCTGCACAACCCTGCCTTTGACAAGGTAAAGGTGCTGCTGCGCAAACCGGTACTGAAACAACGGCCCGGACTGGAAAGCATTATCGTGGATTTTGAAGATGAGGAAAGTTTGTCGGCCGCCCTGCAGGGCGATGTGCTGTTCTGCTGCATTGGCACCACCAAACGCAAAGCCGGTGGCAAGGAGCAGTTCCGCGAGGTAGATTTTAATATTCCCGTACGTTGCGCCACACTGGCCAAACGGCATGGGTTTAACCAGTTCCTGTTAATGTCGTCTATCGGGGCTAACGTAAACTCCCGCTTTTTTTACCTGCGCACCAAAGGGGAGGCCGAACAGGCTATAACCCGCCTGGGTTTTAACAGCATGCACATATTCCGCCCGTCGGCATTGCTGGGTAAGCGGGACGAGCCCCGCCCCGGCGATCTGCTTACGCAATACCTGGTACAGGTGTTTTATTTTTTGTTACAGGGAAGATGGAAGAAGTACCGGGGCATCCGGGCATCCACAGTGGCTAAAGCCATGGTAGCTGCAGGGGTAAAGGGCGAAAGCGGCACACATATTTATGAATCGGATGCAATAAAGGAAATGGCAGGGGAACCGCTATAGATATGCATATTAAACACAGTCTACATCCGGAATAATAATAACTGACCGGAATTTTTTCTCGGCCTGCAGCTTTACAAAATGCTCCCGTAACAGCTGCTTGGTTTGGGCAATGGTTTTTGAATCGCGCGGCAATTTGATCAGCATTTCCTGTAAATAGTTATTACGTACCCGGCTTACCAGCGGGGCTGCGGGGCCTACCAGCTGTGCGCCCAGGTGAGGATGCAGCCAGCTGCCCAGGATCTGCGCCGCCTGCTCCACGATCAGCTGTTTCTTATGCTTGACGGTAATTTTCAGTAAACGGAAAAAAGGCGGGTACCCAAAACGCTGCCGCTCCACGATCTCGGCCTCATACATGGCTTTATAATCATGCAGGCTTACATATTGTAAAACAGGGTGGCGGGTATTATTAGCCTGTATCACTACCCTGCCCTTATCTTTTTTACGGCCCGCCCGGCCGCTCACCTGCTCCATCAGCTGAAAAGCCCGTTCATTCACCCGGAAATCGGGATAGCTCAGCAGGCTGTCGGCACTCAGAATGCCCACCAGGTTCACGTTATCAAAATCCAGCCCTTTTACCACCATCTGCGTACCCACGAGTATATCTATACGCTGTTGTTCCAGCTGCTGGATCATTTTATTATGGCTGTCCTTATTACGCACCGCATCCACATCCATACGGGCAATGCGGGCTTCGGGGAACAGCTGCTGCAGGTCTTCCTCAATTTTTTCCGTACCAAAGCTTTTGGGTATCAGCGTTTGGCTGCCGCAGGCTGCGCAGGTGTATAGGTAAGGATACTGCGTACCGCAGTAATGGCAATGGAGCTTATCCTGGTTACGGTGGTAGGTAAGCGATACATCGCACTGCTTGCAATGCGGGATCCAGCCACAGGTAGTGCATAACAGGAAAGGCGCATAGCCGCGCCGGTTCTGGAACAGGATCACCTGTTTGCCAAGGGCCAGGGTTTGTTTAACCGCATCGGCCAGCATGGGGGTAAAGTTGTGCAGCATCTGCTTTTCAGCTGTAGGCTGCTTGATGTCGGCTATTTCAATAGACGGCATTTCTATGCCGCCAAACCTTTCTTCCAGGGTCACCAATCCATATTTACCCTGCTGTGCATTAAAATAAGATTCCAGCGAAGGTGTGGCAGAGCCTAATAATACCTTCGCCCCAAACAAGCCGGCATAATAAATAGCCGCATCGCGGGCATGGTAGCGGGGTGCAGGATCCTGCTGTTTGTAAGATGCATCGTGCTCCTCATCCAGTATGATCAGGCCTATATCCCGGAAAGGCAATAACATGCCGGAGCGGGCGCCCAGCACTATCTGCAGCTCGCCGCTTTTTACTTTGTTCCAGATCTCTACCCTTTCATTATTATTAAAGCGGGAGTGGTAAATGCCGATCTTACTGCCAAAGTGTTTTTGCAAACGCCGTATGATCTGCGCTGTAAGCGCTATTTCCGGTAACAGGTACAGTACCTGTTTGCCGGTGGCTATGCATTCTTCTATCAGCTTTACATATACCTGGGTTTTGCCGCTGGAGGTTACCCCATGCAGCAGGGTCACCGGCTTGTGCTCAAAACTTTGACGCACAGCCAGTAAAGCTGCTTCCTGCGCAGGGCTCAGGATAAAATCTATATTAGATTCGGCTTTGCTGCCCGGCACACGGTCCACCACCCGTTTTTCTATCCACACAATATTTTTATCCACCAGCCCTTTCAGCTGTGCCGCGCTGGCGCCGGATTTTTTCAGCAGCTCGCTTTGCAATACAGCCCCCTGTGTTTTTAACAGGTGCAGGTAAGCCAGCAGCAGCTCCATTTGTTTGGGCGCACGCCCCAGCTCATTGAACAGGGCCGACAGCTGCTCCTCCTGCTCATAAGCGGGGTGCAGCTGCACGTAGTTTTCCTTCTTTTCCCTATAGGCTTCTTTCAGCTCTTCAAATACCAGGCATACCTTTTTTTCTATGAGCTTTTTAATGGTGCTGTACACATCGGCCTTGTCCAGGATCAGCTGCACCTCGCCAATACGCAGCTCTTTGCGCATCAGCAGGGCTTCTGCTATCAGGTACTCATCCTCATCCAATGAGGTCATATCATCGCCGAAGGCATCATTATATAATAAGATGGTTTCGCTGGAAAGTTTAAGATGGGCGGGTAAGGCGGCGTTCAGCACCTCTCCTTCTGTACACATGTAATAAGACGCAATCCATTGCCAGAAGGATAACTGTGCCGGGTATACGACAGGCTCTTTATCCAGCAGGTCAAGCAGCGGTTTGGTTTTATAATCCAATGGCGCCTGCCCATGTACTGCTTTTACAATACCGGCATACTTCTTCTGGCGGCCCAGCTGTACGGCTACGCGGCTGCCTGCCTGTATGGTATCTTCCATACCGGCTGGTATGGCGTACGTATAATTTTTGGGTAAGGCCAGTGGTAATATTACATCTGCGTATTTCATGGATCTAAATAGCCTTCTCCAGCACCGAATCCTGGTACTGGGAGTGCTCCTTCAGGGCTGTGTACATGATATTAAATACTTTGTCTTTCAGCGCAGGTATATCTTCCATAGTAAGCCCGTCCACTGGTATGGATGGGAGGAATAATACCCGGCAGCGCCCCGGTGAGAGATCCAGCATTTTTTTATTGGAGAACCGGATACCGCTGTCAAGGTACAGCACCGGCTTTAAAGGCGTTTGTGTTTCAATGGCTATACGAAAAGCGCCGTTATGAAAAGGCGTTAGCAGCTTATCCGTTTCATTGGTGGTGCCTTCCGGGAAAATAAGCACGGATACTTTCTGCTTTACCATATACATCATTTCCCGCACGCTGTTGGAACGGCCCTTTGCGCTGGACCTGTCTACCAACACCACCGACTGTTTATAAATGAAACCAAAGAAAGGGATCTTTTTCATTTCAATTTTACCCAGGGGGCGGAAAGGTAAGCCCATCACCTTTACGGCAATACACGCATCCAGGTAAGAACGGTGATTCACTACGTAAAGGAAGGTACCTTTTTCATGATTATCCTGGTGGATCTTACGGACCCATATACCTACCAGCGGGAACCAGAGATGTGCCCACAGGCGCAGGAAATAAAAGGTGATATTACCTCCTTTTATTTTTCCCAGCAGGGATGCCAGGGCAATAAAAGGAAGGATGAGGAACATGATCCCCAGCCATACCAACAACGCGTATACCACATATATTACCTGTATTGGTCTTAGCAACAATTTCATAAAAACACGGATCCCTGTTTAGGTGAACACCAAACCGGAAAATTAAGCAAGAATTACCAATTCTCAACTACGAATTATCAAATTACAAATTAGGAATGCCGTATATCTCTCATTCGTAAATGTTTATCTCCATCTCAGTCGCAATTACAGGCCCAGTGTTTGTCAAGGTCAATGCAGGTAACAACGCGGGTAGCATCGTCACAGGGTGCAAAGACAATGCGTAAATGCTGGCCTTCGTGCGAGTAGCCTTCCAGGGCATAGGTAGGACAAGGGCGGTCGTGCAGGTTGGATTTAGCCAGGTCAATACGGCCCTGGGCCATAATTTCCTGCACCTCTTTTTCAGTAACATGACGGCATTCCATCCGGCAGCGGGCATGTACGGTATATTCCAGGCGTGCGGTACGGTCAAATTCCGGAACATCGTCTACCATTTCCGGTATGGGCGGACCTTCCGTGGAGGGCTTTTGCGGGCTTCTCCACCATTGCCAGCGCCAGGCAATAGCCAGTAAAATGGCCAGTAACAGTACAGGGAAGTATTTGTGCAGTGCCCCCGGTTTCATGCATTCAGGATTGTAATGAGGTCAGCAATATATTAAACTTACACGCTTTTTCCCGTTTTTGCCTCAAAATCTGGGAAAACAACAAGTGATAAAAGTTCGTAACTTTGCCCTCCTTTATGATACAGGCAAAAACAGTGGCTTTTCACACCCTGGGCTGTAAGCTGAACTTTTCAGAAACCTCTACCCTGAGCAGGTTGCTGGAACAGGATGGTTTTGTGAAAACGGATTTTGACGGATTGGCCGATGTATATGTGATCAACACCTGCTCCGTTACCGATAACGCGGATAAGGAATGCCGGCAGCTGGTAAGGCGCATTCAGCGCCGCGCGCCGGAAAGCATGGTGGTAATAACCGGTTGTTACGCCCAGCTGAAACCCCAGGAAATTGCCTCCATTGAAGGGGTGGACCTGGTACTGGGCGCTGCAGAAAAGTTCAATATTACCGAACACCTGAAAACACTGACCAAAGGCGGCAGCACCCGCATTTGCTCCTGTGATATTGAAGATGTTAACTCCTTTCATGCCTCTTACTCTTTACATGACCGTACCCGTACTTTCCTGAAAGTGCAGGACGGCTGCGACTATAGCTGCACCTTTTGTACGATTCCCATGGCCCGTGGCAAAAGCCGCAGCGACAGTGTGGAAAATGTGCTGGAACATGCCCGTACCCTGGCCGGTAATGGTGTAAAAGAAATTGTGCTTACCGGTGTAAACCTGGGCGATTTTGGCAAAGGCCTGCAGGGCGGTAAAAAACGCGAAGAAACTTTTTACGAGCTGGTACAGGCGCTGGATGAAGTGGAGGGAATTGAACGTTACCGCATTTCTTCTATAGAGCCTAACCTGCTGAGCAACGAGATCATTGAATTTGTAGCCAACAGCCGCAAGTTCATGCCGCATTTTCATATTCCCCTGCAAAGCGGCAGCAATCATATACTGGGCCTTATGCGCCGCCGCTACCGCCGTGAGCTGTATGCGGAAAAAGTAGCGCTCATCAAACAGTTTATGCCGCACTGCTGTATTGGTGTGGATGTGATTGTGGGCTTCCCTTCTGAAAGCAATGAACATTTCCAGGAAACCTATAACTTCCTGCACGACCTCGATATTTCTTACCTGCACGTATTCACTTACTCTGAACGCGCCAACACACCTGCCGTGGATATTACTCCCGTAGTACCGGTAGCGCTGCGGCATGAGCGTAATAAAATGCTGCGTAACCTGAGCCATAAAAAGATGCAGTATTTCACCGAACAGCATATTGGCGAAACCCGGAAAGTGCTGTTTGAATCGCATCAGAAGGATGGTATGATGGAAGGGTATACGGATAATTATATTAAGGTAACCACGCCGTACCGGGCGGAATGGGTGAATGGGCTGGTGGATTGGGAATTGAGGTAAATGTTTGATATACAATATATTCAATCCCATCTTTAGAAATATTTCCAATTTCTCCGGAAATATTTCCGTATATTTACTTACAATCTTAATATATGAGAACCGGGAATGTGCTGGCTAAATATGAACCGTCTTTTGGTAACGATATCACATTATTGTTAAGCGCTAAAAAGGGCCTGAAACCCGAAGCGGTATTTGACTTTATTACGATCTCCCAATTTTCTGCCAACCTGGTAGAGCAACTACTGAATAAAACCATCAAAACTTTTACGAAATATAAAGAGCAGAACACACCGCTGGATGCCACGGTAAGTGAGAAGCTGCTGAAGCTGTTTGCCCTTTACGATAAAGGCACGCTGGTATTTGGCAACGTTGACGAGTTTAATAAATGGATGGCCTTACCCTCCTTTGGACTAGGGAACCAGGTACCCTTAGAATTACTGGATACCATTACAGGTATTGAATTAATTGCAGAAGAACTAACCCGTATTGCATACGGAGACATCGCTTAATCTATCATGATCGTTTACAGGATAACCCTGGCGGCTTACGCTGATGGATTGTTTGCTTCGGGCAACCCTGCCAGGTGGAATTCCAAAGATATAAAGGTGATCTACACGGCCGGTTCCCGGGCGCTGGCCTGTCTGGAAAATGTGGTGCACCGGAGCTCACGCGGGCTGCAGGGCAATTTCAGAACACTGTTAATTGAGATCCCTGATCATTTAAAGGTCACTGTAATTGATAGAAAAACATTGCCTTTACACTGGTATCATTTTGCCAGCATGCCGTATACGCAGAATCTGGGAGATGAGTGGGTAAAAAGCCAGGCTTCAGCCATATTACAGGTGCCTTCTGTAATTATACCTGAGGAACAGAATTATATATTAAATCCTGCTCATAAGGATTTTAGCAAGATCAAATACCTGGGTAATGAGCCCTTTGAATTTGACAGCCGTATCAAAGAAAAATAAGAGGCCAGGAAAAATTTGGCAAAATAAAAATAGTTTTTACCTTTGCAATCCCGTCAAACAAAAGGTTGATGAGAATAGAAAAGGGAGTTTAGCTCAGCTGGTTCAGAGCATCTGCCTTACAAGCAGAGGGTCGGCGGTTCGAACCCGTCAACTCCCACACAAATACAAAGCCTTGCTATAATTAGCGAGGCTTTTTTATTCCCTCTCCCCTCCCCCAAATCTTTCCCCTACTCATGTGCACGGCACAAACATTGTTATTATCTTCGGTCCTGAACGGAGATATGAGCGTACGACCATCCGTTACCACCTGAAATCAACCAAATGAGCTTTTGGAAAATTTTTACCAGTCTGGCATTACTGGCTACTGTTACAGTGCAGGCACAAACGCCCGCTGGCGACAGCATTCGGGTAGCCATTGCTCCCAACTATGACAATGTGAGCAGCTTACACCGGGCGCTGTTTGGTGAAAGCTACCGTAAGCTATGGGCGGCGCCTGTTACTTTAAAAGTATTCTACCTTTCAAAGGAAAAAGGAGGGCTTACTATTTTACAGCAGGGCGGCGGTTTGCAAACCAGATCTTTACGCCTGCGTGATGCCAGCGGCCAGGAATGGGTATTGCGTACCATTCAGAAATACCCCGAAAGAGCGCTCCCCAAGAACCTGAGAGCTACTGTTACCAAAGATATTTTGCAGGACCAGGTGGTAACCTCGCATCCTTATTCCGCCCTTACCGTACCCCCGCTGGCTACAGCACTGGGTATTCCGCATGCCAATCCACAAATTGTGTATATACCGGATGATCCCGCCCTGGGTGAATACCGGAAAGATTTTGCCAATGCCGTTTTCCTGATAGAAGAAAGAGCGCCCGCCGATGCTGAGGATACCGACAATACGGAAAAAGTGCAACGCAAGCTGGAAGATGATAATGATGTGCATGTGGATCAGCAAATAGTGCTAAGGGCCCGCCTGCTGGATATGTTGCTGGGCGACTGGGACCGCCATGAAGACCAGTGGCGCTGGACCAAAAAGAAAGAAAAGAAGAACACCGACTATACTCCCCTGCCCCGCGACCGGGATATGGTGTATTATAATACCACCGGCATTTTCCCCTGGATCGTTTCACACCAATGGTTAAAATCCAAGTTCCAGGGCTACCATGATAATATCCGGGATATAAATGGATTTAACCTGAATGCACGCTTTTTTGACCGCTATTTTTTAAATGGCCTGAGCGAAGCTGACTGGCAGCAGCAGATCCGCTATGTGCAGTCTACGCTTACCGATAGCCTGATCAGCGAAGCCATACACAGGATGCCGGATACCATCATTAAACTGTCGGGGGAAAAGCTCATTAGAACATTCATTGCCCGCAGGAACGGACTGGAAAAAACAGCGCTGAAATACTACCGTTTTATTTCGCGGTATGTGGATGTTCCTGCAACTGATAAACAGGAATTGTTTGACATCCGCAGGCAACCGGATGGCTATGTAGATGTAACGATCTGCAAAATAAAAAAAGACGGCAGCACCTCCGACACTTTATTTAAAAGAGTGTTTGATCCTGCTGTTACAGACGAAGTACGTTTATACGGGCTGGATGGCAGGGATGTATTCAACGTTACCGGCGATGAAAGATCGCCCATCCGGATCCGCATGATAGGCGGCAGTGGAAAGGATACCTTCCTGGTTGCACAGCATATGCCGGAAAAAGGCCGCTTATGCATTTATGACCGTTCGGATAAAGACAACTATATACCCACTCATATTAATGCCAGGGTTAAAACATCCACTGACAGCACAGTTAACAGCTATAACCGGCGCAACTTCACCTTTGACAGGCTGGGCCCCTTGTTCTCTGCAACATATAATCCTGATCAGGGTTTGATGCTACGGGCCAATATGATGTTTGAAAAACAAGGTTTCCGTAAAGAGCCTTACGCACAGCAGCATCAGCTGATCGTCAGCTATGTTACCGGCCGCCAGTCCTTTATACTGCAGTACCTTGCTGACTATAAACACCTGATCGGCAAGAATGACCTGCGCATTAATGTACTTTCCAGAGGGCCTCATAACCTGGGTAATTTCTTTGGACTGGGCAATGAATCTGTTTTTGTAAATGAAGGCGATAAAGAAATTTCCTACTACCGTAACCGTTATGATCTGATTAATGGCGATGTAAGATTATACCGTAACCTGGGAAAATATTTCACTGTGAGCGCTGGTATAGCCGGCCAGTTTTACACCAGCCGGGAGGCCAATAACACACACCGTTTCCTGGGTGTATATAATGCCGCCTTCCCGGATCAGCATGTATTTGACGACCGCCTGTATGCCGGGCTGATAGCCGGTATAACAATGGACACCCGTAATAGCGCAACCTCGCCCTACAAAGGTTTTAGCTGGAACACGGTGCTCACCGGCCTGCGGCAAACCAATGGCGATCATCCCACTTCCGGCAAGCTCACTTCAGAATTTAGCTTTTATACACGCCTGCTGGGCGATTCCACACTGGTGATGGCTAACCGTGTTGCAGGTGGTACTACCTTTGGCGATCCTGCTTATTTTCAGTTGATGCAGCTGGGTGGCGCACAAATGCTGCGCGGCTTTCATACCAACCGCTTCAGCGGCAAAACCGGTGTGTACCACAACCTGGAGCTGCGCTTAAAACTATTTGATTTTACCTCTTACCTGTTACCGGGTAGTGTGGGATTGATCGGCTTTAATGATGTGGGGCGTGTATGGCAACCGGGAGAAAAGTCTGATAAATGGCATGACGGTTATGGCGGAGGCATTTATATTATCCCCGCAGAACTGTTTATCGTACAGGTATCAGTAGGCGCTTCAGAAGAAGGGAGATTAACGTATTTTTCTGCCGGGTTCAGGTTTTGACAGATGCCCGGTAGCAGCGGCTCGCGGGCCATTTTAAAGACAGG